>Ga0228703_1000001_pt1 | contig 927765 bp, 881 predicted proteins | sample McNCre217_Aug_MG_3_FD_178020 | JGI IMG/M metagenome (GOLD analysis project Ga0228703, IMG submission 178020) | Freshwater microbial communities from McNutts Creek, Athens, Georgia, United States - 29-17_Aug_MG | ecosystem: Environmental > Aquatic > Freshwater > Creek | place: USA: Georgia... | reverse complement strand
GTAGGGAAACGCCCGGTTACATTCCGAACCCGGAAGCTAAGACTACCAGCGCCGATGGTACTGCAAGGGGGACCTTGTGGGAGAGTAGGACACCGCCGGACTTAATTTGCGAAAATGGCCACCTTTTTAAGGTGGCCATTTTTGTTTTAACTAGCATTTTGAAGGAGCTGCAATGGCAGATCAGGACAGAAACAGACCAAACGGTCGACCAGAGCGAGGTTCTGGCGGTCGTTCGGGCGGTTTTGGCCGTCCAAAATCTGACGGAAAGCCATCCGGTCGACCTCAAGGGCGTACCGGTGGCTCTCGTCGCGACGATCGCGACTCGAAACCAGCTCGTCCAGCATGGCAGGAGCGTGTTTCGCACAACCCTGACCAGGCTTACACCAAGCCAAAAGCACCACCAATCCCGGATGACATCACTTCGTTTGACCTTCCAATGCCAATTCGAGTGCAACTGAAGACCCTTACCGAGGAAAATGCCGAGCAGGTTGCTCGTCACCTTGCCATGGTTCTTTTGCTGATTGAAGAAGACCCTGCTTTGGCACTGGAACACGCTAAAACAGCGGCTTCTAGGGCTGGTCGTATCGCTTTCATCCGCGAAACCTTGGGTGTCACTGCCTACACCGCAGGCGATTACGGGCTTGCACTACGTGAACTTTTGGCACACCGTCGTGCCACTGGTTCGCAGGATCAACTACCGCTAATTGTCGATTCGGAGCGTGGACTTGGTCGTCCGCAACGTGCTCTCGACGAAGGGCGTGCGGTTGACCGCAACAAACTTGAACCGTCGGTTCGTGTGAACCTTGCGATTGCACTCTCTGGTGCACGTCTTGACCTCGGTCAAAACGAATTGGCTCTAGCCGAACTCGAGATTCGCGAACTCGACCCAACCAAGGTCTTCGACTATTCGGTCGCTTTGTTTTGGGCTTACTCAGACACCCTAGAGGTGCTTGGACGTGATGCCGAGGCAAAGCGTTGGGCCGATCTTGCCGTTCGTGCCGAAAAGGCACTAAATCCGGAAGCTACTGGAGAGCACGAAGCGCTTTCGGTGATCGAAGAAATCGAAATCCCTCTGCGCCGCGATGAGCAGCGAGAGCTTGATGAACTTCGCGCAGGAGAGCGTGCCGAAAAGCCGGCAAAGCCACGATCCGAAAAACCGGCCGAACCAGCCGTCGAAGATCGGGAAACGTCCGTGTCAGAGGTTGTGTTGGATTTCGGTGATGGCCGCGTTTCTTCTCGACAGCCTAGAAAAGACCAAGGTCGTAAACCCCGTGGCTAAACGCTTGGTAGATAGCTACGACGCGGTTTTCGCCGACTTAGATGGTGTCGTCTACGAAGGTGGCAAAGCTATCGAACACGCCATCGAGAGTCTAGCCACCCTTCAGGACGAAGGTGTTCAGCTCGGTTACGTAACCAATAACTCATCGCGTAAACCCGAGACCATTGCTGATCAAATTGCAGGCTATGGCATCGCCGTGGCTCCCGCGCAGGTTGTTTCCAGCGGTCAAACCGGTGTTGAACTTCTAAAGACCCTGGTCCCAACTGGGTCCAAAGTTCTCGTGGTCGGTGGAGAAGGCCTTCGTACCTACACCCAGGCTGGCGGTTTTGAACTTGTTGAGGACTCCACCGCAAAACCTGACGCCGTAATTCAAGGATTTTCACCTGACGTGAGTTGGAAGCACCTATCGGAAGCCGCGTATTCGATTCAGAATGGCGCTAAATGGGTTACAACCAACCAGGATTGGACCATTCCTCAAGAGCGTGGGATTGCACCTGGAAACGGAACCTTGGTTTCGGCTGTGCACACCGCTGTGGGTCAGTTGCCGTTGGTTGCGGGTAAGCCTGAGGTGGCCATTTTTGAAACGGCCAAGAATCGTTTTGACTCGAAACGTCCACTATTCGTTGGAGACCGCATCGACACCGACATTTTGGGAGCTAATCGGGCCGGCATCGACTCCGTCCTGGTTTTGACTGGAATCAGTCAGGCCAAAGAGTTATTGGCGACCAAAGAAGATTCTCACCCAACTTTCGTGATTGCGGACCTTCGTGAACTACTTACGCCTTATGTTGAGCCAAAGAAGACCAAGTTTGGTTATTCGTTGCGCTCTGCCGAAGTTGAACTGTTGGGCAATAAAGTTCGAGTGGTTTCAGGTGAACCGAAGAGCCTCGATGTGCTTCGATGCGCCTGTGCAGTCATCTGGAACTCTGGTACCCCAATCCATGCTCTCGACGTTGAAGCATCGATTTACGAATAGGCTAGAAGCATTATGTCAAACGAAATCGTCGAAGTTGTAGCCAGTGAATTGGCTCGAATTTCCGAACTGCCAATCGAAGAGCAGCCAACCGCATACTCGCTGCTTCAGCAGAAGCTTCAGCAGGTTCTCGACGGTAAACCTTGGTCAGAGTAGATGTTGCGCTGGCCGAAGCTGGGCTAGCTAGATCACGCAATCAAGCCGCGTCCTTGGTTGAAGCCAATCGCGTGTTTATCAACGGTCGTGCCGCTCGTAAGGCCTCTCAGGACGTTCCAGAGGGTGCCAAGCTGGTGGTTTTGGATGCGGTTGATTATGTTTCGCGTGCTGGACACAAGTTAGCAAAAGCCTTGGATGTTTTCGGTGCACTTGAAGTTGAGGGCAAACAAGCACTCGACGTTGGCGCCTCAACCGGCGGTTTTACCGATGTCTTGCTTCGACGCGGTGCACACCACGTCATCGCCATTGATGTCGGTCATGACCAAATCGTTCCCGAACTTCGCGACAACCCTAGGGTTACCAGCATTGAAGGTTTCAACGCCAGAGAACTTAGCCCGGCAACCTTGCAACAAGCTCTTGGTCGACCAGCTCCAGAAATCGAACTTGTGGTGGCCGACCTTTCTTTCATTTCCCTCACCTTAGTTCTTGATGGCATGTTCTCGGTCGCACCAAACGCCGATTACGTACTGCTAGTGAAGCCTCAATTTGAGGCTGGTAAGCACTCGTTGAACGCCAACGGAATTGTCACCGATCACCGTGCTCGTGCCGGAGCCATCGAACAAGTTGCTCTACACGCTGAAAAACTAGGTTTGCGAATTGTCGATATGGTTCGTTCCGAACTGCCAGGCACTCATGGAAACATTGAGTATGTCCTGTGGATGAGTGCGAAACAGGGCGATTATCTATCACAATGGAATGAGCGAGTAGCCCAGCTAACCAAGGAGACGAAATGAGTGAACGCCTAGTTCTAATCGTTTCTCACACCCGACGTAATGATGCACTTAGTGCGGGCCATCAGGTAATCAGCCAGCTGATTGCTGCTGGAGTCACTCCGGTGTTTCCTGAAGCGGAACTTGAAGAGCACAACAACTTCGCGGCTTCGCAAGGCAGTTCCTTGGATCTGGCCAACGTGAAGGTTCTTGGAAAAGATTGCGATATCACCGATTTAGAGCTAGTCATGGTTTTGGGCGGCGATGGCACAATCTTGAAAGCAGCCGAGCTCGTCCGAGAGTCAGCAACCCCTCTGCTGGGAATTAACTTGGGTCACGTTGGATTTCTAGCCGAAAGCGAACGCGACGGCCTGGACGATGCCGTGAAGCGGGTGGTCGCCAAGGATTACATGATCAAGGAACGTTTGACTCTGGATGTCGGCGTTTATGTCGATGGCCGTGAAGTCTTCCGGACTTGGGCGTTGAACGAAGCTACCATCGAGAAGAGTTCGACCGAAAAAATGCTCGAGGTTGTTCTCGAGATAGATCGCAAACCACTCACCAGCTTTGGCTGTGATGGTGTGATCATTGGAACGCCGACCGGTTCAACCGCCTACGCATTTTCGGCTGGCGGTCCGGTTATTTGGCCTTCGGTTGAAGCCATCAGCGTGGTGCCGCTCAGCGCGCACGCACTTTTTGCGCGTCCACTTGTAGTTAGCCCACGGGCAGTAATTGCGGTCGAGGTTTTGGCCCGCAGTAATGGTGCTGGCGTGCTTTGGGCCGATGGTCGACGCACTTGGCACCTGCCGCCTGGTGCGCGCGTTGAGGCCAAACGATCAGACATTCCAGTGCGTCTAGCTCGATTCCGTCAGGGGCCTTTCAATGACCGTCTGGTCAAGAAGTTCTCACTACCTGTTGATGGGTGGAGAGGTCCAGTCGAGGGTAGCTAAGTGATTGAAGAAATCTCAATTCGCGATCTCGGTGTGATTGCCGATGCCAAATTGCAGTTTGGTCCCGGCTTGACGGTACTCACCGGTGAAACCGGTGCGGGAAAGACCATGGTGCTTACGGCGCTCGGGTTGTTGCTTGGAGAACGTTCCGATAGCTCAGCCATTCGTCAGGGGCAGGAGCAGGCTTTCGTTGAAGGTCGCTGGATGGTGCCGAACCATGCCGCAGCTCTGGAACTTGTTTCCGAAGCCGGCGGCTTGGTCGATAGCGGCGAACTAATTGTGAACCGCACAGTGGCTCGAGACGGCCGTTCGCGTTCCGCGGTTGGAGGGGCTTCGGCACCAGTGAATGTTTTGGCTTCTCTCGGTGAAAAGTTGGTTGCCGTTCATGGGCAATCCGATCAGATTCGACTTAGGTCGGCCGTGGCTCAGCGTGAAGCTCTAGATCAGTTTTCCGGTGTGGCAACACTTTTGAGTAAATATCGTGAAGTGTTTGAGTCTTGGCGTTCGGTTGAAACTCGCTTGGTCGAGCTGCAATCGGCAAGCGCTGCACGAGATGCCGAACTCACCTCCTTACGCGAAGCAGTGGATGAACTGGAGAGGCTCCAACCGGTAGGTGGGGAGGATGTTGAACTTGCCGAACTCGCAACCAAACTAACCCACAGCGAAGAACTGAGAATTGCTGCAGCAGAGGCGCACGAGTACATTTCAAGCGAAAACGATGGCGACGATGCCATAAGTCTGCTTGGTCGAGCCAGAAGGGCTCTGGAAGCTGCATCGGTACACGACGCGGAACTCGGCACAATCGCTGAGACCTTGCGTGAACTTGGTTTTCAACTTGGCGAAAGCGCCGCTACCCTTAGCGGATATTTGGCGTCGCAGGAAGCAGGTGGAGCTGCGGAATTGGAGCGAATCCAACAGCGACGTGCCGAGCTCAACTCGGCGATGCGTAAGTATGGACCGAGCCTCGATGAAGTCATCGCTTATGCCGAAACTGCAGGCAAGCGCCTTCTCGATTTAGATAGTTCAGACGAACAGATCGCAGAGTTAAGCCAGCGACGTGATCATCTTTTCGCCGAGGTTCAAGACTTGGCTGGGCAGATTACCGCGGTGCGTAAGCATGCCGCTTTGCGCTTAGAGCAGGCGGTTACCGAGGAGCTAAAAACCTTAGCCATGGGCGGTGCAACTCTTGTGGTCATGGTCACCGAAACCGCCGAATTCCAGGCACACGGGGTTGATCAGGTGAGCATCCTGCTGGCTGCCTATCCAGGTGCCGAACCCCGGCCAATTGGGAAGGGCGCCTCAGGTGGTGAGCTTTCGCGCATCATGCTGGCAATTGAAGTCGTCCTGGCTCGAAATGAACAAGCCCTTACATTCATCTTCGACGAAGTGGACGCCGGTGTGGGTGGAGCAGCAGCCATCGAAGTTGGTCGTCGTTTGGCGCAACTGGCCAAGGTTGCTCAGGTGATTGTGGTTACCCACTTAGGTCAAGTAGCTGCCTTTGCCAATCGTCACTTGCGAGTTTTGAAGACAGTTGGCGACCAATACACAGCCTCGGACGTGGTTTCCCTCCACGGTGAAGATCGGGTCGAGGAGATTGCCCGCATGCTCAGCGGTATGGCTGAGAGCGACACGGCCAAGGCAAGCGCACGCGAATTGATGGTTCGCGCCGCCGAATTTGTAAATCAGTAAATAATCTTTGGCGTTTCACCTGCCTGTCGTCTAAACAGGCACCTCGCGCTTGATAAACTTTTAATCCATGGCAGACACGCAGAACCATGGAATTGTTCGACACATCTTCGTAACCGGAGGTGTCGCTTCCTCCCTCGGTAAGGGTCTGACCGCCGCCAGCTTGGGTAATCTTCTAACCGCTCGCGGACTACGCGTGGTGATGCAGAAACTTGACCCATACCTAAACGTTGATCCAGGCACGATGAACCCGTTCCAGCACGGTGAAGTGTTTGTAACCGAGGACGGCGCCGAAACCGACCTAGACATCGGCCACTACGAAAGATTCCTAGACATCGAGCTAGCTCAGTCGGCTAACGTAACCACCGGTCAAATTTATTCGCGAGTAATCTCTCGTGAACGTGCCGGAGAGTACCTCGGCGACACCGTCCAAGTAATTCCACACATCACCGACGAAATTCAGCGACGCATGCGCCTGCAGGCGACCGAGTCGCCAACTCCTGATGTGATCATCACCGAAATCGGTGGAACCGTTGGCGACATTGAGTCGCAGCCGTTCCTAGAAGCGGCTCGTCAACTGCGTCACCAGGTTGGTCGCGACAATGTGTTCTTCGTTCACGTTTCCTTGGTTCCTTACATCGGACCATCGGGTGAACTGAAGACCAAGCCAACCCAACACTCGGTGGCGATGCTTCGCAGCCTCGGTATCCAGCCTGATGCCATCGTTCTCCGTAGCGACCGCGAACTTCCTGAAGGTATCAAGAAGAAGATTGCTCTAATGTGTGACGTTGACTACGAAGCCGTAATCAACGCCGCCGACGCATCGAGCATCTATGACATTCCAACTGTTCTCAACAGTCAGGGTCTTGATTCCTACATTGCCAAGAAGATTTCGCTCAAGGTTAAAGACGTCGACTGGACTCGCTGGAACAGCGTGCTCGATGCGGTTCACAACCCGAAGCACGAGGTAAAGATTGCCCTTGTCGGTAAGTACATCGACCTACCTGACGCCTACCTTTCGGTAACCGAGGCGTTGCGTGCCGGTGCGTTTGCCAACCAGACCAAACTTCACATCAAGTGGGTTCCATCGGACACCTGTGAAACCGAAGAAGGGGCTAAGGAGCAGCTTGGCGATGTTGATGGAATCTGTGTTCCTGGCGGTTTCGGCGTTCGCGGAATCGAAGGTAAATTAGGCGCGCTCAAGTTTGCTCGCGAAAACCAGATCCCAACCCTAGGTCTCTGCCTGGGTCTTCAGTGCATGGTTATCGAATATGCCCGTAACATGGCAGGTCTTGAAGGCGCATCGTCTTCCGAGTTCGACGAAAATGCTAAGTTCCCAGTCATTGCAACCATGGCCGAGCAGGTCGACATTTTGAAGTCGGGTGACCTCGGCGGAACCATGCGCCTTGGAACCTATGACGCCAAATTGATTCCTGGTTCGATCATTGCCGAAACCTATGGTTCAACTGAGGTGACCGAACGTCACCGTCACCGCTACGAAGTGAATAACCAGTACCGCGATCAGATCGGCGCAGCTGGACTTGTGTTCTCGGGTACGAGCCCAGACGGACACCTGGTTGAGTTTGTTGAGCTTCCTCGCGAGGTGCACCCTTACTACGTAGCAACTCAGGCTCACCCAGAGTTTAAGTCGCGTCCAACCAAGGCGCACCCGTTGTTCCAAGGCCTAATCGATGCGGCACTGAACCGTCAGGAAGCATCACGTCTTTCGATCGCTGGCGATGCCTAAAGATTCTTCTGAATCTATTTCCGTAGAAGGTCGCAAGACCGTCTACCCTGGGCGAATCTGGGACGTTGTCCAAGACACCTTTGAATTCAACGGACAGAAGTTGGTTCGTGACTATGTCGCGCATCCCGGAGCCGTCGCAGTGGTTGCGGTTGACGAACACAACAGAGTTCTCCTGGTGAACCAATACCGTCATGCCGTTGCCTCCACACTTTGGGAACTTCCAGCGGGTCTGCGCGACCTTGATGGCGAACCTCTGGTTGAAACCGCTAAACGCGAGCTTTTGGAAGAAACCGGATACGTGGCTTCCGAGTGGAGTGACCTGATTAGTTTCTACCCGTCGCCGGGCGGCTTGAGCGAAGAAATCCATGTTTTTGTGGCGAAAGAATTGACCCTCGCACCATCGGACTTTGTTCGCGAAGGGGAGGAGAGCGCCATGATTTCGGAATTCTTTGAGCTATCAGATGTAGTCAACTCAATTCTTCGCAGCGAAATCAAGAACGGCCCATGTGCGCTCGCAGTTTTGGCTTACGCCGCCAAGTTGGCAGGACAATAACGTGTCACTGCAACGGCAGATCGATTCCTATCTTCGCCACCTGACAATCGAGCGTGGAATGGCCAAGAACACCTTGGCGGCCTATGCCAGGGATTTGACTCGGTACCACGACTATTTAGCCGATCTGGGCATTTCAGTGCCCTCAGAGGTGACCAAACAACAGGTTGCTGGGTTCGCGGAACAGCTGGTCTCAAAGTTTGGCTTGAAGGCTTCGTCGGTGGCGAGGGTGCTTTCCGGGGTGCGTGGACTCCACCGTTTTTGGCTTATGGAACAGATAACCGTGAACGATGTGGCTGCCACCGTCAAGCCACCGAATACCGCGAAACGTCTTCCTAAGGCAATTTCTTTGCAAAATATCGAGAAACTCTTGGCAGCGGCAGGGCCGGATCCGAGCGACGACGATGCGGTGGCACTCGACCCGATTCGAGTGCGAGACCGCGCACTACTCGAATTGCTTTACGCCACCGGCGGTCGAGTGAGTGAAATCGTGAACCTCGACCTAGACGATCTGATTGACAAGACACTGCTGAGGCTGTTTGGCAAAGGTTCGAAAGAACGAGCGGTACCGGTCGGTTCCTATGCTCAGCGCGCGCTCGAAAACTACCTTGTGCGTGTTCGTCCTAGTTTGGCTTCTCTAGGTAAGGGAACGCCTGCTGTCTTCCTGAACCAACGTGGCGGTCGCCTTTCTAGGCAGAGCGCCTGGCAAATCATTGCCGATGCAGCCGAGAAGGCTGGTTTGGATGGGCATATTTCGCCGCACACACTCAGACACTCATTCGCCACACATTTGCTGGAAGGTGGAGCAGATGTTCGAGTTGTTCAGGAATTGCTGGGTCACTCGTCGGTCGCCACAACTCAGATTTACACTTTGGTTACCGTAGATGCGCTTCGCGAGATCTATGCGACAGCACATCCGCGCGCTCGGCGGTAGGCTATTACCTAGAGAAACCTACGAAAGGGGGGCACCATGGCAGCCAAAGCTACCGACAATCGATTTCCAAAACCAAAGCCGCTAGCGAGCCATGGTCCTGCCCGTATCATCGCGATGTGTAACCAGAAGGGTGGTGTGGGTAAAACCACCACTTCCATCAATATTGGTGCAGCTCTAAACGAGTATGGTCGCAAGGTTTTGCTCGTCGACTTTGACCCTCAGGGTGCACTTTCGGCAGGTTTAGGAATCGTTGCCCACGAAGGTCTAACCATTTTCGAGCTAATGCAAAATGAGGAACTAAACCCTCACGACGCAATCCGTAAAACTTCAACCCCGGATCTCGATGTAATTCCTGCAAACATTGATCTTTCAGCTGCGGAGATGAACCTGGTCAATGAGTACGATCGCGAAAAGATTCTCAAGCGAATCTTGCGCAAGGTTCAGGGCGACTACGACGTAATCATCATCGACTGTCAGCCTTCGCTCGGTCTACTTACCGTGAACGCACTTACCGCGGCACACGGTGTGATGATTCCTTTGGCGTGTGAATTCTTTGCACTTCGCGGTGTCGCCATCCTTGAAGGAATCATCAAGAAGGTTCAGGCACGCCTAAACGAAACCTTGGTGCTCGACGGTGTACTGGCAACCATGTACGACTCTCGCACGCATCACTCTCGTGAAGTGATGGACATGTTGCGGGACAAGTTCGGTGACCAGGTTTTCAAGAGCGTGATAGCTCGTACCGTGAAGTTCCCAGACGCCACTCGTGTTGCAGAACCAATCACCAGTTATGCGCCTACCTCGGAAGCCGCCGAGTCTTATCGCACCGTTGCCAGAGAGCTAATCTCTCGTGGCGGCGCCCCTTAATGAGGAGCTGACCGAAACTAAGTCCGGTTTCGCGGTCAGCCTTGGCAATTTTGACGGACCGTTTGACCTGCTTCTCAGCTTGATTACCAAGCATGAGATGGACATCACCGAGGTCTCACTTTCGAAGGTCACGGATGAATTCATCCAGTACCTCAAGCAACTTGATTCCGAAGACGAGATGGATCAGGCATCCGAATTCATCGTGATTGCCGCCACCTTGCTGGACCTAAAGATTGCTGGACTATTGCCTAAGGGCGAAGTTGTCGATGCTGAAGATGTTGCGCTATTGGAAGCACGTGACTTGCTGTTCGCTCGTCTGCTTCAATACAAGGCATTCAAAGAGATTGCGTCTTGGTTCAACAACGCTTTCAATCTCGAAGGTTCGAGGGTTCCTCGCGATGTTCGCATGGAAGAACGCTTCCGAAACCAAAAGCCAGAACTGGTTTGGAACGTCACTTTGCCGGAGTTTGCCAACTTAGCGTTAGAAACCATGACTCCGAAGGAGATTCCTTCGGTTGGGCTTACCCACCTTCACGCTTCTCGTGTGAGTATTCGCGAGCAGGCTGCAGCAGTGGTGGCCATTCTCCGAAGCAAAAAGACCACCTCATTTTTTGAGTTGATCCGCGAAGTAAAAGACCGCGCTGTTGTTGTGGCACGATTCCTCGCGATTCTTGAGCTCTACCGCTTGGCAGCGCTCTCATTCGAGCAACATACCCCGCTGGGCGATCTTGAACTTACCTGGCGAGCCGAAACTTTCAACGAAGAGCAACTAGCCGCACTTGGAGCAGACTATGACGACTGAATTTAACCGTGAATTTCACATGCAGGATGACCTGCACGGTGCGGTAGAGGCAATCTTGATGATCACCGATGCTCCAATTTCTCTAATCGCGATGGCGACCGCCTTGGAACAACCGGTCAACGTGATTCGTGAAATCGTGGAAGACCTTCAGCTGGATTACAGCGGGAAGAATGGCGGACGCCTGCGCGGTTTTGAACTTCGTGAAGTTGGTGGCGGATGGAGAATCTTCGTTCGCGCCGATTTCGACTGGGCAGTAAAACTGTTTGTTGCCAACGAGAACCCGACCAAACTTTCACAGGCAGCTCTTGAAACGCTCGCGGTTATTGCCTACAAGCAGCCAATCAGCCGCGGCCAGGTGGCTTCGATCCGTGCGGTAAATGTTGACTCGGTCGTAAAGACTCTGCTCAGTCGTGGGTTGATTACCGAGCTCTACACCGACTCGGAAACCGGAGCCGTGAACTTTGGCACCACCGATTTAATGCTGGAACTACTCGGCATCAATTCGCTTGATGAGCTACCGCCATTGAGCCCACACCTACCGGATGCGAACAGCGACTTTGAACTCTAATAACGAACCACAACGACTCCAGAAGGCCCTGGCTGCAGCCGGGATTGCCAGTCGCCGCGCCTGTGAAGATCTAATCGTTCAAGGTCAGGTGAAGGTAAACGGCAAACTCGTCACCGAGCTTGGCTCCCGAATTGATGTCGAAAAAGACAAGGTAACCGTGCGTGGTGTTCCGGTGGTCTTTGACACCAACCGCGTCTACCTTGCGCTAAATAAGCCGAAGGGTGTTATCAGCTCTATGGCCGACGAAGATGGTCGTCCCGACCTGGCCCAGTTCGTCCTAGATTACGATCGTGTTTTCAACGTTGGTCGGCTTGACGGCGAAACCACTGGGCTTCTGTTGCTCACCAACGATGGTGATCTGGCCAACAAGCTCTCGCACCCGAAGTTTGGTGTTGAAAAGACCTACGTGGCGATGATTCACGGCGTTGCCACCGAAGAAACCATCCACAAGCTACTCAGCGGCTTCGAACTCGAAGATGGATTCATCAAAGCCGACCGAGCCAGAATCGTCGACCAGTCGAAGGGTCACACCCTTATCGAAATCGTGCTTCACTCCGGACGCAACCGCATCGTTCGAAGAATGTTTGAGTTCCTTGGCCTGCCCGTAGTTGACCTAGTGCGCAAGCAATTTGGCCCGATTCACCTTGGTGGTCTCAAACTCGGTCACACTCGCCAGTTGAGTAAACTTGAGATTGGTGAACTTCTGAAGTTCTCCGAAGGCGTGAAACCTCGTGCGCCAAGACCCCGAGATAAGAACGCAGCAAAGAAAAGGCGATAGCGATGATCAGAGCCATCCGTGGAGCAATTCAGCTCGATGTTGATGAGCGCGAACATCTTCTGAAGCTAACCGCCGAGTTGCTTTCTAAGATTCTTCACGCTAACGACGTTGACAATTCGGATCTAATTTCGATTTTCTTTACCGCCACTCCAGACATCCACTCGGAGTTCCCTGCGGTAGCTGCTCGCTCGCTCGGCCTAGGCGATGTTCCTTTGCTTTGCTTCGTGGAAATGGACGTAAACGGAGCATTACCTCGAACCATTCGAGTGATGGTCAATGTGAACACCGATAAAGCTCGTGGAGAGATTCAGCACATTTACCTTCGTGGAGCCACTGCTCTTCGACAGGACCTAGCCCAGTGAGCACTCGGCTTCAGGGGAAAGTTCGCATTGTTGGTACCGGCCTAATCGGCACGAGTATCGGGCTTGGTCTAACCAAGCAGGGTGTCTTAGTTTCCCTTGAAGATTCTTCACCTGCCAACGAACGCCTTGCCGCCGATTACGGTGCCGGTTCGGTGGCTTCGTCTAAAGATGCTCCGGACTTGGTCGTGGTCTGCGTGCCACCCGATGTCACGGCTCGAGTCGTTGCCAAGCAATTGGAAACATTTCCAAAAGCGGTGGTTACCGATGTGGCGTCGGTCAAATCCCAAATCGTCGACGAATTGGCAGCCAGTGGCTCCGACCTAAGCCGTTATGTTGGTTCACACCCGATGGCAGGACGCGAACGCGGAGGAGCAGCCAGTGGCCGCGCAGACATCTTCATTGGTCGCCCTTGGGTGATTGCCGAGCACGCCGAGGCGAGCCAGGTCGCAATGAAGTTGGTTGAAGAGCTTGCCTTGGATCTCGGTTCTTCACCAATTCGTATGTCTCCAGCCGAGCACGATCGTGCCGTGGCTCTGGTCTCACACGTGCCTCAACTCATCTCATCTCTGTTAGCCGCTCGCTTGATTGGTGCGAACGGTGTCGAGCTAGCCGGCCAAGGTCTTCGCGACACGATTCGTATTGCGGCATCGGACCCGAAGCTTTGGGTACAGATTTTGGGAGCTAACGCCTCCGAGGTGGTTTCAGTTCTAAAGGATTTCCAAGGCGATTTGACTCAGGTCATTTCGGCGCTGGACGACGTGAGCGCCGTCGGTTCTCTAAGTGCCATCGATCAGGCGATTTCGGCTGGAAACCGAGGAGTTGAACAGCTTCCTGGTAAGCACGGTTCCAAGCGAACCCAGCTAGAGACGTTCACCATCATCATCGAGGACCGTCCTGGTCAGCTAGCTAAGCTCTTCACCGAGATCAACGAAATCGGTGTTAACGCCGAAGACGTAAAGCTCGAGCACAACCCAGGTGCGCAGCTCGGTATGCTCGAACTTTCGGTGGTGCCAACCTCGGCTCAAAAACTGCAGGACGAACTGAGCGCTCGCGGTTGGAGGTTCGCCTGATGGGTGTGATTATCGCCGTGGACGGCCCGGCTGGCTCGGGAAAATCGAGTGTTTCCAAGGAAGTCGCCAGAAGACTGAACTTCGGGTATTTAGATACCGGAGCCGCCTATCGTGCATTGACCTGGGCGGTGGCTCAGCACAAGGTGCAAGTTTCAGATACGGAGGACATCTTCGCCGGTTTCGATTACGAAATCTCGCTAGAACCAGACAACTACTGGGTGAAAAGCTACGGCGTGGATGTCACCGATGCCATTCGACTGCCAGAAATCGCCTCAAATGTCTCGAAGATCGCCAAAATTCCGTCCGTGCGCACCTTCATGAAGCAGTTAACTCGCGACCTGGTAGCCAGGAGCCCATTGGCCGGAGTGGTCGTTGAGGGGCGAGACATCACGACCGTTGTGGCTCCAGATGCTCCAGTTCGCCTTTTACTTACGGCCAGCGAGGAAGTACGCTTGAATCGTCGTGCGAAAGAACTTTCGCCAGAAGATTTGGCAACACTTCGCCAGCAGGTATTAGAACGAGACAAGTCAGACTCAAAAGTGGTCGACTTTATGACTCCAGCCCCTGGCGTGAACCTTGTTGATACGACCAATTTGGACTTCGAACAATCCGTGCAAGCGGTGTTGTCGATTATTAGAGAGCAGTTATAACCGTGAGTGACGAGTACGAAAAGGACCTCGATCCGGCATTTTTGGAAAAGCTTGATGCGATTTCCGATGCCGACGCCGAAGCGCGCGCCAAGAGCCTGAAGGCCGGTCTTGAGGACTACGACCTTGAGAGCGAAGACTTCGACGTTCTTAATGGCGACCTCGACGGCGAGTTAGAGGAAGAAGAGACTGGCCCGCTGCCGGTGCTCGCAATCGTGGGTCGCCCAAACGTCGGTAAGTCGGCTCTCGTAAACCGCATCATCGGTCGTCGTGAGGCAGTGGTTGAAGACAAGCCAGGAGTTACCCGTGACCGCGTGAGCTACAAAGCCGAGTGGCTTGGTCGCAAGTTCACCCTGGTGGACACCGGTGGCTGGGAGCCAAATGCTAAAGGCATTGACCGTTCGGTAGCCGAGCAGGCGGAAATCGCCATTGAGCTAGCCGATGCCGTGCTTTTCGTGGTTGATGCCACTGTTGGCGCAACTTCTACCGATGAACGCGTTGTGAAGCTTCTGAGGGCTTCTGGTAAGCCGGTCATTCTCGCCGGAAACAAGATCGACGATGTTTACCAGGAACCGGAAATCGCCGGTCTGTGGTCGCTAGGTCTTGGCGAGCCTTACCCGGTTTCGGCTCTGCACGGCCGTGGCGTTGCCGACATGTTGGAAGCTGCGCTCGCGGTTCTTCCTAAAGTTTCCGGGGTGGCACAAATGGAGGTCGGTGGTCCGCGTCGTGTGGCACTAATCGGCCGCCCAAACGTGGGTAAGTCGAGCCTTCTCAACAAGGCGGTTGGCTCCGAGCGAGCGGTGGTCAATGATTTGGCCGGAACCACTCGTGACCCAATTGACGAGCAGGTGACAATTGCTGGCAAGGTTTGGCGATTCGTTGACACTGCCGGCATTCGCCGTAAGAAGCACTTGGCGCAGGGTGCCGACTTTTACGCGTCGCTACGCACCTTGGCAGCCCTGGAGCGCGCCGAAGTGGCCGTGGTGTTGTTCGATGTGACTCAGCCAATCTCGGAAGCCGACATTCGCATTGTCGATATGGCTCTCGAATCGGGCCGCGCGCTGGTTCTGGCATTCAATAAGTGGGATGAACTGGACGATGATCGTCGTCGTTACCTTGAGCGAGAAATCGAAACCCAGTTGGCTCACGTTGCCTGGGCTCCTCGAGTAAACATTTCTGCAAAGACCGGCCGCCACATCGAGAAGTTGGTGCCAGCTCTTGAGGTAGCGCTCGACTCATGGGATACCCGCATTCAGACCGGAAAGTTCAACGCTTTCCTACAGGAACTTTCGATGGAGTTCCCACACCCGGTTCGCGGCGGAAAGCAGCCACGCATTTTGTTCGCAACCCAGGCAGCCATTCGTCCTCCGAAGTTTGTGCTGTTTACCACTGGCTTCTTAGACGAAGGTTACCGTCGCTTCATTCAGCGTCGCCTTCGCGAGACCTACGGTTTCGAAGGTTCGCCAATCGAAATTGGTATGCGCGTTAGAGAGAAGCGCAAGCGCACCTAAGCGCTTTACGGGCTGTAGCGCAGCTTGGTAGCGCACTTGTCTGGGGGACAAGGGGTCGCAGGTTCAAATCCTGTCAGTCCGACGAAAAGGAAGGTTGGTGAAAGCCATGGCTGAAATGTCCATTTGGGCACAGCTCCGAACCTTGCCCAACCTGCTCAGCCTGTTGCGCTTGGCGCTCGTCCCAGTTTTTCTGGTCCTGATTATCACCGGTCACTCGATCATCGCATTCCTGGTTTTGGCAGTTGCTTCAATTACCGATTGGCTCGATGGTTACCTGGCTCGAAGGCTCAACCAGGTAACTCGAATCGGTGCACTGCTCGACCCAGCCGCCGACCGACTCTACATTTTTGCGACACTGATCGGACTTGCTGCAATCGGTAGCATTCCGCTTTGGCTACCGGTTGTAGTGATTGGTCGCGATGTGCTGTTGGCAATCACCATTCCGGTGCTGGCATCGCGTAACTATGGCCCGCTGCCGGTGCACTTCTTTGGTAAAGCCGGAACTTTTGCTCTGCTCTACGCCTTTCCGCTTTTGCTGCTCGCCGACTGGTGGATTCAGGCACAGTTTCTGATTTTGCCGTTGGCCTGGGCCTTTGCTTTGTGGGGTGTTGGGCTCTACTGGTACGCCGGCTTCTTGTACGTCAAGCAGGTTTTTCAGCTCGTGAAATCGGAGCCGAAATTTAACGGTAAATTAGATAAATCATGAGTGACTTTTCCAGCTTTCAAAACGGCGATTCCGAGGACGTAACCTCGACGCAGCGTTTTGCTGACGACCTCATTGAAGATCCAAAAGATGGCTTGGACGAAGAAGAGCTAGCCGCCGTTGCAGCTCTTCCTGAACACTCTGCTTTGCTCATCGTCAAGCGCGGACCAAGCGACGGTTCACGTTTCTTGCTCGATGTTGATGTGACCACTGCCGGCCGTCACCCTAATGCCGAAATCTTTTTGGACGACGTAACTGTTTCTCGTAAGCACGCTGAATTCAAACGTGAGGGGGACGGCTTCACCGTTACCGATTTGGCTTCGCTAAACGGAACTTACCTAAACGGTTCACGAGTTGACTCTGCTCGCCTACACGATGGCGATGAGGTTCAGGTTGGCAAATTCAAGCTGACCTTCTACGCGGCTAATCCGGGTCGAGGTTAGTCGTGGTGGCACGTCCCACCTCGCTAACCAGCGCGAGGTCATCAAAACTATTTACTATCGGTCGGGTTCTTACAATTTTGGAACTCGATTTCCCTGAGCTCTCCCCATCGAAGCTACGCTTCCTTGAAGAGCAGGGCCTGGTTACGCCGCAACGTACCGAGTCGGGTTACCGCAAATTTACCGAAGAGCACATCGATCGCCTTCGCGTGATTTTGGAATTACAGCGCGACCAGTATTTGCCGCTGAAAGTGATTCGCCAGTATCTGGATGACCTTGATTCCGGTAAGACCCCGAAGCTTCCAAATTCATCGGAGCCAAAGAGCCTGCGCATCAAGCAGGGTAAGAAGTTCTCGGAACTTGAGTTAATTGCTGAGACCGCAATCACTCCTGCTTTGATTGCCGATGCTCAAGAGGTTGGGTTGCTTTCGGTCGAACCGTTCTCGGCTGCCGATGTGAACATCGCTCGTTCGGTGGTTCAGTTACAACGCTTTGGTATTGCACCTCGTCATCTTCGCGGTCTCAAGGCTGCTGCCGATCGTGAAATTGGAATCATTGAAGGCGTAGTGGCACCGGTTCTAGCGAAGAATGAGACAGGTTCTCGCTCGCGTGCTGCTCACTTTGCCGCTGAGATTGAGAGCCAATTCGCCTCGATTCGAACCGAGATTGTGCGCTCGGTTATCGACAAAATCGACTCCTAATGGACTCCGCGACACGCCGAGGATATTAATTAACCTTTGAGTAACCCATTCACGCACCAGAATTAAACCTAAGGTTGAAGGTGAAGGAGGAAAGTCATGACCGATCAAGGCAGTTTTGAATTTGAAGACGGTTCGGAGAACATGCTTTTCACCGATGGCTTGCCAGCTAACGACCCAAACAGCGGCTACAGCGGTAACGCCTCGGCGGCGGCTGCGGGAATTAGTTACCGCCAGCTTGACTACTGGGACCGCACTGCGCTCGTGCAGCCTTCGGTTCGCGGAGCGGCCGGTTCCGGAAGCCAGCGACTTTATGCTTTCCGCGACATCCTGGTTTTGAAGTTGGTCAAGCGCCTGCTCGACACTGGTGTTTCACTCCAGCAGATCCGCATCGCCATTAATCAGTTGCGCAACTCGGGAATCAACGACCTGGCTCGCACCACTCTGATGTCGGACGGCGCCAAAGTTTATCTATGCAACAGTGATGATGAGGTTATCGACCTGCTCGGTCGTGGCCAGGGTGTCTTCGGTATTGCCGTTGGTCGTGTCCTCGAAGAAGTTGAGGCAACACTTTCGACCATCACACCAAGCTCGCTAGACGAAATGGACGAACTTTCGCTCCGTCGTCAGCGCAAAGCTATCTAGTTCTGGCTTTCGTCCAGACCCAAAATATTTTCAACCGACTCGCTAGCGTCTTCAGCGCTCTCGGCTTTCAGTACTTCATCCAGAGTTTGACCGCGCAACACTCGGTTTAGGCGAAGCACCTTGCGGCTGTTGCGGTTAATGCGACTTGGCGTGGTTGAACCGAGCGAAACCTGAACGGTTTCGAGCACTCTGTCGAAAACTTGTGCGATCTCGATGGCCGATTCACCAGGCCAACCATGAATTGGGCGGCCTGCACCTTGAGCCTGCTGGAGAACCGTTCGCTCCTCGATAACCTGCGGGAGGATTCGGTTTCCATACTTCTCTCGCAGCTCACTGACTCGGAAGTCACCCTCGGCAGACTGTGGGCGGAAGCGGTTGATCAAGATTCCAAGAGTTTCTAGGCGAGGAGTCAGGCCCTTGCGTAGCTCATCCAAAGCGTGCGTGGTTCGATCGGCAGCTACCACCGAGAACAGGGACGGTTCGGAAACGATGATTACGCGGTCACTGGCAACCCACGCGGTACGGGTGAGGCCGTTTACCGACGGGGGAGTGTCGATGATTACCAGGTCGTATTCGCGCTCGATTTTTGCCAGAGCCACCTCGAGGCGCCAGATTTCCTGAATTGTCGGCGCCGGAGCGTCCAAGGCTTGGGCTTTAGGGCTACCAACCATCACATCGATCACGCCAGGGTGAAGTTTGGTCCAAGTGCTGGAAACGATTGAGCGGTGAATCGTCGAGTGTTTTGGGTTCTGGAGAACATCGGCGACGGTCTCGCCAAATTCACCGATAGCACCAAGCCCGGTGGTTGCGTCACACTGCGGGTCAAGGTCGACTACAAGAGTTCTAAGGCCCGCATTGAAGGCGGCCGAGGCGAGCCCCAAGGCCACGGTGGTCTTACCCACACCGCCTTTGAGAGAGCTGACGCTTAGTACATGCACGTGTAATAGGTTACTCTCTTATTCAAGGCGTCTAAATCTGTTGTTCGCTCCAACGCATCCTGAGGTGACAATGTTCAAAAAGATCCTGGTGGCAAACCGAGGAGAAATTGCAATTCGCGCATTCCGCGCAGCTTATGAGTTGGGGGCTCGAACAGTCGCCGTTTTCCCTTATGAGGATCGCAATTCCAGCCACCGTCTAAAGGCTGATGAGGCTTATCAGATTGGATCAGAGGGACACCCGGTTGCGGCGTACCTAAACGTGGACGAAATCATCCGTGTTGCCAAGGAATCGGGTGCCGACGCCATCTACCCTGGCTACGGATTCCTCTCGGAGAACCCTGGCTTGGCCAAGGCTGCTGCCGAAAACGGTATTACCTTCATCGGCCCAACCGCCGATGTTTTGGAGATGGCTGGTAACAAGGTAAACGCCAAGGAAGCCGCAATTGCCGCAGGTGTTCCTGTTCTCAAGTCTTCGATTCAATCCGCCGATGTTGATCTCTTGGTGAAAGAGGCGGATGCTATTGGCTTCCCAATCTTCGTAAAGGCTGTTGCCGGTGGTGGCGGTCGAGGAATGCGTCGTGTTGAAAAGCGCGAAGACCTTGAGGCTGCCCTCGGTGAAGCCAGCCGCGAAGCCCAGAGCGCCTTCGGTGACCCACGAGTATTCCTAGAGCAAGCGGTACTTCGCCCACGTCACATCGAAGTTCAGATTCTTGCCGATGAGCACGGAAACGTAGTCCACCTTTTTGAGCGCGACTGCTCGATTCAGCGCCGCAACCAGAAGGTTGTGGAAATTGCGCCAGCTCCACACATCACCGAAGAGCTTCGTCACCAGCTTTACCGCGACGCCGTCGCCTTCGCGACCAAGATTGGTTACCGTAACGCAGGAACTGTTGAGTTCCTGATCGACACCGTTGGTGACAACGCCGGTAAGCACGTCTTCATCGAAATGAACCCTCGTATTCAGGTGGAACACACCGTAACCGAGGAAATTACCGACATCGACCTCGTGCAGTCGCAAATGCGTATCGCTGCTGGTGAGACCTTAGGTGACCTCGGCCTAACCCAAGACAAAATCACCATGCATGGCTTTGCCGTGCAGTGCCGTATCACTACCGAAAACCCAGCACTAGGCTTCAAGCCGGACTCTGGCAAAATCACCACCTATCGTTCGCCTGGGGGTGCTGGTATTCGTCTTGACGGCGGAACCATTGCTGCCGGTAGCGAGGTAAGCCCACACTTTGACTCGCTACTGGTCAAGCTGATTGCCCGTGGTCGCGACTTCAAGTCTGCAGTGATTCGTGCCGAACGTGCGCTCGCGGAATTCCGTATTCGTGGTGTCTCCACCAACATCTCGTTCATGCAGGCCGTCCTAGCGGACCCAACCTTCGCAAGTGGCGACCTTTCAACCTCGTTTATCGACGAACGCCCCGAGTTGTTCACCCAGCACCCTTCACAGGACCGTGGAACCAAGATTCTGACCTGGTTGGCAGATGTAACTGTGAATCAGCCTTACGGCCCTCGTAGCGGCCGCTTGTCGCCTGCTCTGAAGCTTCCAAAGCTCGACTTGACCGTAGCTCCGGCAAATGGTTCACGTCAACAGTTACTAGAGCTTGGCCCTGCAGGCTTTGCCAAGGCGCTGCGTGACCGCAAGAGCGTTGCCGTAACCGAAACCACTTTCCGCGATGCACACCAGTCGCTGCTGGCAACTCGAGTTCGCGGGCGCGACTTAGTGCAGGTGGCGCCTTACGTCGCCCGCATTACTCCGGAACTGCTTTCGGTTGAAGCCTGGGGTGGTGCCACCTACGACGTGGCACTCCGATTCCTCGGCGAGGACCCTTGGCAACGCCTGACGGCACTTCGCACTGCCATGCCAAACATCTGTATCCAGATGCTTCTTCGCGGCCGTAACACCGTTGGTTACACCCCGTACCCAACCGAGGTTACCGAGGCTTTCGTGGCCGAAGCCGCAGCCAGTGGTGTTGACATCTTCCGCATTTTCGACGCGCTAAACGACGTAGACCAAATGAAGCCGGCTATCGACGCTGTGCTGGCAACCGGAACTGCAGTTGCCGAGGTGGCTCTTTGCTACTCGGGTGACCTTCTAGACCCTGCCGAAGATCTCTACACCCTTGATTACTACCTAAAGTTGGCAGACGAAATCGTGGCTGCCGGTGCGCATATCCTTGCTATCAAGGACATGGCCGGCTTGCTCCGTCCAGCAGCCGCCCACAAGCTCGTGAGCGCACTTCGCGAGCGTTTCGACCTTCCTGTTCACCTACACACTCACGACACCGCTGGCGGTCAGTTGGCGACCTTGATGTCTGCCGTTGATGCAGGCGTTGACGCGGTTGATGTTGCCTCGGCACCGATGGCCGGAACCACCAGCCAGCCTTCAGCTTCGGCACTGATTGCCGCCTTGGCTCACACCGATCGCGACACCGGCATCACCCTCGACGCAATCACCGCGCTCGAGCCTTACTGGGAATCGGTTCGTCGTGTCTACGCGCCATTTGAATCGGGTCTGCCAGGCCCAACCGGTCGTGTCTACAAGCACGAAATTCCGGGCGGCCAGCTGTCGAATCTTCGCCAGCAGGCAATTGCACTCGGTCTAGGCGATCAGTTCGAGCGTGTTGAAGACATGTATGCAGCGGCTAACGAAATCCTTGGCCGTCCAACCAAGGTGACCCCGTCTTCGAAGGTTGTTGGAGATCTTGCTCTGCACCTCGTGGCAGTAAACGCCGACCCGAAGGACTTCGCCGAGAACCCTCAGAACTACGATGTACCAGACTCGGTAGTTGGGTTCATGGCAGGGGAACTGGGAGATCTTCCTGGCGGATGGCCTGAGCCATTCCGTACCAAGGTGCTTGCCGGAAAGAACCTGAAGTTTGGAATCACCCCGGTTAGCGCCGAGGACCTTGCGATTCTCAAGGGCGAAAGCTCAACCGATCGTCGTTCGGCTCTAAACCGCCTACTCTTCCCAGCGCCAACCAAGGAATTCTTGGCAAACCGTGCTGCTTACGGAAACCTCGACCAGGTGGACACCGTGGATTACCTCTACGGTCTCGAGCAGGGTCATGAGCACGTGGTTGAAATCGCCAAGGGTGTTCGTTTGTTCGTAGGTCTTGAGGCCATCGGTTCGCCGGATGCCAAGGGAAACCGCACAGTGATGGCGACTCTCAACGGCCAGTTGCGCCCAATCGATATTCGAGACAAAAAGATCACGGTCGACATCGCACAGGCGGAAAAGGCCGACCCAAGCAACCTAGGGCACATCGCAGCACCATTCTCGGGGGCTGTTTCGGTAACCGTGGTTGAAGGCGTCCGCGTTGAAGTTGGTCAGCCAGTGGCAATCATTGAGGCCATGAAGATGGAAGCAACCATCACCTCAACGGTTTCTGGTGTGGTTCGTCGAATTGCCATCCCAAAGACTCAGGCTGTAGATGCTGGCGACCTGATTCTTGTGGTGGAAGCCGAATAATTCACTACCAAAAGGTAGACTGACCTCTAGGTTTTAGAGATTGGAGAGCTTGTGGCGTTTGGCGACAGAAGAAGAAACAAGGCGGAAGCTGCCGAGAAAACCCACTCGCTAGCCGAAGCTGCCGTTGACGTTGCCAGCGTAGATCTCGCACCAAGCACTGCCGCAATCGAAATCGTGCCAGAAGCCACGGTTACCCGCGAGCCAAGCACCGACACTGGGCCAATCACGCGTCGAACCAACTACACCCGTCGCGACCAACTTCGTGGCGATGTTTTCGACCAGCCTGAGCCAGCAGCGATGCTGACCGCAGATCGCCTTATCGACGTAAGTGCCCGAAACCGTCAGGCTCCTGAGGGCGGCATTCGCAAGTTCATTTACTACGTGACTCTAAAGTCGGTAAACCTCGGAGATTCGCGCAAGGTACGTGAGCGTAAGGCGCTTGATGCCCGGATCGGTGTTGCCTTCGACGGCGGAGCAAAGTTTGTTCCGGTACTAACCCGTAAGGGCGGTGTGGGTAAGACCACCGTTACCACCCTTCTCGGAATGGCTCTTTCGCTTTCGCGCGAAGACCGCGTGGTAGCTATTGATGCCAACCCCGACCGTGGAACTCTCGCGGAGCGCGTAAGTAAGTCAACCCGCTTCACCGTTCGCGATGTTGTGAACCGTGCCGCAGCTATCGATGGTTTCACCGAGTTCTCAACCATGGTTTCGCGTGATGCGACTCGATTGGATGTCTTGGCATCAGACTCGGACCCGATGCTTTCGGAAGCCTTCGACGAAGGTGACTACAACGTTGTTGCCGACATGGCGGCTCGTTACTATTCGATCGTTCTTACCGACTGCGGAACCGGTATCGTCCACTCGGTTATGCGTCCAACCCTGCAGCGCGCCAGTGGACTGGTGATTGTTTCTGGTGGTTCTGTTGACGAAGCGAGACTCGCATCGGAGACCCTGACCTGGCTAGAAGCAAACGGTTACGGAGATTTGGTTCGAAACTCGATTGTTGCTCTAAACACTGCAACGCAGGCCACCAACTTGGTGAAGATTGACGAAATCGAGCAACACTTCAAAACGCGTGTGCGCGATGTCGTTCGCATTCCTTACGACCCGGCCCTAGCCGCAGGTTCGGTTATCAAGTTCAACCAGCTCAAGCCACACACCCGTGAAGCAGCCCGTGAATTGGCAGCGCTCGTGGTTGACGGCCTAAACAACCTGATCTAGTGGCTGTTCGCGAAATCCGTCTCTACGGAGACCCCGTCCTTCGCACCGAATGCCTTGAAGTCAAAGAGATAACTCCTGCCGTCGAGGAACTTGTAAAGGATCTCCTCGAAACAACGCAACTGCCTGGTCGTGCTGGCGTTGCCGCACCGCAAATTGGCGTCAACCTTAGGGTTTTCAGCTACAACATCCACGGAGAAGTCGGCTACCTAATCAACCCGAAGATTGTCGAAGTTAGCGGTGAAGTTTCCGAAATCGATGAAGGTTGCCTGTCGGTTCCTGGTCTTTGGGAGAAGACACCTCGTTACCCGAACGCAGTTGCCGAAGGAATTAACCTCAAAGGCGAGGCAGTTCGACTTTCGGGAACTGGTCTAATGGCTCAAATGTTGCAACACGAGTGCGATCACTTGGACGGTAAGGTCTACCTGGATCGACTGACCCAAGACGGCCGCAAGGTGGCTATGAAAAAACTTCGCGAGTCTGACTGGTTCTAGAAGTTGACTGCGCGGTCGATATTTTCTTTGCCGCCTTCGTAAAGCTCAGCAATTTCCTTGGCAAAATCACGGGCCACAGCTTCACGCTTAATTTTCAAGCTCGGAGTCAAGTGACCGGAGCCCTCGGTTAGCTCGGCATTGATGATTACAAACTTACGAATCGACTCTGCGGTTGAGAAGTTCAGGTTGACCTTGTCGATGGCGGTCTGGACTTCCTTCAAAACAATCGGGTCGGTGGCTGCCTGTTCAATGGTCAGCTGGTCGTTCCCGCCGTGATTGCGTAACCAGGTTGGCAACATCTCGGAGTCAAGTGACACCAGGGCGCTCACGAAAGGCTTCTTGTCACCAACAACTACTACCTGCCCGATTAGTGGGTGAGCGCGTAGTGGATCTTCAAGCCCAGCTGGAGCCACATTCTTACCGCCCGCGGTAACGATCAGTTCCTTCTTGCGGCCGGTGATTGATAAGAAGCCATCGGAATCGAGTTCACCGATGTCGCCGGTTCTAAACCAGTCACCGTCGAATGCATCCGCCGTGGCCTGGGGGTTTCGCCAATAGCCACGCATGATGTTATTTCCGCGAAGCAAAATTTCGCCATCGGCTGCAATCTTGACGCCGCAACCAGGAAGAGTTCGTCCAATCTTGCCAATCTTGATCTGGCTTGGACGTGCAATCATCGCTGGAGCTGTGGTTTCGGTAAGCCCGTAACCTTCAAGCACCGTCAGTCCGATTCCTGCAAAGAAAAGACCCAGGCGAGCACCGAGGGGAGCACCACCGGAGATGGCGTAACGGAGTTTGCCACCCATTGCCGCACGAATCTTGCGGTAAACCAGCACGTTGAAGATGGCGTGCTGAGCCTTTAGCTTGAGATTCACCTGGCCGAGTTCTTCACGCTGCTTTGCGTACTCGATTGCGGTCACCGCTGCCTTGCGGAAGATGTCTCCCTTACCGCCAGCCTCGGCCTTTTGCTCGGCGGCGTTGTAAACCTTCTCAAAGACTCTCGGCACAGCAAGCAAGAAATCGGGCTTGAAGGAAACCATGGCAGGTCCAACATCTTTGGCGTCGGCTTTGTGGCCAACCTTGACACCAACATGAATCGCCAAGACCTCAACAAAGCGAGCGAATACGTGTGCCAAAGGCAAGAACAAAAGCGTGCTACGACCGGTCTGTAGCACCTCGGGGATCTCGAGCATGGCGTTCTTGCTCAGCTCCACAAAACCTCGGTGAAGGAGCTCACAGCCCTTTGGTACACCGGTTGTGCCCGAAGTGTAAATGATGGTAGCCAGGTCGTAAAGGCCTGCGCGAGTGCGTCGCTGTTCCAAAGTTTCGTTGTCAACATCGTGACCGCGTTGAACCAAAAGCTCGATGGCATCTTCGTCCAAGCGCCAAACCTGACGTGCCAGTGGCACCGACGCCTTGATGCTTTCGAAACGTTCGAGGTGTTCTGCGGTCTCAAGGAAAACAGCAACCGAGTCGGAGTCGGAAAGAATCCAGTGCATCTGGGTAGGTGAGGAGCTCTCATAGATTGGCACCGAGATGGCACCTGCGAACCAGATTGCAAAGTCGATGACGGTCCATTCGTAGCGAGTCTTGCTCATGATGGCTACAGCCTGGCCAGGCTGAATTCCGGAGGCAATCAAGCCCTTGGCAACTGCCGAAACCTGGGCTAGAAACTCTTCGGCCGTGATGTCGTGCCAAGTGCCATCGACCTGTTCGGTAGCAAACAGTGGAAGCTTAGGATTTGAAGCCACACGATCGACCAGGAGGTCTGTGATGTTCGTGCTGTTACCTGAGACCACTATCGGGTCGATGTCATAAGACTTCAAAGGAACCTACCTAGATTTATACTTCCTCAAACTCTACGACCTCGAGCGCTAGAAATAGGGCTTAAACTGGGAAGCCTAACCATCTTCAATCGAATCGTTATACGGGGTATTTCGGCTATGCATGCAATCGGAATTGACATCGGCGGCACAAAAATCGCTGGCGCGCTCGTTAGCCCCGAAGGTGACCTCGTTCGCGAGCTTCGCGTGCCTACTCCGGCAACCGATCCGGATGCAATCGCCGACGCCGTAGTTGATCTCATCAAGGAACTTAGCGAAGGTGTGGAAGTTTCGGCGGCTGGCGTTGCCGCGGCCGGTTTCGTTGATGCAGCCCGAGCAAAAATCGTTTATGCACCAAACCTGTCTTGGCGAAATGAGCCGTTCAAGGCGAAGCTCGAAGCCAAACTAGACATCCCAGTTTTCATCGATAACGATGCCAACGCGGCCGGTTGGGCTGAATACCGCTTCGGCGCAGGTCGCGGTTACCGTCACATGGTCATGCTCACCATCGGTACCGGCGTTGGTGGTGCAATCATTACCGATGGACGCCTGCTTCGTGGAGGTTTCGGTGTTGCCGCCGAACTCGGACACATTCGCCACATCCCGAACGGACGCCTTTGTGGCTGTGGTCGTAACGGCTGTATCGAACAATATGCTTCGGGAACTGCACTCCTAAGAAGTGCAGTCGAACTAGCTCACTCTGGTTCTCCAACCGGAGCCCGCCTCGCAGAACTCATGACCGAGAACGATGGTCAGCTAACCGGTGTTCAGGTTTATCAGGCCATTAGCGAAAGCGATGAAGGTGCCCTTAACCTGCTCCGTGAACTCGGTATTGCACTTGGTAAAACCATCGCAACCTTAGCCGCCGTGCTAGATCCAGAGATCGTGGTAATCGGTGGCGGTGTATCGGCTGCCGGCAACTTACTTCTTGAGCCAATTCGCGAAGGCTACCTAAGTTCACTTTCAGCTAAGGGCTTCCACCCGGAGCTAACCGTTGCGGCCGCGCAGTTCGTCAACGATGCCGGTGTGGTTGGAGCTGCCGATCTGGCTCGCCAAGAACTAAGCACTCGCTAAACTAATAAGGTCGATTGGAGGTTACACAGATGGCTTATTTCATCTTGAAAAACTTCCTGCTCGGCCCCTTGCTGAAGGCGATTTTCCGCCCCTGGGTTCGCGGCATGGAAAACATTCCAACCAGCGGTCCGGTTATTTTGGCCAGCAACCACCTATCTTTTTCGGACTCGATTTTTCTACCGCTACAGTCGCGTCGCCCAGTGGTGTTCCTTGCCAAGAGCGAATACTTCACGGGTAAAGGCATCAAAGGCGCACTCACACGTTGGTTCTTCAAAGCAACCGGTCAGCTGCCAATCGATCGTTCTGGCGGTAAGGCTTCTGAAGCTTCGCTGAACACTGGCCTCAAGGTGCTTGGCCAGGGTCAGGTGCTAGGAATCTACCCAGAAGGCACACGTTCTCCAGACGGACGTCTGTTTCGCGGACGCACTGGTATCGCTCGAATGGCTTTGGAATCAAAGGTTCCAGTAATTCCAGTCGCCATGATCGACACCGAAAAGGTGCAGCCAATCGGTCGCCGTTTACCACGAATTCGCCGCATCGGCATCATCGTTGGTGAACCATTGGACTTTTCCCGCTTCGACGGCATGGAAGGCGACCGTGTGATTCTGCGAGCCGTCACCGATGAAATCATGTACGAACTCATGAAACTCAGTGGCCAGGAATACGTGGACACCTACGCATCGACTTTGAAAGAAAAACGCGCTCGCACGCGCTAAAGAGAGAAACCAATAATGAATGACATCCTGACTGGGCTAGACCACCACGCGACGCTTGAAGCTGCTCAGCAGCCAATCTGGCCAAACCAGGAAGAGGTCTTGAAGGTTCGCGCCGAATTAGCCAAGCAACCTCCTCTAGTTTTTGCTGGTGAAGTTGATCAGCTTCGCAACCGTCTAGCCGAAGCGGCGGCTGGCCGCGCATTCCTGCTTCAGGGTGGTGACTGCGCCGAGACCTTCGCCGACGCAACTGCCGACCGCATTCGCAACCGAGTAAAGACCTTGCTCCAGATGGCAGTCGTGCTCACCTACGGTGCTTCGATGCCAGTTGTAAAGATGGGTCGCATGGCTGGTCAGTTCGCCAAGCCACGTTCTTCCAACGACGAAACCCGCGGAGACCTGACTCTTCCCGCCTACCGTGGCGATGCCGTAAACGGTTACGACTTCACCCCAGAGTCTCGTGCGAACGACCCTTGGCGAATGCTGAAGGCCTACAACACCAGCGCCTCAACTTTGAACCTGATTCGTGCATTCACTCAGGGTGGTTTTGCTGATCTGCGTTCGGTTCACGAATGGAACCGCGGTTTCTCGGAGAACCCTGCCAATGCCCGCTACGAGTCGCTTGCCAAGGAGATCGACCGCGCCATCAAGTTCATGGCTGCCTGTGGAGCCGACTTTGAGTCTCTTCGCACCACCGAGTTCTATGTGAGCCACGAAGCATTGCTAATGGATTACGAACGTCCGATGACTCGCATCGACTCCCGCACCGGTAACCCTTACGACACCAGTGGTCACTTCGTTTGGATCGGTGAGCGCACCCGTCAGCTTGACAACGCTCACGTCGATTTCCTTTCTCGTGTTCGTAACCCAATCGGCGTGAAGCTTGGCCCAACCACTTCGGTCGACGACGTCAAGGCGTTAATCGAGAAGCTTGACCCAGCTCGCGAGCCAGGTCGCCTCACCTTCATTACTCGCATGGGTGCTGGCAAGATTCGTGAAGAACTTCCAAAGTTGGTTGAAGCAGTTCGCGACATGGGTGCCCAGCCACTCTGGATCACCGACCCAATGCACGGTAACGGCATCACCACCAAGAACGGCTACAAGTCACGCCGCTTCGATGATGTCATGGACGAAGTTCGCGGCTTCTTTGAGGTTCACCACGCCGCCGGAACAATCCCTGGTGGTATTCACGTTGAACTTACCGGCGACGACGTTGCCGAGTGCCTAGGTGGTTCGGAGAAGATCGATGAGTCGACTCTTGAAGAGCGCTACGAATCGCTGTGTGACCCACGTCTAAACCACAGCCAGTCGCTTGAACTAGCGTTCTTGGTTGCCGAGTCGCTAACCAAGAACTAATCGTTTAGTAGCGCGCTACTAGCGTGATGGTGTCGCCAACGCGCACCACGGTACCGCCAGCAGGATTAGTCGACTTTACGTTTTTGATTCCCCATTGGCTATTCGGTAGGTTCGTGTCCACGACAACCTTAAGGCCTAGGTTTTTGAGAATGTCCTGAGCGGCCAGAATGCGCTGACCAACCACGTTTGGCAGGGTTATTTTGTTCGTTCCTTTGGAAACATTTAGGTCAACCTTGGAACCTTTTTCAAGGTTCAACTGGTTTGGTACAAGGTCGATGACGTTGCCGCTTGGAACGGTATCACTGAATGACTGTGTGGTCTTGCCAACTTCTAGGCCTACGGCTTGTAGGGCCAGCTTGGCGGCGTCCAGCGACAAACCGGCAACGGCAGGAATGGCACCCAGCGAGACGCTGAGATCAATTTTCGAGCCTTCTGGGACAGGCAATTCGTCACTGCCGGTGAATTCATACACTTCGCCAAGCGGGGCTGAGTTGAAGGTTGATTTCACCTCGCCCAGAACGAAGCCGCTCTTGACCAGAGTCGCGGTGGCATCGGCAAGGTTCTGTCCTGTGAGCACGGGCACCTTGACTAGTTTTGGCCCATCCGAAAGAAAGATGGTGATGGTGCCGCCGTGGCCGATGTAACCTCCAGCGGCAGGTTCGGTGCGAATGATTTGTCCGGCTGCAATGGTTGCCGAGTTTTCGTGGCCGACCTCAATTTTTAGGTCAAGTGCCGCAAGGGCTGTCTCCGCCTGAAGCTGAGTGCGTCCGGCTAGTTCAGGGACTGGGGAAAGCGCACCAGGTCCGGCCGAGAAATACCATCCGCCAATTCCGCCAAGTACCAAAACTAAAGTGGTGATGATAGCGAATGGAAGCAGTTTGCGTTTCTGGGGGATAGTCGAGAACGGCGGCTCTTGTTCATCCACAAGGTGACCACCAAGAACTTCGGTTCGGTTATTTTCCACTTCAACCGAGCCGATGACACGAGTGCGGTTATCGGCTTCGACGTTGCCCTGTTTGAAAGCCGCCAGTAGCGCCCTAGCATCGGCAGGTCGGTTCTCAGGCTTTGGCTCGGTGGCTGCCAAGACGATACGGTCAAGCTCTGGGCTCACCTCAGGATTCTTGAGGCTCGGGGCTGGAACACGCGAGTTCGCGTGCTGATAAGCCACCTGCATGCTCTGCTCGCCCTGATAAGGTCTTTCGCCGGTCAGCATTTCGTAGAGCATGATTCCGCAGGCGTAAACATCGGTTGCCTTTGTGGCGACTCCGCCGGTAACCAATTCGGGTGCCATGTAACCAACCGTGCCAAGAACGTCCTTGGCTTCGGTGCGGTTCCCAACGGTTCGGGCAAGCCCAAAATCGCTCAGCTTGATTCGGCCTTCGTTGCTGAGCAAAACATTCTCAGGTTTGATGTCGCGATGGATGATTCCGGCTCGGTGTGCTGCATCGAGTCCGTCGAGTACGGCTTCCATGAGCTCGATTGCGCGAATAGCATCGATGGTTTTGAAATCGTCCAAGACGTGACGAAGTGTGGTGCCGGTAACCAATTCGAGTACTAGATAGGTGTTCTCCCCATCCTGACCCTGGTCGTAAATGTTGACCAGGTTTGGATGGTTAAGCGCTGCTGCGACTCGAGCCTCGGTTAGGAACTTTTCGCGAAAGACTGCATCGCCGTTTAGGTGAGCAGCCAAGACCTTAATGGCAACCTGACGGTGAAGCTGTAGATCTAGCGCTTCATAAACGCTTGCCATTCCACCGTGCGCCAAAAGCCTCTGTACGCGATAGCGCCCAGAAAGTTCGGTGTTTGGAGGTAGTGGGGAAGTAGTCATAGGTGTATGAATATGCTCACACAAATCGGAAATCTTTTCCTGTAAGGCGCAAGGTGTGGCAATCTAAATGGGTGAGTGATGTTTTCAGTTCTGTTACCGAGTGGCTTAGCGTTCCCGATGTTGCCGACCGCCTAGGTGTTGTTCCTGGCAAGGTGCGCCGAATGATTGAAGAACATCAGTTGTTCGTTGTTGTTCGCGATGGCGTCAAGATGATTCCAGCCCACCTGCTTGTTGATGGTGAACCACTTCCTTCGATTCCGGGCACAATCAGCGTTCTGATTGATGCGGGCTTCACTCTGGACCAGGCTATTGAGTGGCTCTACGTTCCCGAGGAATCGATTGGACGCCCACCCATTGAATCGTTACTTGAAGGGCGCAAGTCGGAAGTTCGCCGAATCGCACAGTCGCTGGCGTTCTAGCTCTCGCGGTTTACAACCTTTAGTGCAAGCTTGTGGAGCTGCTCTTTGCCGTAGTCATCGAGCTGCAGCTGCCTTAGAGCAATCAGGCTTTCATTACCCAATTCCTCAATCATCTGTTCTACCTTGGCAAGTGCGCCGGAGCCGCGGATGGTCTCCTGAAGTAGGCGAATCTGTTCTTCACTCAGATCTCTGGCTGCCATGAGTTCGTCGAAAAGTTTCACTGTCGATAGGCCAAGAGTTTGGCGGGTCAGGGCCACCAGCACGGTGCGCTTTCCTTCACGAAGGTCGTCGCCAGCTGGCTTTCCAGTGACTTCGGGGCTTCCGAATACGCCTAGGACGTCGTCGCGTAGTTGGAAGGCAAGACCCAGTGGAATGGCGAAAGCAGAGAAACCGCGAAGCGTTTCGGCTGAGGCGCCAGAGAACGCTGCGCCAATCTGCAATGGAGCCTCGATGCTGTATTTGGCGGTCTTGTAGAGCATCACCCGGTTGGCTCGACCGATTGCTTCATCTGGGTTTCTTGTGGGTCCAGCATTTTCTTCGAGAACATCAAGATACTGACCTGCCATAACTTCGATGCGCATCTTCGCGAATTCGTCACGGCAGTTCCACGCGATGGTTCCGCTAGGTGCACGCTTGACCGCTGCATCGAAAAGTTCCGAGCTCCAACCGAGCATGAGGTCGCCGGCTAGCACCGAACCGGCTTGTCCGAAACGCGTTGCTGAACCAGCCCAGCCGCCAGCAAGATGCAGTTGTTCGAATCTCTTGTGGACCGCTGGAGCGCCGCGGCGACTATCGGAGTTATCCAGCAGATCGTCGTGGACGAGTGCGGCGGCATGGAACATTTCTAGTGCTGCGCAGATTTCAACCAGTGCGGCTGCGCTACGTTGCTTTTCATCTTCCGAGATCTGGTCGGCGTTTATGGGTAGGCATGAAGCCCAAGCCCAGTAGGCAAACAGGGCTCGGAAACGCTTACCGCCGGTTAGTAGGTTCTGAATGTAGTCGATGACCACACCGAGTTCTGGATCGATTTCCACGAGTTGCAGGCGCCTAGCTTGGCAGAAATCGCTCAGACGCCTTTCCACCAGGTCAACTAGGGTTGCACTCTCACTCATGCCTCTAGCCTAGACCCACATACAATTGCCTTATGGGACTATCGGAACGCGAGCAGCAGCTTCTCGACGAGCTTGAGCGCAGCTTGGCCGACACTTCCGCATCAAAGAAGGCGCACAAACTGGCCAAAGAGAATGTTTCGGCTAAGCGAATCATTGCCGGCGCTGTGATTCTAGTTGTAGGAATTTCTGTCCTTTTGGCCGGAGTTATGAACCAGGTTATGGCTCTTGGGGTTGCCGGTTTTGCGATCATGGCCGGGGGAGCTTATTTGGCTGCCTCCACTAAACCTTCGAAATAAGTACTTTTTCATCAAATAGGGCCATGTGGCTCTATTTTTTTTGCCCATTTTCAACGAAATTGCCTAAAATCACTCCATTTTCCACCACCTGCAAACTTCCGCTTAGTTACGCAGTTGTTATCAAATATTTGGCACGAAATATCCGAATTTCGGCGTGTTTTGGTGAATAAGTGGTGTAAAGTGGAGGTATTAGGAGCAACGAGCCACAGAGGGGAGGTCGAGATGACTTTTAGCGGACAGTCCCAGCCAAAGCTGGATGAGAAGGGTCGCTTGATCCTGCCTGCCAAGTGGCGCGAAGCCCTAGGCGATGGCATCTACCTGACCAAGGGTCAGGACCGCTGTGTTTCGATGTACACGGCTACCGAATTTTCAAAGATTTCCGAGCGACTCGAGTCGGCTCGCCAGACCACCAAGGCAGCCCGATTCTTCGTTCGTAACTTCATGGCGTCTGCCGAAAGCGAAGCCCCAGACAAGCAGGGACGTATCACCATCCCTGGTCACCTTCGTGAATACGCCGGACTTGGTCGTGAACTGATTCTTGCCGGTGTTAACAACCGCATTGAAATCTGGGATCTAGCGACCTGGAATGAATTCATGGCTCAGCAGGACGCTGAGTTTGCCGACCTCGACGAGGAGGTGATCCCTGGAATCTTCTAGGGAAAACCATGGCAAAAGAAATCCACGAACTGCACACCCCGGTCGCGCTTGAATACGCAATCGAGATGCTCGGTCCTGCTCTAAAAGGTGCCGCACCAATCATGGTTGATGGAACTCTGGGTCTTGGAGGTCACACCGAGGCTTTCCTGGAGCGCTTCGAAAACCTAACCGTCATTGGTATCGACCGCGACGAGCGAGCTTTGGAACTGGCTGCCGCCCGTTTGGCTCGTTTCGGTGCACGAGTCAAGTTCGCTCACGCTATTTACAGCGAAATCCTTGAAGTTTTGGAAGACAACGACATTGCAGGGGCGGATGCAATCCTGCTTGACCTAGGTGTTTCATCGATGCAGCTTGATGAAGCCGACCGCGGTTTCGCATACTCGTTCGATGCCCCGCTAGACATGCGCATGAACCAGAACGTTGGCATCACCGCTGCCGAGGTTCTGAATGAGTACAGCGAAAACGAACTTGCGCGAATCTTCAAGGAATACGGCGAAGAGCGTCACGCGAAGCAGGTCGCAAAGGCTGTCGTAGAACGTCGCAAGACCGAAGCTTTCGCGAACAGCGTCGATTTGGCAACGCTGGTCAGCAAAATCGTTCCGTTCATCCCTGGAAAGACCACCGGCCACCCAGCCAAGCGCGTATTTCAGGCGCTACGTATCGAGGTCAATGGCGAACTATCGATCCTGGAAGACACCATCCCAGCGGCAATCGAAGCGCTACGCCTTGGTGGTCGCATTTTGGTGATGTCTTACCACTCGCTAGAGGACGGCATCGTCAAGCAGGCCATGGTGCACGCTGCCACTTCACAAACCCCGATCGAGATGCCAATTGAACTTCCGGAACATGCACCAGTTATTCGCATGCTCACGAAGGGCACTGCTGTTGCCAGCGATGCCGAAAAAGAAACCAACCCACGTGCCGCATCGGTGAGGATGCGCGCAGCCGAAAAGATTCGAGTAGCAGCATGAGCGCACTAAGAGCAGCCACCAGAAACGTTAGCCGTCGTCCAGGTCTGCGTGCAATTGGTGCTGCTAACAGCAAGGCAGTGAAGCTTGGTGGATACATTCTCCTAGGCCTCGTGGGCATTCAGGTACTTCAGGTGGGCATGGGTGGCTTCACCGCTAAGTTTGCATACGAAATTCGCGACCTAAAGGTTGAAAAGGCCGCTCTAGGAACCCAGTCGGACATCCTGAGCTCGGAAGTAAACTCACTCGCATCAAACCAGAACCTAGTCAACGTTGCACACTCGCTTGGCATGGTTTCGAACGTAAACCCAGTTTTCCTTCGTCTATCCGACGGAACCGTTATTGGTAAGCCTCGTCGTGCTCAGGCAAACGAGCGAACCGTGTCGAGCAACCGCGTGCCAAACGCTGCCATGACTACCGGTACCGACACAGCTGGACTGACGCTAAAAAACACTGCAACCGTGTTACCGTCAAACTCATCGGCGACGGTAATTGCTTCGGGCTCAAACAGCTCGATTCAAGCTTCACCAACTAACTAGCAAACGGGCAGGCACTTCATGAGTTTGTTGCCTCCAAACCAGGAACGCAAACGGTTTGGTATTTTGCGTCTCGTGGTTGCTGTATTCGTCCTACTCTTTGTGGCCCACCTTCTTGATTTGCAGGTCGTCAATGCTGGTGCGATCAACAAGGTTAGTCTTTCAAACCGTCAAAAACCTAGGACCATCGAGGCGGTTCGCGGTTCTATTTTCGACAAGGACGGCAACGTGCTTGCCCGCTCGATTTATCGTTACGACGTGAATGTGGCCCCGGTCAATGTCGGTCCGATTTCTCGCGAGGTAAACGGTTCGACCGTGAATCTGAGCGTGGATCAGGTGGCTGCCCAGCTTGCCGACATCTTGAAAATGAACAAGGACGAAATCCTTCGCAAACTTGCCGGAACCGGTCAGTACGCGAATTTGAAGAAAAAGGTCGATGCAGCCGTCTATTCGCAAATCAAGAGTCTCGACATTCCTTGGGTTTATTTCGACTCCCACATGTCACGCATCTATCCAAACGGTGCTGTGGCCGGAAACATCCTGGGCTTCATTACCTCGGACGGCGCCACCAAGGCTGGGCTTGAGAACAAGATGAACGCTTGCCTAGCCGGCGTGGACGGCAAGGAAACCTACGAACAGGGCGTGGACGGCATCCGCATCCCGGATAGTGCCATTGTTACCAAGCAAGCCAAAGATGGTGGCAACCTCAAGCTCACGATTGATACCAATCTGCAGTACTTCTCCCAACAGGTACTGGAGACTGCGGTAAAGAATGAACGCGCAGACTACGGAACTGCCGTTGTGGTTGAAGTCAAAACGGGAAAGCTCTTGGTGGCTGCGGAGGCGCCAACAGTGGACCCTAATGATCCAGGCGCCTCTATCGAACGAGACCGTCAGGCCAAGGTGTTCAACGTCTCCTACGAACCAGGCTCGACCATGAAGACCATCACTGCCGCAACGGCAATCGATCTTGGCCTGGCTACACCGGCATCCCAGGTGATTGCTCCTTACAAGACGAAAATGAAGTGGGGTTTGTGGATCAGTGATTCGCACATGCACCCAACGATGAAGCTCACCCTGGCTGGCGTGCTTCGTGACAGTTCGAACACCGGAATCATTCAAATCGGTGGAAAGGTTTCTAGAAGCAAACGCGTTGAGTACATGAAGAAGTTCGGGTTAGGAACCAAGTCTTCTTTGCACATGGAAGGTGAGGGTTCGGGCATTCTTGGTGACACCAAGAACTGGGACCTTTCAACCGATAAAACCAGCATGTTTGGCCAGGGTATCGCGGTTACCCCAATTCAAATGGCCTACGCTTACCAAGCAATTGCCAACGGTGGTGTGCGCTTGTCACCGAAGCTCTTCTTGGGTTGCACTTCTCCTAGTGGAGCCACCACGAACTATTCAGTTGGTGAACCGGTTCGAGTTGTTTCGGAAGCCACCGCACGATCAACCATCGACATGCTTGAAAAAGTTGTGGAGCAAGGTGGAATCGGACGCACCGCGGGTGTCGCTGGATACCGTGTCGGCGGCAAGAGTGGTACTGCGCAGATTAAGCAGGGTAACCGTTACGGTAATTTGTATGCGATTTCTTTCATCGGTATGGCACCGGCTGACGACCCAAAGTATGTGGTTGCAGTGATGCTCTATAAGTCACGTAGAACCGCAAGCTCAATCGGTGCAACCCCGGTTTTCAAACAAATCATGCAGCAGGTACTTCGCGCCTATCGCGTGCCTCCATCGACCACGAAGTCTAAAAACATTCCTACGGAGTGGAAGTAATGAAAGAACAGATTCCACCGACACTTAGACCAGAGAAAGTCTTGCCAGTTTCGCTACAAACTCTCGTAGAAACCTGTGGCCTTGAAGTTGTATCCGGTGATTCGTCACTGGCAGTGACCGGCATCAGCATGAACACCGGCGATCTGCGAGTCGGTGACCTTTTTGTGGCCATGCCTGGTCTGAAAACTCATGGCGCTAATTTCACTGGCAAGGCAATCGAGCTCGGTGCAGTTGCGGTTGTTTCGGATTCGGCAGGACTCGCCATGCTAGGCGACCTAACCGTTCCCAAACTGTTGCTCGAAAGACCTCGCCAACACCTGGGAGCACTAGCCGCCTTTGTTTATGGCAACCACCCTGAAGTGATGCCGAAGCTCTTTGGAACTACGGGAACCAACGGGAAGACTTCGACTTCATACATTCTCGAAGCGATTCTCAGGCAGCTTGGCGAAATCACCGGTCTCACCTCAACCGCCGAGCGTCACATCGCCGGTGAGATCATCGTGAGCCGTCTCACCACTCCAGAGTCCACGGAAATGCAGGCGCTGATTGCTCGCATGCGCGAAAAGAACGTCACATCGGTGGCAGTTGAAGTTTCGGCACAGGCGCTCACTCAGCTGCGTGTAGACGGTCTGCTGTTCGATGTTGCTGGTTTCACAAACCTGAGCCACGATCACCTAGACGACTATGCCGACATGGCCGAGTACCTAGCGGCGAAGGCCGAGCTATTCCAGCCAGATCGTGCCCATCGAGGTGTGATTAGCCTGGATTCGGAATACGCCGAACAGTTCATGAAACTCGCCAACATTCCAACCGTCACCGTAACCGTGCGCCCCGACCTGAAGGCTGACTACAAGGTAGTTGTGACCGACGAATTGCCAGGAAAGACCCACTTCGATGTTCACACTCCGAGCGGTGCAGTGATTAAGTCATCGTTGCCGATGATTGGTGCTCACATGGCTTCGAACGCGGGCCTAGCGGTAGCCATGCTGGTACAAGCCGGTTTCACTGAAGAACGAATTGCAACTGCCATTGCAGACGGTATTAATAGCTATCTTCCTGGTCGAACCGAGATGGTTTCGGAAGCTGGAGCGCCAGCCGTTTATGTGGATTTCGGCCACAGTCCAGATGCGTTCCTGAACACCCTGAGAGCTGTTCGTAAGGTCACCAAAGGCAAAGTCGTGATGCTCTTCGGTGCCGATGGAGACCGTGACGCAACCAAGCGCCCGGCCATGGCCACTGTCGCAGTTACAAACAGCGACATTTTGGTAATTACCGATCACCATCCACGCTTTGAAGATCCTGCCTCGATTCGTGCCACGCTTGTTTCGGCGGCTCGTGAGGCCAGACCTGATGGTGAAATCTATGAAGTTTCTCCACCGGAGGACGCCATCGTGAAGGCTGTTTCTTTGGTTGAACCAGGTGACGCAATTCTCTGGGCAGGCCCAGGTCACCAGGACTACCGTGACATTCGTGGAGTTCGCACCCCATACAGCGCTCGTGCCCTCGCTCGCCAAGCCTTGAAAGATGCGGGCTGGTAATGATCGAACTTTCTCTCAATGAGATTGCAGCCATCGTTGACGGCAAGTTGGTTGGAGAAGACGCGACGGTTTTCGGCAGTGTCGAAACCGATTCGCGCTTGATTTCGTCTGGGGCGCTCTTTATTGCGAAGCCTGGCGAGGCTACCGACGGTCACAATTTCATCGGAAGCGCATCGGCTTTGGGTGCCGTTGGTGCAATTGTCGAACGTCACATCGAGACCGAATCGCTCGCCCAGATTGTGGTTCAAGACGCCGTGAAAGCGCTTGGCGTATTGGCCAAAGCCGTACTGGCCGAGGTTCGAAAAAACAGCGATCTGAAGGTGATTGGAATCACCGGCTCCAACGGTAAGACCAGCACCAAAAATATGCTGCGAGCCATTTTGTCTGAGTTTGGTGAAACCATTGCGCCGATCGACTCCTTCAACAATGAGGTCGGTGCGCCGATTTCGGTTCTCAAGGTCACCCACACAACAAAGTATTTGGTTGCCGAGTTGGGCGCCGGGGGAATTGGCAGCATCGCCTACCTGGCGGACATCACCAAACCCAACATCGGGGTCATGCTCAAGGTTGGTTTGGCTCACGCCGGCGCCTTTGGTGGTATTGAAGTCACTACCCAAATTAAGTCGGAACTGGTTCACGCTCTTGGTGCTGAAGATGTCTTCATTTACAACTCCGACGACGCCGAAGTCTGCGGAATGTGCAAGCTAACCGACGCTAAGAAGATTTCCTTCGGAACCAACCAGGATTCGAATCTCTATTTCACCGATGTTGACATGAGTATTGCCGGCACCTCAGCCGACCTTCACTATTCCGATGGGGAAGTGGCAAGACTTACCCTGAAGATTCTTGGCGAACATCAGCTCATGAATGCGACTGCTGCCATTTCGGTTGCCGAACAGTTGGGTCTACCGCGATCCAAGGTCCGTCACGCACTAGAGCAAATGGAACTAGCCGAGCGCTGGCGCATGCAACTAACCAATCGCACCGATGGAATCTCGATCATCAATGACGCCTACAACGCCTCACCGGATTCGATGAAGGCTGCACTGCAGACCTTGGCTCACCTTGGCAAAGCGGGTCGTCGCACCATCGCGGTACTCGGTGAAATGGCCGAACTTGGCGAATATTCTCGAGATGCTCACGACCAGATTGGTCGCCTAGTGGTTCGATATAACATCGACCGGCTTGTTGTGATCGGGGCCGGTGCGAAGTTGATCCACATGGGCGCCATGTTTGAAGGTTCTTGGGATGGCGAGTCAATTTTCTTTGATTCAAGCTCCGAGGCTTTGGCTTACATTCGTGAAATGCTTGTCTCTGGAGACATTGTCTTGGTCAAGTCATCGAAGTCAGCCAATTTGAGGCATCTTGGTGACGACCTTTTGGAGGTTCAGTCTTGAGATCAATCATTATGGCGGGTGCCATCGCATTGGTGTTCACCCTTTTTGTCACACCAGTTTTCATCTGGATGTTCAAGAAAATCGGTTGGGGTCAATTCGTTCGCGACGATGGGCCGCAGGCTCACCACACCAAGCGTGGAACCCCAACGATGGGTGGAATCGCAATCATCTTGGGTGCGGTGCTCGGTGTTTTTGGTGGAAAACTTATCAACGGTGAAGCCATCAGCACCTCGGCACTTTTGGTTTTGTTCATGATGGTAGGCCTTGGGTTGGTGGGTTTTGCCGATGATTTCATCAAAACTCACAAGCAGCGCTCCCTTGGGCTTACCGGGTGGGCGAAAATTGCCGGCCAGGGAGTAATTGCGGTTGTCTTTGCAATCCTTGCTTTGCAACTGAAGGATGAAAGCGGATGGTCACCGGCTTCTGCTGCCATCTCGGTTACTCGTGATACCTCAATCAACCTCATGGCTTGGGGTGCTGGCATCGGTATTGTTCTATTCATCGTTTGGATCTACTTCTTGGTTGCCGCAACCTCTAACGGGGTGAACATCGCCGATGGCCTAGACGGACTCGCTACTGGTTCTTCGGCCATGGCCATTGGTGCTTATGCCGTCATTGGTTTCTGGCAATTCAACAACTCGTGTTTCCGACTTCCAGATCTACACAACTGTTACGAGGTCAAAGACTCACTTGACCTCGCAGTGGTGGCATCCGCAATTGTGGGTTCGCTCATCGGCTTCCTCTGGTGGAACACTTCGCCAGCACAAATTTTTATGGGTGACACCGGTTCGTTGAGTCTGGGCGGCGCTCTAGCTGCTTTAGCGATTCTTACCCGCACCGAACTTCTGCTAGTTCCAATCGGTGGACTTTTCGTTATCGTTACCGGCTCGGTAATCCTTCAGCGAGTTTTCTTCAAGCTCACGAAGTGGCGCACCGGAACGGGTCGTCGAATTTTCCTAATGAGCCCGTTGCACCACCACTTTGAACTAAAAGGTTGGGAACAGATCACCATCGTGGTTCGTTTTTGGCTTATCGGAGCGCTATGTGTCCTTGGTGGCGTTGGGTTCTTCTACCTCGAATGGACCTATGCCTAAACCATGCCAAAGCTTGAAACCCTAACCAGCTGGCACTCGGATTGGAAAAACCTCCGAGTGGTTGTCTTTGGGCTAGGCGTTTCTGGGTTTTCGGTTGCTGATACCTTGGCCGAACTTGGTGCAAATGTACTGGTGGTCGCCGAAAAGGCCGACGCAGAGTACCTTGACTTACTTTCGGTAATCGGGGTCAAATCGCTGATCGGGGAAGTTGCCAAGGATTTCAAAACGGAACTGGAAGGTTTCGATCCAGAACTCGTAGTAACTTCGCCAGGTTTTCGACCGGATTCGACACAAATTGTTTGGGCGGTTGCCCGGGGGATTGAAGTTTGGACCGACATTGACTTGGCTTGGCGACTCCGCGACAAGGTGGGTAAGCCTGCCGATTGGATTTGTGTCACCGGCACCAACGGTAAAACCACGACGGTTCAGTTGGCCACTCACATCATGAAGACGGCAGGGCTTCGAGTTGAGTCTTGCGGAAACATTGGTACCCCAATTCTCGACTGTATTCGCGATGAGATTGGCTTTGATGCACTCGTTGTTGAGCTGTCCAGTTTCCAATTGCACTACCTGCAAGAAATCAAGCCGTTTGCCTCAGCAGTGCTAAATGTGGATCAAGACCACATTGACTGGCACGGTTCTTTTGGAGCCTATCTGGCTGCGAAAGGCAAGGTTTTCGCTAACGTAGAAGCCGCCTGTGTGTTCAATCAAGCTGACGAAAAAACCATGCATTTGGTTGAGGACGCCGATGTGCAAGAAGGCGCCAGAGCAATCGGATTCACAACCGGTTTTCCAGGTCCGTCTCAGATCGGGTACACCGACGGCCTTCTAATTGACAATGCCTACTCTGGCAATCGTGCCCTAAAAGAGTTGGAATGCCTCGCCGAGTATTCGGATATCGGGCAAATCGGTGTGGTGACAAAGCATCTGCTTCAAAACATCGCTGCAGCCGCTGCGTTAGTACGTGCCTATGGCGTACCAGCTCGAGCTGTCGCGGCAGGAATCGCCAGTTTCAAACTGGACGCGCACCGTATTGAACTCATCCTTGAACGAGATGGTGTGAGTTGGATTGATGATTCGAAGGCAACCAACCCGCATGCAGCGTCGGCTTCGTTAGAGTCCTTTGATTCAATCGTTTGGATTGTCGGGGGACTCCTCAAAGGTGTTGACATTGCACCACTCGTGGAGAAGCACGCACCGCGACTGAAGGCTGCAATCGTAATCGGTTTGGATCGTGAACCAGTGCTTCGAGCGCTAGAGATACACGCAAACAACGTCCCAGTTATTGAAATCGGAAGTGGCGATGCCGTCATGGAGCGAGCCGTGATGGCTGCGGCTGGTGTGGCCAGTGCAGGGGATACGGTTTTGCTAGCCCCGTCAAGTGCTTCAATGGATCAGTTCAAGGACTACGCCGACCGAGGTCACCAATTTGTGGCTGCAGTGAAGCGAATCGGCGGAGACAACAATGGCTAAGCGCACTACTGGTAAAGCCTTGCTGGGTCGTGGACTTTCCAACGCACGAGGGATCATCGATGTCGTTTTTCGTGGGCAGTCTCCAGAGTTCAAAGCGCTCTGGGTAATCATCGTGTTTATGGCTCTGTTTGGCCTGCTCATGGTCTATTCGTCTTCGTACGTGGACTCTGTGGTGAAGACCTCAGGGCCTTTCGGAGAAATGCGCTCACAACTCTTCGGCATGGGTGGCGGGGCTATTGCCATGATCTGGTTTGCGTACCTGAAACCTGAAGCGTCGAGAAGACTGGGGCCATGGATTGCGGCTGGTTTCATGGGCGCGCAGTTAGCCGTTTTGTTCACGCCGCTTGGCATTGCCGTGAACGGTAACCGAAACTGGTTGAACCTTGGAATCGCAACCTTGCAACCGTCGGAATTTTTGAAGATCGCAATGATCATGATGGTTGCCAGTTTCGTGGTGGGAAACCGCACCTACGAAAAGCACGAGCCTCAGTTTTGGTATGGGCCGATATCGGTTTTTGCAATCCTGTTCGTTTTCGTCGGACTGTTCAGTAAGGACATGGGAACCGTGATCGTGATGGCGGTCATTCTGTTCGGAATGTTTTTCCTTGGTGGTCTTCCCAACCAGTTCATGAAATGGGTGTTGGCTGCCGGCGTTGGCGGTATCTTGCTGATGTTTGCGCTCGGTGGCTCACGTCGTGGCCGCATTATGGCCTGGATGTTTCCGGATGCACCAGACCCAAGCCAGTACAACTGGCAGGCAGACCACGGTAAGTGGGCCTTTGCAGCTGGCGGACTCTTTGGAGTTGGTCCTGGTAATTCAAAGATGAAGTGGAGCTGGATCCCCGAAGCACAGAACGACTTCATTTTCGCGATCATTGGCGAAGAGTACGGGTTGATTGGCGCACTGACAGTGATTGCCCTCTTCGTTTTTCTGGGCATAACTCTGCTAAGAATCGCTAGAAAAACCGCTGACCAGTATGAACGTCTCTTCATCTATGGCGTTACCTTCTGGATCATTGGTCAGGCATTTATAAACATCTCCGTGGTGCTCACCATGCTTCCAGTGCTAGGAGTAAACCTGCCGATGATTTCTTCTGGCGGTACCTCAATGGTTGCCACGCTCATGGCACTTGGAATGGTTATGGGAATCGAACGAAAAAATCATGCCGGACCCAAACTGCGAGTTGTACGAGGAAATCGATGACCACATATCTTTTAGCTGGCGGAGGCACCGGCGGTCACGTCAATCCGCTACTCGCACTTGCTGAACGCATTCGGACGAATGAACCAGATGCGGTGGTCCTTGCCCTGGGCACCAAGGAAGGCTTAGAGACCAAGTTGGTTCCGATGCGTGGTTTTGAACTTCTGACGGTTGAGCGGTTGCCTTTTCCGAGAAAACCAGGACGCTATGCACTGACTTTCCCACTCCGTTTCGCCAAGGCGATTCGCGAGGTGCGCGAAATCATCAAGAACCGAAACGTCGACGTGGTGGTTGGCTTCGGTGGCTATGCCAGCGCGCCCGTCTACCTGGCTGCTAAACGAAGTCACATTCCGTATGTGATTCACGAAGCCAATGCGTTGCCGGGAATGGCAAACAAGTTGGGGAGGGGTTCGGCTGCGGCTGTGGCACTTGCCTTCAAGTCGACTCCGCTCAAAGGTGGAGTAGTAACCGGCATGCCACTGCGTTCAGAAATCGAGGATGCAATTGCCAGTAGCTCTAAGGAAGCGGCACGGGCACATTTTGGGCTAGATCCAAAGACCCCTACTCTCCTGGTAACCGGTGGCTCTCTGGGTGCCAGAAGCATCAACGAAGCCATTGCCGGTGCCGAGGCCCAGCTGGATGCCGCTGGTATTCAGTTGCTGCACATTGTTGGTGGAAACTCGGAACTCGAAGAGCTTCACACCAAGTCTTTGGTTCGCATTAAGTACTGTGACCGCATGGATTTAGCCATTGCTGCCGCCGACCTAGCGGTTTGCCGTTCCGGTGCATCCACGGTTTGTGAGTTCGGCGCCTTCGGGTTGCCGAGCGTCTTCGTTCCGTATCCGGTTGGAAACGGTGAGCAGCGGTTCAATGCCGTCGATTTGGTGTCAGCCGGGGGAGCGGTACTCGTGAACGATTCTGACTTCGATCTCAACTACGTTCGCGACCAGGTGATTCCTCTCATTTCAAATCAAAAGAAGTTGCAGGCGATGTCTCGAGTTTCGAAGGCTGCCAGTATCGCAAATGGCACTCAACTCTTGTATGAGTTGGTACGTGGTGTCTTGCCGACCAAAGCAAACCCCGACAAATAGTCTTGAGCAGAGGTAAAAATGATCAAACCAGACTTTTCACAACCAGTTCCTGATGACCTGGGAACCGTTCACTTCATCGGTATCGGTGGCTCAGGCATGAGCGGTATCGCCCGCATTTTGCTAGGAATGGGTCACAAGGTGACTGGTTCGGACATTCGCGACACGTCGAACGTCGCAGCTCTCCGTGAGCTTGGCGCGACCATCCACATTGGTCACGATGCAGCCCACCTTGGCAACCCAGACACCGTCGTAGTCACCTCGGCACTGTGGCCTACCAACCCCGAATACTTGCTCGCCAAGGAGCGGGGAATCCCGGTCTTGCACCGCTCGGCAGCGCTGGCGTATCTAACCACCAAGCACCGTCTGGTTGCGGTGGCTGGTGCACACGGTAAGACCACAAGTACCGGAATGGTAATCACGGGGTTACTTCGCCTGGGCATCGACCCTAGCTTTGTGAACGGTGGTGTCATTGCCGAACTTGGTTCTTCGAGTGCCAGTGGAAAAGACAACTTGTTCGTAATTGAAGCAGATGAGTCCGATGGCTCGTTCCTGCACTACGACACCGCTGTTGCCCTGATTACCAACGTCGACCCAGATCACCTTGATCACTACGGTTCACTGGAAGCGTTTGAGGCGGAGTTCGGAAAGTTTGCTCAGGGCGCTAAGGAGTTTGTCGCGATTAGCTCGGACGACCCTGGTGCGGTTCGAGTGACGAAACTTCTGAAAGACAAACGCACCATCACATTTGGCAAGGCTGTAGACGCCGACGTTCGATTGCACGACGTTGACGCGTCTGGAGCAAGGGTGTCGTTCCAGGTTTCTTTTGAAGGTCATACCTACGCAGCAACCTTGAACGTTCCTGGTGATCACAATGCGATCAACGCAGCCGGAGCATTTGCGGTTCTGGTTGGATTGGGTTTTGATCCTGCCCAATCGCTTGCAGGTATCGCTACTTTCCGTGGGACCGAACGTCGCTTTGAGTTGCACGGGGAACACCGCGGTGTTAGTGTCTACGACGACTTCGCACACCACCCAACCGAGGTGGCAGCAGCACTGAGTGCGGCACGAGCCGTAGTAGGTGATGGCAAGCTAATCACCGTGTTCCAGCCACACCTCTACAGCCGTACTCGCTTGATGCACCGAGAGTTTGCCGAGGCATTAGCACTCAGCGATCAGGTTGTAGTGCTAGACATCTACGCGGCTCGCGAAGATCCCGAGCCAGGCGTTACTGGCCAGCTGGTGTCGGACAGTTTCACCAACCCTGATCAGGTTCACTACGTTCCGCTTTGGGATGATGCTCCAGCGATTGCTGCTTCATTGGCAAGCGAAGGCGATTTCATCATCACCATGGGTTGTGGCGATGTCTATCGCATGGTGCCACAGCTTTTGAGTGCGCTAGAGGACTAGTTTCTTGCAACGGCCGCCTTCTCGAAATGGCTCTAATCAGCCAAAGAAGAACACAAACGTGGTTCCTCTGTTCCCGAAGGCTGCCAAGAAGGTTTCCAAGACTCCTAAGGCACCTAAAGAGCCGAAAGTAGTCAAACCAAATCGCAAAACAGTGCGCCAGGCTTCCAAGCGCCTTCAAATTCATGAACGTAATGCCAAGGCAACGGTCGCTTCTCTGCGTCCAAGAATGAGCTTTGGCCGCAAGGTATGGGTTTCAGTGGCAGCGTCGGTGGCAACGCTTGCCGTTTTGGTGGTCGTCGCCGTGGTTTCTCCGCTACTTGCCGTTCAGAAAATCGAAGTGGTTGGCACAAATCGAGTTCCAGTCAAGGAGCTCCTACGTGATCTCGATTCGTTAAAAGGCAAGCCGTTGCCACAGATCACCAGCGAGGAGTTGGCGACCAAGCTAAGCAAATATCAGTTAATCGATTCGGTTTCTGCCGTTGCCCTACCACCGAGTACCCTCCGCGTTGTAATTGTGGAGCGCAGCGCTGTGGTGATAGTGAAAATCAATGGTTTTGACTATCTGTACGATGCGGCGGGGGTCCAGGTTGGTCGGGCGTCTTCCAGCGACCGTCTGCCGGTGGTCTTGAATGCGGGCAACCCAAACACCTCAAAGTCGTTTCAACAGGCGATTGACGTAGTTTTGAGCCTTCCGATTAGCCTCCTTGGGCGCATTTCCCAAATTTCTGCTAACTCGAAGGACAATGTAGTTTTGAGCCTACGTACTCACGCTCAAACCATCCTTTGGGGCGACGATTCGCAGCCGGCATTGAAGGCCAGTGTGTTGGCTGCTTTGATGAATCACTACCCAAAACGCTATGGCTGCACGTTCGATGTTTCGTCACCGAGCCAGCCGTCTGTCTATTAGCGCGACACGCCAATTCACCTCCGTTCCATTTACGTCTTTTCGGCGTAATTTCTAGGCGCAGTAGTTAAATACGAACCATCTTTAACGTTCAGCGTGAGGTTTAAGGTTCGCAAATTGGAGGTAACTCATGGCACAGCAGCAGAACTACCTAGCTGAAATCAAGGTAGTTGGAGTCGGTGGCGCAGGCGTCAACGCCGTCAACCGCATGATTGAAGCTGGGTTGCGCGGCGTAGAGTTCATCGCCGTAAACACCGATGCACAGCAGCTTGCCATGAGCGCTGCCAACGTAAAGATCGACATCGGTCGCGAAACCACTCGCGGACTGGGTGCCGGTGCCGACCCTGAGGTAGGCCGTCGCGCTGCCGAAGAGCACGTAGAAGAACTCGAGGCCGCACTACGCGGTGCCGACATGGTATTCGTAACCGCTGGTGAAGGTGGTGGAACCGGTACCGGAGCAGCTCCAGTAGTGGCTCGAATCGCCAAGGAAGCCGGTGCGCTAACCGTTGGTGTCGTCAGCCGTCCATTCAACTGGGAAGGCCCTCGTCGCGGACAGCAGGCTCAGAAGGGTATCGAGGAACTTCAAGGTCAGGTAGACACCCTGATCGTGGTTCCAAACCAGCGCCTACTAGACATTGACGATCTGACCATCAGCCTAGATAACGCTCTAAAGGTTGCCGATGACGTACTCCGTTCGGGTGTCCAAGGCATCACAGACCTGATTGCCATTCCAGGTGCCATCAACCTTGACTTCGCCGACGTCCGCTCGGTCATGCAGAACGCCGGCACCGCGCTAATGGGTATCGGTAGCGCCAAGGGCGAAGACCGCGCCATCAAGGCTGCCGAGAAGGCCATCAACAATCCACTACTAGAAGCAGGCATCGATGGCGCACACGGCGTTCTTATGCTCATTCAGGCGGCTGGCAACATGGGTCTTCACGAAGTTTCAGAAGCTTCGGCACTGATTCAGGAATCGGTAAGCCCAAACGCGAACGTAATCTTCGGTGTTTCCTACGACGATTCGCTTGGCGACGAAATGCGGGTCACCGTAATCGCTGCCGGATTCGACGGTGGTGCACCGGTACGACGTCCATCGATGCCAATCAGCATGAAGACCAACACCGACCAAATTCAGGTGATCGATGTGGAATCCCCAGAGGTTGCCGCAGTGGTCATCGAAACTCCAGCGGCCTTCCGAGAGGACGTTGCAACCGCGAACGACGACACCTTTGGTGGTTACCTAGCCGAAGTCAAGGACATCAGCCCAGTAACCGAAGCAATCGAATTGCCACGTACCGAGCGCAAGTCCGAAGGCTTTGGCGACGATCTGGACATCCCAGACTTCCTGAAGTAGTGAGTACGCTCGCCGATTCTTTAGCCTCGGTTCGAGGGCAGATAACGGCCGAATGTAACCGTTTGGGGCGGAGTGAACCGCTACTGATTGTGGTAACCAAGAATCACCCCGCCGAGCTTGCTCGAAGCCTTTACGATCTTGGTGAACGTAACTTCGGTGAAAATCGAGTTCAAGAAGGATTGCCTAAATCTAAAGAACTTGGCAAACCAGACCTCAATTGGCACCTGATCGGGCAGCTGCAGACCAATAAGGTTCGACAAGCGTTGGAGTTTGCCTCGAGCGTGCATTCGCTAGACCGTGAATCGCTACTAGCCGAACTAGCCAAAAGAACCGCCGAACGAGAAGGCTCGCTTGAGGTTTTCGTCCAGGTGAATCTCACCGAAGATCAGGGGAGAGGTGGCATTCAGCCTGGTGAACTGCAAAGTTATGCTGACCGGGTAGTCTCTGTGCCAACTCTGAAGCTGGCTGGGCTCATGGCAGTGGCCTCGCTCGAAGCGAGCCCGGAACGAGACTTCGAGACGATCGCTGAACTATCGATGGAGCTTCGAAAAAACCATCCGAATGCATCAGGGCTTTCGATTGGGATGTCGGGAGACTATATCGAGGCTTTGTCTTTTGGTGCGACACACCTAAGAATCGGCACGGCCATTACGGGAAATCGCCAGTATTAGCAATATTCTTTTGGTGATGGCTTTAGGAGGCTAACCATGGGTATGTTCGATTCTTTCAAGGATTTCTTCGCATTCTCTGACAACGGAGATCGTCCGGCACCAACTAACAAAGGTACCCAGAAGGCAACCCCTAACAAGGTGACCCAGATTCGCACCCCACGCAACACCGGAGACATCAACGAAATCGTCACCCTTGACCCAACTGGCTTCCAGGACGTTCGCGAAATTGCGGATCACTTTTGCAACGACATCCCTTTGGTTATCAACATGGCCAGCCTTTCGGAGAAAGACTCGCAGCGTACCCTCGACTTCTTGCTAGGTCTTAAGGAAGGTCGTCACGGCCAGCTAAAGCGCGTTACTCCAAAGGTGTTCTTGCTAACCCCTGCAAACGTCGCTATCAACCAAGACGAAGACGAAGACGAGACCGACGAGTACCTAGCCTAGGTCTCCCTCTCCACAGCCAACGGTTCCAAAGGTTTCCCTTTGGTATCCTTATTCATGCATCCCCGTGCTAACTAAAAGAGGTTTGTAATGTCTTTGACTCCCGAAGATGTCGTAAATAAGAAGTTTCAGCCAACTAAGTTCCGTGAAGGTTACGACCAGGACGAAGTTGATGAATTTCTCGACGAAATCATCGTTGAATTCCGTCGTCTGGCCCAGGAAAACGAAGATCTAAGACAGCGCCTGCTTGCTAGCGACGGTCGCATTGCCGAACTGCAGCGTTCACCAGGTGCGATGGCCGGTTCGCTCACTTCTCAGTCGACCGACATCGCCACTTCAATCACCAACCCTGGAGCTGCTTTCCCAGAAGCCATGGCCGATGCCAGCGCCAGCGACCCAAACAACACCAACAACCTGCTTCAGTTGGCCCGTAAACTTCACGACGAGCACGTGCGTGAAGGTATCGCTAAGCGCGATGCGCTTATTGCCGAAGGTCAGGCAACTGCGGCTCGTTTGCTTCGTGAATCGGAAGCTCAGCAGCGTTCTGAACTGAACCGCTTGGAGCAGGAGAAGGCTCTGATTGAGCACTCCATCCAAGAACTTCGTCAGTACGAGCACAACTACCGCGGCAGCATCCGTAATTTCATCGAATCCCAGCTTCGTGAACTCGATGTTCCTACTCAGAATCCAACTGGCTCTCAGGGAATGCTCGGTAACTAGCTCCCATGGCAAAACGAGGAAAAGGCTCCAAAGCCGCTTGGTATCTGCTGATCTCGATAGCGTTGTTTGCGGTTGATCAACTTACCAAAGCTTGGGCCCTAACCAGCCTCGTGCCATACGCTGGAAAGCCTTTCATTGGGGAACTCTTGAAGTTCTACCTTGTTTGGAATGATTCGGCAGCTTTTTCAATCAGTCTCGGGGCAACTTGGATTTTCACCATTGTGTCGACCGTGGCGGCGATCATCATCGTAGTGTTGCTGTTCAAAACCAAGTCGACGGCTTGGCACCTAACCTTGTCGATACTTCTTGCCGGCGTGGTTGGAAACCTTAGTGACCGCCTGTTCCGCGCACCGGGTTTTCCGGTTGGCAAGGTCGTCGACTTTTTGCAGCTTCCGCTCAACTTCCCAGTTTTCAACGTTGCCGACATCTGTATCACCGGCAGTATGACTGCGGTGGTCATTCTGGTTATGCGTGGAACCAAGCTCGGGTCCTAATGGCCGAGGTTAAACAGGTATTCATCCCCGACGGGCTGGCCGGACTGCGTGTCGATGCCGGCCTTTCAAAGGCTCTGGGAATGTCTCGCACTCGTGTTTCCGAGTTGATCGAAGAGGCTTCCGTATCGATGGATGGCAAGTTGCTTGGCAAGAGCGATCGCCTGGTTGCCGGATCCTTGGTTTCGGTATCCATTGAAGAGCGCAAGGATCGCCTAATAATTCAGGCAGACGAAGTGCCGGATTTCAAAGTTGTGTTCCAGGACGAACATCTAATTGTTATCGATAAACCAGCGGGAGTAGCCGCTCACCCCTCGGTGGGTTGGGATGGACCAACTGTGCCGGGCGCCCTGCTTGCTTTAGGGATTCAGTTATCAACCTCGGGAGCGCAGGAACGTCAAGGAATCGTCCAGCGCCTGGATGTGGGTACCAGCGGACTAATGGTGCTTGCCAAGTCGGAGTTGGCCTACTCGAGACTCAAGCAGGCATTTAGAGACCGCACGGTTCACAAGGTTTATCACGCACTGGTTCAAGGGCATCCGGACCCTTCCGCCGGCACCTTTGACGCGCCTATCGGCCGTCATCCAAAGTCTGAATTCAAGTTTCAGGTTCATGCCGATGGCAAGCCTTCGGTGACTCACTACGAAACCATCGAAGCCTTCCGATCGGCATCGCTACTCGAGATCATTTTGGAAACCGGGCGCACCCATCAGATTCGTGTTCACTTCTCGGCATTCAGGCATCCGCTGGTCGGCGACACCATGTATGGCGCCGACCCAACTTTGGCTAAGAAATTGGGAATTGATCACCAGTGGCTACACGCCATTCGGCTCAGTTTCGAACACCCAATTTCGGGTGATATGGTCAGCTTCGAGAGTGAATATCCCAGCGAATTGGTCAAGGTTCTAGACCTTCTGCGAGCCTGATTTCTGAATGTCTCAAAAGCGGTTACTCTTGAGATTCGTCAGTTGAATTCGAGGTGAAAAATGTCTGGTAAATCATTCGTTCACCTGCACGTTCACACCGAATATTCAATCCTCGATGGCGCCGCTCGTATCGATGACCTGATGAAGGCAGCCCGACAGATGGACATGCCTGCCGTGGCCATGACCGATCACGGAAACCTTCACGCAGCCTTTGAATTTGTAAATGCGGCCAAGAAGGTTGGCATCAAACCGATCATCGGTATGGAAGCTTATGTAGCTCCTCGAGTGCATCGCACCGACCGAACTCGCACCAACTTCGGTGACGGCGGCAACGACGACGTGTCATCAAACGGCGCTTACACGCACATGACCCTTTTGGCGAAAAATGTCGAGGGTATGTACAACCTGTTCCGCATGTCGACCATGGCCTACACCGACGGCATTTTCTACAAACCGCGCATCGACCGTGAACTCCTTCACAAGTATGGCAAGGGGCTTATTGGCACCACCGGCTGTGCTGCCGGAGAAATCAATGTGCTTTTGCGCTACGGTCGCTGGGACGACGCCGTGGCCACAGTTCGCGAAATGCAGGAGATTTTCGGTAAGGAAAACTACTACTGCGAAATCATGCGTCACGGCATTGAAATTGAGGAGCGCACCGAGAAAGACCTGATTCGTCTGGCTCGCGAAACTGGTATGCCGCTCGTGGCTACCAACGATCTTCACTACGTACACGATCACCAGGCTTCGGCTCAAGAAGCGCTCCTCTGTGTTCAGACCAACGACACGCTCGATAACCCAGACCGATTCCGATTCGGCGGCAGTGGTTTCTATCTCAAGTCTCCTGAGCAAATGCGTGAGCTCTTCAAGGACCTTCCTGAAGCTTGTGACAACACACTCAAGATCGCCGAAGAGTGCAATGTTGATTTCTCGAAACAGGAACTCATGCCTCGTTTTCCAGTTCCGGAAGGGTATACCGAAGAGTCTTGGTTCGAAAAGGAAGTTGCCGATGGTATGCAGCGCCGCTATCCCGACGGGATTCCGGAGGCTCAAGCAAAGCAGTGCGCTTACGAGATCGATGTCATCAAGGAGATGGGATTCCCCGGCTACTTCCTAGTTGTGGCCGACTTCATCAACTGGGCGCGTGAACAGGGCATTAAGGTCGGACCCGGTCGCGGTTCCGCGGCTGGCGCGATCGTGGCCTACGCATTGGGAATCACCGCGCTAGACCCAATCAAGTACGGCCTAATCTTCGAGCGCTTTCTAAACCCTTCCCGTAAATCGATGCCGGATATCGATGTCGACTTCGACGACCGTCGTCGTGGAGACGTAATCAAATACGTCTATCAAAAATATGGCGAAGACCGCGTTGCGCAGATCGGTACGTTTAACACCATCAAGGCCAAGGCTGCACTCAAAGACGCAGCTCGTGTACTCGGTTTTCCTTACGCCAGCGGTGAAGTCCTAACCAAAGCATTCCCACCTGCGGTTCTCGGCGCCGAAATTGAACTTGAAGACGTCATCAACCCAGATCGTCCGCGGTATAAGGAAGCTTCGGCTCTGCGCGATCTCATTCAAAACGATCCCGATTCTCAAAAGATTTTCGACCTGGCCAGGGGAATGGAAGGTCTGAAGCGATCCACCAGCGTACACGCAGCGGGTGTAATCATTTCGGCAATGTCGCTTATCGATGTTGTACCGCTGATGACTCGTGAAGGTGAAGCTGGCTATATCACGCAGTTTGATGCGAGCCCACTTGAAAAACTCGGTCTACTCAAAATGGACTTCTTGGGTTTGCGCAACCTGACTGTTCTTGAAGATGCACTAATCAACATTCGTGCCAATGGACTTACTGCGCCAGATCTTGATTCCCTAGATTTGGATGCCGATGCCAAGGCTTATCAGCTGCTTGGACAGGGTGACACCCTCGGTGTGTTCCAGCTCGATGGCGAAGCCATGCGTGCACTATTGCGCCTGATGAAACCAACCTCGTTTGAAGACATCTCCGCCGCTATCGCGCTGTATCGTCCCGGACCTATGGGTGTAAACGCTCACACCAACTACGCGAAGCGTAAGAACGGTCAGCAGGCGAATATCCCGATTCACCCAAGTCTGGAAGAACCGCTCAAGGAAGTGCTTGGTCCAACCTACGGTCTGATTGTTTATCAGGAACAGGTAATGGCGGCAGCTCAAAAAGTTGCCAACTTCTCGCTGGCTCAAGCGGATAACCTTCGCAAAGCGATGGGTAAGAAGGATGCCAAGGAGCTAGACAGCCTGTTGGAATCGTTCCGAGCTGGAATGCTAGAAAACGGGTTCACTCAAGAAGCAGTTACCGCGCTTTGGGACACTTTGCTCCCGTTCGCAGGCTACGCGTTTAACAAGGCCCACAGCGCCGCCTATGGCGTGCTTTCCTACTGGACCGCCTACATGAAGGCAAACCACCCAGCCGAGTACATGGCGGCCCTCCTCACCAGTGTTGGCGACGCCCGAGACAAGTTGGCCATCTACCTGAGCGCCTGTCGCAAGATGGGGTTGGAAGTGCTTTCGCCAGATGTCAACGAATCAATCGGTCACTTCTCTGGTTTTGACTCGAGAATTCGTTTCGGACTAGCCGCAATCCGTGGTGTGGGTGAAAGCGTCGTCGCCGGAATCGTGGAAGCCCGTACCGAGCAGGGTAAGTTCACCTCCTTCACTGACTTCCTGAAGAAGGTTCCAGTTCAGGTTTGCAACAAACGAACCATCGAATCACTGATCAAGGCAGGTGCCTTCGACAGTCTCGGTCACACCCGTCGCTCACTGATGGCAATCTTTGAGTCCGCCGTAGATGGCCAGGTTTCTCGTAAGCGCGAAGAAGCCAAGGGTCAGATGGACCTTTTCGGTGGAATGTTTGAAGACGATCCAACGCTGGTTGAAATCCCAAATCTGGAGGAATTCGATAAGCGAACCAAACTTTCCATGGAACGCGACACTCTCGGTCTCTACGTAAGTGACCACCCGCTGTTTGGTCGCGAAGGACAGCTTTCCGGTAACTCAACTCACTCCATCGGTAACTTCATCGAAAACGAGAACATCGAAGACGGAAGCATCGTTGAGCTGTGTGGTTTGATTACCGGTATTCAAAACCGAGTGGGTAAGAAGTCGGGTAAACCATATCTACTAGTTACCATCGAAGACTTTGAAGGTGAGTTCTCGTTCATGCTGAGCGGCAAGTCGTTCTCCGAATATGTTGATTCGTTGAAACCAGACATGGTGGTGGCGGTTCGAGGTCGAGCCAACAACCGCGACGATGGACGTGGCCTGGCAGCCTATTCGGTGAACATTTTGGACGCACCTGCCGCCGGTGAGTACCATGGCAAGATTCACGTTCAGATTGAAAACGAGAAGGCCAACCGAGAAACCCTCGAACGTCTGAACTACATCATCAAACAGAGCCCTGGTAACAGTGAATTCATCATCACCATTTCGGCAGATGGTGCGACGAGAACCTATACCTTGCCGCAAAAGGTCCGCTACTCGGTTGAGTTCATCGGTGAGCTAAAGGTCTTGCTAGGTGCCAAGGCTATAGTTCGTGGCGATCAAAAGTCGGCTGCTGAAGAAACGCCGGTACCATCGGGTTCAACCGATGAGGTAGTTCCTTTGGAAGTAAATCAGAGGACGCTGTTCGACTCCTGATAATCCTTCGACTACGTCGACAATCACAACCGCATTGTTTTCAACGTTGTGAATTTCGCGCACCCCGGCAATTAGCACGGAAGTAACGTCGGGGAAGATTGGCAAGCCCTTCGGTCCGAAAGACCAGTCATCATCCAGAAAACGCTTGGTGTGGTCGGTTGCCATCTTGGCAGCCAACGCCTGGTTGTTTTCGCCTAGCGTGTGAATGGCAACCCAGGTGGCACTGCAAAGCGAAGGCCAGGTTGAAGAGCCTGAGGCAACATTGAAACTTGCCAAAGGCGGAGTGGCACCGAGTGATGTGACCGAAGTCGCGGTGAATCCAACCGGCTTTTTGTCTGCATCGAGCAGAGTAATTACCGTGACACCTGACGCGTGGTTTCTGAAAGTATTTTTAAGGGCTTCGACCGAATCGTCGATTGGTTTCATATTTTGCAGGTTCGAACTCACCTAAGTAAGGCTACGCCAAGTTTCACTGCGAATAGAATTGGATAAGAAGTGGAGCGAGTTTTGACCAATAACCTTTTGCGAGTCGTAGATTTGCGCTCAGGCGTTCCAAATTCGGCCGAAGTGAACCGTCTTGTTCCTCGCGCCGCCCTGACCATCGAAACCGCGGTAGATCAGGTTTCCGAGCTCATTCAGGCAGTAGCTTCAACCGGCGAAAAGGCCATTGTTGAGGCGGCCCAAAAGTTTGATGGTTTCGATCCAAGGCCGATTCGCGTCAGCAGCGAAGAACTTTCGAACGCACTAGCCGGGCTAAGCGCGCCGCTGCGGGAAGCCTTGAGTGAATCCATTGCGCGAGTTCGCAAGGTTAGCGAAGATAACCTGCCGAAAACGGTTACCACCAATTTTTCTGGTGGGGGAAAGGTGCACCAGCGTTGGTCGCCAGTGGATTCCGTGGGCCTCTACGTTCCGGGTGGAAAAGCTGTTTACCCGTCCAGCGTGGTTATGAATGTGGTTCCGGCTCAGGTAGCTGGAGTGAAACGACTAGCAATCACCACACCTGGCCAAAAGGCTTTTGGTGGGCGACCACACCCAACCGTACTGGCTGCGGCTGCGCTCTTGGGTATTAGTGAGGTCTACTGTGTTGGCGGTCCAGCTGCAATTGCCGCTCTGGCACACGGAGTGCCTTCGCTCGATCTACAGCCAGTGACAATGATTACCGGCCCTGGAAACATTTTCGTGACCGCCGCAAAACGTGCCGTGCGTGGTTTAGTAGGTATCGATTCTGAGGCTGGAACCACCGAAATCCTGATCATCGCCGATGCCAAAGCCAACCCTGAGTTGGTTGCTGCCGATCTGCTTTCTCAAGCGGAACATGACGAAGCGGCAGCTTCAGTTCTGGTAACCGATTCACCAGAGCTGGCCGCCGCCGTACAACTTTGTTTAGTCAATCGAGTAGAGAAAACCTTGCACGCTGACCGCGCGAAAATCGCCCTAACCGGCATGCAATCGGCGATTGTTCTCGTTTCCTCTACTTCCGAGGCGACGGCCTTTGCAAACGCCTATGCGACCGAGCACTTAGAGATTCAAACCACGGACCCAAGTTCCGTTTTGGTTGGCATTACCAACGCAGGAGCAATTTTCTTAGGCTCCTACTCGCCAGTATCGCTGGGGGACTATATGGCTGGTTCGAACCACGTCTTACCTACCAACCAGCAGTCAAAGTTTGGTGCGGGTTTGTCGGTTCACACTTTCCTCCGGGCTCAACAAGTCGTTGAATACGACCGTGAATCCCTGTCAAAGGTCTTTGATTTTGTAGATAGCTTGGCCAACGAAGAAGGTCTTCCGGCTCACTTTGAAGCCATCAACGCCCGGTTCGAAAACTAACGAGGGGTTTAACTTCCATGCTCTATTCACTGCTATTCCGTCTGGTTTTCGCACAAATGGACCCAGAGTCGGCTCACCATTTTGTGGCAACCTGCCTGAAGCTGGCACGAGCCTTGAGATTGACCAAATTAGTTCGACTGAACCCTAAGAAGGTGCGTCACATCGAAGCGTTTGGCTTGGATTTCAGCGGCCCTTTTGGCCTAGCCGCAGGATTCGACAAAAACGGCGAGATGATCGAAGCGTTGGCAGATCTTGGTTTTTCACACATCGAAGTTGGTACCGTTACCGCCATCGCCCAGCCTGGCAATGAAAAGCCACGCCTGTTCCGTTTGATTCCCGACCGAGCGCTCATCAACCGCATGGGATTCAACAACGACGGCGCTGGGAAGCTAGCGGAAAGACTGACTAAACTGCGGGCATCGAAACGAAAGCTGCCAATCATCGGAGTGAATATTGGCAAGAGCAAGATCACACCGATCGAGGATGCGGTGACCGATTATCAAACCAGCGCTCGACTATTGTCGCCACTAGCGGATTACCTAGCTGTAAACGTGTCTTCACCAAACACACCTGGGCTTAGAAGCCTGCAAGACATTGAATCTTTGAAGCCGATCCTGGTAGCTGTGCTTAGTCAGGCGCAGGGGAAGCCGGTCTTGGTGAAGATCGCCCCAGATCTAGCTGATGAAGACATACAAGCGATTGCCGATTTGGCTGTTGATCTTGGTCTTGCGGGAGTAATTGCTACCAACACCACAATCGCTCGCGCTGGGCTCAAGACCTCCACCAAGCGAATTGACTCTATCGGTGCGGGTGGCCTATCGGGACTTCCAGTCAAAGCCAGATCTCTTGAGGTTTTGCGACTGCTCAATCAGCGAATTGCCGGTCGAATTGCCATCATTTCCGTTGGAGGAGTGGAGACCACCGCCGATGCCAGGGAGCGTCTAAATCTTGGCGCAACATTGGTGCAGGGCTACACCGGATTTATCTACCAGGGACCTTTTTGGGCCCGCAAGATCAACCGTGAACTAAGCGGAAACTAGAGCTTTTCGCCGCGACGAACCTGAGCCTTTGGTAGGCGAATCACTCGTGGGTACATGGCACGGAACGCTACGTAGAGCCAGATGCCCTTTTCTACCTTGGATGCACCAAAACGCTCGGTAAGTAGTAACTTGGCTTTGCGAGCAATTAGAACCGTGTCGCCAAGATAGAAGACAAACAAAACTAGGACGAGGTTGCTAAGCAATCCCGAAAGCGTGGCACCAACGGTGGTGCTTGGTCCAAATAGGACCGAAATCAACATCAAAGGTAGAAGTAGCTCACCCACGGTGAACAGACGAGAGTCAACGACGTCGCGCATTAGGCGTCGCTGTGGTCCGGCGTCACGCTTGGTCAGGTACTTGTCGTCACCCGCCGCATATCCGGCGCGAGCAGCCAGACGCTCTTGCTTCATCGCTTCGCGAGCAGCCTTTTGACCCTCTTTGGTCTTTGGTGCGATAAGTGGACGCTTTCTGGCGGCTTCCTGTACCTTGCGGTTAGGGGTTGGCTTGCCTTTTTTTGCGTTTGGGGTCTGCTCAGTCATAAGCAATAGGTTAGCGGAATGTTTTCGGGTGTTTTGTGGTTTGACGAAGTTAGAATTATCTAGATTGCTAGGAGCACCAATGTCTGAAACCACCACATACGAGATCAACATCACCGATGCGGCTGTTGAATGGATTTCCAGCACCCTGGAACAAGCCGGTGGCGAAGAAAAGTTGGCTATCCGCCTCGAAGCAGCACCTGGTGGCTGCCAGGGCCTAGAGTACAAGCCAACCTACGAAGACAAGTTCTACGAGGACGACCTTCGTTTCCCATGTGGCGGCTACGAATTGGTCGTAGATCCAATGTCGATTGAGCTAATTAAGGGCTCGACCATCGACTATAAGAACTCGCTCACCGAGCAGGGTTTGGTCATCGATAATCCGAACGCAACCTCGACCTGCGCCTGCGGCCAGTCGTTCTGCTAATTTCGAATATTTTTCGTATTTTCTAGCGTTTTTAAGCCATTCACTTCTTGTCACGGGCGTAGACTAAACCCGTAACGATTCGAAGGGTCGACTGTGCTTTCTAAGCGTGCTCTAAGAGTTGCAATAGCAACGGCTGCTGCAACCACTACCTTGTTCCTCGCCGGCTGCTCACAAGAGCAATTGAGCTCAGCAATCCTGATGCCTCTGCCAGCAACCAGTTCAGATGTAACCAACCACACCGATCGAATCACCGATCTGTGGAACATCTCGTGGGCAGTTCTTTGGGGCGTAGGAGCCCTTGCCTGGGGTCTGATGTTCTGGGCAATCATTGTCTACCGTCGTCGCAAGGGTGACAACCACCTGCCAGCGCAGATGCGTTACAACAACCCAATTGAGGTTTTGTTCACCGTTGTGCCACTGATCTTGGTCGTCGGTTTCTTCGCTTTCACCGCACGTGACATGAAGGTCATCGAAGCTCCGAACAACCCTGAGGTAAAGATTCAGGTAATCGGCAAGCAGTGGAGTTGGGACTTCAACTACACTCAGGAAAACGTTTACGACTCGGGTATCCAGTCACAGTACAACGGTGGCGAAGGCGACAACCTTAAAGACCTTCCAACCCTTTATCTTCCAGTGAACAAGCGCGTCGAACTAGTTCTTAACTCGCGTGACGTTGACCACTCGTTCTGGGTAATTGAGTTCCTTTACAAGAAGGACCTTCTTCCAGGTCGCACCAACCACGAATACTTCACTCCAACCAAGATCGGCACCTACACCGGTAAGTGTGCCGAACTTTGTGGTGAGTTCCACTCGATGATGTTGTTCAACGTCAAGGTTGTTTCACAGTCTGACTACGACAAGCACATTGCAGACCTAAAGGCCGCCGGTCAGGTTGGCCAGCTATCCCTTGATGCCAGCAGAAACCAGAACCTGCCAGGCGTAATTGCACCAGTAGAAAACGAGGGCTAATTCAAATGGCTACCGCAACTATTACCCCAGCAACACCTGTTGTTCCTCGTGACAAGGGCCGTATCTTGGTCGACTGGCTAACTACCACCGACCACAAGAAGATCGGTTACCTTTACCTGATTACCTCGTTCGTTTACTTCCTAATCGGTGGTGTGATGGCGCTGATGATTCGCGCACAGCTCACCATGCCTGGTCTAGAGATCGTGGCAACCAAGGAACAGTACAACCAGCTCTTCACCATGCACGGAACCATCATGCTTTTGATGTTCGCAACCCCATTGTTTGCGGCGTTTGCCAACATCTTGATGCCGGTACAGATCGGTGCACCAGATGTGGCTTTCCCACGTCTAAACGCGATTGCTTACTGGTTCTACTTCTTCGGCAGCGCCATCGCAGTTGCTGGTTTCTTCACCCCACAGGGTGCCGCTTCATTCGGTTGGTTTGCCTACGTACCACTATCGACCAGCACATTCTCGCCAGGCATTGGTGGAGACCTATGGGTCTTCGGTCTTGCCCTCGGTGGTTTCGGAACCATCATGGGTGGTGTGAACTTCATCACCACGATCCTCACCATGCGTGCACCTGGTATGACCATGTTCCGTATGCCAGTGTTCACCTGGAACACCTTGGTTACCTCGATTCTGATCATCATGGTTTTCCCACCGCTTGCAGCAGCCTTGTTCGCTCTTGGAGCAGACCGTAAGTTTGGCTCGCACATCTTCGACCCAGCCAACGGTGGCGCCATGCTTTGGCAGCACCTGTTCTGGTTCTTCGGCCACCCAGAGGTTTACGTTCTTGCGCTACCGTTCTTCGGAATCATTTCCGAAATCATGCCGGTATTTAGCCGCAAGCCAATCTTTGGTTACAAGACTCTGATCTACGCAACCATCGCCATTGCAGCACTTTCGATGACCGTATGGGCTCACCACATGTACGTGACTGGCCAGGTCTTGCTACCGTTCTTCGCGTTCACCACCATGTTGATCGCAGTTCCGACCGGTGTGAAGGTCTTCAACTGGCTTGGAACCATGTGGAAGGGCTCGGTTAGCTTCGAAACTCCAATGCTCTGGTCGCTAGGCTTCCTCACCACCTTCATCTTCGGTGGTCTAACTGGTGTTATCCTTTCGAGCCCAACCCTAGACTTCGCTCTATCGGACAGCTACTTCATCGTTGCTCACTTCCACTACGTAATCTTCGGTACCGTGGTGTTCGCGATGTTCGCAGGTATCTTCTTCTGGTACCCAAAGATGACCGGAAAGATGCTGAACGAGAAGCTTGGAAAGATTCAGTTCTGGATGCTATTCGTTGGCTTCCACGGCACCTTCCTGATCCAGCACTGGCTAGGTGTTCAGGGCATGCCACGTCGTTACGCAACCTACCTACCTGAAGACAACTTCACCCTTGGTAACGAAATTTCGACTGCTGGCTCGGTAATCCTTGCCCTTTCGTTCCTACCGTTCCTTTGGAACGTTTACATCACCCACCGCAAGGGTGTAAAGGTGAATGTAAACGACCCATGGGGTTACGGTCGTTCGCTTGAGTGGGCAACCGCCTCACCATTCCCACGTCACAACTTCACTTCGATTCCACTGATTCGTTCGGAGGCACCTGCTTTCGATTTGAACCACCCGGAAGCTAGCGACTCTGTTGCTACCAAAAAGTCAGTAAAGAAGGGCTAAGTAAATGCGTACCAATGCACGCCTATTTTGGCTACTTGCAGCTATCTACCTGGTTCTAGCGGTTGTCTACACCGGTTGGAACCTTCTAGATCAGTATGAAGGTCTAGCAGAGAGCAACGCACCATTCTTCGGCGCGAAGTTCGAAATCATCGGAACTGCTGCCTTGGCAATGCTTTCGATCATGTCGGCTTTCATTGCCTTCTACCTAAGCAAGACCAACCGCACCCAAGGTGCAGTTCCTGAAGACAACCCGAAGGCTAAGATTTCGGACGGCGACTCGGAGATTGGTTTCTTCAACGCCTGGAGCTGGTGGCCATTCTTCCTAGGTCTTTTCGGAGCCATTGTGTTCGCTTCTCTTGCAGTTGGCTGGTGGTTGTTCTTCATCGGATTCCCACTCGCTCTAGTTGCGCTTGTCGGTTTCGTGTTCGAAAACTCACGCGGACAGCACGCACACTAAGTTTCAGTAAAAATAATCCCCGATACCAAACGGTACCGGGGATTATTTTTTTTAGCTGGTCTATTCGTAGCTGCGGAACGCTACAACGGCGTTGTGGCCACCAAAGCCGAAGCTGTTACTGATCGCCAGTAGCGAGCCTTCAGGAAGCGCACGTGGGCTGGTGACAACGTCCAAAGGAATCTCTGGGTCTTGGTTGTCTAGGTTGATCGTTGGGGGAGCTGTGCGCTCTTTCAAGGCCAATACGGTGAACACGGCTTCAATTGCCCCAGCGCCACCCAGTAGGTGACCTGTGGAAGCCTTGGTAGCCGAAACAGCGATCTTTGGCAAGTGGTCACCGAAAACACGTTTTAGAGCCGTGTACTCGGCGATGTCGCCAACCGGGGTGCTGGTCGCGTGGGCGTTGATGTGAACAACGTCCTCGGGCTTGGCATTCGCCTGCTCCAGTGCGGCAAGAACTGCACGAGCGGCTCCCGAGCCTTCAGGGTCTGGAGCGGTGATGTGGTAGGCATCAGAAGTCACTGAGCCACCCACTAGGTAAGCGTAAATCTTCGCGCCACGAGCCTTGGCGTGTTCTTCAGTCTCAAGAACCATGGCTCCGCCACCTTCACCCATTACGAAGCCATCGCGAGCGATGTCGTAGGGGCGAGACGCTAGTTCTGGTTCATCATTGCGACGAGAAGTGGCGTGCATTGCAGCAAAAGCAGAAATTGGCAGCGGGTGAATGGCTGCTTCACAACCACCGGCAACCACGATGTCGATCTCGCCGGTCTGCAGGCGGGTAATCGCGTTGGCTATGGCTTCGGTGCTCGAGGCACAAGCCGAAACGGCAGTGCGAACTCCACCGCGTGCTGCCAGGTCCATGCCCACGGCAGCTGCTGGGCCGTTTGGCATCAGCATCGGAACGGTCATCGGTAGAACACGACGTGGTCCACGTTCCTTCAGAGTGTCGAAAGCATCGAGCAGGGTCCAAACTCCACCGATACCGGTTGAGAACTCCACTGCTAGTCGTTCTGGCTGCACCTCTGGTGCACCAGCGTCAGCCCAGGCTTCACGGGCTGCGATCAGTGCAAACTGGCTCGACGGGTCGAGACGCTTGCACTCCTGAGGGGTGAGCACCTCGCTGGCCGGGACTTTAGCCTGGCCAGCGAAGGTTACCGGAATTTCGTATCTGGCAACCCACTCCTGCTCGAGAGTCGAGATTCCCGACTTTCCAGCAAGCAGTGCGTCCCAAGTTGACTTGACGTCTCCACCCAGTGGGGTGGTAGCGCCGAGTCCGGTTACTACGATCTTCACGAAAGCTCTCCCAGAGTTAATTACTGGTTGTCTGCGATGTAGTTAACAGCGTCAGCAACGGTAATGAGGTTCTGTACTTCCTCATCAGGAATCTTTACGCCGAACTTGTCTTCTGCGTTTACAACGATGGTCATCATCGAGATCGAGTCGATGTCTAGGTCATCGCTGAAGCTCTTGTCCATCTGTACCGACTCGGCTGCAAGACCGGTCTCTTCGTTTACTAGCTCGGCTAGGCCGGCAAGTACTTCATCCTTTGACAGTGCCATGATTTCTCCTTGTTTGGTTGTTATCTGTATAAGTTTAGGGCAGAACTACTACTTGAGCACCGAAGGCAAGGCCTGCGCCAAAGCCAATCTCCAGCGCCAAACCACCCGATTTTACGGCGCCGCTCGAGAGTAATTCGTGCATTGCCAGTGGGATGCTGGCTGCCGAAGTGTTACCGGTGTTGATGATGTCGCGAGCGACCACAACCGATTCCGGCAGCTCCAACTGTTTCGCCAATTCGTCGATGATTCGGATGTTCGCCTGGTGCGTAACCAAAGCGGTCAGATCTTCGGCTTTAACGCCAGCGACCTCAAGTGCCTGCTTGGCAACCTTAGCCATTTCCCAAACGGCCCAACGGAACACGGTCTGACCTTCCTGGTGCAAAGTTGGCCACGATGCGGTACCGTCACGGAACTCAAGTAGCGAAGATGTCATGCTGACCGCTTCCCACTTAGAACCGTCGGAACCCCAAACCGACGGTGAGATGCCAGGCTTGTCGGAAGGCCCGACAATTGCTGCACCGGCTCCGTCTCCGAGCAGGAATGAGATGCTTCGATCGGTTGGATCGATGAAGTCACTCAGCTTTTCGCCACCGACAACCAAGACGTACTTTGCCATGCCCGAGCGAACCAGGGCATCTGCTTGAGCGATTCCGTAGCAATAACCGGCACAGGCGGCTGATACGTCATAAGCGGGTGCCGGGTTGGCACCAATTTTGTCGGCAAGCAAAGTGGCTGCCGAAGGGGTCTGGAATGGGTGAGTGATGGTGCTGAAGATAACGGCACCTATCTCGCTAGGTTCGATACCTGCCTTGGCAATGGCCTCGTTCGATGCCTCGACAGCCATATCCATGAGGCTGCGGTCTTTGCTGGCACGACGTCGGGTCACAATGCCGGTGCGCTGTCGAATCCACTCGTCACTTGAGTCGATTGGGCCAGCCACGTCGTCGTTGGTGACAAACAAGTCGCCACGAGCGGCACCAAGCGAATAAATTCTTGAGAACGGAACCGACTGGTACTGATTCAGGGTTGCGGTCATGCGATTCTCCTAGCCGTGGTTCTTTGCGAGTTCGATTGCTGCATCAAGCTGATCCGGGGTCTTTAGCGCAAGGGTTTCAACGCCTGGCATTCCGCGCTTGGCCATGCCAGTTAACGCTCCGGCAGGGGATAGTTCAATAAGCCCCGTAACGCCAGCTGCAACCATCGCCTCCATGCAGAGGTCCCAGCGAACCGGGTTTGAAACCTGGTTTACAAGCAACTGCAGATATTCAGAGCCGGATGAAATGATTTCACCGTTCTTGTTGGTCCAAAGTTTCATAGATGGGTCGGAAGTGGCTAGCCCAGCTGCGAAGTTCGCCAACTCAGCCACTGCGGGTTCCATAAACGAGGTGTGGAAGGCGCCGGCAACTGCCAGCGACACCACTCGAGTACCAGCCATTGGCTCGGCGATCAAAGCTGCAATGCCTTCGGTGGATCCTGCAGCCACAATCTGACCTGAGCCGTTGTAGTTGGCTGCGAATAGTCCACGCGATTCTAGGAAGCTAACAACTTCGTCGCGGTCACCGCCGAGAACGGCTGCCATTGAAGACGAGGTCAGAGCCGCGGCTTTTGCCATTTCGGCTCCGCGCTTGGTTACCAATTCCATGGCGGTCGCGGTATCGAAAACTCCTGCAATCGAAGCCGCCGCCAATTCACCAACCGAGTGTCCAGCGACTCCAGCTACCCTGTCAAGGCCTGCGGCATTCAAGGCCGCGTATGAAGCAATTGAAGCCGAGACAATTAGCGGTTGCGCAACGGCCGTGTCCTTGATGGTGTCGGCGTCACTGAGCGTGCCGTAGGTCAGTAGATCAAGCCCCGACGCACTCTGAGAGATTTCAATCGATTCGCGAAAGGCTGGAAGTTCCAACCAAGGCGTGAAGAAACCTGGGGTCTGTGAACCTTGCCCTGGGCAAACGATAACTAGCATGGCTAGAGTTTATGCCTCGCCGCCGGCGCTACCGCTGTTTCCAGCGTTTACGTCGTGCAAACGATAACGTTCGATTGCCTGAGCAGGTGCGCTTGGATCCATCTCGCCACGAGCAACAAGTTGCTCAAGAACGCGAACCACGATTGATGGTCCGTCGATCTTGAAGTGACGTCTAGCTGCCGCACGGGTGTCTGAGAAACCGAAACCTTCCGCACCAAGAGTCGCGTAGTCGCCAGGAACCCATTCGCGAATCTGGTCTGGAACCTGGTGCATGTAGTCGCTTACGCCGAGGAATGGACCGTGGTGACCGGTTAGTTTGCCGGTTAGGTAGGCCTGTTCGCTCGATTGTCCAGGGTTCAAGAATCGGTGTTCGTTACGACGAAGTCCGTCGCGTCGAAGTTCGGTCCAAGAGGTTACCGACCAAACATCGGCAGATACACCCCAATCGTTCTGCAGCAGTTCGGCAGCTTCGTAAGCCCAACGCAAGGCAACACCAGAGGCCAGAATCTGCGCCTTTTGACCGCCGGCTGGGTTGTTGTACACCTTGTGAATTCCACGCAAGATTCCGTCGATGTCGACGTTTTCTGGCTCAGCTGGCTGAACCATTGGCTCGTTGTAAACGGTTAGGTAGTACATCACGTTTGGATCGCTGTGAGTGCCGCCGTACATGCGCTCGATACCAGCACGGATGATGTGACCGATCTCGTAGGAGTAGGCAGGGTCATAGCTGATCACTGCATCGTTGGTTGCAGCAATGATCGGCGAGTGACCGTCGGCGTGCTGCAGACCTTCACCGGTGAGAGTGGTGCGACCGGCTGTAGCGCCAATCAAGAATCCACGACTTAACTGGTCAGCGGCTGCCCAAATCGAGTCGGCGGTTCGCTGGAAACCAAACATCGAATAGAACACGTAGAACGGAATGATTGCCTGACCGTGAGTCGAGTAACTGGTTGCTGCTGCAGCAAAAGCGGCAACCGAACCGGCCTCGTTAATTCCGGTGTGGATGATCTGTCCGGCTTCCGATTCCTTGTAGGAAAGCAGAATGTCGCGGTCAACCGAAATGTAGTGCTGACCCTTCGGGTTGTAAATCTTCGCGGTAGGGAAGAAGGCATCCATACCGAAGGTGCGAGCCTCGTCAGGGATGATCATCGCAATGCGCTGACCGAACTCTGGGGCACGTAGCAGATCCTTCAGTAGGCGAACGAAGCCCATGGTGGTGGCAACTTCTTGTGTTCCGCTACCGCCCTTGGTGATTTCGTAGGTTTTGTCTTCAGGGAGTTTGAAGTCCACGTACTTGCTGCGACGCTCTGGCAGGTAACCACCGAGAGCGCGACGGCGTTCGTGCAGGTACTGAATTTCCGGAGCGTCTTGCCCTGGGTGGAAGTAAGGAGGCTGGTAAGGGTTTTCCTCTAACTGTGCGTCAGAGATTGGAATACGAAGCTCGTCGCGGAATCCCTTCAGGTTATCCAGAGTCATCTTCTTCATCTGGTGGGTCGCGTTACGACCTTCGAACGACTTACCGAGGGTGAAGCCCTTGATGGTCTTGGCAAGAATTACCGTTGGCTGGCCCTTGTGTTCCATTGCCGACTTGTACGCTGCATAAACCTTGCGGTAGTCGTGGCCACCACGCTTGAGGCCCCAGATTTGCTCATCGGTCATGTGTTCAACCAACTTCAGCGTGCGTGGGTCGCGACCGAAGAAGTTCTCGCGAACGAAAGCACCGTTCTCGGTCTTGTAGGTCTGGTAATCACCGTCTGGAGTCTTGTTCATCAGATCGACCAGTGCACCATCGGTGTCGTTGGCTAGTAGTGAATCCCACTCACGACCCCAAACAACCTTGATTACGTTCCATCCGGCTCCGCGGAAGAAACTCTCAAGCTCCTGAATGATCTTGCCGTTACCACGTACCGGACCATCGAGGCGCTGGAGGTTACAGTTCACAACGAAAGTTAGGTTGTCAAGTCCGTCGTTGGCAGCCAGCTGCAGCGCACCACGGCTTTCGACCTCGTCCAACTCACCGTCGCCCAAGAAAGCCCAAACGTGCTGTTCGCTGGTGTCCTTGAAGCCGCGGCCCTGTAGGTAGCGGTTGAACTGTGCCTGATAGATGGCGTTGATCGGACCTAGACCCATTGAAACGGTAGGGAATTGCCAGAAGTCTGGCATCAGTCGTGGGTGAGGGTAGCTCGAAAGCCCACCACCAGCGTGCGACTTCTCCTGACGGAAACCGTCTAGTTGGTGTTCATTTAGTCGACCTTCTAGAAATGCGCGAGCGTATGGGCCAGGTGAGGCGTGACCCTGAACGAAAATCTGGTCGCCACCCGAAGGGTGGTCGGCGCCTTTGAAGAAGTGGTTGAAACCAACCTCGTATAGCGAGGCGCTTGAAGCAAAAGTGGAAATGTGACCACCCACGCCAACGCCTGGACGTTGTGCGCGGTGCACCAACATGGCTGCATTCCAACGCATCCAAGCACGGTAGGTGCGTTCGATGGTTTCATCACCAGGGAACTCTGGTTCGTTCTCCGGTGCGATGGTGTTTAGGTAGTCGGTGGTTGGAACGATTGGAACATTCAACTGAAGTTCGTGTGAGCGACGCAAAAGGTTGAGCATGATCTCGCGCGCGCGTCCGCGTCCGTGGACACGTGCAACTGCATCGAGCGATTCAAGCCATTCGCGAGTTTCTTCTGGATCCTGGTCTGGATTGTGAACTGCGTAAGCGTCATTGTTGTTCAGAGACACCGAATACACCCTTTCGTGGGGGAGTTGTAAAAGGACGACTATGTCACCTTGGTAAAGGCTTATTAAGTCTATGGGGGAACGGTGGGAATGAAACACACCATTCGACTGCTTACGATATTGAAACCAACCACCTAGGAGAAAAATGTCACCGATTATTGGCGATGCCGCACCGGACTTCAGCCTTATCAATCAGTTCGGCGAAACAGTGACCCTGTCGGAGTTCAAGGGTAAGAAAAACGTCGTTTTGGTGTTCTACCCTTTGAGTTTCTCGGGCATTTGCACCGGCGAACTTTGTGAACTTCGCGACAACTTTGCACAGTTCGATCGCGCCGACGTTGAACTGCTAGCCATCTCGGTTGACTCCAAGTTCGTTCAGAAGTTGTTTGCCGAGCACGAGGGCTACAAGTTCTCGGTTTTGGCTGACTTCTGGCCACACGGTGGCGTTGCACAAAGTTACGGAGTATTCCTGGAGGAATCGGGAATTGCCAACCGTGCCACCTTTGTTATCAACAAGGACGGCGTGTTGGTTGCCAAGTTTGTAACCGCTCCTGGCCAAGCCCGTTCCCTAGGCGAATACGAGAAGGCTCTGGCAACCCTTCACTAATTTGGGCTAAGGATTTGCGCGGGATACCCAAATCTGCGTATTCTTATTCCTTGTTGGGCCTTTAGCTCAGTTGGTAGAGCGCCACGCTTACACCGTGGATGTCATCGGTTCGAGCCCGGTAGGGCCCACAAAGGCAATACCCGCGCATCAGAAGTAATTCTTGATGCGCGGGTATTATTTTTACCATGGAACAAAGCGAATTCACGCCACCAGTACGTCTGTCTATGACCGACCAAGAGATCAGCGCTCGACTGGGAGCTGCTACCGCCGATGAGGCCGGAATGATCGCTGCCATGGATTTCCTTGAGGAACAAACCAACCTTCGTAACCAAGACAATGCCGCAACCGATGCGTGGATCTCCAAGATGCACGAATCCTCGGATCCTCGCGCCAAAATCGCACTAGAGAACCTTGACCGCGCGAAGAAAGGGCTGGAGCCGCTACCTATGGTTTCCCCGGTTCCGGAATTCCCAGTATTCAACCCATCTCCTGAGCTAGTTTCAGATCCAGATCCAGAACCTGAACCTGTTTTTGAGCCAGAAGTCGAAATCGAACCTGAGCCTGTGGCGGTTATCCCTGAACCTATTCCTGAAGTTGTTGGCTCAGCTGAGGAAGCTGCGGAAGTGTTCGAGGAACAACAAGAAGTCTTTGAGGAGCAGCAGGAAGTAACTGCGCCGAGAATTCGTGGCTTGCGTTTGGTTTCTGCAGCCAACTGGTTGATCGGTCTTGGAATTTTGGCACCTGCCATCGCCGCTGGAGTAGCTGCCGTCGCAGGTTTGAATTTCGTGACTTCCGTCCTAGCTGGACTCGTCGGTGCGCTGGTCGGTGCCAAGGTAAACGTAATTGCACTGTTTACCTCCAAGCGAACCAGTCGCGGGCTAGCGGTAGCATCTCGTTCATCGTTTGGCGTATTCGGCGCTATTTTGCCTGGCCTGACCGTTCTTTTGGCTGGTATGTCAGCCATTGCTGCCGTTGCCTTCGGAAGTGCGAAGTACTTCAACAACACCATCGTTGGTTTGAGTGACTTCGAAGACACCCTGTTTGCTCTGGGTTCGTTGAACGTAACCTCAGGAGCGATTTTTGCCCTAGTGCTAGTGATGATTGCATCCGCGTTGGCTATCTTCGGCGGTGGGTTTTCGCGTTGGACTCGAATCGTCCTTGCTGGGTTACTACTAGGTGCCTTTTTGACCTATGCTGCTCTGACCGCACCAACCGTTGACTACCTAAACCTTGCAGGCGTGTTCCAGCCAGAAGAATTCCTGGTAGTCACTCCGATTTTTGCACTGGTTGTTAGCGTGTTCAGTTACGGAATCGATGGCGAATCTCTAGCTGCGTCGGCTTGGGGAGCCAAGCCCAAGTCCATCCTGTGGCCGGTAAGTATTTTCGGCTTTCTGATCCCAGTGCTGACCTTTGGACACTTCGCTGCAATGCTCAATGGGCATGATTTCAAGGACGGTCTAGAGGTCGTTCAGTTCGTCCTAGCCTCCGGTAACGAAATTTCATCCACCATCCTGGTCGACTTCGGCATCCTTGCAGTAATTAGTCTTTTGTACCTAGGAATCTCGAAACTGATCGACGCCAACAAGTCGTTGGGTATCAATCACATCGGATACGGCCTAGCTACGGTTGTATCGCTAGCAGTTGTGGTCTTTGTAGCCGTTGTCGCCCTGTTGCCAAATTCGCTTGGGCTGTCACTTGATCTCACAGCATTGTTCCTAATTCCAGCGGCAGCTTGGGTGGGTGTTCAGCTCACCGAAACCGTTATGCGCCGGGGTAAGTTCCACGACGCATCTCTGACTAGGAGCTATGGTTTCTACGGCTCCGTGAACTGGATTGCCATAGTCGGTTTCGTGGTCTCGGTAACCTTCGCGCTTTCGGTTTCCCAAAAGGTGGAGTCATTGCCTTGGCTAGGGTTTCTAACCCCAACCTTTGGCTGGTTCCTTACCCCAGCGGTAGCGGCCCTTCTTGCAATGGGTATCGAGATTCTCTTCACCTTGGCTACCGGCTTCCCACGAATCATTCGACAGCAGCGTGAAACCAAGTCGGTTGAAGACCGTCGCTTTGACTTGGTAGACGTAAGTGTCGACTAATGGCAGACCTTGGTTCGCTTACTGCCGAGTTTGAAAAGTTTTGGCCAGGCTCTCACGCTGAGGAGTGGGATCGGGTCGGCCTACTAACTGGTTCAAAGGGCTCTCACGTAGACACGGTGTTGGTTGCGGTTGATCTTACCGAAGCCGTTATCGATGAGGCACTCAAACTCAAGGCACAGCTGATTGTCACTCACCATCCGTTCCTTTTAAAGCCAATCGTCTCGGTTGCCGATGATCAGCTGAAGGGCAAACTGCTGGGTCGATTGATTCGCAATAACGTTGCGGTTTTCTCGGCACACACCAACGCCGATGTTCAAACTGATGGCGCTTCAACCTTGATGGCAACAGCTTTTGGTCTCCAAAAGTTAGAGCCGTTGGCGTCTACAATGGGTGGTTTTGGGCATGGAGTGATTGGCGAGTTACCTGAGGACACAACACTAGATGTTTTCGCAGCTCGGGTAGCCGAGCAACTTCCTAGCACGGCGAGGAAAGTAGCCTTTGCTGGAAATCCACAGGCGAAGATTCGTAAGGTGGCGGTTTGCAGTGGAGCTGGAGATTCTTTTATTCCAATTGTCTTAGCCAGCGACGCTGACGTTTACGTGACCAGTGATTTGCGTCACCACCCAACTCAGGACGCAGTCGCAACGCCGCGTGAAACGGGCCAACTCAGTTTGATTGATGTGGCGCACTGGGCCGCGGAGTCGCTTTGGGTCAACGCAGCCGTTCAACGAATTGAATCGATTGGCACCCTAAAAGTTTTGGCATCTGCCATTAATACCGATCCATGGACCCAAGAGGTGAACCCAAATGCTTAGTGCAAGTAAGTCGCAGCAGGACCTGCTGCTAGAAGTTTCCAAATTAGATTTGGCGATTTCAAGAAATCAAACCGAACTTGAAAATCTTGAGAAGAACGACCAACTAGTTGCCCTACGTGGTCAACTTCTGGAAACCTCCGAGTCGCTTTTGCAGGCACACGCAAAGCAGGAAGACATTGAAAACGAGATCCGCAAAATAGCAGGCGACTTGGAGATGGTCGAGGCGCGCACCAAGCACGATCAAGAGCGTGCAAAGCAAGTAGCGTCGGAACGCGAACAGAAAGCTGTAAGCCAAGAACTCACCAGCCTGGCTGCTCGCAAGTCGGCACTTGAAGATGCTGAGCTGCAGCTACTTGAGGATCTTGAAGGTGCTGGGGAAAGTGTCAAGACACTAACCCAGACAAGAGCCAATCTCAACTTGGAGCTTGAAGTTGAGCTTTCCAAACAACACGGTTCCACACTCACCTTCAGCGCCCAGGTTTCCGAACTTTCTGAAAAGCGTGAGGCGGCTTTCAACCAGCTCGAAACCGAACTTCAGTCGGTTTACACCCGCAAGGCGCAACGCGGAATTGCTGTCGCTCAGACTCTCGGACGAGACTGTTCGGCATGTCGACTTTCTATCAATGCCGTGGAATTCGAAGCCATCATGGCGCAACCTGCAGAGCAGTTACCAACCTGTCCAAACTGTGACGCACTGATCATTCGATGACCTCGAAAAATCTAATTATCGAGGCCGACGGCGGCTCCCGCGGCAACCCCGGGCCTTCCGGATCGGGCAGTGTCGTAATTGATGCCGACACTGGTGTGATTCTGGTCGAGTGCGCACTTTTCGGTGGGGTAGCCACCAACAACGTTGCCGAGTATCGCGGGGTGATTGCAGGGCTTACCGAGGCATTCAAACTTGATCCCAATGCCAACGTTCTGGTTCGAATGGACAGCAAACTCGTTGTGGAACAAATGTCGGGTAACTGGAAAATCAAGCACCCAGACATGCAGGTTTTAGGTATCGAAGTTCAAAAACTAATTGCCGGGAAAAGCGTTGCTTGGCAGTGGATTCCGCGTGAGGAAAACTCGCGAGCCGATGCTCTGGCAAATGAGGCGATGGATTCGGAACGCGATGCAGTTCGTTACCTTGGGGGAGAACCAACTCAGTCGAGCAAGTCGGTTGAATTTAATCCGAGCAGTCCGAGTTCGATTCGAGCACCGGGCGAGGTTACCGAGCCTTTGACAACCTTAATCTTGGTCCGTCATGGACGCACCCCTCTAACCGAAGCTCACAAAATATCTGGCGGCACCGGGGATGACCCGAATCTTTCTGAGTTAGGCCACCAGGACGCGGCTGCGGTTGCGAAACTAATTGGCACTTTTGGTGGCAACGGTGCTTTTGGGCACTTGCCAAAACCAGCGGTCGTGGTTTCATCGCCGATGCAACGAACGCGTGAAACAGCGGCTCACATTGCTCGTGAATTGGGTCTGACAGTTGAAACCGAAGAGAACCTTCGAGAAATTTCCTTCGGTGATTGGGACGGTCACACCAACGAAGAGGTTGCTGCAGATTGGCCTGAAATCTTTAAGGAATGGCGTGGCTCTTGGACCGCGTCACCACCTAATGGAGAATCACTTGAAGTCTTCGATGCACGCATTCGTGCGGCTCGCTCACTAATCCTCGAAAAGTACCGTGGTCAAACCGTCGTCGTGGTGGCTCACGTTATGCCGATTCGCGGTTTCCTAACCCTTGCCATGGATGCGGGTCCATCCGGCTACTGGCGCCCACAGGTGGCTCCTTGTTCCCTAAGTGTGATTCGACACTGGGGTGAGAACTTCGCCGAGCTGGTAACTGCAAATTTCACTGCGCATCTATAACGACTAGTCTTGAGTTTGGATGGGCTGGCTAGGCGATCGCGTTAGCAATAACGAGGAACGTCCGGGCTCCACAGAGTGAAGTGGTGGGTAACACCCACTCGAGGCAACTCGCAAGACAGTGCCACAGAAAACAAACCGCCGTGCAAACGGTAAGGGTGAAACGGTGGTGTAAGAGACCACCAGCGGTTCGGGTGACCGAATCGGCTAGGTAAACCTCACTTGGAGCAAGGTCAGACAGAAGATGTTTGAGGGCTACTCGCCCGAGTCTTCGGGTAGACCGCTAGAGGTTGTCGGTAACGGCAATCGTAGATAGATGATCGTCCTAGACAAAACCCGGCGTATCGGTCAGCCCATCCACTACTTCGACGACTTGAGAGCCACCATGGCGGCGCCGATTATTCCGGCTGTGTTCTTCAACTTGGCTGGAACGATTTCAGTTCTGAGGTTAAGCAATGGCAAGAAATCCTCGTGTTCTTTAGACACCCCTCCACCGACCACGAATAGGTCTGGGGTAAACAGGTCTTCAAGCTTCGTGTAGTAGGTCTGCAGGCGAGTAGCCCAGTCCTGCCAGCTTAGATTTTCTCGTTCCTTGGCAGAGAACGCGGCTTGTGTTTCGTAATCCTTACCCTGGATTTCGATGTGGCCGAGTTCGGTGTTGGGAACGAGTCGTCCATCGATAAACAAAGCCGTGCCGATGCCGGTTCCAAGAGTGGTCATCATGACCAAACCTTTAAGTTTCTTGCCCACTCCGAACCTCATCTCGGCAACGCCCGCGGCGTCGGCATCATTGATCAGGTGTACTGGTTTTCCGATGAGACGTGTGAATAGTTCGTCCGCATCAAGACCAATCCATTCCTTAGAAACGTTCGCTGCCGATTTGGTGACTCCATGTTGCACAACAGCTGGGAAGCATATCCCAATCGCGGTGGCAGTGCCCTCGGGGTCGAGTACTTGAATCAAGTCTTTAACTACCTCAGCAATATCGTTCGGTCTTCCGCCCTGCGGTGTTTCAACGCGCAGCCTTTCTCCGACCAACGCACCTTTTTTGACATCCACTAAGGCTCCCTTGATGCCTGTGCCACCAACGTCGATTCCGATTGCTACTTTCGCCATGATTTCTTTCTTTACGGAAGGGTCAGAATGTCGTAACCCGTTTCGGTTACGGCAAGCGTGTGTTCAAACTGTGCAGTGATGCTTTTGTCTTTGGTGGTTACGGTCCAACCGTCGGCCCACATGTCCCACTGGTGGGTGCCGAGGGTCAGCATAGGTTCGATGGTGAAAACCATCCCCACTTGAATTTCGGTCGCATAGTTTGGCGCGCTGTCATAGTGGGGGATGATCAGTCCGGAGTGGAAAGCTTCACCAACACCGTGCCCAGTGAAATCACGCACAACGCCGTAACCGAAACGCTTGGCGTAATTCTCAATGGCAAGACCAATGGTGTTTACCTGGCGTCCGGGGGCAACGGCAAGCAAGCCGCGATTGAGAGCCTCGCGGGTTCTCTCGACCAGATTGTGAACATCTTCGCTAACCGTGCCAACCTCGATGGTGTGGTTTAGATCGCCGTGATAGCCGTCTAGGTAGGCGGTGATGTCGATGTTCACGATGTCGCCGGCCTCAAGCACAGTATCGTCTGGGATTCCGTGACAGATGACTTCGTTGACGGAAGAGCAGATGGATTTTGGGTAGCCACGGTAACCCAAGGTTGATGGATATGCGCCGTGGTCGAGCACGAATTCATGCGCGAGTTTGTCTAGAGAATCGGTGGTTACACCGGGACGGATTTCACCGCGAAGCATTTCGATCGCCTGGGCAGCGATCTTGCCCGCGGCACGAATCTTCTCGATCTGTTCTGGGGTCTTCACATCGCTGCCGGTGAACGGGCGAGGCGCTGGGTTCCCCACATATTCTGGGCGAACAATCGAGTTTGGAACGGCAAGTCTCGGTGACACTGAGCCCATCTTCAAATTTCCAGCGTTATCCTTGGGCATACATCTAAGTTTAGGAGTCGCCTTGGGTAATCAGTCGCTGGACTCCGCAGGTGTTCCAAACGATTTTTGGTTTAACACCAAAACTGGCCAGGTTGAGCAAGGAAAGCTTTCCGCGGCACCCTATCGAATTGGTCCGTTTGCTACTCGAAAAGAGGCGGAGCAGGCGCTGGTCAGGATTGCCGAGCGCTCCAATCGTTGGGCGGCTGAGGAAGAAAACGAAGACTAGGAGTCGAACTCGTGTTCAGGTGCCGGAAATGCTCCTGATTGAACTTCTTCAACATAATTAGCCGCCGCACCTTCAAGCACCATGGCAAGCTCGGCGAATTGTTTGACAAACTTTCGTGGCTTGCCGCCGTGTAAGCCGGCAAAGTCGGTCCAGACTAAGATTTGTCCATCGGTTCCAGCGCCCGCGCCAATACCAATTGTTGGAATGCTCAGTTGCTTACTAACCTCGGCCGCGATTTCGGCAGGAACCAGTTCTAGCACGACTGCAAACGCTCCAGCGGCTTCAACAGCAAGTGCATCCTCCAGTAGCTGGCCGGCACCTTCGCCTCGCCCCTGAATCTTGAACCCGCCAAGTGCGTTGACGCTTTGCGGGGTGAAACCAATGTGCCCCATGACCGGAATACCGGCGTCGACAATCGCCTTGATCTGCTCAGCGGAACGAAGCCCACCTTCAAGTTTGACCGCCGCAGCATTTGTGGTCTTCATGATGCGAATCGCGTTGGAAAGTGCATCCGCGGTTCCAGTTTCATAACTGCCAAAAGGCATGTCCACAACAACGATGGCGCGATTCGTGGCACCGGCGACGGCCCGACCAAAAGGAATCATTTCGTCAACCGTTACCGGCACCGTGGTGCTGTATCCGAGCACATTGTCGGCTGCCGAGTCGCCAACCAGAATCACGTCCATACCCGCGCGGTCGAAAATTCCGGCAGTGATGGCGTCGTAGGAAGTCAGGCAAGCAATCTTGCGTCCCTGCTGTTTGAACTCCAATAGGGTACTCGTGCGCACCTTCTTGGGGGTGTGTTCGGTCACTAGCTTCGCTTCCAAGCGTCGACTTCAATCTCAACCAACATGTCAGGGTTGATGAACTGAATACCAGCTAGCATTGTGGCTGCCGGTCGAATCTCGCCGAAAATCTTGCCGTGTGCTTCGCCGACCTTGTCCATGTCAGCTGCGTCAGCCAGATAAACGCGAGTACGAACCACGTCTTCAAGGCTGTAACCAACTTGCGCGAGGGCACCGGCAATAACAGTCTCAAGCGCAACCAGGGTCTGACCGTAAGCGTCGCCCTTGTGCTGAAGCTCACCGTTCACAGTTGCTGTGCTGCCCGAAACGTGAACGTAGTCGCCGGCAACTACCGCGCGGGAGTAACCAATCTTGGCTTCCCATGGTCCACCCGATGAAATGAGACGATCTGCTGCCATTTTTTTATCCTCTGTACTTGTTAGTTATTGGAAGTCTGCGGTCGCGACCAAAAGACATACCGGTGATCTTGGTTCCGATGGCTCCCTGGCGACGTTTCCATTCTGCCCTGTCGACCAGTCCGATGACTCGTTCTACGGTTTCGGTGTCGAAACCGGCAGCGATAATTTCGGCCACGCCTTTACGTTTTTCCACGTAGAGGTCCAAAATTGCGTCTAGGACATCGTACTCAGGCAGCGAATCTTGGTCGGTCTGGTCAGGACGAAGCTCCGCCGAAGGTGCCTTGTTGATCGAGTTTTCAGGGATTGGGGGAGTCTGTCCCTGCTCAATCGCCCAGGCATTTCGCCACCTAGCAAGCTCCCAAACCATCGACTTTTCGACATCTTTGATCGGTGCAAAACCACCGACTGAGTCGCCGTAAATAGTGCTGTAGCCAACTGCGAGCTCACTCTTGTTGCCAGTGGTTAGCGTCAGGTGTCCATCGTTGTTGCTCAAAGCCATGAGAATCACACCACGCATTCGCGCCTGTAGGTTTTCACTGGCTAGGCCGCCAAGGGTTAGTTCTGACTCAAAGGTTTGGACCATCGGCTCGATTGCGACGGTCTCGTAGTGACACCCGAGGTTCTCGGCCAGAATTGCAGCGTCACCCTTCGAATGGTCTGAAGAATACTTGGACGGCATCGAAACCCCGAAGACGTTTTCCGCGCCGATGGCATCGGCGGCTAATGTGGCCACAACCGCAGAATCGATACCGCCACTTAGTCCCAGAACAACTGATTTGAAGCCATTCTTTTGCACATAGTCGCGAAGTCCAAGCACGAGAGCATTCCAAGCCTGCCAATTGTCGTCGGCTTTGGTTTGAACGTGATTGCTTACCAGGGTGGCCTTGGTGCCGTCGAAGTCGATTAAAACCAGATCTTCGGCGAACTGGGTTCCACGAGCGATTACTGCTCCATTGGAATCGGTAAAAATACTGTCGCCATCGAAAACCAGGTCGTCCTGACCACCCACGAGGTTTACATACGAAACAGCGGTGTTCTGCGAGGTGGCTAGTTGTTTCACAAGGGCGAGACGGCGATCGTCCTTGTCTACCTCAAAAGGTGAGCCATTCAGAACCAAAGTCAGCTGCGTACCGAATTCCTTGATTCTGGCTACCGGCCCGCCAACTTGCCAGATGTCCTCACAAATTGCCATTGCGAAACGGATGCCTTCGAATTCAAAGGCGCCATCGACGTCTTCGGAAACAAAGTTTCGGTATTCATCAAATACCGAATAGTTCGGTAGGTGGTGTTTGGAGTATTTCGCCAAAATCTTGCCGTCGTGCAAAACAAATGCGCTGTTGTTGGCAATGGCCCAACCTGTCGGTGTCTTAGCCTTGCTCGGAGCACCAACAATTACGGCGATCTCACCCAAACCGGCTGCTACCAACTGCGCGGCAAGTTCACCAACAGCTGCTTCAGCCTCGGCGATGAACGACTCTCTGGTGGCAAGGTCTTCAATCGGATAGCCGGTAATCGACATCTCGCCAAACTGCACCATTTTGGCGCCCTGCTTGGCGGCGTCCGCGGTTAGTTTCACAAGCTTGGCAATGTTGCCCGAAAGACTTCCAACAATCGGGTTACTTTGAGCCATGGCTAGGCGAATAAACGGCATAACGACTAGCCTAGTAGTAGCAAATAAGAGAGGCACAGCCCGTGGACAAACAGCGTGATTTCGTTCTGAGAACCATTGAGGAACGTTCGGTCAAATTCGTTCGACTTTGGTTCACCGATGTGGCTGGCACTCTGAAGTCTGTGGCTATCGCGCCGGCCGAAGTTGAGGGAGCTTTCAGTGAAGGACTCGGTTTCGACGGCAGTGCCATCGAGGGTCTAGCTCGCACCTACGAAGCCGACATGCTGGCTATGCCAGACCCTTCGACCTTCCAGATTTTGCCTTGGCGTGGCGAAATAGACCCAACCGCGCGTATGTTCTGTGACATCCAGACCCCGGATGGCCAGCCAGCTGCAGCCGATCCTCGAAACGTTCTTCGCCGTGCCCTAAGCAAGGCAAGTGACATGGGATTCACTTTCTACATCCACCCGGAAATTGAGTTTTACCTTCTGAAGTCAACCCAGCTAGACGAAAATGGCGAGCCGGTTCCAGTGGATAAGGCCGGTTACTTCGACAACGTTCCTGGTGGCACCGCCCACGATTTCCGTCGTCGCGCCGTACAGATGCTTGAGCAGCTCGGCATCTCGGTTGAGTTCAGCCACCACGAAGGTGGTCCTGGTCAGAATGAGATCGATCTTCGTTATGCCGATGCTCTGACCATGGCCGATAACATCATGTCGTTCCGAACCGTAATCAAGGAAGTGGCAATCGAACAGGGTGTTTACGCAACCTTCATGCCAAAGCCATTCACCCAGCACCCAGGTTCTGGCATGCACACCCACATGTCGCTATTCGAAGGAGACACCAACGCTTTCTTCGACGCCAGTGGTCAGTATCACCTTTCCAAGACCGCACGCCAGTTCATGGCAGGTATCTTGCGTCACGCTCCGGAAATCACTGCGGTTACCAACCAGTATGTGAACTCCTACAAGCGCCTTTGGGGTGGTGGCGAAGCTCCGTCTTTCGTTTGCTGGGGTCACAACAACCGCTCGGCTCTGCTTCGCGTTCCGCTATACAAGCCGGAGAAGGGTAACTCGTCTCGTATCGAGTACCGCGCCATCGACTCGGCAGCAAACCCTTACTTGGCTTACGCGCTAATTCTTTCGGCCGGTCTGAAGGGAATTGAAGAGGGCTACGAACTTCCAGCTGAAACCGAAGATAACGTTTGGAACCTGACCGATGCCGAGCGCCGTGCCATGGGTATTCAGCCACTGCCACAGAGCCTCGATCACGCAATTCGCAAGCTTGAAGAATCCGAGTTGGCTGCCGAAGTTCTTGGCGAGGAGGTTTTCAGCTACGTGCTCGCCAATAAGCGCCGCGAGTGGAGTGAATATCGTTCGCAGGTAACTCCTTTCGAGTTGCAGCAGAACCTCGAAACTCTCTAAAAGTCATGGCTGGCCTGGGGTTATCCGAGCTAGCGAAGTACGGCTTCGTCGAGCTTGAAGCCACCATGCCTAAACTCGACCAGCTTGTCAAAGCGGTTGGCGATTCTGGTCGCTCCGCTCTGGCTGAACTTGGCTTCTCGGCAAATCCAGATCAGGCGCTCAACGCGCTGCTCGACTTGGCAGAACTTGATCGTGGCACCGTCAAGAAGCTTCTCGGAAAGACTGATTCGGCAGCTCGCTTGGTTCGAACTCTGGGAGCTTCGAGCGCAATGGTTGATCTGCTGCGAAGACGTCCGGAGTTCCTGGGAGTCTTAGATGCAAAGGAATCCAAACTTCCAGACCTGCAGGCGATTCGTGAGCTGTTCACTAAGGCGGCAGAAAGTAAGGCGAACTCGTCGGAAGAAAAGTGGGTCTCAATCCGCTTGGCTTATCGCAAAGAGTTACTGAGACTCATTGCTTTTGATGTCACTGGCGGTGATGCTGTTGAAACTTTCTCGGTAGTGTCCAGACAGCTTTCGGACCTGGCCACCGAAGCCATGGCTGCTGGTATCAGTGTTGCCAGATGGGAGCTGGTCAACTCCAGCGATTTTGGAACACATTCGTCGTTCGAAGTTGAGAACACGCGATTTGCGGTAATGGCCATGGGTAAATGCGGAGCCAGAGAACTCAACTACATCAGTGACGTAGACGTAATCTACGTAGCCGATACTGCCAGTGAACAACTCGAACGCGACCGCGCTTTGGAAATTGGTACCAGAATCGCCACTCGCATGATGCGTGCGATGGATGGCACAGCGAGTGAACCGATGCTCTGGCAGGTTGATCCGAATCTAAGGCCAGAAGGTAAATCAGGCGCTCTGGTTCGAACCGTCGATTCGCACGTGAATTACTACGAACGTTGGGCTCAGAACTGGGAGTTTCAGGCGCTACTGAAGGCTCGATTCGCTGCCGGCGACCAGGCCTTGGCTGATGACTACCTAAGGCGCATCAAGCCGATGGTTTGGGCCGCTACCGCGCGCGAGGGTTTTGTAGAGGCAGCTCAGAAGATGCGTGAGCGCGTGATGGAGCACATTCCAGCCAATGAGGTCAATCGTCAGATTAAATTGGGGCCGGGCGGACTCCGCGACATCGAATTCACGGTGCAACTTTTGCAGCTGGTTCACGGACGTACCGACCAGAGTGTGCGTGTGACCGACACTATGTCGGCGATTACCACACTGGCTGAAGCCGGTTACATGAGTCGACAAGATGCCGAGGTTTTCCACGCCGACTATAAGTTCCTGAGAACTATCGAGCATCGCATTCAGTTTTCTCAGATGCGGCGCACTCACCTAATGCCCGAAAGTGAAAGTCAGGTGCGATCTATCGCGCGTGGCCTCAACTATCGCTGGACCAGTGAGCAACTACTTACCCGTTGGCAGGAAGTGAAGCTCGAGGTTCGTTCACTGCACCAAAAGGTTTTCTACCGCCCATTGCTTTCAGCAGTTGCCAAACTGGGGGATAGCGCTCAGCTTTCAAGTGAGCAAATCCTTGATCGCCTTCGAGCAATCGGCTTCGATAACCCTTCGGCAGCCCTCACACACATCGAAGCGCTCACCGCAGGGCTTTCTAGGCGAGCAGCGATTCAGAAGCAACTACTACCGGTACTTCTCGAATGGTTTGCGCAGGGCAGCGACCCAGACTCGGGATTGCTTGCCTTCAGAAGGCTCTCAGAAGACCTAGGTGACTCCCATTGGTACTTGCGCATGCTTCGAGACTCCAGTGGCGCTGCGGAGCGTCTCACACAGGTTTTATCGAGTAGCAAGCTTGCTACCGGTCTTTTTGAGAGGCATCCGGAAGCTGCCGCCTGGTTTGAAGACCCAGATGACCTAAAGGCTCTTTCGCTATCCGAGATTCAAAAGGAAATGCAGGCGATTATCGACCGCCACGACGAGATTGAAAAAGCCGCCGCGAGCATTCGCTCGATCCGTCGCCGTGAAACCTTGCGTCTGGCCATGGGAGCGGTTCTTGGCGAGCTAACCATCGACGAAATTTCCCAAGGTTTAAGTGATGTAACCGAGAGTTATTTGTTGGCGCTAAAGGAACTGACAAACGATGACAGCATCGACCTCGGGATCGTAGCCATGGGGCGTTTTGGTGGAGCAGAACTTGGTTTTGGTTCAGACGCCGACCTGATGTTCGTCTACCGGTCCAAAGGTTCCGAAGAAGCGCAAAAGGCAGCTGAGCGACAGATTTCCGAGCTGCGAAGGCTCGCCGCCGATCCTGTGCTGGAGTTCGAGTTCGATATTGACCTTCGTCCAGAGGGTAAAAATGGACCAATCGCTAGGTCGCTTGATTCGTACGCCGCCTACTACGAAAAGTGGGCAAACACGTGGGAGGCACAGGCTTTACTGCGTGCCCGAGTTATTGCCGGAAGCGACGAGCTTGTTACTGCATTCACTGCACTGATCGACCAATACCGCTATCCAACCGAGGTTCAGCATTCGGCAATCGTTGAGATCCGACGAATCAAGGCACGAGTTGAAACCGAACGTCTGCCGTTAGGTGCCGATCCGAAACGTCACCTCAAACTAGGACGAGGCTCGCTTTCGGATGTGGAGTGGTTGGTGCAGTTGTTGCAACTAATCAACGGCTCAAAGCACCCGGCCATTAGAACACCCAAGACTCTGGAGGCGCTAAAGGCCTGCGTTGCAGAAGGGCTTATTGAACAGCACGATGCAACGGTCTTAGCCGAAGCCTGGAAGTTAGCTTCGCGAATACGTTCTGCGGTTGTGCTCTGGGGAACTAGACGAAGCGATGTGCTCACCACCGATCGTCGCCAGCTCGAAGGCATGGCTCGAATCTTGGAATACCCGCGCGGCTCTGCATCGCAGCTTGAGCAAGACTATCTAGCCTTCACGAGGCGCTCCAGAATGGTTTTCGAGCGACTGTTCTACGAGGCATAAGAAAAGGCCCCAGGATTTCTCCTGAGGCCTTTTTCAATTAGGTTCTTAGCAACCGAAGTAAAGCTCGAACTCGTAAGGGTGTGGACGAAGAGCCAGTGGCTTGATTTCGTTTACACGCTTGTAGTCGATCCAGTTCTCGATTAGGTCCTTGGTAAACACGTCGCCCTGAAGTAGGTAGTCGTGGTCTGCCTCAAGAGCCTGAAGAACCGACTCTAGGTCGCCTGGAACCTGAGGGATGTTCTTGGCTTCCTCTGGAGGTAGCTCGTAAAGGTCCTTGTCAACCGGTGCCATTGGCTCGATGCGGTTCTTGATACCGTCAAGACCAGCCATAAGCATCGCTGCGAAAGCGAAGTATGGGTTAGCCGAAGCATCAGGAGCACGGAACTCGATGCGCTTAGCCTTCGGGTTTGTTCCGGTCATTGGGATACGGATAGCTGCCGAACGGTTACCTGCCGAGTAAACCAGGTTAACTGGAGCCTCGTAGCCAGGAACTAGACGGTGGTAGCTGTTTACGGTTGGGTTGGTCCAAGCAAGAAGCGAAGGTGCGTGCTTGAGGATACCGCCGATGTACCAGCGTGCGATGTCAGAAAGACCGCCGTAGCCGTTCTCGTCGTAGAACAATGGCTTGCCATCTTTCCACAGCGACGAGTGAACGTGCATACCCGAACCGTTGTCACCGAAAAGTGGCTTAGGCATGAAGGTAGCAACCTTGCCGAACTGGTCGGCAACGTTCTTGACGATGTATTTGAACTTTAGGATGTCGTCTGCTGCGTGCACCAAGGTGTCGAAGCGGTAGTTGATTTCACCCTGACCTGCGGTACCAACCTCGTGGTGGCTGCGCTCTACCGAAAGACCGGCAGCTGCAAGCTCAAGAACAATCTGGTCGCGCATGTCAACGTGCTTGTCAACTGGAGCAACAGGGAAGTAGCCACCCTTGTATGGGGTCTTGTTGGCAAGGTTGTTGCCACGGCCGGTCTGTGGGTCGATCTCAACGCGGTTCGAGTTCCAAGCTGCCTCGTCCGAGTCAATGAAGTGACCCGAGCTGTTCTGGCTGTAGTGGTAACGAACGTCGTCGAAGATGAAGAATTCAGCTTCTGGTGCGAAGAACGCGGTGTCGGCGATACCGGTCGAAGCTAGGTAAGCTTCAGCCTTCTTCGCGGTGTTGCGTGGGTCGCGACCGTAGATCTCGCCGTTGCGTGGGTTGTAGATGTCGAAAAGCATAACCAGGGTCTTCTCAACGCGGAAAGCGTCAAGGTAAGCGGTGGTTACGTCTGGGATTAGCTGCATGTCTGACTCGTGGATCGATGCGAAACCACGGATTGACGAACCATCGAAAAGCTGACCGTCAACAAAGAAATCTTCGTCGATCATGCTTGCAGGCAGGTTGAAGTGCTGCTGAACACCAGGTAGGTCAGTGAAACGAACGTCAAGGAACTTGACGTCTTCGTCCTTGATGAACTTAATCACCTCGGCTGCGGACTTGAACATTGGGTAAATCCCTTCAAAATGTTGGCTGGATTCGAGGCACATCGTTAGGCCTACACTAAAAGTTTACCTAGGGCGCAACTAGCGACCTGACAATTTGTGTTTCGGTAATGTAAAAAGTTTCTTTACTTGTGCGACGGGCGTGCGCGGCGAGGGTCGATGCCCTTCGGGATTGGCATGTTCACGCCAAGTGCCGCAAGTCGAGCTGCAACAACCTTGATCTCGTTGCGCTTTAGCGACTTCGGCAGTTTGGCAACGGTCTTTCGAATGTCTGCCAACTTCACAGCGTGAGCCGACTCCGTTACATAGATGGCGTGAACAGGAACACCAGGGGCAATCTTGGTCAGCTTCTTTCGTTCGGCATCAACCAGAATTTGGGAGCCGGTCTGGTGCCCTTCACCAATAAGTACGACTCCTGCTGGGCCGACGATACGGTAAACCGCGTCGCGACTACGAGGGTTCACTGCGATCGGCTGTTCGCTGCCGCGCCAGTTTCGTCGAAGAATTGTCTGGATGACTGCTCCAACTGCGCCAAGCTGGCCTTCCCACGAACCGTAGGCGGCCTTTTCAGCGCGGCGCGAGAGTACCAAGCTGAAGACGATGAAAGTTGATAGCACTGTAAGGATGACGAGCAAGATGCCAGTAATCCAGTTACCTGCCGAGAAGAGACTTACCGTGAACGCGGTTCCGGTACCAAAAACAGCAAGCACTGAACCGAGGATTACCCAGAGGTTCTTTCGGTCTAGTTCGATGGTGCGACGAAGCACCATGATGATCTGTGCGATTTGACCTGGTTCTTTGGAAGCGTTCTTTTTAGCCATAGTCAAAAAGTTTAGTCGCCGACAGCCTGCATAAAGCCCTGTTTCAGTGCTTCTTCTGCAAGGTGTTGCAAGTTATCTGGAATCTCGAAACCCTTCTTCACCATCGATCCAGCCCATAGGCGCCCAGCGCGATAGGAGCTTCGTACCAGTGGTCCACTCAAGACACCGAGATAACCAATCGCTTCGGCCTCATTCTTTAGTTCCACAAATTCCTCAGGCTTGACCCATCGGGTAACGGGGTGATGACGAACCGAAGGGCGCAAGTATTGGGTGATGGTGATGATGTCGGTGCCAGCCTGGTAGAGATCCACCAAAGCCTGAGAAATCTCTTCGCGGGTTTCACCCATTCCCAAGATCAGGTTCGACTTGGTAACCATGCCGGCGTTGCGAGCCTGAGTGATTACATCTAGGGAACGTTCGTAACGGAAAGCCGGACGGATTTCTTTGAAAATTCGTGGCACGGTTTCAAGATTGTGGGCAAATACCTGTGGCTTGGCATCAAACACCTGCTGTAGCAATTCTGGCTTGCCTGAAAAATCCGGTACCAATATCTCAACTCCAGTGCCATTGGACTGCTGGTGAATTTGACGAATGGTCTCGGCGTAAAGCCAAGCTCCCTCATCTTCAAGATCGTCTCTAGCAACACCGGTGACGGTTGCATAACGCAGATTCATTCGCGCCACCGACTCGCCCACACGACGCGGTTCGTCGGCATCGACGTCGTCTGGCTTGCCGGTGTCAATCTGGCAAAAATCACAACGACGTGTGCATTGCGAACCACCGATTAGGAAGGTCGCCTCGCGGTCTTCCCAGCATTCGAAAATGTTTGGGCAGCCAGCTTCCTGGCAAACGGTGTGAAGACCTTCACCTTTCACCAAGGTTTGCAAGGCCTGGTACTCAGGACCCATCTTCGCCACAGTTTTGATCCACTCTGGCTTCTTTTCGATTGGTACCGAAGAGTTTCTAGCCTCGATGCGCAGCAGCTTGCGTTCTGGTTTTTGCTCGCTCAAAGCGTGACCTTACCTATTTCTCCGAGATGCTTTTTGATAACCTCTACAGCCATCTTCGGTGTGATTTCTCTACCCAACAATTCTGTCAGTGTGCTGGTTTTGGCGTCTGCGATTCCACAGGCAATGATGTTGTCATAGGGAATCAAAGAATTATTGCAGTTCAGGGCGAAACCATGCATTGTTGTGTGCTCGGAAACACGAATCCCGATGGCGGCAACCTTGACGTGACTCCCGTTAAGCGGAGCCCAAACACCAGAACGGCCTTCGACGCGTTCGGTTTTGAGACCGAATTCGGCAATGCTGTCGATTAGTACCTGCTCGAGCCAGCGAACGTAACCAACGACGTCGATCGGCCGTGGCAACTGCATGATTGGGTAGCCAACCAACTGACCCGGTCCGTGCCAAGTGATCTTTCCCCCGCGGTCTGTTTCGATAACCGGAGTGCCGTCTTGCGGGTATTCAACGCCTTCGGTTCTTTTGCCAGCGGTGTAAACCGGGGAGTGTTCCAAAAGTAAAACCGTATTTGGGAGTGCACCCGACGCAACTTCGGCATGCACCTTGCGTTGAATTTCCCAGGCTTCGTCGTAGCCCACAAAGTTTGGGGAGAGTCCGAGCTCTATGAATTCAGGCATTAGTCAATTCTATTCTTTGTACTAGTTACTAACAGATTTAGGTGGCCTTCTAATTCCCACATGCGGCGCTGGAACCTTAGAAGTTATGGGAACACATACAGCCGAGAAAAATCGGAACTCATGGACGCATTGTGGGGGATACGCCATCCAAACGACCAGCTACGGGGCTAGGCTTCGAAACGCATTTTGGTCGATTCCATGGCCTGTTCTTGCCCAGAAACTGGACGCACAATCCAAGCTGGAGAAACTCGAATTGAGCGATGGTTCGGTCACCATGGAATCAAACCTTCCTGAAGACATACTTCGGAATCTGCTGCTTGGGCATAGGCGAGACCGTAATTGGAACAGTTGGTGGATCTCCGCGGCATTGGTCCCTGTAATCGGAATTTTCGCTTGCGTTCCACTATCGGAGCCAAGGGCACAGGCGAAGCCAGTCATCGTTGCCAAAGCAATTGACCCTTGCAACTTAGCTACCATCGAAGACTGGCTTTTAGGCTCGAGAAATTCGGGTGAACCGCAATTGGGCAGATCGGTAAGCCTCGGCGGGGTAACGGTCGGCACTGTCGAGTGTCGCAACGCCAGATACAGTTACACGCTTGAGCTCAAAGAACCCAAGCGTGTACTGAATTTGAAGAAACTAGATGCCTAGGTTCGCCTCAAACGCTGCAGACTCTAGGCGGGTCTTGATGTCAACCAAGAATCGGCTGGCATCCGCGCCATCGACCAAGCGGTGGTCGTATGAAAGCGCCAAGTAAACCATGCTACGAATTGCAATCGAGTCGTTGCCGTGTTCATCGGTAACCACAACGGCGCGCTTGCTAACGATTCCGGTGCCCAGGATTGCAACCTGAGGTAGGAACACAACAGGAGTGTCGAATAGTGCACCGCGAGAGCCGGTGTTGGTCAGAGTGAAGGTTCCACCACCAAGCTCGTCTGGCTTCAACTGGTTGCTACGAGTGCGTGCTGCTAGGTCGGCAATCTGCTGAGCAATCTGAGCAATGTTCAGGCTTCCAGCGTCACGGATAACCGGGGTAAGTAGGCCACGTTCGCTGTCAACCGCGAAGCTGATGTTCTCGGTTGGGTGGTAAACGATATTTTCGCCATCGATCGAAGCGTTTAGCTTCGGGTGTGCGCGAAGAGCCTCGGCAGCTGCCAGTGCAAAGAATGGCATGAAGTTCAGCTTCACACCAGCGCGAGCGGTGAAATCACCCTGAACGCGAGCACGTAGCTGTGCGATTCGGGTTACATCTACCTCAACCACGGTGGTTAGCTGGGCGGTCTGCTGCATCGAAGCAACGGCACGTTCTGCCAAAACCTTACGAAGGCGACTCATTGGTTCGGTCTGGCCACGAAGTGCCGAGACCTGAACCACTGGTGCTGCGGCAGCTGGAACCGATGCGGCAGCAGGAATGGTTGGGATTGAACCGGTTGCTGCGGCTAGCACGTCGTCCTTGCGGATACGACCGCCAACTCCGGTACCGGCAACGGCAGTCAGGTCGATGCCGTTCTCGCTGGCAAGCTTGCGAACCAATGGGGTTACGTAGCCAGCATCGCTGTTAGTGGCTGGTGCAACTACAGGTGCAGGCGTAGCCACGGGCGCTACCACCGGGGCAGCTACAGGGGTTGGTGGGGTAACAATCGGCGCTGGAGCGGCAACAGGAACCACAACCGGCTCTGGCTCAGCTACTGGAGCTGGGGCAGCAACAGGTTCGGCGACTGGGGCAGGGGAGGAAGCACCAGCACCAGAACCAACGATGGCTAGAACTGCACCAACCTGCGCGGTCTCGTCTTCTTGAACCAGGATCTGTTCGATTACACCGGCAACTGGCGAAGGAATTTCGGTGTCAACCTTGTCGGTTGAAATCTCAACCAGTGGCTCGTCAACTGCAACGGTGTCGCCAACCTTCTTTAGCCAACGGGTAACGGTACCTTCGGTAACGCTTTCACCAAGCGCTGGTAGTACTACGTTGTCGCTCATATTCTTTTCTCCTTGATTGAGATTTCTAAACTATGCGTGTGCGTGAAGTGGCTTGCCAGCAAGAGCCAAGTGAGCCTCGCCGATAGCTTCGTTCATGGTCGGGTGGGCGTGAATCAGGCTGGCCACGTCTTCTGGGTAAGCTTCCCAGTTCACGATTAGCTGACCTTCACCGATCTGCTCGCCAACGCGCGAACCAATCATGTGCACACCGATAACAGGGCCGTTGTTCTTGCGAACCAACTTAATGAAGCCCGCGGTGCCAAGAATCTGGCTCTTGCCGTTTCCACCAAGGTTGTACTCGTAAGTTGAAACATTGCCCTCACCATAGACTTCCTTAGCCTTCGCTTCGGTAAGTCCAACCGAGGCAACCTCAGGCTCACAGTAGGTGACCTTAGGAATTCCGGTTTCGTCGATAATGGCTGGGTTTAGGCCGGCAATCTGCTCGGCGATGAAGATACCCTGGGCGAATCCGCGGTGAGCTAGCTGCAGACCTGGCACGATGTCGCCGGCGGCGTAAACGTTTGGAAGGTTGGTCTGTAGGCGTTCGTTGGTTAGAACGAAGCCACGATCCATGGCTACGCCCTGCTCCTCGTAACCGAGTCCTGCGGTGTTTGGGCCACGGCCTACTGCAACGAGCATTAGGTCAGCTTCGAGGCGAGTGCCGTCTTCTAGCGAAACGATTACACCGTTGGCGTGCTGCTCTACGCCAGAGAAACGAACACCTAGCTTGAAGTCGATGCCACGCTTGCGGAATGCGCGCTCTAGAGCCTTCGAAACCGACTCGTCCTCGTTTGGCACAAGGTGAGGTAGACCTTCAACGATGGTCACGTCGGCTCCAAATGACTTCCAGATTGAAGCGAACTCAACGCCAATTACTCCACCGCCAAGAACGATGACCTTGTTTGGTACGAAGTCGAGCTGAAGTGCGTGCTCCGAGGTGATTACACGTCCGCCAATCTCCAAACCTGGAAGCGAGCGGCTGTATGAGCCAGAAGCCAAAATAACGTCGGTTCCGGTGTAGTTGTCGCCATTCACCGAGACGGTGCGAGGGCCAACTAAGCGACCTTCACCCTGAATAACGGTGACATTCTTGCTGGTAACCAAACCGGTTAGGCCCTTGAATAGGCGGTCGACGATACCGTCGCGGTACTTGTTCACCTGGTTCATGTCAATCGAACCAAACTGGGCTACAACACCGAACTGCGCGGCTTCCTTAGTGACGTCGGCTACTTCTGCCGAGTGTAGGAGTGCCTTGGTTGGGATACAACCGCGGTGCAAACAGGTTCCACCAAGCTTGTCTTTCTCGATAAGTGCAACTGACTTACCTAGCTGTGCTGAGCGAAGAGCTGCAGCGTAACCGCCACTACCTCCACCGAGAATTACAATGTCAAAATTGTGGTCAGCCACATTTGCTCCTATTTTTGGGTTACTAAAAAAGTTTACTATCCAAGCTGCTTGGCGAGGGTTACCAAAGTGCGAACGTATGAACCGGTTGCACCCTTAGGGATGACACCGTAGGCGGCACCCTCATTGTGTGCGGTGGCCGCGATGTCCATGTGAACCCACTTGATGTCATCCGATTCGCCTTTGGCACGGTTTCCAACGAATTCGTTGAGGAACAGGCCACCGATGATGGTTCCACCAGTGGTGTTTCCCATGCGCACGTTTGCGATGTCGGCAATTTCAGAGTCGATTAGCGTGCGCAACTTCTTATCTAGAGGTAGCTGCCAAACATATTCGCCAGCTTCGTCAGCTGCGTCCTTAACCGCGTCGACGGCAGCCTGGTCGCCCATGATACCTGCGTAACGTGAGCCAAGCGCAATTTGAACTGCACCGGTCAGGGTAGCAACGTCAACGATGAAGTCAGGCTTTGCTTCGGAAGCCAAGCTCAGACCATCGGCTAGAACTAAACGACCCTCGGCATCGGTGTTCAAAACTTCAATGGTCATGCCATTGCGAGCCTTGATCACGTCGTTAGGGCGCTGAGCGGTGCCGCTAGGCATGTTCTCTGCAATGCAAAGGAATGCGGTGACCTTGACCGGCAACTGAAGTTTCGCGATGGCGATGGTTGCCGCAGCAACGCTGGCGGCACCGGTCATGTCGAAGTTCATTCCGAGCATGTTCAAAGCAGGCTTTAGCGAGAGGCCTCCGGTGTCGTAGGTAATTCCCTTGCCAACCAGAGCGAGGTGCTTCTTGCCAACCTTTGGTTTGTATTCAAGCTTGACAAGACGTGGACCGCGAGATGAACCTTGTCCAACACCGATGATGCCGCCTAGGCCTTCTTTGGCCAAGCGGTCGTCTGCCCAAATCTGCACCGATACACCGGAGCCCTTAGCTGCATTTTGTACTGCCTTGGCGAGCGTCTCAGGGTAAAGATCACGTCCTGGCATGTTTACCAGGTCGCGTGTCAGGTTCACGCTCTCGGCCAGAATCTGGATCTGATTCATCGCTGCCGCCGAAGGCTTGTGAGTGGAAATCGCGGTTACGCTCTGAAGCTTAATTTCCGCACCTTTGGTAACGCCTTTGTAAGCATTGTGTGCGTATGTGCCAAGAGCCGCGCCCTCCAAAATAGCCGCGGTGTCTTCTGAATCAAGGGTTTCAAATCCAACGACTACGTCTTTGAATGAAGCAAGTTTGCGTGCCGATGCAGCGCCAAGGTTACGAAGATCATGCTTGCTCAAAGGCTGGCTACCGATACCAACCAGAGCGAAGGTTGCCCCATTCGGTGCTGGTACGCGCACCAGGGCTTCGAGTTCGGCGCTCACACCGAGGGAGACCAAATCGATGTTTGCCAAGTCTGATGTCTCGATTGGGCTTTCGCCGATGACCAATTTCCCGGATTTAGTTGTAACCGGAATTACGTATGCGGTGTTTTTGTTGAAAGTAGTGAACTTGTTTGCTGTAACCAATTTTGGTGTAGTCATGTTCTTCAGCCTAGCGAAAGTAAAATGATAAACGTGAGCGGTTTTGGACTTTTTAACGTGGTCGACGAGGAAATTGAAATACCTCTAGGTTTGCGCATGATTGGCAGCATTACAGGTTTCACCGATGCCGGTCAGGTCATCGACCAAATGGCCTCAAACATCCTCAATAAGCTAGATGCTGAACTGGTAATCGAGTTCGATAATGATGAGTTATTGGACTATCGCGCCCGTCGTCCCGCCATGTTTTTCGAAAAGGATCATCTAAGCAGTTACGAGCCGCCACTGCTTGGCATCTATTTGGTGCGCGATGAAGCGGGAATTCCCTTCCTATTCCTGCACGGGTATGAACCGGATTTCCGATGGGAAGCATTTGCAAATGCCATCGAGCAAATCGTTGAAGAGTACGCGGTTACCGAATTTACTTGGGTCCACTCAATTCCATTCCCAGTACCGCACACCCGCCCGGTTGGGGTGACCGTCAGCGGTAATCGTAAAGACTTGATCGAGCGTTACTCCGAGTGGCGACCCGAAACCCAGGTTCCTGGCAACGTGGTTCATTTGCTTGAATACCGACTCAGTGAAATCTCGCTGCCGGTTATTGGTTTCGTCCTGCTCGTACCGCACTACCTGAATGATTCTGACTTCCCAAATGCTGCGGTGACTGGTTTTGAGCTGATTACGGCCGCTACCTCATTGGTTTTCCCAACCGATCAGCTGCGCGAAGAGGGCGTGCGTTTCATGGAGCGCCTAGCCAAGAAACTGGAAGAGAATGAAGAACTTGCCAAGCTGGTAAGCAATCTGGAGCAGGGATACAAATCGGATAGGGCCACCAGCTTTGGCGTCCAGATTGTCAGCAGAAAGCCAGAAGAACCCAATGCCGAAGACATCGCTGCCGAGCTCGAAGACTACTTAGCCAACCGTCAGAGAAATAACCAGGACGAGCTGTAAAAAACCTGAGTAGGAAATAGAACTCGCAGTTCGCTTGTTTATAGGAACATCACCGCCAGTTGTCAAGGTTTGTCAGCCAGCAGTGGCATAATAATAAGTGGACCCAGTCTTTTCGCAATCGCGCGGATTTGACATGGGTCTAAGTACTGCCCGGATTCGCCGGTTGGTCGCCTACCAGTGAGAGAGTCAAATGGGGAAAGACAAAGCAAGTGGCAAGGAACCAGGTAAAAAGCCGTCGCTTTTGAAGCGATTGCTCAATTCGGGCACTTCGGAGCCAGCAGCTCCAGCATCAAAGCCAGCAGTGAAGGAAACCAGCACCATTAGCAAGCCAGCCCCAGCAAAAAAGGCCGCACCAGTTAAAAAAGAAACGAAACCAGCAGCTGACAAGCCTGTAGCCAAGAAAGCTGCCCCAAAGGTCGAAGCTAAGGCCAAAGAAACCAAACCTGCTGCCAAGAAGGAAGCGCCTAAGGCTGAGGTCAAGGTTGCCGCAAAGCCTGCTGCGAAGAAAGCCGCTCCTTCAGCGAAGCCAGTTGAAAAGAAGCCAGTAGCCAAGAAGACAGCCGAAAAGGAAGTGGCTGCAAATCCTGCCGCCAAGGCTACCAAGGCTGTCAATTCCACCGGACCAGAGCCAAAGCCAGCCAAAGCAACGAAGCCTGCGGCAAAGGCCAAAACCAAAGCTACAAAGGGCTTGGTTGATGGCGATGATGAAGAAGACCTAGATGACGAAGATCTTTCGGTTGAAGACATCGTAAAGGAAGCCGCCGAAGCAGCCGACATCACCGAAGTAGCCGATGACGTTCATGATGACGAAGCCGATCACGACGATCCTGATGCCAAGGAAAAGGAAAAGGCCGTTGAAGCCGAAGGTGGATTCGTTCTAAGCAACAAGGAAGTCGATGACATCCCTGTTCAGACCGCAGCAATCAACGGAGCTACCGCCGACCCTGTAAAGGACTACCTAAAGCAGATTGGTAAGGTTGCACTTCTAAACGCCGAGCTCGAAGTTGAGCTAGCAAAGCGAATCGAAGCCGGTCTCTATGCTTCGTACAAGTTGGCAGAGCCTAAGGCTAAGTTCTCCAAAGAAGTTCTTTACGACCTAAAGCGAGTACAGAAAGACGGCGAACGTGCCAAGAGCCACCTACTTGAGGCCAACCTTCGACTAGTTGTTTCTTTGGCAAAGCGATACACCGGTCGAGGCATGCAGTTCCTCGATTTGATCCAAGAAGGTAACCTCGGTCTAATTCGTGCCGTTGAGAAGTTCGACTACACCAAGGGTTACAAGTTCTCAACCTATGCAACCTGGTGGATTCGTCAGGCGATTACCCGCGCCATGGCTGACCAGGCTAGAACCATCCGTATTCCGGTGCACATGGTTGAAGTGATAAACAAGCTTGCCCGTGTGCAGCGTCAACTTCTACAGGACTTGGGTCGTGAACCGACCCCTGAAGAATTGGCTCGCGAACTAGACATGACCCCAGAGAAGGTCGTTGAAGTTCAGAAGTACGGTCGCGAGCCAATCTCGCTGAGCACTCCATTGGGTGAAGATGGCGACAGCGAGTTCGGTGACCTAATCGAAGACACCGAAGCTGTCAGCCCGCTTGAAGCTGTAACGGCCGCTGCACGTAAGCGTGAACTTGAGCGAATTCTTTCGACGATGAGCGAACGAGAAGCAACCATCTTGCGTCACCGTTACGGTTTGATCGACGGAATTCCCAAGACCTTGGACCAAATTGGCGAAGAAATCGGTGTAACCCGTGAACGTATTCGTCAGATTGAAAACAAGGCGATCTCGAAGTTGAAGCACCCAACCCGTGCTCAGCGTCTGAGCGAGTTCCGAGGAAACTAATGCGCACCGTTCTCGCCGTGCTGGTGGGTAGAGCAGTACGTTTTATCCTTAGACTTCGCGGTGGAGGGTCGGCTGTGCCCGGTCAATTCGCGCTCAAGATTCAACCAAAATTTCTGCAGCTCACGCTAGGTCGCATGCGCTCAGGAATTTATTTTGTGAGTGGTTCCAACGGCAAGTCCACAACCACTGCGATGTTGGTTCGAGTGCTTCGTCAACACGGACTCAAAGTCTTTACCAATCCAGCGGGCGGCAACCTGCCTCAAGGTTTAGCTTCGGCGCTCTTGGCTGACGCAGACCTATTTGGCCGGCTAGATCACGATGTCGCGGTTCTGGAGGTGGATGAAGCATACGGAAAGCTAATCGCTGCCAAGGTCGCACCAAACGGGCTATTGCTCACCAACATTCAACTCGACCAGTTAAACCGATTCCACTCTCCTGAAGAGGTTTCAGAGTATTTGAACGATCTGGTGAACCTAACCACCGACCTTTTGGTTGTGAATGGCACCGACGCCAATACCGAAAAACTAGGCTTTGCACATCAATCGCGACTGAAGACCTTTGGCGTCTATGTTTCTGAAGCGGCAGTCAAGTCTGCCGTTCACGGCATCTTGGCTGCGCCGAATTTTGATCGCAATGTGAAGGATTTAGAGCACGCCGCCAGGTTGGTCAAATCGAAAGGCAATAAAGCTGTTGTGGAGGTCGACGGCGTTGAGCGCCAGGTGACTTTGCCAGCACCGGGGCTTCACTACGGTGTGGACTCTGCTTTGGCTTTTGGGATGGCAAAGCAAATCCTTGGAACCAAATTTGATATCGATACAGCAGTGGCTGGGTTGCAAGACTTTTCAGCGGTTTATGGCCGAGGTGAGGTAATCGACCACAAGGGTCAGCAAATCGAGATCATTATGATGAAGAATTTGCCAAGTCTTCAGGCGAATCTGGATGCAATTGTAGAACCGCCAAAGTTGGTCTGGATCTCAGTGGACGAAGGCACACCAGACCCCTCGTGGATCTTCGATATCGATCTTCAAAACATCAACAATGTTTCGGTCATTTCTGGGACCAAGACCTACCAGTGGGCCATGCGTCTGGCTTATGAAGGCATTCCACACGGAAAGCTGATTGAAGATGAGAACGAAGCACTGGATTACTTCTTGAGCATCCCAGGCACCAAAAAAACCGCCATCGTGAATTATGAGCAAATGATGTGGCTTCGCAAGAAGTTGGGGCTCTTGGATTTGGAAGGCACCAATGGCTAACATCACGCTTTTGCATCTCTATCCACAGACACTCAAATTGAATGGCGAAGTTGGCAACGTCACCGCACTGAAGGTTCGTGCTGGCCTATACGGGCACGAACTAAAGATCTCGCATGTTGAAGTTGGTCAGGCACTGCCAAAGAAACGTCCAAACATTGTCTTCATTGGATCGGGAACGCTTGCAGGAACGAAGCTTGCCCAAGCTGATTTGGTTTCCAAAGAGTTTGAGTTGCACCAATGGATTGCTGCAGGTACCAAGGTAGTTGCCGTTGGTTCCGGATTCGACCTGATTTCACAGGAACTGATTTTGGAATCAGGCGAGGCGTTGCGCGGACTTGGCCTTACGAATACCACTCACCACATCACTGGCCGCCACCTTGTGGGCGAGGTCACCCTAACTAACGGCTTCGCCGGTTTCGTGAACTCGGATCGCAAGATTGTTCGCGGCTCAAACGATTTCGTCCTCGGAAAAGTAACTCGGAGTGACGAAGCGGGACTGGTTGATTTTCTCGATGGCTACTTCGATGGCAAAGTTCTTGGCAGTGTTGTGCAGGGGCCACTGTTGCCGATGAACCCTGGCCTTGCCGACAAAATACTCTCGTCCGTTGCCAAGCTGCCCGCTAAGACAGCAGCAGTAAAGAAGCTTGATTCACTGGCTTCGAAAGCCAGAGACGCCATCTCAGGACGAGTGGGTCGTTAGGTTCGCTTTCAATCCGGTGAAAAGTTCATCGGTGACTGTGCCTACTAATTCACACAACTCTTCAGCGGTTGGGGCAACTGAGTTTTCGTCTCCAAAAACGGTAACTAAGTCACCTGGTTCATAATCACCAGACTCGATTTCGGTGGCTAGTGGCCCGACCTTCAAAACCTTGTAAAGTTTGCCTTCAATCTCAACCTTGGCTCTATCCGCCAGTTGCGAAAAATAGCCGTGAAGGAAACCGATGGAGATCACCTTCGGTGCCAGCACTTCCGCAGTTACAGTCATGGGGATGGCAAGTCCTAGCTCACTGGCTTTGATTCCTTCGAATGGGCTAGTGCCAAAGGCGCTAACCCCAATGCGGACTAGATCGAACCTCGACTGAGGGAGGCCGAAGGCTGCGGGGGACGAGGCTGCGTGGCGATAGCCCTTGAAACCCAATTCGCGTGCTGTTTCGGTTGCAGTGTCAAAAACCTGCAGTGCTTCCTGGTCGGCACTCTGGCTGGTACCCGAAAGGTGAGTCCAGATGGCAACCACGTTGATTTCGCCGCGGTTTTCCAACTCAATGGCAAGATTTACGAATTCTGCCCAATTCTCTATTCGGCAACCATTACGGCTAAGCCCTGAATCGAGTTTGAGATGAACCTGTGCTCGACCAGGTGCGGCTGCAATCGCTCTAAGCTCCACAAGGGAACCTGCGCTTAATTCAATCCCGGCAAAAACTGCTTTGGCAAAGTCGCTCTGCGGCGAGTGTAACCATGCAAAACAATTCGCTGAGACGCCAGCAGTGCGAAGTTTCAAACCGGTTTCAATATCGAGCACGCCTAGAAAGTCGATTCCAGCTTCTACAGCGGCTTTGGCAACTGGGATTAGCCCGTGCCCGTAGGCATCGGCTTTGACCACTGCCATCACGCGAGCCGGGGACACCAATTGCGAGATTAGTTGAAGGTTATTTCGGTAAAGATTCAAATCCACATTCTTGGTCACGGTCATTCGGCCCACGTCCGTTCAACTCGTGCAGTGATTCTGCCTAGGATTTCTAGTTGGGTAAAACCCGTGACTCGCGACCATTCGGACAGTGGGAAATGGTGTGTAAATAACTCCACCTCCGCGCCCAGTTCTGGTACTAGGTCTTGTAAATCGACTACAAGTTGGTCCATTGCAATTCGTCCGATGGATCTAAAAGATTTGTTATCGATGACTACGCTCACCTGATTTGTAGCCACTCGCGGAATGCCGTCGGAAAAGCCGATTGCTACCAATCCCAAATTTGTTGGTTGCTCGGTCTTAGCCAGGTAGCCGTAGGAAATACCAGTTCCGGGTGGAACTGACTTCACTGATACTAGTTCGCCAACCAGTTGAACGGCAGGCTCACCAAAACCAATTCCAAGAGCCTTTTCTAGCAACAACAATTCGGAGCCGTAAAGCGTCAAAAGGCCATCGGAATCCATGAATGCATCCACCAGTGGACGAACCTGGGAGAGCTCTTTGCCTAACTCGCGGAGGTTGGCTTCAATAGCTGATTTCGAAAAGCGCAGTTCACGGCGAAGTTTGCCTGTCTGTGCTCGATTACTCATGGTTTTATAAGTCTATTTAGCAGTGTGTCAGTCAGCGCCCAATCGGCTCGGCTCGGCTAGCATCTTCTTTGTGCCAACCAATGACTATTCAGCCCGCCATCTCTCAGTTCTAGAGGGGCTAGAGGCCGTTCGCAAGCGCCCTGGTATGTATATCGGTTCAACCGATTCGCGCGGTTTGATGCACTGTTTGTGGGAGATCATCGATAACTCTGTCGATGAAGCTCTAGCCGGTTTTGGTAATACCATCGACGTCGTTCTTCACAAAGACGGTTCGGTTGAGGTTCGCGATAAGGCTCGCGGCATTCCTGTGGACATCGAACCGAAGACCGGCCTGACCGGTGTTGAGGTTGTCTTCACGAAATTGCACGCGGGAGGAAAGTTCGGTTCGGGCTCCTACGCTGCGTCGGGTGGTTTGCACGGTGTCGGAGCATCGGTGGTAAACGCACTTTCCGCGCGACTCGATGTTGAAGTTGACCGAGATGGCAAGACTCACGCCATGTCGTTCCGCCGTGGTGAGCCTGGTGTTTTCGATGATTCGAAGGGTGTCTCTGCAGAGAACCCTTTCACTCCATTCGAGGACGAGAGCAAGTTGCGTGAGATCGGCAAAGTGGGTAAGGGGATTACCGGCTCTCGCGTGCGTTATTGGACCGACCCACAGATTTTTATCAAGGACGCCAATTTTGAACTAGACGACCTAATTGGACGTGCCCGCCAAACTGCATTCTTGGTCAGTGGATTAGCACTTTCGGTTCGAGACGAACGAAGTGCTGAACCTGTCGAGCATAAATTCAAATTCGATGGCGGGCTCTCAGAATTCGCTGAGTTCTTAGCGAAAGACACCCCACTCACCAGCACTTGGCGTGTGTTGGGTGACGGAAAATTCACCGAGACCGTGCCTGTGCTAGACGACTCTGGCAATATGGTGTCTCGCGAAGTTGAGAGAAATTGCCAGGTTGAAGTTGCATTGCGTTGGGGCACGGGTTACGACTCTGAAGTTAAGTCTTTCGTAAACATCATTGCCACTCCCAAGGGTGGAACCCACCTTGCAGGTTTTGAAGCCGGCCTAATGAAAGCACTGCGTGCTCAGATCGATGCCAACGCACGAAAATTGAAGCTTGGCAACGACAAGGTTGAAAAAGAAGACATCTTGGCTGGTCTCACCGCGGTGGTCTCGGTTCGCCTGGCCGAACCACAATTCGAGGGCCAAACCAAAGAAATCCTGGGAACTCCGGCAGTGCGTAACATCGTGACCAATGTGGTTGCCAAGGCACTTACCGAGCGCCTCACAAGTTCAAAACGCGACGACAAATCTCAGGCAGCTCTGCTACTAGAGAAGATCGTAGCCGAGATGAAATCACGAATTTCGGCACGAACTCACAAAGAAACCCAACGACGCAAAAATGCCCTAGAGTCTTCCTCTCTTCCAACGAAGTTGGTTGATTGTCGAACTCAGGAAACCGATGTATCCGAACTATTCATCGTCGAGGGTGATTCGGCACTAGGCACGGCAAAGCTCGCCAGAAACAGTGAGTTTCAGGCGCTTCTACCAATTCGTGGAAAGATCCTAAACGTACAAAAAGCTTCGGTCTCCGACATGCTTTCGAACGCGGAGTGTGCGTCGATCATTCAGGTAATCGGAGCGGGTTCTGGTCGTAGTTTTGAACTTGAAGCAGCTCGTTACGGCAAGGTAATTCTTATGAGCGACGCCGATGTCGATGGCGCTCACATTCGCACACTTTTGCTGACTCTGTTCTTCCGCTACATGAAGCCGATGGTCGAGGCTGGCCGTGTCTTTGCTGCGGTTCCACCACTACACAGAGTGGTTGTAATCAATCCTGGTTCAAAGGCAAACGACACTCTTTATACCTATTCGCAATCGGAGCTCGAAGCGGTTTTGTCGAAGCTGGCGTCGCAGGGGAAGCGCTACCAAGAACCAATTCAGCGTTACAAGGGTCTTGGTGAGATGGATGCCGATCAGCTAGCCGAAACAACGATGGATCGCGAGCATCGTACATTGCGCCGCGTACGGGTCGAAGATGCAATCGCCGCAGAAAAGGTTTTCGAACTGTTAATGGGCAACGATGTTGCTCCGCGACGTGATTTCATCATCGATTCTGCGGACAGTTTCGACACCGAAAAAATCGACGCTTAAAGGTTTTTAGCGCGTTCCAACTGTTGCAATGGCAATGTCGAGCGTGGTTCCACTAGCGTCGCGCTTGGAAAGCTCCAAACCGCTCAGATCGATTGGTTTTCCATCGGCACTGGCGGCTAGCACTTCGCCCAAGACTACGGCTGCAAAGTACAGGTGGTCTTCATTGCGAATGAACTTGTGCGAACGAACACCGCCGGTTGCTCGACCCTTAGCTGGGAACTCGGTTAGAGCGGAAATCTTGAGGCTTCCGCCATCGATTCCAGCGAGGGTGCTTGCCGACTTGGCAGCTGTTACTACAACTGGTTGCTCGCCCTTGTTAATCACGCCGAGTGAAATTACCTGAGCGCCTTCGGAGAGGTTGATTCCTGAGATGCCAGCTGCTGCTCGACCAGTAGCTCTAACCGACGCGGCATCAAATCGAAGTAGTTGTGCATCGGAAGTGATCAGCACGTACTCTTCCGCAGTATCGGCAATAGCCGCACCAACGACCCGGTCGCCAGCCTTGAGGGTAATCATTTCGAATTCGTCCTTGGCAGGGAAGTCGGCGGCTACACGCTTGATTACGCCCTGAGCGGTCGCTAAAGCGATTTCCGAGCTGCCGGCCAAGTCGAACACGCCTAGTAGGATTTCTTCGCCCTTGAGGCCTAAGAAGTCATTGACCTTGATGGCCGCGGTTGGATCGAAAGAGTCGCCAACCGGAGGAATATCTCCAGCATGGACTCGAATCATTCTGCCTGTGCTGGTTAGGAAGCCAACATCCTTACGGGTACTGGTTTCGATGTGGTTCGCAACCGCATCATGGCGTTTACGTTTGGCACCTTCGGTGGCGGCGCTGTATGCCGGCGTGCGGCCCAACAGTCCGCTTGCTGTAAGCAGAATGGAGCATTCGGTGTCGGCTAGTTCGGCACCGGAAGCGATTGCCTTGGCGTTACTAACTGCCTTGATTTCACCGGTCTCGTCCAATAGTTGAGTGCGTCTGGCATCGCCGTATTTGTCGGCTACAGCCTGGAGTTCCTCGGATACTAGATTCTTTAGAAGGTTGTCGTTGCCCAGTAGCTGCTCGAGATATGCGATTTCCTTGGCAAGGGTGTCAGCCTCAGAGTCTAGCTCCAGCTTGCTGAACTTGGTTAGGCGACGAAGTCTAAGCTCAAGGATGTACTCGGCCTGAATCTCCGACAGCGAGAACTTGTCCATGAGGTTGGTTCGAGCCTGATCGACTTCGTCGGAGGCGCGAATGATGCGAATAACTTCATCGATTTCGAGAATTGCCTTGAGTAGACCTTCAATCAGGTGAAGTCGTGCCTTTTTCTTGCCGAGGCGGTTTTCACTTCGGCGACGAGTAACCGTGATTCGGTGAGCCAAGAAGACTCCGAGCAGGTCTCTCAGACCCAGAGTCTGAGGGCGACCATGCACCAGAGCCACGTTGTTGATACCAAAAGAGTCTTCCATCGGGGTGAAACGATAGAGCAGGTCAAGAACAACGTCTGGGTCGAAGCCGGTCTTTAGCCCAATAACCAACTTCAAGCCATTGGTTCTGTCAGTCAGGTCGGTAACGTCGGCGATGCCCTGTAGCTTCTTGTTATTTACGCCCTCTTTGATCTTTTCGATTACCTTCTCAGGGCCAACCAGGTATGGAAGTTCGGTGACAACTAGGCCCAATTTGCGAGGGCTTACGCTTTCCACGGTAACCTTGGCGCGGGTCTTGAAAGTGCCACGACCGGTTTCGTAGGCGTCGCGGATTCCGTCCAAGCCAACGATGATTCCACCGGTCGGTAGATCTGGCCCAGGGATGAACTTCATGAGTTCGGTATTAGATGCATCCACGTTGCCAAGCAGGTGAATTGCCGCGGCAATCGCTTCGCGAAGGTTGTGCGGGGCCATGTTGGTTGCCATGCCAACCGCGATACCGGCAGAACCGTTGACCAATAGGTTGGGGAAGGCTGCAGGTAGCACCTCAGGTTCAGTCAACTGCGCGTCGTAGTTTGGTTTGAAGTTCACAACATCTTCGTCGAGGTCTTCATTCATTAGCATCGCTGCTTGGCTGAGACGCGCTTCGGTATAACGAGCAGCCGCCGGGCCGTCGTCCAGGCTTCCAAAGTTTCCGTGGCCGTCGATTAGTGGCATGCGAAGGCTGAAGTCCTGAGCCATACGCACCATGGCGTCGTAGATTGCCGAGTCGCCGTGTGGGTGCAACTTACCCATGACTTCACCGGTAACTCGAGCCGATTTCACGTGGCCTTTGTCGGGGCGCAAGCCCATTTCACCCATTTGGTAGACGATTCTTCGGTGTACCGGCTTCAGGCCATCTCGGGCATCTGGGAGGGCACGGGAGTAAATCACCGAATACGAGTACTCCAAGAAAGACTCTTGCATTTCAAGAGTCAGGTCGATGTCGACAATTTTTTCGGTCGGAGCGATGTTGTTCGTCATGGTTTCTTTATTCGTTGTGGCAAACTCTAGGGGATGACCCCTTTGATGCTACCTTCCGCCCCTAAAGATGTGGGGAGGCTCTCGGATGTGTTTACCAGCGCACTGGCATCGGCTGGAGGGCTGGGAGAGAACCGTCTTCGCCTTGCCAAAGTCAAACATTCGGTGGTCGTACTCGTTGACGGTCTGGGATATGAAAACCTGAAGGGCGCAACGGCCTATGCGCGCTTCTTAAACCAGAATCTTGATACAGCGCTTCGCTGCGAATTCCCAAGCACTACCGCTACCTCAATCACTGGTTTTTCAACCGGCTCACGATCAAATAAACATGGCTTGATTGGCTATTCAGTTTTCAACCGAAAGTCAAACGAGCAGATGAATTTGCTAACCGGATGGAGTTCTCAAGACGAAGCCGTGAAGTTCAAACAAGTGTCGACGATTGCAGAATCGGAACCAGCAATCCCGATTTTTTCGATCGGTCCTAAGGCCTATGAAAACTCCGGCTTGACCGCACTTACCATGGCTGGCGCAAACTACGTTGGAGCTGAACGAATCGCGGAGAGATTTGAGGCTGCCGAACAGATTATTCGACGAGAAAACTCCAGTCTCAGCTACCTTTATGTTCCTGAACTAGATCAAATTGCTCACAAATTCGGTGTGGAATCCAACGACTGGCTTTACGCTCTGGAGGAACTAGATCTCATCGTCAATCGGTTCGCTTCCAAGCTCGGCTCCGATGTTGGAGTTCTGCTAACAGCCGACCATGGCGTTGTCGACGTTCCACATGATCAACACATTTACCTCGACGAATTCGACTGGTACACGAGCGCAACTGTCGCCACCACCGGCGACCCGAGATGCAACTTCGTTTACCTGCATACATCTAATGAAATCGATGAGCTCAAAACACGACTCATCGATGAGTTCGGGCAGGCAGCCTATGTCGTCTCACCGGATGAACTAATGAGAGCCGGGTGGCTTGGTGAGTTTTCCCCTAAACAAAGTGACCTATTGCCCGATTTATTTATTATTTGGCGGGACCAGTTAGTTGCGTATGACCGACGATTCGCGAAACCAAGTCATTTGAAAATGATCGGACAGCACGGAGCTATTTCTGATCCGGAAATGAGAATTCCCCTAATCAAACTGGGGAAGTATTAGAACGCTTCTCCGTCGTCGGACTGGGTTCCTCTAACTATCTCATCCCAAGACGGCATTGGTGCGCGAGTCTTTTTCGGAACCTCGATCGTTGGGGTTTCTTCCACAACTTCAGCTTCCGGTTCAGGAATTTCTTGGGATTCCTCACCGAGATTCTCGGCAATTGGGATTACCGGTTGGGTTAGCTGAATAACTTCGGCAATGGTCTCGATTTCATCCTCGAGTTCAGCTACAGGTTCTGATTCCTCAACCACCTGCAGCACTTCAACCTCAACCTCAGGCGCTGTTTCGACTTCAGCTTCGGCCTTAGCACGACGACTCCTAAAGGCATCTAGAGTGTCTGCTGTGATGACAGACTCGCCCTTGGCTGGATGTTCGGCTGGGGGAACTGTTGTGGTGGAACGAAGCGGGGTGTCGATGGTAGTACCGGGCTTCGACAATGATTGCGCGTTTGACGTTTCTGGAGTAAGTAGGTACTTGCGTGGGTCGAACGACCAAGTGGCAGATGCCTCGGCACCATTTACGGTGTAGTGTACAGACACTTCCCAAAGGGAATTTTCGGAACGCATTGCACGCCAGGAAATTTCGGTGGCATTAGCCGAGTGCAGATTTTCTTCAATGACTTCGCCGAAGGGTTTTTTGGCAACTTCGTTAAAACGATCCGCAGGCAGTTCAACTCGAATACTCAGAGCCAATTCCACCATGTGCTGAAGTTCTTCTAGAACTGGGTGAGCAAAACGTTCAACCAAGCTAAGTCTGGTGCCGCTTCGCTCGGAAATTTCTGCAATTGATTCGCCGGCGCGGATGGCGTCCTGGATTTGACGTGGAGTCAATTCAATGCCGCTACCGTCGGGCACTCGGTGTTCTTTCAGAGTGCGCATCAAAGTGTCGTCTACGGCAACCGAAAACTGCTCACCATCTTGACTTACCAAAATTAGTGAATCTTCTTCTCTACCGATTGGATTTAACTCGCGCATGAAATCCTCCTGCGAGAAGTTTGCCACCTGCATGCATAAATACTCGGCATTGCCTAGGTGTGGAATAAAGAACTTTTTTGCGAGTTTAGGCGTTTCGCGTTTGCGAAATTGCTCAACATGTAAGACACTAAACGCGCCTTAAGAAAAAGTTAGTCCCTGAAGGGTAGGCAAATGGCCACCGATTACGATGCTCCTCGCAAGAATGATGATGATGCGGAGTCCCTTGAAGCGCTGAAAGAGCGTCTTCCAGAGAAATCTTCTGTCAGCTCAGATCTTGATGAAGTTGAGCACGTCGGCGAGATTATCGATCCAGACAAGCAGGACGAACTAACCGAGGTCGTTGTTATTCCACCGCAGACCGATGAATTCACCTGTATGGACTGCTTCATTGTGAAGCACAAGTCTCAGATGTCGAAGGTCAAGAAGAAGAAAGAAATCGAAGGCCCATTCTGCACCGAGTGTGCAGGCTAATTAGCCTTTAGAGCTTTTTCTAACATCGCCGGACGGCGGGTGCTAACCATCCAATAGGGGGTTGGGTCGCTTTCGTCGGTAATTTCAACTTTGACTAAGCCTTTGACACTTGCCTGAATGCTGAGCCACGCCCTAGCGTCAAGCTTTGGCCCTAATTCTTCAAACGAGCGTTCTTTCGGAATCGATTCAACTTCACCCAGATGTTCAATGGCGATTGTTGCGCCTCGCGCGGTGAATGTCTTGTCCGTGACTTCGATAACCGGCGATGAAAAGTAGATGTATGCGGAAAAAGCCACGATGACGATTACCGCGACCGGCAAAGCTAGGGGAGCGTTTAGCGGCAGCATGATGGCAATTGCACTTGGGAACAACAAGACGGGCAAAGCAATGGCACCAATGCTTGGAAGCACTCGCTCACGGTAAACAATCACCTTTTTAGACTACGCTCTTATCCATGACCCAATCCGTACCTGTACTCATTGTTGCCGACCCAGAACTTATGCCTGCCTATGCCCAACCTGGTGATGCCGGCTGCGATCTGCGCGCGTCGGAGGCTACAGTAGTCCCTGCTCGCGGACGCATTTTGGTGAAAACGGGCGTATCAATTGCGCTGCCAGATGGTTATGTCGGCTTGGTTCACCCTCGCTCGGGTCTTGCAGCGAAACACGGAATCACCGTGTTGAACACACCAGGCACCATTGACTCTGGTTATCGCGGCGAAGTTATGGTCACCCTCTACAACAGCACCGACAGCGATTTCCCTGTGGCACGCCTGGACCGTATTGCCCAGTTGGTAATTCAGGAATACATCCAGGCTGAATTCATTCAGGTTGAGAGTCTGCCGGAGTCGCACCGCGGAGACGCTGGATTCGGCTCTACCGGAGTTAAATAATGTCCGAGTTGCACGCCAATGATCTAACCGGTCCTCACGATGCGTCCGAGATGGCCTCGACTCTTGGCTATTTGTCTTTCGGTTCTATTTTGATGCCAACCATCGAGGGAGTTTCGGTTCGAGCTGAGGTTGACGAAACTACCAACGAAATTATTGCCGTGAGTTTCGAACATGAGGGCTCTGTACTGCAAGTTTCGGTTTTCTCTGCCGCCAAGAGTGAGGAGCTATGGCCTGAGATTTATCAACAGCTAATCTCCACTATCACCACTACCGGCGGTTCGGTAACTGAGACAATCGGTGGCTTCGGCAAACAACTAGACACCAAGCTTGTTACACCAGACCAGGTTCGTGAGATACGTTTCATAGGCTTTGACGGACCTCGCTGGTTCCTTCGTGGAGCCATTAGTGGCCCAGCGCTAACCGACCAGAATGCTGCCTTGAACATGGAGGACATATTCCGTTCGCTGGTGATCGACCGAGGCAATTTCCCGCTACCACCGCGCGAGCCACTACCGCTTAGAGTTCCTGATGGGAACTTTGTTCCACCAAAGTTCGGACTCTAATCTTGGCTGAAAAAGCCCCAAAAGAGGCAACTAAAGCCGATCTGTTGGCAACCCTCGGCGGACCAATCGGAATATTGGAATCACTCGTTCCGGGCACTATCTACGTAACGCTGTTCAGCATCACACTAAACGTGCTTATTTCAGCAGTTTCCGCAGGAGTTGTTGCACTTGGTTTCGCTGTCTATCAGCTCGTTAGAAAGCGCTCTTTGACCCAAGTTTTTGCAGGACTTGTCGGACTGGCACTGTCCATCTACCTTCCATTGCGCGACGGTTTGAACAATACCCACGCCGGAGATTACTTTGTGCCTGGGTTGCTTACGAATCTGGGTTATGCCTTGGCGTTCACGGTTTCAATTTTGATACGAAGGCCATTGGCTGCCATTGCCCTTAGCTTCCTTAGCGAGAACGCCAAAGGTTGGAAAACCGACCGAGAGAAATATCGGAAGTTTTACTGGATTACCGTGATCTGGATCGGTATGTTCACCTTTCGACTATTAGTGGAAGTTCCGCTTTATCTAGCGAACCAAATAGCAGCGCTTGGTGTTGCGAAACTCGTGCTGGGAACGCCTTTCTACGCCCTCATCATTTGGTTTAGTTGGTTATTGGCTAGAGATACCTTGACCAAGACCAAGTAATGGTAGTTTTTATACCGACAGTGTTGTTTTAGTAGGAGAAATATATGTCCAAGGTGAACAGTTTCCAGGCTGCCGACAAACTAAAAGTTGGCGACAAAGAGTATCGATACTTCCGTTTGGACAAACTAAACGCTCCAAACCTGCCTTACAGCCTCAAGATCCTTCTTGAGAACTTGCTTCGCACCGAGGATGGCGCAAACGTCACCGCTGAGCAGATCAAGGCTCTTTCGGCTTGGAACCCAAACGCCGAACCGGACACCGAAATTCAGTTCACTCCTGCACGTGTAATCATGCAGGACTTCACAGGCGTTCCTTGTGTTGTTGACCTTGCAACCATGCGTGAAGCCGTTGCCGCCCTAGGCGGTAACCCAGACCAGATCAACCCGCTAGCTCCTGCTGAAATGGTTATTGACCACTCGGTGATTATTGATGTTGCTGGAAGCCCAGATGCATTCGAGAAAAACGTTGAGTTGGAGTACCAGCGCAACGGCGAGCGTTACCAGTTCCTACGCTGGGGTCAGACCGCATTCGACAACTTCAAGGTAGTTCCGCCTGGCACCGGTATCGTCCACCAGGTAAACATCGAGTACCTAGCTCGCACCGTCATGGCTCGCGAAGTCAACGGTGAACTTCAGGCCTACCCTGACAGCTGTGTTGGTACCGATTCACACACCACAATGGTCAACGGCCTTGGTGTTCTAGGTTGGGGCGTTGGTGGAATCGAAGCCGAGGCTGCCATGCTTGGTCAGCCAGTTTCGATGCTGATTCCTCGCGTGGTTGGCTTCAAGCTAACCGGCGCAATTCCTATGGGTGTAACCGCAACCGACGTTGTGCTAACCATCACCGAGCAGCTTCGTAAACACGGTGTAGTTGGTAAGTTCGTTGAGTTCTACGGAAACGGTGTTTCCTCAGTTCCACTAGCAAACCGCGCCACTATCGGTAACATGAGCCCAGAGTTCGGTTCGACCGTTGCAATCTTCCCAATCGACGATGTCACCTTGGACTACCTGCGCATCACCGGCCGTACCGAGGAAGAAGTGGCACTGGTCGAGGCTTACACAAAGGCTCAGGGGCTATGGCACGACCCAAGTATCGAACCTGTTTACAGTGAGTACCTGGAGCTTGACCTAAGCACTGTAAAGCCTTCTATTGCAGGTCCTAAGCGTCCACAGGACCGCATCGAACTTCACAAGTCGAAGGAGAGCTTCAAGCAGGTTCTTCCTAGCTACGTCTCCGAGGTTTCAAAGCCTTCGAAGGTTCAAGGCAAGGACTACACCATCGACAACGGTTATGTGACCATTGCTTCGATCACCTCGTGCACCAACACCTCGAACCCTTCGGTGATGCTGGCTGCCGGTCTGGTTGCACGCAACGCCGTCAAGAAGGGCCTAAAGGCTAAGCCATGGGTCAAGACCTCGTTGGCTCCAGGCTCGAAGGTTGTAACCGAGTACTACGAGAAGGCTGGCCTAACTGGCGACCTAAACGCACTCGGCTTCAACCTGGTTGGTTACGGCTGTGCCACCTGTATCGGTAACTCTGGTCCGCTAGATGAGAACATCTCTGCATCGATTCAGGAGAACGACCTTGCCGTGACCGCAGTGCTTTCGGGTAACCGTAACTTCGAGGGTCGCATTAGCCCTGACGTGAAGATGAACTACCTGGCCTCGCCTCCGCTAGTAATTGCTTACTCGTTGGCTGGAACCATGGACTTCGACTTCGAGAACGACTCACTTGGACAAGACCAGGACGGAAACGACGTTTTCCTAAAAGACATTTGGCCAACCGCCGAAGAGGTTCAGGAAACCATCGACAGTTCGATCAACTCGGAGATGTTCAAGAAGCAGTACGGCAGCGTATTTGAGGGAGATGCTCGTTGGAAGGGTCTTCCTACTCCAACCGGTAACACCTTCGAATGGGACGAAAAGTCAACGTATGTCAAGAAGGCTCCATACTTCGACGGCATGAAGATGACCCCAGACCCTGTCACCGACATCCACGGTGCTCGTGTCCTCGCATTGCTAGGTGACTCGGTAACTACCGACCACATCAGCCCCGCTAGTTCGATCAAGGTTGATTCACCGGCCGGTAAGTACCTAACCGCGCTAGGTGTGGCACGTGCCGACTTCAACAGCTACGGCTCGCGCCGCGGAAACCACGAGATCATGATCCGCGGTACCTTCGCAAACATCCGTCTGAAGAACCTTCTACTAGATGGCGTTGAGGGTGGTTACACTCGCGACTTCACCCAGGCTGACGCTCCGCAGAGCTTCATCTTCGATGCATCGGAAAACTATCGCGCCGAAGGAACCCCACTGGTGGTTCTTGGTGGCAAGGAGTACGGAACCGGTTCGTCACGCGACTGGGCTGCGAAGGGAACTAGCTTGCTAGGCGTCAAGGCTGTTATCGCTGAGAGCTTCGAGCGTATTCACCGCAGCAACCTAATCGGTATGGGTGTAGTTCCGCTACAGTACCCAGCTGGTCAGACCGCAGCGACGCTTGGGCTAGACGGCACCGAGATCTTCGACATCGAGGGAATCACCGAACTGAACAACGGTTCGACTCCGAAGACGCTGAAGGTTACCGCAAAGCCATCGGCTCACTCACCAGCTGGCAAGGCCGAGATTGTTTTCGACGCAGTGGTACGTATCGACACACCTGGAGAGGCCGACTACTACCGTAACGGCGGAATTCTTCAGTACGTTCTACGTTCATTGGTGGCATAAACTCAATAATTTTTGAGTTGTAACTGGCATGGGCATCCTTGAGAGCATTAATGGTCCTCGCGACCTAGATGCACTCAGCGATGCCCAATTGCCTATCCTGTGTGCCGAAATTCGAGAGCACCTCGTTCAATCGGTGGCAAAAACGGGCGGACACCTTGGCCCCAACCTAGGGGTCGTGGAAACCACGGTCGCTATCCATCGAGTCTTTGATTCTCCGAAAGACCCGATCATTTTTGATACCGGGCACCAGTCCTATGTGCACAAGCTTCTCACCGGTCGTAAAGACCTGAGCACGCTTCGAAAGAAAGACGGCATTGCTGGTTATCCGCAGCGTTCCGAATCCATACACGACGTGGTTGAGAGCTCGCACGCGTCGTCGTCGTTGTCTTGGGCGGACGGAATCGCCAAGGCCTTCAAGATCTCAGGTCAAGATGACCGCTACGTGATTGCTCTCCTCGGTGATGGTGCTCTAACCGGCGGAATGACCTGGGAAGCGCTAAACAATATCACTCACGAGAATGACCGCAAACTGGTCATCGTGGTGAACGACAACGGGCGCTCTTACGCACCAACCATCGGTGGGCTTGCAAAGCACATGACGAACATTCGCACCGATCGCACCTACAAGCGCATGTACCGCTTCAGCAAGCGAGTTTTCTACAGCTTTGGGACACTTGGACGTTTGGTGTTCAACGCGGCTCGTGGAGCGGGTAGAAGCGCGTTGGAGACCATGGCTCCTCAAAGTATGTTCCCAAACCTCGACATCAAGTACATCGGCCCGGTTGATGGCCACGACATTGTTGCCGTTGAGCACGCGCTAAAACAGGCTAAGAACTACTCAAGCCCAGTGATTGTTCATGTGATGACCCAAAAGGGTAAGGGCTTTGATCCTGCCATGTTGAACGAAGACGATCAATTCCATGCGGTTGGCAAAATCGATCCAACCACAGGTGAATCTCTAGAGGTTTCTGGCGGCGCATCTTGGACGAACATCTTCCGCGACGAAATGTTGGCTTTAGCGGATGCGCGAAAGGACATCGTTGGCATCAGCGGAGCCATGACCATTCCGGTCGGGCTTGACGCCATGGCAGCGAAATATCCTGAGCGAGTTTTTGACGTTGGTATTGCCGAACAGCATGCGGTTGCTTCGGCAGCCGGTATGGCTTTCGGCGGCTTGCACCCAGTAGTTGCTGTTTATGCAACTTTTATCAATCGTGCCTTCGACCAGGTTCTAATGGACGTTGCCCTGCACAAGGCGGGTGTCACGTTCGTGCTCGACCGCGCAGGCGTGACGGGTCCGGATGGTGCCAGTCACCACGGTATGTGGGATCTTTCGGTGTTGCAGGTGGTGCCTAGCATTCGCATCGCCGCGCCACGTGACGCCGAGCGTCTTCGCGAAGAGCTACACGAGGCTGTTGAAGTGAGCGACGCACCAACCGTAATTCGTTTCCCTAAGGGCGTGGCCGAAACCAGTATTGATGCAATCAAGCGCTCGGTTGACGGCGTTGACTACCTCTATCAGTCGCCTGCCAAAGATGTGCTTATCGTCGCCATTGGCTCAATGGCGACCATCGCCCTGCAAACCGCTGAGTTGCTGAAGGCTCAGGGGATTGGCGCTACAGTGATTGACCCACGTTGGGTAGTTCCAGTTCCCGCCACCGTTCTGTCTGAAGCTGCCGAGCACCGACTTGTGGTCACCATTGAAGATGGCGTGAAGGTCGGTGGCATCGGTACTCGAATTCGCCAGGACTTGCGTTCAGCGCAGATCGACACTGCCTTAAACGAAATCGGCTTGCCTGATGAATTCCTAGAGCATGCATCACGCGATCAGATTCTTGAGCGAGTCGGTCTAACCGCAAAACAAATCACTCATGACATCGTGGCTCAGGTGCTTGGTGCCAAGGTGCCACATGCTCGCAAACTGGTTGAGTCTACTGATTCGCCTGTTCGAGAGCAGAAGTAAACCGCTTCGCTACCGCTTCGACTTGCCAGTCTCTAGCTCCTAATGACGACAGTTGCGATGCAATGTCGGCTTCGGGCTCCCAAGCAACTCGACGCATCAAATCTGGCTGCAAGATGTTCTCCGTTGGAACTTCCATCTCTGTGGCAATTTCAGCCATTACCGGTTTGAGTAACTGCAACCGAGCATCCGCTTCCGGGAAACGATTCGGCCAGTTTCGGTGATTCGGTATTCCGGTGTGTGGGAGTTTGAGTGGAGGTAAGTCCCTGGTGGCTAAGCCTTTTGAGTAAGCGTCCCACCATGTATCTAGGTAGGTGCGGGATGCTCGACCATTGAAGCTTGAAAGTGAAGCAAGCTCCGAACGTGAAGTCACCTTGGACTTCACAAGGGAAACAATAGAAGCATCAGGAACAAGGCGACCTGGCGAAACGTCTAATTTGATGGCGAGTTCATCGCGAGCCAACCAAAGCTCACGGGCCACAGCAAGCCGCTGGGAATCCTTTACATCGTATAGCCCAGACATGCTTCGCCATCGATCAGGGCTCTGCGGCTTAGGTCTAAAGTTCAGTAGATGTGCAAACTCCTGAGTAGCCCAGTCAAGTTTTCCCATTTTCTCAAGTTCAGTCAGCAGAACTTCAGCCAGCTGCGGCAAAACATCTACATCAAGTGCGGCGTAGTTCAACCAGGCCGTAGGAAATGGTCGAATCGACCAATCTGCTGCCGAGTGTTCTTTAGCCAATCGGAAACCGAGTAACTGTTCACAAGCCGCGCCAAGACCCACGCGAGGTAAGCCAAGAATTCTGGAACCAAGTTCGGTATCAATCAGCTTAATAGGAATCAGATCAACTTCACGCAGGCAAGCAAGGTCTTGGGTGGCGGCGTGCAAAATCCAAGGAATCGAGTTGCAAAACTCAGCAAAATGTTTCCAGGTAGCCGTTTCGGTTAGTGGAATCGGGTCAATTAGGAAAACATCGGTATTGGCTCGGTGTACTTGAATCAGGTAAGCCCGGCTACTGTATTTGAAACCACTGGCGCGTTCCGCGTCGATTGCGAGCGGACCTACACCTTCTCTAAGACTGGCGATTGCACCTAGAAGTTCGTCTTCGGTATCTAAGTAGTAGACAGGAGCTTCCGAAACGGCACGAAGGGGGAGAACGACTTCTTCGAGAGCGTTAGTTTCTTCGGTCAATGGAAGAAACTCCTTCTCCATGGAGCGATAGACCACTCATCATGCAGATCAGGTCAATCCAGGCTTCAAGGTGTCCGGCCAGATCATCGTTCGAAGGGCACCAACTGGCACGTAGCTCAAGTTCGGCGTGGTGCGACTGAGATGAAAGAGTTCCGTGCCCAACAGATAGCACTCGGGTAGTGGTTCCACCGGCAACTTCGACCGACGCACCGTGTTGCTCAAGCGAAGTCATTAGCCAAGCCCAAGCGATTTCTGCCGAGTCATCATCGAAACCAATGTCGGTTTCAAGTGGCGACTTCGCGTAGAGAATAATTCGGTAGTTGTTGGTCCACGACTCTTGCGGAACGTCGTCCCAAAGCAAAATGAAACGACCAGTACCACGGAAAATCGAGGAGTCACCTTCAACCGCCTTAACGTCACAGGCGAATGCGATTGCGTGCCGAGAAAGGTTGGTGGGTGCATCGATTTGGTCGATGATTACTTCGCTACGAATGTTGGCGCGCGAAATGGAATTCGCAGCTAAGCGGAATTCGGCATTAGCGCTTTCATCGATCTCTAGGTCAAGCACCTTCTAAGAATATTGGCTCAGTGGTGCGGATAACTGTTGCCACGCCGCCATCGAGTGAATAGCGTGCCTTCGAGTTCGATTGTCGAGGCTAGTTCCAAGTTAGAGGCCCAACCGGTGACGGTTTCCGTCGCAACTTTCAAATCGCCACCAGTTACCGTCAAACAAAACTCATCCACTGCCTGGGTTCCCAGAAAAAACTTGGAAAGGGTTGGACCAGTTTCCAAAAGAATGCGATTGAATCCCTGGTTCTTCAAAGTAGCAAGAGCTACCTTAGGGTCAGGCAGACGCATAAACCTTTCGCCGTCGAGTTCAAACGATCTGGAAATCACGGCTAGGGAACAACTCGATGGAACTGTGTATTGCTCGCTACGAGCTGTATTGCCACCGGTTACCACGACATCCGAGATTCGACGTAAGTGCCCAATGAGTTTTCGGTCCAACTCATTCGAGATTCCTCGGCTTGAACCATTTTCATCAGTAAATTCGCCTAGTCCATTCACAACCATGTTCAGACGCACCCCGATGAGAGTTGGGTAAGTCTCGAGCCACGTGTTCATTAGGCTTTTTCGCGCACCTGTCGTTTGATGCGGTTCAACATTCCGCGAAGCCCATTGATGCGAAGCAAAGAAACTGCTTCGCGTAGGTGCAAGCGGTCTGGCAGATCCTCTGGTGCATCTAGCACTTCGGCAACAGTGTGACCATCGAGCAGCTGGTGAAGAATGCTCGCAAACCCACGCGTGGTCGGTGCTTCCTCTGGAGCTGTAAGGAATATTCTTACTACGCCTTCGTTCACCTCAACGAACAGGTAAACAGGGGACTGGCACTCTTCCACACGTTCCAGAAGATCTGGGTGATCTGCGTAACGCTCAGGAAGCTCAGGCAATTCACCAGCAATTTCCAGCAAAAGCGTCAGGCGGTCTTTCACGCCTAGATCGCCGAAATCGGCACTAAGTTCTAAAAGTTTTGATTCGATCGAAGTCATTACTTCGAGAATACGCCAGGCGCTTCACCTTGAACGATTGGTGCTCCAACGAGAGAGCCCCATTCGGTCCATGAGCCGTCATAGTTGCGGACTCGAGTAAAGCCAAGCAGGTACTTCAAAACGAACCAGGTGTGGCTTGAACGCTCGCCAATGCGGCAGTAAGCAATCACATCGTCATCAGCCTTGAGGCCCTTCTCACCAAGGTAAATGGCTTCCAGGTCTTCACGGCTTTTGAATGTCTTGTCTTCGTTAGCAGCTCGTGCCCAAGGAACCGACTGAGCTCCTGGAATATGACCAGCACGTAGCGCACCTTCCTGCGGGTAGTTCGGCATGTGAGTGCGTTCACCGGTGTATTCCTGAGGAGAACGTACGTCCACCATCGGTTTGCCGATGTGGGCGAGTACCTGATCGCGGAATGCGCGCTCGGTTACGTCATCGCGCTCGATAACTGGGTAGTCGGTTGGGGTTACATCAGGCTGTTCCTTGGTAACAATGCGACCATCAGCGATCCACTTTTCACGACCACCGTCTAGAAGGCGAACGTCTGGGTGACCGAAAAGCTTGAATACCCATAGTGCGTAGGCAGCCCACCAGTTGCTAGCGTCACCGTAGATAACGACAGTGCTTTCACGCTTGATTCCCGAACGACTAGCTAGAGCTGCGAAATCGGATCCCTGAAGGTAATCACGAACAACAGGCTGGTTTAGGTCGGTGTGCCAGTCAATCTTCACAGCACCCGGAATGTGGCTTACGTCATAAAGCAAAACATCTTCATCAGACTCAACAATCACAACGTTTGGGTTGTCAAGATTAGCTTCCAACCACTCGGCCGAAACCAACATCTCTGGGTGGGCATATGCCGAAAACTTAGGGTTTGAGTCTGCTGGAACAGTCATTTGATGCTTTCTGTTAGTTAGGCTAAATACGCCTGATACAAGGTTAATTCATTCGGGCTCGAATAGAAATGGTGCAGAAACAATTGGTCACAGAATTCATCTCTGGAGATGACATTTGCGCACGAAACCCAGAGATTGTGCCTTCCGAATTGATCGGTGAACTTTTTCCTCCACGCGAGTTTGAGCACGCTGCCTTCGATAATTACCGCCCAGATGCGAATTTCCCTTCGCAAACCGAGGCGCGCGACAAGGCTTCCATTTTTGTAGGAGCCACCAAACGGGGACTTTTTTCTAAGAAGTCATCAATCGACGCCCCCGGTTTATACCTAGACGGCGGGTTTGGTGTTGGTAAGACCCACCTTCTGGCTGCCATGTACCACTCGTTTTCGGGCACAAAACTCTTCGGCAGCTTCATGGCCTACACCAGCCTCATCGGAGCCTTAGGTTTTGCCAGAGCATTGGAAACCCTAAGTCACTTCGAATTCCTAGCCATCGACGAGTTTGAACTGGACGACCCTGGCAACACCATGATCATGTCGCGTCTCCTGAATGAGCTTTCAGAAAAGGGCACCAAATTTGCTGCAACCTCAAACACTCCGCCGAACGCACTTGGCGAAGGTCGTTTCGCTGCGGCAGATTTCCAAAGGGAAATTCTCGGCATTGGAAAACAATTCTTAATGCTTCGTGTTGATGGCGAAGACTACCGTCACCGTCCTGTTAGTTCTGAGGGAATCAGCTACTCGTTGCATGAACTTCGCGCTTGGGCAGTTGGTGAGACAGCGGTTGCCGATTTTGCATCGCTACTAAAGAAGCTCGGCACCGTACATCCAGCCCTCTACGGCAAGCTTCTAACCGGTGACGAAAAACTCGCGCTTCTAAATGTTCAGGCACTGACTGACCAGAACGATGCCTTGCGTTTCGTTAGTTTGGTTGACCGAGCCTATGAACTGCAGATCAAGATTCGTGGCACAGGAGTTCCGCTGACTGAAATTTTCCCTGCCCACTTCCTTGAGGGCGGATATCGAAAGAAGTACCTTCGCGCCGTGTCACGCCTTGGCGCTCTAAGTTCTTAGAACTGTTTACAAACACGAAACAATTTTGAACCCTTCCCCGAAATCTTTCTTGGGTTAACTAAGTTCATACACCCATCGGTGTGTGTATTTGTTTTCAAGGAGAGAGGTAAACAAATGGATCAGGGAAATACAGCTTTCGTGCTGATTAGCGCAGCGCTCGTGCTGCTAATGACGCCTGGCTTGGCGTTCTTTTACGGCGGTATGGTCAAAGCAAAATCAGTTGTAAGCATGATGATGCTTAGCTTCGGATCACTCGGCCTAATCGGCGTGCTTTGGGTGCTATACGGCTATGCCATCGCGTTTGCAAACGGAGGCAGCAAGACCTTCATCGGTTGGGACGGCGTCTTCGGTATCGACACCAGCTTCGTTGGCCTTGGAGCCCAGGTGGAGGATGCTTTAGCGCCAACTGGCGCCTACCCGTCGCTAGCCTTCGTAGCGTTCCAGGCTACTTTTGCGATCATCACCGTTGCTCTAATCTCAGGTGCTATCGCCGACCGTGCAAAGTTTGGCGCTTGGATGATCTTCGCGGGTGTCTGGGCAACCATCGTCTACTTCCCAGTTGCTAACTGGGTATTCAACTTCACCCTTGCCGATGGCAAGATTGTCGACGGTGGTTGGATTGTTAAAGACATCGGAGCCATCGACTTCGCCGGAGGAACTGCAGTTCACATTAACGCTGGTGCAGCCGGCCTTGCGCTAGCGATCGTCCTGGGTAAGCGTTTCGGATTCAGCAAGGGAATCACTCAGCCCCACAACGTTCCACTTACCCTGCTTGGCACCGCTTTGCTTTGGTTCGGCTGGTTCGGTTTCAATGCCGGTTCAGAAGTGGCAGCGGACGGCGTGGCATCGCTTGCATTCATCAACACCATGGCGGCTCCGGCAGCCGCAATGCTCGGTTGGATTCTCATCGAAAAGTTGAAGCACGGCAAGGCAACTTCGATCGGTGCCGCCTCAGGTGCTGTAGCCGGTTTGGTTGCAATTACACCAGCATGTGCTTCACTGACTCCGCTCTGGGCCATGGTTCTCGGTGTAATTGCCGGTGTGCTCTGTGCATTAGCCATCGAACTCAAGTTCAACTTCGGCTTCGACGACTCGCTTGACGTGGTTGGTATTCACCTCGTTGGTGGAATCACCGGAACCCTGTTCATCGGTCTAGTCGGAACTGGCGTAGGAGTCCTCCAAACTGGTTCCTGGAGCCAGTTCATTGCCCAAGCAATCGGCGCCTTCTCTGTTTTGATCTACAGCTTCGTGCTGTCATTAATCATTGGTTTTGCAATCGAAAAGACCATTGGTTTCAGAGTCAAGGCTGAAGATGAAATTGCTGGCATCGACACTGTTGTTCACGGTGAAGAAGCTTATGCGTTTGGTGCAGACCGCGGATAGTTTTAACAAGTAAGTCCGCCTTTCGGAGGGGTTGTTTACAGCCCCTCCGTTTGGCGCGAGAAAGGATAAGTAAATGAGCGACACAACAATGTTCCTCATCTTCTGTGGAGCCCTGGTGCTATTTATGACACCCGGTCTCGCTTTCTTTTACGGGGGATTGGTTCGTGCCTCGTCTGTCGTGTCCATGATGATGATGAGTTTCGGTTCAATCGGACTTATCGGAATGCTCTGGATGCTCTATGGGTACGCAATTTCCTTCGCAAGGCCTGTTGACGCATCCTTCATAGGAGTTCCCGGTGTACTGGGTATCAGTCTCGATCAAATCGGCCTCACGCAACTGGTGGCCGTTCACAACACCAGTGATGGGGTTGACTTAGCTTTCGCTGGTTTCCAAGGCACTTTTGCCATCATCACCGTCGCTCTAATCTCTGGAGCGATTGCCGACCGTGCGAAGTTTGGTTCTTGGATGGTTTTTGCCGGTCTTTGGGCAACCATTGTTTATTTTCCGGCCGCTGGTTGGGTTTTCAACTTCAAAATTCAAGATGGAGTTATCACCGAGGGTGGTTGGCTCGTCAAAGACATTGGTCTCCTCGATTTCGCCGGTGGAACGGTAGTGGAAATCGCCTCGGGTGCTTCGGCGCTAGCACTTGCACTAGTACTTGGTAAGCGTTTCGGTTTTCGTAAGGGTATGCACGCCCCTCACAATGTTCCGCTAACCCTGATCGGTGCCGGAATCCTTTGGTTCGGTTGGTTTGGCTTCAACGCCGGAAGTGAATTGGCCGCCGATGGAACAGCTTCGCTTGCCTTCGTGAACACTCTTGCAGCTGGTGTTGGTGGCCTTATCTCCTGGGCGCTCTATGAGCGAATCGCACATGGCAAGCCAACAGCCGTAGGAGCCGCCTCGGGCGCCGTAGCCGGCATGGTTGCAATCACTCCATCGTGTGGCTTCCTAAGCCCCACCTGGGCTCTAGTGCTTGGCCTTGCGGTCGGTGTGCTATGTGCCTGGGCTATCGAATGGAAGTTCCTTCTCGGCTACGACGACTCGCTCGACGTTGTGGGAATCCACTTGGTCGGCGGAATCTTTGGAACTCTATTCATCGGTCTGGTTGGACAAGTTGGTAGTACCGCAGTTGGGCTACTCCAAACCGGAAATGCGACCCAGCTAGGTAAGCAGGCAATTGGTGTTCTTTCGGTAGGCATTTACGCTTTCGTAGTCAGCTACGCACTCGGCTGGATCATTCAAAAAACAATTGGTTTCCGAGTGAAGAGCACCGATGAAATCGCCGGAGTCGATTACGTTGTCCACGGCGAAACCGCCTACTCCGAGGCCGACCCTCGCTGGAAGAGTTAGTCAACAGTGTTTGCAAAACCCCGTTTTATGGGTTAGCATTTTCAAGTTGCGTTTCGATGCAACATGCGGATGTGGCTCAGTTGGTAGAGCACAACCTTGCCAAGGTTGGGGTCGCGAGTTCGAATCTCGTCATCCGCTCGCAGCAGAGCTGTAGCACGGTGGAGTGGCTGAGCGGCCCAAAGCAGCAGCCTGCAAAGCTGTAAAACCACGGGTTCAAATCCCGTCTCCACCTCAAAAACAAAAGACCCGGTCGTATGGCGCAGCGGTAGCGCACTTCCTTGACATGGAAGGGGTCACTGGTTCGATCCCAGTTACGACCACCAAAAGATTCACCGAACCCGTGACCGAAACCCGCTTGGTCGCGGGTTTCCTAGTTCGAACCCAGTTACGACCACCAAATAAAAAGCCCCGAGACGAATCTCGGGGCTTTTTCATTTAGTTCTATGCCTTGAGGTTGAGTACCTTGGCGGTAGCAGCTAGTGATGCTGCAGCAGCCTTTGCGTCCTTGTTTAGAGACTTGCCGTAAGAAGGAATCATCTTCTTGAGCTTTGGTTCCCAGTGCTTGAATTCGTCTGGGTAAGCCTTCTTGAGAACTTCGATCATGATGTAGACAGCTGTTGAGGCGCCAGGTGAGGCCCCTAGGAGACCAGCGATCGAGCCATCAGCTGAAGAAACAACTTCGGTGCCAAACTGCAGAACCCCGCCCTTGGCTGCGTCTTTCTTGATTACCTGAGCACGCTGTCCCGCGATGATGAGTTCCCAGTCTTTAGGATCAGCGTTAGGAACGAAATCTTGAAGCGATTCGAACTTCTTCTTTTTACTCTTGGTAACTTCGGTGATCAAGTACTTGATTAGCCCCAGGTTGCTGAAGGCCACTGAAAGGTAGGGAACGATGTTTGCCAAACGAACTGAAAGCGGCAGGTCGAAAATCGATCCGAACTTTAGGAACTTGAAGTTGAGACCTGCGTAGGGGCCAAAGAGAAGGCTGGTCTCACCATCGACAACACGGGTGTCTAGGTGGGGAACCGACATTGGGGGAGCGCCAACGGCAGCTTGGCTGTAAACCTTTGCCTGGTGCTTCTTTACAACTGCTGGATTGTTCGTTTTTAGAAAGGCACCGGAAACAGGGAAGGTTCCATAGCCCTTAGCCTCGGGGATGCCTGACTTCTGAAGCATTTTGAGTGCCCAACCACCGGCACCAACGAATACAAACTTTGCGTGAGATTGCCCACCCTTGTGCTGAAGTAGCCAGCCGCTTCGAGTCTTGCGAAGACCATTCACCTGGTTGTTGGTGTGAACTTCGACACCATAGTCTTTTAGGTTTTCAATCAGTTGGACCGTGACGGCACCAAAATCAACGTCAGTACCAGATTCGATTCGGGTGGCTGCAATTGGCTGCTTTGGGTCGCGCCCATCAATGATCAGGGGAGTCCACTTTGCGATCTGTTTGTGATCGGTAGAGAACTCAATACCAGCGAACAGCGGTTCGTTCTTTAGGGTTTCGTAGCGTGCCTTTAGGTAGGCAACATCCTTCTCGCCCTTCACATATGTCATGTGTGGGGTTGAGTTGATGAACGACTTTGGCTCTCCTAAGACCTTCTTGCCAACCAGGTAAGACCAGAACTGGCGCGAAAGTTGATACTGCTCGTTAATCTGAATGGCCTTTGAAGGGTCTTCAGGGTTCGGCATGTAGTTGAGTTCGCAAAGTGCTGCGTGACCCGTGCCGGCATTGTTCCAAGGATTTGAGCTCTCTTGAGCCACGTCGTCTAGGCGCTCGAATAGAGCAATCTTCAACTTTGGGGATAGCTCTTTTAGGAGGGTGCCAAGTGTGGCACTCATGATGCCACCGCCGATTAATACAACGTCGTAGTTTTTCGCAGTCACGTGTTTCAGTTTACTGCGAATGCTTAGGCGGGGATGCCTCCGCCGACCAACATTCCGATACCGTAGGTGACGCCCATGGTGAGTAGCGAGACGAAAACATTGCGAATAATTGCGCGCATTGGTTTTGCTCCACCGATTTGCGCGGCTACGTAACCGGTTAGGCCAAGGCTAACGATTACTGCTGTAACAGTGAATGGAATGCGAAGGTCGGCCCAAGGAGTTGCGGTAGCGGTTAGCAGCGGAAGAAGCGATCCGGCTGCGAAGGCGAAGAAAGAGGAGATTGCGGCAGCAGTGGGGCTCACATGTTCGTCGTGAGCAATGCCAAGTTCGGCCTCAGCGTGAGCCTTCAGTGCGTCTTTAGCGGTGAGTTCCTCAGCAACAGCCTTGGCAAGCTTTGGGCTCATACCCTTCTGTTCATAGAACCAGGCGAGTTCACGAAGTTCACCCTCCGGATTTTCTTTCAGTTCTTTACGTTCCTTGGCGATGGCCGCGATTTCGGAATCCTTCTGTGCGCTCACAGAGGTGTATTCGCCACCAGCCATTGAGATCGATCCAGCAACAAGTGCTGCAACACCAGCGATAAAGATTCCGTTCTGGTTAGCACCAGCACCTGCGACACCGAAGATTAGACCCGCGGTGGAGACGATTCCGTCGTTGGCACCAAGAACACCAGCTCGAAGCCAGTTGAGTTTGTGAGCCATCGAAGATTTTTGGAACTCTTCCGACGAAATAATTTGACCTTCGATGGTGAAGGCATCTGGTGTCTTTTTAGTCATGAACTAACTAAACCTTAGAAAAAGTTCAGTTTCTACTAAGGCACGCCTAAATGTCGGCTGGTTAGAATGGTCAAATGAGTGATTTGAAGATAACTGTTGATGGCGCTGCTCGCGAAGTTTCGCGCGACACCACAGGCTTCAACCTTTTTGAATCGCGAAGCATTGTGGCTTTGCGAGTGAATGGTGAACTCAAAGATCTTGCTTACGTGGTTTGCGACGGTGACGTTGTTGAAGGCGTTGAAATTGCATCAACAGACGGTTTGAACATTCTGAGACACTCGGCTGCCCACGTGCTTGCCCAAGCAGTCCAAAACATTAACCCAGAAGCAAAGTTGGGTATTGGCCCTCCAATCAAGGACGGTTTTTACTACGACTTTGATGTGGAAAACCCATTCACTCCTGAAGATTTGCGAAAGCTCGAAAAGGAAATGGACCGCATCATTCGTGCTGGTCAGCGTTTCGTTCGACGTATTACCAATGATGCTGATGCTCGAGTAGAGCTTTCAAACGAACCTTACAAGTTGGAACTGATTGGTCTTAAGGGATCTGACGCGGTAGGCGATGGCGCCGCCGAGGTTGGCGCTGGAGAACTCACAATTTACGACAACATCAACCCGCAAACGGGTGAGACCGTTTGGAAGGACCTCTGTAGAGGACCACACCTGCCAAACACTCGCATGATCGGTAATGCCTATTCGTTGATGCGCTCAGCTGCTGCCTACTGGCGCGGTAATGAGGCAAACAAGCAGTTGCAACGCGTTTATGGAACAGCTTGGCCAACCAAGGATGAGTTGAAGGCTCACCTAGAGCGTTTGGAAGAGGCTGCAAAGCGCGACCACCGCCGTATTGGTGCTGAACTTGACTTGTTCTCGTTTCCAGAGGAAATCGGTTCTGGTTTGGCCGTCTTCCATCCAAAGGGTGGAATCATCCGTCGTGTGATGGAGGATTACAGCCGCAAACGTCACGAAGAAAACGGTTACGACTTCGTTTACTCGCCACACATCACCAAGTCGAATCTTTTCGAGACTTCAGGTCACCTCGCTTGGTACGCAGACGGCATGTTCCCTCCGATGAAGCTTGATGAAGAAGTCGACGAAGATGGCGTTGTTCGCAAGCAGGGTCAGGATTATTACCTGAAGCCGATGAACTGTCCGTTCCACATTTTGGTTTACAAGAGCCAGCACCGTTCATATCGCGACCTACCTTTGCGCATGTTCGAGTTCGGTACTGTTTACCGTTACGAGAAAAGTGGTGTTGTTCACGGTTTGACCCGCGTTCGTGGGCTCACCCAAGACGATGCCCACCTTTTCGTTACTCAGGAAAACATGGAGCAGGAACTTACCGATGTGATCGGCTTCGTGCTCGGTTTGCTGCGTGACTACGGATTGACCGATTTCTACCTGGAGCTTTCGACGCGTGAAGAGGGCAACCCTAAGTTCGTTGGCTCGGATGAAATTTGGGAACGAGCTACCGGCACTCTTTCGCGAGTTGCGGCGGCTACCGGCCTCGAGCTTGTTCCAGACCCAGGTGGCGCTGCGTTCTACGGCCCAAAGATTTCGGTTCAGGCTCGCGATGCCATCGGCCGAACCTGGCAGATGTCCACCATTCAGTTGGACTTCAACCTTCCTGAGCGTTTCGACTTGGAGTACACCGCTGCTGATGGTGTTGCGAAGCGTCCAGTGATGATTCACCGCGCGCTGTTCGGTTCGATTGAGCGTTTCTTCGGTGTGCTAACAGAGCACTACGCAGGCCACTTCCCACCGTGGTTGGCTCCGGTACAGGTGGTTGGCATCCCAATCGCCGATGAATACAGCGACTACATGCACTCGATTGCTGGCGAGCTTCGCAAGGCTGGCGTTCGTGTCACCGTAGACGACTCGGACGATCGCATGCAGAAGAAGATTCGTAACCACACCAAGGATCGTGTTCCGTTCATGCTGATTGCAGGCGAGGACGACCGTGCTGCTGGTGCTGTTTCATTCCGTTTCCGTGATGGAAGCCAGGAGAACGGTATTCCAGTAGACCAGGCCGTTGCACGTATCTTGGCTGCGATAGAGAACAAGGAACAGGTTTAATGTCCGAGGAACGAATCGAAAGTGCTGCCGATTTTGCGGGAGCCCCCGATTCGTTCCAAAGGCTTTGGACACCGCACCGCTTGGTTTACATTCAGGAAGGTCAACAACCTTCTGAAGACAAGTGCCCATTCTGCATAGGTCCGAGCTTGAGTGACGAAGAATCTCTGATTGTCTTCCGCGGTAAAACTTCTTATGTTTTACTCAACCTCTTCCCTTACAACTCGGGTCACCTCTTGGTGTGTCCGTACCGCCACATTCCTACCTACGACCAAGCCACAGCGGAAGAGGTTTTGGAAATCGGTGAGCTAACCCAGAAGGCCATGAAGGTTCTTTCGTCGGTGTCTAAGGCGCATGGTTTCAACATTGGTATGAATCAGGGTGAAGTAGCTGGTGCTGGCATTGCCGGTCACCTGCACCAACACATTGTTCCTCGCTGGAGAAACGACGCAAACTTTTTCCCAATCATTGCCGAAACTAAGGCGCTACCAAAGCTGCTCGGTCAGGTGCGTTCCGAAATCGCTGCTGCTTGGCAGTAAGTGTTTCGAAAGATTTCACCTTGCCAGTTGCCTGACGTTTAGACTATTTGTCATGAGCGAATTTTCTAAGCCAGAAGTTGGAACACCACTAATCAAGCGCGGTCTTGCCGAAATGCTGAAGGGCGGCGTCATCATGGACGTTGTCACCCCGGAGCAGGCGAAGATTGCCGAAGACGCCGGCGCAGTTGCCGTCATGGCACTTGAGCGTGTTCCTGCAGACATTCGTGCTCAAGGCGGTGTTTCGCGTATGTCTGACCCAGACATGATCGATGGCATCATCAGCGCTGTTTCAATCCCAGTTATGGCGAAGGCACGTATCGGCCACTTTGTTGAGGCACAGATTCTTGAGTCACTTGGCGTTGACTACATCGATGAGTCGGAAGTTCTAAGCCCAGCAGATTACGTAAACCACATCGACAAGTGGAACTTCAATGTTCCTTTCGTTTGTGGCGCAACCAACCTAGGTGAGGCGCTACGTCGCATCACCGAAGGTGCTGCCATGATTCGCTCGAAGGGCGAAGCCGGCACTGGAGACGTCTCCGAAGCCATGAAGCACATCCGCACCATCTCGGGCGAAATTCGCGCATTGGCATCGAAGAGTGAAGACGAGCTGTACGTTGCTGCCAAAGAACTTCAGGCGCCATACCAGTTAGTCCACGAGGTAGCTCGCACTGGCAAGCTTCCAGTGGTCATGTTCGTAGCCGGCGGTGTAGCAACTCCTGCCGATGCTGCACTCATGATGCAGATGGGCGCCGACGGCGTTTTTGTTGGATCGGGAATCTTCAAGTCGGGTAACCCTGCGGCTCGCGCCAAGGCCATCGTCAAGGCAACCACTTTCTACAACGACCCAGCCGTTCTAGCCGAGGTAAGCCGCGGACTAGGCGAAGCCATGGTTGGCATCAATGTGACCGATCTTCCAGCGCCGCACCGTTTGGCTGAACGCGGCTGGTAATGACCAAACCGGTAGGCGTCCTAAGCCTGCAGGGTGACTTTCGCGAGCACCTGCAGGCTTTTTACCGTCTCGGTATTCCTGCCGTCTCGGTAAAGCGTCGAAGCGAATTGGATTCGGTTTCGGGTCTAGTTATTCCTGGCGGTGAATCAACAACTATTGGCAAACTGGCTCGTATTTTCGATTTATTTGAACCGATTCGTGAATCAATCGCCAACGGACTTCCGGTTTTTGGTACTTGTGCCGGTCTGATCATGCTTGCTGATCGAATTACCGATGGCATTGAAGGTCAGGAAACCTTTGGTGGACTAGATGTTGTGGTTCAACGCAACGCTTTCGGAAACCAACTTGACTCGTTCGAAGTTGACCTCCCGTTCAAAGGTATTGAAGGCCATTTGCACGCGGCGTTCATTCGTGCACCTTTGATTACCGAGGTTGGTTCGGATGTCGACATCGTAGCTCGCCTAGAGGATGGGCGAATCGTGGGCGTTCGGCAAGCCAACCGCCTAGGCATTAGTTTCCACCCTGAAGTAACCGGTGAAGACCGTGTTCACAGGTACTTTTATGACGCACTTGTTTGTGCCTAAACAATTAGACTTCTAATAAACCAAAAGCAACTTCGGGAGAAACATGTCCGGCCACTCCAAATGGGCAACAACTAAGCACAAGAAAGCTGTCATTGACGGTCGTCGTGCCAAACTTTTCGCAAAGCTAATCAAGAACATCGAAGTAGCCGCACGTCTAGGTGGGCCAGACATTGAAGGCAACCCAACCCTTTACGATGCAATCCAAAAAGGCCGCAAGTCATCACTTCCAAACGACAACATCGAACGCGCTATCAAGCGTGGTTCGGGTGTTGGTGCCGATGCAGTCGAGTACACCACAATCATGTACGAGGCTTACGGTCCGAATGGCATCGCAATCCTGATTGAGTGTCTGACCGACAACAAGAACCGTGCAGCAGCCGAAGTGCGCCTTGGTGTGAGCCGCAACGGCGGAACCATGGCAGACATTGGTTCGGTGAACTTTATGTTCAGCCGCAAGGGTGTTGTTACCGTAAACAAGTCTGAGACCGCAACGGAAGACGCGGTTCTTTCGGCTGCACTAGAGGCAGGCATCGAAGACGTTGAAGACCGCGGTGAAGTTTTGGTCCTAACCACCGATCCTTCCGATATGGTTGCTGTTCGTACCGCTTTGCAGGCTGCCAACATCGACTACGAAGCAGCTGACGTTGAGTTCGTGCCTTCGATGCATGTGCAGGTGGACGCTCCTACAGCTCGCAAGGTAATCAATTTGATTGACGCTCTTGAAGACCTCGACGATGTTCAAAACATCTACTCGAACTTCGACATGTCACCAGAAGTCTTAGCTGAGATCGAGCAGGACTAATGTCTCGAGTGATTCTTGGGGTAGACCCAGGACTCACACGTTGCGGTGTTGCCGTTATCTCCGCTTCAGCAAATCGCAAGGTATCTTTGCTCCGCGTGGACACCATTCGAACTGTGCCTTCGATGGAGCTAACCGAGCGCCTGGGAACCATTGGCGATTCCATCGAAGCGATCATCGCATTGCACCAACCGGAAGCTATAGCCATCGAACGGGTTTTTGCCCAAGCCAACCTTCGTTCGGTAATGGGTGTTGCGCAAATCTCTGGCGTGGTTATGTATCTGGCGAAGAAGCACAGAATTCCAGTGCAAATGCACACGCCGAGTGAAGTCAAAGCCGCTGTTACCGGCTCCGGTCGCGCTCAAAAGGCACAGATCGGTAGTGCCGTTGCCAAGATTTTGGGATTGACCGAAATACCGAAGCCTGCCGACTCTGCAGACGCACTAGCGATTGCTATCTGCAACGCATGGCGAACCACCTCACCAACTTCGGGTGGGGCAGAGGGGAAGACCAAGGCCCAAGAAGCTTGGCTAGCTGCAGAGCGAGTTGCTAAACGAAAGCCAAAGGCCTAGTTACCATTTACTGATGATTGCTTCACTTCGCGGTTCAGTTCAGCGCACCAATCTAAATTCGGTTGTGCTAGACGTTGCTGGCGTCGGTTATCTGGTTCAGGTGACTCCTGTCTTGGCGCTTTCGCTACAAGTTGGGCAAGAACTCAGCGTGGTCACTTCGTTCATCGTTCGTGAGGATGCATTTACCATTTTTGGTTTCGAAAGCGCCGAGGAGCTTCGAACCTTTGAGTTACTGCTAACGGTTACCGGCGTTGGGCCGAAGTTGGCCATGTCGGTTATTCATCAGTTAGGCGTAGAAGCGCTTGCGAATGCTGTGGCCTCCGAAAATGACGCCGCGTTCAAGAATGTTTCCGGTATCGGCCCAAAGACCGCCAAGTTGTTGGTCGTTACCCTCGCCGGCAAACTGACCGGAACCAATTCGCCAAAGAGCAGTGCAGTGGATTCTGATTTGGTTTCCGCTTTGGTTGGTCTCGGTTACCAGGCAAAGATTGCCGAGGAAGCTATTAAGAAGACCCGTGCAACTAATCCGAATGGCAGCAACGAAGAATTGCTTCGAGGAGCTTTGCAAGGTTTGGCTCGATAGCGTGGACGAAATCCTAGACGCCGAATCGAATGAAAACGACCTAGCCTTCGAAGCTATGGTGCGACCAAACAACTTGGAGCAGTTTGTTGGTCAGCAAACCGTCCGTCGCCAACTAGAACTCGTGCTGGAATCGGCGAAGTTACGCGGAACTAACGCCGATCACATCCTGCTGGTTGGCCCGCCGGGGCTTGGAAAGACCACGTTGGCGCTCATCGTTTCTAATGAAACCGGGCATCCGATCAGGCTTACTTCAGGCCCAACCATTCAACACGCCGGCGATTTGGCTGCCATTTTGAGTTCGCTGGTACCAGGTGAGATTTTGTTTATTGATGAAATTCACCGCATGTCGCGAGCGGCCGAAGAAATGCTTTACTTGGCAATGGAGGACTATCGCGTCGACGTGATGGTGGGGAAAGGTGTTGGAGCGAATTCAATACCTCTGGAATTAGCACCATTTACCCTCATTGGTGCAACCACGCGTTCGGGAATGCTTCCTACTCCGCTACGTGATCGCTTTGGTTTTACCGGTCACCTCGAGTTTTACGAAGCGGCTGAGCTTCACGAGGTAGTTCGTCGAAGTGCAGTTCATCTGAATGTCAAGCACGATGAACAGGCGCTAGGGGAGATTGCCCGTAGATCACGTGGAACACCGCGTATTGCCAACCGCCTATTGCGACGCGTTCGCGATTACGCACTAGTTCACAATCACCAGATTGTTGATGTGGACATTGCTCGGGAAGCACTGGCGATTTTCGAAGTTGATGAACTCGGACTAGATCGAATCGACATTCAGCTTCTTGAGTTACTCACCGGACGCTATGCCAACAAGGCGGTTGGGCTTTCGACACTGGCAGTAGCCCTAGGTGAAGAAGCGGAGACAATCGAATCGGTAGTTGAGCCTTATTTGGTTCGAACCGGAATGATTGTGCGCACTCAAAGGGGTCGCGAGGCAACCACCGCAGCTTTCCGCCACCTCGGCAAAGACAACGGTTATACCTCTGCTCCCACCTTGCTTGACCTATAATTTAGTGAGCGCGCAAAAGCGCATTTTTTTCGCAAACAAAGGCTTAATCAAATGGACTTCATCCCACTACTAATCGCCGGCGCAATGATCGTATTCATGGTCATGAGCTCGCGTAAGCGTAAGGCTCAGGCTGCAGAAATGGCCTCGAAGGTTGCAGTTGGTGCAAAGGTTATGTTGACCAGCGGTATCTACGGTGAGGTAACCAGCTTGAGCGACGACCGCGTGGTTATTAAGAGCGCGGGTTCAACCAGTCTTGAAGTTGCTCGCGGTGCAGTTGCTCGTGTAATCGAGAACGCACCTGAGAAGAAGGCAGCGGAAACCAAGGCTGCAGTCAAGAAGGCACCTGCTAAGAAGCCTGCTGCCAAGAAGCCTGCTGCTAAGAAGTAATAAACATGGCTGGTACGTCTGCAAACAAGTGGGCGCGTAAGCGCCTAGCTTGGCTTCTTGTTCTTTTTATCGCTTTTGCTGGTCTGATCACCACTGCAACTCTTACCAAAGTAAGTGGGGCAACGTTCATTCCGCAGTTGGCACTTGACCTACAGGGTGGTACCCAGGTAATCCTCAAGCCGACTGTTAGCAGTGGCACAACGGTTTCCAAAGAACAACTTGCCCAGGCTGTAGACATCATCCGCCAGCGTATTGACTCAACCGGTGTTTCTGAAGCTCAGATTGTTACTCAGGGAGAAGGCAAGGATGCTGCAATTGTTGTCAGCATTCCAGGTAAGCCTTCGGAGAGCACTCTGGAGCTGATCAAGGCCAGTGCCAAGCTTGAGTTCCGTCCAGTGCTTGTTACCGGAGCCGGAGTTTCGGCTCTAGTAACTCCTGCCGCAACCAAGGAAAACCCGAAGCCAACGCCAACGCTGCCTTCATCGACGCCAATCGCTACCAGCACTGCAGCTCCGACAGACAACAGCGACCTGAACTGGGTGTCTGCCGAACTTCAAGCCCAGTACGAGGCACTTGATTGCAGTTCCCAGTTCCGCACACCTGGTCAGATCGACGACCCTAAGAAACCTTTGGTTACCTGTGACCGTGACCGCACCGCGAAGTTCATCCTTGGACCGGTGGAGCTCGACGGTACTCAGATCTCGAAGGCTCTATCGACTGCCATGACCACCAGCCAGGGTTCGTCAACCGGTCAGTACGCCGTGGACCTAACTTTTAACAGTGCAGGAAAGACCGCCTTTGGCAATGTAACCAAGCGTCTTTTCCCGCTCACGGCTCCACGCAACCAGTTCGCTGTGACCATTGACGGTTACATCATCACCGCTCCGGCAATTCAAGCGGTTATCACTTCTGGAACCGCGCAAATTACTGGCGGCTTCACCTCAGAGTCCTCGACCGCGCTTGCGAATCAGCTGAAGTACGGTTCCTTGCCCATTGGATTCCAGGTGCAAAGCCAAGAGAACATTTCGGCAACCTTGGGTAGTCAGCAGCTTCAAAACGGTTTGATTGCTGGTGCGATTGGTTTGCTACTGGTTCTGGTTTACTCACTTTTCCAGTACCGCGCGCTGGCCTCCGTGACTATTGGTTCGCTGTTGGTGGCCGCTGGCTTGACCTACCTAGCAATCACTTTGCTTTCCTGGCGCATGGACTACCGCCTTTCACTCGCCGGTGTGGCCGGTCTGATTGTGGCAATTGGTATTACCGCCGACTCCTTCATTGTTTACTTCGAACGCGTTCGCGACGAACTTCGTGATGGTCGTCCACTGGGCGTTGCGGTTGCCGCTGGTTGGAAGCGCGCCTGGAGAACCATTCTGGTTTCAGACATCGTTAGCTTGCTGGCCGCAGGCACCCTGTACTTCCTTACCGTTGGAAACGTTCGAGGTTTTGCGTTCACGCTTGGTTTGACCACCATCATCGACCTTGCAGTGGTTACCTTGTTCACCGTTCCATTGCTCACCTTGTTCGCAAACCTCAAGTTCTTCTCGTCTGGTAACAGCTGGTCTGGCTTCGAGATTAAGACCGCAACTGGGGAGCGCTATGTGGGTCGTGGTTCGTTCCGTGCCGCCGACGTAACCATCGTGAAAAACAAGAAGTCTTCTGGTGAAGCTGCGAAACGTCAGACGATTGCAGAACGCAAGGCGGCTGGCACTAACGGAGAGGCTGGTGACCAGTAATGTCGAAGTTCTCAGAATTCGGTAATGCTCTCTACACCGGAGATCGTTCATTTAACTTCACAGGACGACGCAAGCTTTGGTACGCCATCTCGGCTGTATTCATCGTCGTTTCGGCAATTCTTCCCTTTACTCTGCACAACGGATTCAACTTCGGTATCGAATTCAAGGGCGGCTCTGAGTTCACTATTGCCGGCGGCGCTGAAAAGGGTACCGAGGTTGCACGTCAGACCCTTGATAGCGCACTTCCTGGTCGCGAAGTTTCAGTGACCACCGTTGGTACCGACACTGTTCGCGTGCAGACTCCACAGCTAAGCGACAGCAAATCTGAAACCGTGCGTTTGGCTCTAGCGAAGAGTTACTCGGTTGAATCATCAGCCGTTTCTTCAAGCTTCATCGGTGCCTCGTGGGGAGCCGATGTCACTGGCAAGGCATTGAATGGATTGCTTTGGTTCCTGGCCCTTGCAGCCGTGCTGATGGCAATTTACTTCCGAACTGTGAAGATGTCGATTGCCGCTTTAGCGGCTTTGCTTCACGACCTTGTAATCACAGCCGGCATTTATGGTTCACTTGGCTTCGAAGTTACGCCTGCAGCGGTAATCGGTTTCCTAACCATTCTTGGTTACTCGCTGTATGACACCGTGGTTGTCTTCGACAAGATTCGTGAAAACACGGAGGATGTTGAGCACAGCGAAACTGCAACATTCACCGAGCGTGTGAACCTAGCAATCAACCAGACCTTGGTTCGCTCGATCAACACCACCGTGGTTGCCATCCTGCCAGTTGCTGCGATTTTGTTTATCGGTGCCATTGTGTTTGGTGCCGGAACCTTGCGTGATATTTCGTTGGCACTGTTCATTGGTATGTTGGTTGGAACCTACTCAACCATCTTCGTGGCGGCTCCTTTCTACGCTCAGTTGCGCGAGAAGGAATCGAAGTTCGTAGAGGCTGCGGCCAAAGTTCTAGCCAAGCGCAGCTAAGACTTTGATTGGAGTGTGATTGGGAATGACCGAAAACACTGCCACGGGCTCTATCAGTGCCATTCGAAGCGGAATCGAACGTCTATTTGGGCGAAATAATCCACACAGCGTTGAGGTCAACGAGCTTCTTCGCGTCGTTAAGTCCAATCACCCAAAGTCAGACCTTTCAATCGTCGAGAAGGCTTATCTCGTAGCCGAAAATGCTCATGAAGGTCAAAAGCGCAAAAGCGGCGAGCCTTATATCACCCACCCAATCGCGGTAGCTCAGATTTTGGCAAATCTCGGCATTGGCCCAACCACCATTGCAGCAGCACTCCTACATGACACCGTGGAAGATACCGCCTACACCCTGACGATGTTGCAGAAAGACTTCGGCGATGAAATTGCGGCACTGGTCGACGGCGTTACCAAGTTGGATAAGGTCAAGTTCGGTGAGAACGCTCAGGCTGAAACCGTTCGCAAAATGGTTGTTTCCATGTCTAAGGACATTCGCGTTCTGGTGATCAAACTGGCCGACCGTTTACACAATGCCCGCACCTGGGGATTCGTTGAGCCAGAAAAGGCACAGCGTAAGGCGCAGGAAACGCTAGAAATTTATGCACCATTGGCACACCGTCTGGGTATAAGCACCATCAAGAATGAACTCGAAGAATTATCTTTCTCGGTGCTTTACCCAAAGGTTTACGAAGAGATTGTGAACTTGGTTCGTCAACGCACTCCGAAGCGAGCCGAGTTCATCGATGGCGTAATCAACACGATTGTTGATGACCTGCGAGACAACAAGATCAAAGCCAAGGTCGACGGCCGGCCAAAGCAGTACTACAGCATCTACCAAAAGATGGTTGTGCGTGGTCGCGAGTTTGATGATATCTACGACCTAGTGGGAATCCGTATCCTGGTTGATTCGGTTCGTGATTGCTATGGCGCTCTAGGGGCCATCCACTCTCGTTGGAATCCAGTGCCAGGGCGATTTAAGGATTACATCGCCATGCCAAAGTTCAACCTTTATCAGTCGCTACACACCACTGTGATCGGACCTAACGGTCGTCCAGTTGAAATTCAGATTCGTACCCACGAGATGCACCAAAGAGCCGAATACGGTGTTGCGGCTCACTGGAAATACAAAGAACAAAGCGGCAACACTGAGGTAACCGGGGAAGAAGACCTAGCCTGGCTCAAGCACCTCACCGACTGGCAGTCTGAAACCCAGGACCCTGCAGAATTTCTAGACTCGCTACGTTTTGAGATCGGTGCCAAGGACGTCTACGTCTTCACACCTAAGGGCAAGGTAGTTGGCCTTCCAACTGGTGCCACACCGGTCGACTTTGCCTACACGATTCACACCGAGATCGGCCACCGTACCATGGGTGCCAAAGTTAATGGCCGGTTGGTTCCCCTTGAAACGCAGCTTCACTCTGGCGACGTGGTCGAGATCTTCACTTCTAAGTCGACCGATGCCGGACCTAGCCAAGACTGGTTGAACTTCGCCGCTTCGTCTCGTGCTCGAGCCAAGATCAAGCAATGGTTCTCAAATGAACGACGCGATGAGGCTGTTGAGAGCGGAAAAGAACTAATTGCCAAAGCTATGCGTAAGCAGAACTTACCGCTGCAGAGACTCATCGCCTCGGATGCGTTGGCCAAACTTTCGGTAGATCTCCGTTACGGCGATGTCGAGTCTCTATATGCAGCGGTAGGCGAGGGGCATGTTTCAGCACAATCCGTAGTTGAAAAACTTTCCGCGTCGACCAACGAAGATGACGATTTCGTCGAGCCATTCCAACTGCCAACCAGAAACATCAGTGCAGACCGCCGTCGCAGTGATAACTCAGGTGTACTTGTGCGTGGCGCTGATGATGTCTTGGTGAAACTGGCTCGTTGCTGCACACCGGTGCCAGGCGACCAAATCGTTGGATTTGTTACCCGCGGTTCTGGCGTTTCAGTACACCGTTCCGATTGCAAGAATGTCGCTGTACTCGAGCAACAACCGGAGCGAATGATGGAAGTGGCTTGGGCAACCAACACCAAGAGTCTCTTCCTAGTGAATATTCAAATCGAAGCTCTTGATCGCGGTGGATTGCTGTCTGACGTCACGCGCGTCTTGGCAGAACATCACGTGAATATTCTTTCCGCCTCCGTCTCAACCAGGAGTGACCGCGTTGCGCTTAGCCGATTCGTTTTTGAGATGGCTGACCCAGCCGTGCTAGATCATCTGCTTAACGCGGTACGCCGAATCGATGCCGTCTACGACGTTTATCGAGTCAGCAATAACTGATTATTTTGAAGCGGCTGAGACAACCTCAAGCCAGGCTTTACGCGCTGCCAGCGCCTCGGTAAGCTCAGCAACCTTTTTCTTGTCGGTTGCCTTGGCGAGCTCAGCCTCGAGCTTGGCGATCGCTTCCTCAAGCTTGATGGTTACGTCGTCCTTGCGAGCCTTGGCGGCAGGGTCGGTTGCCTTCCAGTGGTCACGCTCGGCATTGCGAACCGAAGCCTCAATGGCCTTCAGCTTGTCTTCGGTCTTGGCTAGGTCATTGCGCGATACGCGACCAGCTTTTTCCCAGCGGTCTTGGATGCTCAGAAGCAACTGCTTGGCCTTTGCAAGGTCCTTTGAAGGGTCGATTGCTTTGGCCTCTTCAAGTAGAGCAAGTTTGGCGGCAAGAGCCTCAGACTGTGATGCCGTGATGGCAGCAACCTGCTCACCCTTTGCAGCGTAGATTGTGTCTCCAGCAGCCTTGAAACGAGCCCACAGTGCGTCATCCGCCTTGGTTCGCCCAGCGGCTTTCCACTCGTCGAGTAGTTTGCGGTACTCAACAACTGAATCAGATCCCTTGGCGGCAAGTTCTTCTGCCTTCTTTACGATTGATTCTTTGGAAGCCTTGGCAACCTTAGCCTTGTTGCCAGCTTCTGCGAAATATGCGCGCTTTGCGTTCTCTAGCTTGTTGCGAGAGTTCTGGAAGCGCTTCCAAAGAGCATCGGCGTCAGCCTTTGGAACTCGGGGACCGTTCTTCTGTGCGGCCTGCCATGCTTCGAATAGTTCTGCCAGGGAAGCTGAAACTTGCTTCCACATAACCTTGGAAAGGTCGCCGGAGGCTAGCTTCTCAACCTTGGCAACGATTTCTTCACGAGCAGCAATGGCTTGGGTTAGACCTTCTTTGTTCTCCTCTTTCTTGAGGTTGAGAAGGTCCTGGATCTTTGGAGCCAACCCTAGGACGCGCTCACGCAACGACTGCAGGTTGCCGACGGCGGCAGCATCAATTAGGTCAACGGTAAGTTTGGCTGCGGTCTTCGAGATCGACTCGGCGTCGGCCTTCTTGGCAACACGCTGTTCCAGAAGACGAACCGATCCCTCTAGAGCTTCGTACTTCTTGGTGAAATAGGCGAGAGCTTCTTCAGTCGAAACATTAGGAACCTGACCGACCTTACGTTCGCCATTTGGTTCGATTACATAAACGTTGTTCTCAGAATCAACGCGACCGAATTCACTGGTGGACATGTTTAGCCTAACTTTTTGGGGACTGGACTATTTTACCGTTACAGCGGCGAGCTGGATTGGGTTCTTTGGCTTACCGTCGGTGCTTCCATCGGCGGTTCCGAGTTTGGCAAGCTCGCGAATCGAGTTGAGATTCTTAGTCACCTTACCGATGACGGTGTAACCACCGGCCGAGTCGGCAGGAATGAAACTCGAACCGTAAACAATGAAGAACTGTGAACCCATGCTGTTCGCAGCGTTTGCGCTACGGGCCATGGCAATCACGCCGCCGGCATAAACGTTGTCGCTAGGTGCGTTTTCAACTGGGCCGAAGTTGTAGCCTGGGCCACCAGTTCCGTCGCCAGCCGGGTCTCCACACTGAAGAACGTAAATGTTGGCTGTGGTTAGGCGGTGACATCCGGTGGTGTCGAAGAAACCCTTTTTGGCAAGGGTTACGAAGTTGGCCACGGCCTTCGGAGCCTTATCTCCATAAAGTTCGAACTCGATTGGCTTGGTTCCAACGGTCATGGCGCCGGTCCAGACTCGTCCTTCCGCTACCGACTCAGCTGGAGCTGCCAAAGGCTTAGGGGTCGGCTTGGGAACTCCTGGGCCTACGTGGAAGTAAGTTAGCTGAGCGGTAAGCGCAATAGCCAAGGCGGCCACAATCAAACCGATTGAGCGCAGGTTATCGCTGCGACGAACGCCAGTTCGAGTCTCAACCAAAGTCGATTTAGCTTCATAGCCAGCGATTCGCTGCGCGGCAGCCTTTGACAGTTTTGTGTTTTGCTTAGCCAAGGTTCCTCCAAGTTCCTTGCTTAGTTTACTTGAGTGATGGTGTGTCTGCCGTGCCGTAGCCTTGTAGCGTGAACCTCCAGACCGCCTTCGAATCAACTGAGCCGCTTGCGGCCAGAATGCGCCCTCGAACTGTTGACGAAGTGGTTGGTCAGTCGAAAGTTCTTCAGACTGGCTCACCATTGCGCAGACTGCTAACCGGCGAAACCCGGGGAGCGCAGTCGGTTCTGCTTTGGGGTCCGCCCGGCACAGGCAAGACATCGATCACCAACGTCTTAGCTTCAACTCAGGGTAGAAAGCTCGCTCAGCTAAGTGCCATCAATGCTGGGGTCAAGGAAGTTCGCGAGGTTATTGAGAAAGCCAAGGCTGACTCAGACCTTTACGATCTGGAAACCGTTCTTTTCCTTGATGAAATCCACCGATTCTCAAAGTCTCAACAGGATTCCTTGCTTCCAGCGGTTGAGGCCGGCTGGGTCACCCTAGTTGCTGCTACTACCGAGAATCCATCATTCAGTGTCATAGCGCCTTTGATTTCAAGATCACTTGTGGTGCAGTTGGAGTCGCTTCAGGAATCGGATCTTGAAAAGTTGGTCAGTCGCGCTCTTAGCGACGTTCGCGGTTTTGGCGGAAACGTGTCTATTGATGCCGCAGCTCTGACCGAGCTGATTCGAACCTCACAGGGAGATGCCAGACGTACCCTAACTTTCTTGGAAGCGCTTGCATTTGCCGCCTGGCAGCGTGAGGGCAAGGGTGAGCGAACCAACATAACCTTGGATGACTTTGTTGCTGCACTTTCGGCTGCACCGGTTCGCTACGACAAAGATGGCGACAGTCACTACGACATAATCAGCGCGTTCATTAAATCTGTGCGCGGTTCCGATGCAGACGCAGCTATCTATTGGCTCGCCAGAATGATCGAAGGGGGAGAAGACCCCCGCTTTATCGCCAGACGCCTGATGATTCTTGCCGCCGAGGATATTGGCCTTGCCGACCCGCAGGCTCTGGTCCTGGCTACCGCCGCCGCACAGAGTATTGCAATGATCGGTATGCCAGAGGGCCGCATTGCGCTTTCCGAGGTCACGATTTACTTAGCCTTGGCCCCAAAATCCAATACCGCCTACAACGCAATAAATAAGGCTCTGTCGGATGTGCGTGGAGGCCTAATCGGGGAAGTGCCTAAGGCGCTGCGATCTTCGAACTACGCCGGTGCCGAAAATTATGGGAATGGCATTGGTTATGTCTACCCCCACGATGACACAGCAGGAGTCGTCAAACAGGATTACCTAGACGTGAAGGTTTCGAAAACCCGTTACTACCAAGCGAAACGAATCGGTGCCGAAAACGAAATGGCGAGTCTCTGGGACCGCCTGCGACAGATTATTCGTGGAAAATAACCAGATTTCTTGCTAATCTTGTGAGGTTGCCATTTTCTTCAATCTCTCTGGCTGCGAGAAGAAGTAAATGATGCTCAATTAGCCGAGCTTCCTAGGCAGTAAGAAAACTGTTAACGAAAACTTCCGAAAGGATCACGTGTCTAAGACTTCACGTACCCGCAGCAAAACTCGTCTATCGCGCGCCCTTGGCCTAGCTCTTACCCCTAAGGCAGCCAAGTACCTAGAGAAGCGTCCATACGCTCCAGGTCAGCACGGCCGCACCAAGCGCAAGGCAGACAGCGACTTCGCCGTTCGTCTACGCGAAAAGCAGCGCCTACGCGCCCAGTACGGTATTCGCGAGGCTCAGCTTCGTAACACCTTCGCTGAGGCAAAGCGCACCGAAGGTCTAACCGGTGAAAACCTAGTTGAGCTGCTAGAAATGCGCCTTGACGCACTAGTTCTACGTGCCGGCTTTGCCCGCACCATCGCACAGGCCCGCCAGATGGTCGTACACCGTCACATCTTGGTGAACGGTCAGCGCGTTGACCGTCCAAGCTTCCGCGTGAAGCCAGGACAGACCATCCACGTACACGAGAAGAGCGAACGCACCGAGCCTTTCCAGGTTGCTGCAGCCGGCGGTCACGTCGACGTTCTTCCTCCAGTGCCTGGCTACCTAGACGTTCAGTTGGACAAGCTTCACGCAACTCTTACCCGCCGCCCAAAGCGTGCCGAGGTTCCAGTTACCTGTGAAGTTCAGCTGGTTGTTGAGTACTACGCAGCTCGTTAGTACTAAAAGTTAGGAACCTGATGAGTGGTGGCGAATTGGCGGCAGTAATTGCTGCTGGAGCTTTAGCTCTGTTGGTGATTTTCCTTGCCGTTCCGCTGTTGAAGTTGGGCAAGTTGCTCGATGAAACAACCGCAACGGTAAAAGAAATCAACGACAACCTACCGCCACTGCTCTCAGGTCTTAACGAAACCATTGATCAGACCAACAAACAGTTGGCAAAGGTCGATGTAATCACCACAAACATTGCCGACGTCAGTGCGAATGTTCAATCACTGGCTGCCGTATTTTCGGCTTCGGTCGGTTCTCCACTTTTGAAGTTGGCTGGTTACCTAAAGGGTTTCACTAGCTTCTTGGGCAAAAAGAAGTAGGTCTTTGAAATGAAAAAACTTTTCTGGCTAGTAACCGGCGTTGCAGTAGGTCTAGTTGCCGCTAAAGAGATCGAGAAGAACCCTAAAGCCAAGGCTGCCTATGACGATGCAACCGACCGTCTACGTACCTTAGTGCAGGCTTTTGCAGAAGGTTACGACGAAGAAGCAAAGGCCTCGAAGCCTGCCGCCAAGCGCGCTTCGACCGCAAAGACTGCTAAGTAAGTCATGAAGACCGCCGAAATCAGGCGTCGTTGGCTGGATTTCTTCGCCAGCAAACAGCACACCGTAGTTCCTTCTGCTTCGCTGATTAGCGAAGACCCTTCACTTCTTTTCACCGTTGCTGGAATGGTCCCGTTCATTCCTTACATGTCTGGCCTGGTGCCAGCCCCATTCCCACGTGCCACTAGTGTGCAGAAGTGTATTCGTACTCTCGACATCGAAGAGGTTGGTAAGACCACCCGTCACGGAACCTTCTTCCAGATGAACGGAAACTTCTCGTTTGGCGATTACTTTAAGCGGGAAGCAATTACTTACGCTTGGGAGTTCCTGACCTCACCGCAAGCCAAGGGCGGTTTGGAACTGAACCCCGAACTCCTGTGGGTAACGGTTTACAAAGACGACGACGAAGCCATTGAACTTTGGCGTGAAATCGCAGACATCCCGATGGAGCGTATCCAGCGCCTCGGAATGAAGGACAACTTCTGGTCTACTGGTCAGCCTGGCCCATCTGGTCCTTGTTCTGAGATTTACTATGACCGTGGCCCTGCCTACGGTATCGAAGGTGGCCCTGAAGCCGACGATAACCGTTACATCGAAATTTGGAACCTCGTTTTCATGCAATACGAGCGTGGTAAGGGTCTTGGAAAAGACGACTTCGAGATTCTCGGAGAGCTGCCTAAGAAGAACATCGACACCGGTATGGGTCTAGAACGCGTTGCATTTTTGATGCAGGGTGTTGAGAACCTTTACGAGATCGACGAAGTGCGTCCGGTACTCGACCTAGCAGCCGAATTAGCAGGCAAGACCTATGGTGCAAGTGAAGCTGATGATGTTCGCCTACGCGTAGTTGCCGATCACGTCCGTAGTTCGCTCATGCTCATCGGTGATGGGGTTACACCTGGTAACGATGGCCGTGGCTATGTTCTGCGTCGTTTGTTGCGTCGAACCATCCGCGCCATGCGATTAATGGGCGTTGAGAAGCCTGTAATTGGTCAACTGATTACGGTGTCGAAAGATGCCATGAAGCACTCCTACCCGGAGCTGGAAACCGACTTCAAGCGCATCCTGACTTCGGCTGTAGCTGAAGAAGAAGCGTTCCTTCGTACCTTGACTGCAGGTTCCGTGGTTTTGGAACAAGCAATCGGTGATGTCAAGTCTGGAGCTGGTGAGGTTCTCGGCGGTGAAGCCGCTTTCTTACTTCATGACACATATGGTTTCCCAATTGATCTGACACTTGAAATCGCTGAAGAAGCCGGTATTTCGGTAGACCGTGAAGGTTTCAAAACGCTAATGGCTGAGCAGCGCGATCGTGCCAAGGCCGATGCTCGTGAAAAGAAGCTCGGTGGAACCGACCTTTCGGTGTACTCCGAATTCCGTGCCAAGGGCGTAACCAAGTTCACCGGGTATGACGAACTCGTTACTGAAGCAAAAGTTCTAGGTTTGGTTCAGGACGGTTCGGTGGTTAGCTCGCTAAGCGCTGGCTCCATCGGTGAAGTCTTCCTTGACTCAACTAGCCTTTATGCTGAATCCGGTGGCCAAGCTGCCGATGCCGGAATCATTCGTGGTGATGGTTTCGAACTAGAAGTTCTTGATGTTCAGAAGCCTGTGAAAGGCTTGGTTTCGCACAAGGTCATGGTCAAATCGGGTCAGGTTGCCATCGACTCGAATGCCGTTACTGAGGTCGATGAAGAGTGGCGTCTGGGAGCTTGTCAAGCGCACTCGGGTACTCACGTTCTGCACGCGGCGCTTCGTCAGGTTCTTGGTCCATCCGCACTGCAGTCTGGTTCCTACAACAAACCTGGCTATCTCCGTCTCGACTTTGCGTGGAATCAGGCGCTGTCCTCCGAAACCAAGAGCGAGCTGGAAGAGGTATCCAACCAAGCGATTCGTCGCGATTTGGCGGTCAGTAGCCAGTTCATGACTCAGGGTGAGGCAAAGGAATTCGGCGCGGTGGCGCTATTTGGCGAAACCTACGATGAAGCTGTTCGCGTTATTCAGATCGGCGGACCTTGGTCGCGCGAACTTTGTGGTGGAACTCACGTAAGTCGTTCGAGCCAAATTGGTTTGCTATCGCTAGGCGCTGAATCATCGGTTGGTTCAGGTTCACGTCGTATCGAGGCGTTCGTAGGTATCGAAGCGTTCCGCGCTCTAACTCTGGAGCGCGCGCTTGTAGCCAAGCTTTCGGACATTGCCAAGGTGCCAAACGGCGCTCTGGAAGAGAAGTTGATTCAGACTTTTGATGAACTCAAGTCAGTTCAGAAACGCCTTGCCCTAATAGAACAGCAAGCTTTGCAGTCTCGAGTTCCTGAGTGGGTCAAGTCGGCGAAGTTGGTTGGCGGGAAGTCGGTTGCTCTAGTCGACCTCGGTGTTCTAGATTCGGCTGATCCGCTAAGAAGCATCGCAGCACAGCTTCGATCGGAATTGGGTGGAAATTCGGTAGCCGTGGTTTACGCAGTGGTCTCTGACAAACCCGCCGTGATTGTCGCAGTTGGCGCTGAGGCAATCTCATCCGGCTCAAAGGCTGGTGCGCTGGTGAAGCTCGCTTCGGAAATCCTAGGCGGCGGAGGTGGCGGCAAGGACGACTTGGCGCAAGGTGGCGGAACAAAGGTCGAGTTCCTACCTGCAGCCATTTCAGCAATCGAAAAGGCAATCGCCTAGCATGCGTCTTGGTCGCCGAATCGCTATAGATTACGGTGCAGCCAGGATTGGTCTTGCCATTTCTTCGGTTGACGCCATCCTTGCTTCACCGCTCGGAACCGTTACCGGTGGGGAAGGTGCTGTCGATCGCGTTCTTGCGGAGCTGGCAGACATAGAACCGCTAGAGATCTACGTTGGCTTGCCACTAAACCTTGCTGGGGACTTCACCAAATCTACCGATGATGCCCTGGCTCTGGCCAGAGCGCTTGCTACCAGAATGCCCGTAGAAATTCGCATGCTTGATGAACGAATGACCACGAGAGCTGCACAGAGCCAACTGTTTTCATCTGGCCGAAACTCTAAGTCTTCTCGCAGCCTGATCGATGCAGCTGCTGCTAGCCTGATTCTCGAAGGTGCTCTCGATTATGAGAAAGCCACCGGCAACCAACCTGGAAGACCTTTGGCGGAGTTTGATGCGTAACCGAAAATTTATAGCGATTGTCCTAGCCGCATTATTGGTGGTTGGTGGCGGAAGCGCTTACCTATTCCGCGCTCAAATTCGTGCGGCTATCGACACCATCTCAGGTGCCGATTATCAAGGCTCGGGCAGCGGAAAAGTAGCGTTTGTTATCAATTCTGGTGACACCGGCGAAACCGTCGCCTCCAATTTGGTCAAAGCTGGAGTTACCAAGAATTTCTCTTACACGTACAAACGCATCATTGCTAGAAACCCGCAGTTTGTACCTGGCACTTTTCAACTCCACAAGGAAATGGCAACGGACGAGGCTCTAGACCTTTTGGCTGATCCAGGCTCAAAAGTTGTTTCCCGTGTGACCGTAAAAGAAGGTTTGCGAATCGGCAATGTACTTTCGGTTCTAAGCAAGGCGTCCTCGATTCCGCTGGTCGACTTTCAGAATGCGGTGAAAGATCCGACCGTCTACGGTTTACCGAGTGACCTCCCAAACCTTGATGGTTATCTTTTCCCAGCGACCTATGAGCTGGAGCCCGGCGCAAATGCCACCGACGTAATCCGACAAATGGTTGATCGCATGTCTGCAGAACTTAAGAAGTTTGGAGTTTCGAAGGCCGACCGTCACCGCATTCTGACAATGGCTTCGGTTATTCAGAAGGAAGCGCGTCAGACTCCAGATTTCTACAAAGTGTCACGTGTTTTCTATAACCGCATCGACAAGGGGATGCTCTTACAGTCGGATGCCACGGTTAGCTACGGTAGTGGCGGTCACACAGTTACCACCACAGATGCCGAACGAGCCGACACCAATGGCTACAACACCTACGTGCACCCTGGGCTTCCGATTGGGCCAATTGGTGCTCCTGGTTCAACGGCGATTGATGCTGCACTTCACCCAGCCGACGGCACCTGGTTGTATTTCTGTGCGATAAACCTCAAGACCGGTGAAACTGTTTTTAGTACCACCTACGCCGAGCACGGCAAGGCCGTAAAGCAGTGGCAGCAGTGGATGAGAGATAACCCAGGTTGGAATGGCTAGTACGCATCTAGCGGTGCTCGGCTCACCGATTGAACACTCAAAATCTCCGTTGATCCACGCCGCCGCCTACGAGGCACTTGGCTTGGATTGGGACTACGGTCGTTACCGTGTGGAGGCCGCTGAGCTAGGTGATTTCCTTCGACTACGCGATGAAACCTGGCGTGGCTTGAGCCTCACTATGCCTCTCAAGGAAGCAGGCTTTCAGCTTTCGGTTCCATCCTGTCCGGTGGCTTCGGCAACCGGGATCGTAAATACCTTGTTGCACACGGAAGATGGCTGGGAAGGCTATAACACCGATTCTTTCGGAATCATGAAGGCAATCTCCGAACACTCCAATGTCCAATTTTCTGAGGTTTCTATCCTTGGCTCTGGCGCAACGGCAATCTCCGCAGTCAATGCTGTAAGAGAGTCGTTCCCGAACGCAAAGATTCGAGTATTTGCTCGCCGAACCGTGAACGTTCTGGGGATTGAGTCAGAGCCGCTAGCGGTTTTCTATGGCTCGAAAGTCCGTGGGTTGGTCATTTCCACGTTGCCCGGTTCAGTGCAACACCCGTCAATCGAAGTCGAAGTAGATTCGGTGATTCTGGACGTTGCCTATAACCCTTGGCCCTCGAAACTTGCTGCTGGATGGCAGAAAGAAAACCGCATAAGCGGCATCGAGATGCTGCTTTGGCAGGCGCTGATTCAGGTGCGTATCTTCACTTTAGGTACCGGATCTGAAAAGCTGGAGAACGAATCTGAGGTTTTCGCAAGTATGAGAGCGGCAGTCAAAGCCTAATCCCTTCAGTTTGTGCGACAATTGAACGCATGTTACGTTGGCTTACCGCAGGTGAATCCCATGGCCCAGAACTCATCGCAGTCTTGGAAGGTATGCCTGCCGGCGTGTCGGTAACCTCTTCAGACATCCAAGATGCCCTCGCACGACGTCGCCTCGGTTATGGCCGTGGTGCTCGAATGAAGTTCGAAAAAGATGAAGTAACTCTTTCCGGCGGTATTCGTCACGGTCTCACCATTGGTGGTCCAGTGGCCATCAGCATTGCGAACACCGAGTGGCCAAAATGGCAAGACGTAATGTCTGGTGATCCTGTCGAAGCTGAAAAGCTGACCGGAGCTCGCGCCGAAGCCCTGACCCGCCCTCGCCCTGGCCACGCCGATTTCACAGGCATGCAGAAGTATGGATTTTTAGATGCCAGACCGGTGCTGGAGCGCGCCTCGGCCCGTGAGACAGCAGCGCGTGTTGCTCTAGGTGAAGTAGCCGAACGTTTCCTTTCAATGCTCGGCATTCACTTGGTCACTCACACCGTGGCTATTGGAGCCGTTGACGGTGGCCGTGACCTAGCTCGCCCAAACTACAATGACTTGGCTGCGTTGGATGCTGATGAAGTTAGGTGCTTTGACCGTGATCTCTCCAAAAAGCTAATTGCCGAGATTGAGGCAGCCCACAAAGATGGCGACACTCTTGGTGGAGTTGTGGAAACTCTCGTTTATGGCCTGCCTCCTGGCTTGGGTTCCTACGTTCACTGGGATCGTCGATTGGACTCGCAAATTGCTGCAGCAATCATGGGTGTTCAAGCTATCAAGGGTGTCGAAATCGGTGACGGTTTTGAAACGGCGAAGCGTCGTGGTTCGGTGGCCCACGACGAACTAGCGCGTGATTCCTCAGGTGTTACCAAGCGCCTTACCGATCGAGCTGGCGGTATTGAAGGCGGTATGACAAACGGTGAAGTTGTTGTTGTTCGCGCTGCCATGAAGCCAATCTCAACCGTACCTCGAGCACTGGCAACTATCGATGTGGCAACTGGCGAAGCCGCCACCGCGCACCACCAGCGCAGTGATGTTTGTGCGGTGCCTGCGGCCGGCGTGGTTACCCAAGCAATGACTGCTTTGGTTATCGCGAACTCCGTTTTGGAGAAATTCGGTGGAGATTCGGTAGCCGAGACCAAGCGCAACCTTGAAAACTACCTTGCTGCCATTCCGGAGGTCCTTACCTCTGAAATCGTTCGCAATGCATAAATCAGGCGCGGTAGTTCTGGTTGGCCCAATGGGAGTTGGAAAAACAACCATTGGTAAGAAACTTGCAAAGCGACTCCAGCTTGAGTTCGTGGACACCGACGTAATGATCGCCAAACGCCACGGTGAAATCCCGACAATCTTTGCTGAACAGGGCGAACCAAAGTTTCGTGAATTCGAAGAGACCTGTGTTCTAGAAGCAATTGTTTCACCTGCAGTCGTTGCCACTGGTGGCGGTGCGGTACTTAGTGAACATACCCGGGCGGCGCTCAGCGAAGCAAAGGTTGTTTACTTGGCTACCGATGGAAAACACATGGCTTCCAGATTGGCTGGTGGAAATCGCCCATTGTTGAAAGACGGGCTAGCCGACTGGCGACGCATCTACGAATCTAGGAGAGACCTTTACGAACAGGTTGCCGACATTACGGTAGACACTTCAGGTAAACCGCTGAAGTCTCTGGTTGAAGAAATTGCTGAAGGGTTGGGAAAGATTGTCTGACATCACAAGGATTGAAGTCACCGGCGTCGACGCCTATAACGTTCTGGTTGGGCGTGGATTACTTGGAGAGATACGCCCACAGATTCCTACAACGGCTAAAAAGGTCTTGTTGATTCATCCGCTGGCGCTTCAGGTAAGTGCCGACGCTCTTGCTGAAGAATTGCGAAATGGTGGGCTTGAAGTATTTCAGGCAGGTGTTTCCGATGGTGAAGATGCCAAACGCATCGAAGTTGCCGCTTGGTGCTGGGGCATCATGGGCAAGAGTGATTTCACCAGAAGCGATGCGATCATCGGATTTGGTGGTGGCAGTACCACCGACCTCTCTGGATTTGTTGCGGCAACCTGGCTTCGAGGCATTGCTTACATCGCCATTCCCACCACCTTGCTAGGTATGGTGGACGCTGCGGTGGGCGGAAAGACCGGAATCAACACCGCAGAAGGCAAGAACTTGGTTGGCGCCTTCTATGCACCGAGGGCAGTCATTTGCGACTTGGATACCCTCGTCACACTTCCGAAGATTGAACTCACCTCTGGCTTTGGTGAAGTTGCCAAATACGGTTTCATCTCGGACGAGCGCATTCTCGAGCTTCTGGAAGCCGATCTTGAAACTGCAACCGACCCAACCTCGAGCGCATTCCGCGAAATCGTTGAGCGTTGTATCGCCGTCAAAGCTCGAGTAGTTTCCTCTGACTTCAAAGAAGCAGGGGAGCGTGAAGTTCTCAACTATGGGCACACCCTCGGCCATGCCATCGAACTTGTTGAGCGATTCCAGTGGCGTCACGGCGCCGCCATTTCGGTCGGAATGATGTTTGTTGCTCAGCTCGGACTATCAATGGGTTACACGCCTGTCGAGCTGGTTGATCGCCAAGAGCGCATCTTCACCGCACTTGGCCTACCAACCACCTATCGCGGAGGGCGATTCCAGCAGTTATTGGAAGCCATGCGTCGCGACAAGAAGTCACGTGCCGGTGCCTTGCGCTTCATCGCACTGGATGGCATAGGTCGTCCACGTGTAATCACTTCGCCTAACGAGGAGGCACTAGTGGCCGCCTATGGTGAAATCACCACACCTAACCGATAACCTAGACCAATGAGTAAAGTTCTAGTTCTAAACGGCCCAAACCTCGGCAGACTCGGTTCACGTGAGCCTGAGATTTACGGCGCCTTGAACTTTGCTGAACTAACTGCCCAGGTTCTTGATGTTGCCGAGCAACTTGACCTAGATGTTGAAGTTCGTCAGAGCGACTCGGAAACCCAAATGATCCATTGGTTGCACGAAGCTGTAGACACTGGCGCCCACGTGGTAATCAACCCGGCTGCTTTCACACACTACTCGTATTCGCTTCGCGATGCAGCTGCCATGGTCACCAAGGCTGGCCTGAAACTAATCGAGGTTCACATCTCGAACCCTCACGCACGAGAGGCATTCCGCCACAACTCGGTTATTTCCGGTGTTGCAACGGGAGTCATTGCCGGCCTAGGTGTCAAAGGATATCTTCTGGCTCTTGGGGCCATTGTTTAGCCCTTCTCCAGTAAACTAATACCTAACAATCCCACTTCATTAGCGAGGCATTTTCGTGGCAACTTCTAACGACCTTAAGAACGGTATGGTTCTAAACATTGACGGACAGCTTTGGACCGTCGTCGAATTCCAGCACGTTAAGCCTGGCAAGGGTCCAGCTTTCGTTCGTACCAAGCTAAAGAGTGTTATGTCGGGCAAGGTTGTTGACAAGACTTTCAATGCCGGCACCAAGGTTGAGACTGCAAACGTCGACAAGCGCGACATGGAGTATCTATACAACGACGGTTCGTCTTTCATTTTCATGGACAAGACCAACTACGACCAGGTCGAACTTAACCCAGAGGTTGTTGGCGAAGCTGCGGGGTACCTACTAGAGAACCAGGCTGCCACTGTAGCCCTTCACGAAGGTAACCCAATCTACGTTGAACTTCCTTCTTCGGTAGTTCTTACCATCACCTACACCGAGCCAGGCCTTCAGGGCGACCGCTCGACCGGTGGAACCAAGCCAGCTACCTTGGAGACTGGTCTGGAGATCCAGGTTCCTCTGTTTGTTGAGAACAACACTCGCGTGAAGGTAGACACCCGCACCGGCGAGTACCTCGGCCGCGAACGCGACTAAGTTGAGTTCCAGAACAAAAGCTCGAAAGCGTGCCGTCGACGCGATTTACGCCGCCGACTTACGCAAGGTTTCACCGGAAACTCTGCTCGAGGTTACTCGCGAACAGGTAGCGGATCGTCAAAATCAGGACGAAATCTTTGGCTATGCCAAAGAGATTGTTGACGGAGTCATCGAAAACCACGAGGAAATCGACGAATTGCTGGAGACCTATGCCGAGGGCTGGTCTATCGAACGCATGCCAAATGTCGATCGAGCAATCCTTCGTGTAGGTATTTGGGAGATTCTATACTCGGAAACCCCGCCCCCGGTGGTAGTGAACGAGGCTGTGGAACTAGCCAAAGAGTATTCGACAGACGAGTCTGGCGGTTTCATTAACGGCTTGCTCTCGCGCGTTGCTGGAACTCGCAAAGCTCTATAGGTAGACTTATACAAACATCCTTTAAAACCGTCCTGTGAGGCGGAGAAGGAGGTGGGCGTGTCTGCACGCACCGTCTTGACTAGCAGCGACATCGATCGCGCTGTCACTCGCATTTCTCATGAAATCGTCGAGGCTAATCACGGTATTTCAGATCTTCTACTTCTCGGTATTCCAACGCGTGGGGTTTGGCTTGCTGAGCGCATTGCTAAAGCCATTCGGAACAGTTACCCAGACTTCAATGCGGATGAAAGTTACGGCCGTCTCGATGTGACACTATTCCGAGATGATCTTGCCAGCAACCCAGGAAAAGAAATCACCCAGACCACGATTCCTACCGCTGGTATCAACGGTAAGACCGTGGTTTTGGTTGACGACGTACTTTTCAGTGGACGCACCGTGCGTGCGGCCCTCGACGCTTTGAATGAATTCGGTCGCCCAAGCTCCGTCAAACTTGCGGTTCTGGTTGATCGCGGACACCGTGAACTGCCAATTCGCGCCGATTTCGTTGGAAAAAACCTACCGACTTCTCTGCATGAACGCATTCAGGTTCGATTGAACGAATCCGATACCGAGAACGCGGTGGTGATCGAAGGATGATTATGAAACACCTAGTATCAGCCGCCGATTTGGATCGCGCACAAGCAATCACTTTGCTTGACACCGCAGCCGAAATGTCGGCGGTGAGCGAGCGCGATGTGAAGAAGCTGCCAGCCCTTCGAGGTAAGACCGTGGTGAATCTGTTCTACGAAGATTCCACTCGCACTCGCGTTTCCTTCGAGGTAGCAGAGAAACGCCTTTCGGCTGATGTGATTAACGTTTCGGCCAAGGGCTCAAGTGTCTCAAAAGGTGAGAGCCTCAAAGATACAGTGCAGACCCTTGCCGCAATTTCTGCTGATGTCATTGTCATGCGTCACAACGCCTCTGGCGCAGCACACACACTGGCAAATAGCGATTGGTTTGCCGGTTCGGTAATCAACGCTGGTGACGGAACTCATGAACACCCAACCCAGGCTTTGCTAGACGCTTTCACCCTGCGTGAGCGCCTGTTTGGAAAAGCCATCGGTAAGGGGCTCGACGGTGTAAACGTCGCAGTCGTTGGCGACATTGCACATTCGCGTGTTGCGCGAAGTAACCTTATTCTGCTCAAAACTCTAGGTGCCAACGTGCACCTGATTGCTCCTCCGACTTTGCTTCCAAAGGGCTTGGCATCCAAGGCAGTTAGCGCTTACAACAACTTCGACACTGCCATCGAAGATCAAAGCTTTGACGCAGTAATGATGCTCCGTATTCAGAGTGAGCGTATGCAGGCGGCATTCTTCCCAAGCGAGTCGGAATATTCGAAACTGTGGGGACTCAACCGCGAGCGCTACCAGCGAATGGGTAAGGAAACGCTCATCATGCACCCAGGCCCTATGAACCGTGGTTTGGAAATCGACAGCTTCTGTGCAGATCACCCAAACTCAACCGTGCTAGATCAGGTACGAAACGGGGTTAGTGCTCGAATGGCTGTGCTGTACCACCTAGCAGGAACCGAGAGGAATGCCTAAATGAGTTTCACTCTGACTAATGTAACTTTGGCTGACGGACGGACGGTTAACGTTGCCATCGACGGCGACCGAATTACCTCGGTTGGTCACGAACAGCACGGCGAGTTAATCGATTGTGTCGGTTTGGTGCTGGTACCTGGATTTGTGGATCTTCACACCCACCTACGCCAGCCTGGTTTTGAGCAAAGCGAGACTGTTCTGACCGGCTCAATGGCTGCAGCGCTGGGTGGTTACACCGCGGTGCATCCGATGGCAAATACCATGCCGGTCGCCGACAACGCCGGTGTGGTTGAGCAGGTGCAGCGTTTAGGTGTTGAAGCCGGTTTGGTAGAAGTTCAGCCGATCGGAGCCGTGACCGTTGGCCTTGAGGGTGAAAAGCTTGCCGAACTTGGCAGTATGAATGCATCTCGCGCCAAGGTAACCATCTTCAGCGATGATGGCAAGTGCGTCAGTGATGCACTAATCATGCGCCGCGCGCTTAGCTATGTGAAAACCTTTGATGGTGTGATTGCTCAGCACGCACAGGAACCGCGCTTGACACAGAATGCACAGATGAATGAGGGTGCGGTATCGGCCGAGTTAGGTCTTGCCGGTTGGCCAGCCGTCGCCGAGGAGTCAATCATCGCTCGCGATATTATGCTGGCCGAGGTGACTGGCTCGCGTCTGCATGTCTGCCACGTTTCGACTGCCGGTTCGGTGGAACAAATTCGTCTTGGCAAGGCTAGGGGAGTTCAGGTCACAGCTGAAGTAACCCCACACCACTTGCTACTTACCGATGAACTCGCTCGAACCTATAACCCGATTTACAAGGTGAATCCGCCACTTAGAACTGCCAGCGATGTTGAAGCTCTTCGAGCTGGACTAATTGACGGAACCATTGACGTCATCGGAACCGATCACGCGCCTCACCCCGACGAACTGAAAAACTGCGAGTGGAGCAGCGCCGCCTTCGGGATGCTCGGACTAGAAACCGCGGCCTCGATTGCTCAGTTAGTGCTAATCGAGAGTGGCAAGTCCAACTGGGAGCGTTTGGCTCAGGTGCTTTCGGTAGTGCCTGCTCAGATCAGCGGTTTGACCAATCAAGGTCAGGTGCTTGAAGCAGGAAGTTTTGCCAACGTGGCATTGATCGACCCAGCTGCCAAGCGCACGATTGTCGACGGCGGAGCGAGCAAAAGCAATAACCAGCCATACGTCGGCATGGAACTACCTGGTCAGGTAATTCACACAATCTTCAACGGTAAATTCACAGTGCGCGACGGCGTGCTTTTAGGAAAGGCATAAATTGAGCAAAGCGCTTCTCGTCCTGGAGGATGGCAAAGTCTTCACTGGACACAGTTATGGTCAAGAAGGGAAAACTCTTGGTGAAGTTGTCTTCTGTACCGGTATGACCGGATACCAGGAGACTCTCACCGACCCAAGCTATGCCGGTCAGATTGTCGTTCAGACCGCACCGCACATTGGTAACACCGGTGTAAATGCCCGAGATGAAGAATCGGCAAAGGTTTGGGTGGCTGGCTATGTTGTTCGCGACGCCTCCCGAATTGTTTCGAACTTCCGTAGCGAGGACTCCCTCGACAACGAGCTAATCAAGTATGGAGTGGTTGGTATTCGTGGTATCGATACCCGTGCGCTAACCCGTCACCTACGTGACCGCGGAGTTATGCGCGGTGGAGTGTTCTCGGGTGCGGCTGCCGAAGCAACGATTGAATCGCTTGTGGCCGAAGTTCAAGCTGCCAAGAAAATGCAGGGCCTTTCGCTGAGCGACGTTGTGTCTACTTCGGAGAAGTATGTGGTTCCTGCCGAAGGCAACCTTTTCGGAAAAGTTGCAATCCTAGACCTTGGAATTAAGGCATCAACCATTGAAAACATGACGGCACGCGGCCTCGAAGTGCATGTTTATCCAGCAACGAGTGACGCGAACACACTTCTGGAAACTAAACCAGACGCGGTGTTCTACTCGAACGGCCCGGGCGATCCAGAAACTGCAGCCAGCCAGGTGGCCACCTTGCAGGAGATCTTAAAAGCCAAAACCCCGTTCTTCGGGATTTGCTTTGGCAATCAGCTTCTAGGTCGTGCACTCGGTTTTGAAACCTACAAGTTGGCATTCGGCCACCGCGGAATCAACCAGCCGGTGCTCGACCGTCGCACCGGAAAGGTTGAAGTTACCGCTCACAACCACGGATTCGCAGTGAAGGTAGATGGTGGCCCGGAAGTCGACTCTCCGGCCGGCTTTGGCCGTGTGAAGGTCAGTCACGTTTCTCTAAATGACGACGTGGTCGAAGGTCTCGAGTGTGTTGACATCCCTGCTTACTCCGTGCAGTATCACCCAGAAGCTGCTGCTGGTCCACACGACTCGAACTACCTGTTCGATCGCCTTATTGAACTTATTAGCAACAACCGAAAGGCCAACTAATGCCGAAGCGTTCCGATATCAAATCCGTTCTTGTAATTGGTTCTGGCCCGATCGTTATTGGTCAGGCTTGTGAGTTCGACTACTCGGGGACCCAGGCTTGCCGTGTGCTTCGTGAAGAAGGTATTCGCGTAATCTTGGTCAACTCAAACCCAGCGACCATCATGACCGACCCTGATTTCGCCGATGCAACTTACGTTGAACCAATCACTCCGGAAATCATCGAAAGCATCATTATCAAGGAGAAGCCGGATGCCATCCTGCCAACTCTTGGTGGTCAAACTGCTCTAAACGCGGCAATGTCTTTGCACGAACTTGGAATTCTCGACAAGTACAACGTCGAGCTCATTGGTGCCAAGGTTGACGCCATCAAGAAGGGTGAAGACCGTCAGATTTTCAAGCAGTTGGTGCTGGACGCTGGTGCTGATGTGGCACGTTCGGTTATCGCTCACACCATGGACGAAGTTTTGGCTGCCGTTGAAGTCCTCGGGTACCCAATGGTTGTCCGTCCTTCGTTCACAATGGGCGGACTTGGCTCGGGCTTTGCTTACAACGAAGACGATCTTCGCCGTATCGCTGGTGCCGGCCTTCAGGCAAGCCCGACCACCGAAGTGCTGCTTGAAGAGTCGATTTTGGGTTGGAAGGAATATGAGCTTGAGCTCATGCGCGACACAGCCGACAACACCGTAGTGGTTTGTTCGATCGAAAACGTTGACCCAGTTGGTGTTCACACTGGCGATTCGATCACAGTTGCCCCAGCTTTGACCCTTACCGACCGCGAGTTCCAGAACCTTCGCGACATCGGTATTCGAATCATTCGTGACGTTGGCGTGGACACCGGTGGTTGCAACATTCAGTTCGCGGTTGACCCTAAAGACGGCCGCGTGATTGTCATTGAAATGAACCCACGCGTTAGTCGTTCCTCCGCTTTGGCCTCAAAAGCCACAGGGTTCCCAATCGCGAAAATTGCCGCGAAGTTGGCAATTGGCTATTCGCTGGATGAGATTCCTAACGACATCACCCGCGTAACTCCAGCCAGCTTCGAGCCAACTCTCGACTACGTGGTTGTCAAGGTTCCTCGCTTCGCATTCGAGAAGTTCCCAGCTGCCGACCCAACCCTAACCACAACCATGAAATCGGTTGGTGAAGCCATGGCTATTGGTCGAAACTACAGCCAGGCTTTGCAAAAGGCTCTTCGTTCGCTGGAGAAGAAGGGGTCGTCTTTCCACTGGGGAGATCAGGCTAAGTCACTTAGCGAGCTGCTCGAAGAAATCAAGGTTCCTACCGATGGACGAATCATTGCCGTTCAGCAGGCGCTTCGACTCGGTGGAACTCCCGAGCAGATTTTTGATGCAACCAAGATTGACCCATGGTTCATTGACCAAATTGTTCTCATCAACGAGGTAGCCGAAAGCATTGCTTCCGCTAATGAACTAACCGAAGATGTCATCTTGCTTGCCAAGGAACACGGATTCTCTGATCTTCAGATTGCACAGTTGCAGAAGGTTGCAGAATCAGACGTTCGTGCAATCCGCCACGCGTTCAAACTCCGTCCAGTGTTCAAGACGGTTGACACTTGTGCGGGCGAGTTCCCTGCTTTGACTCCATATCATTACTCAACCTACGAGCAGGAAACCGAAGTTATTCCTTCGGACCGACGCAAGGTGGTCATCCTTGGTTCTGGTCCGAACCGAATCGGCCAGGGGGTTGAGTTCGATTATTCATGCGTTCACGCCTCATTCGCACTTGCCGATGCGGGTTTCGAAACCATCATGATTAACTGCAACCCTGAGACCGTTTCTACCGACTACGACACCTCAGATCGCCTCTACTTCGAGCCACTGACGCTTGAGGATGTGCTTGAAGTGATTCACGCCGAGAGCCAGAGTGGCGAGATGGTAGGCGTTGTGGTTCAACTCGGCGGTCAGACTGCTCTTGGACTTGCAAAGGGGCTCAAGGAAGCTGGAATCCCAATTCTGGGAACCACTCCTGAGGCAATCGACCTCGCCGAAGAACGCGGGCTTTTCTCCCAGATTCTCGACAACGCTGGTCTCCTCTCGCCAGCCAACGGCGTAGCCATCAACCTTGCCGAGGCTACCGAAATTGCGGGTCGCATTGGATATCCGGTTCTGGTTCGTCCTTCTTTCGTCCTCGGTGGCCGTGGCATGGAAATCATCTACGACCAGCACTCGCTCGTTGACTACTTCGACCGCATTGCCGAGTATGGGCTGATCGGCCCTGGCTACCCGCTGTTGGTAGACCGATTCTTGGACGACGCCATCGAAATTGACATTGATGCGCTTTATGACGGTCACGAACTTTATGTTGGCGGCGTCATGGAACACATTGAGGAAGCGGGTATCCACTCCGGCGACTCTTCGTGTACTTTGCCTCCGATTACTCTGTCTGCAGCTCAGATTGAGCGCGTTCGCAAGGGAACCGAGCAAATCGCCAAGGGCATCGGTGTGCGCGGTCTAATCAACGTGCAGTTCGCAATTGCCAACGATGTTCTCTATGTTCTTGAGGCGAACCCTCGTGCCTCCCGCACCGTGCCATTTGTTTCCAAGGCACTGGGAATCACGCTGGCCAAAGCAGCTTCGCTGGTAATGGTAGGCAAATCCATTGCGGAACTAAAGGCGGAAGGCCACTTGCCTCAAGCCGATGGAACCTACATTCCAGCTGGTTCGGCAATCGCGGTAAAGGAAGCTGTGCTACCGTTCAAGCGTTTTGCGACTAAGGACGGTCGCTTCGTCGACTCCCTACTTGGACCAGAAATGCGTTCAACTGGTGAGGTCATGGGTATGGATGTAGATTTCCCAACCGCGTTTGCCAAGAGCCAGGCAGCAGCCGGAAGTTCGCTTCCAACCGGTGGAACAATCTTCATCTCGGTTGCCGACCGAGACAAGCCGCAGGTCTTGCTTCCAGTTCGCAGACTTCAACAGCTCGGATACAAGATTCTGGCAACCGAAGGAACGGCAGCCATCCTGGAGCGCCACGGAATTGAAGTTGAAAGTGTTCGCAAGGAGTCAACTCCTGGTAGCGAACCTTCCATCGTTGATTTGATTTCCGCAGGCAAGGTAGACGTTGTGGTGAACACACCGTCCGGCTCTTCCGCTCGTAAAGATGGTTACGAGATTCGTGCTGCAACAACTGCAGCCGACAAGGCCATCTTCACGACCATAGCTCAGCTCAGCGCTGCGATTGGTTCATTCGAGAAGGTTATCGACGGCCCATTTGAGGTTCGATCCCTTCAAGAACACTCGAAGGATCGTGCGGCGAAACTTGGCTAATTCATTTGGAGAGAAGTTACTCGCTGCTTTTGAAAGCAGTGGCCAGTTGTGTGTTGGTATTGACCCACATGCAGCGCTTCTCGCCGAGTGGGGTCTTGGTGATGATGTGCAGGGATTGCGTGAATTTTCGAAGCACGTTGTAGACGCTGCGACTGGTCGCGTCTCAATCATCAAGCCACAGGTGTCTTTCTTCGAACGCTTTGGTGCAAAGGGTTACGAAGTGCTAGCCGAAATAACCAACATGGCTCACCAGAATGGACTTCTTGTGATTGCCGACGCCAAACGTGGTGACATTGGAACCACGATGGTCGCCTATTTGGATGCCTGGTTTGGTGAACATTCCGGACTCTACTCCGATGCTCTAACGGTTTCGCCTTACCTAGGACTAGGTGCAACTTCGGAAGTTTTCGAAAAGTGGCATGCCGAAGGTAAGGGCATTTATTCATTGGTTGCCACTTCGAACCCGCAAGGGGAGAGTGTGCAATTGGCAAGCCTTGGGGGCTCCACACTCGCTGGAGACCAATGGCGTCAGCTTTCGGGGCTCAATGGCGATACGGTTGGTCCATTCGGCGCTGTTCTTGGTGCCACGCTGGACCTGGATCGTTTTGAAATCGATCGAAGTATTTCTAATGTTCCTGTATTGGCACCAGGGTTCGGAGCTCAAGGTGCGCAACTTAGTCATGCCAAGTTCATCTATGGTTCTCTAGCACCTCTCGTTGCATATTCGGTGTCTAGATCGGTGCTTTCGGCCGGGCCTAATGGCCTCGCGATGGCAATTGACCGAGCGAATTCAGAACTGAAAACTGGACTATCTCAGTAGGCTGTAACAATGACCTCAAGACTTGCCGTAATCGCCGGCCCAACCGCCGTCGGTAAGGGAACTGTTGTCCGTTATCTTTTGGCGCAGCATCCAGAATTCAAGCTCTCGATCTCGGCCACCACTCGCGCACCTCGTCCTGGTGAAGTGGATGGTGTTGATTACTTCTTCTGGACACAGGAGAGATTTGACGAAGCGATTGCCAAGCAAGAGTTGCTGGAATACGCCACCGTTCATGGTTTGAACCGTTACGGAACGCCAAGAAAGCCTGTTGAAGAAGCCTTGGCTCGAGGTGAACACGTTGTGTTGGAAATCGACATTCAAGGCGCCAAGCAGGTTAAGGCGGCCATGCCAGAGGCTCTGACGATTTTCATCATGCCTCCAAGTTGGGACGAATTGGTCAGAAGACTCAGCACCCGAGGAACAGAAGATGCCGCCGAACAAGAGAAACGCTTGGAAACGGCCGTGGTCGAGCTTGCCGCTGCTAACGGGTTTGACCACACGGTTGTGAACGATGAGGTGGCTAAATGTGCCGCCGAAGTCGTAGAATTGATGTCATGACTACCGAACCTCTACACGGCATTGTTTCGCCTTCCATCGACAACCTTCTAACCAAGGTTGACTCGAAGTACGAGCTTGTGATGTTTGCTGCCAACCGCGCACGCCAGATCAACCAGTACTACTCGGAACTACAGGCTGGTAGCCTATTCAACAACGTTGGACCACTTGTTTCGGCAACCGTAGACGAGAAGGCGCTGACCATCGCCCTTCGCGAAATCGACCAAGACAAACTGGTCAAGACCGCAACCGTTTAATTTCCCATGCGTGTCCTGGTTGGTATAACCGGTGGCGTTGCTGCTTATAAGGCAGCAGAAGTAATTCGCGAATTGGCTGAACTTGGCCATGATGTTCGCGTGGTTCCAACTAGGAATTCTCTAAATTTCATTGGCGTCTCCACGCTCGAGGCGCTTAGTCACAATGCCGTTCATGTTGACCTGTTCGATGAGGTCGAGAACGTCCGACACATTGAACTTGCCCAGTGGGCTGAGCTTGTTTTGGTTGCTCCGGCTACAGCGAGTTTCCTGGCTCGCACGGCCGCGGGCATTGCCGATGACCTGCTCGGGAATATCGTTCTTGCAACCTCCGCTCCAATAGCGGTTTATCCTGCGATGCACACAGAGATGTGGGAGAACGCCGCGACACGACACAATGTGCAGGTTTTGCGCGAGCGAGGAATTCTGGTCTCAGATCCAGCCGTAGGGCGCCTAACTGGTACCGATACTGGCGTTGGTCGATTGCCAGAACCAAAGTTCATCGCTCAGAGCGCACTTTCTCGAGTTGTGCCACAAGATTTGGCTGGGAAGTCGGTTTTGGTTGTTGCCGGAGGAACTCGCGAAGCGATCGATCCGGTCCGCTACATCGGGAATCGTTCTTCTGGTAAGCAGGGGATTGCGCTGGTTGAAGAGGCGGTGGCTAGAGGTGCGAACGTCAAACTCATTGCTGCGAATCTCGATTACTACGTGCCTGGAATTGATATTGTTCGAGTGTCATCGACTGCCGAACTAATTGGAGCCGTCGAGGCTTTGGACAGTTCGATTGATTTCGCTGTTATGCCGGCCGCTGTTTCAGACTTCCGAGTGGACCATGTTAGCGAAATGAAGCTGAAAAAGAGTGATCTTGGAGCGAAGGTTGAACTTGCGCTCGTTGAAAACCCAGACGTCATCACACTGCTTGGAATCAAGGTCAGAAGTGTTAATGCGAATGCTGCAATTGTTGGCTTCGCTGCCGAGACCTTGACCGGGGAAGAGCTAAAAACTGTTGCAAAAACCAAGTTGGCTAAGAAGAACCTTGACTTCATAGTTGCCAACGAAGTGTCTAGTTCCAAGGGTTTCGATACTGATTTCAACGACGTCATCATCATTGGCAAGGTGTTCGAGAAAGTTGCCTCTGGAACTAAACGTTCAATTGCTAAGGCCATTTTCGACCTGTTAGTCCCTTAGTTGTCCGCCCGGTCGAATATACTTGTAGCAATGTCTGAATTACGCTTTTTCACCTCCGAATCCGTCACTGAAGGTCACCCTGATAAGGTTTGCGATCAAATCAGTGACACCATCCTCGATGCCATTCTTGACCAGGACATCGCTGCCCGCGTTGCCGTTGAAACAATGGTCACGACCGGTCTAGTGCATGTCGCAGGTGAAATCACTACAGAGACATATGTGGAAATTCCTCGTTTGGTGCGAGACCGAATCAACTCAATTGGTTACACCAGCTCTGACATTGGCTTCGACGGCAACAGTTGTGGAATTAGCGTTTCAATCGGTGAACAGAGCCCAGACATCGCACAAGGAGTCGATTCCGGGTTCGAGGTTCGTGAAGGTGCCTCCAAAGAGGATCTAGATTCACAGGGTGCCGGCGACCAGGGGATCATGTTTGGTTATGCCACCAACGAGACACCAACCCTTATGCCAGCCGCTATTTGGCTAGCTCACCAGCTAAGTAGCAAGTTGGCTGAGGTTCGCAAAGAGGGCGTATTCGAATACCTTCGCCCAGATGGAAAGACACAGGTCACCATGGGTTTCGAAGGTGCGACCCCTAAGACTGTTGAAACCGTAGTGCTCTCAACTCAGCATCACCCGTCCGTGTCCACGGAACAATTGCGCCACGACATGCAGAATTTCGTTATTGAACCAATTCTCTCCGCAAGCGGCTTCGAGTTCGAAAACTATTCGGCACTAATCAACCCGACCGGTCGATTCGAAATTGGTGGACCAATGGGCGATGCCGGTTTGACCGGTCGCAAGATCATCGTTGATACATACGGCGGCGCTGCTCGTCACGGAGGTGGCGCTTTCTCCGGAAAAGACCCTTCTAAGGTTGACCGTTCGGCTGCCTACGCTATGCGTTGGGTAGCCAAGAATATCGTTGCGGCAGGATTTGCAGACCGAGCTGAAGTTCAAGTTGCCTATGCAATCGGCAAGGCTAACCCAGTCGGTCTCTATGTTGAAACCTTTGGTACCGAAAAGTTCTCGCTTTCGGCAATAACTAATGCAGTCAAGAGCGTTTTTGATTTGCGTCCGAAGGCGATCATCAATGATCTAGACCTTCTCCGACCTATCTATTCCAAAACGGCGGCTTACGGTCACTTCGGTCGTGAATTGCCAGAGTTCACCTGGGAAGCCACCGACCGCGTCGAGGAGCTTCAGAAGGCCATCAGGTACTAAATCATGGCATCCGAGGTTTACGCTCGGGTTGTCTTTCAATCCCCGTTACCGGCTCTCGATCGGGAATTCGAATATGTTGTTCCTGAGACGCTCGTAGCCGAGCTGGCTGTTGGTTGTCGCATCAAAGTTCCTTTTGCTGGTCAAACCAAGGAAGGCTTCGTTGTAGCCCTCGCAGCGGAGGCAACATTCCAAGGCAAAGTAAACGCCATTTCCGAACTAGTTTCTAAAGTTCCGGTTCTGCAGTCTCACGTTTACCAGCTGCTAAAGGCGGTGGCGAACAGGCAGTGTTGCAGTGTAGGGGAATTGCTCGATAATGCGGTGCCTAAACGTTCTGTGAAAATTGACAAGGCCTTTGTGCTTCCAAATCCAGCTCCAATGGCAAAGCCTAACGACAGCAAATTGGCCACTTTGGTCAGACCGTTCTTCGATGCAACCACTGGGTATCCGTCTTTTGTTACGAAGTTGGGTCAAATCGTCGCACAGCATCTGGAAGAGGGGCGCTCTGTAATTGTCTGTGTCCCCGATTTTCGAGACTTGAAGCGCGTTGAATCGCTACTTCAAGAGCAATTGGCACCCGAAACCTTGATAGTCCAAGATTCAACTGAACTTGGGTCCAAACGGTACCAGGCTTTTCTAGCTCAACTATCCGGTGGGCCAAGAGTCGTCCTGGGCACTAGAACGGCTATCTATTCGCCTTTGCCAGGAGACGCAGCGATAATCATTTGGGACGACGGGGATCAAAGTCACCAGGATCAACAATCTCCTTATCTCACGACTCGAGAAATTGCCCTAATCAGACAATCGCTTTTCGGCGGACCGTTGCATTTCCTCTCACATTCAAGAACCACCGAAGTGCAGCGCCTGGTTGAAATTGGATATGTTCAGGAAGACTTCATCGAACCTTGGCGTCCAAAAGTTATTCTTTCCGAGGGCCGCGGGCTTGATGCAACATCTTTCAAGATCATCAAAGAGGGGCTTGAAACCGGTTCGGTATTGTTTCAAGTTGGTTCCCCGGGCGTTGCACGCTCACTATTTTGCGACCAATGTTCAGAGCGCTCGCAATGTTCAAACTGCAACGGGCCACTTTGGGTTAACGCCAAGGGGCAGATTGCGTGCCGATGGTGTGGGCAGCTCAATCTCGATTTCACCTGCAAGGACTGCGGAGGCAAGAAACTTAGGCAAGGTGGCGCTGGAGTTACACGTTGGGTTCAGCAACTTGGGAAGTCGTTTCCAGGCATTCCAATTCGCGAAGTCACAGCGGAGACATCATACGTTCCAAGCTCAACCAAGCCAGCAATCATCGTTTGCACAGCGGGGATTGAGCCCGAAGTTGACTCGGGATATTCGGCGGTCATCCTGATCGATTGTGCCACGCAACTTGGCAGAGACACCCTGCGTGCACCTGAAGATGCTCTACGCGCATGGCTGAATGCGTTGTCCTTCATGCAAGCGAATGGCAAAGCAGTTGCCGTAGGGGTCTCGGATGAAGTTTCCAAAGCCCTATCTTTAGGGCAGGTAATTGAAACTGTTTCAGATATTTTGCAGGACCGGGAGGAGCTCGGTTTTCCCCCAGCACGCAGAGTTCTGAGTGTCACTGGCAGTTTGGATTCCCTGAATAAGTTAGGGGAACGACTAAGAGAAGTTGAAGGGTTAAGGGTATTAGGAATAGCGGAGGCCAAGACCTCGACAGCAGTAGGGGATTACCGTTTGATTGCTTCCTTCCAATACGCAGTAGGTGCGCAAGTCGCAGATGAGTTGCGTAGTTTCCAGTTGACTTTGAACTCAAAAGACACTCGTACCAATATCAAGAGCGGACGTGCGCTACGCCCTGTTACCATCAAGTTCGACGACCCTCGAGTGCTTTAGGAACCATTTAGTGTCAATACTTTTCGCAGGCACACCAGAAAACGCAGCGACAACCCTACGTGAACTGGTCGCTGCGGGTACGCCGATTTCTCTCGTTCTCACCCGTCCCGACACCCCTGTGGGTCGCAAGGCAATAATCACGCCTTCGGCAGTTGCCCTTACAGCTAATGAACTTGGGATACCTTGCATCAAGACCACCGTCGTAGATGACCAAATTTTGAAACAAATTGCCACCCATCAAATCGATTTCGCGATTGTGGTCGCGTTCGGTGTCTTCTTAAAGGCGCCTGCTCTGAAGGCTCTTCCCAAGGGTTGGTTCAACTTGCATTACAGCCTCCTACCCAAACTTCGGGGCGCTGCTCCAGTGCAGTGGGCAATCTTCAATGGTGATCGCGAAACCGGCGTGACACTTTTCAAAATCGATGAGGGATTGGACACGGGAGCAATCGTCGGTTTGGCCCCAACCCAAATCCAACCAAGCGAGACTGCAGGCGAACTACTTGCAAGACTCACGCACCTCGGCGTCAGTGTTCTGCTGGAAAATCTGCCAAAAATCGACGCAAATTTGGTGGTCTTTGCGAAGCAAGACGATAGTCATGCCACTGGGGCTCCGAAACTATCAAGAGTCGACGGACGACTAGATTTCTCTCAACCCGCAAATCAGGTCGATGCGCGAGCTCGTGGCGCTAATCCAGAGCCAGGCGCCTGGTTCAATTCATCGGTTGGGCAAGTTAAAGTTCTCGGCTGCCGCCCAGTTGTTACTCAAGTACCGTCTGGAGAATTGCAATTGGTTGATGGCAAAGTTCTGGCAGGAGCTGCTGTCGGAAGTGTCGAACTTCTTGAGGTCCAGCCAGCCGGCAAGAAATCCATGAAGGCGACCGATTGGTTCAGGGGCTTACGCGATCAAGAAGTGAAGGTTACCAATGACTAGCGCACGCGAAGTTGCATACGATGCCCTTATCGCGGTTGAACTTCAGGATGCATATCTCAATCTTGTTCTGCCAAAGCTATTGACTAAAGCCAAGTTAGCAAATGCCGATGCGGCTTTTGCCACCGAGTTGTCCTACGGAACGGCCCGATGGCAAGGTTTCTACGATTGGGTAATCGAGCAGGCGACAGGTCGTGAAGCTAGCGCAATAGATCTTGACGCGCTTGTCATGATTCGTCTCGGTGCACATCAACTCTTGGAACTCGGCACTCCTGCTCACGCGGCCATTTTTGAAATGGTGAATCTCACCAAGAAGCGGCTAAAGGCTTCTGTTTCGGGATTCGTGAACGCGGCTTTGAGGAGAATCTCGGAAAAGCCGAAGGAATCTTGGATAGAAATTCTTGAGGATTCCGACTTGTCCGACGACGAATTCCTAAGCGTCAGATACTCTCATCCACTCTGGGTTACCAGATCATTGAAACTCGCTCTACAAGCAGAGGGGGCCGTAACTGAGCTTGAAGCCTCGTTAGCCGCCGATAACCACGCACCAAAAGTGAACTTGGTTGCATTGCCAGGTAAAGAGGCACGTCTAGAGCAGGCGATCCGTCGTGGAGGTTCCTCACCAATTGGTCTCGAGCTTGAGTTTGGTGATCCGAGCAAACTTGCTGGTGTCGCCACTGGAGCTCTACGAGTTCAGGATCAAGGTTCTCAATTGACAGCACTCGCTTTGGTGGATTCGACACCGATTGGTGCTGGTGAATCTTGGTTGGACCTGTGTGCTGGTCCCGGTGGCAAGGCAGTGTTGTTGGCTGCACTTGCCAAGCAAAAAGGCGCAATGTTAACCACAAATGAGGTTTCCGAGCACCGCGCCAAGTTAGTTGAAACAGCAATTCGTCACAGTGGTTATGTTGTTACACAGTTGCAGAAAGACGGACGCGAACTAGGTTTGGACGAGAGATTTGATCGCATTCTGCTCGATGCCCCTTGCACAGGTCTTGGTGCACTGCGTCGCAGGCCTGAGTCGCGTTGGCGAAAGAATGCCGAGGGGTTGAAGGAACTTTCTGTGCTGCAACGTGAACTTATTGAATCGGCTTGGAAGTCTCTCAAACCAGGCGGAGTGTTGGCTTACGTCACTTGCTCGCCGCACCCAACCGAAACTACTTCTCAGGTTGAATGGTTGATGCGCACAATGCCTGGTGCGGAACTATTAAATGGCACAGACGTCATGCTGCAACTCAATCCCGAACTGGACATCGTTACGTCCCGTAAAACAGTGCAACTTTGGCCGCATCGCAACAACACCGACGCAATGTTCTTGGCACTGATTCGGAAAGAAGCCAAGTAAGGTAAACGCATGACCATGCACATTCATCCGAGTATTTTGTCGGCTGACTTTGCCAATTTCGAGAGCGAATTCCGAACCATCTCGGGTGCGGATGCAATTCACGTCGATGTCATGGATGGGCACTTTGTGCCAAACCTCACCTTCGGGTTGCCGGTGGTCAAACGATTAGCCGAAGTTTCCAAACTTCCGCTAGACATACATTTGATGATTGAAAACGTCGACGATTTGGCACTTGGCTACGCCGACCTTACCAAGGGAAGTGTTACCTTCCATCAGGAAGCCTCTTCCGACCCTGTAAAACTTGCACGGAAACTACGCGCTTCCGAAAAACGAGTTGGAATTGCTGTGAAACCCAACACCAATCTCGATTTGGTGCTTGCCAATTTGAATGAATTCGATATGGTGCTGGTCATGACGGTTGAACCTGGTTTTGGTGGGCAAAAATTCATGCCAGAAAACCTCATCAAGGTTCAGGCAGCCCGAGCCGAGATTGAGCGTTTGGGCCTGGAAGTTAGGCTACAAGTTGATGGCGGCGTCGATGAAGCCACCATCGTCGATTGCGCCAGTGCAGGCGCCGACACCTTCGTTGCAGGCAGTTCAGTGTTCTCTAAAACAGATCGAAACGCGCAGATTGCACTTCTTCGAAGCGAAGCAAAGGCACACTACCCACACTGATCTTGGTTATTTGCATTAACCTAGATACATGACCACTTTCACAGAACTCTTTGTTGAACTAACTAACAAGGCGGAAACACGCCCTGATGGTTCACATACTGTGAAATGGTTGGACGCCGGGGTCCACACCATTGGTAAGAAAATCGTAGAAGAAGCGGCCGAAGTTTGGATGGCTGCCGAACACGAATCCAATGAGCGAGCTGCTGAAGAAATCAGTCAGTTGCTGTATCACGTACAAGTCCTAATGATTTCCAAGGGTATTTCCCTTAGCGAAGTCGAATCAAAGCTTTAGAGGTAAACATGCTTAGAGTAGCCATCCCGAATAAAGGGATTCTCTCAGAAACGGCCGTCACCATGCTCAAAGAGGCTGGTTATGCAACCCGTCGCGATTCAAAAGAGCTGCACGTTATTGATGCCGAGAACGACATCGAGTTTTTTTACCTGCGTCCTCGTGACATCGCCACCTATGTTGGTTCTGGATCGCTCGATGTTGGTCTAACCGGACTTGACTTGCTGCTTGACTCAAGATCACCAGCACAGACCGTTGAAGATTTGCGGTTCGGTGATTCGACTTTCCGTTTTGCGGGACCGGTTGGAGTATTCAAGTCGCTCTCTGATCTCGAAGGTAAGCGCGTTGCCACAGCATACGTAAATCTCGTAGAAGACTTCCTTGCGAAAGAAGGTGTTTCGGTCTCCCTTGTAGAGCTGGACGGTGCTGTTGAGTCCGCGGTTCGATTGGGAGTTGCCGACGCGGTTGCCGACGTTGTTTCAACCGGGAATACCTTGCGCCAAGCCGGCTTGGAAATCTTCGGTCCAATTCTCTTGAAGTCCACAGCACACTTGATTAGCGCTCCGGGGAAGGCAGACCAAGCTTCGACTCTTCTGAGGCGTCTTCGCGGTGTGGTTGTGGCACGCGAATACGTGATTTTTGACTACGACTGTCCTGCCGAACTTGTTGAGCAAGCCTCAAAGATCACTCCAGGTATCGAGTCGCCTACGGTTTCCCCTCTAAGAGACAAAGATTGGGTTGCAGTTCGAGCCCTGGTCAAATCGACCGATACCAATGCGACTATGGACGCACTATATGAACTGGGAGCACGAGCCATCCTAGTTAGTGCAATTCACGCGGCCAGAATCTAATGTCGCTCACTGTTCGAGTCATTCCGTGTTTGGATGTGGCCGATGGTCGCGTCGTCAAGGGAGTGAATTTCGAGAACCTTCGTGATGCTGGGGATCCTGTTGAATTGGCAAATCTCTATTACCAAGACGGTGCCGACGAACTTACCTTTCTGGATGTGAAGGCTACCGTAGACAACCGCTCGACTATGTATGACTTGGTTACCAAGACAGCTGAGCAAGTTTTCATCCCACTCACGGTTGGTGGAGGAGTAAGAAGCGTCGAGGATGTGGGGAATCTCCTAAAGGCTGGTGCCGACAAGGTGAGCGTGTCTTCCGCGGCAATTGCTGACCCAAGCCTTTTGTCCAGAATCGCTGATCGTTACGGCAACCAGGTGCTGGTACTTTCTTTAGATCTTAAGCTTCGTGCAAATAGTTCAGAAGCTTGGATAGTCACTAGTCATGGTGGACGAACCGAGACCGATATTGATGCAATTGAATGGATCTCCAAGTGTGAATCCTTGGGTGTTGGTGAGTTGCTAGTTAATAGCATCGATGCCGACGGCACTCAGGCCGGATTCGACTTGCCGTTGATCTCTGCGGTGCGATCAGTGACTAAGCTTCCGGTGATCGCCTCTGGAGGTGCGGGCAGTTCCGAGCACTTTGCTCATGCCGCTCGCGCAGGGGCAGATGCAACACTAGCCGCATCGATTTTTCACAATCGCACCGTGAGCATTCAAGCCGTCAAAGCGGCGCTCGTCAGTGAAGGGTTCCCAATTCGATGACTCGCCCAGTTCAACTAGCCTCGCTAAAGTTCGATGCAAGTGGTCTCGTCCCCGCAATTGTTCAAGATTCAACTACAAAGCGCGTCCTTATGTTCGCTTGGATGAACGCCGAGTCGCTAGAACTGAGTTTGAAGCTAGGGGAGACCGTTTTCTACTCGCGAAGTCGATCCGAGTTATGGCACAAGGGTGCAACCAGTGGTAACACTCAGAAGATTGTCGGCATTGAAGTCGACTGTGACCAAGACGTTTTATTAATCGAGGTCATTGCAGCCGGGCCTGCCTGCCACACGGGTTCCGAGTCGTGTTTCGACAACGGTGTCTTGGGGAGTGAAGAATGACTTATGTAGATACCGCACTGCCAGAATTCTTAGAACAATGTAAATCACAGCGAGTGGTTCCGGTTGTGCAAGAGGTCTTCACTGACATGCAGTCACCACTCATGATTTTCCAAGCACTTGCCGAAGGTAACGAAGGGTCATTCCTACTCGAATCTGCGGAACAGGGTGTTTGGTCACGGTTTTCGTTTGTTGGAGTAAACATTCGCGGGCGCATCATTCAGGAGACTGGAGGTGAGGCGGTGTGGACTTCGGCTAGTGGTGCGAATGCGCTTCCGGCTGATCTTGGTTTGGAGCTTCCCAAAACGCCGCTTGAAGCTCTTGAAGCTCTGCAGAGCGCTTGGTATACCAAACCATCGTTGGAGCAGATTCCGCTAACCTCAGGCCTGGTTGGAACTCTTGGTTGGGACATTGTTCGCGAACTTGAAAAGTTGCCAGCAGGCCCAACCGATTCCCATGGAACTCCGATTCTTGCGTTCTCCATGATTCGCGACCTGGTAGTCATCGACCATCAATCGGCTTCACTCCTGTTTATTTCGAACGTATTTTTAGAGGGGCAAACCGAGCAGGAATTGCGCAAAGAGTTCGATGTGGCCCAAGGTCACCTTGCCGAAATGAAAGCAAAACTACGTAAGCCCATCGCACCCTATCTTTCGCAGGTTGATCTTGATGTGGAACCGGAAGTTGTAGCTAATCAAACGAAACCCGAGTTTGTAGAATCGGTGCTTGCTGCCAAAGAATTCGTTCGCATTGGTGATGTTTTTCAAGTTGTTCTATCGCAGGCTTTTCAGACAGAGGTCTCGGCCACTCCGCTCGAGATTTATCGAGTCCTGCGCGCTCTAAATCCCAGCCCGTACATGTATTTACTAAATGGCTCGGACTCCCACGGAGATTATGCCGTGGTTGGTTCATCACCAGAGTCTTTGGTTACCGTCTCTGGGAATCGCGTTACTACTCACCCAATCGCTGGGTCGAGGCCGCGAGGCAAAGACTGGGATTCGGATCACTCGCTCGAACTGGACCTTGTTCAGGATCGAAAAGAGACTGCCGAACATTTGATGTTGGTCGACTTGGCGCGAAATGATCTTCTCAAAGTCTGTGAACCAGCATCGGTTGCAGTTACCGAATTCATGCAGGTTCACCGCTTCAGTCACATCATGCACCTGGTTTCAACCGTTGAAGGGCAACTTGCTGCAGGAAAAACCCCGATCGATGTATTCAAAGCGACTTTTCCTGCTGGCACACTTTCCGGGGCCCCTAAGCCTAGGGCACTAGAAATCATCACTGAACTAGAGCCAACGGCAAGAGGAATTTATGGTGGGGTAGCCGGCTATTTCGATTTTGCTGGAAACTCCGATCTTGCAATCGCTATTCGCACTGCGGTAGTACGCAACGGAATCGCTACCGTTCAAGCAGGTGCTGGGATCGTCCTCGATTCGAACCCTGATTCCGAGTACGAAGAAACCAAGAGTAAGGCGAGAGCGCCACTACGTGCCGTGTCAGCCGCGAATCAGGCAGAGAGTGCCATCTAGTGGTTCGTCGTATCGCGCTCTTACTCAACCTTGTTTTTATCGCTGCTTCTTGGATCTCTGCTTCGCAAGTGTGGGCTACCGCGACTCTCATCGACAGCCAAGAGACACTGAGTATCTCTGCTACCGAAGCCTATCCGCAGTTAGTGGTTGTGTTCTGTGCTGGATTGTTGGTTACTTGGGTAAGTCGATATCTTGAGGCAGTATTTGCAAGGTTCCTGGGTAGCGCCATAGTTCTATTTCTTTTCGCGGCAGCTGCTCCTGTTTGGTTTGATTCGGCTGCTGGTTCACTAAATATTCTTTCGCCTCAAATCACCAAGCGAACTGGCGTGAACGACTGGCTTGGCCAATCAGAACTGATTACAAACAGTACCTACAACCATCTCGCCTCAGACATCTTCATCTTGGTTCTTATCGGTTGGTTATTGAGTTCTGTAACACTCCTTTGGAGCCGACGCGCGGGTAGTAATTCGCCAAAATTCGCCACTCGAATCGACAATTTGCCGAGTTGGTAGTTAGCTCTTGGTAAACTAAACCTGAGTTTCGAAAGAGAGGCTGTCATGTCGGCAGATCACCCAGAAGACACCAACCACGGTGACACCGTAGCGTCTTGGACTTCGGTAACTGTAATCATGCTTGGTTTTGCAGGTCTGGTTGCTTTTTTCTATGTGGGCAATGAGGCCCTAACCTGGGCATCAATCGGCGTTATCGCCGTTGGTGCGGTGTTAGGTCCTGTGCTTGCAGCATTTGGGCTTGGCAAAAAGAAGAACTAACTGCCGGTGCTTGACGCACTGTACGCTGGCGCTCTTGAAGACGCCGCAAGTCGCTTAGAAGTTGTATCTTCAAGCGCTCTTGAACGCAAAATTTCTGAGATGTCGCCGGCTATTAATGCTCTCGACGCGTTTGCACCTCGCGATCAGATTCACGTCCTTGCCGAAGTGAAGAGAGCAAGTCCTTCAAGAGGCGACTTAGCCAAGATTGAGAACCCTTCCGATTTGGCGTCACTGTACGAACAGGGCGGCGCAACTGGCATCAGTGTGCTTACCGAAGAGCGAAAGTTCAAGGGGTCTCTGCAAGACCTACGAGAAGTTCGTTCAAGGGTGGGAGTTCCACTGCTACGTAAAGACTTCATTGCCAACGAGTACCAATTACTTGAGGCGCGCGCGGCAGGAGCAGACATCGCTTTACTGATCGTTGCAGGGCTTGAACAGAAAACCTTGATTCGTTTGAAAGAGTTCACCGAACAATTGGGAATGACGGCCTTCATCGAGACTCACAGCCACGATGAAGTGTTGCGAGCCTTAGATGTCGATGGACGTTTTGTAGGTGTAAACGCACGAGACCTTTCAACTTTTGAAACCGACCGAGATCTTTTCGGGCGACTTGTTGAACTTTTCCCGCCGCAGGTCATCAAGGTAGCTGAATCGGCCGTTCGAAGCGCAGAAGATGTTGCCCATTACCGTCGGTCTGGGGCAGACGTGGTTCTAGTTGGTGAAGCCCTAGTCACTTCGGATCCTTTGAAATCCTTAGCTAGTTTCCTGGAGGTTTAATAGACGTATGACTTTGCCTACTAATCTGCGAGCACAACAAGGTCCATACTTCGGAGACTTTGGTGGACGCTTTGTTCCAGAGAGTCTGGTAGCTGCCCTTGATCAGTTGGAGGCTACATACCGTGAAGCCCAAGCCGATCCGAGCTTCCACACTGAATTGGCTGAGCTGCACCGCACCTATACCGGTCGTCCATCCATCCTTACCGAGGTAAAGCGATTTGCCGAACACGCTGGAAATGCTCGAATTATCTTGAAGCGTGAGGACCTCAACCACACTGGTTCGCACAAGATCAATAACGTTCTAGGTCAAGCGCTGCTAACCAAGCGCATGGGCAAAACCCGTATCATCGCCGAAACTGGAGCCGGTCAACACGGTGTGGCTAGTGCCACAGCGGCAGCGTTGTTTGGTTTGGAGTGTGTCGTCTACATGGGTGAAGTAGATACCCAAAGACAAGCGTTGAACGTTGCCAGAATGGAGCTCCTTGGCGCGAAAGTAATTCCTGTCAAGACTGGATCCCGAACTCTTAAGGATGCGATCAACGAGGCACTTCGTGATTGGGTTGCCAATGTGGATGAAACCCACTACCTGCTTGGTACCGTTGCAGGTCCACATCCATTCCCTGAAATGGTTCGCGATTTCCACTCGGTTATCGGCATCGAAGCGCGTGAGCAGATGCTCTCGGAGTTTGGCGCTCTTCCTACCGCTCTGGCTGCTTGTGTAGGTGGTGGTTCAAATGCCATCGGTCTATTCCACGCATTCCTGGATGACAGTGATGTGGCGATTTATGGTTTTGAAGCAGCCGGTGACGGAATGGATACGGATCGTCATGCCGCCACTTTGAACTATGGACGTCCGGGTGTGCTTCATGGCGCGAAGAGCTACATGCTTCAGGATGAAGACGGACAAACCATCGAGAGCCACTCAATCAGTGCTGGTCTCGACTATCCAGGTGTAGGGCCTGAGCACTCTTGGTTGAAGGACATCGGTCGTGCCCAGTATCGTGGCATCAGCGATGCAGAGGCAATGGACGCACTTCGCCTACTTGCCAGAACAGAAGGCATCATTCCTGCAATCGAGTCCGCCCATGCCTTAGCGGGTGCGCTAAAGCTAGGTGTCGAGTTGGGTCCTGAGGCAACCATTTTGGTAAATCTTTCCGGTCGAGGCGACAAAGACATGGAAACAGCCGCTAAATACTTTGGATTGTTGGATAGCAAATGAGTTCAGTAGCGCAAATCATTAAGTCGAATAAGCAACAGGGGAGAAAAACGCTTATTGGCTACTTCCCAGCAGGGTTTCCTACTTTTGACGAGTCGCTTGAAGCATGTGTGACCATGTGCAATTCGGGTGTGGACATCTTAGAACTTGGCGTTCCGTACAGCGACCCGGTCATGGACGGCCCGGTAATTCAAGAGGCAACAGAAATCGCCCTAGCGAACGGTTTCAAACTGCGTCAAGTCTTCGACTTAGTTGCAGAGCTAACCAAGCGAGTATCCACCCCAATTTTGGTTATGACCTACTGGAACCCGGTGATCCAATATGGAGTGCGAAAGTTCGCCGAGGATTTGAAGGCGGCTGGTGGTTCAGGGCTAATCACACCGGATTTGATCGTTGATGAGGCTGGCACGTGGCTAACTGTTTCCGACGAGTTGGGGCTTGAAAGAGTGTTTCTCGCAACGCCAAGCTCAAGTCAGGAACGTGTAAATCGAGTTGCTGAAGTTTCTCGAGGTTTCGTATACGCAGTGTCGACCATGGGTATCACTGGTGCACGAGAAGACTTGGATGCCGCAGCGAGACAGGTAGTGGCAAAGGTTCGATCAGCTAAACCTGAGCAAAACGTTGCGGTTGGAATCGGAATTAGCACGGCCGCTCAGGTCGCCGAAGTAAACACGTATGCCGATGGCGCAATTGTGGGCTCGGTGTTTGTTAGAAGCTACCGTGAAGGCGGAATTAGTGCACTGGCATCTGTAACTCGAGAACTTTCAAGTCAAAATTAGAGAGAATAACTAAATGTATGCATTCGTGAGCCAGTTTCCAAACCCACCGATCAGTAGTTTTCAGGTAGGACCATTCACGGTTCATCTTTATGCTCTATGTATTCTCGTGGGCATCATTGTTGCGTTTCTGATTGGATCGGCACGCTTCAAGAACCGTGGCGGCGACAGTGGAACTTTGCTCGACATCGTTCTGTGGGCAGTTCCGTTTGGAATCGTTGGTGGACGCCTATTCCATGTTGCGACACACCTGGGCGACTACATCGGTGTTTACCCAACTTTGCAGGGAACCTTAATGCACATCATTGCCGTGTGGGAGGGTGGTCTAGCTATTTATGGAGCAATCATTCTCGGCTGTGTAGGTGCATGGATTGGCGCCAAGCGAGCGGGAGTGCGTTTCGTGAGCGTTCTTGACGCACTGGCACCTGGAATCCTGATCGCTCAAGGCATCGGCCGTTGGGGCAACTACTTCAACCAGGAACTTTTCGGTCAGGCAACTGACCTGCCTTGGGGTTTGTTAATCGAGAAGAACAACAACCCTGCTTTCCCTTCCGAATTTCCTGCAGGAACTTTGTTCCATCCAGCATTCCTTTATGAATTCATTTGGGATGTCTTGGGTGCATTGGTCATTATTTGGATTGCCAAACAGTTCAGGTTGCAGTGGGGTAAGGTTTTCGCCCTCTACCTTGTGGTTTATTCGGTCGGACGATTCTTCATTGAGGCAATCCGACTAGATCCGAGCGACGTTTTCTTCGGTTACCGAACTAATCAGTGGTCGGCAATCGCCGGAATTTTGATCGGTGTTTCCTTCTATTATGTCCAGGCGAAACGCCACCCTGGTATTGAGGCGAGTGTTTACACGAAGGAACCTGAAACCAAATAAGCAGAGTAAAACTGCCACCTACGCCAAAGTCATTAGGTTAGACTTTTTAGGCTAAATAGCTAAGTTCAACTGGGCCAATGTCGTCCCTTACGATTCCAAAGTTTGGGGAGTGCGACATGAGTGAAGTCTCTGCTTTCGAGCGCTTCAATACTGCACCTGCAGCGAATGGTCTTTATGACCCAAGTCGCGATAAAGATGCGTGTGGTCTTGCCATGGTTGCCACGCTTCGCGGCACCGCCGGTCACGACATCATTGACACCGCCCTGGCAGCTCTTACCAACCTCGAACACCGTGGTGCCGTTGGTTCTGACGCAGGAACTGGCGATGGCGCGGGAATCCTCTCTCAACTTCCAGATAAATTTCTACGTTCAGTAGTCGACTTCGAACTACCCGCACTAGGTGGTTACGGTGCCGGGCTTGTCTTTATTCACCAGGACGATTCGGTTGACGTTTTCAAAGCTTCATTTGGCTCGCTAGCTCAGGAAGAGAATCTAACCGTTATCGGTTGGAGAACTGTTCCAGTTCGCCCTGAGGTATTGGGTGACCTAGCCAGAGCGGCCATGCCACAGATTGAGCAGGTTTTTGTTGCATCTAACGGGCAAAGCGGTATTGAACTCGAACGAGCACTGTTCCGTCTTCGTAAGCGTTCTGAGCGCAGCTTAGGCGCCTACCACAGCTCTCTTTCTTCGCGCACAATCGTCTACAAGGGAATGGTGACTACGCTCCAGCTAGAACCCTTCTACCCAGACTTGAGTGACGAGCTCTTCGAATCTACGCTGGCCTTGGTTCACTCACGTTTCTCAACCAACACATTCCCTTCGTGGCCACTGGCACACCCATTCCGAATGATTGCGCACAACGGAGAAATCAACACCGTTAAGGGAAACCGAAACTGGATGGCAGCCCGTCAATCCCAGCTTTCTGCAGAGGTTCTTGGGTCACTCGACGAACTCTTCCCGATCATCACACCGGATGGCAGCGACTCTGCTTCCTTCGACGAGGTTCTAGAGCTTTTGTACATGTCAGGTCGCTCATTGCCACACGCAATGATGATGATGATTCCTGAAGCGTGGGAAAAGCAGACGGATATTGATCCTGTTCGCAAGAGTTTCTACGAATACCACAGCATGCTCATCGAGCCTTGGGATGGTCCGGCAGCTGTTATCTTCACCGACGGCTCGTTGGTTGGGGCTACCCTTGACCGCAACGGACTTCGACCTGGTCGATACCTAGTTACCGACGATGGCTTGGTCGTACTCGCATCCGAGACCGGTGTTGCAGACATCGACCCTGCCAAGGTTGTGCAAAAGGGCCGCCTGCAACCAGGAAAGATGTTCTTGGTTGATACCGCAGCTGGACGCCTGATCGACGATGACGAAATCAAGGCTCAAATTGCTGCCGGTGAACCATGGTCCGAGTGGTTGGATTCGAACCGTATCAAGTTGAGTGATTTGCCTGAACGCGAACACATTGCTCACACAGCTTCATCGGTTAACCGTAGACAACGAACGTTCGGTTACACCGACGAAGAGTTGAAGATCATGATCGCGCCTATGGCTCGTGCGGGAATAGAACCGATTGGTGCGATGGGTTCCGATACTCCGATCGCAGCGATTTCAGATCGACCACGTCTACTTTTCGATTACTTTGTTCAGCAGTTCGCCCAGGTAACCAACCCACCGCTCGATTCCATCCGCGAGGAAGTCGTTACCTCCTTGAGCACTGGAATCGGCCCCGAGCTCAACCTCCTCGATGCCACACCTGAGCACGCCCAGCAGGTAATTCTTGATTTCCCAGTTTTGAACAACGACGAACTTGCCAAAATCAAGCACATCGATGAGATGCCTGATGCGGGTAGTGCTTTCACCGTTCGTGGACTTTACCGAGTTGAAACCGGTGAAGAAGGTTTAGCCGCTCGCATCCGAGAGATTTTCGAAGAAGTTGATCAGGCTATTTCCGAGGGTGCTCGCTTTCTTATTTTGAGTGACCGTGACAGTAACCACGATCTTGCTCCGATTCCTTCGTTGCTATTGACTAGTGCGGTGCACCACCACTTGATTCGCAGTGGTAGAAGGACACGAGTCGGTCTTGTTGTCGAAGCAGGCGACGTACGTGAGGTTCACCACGTCGCCGCCTTGATTGGCTACGGAGCTGCTGCCGTAAACCCATACCTTGCCATGGAAACCGTCGAGCAAATGGTTAAGAACGGCTATTTAGCCGGACTCACCACAGACAAAGCGATCTATAACTTGATCAAGGCGCTAGGTAAGGGTGTTCTAAAGATCATGTCGAAGATGGGTATCTCGACAGTGGCCAGTTACGCTGGTGCCCAGTGTTTTGAGGCAATCGGTCTCTCTCAGGAATTTGTTGATACCTACTTCACGGGTACTACCAGCCAGCTCGGTGGTATCGGTCTCGAAGTAATACACGTTGAAATAGCCGCACGTCACCGCAGCGCGTATCCTTTGGAAAAGGCTGCCAATGCTCACGAAGAGCTCGCTACCGGTGGAGAGTTCCAGTGGCGTCGTGACGGTGCTCCACACCTATTCAGCCCAGAAACTGTATTCAAATTGCAGCACGCGACTCGGGAGAAACGCTACGACATCTTCCGTGAATACACTCAGTCTGTGGATGACCAGGCAGAACGTCTGATGACCCTTCGTGGCCTCTTCATGTTGCGTGAAGGAGCTCGTCAGCCAATTGCCATTGATGAGGTTGAGCCAATCTCCGCGATTGTGAAGCGATTCTCAACTGGTGCCATGAGTTACGGTTCCATTTCTCAAGAAGCACACGAGACTCTAGCAATCGCCATGAACCAGCTCGGCGCCAAGTCGAACACTGGTGAAGGTGGGGAAGACGTAGAGCGTCTACTCGACCCAGCTCGTAGAAGTGCCATCAAGCAGGTAGCTTCTGGTCGATTCGGTGTTACCTCGATGTACCTGACTCACGCAGATGACATCCAGATCAAGATGGCTCAAGGGGCCAAGCCTGGTGAAGGTGGTCAGCTTCCACCGAACAAGGTTTACCCTTGGGTAGCTCGCACTCGTCATGCCACAGCGGGAGTTGGACTAATTTCTCCTCCACCGCACCACGATATTTATTCGATTGAAGACCTCAAACAGCTGATTTTCGACTTGAAGCGAGCCAATCGTGCCGCACGCGTACATGTGAAGTTGGTTAGCCAGGTTGGCATTGGAACGGTTGCCGCCGGAGTGGCGAAGGCCAAGGCCGATGTAATCCTGGTTTCCGGTCATGATGGTGGTACCGGAGCTAGCCCGCTTAACTCACTAAAGCATGCTGGAACTCCTTGGGAGCTGGGTCTCGCAGAGGCTCAGCAGACTCTAATTGCCAACGGACTTCGTGGGCGTGTTTCGGTACAGGTTGATGGTCAGATGAAGACCGGCCGCGACGTCGTGATTGCGGCTCTACTTGGAGCCGAGGAGTTCGGCTTTGCAACTGCACCACTCGTTGTTGAGGGTTGTATCTTGATGCGCGTTTGTCACTTGGACACCTGTCCGGTTGGTGTCGCCACGCAGAACCCAGAACTCCGTGCACGTTTCACGGGCAAGCCTGAATTCGTTGTGAATTTCTTCGAATTCTTAGCCCAGGAAGTACGTGAATACCTTGCTGCACTTGGCTTCCGTTCGTTGGCAGAAGCCATTGGTCACACTGAACTTCTAGACATGAACCGTGCCATTTCGCACTGGAAAGCCGACGGTCTAGATCTAACTCCTATTTTGGCTGGACCTTCCGCTGGTCCTAACGCGGAAGTCATGAACGTTTCCACTCAGGATCACGAGCTGGAGCACCACTTCGATCACAAGCTGATTGCTGCGGCTGCAGAGAGTCTATCCACCGGAAAGCCAAGTCAATTTGAATTGACTATTACCAACGTTGATCAGGCTGTCGGTACCATGCTGGGAAATGAACTCACGAAGAAGTTTGGTGCCGAAGGCTTGCCAAGCGGAACCATTGACGTTTCACTTCAAGGTTCAGCTGGCCAGTCGTTTGGTGCCTTCGTGCCCAAGGGTGTTTCACTGAAATTGGTCGGCGACGCGAACGACTATGTAGGTAAGGGTTTGTCGGGCGGCTTGATTTCCGTTCAGCCTTCGGAGCGTTCCTCATTCGCCGCAGAAAAGAACATCATTGCTGGAAACGTCATCGGTTATGGCGCGACGTCTGGTGAACTGTACCTCCGAGGCATGGTGGGTGAGCGATTCTTCGTTCGAAATTCAGGTGCCACGGCTGTCGTAGAGGGTGTCGGTGACCACGCACTTGAATACATGACTGGCGGAACCGCAGTAATTCTAGGTAGTACCGGTAGAAACCTCGGTGCTGGAATGTCTGGTGGTGTCGCTTACATTTACAAGCTTCGCGCTGATCGTGTCAACCATGAATCCCTGGTTGCTGGCGAACTGAAGTTGGAGAAGGTTACTGGAGAGCACCAGGTGAAACTTCAGAGCTTGCTGAAGAAGCACGTAGCTGAAACCGGATCAAAACTTGCTGAACAAATGCTGGAGAACTTCGATTCGGTACTCAACGACTTCACTTTGGTTCTACCTCGTGATTACGCAAATGTACTCGAGATTCGTGCGGCTGCAGTTTCTGCCGGCGAAGACCCAGACTCACCAGCGGTGTGGACTCGTATTTTGGAGGTAACCAATGGCTGACCCAAGAGGATTTCTAAAAGTTACTGGTCGTGAGACTGCAAAGCGCCGCCCGGTGGAGGTTCGTATCCGTGACTGGAAAGAGGTATATGAACCTCGCGACCCCGCCGTGGTTACCAACCAAGCATCACGTTGCATGGACTGCGGTGTACCGTTCTGTCACCAGGGTTGTCCACTTGGAAACCTTATTCCTGAATGGAATGACTTGGTGTGGCGCGAGGACCACAAAAAGGCCATCGAGCGCCTCCATCGCACGAACAACTTCCCAGAATTTACCGGCCGACTCTGCCCAGCACCTTGTGAAAGCGCTTGTGTTTTGGGTATCAATCAGCCAGCGGTGACGATCAAAGAAATCGAAGTTTCGATCATCGACAATGCCTTTGATTCGGGTCTCGTAACACCTCACGCACCTGAGCGTTTGACGGGTAAAACCGTTGCCGTTGTCGGGTCTGGTCCAGCAGGACTAGCGGCAGCTCAGCAACTCACTCGTGCTGGTCATACGGTTGCAGTTTTCGAGCGTGATGACCAAATCGGTGGTCTGCTCCGTTACGGCATCCCTGATTTCAAAATGGAAAAGCACCACATCGACCGTCGCGTCGAGCAGATGACTGCCGAAGGAACCCGTTTCCGCACCAATCAAAACATCGGTGTAGACATCACTTGGGAAGAGTTACGTAGTCGATACGACGCCGTACTAATTGCTACTGGTTCAACTGTTCCTCGTGACTTGCAGGTTGCAGGACGTGAACTTCAGGGCGTTCATTTTGCAATGGACTACCTCGTGCAAGCAAACCGCGTTGTTGCTGGCGCTGAGGTTATCGATCAGATTTCAGCTGAAGGCAAGCACGTAATCATTCTCGGCGGTGGCGACACTGGCGCGGACTGTCTCGGTACAGCTACTCGCCAAGGTGCCCTTTCGGTAACGACCCTGGCCATCGGTAAGCAGCCGGCGTCTGAGCGCACGCCGAACCAGCCTTGGCCAACGTTCCCGACCTTGTTTGAGGTTTCAAGCGCACATGAAGAGTTTGGTGAGCGAAAGTACCTTGCTTCAACAGTAGAGTTCGTAGGGGAGAACGGGAAACTCACCGGCGTGAAGGTTGCTGATACCGAAATCGTTGACGGTAAGCGCCTTCCAAAGACTGGAACCGAACGAATCGTCCCAGCCGACCTTGTGTTCCTGGCGCTCGGATTTACTGGTCCTGAAAAGGAGCAACTCCAGACTCAGAGTGAAATTGTCATCGATGCGCGTGGAAATGTGTCACGTAACTCGCAATGGGCAACTAATCTTGAGGACGTATTCGTTGCCGGAGATGCGGGTCGCGGCCAAAGCCTAATTGTTTGGGCGATTGCCGAGGGTCGTGCCGCTGCTGCAGCGATTGATGAATGGCTCACAGGCGAGACCGTTTTACCGAAACCAGTCAAACCAACTGATCGTTCAATTTCTATCTAATAGAACAAAAAAACAAGAGGAAAAACAATGAGACGCGCAAAGATCGTCGCAACACTAGGCCCAGCTACTTCGAGCTATGAGCAAATCAAAGGCATCGTCGAAGCTGGTGTGAACGTAGCACGTATGAACCTAAGCCACGGTTCCTACGACGTGCACGAGGCTGTTTACAAGAACGTTCGTCAGGTTGCTGCCGACACCGGCAAGGCCGTCGCAGTGCTTGTAGACCTTCAGGGTCCAAAGATTCGCCTAGCGCGATTCAAGGACGGCCCGGTCATGCTTGAAAAGGGCGCTACCTTCAAAATCACCATCGATGATGTCGAAGGGGACGTAAATATTTGTGGAACCACTTTCAAAGGTCTCCCAGGCGATGTAAAGGTTGGCGATGCGCTGCTAATCGATGACGGTAAGGTTGGCCTACGTGCCACTGCCGTAGATGACCGAACCGTCACTACTGTGGTTGAAATCCCTGGTCCGGTATCTAACAACAAGGGCATCAACCTGCCAGGTGTTGCAGTGAACGTACCAGCTCTTTCGGAGAAGGACGAGGAAGACCTGCGTTGGGCTCTAAAGCTAGGCGCAGACATGATCGCACTTTCGTTTGTTCGCGATGCCAAGGATATCGTTCGAGTTCACGAAATCATGCGTGAAGAAGGCGTATTCATTCCGACTATTGCCAAGGTTGAAAAACCTCAGGCGGTTGAAGCACTCGAAGAAATCATCGATGCTTTTGATGGCGTCATGGTTGCCCGTGGTGACCTTGGTGTTGAACTGCCACTAGAGCAGGTGCCACTGGTTCAGAAGCGCGCTGTTGAACTATGCCGCCGATGGGCCAAGCCTGTAATCGTTGCTACTCAGATGTTGGAGTCGATGATTACTGCTTCGCGCCCAACTCGTGCAGAAGCATCTGACGTTGCCAACGCTGTTTTGGATGGCGCAGATGCACTCATGCTTTCTGGTGAAACGTCGGTTGGTGAATTCCCCGTAGAGACCGTGGCAACCATGGCCAAGATCATCGAAGCTACCGAAGACAACGGTCTCGATCGAATCGCACCGCTTGGAACTCGTCCACACACCCACTCTGGAGCAGTTTCACTGGCTGCCGTCGAAATCGCCGAATTACTTGCTTTGAAGTATGTTTGCGTCTTCACCGAGTCCGGTGACTCTCTGCGACGTGTATCTAGATTGCGTTCCAGTGTTCCAATTATGGCGTTCACTCCTAGCGAGAAGATCCGCAATCGCCTAGCACTCGTTTGGGGTGCTGAAACCTACTTGGTCGACCCTGTGAAGCACACCGATCAGATGATCAAGCAGGTTGAGGATGTTGTTGTCGGCCTTGGAAAACTGAAGGAAGGCGACGAACTTGTTGTCGTAGCCGGTACCCCTCCAGGCGTTCCAGGTTCGACTAACTCGTTGCGTGTCCACCGAATCGGTGACCCAACTCATAACTAGTTGTTAAAGAAAATGGACGAACCGACTGGTTCGTCCATTTTTTTTTGTGCCGAGAGTGGGACTTGAACCCACACGTCTTTCGACAAAGCATTTTGAGTGCTCCGCGTCTGCCATTTCGCCATCCCGGCCAACACAACTTTTCAATGATACCTCAACCCATTCGGCTATTCTTATACCCATGAGCGAAACAACAGTTAAAAAGGTTCTCGTCGCCGAAGACGAGGCACTAATTCGCATGGATATCGTGGAAACTTTGCGCGACAGCGGCTACGAAGTTGTTGGTGAAGCGGGAGATGGCCAAGAAGCTGTTGAAATGGCCGATGAATTGCACCCGGATTTGGTTGTTATGGACATCAAAATGCCTCGCATGGATGGTATTACCGCCGCAAAACACATGGCTGAAAAGCGCATTCCGGTTGTGCTTCTAACTGCCTTTTCGCAAAAAGAACTCTTCGAACAAGCCGCCCAGGCCGGTGCTATGGCCTACGTGGTCAAACCTTTTAATCCAAACGATCTTCTTCCAGCGATCGAGATTGCACTGCACCGTCACTCTGAGTTGAAGGCACTTGAAGGTGAAATTGCGGACCTCAACGAGCGTCTGGAGACTCGCAAGTTGGTAGAACGCGCAAAGGGACTTCTTTTGGCCAAAAAATTGGTTCCAGATGAACCAGAAGCGTTCCGATGGATTCAGAAGGCTTCGATGGACCGCCGTCTAACCATGAAGGACGTTGCCAAGACGATTGTCGAACAACTAGCCGATAAGGCTTAGTTTTTCTTATCGCGAATCAAGTTTGTGATTCGCACCGTGCTCAGGCGATTGTTGTCATCGTCGTAGCAAACAATCTCGTGAACAGCCAATGTCTTGCCTAGCGAAATCGACTTACAGACAGCACGCACCGAACCTTTAGTTGCGGATCGGCTGTGAGAGGCATTGATCTCAATCCCCACCGCCACCTTGCCCATGGTGTGAGCCCAGACATTCGCCGAGATACTGCCAAGAGTCTCACCAAGAACCAGATAGGCACCACCGTTGACTAAACCTAGCGGTTGACGGTTTCCTTCGACAGGCATGGTTGCTTCGGTGTGCTCAGCGCTAAGTTCGGTCAATTTGATTCCAATACGCTCGGCAAGTTCGCCAAGTCCGCGAGTCTTCATCATGGAATCTGCTGCTTCAGAAAGCTTGATCTCTGTCAATCCAAAGTCCTTTCGGGGTGGGGAAGTAGGCTTACTTCATGACCGATAGTCCAAAGCCTACCCTGCTCCTAATTGACGGGCACTCTTTGGCCTTTCGAGCCTTTTATGCCCTAAGTCCGGATAGTTTCCGAGCACCTTCCGGTCAGCACACGAATGCTGTCCATGGCTTTATTTCGATGTTGCTCAATATCCTTGGTGCGGAGAAGCCTACGCACTTGGCCGTGGCTTTCGACCTTTCTCGAGAATCTTTTAGGACTGCTGAGTATCCCGCCTACAAAGGCACACGTGGGGAAACTCCACCCGAGTTCAATGGTCAAACCGAACTTTTGCATGAAACCCTAGCGGCAATGAACATTCGAACCTTCACCAGGGAAAACTATGAGGCCGATGACATTCTGGCTTCATTTGCTGATCAAGCCGCCGACTCCGGTTATCGAGTACTGCTAGTTTCTGGGGATCGTGACACCTTTCAGCTAATCCGTCCGGAAACCACAATTCTTTACCCAGTCAAGGGTGTACTGAATTTGGCTCGCATGGATGACTCGGCAGTTTTCGAGAAATATGGCGTTCATGCCAAGCAATACCCAGACCTTGCCGCGTTGGTTGGAGAAACCAGCGACAACCTAATCGGTGTGCCATCGGTTGGCCCTAAGACTGCTGCGAAGTGGATCACCGAGTATGGAAGCCTCGACGGAATTCTGGCCAATGCGCACCTAATCGGCGGCAAGGTTGGCGAGCAACTTCGCGAACACCAAGAGAACGCCGTTCGCAATCGCCGCCTAAACCACTTGGTGCGCGACCTAGACCTTGGTGTTGAGTTCGAGACACTTCGACTTGGCCCGGTGGATGACGGCAAGGTTCGTGAGGTGTTCTCGAGACTAGGGTTTAGAAGCCTCACCGAACGTGTTTTAAAACTTAAAGGTTTCAGTGCTTCCGATTCTGTCTCAACCTTGGAGGAGGCGGAACAAGCGTCAGTCTTTGAGGAACTTCAATTGCCTGAGATTAGGCAACTCGAGGCGTCGACCTTGTTTACCTGGTTAGAGAAACAAAGTGTTCCATTAGCGATAGCCGTAGGAAACGGTTTTGCTGCATTCAATGGTTCCGAATTGGTGGCATGTACAGAAATACCGCGTCAGTGGATTTCGTCATCGGCCAGCAAGATTGTTTTCGATTTCAAGAATGTGCGTCGTAGCTTGTTGCTAGACGAAGTCGAATTGGTAGATGTCGTTGCAGATCCACTGCTTGAGACTTACCTCATCGACCCACTTCGTCGTGACTACACGCTCCAAAAAATCGCTGAAGATTACCTGGGTTTCCGCAACGATGAGAGTTCGGAGTTTAGCCTTTCAAGTTCGGCTTGGCTCACCTGGCTGTTACACGAGAGTCTTTACCAAAAACTGCAAACTACCGAGCAGGTTGAGGTTTTCGAAAAGGTAGAGCTTCCAACTTCTAAGACTCTTGCCGACATGGAGTACACGGGTGTCCAAGTAAACCGTGCTCGTCTGGAACTGCTATCTCAGGAATTGTCAGCACGCATTGACCAAGTTCAAGCCGAAGCCTTTGCAATCATCGGTAAGGAAATCAACCTCAGCTCGCCAAAGCAGTTGCAAACTGTTCTCTTTGAGGACCTCGGTATGACCGGAACCAAGTCTGTGAAGACAGGTTTTTCTACCAATGCCGAAGCGTTATCGACGCTGTTCGAGCAGACGGGACACCCATTCCTTGCGAAACTCCTGGAACATCGTGAAGTAGCCAAGATGCGTCAGATGGTTGAGATCATCCTGAAGGGGATCGAATCCGATGGGCGAGTCCACACTAGTTATGTGCAAACTGGGACATCGACCGGTCGACTGTCATCTGAAAACCCTAATCTGCAGAACATTCCAATCAAGAGCGAAATTGGTAAGACAATTCGCGACTGTTTCGAAGTAAGCCCTGGTTTCGAGACGTTATTGACTGCAGACTACTCGCAGATTGAAATGCGAATCATGGCGCACCTTTCTGGCGATGAAGGCCTAATCGAGGCGTTCAACGCAGGGGAGGACCTTCACCGATTCGTTGGTGCTCGAGTTTTTGGTGTGACTCCGGATGCGGTCACGCCAGCCATGCGTTCCAAAGTAAAGGCCATGAGTTATGGCTTGGTTTACGGTCTTAGTGAGTATGGCCTGGCCAAGCAGTTGAAGATCTCCAACGGTGAAGCAAAGCAGCTCATGAACGACTACTTCGACCGTTTCGGAGGAGTTCGCACCTACTTGGCTTCAGTTGTTGATGGTGCCAAACTTAACGGCTACACGGTTACCACATTTGGACGTCGACGTCCTTTTGATGACCTGAAGTCACCGATCTTCCAGATTCGTGAAAATGCGCGACGAGCCGCTTTGAACGCGCCGATTCAGGGCACCGCTGCTGACATCATGAAGTTAGCCATGAACAACATAGCCAATGCTATGACTGCCGCTAACTTTCAGAGTCGAATGCTGCTCCAAGTCCATGACGAATTGGTTTTTGAAGTTGCACCTGGCGAATTGGAAAGTCTTCGTGAGCTCGTGGTATCCGCGATGCAGAATGTTGTGAAACTCTCGGTACCACTAGACGTACATGTTGGTGTGGGTAAGACTTGGGAAACAGCCGGCCATTAGTTATTGTTTGGCGCTCGTTATAGCGGTAGACTGGTCAGGTTGCCTTTCGGCATCGTCCTTATCCATTGCTTGGTAGAAATGCCAAGCCCGAGCATGTCCGTGCGAGTAAAACAAAATATGACTAACACCCCAAAGGCTGTCAAGCAGGTAGCCGTTAACGACATTGGTTCTGCAGAAGATTTCCTAGCAGCTGTCGAAAAAACCCTAAAGTTCTTCAACGATGGCGACCTAATCGCCGGTACCGTTGTCAAGATTGACCGCGACGAGGTTCTACTAGACGTTGGTTACAAGACCGAAGGTGTAATCCCTTCGCGTGAGCTTTCAATCCGCCACGATGCAGACCCAAGCGACATTGTTGCTGTTGGTGACTCGATCGAGGCTCTTGTTCTTCAGAAGGAAGACAAAGAAGGACGCCTAATTCTTTCAAAGAAGCGTGCACAGTACGAGCGCGCTTGGGGTGACGTCGAGAAGGTTAAGAACGAAGACGGCACCGTTGAAGGTACCGTTATCGAAGTTGTTAAGGGTGGTCTAATCGTTGACATCGGTCTACGTGGATTCCTTCCAGCATCGCTAATCGAACTTCGTCGTGTTCGCGACCTAGGTCCTTACCTAGGCCAGAAGGTCGAAGCCAAGATTCTTGAGCTTGACAAGAACCGTAACAACGTAGTTCTTTCGCGCCGTGCCCTTCTTGAAGAGAGCCAGGCTGCCGGCCGTACCACCTTCCTTGCAGATCTTGCTAAGGGTCAGATTCGTACCGGTGTGGTTTCGTCGATTGTTAACTTCGGTGCATTCATTGATCTTGGTGGCGTTGACGGTCTAGTGCACGTTTCGGAGCTTTCGTGGAAGCACATCGAACACGCTTCTGAGGTTGTTGAAATCGGCCAGGAAGTTACCGTTGAGGTTCTTGAAGTTGACCAGGACCGCGAGCGCGTTTCGCTATCGCTGAAGGCAACTCAGGAAGACCCATGGCAGGTGTTCGCTCGTACCCACGCAATCGGCCAGTACGCTCCAGGTAAGGTAACCAAGTTGGTTCCTTTCGGTGCATTCGTGCGCGTTGCCGACGGTATCGAGGGTCTGGTTCACATCAGCGAACTTTCGGCCAAGCACATCGAGCTAGCCGAACAGGTTGTTTCGGTGAACCAGGACGTATTCGTCAAGGTAATCGACATCGACCTAGAGCGTCGCCGTATTTCGCTATCGCTAAAGCAGGCTAACGAAGAGGTTGACCCAGAAGGCACCGAATTCAACCCAGCCCTTTACGGCATGGCGGCAGACTACGATGACGCTGGTCAATACAAGTACCCAGAAGGTTTCGACTCAACCACCAACGAGTGGAAGCCTGGCTACGAGGAAGCTCGCGCCAAGTGGGAGAAGGAATACGCAGAAGCTCACGCCCGTTGGGAAGAGCACAAGCGTCAGGTTAAGGCTGCTAACGAGCTGGCTGCAACCCTTCCAGACACCCCTGCTCCAAGTGACAGCAACAGCAGCTACTCAAGCGAGAGCAACGCTGATGCTGGAACTCTTGCAGCCGACGAGTCACTTGCTGCTCTTCGCGACAAGCTAAAGAGTGCCGAGTAGTAGTTTCTTGTTCTTGGGGCCGATCCTTATTGGGTCGGCTCCAAGTCTTTAACTAGGCTGGTCTTATGTTCTTAGTTGGTTTGACGGGCGGCATTGCTGCCGGTAAAAGTACCGTCGCCGATCTGTGGCAATCACTCGGTGCTGAGATTATTGACGCCGACGAATTGGCCCGTGAAGTCGTTGAGCCTGGCTCACCAGGGCTGGAAGCCATTGTGAGACTTTTTGGCGCAGACGTTCTCGATGTGAATGACGCTCTCGATCGAAAGGCACTCGCCGACAAAGTTTTCGGTAATCTCGAGAATCGGAGAGCTCTTGAAGAAATCACGCACCCGCTTATCAGTGAACTCGCCAAGCGCAAGTTAGCTGCTAGTGCGGCATCTATCGTGGTTTACGCCATCCCATTGCTGGTTGAGTCAAAATCAAAATTGCCATTCGACTTTGTGGTCACCGTCGAAGCACCCAAATCTGATCAGATCGCCAGAATGGTGGAGTCTCGTGGCATGACCGAAATTGAGGCCAAACAACGCATTGCTGCGCAGGCAAGCCCAGCCGAACGGGCGAACGTATCAGACCGCATTTTGAGTTCAAATCAGTCACTAAAGTTGCTTTTGAAAGACGCCCGACTAGTTTGGAAAGAAATCGAGCTAGCTGCGCAAAACAAAGCGAGTGGCAATGTCGGTTGATGTGAAGCGTCAGGTTTTTCCTTTTCAAGTCATTAGTGAATACACTCCGTCTGGCGACCAGCCAACGGCCATTGCAGAGCTAACGGCTCGCCTGGCGGCTGGAGAAAAAGACATTGTTCTTCTAGGTGCGACTGGAACCGGAAAATCCGCAACCACCGCCTGGCTTATCGAGCAGGTCCAGCGCCCGACACTGGTCTTGGCTCACAACAAAACGCTAGCGGCGCAATTAGTGAATGAATTTCGTGAGCTATTACCAAACAACGCAGTTGAGTATTTCGTAAGCTACTACGACTATTACCAGCCGGAAGCCTATGTTCCTCAAACCGATACGTTCATAGAAAAAGACTCTTCGATTAACGAAGAAGTGGAACGACTCCGTTACAAAGCAACGATGAGCTTACTATCGCGTCGTGATGTGGTCGTAGTTTCCACTGTCTCTTGCATCTACGGTCTTGGTGCACCTGCAGAATATCTGAACCAGTCGGTTTCACTTCAGGTTGGTGATCGAATTGATCGTGACGAACTAATTCGCAAGTTCGTCGATTTGCAATACAAACGCAATGATTTCGACTTTTCGCGCGGAAATTTCCGTGTCAAGGGAGACACCGTCGAAATCATTCCCGTTTACGACGAACTTGCCACGCGTATTGAATTCTTCGGAGATGAGATTGAAGCGATTTATTCGCTATCCGCTTTGACTGGCGAAATAGTCGCAACTGTTCCGCACGTTGCGATTTTCCCTGCAAGTTATTACGTTGCGCCACCCGAGCAAATGGGACGTGCAATCGAGGCTATTGAAGATGAGTTGGCTGGTCGACTGAAAGAACTGGAATCGCAGGGAAAGCTTCTAGAAGCCCAACGATTGAAAATGCGTACTTCCTTTGACTTGGAGATGATTCGAGAACTAGGTTTCTGTTCTGGAATCGAGAACTATTCACGCCACATTGACGGACGTGAGCAAGGTAGCGCACCTAGCTGTCTTCTCGATTTCTTCGCTGAAGATTTCTTGACGGTAATCGATGAGTCGCACGTTACTGTGCCACAAATCGGAGCCATGTATGAGGGTGACTCCAGTCGTAAGCGAACTTTGGTCGAACACGGCTTCCGTCTTCCTTCAGCGTTAGATAACCGTCCTCTCAAGTTCTCAGAATTTGAGGAGCGAGTTGGCCAAACCGTCTATCTATCAGCTACGCCAGGCAAGTATGAGTTAGCTCGTGCCGACGGGGTTGTTGAGCAAATCATTCGCCCAACGGGTTTGGTTGACCCCAAGATTGTCATTAAACCAATTAAGGGGCAGGTTGACGATCTATTGGACGAGATTCGAAGTCGTGCTGAGCGTGATGAACGCGTCCTAGTAACCACGCTTACTAAGAAGATGGCCGAGGACCTAACCGAATTCTTCACAGAAGCAGGGGTCCGTGTGCGTTACCTGCACAGCGATGTAGACACCCTTCGTCGTGTGGAACTTCTCACGGAACTCCGTGCCGGTGTCTATGACGTCTTGGTGGGTATCAATCTTCTTCGTGAAGGACTTGACCTTCCTGAGGTCTCATTGGTAGCCATCCTGGATGCCGACAAGCAGGGTTTTCTTCGATCTGCAACCTCACTTATCCAAACCATCGGACGCGCGGCCAGAAATATCAACGGCGAGGTACACATGTATGCCGATAAGTTGACGCCCGCAATGGAACAAGCGATTGATGAGACCGATCGTCGACGTGCCAAGCAGGTTGAATACAACACCCTGCATGGGATTGATCCAAAACCGCTACGCAAAAAGATTGCCGACCTTACCGACCAAATTCATCGTGAAGAAGTTGACACTGCCGAGTTGGTTGAATCTCTGAAGGTGAGTAAAGGCAAAACCAGGGCAAAGATCGGCAAGACCAAGGATGTCGATGAACTGGTTAATACGGTTCTTGAACTTGAAGCAGAGATGCGCCAAGCAGCATCCGAATTGCAGTTTGAGCTCGCCGCCAGACTTCGCGACGAGGTTTCTGATCTGAAACGAGTTCTAAGAGACTTCGACAAACACGCCTGAGAATTAGACTGATTTAGTGAGTCGTCTAAACCCAGAGAATAAGTTGCACGTCAAAGGTGCACGTGTTCACAATCTAAAAAACATTGATCTTGAAATACCTCGCGATGCACTTGTAGTGTTCACGGGCCTCAGTGGATCTGGTAAGTCTTCTCTTGCATTTGACACAATCTTCGCAGAAGGTCAGAGACGTTACGTCGAGTCTCTTTCTGCTTACGCGCGTCAATTTCTGGGTCAAGTTGATCGTCCTGACGTAGATTTCATCGAGGGTCTTTCTCCGGCGGTTTCGATTGATCAGAAGTCAACTAATCGCAATCCTCGTTCCACGGTAGGTACGATTACCGAGATTCACGACTATCTACGCCTTCTTTGGGCACGTATTGGCGTTCCTCACTGTGCCGAGTGTGGCGAACGCATCGTTAAGCAAACCGCCCAGCAAATCGTTGACCAGATTCTTGAGCTACCCGAGGGAACCCGATTCCAGGTTTTGGCGCCCATCGTGACTCAGAAAAAGGGGGAGTTCGTAGACCTGTTTTCATCGCTCACCAGTCAAGGTTTTTCACGTGTCACCGTTGACGGTGAGACCCTTCAACTGGCGGACCTCAAACCCCTTAAAAAGACCTTGAAACACGACATTTCAGTGGTGGTTGATCGCCTGGTCAGTAAAAGCGACATTGTGCAGCGACTAACCGATTCCGTTGAAACTGCCTTGAAACTTGCCGGTGGTCGACTGGTCCTCGATTTGGTTGATGTTGAGGGAACCAATGGTACGCGTGTGTTCAGCGAGAAAATGTCTTGCCCGAATGAACACGAGCTGACTCTTACCGAAATCGAGCCTCGAACCTTCTCGTTTAATGCTCCGTTCGGTGCTTGCCCAGCTTGCAGTGGCCTTGGAACCAAGATGGCTGTGGAACCAGAGTTAGTAATCGGCGACCCTGGCGCCAGTATCAACGATGGAGTGCTTCTTCCTTGGTCCACTCCGGGCAAAGGATTGTATGGTTTCTTCACAAGAATTCTGACCAGTTTGGCCGATGACCTTGAGTTCTCGCTCGACGCTCCTTGGAATACCTTGAGTGAAGAAATTCAGCAGGCAGTCCTTTTCGGAAATAACTTCGACGTCAAAGTCAAGTGGAAGAACAAATACGGTCGCGAACTTCGGTACACCTCCGGTTTTGAAGGGGTTCTTACCTACATCGAGCGTAAGTGGCTTGAAAGCGAGAACGATTTTCAACGAGGTCGCTGGTCTGGCTATTTGCGTGAAATCCCTTGTGCTGCCTGCGACGGTTCGCGTCTCAAACCTGAGGTGCTAGCCGTAAAAGTCGTCGGCAAATCGATTGCGGATGTTGCCAGGATGAGCCTGTCCGAATGTAGTGCGTTTTTCGATGGCATAAATCTGGATGAGCGTGATGCCAAGATTGCTGCACAGGTTCTGCGCGAGATTCAGGCGCGCCTGGCCTTCCTGCTCAATGTCGGACTCGATTACCTACGCCTCGAGCGTGCAGCAGGAACTCTGAGTGGCGGTGAGGCCCAGAGAATTCGTCTTGCCACTCAAATTGGCTCTGGCTTGACTGGAGTACTTTACGTACTAGATGAGCCTTCCATTGGTCTGCATCAGCGTGACAACCGGCGCCTCATTGAAACGCTAGTCAAACTTCGTGACCTCGGAAACACGCTGGTGGTTGTTGAGCATGATGAAGACACCATCCGAGCTTCCGACTGGGTTGTTGACATTGGGCCAGGCGCAGGAGTCCACGGTGGCGAGGTTGTTCACTCTGGAACCTACAAAGAAATTCTCACGAATGAGAATTCCATCACCGGCGCCTATCTTTCGGGACGGTCGAACATTACTGTTCCTGCGAAGCGCAGAGCAATCGATCCAAAGCGAAAACTGACTGTTGTTGGTGCTAGAGAAAACAATCTCAAGGACGTCACGGTCGAATTCCCACTTGGAGTTTTCACTGCTGTCACCGGTGTGAGTGGCTCTGGCAAATCCTCACTAGTCAATGACATCCTCTATCAAGTCTTGGCTAATGGTTTGAACGGCGCCAAGGGTGTGCCTGGCAAGCACACCAGAGTTGACGGACTCGAGCTACTCGACAAGGTAGTGCACGTCGATCAGGCACCCATTGGTCGAACCCCTAGATCCAATCCAGCGACGTACACGGGCGTCTTTGATCACATTAGAAAGCTTTTCGCTGAGACCACAGAGGCGAAAGTCCGCGGATACCAGCAGGGTCGATTTTCGTTCAATGTAAAGGGTGGTCGCTGTGAGGCTTGCAGCGGTGATGGCACCCTCCGAATCGAAATGAACTTCTTGCCAGATGTATACGTAGCTTGTGAGGTCTGTCATGGCGAGCGTTACAACCGTGAAACGCTGCAGGTTCGTTACAAGGGCAAAAACATCTCTGAAGTTCTGGAGATGCCAATCGCGGAGGCAGCCGAATTCTTTGCACCCGTATCGGCTATTGCTCGGTACTTGGAGACATTGGTTTCGGTTGGTCTTGGTTATGTTCGTCTCGGACAGTCTGCAACAACGCTTTCTGGCGGCGAGGCTCAACGCGTTAAATTGGCTACGGAACTTCAAAAGCGTAGCAATGGTAGATCCGTTTACGTATTAGATGAGCCGACCACTGGTTTGCACTTTGAAGACACGAGAAAACTTCTTGAGGTTCTAAACAGTTTGGTTGACAAAGGAAATACGGTCATCGTAATCGAACACAACCTTGATGTCATTAAATGTGCCGACTGGATAATCGACATGGGTCCCGAAGGTGGTTCTGGCGGTGGCCTTGTTATTGCCGAAGGTACTCCTGAAACCGTGTCTGGCAATGCAGGCAGTTTCACTGGCGCCTTCTTGAAAGAGCTGCTATAACCATGGCCAAAACTCGAAGTTGGTTTCCTGACACGGAATCAATTCCGACTAATCCAGGAGTTTATCGCTGGTTTGATGCAGGCGGGCGAATCCTCTATGTAGGGAAAGCCAAAAATCTGCGCGCTCGCTTAACTAGTTATTTCGCACGTCCAGAAACACTCCATGAGCGCACTCGGCGCATGGTTGCATCTGCCGTGCGCATTGACTGGACAATTGTTAAGACCGAATTTGAGGCTTTGCAGCTGGAATTCACTTGGATCAAGGAATTCAACCCTCCATTCAATGTGCAGTTTCGCGATGACAAGTCGTATCCCTATCTCGCGATCTCTCTCGAAGAGGATGTTCCTAGGGTTTTCACTACTAGGAATCGTAAGCCAGGTCGTAACCGGTATTTTGGTCCATACACACAGGCTTGGGCGATTCGAGAGACCATTGACGGTTTGTTGAAAGTTTTCCCGATTCGCAGTTGCGGTAAGTCGACCTACGACAATGCAGCCAGGTCAAACCGTCCATGTCTACTTGCAGAAATTGGCAAATGTTCGGCACCATGCGTATCTAGAATATCTATTCCAGATCACCGCCAGCTCGTAGATAAATTCGCCTCATTCATTGGCGGCGCGGATTCTACTTACATCACACAATTACGCGCGAAGATGATTGCTGCATCAGATTCGCAACAGTATGAACTTGCCGGAAAGTACCGTGACCAACTAGGCGCTCTAGAAGCAATCAGCGCCAAGAGCGCAGTGGTGTTGGAAGACAAAACCTCGGCAGACGTATTTGCAATTGCAATGGACGGGTACTCCGCGGCCGTGAATATGTTCAAGGTGCGCGAAGGTCGAATTCGTGGCGCCAAGGGATGGGTTGTTGATCTTGAGCTCGAACGCACCATCGCTGAACTTGTAGAGTACACACTGCAAAACTCTTATAGTGATGACTCAGAAGATTTACCCAAAGAAATACTCGTAGAAGAGTTGCCAAACGACCAAGAGGAAATCGAAGCCTGGCTCTCAGATTTGCGTGGCAACAAAGTTTCCGTTCGTGTTGCCATGCGCGGCGACAAGAAATCGCTACTGGAAACCGCGCACACCAATGCTGAGCATTCTCTTCGCAACTACAAACTGAAGCGTTCGACGGATTTCACCGCTAGAACCGATGCCCTCGGCGCCTTGCAGGATGCTTTGCAACTTACCAAACCACCACTCAACATAGAGTGCTTTGACGTTTCCCACCTGAGTGGAACAGGGGTAGTTGCCTCGAAAGTTGTCTTCATTGATGGTCGGCCGAAGAAAGAGCTCTATCGCAGGTACTCAGTTGCAACGGCATCGGATGACACCGACGCCATGAATCAAGTGCTGGCAAGGCGATTCAAAGCGATGATAGAGGATGATTCACGACCTGACCTGATCGTAGTTGACGGGGCCAAGCCGCAGGTCAATGCAGCTATTCGCGCTGCAACTAAGGCTGGTGTGACTGATGTAACTATTGTTGGTCTGGCTAAACGTCTTGAAGAATTGTGGATGGGGGATAGCGATTACCCAATAATTTTGCCTCGCGCGAGCGCTGAACTATTTTTGGTTCAGCATCTGCGAGACGAGTCTCACCGATTTGCTATCGGGCATCAACGACTTAAGCGCAAGGCAAGTATTGCGACCCAACTTGAAGAAATATCTGGTCTCGGTCCTAACCGCGTGCGTCTGCTTTTGAAACATTTTGGCTCCGCTAATCGAGTTCGAACAGCATCGGTTGAAGAATTGGCCGATTTGCCAGGAATAGGCAAAAACTTGGCCGAACTGATAAAGCAGTCGTTATCTAATTGAGTTTGATTTTCTCCACGGCGTGTCGCGCAATTACATAGACTTTTCGCAGGAGGGAATTCAAGATGAGCAGCCACGAATTGATTGTCGTCACAGGCATGTCTGGCGCTGGACGTTCAACGGTCGGTAATGCTCTAGAAGACCTCGGTTGGTACGTTGTAGACAACCTACCTCCTCAGATGCTTTCACCTATTTCAGATCTTTTTTCACTCGCCAAAACACCTTTGCCGAAACTAGCCGTAGTTATTGATGTACGCGGGCGTGAGTTCTTTGCCGAGCTACTCGAAAGCCTTGCGCAGTTGCGAGGGCGACAAATTAACTTGCGCTTGGTATTTCTCGAGGCAACGGACGCAGCTCTGGTGAAACGTTTCGAGAATGTTCGCCGTCCTCATCCTCTTCAAGCAAACGGAACTTTGCTCGACGGAATCGCAGCAGAGCGCGCCCAGCTTCTCTCGGTGCGCGAAAGCGCGGACATAATCATCGATACGACGGATCTAAATATTCACCAGCTAAGTAATGTCACTGGCGAACACTTTAGTTTCGACCATTCTCAAAAGCTAAGAGTCATCATTGAATCCTTCGGATTTAAGTATGGAACGCCGACCGACGCCGACCTAATTGCCGATGCTAGGTTTATACCCAATCCCTTCTGGAAGGAAGATCTAAGACCATTCACCGGAGAAGACCAAGCTGTGAGTGATTATGTTTTGTCAGCCGAAGGCGCTATGGAATTCATCGACAACTATGTTGCAGCCCTGAAGCCTGTACTTCGTGGCTACGTGAAAGAGAACAAACGTTACGCAACGATTGCAATTGGCTGCACCGGGGGTAAGCACCGTTCAGTTGCGGTTTCTCGTAAAATTGCGTCTTTATTGGTATCCATGCCTGATATTTCGGTAACTTTAAAACATCGCGACTTGGGAAGGGAGTAAACGTGGCGCTAACCACTGACTTGCGTTATGAGCTAGCACGACTCAAGCCTTCTAGAAGTGAACTTCGTCTGGCAGAGCTCTCGGTAATCCTAAGATTCACCGCATCTGTTCACGTACTAAACGGAACCATGATTTTGGAAGCCGAGTTCGAATCCTCGCAGTTAGCAAATCGTGTCAAGGTCGAGCTAAAGGATCTCTTTGGTGTCGATTCAAAGATTGACATTCTGCACGCAACTGGAATCCGCAAAGCTTCACGTCATAACCTCCGAGTGCTAAAACAAGCTGATTTACTGATCCGTCAAACGGGACTTTATTACCCAACCGGTAAGCCTGTTCGAGGAATCCACTCTCGTTTCATCTCCGATTCAGCCGATGTGGCGGCCGCGGTTTGGCGCGGTGCTCTAATTGCCAATGGTTCGCTTACGGATCCAGGTCGTTCGTCCTCTTTGGAAGTCTCTTGTCCAAGTAATGAAGTTGCATCTTCATTGGTGGGTTTGGCCAAGCGCCTTGGGGTACATGGAGCAAAATCCCGCGAGGTCAGGGGAGTACACCGAGTAGTCATCCGTGAAGGTGACGAGATTTCGGTACTTCTAACAACCATCGGGGCATCTTCGATTCAGGCGAAGTGGGATTCCCTGCGCGCCAAACGCGAGGTTCGTTCAACTGCCAATCGGTTGGCGAATTTTGATGACGCTAATCTCCGCCGTTCGGCTCAGGCAGCTGTTGCCGCGGGTGCTCGTGTGGCCAGGGCGCTGGAGATTCTTGGGTCAGACATCCCTGAACATCTCAAATATGCTGGTGAGTTGCGACTAAAGCATAAACAGGCGTCCCTTGATGAACTAGGGCATTTGGCGAACCCACCTATGACCAAGGACGCAGTCGCTGGCCGAATCAGACGTTTGTTGGCGATGGCCGACAAACTCGCAGAAGATTTAGGTATTCCGAATACCGAAGCCTATCTCGGCGATGAAACCTCGGAATAAATCTACAAAACACTTCGTTTCTAATTTCGAACAGAGGAAAAACAAATGACTAAGTACACACTCCCTGAACTTACCTATGACTATGCAGCGCTGGAGCCGAGCATCTCGGCTCGGATCATGGAGCTGCACCACTCAAAGCACCACGCAGCTTATGTTGCCGGTGCCAACACCGCACTCGACCAGATGGCCGAAGCACGCGAGAAAAATGACTTTGCGTCGGTAAACAAACTTCAGAAAGACCTCGCGTTCCACCTATCGGGCCACATCAACCACTCGATTTTCTGGACCAACCTGGCAGCTTCTAACACTGATCGTCCGGAAGGCGAACTTGCAGCAGCGATTACCGAGTTTTTCGGCTCTTTTGAGGCATTCCAGGCTCACTTCAACGCTGCGGCAATGGGCATTCAGGGCAGCGGATGGGCATTCTTGGCCTGGGACTCGGTAGGACAGAAGCTAATCATCGAGCAGCTTTACGACCAGCAGTCGAACGTTGCCACCGGCAGCATCCCACTATTGATGCTTGACATGTGGGAACACGCTTTCTACCTCGACTACCAGAACGTAAAGGGCGACTACGTTAAGGCATTCTGGAACATCATCAATTGGCAGAATATTGCCGACCGTTTCGAGTCTGCACGCACAAAAACTCAGGGCCTTTTGGTAGGCTAAGACCAGACTTATTGCTCCCAAAGACGCGTAGCAAAGTCCGTAGTTTGTAAAACAAATATTCCGGGCGAACTCTCGCGTCGGATGAATATATTGGGAGATAAATTGGCAACTCGTGTTGGCATTAACGGCTTTGGCCGTATCGGTCGTAACTACCTACGTGCAGAACTTGCAAAGGGTACCGACCTAGAAATCGTCGCAGTAAACGACCTAAGTGACCCAGCGTCGCTTGCTCACCTTCTGAAGTACGACTCGGTTACCGGTCGCCTAAACCAGGACGTCTCGGTTGACGGTCAGAACATCATCGTTGGCGGAAACGTCATCAAGGTGCTCGCTGAGCGCAACCCAGAGGATTTGCCATGGGGTGAACTAGGCGTTGACATCGTTATCGAGTCGACCGGCCGTTTCACCGACGCTGAGAAGGCTGCTGCACACATCAAGGCAGGTGCCAAGAAGGTAATCATCTCGGCTCCAGCAACCGGTGAAGACGCAACTTTCGTTATCGGTGTTAACGAGGACCTTTACGACAACGAGAAGCACCACATCATCTCGAACGCATCGTGTACCACCAACTGCTTGGCGCCTTTTGCCAAGGTGTTCAACGACAAGTTTGGTATCGAAAACGGTCTAATGACCACTGTTCACGCTTACACAGCCGACCAGAACCTTCAGGATGGTCCACACGGCGACCTACGTCGCGCTCGCGCAGCTGCAATCAACATCGTTCCTTCTTCGACCGGTGCTGCAAAGGCTATCGGACTCGTTCTTCCTGAACTAAAGGGCAAGCTAGACGGCTACGCACTTCGCGTGCCAGTCCCAACCGGTTCGATCACCGATCTAACCCTGGTTTCGAAGAAAGAAGTTACCGTCGAAGAAATCAAGGCTGCTTACAAGGAAGCTGCTGCTAGCGGTCCACTAAAGGGCATCCTAAAGTACACCGAAGAGCCAATCGTTTCGAGCGATATCGTTACCGACCCACACTCTTCGATTGTTGATGCCGGCCTAATCAAGGTAATCGGTAAGACCGTGAAGATTTCTTCTTGGTACGACAACGAGTGGGGCTACTCGAACCGTCTAGTTGAACTAACCGAACTAGTAGCTTCGAAGCTCTAAATAAACGGAAGTCTGATGCGTAAACTCTCTGAGCTAGGCAACCTTGACGGCAAGCGCGTCATCATTCGTTGCGATCTAAATGTTCCACTTGATGGAAAGCGAATCACCGACGACGGACGTATTGTCGCTTCGGTGCCAACCATCAAGTATTTAGTTGAGCAAGGCGCCAAGGTGGTTGTAATCAGCCACCTTGGACGCCCAGAGGGTGCTCCAGACTCCAAGTATTCACTTGAGCCTGCTGCAGATCGTCTGAGCGAGCTTTTAGACCAACCTGTGCTGTTTGCAGCGGATACCGTTGGTGTCCAGGCCGAAGGTGCTTTGAAGGTTCAGGACCGCGGTGGGGTAGTGGTTCTTGAGAACCTTCGTTTCAACCCTGAAGAAACTTCCAAGGATGAATCGGTTCGCAAGGCCTTCGCAGAGAAACTAGCCGCCTTTGGTGACATCTTTGTTTCTGATGGCTTCGGTGTCGTTCACCGCAAGCAAGCCTCGGTATACGAACTCGCACAGGTTCTTCCGTCGTATGCTGGGTTCTTGGTTGAAAAAGAGCTCGAAGTAATGCAGCGTCTCACCACTCATCCAGAACGTCCGTATGCGGTTGTTCTGGGTGGTTCAAAGGTTTCCGACAAGCTTGGTGTCATCGATCACCTACTACCTTCTGTAAATAAGTTGCTCATTGGTGGCGGCATGGTTTTCACATTTCTAGCGTCTCAAGGCCACAAGGTAGGAGCATCACTACTTGAGGCTGACCAGATTCCCACCGTTCTTGGCTACATCGAACGCGCCAAGTCGCTCGGTGTAGAAATTGTATTGCCTACCGACATCGTGGTTGCTAGTAAGTTTGGCGCTGATGCTGAGGTAGCAGTTACAGCAGCTGACTCAATCGAGTCTTCTCCGTTTGGGGCTACTGGTCTTGGACTCGACATCGGTCCAGAGTCAGCGAAGCTTTTCGCAGCCGAAATTGCTTCTGCAAAGACGGTCTTCTGGAATGGCCCTATGGGTGTATTCGAGATTGACAAGTTCGCAGGGGGCACTCGTGCCGTAGCGGACGCTCTCACCAAGCTTGACGGCTTATCAGTCGTTGGTGGTGGCGACTCGGCTGCTGCCGTGCGCATTCTCGGATTTGATGATGCTCAATTCGGTCACATTTCCACCGGTGGTGGAGCCAGCCTTGAGTATTTGGAAGGCAAAAAATTGCCTGGTTTGGAGGTCCTAAATGACTAACCGCATTCCGTTCATCGCCGGTAACTGGAAGATGAATCTAGATCACCAGCAGGGTATTGCACTCGTGCAAAAGCTGGCGTGGACGCTGAAGGATGCCAACTTCGATTACTCGAAGGCTGAGGTAGCGGTATTCCCCGGTTTCACCTCGTTGCGCTCCATCCAGACTCTAATCGACGCCGACCAGCTTGAGGTTAAGCTTGGCGCTCAAGATCTTTCCGCACAGGACTCCGGTGCCTTCACTGGTGAAGTTTCAGGTGTCGCATTGAAGAAGCTCGACATCGAGTACGTCCTCATCGGTCACAGCGAACGACGCCAGTACCACAACGAAGACGATTCGGTTGTGCGCGGTAAGACCGCAGCAGCTTTCCGTCACGGAATTGTTCCAGTTATTTGTGTTGGTGAAACGCTAGAAGAGCTTGAAGCAGAGGGTGCGGCAGCCGTTCCAGTTCGTCAGACCCTAGCCGCATTGGCAGACCACGATTCGCTCGGTGATTTCGTTATCGCCTACGAACCAGTTTGGGCAATTGGAACTGGACAGGTTGCCACGCCTGAGCAGGCTGCCAGTGTTTGTGGCAAGATTCGTGAGGCGATTCGCGCGGAACACGGCGATCTAGCCGACAAGGTTCGCATTCTCTACGGTGGTTCGGTGAAGGCTGCAAACGTTGCAGGATTCTTGCGAAGCCCAGAGGTTGATGGTGTTCTCGTTGGCGGTGCAAGCTTGGATGCCGAGGAATTTGCTGGCATTGCTCGATTCCAGTCTCACCTAGCGTTATAGACTTAAGGCTTCTAGGAGAAACAAACATGGACGCAATCCGTATCGCACTCATGGTGCTACTTTTCATCATCAGCTTGCTGCTTACCCTTTTGATTTTGCTTCACAAGGGTCGCGGTGGCGGACTTTCCGACATGTTCGGGGGTGGTGTTTCAACCACTATGCAGTCTTCAGGCGTTGCCGAGCGCAACTTGAATCGAATCACCATCATTCTCGGTGTGGTTTGGGTCGTAATTATCGTTGCACTAGGTCTGTTTGCGCGTTTTACCGCATCTGCCTAGCAACCCCAAACAAGATTTCCGGCGGTCTGGTCAATGTACCAGACCGTCTTTTCTTTGCCCGAAATTCGACCAGCAGGTAGTGATTCGGGAGTGTCGCCGAACACTACAGACACAGCATCGGCTTTGTCGGCACCTGCCACGGTAAACCAAATTTGCTTAGCCTTGTTGATGGTTTCGTAGGTGAACGAAAGACGCTGAGGTGGAGGTTTAGGGGAGTTGTGCACTGCAATCACGTTTTCACGGCCACTAAGAGACTCCTGGCCTGGGAAAAGGCTTGCAACGTGGCCATCTGGCCCCATACCCATCAACATCAGGTCGAAGGAGATCCCTTCGCTAGCGAATTGATCTTCGAATAATGAGGCAGCTTCGTCTAGATTTAGATTTGCGGATTTTGCTGGAAACTCGTGAATGTTCTGCGATGGGATGTTCAGCCTGGAAATCCAAGCGCCCTGGGCTTGTTTAGCATTGCGATCATCGCTATCGGATTCCACGAAACGTTCGTCGCCCCACCAGATGTGAAGGCGCGCTAAATCCAGTTTCGAAAATGGCAGATCCGCACAGGCGGTAAGAGTGGCAATTCCGACAGTTCCACCTGTAACTGCTAGGTCTACACGAGTCTGGCTTGCAAGTTTTTCCTTTAGGAACTCCAACAGATCGTTGGCGACTTGGTTGGCGACTGAGTTGCCATCCTTGAATCGATTGACTATCGGGCGAACCACTTGATAACTTTCCCGAATAGTTCGTCCGGATCCAGTCGGCGAAGGTCTTCGCTCAGGCAATCGCGGTCGCTTCGTCTCGGCAGGGAAATTTCTCGGGTCGGCTGGGTCGGCTGAATCAGTGTCGCAACATCAGGAACTCGTCGAACGATCTCGATGTCACCCGACTTGCGAATCAGTTTGACGCCTTTGATACCACTAACTGACTTACCTCGTGGTTCCCGAGTGATTTGAACCTCGAGCTTTAGCTTCAAGCTCAACCAGGCCGCCAGAAGGTCGGTACTCGGTGAATCCGGAGCTCCCGTTACTTCGACACCCAAGATGGAGTCGTATGGTGGCTGGTCTAGGATTGCCGCCAACTGTGCACGCCAAAGCGTCAAACGAGTCCATGAGAAGTCCGAGTCACCAGGCTGGTATCCAGCAGCTAATTCGCGAAGAAACTCGTGTGGGTCGGGCTGGGTGGCAGCATCGGTAATGCGTCTAGTCGCAATTCGCCCGATTGATGACTCTGCCAGGTTCTCTGGAGCCTCAGAAGGCCACCAGGCCACAACTGGGGCGTCTGGGAGCAGCAATCCAGTTACGAGCAACTCGGGGTCGCTGGCGGCTTCACCATGGGCTTTGAGAACAATCACTTCAGATGCCCCAGCATCTCCGCCAACGCGAATCTCAGCGTCTAGCTTCGCCTTGGCACTGGAAGCCTGATCTCCGTGTGCCAAGACAATGATTCGACATGGGTGTTCGCGAGAAGACTCATTTGCCGATTTGATGGCAGGCTCTAAGCCTTTCATTGAGGTTTGGATAACTAGGGTTAGTACACGGCCAAGCGCGACCGCACCTCCCTGTTCACGAATTTGAACGAGAGCTTTGGAAACTTTACTGATCGTAGTGTCTTTGAGTTCAACGATCATGGTCTACGCCAAGCCCTTCCATCTTGTTCAAGCATTCTGTCTGCCGAAAGTGGACCCCAGGTGCCAGGACGGTACTGTTCAGGCTGACCCTGTTTCTCCCAGAATTCCTCGATTGGGTCGAGGATCTTCCAAGATAGTTCCACTTCTTCGTGACGTGGGAAAAGAGGCGGATCACCTAACAACACGTCAAGAATCAAACGCTCATAGGCTTCCGGGCTCGCTTCGGTAAAAGCGTGTCCATATCCGAAGTCCATGGTCACATCTCGAACCTGCATGCCAACGCCAGGAACCTTTGATCCGAAACGAATGGTTACGCCTTCATCAGGCTGAACACGAATAACCAAGGCGTTTTGACCGAGTTCAGACGTTTGGTCAGCTGCAAAAAGTTGTTGAGGAGCTCGTTTGAACACGACAGCAATCTCGGTAACACGTCGTCCCAGTCGCTTTCCTGCACGAAGGTAGAAGGGAACTCCAGCCCATCGGCGAGTATTAATGTCCAAGCGCATTGCAGCGTAAGTTTCAGTTGTGGATTCCGGGTTCATGCCGTCTTCTTCGAGGAAGCCAAGAACTTCTTCACCGCCTTGCCAGCCGCCGGCATACTGACCGCGGGCTGTGTACTTGCCAAGGTCTTTAGGAAGGTGCACAGCCTGCAGAACCTTTTCCTTTTCATTACGCAAATCTGCGGCGTCGAAGGAGACTGGCTCCTCCATTGCAGTTAGTGCAAGTAGCTGCAAAAGGTGGTTTTGGATTACGTCTCGGGCAGCACCAATGCCGTCGTAGTAACCGGCTCGACCTCCAACACCGATGTCTTCTGCCATGGTGATTTGCACATGGTCGATGTAGTTGGCGTTCCAGAGAGGCTCGAAAAGCTGATTAGCAAATCGTAGAGCCAAAATGTTCTGTACGGTTTCCTTGCCCAGATAGTGATCAATGCGGAAAATCGAATCGGCAGGGAATACCGCTTCGACTACATCGTTCAGCTCACGAGCCGACTTGAGGTCATGTCCAAAAGGTTTTTCAATTACGACTCTGCGGAACTCGTCTGGCTTAGGCTCTGCCAAACCACTGCGGCTTAGTTGACGGCAGACCAGTGGGAAAGCCTTAGGCGGAATCGAAAGATAGAACGCGTGGTTTCCATTGGTGCCTCGCTTGGTGTCCAGCTCTTCAATGGTGGCCTTCAGACGATCGAAGGCAGCGTCGTCATCGAATTCACCTTGGACGAATCGAATACCCTCAGAAAGTTGTTGCCAAACTTCTTCGCGGAACGGGGTGCGAGCGTACTCACGAACCGAGTCGTGTACGACCTTGGCAAAATCCTGGTTTTCCCACTCACGACGAGCGAAGCCAACCAGTGCAAAACCAGGTGGCAAAAGACCTCGGTTAGCCAAGTCATAGACCGCTGGCATAAGTTTCTTACGCGAAAGGTCGCCGGTGACACCAAAGATGACGAGCGAACTTGGACCTGCAATCCGGTTGAGGCGGCGATCGTCTGGGTCGCGTAGGGGATTGTGGTCTTTCCCCAAACGTGCTGGACTCATCAATTACTCCTAGAGGCTTGCGGAAATCTGTGAAACTGCAGCGACCACGTCGCTCAATGTGAGCCTTAGCACCGGGCGCCCATGTTCGGCAAGAACAGCCGCATCGCCAGAGGCTTGAGATGCAATCAGTTCACCTAGTGTGAAGTCGCGACCAGGAACGCTGATGTCGTTTACAGGTCTTGAAACCAACTGGATGTAAATACCTTGCGCAGGCCCACCCTTGTGGTACTGACCAGTCGAGTGCAAGAAACGTGGAGCCCAACCAAAGGTTGTTGGTCGACCCGAAGCCTTAGCCAGCAGGTTCCGAAGTTTGGCAACCTCTGGATATTCAACTCGGTCGAGATATGCGTGAACTGAGACATAGCTGTCAGTTTCAGCAGTGTCTAGCCACGAGGCTAAGGCCGATTTGAGATCAGACAAACCGTCAAGCTCAAAACCTAAGTTTCTAACCTCAACCGCGCCATCAACGAACATGGCCGGAACTTCTGGCGCTCGGTTCTCGAGCATCCCTCTCGCAGCAATTTTTGCTGATTCGACGTCTGGCTGGTCAAATGGGTTGATACCGATTAGGCGCGAAGCCACTACGGTAGCGAACTCCCAAAGCAGGAACTGCCCGCCGAGGCTACCAGACACTGAAAGTTCATTTTCTGCAGCTGTGTCAGCGTTCGCAACAAGACGAGCAACAACGAGGTCGCTTGGCTTCTCCGTTAGTTCAGGTGCATCCAAACCAAGCACGACGGGGAGTACGCCCTTGCCAAGCTTGCCGGTCGATTCAGCGATTAGTTGCTCTGCCCAGTCTCCGAGACCAACGATGGCAGTTCCGTCTTCAACCAGAGCCAACTTGTCTGCAAATGTATCAGCCCCAGCAGTGCGAGCCATTGCAGCACCAAGTCGCAGCCCTGGGTTTGATGCTTCATCTTTCGAAAGAACCACTAGTGCTGAAACAGCTTCGTTGAGAAGGCGCTGAATGTCGGCACCAGCAAGTCCTGAAGGTACTAGACCGAACGCTGTTAATGCCGAGTAACGTCCACCTACAGTTGGATCGGCGTTGAAGATTCGGTAACCGTCGAATGTCGCAGCTTTCTCCATAGGTGAACCAGGATCAGTGACAATAACGATACGGTCAGTCTTATCAATACCAGCTGCCGTGAACGCAGCCTCAAAGAGACGCTTTTGAGAATCTGTTTCTACAGTGGAACCAGACTTCGACGAAACCACAACCGCAGTGCGGGTGAGATCTCCGTTTAGGGCCTTTCCAACCTGTTCAGGGTTAGTGGAATCCAAAACCACGAGTTCGACACCAGCACTCTGGGTGATTACCTCGGGTGCTAACGATGAGCCGCCCATGCCACAGAGCACAAATCGGTTGACTCCAATGCCTGCGAAGTAGTCGCGCAATTCCAGGATGCCTGATATAAGCGACTGCGAGTCCGTCGCCGAATGCGTCCAACCAAGACGGATTGAACTTTCTGCCTCGGCATCTTTACCCCAAAGAGTGAAGTCTTTCGCGGCTATACGGCTTGCAACTTTGTCGCTTACTAGCTGACCGATGACCGATTCAACGGCTGTCTGAGTTGAGCCACTAGTAGCAACTTTGATAGCCATTATTTGGCAGCCTTAAGTGCAGTTTCAACGCTTTCAACAAGCTCTGCCCAAGAAATGTTGAACTTATCTACACCCTCAGCCTCAAGCAGCTCGGTGGCTTCGTCGTAACTAACACCCTGGGCTGCGATTGCATCGAGGATTGCCTGCGCTTCGACGTAGTGACCGGTGATTGAATTCGCTGGGACTACGCCGTGATCGAATACTGCTTCCATCGTCTTTTCAGGCATTGTGTTTACAAGCATTGGGGCAACCAATTCGATGACATAAAGAGTGTCTGGCAGTGCAGGGTCCTTCACACCGGTTGAAGCCATCAATGGACGCTGCTTGTTAGCACCGGCTTCGGCCAACTGCGCCCAACCGTCCGTGGCGAATTCTTGCTCAAATACCTGGTAGGCGAGACGGGCATTGGCTAGACCTGCCTTGCTCTTCAGCGCGTTGGCCTCCTCGGTGCCAACTTCCGAAAGGCGCTTGTCAAGTTCGGTGTCGACGCGCGAAACGAAGAATGAGGCAACCGAGTGAATCTTCGAAAGGTCGTGACCGCTAGCTTGAGCCTTTGAGATACCTGCAACGTAGGCAGCGATTACTTCACGGTAGCGCTGCAACGAGAAAATTAGGGTTACGTTGACGCTAATGCCTTCTGCGATCACATCGGTGATAGCGGATAGTCCAGCCTTGGTAGCAGGAATCTTGATCATTACGTTTTCGCGATTGACTTTGGCGAACAGTTCCTTCGCCTGAGCGACGGTTCCTGCAGCATCGTGCGCAAGACCTGGCTCGACTTCGATCGACACTCGACCGTCAAAACCAGCGGTTGCATCGTAGACTCCGCGGAAAATGTCACAAGCATTAGCCACATCCACGGTGGTGATTTCAAAGATGGCTTGCGTGGCTGAGGTTCCGGCGGCGGCAAGTTCGGCAACCTGTGGACCATAGCCTTCGCCTTTGCCCAAGGCACCAGCGAAGATTGTGGGGTTGGTGGTTACACCTGAAACCGAACGCGAAGTAATGAGCGACGCTAAGTTGCCTGATTCGATACGGCTGCGAGAGAGGTCGTCGAGCCAGATGCTGACACCGTTTGCGGAAAGTTGCTGAAGTGGATTGTTCATAGTTTCTAGGCCTTCTTTAGGCTGCTCTTGGCGGCAGCAACGACGTTTTCTACAGTCATTCCGAATTCACGGAACAAAGTTTTGTAATCGGCAGAAGCGCCGAAGTGTTCAATCGATACGCTTTCGCCAAATGGCCCGACGTACTTGTGCCAGCCAAGTGATAGCCCAGCCTCAACCGAGACACGAGCTTTGACGTTGGAAGGTAGAACCGAGTTTCGGTATTCCTCGCTCTGCTGGTCAAACCACTCAACACAAGGAGCTGAAACAACACGGGTCGAAACACCGCTGGCTTCGAGTTCAAGACGTGCAGCTAGTGCAAGTTGAACTTCAGAACCGGTTGCAATCAGGATTACCTTAGGCTTTCCGTTTTTGGCCTCGGCTAGCACGTATGCACCCTTTAGAGTGTTCTCGGCGCCCGCGTAGGTCACTCCGGTTGCATCGGGTGTCTCGCGGTTCACGACCGGCAGGTTCTGACGAGACAGCGCGATCCCAGACGGCGCGTCCTGATCTTTGAGCATTCCCATCCACGCATAGGCGGTTTCGTTTGCATCAGCCGGACGAACGACGTTTAGATTCGGAATCGCACGTAAGGTAGCCAACTGTTCGATTGGCTGGTGAGTTGGTCCATCTTCACCTAGAGCAACAGAGTCGTGGGTCCAAACAAAAATCGAAGGAACACCCATGAGTGCCGCCAATCGAACTGCCGGACGCATGTAGTCGCTGAAAATCAGGAAGGTGCCACCGAACGGACGGGTGTGGCCGCTCAGTGCGATGCCGTTCAAAATTGAACCCATGGCGTGTTCGCGAATACCGAAGTGCAGTACGCGACCGTACTTATCTCCACTCCACTCGTGCGTTGACCATTCGGCTGGAACAAATGACTTGGCACCGCTGATGGTGGTCAAGTTGGATTCTGCTAAGTCAGAAGACCCGCCCCAAAGTTCAGGCATAACGTTGGCAATTCCATTGATCACCTTGCCCGAAGCGGCTCGGGTAGAGACTTCAGTTCCACCATCGAAAACCGGTAGTGAAGCCTCGAGTTCAGCTGGCAGTTCTCCAGCTAATAGCCGGTTTAAAAGTGCCTTCTTCTCTGGATTTTCCGAAGCCCAAACATCAAATGATGCATCCCAAACCTTGCGGTTTTCGTCGGCGTAGGTCTGGTAACCGCGGGTGTGTGCGATTACTTCACTATCTACCTGGAAGGTTTGTTCTGGGTCAAAGCCCAAAACCTCTTTGAGGCCTGCCAATTCTTCTGCACCCAGTGCTGAACCGTGAATCTTGCCGGTGTTCTGCTTCTTCGGTGAAGGCCATCCAATGATGGTACGCAAACGAATCAGCGATGGCTTGTCGGTTACCGACTTTGCAGTCTGAATAGCGGTGTAAAGCTCTTCGAGGTCTTCTTGGTAGTTGCCAGTCTTGCGCCAGTCGACTGTCTGAGTGTGCCAGCCGTAAGCGTCGTAGCGACCAATGATGTCTTCGGTAAAGGCGATGTTGGTGTCATCCTCAATCGAAATCTGGTTGCTGTCGTAAATGACGACAAGGTTTCCTAGTTTCTGGTGACCTGCAAGCGAGGCGGCTTCCGAAGTTACGCCTTCCTGCATGTCGCCGTCACCAGCGACCACATAGACGAAGTGGTCGAACGGGCTTGAACCTAGGGGAGCGGCTGGATCGAAAAGCCCACGCTCATAGCGAGCAGAGTAGGCAAAACCAGTTGCCGAGGCCAAGCCTTGGCCAAGTGGACCAGTGGTAATTTCAACACCCTTGGTGTGTTTGAACTCTGGGTGGCCAGGAGTTGCCGAACCCCAGGTGCGCAGGGCCTTCAGGTCTTCTAGCTCAAGACCATAGCCGTGTAAGTAAAGCTGGTTGTACAGAGTCAGGGAAGAGTGTCCAACGCTAAGGATGAATCGGTCGCGTCCAATCCAACGATCGTCTTTAGGGTCGTGACGCATCACCTTGTTGAACAGGAGGTATGCTACCGGCGCAAGAGAAATGGCCGTTCCAGGGTGGCCGTTTCCGACTTTCTCAACAGCGTCTGCTGCGAGAACACGTGCGGTATTTACAGCCTTTGTATCAAGCTCGGACCAGTGGAATGCTGACACAGCAGCTCCTGACGTTTGTGAACCAACGAGGTTCAAGTGAATATGGAGGGCCTCATCGCCTAGATAGTAGGAAAATCACCTTGACTATGGTGAAAGTCTACTACCGAGCAAGCCTGTAAACTGGCTTCTAATGTCTAAGTTTCGCGCCTATGTTGCACTCACCAAACCCCGTGTTATTGAGTTGCTGCTGGTCACCACCGTGCCTGCAATGGTCCTCGCGAACAAAGGTTTTCCCAACATACTCTTAGTTTTGAACGTACTTATCGGTGGGGCGCTGTCTGCCGGAAGTGCTAACGCGTTCAACTGCTACATCGACGCCGACATCGACAAAATCATGGGACGCACCAAGGGTCGACCTCTGGTTACCGGTGAACTCACCAAAAAAGAAGCTCTGGCTTTCGCATACATCACCGGTTTTGTTTCTGCTGCCTTCCTGTGGATCACAGCGGGATGGCTTTCGGCTTTACTCTCGTTGGCAGCGATCTTGTTCTATGTCTTGATTTACACATTGCTTCTAAAGCGCCGAACACCTCAAAACATTGTTTGGGGCGGCGCAGCTGGCGCGGCACCCGTTTTGATCGGTTGGGCTGCCGTTACCCAAGACCTTTCAGTTTCAGCCTGGCTCTTGTTTTTGCTGATTTTCCTTTGGACGCCACCGCACTATTGGCCTCTATCGATGAAATACCGCGACGACTACGCGGCTGCTGGGGTACCTATGCTTCCAGTCGTCCGAAACCCACAGATTGTTGGCGCGCAAATTCTGCTTTATAGCTGGGCGATGGTTACCAGTTCACTACTCTTGATTCCCGCGGCCAATATGGGACTTATCTATACGATCACCGCGGCAGCCTTCGGGATTTGGTTTACTTTCGAGGCAACTGTGCTTTATCGACAGTCGAAAGTTGGAGAACCGCAATCTCCTATGCGACTGTTTCATGGGTCTATCAGTTATCTGACCGTATTGTTTCTTGCGGTAGCAGTGGATCCAATCCTGCATTTCCCGCTTTACTAGGTTCGCTTAATTTCTTCTAGTCGCGCCAGTGACTCGATTCTCTCGACTGCATGGTCAACGATGCGCTTCGGATAGCCAAAGCTGTAGCCGTGAGCAACTTCCCAAGGTTCGAGAGCGCGGGAGCCGCTCAGGTGTCTCAGTTCTGGGACGTATTTTCGTACATAGTCACCATTGGGATCGAATTTGAAGCCCTGACTAATTGGGTTGAAAACTCGGAAATAAGGGGAGGCGTCTGTTCCGCAACCAGCTGTCCATTGCCAGCCGTGACTGTTCGAAGCCGGGTCAAAATCGGTGAGATTTTCTTCGAACCAAGAAGCACCGTGTTGCCATTCGATGTGCAAGTCTTTCACAAGGAAGGACGCCACAATCATGCGCACTCGGTTGTGCATCCAGCCAGTGGTTAGCAGTTGGCGCATGCCGGCATCGACCATCGGGAAACCGGTCTTACCGGCTTTCCATGCCTCGAACTGGTCACCGGGTTCGTCATAACGCATTTGCTCGAATCGGCTGTCTAGATATTCCGTCAATGAACTGGGCTTATTCCATAGAACATCGGCATAGAACTCACGCCAAGCGATTTCCTTGCGAAAAACATCACCTCCCGGCCCAGAAGGAAGGGCCGAAAGTATCGTGCGCGGGTGTATTTCACCGTGACTCAAAGCGTGCGAGAGATGTGAAGTTCCGCCCAAGTCCGCGCGATTGCGGTTCTCGGCATAGTCTTCCACGCGGTTTTGTAAGAATGAATGCAGTGTTTTCAATGCCTGCAGTTCACCTGCGATGGTGCCGTTTCCTAATGGAAGTTGAGCGTCGAATAACGTATCCCTCTCAAAGGGGGAAATCTTGTCAAGATTTGGGACCGGAATTGGTAGTCCCGGATCTTGTTTCATCCATTCGTTGAAGAACGGCGTGTAAACGCGGTAGGGGGTTCCGTCAGACTTGCGAACAGTTCCGGGTTCAATTGCGTAGTTACTACCAACCCTGACCAACTCGACGTCGATAACCTGTAAGTCCTTGGCAATTGCTTGCAACTCCTTGACACCGTTGGTATCAAATAGATTCGTCACGTACACCTTAGAGACGCCTAGATATGTAGCGACCTCCAGTAGTTCGACTGGCTTTCTTACGATTCGTAGCCGATTCGACAACTGTGCATTCAAGTGTTGCCAAGAGGATCGAAGGGAATTTTGACGAATTTGGGATAGTGATTCGAATGGTGCTCCGATTTGATCAGCTGTTGCAATGCAATAAACAGAATCGTTTTCTTCGATGGCTAGATTCAAGGCAGCATGGTCAGAAACTCGCAAATCCTTGCGATACCAAACAATGGCTTTCGTCATTTACTTCGAACGGCTAACCATTGCAGCGTAAGTAGTGCTGCCAGGGTCGCTGCAAGTCCGATATGGAGCAGCACCAACCCAATTGGCAAACCAAGTCGCGCCTGAGCGACTCCAACAGCGGCCTGAACAAGCAGTACAACGAGAGTCCAAAAGGTAAGGCGACTAGCGTATCCATCGACGTCGCGACGTCGTGTTTTTCCAAGAAGGAAAATAGCAATCGCCAACGCGATGTAGGCAGGGTAAGAGTGGAAGTGTTGCCATAGTTCGGAATCGAGCCCGTTGCGTGGCGCCGCATAATCGCCAGCGTGCGGTCCGCTACCGGTGACGACGATGCCGACAAGAATTGCAATTGTTCCGAAAAGCACAAGCGCCAAGGAAAGAGTCTTTTCACCCCTCGCACTTACGGTGGTAGTTGGTTCATAAACACGCCAAATCTGCAATGAAGCGATTGCAATCATGGCCGCACTAATCACGAAATGGAGACCAACAACCCATGGGTTGAGCTTGGTTAGGACAGTGATGCCACCAACTAATGCCTGCAGGAAGATTCCAGCAATTAGCCAAATTCCGGTAGATAGTACCTTGCGCCCATTGCGCACTCGGATGCTGGCAACGACAAACGACAAGGCTACTGCAAGCAGAACGAAGGTCAAAAGGCGGTTACCAAACTCGATGAGACCGTGAATTCCCATTTCTGGAACTGTAACTAGAGAATCGGGCGTGCAATTAGGCCAAGTTGGGCAACCTAAACCCGAGGCAGTTAGTCTCACCGCGCCGCCGGTAGCGACAATCAGGATTTCAGAAATTAGCGAAGCCCATGCGAGCACACGAAAAGATTTTTCGTTGAATAGCCTCTGCAACGAATTCATGACCGAAACCTTTACCAGTTCTTTCCGCCTCAAGTAGAATTGGGCGAGGTGCGGTGCTGCACCATCCTTCATAAGTCTTACACGCCTTTGTTTCGTGTGCGCAGGTTTGGGAATTATTTTGCACCGTTAGTCGTTCTATCAAGCGAAGAAAGGTTTTGGTTTGTCCGAGAACATTATTGACCGTCCAGAGCTTGACAGCCTAGGCAACTACGAATTTGGTTGGTCCGACGCTTCGCAAGCTGGAGATTCGGCACGACGTGGAATCAACGAAGACGTCGTCCGCGACATTAGTTCAAAGAAATCCGAAGCAGATTGGATGCTCGAACGCCGGCTGAAGGGTTTCGAGTATTTCCTTCGCAAGCCAATGCCGAACTGGGGATCGGACCTATCGGGCATTGACTTCGACAACATTAAGTACTTCGTTCGGTCAACTGAGCGCCAAGCCGCTTCCTGGGAAGACCTTCCAGAAGACATTAAGAACACCTACGAACGACTCGGAATCCCAGAAGCCGAACGTAGCCGACTAGTTGCTGGTGTTGCCGCGCAGTACGAATCCGAGGTTGTCTACCACCAAATCCAGGAGGAACTAGAGGCCCAGGGCGTCATCTTCCTAGATACCGACACGGCACTCAAAGAGCACCCTGAGATCTTCCAAGAGTATTTCGGCACGGTTATACCCGCAGGCGACAACAAATTTGCAGCTCTAAACACTGCTGTTTGGTCTGGAGGATCTTTCGTTTATGTACCTAAGGGCGTTCACGTAGAGATCCCGCTTCAGGCCTATTTCCGAATCAACACCGAGAACATGGGCCAATTCGAGCGCACGCTAATAATCGCGGATGAAGGCTCTTACGTTCACTACATCGAGGGTTGTACCGCACCTATCTACCAGAGCGACTCGTTGCACTCGGCAGTTGTTGAAATCGTTGTTAAGAAGAACGCTCGCGTTCGTTACACAACCATCCAAAACTGGTCTACCAACGTTTACAACCTCGTGACCAAGCGAGCCGTTGCCGAAGCTGGTGCCACCATGGAGTGGGTCGACGGAAACATTGGTTCCAAGGTAACCATGAAATATCCAGCAGTTATTCTGGCGGGCGAACACGCCAAGGGTGAAACCCTTTCCGTGGCCTTCGCCGGTCCGGGTCAGCACCAGGATGCCGGTGCCAAGATGATTCACCTTGCACCAAACACTTCCTCATCGATCATTTCAAAGTCGATTGCGCGTGGTGGAGGTCGCACTTCATATCGCGGTGAGATTCGAGTGAACCCTGGTGCCTACAATTCGGCCAACACCGTACGTTGTGACGCTCTATTGGTAGACACCATTAGTCGCTCTGATACTTATCCGGCCGTTGATGTGCGCGAAGACAACGTAACCATGGGTCACGAAGCGACGGTCTCTCGTGTGAGCGATGAGCAACTCTTCTACTTGCAGTCACGTGGCTTGCCGGAGGACGAGGCAATGGCCATGATTGTCCGAGGGTTCATCGAGCCGATCGCCAAAGAGCTACCAATGGAATACGCATTAGAGCTAAACAAACTTATTGAAATGCAAATGGAAGGGGCTGTTGGTTAGTGGAACAGCACAGCCATGGAGCCGATGTGCCGCTCCAGATACGTTCAGAGCGCTTACGTTCCGCATCTCCTGCAGATTTCGCACCGATTACTATTCGAGACGAGCAGTGGCGTTACCTTCCTGTTGAACGCCTCGGTGGGCTAGATGCTGGTGTAAGCAAATTCACCGGTGCTGTATCAGGCGTCGAGATGGCTTCCGCGACAGCAGTTGGCACGGTAGCGCTACCTGAAGACTTGATTGCAGCCAATGTTTGGTCGCTTGGCGACGCCAAAGAGATTGTTGTAAAAGACGGTGAATACCGAAATATCGAGATCAAGTCGATTGACAAAAAGCAGGGTGTGCAGTTTTTCATCACTAACGAGAAGTTCTCTAAAGCAACTATTGTCTTCAATCACACTGGTTCTGGTTCGCTAGCGGAAGTAGTTGAGATTCAGGTTGCCGATGAGTCTGAACTAACCGTGATTTCAATACAAGACTTCGAGAATGATTCGGTACTCACTTCGTCGCAGTTCGCCCAGATTGGTCGCAATGGTCGTTTGAAGCACATCGTCGTATCTATCGGCGGCAAGACCATTCGTGTTGTGCCGTCGGTCACTTTCGCCGGTGAGGGAGCCTCGGTTGAGATGCTTGGCGCCTACTTTGCAAACGGTGACCAGCACATCGAACATCGCCCTTTTGTTGACCACAATGTCGCAAACTGTGAATCCAATGTTGCCTACAAGGGTGCTTTGCAAGGCGCGAAGGCACACACCGTATGGGTCGGTGATGTGCTTATTCGTCAGGCTGCTGAAGGTACTAAGACCTACGAACTGAACAGAAATTTGCTTCTCACCGACGGTGCTAGAGCAGACTCTGTTCCTAACCTGGAAATTGAAACTGGGCAAATCGAAGGTGCTGGTCACGCTAGTGCAAGTGGTCGATTTGATGATGAGCAGTTGTTCTACTTACAGGCACGTGGAATTCCGGAGCTAGAAGCCAAACGTCTCGTCGTGAAGGGCTTCCTAAACGACGTAATCTCCCAGATTGGTAACGAGGAACTTGAAACACATCTGAACGGAAAAATCGCTCAGAATCTTGAAGGAGCTGTGAACTAAATGGCGCACTTGATTATGCCTGAAGCAAATTTGAAGCCTGGGCAGGTTGTCCGCGCCAATATTTTGGAGCACGCTATCGCTATCGCACGCGGCAAAGATGGCAACGTTTACGCAATCGATGATAAGTGTTCACACGGTGAAATCAGTCTGAGTGAAGGATTTGTTGAGCAAGACACCATCGAGTGCTGGGCACACAGTGCCAAGTTCTCACTAGCAACAGGTGAGGCACTAACTCTTCCGGCCTTCGAACCAGTAGCCGTCTACGAAGTCTTTATAGAAGATGGCAACATCTTCCTCGAATACGATCCAGCGTAAGGAAACATCATGTCGATACTTGAAATCAAGAACCTACACGTAAGTGTTGAAACCGAAAGTGGCAGCAAGGAAATCCTCCGCGGTGTTGACCTCGTAATCAAGAGCGGTGAAACCCACGCAATTATGGGACCCAACGGTTCCGGAAAATCAACATTGGCCTACTCGATTGCCGGTCACCCGAAGTACGAAGTTACCTCCGGAGAAATCCTTTTGGATGGTGAAGACGTACTCGCCATGAGCCCAGACGAACGAGCTCGTGCGGGCCTCTTCTTGGCAATGCAGTATCCAGTTGAAATTCCTGGAATCTCGGTAAGTAACTTTCTGCGAACAGCAAAGACCGCAATCGATGGTGAAGCACCTGCACTTCGTCCTTGGATCAAGGAAGTAAAGGAAACCATGTCGAATCTCCGTATGGACGCAGCCTTCACCGAACGCAACGTGAATGAAGGCTTCTCGGGCGGCGAGAAGAAGCGTCACGAGATTCTGCAGCTAGAGCTTCTGAAGCCAGGTTTCGCTGTTCTCGATGAAACCGACTCTGGACTAGACGTTGATGCCTTGAAGATTGTCTCTGAAGGTGTAAACCGCGCCCAAGCAGCAAACAACATGGGTGTTCTATTGATTACCCACTACACCCGCATTTTGAAGTACATTAAGCCAGATTTCGTGCACGTTTTTGTTGCCGGAAAGGTCGCCGAAGAGGGCGGACCAGAGCTGGCTGAGCGCCTTGAGGCAGAAGGCTACGACAGGTACCTAAGCTAATGGCCAAGGAACTGAGCCCAGAACGTCACGATCAAGTTATCGAGGCCCTAAAGGATGTTATTGACCCAGAAATTGGTGTGAATATCGTTGACCTCGGTCTCATCTACGGTGTCGAGGAGTCGGAATACGACGGTTCACTATTGATTAACATGACTCTAACTTCGGCCGGTTGCCCGCTGACCGATGTTCTTGAGGAGCAAACCGCAGCTGCTTTGGATGGAGTTACCGAGGCATTTCGCATTAACTGGGTTTGGATGCCACCTTGGGGTCCAGAGCTAATCACCGAGGACGGTCGCGAACAAATGCGTGCGATTGGATTTGCCATCTAGCAATGCTCGCTGTCCATGACCTAGAAATTCGAATTGGCGCCAGACTTCTTATGTCTGGCGTTAATTTTCGTGTTGACCAGGGCGACAAAATTGGTTTGGTCGGCCGCAACGGTGCTGGCAAGACCACTCTCACGAAGATTTTGGCGGGGGAGAACCCGCCCACCGGTGGCAATGTAGAGCGTCACGGCGAAATTGGTTATCTACCTCAAGACCCTCGCTCAGGTGATCCTGAAGAGCTTGCTCGAACCCGCATTTTGAACGCGCGTGGTTTAGGTGACCTCATGGTCAAGTTGGAACAAGCAACCGAGGACATGGGCTCTATAGACCAAGAGGTCTACGACCGAGGAATGCGCAATTACTCACGATATGACGATGAGTTTCAGAGTGCTGGAGGCTATGCCGCGGAAGCCGAGGCATCGGCAATTGCCAGCAACCTCGGAATTAAGGATTCGATTCTGAATCAGCCACTCAAGACTCTTTCTGGCGGTCAACGTCGCAGAATCGAACTGGCTCGCATCCTGTTCTCAAACGCGCGAACCATGATTCTCGATGAACCTACCAACCACCTAGATGCAGATTCGGTGATTTGGCTTCGCGATTTCCTTAAAAGTTACACCGGTGGCTTGATTGTGATCAGTCACGATGTTGATCTCATAGGCGAGACCGTTAATCGTGTCTTCTACTTGGATGCAATTCGAACTGTTATTGACGTCTACAACATGGGTTGGCACAACTACTTGAAGCAGCGTGAAAGCGACCAGGAGCGCCGTAAGCGCGAGCGAGCCAACGCCGAGAAGAAGGCCAGCACTTTGCAATTACAAGCCGCCAGATTCGGTGCAAAAGCCTCCAAAGCTGCCGCGGCCCACCAAATGGTTAAGCGTGCCGAAAAGCTAATTTCCGGGCTTGAAGATGTTCGCGAAGTCGACCGTGTTGCTCGCATTCGATTCCCTGAACCAGCGCCTTGTGGCAAGACTCCTCTCTTCGCGGAGAATCTGAGCAAATCCTACGGTTCTTTGGAAATCTTCACGGCCGTTGATTTGGCTATCGACAAAGGTTCCAAAGTTGTAGTACTCGGTCTCAATGGAGCTGGTAAGACAACACTGTTACGCATCTTGTCTGGTATCGACAGTTCCGACACCGGGCGAGTGATTCCTGGACATGGCCTCAAGGTTGGCTACTACGCCCAGGAACACGAAACTCTCGACGTATCCAAATCAGTTCTCGAAAACATGCAGCGTTCAGCACCTCAACTTAATGACACCGACTGCCGCAAGGTGCTTGGCTCATTTCTGTTTACAGGTGACGACGTAAATAAGCCAGCAGCAGTGCTTTCCGGCGGCGAAAAAACTCGATTGGCGCTAGCCACACTCGTGGTTTCTTCAGCCAACGTTTTATTGCTTGATGAACCAACCAACAACTTGGACCCAGCAAGCCGTGAAGAGATTTTGAATGCTCTCAACTCATTCTCCGGTGCAGTAGTTTTGGTTTCTCACGATGAAGGCGCGGTTCGAGCCCTGAATGCGGATCGAGTTTTGATTTTGCCTGATGGCGTTGAGGATCACTGGAATGAAAGTTACGCAGAACTTATTTCTCTGTCGTAATTGAGTCTTCGAATTCCGCGTCCAACTTTGCCCGCTTCGACTTCAATTTGTTGGGTGTTGTCCCTGCGGCATCCTGTTGATCCTTACGAATTCTCCAAGCAAGAGCCGAGATTGACATAGCCGCGAAGAGTATCCATTGAACCGCGTAACTCAGGTTATTGCCTTCATCGATACTTGGTTTTGGCATGGCTGTAAGTGGAACGCTGGCCATCGGTGATTCTGAAACCATGCGGAGGTAACTCTTTTGGAAAGTAGTTTGAATGCCTGTCTTCTTCGCAGCCAACGCGATATTGATAGAGGCAATCTGGCCTAAAGGCGCACCACGACTCAGTTGCGGCTCAGCAGACATGACTTTACCGATCAAGGTAATTTCTGCCCCAGAAATATCAGGAATGTTGTCGGGCAGGTCCTGACGATCTCCGGTAGGCAGCCAACCGCGACTCACGAAGATAATCGAACTACCCGTGTCGAACGGGACCAACTGTTCAAAACCTGGTTGCCCGTTATTCGGTCGATTTCTAACCAGGAGAGCTTTTTCAACTAGGTAGTGCCCGGTGAGAGAAACAGCACGCCAGTTGAGTCTAGGTACTGAAAAGTCCCCGGCAGTAACTACTTGCGTATAAGGAACAGCCGGCTTTGCATAATTCTCGGTTACCAGAGCAATTGACGCCAGTTTGGCTTCACGCCGATCAAACTGCCAATTTGCTAGAAAGCCACAGGCAACCGAAAAAACAACAACCAGCAATAGCCAATTCAACCATTTTTTCATTTCACATCATCCACACGAATTAGGAAGCCGCGAACCGTCAGATACGTGATGAAGTAATCAAGATGCTCTTTGCATGAGCCCCAGTTCTTCTCCTTGTCATCCTGATGGATTTTTGGGTTTCGCCAGATCACTTGATGCTCGATAACGTTCGTACAGCCAACCCTAGAACACTTGTTCATTTGTCCTCGGATATGTGCTTGCCAACGTCAATTGAAAGTGGTTCTACTCGATTTACCTTTTGAGTTACCTTGCCCTCGCCGCCAACATTATTGGCAACAACAACTGCAAAATAAGGCAGAAAAATGGCACCGATTGCAAAGAGCCATTGCCATACTCCACTTGTGAACACAACTAGTGCCACACAAACGAACCTGGTCACCATAGAAATTGTATAAATGACCATTCGCCGACGTCGCTCGTTCTCGGGAGCTTCGCCAATTGAAGTAACTACGTGGTTTTTATTCATCAGGTCCTAGTAACAAGGCTAACAAAGACGCTTTGGGCATTCGCCCAAGTAAACTTTCATAACAAGCAAACTTCGAAAGGCATTCCATGAGCACTGCAAGAGTTGTACTAGTCACCGGTGGAAATCGCGGTATTGGACGCGCCATCGCCGAGGAATTTATCGCAGCTGGCCACAAGGTAGCCGTCACGGTTCGCAGTGGCGAAGGGCCGGTTGGTTCACTCAGTGTCAAGGCTGATGTGACCGATGCCAGCAGCTTGGACGCGGCCTTTGCAGAAGTAGAAGCACAACTGGGTCCGATTGAGGTGTTGGTTGCCAATGCCGGTATCACTCGTGACACCTTGCTAATGCGCATGACGGATGAAGAGTTCGAAGAAGTTGTAAACACCAACCTGAACGGCGTGTTCCGAGTTCTCAAGCGCGCCACTAAGGGAATGATCAAGGCACGTTTCGGTCGCGTAATTCTCATCGGAAGTGTTGTTGGACTACTTGGTAGTGCCGGTCAGGTGAACTACTCAGCCACCAAGTCGGCGTTGGTAGGCATGGCGCGCTCGGTCACACGTGAATTGGGAGCTCGCGGTATCACCGCAAACGTAGTAGCCCCTGGATTCATTGACACCGACATGACAGCGGAGTTGCCAGAAGCACAACAGGAAGACTACAAACGTCGTATCCCTGCAGGACGTTTTGCGGCACCGAGTGAAGTCGCAAAGGTCGTCACTTGGTTGGCAAGTGACGATGCAGCCTACATTTCTGGGGCTGTAATCCCTGTCGATGGCGGACTGGGAATGGGTCACTAATCCCGCTTTTCAAGTGTTTTCGTGGCAATATTGTCTAACTACTAAAGAACGGAATCTAATGTCGCTACTAGCAGGTAAGAAACTTCTGATCACCGGCGTGCTAACCGAAGCTTCGATTGCTTTCTCGGTTGCGCGCCTAGCCCAGGAGCAGGGTGCCGAGATCATCTTGTCTTCATTTGGTCGCATGCTTCCAATTACTCAAAAAATTGCCGAGCGCCTTCCAAAACCTGCTGCGGTTATCGAGCTTGACGCTACTAACGGCGAAGACCTTGCAGCACTAGAGTCTCGAGTTCGTGAACACTTGCCGCACCTAGACGGTATTGTTCACGCGATTGCATTTGCACCTCAGACCGCACTTGGTGGCAACTTCCTCGAGACCGAGTGGGAAGACGTCTCCACCGCAGTTCAGGTTTCGGCATACTCTCTAAAGTCGATCACCGTAGCGGCCAAGCCTTTACTAACTCGCGGTTCTTCGGTTGTTGGTCTTACTTTCGATGCCACCGTTTCATGGCCTGTCTACGACTGGATGGGTGTTGCTAAGGCTGCATTTGAGTCGGTTAGCCGTTACCTTGCTCGTTACCTAGGTAAGGACGGCATCCGAGTCAATCTAATTTCAGCTGGACCTCTTCGTACTACCGCCGCCAAGGGAATCCCTGGATTTGCAACCATGGAAGAACTTTGGACGGACCGCGCACCCCTAGGTTGGGATCTAACCGACACCGAGGCTGCTGCTCGTGGAATTATCGCACTGCTTTCAGACTGGTTCCCAGCAACCACCGGTGAAATGATTCACGTTGATGGCGGTCTGCACTCCACCGGAGCTTAAGTTCGAAAAAATAAAGAAGCCCTCGCAAACGTGAGGGCTTCTTTATTTGAGCTTTAGGTGGGGAATTACCAAGGCAAGATCTGGCGTATCAATCGATACATCGGCACGCTCTCGAACCATTGGTTTTGCGTTGTAAGCGAAAGAGAGACCGGCAACCTCAAACATATCAAGATCGTTTGCGCCATCTCCGATAGCGGCAACCCACGCAGTTTCCTCGCCAAAGTCTTCTGCCCATTCAATCAACGCTTCAGCTTTGGCAGCTCGGTCGATAATTTTCCCAACCAATCCACCGGTAAGGACGCCATCTTGAATCTCTAAAACATTCGCACGTGCATAGTCGAGGTTGAGTTCACGAGCCAGGGGAGTAAGTATCTGCTCAAATCCCCCCGAAACAGCTCCAACGCGACCACCAGCGCCGTGTACGGCGGAAATGAGCTCTTTAGCGCCCACACTTAGGCGAACTCTCGAACGAACTTCCTCCAATGCGGTTTCAGGGACGCCTTTGAGTGTTGCCACTCGTTGCCTAAGGGACTGTTCGAAATCAATTTCGCCGCGCATTGCAGACTCTGTTACTGCCGTTACTAATTCGCGCGTGCCAGCATGGTCGGCAAGCAGCTCAATAACTTCATCTTGGATGAGGGTTGAATCTACATCCATAACAACTAAACGGTAACTCAAGGTGTGACTAGTGTACCTTTGGCGACTACGGTAATACCCGATTCGGTCACTGTGAAGCCTCTGTCAAGGTCACGTTGACGATCGACACCAACGGCAGCTCCATCCGCCACAACGACGCTCTTATCAAGGATTGCTCTGCGCACAGTGGCATTTCTACCAATTACAACGCCGTCTAGAAGAACAGAATCGGTGATCAAAGCATTCGAGTTGATCTTCACCCAAGGCGAGAGGACGGAACGTTCGACAATTCCACCAGACACCACAGTTCCAAGAGAGACGATTGAGTCTGTGGTGCGACCTTGGTTGCCTTCGCCATCATGCACAAACTTGGCCGGAGGCAGATTAATCTGCTGAGTGAAGATCGGCCATTCATTGTTATACAGGTTGAAGACAGGCATCACCGAAATGAGGTCCATATGTGCGTCAAAGTAAGAATCTATGGTTCCTACGTCGCGCCAATAGCTCTTGTCGCGATGGGTCGCACCAGGAATCTCATTGAAGGTGAAGTCATAAACACCAGCATCATCGCGACTCACCATGTAAGGAATGATGTCGCCACCCATGTCGTGCGATGATTCGTCGAGGTTCCCATCGTGCTCAATGGCATCAATCAATGCTTGGGCCGTGAAAACGTAATTTCCCATTGAAGCTAGAACCTCATTAGGGGAGTCCGGTAAACCCTTAGGGTCAGTTGGCTTCTCCTTGAACGCGGCGATTTTCGTTGGATCCTCGTTAGCCACCTCAATCACACCAAACTGGTTTGCGAGTGACATTGGTTGACGAATGGCAGCAACGGTTACACCGCGCCCGGAAGCAATATGAGCTTCAACCATTTGGTCGAAATCCATACGGTAAACGTGATCGGCACCGATAACGACTACATAGTCTGGGGTTTCGTCAGAGAGCAGGTTCATGCTTTGCAAAATTGCGTCGGCTGAACCAGAGAACCAGCGCTTTCCTAGACGCTGCTGTGCTGGCACCGAAGCAACGTAGGAGCCAAGTAATGGTGACATACGCCAGGTCTGTGAAATGTGACGGTCAAGCGAGTGCGACTTGTACTGTGTCAAAACCACGATGCGACGTACACCGGAATTGATGAGGTTCGACAGCGCAAAATCAATAAGGCGGTAACTACCCCCGAACGGAACAGCTGGTTTAGCACGGTCGGCCGTGAGGGGCATGAGTCGCTTTCCTTCGCCGCCGGCGAGGACCATTCCAAAGATTCTGCGTGTAGCCATATTTTGGATAGTAATGCCAAACACAAAAATGTAGTTAACATTGCGTCATGAGAATCGATTTGATTACCAAGGAATATCCACCTCACATTTATGGTGGAGCGGGCGTACATGTCGCTGAATTAGTGAGAGTTCTTCGAAACTCCATCGAAGTTCAGGTTCGTTGTTTCGGAAACGATCGTGATGAAAAAGATACAAAATCGTACGTACATCCGAAGAATTTCGATGCCAGTAACGCCGCGATTCAAACGATGGCCACAGACCTCTCAATGGTCGATGACATAGCTGGCTCGAGCTTGGTGCACTCTCACACCTGGTATGCCAACTTTGCGGGACACGTGGCAAGTCAGTTGCATGGTATTCCTCACCTAATCACCGCACACAGCTTGGAGCCTCTGCGTCCGTGGAAAGCAGAACAGCTTGCCGGCGGGTATCGAGTTTCGAGCTGGGTTGAACGAACCGCCTATGAAGCTGCCACGGGTATTGTGGCAGTTAGTCATGGAATGCGTGCCGACATTCTCAGGGCCTATCCACAAATCGATCCGGTCAAGGTTTCAGTAGTGCACAACGGCATCGATCTTTCGGCATTCCAGAGTGCCTCGAATCCCGATTTGGTCCGAGCACTTGGAATCAATCCTGATGCTCGCTCAGTTGTCTTTGTCGGGCGAATTACCCAACAGAAGGGCTTGCCTTATCTCCTGCAGGCTGCCGAAGATCTTCCAAGCGATGTACAGATTGTCCTGTGCGCAGGAGCACCAGACACTCCAGAAATGCAGCAGAGAGTTGTGGAGCTGGTTGAACGACTAAAGGCAAAGCGTCAAGGTGTCATCTGGGTTGAAAAGCACCTGAGCCGACCCGAGTTGATCGCCGTCCTATCAAGCGCCACCGTGTTTGCCTGTCCTTCCATCTACGAACCACTAGGTATTGTGAATCTCGAGGCCATGGCTTGCGGAATTCCAGTTGTGGCAACGGCTACAGGAGGCATTCCTGAGGTTGTTGAAGACGGTGTAACCGGACTCCTAGTCCCAATCGAGCAAGTTCAGGATGGTAGCGGTAAACCCTTGGACGAAGCCAAGTTTGTTGCGGACACTGCGGCAGCTCTTCAGGAAGCTTTAGCAAACCCCAACTTGAGTGCGATGGGTATCGCCGGGCGACGCCGAGTGGAGGAACACTTTAGCTGGGACAAAATTGCAGCCGAAACGATTGATGTCTACCGCAACGCAATCAAAGCTTTCGTTTAGGCTCATTGCATGGCGAACACAATCGAATTCAAAAACGTCTCGGTAACCCGTGACGGGAACAGCATCCTTAAGAATATCGATTGGCAGGTTGCCGACAGCGAGCGCTGGGTGATTGTTGGCCCGAACGGTGCCGGAAAGACCACTCTGCTAAAGGTGGCAGCGGCCCAGATCCAACCAACCACCGGTACCGCAGTGGTTCTTGGTGAAACACTCGGGGGAGTAAACGTATTTGATTTGCGTACCCGTGTCGGATTCGCTTCGAGCGCCTTGGTTTCGCACATTCCGAATTCGGAAACCGTATTGAATGCCGTTTTGACTGCGAGCTATGCAATCACCGGTCGCTGGACCGAAGACTATGAGGATATCGATGTGCGACGCGCTCGTCGCGTTTTGGCCGAATGGGATTTGAGTTCCCACGCTGATAAACCCTTTGGAACGTTAAGCGATGGAGAGCGCAAACGAGTGCAATTAGCACGTGCTGTAATGACCGATCCAGAACTACTTCTATTGGACGAACCTGTCGCAAGCCTGGATCTCGGGGCTCGCGAGCAGACAGTTCAAGTTCTCGGTGCCTACGCTTCGTCGCCTGTAGCCCCGTCAATGGTTATGGTTACCCATCATCTAGAGGAGATCCCCGAGGGTTTCTCGCACGCCCTACTGATCAACGATGGTTCGGTTGTAGCGCAAGGAGCAATCGACTCGATTCTGACTAGCGATTTGCTTAGTGAGACCTTCGGTTTCGGTCTTCAGGTAACCAAAACTGGTGGCAGATTCCAAGTTCGAGCCCATTAGGGCTAGGCGTACCGAAGTTTCTTTGGTATGCTTTTTAGGTTGCCATTGCAACGAACAAGACTTTTTTACGAGGATTTATTCATGAAGGCTGAAATTCACCCTAAGTACGAGGCAATTGTCTTCCGCGACCTAGCTTCGGGCGTTGCATTTCTAACTCGCTCAACCATCACCAGCAGCAAGACCATTGAGTGGGAAGACGGAAACACCTACCCTGTGTACGATGTTGAAATCTCTTCTGAATCGCACCCTTTCTACACCGGTAAGCAGCGCATCATGGACGCAGCTGGCCGTGTAGAGCGCTTCAACGCACGTTACAAGAACTTCGGAGCCTAGTAGCTTCATAAAAAAAACTCCCCATCGCTGTGATGGGGAGTTTTTTTATTACTTGCCCAGAGGTTTTTCGGGCCAACCAAAAACCGGTTTGAAATCCGGATTGATACCTTGCATGAATTTTGCAAAAGATTCATCCTGCTGCCTTGACCACTTCGCTTGGAGCTCTTGTAACTCTGAAAGCGGGAAAGCCAACTGTTCAGGGAATGCTTTGGCCATGGCCTGCGCGATGTGACCAGCTGCAATTGCGTCGGCCGTGGCATTGTGGGCATCTTCAAGTTTGACGTTGTAATGGCCAGCAACAATCTCAAGTTTCCGCTTCCCCTTGCGGAACTGTACGAGATGCTTGTCTAGAACCAGGGGATCAAGAATAGGTCCCGGTGCCTCAGGCCAATCGAGCCCGGCGCGTTCAAGGTGTGCACGGAGAATTGTGAAATCGTATGGGGCGTTATATGCCACAACTGGGATGTTGTTGTCGAAGTAACTCTTTAGAGTTTTCGCGATGTCAGCAACAACAACGTCGAGGTCTTGACCATGTTCACGCGCAAATTCGGTGGTGATTCCGTGCACTTCAGTGGCAACGGCGGGGATTTCGATTCCAGGGTTCGCCAGCCAGGAAACGTCGCCGCCGTTCAAAGAGCCGTCTGGATTAAGAAGTGCCGCACAAGCAGTAACAATTCGCGCTTCGCTATGGTCCAGTCCAGTGGTTTCTAGATCAAAGACAGCTATTGGACCTGCTGCCCAATCTGGTAGGGGTTTTTCAATTTCGAAAAGGTTGTCATTACTCACAATGAAAGACTATGTGAGGGAATCGACATTGCGCTTAGCTGAGGCCGATGCCGTGCAGGAGTTCGCTTGCGGCTCGATGGTGATTCAGCGAAAAAATGTGAAGACCAGGCGCACCATAGGTAAGAAGCTCACGACCAAGTTCAATGGAAAACTGCATTCCAATCGCACGCGATTCAGTTTCGTTTGCAGCAGAGTTCAATGCATCCACCAGGTGCTGTGGAATCTTTGCACCGGACATGTCGGCCATACGCATAACTTGCTTCGCGTTGGCTATGGGCATGAGCCCTGGAACAATTGGTAACGTAAGGCCCATGCTTTGGGCCCTCTCAACTAGTTGCTTGTAAGCGTCGACATCAAAGAAAAGTTGCGTCATAGCCAGTTCCGCACCGAGCTGTTCTTTTCGCTGTAGAACTTCCAAGTCCTCAGCGAGCGATGCTGACTCTGGGTGCTTCTCGGGGAATGCGGCAACACCAACAGTCAATTTTGATGTTTGCTTGGCAAGTGCTACCAGTTGATCGGCATGTTGAAAATCTCCGAGTGGGTCGCCTTCAAAAGTTGCTGGAACGTCGCCGCGCAGCGCCAATACGCCAGCGACTCCGGCGGTTTCATACCTGCCAAGTAGAGCCGCGATGTTTGCCTCAGTTGCCCCAATGCAAGTCAAATGAGCAATCGTAGGTACCTGTCTAGCGAATTCTTCAACGACTGCAAGCGACGTCGCCTGGTTAGAACCCATGGCTCCATAGGTGACCGATACAAAGTCCGGATTGAAGGCCTGCAACTCGGCAAATGAAGTTCGAAGAGTTTCGAGCCCTGCCTCGTCTTTCGGAGGAAAAAACTCGAACGAAACCGTTGGTCTTTCGCTATTTCTCAGCTTTGCCAGGAAGTTGGTTTCGATTGTCATGTCTCAATATTACTGAGAGCGGCTCGGGTAAACTTGACTGGATGTTCAATCTCAGATCCCAAGCACTTATCGACGCTATCAAGACTCGTGTGGTCGTTGCCGATGGTGCCATGGGAACCATGATTCAAGAGGCCAACCCGTCGCTTGAAGACTTCGAGAATCTTGAGGGTTGCAACGAAGTCTTGAACATTACAAGACCGGAGCTCATTGCAGACATTCACCGGAAATACTTAGACGCCGGTGCCGAAGCAATCGAAACAAATACCTTTGGTGCCAACTTTGCAAACTTGAGTGAGTACGGCATTCCTGAGCGCATTGCCGAACTCGCTGAGGCGGGCGCAAGGATTGCGCGTGAAGTGGCTGCCGAATTTGGTGAAGACCGTTGGGTGCTTGGCTCGGTCGGTCCAGGGACAAAGCTTCCAACACTCGGACACGAAAAATTCTCGGTATTGCGGGATGCCTATAAAGAGCAGACCTTGGGCCTTATTCGGGGCGGCGCGGATGCTGTGCTGATTGAAACCACTCAAGACTTGCTGCAAACCAAGAGTTCAGTGATTGGCGCCAAGCGTGCCATGGCACAACTTGGAATACAGCTGCCAATCGTGGTTTCGGTAACTATCGAGACCACCGGAACTATGTTGCTAGGTTCTGAAATCGGCGCTGCTTTAACGACTCTGGAAGCTCTGGGAATCGATGCAATTGGTTTGAACTGCGCCACTGGCCCCGCCGAAATGAGTGAACACCTTCGCTACCTCGCTAAGAACTCAACTCTGCCGATTTCGGTAATGCCAAATGCAGGTTTGCCTGTTCTCACTGGAGATGGCGCCTATTACCCTTTACAACCGAACGAAATGGCAGCGGCTCAATTGGCCTTTGTTCGAGAATTTGGCGCAGGGCTAGTAGGTGGCTGCTGTGGAACTACACCTGAGCACATCAGGCAGATCGCCGATGGGGTTCGAGGTAAGACGCCTAGTCGCCCTGAACTCACATTTGAACCCGGCCTGGCCAGCCTCTACCAGCACCAGCCATACGACCAGACCGTAACCTATTTCTCGATTGGCGAACGCACCAACGCTAACGGTTCCAAAGCTTTCCGTGAAGCGATGCTCAGCGAAAACTGGGACGAATGCATCGAAATCGCAAAGGCTCAAACTCGAGATGGGGCACATGCGCTCGACGTTTGCGTTGACTATGTCGGACGAAATGGCGCAAAGGACATGCGTGAGCTCGTCGGTCGTCTAGTCACGGCTTCCACGCTTCCATTGGTTTTGGATTCGACTGAGCCAGAAGTTCTAGAAGCGGGGCTTGAGTCTTACGGCGGTAGGGCGCTCATCAACTCAGTGAACTTTGAAGACGGCGATGGCGTGAACTCAAGGTATCAGCGCATCATGCCGTTGGTGAAGGAGCATGGAGCGGCCGTAGTGGCCCTCACCATCGATGAACAAGGTCAAGCTCGCACTGCGGAGACAAAGCTGGGGATTGCGCGTCGTTTGGTTCAGGATCTCACTGTCAACTGGGGGATGCGTCTGCAAGACATCATGGTTGACACTTTGACGTTCCCAATCGCAACCGGCCAGGACGAAACCAGACGAGATGGCATCGAAACCATTGAAGCAATTCGCGAACTCCACAGGGAATTCCCCGGCATCCAGTCAACTCTGGGAATATCGAACATTTCCTTCGGTCTCAACCCGGCTGCTCGTCAAGTTTTGAACTCAGTTTTCCTAAGCGAATGCACCAAGGTTGGACTAACCGCTGCCATTGTTCACTCGGCTAAGATTCTTCCGCTGAGCAAGATTCCTGCCGAACAACTTAAGGCCGCCATGGGGCTTATTTTTGATCGCCGTGAATACGACAACGACGGTAACGTCACTTTTGATCCGCTCACACATTTCCTCGAGGTTTTCTCAGGTGTCGACGCAACTGCAGCCAAGGCTAGCCGTGCTGATGAACTGGCAGCTATGCCACTAAATGACCGCCTCAAACAACGCATTATTGATGGCGAGAAAAAGGGACTTGAAGCAGATCTTGATGAAGCCTTAGCTTCAGGTATGAAGGCCCTCGACGTGATCAACAGCTATCTGCTAAGTGGCATGCAGGTGGTTGGCGATTTGTTCGGTAAGGGCGAGATGCAACTTCCATTCGTTTTGCAGTCTGCGGAGGTAATGAAGACCGCAGTTGCTCACCTCGAACCACACATTGAGAAAATAGACGAATCAGGCAAGGGCAAGATTTTGCTCGCAACCGTTCGTGGTGACGTACACGACATCGGTAAAAACCTGGTGGAAATCATCCTGAGCAACAATGGTTACGACACCGTCAACATCGGTATCAAACAGCCGATAAATGATATTTTGAGTGCTGCCGAAGAACACAATGTCGATGTGATTGGTCTCAGTGGACTGCTGGTTAAATCAACGCTGATCATGCGTGAAAACCTCGAAGAGATGAATAGCCGAGGCGTCGCAAACCGCTGGCCAGTCATTTTGGGTGGCGCAGCATTGACCAGGTCCTTCGTCGAAGAAGACTTGGCAGAGATTTTTGATGGTGAAGTTCGTTATGCACGAGACGCATTCGAAGGCTTGAATCTTATGGACACCTTCATGCAGGTCAAACGAGGCGTGCCTGGAGCTGAGCTTCCAAAACTTCGAAAGCGACTAATTCAGCGTGGCCCGATGCTTGAAGCGACCAAACCCGAGGACATGCCAAGTCGATCAGACGTTTCAACAACCAACCGGATTCCCACACCACCGTTTTGGGGCACACGCGTAGTACGCGGGGTTCCGCTACGCGACTACTCACAATATCTTGACGAACGAGCCACATTCATGGGGCAGTGGGGCTTGAAGCCCGGCCGTGGCGAAGACGGGAAGAGCTACGAACAGCTGGTTGAAGAACAGGGAAGACCGCGTCTGCGTTCGTGGCTCGATCGCGTGCAAACGGAGGGCTTGATGGAGGCGGCTGTCGTTTACGGATACTTCCCAGCCTATTCAGAAGGGGATGACCTAGTTATCTTGCACCACCCGGCTGACGGTGCTACCGATGGCGGATCGGGGGGAGAGGCCTTTACCGAGAGACTTCGGTTCAGCTTCCCAAGACAAGCTCGAGATCGACACCTATGCCTCAGCGACTTCGTTGCACCTAAGGAAACAGGCAAGATCGATGTCGTGCCATTCCAGTTGGTGACAATGGGTGACCGCGTATCCCAGGAAACCGCGAAGCTCTACGCCGCTAACGAGTTCCGCGAATATCTGGAACTGCATGGGCTATCTGTGCAACTAACCGAAGCACTGGCGGAGTTCTGGCACCACCGCGTTCGCGATGAACTTGGTTTCGGTGCGGAGGATCCAGCGGATGTGGATGGCCTTTTCAAGTTGGAATATCGCGGAGCCCGTTACTCATTCGGATATCCAGCCTGTCCAGATTTGGAAGACCGCGTGAAAATGGTTGAGCTTTTGAAGCCTGAACAAATCGGTGTCGTACTGAGCGAGGAATTACAGCTACATCCTGAGCAATCAACTGATGCCATGGTGCTACACCACCCCGAAGCAAAATACTTTTCGGTTTAGTTTCCTAAAGTTCGCGGGTCATAATTCAGTATTGACCAACGTTCACCGTCGAATTGAATGGTCGTCATCGACGCATTACCGAAGCGCTCGCCATCTCGTGGAAACTCACCCTCACTAACCAAAGAGATTATTTTGCGAATAAGCGCTCCATGGCTCACGGCAATAATTCTTTGACCTTCGAAGGTCTTGGCTAACTGGTCGAGCAACTGCCAAGATCTGGCTTCCAGGGTCGCTACCGTTTCGGCGCCCTCAGCCACGATGCCACTTTGAAGTCTCTCGCGCCATTCCTCATAGCTCGATCCTTCTGCATCTCCGAAAGATCTTTCGAGGAGAAGTTGTTCGGTTTCCACCGTTACGAGACCCAGTGCATCTGCAACGTACTTTGCAGTTTCTTGTGCGCGATTTAGTGGTGAAGAAATAACTCTCTGCCAATCCTGCTCGCCAAGAACTTTGGCGGCGACTCTCGATTGATTGTGACCAGTTTCATTCATAGGGATGTCACTGATTCCCTGCAGTCGCATGTCAATGTTCCAATCCGTCTGCCCATGACGAAGTAGTCCAATTACGGTTGGCATTCTGTCTCCCAAATAGTAAGTGGCTCACTGATTCACAGTGAGCCACTTGTTTGTGTCCGAAAGGGGACTTGAACCCCTACCCTCTAATGAGGACTAGCACCTCAAGCTAGCGCGTCTGCCATTCCGCCACCCGGACCTAACTTGCCAACTTTACCATGCTTCTCGATGTGTCGGGGTGCTTCTGTTTTCAACAAAGGCAGACTAGTTTTGGCATATGGCTAAAGACAGTAGAGTAGCGTTGCAACATTTCATTGCAGCCTTGGAAAATCATCATTCCGCGGTAATGAATCGCAGGGGAGAGTCCGACTCAACTGTCGAACGTGCTTATGAATTGCTGGAGTCTGCATTTCTGGATTACGAAGAATCACTTCAGGAGTCTTACGAAGAATTACTGCCATTTGAACTGGCAGAAGACGAATGATGTCGATTGCCATTGCGTTGCTTCTTGGTCTCGTACAAGGACTTACCGAGTTCCTACCAATTTCTTCGTCGGCCCATGTCCAGTTGACGGAAAGTCTCCTACATCTCAACTACGACAAAGCATCCCTCACTGCATTCATCGCAACCATTCAGCTTGGAACCGAAGCGGCTGTTTTGCTCTATTTTTGGAAAGACATCGTCAAAATCGTGAAGGCTTGGTTCGCCACAGGTTTTTCAAATAAGCCTTCCGCCGACGCCCGCATGGGTTGGTTAGTAATCATCGGCTCGCTACCTGTGGTGATCGCCGGTTTACTTTTCAAGGATGCCATTGAGACTACTTTGCGAAGTCTTTGGGTAATCGCTATCACGCTTATCGTCTTTGGACTGATCCTCGGTTTTTCCGATCGAATCGGGAAAAAGGAAAGACCCATCGAAGAACTCAGTGTGACGCACGGAGTTCTGTATGGGCTTGGGCAAATGCTTGCGGTTATCCCTGGCGTATCAAGAAGCGGTGGAACAATCACTGTCGGTCTCTTGCTCGGTTATACACGTGAAGCGGCAGCACGCTACAGTTTCCTTCTAGCAATCCCAGCAGTTCTCGCCAGCGGGCTGTACGAATTTGCAACCAGTTACAAGGATTTGGCTTCCGCCGACCTACTTGCTACGGGGCTTGCTACTGTAGTTTCGTTCATTGTCGGCTGGATGGTTATCAAGTTCCTACTGAACTACGTGACTAAGAAATCCTTTGCCCCGTTCGTTTGGTGGAGAGTGGGTATTGGCCTATTCATCCTCGTAGCACTTAGTGCCAACTGGATTAGCGCTTAGCGTTCTTCATCGGCGTCTCGAAGGAATTTCTCTACTTCACGCGCAATTGTTTCACCAGTAGCTCCCTCGAGCTCATCTCTGGTGGCCTCCAGTGATTCAACGTATTCAGCAAGATCCTCGTCACCATCGGTGAGCTCATCAACTGCACGCTCCCACTTGAAAACCTCGTTCGCCAAGTCGCCGTGATCGAATTCCAGTTCTAGGTGAGATTCCAAGGCCGAAATTAAGGCAAGGGTGGCCTTAGGGACTGGCCCGTTGTGGACGTAATGTGGCACAGCCGCCCAAAGTGACATTGTGGGGATGTCTTTAGCCTCAAACTTGGACGCCAAGATACTCAGAATGCCCACAGGCCCTTCGTAGAGCGACATTTCGGCTGGTGCTTGCTCCGACACTCTTGGGTTGGTAGTTGTCGCCGAGACGGCTATAGGACGAGTGTGCGGCGCATCCGCGAGCATCGCTCCCAAGAAAATTACGGAGTCAATTTCCTCAGAATCAACAACTTCGGCTATTTCTTCTGCGAACTTCAACCAATTGCGTGAAGGTTCAACACCCAAAAGAATTCGAAGGTTGAATAGATCAGTCAATTCTGGGCGGAAGCAACTTGTAGTCGGCCAACGAAACTCACGTTTGCCATCGCTATTTAGGAAAACCTGCGGTCTGGCAAATTGGAAATCGTAAAACTCTTGAGAGTCAACAGCGGAAATTGCCGAGGCGTTCGTAGCCTTGATGATGGCTCTCGCAGCCGAGCTGGCAGCCTCTCCTGCATCATTCCAACCTTCGAAGGCTACGACCAACGTTCTACCACTAAAAACGTTGCTATTGCTCATAAACTCTCCAAGGGCTACTCAGCCTTAAATCTTACTTCCAACAGGCAAGGTAAACTTCACCCATGCTTTTCAAACGCCTCCCTGCCGCAGTCTTGTGGGACATGGACGGAACTCTGATCGACTCTGAGCCTCACTGGTTACGTTCAGAGCGACAGTTAGCCGCTGAGCACAATGCTGATTGGACCGAGGAAGACGGCAAGGGTTTAGTTGGCATGAGCCTGACTGCATCATCCAAAATCATTGTCGAGAAGCTGGGCCTAACCCTGAGCACTGAGGAAGTCATCCATCAATTGACCTCATCCGTATCGGAAGGCTTAAAGAATGAAATTGTCTGGAGACCAGGCGCCAAAGAATTGCTGAGGGAGCTTCGTCGGAAAGGCATCAAAACAGCTTTGGTCACGATGTCTCTGAGATCGATGGCGCTCCAAGTTGTCGAAGCAATGGGTTTCGATGCGTTTGACGTTATTGTGGCTGGCGACGACGTAATTCACGGCAAACCACATGCGGAACCGTACTTGAAGGCCGCGGAACTCTTGGGTGTGAAAGCAGAAGATTGTGTCGCTTTCGAAGACTCAATATCTGGAATCCTGAGTGCCGAGGCTGCCGGGACGAAGGCTGTGGGAATCCCTAACGTCATGATGATTCCTGCCCGAGATGGCCGCATTCTCTGGGAAACACTTGCAGGAAAAACGATTAAAGATTTGAGGAAACTCTTCTAATGAACACAAACTACCGAGAACAGGCGACCGGGCCATTTCGAGTCGGGGACAAGGTTCAGCTAACTGGACCCAAGGATCGTTTGTACACAATCACCTTGGTTGAGGGCGGCACCTTCGGAACGCATCGTGGCGACATTCTTCACAACGACATAATCGGAAAACCAGAAGGTTCCGTTATCGTCAATGGTTTCGGAATCGAGTACCTGGCGCTACGTCCTTTATTGACCGACTTCGTCATGTCGATGCCACGTGGAGCAGCCATAATTTACCCTAAAGATTCGGCGCAAATCATTGTCGAAGCTGACATCTTCCCTGGTGCGCGTGTGGTGGAGGCTGGCGTTGGTTCGGGCGCTCTGTCGCTTTACCTTCTCCGTGCCATCGGCCCGACAGGCCGACTAGACAGCTTTGAGCGTCGTGAAGAATTTGCCCAGATTGCTCGTGCAAACGTAATTTCCCACACTGGTCGTAATCCTGAAAACTGGGACATTCACTTGGGTGACCTGCAGGATCGTCTACCAGAGGTTGTATCTGAAGGTGATGCCGACCGCGTGGTGCTCGACATGTTGGCTCCGTGGGAGTGCATCGACGCAGTTGCGGCTGCACTAGTGCCAGGCGGTGTCGTACTCGGCTACGTCGCGACCGTTACACAACTCTCTCGGTTCACCGAGGCATTGCGTGACTCCGGTCAATTTGCTGAACCACAAGCTTGGGAAAGTATGGTTCGTGGTTGGCACCTAGAGGGCCTTGCAGTTAGACCTCAACACCGCATGATTGGACACACCGGCTTCTTGGTAACCGCCAGGCGCATTGCCCCAAATACCGTGCTGCCAAGTTTCAAGTCGAGAGCAGCCAAGAACAATGCTTCAGACGAAGATAAAGCTGTCTGGAACCCTGAACATATTGAGACACGCAAGGTAAGTGACAAGAAGCTTCGCAAGACCGTTCGCAACGCTCAGACTGCCGCCCAGGCCAAACTGGAACAACCCGAATAATCCCGTAAAGCCAACTAAAATTAGTAACTCAACCAAAGAAAGTTTCATCTTGAAGAAAATTATCGCCACGGCTCTCGTTGCTGTCGCTGCACTATCTGTATCGGGCTGTTCTACCGGAACCCCTAGCCAGCAAATGTTTGACATCCTGAAGTCAACATGTGGCACCTATGCAACTGGCAAGGATGTTCAAAAGGTTAAAGTTTCTACCGACCTAAAGAAGGCCCCAACCGTAGACTTCATGACTCCGATTGACGCCACAAAACCAACTTTGCAGACCAATGTCGTCGTAGAAGGTACCGGCCCTAAAATCACTGGTGGGCAGTTTGTTACTTGGGACTATGCAGTCTTTAGTGGTAGCGACAAGTCGCAAATCACCGCGACTAAGTTTGATGGAACCGACGCACCACAGCAGATGATTCCTGCAAGCGGAGACCTGTGCAAAGCCTTGGCTGGTGTGCGTGAAGGTTCACGCATTGCGCTTCTCGTTCCTAGCGAAGTTGCTGGAACCTCGGCAACTGGAGATGTAGCTTCACAGGTTTGGGTTTTTGACATCAAGAAGGTTTACCTACCTCGCGCTGTCGGTGATGTGAAGGCGCCAGAAAACGGTATGCCGGTTGTAAACCGCGCTACCGATGGTCGTCCGTCGGTAACTATCCCTAAGGGATCAGCTCCTGCAAAGTTCCAGCGTGCTGTAACTATTGAAGGTAAGGGTGACGCTGTCAAGAAGGGTCAAGAGATCTTGGTTCACTACACCGGTTACCTTTGGAACGGCACAGTCTTCGACTCAAGTTGGGAATCTGGCCAGCCAGCAAAGTTCACCGTTGACAACCAACACCTGATTCCCGGCTTTGTAAAGGCCTTGCAGGGCATCAAGGTTGGCTCGCAGGTTATCGCCGTAATTCCACCATCTCTCGGCTACGGAACTGCGGGCAATGGAACCATTCCTGGTGATTCAACACTTGTCTTCGTTGTCGACGTCCTAGGCATCATCAAGTAGTCGAATGAGCGCTTCGACGGGTTGGAAGGCTGAGCCAGACGATCAGTCGGAGCGCCTCTTCAGCCTAACCCTGGCCTTGGTTTCAACGCAGGTCGGGCTCACCAAAGAGGAAATTTTCACCGCCATCCGCGGCTACCGCTTGGATCTTCAAAAAGTCGGTGGAATCGATGCCGACCTAACGGCACTAAATAAGAAATTCGATCGAGATAAAGACAAACTTCGCGAATTGGGCGTACAGATCATTCCTGGCCCGAATTCCAGTGAAGGCGATTCAGATTATCGTTACCAAATCTCCAGAGACACATTCAGGTGGCCAGAAAAGACCTCGATAACTGCAAAACAGTTGCAACTATTGGAGCTCGCAGCCAGCATATGGGATAAAGCAGCTCTGAGCCCGGAAGCATCTAATGCAGTGACTCGTTTACGCGCATTGACCGAGTTGGGTGACAATACCTTCACCCGATCGGTAAGCCCCCGAATTAATACTATTGAGCCTTCGTTCGGCCCTATCAAGCGTGCATTAGAAGATAAAGTTCGCATCTGTTTCGATTACCGACGTGCTGATGGAACCGAGTCAGTACGCGTCGTGGAGCCATGGCAACTATTGCATATGAACGGCCTGTGGATGCTCCTTGGTTTTGATATCGACCGCAAGGCACCTCGCAATTTTCTGCTTAAGAGAATTCACTCGAAAGTAACCAGACTCAAGGAGCAATTTGATGCCCCCGATTTGTCTCAGGTCCAAGCTGCCAAAAACGAATTATCTGCACTTTTCGACGAGAACATTGCTCGACTCAAAGTTCAACCAGGCACTACGGCTTCGATGCACTTTGAAACTCACTACACGAACGACGGGGTAGTAGAAGTTCACTTTTACGATTTGGCGCTTCTTGCCGAAGAAATTCTGGAGTTCGGAACTGCGGTCAGAGTTCTGTCTCCTGAATCACTCAAAGAACAACTCAGAAACACCCTCCAGGCGGTGGTGAATCACCATGCCTAAATTAAAGTTTTCGCTTCCGGGTGAAGAGCGCTACAACACACTACTTTCACTAGTCGCTCTGTTGCAACGCGAAGGCGAGATGCACATTGACGAAATCGCTGATCACTTCCAGCTCTCTCGTCAAACTGTGCGTGGAATGCTTTCCACACTCAACATGACCTCCTTTATGCCCCGCAATGCCGAGGAGCAACTGCCTTTCTATGTCGACCTTGATCGGGTCGACGAAGAAGACGGTATTGTTTCCCTAGAGTTTGACAGCGCCCCACAAGGACTACCACGTATTACCAACCAACAAAGTGTTGCCCTTCTAGCCGGATTGCACTTCCTGCAGTCGATGCCAGCTTTCGAAGACTCGGACGATGTTGGCGACTTAATTGCGATACTAAGTACCGATCAGAAAATTCAAACCATCGATGTGCACAGCGAAGTATTCGACGCGGATCTGGGCGTCATAAAGCGGGCTATTATCGATGACCGCCGAATTGAATGCAGATACGTGAACGGTAAAGGCCAGGAATCAATAAGACAGATTGATCCGCTAATACTCTTGAATTCCGATGACCATTGGTATCTTCGTGGCTTCTGCCTTGTCAATAGTGAAGTTAGAACCTTCCGATTGGATCACATGGTCGATGCAGAGATTCTTGAGGTAAGGCGAGGCGCAGAAGCACATGCTGCGGCAAAAGATCTCGACGTAGCGGGTCCAATCTATCGAGCAGGTAATAGCGACACCGAGGTGGTCTTGGAACTTGCGCCCGAAGCATATGTGCTTGCTGGGTACTTTACTCAGTTGAAGGAACCGACCAAAGCCGGGGAAGAAAACATTTTGGTGTCAATTAAGGTGGGCTACCTACCTGATCTGGGTCCGATGGTTTGTCGCTTCGGTTCGAACGCCAAGGTTATTTCACCTCCAGAAGCTCGCGAGGTTGTTCGCCGCTACGCCCAATCTGCTCTTCTCGCAATGGACGAAACTAAATTGGAAATCGACTAATGCTTGAATTCATTTGGGCGCTAACATTTGCGGCAATTACATGCCTTTGTGTGCTGCTTGTTCGACTTTCTGGAGCGGCAAAGCGATCCGCAAGACAGGTTATTCGCCTGACAAAGAACCTAAAGGTTTTTCTTGACTTGAACCAAGAAAGAGTAGTGACAACACAAGCTTTTCAATCGATAGATTTGGACGAGGCCTTAAGGAATCGCAAAATCTACTTGACCAACCGCTCCAAACTCAAAGAAGCCAAACAGCGTAGGCTGTTAAAGAGACTTCGAGGCTTGACCTCAAAAGAAAGCGAGTAACACCATGAAGGCACTTCTTGAAAGCCCAGTTCTGCTCATCGTCATCATCTTGGCTTTGCTGCTTTGGGGTGGCCCGAAGCTTCCTGGATTGGCGAAGAGCCTGGGAGAATCGATGCGAATCTTCCGTAAAGAAATGAAGACCATGGGCGATGAAAAAGACGCCGAAAAGAAGGACAAGGCTAAGGAAGACAAGCCTTCCGATAAGTAATGGCCAAGCGCAATCCTGAGCGCAGGATGAGCCTCGGTGGTCACCTTCGCGAACTTAGAAATCGCCTCTATTGGTCGGCGCTTTTCGTTGCAATTGCAGCAATTGGTGGTTGGTTTCTATTCGAACTAGTGTTTGAGATCCTTCAAAAGCCATTCTTCGATCTGGCCGCCAGCGAAGGCATAGGCGCCCGAATCGTATTTGGCACTGTATCGGCTCCGTTTGACCTACGGATGCAGGTATCACTCTTTCTAGGCGTGATTATTGCTAGCCCATTCTGGCTTTACAACCTTTGGGCTTATGTAGCACCAGCACTGAATCTCCGAACAAGGCGGATTGCAGTCACCTTTGTTTCGGTTTCGACACCGCTTTTCCTTTCTGGTTGCTATCTAGCCTGGACACTCATACCTACCTTCGTGAAGAGTCTTCTTTCGTTCACGCCGGTCGGCTCGGATGCCAACATCAACGCGAACGACTACATACTTTTTACACTGCGAATTCTGGTGGTCTTCGGACTCGCTTTGGTTTTGCCGGCCGTCTTGTTGTTGCTGAATTATTTGGGCGTAATGTCAGCTAACAGCATCCTGAAAGGTTGGCGATTGGCGGTCTTTTTCTCAGCAGTCGTAGCTGCTTTGGCAACTCCGGTCAGCGATCCAATGTCGATGCTTCTTCTTGCGGTACCGCTTATCGCACTTTATTTCCTAGCCGCGTTAATCGCCAAGATTTTTGATCGCAAGAAGGAAAAGGCTAAGCGATCAGAAGCCACTGCTGATGACCAGTAATAAATCGCCCAGCGAGCGGTTTGCTGAAGCAAAGTTGAAGTCTAAAACCTCCGAAGTGGATGAGTTCGCGTCGAGTCTCAAATTTCCATTAGATGACTTTCAAGACAAAGCGTGCCGTGCCATTGCCAGAGATTCCGGGGTTCTGGTCGCTGCCCCAACCGGCGCTGGCAAAACCATTGTTGGTGAGTTTGCCATTTACCTGGCTGTGAAGCGCAATCAAAAGGTTTTTTACACGACCCCAATCAAGGCACTTAGTAATCAGAAATATCAGGAGCTGGTTAATCGCTATGGCGAGAACATGGTTGGAATCCTAACGGGAGATAACAACACGAACTCATCGGCTCCCATAGTTGTGATGACGACTGAAGTTTTACGCAACATGATTTATGCCAACTCGTTGAACCTGATGAATCTTGGTTACGTGATCATGGACGAGGTCCACTACCTTGCGGATCGATTCAGGGGAGCCGTTTGGGAAGAAGTCATTCTTCACCTTCCCAAGGATGTGAAAATCGTTTCGCTAAGCGCAACAGTTTCGAATGCCGAAGAATTTGGTGCCTGGTTAGACGAAGTACGAGGTTCAACCGACATCATCGTCTCAGAGAAGCGTCCGGTACCACTGAATCAGCACGTACTTTTCGGTAACGAGCTAATTGACTTATTTCAGGGTTCAACTAGTGACACACGTGTTAATCAAGAGTTGGCTTCCAAACACGCAGCTAAATTACGGACACCGGCTGTTAGGGGCAATAAGCCAGGCAGACGCCAGGGGAGTTACCACAACGAGCCCAAAATTCCCAAGGTTTCGAAACCAGAACTAATTCAAATTCTTGAGGACAAGAACTTACTTCCAGCAATCTTTTTTATTTTCTCGCGTGTGGCCTGTGACGCCGCAGTAAAAGCTTGTCAACATTCCAATCTTCGACTCACAAACAGCGACGAGCGCAAAGAGATCCGACAGATCGTTGAGGAACGCGTCCAAAATATTGCCGACGAAGATTTGGAGACTCTTGGTTATTTCGATTGGCTTTCAAATCTTGAACGTGGCATTGCCGCTCATCACGCGGGGATGCTTCCTGCATTCAAAGAAATTGTTGAAGAGCTATTCCTAAAGCGTCTGGTGAGGGTGGTCTTTGCAACTGAGACTCTGGCACTTGGCATCAACATGCCTGCCAGAACCGTAGTTTTAGATCGCCTGGATAAGTTCAACGGCGAAGGGCGCGTGCAGATCACCCCTGGCGAATACACTCAGTTGACAGGTCGAGCTGGTCGCAGAGGCATCGACACCGAGGGTCATTCGGTGATTCAGTGGGCTGGCAATCTGAACCCCGAAATGGTGGCAGGACTGGCTTCCAAGCGCACATACCCGCTCATTAGTTCATTTCGACCTACATTCAACATGGCAGTCAACCTGATTTCGGCCTTCTCCCGTAGCCGTGCGCGCGAGGTCTTAGAGAGCTCATTCGCCCAGTTCCAAGCCGACCGATCGGTGGTGCACCTGGCAAAGACGATTCGCGACCGTGAAATCTCATTGGACGGCTATTCAAAGTCGATGGAGTGCCACCTCGGTGATTTCGCAACATACTCGAAGCTTCGTCGAGAGATAACCGAACTTGAACGCGACAATGCCAGCCGGCGTCCTCGTGGTGGTCGTGGACGTGACATACGCCAAGATCAGGGCAAAGGTTCATTGGAACAAAAACTCACCCGGCTCAGGCATGACATGAAGAATCACCCCTGTCATCGTTGCCCAGAACGTGAACAGCATGCGAGGTGGGGTGAACGCTGGTGGAAGTTGCGCCGAGAGACCGACGCAGTTATTGACCAAATCGAATCGCGAACTAACCAAGTCGCTAGGACCTTCGACCGCATTTGCGACGTGCTAATCGAATTCAACTACCTGAGCGTAGACCGGGCAGGGGAGTTGGAGATAACGGACGCAGGAGAAAAGCTTTCTGTACTCTACGGCGAACGTGATTTGCTGGTAGCCGAGTCACTAAGACATGGCATATGGAGTCAATTGGATGCTCCTGGCTTGAGCGCCATGGTTGCCGCACTTGTTTACGAGGCCCGTCACAGCGAGGAATACATTTCACCGAAACTTCCTCGCGGAAACTTTGAAGAAATTCTGGTGCAGACCAACGCTTTGTGGCGGGAACTTGAGCATGCCACAAAAGCCAAGAAGCTACGTGCTACCGAACCTATCGACGCAGGAGTTTCTTACGCGATCCATCGTTGGGTCTCGGGTGCGAAACTAGACAATGTGCTGTATGAATCTGACCTGCTCGTTGGCGATTTCATCCGACTTTGCAAGCAAATCGTGGATTTGCTTGAACAAATTTCCCGAGCCGCTGATGGCGCACTCGCTACCGTTGCCGATCAGGCCATTGAAAAGATGAAACGAGGAATTGTTGCTTACTCGTACTACATTTAGACGCCTCCTTTTATCACTACTTTCGGGAGCTGTGAGTTTTTTCGCATTTCCAAGTCCAAACTTTTGGCCGGCCATCTTTCTCTCTGTTGCTGGGCTGTATTTGTCAGTTCGAGGCTTGCGTTTCTGGAGGGCCATCCCGATTGGGTTGGTTGGTGGATTCGCCTTCTACACCGCTCAAATCTATTGGATTAGTCAATACCTCGGACCCGTTCCTCTTATCGCCTTAGCGGGGCTTGAAAGCATTTTCTTTGCACTTTCAATGGCTCTTATTGCATCGACGACCAAACGTGTTTTCAACGCATGGTACCGAGCTTTATCGATAGCAACTATTTGGACCGGTCGAGAATGGCTTGCCACGCACTTTCCATACGGAGGATTCCCATGGAGTCGCGTTGCAATGTCGCAAAGTGATTCGCCATTGGCTTTTTGGGTGTCCATAGGTGGTTTTGGTTTGCTCTCGTTCATCCTTGTGGCAATTACTGTTTTCACCATCGAATGGATAAAGCCAAGAAACGCCAAGTCTTACCTTGCTCCGACTTTGGTAACGATCATTCTCGTCGCAGTTCCACTTGCACTATCCACTGTGCCTGCTAGCACTACTGGAACGTTGCGAATCGCCGGCGTCCAGGGAAATGCAAATGCTGGCCTCTTTGCAAACGAAGAACGCGGAACAATTCGTGACAACCACCTAGCGGCAACAAAAACGCTTTTGGATGCAGAAGAGAAGTTTGACCTGGTTGTTTGGCCCGAGAATGCAAGCGACATCGATCCATCTTCTGATGCCGAAACTCAAGACATTTTGCAAAATCTCGTTGACGAAAAACTACACGCACCCCTGATTTTCGGCTCTATTACCACCCAAGCGGACAAGATGTACAACAGCTCAAAACTCTGGCTACCAGGCAGGGGAGTGGTTGACCAATACGACAAAAAGCGACCAGTTCCTTTCGGAGAATATGTGCCAGATCGCGAGTTCTTCTTTCAACTCGCCCCAGATTTGATTGGCATGATTTACCGTGGCTATGAATTTGGTACTCGCGATGGGATTTTCAATGTCGATGATTCCAAACTGGGCATTCTTATTTGCTTTGAAGAAGCCATTGACGAAGTGCCACGCGATGTCGTTCGCGAAGGGGCCGATGTCATCATTGCGCAAACTAATAATGCCGACTTTGGGCGGAGCGATGAAAGCTACCAGCAGTTGGCAATTGCCAAGCTTCGTGCGATTGAAACAGGTCGAGCAATTGTAAGTGTTTCAACCGTTGGACCTTCGGCAATTATCGACCGTAATGGGCAGGTGCTTGATGCATCGAAGGCGTACACACCAGCTTTTGTGATTGCTGATGTACCTAAATACAACGACCTTACGCTCACCATGCAAGGCGGTTGGTTGTTTGATCCAACCTGTGCAGCAATGGCTGGCGCCTGGCTTATTTGGTTAGTTATCGAGAACCGTAGAAAAACTACAAAGCTTTAGTTGCTAGTTTTTGCAGCTGCACGACGAGCACGAATGTCTTCTAGACGTTCCTGAAGAATTTCGTCGAGCTCTTCAATCGAGCGGCGTTCAAGAAGCATTTCCCAGTGTGTACGAGCAACTTTTTCGTCACTGTCGTCGAGTTCGACCTTGTTGCCATCGGAAAGCAGGGTTGCCTGTGCACCACAAGCCTTGCACTGCCAGGTCTGAGGCAATTCAGCTTCGGCTGCGAAAATCATCTCAGTCTCGTGGTTTTCTGGACAGCGGTAAACGTGCTTGTTGCGCTCTGCGAGCACAACACCGGCTTCAGATTCAAGGCTCTGAGTTCCCAAACGCATTCCGCGCATTGTTTGCTGTGCCATTGTTTCCTCTTTCGTTTACTCGTCCACATTGACTAAACAAGGACTTGAGTTAGATTATTTCGACTCGCTCGGCGCGAAATCGCTCAACCATCATTTTAGCCTGATCGGTGACAATTCCCGTGGCACCAAGGCGCTTAAGCCTGAGTGCTTCTTCGTAATCGTTAATTGTCCAAAAATGCAGTTCAAGACCGTTACCCCGCACCCATTGCACGAATGTTTGGGTGTCAAAACGCAATGGACCAAAGTTGACCGGAATTTGCAGTGCATCAATCTCGCGACAAAGTCTCGCGAACACCTTTCGCATGCCCAATTTGTGCAAGGTCCAAAGTTGCAACAGGGTTAGCGCATCTCCAGAGGTTGCAACATCAGGTAGTTTTTCAACCACTTGCAGTCGGCGCTTGTGCGCGAAAGAGGAAACTAAAACTCGTGTTTGTGCTTTGGCTGCTTCTATTGCGTAGACTCCCGGTGTAATTGCACTCTGGGACTTGAAATCGATGTTGAACCTAGCTGTTGGCAGTTTCAACAGCAATTCTGCCAACGTGGGAATCTCTGCTCCAGCAGCAATAGAAATACGCTTCAATTCACCAAGCACTAAATCCGATACACGAATTTTCATACCGAGGGTGCGGGCGAGATCATCATCGTGAAAAACTACAGCAACACCATCAGCTGTCGCCTGCACATCGGTTTCCATGAAGGTAATTCCGCAGTTCTGTGCGAATTCGAAGGCTTCAATGGTGTTTTCGGTCGCACCGCCTTCGGTGGATCCGCGATGAGCAAAAATCTTGAAAACGGCAGGGGAGAGGTATGGCTTCATCAACCTGCCTCCCTCACTCGCTTAGTCTTTCGGTATGTCCAACAAATCTATTAGACCTTTCATGATCAAATTCACGAAGCTCAACGTTGGACTTTTCATTTACGGTCTCGGTATCGCAATGTTGGTCCACGCAAATATCGGAATTCCACCGTGGGATGTTTTTGCTCAAGGAATCTCGAAACAGACCGGAATGTCTTTTGGATGGGCTACCGTGACGGTTAGCGCAATCGTTCTAATTTGTTGGCTTCCATTGAAGCAAAAGTACGGTATCGGTACTGTGCTAAACGGATTGTTGATTGGCGTTTGGTGTGATGTTTGGACCCCTTGGTTACCCACCTTCACGGAGTATTGGCAACAGTTGCTGGAGTTCATCGTCGCAATGCTAATCGTGGCCACTGCAACTGGCATGTACATCAGTTCTCATCTTGGCAAAGGCCCCAGAGATGGGATCATGGTTGGCACAGCTGAGCTGCTGGGATGGCCGTTTTGGATTGTCAGAACGATGTTTGAAGCCACCGTCTTACTGATTGGTTGGTCCATGGGTGGCAATGTGCGTGAAGGAACACTCATTTTTGCCGTCTGTATTGGTTATCTAATGCAGACTTCTATGCGCTTATTTGGTGTACCAACAACCAAACGAACCAAGAAATGACGAAACCAGGTGAGCACCGCGAAACTGCGAGAGTTTTGCTACGCAATGAAACCGGTGAGCTTTTTCTACTTTTGACGTATTTTGACCCTGAAGTCGGGCTACCACCGAGATGGATTACTCCAGGTGGGGGCATCGAACCTGGCGAGTCAATTAGAGCTGCGGCGATAAGAGAACTGCTAGAGGAAACCGGAATTCGAATCAGGGATGACCAACTCGGCGAGAAAATCGGTGAAATCAGCGGTAAGTGGATTTGGGCCGACGGAGAAAACTCGCACACTTACCGTGATCATTTCTTTGAAATCACTATTGACGATTTCCTGCTTGATAATTCTGCGTGGACAATCGATGAACACCGAGACATCTTGAACCATCGGTGGTGGTCGATCAAAGAACTTTTAGACACGGACGAATTGATTGGCCCGCATGGACTTGCTCAGTTCATATTGAACCGATAATGCACATTATGTCAAGTAGTGTTTTACGCCTGTGTAGCAGTCATCCAAGCGGACAACTTGGCTTCACCCCTGCCATCTTCCAATGCTGTTGTCACACGCTCTAGTGCGTTTTCAAAACGTTCCGTCAACGAAACATCAATCAGCTGCGCATCTTTTGCTAATTCGTATGCCACGACTCCAGCCGCTGCATTTAGCTTGACAATGTCAACAATCGGACCGATAAGCGCACCTTCGAAAAGCGATTTGGCTACGTGAGCGTTGTGCTGTGGGTCGCCGCCGAGAAGATCGTTTAAATTGGCCATTTTCAGCCCCAGAGTCTGTGGATTAAGCGTCGAATGCTTCACCACTCCCCCTGAAACCTCCCAAATATCGCTAATTCCGGTGGTTGTTAACTCGTCCAGACCGTCATTGCCGCGGAAAACTAGCGCCGAACGGCCACGATTGGCTACTTCCTGGGCCATAAGTGGTGCTACCGACAGATTGGCGACACCTAGCGAGGTCGCTATTGGTTGAGCAGGGTTAGCAAGCGGACCTAGGAAATTAAATGTGGTTGGAACACCGAGTTCCCTACGAATCGGGGCCACGTAGCGCATTGCTGGGTGAAATACCGGTGCAAAGAAGAAAGTGAGACCCACTTCGCGGAAAACGTCAGCAACTCGCTCTGGTGAAAGATCCAGGCGAATCCCTAAGACCTCTAGCATTTCTGAGGACCCTGTCTTACCGCTCGCCGAGCGAGAACCGTGTTTCATGACCGGAATACCTGCAGCTGCGGTGAGAATCGATGCCATCGAGGAGATATTTACCGTTCCAACCATGTCGCCCCCGGTTCCCACGATGTCAACCGCATCGTTACCTGTGTCCAGGATCACTGCATTCCTCAGCATGATGTCGACCAAACCCGCCAATTCGTCGACGGTTTCGCCTTTGGAACGAAGCGCTAGCATGAAGGCGCCTACTTGTGCATCACTGGCGTCCCCAGCCATGATTTGTGTCATTGCCCAGTTAGCCTCGGCACGTTCGAGTGACTGCTTGTTCAGCAGTTTGCCCAAGATTTCAGCCCAAGAATTTGCAACGGTCATAGGTAGAAGTTTAACGCTCAAAAACACCTAAAAATGCATGCCTGAGTATTCACTGAGCGTTATGATTTAGTTATGACTGCGACCACAGCTAGTTCCAAGCAAATCAATCGCCCAAGTCCAACGTCGGTGGGTACCATCGTGTGGCTCGGAAGTGAAGTTATGTTCTTCGCCGCTCTTTTCGCGATGTACTTCAGCCTCCGCACCGCATCCCCAGAACTTTGGGCAGCCGAAACCGCAAAGCTGAATGTTCCATTCGCACTGACGAACACTCTGATCCTGGTGGCATCCTCGTTCACTGCTCAGTTTGGTGTCTTCGCTGCCGAGCGCATGCAGCCTCGTGCCACCGGTGCTTCCCCAATGAAGTGGGGAATGGTTGAGTGGTTCATGGTCTCATACGTACTTGGCGCCATCTTCGTCTCTGGTCAGGTCTGGGAGTACGCAAACCTAATCTCTGAAAATGTTGCTTTCGACTCCAACTCATACGCCAGCGCGTTCTACCTAACTACCGGTTTCCACGCTCTGCACGTAACTGGTGGTCTTATCGCCATGTTGATCGTGGTCGGACGTACCTTCGCGGCTCGCAAGTTCGGACACGCCGAGGCAACCAGCTCAATCGTCGTTTCTTACTACTGGCACTTCGTTGACGTTGTGTGGGTAGGTCTATTCCTAATCATTTACGTACTCAAGTAAGCAACGAGAGAAACCCAAAATGGCAATCAAAACAAAGAAGTTCTCGCGCAGAAACCCAATCGCAGCTGCGGTTGTAGTTCTTGCAGGCCTACTAGTTAGTGGCGGTTCGTACGTTGCAGCAACTGCTGCCGTTACCGAAACTGCGAAGACCACCGTTGACCAGGCAACCATCGATACCGGTAAGAAGCTGTTCCTCGCCAACTGCGCAAGCTGCCACGGTAAGAATGCCGAAGGTACCGCAAACGCTCCTACCCTGATCGGTGTTGGCGCTGCTTCGGTTGACTTCCAGGTTGCAACCGGTCGTATGCCAGCTCAGGCTTCGGGTCCGCAAGCTGAAGTCAAGCCAGTTCAGTTCAAGCAGGAAGACATCGACGCACTAGCTGCTTACGTTGCTTCACTTGCTCCTGGCCCAGAAGCACCAACCGACGCTTACCTTTCGACCAAGGGAAATGCAACCCGCGGTGGCGAGCTATTCCGCATCAACTGTGCAATGTGTCACAACGCTGTTGGTGCCGGCGGAGCTCTTACCCAGGGTAAGTACGCGCCAAGCCTCCGTAACACCAGCGCTAAGCACATTTACGAAGCTATGGTCACTGGACCTCAGAACATGCCTGTCTTCTCAAACAGCAACCTCTCTCCTGAGGCGAAGACCGACATCATCACCTATCTTCAGTACGTTCAGGAGAATCCATCGATTGGTGGAGACGAGCTTGGAAACCTAGGCCCAGTTGTCGAAGGTCTACTGGCTTGGCTGGGCATGCTCGGTGGAATCGTACTTATCACTATCTGGCTCGGCGCTAAGTCGAACTAACGGCAGAACAGGAAACCCAAGTGGCTAAGAACTCAAAGGAAGTCGTGCAGCACAGCGACGCTCCAGAACACGAGTACGCAACCGGTCTTGCAGTTGTCACCGCTGACAAGCCTCAAGATCCAGGTATCGAACCGCACCGCGTTCGTATGACCGATAAGAGCGTAAAGCACGAAAAGGCTGCCGCTCGTCAGGTTGCAATCCTGTTCCTAACCTCGATCGTTGGAAGCGTATTTGCCATCTGGGCTTACTACGCTTTCCCGTTTGATGACACCAATGCAGGTTCGCTAAGAATCAACACTGTATTCCTTGGCCTAGGCATTGCACTTGGTCTTTTCGGTATTGGTATTGGTGCTGTGCACTGGGCAAAGACCCTTATGCCGGACGCAGAAGTCGCTGAAGAGCGCCACATCACTCGTGGCTCTGAAGAAGTTCGCGCAGCTGCGCTTGAGGTAATCCGTCTAGCCGATCAGGAATCAGGTTTCTCACGTCGCAAGCTGATTCGTCGCAGTCTTTACGGCGCACTGGCACTGTTCCCGATTCCTGCAATCGTCCTATTCTCTGACCTGGGCCCAAACCCTAAAGATTCGCTACGCCACACCATGTGGGGTGCCAAGAAGAACACTCGCCTAGTTCGCGACCCAGATGGAACTGCCATCAAGGCTTCAGATGTTCAGATCGGTTCAGTTTTCCACGTGATTCCTGAAGGTCTTGAGAAGCTTGAAGCGCCTCACATGCTCAACGAGAAGGCTAAGGCGGCCGTGCTTTTGGTTCGCCTTGACCCAACCGAAATTAAGAACGACAAAGAGCGCGAGTGGGGCTACGACGGAATCGTTGCTTACTCGAAGATCTGTACCCACGTTGGTTGCCCAGTAGCACTTTACGAACAGCACACTCACCACTTGCTATGTCCTTGCCACCAGTCGACCTTCGACTTGGCAGAAGACTGCAAGGTTGTTTTCGGTCCGGCTAGCCGCGCTCTACCTCAACTAAAGATTGAAGTAGATGCTGAAGGCTACTTGATTGCACCTGGCGATTTCGCCGAACCTGTTGGTCCAAGCTTCTGGGAGCGTAAGGCATGAGTAACACCGTAACTGCTAAGAAAAAGGGCGGTTTCCTTGCAGGAACCGCTAACTACCTGGACGAACGAGTTGGTATTGCCGGCATCGTCAAGGACTTTGGTCGCAAGATCTTCCCTGACCACTGGTCGTTCATGCTGGGTGAAGTAGCTCTATACAGCTTCCTAGTTCTACTGCTATCGGGAACCTTCCTTACCTTCTTCTTCAACCCAACCATGGCCGAGACCACTTACGACGGTGTGTTCGGTCCGCTAAAGGGTGCCCACATGTCGACCGCATACGCATCGACCCTAGACATCTCGTTTGAGGTGCGCGGTGGTTTGCTAATGCGTCAGGTTCACCACTGGGCTGCGCTACTTTTCGTAGCGGCTGCTGGCCTACACATGCTTCGCGTGTTCTTCACCGGAGCATTCCGTAAGCCGCGTGAAATCAACTGGGTAGTAGGTTTCATGCTGTTTATCCTGGGCATGGCCGGTGGCTTCACCGGTTATTCGCTACCAGACGACCTTCTTTCGGGTAACGGTCTACGAATCATCGACGGAATGATCAAGGGTCTTCCATGGATTGGCGCTTACACCTCTTCCCTATTGTTTGGTGGCGAGTTCCCAGGCGACCAGATCGTTCCACGTCTGTACAGCCTTCACATCATGATTGTTCCTGCCTTGATCCTTGTGTTCTTGGTTGTGCACCTGTTCATGGTGGTAATCCACAAGCACACCCACTACTCGGGTGCAGGCAAGAAGGACACCAACGTTGTTGGTTACCCACTAATGCCTGTATACGTGGCAAAGGCCGGCGGTTTCTTCTTCATCGTATTCGGCGTGATCATGCTTACCGCTTCCCTATTCACCATCAACCCGGTTTGGAACTACGGCGGCTACGACCCATCGCCAGTTTCCGCTGGTACTCAGCCTGACTGGTACATCGGCTTCCTAGACGGTGCACTACGTCTTGCACCAACCGGTATTGAGACTGAAATCGGTGGAGCTACCCTGTCGTGGAATATCTTGCTTCCGATGTTGGTTGGCGTTGGCTTCCTAGCCGTAGTGGCTGTTTACCCATTCATCGAAGGTTGGATTACCGGTGACAAGCGCGAACACCACGTGCTCGACCGTCCACGTAATGCACCTACTCGCACCGCAATCGGTGCAGCTGGTGTCACCTTCTACGCAGTTCTTTGGGCTGGAGCGGGTACCGACCTCATCGCAACCAACTTCAAGATGTCTTTGAACCACGTTCTAACGGCAATGCAGATTCTGTTGATCTTGGGCCCAATCATCGCCTACTGGACCACCAAGCGTCTCTGCCTATCACTACAACGTAAGGATCGCGAAATCGTTCTTCACGGTCACGAAAGCGGACGTATCGTTCGTCTTCCACACGGTGAGTACGTTGAAATTCACGAGGCTGCCGATGCATACCAGGTTTGGAAGCTAACCGATTTCAAGGAATACACTCCTACCCTGGCTCGTCCGAACGCAAAGGGTGTAATCACTCTTCGTGCTCGAGTACGTTCGGGTCTCTCGCGCTTCTTCTTCGAAGACCGAGTAAGCCCAGTAAGCCAGACCGAGTTGGATGCTGCAAAGCACCACGGAGAGCTTCACTAAACACACTAGGTATTGAGGCGTTCAGACAATGCTCTGGACGCCTCAATTCTTTAACTCGCATGGTCGCATAGACTGACCACAAGACACTTTCGAGGTTATTTTGAGTAAGTTATATTTCCGTCACGGGGCAATGAACAGCGGCAAAAGCACCGCATTGTTGCAAGTGGCTTTCAACTACGAAGAGCGCGGGCAGACCGTCGCACTGGTAAAGCCAGCAGTTGATACCAAGGGTGACAGCAAAATTGTCTCTCGCCTGGGAATGGTTCGACAGGTTGACTTCTTGGTCCTTCCTAGCGATAACTTGCGCGATCAGATTGCTTCACATAATTCGAAAATAGGACGCAAAATCGATTGCCTGTTGCTTGATGAAGCGCAATTTCTCACTCGAGAACAAGTTGATCAGGCGATGGAAATCGCCGTTCTGGATGGCATTCCGGTGCTGGCCTATGGTCTTCGCACCGACTTTCTCACCAACGGATTCCCTGGCAGTATTCGACTACTAGAAATCGCTCACAGCCTAGAAGAGCTCAAGACCATTTGCCGATGCGGCAAGAAGGCCCTTTTCAATGCCAGGCTAAAGAACGGTGTCTTTGTTTTCGATGGTGATCAGGTTGCCATCGATGGTGAAGAAGTTACCTACGAATCCCTTTGCCCAAACTGCTATTACGGCAAACTAGGCAAGAAATAGTGCTGAAGACGCTGCGCGAGCTGCGCTCAGTTCCCCACTTCTACCAATTATTTCTGGCTCGAACCATTTCGAATTTCGGAAACGGAATTTCACCAGTTGCCCTTGCCTTCGGTGTTTTGGGCATAGCCGGAGCCGATGCGACCTCACTTTCCCTAGTTCAATTTGCTAGAACATTACCGATCCTTTTGCTTTTGTTTGTTGGCGGAACTCTTGCCGACAAATATGGACGAGCCAGAGTGATGGGAATGGGCGACATGCTCCTAAGCGGTCTAATACTGATAATCGGAATATCTTTCATCTTGGGTTGGCCAAGCATCTGGTTATTAGTTGTGGTTGGATTGCTAGCCGGACTTCTAAATGGTGTTTGGTACCCTGCCTTTTCGGGAATGATTCCCATCATCGTGCCTGAGGAGAAACGTCAAGGTGCCAATGCTGCACTCGGCTTTGGTTCTAACATCGCGTTCATGCTTGGCACGGTCAGCGGCGGAATTGTCGTGACAACGCTCGGGCCTGGTTACGCGCTTGCCGTTGATGCCATTACCTTCTTTATTGCCGGAGCACTTGTTTATCCGCTTCGCAAGCTGCCTCAGCCAGGTCAGGCTGCAGAAGGTGAATCAATCAGCTTTGTTCAAGAGCTCAGACTTGGCTGGGTCGAGTTCAAGAGCCGCTCTTGGTTGGTTGCAATCGTGGTGGCATTTTCCTTCATCAATGCCGCTGCAGAAGGCTTGTGGGCCGTCCTAGGGGCTTTACAGGCAGCAGAAACCTACGGAAACGGTCCCGCTGTTTGGTCGCTTTTACTTGGCGCTATGAGCATTGGGTTCTTACTGGGAACCATAGTTGCTAACAAGATGAGGCCAAAGCACCCACTCACCATCGTGATGATGCTGGTTCTTGCTCTTCCGCTCTTCCTAGTTGCTTACGCTTCTGGTGCACCTATCTGGCTCGTATTCCTAGCAGCCATAGCGATGGGAATCGCCCAGGACGTTTTCTACGTAATGTGGGCGACAGTCATTCAGCAAAACGTACCAGAAGACAAACTCTCGAGAGTGAATTCGTACGACACTTTTGGTTCTTTCCTAATCGGACCGCTTGGAATGTTGGTCGCTGGACCGCTGGCAATCGTATTTGGCGTTTCTACAACACTGCTTTGGGCCGCTGCAATTTCGTTCGTAGCTGTTGTCGGTGCCTTGCTTGTACCGAGCGTGCGAAAGCTCGAACTTAGGATTCACGACTAAAGACTTACCCAATAACGCCTAAGCGCGCGACCATTTTCGTCCACAACGTTCTCAAGCAAGCCGCCCTGCGATTCGATGACAGCGATTGAGCCCAAGTTGTCGTCGTTGCAGGTGATCAATGCTCTCGATAGTCCGAGTTCACGAGTTAGTTGCAACGCCTTTCGAAGCATTTCTGTTGCATAGCCTTTTCGACGATGCAGGGGTCTCACCATGTAGCCGATGTGACCACCGAAGTTGTAAAGAAAATCATTGAGTTCATGGCGAATCGATATGCGACCAACAATCTCCCCTCCGAGAACAGCAATCAAGAAGGTTGCCGGCACCTTGCCTTCCGCAATATTCTTGCCCTCGGCATGGTCGTGAACTCGACTCAACCACGCCTGAAAATCTACAGGGTCGTCTTGGAAACCATCCAGCAAGAATCCGTCATGGCCTTCTGCGGCAAGTTCGGCATAGGCAGCGCGCAAGGCCAACTCATCAGAAAGTTCTGGAAGTCTAAGTTCCAACATGTAGGGAGTACGGGACTTGAACCCGTGACCGACGGATTATGAGTCCGCTGCTCTAACCGGCTGAGCTAACTCCCCTTGTCACAAGTTATAAGCCTAGTCGTCACGCCTGATGCGCTCGATAACTCGTCGGAATGAATTGCTAAGTTTCTTGCGAGCCTTGCTTCCGCGACTCTCAATCTCAAACCTAACCTCGGAAAAGCTCTCGGCAACGGAACCACGAACACCATCGAGACGTTCAATAACTCCGTTGGCACCCCGCTCCAGAGTCCTAGAACCTTTGCGCACCAATTCACCAAAACGCTCCGAGGCGCTCACAGGGCGTTCGTAATCGTCATCGTTGTCCAAGGTGGTTTCGGTGACTTCTAAGCCCTTGTAGAGGCGTTCGTAGACGTTGACGGTCAACTCGAGATCGTGAGAACGTGCAAGAACTTTAGATCCCTTTACCAACCTTGCGAAATCAGCGTCGCCAAGGTTGAAGAGTTGAAGTATCTTGCTAGCCAAATCACTCGGTGAATCTGGTTTGAACAGGAACCCGTTTTCTCCCACGTGCACGAGATGTGGCAAGGCCATCGCGTCCGCTGCAATAATCGGACGACCAGCAGCCATCGCTTCAAGCGTGGCCATCGATTGCAACTCTTGAACCGACGGCATCACAAAAGCAGATGCCTCCCCTAGCTTCGTAACCAGTTGTTCGTCTGACACTTCGCCAGCGAAACTAACGCGGTGCGCTAACCCTAATTCACTTGCCAACTTCTTAAGTTCCTCGACTTGAGACCCGGTGCCAACAATTTCAAGTGTGATTCCACTGTCAGCAGGTAACTTGCCCATCGCTTCTAGGATTACGTAGACGTGCTTCTCACGGTCGAGTCGGCCGACATAGAGCAATTTACGTGCGGACTGCACAGCAGCTGCAACATCATCGAAGCGCTCGATATCGACACCACCAGAGACCGGAAGGACCCTTAGACCCTTTACTGAGTTTTCGAGCATTTGCGCCGCACGTTTAGTTGGCGCCGATATGGCGTCAGCCGACTTGAAGACACGTGCTGCATCTTTTAGAAGCAGTTTCGCTAGGAAGTTTTTAACAAAAGTTGGAGCCACGATTGCATTGGCGACCAGGCTTTGGGCATCAATGTGACTAGTTGCCACCAATCGCTTGTTTAGCGCTTTCGAAGCTACCGCAGCGTGGTGACCGATGTTGATATGCGACTGAATGTGAACGACGTCTGGGCCGACTGCGTCGATCAAACCGGTAATGCGTTTGGTGAGACCTAGCGGCAAAACGAATCGCTGAGTCGGTTGAAAAGGCAATCGATAGCTTTTCAGGCGGTGAACCACTAGCGCTACCCCGTCGTGCTTTTCGCGGAAAGTTCCGTATAACTTGGACGTTGCCGGTGCTATTACATGCACCTCGTAGCCACGGTTCTGCAACCCAACTGCCAAATTCTTTGAGAATGTAGCAGTTCCGTTGTGGTCTGGTGCGAAGGTGTCGCAGGCAATCAGAACGCTGGGCTGGGTCATCGCTGAGCCTTAAGCTCGGGATGCACACGCGAGAGCAACCAAACACCGGTAGCAGCCATGGCTCCGGTTGCGAAGAACACGATTGTGATCAAAGGGTTGTCCGTGGCGTGCGCCGCTTCACCAAGTACCAGGATGGCGATGAATACCGCAACCATTGGGTCGATCACTGTAAGGCCAGCGATAACCAGGTCTGGTGGCCCGGAGGCGTAGGCGTTCTGGACAAACCAACCACCCAAAGCCATGGCAAGAACGGCTGCAACGAGACATACGATGGTTAGCCAATCGAAATGAGATTGCTGAATGCGCTGAATCACGGTCTTCACCAAAGTGGCGAGGAGCCCATAGAGCAACCCTGCCCCGACGATAAAAGTTAGAGCATTCATCTTGTGTCTTTGAATGAGGAAAACAGCCCCTAGAGCTACCAGCAATACGGCAAGAATCGAGAGGATCACGTAAAGATTTGCATCAGACAATTGATTTTGATCTGAACCAATTCCGGTAGCCAAAGCCACAAAGGTCGCTATTCCGCCGGTGCAAAGTGAAATAGCAATCCAGGTTGCCTTGGTGATGGCTGTCTTGGTCACTCTTGCGTTTAGTAGCGCCGTGATCACTAGTGCGAGTGCTCCAATCGGTTGCACGACGATAAGTGGTGCCATAGTAAGAGCCGCGATTTGGCACAGTGCCCCGAGAACCAGAAATCCCATACCAGCTAACCAGCGTGGATTCTTGAGAAGATCCACGATGTGGGCTAGACCCACTCCCCGCTTGGCACCCTTTTTCTTTTCGGAGTTTTTCTCAACCGAATCGTTTTGAAATTGAGCACCAAAGGCCAAAGCAACTGCAGCGAGGAGTGACAAAACGATAGCTAATGCGCGACCCATGACACTCCTAAATGCTTCCGATTAAGCCTAACCAGAAGACGCTAATTGAGCGCTCAGGCTCGGTATCATTTCTAGGTGAGCATTAGACCAATCTGTATCGCTGGTGAGCCAGTTCTCCACACCAGAGCCGCCGAGGTTACGGTATTCGACGACAATCTACGTGACTTGATCGCCGACATGTACGAGACCATGGACAAGGCTCCCGGAGTCGGTCTGGCTGCCCCACAGATAGGTGTGGGGCTTCGAATCTTCGTGTATAGCTACGAGGACAGCAATGGCAATCCACTGCGTGGTGAAGTTATCAATCCGGTCATTCAGCTCGGCCCAATATCCAAAGAGTCGGCGGATGAAGACACCGAAGTTGAGGGTTGCCTTTCCGCACCTGGAGAAAGATTTCCACTGAAACGTGCCGATTGGGCAATCGTCGATGGCGTTGACCTTCAGAATCAACCGGTACACATTGAGGCAACCGGCTGGTTTGCTCGAATCATGCAGCATGAATTTGACCACCTTGATGGCTTCCTTTACCTCGACAAACTAGCCAAAGAGTGGCACAAGGAACGCAAACTCATGTACGCGGAGCATGCTTGGGGTTTACCTGGAAAGACCTGGCTTCCTGGTCGCGACAATCTAGAAGGCTAGACGCAATAGCGCTGCCGTAGCCGCGGCTGCTATGACAACGCCGATAAAAGGCACTTTGAGTTTTAGCAATGCGACTGCCAACAAGATGGCTGGAACTCGGGCGTCGAAGACAATTCGATTTCCTTCGATAAAACTCTGCACGCCAACCAGGCCAGCAAGTAGTGCAATCGTAAGAAACCCCGCGACCTTAGACAAAAACTTTGATTCAAGTAGCTTTGCAGGCAACACAAACCCGAGATATTTCCAGGAAAAAACAGCTAGTGCTCCGAGAATAACGGCAACCCAAGGGGTCATGATTTGCGCCTCTCAAGGAAGAAACCAAGCCCCACGGCTGCAACTGCGCCGATCAACACCGGAAACCCAGAAGGAAGCACTAGAGCGAGCAACGTACTGGCGACAATCGCTAAGGCTGCTACGAGTGCGCCTGTGGCTTGTTGAATTCGAGGCCATACCAGAGCGAATAGCGCGGCAGCGGCAGCGGCGTCCAAACCAAACACCTTCGGGTCAGCTAGCACGCCACCGAGCAAGGCACCAAATACTGTTGCTAAGTTCCAAAAGATGAATACGGCAATACCAGTTAGCCAGAAACCACTTTTCTGCTCACCAGGCATTGTTCGCGAGGTTGACACAGCGGTGCTTTCATCAATTGTTAGTTGTGCAGCCAAAATCTTCATGAAGCCCTTCGGGCCGATAGTTGGTGCCAGACTCAGCGCGTAAAAACCGTTACGAATTCCAACCAACCAAGCAGAGGTAATGGCGGCAGGGAGTGCGGCAATTCCGCCCGTTGCAAACACAGCGACAAAGGCGAACTGGGAGCCACCGGAAAACATGAGAGTACTAAGTGCAATTGTCTGCCAGATGTCAAAGCCAGCAGTTACTGAGAGTGCCCCGAAAGAAACACCGTAGATGCCCACAGCAATTCCCACACTTAGAGCTACCGATTTTACCGAACCATTACCTAGAGTCATTTGGAGCCACCCAACAATGAAAGCGCCAGCTGATTGCGCGAAGTGAAGTTTCCTGCCCGCATAACTGATTCGATAGTGCCAGCAACCCGAGATCTGGGAATTTCCAACTGACGACCAATTGAATAATCACCGGCACCATTTAGAAAAAGTTCAATGATCTTCGTTTGAGATTCCGAGAGTTCGCTAAGTTTCTCTTCGAGTTCGGCGTTACTTGGTAGGAATCCAAAGGCGTCCCCTAACTTACGCAACTCAGTTGGGTCAACCAAAAAATCACTCTTGACCGCTAGGCGCAATGTCCTCAGTAGTTCCGATGCTGGCACATCTAGCCCAACGTATTCTTGTGCACCCGAACTCAGAGCCTCATAACGCAACTTGCTCGTTGTGAATGCGCCGTATGCAACGACAACGCCCTCATTACCTGCGTCGGAGAGCGCCTGGCAAAGGCTTTCAACGAAGCGTGCGCCACGTAGTTGATATTGGCTTGGACCAACCACAATCACATCTACGAGATAATCCGGTGCATGAGTAACCGCCTTTAGGGGATCGGATTCCTCGAAGATTACCCGCATTTCGGATTGAGAGTTGATCACCATGGCGCGGCCGGATCGAACCAGTTCGTTGGAATCAATCAGACCAATTCGGAGATCGATCATTTGATTTCTTGAATCGCTAGAGATTTCAAATTGGGGAAAATCGCAGAAAGTGTAAAACCAACACCAGGAACCTTGGTTGCCTCGATACGTCCACCATAAATGGCAGCGCGGTCACGAAGTGCTGAAAGTGTCGCGCCATCAAATTCGACAATTAGTCCGTCCAAGTCATCTTGAACGCTGTAATCTTCAACCAGTTCACCGAGATTTCGCTTGGCTCGATTAGTCACTTCGATGCCATTGTCCTTGACCAGAATCTGAAGGCCATCTTCAACCCATAGGAAGTCGATACCAATTTCGGTACCCAGCGGTGCATGCTTTCGAACATTGCTCAAAGACTCAAAAACGATCTTGTATACGCAGAGTTCCATACCCTCATTCAAGGCGAAGCTCTCCCCCTGATTGGAAATGACAGTGTTGAAACCAAGTTCGCGATAAGCGACCGCGAGCTCGTTTAGGTCACTGATTCGGAAGCTCTCCACATCACCAATAATCGCGGAATTGAGGTAGTCATATAGCCTTCTTAGCTCGGCTTGAGCGGCTCGACCAGCATCATAGGTACGGTCCAAAACGCGTTGTGCCGCGCTTGGATCCGCAACGAGCGAAAACCGGCCGCCTTCGCTAACACTCACTACGGCGCTTATTCGCTGAACCAATAGATCACTCAGGTCTTTAGCAATTTCGAGACGCTCATTTTGCTTAGAGACCTCCAACTGAAGTTTGGCAGCTCTGATGGTGTTTTGAGCGATGTCTAACGGAGAACCAATGTGCTTCAAACGTAGGAAAGCGATCCGTCCTAGGAAGTAGGAAACAAGAAGTGAAGAGCTAGCTATAGAGAAAATTAGGAGAAAAGAATTAGAGTGACCCAATTCGGAATTGACTTGTACTCCAAGAAAACTTTCCAGCAAAGTTCCCTGGTAACCCAAATACCAGGACGCAATGACTGAAGTGATCAGAATCGAAACCAGTAACAAGCTTCTTTGCACTTTCGATGCGAAGAACGCGGTCAAAATGACAACTGCGCTCAAGCCACCAAGAGCGACTACTGGGAAAACCGATAAAACCGAGGCTAGATAGCCACCGATCGGCAGGAGTGAAATAGCTATCCAGGAGAAACGATTACTCGAAAAGGCGGCCACTCCCACAAGAACGGCAACCAGTAAACCTGAATAGTTCTCGCGCAAAAGTTCGAAACCCGCGCAAAGCGACAGCAACATAGAAGAAATTAGGGAGATTGGGAGCCAGTTGCGGCGGAGAATCCAGCGAAACATAAACTGGCCTCCACTGTCTTGACCTTTATGGCTCCCCGGCTTGGACTCGAACCAAGAACCTATCGGTTAACAGCCGATTGCTCTGCCAATTGAGCTACCGAGGAATGTTGCTTACGCAGTGTCTAACAATACCAAACTTTTTAGCGCTGTGCTCGCAGAGTTACTAGTTCTTTGTCGAGTTCGACAAGTTTCTTGGCAATCTGGTTCGCTTCTTCTGGACGTCCGGCGGCTTGGCTCTGACTTAGAGCTTGAATTAGAAACTGCTTCTCAAACTCAACGGTTTGGATTAGGGCACCGCTGATTACTCCCCGTGCGTACTCTTCTTTTCCACTTTCGTCCACGATTGGCAGTCGCGCCATCAGGATCTCGCGCCAAGTACCAGCCAATTGCGCGTCAAGAGCATTTGAAACCTGATTTTGGCAATCGGTTTGACCAAAATAATCAAGTAACGGCTTACTAATCGCTAGGTGACGGGGTGCAGAGAAGTAGGTGCGGAAAATTCTTTGAATTACGGCTCTATCGCAATACTGCGGCAATTGCGCTACAACTTCGAGTAACCAGCGCTCGCGGCGGTTGATTGGGTCGGAAAGGTTGACTAAGGGATAGCCAGTTACTGCGGGTGGAGTCTCCGGATTTGGTCGAGAAACAGGCACTACATTTGCGCGACGTACACCCTTCGCTAGGTCTGAAACCATCTGGTTTACTGCTTGCCTGTCAATAAGCGTCAATTCCGACAGATGCTTTTCGTACTCTGAACGAAGTATCGGGTCAGTAATCTCCGCAACAATCGGTGCTGCCGCTCGTACCGCAGCAACCTGACCTTCACGAGTAGCTAGGTCGAAAGAGCGGATTGCGCGTTCGATTGCGAACTCAACCAGTGGGCGCTTTGCATCTAACATGGCGACAATGGCTGCATCTCCCCTTTGTTGTCGCAGATCACAAGGATCAAGGCCGTCAGGACCGATGGCAATGTAGGTAAGTGCGTTGAACTTCTGGGCCGAGGCAAATGCGCGCATGGCAGCTTTTTGGCCGGCCTCATCCGGGTCAAAGTTGAAAATAACTTCGGCAGGCTTTTGGTCATCGGTTACCAGGATGCGATTCAGCACCTTGATGTGGTCATCGCCAAAGGCGGTACCGCAGGTTGCAACAGCAGTGGTGATTCCAGCCAAGTGACAGGCCATAACATCGGTATATCCCTCAACAACAACTACCTGTTGTGACTTCGAAATCTCGCGTTTAGCCAAATCGATTCCGTAAAGCACGTTCGACTTGTGATAAACCGGCGTCTCGCTAGTGTTCAAGTATTTTGGACCTTGGTCGTCCTCGAATATCTTGCGAGCTCCAAAACCAATGACGGCGTTAGTTGAATCTTTGATTGGCCAAATTAGGCGGCCACGGAAGCGGTCGTAACAACCTTTTTCTTTCTTGCTCGCCAATGCAGCGACTAACAACTCTTCTTCAGTGAACCCAAGAGTCTTGAGGTGGTCAGAGAGTGCCGACCAGCCTTTTGGAGCCCAGCCAACTCCAAAATGCTCTGCAGCAGCTTTATCGAAACCACGTCCCTGCAGGAATTCTCGACCAGGTTCGGCTTCCTCATCTGCTAAACGCGAGGCATAGAACTTCGCTGCAGCGGCATTCGCTTCAAGAACACGTGCACGAATCGCTAGTTCAGGAGATGCCTGACCGCCTTCTTCGTAGTGCAACTGGTAACCAACCCTGGCTGCTAGCTTCTCAACAGCCTCTACGAAATTTAGCGAGTCAATCCGGTTTAGAAATTGAAAAAGATTTCCACCCTCACCACAGCCAAAACAGTGCCAGACGTTCTTAGTTGCGGAAACGCCAAACGAGGCAGACTTCTCGCCGTGGAAAGGACAAAGACCCTTGTATTCACCATTGCCAGAAGCCTTCAAAGCAACGTAATCGCCAACTACCTCGACGATTGAAACCCGAGAAAGTACTTCATCGATGTCGGATTGCGGAATTCGTTTTGCCATCGACCACTACCCCACTAACTTCTGGTGAAGATTTAGAGCACCCTGATCTGTGAGGCATGCAACCTGATCGACGATTACTCGGTATTTGGCGGCATCATCACTAGCCTTCGACCAAGCGAGGGCACAATAACTATCCAACTCGGCACCATTCGCCGCGAGCAGTGCATCAGCAAGCTCGGAGAGCAATTCACGCTGACGTTCGTAGTATGGGCGACGCGATTCGTGTGACATGAGGAACGATGAAACCAGGCCCTTGAGCACGGCAATCTCGGAACGAACTTCATCTGGAACAACGATGTGGGCGCGGTAACGCGTTAGCAGGCCACTGTAGGCGCTCTCCGTGGCGTCCACGGCTCTGGACACAAATGAACCGATAAGTGCACTCGTTAGGTTCTTCAGATCTCCGTGTGCACGGTCACTACCGTCGAATGAAACTAGCCACTCATCCAGCTCCTGGAGGCGTTTCAAAGCGCCATCTAGATGATCGGCAGTCTGTGATGATCCTGCCCAGACCAACATGTCGTCGATGAGTTGAACTCGATGCCCCGAATCACTGATTTCAGAGAGTTTTATAAAGCCTTCGACAATGGCATCCTCATAATCGTGAACAGAGTAGGCAACGTCATCAGCAAAGTCCATAACCTGAGCCTCGATGCTCTTTTGTCGTTCCGGGGCACCGAGTCTTAACCAGTTGAAAACTGGCAGGTCATCGTCGTAAACACCAAACTTGCTGGACCTAGCACCGCCTCCATCGTCAAACACACCTTGTTCACGAGACCAAGGGTATTTGCAGGCGGCATCTAGAGCCGCTCTGGTTAGGTTTAAGCCGAGTGGTGAACCATCTTCGGCAAACACTTTTGGTTCGATGCGGGTTAGTAGACGCAACGTTTGAGCGTTGCCTTCAAATCCACCAAATTCGGTAGACCAGTCGTTGAGTGCCTTTTCTCCATTGTGCCCAAAGGGTGGGTGTCCAAGGTCATGAGCCAGGCAGGCCATGTCGACGAGATCTGGATCAATGCGAAGGGTTAGCGCCATTTCACGCCCGATTTGAGCCACTTCAAGAGAGTGAGTGAGACGGGTACGAGCAAAATCCCCGGAAATGGGTGAAAGCACTTGTGTCTTAGCACCTAGTCGTCGAAGGGCCGAAGAATGTAGAACTCGTGCACGGTCGCGGCTGAATTCATTACGGCGCTGCGTGCCACTTCGACTTTCGGTGAGCATTCGCTCTTCATCGATAAGTCCGTAGCCGATCGGAGGAAGACTAACCACCCGACACCCCAATCTCGGCTTCAAGCAGGGTTGCACCCTGCGCTGCTTCAAGTGTGCGTGACGTTAGCCAGTTTTCAGGCAAAGAACACACCTTGGCACCGCCGAGACGACCACGAGGGCCCTCAGCTTCAACCCCAGGATATGGAGCATCTTGGTCAAGCGTGGCAAGGATTTCGTCCATGTGCGCGAGCGACTGAACCTGCGCCAAAGCGGCTCGGAACTCGCCCCCGACTGGATACCCCTTGAAGTACCATGCAACGTGTTTGCGAATATCACGGCACGCGTGCGTTTCATTTTCGAAAAACTCGACAAGCAACTCGGCGTGACGTTTGAAAGCCTGACCAACTTCACCCAGAGTTGGCTGAATCGGATCGACGGCTGCCTGGGAGTTCGGGTCACGCTGATACTCGTCAAATGCCGCCTGCAAGTCTCCAAAAAGCCAAGGACGGCCGAGACAACCACGCCCGACGACAACGCCATCGACGCCAGTTTCGCGCATCATTCGGATTGCATCTCCCGCAGACCAAATGTCACCATTGCCAAGTACCTGAACATCCGGCAAGGCCTCACGGAGATTCGCGATGGAACCCCAGTCGGCGTTTCCACTGTAGTAATCGTTTGCCGTTCGCCCGTGCAAGGCAATTGCAGTCACACCAGCATCTCGTGCGGCCTTACCAGCATCGAGATAGGTCAAGTGGTCGGCGTCTATACCTTTACGCATCTTGACAGTTAGTGGCACATCGCCAGCGGCTTTTACAGCGGAGTTTACGATGGCGGCAAAGAGGTCTGATTTCCATGGAAGTGCTGCTCCCCCACCCTTACGGGTAACTTTTGGAACCGGACAACCGAAGTTGAGGTCGATATGATCGGCACGGTCTTCCGCAACCAACATGGTGACCGCTTCGGCAATGGTTTTTGGGTCAACACCGTAAAGCTGAACCGAGCGAATGTCTTCGCTTTCGTGGTGACCTACCAAACGAAGTGATTCTTCGGTTCTCTCCACCAAAGCCCTCGAGGTGACCATTTCGGACACAAACAACCCGCCACCGAATTCACGGCAAAGCCTGCGAAAAGCAGTGTTGGTGATCCCAGCCATAGGTGCAAGCACTACGGGAGTTGCAATGGCAATTTTCCCGTATTGAAGTGCTGGCTTTTGGCTGACCTTAGTCACTCTTAGCCGAGAAGTCTTTCGCTCAAGTAGCCGCGAAGTTTGTCTAGTGAGACGCGCTCTTGCTGCATGGTGTCGCGCTCGCGGACCGTAACCGCCTGGTCTTCAAGGGTCTCAAAGTCCACGGTGATACAGAACGGAGTTCCAATTTCATCTTGGCGACGGTAGCGTCGACCGATGGCACCAGAATCGTCGAAGTCGATGTTCCAGTAGCCGCGCAGTTCCTGAGCTAGGTTGCGAGCAACCGGTGAAAGTTCTTCGTTACGGCTAAGCGGTAGCACTGCAGCCTTGACCGGTGCTAGCCGGTAGTCGAGGCGAAGAACGGTTCTTACATCAACGCCACCCTTGGTGTTTGGCGCTTCGTCTTCCGAGTACGCGTCGACCAGAAAGGCCATCAGCGAACGGGTTAGGCCGGCCGCCGGCTCGATTACGTATGGCGTCCAACGCTCGTTCTTGTTCTGATCGAAGTAGCTCAAATCTGAACCAGACTCACGTGAATGAGTGGTTAGGTCGAAGTCGGTGCGGTTTGCAATACCTTCTAGTTCACCAAATTCACTTCCAGGGAAGCCGAACTTGTACTCGATGTCCACGGTTCGCTTTGAGTAGTGCGAAAGCTTTTCTTTGGCGTGCTCGTAAAGGCGCAGGTTGTCTGGGTTGATTCCAAGATCGGTGTACCAGTTCATGCGCTGTTCGATCCAGTAGTCGTGCCACTGTTCATCGGTGCCTGGCTCAACGAAAAATTCCATTTCCATCTGTTCAAATTCGCGAGTACGGAAAATGAAGTTTCCGGGGGTGATCTCATTACGGAACGACTTACCGATCTGACCAATGCCAAACGGAGGTTTCATGCGAGCAGCACCAAGAACATTCGCAAAGTTCACGAAAATACCTTGAGCAGTCTCTGGTCGGAGGTAGTGCAACCCCTCCTCAGCAGCAACAGGACCAAGGAAAGTTTGAAGTAGACCGTTGAATGCCTTCGGCTCGGTCCAGGAGTCTTTGCCACCACAATTTGGGCATGCAATGTCAGCCATGCTTTCTGGAGCGCGGCCCTTCTTCTCCTCAAAGGCTTCTTCGAGGTGATCCTGACGGAAACGTTTGTGGCAACTGGTGCACTCGATGAGTGGGTCTGAGAACTCGCGAACATGTCCGGATGCTTCCCAAACCTTACGAGGAAGGATGACCGATGAGTCGAGGCCAACGATGTCTTCGCGGCTCTGCACCATGGTGCGCCACCACTGCTTTTTGATGTTTTCTTTGAGCTCTACACCGAGTGGTCCGTAATCCCAGGCCGAGCGACTTCCGCCGTAAATTTCGCCAGCTTGAAAAACGAATCCGCGACGCTTCGCGAGAGAGATTACCGAATCTAGACGGTTTGGGGTGGCCACTTGAACTCCATGTTTCTATCGGTCTACTGGATGCAAACCAATGTGTGTGAAGTCTCAATTCTACTTTGTAGCAGGACCTTTTGGGCTGTCGATTGCCTTGCCGAAGCGACGAGAACGGCTACCGAACTCCTCGATGGCTTTCCATAGATGTTCGCGACGGAAATCGGGCCATAATGTCTCGTCGAACTCGAATTCAGCGTAGGCAGATTGCCAAAGCAGGAAGTTTGAGGTTCGCTGTTCTCCAGAGGAACGCAAAAACAGGTCGACGTCGGGAAGATCGGCCGTTTGCAGATATCGTTGAACGGTTTTCTCAGTAATACTTCCGGCTCGTAACTTACCCGCGGAAACATCTTCGCTGATCAGATTCATGGCATCAACTAATTCGATGCGTCCACCGTAGTTGACGCACATTGTGAGTGTCAGAGTCCTGTTTCTCGCAGTCAATCTTTCTGCTGCCTGAAGCTCATCGATGACACTGGCCCAGAGTTTCGGGCGCCTTCCTGCCCAGCGAATACGTACTCCCCAAGAGTTCAGTGTGTCTCGGCGACGCTGAAGAACCTCACGATTGAACCCCATCAGGAATCGAACTTCCTCGGGTGAACGCTTCCAGTTCTCGGTTGAGAAGGCATAGACGGTGAGGTACTTGACCCCAGCCTGAATGGCACCTTCAACCACGTCTAGAAGCGCGGCTTCACCAGCCTTGTGACCTTCGACTCGCGTCAACCCACGTTCGTTAGCCCAACGACCGTTTCCATCCATAACGATGGCAACGTGGTTTGGCACTTTGCTGAATTTAGGTACGTTCGACATGTTGTAGTGATTTTAGTCCGCGTTCGATGTGCCATTGCGAATATGCAGCAACAACACCGGAAGCCGCTGCACGTACCGAACCTTCAGTTTTATCGGCGAACTGCCAATCGCCGGCGAGAAGTGCGCCAAGTAGCTTGGCTGCTTCTTCGTTCAGTTTTACCGCGCCAGGAATCCTACAGTCGTCGCAAACCATTCCCCCAGCCTGCAACACAAAGTCCCGGTGCACACCAGGTTTGCCGCAGCGTGCACACTCGGTGAAGTTTGGTGCCCAGCCAGCAACCGAGAGCGCTCGCAAAAGATAGGAATCCAAAATCAGTCCTGAATCGTGATCTTGATTGGCTAGCGCTCGAAGTCCTCCCATGAGCAGCAAATATTGCTGCGGCGAGGTCTCACCACCCGCCAATTTCTCGGCAGTTTCCACCATCGCGGTTGCCGCAGTAAATGATGGGTAATCTTCGATAATCTTGCCGCCGTAGGCATTGAGCGTCTCTACCTGACTCACGGTGTCGAGGTTTCGACCTTCATGAAGCTGAATGTCGACCACCATGAAAGGCTCAAGTCTGGAACCAAACTTTGACGTGGTACGCCTGACACCTTTGGCTACAGCACGAATCAGGCCGTGATATCGCGAAAGCATGGTGACTATTCGATCAGCCTCACCTAGTTTGTGAGTGCGAATAACCACCGCTTCATCGCGATAAACCGGCATTGTTAGCGAATACTACGGTTGACTGCCGAGATGAGAGCCTTCAGCGAAGCGGTAGCGATGTCACCATCGATTCCAACTCCCCATAGCGTGGAACCGGCAACTTCAAGTTCAATGTAGGAAGCAGCTTGTGCATCGCCACCAGCACTCAGTGTGTGTTCTACATAGTCGAGCAAACGGGTTTGAACACCCAACTGCCCAAGGACATCAATAAAAGCCGAAATCGGGCCATTTCCAGTGCCGTGCTTGGTTACTTCACCTGCACCATCTCGTAGGACAACATCGAGTTCGACGGTTCCATCCATGTCACTATTAGTGGCAATTTTGCGAAGCTCTAGGCGGCCCCACTTTTTGGCTGAGTCGGTCGCAGGTAGGTACTCGTCGGTGAAAATCTCCCAAAGCTTTTCACTAGAAACTTCTCCACCTTCGGCGTCGGTCTTGTTTTGAACAACGCGTGAGAACTCAATTTGAAGTTTTCGCGGCAGATCCAGCGAGTGATCGCTCTTCAATAGGTAGGCAACTCCACCCTTACCTGATTGTGAGTTAACGCGGATTACCGCTTCGTAGGAGCGGCCAACATCCTTCGGGTCGATTGGAAGGTAAGGAACCGCCCATACGAGGTCATCAACGGAAACACCCTTTTCGGTGGCTTCCTTACTCATCAGCTCGAACCCCTTCTTGATGGCATCCTGGTGGGATCCCGAGAAGGCGGTGTACACCAAATCTCCGCCATATGGTGAACGCTCTGGCACAGGAAGCTGGTTGCAGTACTCCACGGTGCGCTTGATTTCGTCTAGGTCGCTGAAATCAATGTGTGGGTCGATGCCCTGACTGAACAGGTTCATGCCAAGTGTTACGAGATCCACGTTTCCAGTGCGCTCGCCATTGCCGAACAAACAACCTTCGATGCGATCGGCACCTGCCAAATAGCCAAGCTCGGCTGCCGCAACTGCAGTTCCACGGTCATTGTGCGGGTGCAGTGAAATCAGGACGCTGTCGCGGCGAGCCAGATTACGACTCATCCATTCGATCGAATCCGCGTAAATGTTTGGTGTTGCCATTTCAACAGTGGCAGGCAGGTTCAAAATCATCTTGTGCGAAGGAGATGGATCAATGATTTCGACTACCGCATTACAAACCTCAACCGCGTACTCCAACTCGGTTCCGGTATAGCTCTCTGGCGAGTATTCGTAGTAGACGGTAGTCCCAGGGAGCGTGGCTTCAAGTTCCTTGCACTTACGTGCCGCGTGTAGGGCAATCTCCTTGATTCCGGCTTTGTCTTGGTTGAATACCACTCGACGCTGTAGAACCGAGGTTGAGTTGTAGAAGTGAACCACAGCCTGCTTGGAACCTTGCAGCGACTCAAAAGTGCGCTCGATTAGGTGATCGCGAGCCTGAGTGAGAACCTGAATGACTACGTCGTCGGGAATGTGCCCACCTTCAATAAGAATGCGAACAAAGTCAAAGTCGGTTTGGCTGGCGCTAGGAAACCCGACTTCGATTTCCTTGTATCCCATGTCAACCAGAAGCTTGAACATCTTGAGCTTGCGTTCGGGGCTCATTGGGTCAATTAGCGCCTGGTTACCATCACGTAGATCTACAGCACACCAGATCGGCGCCTTTTCGATTCGCTTGCCAGGCCAGGTGCGATCCGGAAGCGAGACATTGATTTGTTCGTGGAACGGCTGGTATTTGTGAACAGGCATTCCCGAAGGTTTTTGTTGATTTAGCAATTTGGCTCTCTCGATTGTTTGTCTAGGTCATTCATCTAGCTCGAACACGAAACTCCGCGACTAAGGATGGCTAGGTTAAGCCTCGTCGCGGCCGCTAAGCAGGAGTAGAGCAAACATGTTTTTAGGTTAGCACCCTTCAAGGCTAGAAACCGAGACGACCAAGCGCCTTGGGGTCACGTTGCCAGTCGGCTGATACCTTCACCCGCAGACTAAGGAAAACCTTCTTACCAACAAGCTGTTCGATTTCTTTTCTTGATTGAGAGCCAACAACCTTCAAACGCGAACCACCTTTGCCGATGATGATTCCCTTTTGAGAATCGCGTTCAACCCAGACATTCGCGTGAATGTCGAAAACTTCTCCCGTCTCGCGGTCACCCATCTCGTCGATGGTCACAGCGATCGAGTGTGGAAGTTCATCGTGTACACCCTCCAGTGCAGCTTCACGAATGAGTTCACAGATACGCTGCTCCAAAGACTCGTCAGTGACCACGTCGGTTGGATAAAGTGCATTAGAGATAGGCAACATACCGATGAGCAGTTCGGCGAGCTCTCCCACCTGCTCCCCCGATACGGCTGAAACGGGAATGACTGCAGCCCATTCGCGCAGGTTCGAAACTGCCACCAGTTGCTCGGCGAGACGATCGCGAGATACTGTCTCGGACTTGGTAACAATCGCTACAAGTTTGGCCTTGCGGTACTTGGACAATTGTTCATTGATAAAGGTGTCACCCGGGCCAATCTTCTCGTTGGCAGGAACGCAGAACCCAATCACATCTACATCGCCAAGAGTGTTTTCAACCAGATCGTTCAGTCGCTCACCTAGTAGCGTGCGCGGACGGTGTAACCCAGGAGTGTCAACGAGAATGAGTTGGCCAGAGTCTCTGTTCGCAATTCCTCGAATGGCTCGACGAGTGGTCTGTGGTTTGGCGCTAGTAATGGCGACCTTCTCACCCACAAGGGCATTAGTAAGAGTGGACTTGCCCACATTAGGTCGTCCAACAAAACTTACAAAACCACTTCTAAATTCGCTCATTCTTCATCCTTTAATGCCAAAACTTCTGGGTCTACCCGAACCAAAACCGTAACTAGTCGCTTGTCGCGACCTTCAAATCGCTCAGTCGTGAAAGTGAGTCCCGAAAAGTGCACTTGATCGCCACCTCTCGGTAGTCGACCGAGTAACTTGGTTACAAGCCCACCCACGCTGTCGATGTCGTCGTCTTCCAGTGCCAGGCCAATATGTTCACCTAGTTCGAAGAGCGACGACTTAGCCGAAACGCGAAGTAGGCCATCGGACAGCGGTTCTACTTCTGGACGTTCTCGATCATATTCGTCGGTAATCTCACCAACAAGTTCTTCAATTACGTCTTCCATCGTCACTAAGCCGGCAACTCCGCCGTATTCGTCGATGGCGATTGCTACGTGAGTCGCACTCACTTGCATTTCTTTGAGTAGCTCATCCACAGGCTTGGAATCTGGCACAAACATCGCCTTGCGAACGAGATCCTTAGCCAAAAGCTCGGACAAACCTGACGGGCCTTTACTGAAAGCCCTGGCCACGTCCTTGAGATACAGCACTCCGATGAGATCGTCGATGTTTTTACCACGAACAGGTAATCGTGAGAACCCCGAATCCATGAATTTCTTGAGTGCGTAGTCGAGTTTTCTCGTACCGCCAATGGAAACCATATCGATACGTGGAACCATGATTTCTCGAACAACTGTTTCACCAAAGTCTTCTACCGACTCGATGAACTCTTGCTCAAATTCTTCTGGTTCTTCGCTGGGCTTGGATGCGATAGGCGTGAAAACCATATCAAGAGCCTTGACCAATGGTTTGGCGATTCGCGCGACAGTGGTACCAAATTTGCGATGACCCAAGAACTTAGCAAGCAGTTGAGATCCGAGTAGCAATGCGCCAGTTATCGATAGAACCAGAAGTGTCAGTAAATACCATTTCAGGTTTAAGGAATCTAGGCCTTGTGTGACCACAATGCCAAAAGCACCAACTAGAGCTAGCCGCAAAAACCCCAACGATTCGTGACGTGAAAATTCATTGAGTTCACGTTTCATAGCTGACGCAACGATAGAGAGAATCACCACCGCAAGTGCGATGGCAAGTGCTACCCAGATGGCTACGAGAAACAACTAAGCATTCTCCGAAGCATAGAAAGCCTCCAAAATTTCACGCTGGAGGCCGAACATTTCTTTTTCCTCATCCGGCTCAGCGTGGTCGTAACCCAAGAGATGAAGGATTCCGTGTGTTGTTAGCAAAAGGATTTCGATGATGGTTTCGTGTCCAGCTGTTTCTGCTTGCTTAGCAGCAACCTGTGGGCAGACCACGATGTCACCCAGTAATCCCGGAGCGCTGACTTCCAAATCATTGCCAGGACGAAGTTCGTCCATCGGGAAAGACAGCACGTCGGTAGGACCTGGCTCGTCCATCCATTGAACATGCAGGGTGGTCATGGCATCTTCATTCACAAATTGAATTGCCAGTTCGGCATCTGGGTGAATGTGCAGTGAGTCCAAAGCGAAACTAGCCAGCTTCAGAACGCGAGCTTCATCGACAGAAAGATCCGATTCATTATTAATTTCGATGGTCACTTCTTGCTTCCTTTGCTCGCCTGTTTGACTTCGTGCTTCGCGTAGGCATCAACGATGCGTGCCACCAGGGCATGACGAACCACGTCGCTAGAGGTAAGTTCCGCGAAGTGCATGTCGGCAACTCCCTTCAAGGCTTCGCGTGCTGTTTTCAAACCAGAAACACCACCGGGTAAATCGATCTGGGTCGAGTCGCCGGTGATGATCATCTTCGAATTGAATCCGAGCCTGGTGAGAAACATCTTCATCTGTTCTGGAGTAGTGTTTTGCGCTTCATCAAGAATCACAAATGCGTCGTTGAGGGTGCGTCCGCGCATATAGGCCAGCGGCGCAACCTCGATGGTGCCCGTAGTCATCAATTTTGGAATCGTGTCGGCATCAAGCATTTCGTGCAGTGCATCAAAAAGCGGGCGTAGATAAGGGTCAATCTTGTCGTTCAGAGTTCCAGGCAAGAAGCCTAGACGCTCTCCCGCTTCTACAGCCGGCCTGGTGAGAATAATGCGGCTAACTTCCTTGCGCTGCAATGCTTGCACAGCCTTGGCCATGGCTAGGTAAGTCTTGCCGGTACCCGCAGGGCCAATTCCAAACACAATTGTGTTCTTGTCAATCGCATCGACATAAGCCTTCTGCCCCAATGTCTTCGGGCGAATACTTTTCCCACGTGAACTTAGGATGCTTTGACTTAGAACGTCTGCTGGACGTGCCGCATGATTAGCCGCGACCATACTTGTCGAGCGCGAAATATCTTCGCTGCCGAGACGGAAACCCTCAGCTGCCAGTGTCGTTAATTGGTCAATAATTCTTCGAGCCGATTCACAGTCGCTCTCACGACCCCTCAAAGTGATTTGTGACCCGCGGGCTGTTGCCTTGAGCCCTGCAAACTGAGTTTCCAATTCACGAAGTAAGACATCGTTTGGTCCAAAGATTTCGGAAACGGAAGAATTTTCAATTACCAGTTCGAAATCGATTGAAGGTTGAGAGGTCATTTAGGCCTTTGGGGTTCGGCTAGTGATGTGACCGTGCGCATGGAAAACAGTCTGACCGGCACCTTCGCCGGTATTGAACTGCAAGCGGAAATCTCCGTTAGTTTGTTCAGAGGCGACTCTAGTACCAAGTTTGATTAGATCTAGCAAAACTGTTTCGTCCTTCGCGGCTAGTTCCGCCACATCGGTGAAGTGACTTCTAGGAACGACGAGCACGTGAACGGGCTGGGATGGCTGGATGTCCTTGAAGGCAACAGCGTATTCCGATTCGGCTACGAACTCGGTGCCGTATTGACCGCTGGCAATCCCACAGAAAATGCACTCACTCATGCTTCTAAGTCTATTCCGCGGGCATTCCAATGACCTCCGACACCAACTAGGTAGGAAATAGCAGCCAGACCAGCGGTGGAGGTTCTGAGAATTCCTGAACCAAGATGTACGCGTGCGGCGCCAGCCTTTTCTAGCAAAGCTAACTCAGCTGGTTCGATGCCACCTTCAGGGCCTACAACGATTGCAACTCGACCCGAAATGCTGGTGTCAACTAATGACACTTTTGCAGTTGGGTCCAAAACCAAAACTTGGTCAAAGTTGGAAACCAAATTTGCTAATTCGCTGGTCGATACGATTGTTGATACCGAAGGCGAGAACACCCGCAGCGATTGCTTTGCGGCCTCGGTTGCAATCGTTTGCCACCTTGCTTGACCCTTCGCCTGCTTTGGGCCGTCCCATCTCGAAACCGATCGCGACGCCTGCCAAGGTATAACTGCCACGGCACCCAGTTCGGTGGCCGCTTGCACGGCAAGTTCGTCGCGATCCCCTTTGGCTAAAGCTTGCACCAAAGTAAGCTGCAGCGCAGGTAGGTCTTCGTGAGAAATTGAAACGATGTTTACACCAACTGCACCTGTTTCAACCGAAGAAACCAGTCCGTTAACACGGAGTCCGTTTCCATCTGATAGTTGAATTTCTTCACCAACGCGCATCCGGCGCACGTTGGCGGCGTGTTTACCTTCATCACCATCCACGCGGAATGTGGAACCGACAGAGAGCTCGCCAAGGTTCTGTGAGAAGAAGAGCGGTGCTACCATCAGCGACGCTTACCGAAATGGCCATGTGTGTGCTTTTTGAGTGATGGCTCATCATTCTTTCGTAGCTTGGCAAGCTGGCGAAGCAGTTCCTTCTGCTTACTGTCTAGTTTTTGTGGTGTTGAAACTTCTAGATTTACCAACAGATCACCGCGGCCTTGGTGGCGAAGTTTGTGTGAGCCCTTACCCTTTACGGTGATTTGGTCTCCAGACTGAGCGCCAGGAGTTACTGCCACATCGATTTTGCCGTCGAAAGTGTCGATGGTTACCTGACAACCTAGAGCCGCCTCATGCATTGGGACGGTGAGTATGCAGGTTAGGTCATCTCCGCTACGACTGAAGATCTCATCCTCACGAACTCGAATGTCTAAATAGATGTCTCCGCTTGGACCGCCGGCGAAACCGACCTCACCCTGACCATTCAGTTGCAATCTCAACCCATCTTCAACTCCACCTGGGATGTTGAGGTCGAGACTACGTGACGCACGCACGCGACCCTGACCACGACAAGAAACACATGGGCTCTCGACAACTTGTCCGAATCCGCGACAGGAGTTACAAGGCGCCGAAGTCATGACGTTGCCAAGAAGGCTACGAACCTGTCGAGAGATCTGCCCGAGGCCACCACAAACGTCACAGGTGCGCAAATCGGTGCCTGGTTGGCAGCATGAACCTGCACAGGACTCGCAGAGAATTGCGGTCTCGATGTCGATGGACTTGGCCACACCAAAGACTGCTTCGCTAAGGGTTAGGTCGATTCGGAGTAGTGCATCTTCGCCACGTTGTTGACGTGAACGAGGGCCACGCTGTCCGCCGCCGAAGAAGGTGTCGAAGATATCTCCAAAACCGAAGTTGGCACCACCACCAAAAGGGTTCGAACCACCCATGTCGTAGTTTCGGCGTTGCTCGACGTCGATTAGAACCTCGTAAGCGTGAGTGACGAGCTTGAATCGCTCCTGTGCTTCTGGCTCAGGATTAACGTCTGGGTGCAATTCTCGTGCGAGTTTGCGATAAGCCTTTTTGATCTGGTCTTCGCTCGCGTCGCGCGAAACACCTAGAACGTCGTAGTGATCGGCCAATTTATGCTCCTAGGCTCTTCGAAAGGTAACGTGCGATGGCACGGACGGCAGAAATGTTTGTTGAATAGTCCATGCGTGTTGGTCCTAAAACGCCAACCTTGGCAATCGAATCATCGACTCCCCCATAACCGGAAACCAAAACGCTTGCCTGCGATAGGCCAGAGATGTGATTTTCGGAACCGATCAGCAAACTCACGCCATGCTGATCGGCTTCCATTTCAGAAATGAGACGCAGAAGCACAACCTGTTCCTCAATCGCATCTAGCAACGGCGAAATGTTGCCACCAAAGTCACCTTCGGCGCGAACCAAATTCGATGTGCCCGCCAACACCAGCTTGTCTTGACGATTTGCATCAACCTGATCCTGGAGACACAACACAAAAAGTTTGACCAAATTTTGCTGAGCAATATCAAATTTTGAATGCAAGTCTGCAGTTGCATTTGCAACGTCAGCCAAAGGCTTACCGATGATTGCCTCGCGTATGCGATCACGGACGGAAGCCAGTAAGCCAAGGTCAAAGACTTCGCCGAGTTCAACCACGTGCTGTTGGACACGGCCGTTATCCGAGATAAGCATCACCATGATTTTGGTATCGGCAACAGGAACCAATTCGAAACCGCGGGCCTTGGCCTTTCCGAGTGTTGGATACTGAACCATCGCAACCTGGTTGGTTAGCTGAGAGAGCAACCGCACACTGCGTCCAAGAATTTCGTCGAGATCTGCACTGCCGGTTAGTAAAGTCTCCATTGCCTGACGCTCAGCAGCAGAAAGTTGTTTCAGCTCATTGAGGCGATCAACAAAAAGACGGTATCCGCTATCTGTTGGCACACGCCCGGCCGAAGTGTGCGGCGCGTGAATTAGGCCCTCTTCTTCAAGAAGAGACATATCGTTTCGGATGGTGGCTGAAGAGACCCCGAAGCCGTGGCGCTCTAGAAGGGCTTTCGAGCCAACCGGTTCACGAGTACTCACGTAGTCCTGCACGATGGCACGCAAAACCTCAAAACTGCGTTCTGAAATCATGGTCACCTCCGGTTAGCACTCGTTACTCTAGAGTGCCAATATTACCGAAGAAGTGGCTACAGACCTAGGAGCTTTCGAAGCACATAATCAGCCAAAAGCCTGCCCTTTAGAGTCAGAATGGCCCTACCCGTGATGGCGGCCTTTCCGTCAATAAGTTGATCGGCAACAAGTTCCGAAATTGCTCTGGCATGAGCCTCGTTTAATTCGCGAACAACTTCAAGTTCTAGCCCGTCACACAACCGAAGTTCGAGCATTGCACGCTCTTCTAGTTTTTCGGAAACTGTGAGCGATTCGCCGTCGATACTCGGCAGTGCACCCTCCCCCAAATGTTTGGCGTAAGTGGTTGGGTGTTTCACATTCGACCAACGGCGACCATCGATGTGGCTGTGAGCTCCGGGACCAAAGCCCCACCAGTCTTGCCCCTGCCAGTAGGCAATGTTGTGTTTAGATGCTGTTCCACTACCCCGAGACCAATTGCTCAGTTCGTACCATTCGAATCCGGCAGACTCTAGCGCTGAGTCTAAGAACTCGTACTTATCGGCCTGCAGATCTTCGTCGGGTTCAGGAACCAGGCCTGAAGCGATTTGTCTGGCTAACTTTGTCGCCGGTTCAACGATTAGTGCGTATGCCGAGATGTGATCGGTTTCCATATTCAAGGCAACTTCAACCGAGCGTTGCCATTGCTCCATAGATTCACCCGGCGCACCATAGATGAGGTCAACCGAGGTTTGGAAGCCCAGACGTTTGGCAATCTCAATGTTTCGAGCAACAGCAGCAGGCTCATGGGTTCGCTCAAGAACTGCCAGAACTTCTGGAACCGCCGACTGCATACCGAAAGACAAACGGTTGAAACCAGCGTCTTTCAGGATTTCAAGATACGCCTCGTCTACGGTGTCTGGATTAGCCTCGGTGGTTACTTCAGCACCTTCAGTAATCCCAAAGGCATTTCGAAGCAAACTCAGGGCTTCGGCAAGTTCGATAGCCGGAAGCAGCGTTGGCGTACCACCACCGAAAAAGACGGTCTGAAGTTCACGATTCCCAACTTGCTCTTTAGCAAGGGCTATCTCGGCTTGGAGATTGCTTAGAAAGGCAGATTGCGGGTAACCCTGCAGCTCGGTAGCCGTATAGGTATTGAAGTCGCAATAACCGCAGCGAACCTTGCAAAAGGGAACATGGACGTAACCGTGGAAGGTAGCCATTACTTCGACTTCTTGTCGCCCTTTTTCTCATCGCCGGTTGAAAGTGCGGCAATGAAGGCTTCCTGCGGAACCTCAACGCGACCAACCATCTTCATGCGCTTCTTACCCTCTTTTTGCTTTTCGAGGAGCTTGCGCTTGCGAGAGATGTCACCGCCGTAACACTTGGCTAGAACGTCTTTACGCATCGCGCGAATCGACTCTCGGGCAATGATTCGCGCACCGATGGCAGCCTGAATCGGAACCTCAAACTGCTGTCTAGGAATCAACTCGCGAAGCTTGGTGGTCATCAAGACGCCGTAGGCATAGGCCTTGTCACGGTGAACGATGGCGCTAAATGCATCGACTTGATCGCCCTGCAGAAGAATATCGACCTTTACCAGGTCACCCTCGGCGAGACCGGCCTCCTCGTAGTCGAGAGAGGCGTAACCCTGGGTCTTGCTCTTGAGCTGATCAAAGAAGTCGAAGACGATTTCAGCAAGTGGTAGCGAATAGCGTAACTGAACGCGATCTTCGCCGAGATACTGCATGTCAATCATATTTCCGCGACGACTTTGGCAGAGCTCCATGATTACACCCACGTAGTCCTTTGGCGCCAAAATGGTTGCCTTAACCATCGGCTCAAGAACTTTTTTGACCTTGCCAGTTGGGAATTCGGAAGGGTTGGTGACTGTGATTTCTGCACCGGTATCCATGGTGACTTCGTAGATTACCGAAGGTGCGGTGGCAATCAGATCTAAGCCAAATTCACGTTCGAGACGCTCGGTCACGATTTCCAGGTGCAAAAGTCCAAGGAAGCCACATCGGAAACCAAAACCAAGGGCAACCGAGGTTTCAGGCTCATATACCAAGGCGGCATCGGAAAGTTTCAGCTTGTCCAGTGCTTCACGAAGATTTGGGTAGTCGGAGCCGTCGATTGGGTAAATACCCGAGAAAACCATAGGTAGTGGCTCAGAGTAGCCCTTCAGTGGCTCGGTTGCAGGTTTGGCGACCGTAGTGACGGTGTCACCTACCTTCGACTGCCGTACGTCCTTCACACCGGTGATTAGGTAACCTACTTCGCCGACGCCGAGACCCTTGGTTGGTTCCGGCTCGGGAGACGAGACACCGATTTCAAGAGCTTCGTGAACAGCGCGAGTCGACATCATCTGAATCTTCTCGCGAGGGGCAAGCTGGCCGTCGATCATACGTACATAGGTGACGACACCGCGGTACGAGTCGTATACCGAGTCGAAGATCATGGCTCGAGCCGGTGCGTTTGGGTCGCCAACCGGATTAGGGATCGTGCGCACAATTTTGTCCAGCAAAGCATCGACACCAACGCCGGTCTTGCCAGAAACCCTGAGGCAATCCTCTGGGTCTCCACCGATTAGGTTTGCCAACTCTTCGGCATACTTCTCTGGCTGCGCGGCTGGAAGGTCAATCTTGTTCAAAACAGGGATGATTTCGAGGTCATTTTCCATCGCCAGGTACAGGTTGGCGAGCGTTTGTGCCTCGATACCCTGCGCTGCATCCACTAGCAGCACTGCACCTTCACAGGCGGCGAGCGAGCGGGAAACCTCGTAGGTGAAGTCCACGTGACCTGGTGTGTCGATCATGTTGAGGGCGTAGGTTTGCCCCTCAAGCTCCCAAGGCATACGAACGGCCTGAGACTTGATGGTGATACCGCGTTCGCGTTCAATATCCATACGGTCGAGGTACTGCGCACGCATCGAGCGGTCATCTACTACACCGGTTAACTGCAACATGCGGTCGGCAAGGGTCGACTTACCGTGGTCGATGTGGGCGATGATGCAGAAGTTGCGAATGAAATCAGGGTTGGTTTTCGCCGGCTCTAGCCTGGTTTTAGCGCGTGGCGACAAAATGTACCTCTTGGATTTGATTGGTGAAATGTTGCATTGGCAACCCATACATTCTCGCACAAATGGTTGCCCTTATGCCCCAAGCCCTGTTAGGCTAGATGTTTGTTACGGGTGAGTGTCTCCATCCGAAGCGAATCCCAATAAAACTTTTTCCGAAAGTGAAACATGGCAAACATTAAGTCGCAGATCAAGCGTATTGGCACCAACGCCAAGGCAGCAGAGCGTAACAAAGCAGTGAAGAGCGAAGTCAAGACCGCTATTCGTGCAGTTCGTGAAGCAGCAACCGCTGGAGACAAAGCAGCAGCAACCGAAGCTCTTCGTACCGCAGGTAAGAAGATCGACAAGGCAGTTTCGAAGGGTGTTCTTCACAAGAACCAGGGCGCAAACCGCAAGTCGGCTATCGCCAAGAAGGTTGCAGCTCTCTAAAGCTCAAATAAAAAAGGCCGCTGATGAAAATCGGCGGCCTTTTTTATTTAATGACTTGTGGCCGGCCGGCATACCAAGCGGCTACCACCTGCACCACGGTGAGCAGGATGAGCCCCAAAATACTCGCACTCCAACTTGCCGTAATGCTGGTTAGCCATCCGAAAACGAATGTTCCCGAAGCTGCCAACAAGTAACCAACGCCCTGAGCTATCGAAGAAAGCATTGTGGTGAGCCTCTGAGTGCCCGCTCGAGTGGAAATCAAACTTAGAGAGAGCGGGAAGCTAGACGCTTGACCAATTCCGATGATGATTACCGCAGGAATCCAGATTCCGAGCAACAGCAAAATCATGCCCAGAATAGTCACGAGCGAGATGATCACGCCGATCAGCGAGAGGCTCTTGAATCGACCGAAATTAGATGAAAGCACTAACCCAACTGGCACACCAACGATAGTCATGAGTGACAGCAGCGAACCGGCTTGCTCAGGCCCCATGTTTGACGAATCAATTGCGAGCGATGGCAACCAGGCTAGTAGCGCGTAGAAACCAAGCGATTGGATACCAAATAGCCCAATAATCGACCAAGCAATTGGCGATTTGGCTATCAAAGCGAAATCTCCTTTGTGCTCGTTGGCTTCAATTGCCGATGAAGTCACGGAGTCCTTCAGGAAGGTAAACGAGAAGGCAAGAGCTAGCAATGCAGGAAGCGCCCAAAGCTCCAATGCCATTTGCCAGCCAAAGGCCGAGGCGCTTGGAAAGCTGAACGCAGCTGCGAAACTTGCCGAAGCCGCAAGGATGGTTGTGTAGGCGCTGGTTAGTGGAACGATTTTGTTCGGAAATCTTTCGCGAACAATGGAAGGCAAGATCACATTGGCTACTGCGATTGCCAAGCCAGCAATGGTTGTGCCAATAAGCAGGCCGTAAAACCCGAGATACGGGCGCGCAGCTACTGCGACTGCAATGATCACCATAATGATCACCACTGCTTTATCTATCCCAAATCTTCTAACTAATGTCGGAGTGAGAAAAGCACCAAACCCGAAACACAAAACAGGCGCCGAAGCGAGAAGTGCAACTTGAGTGCCGGAAATCCCTAACTGTTGTTGGACGAGACCGAGAATCGGACCCATTTGAGCAACCGGTGGTCTTAGGACAACTGCAATCAGGAGAATCGCTACAAGCGCGATTCCAGCGTGCTTCTTCTTCAAGCGCGCCCTCGATTCGAAATCAGCAAAATTAGCTGTTCCAGACGATATTCAGGCTGTCGCTCTGCTCCTTTAGCAGCTGCGTCGGCGTCGGCTAGGGCCTGTAAAGCTCGGATCATTCCATCATCGTCCCAGCCGGTAATGGTCTTCTTAATCTTGTTATTGAAAACCCAATCGCTGACTCCGACAGTGGCTCCCGTTGCACGCGGGTCATGCATGATCGTTGCCATACGTTTTAGCCCGCTAGCGATGCCACCAATAATACGAATCGGGTCATCCCCTGTTTGCAGCGCGTGACGAAGTAAAACAAGGGCTTCTCCCCCACGGCCTTCGATGGCTTTATCGAAAACATTGAAGGCGGTTGCCTCGACGCGTCCGCCGAAGTATCGGTCTACCAGAGCTTCATCAATTTGCTCGGCGCTGTCGGCAAGTAACTGATCGCACGATGCGGCCAGTTCCGGAATATCATTCCCAAAGGCATCAACCAGAGCGCGAACTGCCGATTGCGTGTATTTACGCCCGGCTTCCATAAAGTGAGCCTGAACAAAGGCTGGTTTCTCTTTGTCTTGGAGCTTGGCACAGGCAATTTCAACTGCCGCGTCGTTGCCTCGAATGACGTCTAGAAGGGCTTTTCCTCGTGTGCTAGTTCCCGAATGCTGAAGGACCAGAGTTACATCAACTAAATCATCGACTGAGAGGGCTTTGCCATCCTCAATCAGTGCGTCTGTGCAACGCTCAACTCCATTGATAATGACCAATTTGGGATCTGAGAATAGTGAAGGGCTAACCATGTTCAAAAGGTCGCCAGAAACGTATTCGCTTGCTTCAACCTGGTAGATTTCGAGACCAGGCTCACTCGCCTTCAGTTGATCTCGTATCCGGCGAATGGCAGAGGATGAGAAATATTCTTCGGATCCGAAAACGAGAATAAGCGGCGAAGGACTCGCCTTGCGCCATTCGATGATTCTCGCTTTACCCACGAAGTAAAGCCTACCGAGCGCCCATGACTCGGGCCTCAAATCCCGACACATCCGCCCGAATCGAAATGGCTCCGGCAAGGTCAGTTCTCAATACTTTCGAGCCTGTAACTTCCAAGATGTTCAAAATCTTTTGAGTCGGATGTCCGTAACCGTTGCCTTTACCAACAGAGATTATCGCCAGGTCGGCAGACACTTTCCGATAGAACTCTTCACTTTGATCGGCAGAGCCATGATGGGACACTTTAACCAGTGTCGGTTTATCGGAAGAACTTAGAACTCCAACGGCTGCTAATTGGGCAGTTGCATCAAGGTCGGCCATTGTGTAAATCACTTGATCATCGCTTTCAAACTTAACCCCCAGCGAACCTTGGTTAGCAGTCTGTGCGCTTGTTGCAAGTGATGAGAATACGTTCCATTGATAGTCTCCCAAGTTGCCTGTGGAACCAAACCTGCCAACGTCGACTTTTCCGGCCACGGTTCGAAGGTGATTCGTCAATGCCTGTGCCTCGGGTCGCGGATCAGGAAAGGGGGAAATCAATGCCCTGGCAATTGTTCTTCCACGTTCCAATCCAGCCAATCCACCAACATGGTCATAGTCGAAGTGTGTGAGAACGAGAAGATCGATACGTTGAACACCGAGGCGATCAAGACACCGGTCAATCAGCTCACCATCTTTACCGACATCAACTACGGCGATTTCTCGTTCGGATCTGATGACCATGGCGTCGCCTTGCCCAACGTCGCAGTTCACTACTGACCAACCTTCGATTGGCCACTCGCCAGCCCTGGCAATTCCATAAGCCTGGTTGCCAAGCCAAAGCATGCTCAATGCCACCCAAATGGCAGTAGCCGCGAAACTCTTTCGAACCAATGCAAAGGTTAGGGCAACCACAAAGAGTCCGACAAACAGCGCACTTACGGTTCCTGGCGAGATTGCAAGTAGACCTGCCGGCGCATTTGCCAAAGAGGTGGATACAAATACCATCCAGCTAGCAGGCAATGCGGCTAGCAGCATTAGGAAGTCGCCAACGAGAGGAACCATGGCCCCAATCGAGATTGCCGACAGTCCCAACAAGGTGATCACCGGCACCATCGGCTCTACGAGAAGATTTGCCAAAACCGAATATGTCGTAAGCCCGCCTTGAAGTTGAACCAAGATGGGTAGACACCATATTTGAGCAGCCAGAGTTGCAGACAATCCGACTGCCAGGCCATCAGGCATCTTCTCGCGAAATTTCAGGAAAAGCGTAGGTGTCAGAATCACTAAACCGAAAGTTGCTAGTGCAGACAGCCAAAATCCTATGTCAGCAACCAGCCACGGATCGAGAATTAGCAAAATGATAGATCCGACACCCAGAGCTGCAGGCATCCAGACCCTGCGTCCAAATTCCAATGCAAAGGCGGCCGTTACCATCATGAATGCCGCTCGCAAAACTGAAGGTTGCGGACCCACCAACACCACGTAGGCGACGAGGGCGCAAACCATCATCAGGAATCTTAGGTTCCTGCCTAGACGAAGTGCCCTTGCCAGTAACCAGAATGCTCCGAGGACAATTGCACAGTTAGCCCCAGAAACAGCGGTGAGGTGCGTCAAACCAGTGGCCTTCATGTTTGATTGGAATTGTTCACTCAAACCTTGATCGATTCCGATCGCTAGACCGGCTACCAAGTTTGCCGGGTCACCCCTGAATGAGTTGGCGTAGCTACGCAACAAATTGAAGATTGAATTCTGACTGTTGTGTGAGACCTTGGAAAGTAGGTGCTTCAAACGGGCATTGAAAGCATATCGAGTGAAACCGTGGGTCGAACTTAATTGCAATTTGGCGGTGAAGCAATCACCTGGCTGCACTGCCTCTTTAGAACTAAGGAGACCCTTCGACTGGACTGCTAATTCTCCGCCCGTGACGTGCACCGCAAATTTGTCCCCCACAACATAGTCAACGCATAACTTGGCAGAGACCTCTCGAAACTCGTTTCCCGCAGTGACCGCACTACCAGGTTGATAAACCGATGTCTGCAAGAGCAGTGAGCCACTGAACAGGATGATCCCGAGAAACAAGATTTTGAGCGAGCGACCGATCAAATTGTTACCAGCTGCTTTAGCCCTGCGAACAATTTGTCGCCAATTCCCCCGACTTTCCGCAAGTCTTCAACGCTTTTGAACATCCCGTTAGCTTTTCGCCAATCAATAATTCGATTCGAAAGCGTGGGGCCAATCCCTGGCAGTTTGTCGAAATCGGCAGCGGTGGCACGATTTAGATGAATCAATCCGTCGTTGGCCTTTTCGGTTTGCCCACCGCTAACCATGATTTGTTCCCCATCACTAACCAATCGTGCAAGATTCACGCTGTCTTGTGCGGCTTTAGCAGTAAATCCCCCTGCCAACGCGACAACCTCGAATAGTCGCATGCCAGAACCGATTGGATATACACCAGGTGATTTCACAGCACCAGAAATGTGTACGAAGCCCTGACTGACCGAAATAGAGTTCGACTTTTTGGTTGCCTTGATGCGGATAGGTTCCGATTGAGTTTGCCCGGAAATAAGCAGAGCGACTGTAACCACAATTCCTACTCCAAGAAGCAATAGTTTTCGGCGAGCAGACTTATCACCGGTCTTTGCTAGCAACCACTGATTCTTGAACCATTCCACCGCCAAAGACTAAGGCCGCCCACCAGCGTGGACGGCCTTCATTTTGAGTCTGTGGATTACTTGGTTGCGATACTCACAAGCTTTGGCTCACGAACGATGACATTGGCAATCTCACGGTCACCAATAGAACGCTTAACGGCATCGGAGTTCAATGCCTTTTCACGAAGTTCATCAGCCGAAATGTTGGTAGCAACTTCGAACTTGTCGCGAAGCTTTCCGTCCACTTGCACGATTGCGATGATCGAGTTTTCCACCAGTAGGCTTTCATCCGCCTCAGGAAGTCCAGCAAGTGCAACACCAGGTTGGTGGCCTAGGACCGACCACATGTCTTCGGCTGTATAAGGAGCAAAGAGGGAAAGTCCGATTGCAACCGCCTCGGCTGCTTCGCGAACTGCAGGATCAGCTCCGCCGGCAGCGCCGTCAATAGCTTTGCGAAGAGCATTCACTAGTTCCATGAGTTTGGCAACACCTACGTTGAACTTGAAGTTCTCGATAAGTGGGCTAAAGTCGCGCAAGAAGCTGTGCGTTGCTTTTCGCAGTTCGGCATTACCCGACTTGAAATCAACGCCAGGAGGGCTCGTAACATCAGCAGCCGCACGCCAGGCACGAGCCAAGAACTTGGCCGATCCAGCTGGTGAAACATCTGCCCAGTCGATGTCGTCTTCTGGTGGGCCCGCGAAAGCCATGGTCAGGCGAACCGCGTCCACGCCGTGCGCCCCCAGTTGGTCGCTAAGTCGAACCAAGTTGCCACGCGACTTGGACATCGCGGAACCATTCATCTGAACCATGCCCTGGTTGAGCAGGCGTGTGAATGGCTCGCTGAAGTCGATCATTCCCATGTCGTTTAGAACCTTGGTGAAGAATCGCGCATAGAGAAGGTGAAGAATCGCGTGGGTAACACCACCAACATACTGGTCAACCGGCGCCCATTGCTTAGCGGCTTCGATTGGGAACGCTTCCGTCTCGCTCTTTGGAGATAGGTAGCGCAAGAAATACCAGGACGAGTCGACGAAGGTGTCCATGGTGTCGGAGTCGCGTTTAGCTGGCTTGCCACAGGTTGGGCAAGGTACGTTCACCCAATCCTCGGCGGCACCAAGCGGAGATGAACCCTTTGGTTTCAGGTCGAGCCCTTCGGCTGATGGTAGTTCCACAGGTAGCTGGTCGGCAGGAACCGGAACCTCGCCACAGTCATCACAGTGGATGATTGGGATTGGAGTTCCCCAGTAACGCTGGCGTGAGATCAGCCAGTCGCGTAGTCGGAAGTTTTTGGCCTTCTTACCGCGCTCTTCAGCCTGCAGTTTGGCAACAATCTTGTCGCCAGCTTCTTGGCTAGTTAAACCGTTGAACTCACCAGAGTTGATGCGTGGGCCGTCACCATTGGTATCTTCGGCATCGGCCACCACTGGGACGATTGGCAGATTGAACTTGATCGCAAACTCTGAGTCTCGCTCGTCATGAGCAGGAACAGCCATGATGGCACCGGTGCCGTAGTCGGCTAGTACGTAGTCCGAGGCCCAAATCGGCAGCTTTTCGCCGTTTACTGGGTTGATGGCGTAGCGCCCGGTGAAGACACCGGTCTTTTCACGATCGGTTGCCAAACGCTCGATGTCGTTCGACTTCTTAGTCTTTTCCAAATAAGCATCGAATTCGGCTTTGACTGCAGAATCAGCGCTAGCGACAAGTTCGGAAGCTAGAGCGGAGTCGACGGCCACAACCATGAACGTTGCGCCAAACAGAGTGTCCGGACGCGTGGTGTAAACGGTTACCGGCTCGTCGCGGCCTTCGATATCAAAGTCAATTTCAGCTCCGTAGGAACGCCCAATCCAGTTGCGTTGCATGTTTAGAACTTTGGACGGCCAGTTGCCTTCCAAGGTGTCCAGGTCATCAAGGAGGCGATCGGCGTAGTCGGTGACCTTGAAATACCACTGAGTCAGAGCCTTCTTGGTAACCGCCGAGTCACACCGCTCGCAGAGTCCTTGAACAACCTGCTCGTTGGCAAGAACGGTCTGGCAGCTTGGACACCAGTTCACTGCACTGTTCTTGCGGTAGGCCAGCCCACGCTTGTAGAACTCTAAGAAAAGCCACTGGTTCCAGCGATAGTAAATCGGGTCGGATGTTACTAGGACGCGATCCCAGTCGAACGAACAGGCGTAGCGACGCATCGATGAACGCTGCTGTGCGATGTTGTCGTAGGTCCAACCCTTAGGGTCAAGTCCGCGTTTGATGGCCGCGTTCTCAGCAGGCAAACCGAATGAGTCCCAACCGATTGGGTGCATCACGTTGAAGCCCTTTTGAGCCCAGTAACGCGCAATTACATCCCCGAGTGCATAGGCCTCGGCGTGACCCATGTGCAGATCGCCCGATGGGTAAGGGAACATGTCGAGAACATACTTCTTCGGACGAGTGTCGCCAGGCTTGTTCGAATCAAAAGGCTTCAGGTCATCCCAAATCGGCAGCCATTTCTCTTGGATGGCTTGGACGTCGTATTCGTGCGCGTTTGACAACAGATTCACTCACTGGTTTGGGGAAATAGTTCTTCCCACAAGGTTACCAATTACCCCAGAATGTCGGGGGCTTTTAGTGCTCGTAGCAGTGCCTTGGCTTTCAACTTGGTTTCAGCCAATTCCTCGATTGGGTTGCTGTCGATGGTGATTCCGCCGCCAACACCCAGAGTGATGCGATTTGGCTCAAAAACTAGAGATCTAATTACCATGCCGAAATCGGCAGACCCGTTGTCTGCCAAAAAACCTACGACGCCCGAATAAACACCGCGCTCGCCTCGTTCGAGCTCCCGAATTATTTCGATTGCTCGAAGCTTGGGTGCACCGGTCATTGAACCGCCAGGAAATGCCGCCTGCAATGCGTCTAAAGCACTTTGATTTTGGCTAAGTTGACCTTGCACCGTACTAACCAATTGGTGAACCGTCGCGTAGGTTTCAACTTCAAACAGACTCGTCACAGTTACCGAATCCACCTCACAAACTCGCGAGAGGTCATTTCGCATCAGATCCACGATCATCAGGTTTTCGGCTCGCTCCTTTTTGTTTTGAGAGAGCTCCTCAATCACCAGTTCGTCCAAGTCGGGATTCAATCCGCGAGGTCTGGTTCCCTTGATTGGTTTGGTGGTCACCAAGCCATTTACATCTACCTTTAGGAACTGTTCGGGTGAGGAGCAGACCAGGGTAACGCAGTCGATTCGATAAAAACCGGCATAAGGCGCCGGGTTGGTCTCGCGCAACGAAAGGAAAACAGCCAGCGGATCCGCTTCGGCACTAATTTCGTACTGGTTAGTCAGACAGATTTGATACACGTCTCCGGCAGCAATGTGGTCTTGAGCTTGACCGATGAGCTCGAGATATTCGGAATCGGAATGGCGTGGTCGCGCATCCGAAAATTGGCTCTCCGAAACACTTGCCAAATACTTTAAAGTCTCTCCTCCAATGAGACCGATTCGAAGCAAAGCGGCATCTAACCAGTGACGGAATTTGGTGCCATCGTTCGTTTTTGCAATCAGATAGATTCCACGATTGTCGTGATCAAAGACCATAGCGCTTTCAACACGAAGAAACTTTGGTGCAACTTGTTCAAAATCTAGCCAACCTACCAAACCAGGACGAAATGCGAACGGTAGCGACACTTCGTCATAGTTTTCAATAAAGCCATCAAGGTCGGAAGCGCTTTGAACGTCAATCGGTGTGCCAGTACCGATGACACTGAATCTGTCTGCAGTTGCATGTTCTCGATCGATCCAAAAAGCATTTTCCATCTCGGCATAGAGAGCGATAAACGCGTTGGCAGGGCTAACCCAACCGCGTAAATTCTCGAAATGTAGTTGCATGGCACTTTCCACTAGCCGACTATCACTAGATTAGACAAAAGAACCAAACCCTAGGGAGCAAAAGTGACCGAGACTGTCTATGTCTTCGATGGATACTCCCTGCAAGCGGTCGACCATTTCGATCAACCGCTTCAAGTTGCCGATTCTTTTCTTATCAATGAAGGACGCGTTCGTTCACTCCACAAACACAAAGAAAGATTCGTTTCCTCGGTTCAGAGATTTTCGAATCTAGACGTTTCTCTCTTCTGGGATTGCGCGATGGAACTACTTCCCCGAACCGGCTCTGCACTGCCAAGGCTAGAGTTGGCAGACGGCACGCTAGCGCTTCGAATCCGCGAGGTTTTTGAGTTCAAACCCTCGGTGAGACTTTGGACTTCCGATGAACCAGACCCGAGAGTTGACCCTTCGGTAAAAGGCCCAGACCTTGCCTACGGAGCCATGCTTCGTCGCAAATCAAACCTTCATGGGGCCGATGAAGCCGTCATTGTGAATTCCGATGGCTTCGTGGTTGAAGGAGCCCTTTCCAGCCTGCTCTGGTGGCGCGAAGATGTGCTCTGCGCCCCAGATGAGAGCACCCGCTGGCTACCAAGCGTTACTCGTTCAGACCTTTTCGATCTAGCCGACCAAGCTGGCTACGGAACCAAGGTTGAACAGGTGAAACCTGAAGACCTTATTGGCTTAGAGCTCTGGACGGTCAGCGCGTTCACCGGCATTCGTCCAGTTACAGATTGGGTGAACTTAGGTGGACCGGTCGGCCCGCAAAAACACCTGGAATCGTTTCAACGACGTCTTAAACTTCTAAGCTCAGAACTCGACTAAACGACCAGCGAGTTTGGCAAGTTCACGATCGTGGGTGATTAGGATGATCGAGACACGCCGTTCTTTCGCCAAAACAACAAACTGTTTTACAAGAGACAAGCCCTGCTCTCTGCTCACCGACGAGGTTGGTTCATCAAGGACAATAAGTTCCCGTTTTGCTAAGAAGTTTCTTGCTAAGGCAAGACGTTGAATCTCTCCGCCGCTTAAACTGGACCCGTATGCCCCAACCTCGGTTTCCAAACCGTTTCTAGCCTCCAACATTTGCCACAAATTAACCTCGTGTAAAACCGTAATGAGTTCTTGATCCGTTGCAGATTCATTTGCTAGCAACAGATTGTCTCGCACTGTGCCGGCCAAAATGATTGGTTGTTGTTCAACTAATCCAATAACTTTTCTTAGGCTGTTTGGATGATAGGAAGCAATTGAGGAATCATTCAGTTTGAAATTCCCTTCATTGTTTCTAATAAACCCAACGAGCACATTCGCCAAAGTGGTCTTTCCGGCACCAGATTTGGCTACTAGCGCCAGGCTTTCGCTCGAGCGCATTTCAAAGTTTGGTAACTTCACAAGTTGACCGTCTGGGTATCGAACCGTGACATCGTTTAAGGACATACGTTCAAAGTGATCAAGTTGAATTTCACTACCCGAGATCAATTCGCTTGAAATTTGTGCGTTACGTAATTCTTCCAATCGATCAATTGCAACTTCGGCTTTGAATCTTGCTTGAAACGCATTCGGTAAGGCCTGGAGGTATTCAAAAATAGCCAACGGCAGCAGCACCAACACAGCGACCTGCTCGCCGGGGAGTAAGGTACCCGAAGCGCTTGAAACCAACACCGCCGCGAGGATTGTTAGGTACATTGCCATCGCAATAAAACTTTGGAGTAGACCAGAGCTATTCGCTAATCGCAGTTCCGTTTTTGAAACCTGTTCACTTAGTTTGTTAAGCATCTCGTTCGATCTGTTTTGCCAGCCATACGCACGAATTACCTTCGACCTAGAAACTAGGACGGTGGTTAGTTCCGATAGTTCACTTCGTAATTCACTGAGTTTCCGCAGGTGTGTTGCAATGTTTTGTCTGGAACCGAAATAGGTAAGACCAGCACCAAATGCGAGCACCAAGATCATTAGCCAGGCATATTGAGGAACCAACCACAGGTAGATGCAAGCACCGGCCACTGAAACAGCGATCGATTGAATTAAAGCCGGTCGATAGCGAAGATCTAAGTTGAGAGCCTCCTCTGTGTCGTTGACCAGGGTGTTCAGCAGTGAACCCATCGTGTTGCCACTGAGACCAATCGGGGCGCGATCTACCAGTTTCTCGTAAATTGCTGTTCGCATAAAAGTAGCTTTACGGAAGGTTGCATCGTGCAGAACAAGACGTTCCGAATACCTGAAGAATGCTTTGCCCAGCGCAAACGCACGAACACCAACTACGGCAATTGACAAGTACATGACCGAAGGTCGTTGATCGGCCCTAGACAGCAACCATGCCGATGTTGCCAGAAGTGCAACGGAAGATAGCGATTGCAAAATAGAAATAAACCAACCGAGTAGGAATTTACTCTTCAAAACGCACCACCCGACTTGCCTTTTGAACAAACTTTTCTTGGTGGGTGATAACAATTACAGAAATCGAATTTGCAGCCAAGCTGGAAAGTTTTTCCCAAATTAGTTCGGCAGTTTGTTCGTCGACCGACGACGTTGGTTCGTCCAAGAGAAGTTGTGGCAAGTTTTTCGTTTTCAACCGATACAGAGCTCTCGCTAAGGAAACTCTCTGGGCTTGTCCACCAGAAAGGCCGCGACCGAAATCATCTATTTGGGATTCAAGCGACACATCGGCAAGTTCGGCGAAATCAACACACCATTTGAGTATCGATGCATTGGTCTCTTCTCCGCCAGTTATGTTCACCTCGACGCTGCCCGGGAACAAACTCGCTTGTTGTGGCATCCAAGCACTGTCATCAATTCCCTTTCCAGCAATTAGCAAGTCCATAGCCCGACTCTTTCCTATGCCAGACGGACCAACCCAAAGTTCAAGACCTTCCTTAATTTCTCGCTCGATTGTTGGCAAAGAATCTGAAGCTTCGAGCAGATCCAGGATTTTCGAAGCAGCTGAAATGCCTTCAGTTGAAGCGTGATAGTTGGCTCCAATCATTCGAATTGGTAGATAGGCATCCGGAGCCAGGATTAGCAGCATCATGGCTGTTGAAAAAGGGATAACCCCGTCGATAAGGCGGAATCCGATGGTGACCGCTAGAAGTGCCACTGAGAGTGACGCAGCTAACTCGAGCGCAAAGCCCGAAAGAAACGAAATGCGGAGAACCTTCAAAGTCCTGGTGCGCAAATTTTCACCAATATCGTGAAGCACGGTCAGTTGGTGACCGATTCGCCCAAATAGCTTCAGGGTAGAGATACCTCTAACCACTTCGGCAAAATGCGAAGAAAGCTTGGATAACGAATCTAGTTGGCGATCTTGCTCTATCTTGGTGGCGCGTCCGATGAACACCATGAACAGCGGGATCAGAGGGATTGTGACCACCAGAATCAAAGCGCTCAAAGGGTCGACGAAGAAAAACAGGACAACCATAATCGGTGTGACGACCACGGTGTAAACGAACTGCGGTAGGAACTTGGAGAAGTAAGCGTCAAGTGCATCCAAACCGCGCGTTGCCAAAATTGAAACCTCAGCTGCAGAAACCTGCTTAGTTGAGTAATCCAATGCGAGTAGTTCCCGACGAAAAATTGTTTTGACTTGCGAACTTACTTTCGTCGCGATTCGTTCCTGATAAAACGGGATGACTATTTTGATTGCAATCCCAACCGTGAACCAGACCACAGAGACGGATTCGATTGGGTCACGGTGATCAACACTGTCGATGAGTCCGGAAATAGCCAAAGCTAGGGCTATGGAAGCGAAACTTCCAATTAGCCCTAGCCCGACTAACAACATCAACCACCAGCGAACCGACTTTGCTCTAGCGAGCAGTCTGAAATCTAGCGGTTTGATGATTTACTCCTAGTGTCCGCCGGCAGGGATGTTCTTGCGGCTTACGCGCTTCGAGAATACCCAATAGGTCCATGCCTGGTAGGCAAGCACTAGCGGTAGACAGAACACAACAACCCAAGTCATCACGGTAAGTGTGTACGGAGTCGAGGATGCATTCTCAATAGTTAGTGAGAAAGCTGGGTTGGTGGTTGATGGCAACACCTTTGGGAACAAAGCTGCAAACAATGAACCAACCGCGGACACGACTGTAATCACCATGAGCACGAACGACCAGCCATCGCGTCCAAAGTGATTGAGCAGCAATGCTCCGATTAGCGCCACAGCCGCCAGACCACTGAGGGCAAGACCTAGCCATGAGAAATGTGCGACCAATGTCCAAACTAGGAAACCAGCGGCCAACAGTGTCGCAACGGCACCAACCTTAGTAGCTAGGGCGCGTGCGCGAACACGCACTTCACCGTCGGTCTTCAAGGTGATGAAGACGAGTCCGTAGGTGAAGAACAAGGTTAGAGTTACCAACCCACCGAGCAAACCGTATGGGTTTAGCAGGGTCAGTAGGTTACCGGTGTAGATGTGCTTCTCGTTTAGTGGAACACCCTGAACAATGTTGCTGAATGCGGTCCCCCAAAGTAGAGCCGGCACAGCCGAACCGACGAAAATCATCCAGTCGAAAGTTTCTTTCCACTTCTGAGTCTCACCCTTGCCGCGATATTCAAATGCAACGCCTCGAGCAATTAGTGCAGCCAACATCAGCAGCAAGGCTAGGTAGAAGCCGCTGAACAACGACGCATACCATTCTGGGAATGCCGCAAAGAGGCTTGCGCCAGCGACCAATACCCAGGTTTCGTTCATATCCCAAACCGGACCAATCGTGTTGATTACAACACGACGATCGATGTCGTCTTTGCTGATGAATGGGATTGCCATTCCAACGCCAAAGTCGAAACCATCGAGGACGAAGTACCCGATGAAGAGCACTCCAACAATTAGGAACCAGATCTCATTTAGTTGCATTTTTTAGATTCTCGATTCTTAGTAGGCAACGGTTAGTTTGGTGGCGTCCGGGTTTTCGGCGATGAGATCGTCGTTTGGCCCAGCTGCTACGGCTTTCATCAGAAGTTTGAATTCAACTACTGCGAGCACACCGTAGAGCGCCGTGAATACGATTAGCGAAATCAGCACGTCGGAGGCCGAAACACCTGGCGAAACACCGTCGGCGGTTTTCATGAGACCGAAGACTAGCCATGGCTGGCGACCCATTTCGGTAAACATCCAACCGACTGCGATTGCAAGTAGTGGCATTGGCGACATCCAGATTGCGGTGTTCCACTGCCACATCTTTAGGTTGGTGTTTCCCTTTCGGGTTAGCCATAGACCAACTACTGCGATCAACATCGCTAGTGCTCCCAGACCGATCATCCAACGGAACGACCAGTAGGTTAGCCAGATGATTGGCATGTAGTCGCCAGGACCGAATGCCGTTACGTACTGCGCCTGTAGGTCATTTAGGCCTTCAACCTGTCCGTCGATGGTGTGAGTTGAAAGGAACGACAACAGGTTCGGAATTCGGATCGAGAACAGCTCGGAGTGCCCATCTGGTGTTCCCAGTGTGAACAGCGAGAATGAAGCGTTCTTGGTGGTGTTGTACAACGCTTCCGCGGCGGCCATTTTCATTGGCTGGGTCTGCACCATGGCAAGACCTAGGCCGTCACCCGAAAGTAGGGTTCCAAGGCCACCACCGAGCACAGTCCAGAGACCTAGCTTTAGCGATGACTTCATGCTGTCTAGATACTGTCCACGCTTTAGGTGATAGGCCGAGATGCCCACGAGCACTGCACCGGCGGTCATGATTGAAGCGGTGATGGTGTGAGGGAATTGGTTTAGTGCGACGATGTTGGTGAGCACTGCACCGATGTCGATAAGTTCGGCACGGTTTTTGGCTTCATTTATTTCGAATCCAACCGGGTGCTGCATGAACGAGTTAGCGGCGAGAATGAAGTAAGCCGACAGCCAAACACCGAGCACGGTGATCCAAATGGTGGCTAGGTGGATTTTCTTCGAGAGGCGACCCCAACCGAAGATCCACAATCCGATAAAGGTGGATTCAAAGAAGAATGCCAACAAACCTTCCATGGCCAGTGGAGCTCCGAAGATATCTCCAACGAAACGGGAGTAGTCAGACCAGTTCATTCCGAACTGGAACTCCTGGACGATTCCGGTTACCACACCCATGGCGAAGTTAATTAGGAAGACTTTTCCGAAGAACTTGGTGAGTCTAAGGAACTTCTCGTCACCGGTTTTCGTCCAGACTGTCTGAAGAATCGCTACCAAAAGCACCATACCGATGGTGATTGGAACGAATAGGAAGTGATAGACAGTGGTGAGTCCGAACTGCCATCGCGATAGGTCAAGGGTAGACAAAATCGCACCTTTCTGAACGGTCTCTCATTCCGTTCGCTTTCAGTTTCGTCTCCGCTTTGCAAAAAATCTACAAAGGTAACCCTAACTTCGTTCGCTTCCTAACGATTTTTCCAGCGGGTAACCTAGAGGCATGTGCGGAAGATTTGTGGTTGCCAAAACCGTTGGTGAAATCCTCACCATTTTTGAAGCCGATGAGATCGTCGGGGACGTTCCAGGGATCAGCTACAACGTTGCCCCCACACAGCAGATCGCTATCGTCGTCGATCGCTCGTTTGAGAAGGCAGCCGATGGTTCACCAATTGGGGAACTTAACCGCGAAATCCACAGTGCACGCTGGGGGCTTGTGCCACGCTGGGCCAAAGATGCAGCCGGCGCTCCGCTAATCAACGGACGAATCGAAAGCATCCTGGAGAAGCCTTCCTTCAAAGACTCGGTGGTTCGTCGTCGATGTGTGATTCCAGCTAGCGGTTATTACGAGTGGCAAGTGAAGCCAGACGGCACGAAGCAGCCTTTCTACATTCACGCCGGCGATGAGGGAATGTTTGCCCTAGCTGGGCTTTACGAATGGTGGAAAAACCCAACCGATGGCCAGTGGCTACTTTCGGCAACCACCCTAACCAAACACACCGCACCCGAGCTAGCTCACATTCACGACCGAAACCCGGTACTACTCACTCCAGACACTTTTGAGGCTTGGATTGACCCTCACATAGAAGGCGATCTCGACCTACTCAAGGCTGCCGCCAGCGGCTCCGACGAGGTTATGCACGAGGTTCTGTTCCAGCCAGTTTCCAGTGAAGTTGGCAAGGTTCGGGTCAATGACCCCAGCCTGATCAAACCAATTTAGGCGACACGCCGTCTTCGATTTGCAATGTCGTAGGCACTTCCTACACTCTTGATATTCGAACATTTGTTCGAATGACCTGAGGGAGGAAAACCATGATTCGCGTAGACGAAACCGTGGCCGTTGCCGTTAATGGCACCGGCGAGCCAATTGGCTTCAAATGGCGTAATGCCAACTTCCTGGTAGCGAACAAACCGATGCGCTGGTTCGCCAGACGCGAGTGGTGGAAGGAAGCTAGCCGTGCCCAGAGAGGCATCGGCACCGACATCATCGAAGTTGAGATGTGGCGCCTAATGGCAAGCGACCTAAAGCAGCAGACCTGCCAGCAGTACGAACTAATTCACCGCGTTGGCAAAGACGACTGGCGCCTGATTCTGGTCTACCCATGACCTTTACCCACCTTCACGTGGCTTCGGCTTTTTCGGGTCACTACGGGGTCACCAGACCCGAGTTGATGGCCGAAGCGGCTGCAGCTAGGGCTGAGCGTGCGCTGGCAATCACCGATCGCAACGGGCTCTACGGTGCCATCAAGCACATCGGAGCTTGCCTGAAGTTGGGGCTAAACCCGATTGTCGGGGTCAGCTTGAACATTTTGAATAACCAGGACGAACCGCTCGCCCGTTGCGTAATCCTCGCTCACGGTGGCGATGGCGGCATTGGCTGGTCGGCGCTCTGCCGCTTGGTTTCTGAAGCCAACCAGGTGAAACGTAAAGAAGCCGGCATCCGCCTGGAATCACTCGCCAAACACATCGACCGAGACGGCCTGACCGTTGCCACGGTGTTACTCGGACCAGATAGCAACTTCGGCAGAGCAACCCTCACCGAAAACCGCAGAGAAGCCGCCGGAATCCTGATTCAGTGGTTAAAGGCCTTGCCTGGTAAAGGTGCTCTTGCGGTTGAAGTTTCCACACATCTCACCGAACCAGGAACCCCGTACTCGCTCACTCAAGCCAGGCGCATGTTGCAATTGGCCGACACTCTAGGCATCCCAGCGATCCTCACCAACTCGGTTCGCTATCTAAGCCCCGACGACGCCCTAACCGCCGATGTTCTCGATGCCGCCAGACACTTAGAGCCGCTCGGAGCCTTCGAACCCCAGGCCAACGCTCAGGGTTGGTTGAAACCGGCAGACCTCATGCACAAACTCGCCGAGGAGGTAGCCGAGGAACGAGGCCGAGCCAAAAAGCTTTTAGAAACCACAGAGTTGCTCGCCCAGAAGTGTGAACTAAACCCCGAGAAAGACTGCGGTTGGGGGAAGCCGAAGACCCCTGAAAAGGCACTACTCGGCATCGATGGCAACCCGTTTGAGGTGCTTTGGCAAAAAGCTCACGCCGCCATCGATTGGCGCTACCCGCGGGCAAAAGAAAAGCAGTTACTCGATGTGAAGCATCGTCTCAGCAAAGAGTTGATCACCATCAACCAACTCGGTTTTGCCACCTACTTCCTGACCGTGGCCGATGTTGCCCAGATGATTCGAGATATGCGCATCCGAATCGCAGCCCGCGGTTCAGGTGCAGGCTCACTCACCAACTACTTGCTCGGCATCAGCGGTGTTGATCCGATTGAACACGACCTGCTCTTCGAGCGCTTTCTCTCCACAGAACGCTCCAGCCTTCCCGATATCGACATCGACGTTGAGTCGGCGAGGCGCCACGACATCTACCGAGCCATCTTCCGGCGCTACGGCTCCGAGCGCGTGACTCTGCTCTCAATGCAGTCCACCTACCGCGGACGAGGCGCCATGCGAGACAGCGGTTTGGCACTGGGTCTCGATGACGAAGAAATCGACGACATCGCCAAGAATATGTGGCGTTTCAGCGCTCGAAAATTCCGCGACGCAGCAGAGAGTAAGCCCGAACTAGCCAAACTGAACGCAGCTCTCGAATCTGACCGCAAGATGAACCTGCTGGTCGATATCACCGAGCGACTCGACCGACTCCCCCGACACATCTCAATGCACCCGTGCGGGGTAATTCTTGGCGATGGCAATCTACTGAACCTAACTCCGGTGGAAACCAGCGGCATGGGCCTCCCAATGAGCCAATACGACAAAGACGACATGGATCCAATGGGGATGCTCAAGTTAGATGTTCTCGGTGTGAGGATGCAAAGCGCCATGGCCTATGCGGTTCGCGAGATCGCTAAGACCACCGAAAAACATCTTGAGTTAGACGACATCCCGAAGGACGACCCCGAAACTTTCGAACTGATTCGAACCACCAACACCCTCGGTATTTTCCAGATTGAAAGCCCTGGTCAGCGGGAACTGACCGGAAAGCACCAACCGACCGAGTTCAACGATCTCACCATTCAGATTTCACTGTTTCGTCCTGGCCCAATGAAGGGGAACATGATTGCCCCCTACCTTGACGGACGACACGGTTTTGCCAAGTCCGAATATCTTCACCCGGATTTGAAGCCAATTCTGCAAGAAACCTTCGGCGTGGTTATCTTCCACGAACACGTGCTTCGCATTTTCGACAAGATGACCGGCTGCGGTCTTGCGAAAGCCGACGAATTCCGCAGAAGCCTGGAAGACCCACGAGTTGCCCAGAGCGTTGAGCGTTTCTTCAAAACCCAAGCAAACATCCGAGGCTACGACCAAGCCACGATTGAAAAGGTTTGGACCATCCTTGCCAGCTTCTCCAGTTTTGGTTTCTGCAAGGCCCACGGAGCCGCCTTTGCACTGCCCACCTACCAAAGCGCCTGGCTCAAAACTCACTACCCGACCGAATTCTTAGCTGGGCTACTCACCCACGACCCCGGCATGTATCCACGCAGGCTCCTGCTCGCCGAAGCTAGGCGCCTTGGGGTGAGATTGCTGGGCATCGATGTCAATCGTTCAACCGACGAGTTCTTGGTGCAACCAGCCCCAGGCACCAACGAGTTCGGCGTGAGAATGTCACTCACCGATGTGAAAGGCATTAGCGATTCCGAGGTTCAGAGAATCATTTCCGAGCAACCCTACGCAGATATTGCCGACTTCTACCTTCGCGCCAAACCTTCAAGAAAAACCTTGAACAATCTAGCCCTGGTTGGCGCCCTCGACGAACTCGCTAAACATTCCGGCCATAACCGCGGCGATATCATGCAACGCGTGAAAGAACTCAACCTCCTAAAGAACAGACCAAAAGATGACCCCGGCCAGTTCGCCTTCGACTTCGATCTCAAAGAGCAACTTCCAAGGGGCGAAGACCTTTCAAAGGAAGACAAACTAAAAGCCGAACTAGACATTCTCAAGATGGATGTCACCGAACATCAAATTGAGCAATTCCGTCCGATGCTCGATGCCATGGGTGTGGTTCACTCCAACGAACTGGTTGGCTTGCGGAACAAATCAGAAGTTCTGATTGCTGGGGTTCGTGTCGCCACCCAAACTCCCCCAATGCGTTCCGGTAAACGTGTGGTATTTATCAGCTTGGACGACGGGCAGGGAACGGCGGACGCCACTTTCTTCGACGACGCCCAGGCACGTTGCAGTCACATCCTGTTCAACAACCGATTGCTACTAATCGCCGGTAAAACGAGGCGCACCGGAGTGAACGGTGTTTCGGTGATGGCGGAAAACGCCTGGGACCTCAGGGAGCTTTGGACCGAGTGGGCTAAGCGGCCTGAATTGAGCGCTTAGAAAGACCCATGAAGTATCCAGCGATCTTCTGATCAACCGGAGTCTCTGGGTTGGTCGCAGCACCGAGTGTGATGAACAAAGGTGTGAAGTGTTCAACAGTTGGGTGCGCGTAAGGCATTCCAGGAGCCTGGGTCTTGTAGTTGATCAATGAATCAACATCACCCTTCTGCATTGCCTCTAGCGACCATGCGTCGAACTCTGCCGACCATGATGGTGCATCGGCGTCGATTCGCCAGTCGCGAATAAAAGGAAGACCGTGAGTTAGGAATCCCGAGCCGATGATCAGAACACCCTGATCGCGAAGTGGCTTCAAGCGCGCACCGATCTCCATAAGCTTCACAGGATCATGCGTTGGCATGGAAAGCTGAATCACCGGAATATCGGCGTCTGGATACATAACCTTCAATGGAACCCATGCACCGTGGTCCAAACCACGTGATGCATGGCGGTGTAGCGGCTCGTTGTCCGGCATCATCGAAGCCACCAGATCACCAAGCCAGGTTGCGTCAGGGGTTTCGTACTTCATGTTGTAGAACTTTGGTGAGAAACCACCGAAGTCATAAATCAGTGGGGTGTTAGCCGCGGTTGCGGTAATCGAGATCGGAGCCGACTCCCAGTGAGCCGAAACAATGACGATTCCCTTTGGTTTGCCAACGTTGGCCGACCACTTGGCGAGCTGACTCATCCATAGTTCGTCGTCTAGTAGCGGAGGTGCTCCGTGCGATAGATAAAGTACCGGTTGCTTCTCAGTCATGCTTTTAAGTAAAGCACACCTTTACTAAAACCGAAACATTTACTTTGCGTTGAATTCCTCAAGGATTGCCAAGGTGCCCGAAGCCCCAACACGGGTCGCTCCCGCCTCAACCATGTCAATCAGTTGATCCAAGGTTCTTACTCCCCCAGAAGCCTTCACACCGAGCCCCGGAACGGTCCTAGCCATCAACGAGACGGTGTGAACGGTAGCCCCACCGGAAGCGAAGCCGGTCGAAGTCTTCACATAACCAGCTCCAGCGTCACGGGATAGCTCACAGGCACGAATAATCTGCTCATCGCTCAACTCAGAGGTCTCCAGGATCACCTTGACCAAAGCGCCATCAGCTGCCTCAACAACAGCCTGAATGTCTGCCAAAACTAAGTCATCGCGCCCTTCGATCAGATGACCGTAGTGAATCACCATGTCGATCTCATTGGCACCTTGCGACACCGCCAAAGAAGTTTCAAAGGCCTTCACATAAGACTCATTGGTTCCGTGGGGAAACCCAACCACAGTTGCGAGACCAACCGACGAATCCCCCAACAACTCCTTAGCCAGAACCATGTCGGAAGGACGGAAGCAAACTGCGGCAACCTGAGCTTCAAGTGCCACAGCCACCGCTGCGCGAATGTCCTCGGCAGCAGCTGCCGGCTTCAAAACGGTGTGGTCAATAAATCCAGCAATTTGTTCTCGGGTGTATCCGCGGTAAGTCATGCAATCAGTCTAGGTTTTAAACATGCGAATTACCGTCACCGTCAAACCAGGCTCCAAAAAAGGACCTTTGGTTGAGGAAGTGGACGGTCTTTACACGGTCTATGTGCCCGAACGCGCCGTAGATGGCAAGGCAAACGAAGCGGTGCTAAAGCTTCTCGCCGAACACCTGGCACTAAAACCAAGAAATCTCACCCTTGAAGCTGGTTTCACCAGCAAAATAAAGCGAATCAGAATCGAGAACTCATGAAAATCGCAATGGCTTCAGACCACGCCGGCCTTGAACTAAAAAGGACCATCACTGCCCTACTAGAGTCAATGGGTCATGAAGTCAAAGACTTCGGAACTCACACCTCAGACGCAGCCGACCTGCCCGACTTCGTGTACCCTGCGGCACTCGCAGTCTCCAGTGGCGAATGCGAACGCGGAATCTTCGTAGACGGCGTTGGTTATGGTTCGGCAATGATTGCAAACAAGGTTAAAGGCGTATTCGCAGCCGTTTGCCAAGATTCCTTCTGCGCCGAACTTGCCAGAAGCCACTCCGACACCAACGTGCTCTGCATCGGCGGCAAGATCATCGGCGAAGCAATCGCGCTCGAAATCGTCAAAGTTTGGATGAAAACCGAATGGCTCGGGCATTCAGAAGAGAAATACGCGCGACGAGTCAAAAAGGTGCGCGAGATCGACCAAAAGCACTGCTGCTAAAGAAAAAGACACTCGATTTCTCGAGTGTCTTTCACTTTGGTGGACCTGAGGGGACTTGAACCCCTGACCCCCTGCATGCCATGCAGGTGCGCTACCAGCTGCGCCACAGGCCCGGATCGTTGCCGAGGCAACTTCTTTACTTTACTACAAATTCCTAGTCGGTAATGTCGAGTTGGATGGTTGGACATCCGCCGAAGAGACGTTCGTGTGTGTAGTAGGTGCGCTCTTCCTCGTGCATGACGTGAACGGCTAGGTCACCGAAGTCCAACATGATCCAACGACTTAGGGTCTTACCCTCGCGGCGTCGTGCCTCAACTCCAACTTCCTGGAGCTTTTCTTCAATCTCGTCGGCGATGGCCGAGACCAAACGTTCGTTTTTGGCTGAGACCCACAGATAAACATCGTTTAGAGGGTTCACCGAGGTGACGTCGATGGCCACGAGCTGTTCACCTTGCTTATCGGAAGCGGCCTGAGCGGCGATGTTGGTGAGCTTTATTGCTTCTGGAGTGGCGGTCATAGTCCTTTTTCGGTTATTAGATGAGCTTGAACATGTAGGCGGCGATAAGGCCAGCGCCAAGTACAACCAACATGATTGAAGTGGTTGCCAAGATGATGGTCTGGCCTTCGCTGCGACGGTTCTTGATCGGGAGCACACCTACGCGAGCCGACGAGTTCATTACCGACCCGGAACGGATTGGCGGAATGCCACCGGTGGTCTCATCCCCCATGTCGGCGATAATCGCCTCTTCGTCAACTTCGTCTGGGGTAATGGTGATGATTGGGATACTGCCGGTGTTGTTGAGCATCGGTAGATCAATGGCACCGGTCTTCAATATTTCGCCTGACTCGGTGATGATGTCGGCGGTTAAAGCGTCTGGAACCTCAGGCATCGTAATCGAGTTAGTCTGAGGCTCTTTGAAGAAAGCAGTTGGGAACTCTAGTTCCTCTTCATCTTCGTCATCTTCAAAGTAGCTTTCAATCTCTAGATCTTCGATTGAGGCAACAATTGGTTCAGGCGCAATTTCTGCCACGGGCGCAGCAGGAACAACGACGGGAGCCTTGGCGGCCTCTTCGTCGTCGGCCATCATGGCGGCCCAAAGTTCGTAATCTGCGTCTGACATTATTTCGTTGTCTGGTAGAGGTTGTGTTTACCAATATATTGCACCACACCGTCTGGTACTAAATACCAAACGGGGTTGCCGTTGCCTACTCGAGCACGAACATCGGTTGACGAGATCGCTAGCGCCGGAATTTCTAGGACGCTAATTGCACCATCAGGGGCTGTCGGGAGTTCAAGTTTGTGACCTGGACGAGTAACCGCAACGAAGTGTGCCAAAGGCCAGATCTGGTCGACATCCTTCCATTCCACGATTTGTTTGATTGCATCAGCACCAGTGATGAAGAACAGTTCGGCATCTGGATACGCGGCTGTAATGTCGCGCAGGGTGTCGATTGTGTAGGTGGGACCGTTGCGGTCTATGTCAACGCGGCTTACGGTGAAGCGAGGGTTGGAAGCGGTGGCAATTACCGACATCAGATAGCGATGTTCGCTTGGAGTTACTTTGGATTTTTGCCACGGCTCGCCGGTTGGAACGAAAAGTACGCCATCCAAGTTGAATGCCGAAGCTACTTCACTGGCTGCAACCAAGTGACCGTGGTGGATTGGGTCAAAGGTGCCACCCATCACTCCCAGACGTGTCATGGGTATGCACCGGTCGCGCTAAAGCGACTTAGTGGTGACCCTTCGAGTCGTTCGACTTGTGCTCGTGACGGTTAGCCACGTCGCGGTACGACCAGGTGACAAAGCCTAGAACCACGAATAGTGCCATTGCGATTACACCGTAAAAAACGGTTGGGAATGGTGCTACAAACTTGGTTGCGGCTTCTGCTAAGTACTGCATTTCGTCTCCTATTTGAGTTCTGGTTATAGTTTAGGCGCGAATTTGCCCGTTGCCGCGAATCAACCACTTCGTGCTGGTCAATTCCTGCAGACCCATTGGGCCTCGTGCGTGGAGTTTCTGGGTTGAGATGCCAACCTCGGCACCAAAACCGAATTCTCCGCCATCGGTGAAGCGAGTTGAAGCGTTGACGATTACGGCAGCCGAATCAACCTCTGCAAGGAAACGCTCGGCATTTGCTTCGTTCTCCGTGATGATCGATTCGGTGTGGTGGGTGCTGTATTTGTTGATGTGATTGATAGCTTCGTCTAGGTCTTTGACGACCTTTACCGAAAGTTCTTGAGCCAAATACTCGGTTGCCCAGTCTTCTTCGGTCGCAGGGATTACTGCAGGCTCGATACTCTGAACGACTTCGTCTCCGTGAAGCACAACACTCTTCTCGGCAAGCTTTTCGAAAATCTTTGGAAGTATTTGTGCGGCAATCTTTTCGTGAACCAATAGGGTTTCGAGGGAGTTGCAGACGCTCACTCGCTGAGTCTTTGAGTTGAAAACGATTGGCACAGCCCAGTCTTCGCGGGCGGTTTCATCAAGGTAAACGTGGGTGACCCCCGCGCCGGTTTCAATAACCGGAACCTTGGATTCTTCAACCACGGTCTGAATCAAGTTGGCCGATCCACGAGGAATCAAAACATCGATAAGGCCGCGGGCGTGCATCATCGCGGTTGCACCTTCGCGACCGTAGTCGTCCACGGTTTGCACGGCATTTCGAGGAAGACCAACGCTTTCTAGTGCATCCTGAAGTAGCTTAACCAAGACTCGGTTGGTGTTTTCGGCAGCGGTTCCACCGCGAAGCACGATTGCATTTCCGGTCTTGATGGCTAGCGCGGTCAAATCCACGGTTACGTTCGGACGGGCCTCGTAAATGGCACCGATTACACCGAATGGAACCCGCACTTCGGAAAGCTTCAGGCCGTTTGGTAGAACGCTAGAGCGCACCACTTCACCGACTGGGTCGTGCAAAGTAACAATCTGTGAAATTGCATTGGCCAGTGCGGTAATGCGCTCCTGGTTCAACATCAAACGGTCGAGCAGACCGTCTCCGATGTTCTTAGCGATGCCGTTCTCAATGTCGATGCGGTTAGCGGTGATGATTTCGTCGGCACGAATTGGAAGTAGGTGGGCAATGGCCTTCAGTGCATCGTTCTTCAACGAGGTCGAAGCAACACCCATGGCTGTGTAGGAGTCTTTGGCCAGACGAATGTTGTCGATTGCGCTCATGCTAAAAGCCTAACTTTCCTGCTGTTCGAACCAGGTGCCAACTCGGCCACCGGCAAGTGCCTCTGCAACCTTATGAGTGTCGGTCAGAAGAACTGGAATGCCGTGGCGGTTGGCAAACTTGGCAGCTGAAACCTTGGTTCGTGCTCCCCCGGTACCGAAACCGGTCGAAGTGTCGCCAATCTGAATGCCGCTTAGGTCGTCTTCGTACGTGACCCACTCGATGCGCTGAGCGCCATCAAGTTTCGGTGGTCGGTCATACAGTGCATCGATGTCACTTAGCAGCACCAGGACATCGGCATTCAAAAGGATTGCCACCTGGGCAGCCAGGTTGTCGTTGTCGCCGAAACGAATTTCCTGAGTGGCGACGGTGTCGTTCTCATTCACGATTGGCAGCACACGAAGTTCTAGCAGGCGATCCATGGCACGCTTAGCGTTCTCCTTGGTTTCGCTCCCCTCAAGGTCGGCAGGAGTGAACAAAACCTGACCGGCAACAATGTTCGACTTCTCAAGCTGCGACTGATAACGAGCGATCAAACGGCTTTGACCTACCGAGGCCAGAGCCTGGCTTGTGGCCAAATCTTCTGGCTTCGATTCCAGGTTGAGCAACGGCATGCCGGTTGCGATGGCACCTGATGAAACTAGGACTACTTCGCTACCGCGTTTGTGAGCCTCGGCTAGTGCTGAAACAAGAGTTTCGAGCTGTCCAGCATTTTCTCCGCTGATCGAGGAAGAACCAACCTTTACCACGATTCGCTTCGCGGTTGGAATCTCTTTGGCGTCGTTGATGGCCATTAGTTGTCCCCCGAAATCTCTCGGTCAACACTCCACTTACCGGCTTTACGTTCCTTTTCGAATTCATCACGAAGTGCGGCGCGCTGGTCCATCATGTCTTGGTAATCTTCACGACGTTCCTTGGTGGTGCGGCGATCGCGCTGGTCGATGCGGGCATCGGTACCACGTGGTCCGGAGATTAGTTCGGAGGCGGCGTTAATGGTTGGCTCCCAGTCGAAGATCACGCCGGCACCAGGACCGATTACTACGGTGTCGCCTGCCATTGCACCAGCACGGAATAGCTCATCTTCGATGCCGAGCTTCGCCAAACGATCACCCAGGTAACCAACGGCCTCTTCGTTTCCAAAAATGGTTTGCGCCACCCAGCGTTCTGGCTTGGCACCAACGATGCGGTAAACAATTTCGTCTCCCCAAACTTCTTGGGTGACTTCGAATTCCTTTTCGCCGGCACGACGCTTGGCCTGCATCAGCTGTACCTTTGGTCGTGCAGGAACGCTGGCCATGACATCCTTGCGGTGGTCTTCTACCAGCTTGGCAAGTGCGTAGTTGAGTTCTTTCAGCCCTTCACGGCTAACTGCAGACACTTCGAAGACCTGATAACCGCGCGCTTCGAGGTCTGCCTTTACAAATTCAGCCATCTCACGGGCGTCTGGCAGGTCGACCTTGTTCAGAGCAACCAACTGAGGACGTTCGGCGAGTGGCACCTGACCTTCAGGAACCTCGTATTCACGAAGCTCGTGGAGAATCTTGTCGAGGTCGGTGATTGGGTCGCGATCAGACTCAAGAGTTCCGCAGTCGAGAACGTGAAGCAGAGCTGCACAACGCTCCACGTGACGCAGGAACTCTAGACCAAGACCCTTGCCCTTGCTGGCACCCTCAATGAGGCCAGGAACGTCGGCGATGGTGTAGCGAGTCTCCCCCGCCTGAACTACACCTAAATTTGGGTGAAGTGTGGTGAATGGGTAATCGGCAATCTTTGGACGAGCGGCCGACATGGCGGCAATCAAACTCGACTTTCCAGCACTTGGGTAACCCACAAGAGCCACATCGGCAACGGTCTTGAGCTCGAGAATTACGTTGCCCGACCAACCAGGAACACCTAGAAGTGCAAAACCAGGAGCCTTGCGCTTGTGGCTGGCGATGGCAGCGTTACCAAGACCACCCTGACCACCCTCGGCAACCAGTAGGGTCATTCCAGGTTCGTCTAGGTCGGCAATCAGTTTGCCCTTGGCATCCTTGACCACGGTTCCAACCGGAACTGGAAGGACAACATCTTTTCCGTGGGCACCGTTACGGAAGTCTCCTGCGCCATCGGCGCCATCCCCACCCTGCTGGTTAGGTCGGAAGTGGTATTCGAGAAGCGTGGTCACATCTGGATCGGCAACGAGACTGATTGAGCCACCGTTACCGCCATCGGCGCCGTCTGGGCCGGCCAAAGGCTTGAACTTCTCTCGCTTGATCGAAGCACAGCCGTCGCCACCGTTACCGGCGCGCAGGTGAAGGGTCACCTGATCAACGAATTGAATCATTCCCTAAACCTCTCTAAAAAAGATAGAAGGCGAGCCGATTGGCTCGCCTTCCAAAAGTCTTGTCTTTCGACTAAGCCGCAACGATGTTTACGACTCGGCGACCACCCTTGATGCCGAACTCAACGGCACCAGCAGAAAGAGCGAACAGAGTGTCGTCCTTACCGCGGCCAACGTTTACGCCCGGGTGGAAGTGGGTGCCACGCTGACGAACGATGATTTCGCCTGCGTTTACAACCTGGCCTGCGTAACGCTTGACGCCTAGGCGCTGTGCGTTAGAGTCGCGGCCGTTACGGGTAGAGCTAACACCTTTTTTGGAAGCCATTTTTGCTCAGTCCTTACTTGATCTCGGTGACCTGGACGCGGGTTAGGTCCTGGCGGTGACCCTGGCGGGTCTTGTAGCCGGTCTTGTTCTTGTACTTCTGGATAACGATCTTTGGGCCACGTAGGTCGCCTAGGACCTTTGCGGAAACCTTTACCTTAGCTAGTGCTGCGGCGTCGGTGGTTACCTTTTCGCCGTCAACTAGTAGAAGGGCAGGAAGGGTGATGGTCTCACCTTCGGCCGACTTCAAACGGTCAAGGGTCACGATGGTGCCAACCGACACCTTCTCCTGGCGAGCGCCAGATCGAACTACTGCGTAAACCACGGTTTTACCTTTTCTGAAAAGACTTTGATAACCGCCCGCGAATACACAGCGGGCAACTACTCAACTTTACAGGCAAATGAGCCTGCTAGTCAAACAGCTTTAGTCAGTTTTTTCGGTTTCTGTTTCTGCTTTAGGGGTGATGATGCCGCCCGAGGTGACTCGTTTCGACTTCTTTTTGCTTGAACCAGGTTCGGCCGCCTGAGGTAGGGCGTCCAAAACCGCGTCAAGAGTCTTGTCTTCAGTTGCCGACTTTCCGGCATCGCCGATGGTGCTTGCGGCAATCTGAGCAACCACGCTGTTGATCTGCACGGCAGACTCGGCGGTTACCACCTTGGCAACTTCTTGCTTCGGCGGTTGGTTGCGGTTCTTCTTGCCCTTGCCGCCACCAGAGTTGTTGCCCTGCTCTTTTGGAGCCGACTCAACGCTGCGGTTGTTACTTGGGCGCATGTGTGGCTCGTGGTGAACAATCACTCCGCGTCCGGCACAGATGTCGCAAGGCTCGCTGAAGGTTTCCAGTAGACCAATGCCCAACTTCTTGCGCGTCATCTGAACCAGGCCTAGCGAGGTAACTTCAGCAACCTGGTGCTTGGTACGGTCGCGGCTAAGGCATTCCATCAGACGTCGCTGAACGAGGTCACGGTTGCTTTCAAGAACCATGTCGATGAAGTCGATGACGATGATGCCACCGATATCGCGGAGACGAAGCTGGCGAACCACTTCTTCGGCCGCTTCCAAGTTGTTCTTGGTTACGGTCTCTTCAAGGTTTCCACCAGAACCAACAAACTTGCCGGTGTTGACGTCGACTACGGTCATCGCCTCGGTACGGTCGATAACCAGCGAACCACCAGAAGGTAGGTAAACCTTGCGCTCAAGTGCCTTGTAAATCTGCTCGCCAACGCGGTATTCGTCGAAGACGTCACGATCGCCGGTGTAGTTTTCGATACGCTCCTGGAGATCAGGTGCAACAGCGGCTAGATAGCTTTCGATTGCTTCGCGTGCGTCGTCTCCGGAAATTACCAACTTCTGGAAATCCTCGTTGAAAACGTCACGAATGATCTTAATTAGCAGGTCTGGTTCGCTGTGAAGTAGTAGCGGAGCCTGAGACTTTGCTACCTTCTTCTGAATGTCTTCCCACTGTTTCTGCAGACGCTGAACATCGAGAGTCAACTGCTCCTCGGTGGCACCTTCGGCAGCAGTGCGCACGATCACACCGGCGTCTTCCGGAAGAACTTCCTTGAGGATTCGCTTTAGGCGGGTACGTTCGGTTTCCGGCAGCTTGCGCGAAATTCCGTTCATGCTGCCGTTTGGCACGTAAACCAGGTAGCGACCAGGAAGCGATACTGCCGAGGTTAGTCGCGCACCCTTCTGCCCTACTGGGTCCTTGGTTACCTGAACTAGGACGGTGTCGCCAGACTTCAGAGCCAATTCGATGCGTCGTGGTTGGTTGCCGGTTTCAGCCAACTCCCAGTCGACTTCACCCGAGTAAAGTACGGCGTTACGGCCGCGACCAATATCTACGAAAGCTGCTTCCATGCTCGGAAGAACGTTTTGAACCTTACCCAGGTAAACGTTTCCAATTAGCGAAGCCTCAGAAGACTTAGCTACATAGTGCTCAACCAGGATGTTGTCCTCGAGCACACCGATCTGAATCTTGCCGTCCTTGGAACGAACGACCATGGTTCGGTCAACGGCTTCGCGACGAGCCAGGAACTCGCTCTCGGTAACGGTGTTACGACGACGACCGGCATCACGGCCATCACGGCGACGCTGTTTCTTGGCTTCCAGTCGTGTTGAACCACGAACTTTCTGTGGTTCGTTGCTTGGTTCTTTAGGTTCACGCGGCGTGCGCACCTTGACCACGGCGTTTGGTGCAACCTCGCCCGGAACTTCTTCACCGGAACGGCGACGAGTGCGAGTGCGTCGATGGCTATCGTCGGCTGGCTTGTCATCCACTGGCTTGTTGCGCTTCGGATCGATAACCGGAGTCGGTAGATCTGGAGCCATGAATAAGAGTGAAGTTGCCGATGGTGGAGTTACCTCAACCTTGGCGGCCTTTGGTTCCTTGACTGACTTGGCTGGCGCCTTTTTGGCTACAGGCTTTTCAGCCGCAGCTTCCGCCTTTGGCTTCCGAGCGCGAGCCGGTTTCTTCTCGACAGAATTTTCCTCTGCAACAATTTCTACAGATGCTTCGGTTTCGGCCTTTTTTCTAGCCATGGTGTTCTCCGTGCCGCATTGTTCTGGGCCACACCCACCAGAGCCAATGCTCAAAAATCTACGACCAACCTTTTGGTTGGCCAAACTTACCTACTCGAGAATTCCTCGGCTGCCACCTTGGGTCTTACGCTTCTTCGGTTTTCTGCGAAAAATCTTTAGCTTCATCGCGTGTGGTGCGATTCATAGCTTCTTCAAGTATGGCACGGTGGGATACTTATTTGGTGAGCAACATCAAAACATCCGACGATTTCGTCGCGAGCCCTTCGAAGTCATTTGCTTGGTTTTCCATTCTTCTGGGAGTTGTCGGTTGGGTAGCCGCATTTGCTCTAACGCTCGAACGCCTTCACGTTGCTGCGAACCCCGATGCTGTGCTTAGCTGCGACATGAATGTCTTCATTTCCTGTAAATCGGTCATGCTGACGGAACAGGCACGCCTTTTCGGATTCCCTAATCCCCTAATTGGCCTTGCCGCCTTTGTGGCACCTATTTTCGTGGGCTTCGCTGTACTGGCTGGCGCTCAGTTCAAGCAGTGGTTCTGGCGGGTCTACCTCGTTGGTTTGACCATGGGCTTTGCGTTCGTGCTGTGGCTTTTCACACAGAGCACCTTCGTGATTCACGTGCTTTGCCCTTATTGCATGCTCGCCTGGCTGGCTATGATTCCGCTGTTCTGGCGAACCTTCATTTGGGCCGGAGCCGAGGGTGTCATCGACGTCCCAGTAAAACTGGTTGGCCTTTTCGTGCGCTCACAAGACATCGCTTGGGTTTACTCGCTGGCAACTGAACTTCTAGCAGCGGTTGCCATCATCGTTTCGTTTTGGAACAGCTGGCACCTGCTGCTCGGCTAAGTCTTAGAACCAGAGCGCAAGCTCACGGGCAGCCGACTCTTCCGAGTCGCTTCCGTGCACCAGGTTCTGCTGAACCTTCAAGCCCCAGTCGCGACCGAGATCGCCGCGAATAGTTCCAGGAGCTGCAACGGATGGGTCGGTAGCGCCAGCTAACGAACGGAAACCTTCGATTACACGGTGACCCTCAAGACGAATTGCCACTACCGGGCCAGACATCATGAACTCAACCAGTGGCTCGTAGAAGTGCTTTCCATGGTGCTCGGCATAGTGCTGAGCCAGTAGCTCCTGAGATGCGTGAACAAGGCGCAGGTCGGCAACGACATAGCCCTTTGCCTCGCAACGACGAATAATTTCACCGATTAGGTTGCGCTTTACGCCGTCTGGCTTTACTAGAACAAGTGTTGATTGGCTCATTAGTTCTCCTCGATACCATTCTGGTCGTTTAGTTGGGTTTCCAAAACTCGGTTGGCTGCGTCCACGGTACTACCGGCAATCATTGCCCAAGCCCAAACACCAATGAAGATGAGGGAGAAAACAAGGTAACCGTAGCCGAGCGGGCTGTAGGCGATAGTGAAGATGGAAATGCCTAGGACGATTATCTGCAAGCCCCAACCCACGGCGTAGGAACCCTTTTTGCCAAGGACGCCTGGTAGCAAAATCATGACGATAGAGATCGTCAAACCGGTCGCCCAAACAGATACACCATCGGCAAGTTGCAGACCGAAGGCGGCCAACATGCCGAAGAACACGACGAAGGACTCAAAGGCTAGGGCCATTGAACCTAGAGAACGTTTTAGTGACTTAGTCTTCAAGGTTTTCCTCCTGAACAAAGGTGAGCGCCTCGCCCACTACGGTTAGTGAACCGGTGATAACAATGGCTTCAAGCTTTTCGTTGGCGGCAAGCTCGCGAGCATCCTGGATCGCCTTGGCAACACTTGAGGCAACGGAGATTTTGGTTTCTCCCCAGTACTTGATAGCAAGTGACTGCAGTTCAGCCACTTCTAGCGCCCGATCTGACTTGGCTGCACAAAGCACCACATGCTCGAACGAACCGGCAAGCACCTCCAACATTTCATCGGCATTCTTACCGGCGAGAACTCCGATGACAGCGACAGCTTTCGGAGCGCCAAAACTCGACTTCAGTGCCTTAGCCAGCGACCGTACGCCATGCGGGTTGTGTGCACCGTCCACAATGGTCAAAGGTTCACGACTTACCACTTGCAGACGTCCCGGTGAAGCGGCATCAACAAAGGCGACGCGCACGATGTCATCGAGAATGCGACGCTCACCATTGCCCAGGAATGCTTCCACGGCAGCGACAGCTAGAGCAGCGTTTTCGGCTTGGTGTTCACCGTAGAGAGGCATAAACAGGTCGGTGTATTCACCGGCAAGGGAACGGATGCTTAGACGTTGCCCCTTGAGTTCAGGAAGCACATTGAATGCCTCGAAGTCTTTGCCGTAGGAAACCAAACGTTCTGCAGTCTGTTTGGTCTTGGTTTGCAACTGAACCATTGCTTCTGGGCTTTGCGCGGCCGAGACCACCACCGCACCTGGCTTGATGATGCCAGCCTTGGTTTTGGCGATTTCCGAAACCGTGCGACCTAGGCGGTCGGCGTGGTCGATGGCAATTGGGGTGAAGACAGCAACATCACCATCGGCAACGTTGGTGGAATCCCATTCGCCACCCATTCCAACTTCAAGAACCAGGACATCTACCGGCGCATCGGCAAATACCGAAAATGCCAGCAAAGTAATTGCTTCAAAATAAGTCAGTGGGGTTTCGCCTTCCGAATCAAGTTCGGCATCGACGAGTTTCAGGATTGGCTCGATGTCATTCCAGATTTCAACCAGGATTTCATCGGCAACTGGTTCCCCATCCACAGCGATACGTTCGTTGAGTTTGGTCAGGTGAGGGCTGGTGAAACGCCCAGTGCGAAGCGAGTGCTCGCGCAGAAGTCGCTCAATCATTCGGGTGGTGGAAGTCTTACCGTTGGTTCCGGTCACATGAATAACGCGGTACAACTTCTGTGGGTCACCCAGCAATGCTGCAGCTCGCGCAGTTGGTTCTAGGCGCGGGCGAAGGTCATGTTCAGGCATTCGAGCAAGTAGTGCTTGCTCAACATCCTTTACGGTTTTGATCAAAGCTTTGCCACCGAAATCTGTGGCTCACCAGAAGCCGAACCAGTTACCAATTCAAGGGTTAAAGTTTCAGCCTTGATTAGCTCCTCGTGTGAGGCAATAGCGCGAATAGTCACTTCATCGCCAAGCACGGTCAACTTAATGCGATCGCTCACATCTAGCCCAGAATCCTTACGGGTCTGCTGGATTGCACGGATCAAGTCGCGAGCCGTTCCCTCAACCTCAAGAACCTCGGTGACTTCGCCGTCCAGGATCACAAAACCGCCAGAAGGCAAGATGCCAATCAGGTTCTTGGTGTCACCGGCTGCCAGGTCGGCCACCAGTGCGAGTTCGTATTCTTCCTCGAGAAGCTCAATGCCATCAACAACGACATTTCCGTTGACCAATTCCCAAGCACCCGACTTGGCACCACGAATCACGTTTTGTACGTTTGCGCCAAGACGAGGACCAGCAACGCGTGAATTCACGGTCAGCTGCTTGACCACACCAAAACGTTCGCCAGAAGTTTCGTCTAGTTCAACCAGTTCGATTGCCTTCACGTTTAGTTCGTCGGCTAGTAGGCTCGCGAACTGCTCGAGGTCGGCCGAATCATTGGTGACCACGGTCAGCTTGGCTAATGGCAAACGGTTACGAAGCGACGCTGCTTTGCGCAGAGCGTTGGAAACCGAAGCTGCGCTGCGAATTTGGTCCATCGCGGCAACCAGGCGGTCGTCGGCTGGGAAGTTTTTAGCGTTCGGCCAATCGGTTAGGTGAACCGAACGTCCGTTGGTTAGTCCCTTCCAAACTTCTTCGGTAACCATCGGGAGTAGCGGCGCGGCAACTCGGCAAAGAGTTTCAAGCACGGTGTAAAGGGTGTTGAATCCTTCCGGTGAACCTTCCCAGAACCGGTCGCGTGAACGACGAACGTACCAGTTGGTGAGAACATCGGCGAAGTCGCGAAGCAAGTTGGTGGCAACGTATGAGTCGTAGCGATCCATAGCCTTTTCAACATTCACGACTAGGTCGTGGGTCTTGGCCAAAAGATAGCGGTCCAGCACATCGGTCGACTCGGTAGAGAACTTCGCCTCGTAGCCGGCAGCGTTCGCGTAGAGGCTGAAGAAGTAGTACGAATTCCATAGCGGAAGCAACAGTTGGCGCACGCCTTCGCGGATACCCTGCTCGGTGACGATCAGGTTTCCGCCACGGAGGATCGGACTCGAAAGCAGGAACCAACGCATGGCATCGGCACCATCGCGATCGAATACCTCGTTCACATCCGGGTAGTTACGAAGCGACTTCGACATCTTCTGACCATCGTTACCAAGGATGATTCCGTGACTGATAGCGGTTTTGAAAGCTGGGCGGTCGAAGAGTGCAGTTGCTAGAACGTGCAGGGTGTAGAACCAGCCACGAGTCTGACCAACATACTCAACGATGTAGTCACCAGGGTTGTGAGTTTCGAACCACTCGCGGTTCTCAAACGGATAGTGCACCTGAGCAAAAGGCATCGAGCCCGACTCGAACCAGCAGTCCAAAACCTCAGGAACACGACGCATGGTCGACTTTCCGGTTGGGTCATCAGGGTTCGGGCGGGTCAAGTCGTCGATCACCGGACGGTGGAAATCGCTAGGACGAACGCCAAAGTCGGCCTCTAGTTCGTCAAGCGAACCGTAAACGTCGATGCGTGGGTAGGCAGGGTCGTCTGATTTCCAAACTGGGATCGGTGCTCCCCAGAAACGGTTACGGCTAATTGCCCAGTCGCGAACGTTCTCAAGCCACTTACCGAACGAGCCGTCTTTGGTGTGATCTGGAGTCCAATCAATCTCCTGGTTCAGCTCAAGCATGCGGTCGCGAACCTTGGTGGTCTCCACGAACCACGACGAAACCGCCTTGTAGATCAGCGGGTTCTTGCAGCGGTAGCAGTGTGGGTACGGGTGGTCGTAAGAGGCCTGCTTGAATAGGCGTCCGTTTTCTTTCAACCAAACGATGATGTCTTTGTTGGCGTCAAAGGCGTGCTTGCCCGCGAAATCGGAAACTACCGAAACAAACTCGCCGCGCTCATTCACCGAAATGACAACGGGGATTCCAGCTGCTTCACAAACTCGCTGGTCGTCCTCACCATAGGCAGGTGCCTGGTGGACGATACCGGTTCCGTCGCCGTCGCCAACGTAGTCGTCGACCAAAATCTGCCAAGCGTTTTCGGTGCCGAACTTCTCGGTGTCACCGTAGTAGTCGAATAGGCGCTGGTAGCGAATGCCGCCAAGCTCGGAACCCATAACGGTCTCGGTGATTGCCGCTACGGCGTCGTCGGCAGATTCAAAGCCGAGTTCCTTGAAGTGAGCGCCGATCAGGTTTTTTGAAAGCAGGTAGCCGTTTACAACCGCGTACTCAATCTCAGGGCCAACGGCTAGAGCGAAGTTGGTTGGCAGGGTCCAAGGGGTGGTCGTCCAGGCAAGAAGTTTCACGCCAGCAAAACGCTGACCTTCGAGAATTGGGAAAGTTACCGTGACGGTTTGGTCTTGGCGGTTCTTGTAAACCTCATCGTCCATGCGAAGTTCGTGGTTCGACAGCGGAGTCTCACAGCGCCAGCAGTATGCGAGCACCTTGAACCCTTCGTAGATCAGACCCTTCTTGTGAAGCTCTTTGAACGCCCAAAGCACACTCTCGGTGTAGTCCTTGTCCAAAGTCTTGTAGTCGTTGTCGAAGTCAACCCAGCGCGCCTGACGGGTCACATACTGACGCCAGTCTTCGGTGTACTTCAGAACCGAGGTCTTGCAGGTGTCGTTGAACTTCTGGATGCCGAACTTCTCAATCTCGAGACGGCCCGAAATTCCAAGCTGACGTTCCGCCTCAACCTCGGCAGGGAGACCGTGGGTGTCCCAACCGAAACGACGCTCCACACGGTAGCCACGCATGGTCTTGTAGCGAGGAACCATGTCCTTCGCATAACCGGTGAGCAGGTGTCCGTAGTGCGGTAGACCGTTGGCAAACGGAGGGCCGTCGTAGAAAACGAACTCGTTTTCAGCCGACCGCTGCTCTAGAGAAGCCTGAAATGTGCCGTCGCCCTTCCAGAAAGCCAGAATATTCTGCTCAACCTCTGGGAAACTCGGGGAAGGATTTACACCGGGCGTGGCAGAGTTTTGGCTCTTTGGATACATTTGAGGCTTTCTGGCTTACAAAAGGTTTTCTAAGTCAATGTTAACCTTATACAAACGCTAGTTTTGGAGACTCCCACGTGACTTATCAACATTCTGCTTCATCGTTCCATGCGCCTGCGACCGCCCCTGAAAAGGTGACCGTCGAAGGCCTCGAAGAGAAGTGGGCTAAAACCTGGGACGAAAACTGCGTCTATTCGTTCGATCGCACCGCAGATCGTGCCAACATCTACTCGATTGACACCCCTCCACCAACTGTCTCCGGTTCGCTCCACGTTGGTCACGTTTTCAGCTACACCCACACCGACGTGGTAGCTCGTTTCCAGCGCATGAGTGGCAAAGAGGTCTACTACCCAATGGGTTGGGACGACAACGGTCTCCCAACCGAACGCCGTGTTCAGAACTACTTCGGTGTTCGCTGCGACCCTAGCCTTCCTTACGACCCAAACTTTGTTCCACCGTTCGAGGGTGGCGACAACAAGTCTTCGAAAGCTGCCGACCAGCTGCCGATCAGCCGCCGCAACTTCATCGAACTTTGTGAAAAGCTAACCGGCGCCGACGAAAAGCAGTTTGAAGAGCTTTGGCGCAAGCTTGGCCTCTCGGTTGACTGGTCTCAGACCTACCAAACCATCTCAACGGATGCCCAGGCGGTTAGTCAGAAGGCGTTCCTAAACAACTTGGCACGCGGCGAGGCTTACCAGTCGATGGCCCCAACCCTTTGGGATGTCACCTTCCGCACCGCGGTTGCTCAAGCTGAACTCGAGGATCGCGAACAGCCGGGTGCCTACCACCGTCTCGGCTTCAACGGCCCAGATGGCAAGATTTTCATCGAGACCACCCGCCCAGAACTTCTTCCTGCCTGTGTTGCCTTGGTAGCTCACCCAGATGACGAACGTTTTCAGCCACTATTCGGCAAAACCGTTCGCACTCCCCTATTTGACGTTGAGGTTCCAGTAGTTGCCCACCGCCTCGCCAGCCAGGAAAAGGGTTCTGGTATCGCCATGATCTGTACCTTCGGCGACGTCACCGACGTCATCTGGTGGCGTGAACTCGACCTCCCGAACCGCGCCATCCTTGGCTGGGACGGACGAATCATCACCGACGCACCTGATGCCATTACCTCGGAAGCAGGTAAGGCTGCCTTTGCCGAACTAGCTGGCAAGACCACCTTCTCGGCCAAGCAACGTATCGTCGAGCTTCTTCAGGAATCTGGCGACATGGTCGGTGAAGCCAAGCCAATCACCCACCCGGTGAAGTTCTTTGAAAAGGGCGACAAGCCTCTCGAAATCGTTTCGACCCGTCAGTGGTACATCCGCAATGGTGGTCGCGATGAGTCACTTCGGGACGAACTAATTGCCAAGGGAAAAAACTTGGAGTTCCACCCAGACTTCATGCGCGTTCGCTACGAGAACTGGGTCAATGGCCTTACCGGTGACTGGTTGATCTCTCGCCAGCGCTTCTTCGGTGTGCCAATTCCTGTCTGGTATGCCCTAGACAAGGACGGTAATCCGAATTTCGATCAGGTACTAACTCCAAGCCACGAGCTACTTCCAGTTGACCCGTCAACCGACGTTCCTGCCGGCTACACCGAATCGCAGCGCAACCAGCCAAACGGTTTCGTTGGTGAAGTGGACATCATGGACACCTGGGCAACATCGTCGCTAACTCCACAACTTGCCGGTGGTTGGATTGCCGACCCTGAGAAATACGCCAAGGTCTTCCCATTCAGCTTGCGCCCACAGGGCCAGGACATCATCCGCACTTGGTTGTTCTCAACTGTCCTTCGCAGCCACCAGGAACACGGCGAACTGCCTTGGGCAAATGCCGCCATTTCCGGATGGATCTTGGACCCAGACCGCAAGAAGATGTCGAAGTCGAAGGGCAACGTGGTTGTCCCTGCCGAGCCAATCGAAAACCACGGTGCCGACGCCGTTCGCTACTGGGCAGCCTCGGCACGTCTTGGCACCGACGCCGCATTCGACGAAGGTCAGATGAAGATTGGTCGACGCCTTGCCATCAAGCTTCTAAACGCGAGCAAGTTCGTGCTTAGCTTCGAGCCTGCCGACGGCATCACCGAAGTCACCGAAGCTGTCGACCAGTCGCTACTTTTGAACCTGGCTCAGGTTATCGAGGATGCATCCACGGCATTCGCGAACTACGACCACACCAAGGCACTTGAGGTTACCGAGCAGTTCTTCTGGAACTTCACAGACAACTATCTCGAGTTGGTCAAGGAACGTGCCTACGGCCAGGGCGACTACACCTCGGCTCAGCAGGCATCGGCTGCCATTGCCCTGCGCAAAGCACTTCACGTTTTGCTTCGCCTGTTTGCCCCATTCCTACCTTTCGCAACTGACGAAGTTTGGAGCTGGTGGCAGACCGAGGCTGGTTCAATTCACCGTGCCGCCTGGCCAAAGGCTGAGGAAATTACAGAAGGCCTAGATGGCAGCAACCTTGCCGTTCTAGAGCTTGCCAAAGAAGCCCTATTCGGTCTACGCAAGGCCAAGAGCGATGCCAAGGTTTCGATGAAGGCTGCCGTGGAATCGGCAACCTTGGTCTCCCCTGCAGCCGTTTTGACCACTTTGCGATTGCTGGAAGCAGACTTCAAGGCAGTTGGAAAGATTGCAGATCTTGCGTTTGAAGAAGGCGAAGAATTTGCCGTGAAGGACGTAATCCTGAGCGAAACCGAAGAAGCCTAAGAACGCTTCTTCAAAACCTGCCAAACCAGAACGCCGCTTAGCAATGCCCAGAAGGCGGCGCCAATTCCCCACACCGCAAATCCTGAGGCTCCAACCAAGAAGGTGAGCACTGCCGGAAGGCGCAGTTCGGCATCTTCAGTTGCCGAAGTAACTGCAGAAGTAATCGTTGCAAACAGGGCAATACCGGCCATGGCCAAAATAAGTTCGTGTGGCACATTCAAAACGAACGAGATGAATGGAACAGCCAGCAAAGCCAAACCTAGGTAAATCACGCCACCGTATACGGATGCCAAATAACGCTTGGAATGCTGAGGGTGAGCGTGTTCGTTGGCGTTGATAGCTGCTGTGATGGCAGCCAGGTTGAACGCGAAACCGCCAATCGGAGCCGAGAGAATTGATGCCAAACCGGTGGTCACCATTACCGGCTTGAACGGCACGTCGAAGTCATAGGTCTTCATGATGGCGATGCCTGGGATGTTCTGCGACGCCATGGTCACCAGATAAAGCGGAATCGAAATTGAGATCAACCCGGTCAAAGTGAATTCTGGCATCGTGAATTCGATGTGAGGAATCACCGAAAACGCTGCGGTCGGCAAAGGAATCGTGAAGGCAATCATCACGCCCATGACTGCGATTGCAGCTGGTGCGGCCCAAATCGTGGCAAAGCGATAGAGCACCAGCCAAACCAACAAGGCCGGTAGCACTACCCAAGGATTGTTGGTGATTTCCTTGAAAGGGCTAATGCAGAAGCTGAAAATCACACCGGCAAGCATTGCCGAAGCAATTGGCTTAGGAATCGATGACACCAACCGCCCCAAAGCCGGCCACAAACCGGTCAGGGTCAAAAGAACACCCGACATGATGAACGAACCCACGGCAACCGGGAAGCCTAAATTGAGAGTTCCAGCTGCAACCAACATTGCGGCGCCTGGAGTCGACCACACAATCGATAACGGCATCTTGTAGCGCATCGACAAGAATATCGACAGCAAACCGTACCCTGCGGTAGCCACAAAAATGATTGAAAGAATCTGCCCGTTGGTAGCGCCAAGGCCCTTCATGGCTGCCAAAACAACGCCGGTGGATGCAGCCACGCCAGTTATGGCAGAAACGCCACCAGCAAGGATTGGAGCCTTGGTCGACAATTTAGGCCGACTTCTCCTGCGCACGGAATGGAACTACCTTCGGCTGAACCTTGTTGGTTACAACCTCGGCGGTAATCTTCACGCGACCCTGTACAGCACTTCCTGGAAGTTCATACATCACTGGACCAAGAATCTCTTCCATAATTGCGCGAAGACCACGAGCACCGGTTGAACGCTCCAAAGCCAAATCAGCAATTGCCTCAAGCGCTGGTTTCTCGAACTCAAGCTCGAAGCCATCCAACTCAAACATGCGTTGATATTGCTTGGTCAACGCATTCTTAGGCTTGGTCAAAATCTCGAGCAGTGCCGACTTGTCTAGTTCGGTGACGTTCGCAATAACCGGCAGACGACCGATGAACTCTGGAATCAAACCGAATTTACGAAGATCTTCTGGCTGAACATCACCGAAGATGTCCTTGGTTTCAGCCTTGTTAGCAATCGGCGAACCGAAGCCGATACCCTTCTTGCCAGCTCGGGAAGCAATGATCTCTTCGAGGCCTGCAAAGGCTCCAGCAACGATGAAAAGCACGTTGGTGGTGTCTAGCTGAATGAACTCTTGCTGAGGGTGCTTACGGCCGCCCTGTGGAGGAATCGAAGCTACGGTTCCTTCCAAAATCTTTAGTAGCGCCTGCTGAACACCTTCACCAGAAACGTCACGGGTAATCGAAGCGTTCTCCGACTTACGCGAAATCTTGTCGATCTCGTCGATGTAGATAATTCCGGTCTCAGCACGCTTCACATCGCCATCAGCAGCTTGCAAAAGCTTCAGCAGAATGTTCTCAACATCCTCACCAACATAACCAGCCTCGGTCAAGGCGGTGGCATCGGCAACAGCAAATGGAACGTTCAGGCGCTTAGCCAACGATTGAGCCAAGTAAGTCTTGCCACAACCAGTTGGGCCAACCATCAGGATGTTCGACTTGGCAATCTCAATGTCATCGTGAGCACGACCAGCGGTGGTCAAAGTGCCACGTGAACGCAAACGCTTGTAGTGGTTGTAAACGGCAACAGCCAAAGCCTTCTTCGCCTGGTCCTGACCAATCACATATTCGTCCAGGAAAGATTTGATTTCACGCGGCTTAGGAAGCTCGATGTCCTCAAGACCAGCGGTAATCCCCTGACCGAGTTCTTCTTCGATGATTTCGTTACAAAGCTCAACACACTCATCACAGATGAACACGCCGCCACCGGCGATTAGCTTGCGAACCATCTTCTGGCTCTTTCCACAGAAAGAACACTTCAAGATCTCGCCTGACTCTGACAACTTGCTCATTTTCTAACTATATATCCCAGACACGACAAAACGGGCGAGCAACGCCCGCCCGTTTCACCTAGATAATTACTGGTTCTTACGGCTCGAAAGCACCTGGTCAATCAAACCGTATTCAAGTGCTTCATTAGCGACCAAAATCTTGTCGCGGTCAAGGTCGCTCTTAACCTCGGCAACCGAACGCTTTGAGTGCTTAGAAAGAGTCTCTTCCAACCACTCGCGAAGACGCATGATCTCTTTGGCCTGAATCTCAATGTCAGAAGCCTGACCACGACCAGACTCCCCTGCCGATGGCTGGTGAATCAAAACACGCGAGTTCGGCAGCGCCAAACGCTTTCCGGGAGCACCAGCAGCCAGCAAAACGGCCGCTGCCGAAGCAGCCTGACCCAAAACAACGGTCTGGATCTGCGGACGGATGTACTGCATGGTGTCGTAGATGGCAGTCATCGCGGTGAACGAACCACCTGGCGAGTTGATGTACATGGTGATGTCGCGATCTGGGTCCTGCGACTCCAGAACCAACAATTGCGCCATGATGTCGTCGGCCGAAGCATCGTCAACCTGAACACCTAGGAAGATGATGCGGTCTTCGAACAACTTGTTGTATGGGTTCTGTTCGCGGTAGCCATAGCTGGTGCGCTCAGTGAACGACGGCAGAATGTAACGCGACTGTGGGTTTAGAAACTCTGAATTCATGGCTATCCCTTAGTTGCTTCCAACGCCGGTGGAACCTTCGGCGTGCTTCTGAATGTGGTCGATAAAGCCGTATTCCAAGGCTTCCTCGGCGGTGAACCAGCGGTCGCGGTCGCCGTCCTTCATTACCTGCTCTACGGTCTTGCCAGTCTGGTCTGCCGTGATCTGAGCAAGCTGACGCTTCATCGAAAGAATAAGTTCAGCCTGAGTCTGGATGTCATCGGCGGTACCGCCGAAACCACCCGAAGGCTGGTGCAAAAGAACACGAGTGTTCGGGGTTGCGTAACGCTTACCCTTGGTTCCCGAAGACAGCAAGAACTGGCCCATCGAAGCACACATACCGATACCAACGGTCACAATGTCATTCGGCACGTACTGCATGGTGTCGTAGATGGCCATACCAGCGGTAATCGAACCACCTGGCGAGTTGATGTAAAGGAAGATGTCTTTCTTCGAGTCCTCAGCTGCTAGCAGCAGGATCTTGGCACAAATCTCATTTGCCATGTCGTCGGCAACTGCACTGCCCAACCAGACGATGCGATCCTTCATTAAACGATCGAACACACCGTTGCGTTCAAATCCTGCGTCGGCCATAGCCACACTCCTTCTTGTTGTTGCTAGTAAACGATAACCGCCAACCCCGACAATTCGGGTGCGTGTTCGCTTAAGGCAAAAACCCGAGTCGAAGACCCGGGCTCTTGCGCTAAAAACGACTAGTCGTGGTCGTGACCCTCATGCGAGTCATCAGACTGAGCAGCAGCACCGATGAACGCGGTTAGGTCCACAGCATTGCCCTTCTTGTCAACAACTTCAGCCTTCGAAAGCACGTGAGCTAGCGCCTTACGACGAGCAACTTCACCAACGAACGAAGGAATCTGGTTGTTCTGGTCGATGATCTTGATGAACTCGTTTAGGTCCATACCGTACTGCTGAGCCGACTGGGCTAGGTACTCCAGAATCTCGTTCTCCGAAGGCTGAACCTTCTCGGTCTCAGCAATTTCGTCAAGAAGCATCTGCAACTGGAACTCGCGAGTCGAGTCGGTGGTAACTTCCTTGCGGTGAGTCTCGTCCTCAAGACGACCCTCGCCCTCAAGGTGACGGTGTACTTCCTGCTCGATTAACTTCTCCGAAACTGGAACCTTTACAAGCTCAAGTAGCTTGTCGGTTAGCTTGTTACGAGCTTCAACACCCTGCTCGTAGGTCTTGCCAATGGCGACCTGCGCCTCAAGACCCTTCTTTAGCTCTGCAACGGTGTCGAACTCCGAGTAAAGCTTTGCAAAGTCGTCGTTCGCCTCAGGAAGCTCGCGCTCCTTGACCGAAAGAAGCTTCACAGTGATCTCAGATTCTTTACCAGCCGACTCTCCGCCAACAAGCTTCGACTTGAAGGTGGTGGTCTCACCGGCAGTAAGAGTGTCTAGAGCCTCATCAATGCCATCGACTAGGTTTCCCGAACCAATTTCGTAGGAAATGTTCGAAGCCGAGTCAACATCCTTGCCATCGATGGTTGCAGTTAGGTCGATCGAAACGAAGTCGCCCTTCGACGCTGCGCGCTCAACGGTCTTCAGGGTTCCAAAACGAGCACGTAGCTTGTCTAGTTCCTGGTCAACCTCAATTGGAGCAACCTTAACTTCAGCAACCTCAAGCTTGATGCCATCCAGCTTTGGAAGCTTGATCTCTGGGCGAACTTCAACTTCCATGGTGAACACTAGGTCACCCTCGAAGGTCTTCTCGTCTGGGGTCTTTACAACCTCAACTTCTGGACCAGATAGCGGGCGAAGCTTCTCAGCAACCATTGCTTCCTGGAAAAGTGGGTTCAAACCGTCGTTGATAGCGTGAGCCAAAACAGCCGGACGACCAATGCGCTGGTCGATAATCGCTGCAGGAACCTTACCCTTACGGAAACCTGGGATGTTTACACCCTCGGCAATGTGCTCATAAGCGTGGTCGATGCTAGGACGAAGGTCTGCTGGAGTCGCTTCGATGGTTAGCTTTACACGAGTTGGGTTAATACGCTCGACAGATGTCTTCACAGGTTTCTCCGTAGGTTTCGGCCAAAAGGCCTATAAATAAACAACCACAATCAACTGGTCGGGATGACAGGATTTGAACCTGCAGCCCCCTGTTCCCAAAACAGGTGCGCTACCAAATTGCGCCACATCCCGTTGCAGTTTCGAATTTCTTCAAAACCAAACAACCTAACCAACCTTATCGCATAAGATAGTTCGGTAAGTGAGTTTTCGTAAAGAAAATACTTGCGGGTGTAGCTCAATGGTAGAGCCTCAGTCTTCCAAACTGATGGTGCGAGTTCGATTCTCGTCACCCGCTCCAAATGCACTAAATCATTTCGGGGGAAACTATTAATAATTCATTGAAAAAATTCAAAAATTACCGCAAACTCTTGGCCATACTTGGCGCTTCACTGCTGGGACTTGCAGTTTTGTTCTTCGCAATTGGAATAACAGCGACTGAACAAGCGGGAGGAACGGAACTTTGGACGTCTGCAACTGACACCTGGTCAAACACCTACAATTCTCAGGACCAGTGTGAAGATGATGGTTGGAAAGACTGCGCGATAGCTAGTTCCATGGGCGGAACTACTTATTCAAAACCAAACCAATTTTTAATTGCTTTTTCGTACGGCCTGGGCTATTTCTCGATCGCATTTTTGTCGTTGGCGGGATTTTCCAGTTTCTTCATCGCGACAGCGGAATCAATTATTGAAGGAATGGGCGGAAATATCCGCACAAAAAAAGATTAGATTCGCTACTTCTGACATTTAGGGCAGAAATAGAGTTTTCGCCCGGCCATAACCTCTAAAACGATGTGAGTTCCGCATTTGCGGCATGGTTCGCCGTTGCGTTTGTAGACGTGGTGACGCTCTGGTTTGCCAGGGTCTTCGTCGAGGAAGCCGTCTCGAGTCAACATGACTCCGTGCTTTACTCCCAGCTCGAGTAGGTAGACGGAATCTTTCCAAAGTTCTTTGATTTGCTTCGGCGTGAGCTGATTGCCAGGAGTATGTGGGTTGATCTTGGCGCGGTAGAGAATCTCGGCGCGGTAAACATTTCCGATGCCGCTGATGACTTCTTGGTTCATCAAGAGAAGTCCGATAGCGGTCTTGGATTTCTGAATGTTGATTTGAAATCGCTTGAACTCGGAGCCGTCATCGGGGTTTAGTGGGTCTGGCCCGAGTCGCCTTAGGAGAACTTCCATTTCCAGTGGCTCGATTAGTTCACAGATGGTTGGTCCGCGAAGGTCTGCCATGTCTTTGGTTGTGTAGAAACGTGCTCGCACTTGACCCTGAACTTCAGGGAGATCTTCATTTAGTAGGTGGTTGAAACGCCACTTGCCGTAGATGCCAAGGTGAATGAGAAGGGTTCGGCCGCTTTCGAATTCGAGAAACATCTGCTTGCCGATGGCTCTGGCTTGGATGAGTTTCTGACCCGAAATTAGTTTGGCGCTCGCGGTGAACCGACCTTGTGGTGAATCAATAATTAGCGATTTACCTGCAAACAGTTCGTTGAAGCTGTTCGCGATTCGATGGACGGTGTGACCCTCAGGCACTTAGAGAATTACTTCGCCTGAGGTTTCGTAGATGCCGATCTTGCCGATGCGGCGAACGTGGCGTTCGTCGTTGCTGAACGGTTCGGCGATGAAGAGTTTGATTAGGTGCAGCACTTCTTCTTGCGAGTGCTGTCTTGCTCCCACTGCAACCACGTTGGCGTCGTTGTGTTCACGGGCAAGCTTTGCCGTTGATTCGTTCCAAACCAGCGCTGCACGGATTCCTTCAACCTTGTTGGCTGCAATCTGTTCGCCATTTCCAGAGCCACCTAGGACTATGCCAAGGGCTTGGGTTCCGGCATTCTGGTCGGCTACTACGGCAAGGGCTGCGTTGATGCAGAAGCCTGGGTAGTCGTCCAATGCGTCGTAGTGGTCTGGTCCGTGATCGAAGACATTGTGACCTTCTTTGGTCAGTTCTTCGATGAGGAAGTGAGAAAGTTCTAAACCTGCGTGGTCGGTGGCGATGTGGATGCGCATAGTGTCTAGGCTAGTGGAGAACCCTTTAATGGATTGACAGGAACATTAGTTATGCCAGGCGAAAACCTAACTCGTATTGAAGCTGCCGAGCGCGCAGGTCTACTCTCCGTTGAGTCGTACCGCATTGAACTCGATCTGACCACTTCGGAGACCACCTTCCGTTCAAAGACGACCGTGCGATTTGGTAGCACGTCGGTTGGTGCATCCACCTTTATCGATGCCATCACCTCGAAGGTGCACTCAATCACTTTGAATGGTGAGTCTCTGGATGTTGCGTTGGCCGATGGTGTGCGAATCGCTCTACCTAACTTGGCTGCCGAGAACGAACTAGTGGTAGATGCCGACATGTTCTACATGAACACCGGTGAAGGTCTTCACCGCTTCGTTGACCCTGCTGATGGTGAGGTTTACCTCTACTCGCAGTTTGAGGTTCCAGACAGCCGCCGTGTTTACTCGGTATTTGAGCAGCCTGACCTGAAGGCAACCTTCCAGTTTGTGGTTACTGCACCTTCGCGTTGGACTGTCATCTCGAACCAGACCACCCCTACCCCGGTATCGATTGGTGATGAGAAGTCCGTGTGGACCTTCGAGCCAACTCAGCGCATGTCGAGCTACATCACCGCGATGATTGCTGGTCCATACGTTGGGGAAGTCTCGTCGCTGGTTTCTTCTTCGGGCAAGACCATCCCGCTAGGTTTCTACTGCCGTGCTTCGCTCAAGCAGTACCTAGACCACGACTACCTGTTCGACATCACCCGCAAGGGATTCGAGTTCTTCGAGAAGACCTTTAACACTCCATACCCGTTTGAGAAGTATGACCAGATCATGACCCCTGACTACAACGCGGGAGCCATGGAGAACGCTGGAGCGGTTACCTACAACGAGATCTATGTATTCCGTGGTGCTGCCTCTGAGGCGATTCAGGAACGCCGTGTGGTCACGGTGCTGCACGAGCTTGCTCACATGTGGTTCGGCGACCTAGTGACCATGCGCTGGTGGAACGACCTATGGCTAAACGAGTCGTTCGCGGAATACACCTCTACCCTGGCTGTTGCCGAGGCTACCGAGTGGACCGAAGGTTGGACTACCTTCGCTTCTGGTGAAAAGGCTTGGGCTTACCGTGCTGACCAGTTACCTACCACTCACCCAATCGTTGCCGAGATTCGCGACCTAGAAGACGTAATGATCAACTTCGACGGCATTACCTACGCCAAGGGTGCTTCGGTCTTGAAGCAGTTGGCTGCTTGGGTTGGCCGTGAGGCATTCAGCGCCGGCGTTGCCGAGTACTTCAAGAAGCACGCATTTGGTAACGCAGTTCTTGCAGACCTTTTGGTTGAGCTGGAGAAGGCCTCGGGTCGTGACCTAAAGGAATGGTCGAAGCAGTGGCTTGAGACCGCTGGTGTGAACAAGCTGGAGCTCGACCTTTCGGTTGACGAGTCTGGTGTTATCACCAAGTTCGACATCTGCCAGTCGGCGATTGCCGAGTACCCAACTATTCGCGACCACCGCATGGCAGTTGGTTTCTACAACCTGCTTGATGGGAAGTTGGTACGAACCGACCGCCGTGAACTGGATGTTGCCGGAACATGCACTTCAGTTTCGGAATTCGTCGGACAGAAGCGTCCAGACTTGATTCTTCTAAACGATGACGACCTTGCTTACGCCAAGATTCGCTTGGACGATGCGTCTTGGAAGTTCGCTATGGACAACCTAGGCAAGTTCGACGATTCGCTTGCTCGCACCCTGGTTTGGATGGCCGCTTGGGATGCTACTCGCGATGGCGAGACCCCAGCTCGCGAATACGTTGATCTGATTCTGAACAACATTGGTGCCGAGACGCAGGGGTCGGCTCTGCAGACTCTGCTACGTCAGTTGGTCACCGTCACCAACTACTACGTTGCACCTGAGACTGTTTCGGCACAGATCGAAAAGACCGGTAAGGCGCTTTGGGCTCTGGCCCAGAAGGCTGCTCCAGGCTCGGATGCTCAGCTAATGTTCGTTCGCTTCATGGCGAAGTTTGCGAACAACGACGAAATCGTCTCGGTAATTCGCGATGTCCTTGAAGGCAAGATTGCCCTAGATGGCCTCAAGATCGAGCAGGATCTCCGATGGGAGCTTTTGGTTGGTCTTGCCACTGCAGGTGCTACCACCAAGGAAGAACTGCAGGCAGAGCTGACCAAGGACAACACGGCAAACGGTCAGAAGTTTGCATTCCACGCCGAGTCGGCACTACCAGATGCAGCGAGCAAGGCTGCCGTTTGGGATCGCTTGCAGACCGACCTCGATCTTTCGAACACGCTGCTTGAGTGGGGTGCTCTAGGTTTCACCATGGGCTTTGACTCTTCTTGGCTCAAGGGATATGTCGACAAGTACTTCGACATGGTGATCAACGCTTGGGACAATCGCACCTTCAAGATTGCGGAATACCTAATCGAGCTGCTCTACCCAACCCCGCTTGGCGACGAAGCACTAGTTCAACGCACCAAAGAGTTCTTGGCTCGCGAAGACGTCAACGCTCGCCCTGCAATGAAGCGCATCGTAGTTGAGAACCTCGCCAACGTAGAACGTGCTCTCAAGGCACAGAAGGCCGATAAGTAATGAGTACCGCCTGGTTCACAGAGTTCTGGAGCACCTACCAAACACCGATTCACATCGTCCTGATTCTGCTGATTGCCGTGGTTGGGCGCGCACTTCTGCTGGTTTCGGTTCGAAAAGTTGTCGCCGGTGTGGTGTCTGGAGTGAAATCTGAAGCCAAGGCGGTAGCGATCGACGATGAATCGCCGCTTGCGAAGGCTCGAGTGGTTCAGCGCACCAAGACCATCGGTTCGGTGCTCTCCAACTTCATCACCTGGGGTATTGCTCTGATTGCGGTAACCATGGTTCTAAACGAACTTGGTGTCGAAGTTGGGGCTCTCATCGCCGGTGCTGGAATCTTGGGTGCTGCGGTAGGTTTCGGTGCTCAGTCACTAGTTCGCGACCTGATCAGCGGTCTGTTCATCGTCTTCGAAGACCAGTACGGCGTTGGCGATGTTGTAGACCTTGGCGAGGTGAAGGGTGCGATCGAGCAGGTTGGTCTTCGCGTAACCCAGGTTCGCGATGTTGAAGGAACCCTCTGGTATGTGCGAAACGGTGAAATCCTGCGCGTTGGAAACAAGTCGCAGGGATTCACTCGAGTGATCGTTGACCTAGCGTTCGAAACCGGAGTGGACGTTGAGAAGGCTAAGGCTACCCTTTTGGGTGCTGCCAAGAAACTCTCCAAGACCGACCTAGTTGGCTCGGCTGAGGTTTGGGGTATTCAGGCAATCTCGGGTGACTCCGTGGTGATTCGTCTGGTTCAACAGGTTGCACCAAAGTCTGGGGATGCGGTGGCTCGAGAACTTCGCGCGCACATCGTCTCAGCTTTGAAAACAGCGAAGCTTTCGCTTGCCAGTTCCGGTGTGGTTGTAAACGTCAAAAAATAATGGACGAACTCTTCTTCGAACAAATCGGTGGAACGGAAACCTTCACCAAACTGGTCGATAAGTTTTACGAGGGTGTTGCCGAAGATCCACTACTTCGCCCCATGTACCCGGAAGAAGATCTTGGGCCCGCCAAAGAGCGTTTACGAATGTTTTTAGAGCAGTACTGGGGCGGGCCGCACACTTATTCAGAGCAGCGCGGACACCCACGCCTTCGCATGAGGCACAATGTCTTCAAGATCACACCAGCAGCTAAAAACGCCTGGCTGAAGCACATGAGAGTTGCCGTTGATTCACTAACGCTCTCGCCGCTAAACGAAGCCATGCTTTGGGACTATTTGGAACGTGCAGCGACTTCACTCATCAACAACATGGAAAGGTAGGCGTTTAAAATGAAGTTCATCATTTTCGTAATCGATGATCAACTAGAAAAAGCCAGCAACAATGAGATGGAAGCCATCAATGCTTTCAACGACAAGTTACAAGCTGCTGGACACTGGATTACCGCTGCCGGCATTAACCACGGTGAAGCTGCAACTGTGCTAGATAACCGTGGCGACGCCGGTGTTGTTATTCCTGGTTCGCTCTACAACGAAGAAGAGCACTACAGCGGTTTCTGGTTGATTGAGGCGGCCGATAAGGCAGAGGCGTTGAGACTCGCGGCTGCCGGTTCGAAAGCTTGCAACCGCAAGGTTGAACTGCGCCCCTATCTCTAGAGAGTCTGTGCGACCTTAGACAGGATGTGCCCGTTCATAGGGCTCAAGCGAATCCACCCTTGAGTTTGGTAAATCGGTACAACTTCGTTTTCGGTTAGGAAGCCGAGGCCAGCTGCCACAAACGCAGCACCGGTTGGCACCGGTGAGTCTCCCTGCATCGAACGTCCCCAGATTTCACCGCGGATACGGGCCGCTATTGGACCTCCAACAGCCTCAGGAATGGAGTCAGCAACTTCGGCAATTCCGGCTGTTGCGATCTCGGTCAAGATAGATTCTTCAACCTCACCAACCAATTCCCAGCCACTTCGCGGCGGAGCGATCCCCGACCAAGGCGCACGAACCGACTCCGGAAGAACAACGTGGAACTTACCTTTCCAGTTTTCATCGTGAACAGTAAGTGCTGCAAGGCGGTCTAAAACCGCGGTAATTGGAACCACTACGTCGACTTCGGCGCCGCTGGCAAGTTCGCTGGTTCTGAGGCCAAGCACGGTTGGGCCTTGCTCCATTAGGCTTCCTGCAAAGATTGGCGCTACGTAACAAGCGAGCACATCACCAAACGCACGGACGCGAACCATGCCATCTGGGTCAAGTCGCTTGGCACGGGTTAGGTAAGCCTGAAGGTCAAGAGTTGTGGCGCGGTCGGCAAGTGTGAAGTCGTTTTTCATCTTTACCTAGACTAGCGATATGAGCATCGAGATTCCGATACCTTCAGACCCGCTGGCCCATTTGATCACCACGCTCGATTTGAGCGATGCTGGTGGTGCCAAAACCTCGGAAGACATCTTCACCGGACCGAGTCAGTGGATGCCGCACGGGCGTGTTTACGGCGGTCAGGTTCTGGCTCAGTGTTTGGTGGCTGCAACAAGAACGGTTGAGGAAACCCGTCCAGTTCACTCCCTACACGGATACTTCCTTCGAGCTGGTGATATTCGTTTGCCAATCACCTTCACGGTCGATCGTTTGCGAGACGGACGTTCTTTCAGCACGAGACGAGTGCAAGCGTTCCAGAGTGGGGAGCCAATCTTTTCGATGATTGCCTCGTTCCAAGATGTAGACCCTGGAATTGAACACCAAGACCACTTCCCCACCGGTATTCCTTCGCCAGAGACCCTACCTTCGGCCAAAGACCTGCTTGGCGACATTGACCACCCAGTGGCACAGTACTGGGCCAATGCGCGCCCATTCGACATGCGTCACGTTTCCGACCCAATTTACTTTCAGGTGAAGGGCGAACAGGTGGCTCACCAAGCAGTTTGGATTAAAGCCCTCGGCACTTTGCCATACGATCAGCAGTTGCACACGGCAGCACTCGCCTACGTGTCTGACTATACGATTTTGGAGCCGATCTTCCGTCGCCACGGAATTGCTTGGACGCACGAAGGTCTGAAGAGTGCTTCTCTGGATCACGCGATGTGGTTTCACCGACCAGCCCGAGTGGATCAGTGGATGCTCTATGTGCAAGAGTCCCCGAGCGCATCTGGCGGTCGAGGACTCTCACTGGGTCGAATCTTCTCTGAAGACGGAAAGCTTTTGGCAACCGTCGCTCAAGAGGGAATGGTTCGAATTCCCGAGGTTCGTTAGTCGCGAGTTAGGCGACGGTAGGTTGAGCGGTGAGGCTTAGCAGCTTCGGCACCTAAACGCTCAATCTTGTTCTCTTCGTAGGCTTCGAAGTTACCCTCGAACCAGTACCACTGGTCTGGGTTTTCATCGCTGCCTTCATAGGCCAAGATGTGAGTTGCCACACGGTCGAGGAACCAACGGTCGTGAGTGATCACCACAGCACAACCAGGGAACTCGAGAAGTGCGTTTTCAAGGCTACCCAGCGTTTCAACGTCAAGGTCGTTGGTTGGTTCGTCGAGCAGAAGAACGTTTCCACCTTCCTTTAGAGTCAGCGCCAGGTTCAAACGGTTACGCTCACCACCGGAAAGCACTCCGGCTGGCTTCTGCTGGTCTGGGCCCTTGAAGCCGAAAGCTGCCACGTAAGCACGCGAAGGCATTTCAACGTTTCCTACCTGCATGTAGTCGAGACCACCCGAAACAACTTCCCAAAGGGTCTTGTTCGGGTCGATGCCACCACGGCTCTGGTCAACGTACGAGATCTTTACGGTTTCACCGATCTTTAGCTCGCCGCCGTCAGCCTTCTCTAGACCAACGATGGTTTTGAACAAGGTCGACTTACCAACACCGTTCGGGCCAATGACACCGACGATGCCGTTGCGTGGCAGCGAGAAGGTAAGACCATCGATAAGCGAACGACCATCGAAGCCCTTCTTGAGGCCCTTGGCTTCGATAACAACGTTTCCAAGACGTGGGCCTGGTGGAATCTGGATTTCTTCGAAGTCGAGCTTTCTGGTGCGGTCCGCCTCAGCTGCCATTTCTTCGTAGCGAGCCAAACGAGCCTTCGATTTGGTCTGACGTGCCTTTGGTGACGAGCGAACCCAGTCGAGCTCGTCGGCTAGACGCTTGGCAAGTTTGGCGTCCTTCTTGCCCTGCACCTCAAGACGTTCGCGCTTCTTCTCTAGGTAGGTTGAGTAGTTGCCTTCATATGGGTAAGCACGACCACGGTCGAGCTCCAAAATCCATTCGGCAACGTTGTCGAGGAAGTAACGGTCGTGAGTAACCGCAAGTACGGCACCTGGATACTTGGCGAGGTGCTGCTCGAGCCATAGCACCGATTCGGCGTCGAGGTGGTTGGTTGGTTCGTCGAGTAGCAACAGGTCTGGCTTCTCGAGTAGCAACTTGCATAGAGCCACGCGGCGACGCTCACCTCCGGAAAGGTGGGTGACCGGAGTGTCACCAGGAGGGCAACGAAGTGCATCCATAGCCTGCTCAAGCTGGTTGTCTAGGTCCCAGCCGTCTACGTGGTCAATCTGTTCCTGCAGCTTGCCCATCTCATCAAGAAGGGTGTCGAAGTCGGCATCTGGCTCGGCCATCGCAGCTGAAATCTCGTTGAAGCGGTTGAGCTTGTCTTTGGTTTCTTTTACGGCAAGTTCAACGTTGCCAAGAACGGTTAGGTTTTCATCCAGTGGAGGCTCCTGCATGAGCATTCCCACGGTGTATTCAGGGCTAAGGCGAGCCTCACCGTTGCTCGGCTGGTCAAGGCCAGCCATGATCTTTAGAACCGATGACTTACCGGCACCGTTAGGGCCAACCACACCAATCTTTGCGCCTGGTAGGAATGCCAAGGTGACGTCGTCAAGGATGACCTTGTCGCCGTGCGCCTTGCGCGCCTTGATCATCTGGTAGATAAATTCAGCCATGAAAATGCCCTCTGCCGATAGAAGTTTGCTTTGGATAAGTTTATCCTGCGAGAGTCTTCGGCAGAGGGCAATGGCCAGGCGCAAAACGAGGGGGAGGTTTTTGCGCCTGGGGTCTATTTGGCTAGAGCCAATTCTTTTTCGTCAGCGGCTACATCTGGACTGTCGTCCTCCGTTGGTTCAGGCAGGTCGGCAGCTTCACGAACCAGGACGGTTCGGGTGAAGGCCGAGTTGCCCCAGCAAAGGTCATGGCCGATGGCGTCTGCTTCGATCTCAACCGACGTTCCGGCACGTTCACCGTTATCCCAGTCGCGAACTCGCAGCTTGCCAGTGACCAGAATTCTTTCGCCCTTTGAGATTGAACCAGCAGTGTTGATCGCTAGCTGACGGAAGGCGGTAACCGTGAACCAGTTGGTTTCGCCATCAACCCATTTGTTTAGAGCGCGGTCAAATTTACGGTGCGATGCTGCCAATCGAAACGAGGTGATTGGTAGCCCATCCTGAGTAACCAGGTGTCGTGGTGTGGTTGCAACTAGACCTGCAACGGTGACTTGTTCTGACATTTCTTCCTTCCTTTCGGTAAGCAAGCGCTTTACCTGAAAAAAAGTTTCATTCAGAATCAACCCGTAGAACGAGTGAGTTTAAATCTGTGGAAAACTACTTTGCATAGGCCATGAAGGCCTTACGAACCTTGGCCATCTTTGGCGCCACAACAGCGTTGCAGTAGCCCTGATTTGGATTCTTAGCGAAGAAGTCTTGGTGATACTCTTCTGCTTCCCAGAAGGTCGAGCCTTCCGTGATCGCAGTTACAAGGTCACCTTCCCACAGCTCTTTGGCTCGCTCTAGGGCAGCTTCGAACTGACCCCTCTCCCCCTCGTTTCGGTAGAAGAGCTCGGAACGATACTGGGTGCCAATGTCGTCGCCTTGACGGTTCAACTGACGCGGATCGTGCAAGGTGAAAAAGATATCCAAAATGGTTTCGGCTGCAATTACCTCTTCATTGAAAAAGACCTCTGCCACCTCGGCGTGATTCGTGGTTCCCGTGCAAACATCTTCGTAACTTGGATTCTCGGTGTGACCACCCATGTAGCCACAAACCACATCCGTCACGCCTTTGAATTGCATGAACGCACTATCGAGACACCAGAAACATCCACCAGCTAAAACAAAACTCTTCATCCCTCTAGCCTAAAGTGAGTGCATGAACTATGTTGCTGCGGAGAATCGCTACGAGATCACAAAAACCCGTCGTGTTGGTAACAGCGGCCTGATTCTTCCCGAAGTCTCACTGGGTCTATGGCACAACTTCGGATCGGTAGACGATTTTTCTACGCAGAAAGCAATCCTGCACCGCGCGTTCGATCTTGGTGTATTTCACTTTGACCTAGCGAACAACTACGGCCCTGTTCCCGGTAGCGCTGAGGAAAACTTCGGACAGCACCTACGAGATGGTTTGGCTAAATATCGCGATGAACTGATCATTTCCACAAAAGCTGGTTACGACATGTGGCCTGGACCTTTCGGCGAATGGGGTTCGCGTAAGTATCTGACGGCTTCTTTAGATCAAAGCCTGAAACGCATGGGGCTCGATTACGTGGACATTTTCTATTCGCACCGATTCGACCCAAATACTCCTCTCGAAGAAACCATGGGCGCACTTGCCAAAGCGGTTCACGATGGAAAGGCCCTTTATGTGGGCATCTCAAGCTACTCAGCCGCCGACACTGCAAGGGCGAAGGCAATCTTGGACAACCTTGGGGTGCCGCTAACCATTCATCAACCGCGTTACTCGATGTTTGACCGAACCATCGAGAGTGGGCTGCTCACCGAGTTGGAAAGAATCAATGTTGGTGCGATCGTGTTTAGTCCGTTGGCTCAGGGTTTACTCACCGACCGCTACTTCAAGGGCATCCCGGCAGATTCTCGCGCGGCCAGGGAGCATTTCCTTCAAAAGAATCAGGTGTCGGACGAATATTTGACCAACGCACTTGCTTTGAACGAGATTGCCCAGTCGCGCGGTCAGACCTTGGCGCAAATGGCATTGAGTTGGACGCTGAGACACAAAATTGTTTCTTCTGCGCTGGTCGGGGCTAGCTCGGTAGAGCAACTAGAGGGCAACCTAAAGGCGGCCGGAGCGCGAGCTTTCACTCAGGATGAACTGCTTGCTATCGAACATTTTGCCATTCACGGCTTGGGTTAGCGAGCAATCATGGTGATGCCCTGAGGCACAGAACGAACCCATTCGCTTTCAGGTAAATCTAGGCGCTTGTAAGTATCAGTTGGCTGCTTCACATACATGGTGGTTGAACCGCCGCCGTCGAGCATGATTGCCTGAGTTGCGCCCAGCTCCTTCAACCAAACCGTTAGCTGGTGAACGGTTGAACCTCCTAGACGGAACCGGTTGAAAACGTCAGCGGCGTTTCTCACACCCATGGTGGTGGTTGCAAACCACACGTCACCGTTTTCGTTCCAACCAATGGCATTTCTAGGACGAATGTCCTCCATACCTGGGCTGCATTTTGCAATTACGACGCTATTAACCATCAAATTCTGACGGTTGCCGAAAGCCGCAAACAGGTTCAGATTCTTCTTGATTTCATAAGAGTTCTTGATTGTGAGCTTTGAACCCACCTTGGTTTTTGAAAGTAGATCTACCGAACCAGCAGCAACCTGAAGCACATAGTTACCAGACTTAACATTCACGGACTTACCGTCTGGGTAGATTGCCTGAACGACTCCGGCTAGATCAGTAACCACAGTTGCAGAAAGTTTGGATGTGGCTGGGAATAGGCGGCTGGTGAAAAGCACTGCGCCACTTCGTATACGCGAGGTCCTGTCGTTTACAGCACGAATCGTCAGGGTTTTTCCGCCAGGGAAGGTAACTGTTCCATTGGATTGAATTGAGGTGCGAACGAATTTGGCGCTCTTTGCCTTCTTTGGCGCAACGAACTTAATCGAGTCACCCTTTTTGAGTTTTTGAAGCTCGGAAACCGCGGTTCCCGTTCCAACGAAAACCAAAGTGTTGGCATCGGTTGGTAATGAAAATTGGTCAGCCACTTTGGTTTTGGTCACAATTCCATCGACGGCTTCAACGAAATATTCAATTTTTGGCAAACCCGTAGTGGTTTTTAGGTCGTTGTAAACACCCACAGAGTTTGCGTCTAGATAAACAAGGTTCAAACCTTGTGTGACTATTTTCCCGTGAGCCGACTTGATGTAAGAAGCTCCCTGGACACCGGTGTGTTCGTTGGCAGCGTCTTCGACAACGCCAACGATGGTGGTCTTTGAGCTCGGAGAATAAACAAACTCGTTGTTCTCAACCATCGCACTGTAAAGCAGGTTGGTTCCACGCAGATGGAAAAAATCACCATTCACGTAGGCGACTGAGTTGACTTTTGCAGCTAGTTTTCGTTGAATGCCCACATTTCCGATTTGGGTAAAGGTCGGGCCAATTTGAACCTGTGAAAGGTGCGATTTTGAATAGGCCAGGCGCGTCTTCCAGATTTGACCACCGTTGGTTTTTCCAGCAGCCCAGTCATAGGTTCCGTACTGACCTCCACCAATCAATGGCGTTTCAGAGTGCTTGGCTGCGGTGGCAATTGAGGGTGCGCGACGGCAACGGTGATTCACATCGGTCGCCACCAGCTGCGACGAATCCATTTCGTCGATCTCGGTTGGAAGTGGAACTTCCTTAACGGTGGCCTTCTTTTCAGGCACCTTGGCACAAGCCGCAACTGTCGGCAACGACAAAACCAGAGCCATGGCTAAGCCGGTTCGAATCATCTTGTGCACCCGCCAATTTTATGCGTGAAACCTGTGAAGAGCCTGAATGGACACTGGGGCAAGGTAATCTTGAGGGGTGACTAAAGTTCTTTCTTCCCTACCTGTCGGCGAAAAAGTGGGCATTGCCTTCTCTGGAGGCCTTGACACTTCCGTTGCCGTTGCTTGGATGCGCGAAAAGGGTGCCATCCCTTACGCCTACACAGCAGACCTCGGCCAATACGATGAAACCGACATTGCTTCGATTCCCGACCGCGCGCTTGTTTACGGTGCCGAAGCAGGTCGCCTGATCGATTGCCGTCAGTCGCTAGTTGAAGAGGGCCTGGCAGCCATAGCCTGTGGCGCTTTCCACATTCGCACCGGCGGCAAGGCATACTTCAACACCACCCCGCTGGGACGTGTTGTCACCGGAACTTTGTTGGTACGTGCGATGCGCGAAGACAATGTCGAAATTTGGGGCGATGGTTCAACCTACAAGGGAAACGACATTGAACGTTTCTACCGCTACGGTCTTTTGGCGAACCCAAATCTGCGGATTTACAAGCCTTGGCTAGACGCCGACTTTGTGAATGAACTAGGCGGCCGTCACGAGATGAGCGAGTGGCTTTTGGAGCGCGACCTTCCTTACCGCGCCTCCACCGAAAAGGCTTACTCAACCGATGCCAACATGCTCGGTGCAACTCACGAAGCCAAGAGCCTCGAAATGCTCGACACTTCTTACGAAATCGTTGAGCCAATCATGGGCGTTAAGTTCTGGGATTCGAATGTCAAGATCGACAGCGAAGATGTGACCATCACCTTCCGTCAGGGTCGTCCGGTTGCCATCAACGGCAAGGAATACACCGACGCAGTTCAGCTGATGCTTGAGGCCAATGCAATCGGTGGACGCCACGGTCTAGGCATGAGCGACCAGATTGAAAACCGCATCATCGAAGCCAAGAGCCGTGGCATTTACGAGGCTCCTGGCATGGCACTGATCTTCGCTGCCTACGAACGTCTTTTGAGCGCTATTCACAACGAAGACACCATCGCGAACTACCACGCCGAAGGTCGACGTATGGGTCGCCTACTTTACGAAGGTCGTTGGCTAGACCCACAGACCTTGATGTTGCGTGAATCACTTACCAAGTGGGTGGCTTCTGCCGTGAACGGTTCGGTTACTTTGCGACTTCGTCGTGGAGACGATTACACCATCATGGACACTCGCGGCGAGGGATTCAGCTACCACCCTGAGAAACTTTCGATGGAACGTACCGAAGATGCTGCATTCGGGCCAACCGACCGTATCGGTCAGCTCACCATGCGCAACCTTGACATTCAGGACACCCGCACCAAACTCGACATGTACCGCAAGCAGGGACAGATCGAGGGCGGTCAGTTCGAACTGACCTAAACCTAAAGGTTTACTTCGATAAGCCCGGTGATTCTCGGATCATCGGGCTTTGTCGTTGGACGAAAGCGTTTAATCTCGCCGTTTGGCAGAATTAGAAACTTTTCGAAGTTCCACATCACAGGTCCGGCGAGCCCAGAGTCGTCCTTGGTTTTGACGAGCTCTTTGTAGAGTTTGTGGCGGCGCGGGCCGTTCACGTGCACCTTTTCGGTCAGTGGAAAGGTGACTCCGTAATTGAGTTTGCAAAAAGAGTCGATTTCTTCCGACTTACCTAGCTCTTGAAGGAATGTATTGGAAGGAAAGCCAATGATGCGGAGCCCCTCGCCTTTGTATCGCTCATAGAGGGCTTCCAGGGCCTCGTACTGCGGAGTCAAACCGCACTTGGAAGCGACGTTCACAACTAAAGTCACTTTGCCAGCCAAATCACCGAAATGCTGCTTCTTGCCATCCAAGGTGACGAGTTCAATTTTCGAGAGATCCATGCCTCTAATAATCGCCCCAAGCGGCGAATAATTCCACAAATTTGGCAGCCCTGCTTCGCTTAAGAATTAGGCTGGAAAGATGCATAGGGTCAATGACGCCACCGCGGAGCTTCGCAATAAAGTTTTTGAATACGCCAATCAGCGTATGAATTACAGTCCGCCTCCCCTGGACAATACCGAGACTCCAGAGAATCTGTTGCAGGCCGCAGGTCAGACCATCACCGATGACGGCCTCGGATCTAAGGCGCTCGATCTGTTTGCCAATGTTTTGGCTCCCGCCACCATTTCTACCGATCACCCTGGCTACCTTTCGTTCATCCCCTGTGCACCAACCGAAGCGTCAAAACTATTCGATCTCGTGGTCTCGGCTTCAGGAATCTACGGCGGCTCGTGGATGGAAGGTGCCGGAGCGGTCTTTGCCGAGAACCAAGTTCTTTCATGGCTAGCCAAGGAGGCCGGGCTACCAGAGACCGCTGGCGGAATCTTCGTTCAGGGTGGAACTCTGGGAAACCTGAGTGCATTGGTAGCAGCACGCGACCATGCACGTCGCTCTGGCAAGACGGCAAGTCGCTGGAAAGTAGCTTGCAGCGCCGAGGCTCACTCTTCAATCAAGACAGCTGCTGCCGTTATGGACATCGACTTGATAAAGGTTCCTGCCGACGAATCGGGCAAACTTTCCGGCCAGGCGCTTCGCGAAGCGCTTAGCAACAACACCGATGGCCTTTTTGCAATCGTGGCAACCGGCGGCACCACAAACTTCGGCATCGTCGACAAGTTGGAGGAAGTTGCCGAAGTAGCCAAGGAACTGGGAGTTTGGTTCCACGTCGATGGCGCCTACGGACTAGCCGGAATGCTTTCGCACCACACTCGTCCGCTCTTCAAAGGCTTGGAACACGCAGACTCGTTTATCGTTGACCCACACAAGTGGCTGTTTGCACCATTCGACGCCTGCGCACTCGTATACCGCGACCCAGAGATCGGCCGATTGGCACATACCCAGCACGGCGAATACCTGGACACCCTGACCAGCAGTGGCGACTATAACCCGAGCGATTACGCCATCAACCTGACCAGACGCCCACGCGGGTTACCGCTCTGGTTCTCGCTTGCTACACACGGCATTCAGGCCTACCGCGACGCGGTTACCAAGAACATCGAGATTGCACATTTTGCTCGTAACCAAGTGAAGCTCCGCGACTACCTAGAACTCGTGCGCGAGCCAGAACTTTCAGTCGTGGTGTTCGAACGAGTTGGTTGGACGCTCGAACAATACGAGGCATGGTCGAAGCACCTGCTGGCTCAAAACATCGCCTTTGTGGTTCCGAGTTCTCACCAGGGTCGCCCGAATGCTCGCTTCGCAATCGTCAATCCCCTCACCAGCGAGGAGCTCATCAACGAGATCCTCGACTCGATGGAGTAATCATGAGAATGCCTGCCGAGTGGGAAGCCCACGACCGCACTTTTATGGCTTGGCCATCGAATGGCTACACCCTTGGTGAAACTCCAGTTGATGCTGAAAAAGCCCGCCAAACCTGGGCAAGTGTCGCCAACGCAATCGTGCGGTTCGAGCCGGTGATGATGGCTGTGAATCCGGGCGACGAAGAATTGGCTCGCCAATTCTTAGACGAGCGAATCGACATTGTCTCGATTCCACTCAATGACGCTTGGATGCGCGACATTGGCCCCACCTTTGTTCAAACCGACGACGGTCTACGTGCAATCAATTGGATTTTCAATGGATGGGGTGCACAGGAGTGGGCAAGCTGGAACTTTGACTCCAAAGTTGCAAAAGCGATTGCCGACGAAATGGCGATCGACACTATCGACTCCCCCCTGATCAACGAGGGCGGCGGGATACACGTGAATGGTAAGGGTGCCATTCTGCTCACCGAAACCGTTCAACTCGGTGAAGGAAGAAACGAAACCTGGACCAAAGAACAGGTAGAAGCCGAATTTCAAAAACAACTTGGTACGAATAACGCGATCTGGATTAAGCGCGGTCTAACTCGCGACTACGACGAGTTCGGCACCCGCGGTCACATCGACATCGTTGCCTGTTTTAGCGATGAAAACACGATTCTCTACCATGACCAGCAGAACCCAAATCACCCCGACTTCGAAGTTTCCAGGGAGGTAAGACGAACCCTTGAAGAACAGAGCGATTTCAAACTGATTGCGGTTCCGGCACCGAAGGTTTTGAATGATGACGAAGGCCCAGTTGATTACAGTTACATCAACCACTACATCGTCAATGGCGGTGTCATACTCTGTGCGTTCGATGATGAGAACGATGCCGTTGCGAAACGAATCTTGGAAGATGCCTACCCTGGTCGCGAAGTAGTCCTAGTTGATGCTCGCGAACTGTTCGCTCGAGGTGGTGGCATTCACTGCATCACCCAGCAGATGCCACTTAACTCGCTGACGCTCGGATAACCAACTCAGGAGTCAGCACCACCGACGAAAGTTTGGCTGACTGATCGGCAAGCAATGCCTGGTGCTGGAGTTGGAACCGGCCACGCGGAAGCCTTTGTTGCTGAGATTCAGGAATTCCTAGTTGCCGTGAACACAAACGAACCAATGGCTACCGGTTTCGCTGAAGCACACCAGATGATGAAGGTTGTCGACGCCAGCCTGGAGTCGGCAGCTGGGCAGAAGCCGGTCAAGCTTTAAACTAGGGGCATGACCCAACGTTCCAAAGTTTCAATCATCGGCGCCGGCGCTGTCGGCACCTCCACTGCGTACGCGCTCCTAATCAAGCGCATCGCCGGTGAAGTAGCGATCTACGACACCAATAAGGCAAAGGTTGAAGCCGAGGTTTTGGATCTCGCTCACGGTTCACAGTTCACTAATCCTTCACGTGTTTATGGCGGAGATGACATCGAAGTTGTTCGTAACTCGGACGTCGTTGTAATTACCGCTGGCGCTAAGCAGCAGCCTGGTCAAACCCGCCTCGACCTTGCCGCCACCAACGTGAAGATTCTGCAAGACCTAATGCCAAAACTGGTCAACCTCTCCCCTGACGCCGTCTTCCTTTTGGTAACCAACCCATGTGACGTGCTCGCCTATGCCGCAGTCCAGTTCTCTGGGCTTCCTGCCAACAAGGTTTTCTCTTCGGGAACAGTTCTTGATTCCAGCCGTCTACGTTGGCAGCTTGCCGAACGCGCCGGAGTCAGCACCGAATCCGTACACGCCATGATTGTTGGTGAACACGGTGACAGCGAGTTCCCTCTGTGGTCTGAAGCCAAGATTGGCCCAATCAAACTTTCCGAATGGAAGGTAGGCAACAGAGCGCTGCACCCAGAAGACCTCGACGAAATCGCCGACAATGTGAAGAACGCCGCCTACAAAGTGATCGAAGGTAAAGGAGCAACAAACTACGCAATTGGTTTGAGTGCAGCCAGAATCGTCGAAGCGGTACTCCGTGACGAATCGGTAATCTTGCCGGTCTCTTCGGTGCTCACCAACTATCTTGGTGTCAGCGATGTGGCATTGAGTGTTCCTACGATTGTGAATCGCCAAGGCGCATTCAAGACCATCCCGATGGAAATGAGTGCCAACGAACTTACCAAGTTCCAAGCATCGTCAAACGCACTCAAGGCGTCGATTGCAAGCCTTGGACTTAGCTAAGCGCCAGACCCAAAGCCAAGAGGGCGATGCCGAGGCCAGAAGTAACGGTTAGACCTCTACGAACCGAAGGGCGCGAGAGCCACACCGATGCTCGGTCTACGCTCAAAATCAAAATCGAATACCAACTGAACGAAACCATCGCCCAAACGACCCCGAGAATCGCCACACCAATACCCAGTTGGAAATCTGCTGGGACATACAACGGTAGGAAAGCCACGGCAAAAACCGCACCTTTGGCATTGGTCAGGTTGGTCAGCAATCCAGTTCGATAGGCACTACCAGCACTTTGAATCGAACCGTTGTTTCCAAATTCAAATGAACCTGAATCCTTGCGGCTTTGCCAAAGAGTCTGCAGTGAGAGAAAAACCAAATAGCTAACGCCGGCCCACTTCAAAATTTCATAGGCAGTGGCGTTCTTTTGGAAAACTACCGAAAGCCCAAGAGCGGAAAGCAAACCCCAAACAATCAGTCCAGAAGAGCTACCAAAGATCGACCAAAACGCTACCTGCTTTCCCCCAACTATTGACTGTCGCAAGACCATAGCCACGGTTTGGCCTGGCACCAAAGCCAAGAGAAACACGGCGAAGACGAAGCCTGGAAGATTTAGCAAGAACTGCACGATTCAATAATGTCATTACAAATAGGCTTGAACCATGACCAACGACAACATCCCTGCACTTATGCACTTCACTCAGGAAGATGCCTGGACGCTCGGTAGCCTAATGCGCGAAGAAGCCATCAAACACGGATACCCAATCGTCATCGACATTCGCAGAGGCGATGCCCCAATGTTCTCGGTCATGCTCGATGGAGCCAGCGGCAACAATTTCGATTGGGCCAGACGCAAACGAAACCTAGTGCTACTAACCGAAGTATCCAGCTGGCAGCACAGCCAGGAGAAGGCTAAAGGCAAAGACATCATCGAAATGATGGGTCTAAACCCGCGCGACTACACCCCACACGGCGGCTGCGTGCCAATTTTCGTTGAAGGAGCAGGCTTAGTTGCTACCGTTACCGTATCGGGACTTCCGCAGAAGGAAGACCACGATTTCGTAGTCGAATCCCTCAGGAAACTAGTCACTACCCAACAAGCAGAGCAATAGCCTCTTCAAATACCTCGTTGTGACGATCCACATCCGCCTTGGTAGTCGTTGGACACATCAAGGCCATGTTGTGGAACGGTGTCAACAAGATGCCCCGGTTCGCCAAATACAGGTGCAGGAAGTCTTCCAATTCAGCATCTGCCGAGTGATAAGCGTCGGTTCCGGTGATCGGGTAAGGCTTAGCAAAACGATACTCAGCTCGAGCACCCAGCTGGTTGATTGACCAAGGCAACGAATAACGGGCAAACAACTCATTCACGCCATCGGTGAAGTAGGTCGCCAAGTCGATCATTGCCTCGAAGTTTTCCTTGGTTAAAACGTTTTCCAAGGTCGCACGCATTGCTGCAACCGAAAGCGGATTACCCGCCAGAGTTCCACCAACACCACCCATGTCAACTAGGTCAAGATCGGTGCGCTCAAGTACGCGAGCAGCGAACGACTCAGAAAGACCATAGGTTCCGGTTGGAATTCCTCCGGCAATTGCCTTACCAATAACGAAGACATCTGGCTCCAAACCGTCGCGCATCGTCATACCGCCCCAACCGGCCGAGAAGGTGTGGGTTTCATCAATGATCAGCAGAGCATCATACTTGCGTGTCAATTCACGCACACCAGCCAAGTAACCAGGCTCAGGCAACACGATGCCAATGTTGGTTAGAGCTGGCTCCATAAGAACTGCAGCCACATCACCATTCTTAAGTTGACGCTCCAAACCATCAAGGTCATTGAACTCAGCAACACGAGAAGTCTCGGTCACATCAACCGGTGAGCCGACATTTCCAGGACGGCTCATTCCCTCACCGTCTGGACCAACCACGATCAAAGCCTCGTCAACCGAGCCGTGGTAGCAGTAAGCGTTGAACAAAATCTTTGGCTTACCCGTAATTGCTCGCACCAAACGAATCGCCCAGCGGTTGGCATCGGTTGCGGTTAGAGAGAAGCTCCACTTGGCCATACCGAAACGCTCGGAAAGGTTCTTGGCAACCCACTGAGCATCTTCGGTTGGAAGCATGGTGGTCATACCGCCAAGTGCGTCCACACGGGTCTTGATTGCATCAACAACTACTGGGTGAGAGTGACCAGCCATAGCACCAGTGTCACCAAGCGCGAAATCGATGTACTCGTGACCATCGATATCCCAGATACGGTTTCCTGAAGCACGGTCGAAGTAAAGCGGAAATCCGCCCGCCTTCTTGTTCATCCACGTCATTGGCACGCGGCCAAAGAGATTATCAGCAGCCTCATAGGCAGCCTTCGACGTTGGATTACGTTCTAGGAAAACGGCCTGCTCGCTGGCGAACAGTTCGGCTAAACGATTGCGATCAATCACGGGAATCACTCCAATTCTGGGTCCCCCGCCAAAAGCCACGACGCTTTCGACTACTGCCCGAATCCAGAGGATATTCAAAGATATTGTAAAGCGCCCTCGGCAGGAATCGAACCTGCGACCAAGAGATTAGAAGGCTCTTGCTCTATCCACTGAGCTACGAGGGCAATGTGTCTAGTTTAAAGTACTTTCTTTACAACGCTCGACTTGAGGTTCATGGCGCCAAAGCCATCAACCTTGGCGTCGATGTCGTGGCCGTCTGGACCATTTACTAAGCGGATGTTTCTAACCTTGGTTCCAACCTTGATTGAGGTTGATGAGCCTTTTACCTTGAGGTCTTTGACGATGGTTACGGTGTCGCCGTCTTGAAGCACGTTGCCTACGGCGTCCTTGATTACCTTCTCGGTTTCCACTTCTTCAACTTCGGCGGTCCACTCGTGGGCACATTCTGGGCAGACGAGTAAGGATCCCATCTCATAGGTGTATTCGCTCTGGCATTTAGGGCAATTAGGTAGTTGGCTCATAGGTTTTTCTCCGCCCAGATAAGGATCGCGTCGTAGTGGTATTTACCCAAGCCTACGGCGACAGCCTCATAGGTGTCTTTGTAGGGGCTTGGAAGGATGTAACTCATGGCCAGACTCTTATAGGCCTCTTTGGTTGGGGTCCAGAATTTACTGACGAATGCGTAGTGCTTGGCAACTAGTTCCTGTACTCGTTCATCGGCTGGGTTTACGCCTTCGTGCATAGCTTCTGCAAAGGCTTTGGTCACTTCACCAAATTCGATGGTGAACTGGTTCGTTTCTTCTTGCGAGTAGTTGTTTTGGTATTGGCCAGCGTGGATACCAAGTGGATCTGAGTTATGCACCAGCTTGAGCCGTTCGCAGGGCTGCTGGTACGCCGGAGGTGTGCGGTTGCTCGTCAACCAGTTCCAACCAAACAATGATGCGCTCTTTGTTACTCCACTTCGGGTGACAGCTGGTCATGGTCATGTATTTTCCGCCTTTAACAGCGCCGAGCATCCCCTCGGGAACCTTGGCAATTACTCCAACTGCGGTTGGGTCAACGATTGCAGTTTGGCGATACTCATATGTGAACCAGGTGTCATTGGTTTCCACGAAGACCTTGTCGCCAGTTTGAAGTGTGTCGATCTTGTTGAAAGGTGCTCCGTGACTTGTTCGGTGAGCCGCGACGGCGAAATTGCCAACTTCACCAGGCCATTGGCTCGATAGGTAGTGACCGGGGCCAATCTTGTTTAGTGTCACGGCTTGGAAAGTTCCCTGACCTATTAGGCGAACATAGTTTTTCTCAAACCTTGGAATGTAGAGCTTTCCAAAAACCTTTCCCTGAGTGAGCTTGTTCGAGATTTTTGAGAACTCGGGTTTTGTAGGAGTACTTGGCTTGAAGCGTTCTGCCTGAACCTGTTGCTGCGAACCAACGATCGGGTCATTGACGAACACCTGCCAACCAACGTACATAAGCAGGATGACACCGACTGTTATGAGTAACTCACCGGCAACTGAGATCCAAGTAATTCTTGCTGTGCCAACTCGCTTACCCATTGACTGCTGGCTCCTGCGGAAGTATCGAATCCACAAATGGGAACACCACGAAAAACAGGGTAGCCACAACGACGGCAAGCAACACTGTCATCTGTAGAAACTTGGCAAATTTACCGCCTGGAAGCTTACGGTACAGGAGTTGATACATAGGTCTTTCGGTGCCGAATCGACTAAATTTAGAATATTCGCCTAAACGAACAAAGTTAGATTTCTCTGGGTTGGCGGCACTTAACCTTGGAGTGAATTACTGAGGGAAAATGCCAACAACTGACTTTAAGAATAATGCACGAGGCTTGCGCAAGCTCTCGGGAATTCTCGCGGTCATTTCCATTATTTTCTTTACCGTTTGGATCGCAAAACCATCCACGGCATCGGTTGCTGCAGGAATCGAAGCCAAGGTTTACACGGGCTATACCAGTAACACCGGTTATCAACCTTGGAATAACCCGTCGGCAGTTACTTCCTATGCCAATCTCTGCACGACCACGACACTTTCAGATGTCCACTTCACGGGTGGCAGTTTCTCTGGTTGCGGTGCCGACTACATCTTGGTTCATTACCACGGTTACCTTTACTCATCGACTGCCCAAACCCTCTGGTTCCGCGGTTATTCCGATGATGGGATCTGGTTCAAAGTTGGCGAAACAGTTGTTGTGAATTCCTGGATCTTGCGCGGAACTCCTTCGTGGGGCTACGGCACTGGAACCGGTCAGAGTGTTACGTTTTCTGCCGGAGAATACAAAGTCATCGATGGTTGGTTCTTTGAACACGGAGGAGGTGAATCGTCGTCACTCTCGTATGCCACAAACGCATCGTTCTCTGGTGAGCAATATGTGCCATCAACCATGTATACGACATCTAACTACCAGCCTGTCTCGTTTACCGACAGCACGATTGACACTCAGGTGACTCTGGGTGCTAACTATTCAGCGAATGTGGCTGCAGCCGGAACAGGCACTGTCACTTATTCCCTAGCCTCTGGGGCGCTTCCACCTGGAATTGAACTAAGCTCAGCTGGCACACTGTCTGGAAATGCCACCGAGTCTGGCACCTACACCTTTACCATTCGAGCTAACGGTAACGATGCAGGAAATACCTCGGTTGCCACGACGAGCACCCTAACAATCACGGTAGGTACAAACACTTCGCTACTCACACCCCTTCAGAATGAAACGCTGTGGATCGGAGACGCGCTCAATAAGCGTGCGATTTTCGGTGGTTTTCCTACTCCAACGGTCACGAAGTTTTCGGGTTCGTTACCCCCAGGTCTCAACCTTTCTGCCAACGGGACTATTAGCGGAATCACCACAACCAGCGGAAGTTACTCTTTCACTCTTCGGGGCTCAAACTTCGTTGACTCAACTGATTCTGCAAGTTACACCTATTACGTGGAACCGGTGCCTGCCTTCACAGGCAGTAGCGATTACAGTGACAATCTAAATCTTGGGCAAAGCTATCAATTCACCCCGACCGTGACTGGAAACGGAATAACATTCAGTGTTCACGGCACGCTTCCAGACGGGGTCTCCTTGAATACCGAAACAGGAAGGGTTTCAGGAACACCGACAGAGTCGGGCTCGTTCACCTTCGCGGTTAAGGCAACCAACAACAGCGGTGCGGACACTTCAACACAGTCGACCATTGTGGTGCGCAGAGCACCCGTGTTTACCAATTCGGCAATCAGTTCTCGCATTGCCAAAGGCACTCAGTTCTCATACGACTTCAGCGCATCTGGATACCCTGCTCCAAGCTATTCGTATTCGGGAAGAATTCCTGCGGGTCTGGAGCTAAATTCGACTACCGGTGTCTTGAGTGGGCAACCAACCACTGGAGACGACTACACCTTCACGATTACAGCTACCAACGACGTGTCGTCAGTGAGTGTTACTAAGACCGTGTCTGTGACACAGGCACCATATTCGATTGATTCAGTGCTGCAGTTGCTAATTGAAATTGGTGGAAACTACGTAGACGCAGTTGAGTTCGGTGGTTTCCCAAACCCGAGTTACGGAATCGTGGATGGCAGTCTTCCACCGGGACTCGAGTTGAACACCTCTTCAGGAGCCATCACTGGAAATCCAACTCTTGGCGGTAGCTACAGCTTTAAGGTGAGAGCCGAAAACGATACGGGTGCGCAGACAACTGACAACTTCCAGTTGATTGTGAATCAGATTCCTACAAAGTTTGATGACACCGTAGCCAATACCGTTGACGTCGGTAAGCCATACAACGACGGCGTTTCGACCGTGGGCTACCCCCTGCCAACCTACTCTTTGAAATCAGGTGCGCTTCCACCTGGCTTGAAACTTAACCCAGAAACTGGCGCCATCACGGGAACTGGAACTTCAACGGGAATCTATGCATTCGTGATTGAGGCGACCAACCCAATCGGCGTTTTGGCCATGCCTGGCTCGATCACGATTCAGCAAGCTCCGATTTTCATTCGCGGTGAGTTCCCAGCGACTTTGAGCGTCGGCGATGAAGTCAAAACCAAGGTGACGGCTACGGGTTTTCCATCACCAACCTATGCCGTGACTAGCGGCGCGTTGCCAGACGGCATAAGTCTTGATGCGAATACCGGTGAACTTTCCGGAGCAGTCACCAACGGTGGTGACTACACCTTCGTGATCTCTGCATCCAACTCGGTTGGTGTAACGGCTTTCAAACCCCTCACTGTTGTGGTGACCGGAGCCGAAACGCAGATTGGTCTAAATGCCAAAATTGGCGATGTAGTGACCGGCAAAACCATCGAAGTCGCGGGGGCCGGACTAAAGCCTGCCGTTCCGTTTGAAGTTGTATTGCGCTCTACCCCTCAGGTAATCGCCAAGGGTCATACTTCTAACTTGGGCGAGGTTGAAGAGCAAGCGAAAATCCCAGGTGGGCTTGAACCTGGCTGGCACTCGATTACGTTGACCTCGACAAAGTCGGATGGCACCAAGTTCGAAAAGGCTGTCTATTTTCAAGTTACAGAAACTCTGATGCTTGAGGAAATTTCTGATGTTCCGCCGACTGACGCGCAGGTGACCGAAGCGTTGACCAATGACCCAGAGTTTTACGCACGAATGGGGATTGATCCTGCTGGAACTGTGACTCCAGCAGCTGCAGCGGCTCAAGTTGAGCAAGTAACTTCGGTAGTTGCCTCGGTTGCGCTGGTTTCCGCAGCTGCCGCCGGTGCTGCCGCCGCAGCTTCTGCAGCCGGAGGCGCCGCTTCCTCGACTGGCGGTTCGTCGAGTGCTTCCAGATCAAGCGGTGGCAGTTCTTCGGGTGCCCGTTCGGCAGGTGGAGGTTCATCATCGTCTTCGTCCTCAGGTGGGGGCTCAGCCGATGGAAAGAGCGGAGACGACTCGGACGGTGGCGACTCAGGTGACTACGGAAACCTCGAAGCCGACCACGACGATTTTGAAACCGAAGGCGCCGGCCTAGTCGACCTCCTACCGATTTGGAGCTCTAAGCTGATGACCGCTTTGGATAAACCGCTGGTCAATTGGATCGAAGTCTCGGCGAAGTACTCCCCTGTATTGAGCCGCGTGATAAACGATGGTTCTTATCTTCGTGCACTGGTTGGTTCGGTCACGGTCTTGGGCTATTTCGCAGCCGTCGTGATGGGAATCGCTGCCGTTGATCCAAGCGCGTCATCCTTGGCAACCAGCGGGCGCGTTGGCCTACTGGTAGCAATCATGGCCATTGGAACTTTGGACGCGCTGTTTGGCATCTTGGCAATGTCGGCTTTCGTCATCGCGTCCGTTGTGAGCCATCCGTTCACCGGGGTTGGTGAGTTCCGCTACCTTTTGGCGATGTTTATTCTCGGCTTTGCACCGAGCATCATGGCGACAACGTTTAGAAAGATTAGGCGTCCAGCCATAGAAACCTTGGACGATTCCTGGGAGCGAATCATCGACCTCGCACTGATTGGGTTCATTTCGGTTCTAACCGTCATGAGCCTGGTTGGATCGGTGTCGGCTTTTGCGGGAGAAACTGTTCCACTGGCAGGTGACGTGAAACCGATTGCATTTACTGTGGCAGCGTTCGCTTTGACTCGCGTGGTGCTCGAAGAAGTTGCCGCCAAATTTGCACCAGATCGCCTAAACCGAATCAACCCAACGGAAGTTCCCGGAACCGTAGGCTGGCAACCTTGGGCTTCGCTGGTTTTGAAGGCAACCGTCCTAGTCCTGATGATTGGTGGAATGGTCGGTATGGGCTGGCACCTTTGGGTGGGTACATTCTTGATCTTCCTACCGGGAATCATCGGAATGGTATTTTCTAATTTGCCAAGTGTGAAGTGGGTCCACGAATTCATCCCTGCCGGCGTTGGAGCGCTGGCCTTTGCCACCTTGATTTCGGCCTGGAGCGGCCAGTTAGTTAACGCCTTATTGGGTAAATCCGAGCTTTATGGCCAGCTCTCATTCATCTTGATTCCGCTTCCGGTGATTCTAATTTCCATCATCGGAATGTTTGCCAAACAAGAAGACAAACTTTGGCAAAGAGTGAACAAAAAGTGGCTCTACATTGTTGGTGGTATAGCAGTTTTCGTGTTCACCGTTCAGGTAACTGACTTCATCCCAACCATCTTCGGCTAGGGAATTATTGACTGCCCTGCTTGGTTAGTCTAGGAAGAGTACAAACAGGAGTTTTCATGCATCGTCTCGCCCGTCTCAGCCTCGCCAACCGCTCGGTTGTAGCGCTAGCAACCATCATCATCGCAGCCTTCGGAGTGCTTTCCCTAGGTGGTTTGAAGCAGGAACTAATCCCTTCGTTTGAGACCCCACAAGCAGCAATCATCACCACCTACCCAGGTGCCTCGGCGGGTGTCATCGACAAGCAGGTGAGCCAGAAGATTGAAGCTCAGGTGCGAACCCTCGACGGGCTAGAAACCAGCACCTCGACTTCGCAAAACAATCTCTCAATTGTTCGTGTGACTTTCAAGTACGGAACCACAACCGCCAAGGTGAAGGAGAACCTCAACGCCGTTATCGCCACGGTTGAGTCTTCACTGCCAGATTCCGCAAAGGCCAAGGTTGTGGCCGGAAGCTTCGATAGCGTGCCGATCATTTCGCTTGGCGTTTCAAGCAGTGACAATGAGAAGCTCGGTCCAATTCTTGAAGATGCAGCCCCAGCGGTCTTCGGTTCAATCGATGGTGTTCGCGATGTCACCGTTTCGGGCATGAAGGTAAAGCGCGTAAACCTGAAGTTGAACAACACGCTTCTAACCAAAAACGGTTTGAGCCAACAGTCGGTTACCACCGCCCTGCAACAGAGCGGTTTCGTACTTCCAGCCGGCAGTATTCGCGATGACCAGGGTGAACTCTCGCTGCAGATTGGCACCCCAATCGAAAGCATCGCCGCACTGAAGAAGATTGCACTGGTTCCAGCAAGCACTTCGTTCTTCACAACCAGCATGACCATGATGGGCCCGGTAACCACTCCAACCACACCTAAAGTTCTGACCATCGGAGACGTTGCCAAGGTCACTTACGACTACGCTCCAGTCACAACAATTTCTCGTGTTAACGGCGAAGAAGTTCTTGCCGTAACCGTTACCAAGACTCAGGAAGGCAACACCGTTACCGTTGCCCACGGAGTTGAGAACAAGATCGATGAACTGAAGTCCAAGCTCGGCACCGACGTGAAGGTTGTGACCATCTTCGAGCAGGCCTCGTTCGTTGAAAAGTCGCTTGAGCAGTTAAGTACCGAGGGAATGCTCGGTCTTGGCTTCGCAATCATCATCATCCTGATCTTCCTGATGTCGGTTCGTTCTACTTTGGTGACTGCAATCTCAATCCCAACTTCCGTTTTGATTACCTTCATCGGTCTAAGTGGTCTCGGTTATTCGCTGAACCTACTAACCCTCAGCGCCTTGACGATTGCAATCGGACGAGTTGTCGACGACTCCATCGTGGTAATCGAAAACATAAACCGTCATCTCTCCTATGGTGAACCTAAGAAGAAGGCAATTCTTCGCGCGGTAAAGGAAGTTGCGGGGGCCATCACGGCAGCAACCATTACTACCGTTGCGGTATTTGCTCCGATTGCTCTAGTAGGCGGCGTCGTAGGTGAACTATTCCGTCCGTTCTCGTTCACCTTCTCGATTGCACTAATCGCTTCGCTGTTTGTTTCGCTAACCATCGTTCCAGTGGTCGCGTTCTGGTTCCTGAAGAGCCCAGCGGAACAAGAGTTCAAGAGCGCAGCTGCGGCCAAAAAACACGCACTTGCAATTCGCGAGCAGGAAGAAGCGAAAGAGCGCAAGAGCTTGCTGCAGCGCGGCTACCTTCCTGTGATTAGAACCACACAGAAACACCCGGTTCTAACCATCATCGCCAGCGTGATTGTGCTGATTCTCACTTTCAGCATCTCTGGCCTACTCAAGTCTGACTTCATCGGAAGTTCCGGTTCCAACTCGGTAATCGCCAACCAAACCCTGCCTGCCGGTGCAACCCTGCAGCAACAGTCCGAGGCAGCCGCCAAGGTTGAGAAACTCGTACTGGCCGACGATGTTGTGAAGGTGGCCCTAACCACCATTGGGTCGTCTGGCGATGCCAGAACCGCTCTCGGGCTTGCAGCCGGTGGCATTCAGCACCAGATCACCCTCAAAGAAGGTGCCGACCTTGAGGCGTTCAAGACTCGCCTGCTTGAGGGCGCCAAGAAAGATTCCAGCCTCGGCGAAGTGAAGTTCAGTGCGGCTGGCGGTGGCAGCTTTGGTGCCTCAAGCACCATTGACATCACCGTATCGGCGAAGGATGATGCTTCCTTACTAGAAGGCGTCAACCTGGTGCAGAAAGCCGTAGCCGGAACTGTTGGCACTACCGAAGTAACCAACTCGCTTGCCGAGCAGCAGCGCACCATTCAGATCACCGTCAATAAGAAAAAGGCGGCTGCTAAGGGTCTCAGCGAAATTGCTCTCAGCAGCATTGTTGCCGGTCTCATGCAGCCAACCAAGATTGGAACGTTGAATGTTGAAAACGTTTCCACCGAGATCTACTTCGTACCTAAAAAGCCTGCCACTACCCTGACTCAGGTTCGAAACCTAAGCATTCCAACCATGACTGGGAACGTGAAACTAAAGACCTTGGCTAAGGTAAGCGTTGCCGAGATTCCAGTGTCGGTTACCACCGAAAAGGGTAACCGCACTGCCAAGGTGATGCTCACCCCTGATGGCAAGAACCTTGGTGCAACGACTGCCGAACTAAACAAGCGTCTGACCGCCAAGAGCTTGGTTCTTCCGGCCGGCGTAACCGCCTCGCTCGGTGGCATCTCGGCATCCCAGGCCTCCTCGTTCAAAGACCTTGGAATGGCACTCCTTGCGGCAATTGCGATTGTGTTTATAGTCATGGTTGCAACCTTCCGCAGTATTCGTCAGCCGCTAGTTCTGTTGATCTCGATTCCGTTCGCGGCAACCGGAGCATTCGTTTCGCTGCTCATTACCGACACCGCACTCGATGTTTCGGCGCTGATCGGTATGTTGCTCTTAGTGGGTATCGTGGTCACCAACGCAATCGTGCTGATCGACCTCATCAACCAGTACCGACGTGAAGGTAAGGGAATTCAGGAAGCCATTATGGACGGAGCTCGTCAACGACTACGTCCAATCCTTATGACCGCGCTGGCTACCATCTTCGCCCTGACCCCGATGGCAATCGGTATCACTGGTAGCGGTGGCTTTATTTCGCAGCCACTTGCCATCGTGGTAATCGGTGGACTATTCAGTTCGACGCTGCTAACCCTGATTATCGTCCCAGTGCTCTACTGGCTAATCGAGGGTGGCAAGGAACGCAAGGCACTAAAGCCGAAGCGAGTAAAAACCGCTAAGGCTTAGCCGGAAGTTAGAATTGGGAGGTCTCGGATTTATGTCTGAGGCCTCCCCTAGTTTTAAGGCGTGATTACGATAAACGACTACCTGGTATGGATCGACTGTGAGATGACTGGTCTCAATGTTGAAAAGGATTGTCTCGTAGAGATTGCCGTGGTCGTAACCGACTCCGAGCTGAATGTTCTCGACACTGGTCTAGATCTAGTGATCAAACCAAACGCAGCTTCTCTTGCAAACATGAATGATTTCGTGACCGAGATGCACACCACTTCCGGCCTTATCAACGAATTCGATTCTGGTCACGATCTTGCAACCGCTGAACGTATGGTTCTTGACTATATTCAACGCTGGGTAGCAGACCCTCGCCAAGCGCCGCTTGCCGGCAATAGCATCGGCACCGACCGAATGTTTATCAACCGCTACATGCCAACCTTGGATAGCTTTTTGCACTACCGCAACATCGATGTTTCAAGCATTAAGGAGCTCACCCGTCGTTGGTTCCCAAAGGTTTACTTCCAACTACCTAAGAAAGACGGCGGCCACCGAGCACTTGCCGACATCTTGGAATCGATCAATGAGCTCAAGTACTACCGAAAAACGGTATTTGTAGATCAACCTGGCCCAACAACCGAAGAATCTAAGGCAGCAGCAGACTCTCTGTAGTGCTAAACTCTAAAGGTTGCGTAAGCAAACTTGGTGGGTATAGCTCAGCTGGTAGAGCACCTGGTTGTGGTCCAGGGGGTCGCGGGTTCAAGCCCCGTTACTCACCCCAATAAAAAACCCCTACGGATAAATCCGCAGGGGTTTTTACTTTTAAGCGTTACTGTCCAGCTCGCTCGATGATTAGCTCACGAACACGTCCAGCGTCGGCCTGACCCTTCATAGCCTGCATCACGGCACCGATCACAGCACCAGCTGCCTGAACCTTACCCTCGCGGATCTTGTCCAGCACATCAGGCTGCTTGGCTAGTGCCTCATCGATGGCAGCCATCAGCGCGCCATCATCAGAAACGACTTCAAGGCCCTTGGCTGAAACAATCTCAGCAGGGTTACCCTCGCCAGCAAGAACGGCTGCAAGAACCTCACGACCAATTCGGTCGTTAATCTTTCCAGCTTCAACCAGAGCAGCCAGTTCGGCCACCTGAGTTGGAGTGATGTTCATCTCAGAGACATCCTTGTCGTCGGCGTTAGCCTGGCGAGCAATTTCACCAGTCCACCACTTGCGAGCCGCCTGTGGTGCAGCACCGGCCGCAACGGTCTCCTCGATCTGGTCTAGCAGGCCTGCGTTCACAACATCGCGGAGTTCCATGTCACTGATGCCCCAAGCTGCCTGGAGGCGCTTACGGCGCTCCTGAGGGTTCTCAGGGAGTGAAGCTCGTAGCTGCTCAATAAGTTCCTTCGAAGGAGCAACCGGCACTAGGTCTGGCTCTGGGAAGTAGCGGTAGTCATCGGCATCCGACTTCGGGCGACCAGACGAAGTCGTTCCCTTGTCTTCGTGCCAGTGACGGGTCTCCTGCAGGATGGTTCCGCCGTTGGCCAAAATGTGGGCCTGACGTTGGATTTCGTAACGAACCGCACGCTCAATCGAACGTAGCGAGTTCACGTTTTTGGTCTCGGTACGAGTACCGAGCTTCTCAGCGCCGTGCAAACGAAGCGAAACGTTGGCATCGCAACGAACGTTGCCTCGCTCCATACGTGCCTCAGAAACATTCAATGCCTTGACGATGTCGCGAATCGCACGAACGTAAGCCGCAGCAAGCTCAGGAGCCTCAGCACCTGCGCCATAAACCGGCTTGGTCACGATCTCGATTAGCGGAACTCCGCCGCGGTTGTAGTCAACCAGCGAGAATTCAGCACCCTGAATTCGGCCGGTGTTACCACCAACGTGGGTCAGCTTTCCGGCATCTTCTTCCATGTGAGCACGCTCGATGTCGATGCGGTAACTGTTGCCCGATGGCACTTCGATGTCGATGCCACCCTCAAATGCGATTGGCTCATCGAACTGCGAGGTCTGGAAGTTCTTCGCAAGGTCTGGGTAGAAGTAGTTCTTGCGAGCAAAACGACCGGTTGGCTGGATGTCACAACCGAGTGCCAAACCAATCTTGATTGCCGACTCAACTGCGGTCTTGTTAACCACCGGCAACGCACCTGGCAAACCCAAGCAAACTGGGCAAACGTTGGTGTTCGGCTCGTCACCGAAGTCGTTGCGGCAACCACAGAACATCTTGGTCTTGGTGTTGAGCTCAACGTGAACTTCAAGACCAATCACAACTTCAAACTTTTCGAGTGCCTGCTCGTAGTTCATTAGTTCAGCCTTAGCCATTAGGCACCTGCCTTTACTTCTGGAGCGAAATCAATCATTCGCTTGCCCCAAACACCTTCGTGAGCCTTTTCGAGAACCGAACCAACTTCGTAGAGCTTCTTCTCTCCACGAGCCGGTGCTAGCAATTGAATCGACGACGGCAGGTCATCTTCATCAGCCAAACCGTTTGGCAGCGACATTCCAGGAATTCCCGCAAGGTTTGCAGGAATCGTGGCGATGTCGTTTAGATACATGGCCAGTGGGTCTTCGATCTTTTCCCCCAGCTTGAACGCAGTGGTTGGAGCAGTTGGCGAAACCAAAACATCGGCCTTGGCAAACGCAGCGTCGAAATCGCGCTGAATTAGGGTTCGAACCTTCTGTGCCGAACCGTAGTAATCGTCGTAGTAACCACTTGAGAGCGCATAGGTGCCCAAGATGATTCGACGCTTCACTTCAGGGCCAAAGCCAGCCTCGCGGGTAGCCGCCATCACACGCTCAATGGTTGGGTTACCTTCTGGAGTAACACGCAAACCAAAACGCACGCTGTCGAACTTCGCCAGGTTCGAGGAAGCCTCGGCAGGCAAAATCAGGTAGTAAGCGGCAATCGCATACTGGAATGACGGGCAAGAAACCTCGACGATTTCAGCTCCGGCAGCCTTCAAAAGCTCCAAAGACTCGTTGAAACGAGCCGAAATACCGGCCTGGAAGCCTTCGCCCGAAAGCTCCTTGATAACGCCAACGCGAACGCCAGCCAAAGAACCGTTCTTGGCAGCTTCAACCATTGAACCCAAAGACTCTGGCAGCGAAGTGCTATCGCGCTCGTCGTGCCCCGCGATCACATCGTGAAGAAGAGCGGCATCCTGCACGTTGCGAGCCACTGGACCGATTTGATCTAGCGATGAACCCAAGGCAATCAAGCCGTAGCGACTAACTGCGCCGTAGGTTGGCTTGGTTCCAACGGTTCCAGTCATGGCTGCCGGGTAACGAATCGAACCACCGGTGTCGGATCCGATAGCAACTGGAGCCATGTAGGCACCAACGGCTGCTGCCGAACCACCACCCGAACCACCCGGAATGCGATCAAGGGACCAAGGGTTAGCGGTTGGCCCGTAAGCCGAGAACTGGGTGGTTGAGCCCATTGCGAACTCGTCCAAGTTGGTCTTACCAAGAATCGGCATCATTTCGGCGCGAAGCTTCGAAACCACGGTTGAGTCGTAAGGAGGAACCCAGCCTTCAAGGATCTTCGAACCAGCAGTAGTTGGTTCATCAATGGTGGTCAGGTTGTCTTTCACGGCAACAGGCAAACCAGCCAGTGCAGGAAGCTTCTCCCCTGCAGCGCGCTTGCGGTCAACCTCAGCTGCAGTAGCCAAAGCACCTTCAGCGTTCACGTGCAGGAATGCGTGAACCACGCCGTCAACCTCGGCAATGCGGTCTAGGTGCGCCTGAGTAAGTTCAACAGAAGTAATCTCACCGGAAACTAGCTTCGCGAGCTGCTCGGTAGCGGTCAATTTAACGAGAGACATGACTACTCCTCATCCAAAATCGCAGCAACACGGAAACGACCCTGATCGCTGTCGGCCGAGCCGGCGAGCACTTGTTCCTGAGTTAGTGAAGGAATTACGACATCTTCGCGATAAATATTTTTCATCGGAATTGGATGGCTTGTGGCAGGAACATCACCAGCGACAGCAGCCTTCAAAACGGCGGCCGAATCAACAATCAGACCTAATTGTTCGGCAAACCGATCAACTTCGGCATCTGTCACATCGATTCGAGCGAGGTGAGCCAAATGCCTCACAACGTCGGGGGTAATTTCTGACACAATAAAGTCCTTTTGGGGCGTAAATACAGGGATATAACAATCCTACTTGACTTAGGTTTTTACTGGTTCTAAGGGTAAGATTTTGCCTTGTAGGCCCAAAGGCGTGGCCAAAGTTTTTGAATAAAACCTAGTAGGAGCAAGCCATGGCAGAAGACAACTTCGGCACAGAGATGCGCGGTTACAAGAAGGACGAAGTTGACCGCGTCCTAGCCGACCTGCGCGCTGAGCTAGAGCACGTTCGCGACTACAACTACTCGGCATCGGCTGAGATTGAGCAGCTCAAGAACGAAAACGAGCAGCTCAAGAAGAAAAAGACCTCCCCTGGATATGCCGAGCTTGGTGCTCAGTTCGAAAGCACCCTTCGCCTAGCCGAAGACCAGGCCAAGAAACTTATCTCGGATGCCGGCCAGGACGCAATCCGTGTGCGCGAAACCGCCAAAGCCGAATCAGAGCAGCTAACCCGCCGTGCTCAGCAGAAAGCTGACCAGCTAATTGCTGAAGCTGAAGCTCGCCTAGCCGAGTCGAAGATCGAAGCCGAGCGTCTAAGCAACGAAATCCTAAACACCGCTAAGAGCCGTGAAGCAGAAGCTTCTGAGAAGATTGGCACCGCCCAGCGCGAAGCATCGGCGGTTAAGTCTGAAGGTGAGCGTTACGCCGCCGAACTACGCGCTCAGGTGCACCGCGAAACCGAAGAGGCACGCGCACTTGCAACCGAACTAAGCCAGCGCACCGCTCAGGCCCGCGTCGAACTTGAAGCAGAGCTCAAGACCAAGCGCGACGAAGCCGAACAGGAAGCACTTCGCCTTTACCAGAACGCCGTATTGCAGGCTCAGCAGGTTTCCGACGAAGCAAACGCTAACTTCACCGATGCATCGGCTCGCGCCGCTGAACTTCTAAGCGAAGCCGACCGCGTGAGTCGCGAAGCTCAGGCGGCAGCCAACCAGCTAGCAGAAGACACCCAGCGCACCGCAACCAACCTAATCAACCAGTCTCGTCGCCGCGCTGAAATGCTTTCCCGCAAGGCCGAGAGCTTCGCAAACAACGCAATCCGTGAAAGCGAAGAGCGCCTAAGCAAGATGAAGACCGAACGAATCGAAATTGATGAGTTCCTTCACTCACTAAAGGGTCTCATGTCGACTGACGCCATGGTTGCTGCCGACGAGAACGCAGCTAGCGCCGAATAATTAGCTAATTCTCTGTAAGAACTCGGACTCGTCGATAACTTCGATTCCGAGTTCTTCTGCTTTTGCGAGTTTCGATCCAGCACCTGGGCCAGCGACGAGGAAACTGGTGTTTTTGGAGACCGAGCCGGCGGCTTTGCCACCTCGAGAAATAATTGCTTCTTCAGCTTGTTCGCGGGTCATTTGGGTAAGAGTTCCGGTTACGACGATGGTTTTACCGGTGAAGATTCCCTCAGTTGTTCCTGAAACGAAATTTGGTGTGGCTGTTTGAACGCCACACTCCTGCCAGCGAGCGACGATGTTTCGGTGCCAATCGATGGTGAACCACTCAATGAGGCTGTCGGCGATGATCGTGCCGACACCGTCCACGGCTTCTAGGTCTTCCTTTTGGGCTTTGAAGATGGCTTCTAGCGAGCCGAATTTACTGGCTAGTGCTCGTGAGGCAACCGGTCCAACGTGACGGATGTTTAGTGCCACGAGGATTCTCCAGAGTGGTCTGGTCTTAGCGTCTTCGAGGTTCTTGAGAAGTTTTCCAGTCACTTCGGCAGGTGTGCCGTCCTTCTTTTTGAAGTACTCGGATTCCATCAATTGTTCTTGGGTTAGCGCAAAGAGTTCGGCATCAGTTTTGAGAATCTCTTTGGTGAGCTCGATGGCGGTTACTTCACCTAGAGCTTCGATGTCGAGCACTCCCCTGGAACCGATGAATGCGATGCGTTCCCTTAGTTGAGCTGGGCAGCTCTCGGAGTTTGGGCAGCGAAGATCGATGTCGCCTTCAGACATTGGGCGAAGTTCGGCGTTGCAATCTGGGCAGTTCTTAGGCATGACGAATGCCCGTTCTTCTCCGGTTCTAAGAGCGATGACCGGGCCGAGAATTTCGGGGATGACGTCACCGGCTTTGCGAATGACGATGGTGTCACCGATTAATACACCCTTTGCTTTCACTACGTCTTGGTTGTGAAGGGTGGCGAACTCGATTACCGAGCCTGCGACCTTGACCGGTTCAACAACCGCGTAAGGAGTTGCACGGCCGGTGCGACCCACCGAGACGCGAATGTCTAGGAGCTTGGTGTTGACCTGCTCGGGAGGGTATTTGTAGGCGATGGCCCAACGCGGTGCTCTTGAAGTGAAGCCGAGTTCTTGCTGCTCTTGAAGATCATCGACCTTGATAACCACACCGTCGATTTCGTGCTCCAGCGAATGGCGCTGGGCTTCGAAGTCTTTGATGTAGTCGATGACCTCTTGCTCATTCGTCAGCACTCTTACTCGCGAGGATGTTGGCAGACCCCACGCTTTTAGGATTTCGTAAGTGTCCGACTGGGTTTTAGCGTGGTTGTTCTGCCAAGCTCCAATTCCGTGGACCAGCATTTGGAGAGGTCGTGAAGCGGTTACCGCTGGATCTTTTTGCCTTAGTGAACCCGAGGCTGAGTTTCTAGGGTTAGCGAAAGGCGCTTTGCCCTCTTCGATGAGTCTGGCATTCAGCTCACCGAACTCTTTTACCGGGAAGAAGATCTCGCCACGAACTTCAACGACGTCTGGGTGGTTTTCACCCTGGAGTTTTTGTGGGATGGATTTGATGGTTTTGACGTTTTGGGTGACATCTTCGCCAACTACGCCGTCGCCGCGAGTGGCAGCTGACTTGAGGATGCCCTTTTCGTAGCGGAGATTGATGGCTAAGCCGTCGATCTTGAGCTCTGTTAGGAATCTTTGACTGTCAGTTTTAGCCAGCCAGCCTTTGAGTTCGTCGAAGTCAAAGACGTTGTCGAGACTCATCATTCGTTCGAGGTGAGTTACCGGCGCGAAGGCTTGGTTGGCTTGGCCACCAACGGTTTGGGTTGGTGAGTCTCCAGTGATGAGTTCAGGGAACTGGTTTTCGAGTCGTTCTAGTTCCTTGAGAAGTTCGTCGTATTCGGCATCTGAAATTAGAACCGTGTTGCCTTCGTAGTAGGCGCGGCGGTGAGCGTTGATCTGGTCAACTAGTTCGTTGACTCTGGCTTCGGCTTCGTCGTGGGTCATTCGTCTTCCCAAGGTGCTACTGCGGAGACCGTGCGTTCGATGGTGAACTGACCGAGAACGCGGGTGCCAACGTAGATGACTGCGGTTTGGCCTGGCGCTACACCGAGGATCGGTTCGTGGGTAATCGTCTTAAGTTCGTTGTTCACGAGTTGGGCGATGCACTTCACGGGTTCGGCATGGGCGCGCACCTGCACTTCCGCTTCGAAAGGTAGCTCAGGGTTTTTAGGTGCTTCGCCGCACCAAGTGAACCTGGTTCCTGCGAGTTCTTTCACTGCGAGGGCTGCTTGGGGGCCGACCACTACTTCTCTCGTAACCGGTTTGATTTCGAGAACGTAGCGCGGCTTGCCATCTTTGGCAGGACGTTCGATGTGAAGGCCTTTACGCTGCCCAACCGTGTAGTTGTGGGTGCCAGTGTGATCGGAGAGTACGTTGCCGTTGCGGTCAACGATGTTGCCTGGTTTGTCTTCAAGCTTGTCGCCGAGCCAGCCTTGGGTGTCGCCGTCCGGGATAAAGCAGATGTCGTAGGAATCTGGCTTTTGGGCTACAGCTAGGCCTCGGCTTTCCGCTTCAGCTCGGATAGTGGCTTTGTCTGATTCGGCGCCTATTGGGAAAAGAACGTGTTTGAGTTCTTCTTTGGTTAGTACGCCTAGAACGTAGCTCTGGTCTTTGGCTGTGGCCGGGGAACGGTGAAGTTCCAAGTTGCCATCGTGTTCTTCGATGGTGGCGTAGTGACCGGTGCAGACTGCATCAAAACCGAGAGCAAGCGCCTTTTCAAGAAGTGCCGCGAACTTGATCTTTTCGTTGCAACGCATGCAGGGGTTTGGCGTGCGGCCGGCTTGGTATTCCTCGATGAAGTTATCAACGACGTCGAGTTTGAAACGCTCAGAAAAATCCCAGACGAAATACTTGATGCCGAGTAACGCTGAAACGCGCTGAGCATCCATTGAATCTTCGATTGTGCAACACCCACGGGAGCCGGTTCTTAGTGTTCCGGAGTTGCGGCTTAGCGCTAGGTGAACGCCAACAACTTCGTGACCGGCTTCAACGGCTCTGGCGGCTGCCACGGCGCTATCCACGCCGCCGCTCATCGCAGCCAAAACCTTCATAGGTCGATTTTACCTTTTGACTAAGCCGTAAGGCCGGCTTTTAGGGCGGCTCTATGGACTTCTGGAAGCACTCGAAGGAATTCGTCGATTTCGGATTTTGTGGTGTCACGTCCGAGTGAAATTCTTAGCGTTCCGGTGGCTTCGGCTTCGGTGCGACCCATGGCGATGAGTACGTGGGAAGCTCTGGCAACACCTGCCGTGCAGGCGGAACCGGTTGAAACCGCAATGTCGTGCTGATCGAACAGATAGAGCATGCTGTCACCCGAGCAACCTGGGAAGGTGAAGTGCGCTAGGTCGGGAACGCCTGGCGCCGAACCTCTTGAGAAACGCGCGTTCGGAACGATTGAGGCAACCCCGGTCGTAAGGTGACTGAGTAGATCGTGTCTGGCCCATCCGTCGGTGGCAAGTTTGGAATGACACATTCGGGCTGCCGAAGCAAAGGCTCTTGCGCCAGCCGCATTCATGGTGCCGCCACGGAGATCGCGCTCTTGTCCCCCGCCCTGCTGAACACTTAGGAGTTTTGCGGACCTAGAGACTATAAGAGCTCCAACGCCGACTGGGCCGCCAACCTTGTGTGCGCTTAGGCTCATGGCCGCGAGCCCAGGGAAAAAAGTCACTTCGGTGTGACCGAAGGCGGCTACGGCGTCGGTGTGGAAAGGAATGTTGAATTCAACTGCCATGGCGGCCGCTTTGCGAACATCGGTTAGAACACCGGTTTCGTTGTTCGACCACATGAGCGAAATGAGCGCAATTTTGTCGTGGTTTTGTTGCACGAATTGGTGAAGTTCTTCGTAGTCGATTTCGCCTTGTTCGTTGACCGAAATCCAATGCGCCTTAGCACCCTGATGTTTCTCTAGCCACTCGATTGGGTCAATTACGGCATGGTGCTCGGTGTAGGCAGAGACGATGATGTTTCGCTCGGGATTCCGCTCGATGGCAGCCCAGTACAGACCTTTGATGGCGAGGTTGTCGGCTTCGGTCCCACCCGAGGTGAAAATGACTTCCTGTCGGTCGCAGTTCAAGATTCTGGCTAGATCTTCTCGTGCACCTTCGAGCATCGCTCTAGCTGATTGACCCGCGGTGTGGATCGAAGATGGATTGCCAAGTTTCTGAAGATCTTCAACCAAGCGCTCGGCGACCACCGGATAGATGGCCGTGGTGGCGGCATGGTCGAGATAGATGGTCATGTGTCTAGCCTACTTTTACCCTTCGGGCTTGAGGCTCTAAAAGTTGGTCTACGGGTAGGCTTTTCTTCATGTCTGAAACCCCTGCCATGCAGTCAACCGCGCTCGGCGTGACTTTGCATGCCGATGGGGGCACCTTCCGGATCTATTCGGCAAACGCAACCTCGGTGAAGTTTGTGATTATTGATGCCAAAGATCCGAAGACCGAGCTTTCAGTTTTAGATTGCTCACGAGTTGATGGCGACATTTGGGAAGTAAGTAGCACGGAAATTCGTTTGGGCGTGCACTACGTCGTCCAAGTTGATGGTCCGGTTACTTTGCGAAACGGTTTCAACCCAGATATCGACCTAATCGACCCATACGCGCGAGGAGTTGTGCGCGAAGGTCCACGCGACTTCCACAACGTGGTAATTGAGCGCAGTTTCGATTGGCAAGGTGTTGCTAAGCCTGCGATTGCGATGGGTGAAACGGTTATTTACGAAGCTCACGCACGTGGTTTAACACGCGGTAACGCTGCTCTGCCAGATGAACTCAAAGGCACCTACGCGGCACTGGCACACCCTTCGACCATCGAACACCTAAAGAAGATCGGCATCACTGCCATCGAGTTACTTCCGGTTCAGTTGTTCATCTCAGAACCACGCTTGGTCAACATGGGACTGATCAACTACTGGGGTTACAACACGATCAACTTCTTCACTCCACACCAGCGTTACGCCACGGCGGCCGCCATTGCTGCCGGCCCGAATGCCATCGTGGCGGAGTTCAAGACCATGGTTCGAGAACTTCACCGAAACGGCATCGAAGTTATCTTGGACGTGGTTTACAACCACACCGCCGAAGGTGGGAACCGTGGACTTACCCACTCATTCCGCGGTATCGACAATGCTTCCTACTACCGCGTGGACGAGCTCGGTAACTACCACGACACCACCGGTTGCGGTAACTCGTTGAATTTCGCCAACCCGCGCGTGGTTGAGCTGGTTTTGGATTCGCTTCGCTACTGGATCGAAGAAATGCAGATTGATGGGTTCCGTTTCGACCTGGCCACTACCTTGGCTCGTGATGAAAACAACCAATACGACCCAAACCACCCACTTCTGCGTGGCATGATTCAGGACCCAATCATTTCGAAGGCAAAGTTGATTGCTGAGCCTTGGGACGTTGGTCTTGGTGGTTGGCAAACAGGTAACTTCCCGGACGAATTTAGCGAGTGGAATGACCGTTACCGCGACAGCGTTCGTCGCTTCTGGTTGAGCGACATTGCCAATCACCGCAACTCAGGTCACTACGGCAACGGTGTTGCCGATTTGGCAACTCGCTTGGCGGGCTCTAAGGACATCGTGCATGGAGCCGCTGGAACGGTCGGCACCGTGAACTTCATCACCGCGCACGACGGCTTCAACCTTCACGACTTGGTCAGCTATAACGTCAAGCACAACAACATGAATGGTGAATCAAACCGCGACGGCACGAGCAACAACTACTCATACAACTTTGGCGCTGAAGGTTTGCCAGCCGACGAAACGATTTTGGCGGAGCGCCACAAGATGATGCGCAACTTGCTTGCCACTCTCCTGTTCTCGTCTGGTGTACCAATGGTGGTTGCCGGCGATGAGCGTGCCAAGACTCAGCAGGGTAACAACAACGCTTACTGCCAGGACAACGTGCTGAGTTGGGTGAACTGGGAACTTAGCGATTTCCAACGCAACCTTGAAGAGACTTTTTCTTACCTAACCCAGATGCGCGCCGAGAACCCTTCGCTTAGACCGATTGATTTCGGTAACTTCGAAAAGGCTGAGGTTGGCACCGACCTGATCCGTTGGTATAACCAGACCGGCGGTTTGATGACCGATGAAGACTGGAATTCTTCGGAGACCAGAATCATTCAGCGCTTGAACGAACACCTCGACCAAGACGGAAATCAGAACCTAACTTTGCTGGTGATCAATGGTTCGGAGGATTCCACCGAGGTGACTTTGCCGGTTTGGGAGACTGTCCAAGGCTACGAGCTCCTTTGGAACAGCGCAGATGAGCTTCCAAAGCCTGGTTCGTCGAAACTGAACCCTGGCGATAATGTTGCCATTTCGGAATGTTCGGTGGCACTTTTCCGCGCGACAGGCAAATAAATACGCCTAAGTTTGTAGTGTGAGCCACACTATCGAATACCGTCATAACTCACCGTTTGGTCGTTTACCGATCACTGAGGTTGCCCCCGTCGTTAATGGCGGACGCTGGGCTGCGAAAGGGTTCGTTGGTGAACTGATTCCATTCAGTGCCGTTGTTTTCCGAGAAGGCCACGACGCTCTCGGCGCCGAGCTACTTCTAACGTCCCCAGCTGGCAAGACCAAGACCGTTCGCATGACCGAAGGTGCTCCAGGTAGCGACAGCTGGCACGCCAAAGCTGTGGTTGATGAACTGGGTGCCTGGACTTTCAAGATTCAGGCGTTCAGCGACGAATACGGCACCTGGCACCACAACACCGAAGTGAAACTTGACGCGGGTATCGATCAGGAACTGATGATGCTTGAAGGTATTCGCCTATTCACCAATGCAGCCGCCGAAAAGGGTCGTTCAAAGGCTTCAGCCAAGAAATTGGTTGAGCTTGCCGAAACACTGAGCGATGCCAAGCTGTCATACCACGACCGTCTACACGCCGCCGAAGCTGCCGATATCCAGAAAGTTTTGGCGGCCGAACCGATTCGCGCTCTAGTTACACACAGCGAGACTTACACGATTAGGGTTGAACGCACTCTGGCTGGCTCTGGCGCTTGGTATGAGTTCTTCCCACGCAGCGAAGGCGCCAAGTTGACTGCGAAAACCGGTGAATGGAAATCGGGAACCTTCAAAACCTCGATGAAACGTCTTCCAGCTGTAGCTGAGATGGGCTTTCAGGTAATTTACCTACCTCCGATTCACCCAATCGGCCGAGCTCACCGCAAAGGCCCAAACAACACATTGTTTGCCGGCGAACAGGATCCAGGTTCACCGTGGGCGATCGGTTCCGAAGCCGGCGGACACGACTCTGTTCATCCCGACTTGGGAACCGTCAAGGACTTCGAAAACTTTGTGAAGGAAGCGAACCGTCTCGGCATTGAGGTTGCTCTCGATTTCGCGCTTCAGGCTTCGCCGGATCACCCTTGGGTGGAAAGTCATCCAGAGTGGTTCACCACTCGCGCGGATGGCACCATCGCCTACGCCGAGAACCCGCCGAAGAAATATCAGGACATTTATCCGATTAACTTCGACAACGACCGCGACGGAATTTATAACGAAGCCCTTCGCCTGTTACGCCTCTGGATTTCGCGTGGTGTGAAGATTTTCCGCGTTGATAACCCGCACACCAAACCAGTGAACTTCTGGGAATGGGTAATCGGTGAGATTAACGCCGAGTTCCCTGAAGTAATCTTCCTTGCCGAAGCCTTCACCCGCCCGGCGATGATGGGCGCACTTGGAAAGGCTGGGTTCCAGCAGTCGTACACGTACTTCACCTGGCGAAACAGCAAGTGGGAGTTGAACGAATACTTCAACGAAGTGGCACACGCATCTTCCGCCTATTTCCGCCCAAATTTCTGGGTCAGCACGCCAGATATCTTGACCCCATATCTCTCCTACGGTGGAGCCAGTGGCCACAAGATTCGCGCGGCCTTGGCCGCACTCGGTGGCAGCAACTGGGGCATGTATGCCGGTTACGAATTGGTGGAGGCAACCCCAAGACCAGGCGCCGAGGAACACATCGACTCGGAGAAATACCAGTACAAGCCGCGAGACTGGGCTGCCGCTGAAAAGGCTGGCACAACCATTGCGCCTTACATCACCAAGTTGAACGAGATTAGAAGTTTGCACCCTGCGATTGGGCAAATTCGAAACCTTGAAACTCACTCAAGTACCGATGACGCCATCATGGTGTTTACCAAACACCTAAGCGCCGAGCACTCTCCCACTGGCAAAGCCGACACAATCATCGTGGTGGTTAGTGTTGACCCGAACAATGTGCGTGAAGGCGACATTTCGCTCGATCTTTGGAAGCTCGACCTAAGCTACGACTTGCCATTCAAAGTAACCGATCTGATGACTGGTGATACCAGAAGCATTAGCGCTAAGAGTTACGTACGAATTGACCCAGCAATTCAACCAGCCCTGGTTCTCCGAGTAGATCGCGACAAATAAATGGCCAAAACCGCAAACCTGGTAGCTCCAGAGCTTTCACACGATGTTCTCGACCGAGTCAGTAATGGCAAGTACCACGACCCGCACTCGGTTCTAGGTGTTCACCCGATTGATGGCGGTTGGGTAATTCGCGCACTGCGTCCGATGGCTAAGGAAGTTTTTGCTGTAGTCGGCAAGACCAAGGTTGCGCTTTCACACAGCTTCAATGGAATCTTCGAAGGAACCGTTGCCAGCAAAAATGTGCCGGCGTACCAAATCCTGGCTGTATACGAAGACGACGAGTGGCTCAGCGATGACCCATATCGCCACCTACCAACCCTCGGAGAGTTAGACCTGCACCTAATCAAGGAAGGTCGTCACGAAGAACTCTGGAAGGTGCTTGGCGCGAATGTTCGCGAAGGTGGTGTTGCGTTTGCGGTTTGGGCTCCGAACGCCCAGGCGGTACGCGTCGTAGGTGATTTCAATGGCTGGAATGGCCTCGCGCACGCCATGCGTGTGATGGGGGCGTCCGGTGTTTGGGAGCTTTTCATCCCAGGTATTGGTGTAGGTACCAAGTACAAGTTTGAAATCCTCACTAAGTCGGGCGACTGGATTACCAAGATCGACCCGCTGGCTAAGTTCGCGGAAACCCCACCGAGCACCGCCTCGGTCGTTACCGAAACTTCTTACAAGTGGAAAGACAAGTCTTGGCTAACCGCCCGTTCGAAGCGTGATGCGCTGAAGTCACCGATGAGCACCTACGAACTACACGTTGGCTCCTGGCGTCAGGGTCTCGACTACCGTTCGCTGGCCGACGAGTTGATTGAGTATGTCAACAAACTTGGCTTCACCCACGTAGAGTTCATGCCAATCGCCGAGCATCCATATGCGCCATCGTGGGGTTACCAGGTAACCGGTTACTACGCACCTACTTCTCGATTCGGAAACCCAGACGACCTGCGCTATCTGATTGATCGACTTCACCAGGCGGGCATCGGAGTGATTCTGGACTGGGTACCGGCACACTTCCCGAAGGACGTTTGGGCGCTTGGACGATTCGATGGCGAGCCGCTTTACGAGCACGCCGACCCACGCCGAGGCGAACACCCAGACTGGGGAACATACATTTTCGATTTCGGTCGAACCGAGGTTCGCAACTTTCTCGTAGCTAACGCACTTTACTGGTTGGAAGAGTTCCACATCGACGGACTTCGTGTCGACGCCGTGGCTTCGATGCTTTATCTGGACTACTCTCGCGAAGGAAACGACTGGCTGCCGAATATTCACGGAGGTCGTGAAAACCTGGACGCAATCTCGTTCATGCAGGAAGCGAACGCTACCGCGTACCGCCGCAACCCTGGCATCATGATGATCGCCGAAGAGTCAACTAGTTGGGGCGGAGTTTCAGCACCGACCGATGGCGGTGGCCTTGGCTACGGTTTCAAGTGGAACATGGGCTGGATGAACGACAGCCTGAAGTACATCGAAAAAGACCCGATGTACCGCTCTCACCACCACGGCGAAATTACTTTCTCGATGCTCTACGCCTACGACGAGAAGTTTATTCTGCCAATCAGCCACGACGAGGTTGTGCATGGCAAGGGTTCGTTGCTTTCGAAGATGCCAGGTGATCGTTGGCAGCAGTTCGCAAACGTTCGCGCTTATCTCTCGTTCATGTGGTCGCACCCTGGCAAACAGCTTCTATTTATGGGGAGCGAGTTTGGGCAGGTCGCCGAGTGGAACCAGGAAGCCGGGCTTGAGTGGTTTGTGCTTGACTACGAGCCGCACCAGAAGTTGCAGACTCTGGTTAGCGAACTCAACCGAATCTACGTTGAAAACCCTGCGCTCTGGGAACTGGACCACGAACGTGGCGGTTTCCAGTGGATTGATGGCGGTAACTCCGAGGCCAACGTGCTCACATACATTCGTTACGACGCCAAGGGGAACCCGTTAGCCTGCGTAATCAACTTTGCCGGCAACCCACACTTTGACTTCAAGCTGGGGCTACCGAAGTCCGGTGCATGGGAAGAAGTGCTCAACACCGACTCCGAAATCTTCGGAGGCTCAGGAGTAGGAAACTTTGGCAAGGTTGTGGCCGATGGCGACGGAACTCACGGACAGCCGCACTCGGCTTCGGTACAGATTCCACCACTTGGTGCGGTTTGGTTCAAGCCAGCCAAAGCTAGTAAAGCAAAGTAGCTAAGCGAGCGCGAGCCGACTTCACGGCTTCGCTGTTTGGGCCACCAATTTCGAAGTATTCGAGCATGCGGTCCTTGATTACGCTCTGATTTTCGGTACTAACCTGGGTATAGAGCGAAAGCATGATTTCGAAACTCGAAGCAAAGTCACCAATCGCCAATAAGACATCGGCCAAAACTATGGCTTCCTCGAACGTAGTTGGCTGGGAAGCCAAAATCGCTTCGTGATTACAACTCATGGTGCGCTTCATGAGGTTTACCTGCGCGAGGAGAGCCGAAGTTGGCGCATCCTTAGGATTCTCGGACTTCAACTTCACGAGCAGATCGTGCGCTGCGTCCACTTCCCCACCGTCAACTAGGGCTAGCGCTTCCTGTAGCGGTTTCGGCAACTCGGGCACAATGTGATCGACATCACCTTCGACCAGCTTGCCGGCAACACCCTGGGCGCTTGCCCCGGCCAACAACTGATCGACGATTGCAACGTACTGGTGCTCGGTAAGCGGACCTTCGGCAACCGGCACTGGCTGACCCTTGACCAGCGCGAAGAACGACGGCGTTCCCTTCACGCCAAACGCCTGAGCCACACGAGCATCGGTGCCGGCATTGACGCGCGCCAACATGAGTTTGCCGCCCTGCGCTCGAATGACCTGTTCCAGCACTGAATCGGGTTGTTCATCAAAAAACTCAATGATCACCGGAACGGTAGACGAGACTTTTACCAGCGACGGTAGGGAGGTTTCGTTTACCTGCGTTACCAAACTAGGTACTGTGAGCACCTGCACTTCGGCGGCTGGTTTTGCAGCCAGTTTCGAAAGGTCCATTCCTCCGGCAAGCGACATTAGAGCGACTTCACCTTTAGCAGACCAGCCTGCCAACCCAACAACTTGATTTTGCTGGTCTGACCAACCGCTGGAACGTAGAACAAAAGCATGTCGCCATAGGTTGAAACAACACCCTTAATTGAACCCTTGGCTCCCAGCAGAACCTGCTCAAGTGCGTTCACGGTAATACCCGAGTTGCGCTTGGTTGGTTTGATGGTGGTGATGTCTTTCATGTAAATGGCAACCAAGGCGCCGCCATCGGCGGTTGCCAGAGCAAGTGGTTCTTCATCTGCTAGTACATGTTGATAGGTCAACTTTGCCTTGGTGAGGGCTTTGATTTGATCCTGCTGAATCTTCGAAATCTGGGTGTAGAAGCTATCACCGGTTAGAGCGAACTTACCGAACGCAGCCGACTCGGCACCGTTATTGATTACTTCACCATAGACCGTTGGTAGGTTTAGCGGTTGCTCGGCCAAATAAGCCGAGTCCTTAGTGACTGGCACGCTACCGTCGGTTACCGCAGGCACTTCGGGAAGCTTCACACCTGAAACCAAAGTGGTCGTGTACCAAACCTGATACTGCTGGCGAGGAGTCATCTGACGCAAGACCAATAGGTTCGGCAGCCTCTGCTTCTGAACACCGGTTACCACCATCAGGGTTCTAGGCCAGCTGTCGGTTGCCGCTGGCAGAGAAAGGGTAAGCGGAGAGGAAAAGATTGATTCGATTTCAGGAGCCTTGGTCGACTTCCTGATTAGCGTGTAGGCAGCCGCACGCATTTCAAGGGCAGGGCCGAAGAAGCGAGGAAGCAGGGTTGCCTGGTTGTGAGCCAGATCCGCACCCTTGGCAACACGAGCAACCGAAGTAATGATTCGACGAATCTGACCAATTTGCAAGGCGGCTGGCTTGGTCGCGATATCGGTCTTAGCGGTAGGCGTTGGAGTTGGATTCGTGGCCGCCGGCGTACAACCAGTTAGAAGAGAAACGGTGATTAGTGAAGCTGGAATCCAGCTGTAATTGCGACCAGCAACTCGACGACCTCTGCGAGGTAGTGAAGATTCACGACGCCTCGGACGAGACCTAGGACCATGCGGTGCCTTTGGTAGTCGTCTACGAGGACGACGTGAGTTTCGCATGTTTCGGAACAACCAAATGTTGTAAATGAAGGTGAGTAAGAGAAGACCTTCACCCGAATAAAGCAAGATGTTCGACCAGGTCAGATCGTAGTTGCGTTGCCATTCGATGATCAGTTTGTTAGGTGCAGGGGTGAGGCCATCGCTGGCAAACAGCACCGCACCTTCGCCGGTTGGATCAACCTTGGCCGAAACCGAAGTCATGGCCGAGCGTTCGGTTCGCCAAAGATCAGAGCCGGTTGGGTCAGCCGAAGCTTCTACGCCATTGTTTGCAGACCAGGCAAGTTTCTTGGTTTGGCTGTCGAAACGAACCGTTGTCTTTGAGCTGCCGGCAACCCACGCCTGAATGTCGGCTTCACGGCCGGTCGCCACAAAAACATGCCCTGGGCCAGAAACCTTGACCACCGGGGTTCCGGTGTGAAGTTTCAGCACTGAGTGCGGAACCACAACCAGCGGTTTGGTGACATCCATGGTTACCGACATTGCCTTGGTTTCCTCGGGCGCCCAGACGGTTCTTTCCGCAATTCCAACAAGGATTAGAGCCAGCGACAGGAAGAACATTGCGATGGCAATGAATATTCGCATGGCTATCCAATCGGGGTAAACTTGAGGCTTATGGCAGGCCTCTCAGTCTACCAAAAACACCTAGGAGCAACCTTTGAGCGTCGACGGGAACGAGTTCGCTATTGCGATGCGCGGTTACGACCGCGATGCCGTAGATGAAGCACTGCGCCTATTGCGCAAAGAGCTCCTTCAGACCAACGCTCAGAACGCTCAGCTCGCCGCCGAACTTCGTGAGAAGAACGAATTGGCCAGCACCTTGCAGGCTCAACTTTCAGAAACCGAAGCTCCTAACTACGCCTCGGTCGGTACCAGAGCCGCGCTAATCCTCAGCACCGCCGAAGAGCAGAGCCTTCGCATTGTTGCCGATGCCGAAGCCGAACGGGAGCGCATTCTTGCTGAACTTGAAGGCGAACTTGCCGAGCTTCGAGCAGAAGCCAAGGATTACTACGACTCGTTGGTCGCAGAGGCCCAGCGACGCTCCGAACGCCTTCAATCTCAGGCAAAGGCCGATTACGATCAGGCTCTCAAGGAAGCAACCGCGAAGGTTTCCGAAATCGTTGATGAAGCCACCCGCGAGGCCGGCTCGATTCGCGGCAACATCGCCACCGAGGCAGCAAGACTTCGCGCAACCACCAAGCGTGAAACCGAACTCATGAAGGCCGAAGCCGCTCGGCGAATCAGCGAGCAGCGCCTCGTTGAGTTCCGCAAGCAAATCAAAGAATCCGATGTTAGGGCTGCCGAGGAGGTTATTAGCGAACAGTTCCGAATCGATCTGGAACTAGAACTGACCGGTCGCCGCTCAGAGGCTGAGGCCGATTACCTTCGCAAGCACCAGGAAGCGGTAGCCGCTACCCAAAAGTACCTCGACGATGCCCAGGTTTCGCTTGCCACTGCGAAGGTTCGCGCCAACGCTGCCCGGCTTGAAGCTGAGACCTTGGAAGCAGCTGCCAAGTCGGTTAACAAGCGAACCCGTGATGAAGCCAAGGAACAGGCCGAACAGACTCTGGTGAACGCCGAGGCTGAAGCTCGCGCCATCATTGCGGAAGCTGAAAACAAGGCACGCAACGAAGTTCGTAGGCTAAAGACCGCCATTGCCAAACTCAACAATGAGCGTGATGCAGTTTCCATTTACCTGCGCAACCTGCGCGCAGTTGTAGATACCGCCGAACAATCGATTGCCGAGTAGCGATGGCTACAAAACCGGAAACGTCTAAAACCGAAAGTTCGAAGCGACTAAGAATCTCGAACGCTTTTGAATTTGGCTTTCTGGGCGGCCTTGGAGTCTTAGCCGCCATCTTGGTTGGTCAGTCCCTGACCACACTGGCCACAGTGCTCACCTACATGGCCGCCGCAATCTTTATCGCCCTTGGCTTAGACCCAATGGTTCGCAAGTTGGAATCAAAGAAGCTCAAACGCAGCACAGCGATTCTGGTTGTGGTGCTTACGATTCTCGCAATCGCAACAGCCTTGGTTGTAGCAGTTATCCCAACCGCAATCGAGGAGACTGGCGTCCTGGTCAAATCGGCACCGCTCCTGCTGCAAAACATCAACTCGATTCCGCTGGTTGAAACGCTTGACTCTCAGTTCAATGGTTCGATTTCGAATGCGATCGACGGTGTTGCCGCCTACATCAGCGATTCCAAGAACTGGCCGGTCATGCTCGGTGGCGTAGTGCAGGTTGGAATCAACCTTGTTAATGGCGTGGTGGGCTTTGTAGTGATTGTCACTCTTAGCCTCTATTTCATGGCCTCGCTCGGCCGATTCAAGAAGTTTGTTTACGCGCTTGTTCCTGCTAGTCGTCGCACGAAATTCTCGGAAATTTCCGAAGAGGTCGCCGCTTCGGTTGGTCGCTACGTTGCCGGCCAAGCCACGATCGCCAGCATCAACGCAGGTCTCGGCTTCATCGTTATGAGCATCTTCGGCGTTCCATACTCAATCGTCTTGGCATTCCTATGTTTCCTTTTGGCCCTGATTCCATTGGTTGGTGCCGTTTCGGGTGCAGCCCTGGTCACTTTGGTTTCACTGACCGTAAGCCCGGTGACCGCGCTAATCGTAGGTATCTACTACCTCGTTTACATGCAGATCGAGGCCTACGTAATTAGCCCGCGAGTCATGAAGAAGGCGGTTTCGGTTCCAGGTGGAGTTGTGGTGGTAGCTGCCATGGCCGGCGGAGCTTTGCTCGGCATCATGGGAGCGCTCGTGGCAATTCCCGTTGCCGCTTCGATCATCCTGATTCTTCGTCAGGTATGGATGCCTCGTCAGGACAAACTCTAAAGTTCGTAAACTTCCGGAAGCGGATATTTCGACGGGTTTACGGCTTTCACAATCTCGTTTAGAACACGCTTAGTGGCGCTTTCCCCCACCCACAGATGTTTTGCTCCGTCAACCCCGATGACTTCGGCTTGTTCGATGACCGAGAAACGTTGAGCGGCCTCTACGGGCTGCAGGTAGTCGTCTAGCTCTGGCACCAGTGCAATCACTTTTTTGCCGTTCCCGGACCATCTGACGAGTTCTTCAGTGCTGGTTCGGTGCAGCGGTGGCGAAAGCAGAATCGCACCAAGAATTGGCTTGTCGTGGCCGTATTTGAGGGTTAGTTCGGTGCCGAAGCTCCAGCCAACCATCCAAAGGTTTGGAAGCCCGCGGGAAATCGCAAATTGGATGGCAGCATCAACATCGGCGCGCTCGGTAACACCTTCACCAAACGAGCCATCACTCGTACCGCGCGGCGAACTGGTGCCACGAGTGTTAAAGCGCAAGACGGCAAGGTCGGCAAGTGCAGGCAGGCGATTTGCTGCCTTGCGATAGACGTGTGAATCCATAAATCCGCCATGAGTAGGCAGCGGGTGAAAAGTAACGAGAGTTGCAACCGGACTGCCGTGAACTGGCAGTGCAAGTTCACCAACAAGAGTCAAACCGTCTGCGGTAACAAACGATATTTCTTCCCGATGCGCAGGAAGTTCAACCCCTGAGCGAACTTCGACAACTTCACTCAAAGTAAGGTTCCTTGAAACTTTGACCAACAGGTGATGTGAAAGTGGCGTCTGGTATCAACGCCGCGCACTTCATCCCACGCAACCAAGTGATTCGTTCCTGGACTGATACTGAGATGACAGTTCGGGCAAACCCATGACTTGTCTTCCTCGGCGTTACGGCCAGAGGTTGGCTGAACCGTGTAAACCACTCCCCGTTTGGTTTCGGTTCGCCTCGAGCCGAAGCGAACCGAGGCAATGTTCAACTCTTCAGGTTCTTCTCGCTTGGAGCGTTTAGGACGATTCGATCTTGGCATTAGTACCAGTGAAGACGGTCGGAGTGCGAAAGCGCACCACAAGGGTTTTGGTAACGCCCCTTGATGTAGTTCAATCCCCAGTTGATCTGAGTCTCAGGGTTAGTCAGCCAATCGGGACCAGCGGTAGCCATCTTGTTACCTGGTAGCGCCTGCGGGATACCGTATGCACCGGAAGCAGAGTTGAATGCGTTTACTCGCCATCTCGACTCACGATCCCAAAGTTTCACCAAACACGAGTATTGCTCGCGCCCCCAGCCGAAGCCATCCATCTTGTTGTAGGCGATTGCCTGAACGGTGTCGCGCCCGGGAATGGCTGCCAGCTCAACAAAAACCTTGCTTGCTGCCGAACCGGTGACCACTTCATAGCCACCACGGGTAAGCTCCACAGTCACTGCAGGCTCGGGTGCGTTTTCGAAGTAGTTGACATAGTCGCGTTCGCTGGCTTGGGCAGCGAGAGTTCCCGAGTACGGGTCGACAACGGTCACCAAGATCAGTGAGGCGCTGAGCGCCAAACCCCAGGATTTGCGAGAGTTCAGGCGATTTACCGCAGCCGAAATGCCGCTGCGCTGAACAAAAGTTGAGATTGGTTCGGAAAAAGTGGAGCCGAGTGTTTTGCGAGAAGCCTCATGACGACCCATAAACACACCTCCGACAAAACTTTGAAAGACCAAAATTTAAGTTTAGTTAGCGAAATCGCCTAAAACTAGCCCCTGTTTTAGGGCAATTTCTGTGCAGGACAGGTGGAAAGCACCGAAATCATGGCACTCTTCTCGGTTGCGCTTACCCACAGGTGATATTTCCGCTTCACAGAGAGCTGCCTAGCCACATATGGGCAACGGTAACTCTTGCGCGGTAGGAAGCTAGCAGCGTCGCTGTCGCTCTTCGAGCCATTGGTAGGCCCATCGACGGCTAGGAGGTTCAGCGGGTCGTTAGCGAGCTGGTAGCGGCTCGTAGCGCTTATTTCTTGAGCGCCTGTCGACCAGGCGTTACTGAGTGCAACTACGTGATCAATCTGCACGGCAAGGGAGGTTCTCACTCCCCTGACGAATTTGATTACCTTGCCGGTGTACGGATCATTCAGGGTTCCGGTTGCCACCAAACACCAGTCGGTGCTTTTGCGAGTAATGCTTTTGAGGTCACGCATGAGGATGTAGTTTCGCAAGTCACAGGCATGACCACTCACAGTGATGCGTCCCCAACCGTCGGAAAACTGAGTTCGGGCGTAACCGCTGTGGCTCGCCCAAACCTTAGGAGTTAGCGACCTTAGGTAGGTGAGAGCGTTACTGGTACTCGCTGTAAGGACCGCTTGGTTCGCTACCGTTATCGCCCTGCTCGGGTTCGATTGGTTGGCTGAAGCTGGAAGGCTCACTAGCGACGCTCCAAATAGGAGTAACGACAATAGGCTCGCTGAAACGCTGCGTTTGTAGGTACTCCACCAAACGCTCAATGTAGACATCGACTTGTGACTCAAAGTAGCCTCCCCGCTGGACTTTAAAGGTTAGTGAACGAACTTCGTCCAAGGTCAGCTCTTCATCACCATCGAGGTACTCATGTACCACCGTGAGCAGCGCATCTACCTCTTTTCGAGAGTAGCCAAACCCTAGGACACCGGCGCGTTCGAACCGCTGATTCTTCGGACGACTAGCACGGCCAAGGAGACGACCACGCAAATCGGTGAGCATCGAGGTCCCCAGTGGCGCCCCGAAAGGGTTTGCCTTTTTGCCAAGTTCACGTTCGGCAAAGGTGTCTTGGAGTTTATCAATGGCGGCATCAACTGCAGCAACGTCGTAGCCCCCCTTCACCAAAGCGAATTTTTGCCCGGTGATGTCACGCCAGTCGAGCACCTGCGCCGAGAAGTTGTTGTACTGGTCTCGAGCCCTACCAATGAAGGCATCCACCTCGGAAGGTTCGTAACCAAGCTTGCCCTTGGCAACCGTTTTGAAGGATGACATTGCTTCTCCCTAGAAACCGAAAATCGTAACAAACACGTAGGTGACTAAAGCTGCCGGCAACAGCGAGTCGAGGCGATCCATGATTCCCCCGTGACCTGGCAGCAAGGTAGACATGTCTTTGATGCCCAAATCGCGCTTAATCAGCGATTCGGCTAGGTCACCAAATACCGCAGCCAGTATGAGTGCACCGGCCAGGATAAGACCAGCCCACCAAGGCTCACCCGCACCAAAAACGGTGAAGGTGAAAGCCGAAATGGTTCCAGCAATTATTGAAGCCAGTAGCCCTTCCCAAGTCTTCTTAGGGCTCACACCAGGAGCCAACTTGTGGCGTCCAAGCTTGCGCCCAACCAGGTAACCGAAAGTGTCAATCATGGCTACTGAGACCACGAAAGCCAGCACCCAAATACTGTTGTGCTTCAGCAGCAAAATGGAAAATGAAAGTGTCAGTGGCACATAAACGATCAGGAACGAAGCCGCAGCCAAGTCTCGAATGGTTTCGGAAAAAGTTTGCTCCACGCTGCGACGCTTTTCCCAGAGAATGTGAATCAATCGCCAAACCATCAGCGCCAAAGACGTAGCCAGGGTGGCACCCCACTGCCCAGTGGCACCCCAAATGTAGGTAGCTGGCATGATCACAACAGAACCTACCACCGCCGGAACTCGAGGAACGTACCAGCCCTTTTGACGAAGGGCTGTCGACAGTTCCCAAGCCCCGAAACCTACCGCCGCGGCAACGAGGGCGATAAACAGTTCCTTAACGAACAGGATGGAGAGCAGAAAAGCGGCACCCAAAAGAAGCCCATAGATCACGGACTTTGAAAGGCTGCGCCCGCCTTCTTGACTCTTTTCGGTTGACACTAGACCTCGAGCAGCTCGGCTTCTTTACGCTTTAGTGCATCGTCGATAGCATCGACGTGGGTCTTGGTAAGTGCGTCCAATTCCTTTTCGGCACGAGCCAAGTCGTCTTCGCCGGCAGCGCCATCCTTCTTCAAGGCGGCTAGGTCATCGTTGCCCTTGCGACGGATGTTACGAATCGAAACGCGAGCTTCCTCGGCCTTGCTCTTAACCAACTTCACGTAATCTTTGCGGCGTTCTTCGGTTAGATCTGGAAGCGAAGCACGAATCGTGGTTCCGTCGTTGTTTAGAGTTGCGTTTAGGTTTGGCTCGTCGCGAATCGCCTTCTCAATGGTGATCAGCGCGCTCTTGTCATAAGGGGTGATTGCCAGGGTGCGAGCCTCAAGGTTCTGCATCGAAGCTAGCTGACCAAGCGGGGTTCCGGTGCCGTAGTAGTCAACAACAATCTTCTGGAACATGGCTGGGTTGGCACGTCCGGTACGTACCGACGAGAAGTCATCCTTAGCCGCCTCAACAGCCTTGGCCATCTTGTCTTTAGTGGTCGAAATGATTTCAGAAATCAATTGGTTCTCCTTGTTTGAAAGTTTTAAGCGGAAACGAAGGTTCCGATGGCCTTGCCCTTGATGGCATCCGTAATGTTGTTCTTGCCCTGCATGCCGAAGACACGCATCGGCATCTTGTTGTCCATGCATAGCGAGAATGCGGTTGCGTCAACCACCTTGAGGCCCTGAACTAGAGCCTCCTGGTAGCTAATCTTCTCAAGACGCTTGGCCTTAGGGTCTTTCTTCGGGTCGGCCGAATAAACGCCGTCCACGCCGTTCTTGGCAACCAAAACCTCATCGGCTTTGATCTCCAACGCTCGCTGCGCCGCCACAGTGTCGGTTGAGAAGTAAGGCATACCGGCACCGGCACCAAAAATTACAACTCGACCCTTTTCCAAGTGACGAATTGCGCGAAGTGGAATGTATGGCTCGGTTACCTGTGACATGGTGATCGCCGACTGCACGCGAGTGTCAACGCCAGCCTGCTCAAGGAAGTCCTGAAGTGCCAGAGCGTTCATAACGGTGCCGAGCATACCCATGTAGTCCGCGCGAGAGCGGTCCATACCCCGCTGCGAAAGTTCAGCTCCTCGGAAGAAGTTACCGCCACCAACCACAATCGCAATCTCGGTGGTCTTGGCACCTTCGGCGATTTCCTTGGCGAAAGCAGCCACATAGTCGGGGTTTACACCAAGGGTGCCGCCACCGAACGCCTCACCCGAAAGTTTCAATAAAACGCGACGTTTATGTGCCATGACTTCCTCCTACAACCATCCTATTTGGGGCAAAGGAAAAGGCCCGACCAAATGGCCGAGCCTTCTCCAGAAATTTGAGCTTAGGCACCCACGCGGAAGCGCACGAATGCTGCAACTTCTAGACCGGCGTTCTCAAGTACCTTGGCAACCGACAACTTGGTGTCCTTTGCGAAGTCCTGCTCAAGAAGCACGTTTTCCTTGAAGAATCCGGTTACACGGCCTTCAACGATCTTGGCAAGAGCAGCCTCAGGCTTGCCCTCGTTGCGTGCGGTCTCTTCGGCGATGCGACGCTCGGTTGCAACAACCTCTGCGTCTACGTCGTCACGGGTTAGGTGAGCTGGCGAGAATGCAGCGATGTGGACAGCCACGTCGTGTGCGGTCTCGTCGTCGTTACCTGCGTAAGCAACAAGAACGCCAACCTGTGGAGGTAGGTCCTTGCTGGTGCGGTGTAGGTAAGCGTCAACCTTGGCACCCTCAACCACTGCAACACGGCGAAGTTCAACCTTCTCGCCCATGATTGCAGCTTCGTCGTTGATGGCGTCGGCAACGGTCTTGCCGTTTAGGTTAGCCGCAAGAGCTGCGTCTAGGTCCTTCGCGCCGGCAGCCGAAACTGCATCTGCGATCGACTCGGCTAGCGAAACAAACTTCTCTGCCTTGGCAACGAAGTCGGTCTCACAAGCAAGCTCAAGAAGGTAACCGGTTCCGCCAACAACACGAGCAACGATTAGACCGTTGCTGGTGGTGCGACCTTCACGCTTGGTTACACCCTTGAGACCCTTGAGGCGTAGTAGCTCCATGGCCTTCTCAACGTCGCCGTTGGCTTCGTCTAGGGCGTTCTTGCAGTCCATCATGCCAGCGCCCGAGCGCTCGCGTAGTGCCTTTACATCGGCTGCGGTGTAGTTCGCCATTACTCTGCGTCCTTCTCTGCTGGCTTTTCCGAAACAGAAACCTCTGCGGTTTCTGCAGTGCTTAGTAGTTCCTGCTCCCACTCGGCTAGTGGCTCGGCCTCTTCAGGCTTCGAGTGCTTTGCCTTTAGACCCTCGGCAACTGCATCTGCGATTACGCGGGTTAGTAGAGCGATCGAACGGATTGCGTCGTCGTTTCCAGGGATACCGATGGTGACCTCGTCTGGGTCACAGTTGGTGTCGAGGATACCGATAACTGGGATACCTAGCTTCTTAGCTTCGGTGATTGCAAGGTGTTCCTTGTTGGTGTCAACAACCCAAAGAGCCGAAGGCTGACGGGTTACGTTGCGGATACCACCAAGTGACTTCTCAAGCTTGTCCTTTTCGCGGCGAAGGATTAGAAGTTCCTTCTTGGTAAGACCGGTCTTGGTCTCGCCGCTGAAGTCCATAACTTCTAGTTCCTTTAGGCGGGTTAGACGCTTCTGGATGGTCTGGAAGTTGGTCAAAAGACCACCCAACCAGCGCTCGTTGATGTATGGCTGACCTACGCGCTGAGCCTGCGAAGCAATAGCTTCCTGAGCCTGCTTCTTGGTGCCAACAAACATGATCGAGCCACCGGCTGCTACTAGGTCGCGAACGAACGAGTAGGCCTGGTCGATGTGGGTAAGCGACTTCTGAAGGTCGATGATGTAGATGCCAGAGCGGTCGGTCAAGATGAAACGCTTCATCTTTGGGTTCCAACGACGGGTCTGGTGCCCGAAGTGCACGCCGCTGTCAAGCATCTCGCGCATTGTTACTACTGCCATGGCAGTTTCTCCTTATTGGCACAAAAATGTGCCACTCAGTTAATTGCTTCCGGCGGTTGCCGGTCACACCTGGTGTCGCATCGAAAACGACCAGCAAGCTGGACTGAAGTGTTTTCGATGGTGGTCGACACGCGAAGTCAACGCCTAAACGTTGCTAGGTAAAGCCTACCAGCCGAAAGGCTAAGTTTTCCACCGTTTTTACTGGTCTCTGCCCCGGCTCGGTTTGCAATCCATGCTTGATTCATGAAGCCAAGTCGATTCACATTGCTGTTGATATTTGCTGTCGGCGCTCTGCTTTTGAGTTATCTGCCAAAGCCCACTCCCGCGAGCGCTTCAAGTCTTTGGCAAGTACCTATTGCAAAGCCCGTCCTAGCTCAAGAATTCAGGCAGCCGAACGCCGACTGGTCGGCCGGTCACCGTGGCGTTGATTACTTGGTCAAATCAGGTCAAGAAGTTTTCGCACCGCATGAAGGCATAGTTACGTTCTCGGGACTTGTTGTCGATCGAAATTTGCTAAGTATCAGGCACCAGAACGGCATGATTACTTCACTTGAGCCGATGTGTTCAGCGAAAACCAAAGGCACGGCTGTGACGACTGGTGAGGTCATAGGAACTGTTTGCTTTGGGGAACGGTATGTGTCACATTGCTTGCCAAGGTTGTGTCTACATTTCTCAGTTCGGACCGAGAATGGCTATCTCTCCCCACTCATGGTCCTAGGCACGCTGTCGCCTAGCCGACTCAAGCCCTGGGATGGGCTGACTTGTAGCCGTCCTTCAGGCGTTCAATGCTGACATGAGTGTAGATCTGGGTAGTTCCGAGGCTGGCATGCCCCAAGAGCTCCTGTACCGCCCTGAGGTCGGCTCCTCCATCGAGCAAGTGCGTGGCAGCCGTATGTCTTAGTGCGTGTGGCCCAGCAGCCCCGAGAGCCGTTCCAGAGAGGGCTTTCGCCACAACCTCATAAATCTGTCTGGTGCCCAGTCGCTTGCCTTGTGTGTTCAAAAGCAGCTCAAATGAAGTGCTTGGGCTAACCAGCAAGGGTCTACCCAGTTGTAGCCACTTATTGAGCGCCAACTCTGCGGGGATCCCATAGGGAATCATTCTTTGCTTGTTGCCTTTACCGATAACTCGAATCAACCGACGGCTCTCATCGATGTCACTCAGGTTTAGCCCGGACAGCTCACTGACACGGGCTCCCGTTGCATAAAGCAACTCAACGATTAACAGGTCTCGAATTGCTCCCGCTTCGCCCGAGTCGGCGGCAACCTCGAGTTCCTGCAAAAGATCTGACATTGCCTCTTTGGTGACAACCTTTGGCAGCGACTTTCCCGCTTTAGGCGTTTTTAGGCGAAGACCCGGATCAAGGTCGATTTCGCTCTGCTCATATAGCCAAGCGGTGAACGACCGAACAGAAGCCGTCTTACGTGCCATAGACGATTTAGCCATATTTCGTTCACTGAGGGTGTAAAGCCAGGCTCGTAACGACTCCAAGTCAATTTCCGAAGGTGACTGGATGCCAGACACTTCAAGAAAATCAATCAAATCGGTCAGATCGGTCAGATAACTCTTGACGGTGTGCTTGGAATAGCCGCGCAAGGCGTCCAGGTAGGAGCGATAACGCCCCAACGCGGTTTCAAACTTAGGTAGCACCTAAAAAGGCTAAGACCTACTCAGGGAAATGGCAGGCAACCTCAGCCTGGCCAACCTTCTGAAGCAGTGGCTCAACCTCGAAACATTTTGCGGTGGCCTTCCAGCAGCGTGTGCTGAACACACAACCGCTTGGTGGCTTCATTGGGCTAGGTAGTTCACCGGTAAGCACGATCTGTTCACGCTTGCGCTCCAAAGCAGGGTCAGGAATCGGAACAGCCGAGAGCAGAGCCTTGGTGTACGGGTGGTGAGGGGTTGAGTAAATCGACTCGGTTGGAGCGATTTCCATCATCTTGCCCAGGTACATCACGCCAACTCGGTCGGAAATGTGCTGAACTACCGAAAGATCGTGAGCAATGAACAGATAAGACATTCCCAGGTCGTCGCGAATGTCAGTTAGAAGATTCACTACCTGAGCTTGAATCGATACGTCCAGAGCAGAAACCGGCTCATCACAGACGATGAACTTAGGGTTCAGCGCGATGGCACGAGCGATACCAATGCGCTGGCGCTGACCACCCGAGAACTCGTGCGGGTAACGGTCATAGTGCTCGGCGTTTAGGCCAACTCGCTCGAGGAGTTCTTGCACGGCACGCTTTACTCCGCCTTCAGGCTTGATGTTGTGCACCTCGTATGAAGCTCCGATGATTGCACCAACCGACTGGCGAGGGTTTAGCGAAGACTGCGGGTCCTGGAAGATCATCTGCATCTTCGTGCGAAGCGGCTTCATCTTCGACGGCGAGTAGCCCGAAATTTCTTCACCCTCAAACTTGATGGAACCAGAGGTTGGTTCATAAAGCTTCAGAATGGTTCGACCGGCGGTCGACTTGCCACAGCCAGATTCACCAACGAGACCAAGCGTTTCGCCCTTGTTCAGGGTGAAACTCAGGCCGTTTACCGCCTTATTGGTTCCACGGTCGCGAGAGAAAATTCCACCACCGGTTACCGGGAAGAATTTTTGAAGGTCAGTTACCTGGAGTAGCGGTTCGCTCACTTGCTAGCTACCTTTCTGTCGTAAAGGTGGCAACGAACTAGGTGGTTCGACTCAACCGCTTTGAGCTCAGGGTTCACATCACAGGTTCCGTCTGGAAGTTCTGCCTTGCGTTCACAGCGTGCAGCGAAAGCACAACCCGCACCCAGTTTGATCAATGAAGGCGGTTGGCCTGGGATTGCGCGAAGACGCTTACCGTGGCCCTTGTCCATACGTGGCACCGAGTCGAGCAAACCAACCGTGTAAGGCATCATCGGCTTGTTGTAGAGGTCCTTCACATCGGCACTCTCAACCAAACGACCGCCGTACATAACGTTCACGCGGTCTGCCGAACCAGCCACCACACCAAGGTCGTGGGTGATCAAGATAACTGCCATACCGAAACGAGCCTGCATGTCTCGAAGCAACTGCAGAATCTGCGCCTGAACGGTGACGTCAAGAGCGGTAGTAGGTTCATCAGCAATCAAAACCTTTGGGTTGTTCATCAGCGCCATGGCAATCATCACACGCTGGCGCATACCGCCCGAGAACTGGTGAGGGTAAGACTTCAATCGCTCTTCAGGCTCGGCAACACCAACCAGAGTGAGCAGCTCGATGGCACGATCGCGGCTTACCGTCTTGTCAACCTCGTTGTGAACCTGGTGCGCCTCAATCAGTTGATCGCCAATTGTGTAATACGGGTGAAGGGCAGACATCGGGTCCTGGAAGATCATTGCGATGTCTTTGCCACGGATTGCGCGGAGCTGTTCGTTAGGCAGGCCAATCAGATCAACTTCACCAGCATCGGTCTTGAGCATCACCGAACCGGAGATTGTGGTCTTAGCAGTTGGCAGCAAACCCATGTAAGCCAGGTTGCTCACCGACTTGCCCGAACCAGATTCACCCACAATAGCGAGGGTCTCCCCCTCGTTAAGTTCGAAAGAAACACCGGCTACGGCGTTGACAACACCGTCAGGGGTTTTGAAAGAAACCTTGAGGTCGCGTACGGAAAGCAGAGACATTAGACCCTCACTCTCGGGTCGATGAATGCATAGACGATGTCGAGCACGGCGTTCATGATGACCACGATGGCGGCCGCCAAGATTGTGGTGCCCACGATTACAGGAAGGTCAATATCGACCACTGCACCCAGCGATAGACGTCCCATTCCAGGGAGGTTGAACACAGCTTCGGTAAGAATCGCACCGCCGAGTAGACCCGCAAAGTCGAGACCCGCCATGGTGACAATAGGAGCTAGAGCAGCACGCATGGTGTGCTTACCCAAAATAATTCCGTCGCTGAGGCCCTTGGCGCGAGCAGTGCGAATGTAGTCCTCAGTTGAAATCTCGAGGATCTGGCTACGCACGAAGCGAGTGTAAATTGCCGCGTAGGCAAAGGCCAAGGTGACCCAAGGCAGAACCATGCTGAGGAACCAGCCAACGATATCTTCATCGGGCGCGGTATAGCCACCAGCAGGGAATGGAGACCAATCAACCTTGATCACCAAGAAAACAATGAGCATCAAACCGGTGAGGAAGGTAGGAAGCGAAGTTCCCACCAAAACAAATGCGGTTGAAAGGGTGTCCCAGATTTTGCCACGGAACTTGGCAGCGACAATACCCAAACCAACACCGACGATCAGCCAGAGCACAAGAGCACCAATCGCTAGCGAAATGGTTACTGGCATTGCGTCGAAAACTAGATCGGTCACACAAGCGTGCTGTAGGAACGAGTAACCGAAAGACGGCGCGGCGCAGAAAATCTGGGCTGCACCCTCACCGAAGGTGCGACCGGCAAAAAGGCCAACAAGGAAGATCCAGTACTGCTCAAAGAAAGGCTTGTCGTAACCGAGGCGCTTCGCATTGGCCTCGATGATGCCTGGATCATTACAGTTTTTGCCACAGGTAAGCGACGCAGGGTCGTAAGGCAGCAAAGCGAAAATTAGGTAAACGGTAAAGCTAACCGCAAGGAGAATAAGCAGCGTTAAGCCGAGCCTGCGTGAGATGTAGGCCAATAGACCGTTCATCATTTCCTTTCAAAAAACTTGCGGGGTTTTGATGTTGCGTGGTGTTGGGGCGAACCCCAACACCACGCAGCAATCAGTTAGGTGTTACTTCTTTAGGTAAAGGTCACCGAACGACAATGCGCCCTGTGGCTCCCAGAAGAATGCTCCACCGATCTTCGAGCCCCAGATTTCCTGAGTCTTCGAGAAAGTACCTGGAATGACCCACATCTGGTCCATTGCGTACTTGTTTAGAGCTGCCCATTCAGCACCCTGCTTCTTACGGTCAGGTTCGGTCAAGTTAGCGTCTGAACGCTTCTTGAACTCTGCATAGGCAGGGTCGTCCCAGTTCTGTGACATTGGGAAACCACCCTCAGCGGTGAACAACTCAGGGATAACAGTCGAGGCGTTAGCCCAGTCTGGTGCCCATCCACCGGCAGAAAGGTCGTTCTGCTTGGTTGCGTCTAGAACAACCGAGTAGTACTTTCCTGGCTCGATGAAGTTGAACTTCATGGTTACGCCAATAGCCTTCATCGACTCAATCCAGATAGCCGAAGCCTTCTTGTTGGTCTCAGTGTCAGCGATGTCGTAAACGATTCCACGCTTAGGGTCGGTTGCACGAGCGTATAGGTCTGGGCAGTCGGTTGCAGCCTGGGCCATAAGAGCCTTAGCCTTCTCGACGTTACCTTCTGGCTTCCAGTCCTTGTCGTTGGTTGCAACGTTGGTCTTAGCGTAGTCAAGACCCATAAGAGGCTTGATAACACCGTCAGCTGGGTCACCGTTGAATGCCTGGCCACCTGCAAGGGTAATCAACGACTGGAAGTTCTTTCCGTAGTAGATTGCCTGGCGTACTGGTAGACAGTTCAACTTCTTGACGTTAACTGCTGCGTAACGAACGTATGGGTCGTAGACGTTGATGGCGCGGCCCTTGTACTTAGCAAGAACGTCACCCTTGTCGTCAAATACAGCCGATAGGTTGGTTGGCAATAGTGCGTCAAGCGAGACCGCAGTCTTGTCTTTGTCAGATAGAAGAATCTGGTCGATAACTTCCGATGCCTGACCGAACTTAACAACAACCTTGTCTGGGAAGGCACGGTCTGCACGTAGTGGGTCAGAAGACTTGTTCCACTTGTCGTTGCGTACTAGAACCATCGAGTCGTTGATCTTGTATGACTTGATCTTGTATGGACCGGTCGAAACTGGTGCTAGATCGTACTGGTCACCGGTGTCCTTAGCCTTTGGAACTGGGCTAAATGACAAGTAGGTAACGGTGTAGTTGAAGTCACCAACCGCACGCTTCAAGTTGAAGGTGATGGTCTTGTGGTCAGCTGAACAAGTGATTGCCTTGTCGAACGAAGCAGTGTCGTTTGCTGCGTCGGTGGAGTAAGGACCCTTGTAAGCAGACGAACCGTCTTCTAGCGAAGGAATGTCAAGCATTCCGATTGCGTAGGTTGGACCGTCGGTGATTACATCGGTAGCGAAGGTGCGCGATACACCGTACTTGATGTCTTCACAGGTGATTGGGGTGCCGTCTTCGAAGGTTGAACCGTCGCGTAGGGTGAACTCCCAGGTCTTGTTGCCGTTCGAAGCCTTACCGGTGTCGGTAGCTAGGTCAGGAACAACTGCCGAACCAGCGGCACCTGCTGCGCGGTCGTAAGCAGTCAGCGTGCGCTGAAGGTACGAACCGAACCATGCGATGTGCATACCGGTGTAGTTACGCTGTGGGTCTGCGTGAGTCCACTGCTCTGAGTTGGTGAGGTACGTGATGGTACCTCCGGAGTTTGCAGGAGCACAGCCAGTTAGCAGGCCTCCAGCAAGCACCGCAGCCGAAAGAGTAGCAACTGCTACCTTCAGGCTCTTCTTGCCTTTCAACATTTCACCCTCCTAGGTTGATGTTTTGTTTATTACTCCAAACGGAGTAAGTCTTAGTTCTCGCTCTTTGGATCAAGCGCATCTCGCAATGCGTCACCGAGCAAGTTGAATGTCAGCACTAGCAGAATCAGTGCCAAAGATGGGATGAAGAAGTACACCGAGTTGTTCATCATGTACTTCGTTGAGTCGGAAATGATGGTTCCAAGTGTCGGCATCGGCGGTTGAACACCAATGCCTAGGTAGGAGAAAACCGCTTCGGCGCTTAGGTAACCAGGCAGCGCTAGCGAAACGTAGATGATGATTGGGGTCCACACGTTTGGAAGAACTTCCTTAACCAAGATACGGAAGTTTGAGGCGCCAAGCGCCTGAGCCGAAAGAACGTAGTCGCGTTCACGAATGGAGATCACCTGCGATCGAATGATTCGAGAAAGGTATGGCCAGCCGAAAATCGCGAAAATCAAGATCAGGTAAAGGATTCGAGCTTCGTTTCCCTGGATTAGACCCGACTTCTCCATGCGCTCGATGGTTGGTGCGCTCAGAGCGATGATCATAAAAAACGTTGGGAACGCCAAAAGGAAGTCAGTGAATCGACCGATTACGCCATCTACACGACCGCGGAAGTAACCACCTACGATTCCCATGAAAAGACCGAGGATAACGGTGATCAAAGTCGAAGTTGCGGCAATCAGGAATGAAACGCGTGCACCAAAGAGCATTCGAGCCAGCAGGTCATAACCAATACCTGGAACTACGCCTAGCGGGTGAGTTGGGCTGATGCCGTTCCAGTCTCCAGGAACTTCACCACGGGAGTCGAGTGCGCCTTCGTCGCGAGCTTCTGGGTCGATGCCGAGCAGCGAGTAAATTACTGGGGCAAGTACTACGGCGAGAATTACGAAAACCGCTACCACTAGGGAAGGGATGGCAACCTTGTTGCTCTTGAATCTACGCCACGCAAGTTCACGCGGGCTGTGCCCGGTGATCTTCTGTTCGGCTTCCTTGCTAAACACTCCCCTAATCTACAACGAAGCAAATTAGTCTGTGGGTCTAAATTGACCTTCTATGTAACAAATTGGTAAATAGTTAGCTCTACATGACGTTATTTCTAGACCAGTGTCGGTTTTCAACACATTTAGCAGCGCCGGCTAACTGCAAACCCCCTAAGGCAATTCGAAGTTCTCCCACGCTCAAACCTGTCGCAACAACTAGTTGTTCAAACGATTGAGCCTTGAAGCCAAGTGCATCGAACGCCCGAAGCTCTAACGAGCCCAGAGAGTGTGACGTTTCGACGATGCTTTTCCGCCAGTTCAACTCAAGCGGTAAATCGGACACTTCCACCAAGAGATTCGCCATTTGGTCGCGAATCAAACGATTACAACCAGCGGATGATGGTGAGGTTATCGGTCCAGGAACTGCAAAGATTGGACGCTCTAATTCGGTAGCGTGATTCACCGTGTTTATTGAACCCGACCTCAAACCAGCTTCCGTCACGACGAGAGCGTTGGTCACAGCGGCGATGAGCCGGTTACGTTGCAGGAAACGCCAGCGAGTTGGGTTCGAGCCAGGTGACATCTCACTGAGTAATAGTCCGGTGTGAGCAATTTGATCGAAGAGCGAATAGTTGGCTGCCGGGTATGGCAGATCAAGGGAGCCAGCCATAAAGGCCGCCGTTACTCCGCCCAGAGCCAACGTTGTCCGATGAGCAACCGAATCGATCCCAAGTGCTCCTCCGGAAACTACCGCCGCGTTTTCATCCACTAATACGGTGGCCAAGTCGGAGGTTACACGCTGCCCATAATGCGAAGAGTTTCTAGACCCCACCACTCCGATGGATTTTTCTAACCTCCGGAAGTGCGCGGGATCACCTCGGTACCAAAACAGGATTGGCTCATGAGCTTCAAGATCTCTGAGCGCCGCAGGCCAAAGTTCATCGGTAGGGACTAGAAGTTTGAGGTCATGCTTCTTGGCTAAAGCGATTCGTTCGTTCGCTAGTTCGCTGTGATAGCGCGGATTCCACCGCTCATAGGCGCTCAGGTATTCGGGACCGAAATCAGTTCGATTCAGAAACGCATCGAGGGCTCCAATTGAACCGTGTTCGGCAATGAGTTGCCCTGCCAACCGATCGCCAGGTTCGATGATTGCATTCCATGTAATCCGAGCTTTGACTTCGTTGAAGTCGGTTTCAGTAAAATCACTTCTAATCGAGCTCGTCATAAATCTGAACCTCGCAGATACATAGCCGTGGCGAGTTCTTCGGTGCGAGGCGACGATAACCCAGCCAGATCGGCAACACTCCAAGCAACCCTTAGACAGCGGTCATAACCTCGCATCGATATCAGGTTTCGATCCAGTGCAGAATCCAACTGTGCGGTTACCGCCTTGCCCAACCTCAGTTCCCTGCGAAGAAACGGGCCGGGCACTTGAGCATTTTTCGACCAAGGTGTTCCTTGCAAACGTTCGGACGCGGCGGACCTAGCCACCGAGACCTTGGCTTGGAGCTCCTGAGATGTCTGAGTCGCGCCTGCATTGGTTTGACGAACCAGAGAAGCATTCACAGCGTTCAACTGCAGCCGAAGATCAATTCGATCGGCAAGTGGACCAGAAATACGGTTTTGATACCGCAATCGAGCAGAAGCAGTGCAAGTGCATTGTTTGCCAGCTCCGATTGCAAATCCGCAAGGACAAGGGTTCGCGGCAAGGAGAAGTTGGAAACTTGCCGGGAACCTTGCATGGCCAGAGGCTCGACTAATCACTATTTCGCCAGACTCCAACGGCTGACGCATTGCCTCGAGAACACTCGATTGAAACTCTGGTGCCTCATCAAGGAACAGCACTCCCCTGTGAGCCAGTGAAATTAGACCGGGCCGTGGCTGAGACCCACCGCCACCCACCATGGAAACTTGGGACGCAGTGTGATGCGGAGCTTGAAATGGCGGTTGGACAGACAGACTGTCGACTTCTAACTTCGCAACGGATCTAATTGCTGCAACTTCGATAGCCTCCGTTTCAGTGAGCTCAGGCAGAATTGTGGCAAACCGACTGGCAAGCATGGACTTACCAGCTCCGGGCGGCCCTTGCATAAAGATGTGGTGACCTCCAGCTGCCGCCACCGTTAGAGCTTCTATGGCTTCTGGCTGACCAACTACTTCGCTGAAACAGACCGTCGACTTTGGTGCGGTCAACTGGGGCTTATGGGTGGAGAGTTCGGGTTTAGGTTCCACCCGATTCCCGAATGCGTGGGCAACCTGTGTTAAGTGGTCGTATCCGGATACGTTCAACCCTGAAACCAATTTCGCTTCGGCAAGATTTGCCAACGGCACTACAACCCGCTGAATATCGAATTCACGACTAGCTATCAATGCAGCGAGTATGCCTGAAATCGGCTTAATCGAGCCGTCGAGGGCCAACTCTCCGAGAAAAATCGTTTCACCGACCTTCACTTTGTCAACCTGATTTGCCGCTGCCAGTGTTGCCATTGCAATCGCTAAATCGAAACCTGACCCCTGCTTGGGCACGGATGCTGGCGAAAGATTTACCGTGATGCGACGCCCAGGTAGAGCCAGGTTTGAATTTGTGGTTGACGCACGCACTCGAGATGCCGCCTCATTCACCGAGGCGTCGGGAAGGCCGACTAATACAAACGCTGGGAGATTACTAGAGATGTCTGCTTCAACCTCGATGAGTCGACCAGCCATGCCGTAAAGACTCACCGAAAGCGCTTTTGCCAATTGCACTAGAAAACCTGTTTGAGGTGCTCAAGTTGAACCCTGCCACGATCTACCAGGACCGAAACCGCATCGATACGAACATCGATTCCGGATAGTTGCCTGCTTCGGCACCACTCGCTCACCAGCCGTCGAAGCCGACTGAGTTTTACTTCGGTAATGGCTTCAAACGGGTGACCAAAGCCTGCCCCATTTCGTGTTTTAACCTCGACAAAAACATACCTGGCTTGATCGCGAACTATCAGGTCGATCTCGCCAAGCGTGCAACGCCAATTTCGCTCCAGGATTTCATATCCAAGGGATTGCAAGTAATTTCCAGCTAGCTTCTCGCCATAAAGACCAAGAACGTGTTTACGGTTTGGTGGGTTTGTCATTCCCCAACAATGCGACAGAAAGTCTCGTCTAAACGAGTCAACTTAAATCTGTGGAGAACTACTCGCCGACGGCCAACTCTTTAGGAAGTTCATAGGCCTTGCCCGATAGCTCTTCAACATTCACATCTTTGAAAGTAAGAACTCGAACCGACGAAACAAATCGGTCGCTCCGGTAGATATCCCAAACCCAAACATCTTTCATTTCGAGTTCGAAATAAAAATCATTTCCGGCGTCGACACGTTGCAAGCTGACTTCATTAGCTAGATAAAAACGTCGCTCAGTTTCGATCACGTATTTGAAGGTGTCAACCAGGTCGCGATATTCACGATAAAGCGCAAGCTCGGCATTGCGTTCGTAGTCTTCGAAATCGTTCTCGTCCATGCCCTGATTCTATTCTTTGGTTAAGTACAACTAAGCACCACTCATGATTTTTGTGAGCCACGACACGCGATGAATTGCGCTCGGACCTAACGCTCGAATTGCCTGAATGTGACTGGCGGAAGCGTATCCCTTGTGACCGTCAAGTTCATAGCCAGGAAACTCAGACGCGAGCGCTACCATAAGGCGATCGCGGGTGACCTTAGCTAGACAAGCCGCTGCAGCCACGGCTACGCAGTCGCGGTCTGCTTTAGCACGAACTGTAATGGGAATTCTGGACACCACTGACTCAAGCCAGTTGTGAGTTCCATCCAAAAGAATGTGAACCTGGTCTTCAGCCAACGCTTGCTTTACCTCGTCAATTTCAGCAAGTTGTTTCAATGCGCGAACCGCAGATTCGGCAAGCGAAGGAACGATTCCGTGGGAGTCAATTTCGTGTGCGGCGACCATTCCAACGGCAAAGCCTGGTTGCCACTGTGAAAGCTCCTCGAAAACCGCCTCACGAGATTTCTCCGTCATGAGTTTGGAGTCTTGAAGTTTGGTTGGAATCTTGCCAACGTCGAGGTTTTTCAAATCTAGGACGAATGCGCCGACCGCAACCGGGCCGGCAACCGCACCTCGGCCCACTTCATCTATGCCAATTACATAGCGGTAGGAACCAAGGCTGCGCTCAACCTCAGTTGTTGGGTACGGCTTTGAAGACATCGGGGTAATTGTCCAACCACTTCCAGTGGGACTGAGGCCAGCTAACAACAAAAGCACGTCCAACAATGAAGTTCTTCTTTACGAAACCTTTGCCTGGAAGGTCGGTGTGAAAGCGCGAGTCTTCGCTATTGCCGCGGTTATCTCCCATGACCCAGTAAGAGTCTTTAGGAACCGTGACATCGAATGTCTTATCGCTCGGGTGTGAGCCAGGTGAGATGTATGGCTCTTTGATTTCGACGCCGTTGATGGTGAGGTTGCCACTCGGAGAGCAACAAACAACGTGATCTCCTGGCTTACCGATTACACGTTTGACCAAGTGCTGAGAAGAATCAGGTGCAATCAGGCCGAATGCGGAAAGGAAGAAATCCACTCCCTGTTCGAAAACCGGTTTTGAGGTTTCAACCGTCGCGCTATTCAACCAACCACCAGGGTCTTTGAAAACCACGACGTCTCCGCGTTCGGGAGCAATCAGATTCGGCACCAGTTCGTTTACGAAAATTCGATCGTTAATCTGCAAAGTTTCCAACATCGAGCCAGACGGAATGAAGAACGAGCGAAGCAGGAAAGTCTTGATGAGCAAACTCAGAATTAGTGCCGCGCCAACCACCGAAATGATGTCAATCAGGAAAGCCACGAAGAAATTCTTCTGGCTACGACGCAAAAAACGCCCGAAAGCCGTTTTAGGCTCTGGGCGTTCTTTACTCATTGACGAAAGATTTACTTCTTGCCCGGCACGTTTTCGCGCTTTTCGCGAATCTTTGCCTTCTTGCCGCGTAGGTCGCGCATGTAGTACAGCTTGGCACGACGTACGTCACCGCGCTGGATTACTTCGATCGACTCGATGATTGGCGAGTGAAGTGGGAAGGTACGCTCAACACCGAAACCGCCGGCGTCCTTACGTACGGTGAAGGTTTCGCGGATGCCGTGGCCCGAGCGACGGATTGCGTAGCCCTGGAAAGCCTGAACACGGCTGCGGTTACCTTCGATGATGTTTACGTTTACCTTGACGGTGTCACCAACGCGGAATTCAGGAATGTCTGAACGTAGGTTTGGTGCGTCAACGCTGTCGAGAATGTGCATTTTGAATCGCTCTCTGTTTTCGCACGCAGGTCAAAAACGAATTTGGTTTAGTTTGTTACGCTCATCCGCTCCCCTGCGGCAGAGACTACAAGGAATGAGCAACCTGTCTATTCTGCCACATGGGCAGTTCTTAGCGCTAGTCGCTTAGCAAATCCGGTCGCACGGCTTTGGTGCGCTCAACCTGCTGCGCGTGACGCCAGGCGGCAATTGCTGCGTGGTTGCCACTGGTCAAAACTTCCGGCACATCGAAGCCACGCCACGTAGCCGGCTTGGTGTAGCTCGGGTATTCGAGAAGCCCAGAGTCGCTGTGTGACTCTTCAACCAGCGAATCGGCATTGCCAATAACCCCTGGTATGAGCCTTGCAATCGACTCAATCATGGCAATCGCCGCCACTTCCCCGCCGTTCAAGATGTAGTCGCCGATGCTGATCAATCGAACATTAGCCTTGGTCTTCGCATACTCGATGACGCGCTGGTCGATGCCTTCGTAACGACCGCACGCAAAAACGATGTGCTTGGCCGAAGCCAGTTCATGAGCGGTTGCCTGCTTGAAAACCTCACCGGCTGGGTTGGTAAAAATAACGATGGTTTCGCCGTCTGGGTCTAGTAGTTCGTCGAATGCCAATCCCCAAGGTTCAGGCTTCATCAGCATTCCAGCACCGCCACCATAAGGTGAGTCATCGACAGTCTTGTGCTTGTCGAAAGTCCAGTTGCGAAGATCGTGTGCTTGGAACTGGATCAGGTTCTTTTCACGCGCTTTGCCAAGTAGCGAAAGATTAAGGGCGTCGAAGTAATCCGGGAAAATAGTCACGGCATCGATGCGCATGATTATTCTTCGATCTCTTCGAAAAGGCCGAGTGGTGGGGTCATAACAACCTTGCCCGCTTTGATGTCTACCTCTGGCACGATGGCCTTTACAAATGGGACGAGCACTTCGTTTTCGCCAACTTTGACCACCAACAGGTCTTGCGCTGGGAAGTGCTCTACACGAACGATTTCACCTAGTTCCTGCTCGCCACGGAACGCCTTGAGTCCAACCAGCTGGTGGTCGTACCACGCGTCGGCTTCCTTTGGAAGTTCCTCAACGTCTGCCTGAACCAAAAGGATTGCGCGGATCAGAGTTTCGGCGATATTGCGATCGGTTACGCCTTCAAGAAAAATGACCGGTGCCTGGTTGTACCAGCGCAGCTCGGTAACGGTTACGGTCTTACCGAACCATGGGGATTCTTGTGGAACCTGTAGTTCAAGAACCGCTCCTGGGACAAACCGTTCATTCGGGCTGTCCGTGTAGAGTTCGAGCTTGATTGCTCCCTTTAGGCCATGCGCTTTGAGCAGGCGGCCAACTCGGAGCTGAGTTTGATTAGAAATCTGTGTCCACCACGTCTACGCGGACTTTTTTGCCGTCGGCTAGAGCCTTGACGACGGTGCGCAGCGCCTTAGCAGTGCGGCCGCCGCGCCCGATTACACGGCCAAGGTCCTCCGGGTGCACGTTGATCTCCAGCAGCTCTTCGCCACGGTTGGTCTTGCGTGCAGTTACGGTGGCGTCTTCCGGGTGGTCGACGATTCCCTTGACTAGGTGTTCGAGCGCGGCGTCTAGCACTTTTACTAAGCCTCTTCTGCTGGAGCTTCTGCTTCGGCTGCAGGCGCTTCTTCAGCTGCTGCTTCCTCTGCTGGAGCCTCTACAACTTCTTCGGTCGCTTCTACAGCTGCATCTTCAGCAACAACTTCTTCAGCTGCTGGTGCTTCTACAACCTCTTCAACCTTGGCCTTCTTCTCTTCCTTTGGAAGTAGAACTGGCTTCTTCTTGGCGTCGATTACGAATTCAGCCTTGGCTTCCTTGGTCTGAACCTTGTTTACAGCCTTCTCGCCCTTCGATGCCTGGAAGTCACCGGTTAGCTTTAGAAGAGCAGCAACCTGCTCGGTTGGCTGTGCGCCAACGCTTAGCCAGTACTGAGCACGCTCAGAGTTGACCTCGATGATCGATGGGTGTTCGGTTGGTACGTAACGACCAATTTCCTCGATTGCACGGCCATCGCGCTTGGTGCGCGAGTCGGCAACGACGATACGGTAGTGAGGCGAACGGGTCTTACCCAAACGCTTTAGGCGGATTTTTACAGCCACAATGCTCCTGTTATTTGAATTGGGGCGAACGTTCCACCGTGAGCGTGGGGTGCACACTCGGTAGAGAAGCTCTATGGGTGGCCAATGAATTTGGTTAGAGGGTCAAACTCTTGGCAACCTCTCCATTTTAGGGGGTTTTACCGAAGTTTCAAAGTGCTAAAGACCGAAAGATGAACCGGAACTCGAATTGCCATAAGGATTTCCAGCATTTTCAGCAGCGCGCTTGGCTGGGTTTCCCGACTTCGAGCCCTTCTTCTTGTCGTTCTTCTTCGACTTGCCACCACCAACATAACCTCCGCCGATGTTTGGCATGCCAGGCATTCCACCACCGAGTTGAGGCATAGCTCCCTTGGCCATGGTCTTCATCATCTTCGCGGCTTGCTCAAAACGGTTCACCAGGGAGTTGACTTCGGTAACGGTAGTTCCAGAACCCTTAGCGATACGTAGACGACGTGAACCGTTCAAAACACGTGGCTGACGACGCTCCATCGGAGTCATCGAGCGAATGATTGCTTCGGTGCGGTCGATTTCCTTTTCGTCAAAGTTTTCCAACTGGTTCTTCATCTGACCAGCGCCTGGCAACTTGGCCAGTAGGTCTTTCATGGAACCCATCTTCTTCAACTGCTGCATCTGCTCGAGGAAATCTTCCAGTGTGAACTCAGATTTGGCGATCTTGTCGGCAAGAGCGGCAGCTTCCGCTTCATCGAACTGTTTCTGAGCCTGCTCAATCAGGGTGAGGATGTCACCCATGTCGAGGATGCGGCTGGCCATACGGTCTGGATAGAACGGTTCGAACGCGTCTAGGCCTTCGCCGGTTGAAGCGAAGATGATTGGCTTACCGGTTACCGAAGAAACCGATAGCGCTGCACCACCTCGAGCATCACCGTCGAGCTTGGTTAGAACTACACCGGTGATTCCAACGCCGTCCTCGAAAGCCTTGGCAACGTTTACGGCGTCCTGACCAATCATCGAGTCGATGACGAATAGCACCTCATCAGGATCGACAGCCTTGCGAATGTCTTTCGCCTGTTGCATAAGCTCTTCGTCGATACCGAGGCGACCAGCGGTGTCTACGATAACCACCGAGAACTGCTTCTTTTCGGCGTGCTTAATGGCGTCTTTGGAAACCTTTACCGGGTCGCCCTTGCCATTTCCTGGCTCAGGTGCGAAGACTTCAACTCCGGCACGCTCACCAACAACCTGTAGCTGGTTTACTGCGTTTGGGCGCTGCAGGTCGGCTGCCACGAGGATTGGAGTCTGACCTTGATCCTTGAGCCACTTAGCCAGCTTTCCGGCAAGAGTAGTTTTACCAGAACCCTGCAAACCGGCCAGCATGATTACGGTTGGACCGGTCTTGGCGTAGGTAAGTTTGCGTTGCTGCCCACCGAGAATGGTGACCAGTTCTTCGTTCACGATTTGAACTACCTGCTGAGCAGGGTTAAGGGCCTTGTTTACCTCATCACCAAGAGCGCGAACTCGCACGGCTTCGATGAAGTTTTTTACGACCTCCAGCGCGACGTCGGCTTCAAGTAGCGCACGACGAATTTCGCGTAGTGTGGCGTCGATGTCAGAAGCACTCAACTTACCCTTCGAACGAAGGTTTTTGAATGTTTCGACCAGGCGGTCGGAAAGATTACCGAACAAGGCCACTCCTAACTAACCAAGCCACGAGCGAACTCATCGGCCTCAAAAAACGCAAAGTCGGCGATGCCTTCGCCAACACCTACAAGTTTCACAGGGATACCCAATTCGCGTTGGATTGAATAAACGATGCCACCCTTGGCAGTGCCGTCCAATTTGGTCAGAGCAACGCCGGTGACCTTGGCTACCTCTGCGAATGCCTTCGCCTGAACCATTCCGTTTTGACCGGTGGTGGCGTCGATCACCAAAAGGACTTCAGCGATCTCGCAGTTCTTCTCCACCACGCGACGAATCTTTTCGAGTTCGTTCATGAGGTCGACCTTGTTTTGTAGTCGCCCAGCGGTATCAATGATCAGGACATCGGCTTGATCGGAAAGTGCTTTTTCGGTTCCTTCAAAGGCAACCGATGCTGGGTCTTGGCCTTCGACTTTCGGGCGCACTAGTGTCGCACCGGAGCGTTCAGCCCAGGTCGCAATCTGTTCTACGGCCGCAGCGCGGAAGGTATCGGCAGCGGCTATGACCACTCGCGAACCGGCTTCGGCTAGATACTTTGAAAGCTTGCCAATTGTGGTGGTCTTGCCAACACCATTCACTCCAACCACGAGAACCACGTATGGAAGTTTCCCTGAAGAAAGGTTTAGTGCTTTGTCGGTTCGATCAAGATTCTCGGCGATCAGGGTAGCCAAAATCTCTTTTAACTGCGTCTCGGTCTGAGCACCCTGCTTTTTGGCACGTGCCTTAACCTCGGCGACAATTGCCTCGGCTGCATCTACACCGAAGTCGGCTTGAATCAGAACATCTTCAAGTTCGTCTAGGTTTTCTGGGTCGAACTTAACGCGAGTGAAGAGGCTTTTGATTCCCTTGGCGAAACTGCGTTTCGGCAGTTCCACGATTTCCTTTGTTGGTTCCGGCTCGGAAATTAGTTCCGGTTCTGGGATGACCTCGACGACCAGCTCAGGTTCCGAGATTGGTTCCGGGATTGGTTCCGGGATTGGTTCCGGTTCAGGCGTTGGAATAACCTCAGGTTCAGGCTTCGGCTTTCGGAAAATCGAGCGCTTTGGCTTTTCGATTACCGGCTCAGGAGTTTCTTGAGCAACCACTGAAACTTCTGGCTGAGGAGCTTCTGTGTCCTTCTTTTTCCAGAACAGGAAGCCCATGCTAGGACTGCTCCCCTAGTCGCTGACCGACAACGGCAGACACGCCGTCCTGGCGCATCGAAACACCGTAAAGTGCATCGGCAATTTCCATGGTGCGCTTCTGGTGGGTAACGATGATCAGCTGTGAGCTCTCGCGAAGGTCTTGGAAAATCTGTAGTAGTCGGCCAAGGTTGGCGTCATCCAACGCGGCCTCAACTTCGTCCATGACGTAGAACGGTGAAGGGCGCGCCTTGAAAATGGCGATGAGCAGTGCAACTGCAGCCAACGAGCGCTCACCACCCGAAAGTAGCGATAGGCGTTCGATGCGCTTTCCAACAGGTTTCACGGTTACTTCGATGCCGGTGGTCAGCATGTTTTCTGGGTCGGTTAGGAAGATCGAACCTGTACCGCCAGGGAACAAAACTGGGAACACTTTCTCGAAGGCAGCCTTGGTATCGGCGAATGCCTCGGCGAAGATTAGCTGCATCTTGGTGTCGAGCTCTTCGATGATCTGAAGTAGGTCGCGACGGGTTTGCGTGAGGTCGTTTAACTGCTCGGTTAGGAACTTGTGACGCTGCTCGAGGGCCGCAAACTCTTCAAGCGCCAATGGATTCACTCGACCCAGACGCTCCATGAGACGCTCGGCATCCTTCAGACGCTTCTGCTGCTCTTCACGGTTGTAAGGCTTGAAACCGCCTTCTGCAGCTTCATCTGCAACCAACTGATCTGGGCCGTACTCGGCGATGAGCACTGACTGCTCAAGGCCTAATTCGTCGTAGGCTCGGCTAACCAGATTGGCCAGGTTGAGTTTCTTCTCGTGGTTGATTAGCTCAATGTCGTGAACGCTTTGGGTGAGAGTTGCTAGGCGCATCTGAATCTCGGCGGTTTCACCGCGAAGTTTCACAAGCTCGGCATGCTGACCGCTACGAGCATTCTCAAGTTCGCCGAGTTTGACCTTGACCCCGGTAGTGGCTTCGGCAATTTGATCCATGATTCGCGGAAGAACATCGAGTACTAACTGTGCCGACTGCAGTTGCTTCGCTTGAGCTTCTGCGGCAATGCGGGCACGCTCGAGAGCTTCCTTGGCTTCTGCAACTTGAGAACGTAAGGTTTCGGCGCGCATCTTTTCAACACGGAGACGTTCGACGGCGGCACCGAGGTCCACGCGAACCTCAAGTTCACTCTGACGTTCCTGCTCCAGATTGTCGACCAAGGTTGGGCGCTCTGAAGCGTCTACGGTTGGTCGCTCCTGAGAAGCGAAGTCGTCGTGAGACTTAATGGCAGTAGCCAAGTTGCCTTCGACTTCGGCAATCTTTTCAACAGCTGTGGCAGCAACGTTCGCCAAACGAATTTCTTCGTTGGTGGCCGCCTCAACTGCGACTCGTAGACGTCCAAGTTTTTCAGCGTTTGAAGCGCGCTGCGAGTCGTGCTCGCTTAGAGCTCCGTGTGCTTCCTTGGCTGAAGCCTTAGCCGCATCTTCGGTGGCACGAGCCTGAACCAGTTCGCCTTTGGTGGTTTCAATTTGATCGGTAACCTTGGCAAGTCGCTTCTCGGCTGCATCGCGCTCGGCAACAAGCTCAACCTTAGAAGGCTTCTTGTTCGAACCACCGCGAATCACGTTTTCGGTCAGTACGTCGCCGTCCAAAGTAATCAGCGTCTTGGCAAGTGCCGACTTATCTTCACGGTAGAGCGCCTGAGCCGCCGACAGGTCGTCGACGATGACAACACCGTGAAGCAAGTTCAAAATCCCAGCAGCGGCAGAGACAACTTCACTGGCATTACGAACGCCGCCAACATTGATTTCACCGGTTGGGTTCACCTTGGCATCGACATCGGCGACAACCAGTTCAACGCGACCACCGTCTTGAGTCTTCAAGTGCGCAATAGCTTCCAAACCGGCTTCTCGGTTGTCGGCAACGAGTGCATCGGCAAGTGGGCCAAGCGCTGCCGCGATGGCCGCCTCAAAGCCAGGAGCAATCTGCATGTGTGAAGCAACTAGACCGCGGATACCGCGAAGGCCCGCCGATGATAGAACCGAGGCTCCATCTTTTTGCTCAAGAGTTAGGTTCAGAGCCGAGCGCTTTGCTGAAAGTGAGTCGCGCTCACGCTCTGCTTCGTGCAGGCTCTCGCGAAGATTCTCGATCTTGGAGCTGGCATCGGCAACAGCCTTCTGTGCAGCTTCATAGCGCTGCTCTAAGGCGTTATCGCCCTGCCCGCTTTCCGACTGCAGTTGAGCCTCTAGGGTCGAGTATTCACCCTTGGCGCTCTCTAGGCGTTCGCGAGCTTCCGTCAAAGCAGACTCGTGACGAATCACTTCATCTCGAAGTGAGGCCAAGCGTGATTCGGCTACGGCTGCTTCATTGGCAAGACGAGACTTTTCAAGGTCGAACTGCGAAATCAAAGCACTCTGCTCGGCTAATTGGTTGTCAAAAACTTCTAGAGCGTCGCGAGCTACATTGCGCTTCGCTTCGGCCTCGGTTAGCTTCAACTTCAAGTCTTCAACGGCCTGAGCTAGGTCTACCGCAGCCTTGTCGGCGGCATCCGCCTCGGCATCGATTTGTGCCGGATCGACAATTGCGCCATTCACTTCCGCCTGCTGGGTAAGCATTGCTACACGCTGGTTGGCCATCGATAGCAGCGAACGAAATCGCTCACCAACTGAATCGAATTCGTAACCCAAGGCTCGAGTTTGGTCTAGTTCGGTGGAAACCTGCGCAGCCTCCAAAACTCCAAGACGAGCGGTGTTCTCACCTAAGACTTCTTGAAGGATGTTGCGCTCGGCGCGACGATCCGACTCATTCTTCGCAGTCTCTTCCAAGGTGGTGTGAAGAACTTGAATATCCTCGGCCAACAAACGACTCTTGGCATCGCGAACAGTCTGGGCAATTCCTTGAGCCTCGCGAGCGACCTCTGCCTGCTGACCCAGCGGCTTTAGCTGGCGTCGAACTTCGCCGGCAAGGTCGTTTAGTCGGGTGAGGTTGGTCTGCATCGCTTCAAGCTTGCGAACCGTCTTTTCTTTGCGGCGACGGTGCTTGAGGATACCGGCAGCCTCTTCGATAAAGCCGCGACGCTCTTCGGGAGTTGCCTTGAGCACTCCATCGAGCTGACCCTGACCCACGATTACGTGCATCTCACGGCCTAGTCCCGAGTCAGATAAAAGCTCTTGAACGTCTAGCAGACGGCATGGGTCGCCGTTAATGGCGTATTCGCTGCCACCGTTGCGGAACAGGGTTCGTGAAATGGTGACTTCGGTGTATTCAATCGGCAGTGCGCCGTCGGAGTTGTCGATGGTCAGCTGAACTTCGGCGCGACCCAGCGGCCCCTTGGTGGAGGTTCCGGCGAAGATTACGTCTTCCATCTTTCCACCGCGCAAGGTTTTGGCACCCTGCTCACCCATTACCCAGGCAAGGGCGTCGACGACGTTTGACTTACCAGAACCGTTTGGACCAACGACCGCGGTAACACCTGGTTCGAAGTTGAAAGTGGTTGGTTGAGCGAACGACTTAAAACCTTTGAGGGTGAGGCTTTTCAGATACAAGCGCTACTCACTCTCCTAGTGTCGTTTTGGGTCGCCCAGATTACTTCTAAACTCCAAAATTACCCTATGAAACAGGGCGTTTTTGACACTTTGGGCAGAAGTGTGAACCTCGGTTCATCCAGTTTTCACGAACGATTGCCGAACCACATCTAGGACAGGGGCGACCGGTCATTCCGTAGGCGTTCAGAGACACCTCAAAATAGCCCGACTGACCGTTTACGTTCTTGTATTGCTCATCGAAACTGGTGCCACCAACTAGGACGGCTGCCGCCAGAATTTCTTTCACATGAGCTAGAAGTTCTTTGGTTTTGGCAAGACTCAGGCTATTTGCGGGTGCGTCGTAGTGAAGTTTTGACCGCCAGAGGGCCTCGTCGGCGTAAATGTTTCCAACCCCGCTCATAACGCCCTGATTGAGCAGCACCTTTTTGATTCCAGCGGTTCTGCCGCGAAGTTTTTTGATCACCGCAACTTCGTCGAAGTTTGGGTCAAGCGGGTCACGAGCAATGTGGGTGACCGTACTTGGCAGGTGTTCGCCGTGATCTATGGCAACCAGGTCATCTATAGCTAGTGACCCAAAGATCCGCTGATCCACAAAGCGCAGTTCGAGCTTTTCACCAGTCGAGGAAACCGCGTGAAGAATTACTCGGGTCAACTTATCTGGCTCGCTACCTGCGGGTCGAACCAACATTTGCCCGCTCATGCCAAGGTGCCCAACCATCGCCAAACCTTCTCGGTCGAGCGGTATCCACAGAAACTTTCCTCGCCGCGACATGTGTTTGAGGGTTGCACCTGTCATCACATCGATGAAGTCTTGAACTCCAGGGTGGTGCCGTTTCAAACTCCGAGAATCGAGAACCTCTACCGAGGTAACTTGAGCACCGGTTAAGTAATCGGCGAGACCGGCTCTAACCGTTTCAACCTCAGGTAGTTCGGGCATTTTAGGAAAGCTTATTTAGGGCAGCCAGGGCCGCCTCGGTTTCGGCATCACGTTTAGTGCGTGCGGTCCCGATGAACACTCGCCCAGACATTACAAGGCTCGCAGTGAACGTGCGATCGTGGTCTGGGCCATCGTGAGTAACCGAGTACTCGGGGGCTGCCTGACCAAGCTTGGCGGCAAGTTCTTGCAGCTTGGTCTTTGGCTCAGAAGCATTCAAGAGCGCTTGAGGGTTCTCAAGCAATGGGAGGACCTGCGCCCGAACAAATTCGGTTGCGGCATCGATTCCCGCGGAAATATATATGGCACCGAGAATCGCTTCGAATGCATCTGCCAATAGATTTGCCTTGCTGCGTCCGCCGGTGCGTTCTTCCCCAACGCCAAGACGAAGGTGGGCACCGATCTCGAGTTTTTCAGCCAGCGGTGCCAAGGCCTTGGCCGAAACCACAGCATTCTTCAATCGACTCAGTTCGCCTTCCGCCAACTCGGTGAACTTTTCCGTGATGTATGCGGATACAACGAAACCCAGCACCGAGTCGCCTAGAAATTCGAGGCGTTCGTTACTGGGTTGATTGCCGTTTTCGTATGAAAACGAAGTGTGGGTTAGAGCAAGTTCGAGTAGCGCTGGTTCAATAGTGACTCCCAGCCGAGCCTCGAGCTCGCTCAGACTCATACGTCTTTAGGCGTCTGCGACCTTGCGGCCCTTGTACTCCATGAACAGAGCGTTGCCGGCTGAGTCTTCAACAACCTTTGCACGGTGAGGCAAGCTGTAGACGGTCTTACCGTTTACAACGGTCTTGACTAGGGTCTGCTCAGCGGCCTTCCACTGCGAACGACGTGCGTGGGTGCGTGAACGAGATAGGCGTCTCTTTGGTACTGGCATTTTTTACTCCATTAAGTTCTTTAGGGCATTCCACCTCGGGTCAACCGGGGCTTCGTGCACATGCTGCGGATTGTCGGCCATCTTCACTCCGCAATCCACGCAAAGACCTTCACAGTCATTACTACAGATTGGTTGGAACGGAAGACTTAGTACTACCGCGTCTCGGACAACCTGTTCCAGATCAATTGTTTCATCTGAAATGACAAGGTCATCTTCGTCTGTTAAAGAATAGGCGAAAAGCTCCTGAAATTCCACATCTACTTCCAGTTTCAGTGGATCAAGACAGCGTGAACATTCCGAATTTGCTTCGGCTTGGACGTTTGCGGTGACCAAAATACCTTCGTGGACAGATTCGAGACGTCCGGTGATCACGATTTCACCACCGACTGGAATCGCAGCAATCGAGTTGTCGAGATCTTCGGGTGCTTCAAACTCGATGTCGATGCGACGCAAAGTTCCCGCTTTGTGCATCAGGTCGTGGACCGGGATTAGGTATGGGCTGGTCATCTTATGCCTTTGCCTTAAAGCCGCGAATTACCGCCGCTGGTACGTATTTGGTGATGTCTCCCCCAAGCGAGGCAACTTGCTTCACGAGGCTCGACGAGATGTGTGTGTTGGCTGGATCAGATGGCAGGAAAATTGTTTCGATGCCACTTAGGTCGCGGTTTACGCGAGCCATTGGAAGTTCGTACTCGATGTCGACACCGGTTCTAAATCCCTTAATCAAAACGCTGGCACCTAGTTCAGCGGCATAGTTTGTCAGCAATCCGCTTTCGAGTGAATCAACCGTCACGCGCCCCATGAGCCCGCGTTCGATCAGTGCATCGGTGACCATTTGCACACGCTCTGCGAGTGTGAAGAACGGTTGCTTGTTTGGGTTGTGAACTACGACAACTTGCAAACGTTCGACCACGTCAAGGGCGCGCTCGATGATGTCGAGGTGTCCGAGAGTGATTGGATCGAATGAGCCGGGGTAAACGGCAAGTTTGCTCATGTAACTAGGTTACCGAAGTTGCTACCCCTTGGCGATGTTGGCTTTTACCACTTCGTCCAGGCGTTCGAGGGTTTCAAAAAGCGCGCGGTGTTTTTCGAGTGTCGGATCTTGCTCGAGCACCTTGGCCGCGGCTTCGCGCATTCGGCTGATTAGGTCGGCGTCGTGAATTACTCGAAGCAATTTCAAACTCGAACGAGTGCCCGCCTGATTGGCTCCGAGAACATCGCCCTCACCTCGCAGTTCCAGGTCGATTTCGCTTAGACGGAATCCATCCAACGTGCTGGCTACCGCTCGCACGCGCTCCAACGCGAGCGAACCTTCTTCGGCTGTGGTCAGCAGCAGGCAGAGTCCAGCATGGCCGCCACGACCAACGCGACCGCGGAGTTGATGCAGCTGCGAAACACCAAAACGATCGGCGTCGAGCACCACCATTACCGTGGCGTTTGGAACGTCGACGCCAACTTCGATGACCGTGGTGGAGACTAGGACGTCAAGCTCCCGAGCACTAAAGCGAGCCATGACCGAAGCCTTGTCTTCACTTGACATGCGCCCGTGCAACAACCCGATACGAACATTTGCAAACACCGGCATAGCCGCGAGGTTCTTGGCAATGGTTTCGGCGGCTGCCATCGGAATCCCTGGCTCGCTCTCAACATCGTCGCCTTCTTCGATGGCGGTTTCATCGATGCGAGGACAAACCACGAAAGCCTGACGCCCGGCAGCAACTTCCTCGGCAATGCGAGCCCAGGTTCTTGCAACGAGCGGCGCCTGCTCAAAACGAACCACGTGGCTTTGAATCTCTTTGCGGCCAGCCGGTAGCTGATCAAGAGTTGAGATGTCGAGATCGCCGAAGACGGTTACGGCGACGGTTCGTGGAATTGGCGTTGCGGTCATGGTGAGCACGTGTGGCGGTTGTTTCCCCTTGAGTCGCAGGGTCTCACGTTGATCAACGCCGAAGCGGTGCTGCTCGTCGACCACGACCAAACCGAGGTCGTAGAACTCGACCTTCTCGCCGAGTAGCGCATGGGTTCCCACCACAATGCGAGCCTTGCCCGAAACAATTTGAAGGAGCGCTTGTTTGCGATCGGCAGTGTTTTGCTGACCAGTCAAGAGAGTCAGCCCGAGTTCTTTGGCAAGTTCTGGACCCAAAGTTTTGGCAATCGATTCGAAGTGTTGGGATGCCAAAACCTCGGTTGGTGCAAGCATCGCCGACTGCCCGAGGCTGTCGGCTACCGCAAGCATGGCACGCATCGCCACAAGTGTTTTTCCAGAACCAACTTCACCTTGAAGCAGACGATTCATTGGGTGAGCTTTTGCGAGATCTTCGAGGATCTCGTTGCCAACTTTGATCTGCCCATCGGTGAGCGTGAACGGCAACTTGGCATCGAAACGACTTAGCGTTCCGTCCTTAGCTGGAACGCGCGGGGTTGAATTCTGGTGAGCATTTTCGGCTCGTCGCTTGAGAAGACTCGACTGTAAAACGAAAGCCTCGTGAACCCGCAGGGTGTCTCTAGCCGCCTGCCATTCCTCTTTGATCTTCGGCTGATGGATCTTGTGTATCGCTTCGGTCAGGCTAAGGATTCCTTCCGAGGAAACAACTTCGGCTGGCAGTTCGTCTTCGAGCTCCCCCAAGGTGTCCAGAACCACTCCCATGGCTCTGGCGATAGCCCAGGTGGTTGCCGAAGACGACGCTGGGTAAATCGGAATCGGTAGGTCGGCCCAAGCTTTTGCAGCTTCGTCGGTTAGCTCTTCGGGAAACAGTTCGTAGTCGGGGTGAGCCAACTGCACTTTGCCGTTGAACATGGAAGTCTTGCCCGCGAATAGACCTCGAAGACCGGGCTTCAAGGTTTGCTGACGCCACCCTTGATTGAAGAAACTGAGGCTCATCGTGGCTTCGCCGTCGGTGATGCGCACCTCAAGTATCGAACCCTTTTTGCCGGTCATGAACCGCTCACGAACGTCCAGGATCTCGGCGACCACGGTTACTGCTTCACCAATCGGAAGCTGTGCAATCGGTGTCAACTCTCCCCTGGACGAATAGCGACGAGGATAGTGCTGAAGTAAATCGGAAACGGTTTTCAACCCCAAATGTTTCGCAAAAGACTTAGCCGTGCGATCGCCCAAAAGACGGTCTAACGGAAGTTCTGGCAAAAGCATGGTTCAATGCTAATCATGACCCGTATCATCGCAGGGCTAGCCGGCTCCCTAAAACTTGCCTCTCCAGCCAAAACCACCCGCCCAACCAGCGACCGAATTCGCGAAAGCATTTTCTCGCGTTTGGAAGCACGAGATCTTCTCGAAGGTGCTCGTGTGGTTGACCTTTACGCGGGAACCGGCGCACTAGCACTTGAAGCAGCTAGCCGCGGCGCAGCACTGGCGTGGATGGTTGAACGCGATGGCAAGGCAGCGGCCGTTTGTGTGACCAACCTAAAGTCGGTAGCAAAGGCATTACTCAAGGACGAGATTGAATTTGACGGCAAGGTAATCAACAAGTCGGTTTCAGCATTTTTGGCAAGCCCTGGCGTCACCGAGTTGAACCTCGTATTCATTGACCCTCCCTACGAGGTGGGTAATGCCGAAGTCGTTGAAAATCTTGAGGCTCTGAAACCCCTACTCAAGGACGCAACCATTGTGGTGGAACGTTCGAGTCGAACCGAAGTGCCAACCTGGCCGGCAGGCTACAACCTCGACGACACCAAGCCTTACGGCGATACCGTAACTTACTGGCTTTCGGCCTAGAGGTGGCGCTCAGGCGCTCCGGTGTAAACCTGCTGCGGGCGACCAATCTTGGTGCTTGGGTCTAGGTTTAGCTCGCGCCAGTTCGCAATCCAACCAGGCAGACGTCCTAGTGCGAATAGCACGGTGAACATGCGAGCTGGGAAGCCCATCGCCTTGTAGATCACACCGGTGTAGAAGTCCACGTTCGGGTAAAGCTTGCGCGATACGAAGTAGTCATCTGATAGTGCGGCTGCTTCTAGCTGCTTGGCAATGTCGAGTAGCGGATCGTTGATGCCCAACTCTGCAAGAACTTGGTCGGCAGTTGCCTTCACGATCTTGGCGCGCGGGTCGAAACTCTTGTAAACGCGGTGACCGAATCCCATCAAACGGATTCCGTCTTCCTTGTTCTTTACACGCTCAACATACTTCTGAACCGAGTCGCCCGATTCGTGAATGTAGTTCAACATGTCGAGGACGGCCTCGTTGGCGCCACCGTGCAGTGGACCGAAAAGTGCGTTAACACCAGCCGAGATTGACGCGAAAAGGTTTGCCTGGCTCGAGCCAACCAAACGCACGGTAGAGGTCGAGCAGTTCTGCTCGTGGTCTGCGTGCAAGGTAAACAGGGTGTCTAGAGCCTTCACGACCACAGGGTTCTGGGTGTATTCCTCAGCCATCGTGCCGAAGGTTAGGCGCAGGAAGTTTTCAACCAGCGAGAGCGAGTTGTCTGGGTAAAGCAACGCCTGACCCTGAGCGTTCTTGTGTGCGTAAGCAGCCAACACTGGCATCTTCGCAAGTAGGCGAATGGTCGAAAGTTCTACCTGCTCGATATCGGAAACGTTTAGCGAGTCCTGGTAGAAAGTCGACAGCGCAGAAACACCCGCTGCCATTACTGGCATCGGGTGAGCGTTGGTTGGCATTGCGTGGAAAAGGTTCTTCAGGTCCTCGTGAATCAGAGTGTGACGGCGAATGCGCTCGTCGAATTCTGCCGATTCTGCAGGAGTTGGAAGGTTACCGTAAATGATTAGGTAGGCAACGTCTAGGAAGCTCTTGGTGCCGGCTAGCTCTTCGATTGGATAGCCACGATAGCGAAGGATTCCCTGCTCACCGTCGATGTAGGTGATTGCCGAACGAGTCGACGCAGTGTTCACGAATCCCTGATCGAAGGCGTTCAATCCGGTGGCGGCGTGAAGCTTCGAAATGTCGATAGCGTCCGAGCCGTCTACGGCCGAAATGATTGGGAACTCGGCCGAGCCTCCCGGGTAATTAATCGTGACCTTGTTGTCGGACAACGTATCTCCTGTGTTTTTCTACTTCGCTAAGTTTATGGCTTCGCGAAGTCGTTTTGCGCCCTCGGTGATAGCCGAATCGGTGGCGGTGATTGAGAATCGAACGTATTCACTCGAACCCAAAGTGTAGAACTCCCCTGGTACAACAACGATACCCAATTCGGCCATGCGTTCGACCGTCTTCCAACAGTCTTCGCCGAGTGTTGCCCAGAGGTACAGACCAGCTTCGCTAGCTGCCACTTTGAAACCGTAGTCCACCACGGCAGCCAAAAGTTCTTCACGACGAGCACGGTAGATGGCCTTTTGTGCCGAAACGTGAGTTTCGTCTTTCAGCGCCGCAACCATCGCCTTTTGTGCTGGCTCCGGAGTGTTCAACCCCGAGTGCATACGCAAGTTCACGAGCCCCTTTATTAGCTCGCTGGAGCCTGCTGCAAAGGCTGCGCGGTAACCCGCCATGTTGCTCTGCTTCGAGAGTGAATAAACCGCCAAGACGCCGTCTGTGGAGTCTCCACAAACCTCAGGGTCGAGGATGCAAGGCGTGGTCTTGCCTTCCCACCGACCCCAACCCAGTTCGGCATAGCATTCGTCCGACGCAATCAGCGCACCAAGTTCACGCCCTCTGGCAACTGCCGCTGCCATTTCGGACTTCGAAAGCACACGGCCGTCTGGGTTACCTGGCGAATTCAACCAAACCAGTTTGGTATTTGCTGGCCACTTTGCAGGGTCATCCTCAGAAATAATCTCGGCGCCACATAGAGCCGCGCCAACCACATAGGCCGTATAGGCAACCGTCGGCTGAATGACCACATCGCCAGGCCCAAGGCCCATCAGGAGTGGAAGCCAGCTGATCAGTTCCTTCGAACCGATGGTTGGCATGACCTGAGTTACGTCGAGACCAACAACCCCGCGACGGCGTGCAAACCAGTCAACAACCGTCTGACGAAATTCCAGTGAACCAGCGGTTGATGGATAGCCAGGTGAGTTGGACGCCAAATCAAGGGCGTCCTGAATGATTTGCGGAGTTGGGTCAACCGGCGATCCAACCGAAAGGTCAACCTTGCCACCGGGATGCTCGGCAGCCTTAGCCGCGTAAGGCTTCAGGCTCTCCCAAGGGTATTCCGGCAGTCGATCGAACACGACAGTAACTAAATCTGCGGTGGTAGTGCGGTAATTACCGCGTGGTCACCAGGGATCTTGCCCATTTTGGCAGCACCACCAGGCGAACCTACGGTTTCAAAGAATTCGACGTTTGCCTTGTAGTAGTCGGCCCACTGCGATGGTAGGTCGTCCTCGTAATAAATGGCCTCAACCGGACAAACTGGCTCGCAGGCACCGCAGTCCACGCACTCGTCTGGGTGGATGTAAAGCATGCGGTCGCCTTCATAGATGCAGTCGACTGGGCACTCTTCAATACAGGCTTTGTCTTTCACATCCACACATGGCAGAGCGATTACGTAAGTCACTGTTTCTCCTTTGGGACTTTTAACAAATTTTAACGGTGGCCGGAAGCGTTCTTACGCCAAACACCTGGACGAATTCGCGGGAACAGAATAACCAGAGCACAAAGACCCAGCGATCCGAAGACCCACCAGTTTCCAAGCTCGTTGGCCACAATCGCAACCGAACCGCCACCCTGACGTTGGGATAGCCAAATCAAAGTTCCCCATAGCGACAGGGTCATTAGGTAGAGGGCTCCACGCGAGTTGCGTAGTAGTCGTAGCGAAATGGCCAGCGCAAAGGTCATTCCAAGTGCAATCCAAAGACCAAATGGCCAGTGCTGACTGTTCGAGGCTCGAATACCGTGAATCATGGTTCCTACCAGGCCGACGATTACACCAAGCGGCAGCGACCAAATGGCAATTAGCGCGGGTTTCAACCAGCGCATCGGACGAATCGAGGCACGGCGTAGGCCCTCCTGCTCCTCATAGCGAACATCTTTTCCAGCGGCTATTGAATATGTTTCGGCACCAACTGAAACCTGACTGGCGTGAGCCGAAAGCGCTTCCTTCTTAGTCATTGCAGTCTTTGCAGTACCAATCAAGATGTCGGCGCGCTCGCCCTTTTCGGCGATAGTCCAAAACTCTGGTGCCTTGCGGCTATTTTCTTTGGCAATTCGACGAAGTGCCATGGCTGTGCCTTCGTGTGCCATCTTGTGATCCGGGTGACCGAAGCCGCCCTTGCGGTTATAGGTAACCACAGCATCCGGCTTGAAGTCTTTGATGGTCATGTAAATGTCATCGGCAATAACAGCCACGTTCACGGCCGAAAGCGACATTTCGTCGAGGTTCTTGACCTTGGTTGGCTTTCCGAACGCATTCAAGCGGAAGCCCGAGTCGAGGTAGGCACGTGTGCCGGCAAATTTGAAGTGCTGCACACCTAAAGCTGCCAGGGCATTGCGCAGTTCACCAGCACGGAATGCACCCATTGATGGCAGGTTTCCATCCAAAGACTTGAGTTCTTCAAGCTTCATGCGACCTCGTTCACCACGGGTCAGCGTCAGCACCATAACCTCTGCACCAGAGTTCACAGCGTTAGCGATAACGTGGCCGGTAAATAGGCTTTCGTCATCAGGGTGCGCGTGAACAACCAGTAGTCGCTTGGGTGTGAAGGTTGCCTTTGCCATAACTACAACCTTAGCGAAATGACCGAAAAAGACTTGCCAACTTAGGTAACCCTAAGTAGAGTGATTTTTAGTTAGGGTTACCTAAGTTGTTCAAAGGATTCAAATGTTCGCAAACTTCATGATCGGTCTACGCGAAGGCCTCGAAGGCGCACTCATCATCGGAATCCTGATCGCTTATCTCAAGAAAACCGAGCGCATGAACCACGTGCCGAAGATTGTTTTCGGCGTGGTCGCGGCACTGTTAACCGCAATCTTGGCCGGCCTTGGTCTCTCAGCAATCGACGAACACGCATCCGAGCAAGTTGAAATCACCATCACGGGAATCACTTCCCTACTGGCAGTCATCTTCGTAACCTGGATGGTTTTCTGGATGGCGAAAACCGCACGACACCTAAACAAAGAACTTCAAACCAAAGTAGACCAGGCACTCGAAACTAGCGGTGCAGCACTATTCGCAATCGCTTACCTAACCGTGGTTCGCGAAGGCGTTGAAACATCGATCTTCCTTTGGACTGCAGCCAAGACCACCGGTGAAGGACAATTCGCCTGGCTCGGCGCAACTGCAGGCCTACTTGCAGCCGCCATACTCGGCTACTGGATCTACAAGGGAATGCTTAAGATCAACCTCGGACGCTTCTTCAAATACACCGGAAGCTACCTGTTGGCTCTAACCGCTGGCATCCTGGAATACGCAATTGGCGAATTCACCGAACTCGGCTGGATTCCAGAAACCAACACGGCGTTCGACCTAAGCTTCATCACCCCTGAAGGCTCGCCACAGCTGACCTTCCTAGAAGCTGCCATCGCCTACAACCCTGCCCCATCAATGATTCAGGCAGCGGCTTGGTTCACCTTCCTGATCATCAGCCTCACCATGTACCTCCGTCAGTACCGCTTACCTTGGGCTGGCAAAAAGTAAATTCTTATAAAAGTAATCCCGCACCTCGAAAGAAGTGCGGGATTACTTTTAGAACCTGATTAGTCCTTCTTCGAAGCGTTCTTACGAGCCGAAACCATGCGAGCACGGATGTTCGGGTCGAGCTCAACCTTGCGGATTCGAACGGCTTCAGGAGTAACCTCAACACACTCGTCTTCACGAGCGAACTCTAGGCACTCTTCGAGGCTTAGCTTCTTTGGCGGGGTTAGCGACTGGAATTCATCCGAAGAAGCGGCACGCATGTTGGTGAGCTTCTTTTCCTTGGTGATGTTGACTTCCATGTCATCGGCACGAGAGTTCTCGCCCACGACCATACCGCCGTAAACCTCGGTGGTTGGCTCAACGAAGAACGAACCGCGCTCCTGCAGAGCGATCATTGCGAACGGAGTTGCAACACCGGCACGGTCGGCAACCATCGAACCATTCTGACGGGTGACGATTTCGCCAGCCCAAGGCTCATAGCCGGCCGAGATGGCGTTGGCGATACCGGTTCCCTTGGTGGTGGTTAGGAACTCGGTGCGGAAACCGATTAGACCACGCGAAGGAACTAGGAACTCCATGCGAGTCCAGCCAGCGGCGTTGTTCTGCATGTTCTTCATGCGACCCTTACGGGCAGCCATTAGCTGGGTGATCGAACCTAGGAATTCTTCAGGCACGTCGATGGTGATGTCTTCAACAGGCTCGTGAAGCTTGCCGTCCACGCGCTTGGTAACTACCTGTGGCTTACCAACGGTTAGCTCGTAGCCTTCGCGACGCATCTGCTCAACCAGGATGGCAAGAGCAAGCTCGCCACGACCCTGAACTTCCCAAGCGTCAGGACGCTCGGTAGGAAGAACCTTGATCGATACGTTACCGATAAGTTCCTTGTCCAAACGATCCTTCACCAAACGTGCGGTGACCTTGGCGCCCTTTACGCGACCTGCCATTGGCGAGGTGTTGATACCGATGGTCATCGAAATGGCTGGGTCGTCAACGGTGATCATTGGCAATGGTCGAACATCGTTCGGGTCTGCCAAAGTTTCACCGATGGTGATGTCTTCAATACCGGCAACTGCGACGATGTCGCCAGGACCAGCTTCTTCTGCTGGGAAGCGTTCAAGGGCCTTGGTCTTTAGAAGTTCGGTCACCTTCACGTTCTGAGTGGTGCCATCCTGGCGAACCCAAGCTACCTGCTGGCCCTTCTTCAACTTGCCGTTGAAGATACGAAGAAGCGCTAGACGGCCAAGGAATGGGCTGGCGTCAAGGTTGGTTACGTGAGCCTGAAGCGGAGCTTCGTCGTCGTAGGTTGGCGCTGGGATGTACTTCATGATTGCGCCGAAAAGCGGCTCAAGGTCTTCACCCTCAGGCAGAGTGCCATCGGCAGGCTTGTTTAGCGAAGCGATTCCGGCGCGGCCCGATGCGTAGATAATTGGCAACTCAAGGATGCCGTCGATGTCTAGATCAGGAACGGTGTCGTGAAGGTCTGAGGCAAGACCTAGAAGAAGGTCGTGGGTCTCTTCAACAACTTCGTCGATACGTGCGTCGGCACGGTCGGTCTTGTTAACCAAAAGGATTACCGGAAGCTTCGACTCGAGTGCCTTGCGAAGCACGAAACGGGTCTGAGGCAGCGGACCTTCCGAAGCGTCAACTAGAAGCACAACGCCGTCAACCATCGAAAGACCGCGCTCAACCTCACCACCGAAGTCGGCGTGACCAGGGGTGTCGATTACGTTGATGGTGATTTCCTGACCACCAGAGTGCTCACCCTTGTAGGCGATGGCAGTGTTCTTGGCAAGGATAGTAATACCCTTTTCGCGCTCAAGGTCGCCCGAGTCCATTACTCGCTCGTTCACATCGCCGTGGCTAGCAAACGATCCGGTCTGTCGGAGCATTGCATCTACTAGCGTGGTCTTGCCGTGGTCTACGTGAGCAACGATGGCTACGTTTCTAAGTTCTTCGCGTTTGGCCTGAGCCATGGGGATCATCCTTGAGATTTGGGCGCGCCAAAATGGTTGCGCGGAAAAGTCGGTAGGTTCAGTCTACCTTGCAGCAGACGTTATTTGTCGGCTGAAACGTGCCAGGTCCAATAACCCCAGGTTGAGTTCGAGCCAAACGGATCGGCCGCAAAACCCTGAATGCGGTTGTTATAGACCAACAAGGTTGGCAGTTGGTAGAGCGGAACGCCGTAACCAATGTCGAATAATTGCTTATCCAGTGACTGTAGCTTCGCGCCCAGTTCCTTCGCGCTTGCCGAAAGCACGTCATTGGATAGGGTTTCGAAGGTGCCCTGCGGCATGTGTGCTGGGCCGCTTACCAATTGCTGAACGCTTCCAGCACCAACTCCGAGCAGAGGAAGTGGTCCAAGATAAACCTCGTAGTTCCCGAGAGCCAGCTGCTGCGAAGGGTCTGAACTCGACACGTTCGACAGACGGAATCCCGAAGTAGCCGCGTGGTCGGCAAGTAAGGTCCACTCGGCAACTGCCGAAGGGTTGTCTGAGTCGAACAAAACTCGCAACGTAGGTTTTCTTGGGAATTTGAGGCCAGCGATCAGCTCGCTACTCTTTTCCGAATCTTGAAGAATGTAGTTCGCACTACCGTTCGAACCAACCACAGCGGAATAATTCTTGGACCCTGCCGAATAAACGAATGAGTCGGACTTGGCAACGGTTTGCGTCATCGAAGCAAAGTCAACCGCGCGCGCCTTGGGAACGATGTTCATAAAGGCTTGGCGCAGTGTCAGTGCAGTCTTTGGGTCTTTATAGGTTGAATCGGCTAGGTTACCGATGGCAAGGTTCACCACGAATTGCTCGGAGAGCGAACTTCCAGGTGCCAGAACAGTGACCTTCTTGGTACTCAAAGCCTGGGCTTGGGTTACAAGGTCTGATTGCGGTTCGTTCAGGGAAACCTGAGGAGCAATTAGATCAACCGAGCCCGAGTTCATTGCTTTTAGCGCACTGGCGTTGTCGGCAAACAGTTTCAGATTGACAGTTTCCGCGATGCCCGAGTGAAGACCACCGAAGTCTCGTGCTGCCTTGAGAACGACCTGTTCTTTAGAAAGTGCTGTGACGGCGTATGCGCCTGTGGTTACGAAATCTTCCACCGACGAATTCGCTGTGAAGGAATCAGAATATGCCAGGGCTAGCTTTGCGATTTGATCCTCATTGCCACTTTCGATGGCTTTTAGAACTCCCGCACGAACCGCGGCCACGTTTCCGCCGATGCCCGCCGATTTGCCAACGATGTGTGCTGGAACGGCAACATTCAGAATGGTTTTCCAGTCGGCAATCGGTTGATCAAACTGCAGAGTTAGCGAGGTGTCCCCCGCGTTTGGGGTGCCAACAATTTTGGCTTCCGAAAGACTAGAACCGAAGTGAACCGAGTTGAACTGGACGACCTTTGCGGCGGTGACCGCGAGCGCTAGGTCGGTTGCATCCAGCTTCGAGCCATCGCTCCAAACGGCCGACTTTCCGAACTTATAGGTGAGCGTGAACGGGCTTTGCTTGGTTACTTCAACTGTTCCATAGTTCTTGTTGGCAACCAGTTCGCCGTTCTTATCCACCTCGTAAAAACGCTGGGTAGTGAGCACCGAGAGGTCGGATGCGATTTTGCTCGAAGTCGAGGCTAGGACGTCTGGGTTAAGTGTGTTGATTTCTCCAACTTCGGCGATGGTCACATGCGAATTTGGCACAACCGAGTCACCGGCAGAACAAGCCGTTAGTGACAGTGCCGCGAAGCTTGCCACGGCAGCAATCGAAATAAGACGCTTCAAAACTCTCCAAACGAAATCTCTGGGTCAAGGTTACCCTAGCCAACCTGTGAGAAGCCTTAGTGGAGAATGGAACCATGTGGGAACTGTTTGTGATTGGCTTCATGGCTGGGTTGGCATTAGCCATTCCGGTTGGTCCAATGGCAATCATGCTGATTAACACCACAATTTCTCGCGGACTACGTCACGGCGTGGTTGGTGCTCTAGGCATGGCTTCGGTGGACGCAACATATGCGCTGGCAGTTTTCGTGATTGGTGGTCTCATTGCCGCTGCCCTGGCTTCACTCAAGTTGGTGTTCAGCTTGGTTGGTGCCGCAATCCTGCTAGCCCTAGGCATACAGACCGCCTACAAGAACCTAAAGTTGCTGCGAAGCGCTGCAAACCTAGGCGGAAAGATCGCCGAAGCCGGTTCGGTTGGTAAGACTTTCGGAACCTTTGTTGCCGCTACCGTCGTGAACGCACCGACCGCGCTCTACTTTTTGGCTATCGCACCGAATGTGGCCAACATGGGTTACTCAATCAATTTCGCCAATGTCAGCATCTTCGTAGTTTCGGTCTTTGTTGGCTCACTGATTTGGCAAGAAGGATTGGTGTTTACCGGCCTTGCCATTCGAGGTATCACCACGAACCGTTTCCGAGCCTGGATTGGCTTTGTGGGCGGAATCCTGATTGTTGCACTAGCTATTTCCATCGGAGTTAGAGCATTTTGATCGAGAAGCGTCGCATAGATTTTGAGCTTTGGTTAATTTTTGGTCTGAGCCTCGGTAAGTCAGCAATCTACTCGATGCTTGCATTCCTTTCGGCCGTAACTGCCCCTAAAGGTCTAGCCGGCTCTTCAACCACTATCAACGAAAGCGTTGACCCGCGCGACTGGTTGGATTTCAGTTACCAACTCTTCGGGCAGGTGTTCCAGTTAGTACCAGTGGCACTCGTCCTATATTTCTTGGGTCAAGGTGCGCTTTCAAAAGTCGGCATTATTCGCGAGAAACTTGCCAAGCAACTTGGGGCAGGGTTGTTGTTCGCAGCTGTCATCGGCATTCCGGGGCTCGGGCTTTACCTGATCAGTCGGGCAGCTGGTTATGCGGTGAAGGTAGTCCCAGCCGATGTGAACGCCTACTGGTGGACCACTCCAATGCTGCTACTAAGCGCAGTCACCGCTAGTGTGCTCGAAGAAACCATCATGATCGGATACCTGTTCCACCGACTCCGCGAGCGCGGTGTGAGCGACACCAAGATCATTTGGATAAGCGCGTTTATTCGAGGCAGCTACCACCTCTACCAAGGCATTGGTGGCTTTGTAGGCAACATTGTGATGGGTGCTGTGTTCGGCTATTGGTACCGCAAAACCGGCAAACTCATGCCGTTATTGGCAGCACATTTCCTTCTCGATGCCGTCATCTTTGTTGGATACGTCTGGGCTAGTACCTGGTTGCCCCTAAACTAGAAACACTTAACTCTTTGCAGGGAAAGCCGGTGAGAATCCGGCGCTGACCCGCAACCGTAAGTGCTCACGCATAAGTCGGATTGCCTGCCCAGAGCCAGTACTCCATAAAAACCGTCGAGGACTACGGTTCGGAAACAGTAAGGGCAGTAGCCCTGCCGTCTTCGTTTCGTGCGCCTCCTAACCGAAACGATTTGACTTGAACCTAAAGCTAGTATTCGCAGCTGCCTCACTGACCCTCACCCTTGCCGGATGCACCGGCAATCAAACGCACGTGATTGAAGACCCAGCATCGTGGACCACTGGGGTATGCACTAAAGAGCAGCCTGGCGTAACGCTTTCCATCGATTTCAAAGGTCAGGTAACCACCCGCTGCGCGCTGAACTTTGACGGCAATGGCTGGGATCTATTCCAGAAGGTCGGATTTTCGGTAAAGGGAACCGCGAAGTACCCAACCGCTTTCGCCTGCCAGATCAACGATGAACCTAAGGAAGCCAAGTGCGACGACTCAGACATGTCTGGAGCCTACTGGGGCTACTACGTAGCAACCGACGGCCACTGGGACTACGCCACAACCGGTGCATCTGATCACCACGCAACCTGTGGCGAGAGTGAAGGTTGGGTTTACATGGAAACCGAAAAGACTGAAAGCAACCTACCTGCACCAACCGCCTACGCCTGTAAGTAATTCAGGTGAAGCTGAGCAAGACGCGAATCGCAGTCCAGTTCCTCTGGATGGCGCTGTTTGTCGTCTTGGTTCGCCTCGCACTTCAACTACTCTTTGGTGATCGCTCACCTGAAAACATCACGAGCCACATCCTAAGCAGCCTGAGCTTGGCTGGTTGGGTGCTGGCCTTTGGTGTTCTCAACCTCGTAGTCGATTTCAAGAAACTTTTTTCAAAGTCGCCAACGCTTTTCAGAAACTTCACTTCGGCTCTGAGCATCGCACTCGCACTGGTTCCAGCCATGGCCGCTACCGCCTTTCGGGTTAGAAATGCCGCACGTCTGCGCACTCATCGTCGCGGCTTTCAGTTGGTTCGCTCGATTGCCGTGCCAGTTCTTTCAAGCGCGATTGATCAGGCACTCAATTTGGCTGATTCGATGGAAGCTCGGAGCACTACTCAAAACCCTGTCAGCGAAATCAATCTGCGAAACATATCGTTCAATTACGAGGCCGACAAGCCAATCTTGAATTCGATTGACTTCAAGGCTGAACCAGGTTCAATCACGGTTGTGCATGGAAACACCGGTTGCGGCAAAAGTACTTTGCTCAAGGTGCTCCACTCAAAAACCCCTGGTTCGGCAATGGTTGGTCAGTTTCCTAGGGACACCTTTGTTGCCGACAACGTATTCGATGAACTCGCCTTTGCGCCAAGACAGCAAGACAAAACCAGCGACGAAATACGCACCCTCGTTGGAAAGCTAGTCACCAAATTTGATTTGACCCCTACCGATAGTTTGCTCGAGCTCTCGGCTGGGTGGCAGCAGCGCGTTGCAATTGCCGCAGCGCTTGCCAGCGGATCGAAAGTAATTCTGCTTGATGAACCTTTTTCAGCTCTTGACCAAGCAGGATCAACTCTTCTCGTAGACACATTGGAAAAACTAAAGACAGCTGGTGTGACAATTGTGATTGCCGAGCATCGAACCTTCGAATTACTCCAGTTAGCAGACCAGTTCTTGCAACTTTCCAATGGAAACCTCACGGCTAAGAAACCTAGACCCGTGAAACTCGTTTCCCCAACACCAACCAAAGGCGCTGTGCGAGTTTTGCTCGGAGCCAATGGGAGCGGTAAAACTACTTTCTTGAATCAACAGGCTCAAACCAGAGGCGTTTTGGTACCTCAACCAGCCAGCGACCTGCTTTTCCTCGATACCGTAGCGGCTGAATTGAGTCAGTCCGACAAAGACGCAAAAGTTGGCGATGGAACAACCCAGAGTTTGTTCAGCTCTTTTGTTGCGAGCTTCGACGAATCACAAAATCCTCGCGATCTCTCCGAAGGGCAGAAACTTGCCCTAGCCATCAGCATCCAACTCGCAAGGCAAACCGAGCTTCTAATGCTGGATGAACCAACCCTCGGTTTCGATCTTGCCAGTCGCCAAAACTTGGTTAATCAGCTTTCACGTATTGCTGAGATGGGAGTTGAGGTTCTGGTTGCAACTCACGATCAAGAGTTTGCCGTGGCCATCGCTAGCGAAACAATTGCCATCGAACGGGCGGTGGAACTTGCTAAACAATAGACGCATTGCACTGTTGGGCGTGCTGGCGGCAGTCAACAGCATCGTTCGACTCATGGGGGTTGGCATCGCAGGAATGGAAACAGCATTCGCGCTGATCATCATTTCTGGTTTCGTTTTTGGTGCAAGTTTTGGAGCGATGCTGGGAACAATCAGCATTTTGGCGAGTGCGCTAATTAGTGGCGGCGTCGGCCCTTGGTTACCTTTTCAACTTCTAGCTGCCGCCATCGTTGGATTTGGTGCTGGCTTTATCCCCAGAAGGTTTTATCTGATTGGCATGAGCGTCTACGCCGTGATTTCGTCCTACGTTTACGGAGCCTTGATGACCTTTTGGACGTGGCCGCTGTTCACAGGTGCGAACTCGTCTCTTTCGGCTATCGAGAACGGAAGCCTTGTCGAGAACCTTTGGCGGTTTGTTCAGTTCGAATTCGTAACCGGAGGACTACTTTGGGATACCGGACGCGCGATCACCACAACGACGCTAATCCTGCTCATAGGAAAAGCCCTGGTAACCATCCTCGAGAGGGCGGCCACCAGGGCTGACTTCGCTAAAGCTTAGGCTACCGAAGGTAGTGCGGCTAGAACTCCGGTTAGAGCAGCTGCGTAAGCGAACAGGCTTAGGTTTGCCTTCCAGGTGTACTTGAACTCACCGCGAACGATGTGCATGATTGCAGCGACAACCATGGTTAGCGCTAGACCGGCAGCGGCTAGTACGCCCCAGATTGCAGCCCACTTGAAACCAAGGAACTGGTCGGCTGCTGGAGCCAAGATGATGCCGGCAACACCAGCAAGTTCTAGAAGAGCAATTAGACGAACTAGGAATGCTGGGATTTCCTTAACCCAAACAAGACCAGCACCAGCGATAACTTCGATGCTTGCGGTTAGCTTGAACTTTCCAGCCTTACCAAGACCTAGAACTAGTGGAACAACTAGTGCCCAACCGATGATTTGTAGAACGATGTGCATGATTCTCTTTCCTTGTGTTTGATGCTTAGGAGGTTTACGATAGTAAGTAAAGCACGGGTTTACTAAATAAGTCAAGTAGCCCTTTACTAAATGACGGGAGTGTCGCATGGAAGTCAAAGCGCTATGTGAACGCGAGACCGATGGCTGGTCGGTAGAGATCCCAGAATTCAAGAACCTCCACCTCAGCGCCAAGCGTCTCGACAAGGTCGAGGCAATGGTTAAAGAAGCTGCCAAGAACTACGGAATCACCGACAGCTGCGACGTGGTCATCAAAGTCATCGCGAGCATGCCCGGCATCATTTGCGACATGGAATCAGCGCAAGAGAAGATGAAGCAGGCTGCCAAACTGCAAGAAGAAGCTTCGCAGGAAATTCGTGAAGTTGTGAAGAAAATGCGCGACCAGGGTCTAACCATGCGCGACATTGCCGTGCTACTTGGTGTCACCCCTCAGCGCGTTGCCCAGCTGGCACCCTGCGACTAATCTGCCTTTTCAGCCGGGGATTTTGCGTAAATCGCAATAAAGTCACGCTCGCTCGGTAACCAAAAACGTTCCGGAGACCTAGTGCTCGCAGAATCCAACTTCCTACCGCCCTTGTAAGGCCCATAAAGGAATCCATTGGCATAAGCCGAGTTCATGTCCAACAGGATTGCGCGCTGAGCTCCCGCACGAACCAAGACATCGCCAAGTGACTTTGCACTCATGGCAGCCCCGATCACATAAACCATGGAGCCGTCAGGGCGCACCCCAATAGCCGACCGCCAAACCAGGTTCTTACCTGAGCCAACACCTTGCCAAACCCAACCCCACTTTGACTGGTCTTCGCTCTCAACCTGGTTGACTCCCCCGTCAACGATGAGTTCCATATTCTGGCGAACCGACTGCACCGATCCGGTAACCGTATCTCGACCCCACTTCACAACGTCGAAGGAACCGTCGTTAAATGTGACCAAAGACGCCTTGCCCTTAACCAAGCGACGATAGGTAACACCTTGGAACTGATAGCCACCCTGGCTGTCTCGCATCAAGAATCCGCCGTTTAGACCAGCCACATAGAACTTCTTCAAACGCGATGGAACCTGGCCAGAACGATTATCCAAGCCAGACACCTCCGGAACTTTCATGCCAGGAACCTGCTGGAATGCAAGCAGCCTTGGGTCAAACCAAGTGATAGTAGCCCAGTAACTGGTGTGCACGTTGTCTGGACGAATACGCGCCCGCCAAATCGCTGTGTTGCCATTCACCAAAATCTTGGTCGGTTGCCAAACTCCTTCGCCAGACATTGGAGTAACCGGCGAAACCACACGATCCGGAATGGCACTCGGCGAAAGAGCCACACCCCATGACGCATTGTTCGCAACCGTTGCAGGCAAAAGGTCGTTCATTTTCGCCAACTCATTCGAGTCGTCGGCGTTTGGCCCCGAAGTAGGTTCGCCGCCCACCTTGGGCGGATTCAAATAGGTGTAGTAAACGTCTTCGGCAAAGGCCACCACGACACCAAAACCGGACTCTCGCAAGACAGTTGCCGAAGCCGTAAGGAAGTCCTCTTGCTTGCGAACTACGCGGTCCAAGGTGAGTGAGCTGACAAAAACCCCAAAGATAACCGTGACCGAAAGCACGAAAATACCTATTCGACGAAGCTCGCGCCTGCCCTTGGTTTGATACTGCTCCACGGTGTAGTGCGGAGCCCCGCCAAGACGATGAGCAGCCGCCATTGCCGAATGGAAGTATTCACGAAGCAACGCGGATTCGCGACGATTGAACTGAGGGTAAACATAACCTTCAAGAAATTCGGTGAGTTCTTCGACTCGCATCGATGCCAGTTCGCGTTGACCGACTGGATTACTTTCCATCACCTTTTGGATCGCTGAGCGAAACCAAACTTTGAGTTCTAACCCAAGTTTGGCTTCCGGCACATACTCAATCCAATAGGTAAACCAAGGGCCCACAGTCCCCGGTAATTTGATTTGACGCCTGCTCACTATCTCCCAAGTTTAGTTATCAGCGAGACTGAGACGGGTGAGCGAAATACCCATCGCCATAAGATCCAATGACCTCACTGACTACGATTTGATACCCCAGATACCACTTCTTGTAGTTCTCTTTGGCCACCAAATGCTCAGGATATCGCGAGAGCTGCTTCACCGAATCCATGCCGTCGAAGTAGTAGATCGAGTTACGCGATTTACCGTCATCCGATACCCAGCGATCGACGCCAATAAATCCGGGTAATCCCTTAGCAAACTCGTCTATGCGACCGTCCAGCTCATGAAACTCGTCGTCATAAACACCAGGACTAAAAATGAATGAGCAGCTAATCACTTGAATACCTTCTCGAAAATGATGTACTCCGAAAGCGAAGCCACTTTGTTGTAAAGCTTCTGAGCGGACTCGTTCTTACGCTGCGTCTGCCAATACAAACGCGATGCACCAGAAGCTAGAGCAAAGTCAGCACAACCTTGAATTAAAAACTCACCAACACCCTGACTACGTGCGGCTGGCGACACAAAAAGATCCTCCAAATACAGATCCGGCTTTTCCAACCAAGTGGTATTCGTAAACCAGCAGTGAGCGAAGCCAACCACTTCCCCATCCAGTTCGGCAACAAACCCCTGCAACCCGTAGCCGTTGAAAAACCGACTCCAAGTCAGTTCGGTTTGCTCAAGTGAGAGTTCCTGCTCATAAAACTCAAGGTACCCAGCCCAAAGCCCATCCCAAGCCGAACGATCAGACTCGCGTATTTCACGAAACTCCATTTAGAAAGCGAGCTCCGAAGTTGAGATTGTTCGAGTGAAACGACCTGGTAACTCGGTCGCATAGAAACCATCGTTGAATTCGTTCACAATCACCGCCGCATCCACGGTGTGGCCATTCCAGTCGTATCCGGTGGTGGTGTGAGCGTCACCGAGGATGGTCACGTCATAGCCTCGCTCCTGCGCCGAGTGCGTGGTGTGACGCACACAGTTGTTGGTCTGCATTCCAGTAATCACAACATGGCCAACATTCAAGTCGGCAAGAACTTCTTCAAGGTTCGTAGCCTCAAACGAACTGCGGTAAGTCTTACGAACCTTAGCTTCGCCATCAGCAGGCACTAACTGCGAAACAATCTGCCACCCATCGCTATTCAATGGCATTTCTTCATCGGAGTGCTGCACCCAGATAACAGGAACACCCGCGTCACGGGCCTTGTCTAAAGCCACATTGATATTCTTCAAAACGCTTTCGAGGTTATATGCACCTTCAACCACATTGTTTTGAACATCGATCACAAGAAGTGCCGTCTTACCGCGGCCAACCAAAGAACTCATAACTGAATGCTACTCAACCATTAGGTAAACCTAAGTTTGAAAATTCCTTGATTGTGGTGAACTGTACAAACAAACCGAAGGATGAGCATGATTACTCAAACCGCAGCAGTAGAAATCGAACGCCCAGCTAGATACGGCAAACAACTTGCTTCTCACATGGGAAACAAGTTGCCCACTGAAGAAATCCCAGGCGGCTGGAGACTAACCTTCGAGATTGGTGAGGCAACTCTGGTTGCAAACGACACCCATTTAGTAATGACCAGCACCGCCGAAAACTTGGACGACTTACAAAAGATTCAATACGCGTTGGTAAAACACTTGATCAAATTTGCTACAAAACTGGGTGAGCTCGACATCACCTGGCAGTAGCAGGAAATGAAAAAGCCCCCGATTTCTCGGGGGCTTTTTCCATATGGGATTTTCTTGTGGAGATGGGGGGAATTGAACCCCCGTCCAGAACAAAGATTCTGATTCTTCTACGGGTGTAGTTTCAGTATCGCTTTACTCGGTCCTGGTCATACCCTGAAACAAGTTGACCAACGAACCCAGCCTGAGTAAAAGTCCCGCGAAGCCCTAAGGCGTAACTAAGCAGCAAGATCTCTAGATAACGCCAGGACCCGGAACGAGATCACATCCGGACTGACGGACTTCAGGCTAGGTGCGCTTAGGCAGCTAGGGCGAAGTCGGCGCGCTTTGCATTGGCACCTATAGTTTGCAGAGGGCGTTTACGAGATAACCCTGCATCCTCGACCCGCTTCATTCAGGCACTGGTGCCCTGTCGAAACCGATCATCCCCATATGTAGTTTTCAAAACGTTGATTGCTCAACTACTCAAGAATAAGGCACTAGTCAGACATTTAGGCTGTGAGTTCCCTTAGAACTACCAGTCTTTGCCTTTGGAAGACATTGCTCTGTCGGCTTCGCGCTTGTCTTGCGCTTCCTTCAGTGCGTGACGCTTGTCGTAATCTTTCTTACCGCGGGCAATCGCGATTTCTACCTTCGCGCGGCCGTCCTTGAAATAAAGTTTGAGCGGAACAATGGTGTAGCCAGACTCTTTGATCTTCTGAATCAGCTTGTTGATCTCGTGACGGTTCAGCAGCAGCTTGCGCTTGCGACGGCTGGAATGGTTGTTCCAGGTGCCTTCGGTGTATTCAGGAATGTGCACGTTCTCAAGCCAAGCTTCGTTGCCATCGACCGCGGCATAGCCATCGATTAGGGAAGCGTGACCGGCACGCAACGACTTCACTTCGGTTCCGGTGAGAACTAGGCCAGCCTCAAAGGTTTCTTCAATGTGGTAGTCGTGGCGTGCTTTGCGATTGCTGGCAACCAGCTTTTCGCCTTTTTCCCTAGGCACGATTCACTCCAATGTCTTGACCAAGGTGGTCAGCCCTACAGTTTAGCAACGCGGGGTGCGCGTTTACTAGGCGCGCAGATATCGCTTGATAGCGATGATTGAGGCGAAGGCTGCCAAGACAACGCCTATGCCGAACAGTATTGGCGTGAGGACCAGACCGGTTGATAGTCCAACGAAGTTGGTGAATGGCAAAGCCTGTGCGAGATAACCCTGAATGAAGAACTGGACGATCGCAAGCACGGCACCGCCAGCAAAGAGCGAACCAATAGCCGCAGCCACAACTCCTTCGATGACGAACGGAAGTTGGATATAGAAGTTCGATGCGCCAACCAAGCGCATGATTCCGAGCTCACGTCTGCGCGAGTAGGCCGACTGACGAATGGTGGTTGAGATCAAGAGAATTGCCGAGAACAGCATCACTGCTGCGATACCGACAGCCGCAAGACTGGCTGCATTCAGGATGCTGAAGATTTGGTCGAGGTACGAACGCTGATCGCGAACCTCTTCCACCCCGGCCACGCCAGAGAAACTCTGAGTGATGATTGGTCCATCTTTAGGGTCTTTTAGTTTGACCCAGAAGGTTTCATTGAGTTGGTCGGCGGTTACGTATTTGGTGATGGTGTTGCTGGCGAACTCTTCCTTGAACTGCGAATAGGCCTCGTCGTGGTTTAGGAAGAAGTACTTCTCCACATATGGTGCCAGCGTTGCATCCTTGAGCTTGGCTTCGATGGCGTTCTTCACGTCGGCTGAAGCTTCACCCTGCGGGCAAGCTTCGGCTGGCGAGTAGGCAGAACACAGGTAGACGGCTACCTGAGCGCGGTCGTACCAGTAGTTCTTCATCTGGCCGATCTGAAGCTGAAGTAGAGCAGCCGTGCCAACGAAGGTAAGCGAAAGGAAGGTAACCAGGACGATTGAAACAACCATGCTCAGGTTGCGCTTTAGACCCTGACCTACTTCACCGAAAATGTAACCGAGTTTCATCGTGCTTCCTCGGCAGTCTCGTAACCAACGCCACGGCTGTCACTGACGATTTGGCCATCCTTCAGAACAACAACTCGTCGCTTCAATCGGTCAACGATTCCGCGGTCGTGGGTGGCCATAACGATAGTGGTTCCGGCAGCACTAATGCGCTCAAGGAGATTCACGATCTCCTGGCTGGTTGCCGGGTCTAGGTTTCCGGTTGGTTCGTCGGCAAGAAGAAGCTGAGGCTTGTTTACGATTGCTCGAGCCAAAGCAACACGCTGCTGCTCACCTCCGGAAAGTTCGTTTGGGTAGCGTTCCATCTTGCCGTCCAAGCCAACCAACTTGAGAACAGCTGGAACCGCTTCGGCGATGAACGCCGGAGACTTGCCAATAACTTCGAGGCAAAACGCAACGTTTTGAGCAACTGTCTTGTTTGGAAGTAGGCGAAAGTCTTGGAAAACCATTCCGATGCTACGACGGAAATAAGGAACTCGACGGGCTGGGATAGTGATTAGGTTTTCGCCCAAAACGTGGATGCTTCCCTTGCTTGGAACATCCTCGCGAAGCATCATGCGTAACAGTGAAGACTTACCCGAACCGGATGCGCCAACTAGAAACACAAAGTCGCCTTTTTCAATTTCAATCGAGACGCTATCGAGCGCCGGACGACCAGCGCCTTTGTAGGTTTTAGAAACTTTTTCGATGGAAATCATTGCAGTTCCAGCCTAGGCGTAAAGACGTGTTAAGCCTGTTTACGCCACCTAATACCGGCAGAAATAAATCCGTCCAGGTCGCCATCGAATACGGCTGACGGGTTGTTCACTTCGTACTCGGTGCGGAGATCTTTGACCATTTGATAGGGAGCCAAAACGTAGGAACGCATCTGCTCTCCCCAACTGGCTTTGACATCGCCGGCGAGTTGCTTCTTTTGGGCTTCCTCTTCGCGGCGCTTGATTTCGAGTAGGCGCGACTGCAGAACACGCATAGCTGCAGCTTTGTTTTGAATCTGCGACTTCTCGTTCTGGCACGAAACCACAGTTCCGGTTGGAATGTGAGTGATTCGAACCGCAGAGTCTGTGGTGTTGACCGATTGACCACCAGGGCCACTCGAACGGAAAACATCGATGCGGATGTCGTTTTCCGGAATCTCAATTACATCGGTCATTTCGATAAGTGGAACAACTTCAACAGCGGCAAAGGAGGTCTGGCGCTTGCCAGCCGAATTGAAAGGACTCATGCGAACTAGACGATGTGTTCCACCTTCCACAGACAGAGTTCCGAAGGCGTATGGAGAATCGATTTCAAAGGTGGACGACTTGATTCCAGCGCCTTCAGCGTATGAAGTGTCGAGTACCTGGGCAGGCATCTTGTGCTTTTCGGCATAGCGCAAGTACATGCGCATCAGCATTTCGGCGAAATCGGTTGCGTCGTCACCGCCAGCACCTGCACGAATGGTGATGACCGCTCCGCGAGCATCGTATTCACCATTGAGCAAAGTTTGAATCTCAAGTTCGCCGATGTCGGCCGAAAGGCTTTCCAGCTCAGCTTTGGCTTCGTTTTGACTGGCGGAATCATTCGCATCATTGGCGAGTTCTACCAGGACCTCAAGGTCGTCTAGCCTTCCTGCTATGGAATCAAGTTTCGTAAGCTGCGACTGGGCTCGGCTTAGCTTGCTGGTGACGGCTTGGGCTTTACTGCTGTCGTCCCAGAGATTTGGATCGGCTGCCTGTTCCTTAAGGATCGCAATTTCCGACTCAAGTTTGGCAGGATCGACGACCACACGAATGCTCGCAAAAGTATCTTTGAGTTCGTTGATTTCTTTGGACAGGTCAATCTCAGCCATCGCCTCTAGTCTAGGTAACCGATAATTGGCTTGTGGTAAAAACTCAGAGCAAACTCATGCGCGACCTGGTTTTACCCGTATTCGTTCCCTCGCTGATTTTTTCTGCAGGTGAAAACGTTTTGTTACCTATGATTCCAGCCGGTGCTGAGAAGCTAGGCGCCAATCTAACCGCAGCATCGCTGGTTGCAGGCATGATCATGGTTGGAACTCTGATTGCAGACTTACCAGCTGCCAAGTTTGTGGCGCGTGTTGGCGAGCGCAAAGGAATGATTCTGGCTTCGCTGCTGGCCGCTCTTGGTCTCGTGATTTCGGCATTCGCAAACAACCTTTGGGTGATGGGCCTCGGAGTGCTCATTGTTGGTATGTGTGCTTCGACCTTCGCCCTGGCACGTCACACCTACATGGCTGGAGCAGTGCCCTACGGCGTGCGGGCTCGTGCTTCATCAACCCTTGGAGGAATGTTCCGAGCCGGTGGTTTGCTCGGCCCGTTCATCGCCGCCGCGCTTCTAGTTCTTGGTGATTTCAAGTTCATTTACTGGGGTGCTGCGCTGCTTTGTGCCATCGCTGGTTTTGTGCTCTTCTTTGCCAAGACCGATGAGGCAGCGGACGAATCCAATAAGGCATCTTTTAGCACCTGGCACATCACTAAACGAGAGTGGAAGAAGCTCAGCACGCTCGGTGTTGCCTCGGCAATTTTGGCTATTGTTCGTACCGCACGCATCGTGGGGCTCCCGCTATGGGCTCTCTACCTAAAGATCGACCCCGCCACCACTTCCCTGCTGATCGGTGGAGCTGCTGTGCTTGACTTCGCACTGTTCTATGCATCGGGGCAAGTAATGGACAAGTGGGGTCGCCGAGCGGCTGCCGTTCCGACCCTGACGCTGATGGGCATCACCATGTTCTTACTGCCATTCACTACTGATGCCACGGGCTTGCTCTGGGTCGCGCTAGCCATGTCTCTAGCTAACGGTCTCGGTTCTGGACTGATCATGACAATCGGTGCCGATCTGGCTCCGGCTGACGCCCGTGGTGAGTTCTTGGGTGCATTCCGCTTTCTGGTTGATCTCGCGGTTGCCCTAACTGCTCCGGTCTTAGCCATTGCCAGCGCAACTCTGGGGCTTGGCTACGGTTTCTTCTTCTTCGGAGTCGCCTCGCTAATCGGTGCGTGGATCATGTGGAAACACATTCCAACTTTTATTCAGCACACCGCTAAATAGCCCTAGCCTTTGAGGTCGCACAGAGCGTCCCGGCGTTCCCGAGTGAGAAGCCGGTGACGGATTTCCACTTCACACAAACAATTGCCGCGATGGTCTTACCATCCGGACTTGTGACCTTGACGTTGATTGGTTCAATGCCGAGTTGGCGACTGGAAATGTTAAGTGACTCGGATGTAACCGGGAAGTAATCCAACCCGATGACCGGCGGAATTTCATCCTTTTTCAAATCCCCTGCAACTTGCAAAGTTAAGACATCGGCTAGTTGCTTGGCCTGCAAGGTTTGGTATTGGGAACTAATTAGTTCGACCATCACAAACGAGAAAACCAATGAAAGACCCATCACGGCTATGCCGAGTGGAATTATGGAACCTTTATCTTCACGAATCATCTGATACTCACGGCCGAAACAGTTTGACCATTTTGCGAGAGCACGATGCACAAGAATCGAGCTCCACATGAACGTTCAGTGAGTAAGACTCCGCTCGGCAAATCCAGGTCCAAATTCTTAGAAATGCTTCTGGCTTGAATAACTGCCAAGTTTTGAAGCGATACCTTAGCCGTGAGCTGTTGGGAGATGGTCATGGATCCACTGAAGATCAAAAGTTGCCCAACCAGAACAAACGCCAGGAACTCAAGAATGGCAGAACCTCGATCGGAACTAAACTTCGGTTGGCGCATGACTCACCACACTTAGTTCGGGGAAAGCCAATGAAAATGGTGCGAGTAACTGCAACTGGCGAAGTTCAATGTTCACCGTCGCGATACCCTCGGTCACTGAACTATTCAAAGTGAACTCACTGGTGGCGAGACGCTGAGCAATCTTCGTACCGGCAACTTGACGCACTTCTTCTTCGGTTGAGTCGGGTTGAGCCAACTGCATGGCGGCCTCGGAAGTAATTTGAATCAACTGAGCCTTGGCAAATGAATACCAGGAAATGCCCACAGTAGAGCCAGCTACACCAATCAGCGGCAGAACTAGGAAAATGAACTCTGCAACCGCCGAACCACGCTCAGAAGTTCGCAACTTTATTCAGAGATTGATTCAGAATTCCGCTCAGCGCGGGTGTAGCCACCGACCACAAAACGACAACCAACCCGGCCGTCATCAGGGTAATTAGCACCCAGCCGGGCACATCGCCTCGTTCACTTCTAAACAACTTCATTTGTGTTCCTTTCAATAGTTGATATTTAGGTATTGCATTGCAGGGAAGATCGCGAAAATCACCGTTACCGGAAGTATCAGAAACACCAGTGGCAGTAACATAAGGTTTTCTTTCTTGGCCGCTTGGGTGAACTGTTGTTGAGCTATTCGACTTCTCAACGCTTGTGAAAAGGCGGTCAATTGTTCCGCCAAGGGAGAGCCGAACTGCATAGAAACTTGAAGCTTTATGGCTAGGTCATTCACCGCGCTACCTGATGTTTTTGAACGCAGTTTTTGCAGTTCATCGTGAAGATTTCCCCCTAGGTCTAGCGACGCCAAAACTCGTTGAAATCGGGCTGCCACCCCACCGCTAGCTCTACCGAAAGTGACCTCCAAAGCCGCGACGAGACTTAAACCAGAATCCAACGCCACAGCCAATAAGGAACTTAGTTGAGCCACTTGGTTAAGTTCTTCCAAGTTTTCCTTAGGCACTTACCGCCCCTAAGAACCTTGCAAAGCCAGGCAACTTGCCTGATGCAACAATGAGCCGATAGGCCAGAATCGAAACACCAAAGCCAGAGGTCAGCAGGATATTTCCACCAAAAGAATTGAAAGCAAATCGAGTCTGTTCATTCACACTGATTACTCCGACTAAAACCCAAGGAGCTAGCAGCCCTAACTTGGCAACGCTCAGGATTGCCGACTGCCTAGCCCGCACATCGCCTTGCGCGGCTAACTCTTGCCGTATCGCATTCACATGTTGGCTGAGTGAACTGACTAGATTTTGCCCGCCCGTCTGATGTGCCAGTGCGACAATTGCCACGAACAGATCGGCTTGCGAAAGAGCAACTGACTCTCGAAACTCCTCTAGCCCTCTCAGCAGTGGCAGCCCCCGGTCAAGCCCAGCAACTAACTTGTTTAGGGGTTTACCCATCTGGGGTAGTTCAAAGTCGTTAGCGAACGAAAAGGCATCCGAAATAGAGATTCCCGACTGCAAGGCTGAAATGTATGTGTCTTCAAATTCGGGAAACGCAGCCTGTTTCGCTTGCGTTAGCCGATCTTTGCGGATGACCCGAACTTCGAAAACCACTAGCGCAAACGTTGCCATGACTATAAAAACCACTGCATAGTTCACAAGCTCACCTCCTCCAACGTGAGTGTGTCGCCCTTGGCTAAACGCATGATTGAAACAACTTTTCGTTTGCCATCCGAATCTCGGCGACAGTGAACGAAGAGCTGCATGGATGCCCGGATGATGTTGTCTAGAAAGACGCTCGAAATATTTCCACCAGCAAGGAGTGGCAAGGTCTGCAACTTCTTCAATGCTTCTTCGCTTGAGTTCGCGTGAATTGTACAAAGGCCAGGGATACCTGAGTTCATGGCAATCAACATGTCTAGCGATTCGGCGCCGCGAACCTCCCCTACCACCAACCTGGTAGGTCTCATTCTTAGAGTTTCGCGAACGAGCCTGCGAAGGTCAATCTCGAAGCGCCCTTCGATGCTCGCAGGACGGGTCTGCATTGCCACCCAATCCGGCAAGAGGCACCGAAGTTCGAAAGTGTCTTCAACCGAGACAACTCGTTCCGAAGTATCCAGGGAACTAATCAAAGCAGTGAGCAATGTGGTCTTACCGGCTTGGGTGGCACCGGAAATCATGAGGTTTGCGCCTTGCCTCAGCTGCCCCACAAGAAAGAGCGCTTGAACGGCCGTGAGCATGCCACTTGCAACTAGATCTTGAACCTCGAGCACTCGCCTAGAAAACTTGCGAATGTTCAAACTCAGATGTTTCTGAGTGATGTCTGGAACAACCGCGTGGAGGCGATAACCACTCTCCAACTGAGCATCGATGAACGGGGTTGACCTATCTAAGCGGCGACCGCTGCTTCGAATCATCCGCTCCACAAGGCTTGAAAGGTCAGACCCTGAAAATGCTACGGATTCAGAATAATGTTGCCCCGATTTTGCAAACCAAACTTCACCAGGACGATTGATCCAGACTTCTTCGATGCTTTCATCGTCTAAAAAGCGCTGCAAGAAACCGAAACCAACGAGCTTCTGGCTTAGACCTTTGCGTAGTCGCAGCTCCTCGCCAGCCGAAAGTCCGGTTTCTTCTGCCCGACTATCCAGAACCGTGTTGATAGCGGCATCAACACCTACGCGCTTATCCAAGGCAAACTCACGCACTTCCTGAGAGAGTTCACTGAGTCCAAGATTCATGTTCTGAAAGTTACTTATAAATTTTTCAAACTCAGGAAGTTTTCCACAGCGAAGTATTGCTAAGATTGAAAAGTCCGCGGGAGTGGCGAAATTGGCAGACGCACTAGATTTAGGTTCTAGCGCTTAATAGGCGTGTGGGTTCAAGTCCCACCTTCCGCACCAGACAGAAAAGACCGAAGGTTTTACCTTCGGTCTTTTGCTTTAACGGTTCTAGTTCAGAATGTTTGCCAATGCTGCGGCCGCATCAATAATGCCCGCACCATAAGTGTGAGTAGTTGAACTTGCAACTGCACAGGTGTTTCCAGATGGTGTGGCTGCTATTGGAGCTGAGAACACCTTATTGACCCCCGTACCAACGCCGTCGCGGGCAGTATCACGAAGTGCATAGTAGATGTCGGTCACAAACGTTGCATCTGGCGTAAACGTTGGAGATTTACGCAAAACAGCGGAATACATGAGAGCCACCACTCCGGCTACGGCTGGCGCAGCCATTGATGTTCCGAGTTCATAGCCATAAGTCGCAGATCCTGGGGCAGTTGTTCCAGTGTTTAGAGTTGAGAAAATCTGCCCATCGGCCAACTGCGCTCCGGTCTGGTAACAGTAATCTCCGCCCGGTGCTGCGATATCAACCGCGTCACCGTAATTGCTGTAAAAAGCTGGCTTGCCAGTCTTACCCGTGGCTCCAACGTTGATGGTTGGAACACAGTTACCCGGATAACTCAATGACGCGTAGCCAGAGTCATTACCAGCAGCTGTAACTACCGTAATTCCCAAGTCCTTTATGGAACGCAAAACTGTAGCCGTTGGAGATGATGTCAAGCACGAGCCCTGACCACCAATAGACATGTTGATCACACTGGCAGGATGAGCATTGAGAGGAATACTGCCGACCTGTTGACCTGCCGCCCAGTTCAAACCAGCCACGATATCTGCTTCGGTTCCACCTTCGGTTCCAAGAACGCGAACAGGAATAATCTTCACGTTTGGCGCAACTCCCAGAACGCCGATATCGTTGTCGATAGCGGCAATGATTCCGGCAACGTGAGTTCCGTGCCATGACGAGTTGTCGTGGTTAGAACCGCTGTAGTTCCAGTCACCAGGGTCCGACGGGTCGGAATCTCGTCCGTCTCCATCGTTCGAAGAGTTAGTGCTCGAAATCATGTCGTAGCCAGTGACGACGTTGCCGTTCAAATCGGGGTGATCGGTAATTCCGGTGTCGAGCACTGCAACGTAAACGTTTGGGGATCCCGATTCGGTTGTCCAGGCATCTACAACCTTCATGCCATAAGGGTTTGAGACCCCCGACTTTAAGTGCCACTGGTTGATGAAGTACTGATCGTTTGAGGCGACTGCCAAAGAGGTCGTGAATGTAACCGTAACTGGACCTACGGTGACGGTTCCGTGGTCATTGGTGATTCTCAAGGTTGCCGAATATTGGTCACCTTCAACGGCTGGTGAAATTACGCAGGTGGTTGAGGTGAAGGTGCTGCAGGTCTCGGTGTTTACACCGCGGGTTACCACTAGGTCGTAGGCAACCTGCATGCCACCCATGTCGTACTGCGACACAAGTGGAGACCAAGAGAAACGAACTTCATTGCCAGAGTTCTCGACCAACACATGAGTGTTGGCTCTTGGTAGTGCAGTTGGGGTTGCGTAAACCGTGCGGTAACTGCCCGTGTAATAGCGTCCGTAGTAGTAACTGACAGCTGCAATGCGCAACCTGGCTTGAGTTCCAGCCTTTAGATACCCAGTGGTTGCCGTGTAACTACGAGCGACCGACGAACTGCGGGACACCAACGTGCGCCAAGCACCGCTTGCATAAATCTGGATTTTGTAACCCTTGATGGTGCCCGAAATGCGGTTAGTTGGTTTCGTCCAAGTGAGGGTCACAGCAACGCGGTTTGGTGCGATCCAGGCATCTGCCGCGGAAGCAACCGGTGCATACGGCAAACGTACGGCGGAACGAATGACGATAGGTAGCTCCATCGGGTCATTCTTGGGGAGGATGCTCGACAGGATTGGCTTGGCAACGTAGTTGGCTGCCTGGAAAACGCGGTTCAGGCTAACCGACTGCACTCGTGGGTCCAACTCAAGACGACTTTGTGCTTCGGCGGCTTGTTCTGGAGTTAGGTCAGCTCCAAAATCCACAGATTTGAAGCCCGAGCCCAGATCGCGTGAGTTTTCAAGATCGACACCCGCATAGTTTTCGCCGGTAGGTTCGCCATTCGGGGCAATCGGGCTTACCCTCGGTTGATATTTGACGATGAAACCAATGGCCTCAGAAGGCGCTTCCGCAACAACAGGGGCTGGGGTCGACCGAGCTTCCGCGGGGGAAGCCGAAAAAATACTGCCTACTAGCGCAAGCGCTGAAATGAGCGATGCGCCGCGTAGTTTCATAAGTCTAGGTTAGGTCTTTTACCTGTTAAATAACTGTGATTAAAGTGACTTCTGCATCATCACGACGCCGACCCATTTGCCGAGTTTAAAACCAACCTTGGCAAGGCGTCCGTGTTCTTCAAAACCAAACTTTTTATGCATTGCAATCGACGATTCGGCTCCCTTATCGGAAATAACCGCGACGACTTCGCGTAGCCCAGCTTTCTTACCGCGTGCCAAAAGTTCGGTCATGAGGGCAGTGCCAATTCGCTTGCCCTTGGCTGAAGGTTTCAGGTAGATCGTGTTTTCAGCAGTACGACGGTAGGCAGCTTTTTGACGCCAAGGAGCCAGATAGGCAAAACCAAGAATCTGGTTTGAAGGACTAACCGCCACGATGAATGGAAGTTTTAGCCCAGCAAGATAATCGAACTTCGATTGCCATTCGGCGAGGTCGTGCTCTTCAATGTCAAACGTAATTACTGAGTTCAGGATGTAGTAGTTGTAAATCTCTACGATCTCTCTGAGGTCTTCTGGCTTTGCCTCACGGATCGTGTTCTCCCCTGCCGGAACAACTGGCTGAGCCTTGAGTTTGCGAACTAGACGCCAACGTGATTCTGAATCGAGTGCCATTAACTATCCCACTTCACTGGTTTACGACCCACAAGCTTCAGCGCGTCGTTGGTTTTACTGAACGGTTTTGACCCGAAGAAACCGCGGGAAGCCGAGAGCGGGCTCGGGTGGGCCGACTTGATTACTTGAGCTCCGCCCAATAGCGGCTCGAGTTCGGCGGCTTGCTTACCCCAAAGAATTGCCACAAGTTTTTCGCCCTGACGTTCGGCTAGCGCCGCAACGGCTTTGTCTGTGAATCGGCCCCAACCGAGCGAATCGTGCCCGCTGGCATCGCCGACTGGAACGGTGAGGTGACGATTCAAAAGCATCACACCCTGATTCGCCCATTGGCTCAAATCTCCCCCGACTTTCACTTTCGATCCAAGGTCTGTGGCGACTTCTTTGAGGATGTTTTGCAAACTTCGAGGAAGGGTTTTGGAAACTTCAAGATCAACCGCGAACGATAAGCCGATGGCGACATTTTCAGTTGGATATGGGTCTTGACCAACCAACAACACCTTCACGTCGTCCATGCTGGTTTCAAAAGCTCGCATGATTCGGTGGTCGGCTGGCATGTAGGGGCGACTATCGCCAGCCAACTTCACTTCCATGAGCAAAAGTAGGTCGCGGCAGTCGCCTAAGGCGTACTGCCAAGTTGGGTGCATTTGCTCAAAGAACACAGGCTAAGCCTAATCTTTTCGCCTGTATGCTGATGCGAAGAAGGGCAGGTTTTACCGTGAATTTACAAGAGTTAAATATCGAATCGAACCGCTACACCGATGTCCTTAAGGGCATTCGCCGTGAACTTCACCAGATGCCGGAGTTCGGCTTGGAACTACCAAATACCTTGGCTCGAGTTTTGGAGTCGATTGATGGTCTTGGCACGGTCTTTCTGGGTAAAAACATGACCGCCGCTGCTCTGCTAATCAAAGGCCACCTTCCTGGCCCAACCGTTTTGCTTCGCGCCGACATGGACGCACTCGCGGTAGTCGAAGACACTGGCCTTGAATACGCTTCCACGAACGGTTTCATGCACGCCTGCGGCCACGACTTACACATGGCCATGGGCATTGGCGCGGCTCACCTCATTCACACACACAAAGATCAACTTCACGGAGATGTTGTGATCTGGTTCCAGCCAGGCGAAGAAGGTCATGGCGGCGCCGACATCATGCTTGAGCAAGAGATGCACTTGGTATCGGGCAGCAAGCCAATCGCAGCGTTCGGTGTGCACGTATTCAGTGTTTATCCGAAGGGAATGTTTGGCGCTCGTCCTGGCCCACTGATGGCCGCTGCCGGCGGTTTCACGGCAACCTTTAAGGGAGCTGGCGGTCACGGTTCGATGCCTTGGCTTTCAAACGACCCGATTTCACCTATGGTTCAAGCAATCGGTTCGCTGCAAACGGCAATCAATAAGCGCATGGACGTGTTCGATGACGTTGTTGTGAATGTCGGCTGGATTAAGGCTGGCGATGATCACACCGAAAATGTGATTCCAGAAACCGCAAGTTTTGGTGCGACAGTTCGCACCTTCAGCGAGAACCACAGCGAACTCATTCGCACGGTAGTTGGTGATGTGCTTGATGGAGCTGCCAAACAGTTCGGGGTTGAGGTTGCAGTTGAATGGCACCCTGCCACCAAGGTGCTAATGAACTCCCCTGAAGCTATTGCCCAGAGCCGTCGAGTGATCGAAGAAATGTTTGGGCCAGGTCGTTACTGGGATATGCCGAACCCGATTCCTGGCGGTGAAGATTTCGCATCGGTGCTCGATGAGATTCCTGGAGCGTTCATTTTCATGGGAGCAACTCCCGACGGCGTAGACCCGAGAACCGCCGCTAGCAATCACAGCAACAAGGCCGTGTTCGACGACGACGTACTGCCCGCAGGTGCCGCGTTTCTAGCTGCAATGGCTTTCGACACATTGAACCAGGCGTCTTCCAAGTAACTTTTGTTACGAACCATTTCACCCCATGTTTGGTGAACTCTTGGATGGTGCATACCTTTGTATAAACCTGCACACCAAACGAAAGAGCACAAGATGAGCAACGATCCAGCAAAGTGGGGCTTTGAGACCGCGCAGATTCACGCCGGTGCAGCACCAGACCCAGCCACTAACTCGCGCGCTACGCCGATTTACCAAACCACCGCTTACACCTTCAACTCGAGCGAACACGCTGCGAAACTGTTCGGTCTAGCCGAGTTTGGCAACATCTACACCCGCATCATGAACCCAACTCAGGACGTTGCTGAGAAGCGTATCGCCGCTCTTGAAGGCGGAACCGCTGCCCTACTTCTTGCATCGGGTCAGGCTGCCGAAACCTTCGCGATTCTTAACATCGCACAGGCCGGTGACCACATCGTGGCTTCGTCGACCATCTACGGTGGCACCTACAACCTGTTCAAGTACACCCTGCCAAAGCTTGGCATCGAGACCACTTTCGTTGAAGACCAAGACGACCTCAAGGAGTGGGCGGCCGCAGTTCGCCCAAACACCAAGGTCTTCTTCGCCGAGACCATCGGAAACCCTAAGGTCAGCATCCTAGACATCGAAGGCGTTGCCGACGTTGCTCACAAGAACGGTGTTCCACTAATCGTGGACAACACCGTAGCCACCCCTTACCTTGTTCAGCCACTGAAGCACGGCGCTGACATCGTGGTTCACTCGGCTACCAAGTTCCTGGGAGGTCACGGAACCGTAGTTGCCGGCGCAATCGTTGATGGTGGAAAGTTCGAATGGTCGAAGAGCGACAAGTTCCCAGGCCTAACCGAACCAGACCCTTCGTACCATGGCGTCACCTACACCGCTGCTCTTGGCGATGCGATCGCCTACATCATCAAGGCACGCGTTCAGTTGCTTCGCGACATTGGCGCAGCCATTGCCCCTGCCAGCGCTTGGCAGCTAATCCAGGGCATCGAAACCCTCAGCCTCCGCGTTGAGCGTCACGTTTCGAACGCCCAGAAGATCGCCGAGTGGCTAGACAAGCACCCTCAGGTTGAATCTGTGAACTACGCCGGCCTCAAGTCGTCGAAGTGGCACAAGGCTGCCAAGAAGTACGCACCAAAGGGTGCTGGTGCCATCGTTTCGTTCGAGATCAAGGGCGGAGTTACCGCAGGTGCAAAGTTCGTTGATTCGCTCGAACTGTTCAGCCACGTGGCTAACATTGGAGATGTGCGTTCACTCGTCATCCACCCTGCTAGCACCACTCACTCGCAGCTCACCCCTGAGCAGCAGTTGACCACTGGTGTGACGCCAGGCCTAGTCCGACTTTCGGTTGGTCTTGAGTCTGTGGACGACCTACTTGCCGACCTAAAGAGCGGTTTCGAGGCGGCTAAGAAGTAGTTGGAATTTCAATCCTCTGAGGACTCCGTCCCGTCAGCGTTCATCACCGATGAACTGAGCCGACAGTTGGTGGGTAGACCACCTGCGTCTGGTGCATGGCGAGACGGAGACCCAGCGGGTGACCGTCAGTTTGCGCCCCTCCCTAACCTCAAGTTGGAGAGTGGGCGCGAACTCGTTTCTCCAAGACTTGCGTTCGAAACTTGGGGAACGCTAAACGACGACAAATCCAACGCCGTTTTAGTGATGCATGCACTCACCGGCGACTCGCACGCAATCGGTTCGGCATCGAAGCAACACCCAACCGAAGGTTGGTGGAACGGCATCATCGGCCCCGGCCTTGCCATCGATACCGATCGCTTCTACGTGGTTGCTCCAAACATGCTTGGTGGTTGCCAGGGCTCTACTGGCCCAAGTTCCCTGAACAAAACAGGTCGAGAGTACGGTTCAAACTTTCCGTTCCTAACCATCCGCGACCAAGTCAACGCTCAGAAATTGTTCTCTGAGGTCATCGGCATCCATAAGTGGCACAGCATCATCGGTGGCTCAATGGGTGGAATGCACACCATCGAGTGGGCAATCATGTTCCCTGAAGCAGTGGAACGTGTTGCCATCATCGCCGCCCCTCCGGTTTCCACAGCGGACCAAATTGCATTGAACTCGGTGCAGATCGAGGCGATCGAGATCGACCCAAATTTTGTAGGTGGCGATTACTATGACGCCAAGCCTGGCAACGGGCCACACCGTGGCCTAGCGCTTGCCCGCCGCATGGCTCTTTTGAACTACCGCTCCCCTCACGAACTCAACGAACGCTTCGAGCGCACCTGGCAGAGCGGCAAGAGCCCACTCGGCGACGGCGGACGTTTTGCAGTCGAAAGCTACCTCGACTTCCACGGCAACAAGTTCACCCGACGCTTCGACGCCAACAGTTACATCACGCTCGTGAACGCGATGAACTCACACGACATCGGTCGCGACCGCGATGGCGTTGAAAAGGCCCTAAAGCAAATCAAAGCCAAGTCGCTAGTCGTTGGAATCTCAACCGACCGTCTCTTTCCGCTGAGTGGCCAACAAGTAATTGCCGAGTACATCGGCGGCGAACTGGTTGGCGGAAAACTGCACGTCATCGACAGCGAGTTCGGCCACGACGGATTCCTAATCGAGATGGACATTGTTGGTCCGCTTCTCGAACAACTTCTAAATTCTTAGGAACGCCAATCCGCCACAACATGGCGAACTTCATCGGCTAATTCGAGGGCTGCAATAGGTCCTTGCTCGGCCAATCGGCGAGCTGCTTCGCTGTGAATCAAAACGGCCGTTTGAGCGATGTCGAGCGGGTCGAAATCGTCCTGGTTGGCTGCGAGCAAGGCGCCCATGATTCCAGCAAGTACATCACCGGTTCCAGCCGTTGCCAGATCGGCAGGGTTTGGGCCAACTGAAACTGTTTCATACTCGGGGTTGGCAACGATTGTGATGCTGCCTTTTAGGCAAACGGTTTGGCCGGTGAGCAACGCCAACTGACGTGCAGCTACTTCAGGTTCGGCTTCCACTCCTGCTCGGTCAATTGGAGAGTCGAGTCTCGAAATCAGTGCTGCCGCTTCGCCCGCGTGAGGGGTAAGAATTGCGGTTCCCTCTAGCGTGTCGAAATTACAAACTTCAAGAGCCCCGGCGTCGATTACCTTTGGGTTTTCGTCTGCGAAGGCGTTGGTTAGCCTTCCGGCATCCTGAGCTGGCACTCCAGAACCAAGCACCCAAGCCGACACCCGTCCTGGTTCACAGACCACTTCTGGTCTGCTTTCAAGAATTATTTTCTCGACCGATTCCGGCCCGATGTAGCGAACCAGGCCGATGCCCGTTCGAATGGCTGCGGTCACTCCTAGTAGTGCTGCCCCTGGGTAGTTTTCCGAGCCGGTAATGAAACCAACCACACCGCGCGAGTATTTGTCGTCGCTGTTTTCAGGTTTACGCAGGTATTTCTGCAAACGATTTGGAAGCACGAATCTAGGCTAGAGGGTATGAGCAAGCTCTTTGAACCTTTCCACGTCAGAAACCTCACCACTCGCAACCGCATTTGGATTCCGGCGATGTGCCAATATTCCTGCGAAGAGCAGGACGGCGTGGTTGGTAACTGGGCTCTGGTTCACTACACCTCTTTTGCCAAAGGTGGTGCCGGACTAATGATTGCCGAGGCCACAGCGGTTGCGCCAATTGGGCGCATCTCGCCTTGGTGTGCTGGTATCTGGAACGACGAACAACAGATCGCTTGGGAAGCCGTGGTTGATTCGGTTCATCTAAACGGAGGCAAGATTGGTATCCAGTTGGCTCACGCGGGCCGTAAAGGTTCCACCCACCGTGAAGGTTCGGGTGTCGGTTCGGTTGACCTTGAACATGGTGGCTGGGAAACGGTTTCATCTACAGATCAGCCATTTGAGGGTTACGCAAACCCACGCCAGTTAGACACTTCCGAACTTGAGGGAATCAAGGGCGAGTTTGTGGCAGCTGCTCGAAGGGCTGTAAATGCAGGCTTTGACCTGATCGAAATTCACGCTGCTCACGGTTATTTGCTTCACCAGTTCCTCTCCCCAATCACCAACCACCGTGACGACATTTATGGCGGGTCGCTTGAGAATCGCGCTCGTTTGCTGGTTGAGATAGTGATCGCGGTTCGCGTTGAAATAGGCGACGACCTGCCTTTGGCAGTTCGATTCTCGGCAAGCGACTGGATTGAGAACGGTTGGAACGAGGAAGACACTTCTAAGGTTGCCAAGTGGCTCGAAGATGCCGGAGCCGACTTGTTCGACATCTCAAGCGCTGGGCTTTCGACCGCTCAGAAAATAACCGTTGGTCCTGGTTATCAGGTTCCTCTGGCCGAGTATGTTGGCGAGCGGGTTGAGGCGCCGGTTTCTGCGGTTGGCATGATCACCACTGGAACTCAAGCCGAAGAGATTTTGAGCCACGGAAAAGTGGAGTTGATTATGGTTGGTCGAGCCGCCCTTGGAGACCCATACTGGCCAATTCGTGCCGCTAAAGAGCTTGGGGTTGAGATCGACTACATCCCGATTCGCTACTCACGCGCTTTCTTTTAGTCGCGCTTGGTGGCGTCCTGAACTTCGCCAACAAGTTCTTCGAGGATGTCTTCTAGGAACAAAACTCCGACAACTTTTCCGCCACGGTTGAAGACGCGCGCCAGGTGAGCATCCACGCGACGCATACTCGAAAGTGCGTCTTCGAGCTCCATGGTCGCTGGAAGGGAAATCATTGAACGAATGCGTTTGGTTGGCACCGCTTCGTCCATTTCGTCGAGATCTAGATCAAGCACATCTTTGAGGTGAAGGTACCCAACTAGGTCTCCTTCTTCATCGGTAAGCGGGTAGCGCGAATAACCAACCTTCGAAACGGCAACCTCAATCTCACGCGGGGTTACCGACTCTGGGAAAGCGATCACCTCGGACAGCTTGACCGCAACGTCGCTAACCTTCTTTTCGGTGAACTCGAAGGTGTTGCTGATGGTTCCGGATGCATCGCTCAACACGCCTTCACGAGTCGAATGTTCAACGATGTCTTCCACCTGGTCGAGGGTGTAGGCGCTGTTCGCTTCATCTTTGGCGCGAACTCCAAACAGTCGAAGCACCCCGTTAGCTGTGGCATTCAGTGTGATCACAATTGGCTTCACCAAAATCGCAAGGCCATAAAGCATTGGAACCAAGACCAGTGCTGCGCGCTCCGGAATCGAGAACGAAATGTTTTTCGGAACCATCTCGCCGATAACCACGTGCAGGAAGGAAACTAAAACAAGCGTGATCGCAAAGGCAACCGATGCCACCCCCGCTTCAGACAATCCAGTTGCCAGTAGCACTGGTTCAAGCAGCTGATGAATGCTCGGCTCAACAATCAGAAGGATCAGCAGCGAACAAATGGTTACACCGAGCTGTGCCGTGGCAAGAAGAAGCGAAACACGTTCCATTCCTTTGATGGTCAGCTGGGCTGGCCTGGAGCCGGCCTCGGCACGCGGTTCGATTTGGGCGCGCTTGGCGGAAATGAGTGCAAACTCGGAAGCCACGAAGAAACCGTTGCCGAGTAGCAGGAACAAAAACGCCCACAAACCACCAATTGGGTCAGTCATTGTTCACCTCCAACTCATCTGGGGTGAACCGAACTCGGTCGACGCGACGACCGTCCATGCGTTCAACCTTCAACACACCGTTCTCAATGCGAACCTCGTCGCCTCGCAATGGAATTCGTCCCAGTTCACTCATGAGGAAACCACCGACGGTTTCGTAGGCGCCATCGTCGGGAACTTTGATGGCCATTTCGGCAAGTTCATCCGGACGAGTCATGCCTGGGAAAATCACCGATTCGTTGATACCTCGGATGATTCCAGCCTTGGCGCGGTCGTGTTCGTCGGCAAGTTCACCAACTAATTCTTCAACCAGGTCTTCGAGGGTTACGAGGCCCGCAGTTCCGCCGTATTCGTCAACGACAATGGCCAGTTGCAAGCCCTTTGCGCGAAGTTCTACCATCAATGCTTCAAGACCCATGGTCTCAGGCACGCGCATGGCATCAACCAGAATTGCCCCAACCGGTACTTCCGAACGCTTTTCACGAGGCACCGAGGCAGCTTGCTTTACGTGAGCGATGCCCAGGACGGAATCGCTGTCGCCATCAATCACTGGGAAACGCGAGTGGCCGGTTTTGTTGGTCAAAGCAACGAGGTCTTCAACTGTTTCGTCACGGTTGACAGTGAACATACGAGGACGCGGGGTCATTACGTCAGCAGCAGTGAGCTGGCTAAGTGCCAGAGTTTTGGTCAGCAAGGTGGCCGTTTGGGCATCCAGTGCGCCCATCATTGCCGAGCGTCGAACCAACGATGAAAGTTCATCGGCTGTGCGCGAGGAACTGAGCTCTTCCTTCGGCTCGATACCGAAAAGGCGGACGATTGCATTACCAACGGTGTTGAGGAGCACCAACATCCATCCGGTCACCCAGGTGAATGCGAGTTGTATGCGCACTACAAATTTGTTGGTTTCCAGCGGCAACGTCAATGCCAGCTTTTTTGGCACCAACTCGCCGATCAGAGTGGAAAACAATGTGGCGATAAACATTCCTACCGCAAGCGCAACACCCTCGACCACACTCTCGGACACCCCAGCCTTGGCCAAAACTGGCGCCAGCAGGTGCGTTAGTGCTGGTTCGGCCAAAAAGCCGGTGAGCATGGTGGTGAGAGTAATACCTAGTTGAGCACCAGAAAGATGGGTGCTGGTTTTACGGAGTGCCCTAATTGATGGGCCGAGATTCTTTTCGCCTCTAGATGCTCTGGCTTCGAGGTCATTTCGCTCCAGATTGATCATGGAAAACTCGCTGGCAACGAATACACCTGTGCCAACGGTGAGCAGGAACCCCACCCCGAGCATCAGCCAGTCATTCATATGTAAAGCCAAGCATACCCGCCGCTGATTGGCACTAGGCTAGTAGAGGTCAAACATCACGACGAAGAGGTGGTTACGCTGTCTGAATCAAGCGAAAACTCGCAGGCAGAAGGAGAATTCGGCGCCAACGAATGGCTAGTCGAAGAAATGTACGAGAAGTACAAGGAAAATCCTGATTCGGTAGACAAGGCATGGTGGCCAATCTTGGAGCGCATGCACCACGGGCTTCCCGGCGGCGACTCATCGGCTCCTGTAGCCAGCACTCCAGCCCCAGCAGCCGCCCCTGTGGCAGCTCCTGCACCCGTTGAAGCAGCAGCCCCGGTTGTGGCCAAGACCACTCGAGTTGAAGCCAAAGCAGCTCCAATTCCGGCTCAGGCACCAGTTACCGGAACTATCAACACCATCGATGCCAATGACGATGTTGCCGAACCTGTAGTTACCGCACTAAAGGGCATGAGCAAGGCCATTGCTTCGAACATGGACGCATCGCTAACCGTTCCAACCGCTACCTCGGTTCGCGCCGTCCCAGCGAAACTTTTGATCGACAACCGCATCGTCATCAACTCGCACCTAACCCGCACCCGCGGTGGCAAGATTTCGTTCACACACATCCTTGCCTGGGCAATCATCAAGACCTTGAAAGAGTTCCCAAGCCAGAACGTCTACTACGACATCATCGACGACAAGCCTTCGGTGGTTGTTCCGCCACACATCAACCTCGGTATTGCCATCGACCTTCCAAAGGAAGACGGCACTCGCGCACTAGTTGTTCCAAACATCAAGCGTGCCGAGAAGATGAACTTTGCCGAGTTCGTTGCCGGTTACGAGTCGCTGGTTCGCAAGGCTCGCGACAACAAACTTGAGGCTGGCGACTATGCCGGTACCACCGTTTCGCTAACCAACCCAGGTGGAATCGGTACCGTGCACTCGGTTCCTCGCCTAACCAAGGGTCAGGGTTGCATCGTTGGCGCCGGAGCGCTCGACTACCCTGCCGAGTTCCAGGGCATGAGCGAAGACCACCTAACCAAGGTTGGTGTCAGCAAGGTCATCACCCTCACCAGCACCTACGACCACCGCGTCATTCAGGGAGCCGGTTCGGGGGAATTCCTAAAGAAAATTCATGAACTGCTTCTAGGCGCTCGCGGCTTCTACGACGAAATCTTCGCGGACCTACGCATTCCTTACGAGCCAGTTCGCTGGGTTGTTGACTTCAACACCGATGACTCGGACGAGCGCAGCAAGAGCACTCGCATTCAGGAACTGATCAACGCCTACCGCGTTCGTGGTCACCTGATGGCTGATATCGACCCGCTGGAATACCGTCAGCGCACCCACCCAGATCTTGACATCTTGAACCACGGTCTAAGCCTTTGGGATCTCGACCGCACTTTCAAGACAGGCGGCTTCGGCGGCAAGTCGAAGGCTCAGTTCCGCGACATCTACAAGATTCTTCGCGACTCGTACTGCCGCACCGTTGGTGTGGAATACATGCACATCCAGAACCCTGCCGAACGCCAGTGGTTCCAGGACAAGCTAGAGAAGGCTTACACCAAGCCAGAGCGTGCCGTTCAGCAGCGAATTCTTGAGAAGCTGAACGAAGCCGAAGCATTCGAAACCTTCCTTCAGACCAAGTTCGTTGGTCAGAAGCGATTCTCCCTTGAAGGTGGCGAGTCGGTAATTCCAGCTCTCGACGCAATCCTTCGCAGTGCAGCAACCGCTGGACTCAAGGAGGTTGCCATCGGCATGGCTCACCGCGGTCGCCTAAACGTTCTAACTAACGTAGCTGGCAAGGCTTACGGTCAGGTCTTCAAAGAGTTCGAGGGCAACACCGACACCTCAACCGTTCAGGGTTCTGGTGACGTGAAGTACCACCTAGGTACCGAAAGCGTCTTCACCGGCCCAGACGGCGCTCAGATCAACGTTTCGTTGGCTGCCAACCCTTCACACCTCGAAGCGGTAAATCCAGTTGTTGAAGGTATCGTTCGCGCCAAGGTTGACTCGGTCAACGGTTCGGCCGAGGACTACTACCCATTCCTGCCGATTGTGATTCACGGCGACGCAGCATTCGCTGGTCAAGGTGTTGTTCCTGAAGTTCTCAACATGTCGCAGCTTCGCGGCTACAAAGTTGGTGGAACGATCAACATCGTTATCAACAACCAGGTTGGCTTCACCACTCCTCCGAGCGAATCTCGTTCAATGGTTTACTCAACCGACATCGCCAAGGGTATCCAGGCACCAATCTTCCATGTGAACGGTGACGACCCTGAAGCAGTGGTTCGCGTAGCTCAGCTCGCTTTCGAATTCCGCGAGGAGTTCAACAAGGACGTCGTTATCGACATGGTTTGCTACCGTCGTCGTGGTCACAACGAAGGCGATGACCCTTCGATGACTCAGCCACTGATGTACAACCTCATCGAAGCTAAGCGCTCGGTTCGCACCCTTTACCTTGAGTCTCTAGTTGGCCGTGGTGACCTAACGAACGAAGAATTCGAGGCTGCTAACACCGCTTTCCAGACAAAGTTGGAGAACACCTTCGCTGAAGTTCACGAAGCCATGAGCAAGCCGGTTGAACTGGTCCCTCGCCCAGTGGGTATCGGAACTACCGCTAGCGAACAGTCGACTGTTTCGCACGCGACCGCTATCTCGAAGGAAGTCATCGAGCTTATCGGTGACGCCCACATGAACCAACCTGAAGGTTTCAGCGTTCACCCGAAGCTGCAGCAACTCCTCACCAAACGCCACGAGATGAGCCGCGCTGGCGGTATCGACTGGGGCTTCGGAGAGCTTCTAGCGTTCGGTTCGCTTCTGCTTGAAGGTAAGCCAGTTCGTATGGCCGGCCAGGACAGCCGTCGCGGAACGTTCGTTCAGCGTCACGCCGTTTTCCACGACCGCGTAAACGGTCAGGAGTGGATGCCACTGCGCAACCTCGGTGCCGGTCAGGCGAAGTTCTACATCTACGATTCGCTACTAAGCGAGTACGCAGCCATGGGCTTCGAATATGGTTACTCGGTAGAAGCCAAGGAATCGCTAGTGCTTTGGGAAGCCCAGTTTGGCGACTTTGCAAACGGCGCTCAGACCATCATCGACGAGTTCATCTCGTCGGCCGAGCAGAAGTGGGGCCAGTACTCTGGCGTAGTTCTACTACTTCCACACGGCTACGAAGGTCAGGGTCCAGACCACTCATCGGCTCGTATCGAGCGTTACCTGCAGCTCTGTGCTCAGAACAACATGACCGTGGCACAGCCTTCAACGCCGGCTTCGCACTTCCACCTACTGCGTCGTCAGGCCTACAGCTCACCACGTCGTCCGCTGGTTATCTTCTCCCCTAAGTCGATGCTTCGCCTCAAGGCAGCGTCGTCGTCGGTTGAAGACTTCACCAACGGCACCTTCCGTCCGGTTATCGGCGACGAGCGTGGCCTAGAGGCGTCGCAGGTCAAGCGCGTGCTGTTCTGTTCGGGCAAGGTTTACTGGGATCTTCTGGCTGAAGCTGAGAAGCGTCAGGACCGCACCACTGCAATCGTTCGCGTTGAGCAGCTCTACCCAACCCCGGTAGATGAGATCAAGGCAGCCTATGCCCAGTATCCAAACGCCGAACTGGTTTGGGTTCAGGATGAGCCAGCCAACCAGGGTCCTTGGACTTACATCGGCCTGTTCTTGCCTAAGTACATGGGTGGCCAGGTTGCCAAGTTGGTTTCTCGCCCAGCGAGCGCCAGCCCTGCCACCGGTTCGAGCAAGGCTCACGCAGCCGAGCAAGCTGACCTCGTTCAGCGCGCGTTCGACGCCTAAGGATTACCTTGCAGCAGTTAGAGTCTTCGCTTCGCGTCATTGTGTTGGGTGACCAACTCATCACCGCAAGCGGAGACCCTAAAGGCATGGGTTGGGTGGGCCGCGTTCAGGCCCGCACCCCGCAGGTTGATCCGACCATTGAGTTCTTCACACTGCCCTACCCCGACGATACCTCGCTAACGCTCTCCAAGCGCTGGCAGTCGGAAATGCAGCCACGCCAGAACCAGACCGGCAGCACTCGAGTAGCAATCGCACTAGGAAACCACGATGTTCGCGCCGGGCTTTCCACCTCGCGCAGTCGTTTGAACCTCGCCACTGTTCTGGACGAAGCCCTAAAGTACGGTTTCGAACCGTTCGTGATCGGGCCAACCCCGCACCGCGAAGAAGCTCTCAATAAAGACATCGAGCAACTCTCCTGGGGTTTTGAGGATGTCTGTACCCGCCGCAATGTGCCGTTTGTTGACTGTTTCCACCCACTGCTCGGCCACGATGGTTGGAACACCGAGCTGCAGAACTCTCCGTCTGGCCTGCCGGGCCAGGTCGGCTACGGCCTAATCGCTTGGCTTGTGCTCAACCGAGGCTGGAACGCCTGGTTAGGTATCCAAGAAGCCGACTAACTGGTTGAATTAGGGCATGGATACAAAACTCGTGACCCTAAGTGATGGCCGAAAACTCGAAGTTCAGCTTGCTGGCAAGCCGCAATCAAGTGCTATCGCCTTTCACCACGGAACTCCCGGCGCCACTAACACTTGGACGAGCTGGATGCACGAGGTAGAGAGCCTCGGCGGGTTCGCGTTCAGCTACTCGCGCCCGGGCTATGGTCAGAGTGATCGTCATGTGGGTCGCACAGTTGCCGATAACGCCAAAGACATCGCCGAGATTTTGGATGTTCTTGGAATTACAAAAACCGTTTCAATCGGTTGGTCGGGTGGCGGTCCGCATGCTCTAGCCGACACTACTCTCCCGCAGAATGTTGCAGCCATCAGCATCGCTGGCGTTGGAGCTTACGGTGCAAACGACCTCGACTTCCTTGAAGGAATGGGCGAAGAGAACCACATTGAGTTCGGTGCGGCGGTGCAAGGGCCTGAGGCGATTGAGCAGTGGATGCAGCAGAATTCACCCGAAATTGCAGCGGTTACCGGTGACCAAATCATCGATGCGTTTGGTGGACTAATCGGCGATGCCGATAAGCAGGCTCTATTGGATGGTTCCGCTGAAGAAACTGCAGCCAGTTACCGCAAGAGCCTAGAGGTCTCTTACTACGGATGGATGGACGACGACCTGGCGTTCGTGCAGCCTTGGGGTTTCGAGATCACCAAGATCGACAAGCCAGTTGAGCTTTGGCAGGGTAATGACGACTTCATGGTTCCACACGCTCACGGTTACTGGTTGGAATCACAGATTCCCACCGCAAAACTCAACTTTGTTGCGGGTGAGGGTCACATTTCACTTGGACAGAATCAGCGAGCAGCGATTCTCGAGAACGCTTTGGGGTATTTGAACTAACCAAGTTCAGCGATGTGCTGGCGAATCTTGTTGATGATTTGTTCCGGAGTGTTCGTTTGGCACGACTCTCGAATCACTTGATTGAAGCGGTCTTCGGTTCCATAAACTTCGTCGCAGTGATCGCAGTTGGCAATGTGAGCGGTGATGGCATCGGCTAGGTCTTCGCTCACCTCACGCTGAAGGTATTCGTGAACCTGTTCCTGGCACGATTCGCAGTCGATTGGTTCGTTGCTCACTTCTTCTTGCCCTTCTTGGTCTCTTTCAAGATTGCCTCTTTAGCGGCACCCGAAACGTCATAGCCTTCTTGTTCTGCGTAGTTATAAAGCGCTTCTCGCAGATATTTCTTCCCGCGATGCAGCCTGGACATTACCGTGCCGATTTTGATGCCAAGGGTGTCGGCAATTTCCTGGTACGAATAGCCATCTACGATTGCCATTTGTACGACCGCTTGGAATTCTGGCTTCAGGTTGTCAACAGCGTCCTGCACGTCGTTCGAAGCGAGGTTGGCGATGGCTTCAGCCTCGGCTGAGCGGTTAGCGCGGGTGGTAACCGAGTGGCCATCTTCACCAACTTGGAAGTCTTCCATTTCGTCTAAGCGCCCAACCTTAGAGTGTTTGGCTTCCTTAATTCCTCGGTTGATGGCGGTATTTCTAAGGATTTTGCCAAGCCAAGCGTTCAGGTTGGTGCCCTGTTCAAAGGTGTGCCAGTAGCGATAGGCCTTGGCGAAGGTTTCTTGCAGAAGATCTTCGGCGTCGTCGCGCACGTAGTTGCTTTCCTTCATGGCCTGAGCAAACATTTTGCTCATGAGTGGAATTGCTTGCTGCTCAAACTCCAAAAGCTTTCGGGCTTCGGCGTCCTGTGGCTGGTTTTGCTGCGTCATTGTCTTTGAGTTTAGACGGTTGAACGCGGGTGGAGCTGAAAAAGTCATTGCTGTCATAAGTCCCCTCCTAGTTCACTGCTTTTGGCGGTGGTAACTTAGAAACAGATGGCAAACGAAACTTATTCCCGCTGGAGCGCACCGGTTGCGACTACGCCCCTTTCCGCTGTGGTTCCCCTGCCGGGTTCGAAGTCACTCACCAACCGAGAATTAGTGCTCGCAGCAATTGCATCCGAGCCAACCACCTTTGCTGGAGCATTGGTTTCCCGCGACAGCAGCCTGATGATTGATGCTCTGCGCTCTTTAGGCGCTGAAGTAACAGATACGAACACCACTCACCCAACCGTTTCGCCAGCCACCCTGAATGTTTCCACTTCGATTGACTGTGGGCTAGCTGGAACGGTGATGCGTTTCGTGCCACCGCTGTCAACTTTGAATAATGGACGAGTTACCTTTGACGGCGACGAGGGAGCTCGCCGACGTCCGATGGACACCACCATTACTTCACTTCGCGCTCTTGGAGTTTCGGTTGAAGCCGAAACCCTCTCACTGCCGTTTGATGTGGTTTCTTCGGGTGTCGTTGCCGGCGGTGAACTAACCATCGATGCATCGTCATCGTCGCAGTTCGTATCTGGCCTATTGTTGGTTGCGCCACGATTCGTGAACGGCTTGACGTTGCGCCATGTTGGTCAACATCTGCCAAGCCTCCCCCACATCGAGATGACATTGGAATGCTTGCGTCAGCGTGGAGTTTCCGTTTCGAACCCGGAAGCCACAGTTTGGCGAGTGGAGCCTGGCCCGATTGCCGGCGGCTTCAAGCAGATCGAACCAGACCTTTCCAACGCAGGGCCGTTTCTGGCTGCTGCCATGGTGGCTGGTGGTTCGGTAACCATCCCAGACTGGCCTTCGGTGACCACTCAGGTGGGAGATGCATTCGACGGAATCTTGCAGCAGATGGGCGCCACAATTGTCCGTGACGAACGTGGACTCACCATCTCTGGTACCGGTGTAATTCACGGAATCGACATCGATCTCTCAATTGGCGGCGAGCTTGCACAGGTAGTTGCCGCTCTTGCTGTGCTCGCTGATTCACCTTCCACGATTCGCGGCATTGCTCACATCCGCGGCCACGAAACCGACCGCTTGGCAGCGATGGCTACTGAAATCAACCGCATCGGCGGCAACTGCGTCGAAACCGCGGACGGCTGGATTATCACCCCAACCAACAATCTTTACGGCGAACTTTGGCACTCATATGAAGACCACCGCATGGCAACCGCGGGAGCAATCATTGGTCTTCGGGTGCCGGGGATTGAAGTTGAGAACATCGAAACCACGTCAAAGACCATGCCCAACTTCGCAGCCATGTGGAACCAAATGTTGGGTGCCAATTAGTGAGTTGGCTCTACGAACCTGAGGAAGGTCTGCACGACCTAGACGAAAGCGATATTCGAGTTCGTCCAAACCCTAAGGGAAACAAGCCGCGCACCAAGAATCGCCCCGAGTACAAGAATGCTCCGATTGGCATGGTTACCGGCGTGGACAAGAGTCGATACCACGTGCTACTCGAGGGTGAAAATCGCTTGGTTATGGCAACCATGGGTAAAGAAATTCGCAAGGCTGGCGCGGTGGTTGGCGACCGAGTAGCTCTGTCTGGCGACACTTCGGAGACCGTTGGTGCACTTGCCCGCATCGTTCGCGTTGAACCTCGTACCAGCCTTCTCAGACGAAGCGCCGACGACACCGATGTGGTTGAGCGCGTGATTGTCGCCAATGCCGATCAGATGGCGATTGTAATCGCCGCCGCCAACCCGGAGCCTCGCACCCGCTTGGTTGACCGTTATTTGGCAGCAGCCTACGACGCCGGTCTTTCGCCAATTTTGGTAATTACAAAAACCGACCTTTCCGACCCATCCGAATTCTTGGCGAACTTTGCTTCGCTAAGCATTCCTGTGATTCAAACACGTTCCGACGAGCCAAAGCTGGACGAATTACACAAACTCCTAGCTGGACACATCACCGTCACCGTGGGTCACTCGGGAGTTGGTAAATCCACTCTCGTCAATGCCCTGGCCCCTCACGCAGATCGAGCCACCGGCCATGTGAACGAGGTTACCGGTCGCGGTCGTCACACTTCGTCTTCGGCTAGAGCAATCGACCTTGGTGACGGCTGGATTATCGACACTCCTGGCGTTCGCTCGTTTGGTCTCGGTCACATCGACCCTGACAACCTAATCAAGAGTTTTGCCGATCTCTGGGAGTTCGCCAAGGATTGCCCACGTGATTGCAGCCACGCAGCAACATCGCCCGACTGCGAACTCGATGAGGCAATTCAAGGTGGGAAACTAAACGCCGAACGCGTGGATTCGCTAAGACGCCTGATCGCATCCCTAGCCAGTTAGCCTTAGATAGTGAACTTTTCTGAAGACCTTGCCCTCGCACTAAAGTTAGCCGATGCCGCCGATGCAATTTCGCTGGCTAGGTTCCGTGCGCTCGATTTGAACATCGAAACCAAGCCAGACCGTTCGCCAGTCACCGATGCCGACCGCGCTGTTGAGTTGGCTCTCAAAGGTATTTTGGCTGCCGAACGCCCAGACGACGGCATCGTTGGCGAGGAGTTCGGTAACTCCGGTTCCACCACACGAAAGTGGATCATCGACCCGATTGATGGAACCGCCAATTACATGCGCGGAGTTCCGGTCTGGGCATCTCTTATTGCATTGAGCATCGATGGTCACGCTGTGGTTTCTGTGGTTTCTGCGCCCGCGCTGGGTAAACGTTGGTGGGCAGCCCCTGGCATTGCCAAGACATCAGAAATCGACGGCACGATTCGTGACTTGAAGGTCAGCAACATCGAGGACCTCGAGCACGCCAGCCTCAGCTACAACAACCTCCAACTTTGGGACCAATACGGTTTCCTCGAGCAACTAATCAGCCTGAGTCGCAAGGTTTGGCGCACTCGCGCCTACGGCGACTTCTACAGCTACATGCTGCTTGCTGAAGGATCTGTGGATATCGTCGCCGAACACGACCTCAAGCTTTATGACATCGCAGCCCTGGTTCCAATCGTGGAACAGTCGGGTGGAACTTTCACCGCCGTCGACGGGCCACTCACCGAAGGCTCTTCTAGTGTTTTGGCAACCAATGGTAAATTACACGACACAGTCATGAGCAACCTGACATAGTGACTTTTTGTCACTGCGGTGATAATGTCATAACAAAGAATCAAACCTTGGTTCGTGTAAACCTGCCTGGAGTTCTAAGTGAATCAAGTAGAAACCGTTCTGCCGCTGAGCGAGTTCATTGATCTCGACCGTTCTGGACCGATTCCCCTCTACTTCCAACTTTCCCAACGAATCGAGAAGGCAATCACCGAAGGTCGACTGGCTGCTGGTTCACGTTTGGAAAACGAAGTCTCGCTTGGTGAGCGTCTTGGTTTGAGCCGTCCAACGGTTCGACGCGCAATTCAGGAATTGGTCGACAAGGGCCTCCTAGTTCGTCGTCGCGGTATCGGAACTCAGGTAGTTCACGGTCAGATCAACCGCAAGGTTGAGCTCACTTCCCTATTCGACGACCTAGTTAATTCGGGTCAGACTCCAACGAGCAAGGTTCTGGAAGTTCGACGCACTACCGCCGACGCCAAAATTGCCGGACACCTTGGTGTACGTACCGGTTCACCGGTTCTTTTGATTCGTCGTCTGCGCTTCGCCGAAAAGGTTCCGGTCTCCATTCTTGAAAACTGGCTTCCAGAGGAATATGTAGACCTAGCCGAGGAGAACTTCGCAACCCACGGTCTGTACCAACTTTTGAAGGCTCGCGGTGTAACCATGAAGGTTGCCAAACAGCGGATCGGTGCTCGCAAGGCAAACCAACTCGAGAGCGAGCTGCTAATGGTTGAGAAGGGTTCGGCTCTGTTGACCATGGAGCGCACGGCTTTCGACTCGAACGGTAAGGCGGTTGAATGGGGTCACCACTGCTACCGCCCAGACCTGTATTCGTTCGAAATCACACTTGTAGAAAAATAGTTCGACGAATTTTCGAAAAAAAGGAACGTTCCAAGTTTCTGTGTTCTAACATTAGGAAAAATACCTACTGAAGGAAGAGCATGTCGAAAGTAAGAGTTGGACTAATCGGAGCCGGACGCATTGGTCAGGTACACGCCGCAAGCATTGCCGAAAACCGTGATGTTGAATTCACCTACATCGCAGACGTGTTCGTAGACGGCGCTCAGAAGCTCGCCGACAAGTACGGCACCAAGGTGACCGCAGATCCGATGGAACTAATCAATGCATCGGAGGTTGACGCGGTTGTGGTCTGCTCCCCTACTTCGACCCACGTTGACCTAATCTCGGCTTCGATCGATGCTGGCGTACACGTAATGTGCGAAAAGCCAATCGACCTTGACATTGCTCGAGTAGACGCCCTGCTTCCAAAGGCACGTGCCGCCAAGACTCAGATTGCTCTGGGCTTCAATCGACGTTTCGACCCAAACTTCTCGGCTATCAAAAACCGCGTAAACGCTGGAGAAATTGGCAACCTAGAGCAGTTGATCATCATTAGCCGCGACCCTGCGCCAGCCCCTAAGGAATACATCGCAGTTTCGGGTGGAATCTTCCGCGACATGACCATTCACGACTTCGACATGGCTCGCTTCTTCGTTCCTGAAATCGTTGAGGTTACCGCCCGTGGAGCCAACAGTTTCAGTGACTACATTGCAGAGTGCGACGACTACGACTCGGTAAACGTTGTGATGCGCGGTTCGAACAATGAACTGATCACCATCATCAACTCTCGTCACGCAAGCTTCGGCTACGACCAGCGCATCGAAGCGTTCGGAAGCTTAGGAATGCTTACTGCTAGCAACCAGCTACCGACCACCGTGCGTGCGTTCAGCGCCACCCAGACCGAGGTTGCAGATCCGTACCAGAACTTCTTCCTCGAGCGTTACTCGAGCGCCTACCGCCAGGAACTTGCCGACTTTGTTGCCGGCATTCAGTCTGGCAAGCTCACCAACCCGACTTACGAAGACGGACGTGAAGCTTTGATTCTTGCTGACGCCGCACTGGAGTCAGCTAAGACCGGCAAGACCGTTTCTCTCAAATAGGTTGCCAACCAACAAAAATCCCCGGCTCCGAAAGGAACCGGGGATTTTTGCTTGATGAGAGTTTTTAGATTTCGGCGATTACCGCGCGCAAGAACTCGACACTGGTCTTGGCATCGGCATATGGGCCAGCGCCGTCGGTAGGTTCTGCTGAGATCACGTTGTCCTGCTCAAGTACGAACCAACCGTCGTAGCCTTGGGTCAAGAGGTTTCGAACAATCGCCGCGATGTTTACATCGCCCTTGCCTAGTGGGCGATACATGCCCTTCACAACGGCGTCGTAGTAGGTAACCGATCCGTCTTGCACCTGCTTCGCCCAAGTCAGGTCAACGTCCTTCAGGTGTGAGTGGGCTACACGTTTGGCGTGTTCGGCCGAGAACCAAACTGGATCTGCACCACCAATCACCATGTGACCGGTGTCAAGGCAGAAGGAAATGCTGCTTCCCTGAACCACGTGCATTACATCTTCGTGTGTTTCGATGATGGTGCCAACGTGTGGGTGCAGCACAGCCTTTACGCCAACCGACTCGGCCAAAGCCGAAATATTGTTCAGGTTCTTAAATACGACCTGCCACTGAGCTGGCGATAGTTCCGCGCGCTTCTCGTCGTAGCCTGCCTTGCCACTGTCGGCGGCAAGCACCAAAGTGGTTGCACCAGAAGCTGTGTAACTTCTCAACTCTTCTTCAACGATTGGAAGTGGGTCGTGGGTTTCATCGTGCAGAAGCACTGGGAAAAACCCGCCGGTTGCATGCATGTTCAGATCGTTCAAAACCTTGGCACGTTCCGCGGCTTCAACTGGCAAGAATCCGAGTGGGCCGAATTCGGTGGCCTTGAGACCTAGTGATGCCATCTCTCTAAGAACTCGCTCTGGCCCCATTTGGTGACCCCAACCAGGCACTTCACAAACACCCCAAGAAATGGGTGCACCGGCAATCTTGTCGTACTGCATTTTGACCTTTCGAAAAGTGGAACGTTCCTAAATAGTAACAATACGCCTAGATTTCGATTTGGTAACAACACGGTTAGTTTCGTGGAACGTTCCGAATTTGTTAAGACATACTGACCTTGTTAGGCAATTCAGCTTGACAAGAAACTCATTGACGAGAGGAAACAAATGTCGCTAAAGATGAAGGCTCTGGCCCTCGCTGCAGTGTCGGCAATTGCATTGTCGGGTTGTTCAGCTGCTGCTCCAGCAGACACCAAGGGCGCTCACGCAGACCTAAAGGTTTGTGTTTACACCCACGGTGACGGAGGTTCGTTCTGGACTGTAGCTCAGAAGGGTGCCGAAGCTGCAGCTGCAGACCTAGGTGTAACCCTTGACTACCAGGGATCGAACAACGACTCTGCAAAGCAGGCTTCGACCATTGAAGCTGGTATCGCAGCAGGATGTAGCGCAATCGCTGCTTCGGCTCCAGACGCCGGTGCAATCAAGGATGCAATGCTAAAGGCTCACGCTGCAGGCATCCCAACCGTAACTATGAACTCGGGCTCTTCGGTCTTCAAGGACCTAGGTGCCTTCACCCACGTTGGTCAGGATGAAATCATCGCTGGTCAGCAGGCTGGTCTAAAGTTCAACGACATGGGCGTAAAGCACGTTCTTTGCCCAATCCAGGAAGCCGGTAACTCGGGTCTTGCAGACCGTTGCAAGGGTCTAGCTCAGACCTTCAAGGGTAAGGCAACCAACTTCAACCTTGATGGTGGACTAGCAGACCTAACCGCTGCTTCGGCCAAAATCAAGGCTGCTCTACAGGCAGACACCAGCATCGACGCAGTATTCGCTTTGAACGCTGACATCGCTGCTAAGGCTGTTCTTCCTGCAGCTGAGGAACTAGGTCTTTCGCTAAAGATCGGTACCGTTGACATGTCCCCAGAGGCACTAGACGCTATTGCAGCAGGCAAGATGGAATTCGCCATCGACCAGCAGCAGTACGCACAGGGCTACCTATCGGTTGTCTTGTTGTACCTAAACCTAACCAACGGCCACGAGCTTGGTGGCGGCCAGCCTGTTTACTCAGGTCCTGGATTCGTAACCAAGGACAACGTTTCCAAGGTTCAGGGTCTAGTTAAGGCTGGAACCCGCTAGTAATAGCTCCGCGTTTTGGGGGTGGGCGTAAAACACCCACCCCCAAAATTCTTTTCACAAACTTGCAACAAATTGAAAGGCAGTTCAATGTCGACAGCTCCGACAACTGACGAAAGAGTCAAGAAGGCCTCTTTCCTAACCAAGGCTCTCCGCCGAACCGAGGTTGGTGCACTACTAGGTGCCATCGCAATCTTCGTACTATTTACCAGCACTGACACCACCGGAAACTTTGCGAAGCTTCCAGGTATCGCCGGCTGGACCGACATTGCCGCACCAATCGGTATCGTCGCAATCGCAGTAGCACTGCTAATGATTGCCGGCGAATTTGACCTTTCATCCGGTGTCATGGTTGGCACCACCGGTCTTCTAGTTGGAATGCTCGTTTCGAAACTGGGCATGAACATCTGGCTAGCAATTGTCATCGGCTTGGTTTTCGCAGCATTCATTGGCTTTGTAAACGGCTACATGGTTCTTAACACCAAACTGCCTTCGTTCATCATTACTCTTGGCACCTTCTTCATCCTGAAGGGTGCTAACTTCGCGCTAACCATGATCTTGACCGGCTCGGTACGAGTTACCGGTGTTGAGAAGGCAGCCGGCTACGACAGCGCCAAGGCAATCTTCGCAAGCACCTTCAAGATTGGTGAACAAAACTTCCAAATCTCCCTCGCATGGTGGCTATTGCTTACCGTTGCAGCCACCTTCCTACTTACCCGCACCAAGTTCGGTAACTGGATCTTTGCTGCCGGTGGAGATGCCAACGCAGCTCGCAACGCAGGTGTTCCGGTAAAGCGCACCAAAATCATTCTGTTCATGGGAACCTCGGTTGCCGCCGCACTTGTTGGCATCATCTTCGTGTTGCGCCTTCAGGGCATGCAGGCTGGCCAGGGTGTCGGTCAGGAGTTCTACTACATCATTGCCGCAGCAGTGGGTGGAACCCTACTGACCGGTGGTGCTGGCTCGGCAATCGGTGCTTCGATTGGTGCAATCATCATGGGTATGGCCTACATCGGTATTCCGTTCTCACTTTGGAACTCCGACTGGACTTCAACCTTCCTTGGAGTAATCCTGGTGGCCGCCGTTCTAATCAACACCTACATTGGACGCAAGGCAGCAGGAGGTAAGCGCTAATGGCACACTCAACACTCGAACTAGTAGACGTAGAAAAGAGCTTCGGTAGCGTAATCGCTAACTCAGGCATCAGCGTCAAGGTTGATTCAGCCACCGTCACCTGTATCTTGGGCGACAACGGTGCTGGCAAGTCAACCCTGATCAAGACCCTTTCGGGCGTTCACAAGCCAAGCAAGGGAAAGTACCTGGTTGAAGGCGTAGAGGTTGACTTCAACTCCCCTCGCGACGCCCTCGACGCCGGTATCGCTACCGTGTTCCAAGACCTAGCAACCATTCCGTTGATGTCGATCTGGAGAAACTTCTTCATCGGCAACGAAATTGAAAAGGGCTTTGGTCCATTCAAGTGGCTAGACGTCAAGAAGATGAAAGAGATCACCAAGCAGGAGCTTCTTGCCATGGGTATCGACCTTCGCGACCCAAACCAGAACATTGGAACCCTTTCCGGTGGTGAGCGTCAGGCAGTAGCTATTGCCCGAGCTGTTTACTTCGGTGCCAAGGTTCTAATCTTGGACGAGCCAACTTCGGCTCTGGGTGTTCGTCAGTCTGGAATCGTACTGAAGTACGTTTTGGCTGCGAAAGAGCGCGGCATCGCTGTTATCTTCATCACCCACAACCCGAACCACGCTTTCCTAGTGGGCGACCGCTTCTACCTTTTGAACCGCGGAAAGCTGGTTCAGAGCATGGAACGTGCAACCGCAGACATCGACGAACTAACCAAGGCCATGGCCGGCGGTAAGGACCTCGAAGCTCTGACCACCGAAATCGAATCGGTACGCAAGACGAAGTAACCCTTCATTTAGAAGTTGATGGCCCCGAGAACGATCTCGGGGCCATCAACTTTTGGTTGGAATTACTTTACAGAAGCAACAAGTTCCTCAATCTTCGCCAACTGATACTTGGCAACCTCAACAGCTCGTTCATTTTCAGCAAACACGCTCGAACAGATGATGCTATTCGGGTTGTCGATGAATCCGTTTGACTTGAGCGCACTAAACATGCGACCGAAATCCACATCGCCATCGCCGATTGCAAGATGCTGGTGAACTCGAACCGCATTGCCTGGAGGGTTCGTGATGTAACGAAGACCATGTGAAGCGGTGTGGTCCATGGTGTCGGACATGTGAATGATGCCAACTCGGCCCTTGGCAGCTTCGAGAATGGCTTCCGGCTGGTTACCCATGTGGAAAGAATGCGATGCTACGTAAACCATTCCAAAGTTTGATGAATTGATTCCGCGAATTACTCGCCAAGCAGCAAGCCCGTTCTCCACAAAATCATCTGGGTGCGGATCAATGAATACCTTCACGCCCGCTTTTTCGATAAGCGGAACAAGTTCTTCCATCGAACGGTAGAAGGCGCGTTCTGATTCTTCGGCTTTTTCAGGACGTCCTGAGAATTCGGTTCCGATGGTGTCTACACCGAGTTCAACTGTCAGCTGAAGCACTCGCTTGAAGTAGCGAACCGCCGCCTCACGAGCATCTGGGTCTGGGCTAGACCAGCGAAGCACTGGCAAAGTTGATGCGATTTCGATGCCCGCATCCTGCACAGCCTTCTTTAGGTCCTTTACTAGCTGGTCATCTGCCTTCGGGTGATTGAAGAACGGGATGAAATCAGGATGTGGTGTCAGTTGAAGATATTTGTAGCCCAGGTCAGCTGCCAGTTTAGGAAACTCCAGCAGTGAGTGCGTTGAGTGGAACGGGGTTGGATCAAGTGCGATTTTAACCATTTGGTTCTCCTTTGCTATTTGTAAAACTCTGGTTTTGAAATGTAGGTGACTTCCTCGAGCTTCCCCGATCTTTGTGACTCCAGCCCAGACTGGACTGCTGCAACCACCGAAATTCTCAACTGATCTGTCATTTCCGCCTTTCTGTTGGAGCGTTCCAATTTGAGTCTAAAAGAATTGGTGTGCTTCGTTTCCAAAACACACCAATTCGTTATGGAGGGTTAATATTTTTCTGCTGCGCCCTTGCCAAGGAGTGCCTTCTGGCGTTCACGCGCCTTGGCATAGCCCTGATAAGCCTTCTGAGTGCTCTCTACAGTTGAGATTGGCGATACCGGAACATCCCACCAGCCTTCTCCGTCTGGAGCGTAAATTAGTGGATCGTTGTTGATGTGAATCAACACTGGTCCCCCGGTGTGAGCCTTTGCTTGAACCATCGCTGCCTTCAAGTCTGTAATCGAATTTGGCCCCGGCTCAACGCGGATGACCTTCACGCCGTAGCTCTCAGCATTGGCTGCCAGGTCGATTGGTAGAACTTCGCCGTGTTCGTGAGTGTTGGTCTTGGCATCGCGGTAACGGTATTTGGTTCCGTAACGCTGGGAACCGACATCTTCAGAAAGGTGTCCGATGGAAGCGTATCCGTGGTTCTGGATTAGTACGGTGATGAACTTGATGCGCTCGGCCACTGCCGTTAGAAGCTCGGTGTGCATCATCAGGTACGAGCCATCGCCAACCATGACGATCGAGTCGCCCTTCTCCTTGGCGCGGGCAACACCCAAACCTGCGGCAACTTCGTAACCCATGCACGAGAACGCATATTCAACGTGGTAGCCGAGCTCCGACTTGACTCGCCACAGCTTGTGAAGGTCACCAGGTAGTGAACCGGCTGCACAGATGACGGTGTCGAACTCGTCCGAGATTTCATTCACGACACCGATGATTTCCGGCTGACCAGGAAGGTCACGCTTCTGGTCAACGAAAGACTCGTCAACAGCCTGGTCCCAAAGCTTCTTCTGGTTTCCGTATTCCTCACGGAAGTCATCGGCCACCTGGTAACCGTCAAGCGCTTCGATTAGTTCAACGATGGTCTCGCGAGCGTCGGCAACCACCGGCAGGCTCGAGCCGTGTTTGAAGGCGTCGAAGCTGGCAACGTTAATGTTGATGAACTTCACGTTCGGGTTCTGGAACGCGGTGCGCGAAGCGGTGGTGAAGTCTGAATAACGGGTACCGATACCAATGATCACATCGGCATCGCCGGCAATGCGGTTGGCCGCAAAGGTTCCGGTGGCGCCAACTGCACCTAGGTTCTGCGGGTGCTCCCAGTGCAGCGAACCAACGCCTGCCTGAGACATACCTACCGGGATTCCGGTGGCTTCTACGAGGTCTTGCAGCTGCTGGTTGGCATCAGAGTAAATCACTCCGCCACCGGCAACAATCATAGGGTTCTTAGCCTTCTTGATGACCTCTGCGATTTGAGCCACGATTCCGTGGTCTGGACGAGGTCGACGGATTACCCACTCGCGCTCAGCCAGGAACTCTTCTGGAACATCGATGATCTCGGCCTGAACATCTTCAGGAAGTGCGATGGTCACCGCACCCGTCTCAACCGGGTCGGTTAGCACGCGCATTGCGCCAAGGAGAGCCGAGTAGAGCTGCTCTGGGCGCTGCACGCGGTCGAAGTAGCGGCTCAGTGGCTTGAAAGCGTCATTGACGGTCATGCTCGGGTCATGAGGAAGCTCAAGTTGCTGAAGGACAGGATCGGCCACGCGGTTAGCGAAGGTGTCCGATGGAAGGAGTAGAACCGGCAGGCGGTTGGTCGTTGCCACGGCAGCTGCGGTCAGTAGGTTGGCTGCACCTGGACCTACCGAAGCGGCACAGGCGTAGGTGCTGCGACGACGAGTCATACGCGAGTATGCAATCGATTCGTGACCCATTGCTTGCTCGTTACGGGCCTGGTGGTAAGGCATAGCCTTCGGGTCGGTTTCGGCCTTCTGGAGTAGCGCCTGAGCGATACCAGCAACGTTTCCGTGACCGAAGATGCCATACATGCCCTCGATGGTGCGAACACGAATGTCACCATCCACGGTGTACTGGTTGCTCAGGAACTCAACGATCGCCTGACTAACGGTCATTCTGCGAGTACTCATTATTTTTCTCCTTTAGGCTTCGTAAGGAAGTCGAGGGTCTGGGTCTTGGCCGTGCCAGGTGTCGCGGATCCAAGCGTGGTTTGGGTCGTCAGTGATGTTCCAGCTTCGGCCTGGGTCTGGGCCAGCCATGATGTTAAAGAAATAGAGATCCGAGCCCGGCACTGCCGAAACTGGACCATGCCAACCAAATGGCACTAGACCAACATCGCCAGAGCGAACTTCTTCTAGGACATCGATTTCGCGTTCGTCTGATGCATAAACCCTCAGGAGACCAGTTGGGTCACTGTTTGCGCTTTGCGAGCCTCGAGCTTGCGCCGTCTCAAAGTAATAGATTTCTTCGAGATTGGATTCGACTCCCTCGATGAATGAGTCGTGTTTGTGTGGAGGGATCCCCGACCAGTTACCGCTAGGAACAATCACCTCGACGACGATGAAACGGTCAGCTTCCAAAAACTCAGGGACACCGAAATTGTGAACCTGTCGAGACTCGCGGCCAGCGCCGCGGACAAACACCGGAACCTCTTCACGAGTGATTAGACGAGCTGGCTTGGAGTTTTGGGCTGGTGCTTCACCTACGAGAACACGTCCATCGCCAGAGATCTTGACAGCAGTATTTCGAGGCACATAAAGCAGGTCGGTGGTTCCGTGGAAAACCGATTCACGTCCACGCAAATCCGCTAACTGCCAACCCCCACCATCAACGCTGTAGGCAATGTTCAGACCATTACCTTCAAGCGCAAAAATGATGCGTTCGTTGTCGTTAGCTTCGAGCGTGAGGGTTTGACCAGTTACGGTTCCAACCCGCAGGCCGGTGTGCTGCCAGCCTGGAAGAGTGTTGTCTACGACAACATCCCAACCCTGCTTGGCAAGCTCACCGCTGCGATAGAACCAGGTCATGTTACTTAGTTCTGTGGGAAGCCCAGGTTGATTCCACCGTGGCTTGGGTCAAGCCAACGGCTGGTGATTGCCTTGCCACGGGTGTAGAAGTGAACGCCCTCAACACCGTGTGCCTTGGTGTCACCGAAGGCCGAGTTCTTCCAACCGCCGAACGAGAAGTACGCAACTGGAACTGGGATTGGCACGTTGATACCGATCATTCCAACTTCGATTTCGTTCTGGAAACGGCGGGCTGCTCCTCCGTCGTTGGTGAAGATTGCGGTTCCGTTTCCGAAAGCGCCGTTGTTGATTAGTTCAACACCCTCTTCGTAAGACTTCACGCGAACAATCGAAAGAACTGGGCCAAAGATCTCCTCGGTGTAAACCTTCGACGAGGTTGGTACACGGTCAATCAGGGTTGGGCCAAGCCAGAATCCGTTGGCGTCGCCGTCCACGTTGATTCCACGGCCGTCAACGACAACCTTTGCGCCATCTGCTTCTGCAATCTCAACGTAAGAAGCAACCTTGTCGCGGTGCTCGCGGGTAACCAGTGGGCCCATGTCGCAGTTGCGACGGCCATCACCGATGGTTAGCTTGCCCATGCGCTCCACAATCTTCTCGATCAGTGGGTCGGCAACTGGCTCAACTGCAACGACAACCGAGATCGCCATGCAACGCTCACCGGCAGAACCGAAACCAGCGTTGATTGCCGAGTCGGCAACGAGGTCTAGGTCGGCGTCTGGAAGAACTAGCATGTGGTTCTTGGCTCCACCAAGAGCCTGAACGCGCTTGCCGTGCTTGGCACCCTGCTCGTAAACGTACTTAGCGATTGGGGTCGAACCTACGAACGAGATTGCCTGAACGTCAGGGCTCTCGAGCAGACCGTCAACCGAAAGCTTGTCGCCCTGGAGAACGTTGAATACACCATCAGGAAGACCGGCTTCCTTCCAAAGCTTTGCCATCCAAAGCGCTGCGGTTGGGTCCTTCTCTGAAGGCTTTAGAACCACGGTGTTTCCGGTTGCGATAGCGATTGGGAAGAACCACATAGGAACCATTGCTGGGAAGTTGAACGGGCTGATCACACCAACCACACCAAGAGCCTGGCGGGTCGAGTAAACGTCAACGCCGGTCGAAGCCTGCTCGGTGTAGAAGCCCTTTAGTAGGTGAGGCATGCCACAGGCAAACTCCACAACTTCCTGGCCACGGGTGATTTCACCAAGTGCATCCGATAGAACCTTTCCGTGCTCCGAGGTGATGATCTCGGCGAGCTCACCCTTCTTGGCGTTCAGCAGTTCGCGGAACTTGAACAGGATTACCTGCTTGCGAGCCTGCGACATGTCGCGCCAAGCTGGGAAGGCTTCCTTAGCCGATGCAATTGCTGCATCGATCTCTGCCTGGTTGGCAAGGGCTACTTCCTTGGTAACAACACCAAGTGCTGGGTCGTACACCGGTGAGGTGCGTCCCGACTTGCTAACAACTTCCTGGCCGTGAATCCAGTGGTTTACTACCTGAGTCATTTTGTTTCCTTATTTTCCGTGAACCAGTGCCACCGCGGTTGCGATTGCACCTTCGACGTTTCCGTCTTGTGGGTATAGCAGGCTACGGCCGACCATTAGGCCGCGTACACCTGGAAGTTTGAGTGCGTCTTCCCACTGCTTGTAGGTGTCGGCTGGATCTCCAACCGGGTCTCCTCCAAGGAGCAGTGTTGGCAGGGTGGTAGAGCGCATGACCTCAGCCATGTTTTCAACTACCGGCAGCTTCAGCCAGGTGTACTGGCTGGAAGCTCCGAGACCACTCGCGATGGTGACCGAAAGGATGGTCGCCTCGGTTGAGAGGTCGTTCACGATCTTGCCGTCAACCCACTTGGAGATGAACGGTTCTACCAGGATTGGGGTCTTGGCTGCAACCGCGTCATTGATCGCGTTCGCGGTGTAGTCCAAGGTCTTTGCGGTGTTTTGGTCCTCAAAGTTGATTCGAGTTAGGGTCTTGGCCATGTCCAAGCCCTCGCGCTTGATTGCTTCAAAGTTGTGTGAAGCAAAGCGGTCATCCATCTCGAAGCTGGCACCCTTCAAACCAACGCGGTTCATCGAAGCAACGGCAAGCTTGCCATCGAGTAGACCAAGCAGCGCTAGGTCGTCCAAGATGTCTGGGGTTGCCAGCACACCGTCGCAGCCAGGGTTGCGAAGTGCGATAGCTAGGCGGTTTAGAAGTTCGTAGCGGTCGGCCATCGCGGTTGCGTCGTCGCGCACACCGAGTGCACCACGAGCGGTGTGGTCGGCGGCAATGATGAAGATCTTGCCATCACCCTGAAGGATGTCGCGACGCTTACGGCTTTTGTAAGCCTGTGCGATTGCCTCAGGGTTGGTTGCACGAGTCTCGCGCAGTTTTTCGAAATCTAGGCTCATCTTTATAGTCCCTTCAGGATTTCTTCAACTTCGGCAGCGGTTGGCATCGCGGTCGAACACTCTAGGCGGCTAGCCACGATGGCACCGGCAACGTTTGCAAACTTGAGCATTCGCTCTAGGCCCCAGCCTTGCAGCAGACCGTAGCAGACCGCGCCACCGAAGCTGTCGCCAGCACCTAGGCCGTTCACAACGTCGACGAAGTAAGGAGGGACCTCTACGGTTTCATCCTTGGTCTTAGCCAAAACGCCCTTCGGGCCCTGCTTCACGATGGCAAGCTCAACACCGCGCTCAAGGAGTGCATCGGCAGCACGCATTGGCTCGGTTTCACCAACTGCCACCTGGCACTCCTCTTTGTTACCGATGGCAACGGTGACATGCTCGAGAGCACGGCTAACCTGCGCGGTTGCCTCTTCTGGTGAGTTCCAGAACATGGTGCGGTAGTCGAGGTCAAGAATGGTGTTCGACTTGCGGCCGCGAGCTTCCCAGGCAGCAAAGTGTGCGCTGCGGCTTGGCTCCTGCGAAAGACCAGTCACGGTTGACCAGTAAATCTTGGCGTCGCGGATTGCGTCGAGGTCTAGTTCTTCGGTCTTGATTTCAAGGTCCGGAGCCTTTGGCTCGCGGTAGAAGTAAAGCGGAAAGTCGTCTGGTGGGAAGATTTCACAGAAAACTACCGGGGTTGGTAGCCCGGCAACACCCGAAACAAACTCGTCGCTAACACCCAAACGAACTAGTTCGTTGTGAATGTACTTGCCGAATGGGTCGTTTCCGGTGCGGGTAATAACAGCCGACTTGAGCCCGTATTTCGCTGCTGCAACGGCAACATTGGTGGCAGAACCGCCTAGGAACTTTCCAAATGAGGTGACGTCTTCGAGACCAACACCGATCTGCAGAGGATAGACATCTATTCCAACGCGTCCGATGGTGATTACATCGAATTGGCTCATTTCAACTCCATCTAAATACTTTGTTATTACAAACTAACATTAGCACTAACAAAGTGCAAGAATCTAGAACCAGCGGTTTGCGTTGTGTTCCGCAAAAACCTCTCGGATGGTGCCGGTCTTGGCGCGGATGGCTATTGAGTGAGTCTTCACGATAGGGCCCTTGCGGCGCACACCCTCGAGCAAGCCACCATCGGTAACACCAGTAGCCACGAAAATCGTGTTGTCGCTAGCTACCAACTCGTCCATTTCATAGACGTGGTCAAACTTGAGCCCGGCAGCTTCACCGCGAGCGCGCTCATCATCGCTCATCGGGTGCAAAATACCCTGAACTACTCCCCCCAAACCCTTGACGGCACAGGTAGTCACAACACCCTCAGGCGAACCACCAACACCGACACAAAGATCAATTCGCGAGCCATAACGAGCAGCGTGAATACCACCGGCAACATCGCCGTCCAGAAGCAAACGAGTGCCAGCGCCGGTTGCACGAATCTCTTCAATCAATTCGGCGTGACGAGGACGATCTAAGACGGCGACAATCACTTCGTCCACAGTCTTGCCCTTGGCCTTCGCGATCGCACGAATGTTTTCCGCAATCGGCTTGCGGATGTCAACAACACCCACACCCTCAGGCCCGGCAACCAACTTGTTCATGTAATAAACCGAAGAAGCATCGAGCATGGTGCCTTTATCGGAAACCGCAATTACCGAAATTGCGTTCTGTCGACCGGCAGCTGTCAAAGAAGTGCCATCGATTGGGTCTACCGCGATGTCGCAAGCTGGGCCGCGACCAGTTCCAACTTTTTCACCGTTAAAAAGCATCGGTGCGTTGTCTTTTTCGCCCTCACCAATCACAATCTGGCCGTCAAATTCCACGGTGGCGAGGAAAGCACGCATCGCATCAACAGCTGCGCCATCAGCCTGGTTCTTATCGCCTTTACCGATGAACGGAGTTGCCCTAATTGCCGCAGCCTCAGTTGCGCGAATTAGCTCCATAGCGAGGTTACGGTCTGGGTGCAGCACTGCAGATAGGTCCATGTCTTGACTATAAACCCATTACTCGCCATGTATTAACAAATCACCAAAGTCCAGACAATTTGTAACAGAAAGTAACCGTGCAACCGGTATCCAGATAAGGCCCTAGTCTTAACTTGAATCTTTCTAACAAGCGAGGACGAAATGGCGATTTACGACAACATCACCCAGGTAGTAGGAAACACTCCTCTGGTACGTATCAACCACATCAATGAAGGTCAGGCCGAGATCCTCGCCAAGCTTGAGTTCTACAACCCAAGTGCATCGGTTAAAGACCGTATCGGTATCGCAATGGTTGATGCGGCCGAAGCATCTGGTCAGCTAAAGCCTGGTGGCTCGATCGTTGAGGCAACCTCGGGTAACACCGGTATCGCACTAGCCATGGCCGGTGCCGCTCGTGGTTACGAAGTCATCCTGACCATGCCAGACTCCATGTCCAAAGAGCGTCGCACCCTACTTCGCGCCTACGGAGCAACCCTTGTTCTAACCCCTGCCGCCGAAGGCATGAAGGGCGCAGTTGCCAAGGCCGAGGAAATCGCCGCCACTCAGGGCGCAATCGCAGTTCGTCAGTTCGCTAACCCTGCCAACCCAGAGATTCACCGCAACACCACCGCCCAGGAAATCTGGCGCGATACCAACGGTGAAGTTGCCGCAATCGTTGCTGGCGTTGGAACCGGTGGAACCATCACTGGTGTAGGTCAGACTCTCAAGGCACTTAACCCAGACATCAAGGTATTCGCAGTCGAGCCTGCAGCCAGCCCACTGCTAAACGGTGGCCAGCCTGGCCCACACCCAATTCAGGGCATCGGAGCTAACTTTGTTCCAGACGTACTAGACACCACCGTCTACGACGAAGTATTGGATGCAACAGGCGACGACGCAGTAGCTTGGTCCCGTCGTCTCGGCGCTGAAGAAGGCATCCTCGGCGGTATCTCGTCGGGTGCAGCTATCTGGGGTGCCAACCAGATCTCGAAGCGCCCAGAGTTTGCCGGCAAGAAGATCGTCGTGATCATTCCATCGTTCGGTGAGCGTTACCTTTCGACTATCCTTTATAAGGACCTACTCGAAGAGAACTAAGGATGGCACGTGGCTCGATTTCTCGAAGACATCAAAGCGGGAATCGAAGCTGACCCAGCCGTAAAGAGTGGCGTTGAGCTATTCTTCACGTCCCCTGGTCTCCACGCCGTTTGGAATCACCGCATCGCCAACCTTCTCTGGAAGGCAGGGCTTCGCACCATCTCCAGAATGTTCGCGAACGTCGCCCGCACCCTAACCGGAATTGAAATTCACCCGGGTGCCACCATCGGAGGCCGCCTAGTAATCGATCACGGAATGGGCGTCGTAATCGGCGAAACCGCAATCATCGGCGACGACGTACTGATCTACCACGGCGTAACCCTTGGTGGAGTAGTCAACAAAGCCGTAAAACGTCACCCAACCATCGGCAACAACGTAATCCTCGGCGCCAACTGCATCGTCCTCGGCGACATCACCATTGGCGATAACTGCAAGATTGGCGCAGGAGCAATCGTGGTCAAAGACCTACCTGCCGGCAAGGTTGCCGTTGCTCCAACCGCTACAGTTCGCTAGAAAGCGCTGAATCCCAGCCGCGCTCAGGTAGCGGACTATCTTCAAGATAAACGCCTTCACCCGCACTCACGAAGCCAATTGGCTTGAAGCTACGCGGGATTGTTGCACCAGCTGGAAAGGTTGCTAGCAGGCCGTGGTCTTCACCTCCGAAGAGAACCCAGTCGATTGCCTTCACTTCTAGGCGATCGGCAACGTCGTCGATTCTTGCGCAGTAGCCGTCGAGCGCTTGCTTGTTGATGGTGAGCTTTACGTTGCTGGCTCGAGCGATTCGGTGTGCGTCTTTGGCAAGGCCATCGGAGATGTCGAGCATGGAAGTTGCTTCGGTTGCATCGATGCCGCTCTGGATTGGTGGCATCGGACGTCTTTGAACATTTACCCAGTCGTCGTACGCCGAGATGGCGTCTTGGTTGCCGCTTTGTAGGAGGCTGAGGCCGGCGGCAGCTTGACCAAGGGTTCCAGCAACGGCGAGGATGTCGCCTGGCTTGGCGCCGCTTCTGAGGATTGGTTCGCGGCCTTCGAGATCGCCGTGAGCGGTGACTGCGATGACGATTTGTTCGGAAGCAGCCAGGTCTCCCCCGACGATTTCGGCAGTTGGAGCAAAGAAGTCGAGTGCCGCCTGAAGGCCGCCGGCGAACTGTTCGAGCCAGGTGATTTCAGTTTCTTTAGGAACAGCTAGAGCCACAACCAGTGCGGTTGGTTTTGCTCCCATTGCTGCGACGTCGGAAATGTTTGTGGCAACGGCTTTCCAGCCGAGATCGAATGCAGAAGACCACTCGGTCTTGAAGTCGTGACCCTCAATCATTGTGTCGGTGGTGACCACGAAACGGTCGTTTGAAGTCTTGACTACCGCGGCGTCATCGCCAGAACCCACGATGGTGTTTTCGCTTTTTTTGAGGCGGGAGACGGTGCGCTTGAGTGCTTCGTTTTCTCCAAGTGTGGCGAGAGTTTCAGGATTGGTCACAAACCAAAGGTAGCCTGTAATTGATGAAGTTTTTGAAACTGAGCCTTGTGGTTCTTCCCCTTTTACTTGCCGGTTGCGCTCCGACGGTTCACCTTTCGCCTGCGGAGAATGCCAACAGTGTTGGTTGCGCGGAGCTGATGGTTCGTCTGAGCGACAAGGTGGATGGGCTAACTCGCCGAGCTACCGATGCTCAGAGCACCGCGGCTTGGGGTGAGCCGACCGGAGTTATCTTCCGATGCGGTTTGCCAGAGGTTACGGTTTCGACTCTAAAATGCGTTACCGAAGAAGGTATCGACTGGTTGATTGACGACTCGGCAGCACCCTCCTACCGATTCATTACCTTTGGACGTAACCCCGCTTCGGAAGTGATTGTTGATTCCACTAAAGCGGTAGGCGTTACCGTGCTCGACGAGATTGGCTCGACGATTTCATATCAGAAGGCAACTGCCCACTGCGGTTAGCGTTCTAGCGCGAGCTCAATCAGTTCGGTGATTAGGTCTTTGTAGTCGATACCCGAGGCTTTCCAAACCAGCGGGAACATTGAGACCGGGGTGAAACCTGGCATGGTGTTCACCTCGTTCACAAGGAAGCCGTCTTTGGTTAGGAAGAAGTCCACGCGGGCTAGCCCTTCGCAACCGAGGGCGTTGAATGCCTTTGCCGAAAGCTCCTGCATTTCCTTCAGTTGGTCTGCTGGGAGTTCGGTTGGGATTTTGAGATCAACGGCACCGGTGTCTAGGTACTTGGCTTCGAAGTCGTAGAACTCGCGGCCGGTTACCACGATTTCGCCGGCGAGGCTAACTCTCGGCGCTGAACCGTTTCGTCCTTGGAGAACCGCGCACTCAACTTCGCGTCCGTCGATGCCGTGCTCGACAACCAGCTTGTTGTCTTGTTCGAAGGCGTCTTTGACGGCCTTTGCGAACTCGTGCATTTCCTTGACTTTGGAAACGCCAACCGAAGATCCAGCTCGGGCTGGCTTTACGAATAGCGGAAGGCCGCCAAGTGCTGCGACCTCTTGCAGTTTGGCTTCCTTGTTCTGCTCCCACTCGTGTTTGCGGATGACCACGTGAGGGGTTACCGGAACGCCGGCTGCTACGAAGAGAGCCTTGGTGAATTCCTTGTCCATTCCGGCTGCTGAGGCCAGGACGCCGTTGCCAACGTAAGGCATGCCAATGAGCTCGAAGAAGCCCTGAATCGTGCCGTCTTCACCGTAGGGTCCGTGAAGCACTGGGAAGACTACGTCGATGTTTCCGAGGCTGTGGCTGACTCCCGAAGGGTCGGTGTATCTCAACTCTTTAGTTCCGGCGGCTGGCCACTGGATGGTCTGGCCTTCGAAGTTCACCTCAGGGAGTTCGTTTGGGTTGAGGGTCCACTTCAGCGGGTCATCTTCGGCAGGGACGAACACGCCACCGCGGGTGATGCCAATTGGAACCACTTCAAACTTTTCGCGGTCGATTGCGCCTAGAACCCCTCCAGCAGTGACGCAGGAAATTGAGTGCTCGCTCGAGCGGCCTCCGAAAACAAGTGCAACGCGTAGTTTCTTACTCACTGGTTGGTTCATCCGTTTCGTGGGTCAGGGTTGGTGCGATGTCCTTAGGTTCCATGCGACCCTCCATAACGGCAAGCACCTGCTCGACGATTGGCATGCGCACGCCCTTTTCTTCGGCGAGCTTCAAGATTGGCGCAACCGAGGCAAGACCTTCGGCGGTTTGACTCAGGCGGCGGGTTACTTCACGAAGGGTGTAGCCCTTGCCAAGCATCTCGCCGGCCTTGTGGTTACGGCTTAGTGGAGACTCGGACGTAGCAATGAGGTCACCAAGACCAGCCAGGCCAACCATGGTCTTCTTCTTGGCACCATAGGAACGTGCGAAACGGGAAATCTCGGCAAGTCCACGAGTCATGATCGATGCCTTGGTGTTTTCGCCGTAACCAACGCCGTTGACGATACCAATGGCAACCGCGATTAGGTTCTTGAGGATTCCGCCGAACTCGGTGCCAATCACATCTTTGTTGGTGAAGGTGGTGAAGTAGTCGTTGCTGGCAGCGGTTGCTACAGCGCGAGCGGATTCCTTGCTAGTGCTAGCAGCCACCGAGGCGGTTGGCTGTTCTTGCGCGATTTCGAGGCTTAGGTTTGGTCCGGACACTACCACGATGCGATCGGCATCAATGTTGCCAGCCTGCTCGATTACCTCGCTCATGCGTAGACCGGTTTCCTTCTCCACACCCTTCATGAGGCTCACGAGGACGGCATTGGCAGGAATTACGCTGCCCCACTCGGCAAGGTTGGCGCGAAGTGACTGGGCCGGAACAGCCAGATAAACCTGCTCAGAGCCTGCCATTGCCTCTGCTGGTTCGGATACGGCCTTTAGAGACTTTGGAAGCTTGATACCAGGCAGGTAGTCACCGTTGCGGTGTTGGGTGTTAATTTCCTCTACAACATCGTCGCGGCGAGCCCAGATGGTCACATCGTTGCCAGCGTCGGCAAGAATCTTGGCGAAGGTGGTTCCCCAGGAACCGGCACCCATTACTGCTACTTTTGCCATTACTTCTTTCCGTTCTTGTTGAAGTTGCCGAACTGGCTTTGGCCGTGTTCCGCTGGGTCGTAAAGGTCTTTCGGTGCCGATTCGCCTCGCAGGAATTCGACCTGCTTAGTGATCGCCTGCATCACAATTTTGGTGGCTTCCTTCAGCTCGTCGGTGCTGAGGTGGTGGCCACGGAATTTGTCGAGGTTAATCTCGTCGCCGATCTGTACGCGAACCTTGTGCCACGGCTTCGGGCGAAGCTTCTTGGTGTAGGTCGGTAGCACAATCTCGCTACCCCACTGCCCCACCGCATAGATTGGCACGCCGGCTTCGAGAGCCATTCGAACCGAACCGGTCTTACCTCGCATTGGCCAGCCGTTTGGTTCACGAGTCAAAGTTCCCTCGGGGAAAATGGTGATCACGTGGCCGGCTTCGAGGAACTTGTAAGCGGCGTCCATCGGTTCAACATTGCGTCGACCGTTGCGGTAAACCGGAACCTGGCCGGCAGCAATTAGCAGAGGGCCCAAAACTGGGACGGAGAACAGACCGCCCTTTGCCAGAAAGTGTGGGCCGCGCTTTAGCCCGAAAAAAGTTCCGTAGGCCACGACGAGTGGATCGAGATGCGTCACGTGATTGAACACGAGAATGTAGGCACCGGTTGTAGGGAGCTTCTCTTTGCCATTCACCTCAACGCGGAACAGTAGGTGAACCAGCGGGCCAAGGATGTAGGCAACGATTCGCATAACGAACGGGCGGTCGGCCTTACTGACCTTTGGCATTTTGAACTCACGGTTCTTAGCCATGATTATTCGCTGTACTCGAAATCTGCACCCAGTGCCGAAAGCTTCTCAAGGAAGTGCTCGTAGCCGCGCGAAATCAGCTGCACGTTGGTTACGTTCGAAACACCTTCGGCAGCCAAAGCTGCAACCATGTGGCTGAAACCGCCACGAAGGTCTGGCACACGAATGTCTGCACCGGTCAGCTTGGCTGGGCCGTTGATAACTGCCGAGTGGTAGAAGTTGCGCTGACCGAAACGACATGGAGTGCCGCCAAGACATTCGCGGTAAATCTGAATCTGGGCGCCCATCTGAACCAAAGCGTCGGTGAAACCAAAACGGTTCTCGTAAACGGTTTCGTGAATAATCGAAAGGCCGTGTGCCTGGGTAAGGGCAACCACTAGCGGCTGCTGCCAGTCGGTCATGAAACCTGGGTGAACATCGGTTTCCAAAACCACTGGGCTCAGTTCACCACCTGGGTGGTAGAAGCGAATTCCCTCGTCTTCAATTTCGAACGCACCGCCAACTTTGCGGAACACGTTTAGGAACGCCATCATCTCAGGCTGACGGGCTCCGCCAACAAAGATGTCGCCGTTGGTTGCCAGTGCCGCACAAGCCCAAGAAGCAGCCTCGTTGCGGTCGAATAGGGCTCGGTGGGTGTAACCGTGAAGTTCTTTCACGCCTTCAATGCGAATCACGCGGTCGGTGTCAACCGAGATGATCGCGCCCATCTTCTGCAGGATGGCGATGAGGTCCATGATCTCTGGTTCAATGGCTGCACCCGAAAGTTCGGTGATTCCCTCGGCGCGAGTTGCGGTTAGCAGCACCTGCTCGGTGGCTCCTACCGAAGGGTAAGGGAGCGAAATCTTGGCACCCTTCAAACCCTTCGGTGCTGAAAGACGGGTTCCGTTTGGAAGTTCTTCAATCACTGCACCGAAGTTGCGCAGCACTTCGAAGTGGAAGTCGATCGGGCGGTCGCCAATGTGACAGCCGCCAAGACCAGGGATGAACGCTTCGCCAAGGCGGTGAAGCAGTGGGCCGCAGAACAAGATTGGGATTCGTGAGCTTCCAGCGTGAGCGTCGATGTCGACCATGCGAGCCGAAGCAACATCGCTCGGGTCGAGGCTCATTACGCCATCCTCGCTGTGCGAAATGGCAACACCGTGGAGTTTTAGAAGGCGTGAGACGATGTCGACGTCCGAGATGAATGGAACATCTTTCAGAACCGAAGGGGTCTCGCCTAGAAGAGCGGCCACCATGGCCTTGGTGACCAGGTTCTTGGCACCCTTTACGTCGATGCGACCCTGAAGCGGCTTGCCGCCACGAACGGTGATCTGACTCATTTAGGCTCCTTTGGCGGGCAGTGTCTTAGGACGCCAAGACTCGCGGCGAGCCTCGAAGTCGGTAATCGACTGCTCATCTCTCAGGGTTAGACCGATGTCGTCGAGCCCTTCAAGTAGACGCCACCTAGTATATTCGTCAATCTCAAAATTGACCGTTAGGTCACCAACGGTTACCTCACGCTGAACCAGGTCAACCTTCGCTTCGATGCCTGGGTTTTGCTCGATCTTGGCCCAGAAGGCCTCAACCTCGGCCTCGGAAATCACTCCGGTAACCAGACCCTGCTTGCCCGAGTTGCCGCGGAAAATATCGGCAAACTTTGGAGAGAAGACCACCTTGAAACCGTAGTCGCGAAGCGCCCAGACGGCGTGTTCACGGCTAGAACCGGTACCGAAGTCTGGTCCTGCGAACAAGACCGAACCGCTGGCATACGCAGGCTGGTTCAAAACGAACTCCGAGTCGGAACGCCAAGAGGCGAACAGCGCGTCGTCGTAGCCGGTCTTGGTGATGCGCTTGAGGTAAACGGCTGGGATGATCTGGTCGGTGTCGACGTTGCTTCGCTTCAGCGGAACGGCAATGCCCGAATAAACTTCAAACTTTTCCATTAGTTGGCCTCCTCGAGGTCGGCTGGGCTGGAAAGTGTTCCGCGAACCGCGGTGGCTGCAGCTACCAGCGGGGAAACCAGGTGAGTTCTGGCACCCTTACCCTGGCGTCCTTCGAAGTTGCGGTTCGAAGTGGAAGCCGAACGCTCCCCTGGTGCCAACTGGTCTGGATTCATGCCAAGACACATCGAGCAACCGGCGAAACGCCATTCGGCTCCGAAGTCTTTGAACACCTGGTCGAGACCTTCGGCTTCTGCCTCGATGCGCACACGAGCCGAACCAGGAACCACCAGCATGCGGATGTTCTCGGCCTTCTTGCGGCCCTTAATAATCGAGGCAGCGGCACGAAGGTCTTCGATGCGGCTGTTGGTGCAAGAACCTAGGAACACGGTGTCAACCTTGATCGACTTCATCGGAGTGCCGGGCTGTAGGTCCATGTACTCAAGCGCGCGCTCTGCGGCTGCGCGGTCGGTTGGGTCTTCCATGGTTGCCGGGTTTGGAACGTTGTCCAGAAGAGAAACGCCTTGACCAGGGTTGGTTCCCCAGGTTACGAATGGGTCTAACTCATCGGCATTTAGGAAAACCTCAACGTCGAACTCGGCACCTTCATCAGACTTCAAAGTGTTCCAGTACTCAACCGCGGCATCCCAGTCGGCACCCTCAGGCGCGTGTGGGCGGCCCTTGAGGTAGGCAAAGGTGGTTTCGTCTGGAGCAACCATTCCGGCACGAGCGCCGGCTTCGATCGACATGTTGCAAATGGTCATGCGGGCTTCCATCGAAAGCGCACGAATTGCCGAACCACGGTATTCAAGAACGTAACCCTGACCGCCGCTGGCACCAATCTTGGCGATGATCGCGAGGATGATGTCCTTGGCGGTAACGCCTGGGCGCAAGGTGCCCTCAACGTTGATTGCCATGGTCTTGAAAGCCTTTAGTGGCAAGGTCTGGGTAGCTAGAACGTGTTCAACTTCTGAAGTTCCGATACCAAAAGCTAGAGCGCCGAACGCGCCGTGGGTTGAAGTGTGTGAATCTCCACAGACCACGGTTAGACCAGGCATGGTCAAGCCGAGCTGAGGCCCAACCACGTGCACGATTCCCTGGTCGATGTCGCCAAGAGAGTGGATGCGCACACCGAACTCGGCAGCGTTCTTGCGAAGTGCCTCAATCTGGGTGCGGCTGGTCACATCGGCAATCGGCTTGTCGATGTCCCAGGTTGGGGTGTTGTGGTCTTCGGTGGCAATGGTGAGATCTGGGCGGCGAACCGGACGTCCGGCCATGCGCAGACCATCGAAGGCTTGCGGGCTGGTTACCTCGTGTACGAGGTGAAGGTCGATGTAAAGCAGGTCTGGGGCACCATCGGTACCCTTGACCACTAGGTGGTCTCTCCAAACCTTTTCGGCAAGAGTTAGCGGTTTTTGCGACATGTTCACCTTACGAAACTGTAGAACTTCAAGTTTACCGAGATAGGCGTAGGCTGGCGGGGTGGATAGCGTTCAACTTGCGGCTTTGCAGCGAAAAACCATCAAAACTCTCACTTTCGGGCAGATTCTCAGCGGTTTCGGTCTCGGTTCCACCCTTTCGATTGGCGCACTGCTAGCCGCCGACCTTTCGGGAACCGCCGCGTGGAGCGGTGCAGCCGCCACTTTCTCAACACTCGGTGCTGCCTTCTCGGCCATCCCCCTGGCTCGCATTGCCAACAAACAAGGACGACGAATCTCGCTAGCGATTGGTGCAGCCATCGCCATCAGCGGTGCCCTACTCGTGATTACTGCAGCATCGATCCGTGTTTTCCCGTTGCTACTCGTTGCCCTATTCCTGATGGGTGCGGGCTCGGCGGTTGGACTGCAGGCTCGTTTCGCCGCAACCGACATTCCGGAAACCGGCCGAACTGGGCGTGACCTGGCACTGGTGGTCTGGGCAACCACGGTAGGTGCCGTCATCGGGCCAAACTTGTTTGGTCCGGGTGAAGCTATCGGCCACTGGCTGGGAATGCCAACCATGACCGGGCCTTTTGCAATCACCATTTTGGCGCAAGCGTCGGCAAGCATGGTGTTCTTCTTCGGTCTTCGACCTGACCCTCTGAAGGTTGCGCAGTCACTGACAGACAAGAGTGCACTCAAGCCAAAAACCTCGATTGCAACCGCCTTCAAAACACTTAAGGCATACCCCCAAGCTGCCTTCGCGGTAATCACCATCGCCCTGGCACACATGGTGATGGTTTCGGTGATGTCCATGACCCCGGTTCACATGAAAGACGGTGGCGCAGACCTCGTCCTAGTTGGTTTTGTGATTTCACTTCACATTGCGGGCATGTATGCGTTCAGCCCAATCTTTGGTTGGCTAGCCGACCGAATTGGCCAAATTCAGACTGTGATTCTCGGACAGCTGATTTACATTGTGTCGCTGGTGGTTTCGGCTACTTCGGGGCACAGCCACCAACAGATCATGGTCGGGCTTTTCCTCCTCGGTTTGGGCTGGAGCGCTTCGACGGTTGCGGGTGCTGCACTGCTTACCGCCACTTTGCCACCAGCCGACAAGGTCAACGTACAGGGAGTTAGCGACTCGAGTATGCAGTTCGCCGGAGCTTTCGGCGGAGGCATTTCCGGAACCGTTTTGGCTGCGGTGGCTTTCTCAGGTCTCAACTACACCGCACTGATTCCAGTCAGCATTGTGCTGGTTCTGAGCGGTGTGGCGTTTCTTCGAAAGAAGTAACTAGCCCTTGATGTAGGGCTGACCTGAGGCTGCCGGTGCACGCACCTTGCCCGCAAAACCAGCCACAGCCACCAAGGTCACCAGGTATGGAACCATGGTGATGAAGTCGGTTGGGATGCCGGGTGCAACACCGTTGGCCCACACTCGCAAGATGATGGCAAAACCGAAAAGCAGGGCTGCTGCCGAAACATAGAACGGTTGCCAACGACCGAGGATAACCACGGCAAGCGCAATAAATCCAAGACCGCCGGACATTTCTCGACCAAAGGCTCCCACGTTTCCGATGGTTAGTGCGGCGCCTCCGAGACCTGCGATGGCGCCACCGGCAGTTACCCACCAGAAGCGAGTGCGACCAACATTGATACCCACGGTGTCGGCAGCGGTTGGGTGTTCACCAACGGCACGCGCACGAAGACCAAGCTTGGTGCGGAACAACAGGAACCAAACCAGTGGCACGAGCAGGAAGGTTAGGTAAACCGTTATTCGAGCCTCAAAGAGTGCAGGGCCAATGATTGGCAAACCGCTGAGGTACGGGATCGAAATGATGTCGAAAGTTCCAGGGAAGTTTGCTTCTTCGCCAGCACTGGCAAGCCACTGTGAGTATAGGAAGTTGGTGATACCGATAACCAGCACGTTGATCAGCACACCGATGATGATCTGGTCAACCAGATACTTGATGGCTAGTGAGGCCAGCGCCATCGACAAGATTGCCGATGAAATCATGGCTGCTAGTAAACCGAACCAAAGGTTGTGAGTCACGGTTCCGATAACCGAAGCCATGAATGCACCGGTTAGCAGCTGACCCTCGATGGCAATGTTGACCACGCCAACGCGCTCCGACATCAGACCACCAAGACCACCCAGGATAATCGGAACGGCAAGCACGATCGCGGAACCAAGGATGAATGACACTGGGACGGTGTTTTCGGCGGCTAACCAACCGAGCAGTGCGGTGGCGCCGATTAGACCAGCGATTAGTGACAACCAGCTTGGGGTTCGCTTGCCCTGAACAGTTAGGTAAACCGAAACCCCGGCAAGCGCCAGCATCAAGCTTCCGAGAAGGATGTTCACGAAGGTTGATGCGACCACGATGTCTGGCACGGAGAAGATGTCTCCCTTGTTGCTCAGGTTGTAGGTGACATCGCCGGGCTTACCCAAGAAACCGAAAGCAACCATTACCAACAAGGCAAAGAAAGCTAGGACGATTGGTGTTTTCCAACTTGGACGAATCTCGGCTTGCGAGAACATTCCAGGAGTAACTTCTAGTTTGTTCATTACTTAACCTCAGCCTTTGGAAGTTTGAAGATTGCTCGAATCAGTGGCGGTGCTGCAATGAACAGCACGATGAGAGCCTGAACGATTCCTAGAACTTCTGGTGAAACTCCGAGAATCTGCATGGTTGGCGAACCAGCCTTAAAGGCACCGAAAACCAGACCGGCAACAACCACGCCACCGGCACGAGATCCGCCAAGCAGAGCCACGGTAATGGCGTCGAAACCGATGTTGGCGTGGATGCTCGAAGTTAGACCACTGGTAGCACCCAATCCTTGGTTGGCGGCAGCCAGACCGATAAATGCAGCCGAGGCGGCCATCGCCCAAACGTAGGTGCGCTCAACACTAATACCGGAAGCACGAGCAGCGTTGGCGTTGTGACCAACCATGCGGAATCGGTATCCGATGGTTGATCGTTCCATTAGCCACCAGTAAACAACTGCCGCCACAATGGCCAAAATAATGCCGATGTTTAGGCCGAACGACTCCCCTAGCAAACGTGGGAACTGTGCAGTTAGTGCCGGTGGGTCAGACTTCGGGTTTCCGCCTCCGCCTTGTTCAAGTAGCAAGCTCGGAGTGCGCAGGAAGAACGTGAACAGATCAACTGCGACATAGTTCAACATGATGGTCACGATAACTTCGTGAGCACCCGTGCGAGCCTTCAAGAAACCAACCAGACCACCGGTTGCTGCTGCGAAGATGACCGCAACCAAGAGAGCCAAAATCATGTGCAAACCGTATGGCAATTCAAAACGGGTCGAGATCCAGGTAGCACCCAGCAAACCCATGACCAGCTGACCGGTTCCACCCACGTTGAAGAGCCCAACTCGGAAGCCAAGTGCCACACCGAGACCAGCCATGATTAGCGGAGCGCCAAGACGCAGAGTTTCGGTGATTGGGCGGAACATGCTGACCGGGTTATCGGCACTCAGGTTGATGATGGAACCGTTGAACAAGGCCACATAGCCATCGACGATTGTTTGCCCGGCCACTTGCAGTGTAAGACCAGGGTTTGAGAACAGGGTCGCGTAGGTGTCAACCACGTTCTCGTTGAAAACGGCCATGAAGATCGAACCAATGACGAAGCCAAGTAAAACCGAAAGAGTGATTCGCAACGGCGAACCAGACATGATTTCTTTGAGCAGTTTGTTTTCTTCACTCATGCTGCAACACCAGCCATCATCTTTCCTAGAGTCTCACGAGACGTCTTGGCATCCACGATGCCTACGATCTTTCCGCGGTACATGACCGCGATTCGGTCGGCTAGTGCCAAAACTTCATCGAGTTCGGTTGAGATCAAGATCACGGCACGACCGGCATCACGCTCGGCAACAATTCGTTCGTGGATGAATTCGATTGAACCAACATCTACACCGCGGGTTGGTTGCGAGGCTATGAGGAGCTTTACCTCGCGGCTAAGTTCACGAGCCACAACAACCTTTTGCTGGTTTCCACCGGAAAGCTTGCCAACCGGCGTTTCTGCCGACTGCGTTCTGACATCGAACTCTTCAATCAACTTGGCCGAGATCTTGTTTCTCTCTGCAAAATCGATGTTGATTCCCTTGGCGAACGGTTTACCAAACGAACCGTTCAACATGAAGTTTTCCGAAATGGTGAACTCGCTGACTAGTCCGTCTTTTTTGCGGTCTTCCGGCACGTATCCGATTCCTGCTTCAAGGTGCTTCCGAACCGATAGGTGGTTCAGAGCTGCACCGGCTAGGCGAATTTCGCCACTGCCCTTCATGGGGTTTCGAAGGCCTAGTAGAGCCTCGGAGAGTTCAGTTTGGCCATTGCCCTGCACACCGGCGATGGCCAAAATCTCTCCGGCACGAACCTCAAACGAAACACCGTCTACCGCACGCTGATCGCGGTCGTCGAGCACCGAAATCGAGTCAACGCTCAAGACCACTTCGCCAAGCTTCTGAGCGGCTTTCTCAACCTGAAGGTCAACCTCGCGACCAACCATGAGTGATGCAAGTTCGGATGCCGAAGCCTTCGGGTCGGCTTCGCCAACCACCTTGCCCTGACGAATCACGGTGATCTTGTCGGCAACCGCCTGCACCTCACGAAGCTTGTGGGTGATGAAGATGATTGAGGTTCCCGACTTTGCCAGCTCGCGCATGATCTGCATGAGCTCATCGGTCTCCTGTGGGGTCAGTACCGCAGTTGGCTCATCAAGTACCAACACCTTCGCGTTACGGGTCAGCGCCTTAATGATCTCTACGCGTTGCTGCACACCAACCGGTAGATCTTCCACCAGTGCGTCTGGGTCAACATTGAAACCGAAGCGGTCGGAGATTTCCTTGACGCGAGCGCGAGCGGTATCCAAATCGATTGCGCCGATGCCGTTTACCGGTTCATTACCAAGCACAACATTCTCGGCAACCGTGAAAACTGGAATCAGCATGAAGTGCTGGTGAACCATACCGATGCCGGCTGCCATGGCATCGCCTGGACCTTTGAAGTTCTGCGGTTGGTCATCGAGGAGGATCTGTCCGCCGTCGGCTTGGTATAGACCGTAGAGCACATTCATGAGTGTGGATTTACCCGCGCCGTTTTCACCTAGCAGACTTCGAATCTCACCAGACTTAACCACCAAGTTGATGTTGTCGTTGGCCACCAAAGTGCCGAAACGTTTGGTGATTCCACGTAACTCAAGCTTCATTGCCTAAAACTCCTCTATCCCCTAAATCTATCGAAACTTTTGTTCCGAAAAGGCGAAAGCCGCCGAGAATTTCTCCCCGGCGGCTTTCGATTTCAGTAATTACTGAAGTGGGTTGATCGAGCCGTCGATGATGCCGGCCTTTAGCTTCTTTAGAGCTGCCTTGGTGTCATCCGAGATCTTGCTGTCGAATGCGCCGAAGCCCGAAAGGTCAGTTCCACCGTTCTCAAGAGTTCCTAGGTAGGCCTCTCCGTCGAAGGTTGCGCCCTTAGCCGAGTACTTCGCGATGATGTCGTAAACAGCGTTGGTCATGCGCTTCTCAACCGAGGTAAGCATCATGTCTGCGTACTGTGGCGAAGTCTTCGCGATGTCCTTGTCAACACCGATCATTACGCCGTCAACGCCGGCTTCCTTGATGGCTTCCGACGAAGCACCGAACTGGTCACCAGCAACTGGGAATAGAACGTCAGCTCCACCCTTTACCTGGTTTGCAGCGATGGTCTTCGAGACACCCGAGTTAGGGGTGAAGTCGCCCATGAAGTCACCGGTCTTCTTGGCTGGGTCCCAACCAAGAACGGTGGTCTTGGTTCCGGTTTCCTTCTCGAATGCCTTAGCACCGTAGTAGTAACCGCTCATGAATGCGGTAACAGCAGGAATGTTCATTCCACCGTAGGTACCGATTACGTGGGTCTTCGAATACGAAGCTGCTAGGTAACCAGCTAGGTAGCTCGACTGCTCCATTGCGTAGCCAACTGGCTTTAGGTTCGCGTTGCCTTCCGACCATCCGTCGATGGTTACGAAGTTCATGGTTGGGTTTGCCTTAGCAGCTTCGTTTACTGGAGCTACTAGGTTGAAGCCAACAGCGAAGATGACGTCACACTTGGCGTCAACCATGGCCTGCAGGTTTGGCTTGAAGTCTTCAGCGCTGTTCGACTCAGCATCGGCAACCTTAACGCCTAGCTCTGCCTTCGACTTCTTTAGACCGTCCATTACAGACTCGTTGAACGACTTGTCGTTCCAGCTTCCCTCGTCGGAAACGGCACAAGCCTTGTAGTCAAGCGTTGGTACTACCTTGGCTGGTGCACAGCCGGTTAGTGCAAGGGTGGCAACTGCTGCCAGTGCTAGACCCTTGAAGGTGTTGCGTGAAATCTTGTTCACTTGAATTCCTCCTGATATGCGAGAAACACCCGTTGTTTCCCGCTGGTAAGTCCAGCCTATTGCCGTAACAATGCGTAATTAGCCAACACACCCAGATTGCAGGTTAATTTTTTATGTATTTGACGCTGACAGTTAAAAATCAAACTCCCCTCCGAGCTAATGCGTCGAAGAGGAGAATGGTGACCCCAGCGGGATTTGAACCCGCGCTGCCGCCGTGAGAGGGCGGTGTCCTAGGCCGCTAAACGATGGGGCCGTTCAGTGCAACCTTACGATTATGCCACAGATTAGCCGACCTTCGCCAACACTTTTAGCGACTTCGGCGCAACCGAAACGGTCATGGGTAACATTCCAGCAGCCTCACCGTCGGCATAAACCGGTACCCCGACGCTTAGCAGAGTGACCGATTCACAACGGATGATCTCTACCGCTGGATGCGAAACATGTTCACCGGTGAAAACCTTAGGGAAAACACTGACGAGCTCGCCCTTCGATATTTTGTGAACCACAAATAGATCCAATTCGCCGTCATCCACAGTGGCATTAGGTGCAACGAGCATGCCGCCGCCGTAACTCGGAGCATTGGCAACCGCACACAGCATTCCGTCGATGTCTCTAGAGACACCGTTGATCTTGGCCTGGTATTTGATGGAGTTGAAGCTCATGAGTTCGTAGAGCATCGCCAGGGTGTAGCGGGCAGGGCCTTTTGGATACTTCCAGCGATTCGCCCGACGATTCACGATGGCATCGAAACCGGCCGAAGCCGAATTGAAGAAATAGAAGCGACGGGTTGAGGTTACGCCCAAACCTAGGTCGACCGCACGCGGGGTTCCAAGCGCATTGACTGCCAAGCGTGCAGCCTCAACCGGCTGATCGATTGGAATTTGCAGAGTCATAGCGGCATCGTTTCCCGTTCCGCAGGGCATGATGGCAAGCGGAACGTTGGTGCCGGCACAAAGGTTGATTCCGAGGTGCACCATGCCGTCACCACCGGCAACGGCTAGTGCGTCAATAGCCCCTTCGGCAATCGCTTTTCGACCATGTTCCATAGCGTCGTCATAGTTTTTGCCGGTGAGCTCGAGCACCTGCACCCCGAGCGCCTCTAACTCAGCAACGTACTGCGGCCCAAGGGTAGCCCCTTTGCCCTTTCCCGAGGTTGGGTTGAGGATCACCCCAAAGACGCTCACTTCGCCAACCGCACCAATCGGCTGTTGAGAAGCCAACTAGTCAGGAAACCGGCTGCAGCAATGATTGGTGCAATGACACCCAAGATAGCCGCCACAGTGAATGCCGCCGAAAGCACTAAACCCGAAATGATGTTCACAATGGTGTGGCTTTGAGCGCGCTTTGACAGCGAAATTACGCGAGGAACCACTAGCGGATCTGCCGAGATTTGAATCAGGTTTGCCGAACTCTGATGCACCGAGTGCCCGGCGTTGAAAGCGTAAGGAACATCCGCTTCGGCTAGCGCACCAGCGTCGTAGTGACCATCGGCTACGTAAACGACTTTGGAACCGCTGGCCCGGCGCTCTTTGATCCAGTCGCCCTTGCGAGTGGCTAAGACTTCGGCAGCGAAATCGCTAAGCCCCAGCGATGTAGCCAAGCGCTCAACAACTCCTGTGGCATCGCCCGACAAAATTGTGATCGCGTGCTTGCCACTAAGTTCGACGATTGCCATTTGGGAATTGGTTCGGGTTTCATCAGGAAATTCGATGTAGCCAACCAGCAGTTCGTCCACGCTCACAAAGACAACCGACGAGCCTTCCTGATATGCATTTGAAACTCGGAATAGGTCATACGGGTTCATGTTGATGCCCGAAACGTTTACCAATCCGGCATTGCCAACTTGCACAAGCGAGCCGTCGTAGCGACCAGAAACACCGAGACCAGGAATCGGTGCGATTTCCGAGAGTGCTGGTAGCTCCAACCCGCGCTTGGCAGCTTCCTGAATAATCAGGTGACCGAGCTCATGACTGGTACCGAGTTCAACCGCCGCCGCCAGTGCCAGCAGTTCGTTTTCGGTGCCGATAGAGGTATTGCGCGCCAGATGAATGGCACCCACACGCTGATAGCCATGGGTAAGAATCCCGGTTTTACCTAAGACGACGTGATTGATTTTCGCCAGAGCCTCGAAGTCGGTTCGATCGCGCACCAAAACGCCAAGGTTGGTGGCGGCAATTGAACTAGCTCTCCCCGAAAGCTTTGCAGAGTTGGCAACCATAGCTATTTGCCCAGCCAGTAGCACCGAAACCACTGCCGATAGTTCGGTAACAATCCCCTGCCCTAACACCAAAGAGATACCCCCGGCAATCGAGGCGGTCGCAACTGCTGCCAAAGTGAGGATGTTGGACGAAACCTTAGCCAAATTCGTAAATCGAACATCTTCAACCGGCTCTAGTTTTGCGGCCCGATCAAGCTCGTGCACCAACAGGTCATCGCCAACCGCGCTAATTCGAATCGTCAGCGGACCATTTTCAGTTCCACGTCCGGTATTGTTTTCCGATCCGGCCAAAACCCAGTCGCCAGGAACCTTCAGTTGCATTTCCGAATCGCCGGTGAGCTCGGATTCATTGACGAGAGACTGCCCTTGAATCACAAAACCATCCGCAGGAATTCGACTTCCTGGTCGGACCAGAATTACTTGACCAAGCTCCAGTTCAAAAGTTTCAACATGCTCGATTTCTCGCCCATCAATCAACGAAGCCTTGTTGGGAACCAACGATGAAAAGTTTTTGACCGACCGCTCAACCTTTGCGGCTTGCAAGTTGCGAACCCAAATTCCTAGCAAAAGCAAAGATGTGAGCGCCGACGACTGCCAAAAGTTTCCGTAATTTTGCGAAAGCAAAACATACCCAAAAGAAACCAGAAGTGCGATGAGCGAGAGCGCATCTTGGCGATGTGGTTTTGGCTTGCCACCTGAGAATGCGGCACCCCAAATCGGCAGACTGCAAAGCAAACTCAACCCGAGCGCGATGAAATCGAAAAGTTCGCCCTGCGAGACAGTTAGACCGAATGCCACCAAAGCAAGGTAGGTCAATGGCAGCAAGGACAATAAGAATGTCACTGCCAAGATTCGCGACGACTTTTTCATAACTGTCGAAAAGTCTACGGAAGTGCGGGCATTATGGAAAACATGAAGGTAACCAAACTTGAGCACGCAACACTTGTTCTTGAACTTGAAGGCAAGACCCTAATCCTGGATCCTGGCTTTTACACACGACCTATGGACGGCTATCAAAACGTCGTAGGAATTGTGATTACCCACAACCACGACGATCACGTTCACCAAGACCAAATCGACCGCATCCTCAAAGACAACCCAGACGCACAAATCCTAGGTACCCAAGAGGTGGTGGAGAGACTGAGCCCGAGAAAGGCAACGGCTGTTCACCACGGTGACTTCTACGAACTCGGCCCATTCACCGCAGAGTTCTTCGGTTCGATGCACATCGAAATTCATCGCAGCATCCCGCTCATCCAGAACTGCGGCGTAATGATTAACAATGCCCTTTACTACCCAGGCGATAGCTACACCACACCAGGCCGCGAAGTGAAGGTTCTCGCCTGCCCAGCCAGCGCTCCTTGGCTTAAGATTGGCGACGTCATGGATTACATCACCACCGTAAAACCCAAGAGTGTCTTCCCGACCCACAACATTCACTTGAGCGAACAGGGCAATCAGCTAAACAACAACCGCATCAAACAGGTGACCGAGGAAAACGGTGGCTCATTTGAATACCACCTACCAGGCGACAGCTTCGAGCTATAACCCAATCTCAGCAACGCGAGCTTGAACTAGCTCTTTGACCATCGACTCAGGGATTTCTGGCGTTGGTTGAAAGTGCAGTGTGCGACCCTTCAGCTTCAAATAGTTTGGGTACTTAGCCACCAACTCATTTCCCAAGGAAACACTGAATCCGTGAAAACTCAGGTGGTCTTTCCAACCTGAAATGTGGGTCACAAACTTCTTTTTGTAGCGGAAACCAATGATTTGGTAAGAAAGCGAAACAGTGCACTCGCCTAGGGTCTTCTCAATAATCTTCTGAACGCGTTGCAATGCAACACGGTTCACTTCCGGCTGGGCTGCGTAATACTCTTCAACGGTTTCCATGCCTTTAGGTTAAACGAAAAACGACCCACAAGGGGTCGTTTTTCTTTGGCTGGGATACCAGGACTCGAACCTAGAACAAAGGAACCAGAAACCTTCGTGTTGCCAATTACACCATATCCCAATGTGGGTAACCGCTTTATTTTACAGGCGATTACAGGCTATTAGCAAACACTCTCAAACGAGCCAGCGAACGCTCTTTCCCGAGGATCTCCATCGACTCGAAAAGCGGCGGAGAAATACGACGGCCTGAGATGCCAGTGCGCAGCGGGCCAAAGGCATCGCGCGGCTTCAAACCCATGGTCTCGATCAGGGTTGAGTTCAACAACTCCTGAATCGGAGCAGTCTCCCAATTAGCCAAACCTTCGAGTGCCGCAACGGCAGCTTCAAGGATTTCCTTGGCGTTGGCTGGCAGACCAGCCTTGGCGTCGTCTTGAACCACGATTTCATCGGTGAACAAGAACCCAAGCATTGCCGAAGCCTCAGAAAGCACGGTGATGCGTTCCTGAATCAGTGGGCAAGCGGCATCTAGAACCGCTTGCTCGGCCTCAGAAACCGAAGCGCCCAAAACGCCAGTCGACTGAAGGTAAGGAATCACTCGAGACTTGAAGTCAGCAGGCGAAAGCAGACGAATGTGAGCCGCGTTGATGGCGTCTGCCTTCTTCTGGTCGAAGCGTGCCGGATTCGGGTTCACATTCTCAACATCGAACGCAGCAACGAGCTCTTCCATGGTGAACACGTCCTGGTCGGCAGACAAACCCCAGCCAAGTAGCGATAGGTAGTTGAGCAATCCTTCTGGAATGAAACCACGGTCGCGGTGGTGGAACAGGTTCGCCTCCGGGTCACGCTTCGAAAGCTTCTTAGTACCCTCACCCATTACGTACGGAAGGTGGCCGAAACGAGGAATGAACTTGGTAATTCCTGCCTCAACCATCGCGTTGTAGAGCGCAATCTGGCGTGGAGTTGAGGAAAGCAAATCTTCACCACGAAGCACGTGAGTAATACCCATCAATGCATCATCAACCGGGTTCACCAAGGTGTAGAGAGGCTGACCATTCGGTCGTACTACAACAAAGTCTGGGAACGAACCAGCTGGGAAAACTATCTCTCCACGAACGAGGTCATCAAACTTAATGTCCACGTCTGGTACGCGTAGTCGAAGTGCTGGTGAGACACCATCCTTGCGAAACTGCTCGCGAGTAGCTTCGTCACGCTCCCAGTTGCCATAACCCTGCTGCTTTGGGCGACCCTCTGCTTCATTGCGAGCATCGATGTCTTCGGCATTCATGTACGACTCGTAGATGTGACCTGAAGCCTTCAGCTTGGCAATCACGTCCTGATAAATATCACCACGCTGCGACTGACGATAAGGCTCGTTAGGGCCACCAACGTTAACACCTTCGTCCCAGTTGAGCCCGAGCCAACCGAGAGCATCCAGGATCATGTCAAACGACTCTTCACTATCGCGCTCAGCATCGGTGTCTTCGATACGGAACACGAACTTACCGCCGGTGTGACGAGCGTAAGCCCAGTTAAACAGTGCAGTTCGAACCAAACCAACGTGAGGAAGACCGGTTGGCGAAGGACAGAAACGAACCACAACATTCGAGCCGGTTGCAGTTGTAAAAGGAGCGGTAATACCTGAAGTCATGATGCCTTCAAGTCTAGGCGACAGGGTTCCGCAGAACTCCGATGCCTTCAACCTCAATCTCGACTACATCCCCAGAAGCCACATTGCGAATTCCTGCAGGCGTGCCGGTGAAGATAACGTCTCCAGGGAGCAAGGTCATCGCCTCGGTAACGTGTTGGATGATGCGAGGAATGTCGAAGATCATTTTGTCGATTGAAGAGCTCTGGCGGGTTTCACCACTGACACGAGTTTCGATCATTTGGCCTTCAGGTTCAAACTCGGTTTCAATCCAAGGACCTAGTGGACAGAAGGTGTCGAAGCCCTTGGCTCTGGCCCACTGTCCATCTTTCTTCTGAATGTCGCGTGCCGAGACGTCGTTGCCGATGGTGAAGCCCCACACATAGTCCATGGCATCCTCTTCGGAAACGTTTTTGGCCAGCTGACCAATCACGATCACCAATTCACCTTCTGGGTCCACATCGGTGGTCACGTCGGCAGGGATAACGATGGTTTCTTCAGGGCCAATAAGTGCACTGGTTGGCTTGAAGAAAATCAGTGGCTCGGTTGGTGTTCCCATACCCATTTCATCTGCGTGCTCTTGGTAATTCTTACCGATGCAGAGAATCTTGGTGGTCGGTAGCACTGGAGGAAGTAGCTGAACATCCTTTAGTGGTAGTCGGTCACCAGTCGTCTCGTAGTTGTTGAAGAGAGGGTGTCCCTTGAAAATCACAAGCTCAGGGCCATCAACCAAACCCCAGGCTGGTACGTTGTTGTAAACAAACTTTGCGATCTTCATTTAAGCCAACTTGTAAAGCCAGTTGTGGCGGTCTTCAACGGTGCCGTACTGGATGCCGGTTAGCTCCTCGCGAAGGCTTACTGTAAGCACTCCAGGCTCAACATCGGCCGAACCAATGGTCTCGTTCTTGCTGGCGAACTGCCCAACTGGGGTGATTACAGCAGCGGTACCGCAGGCAAATACTTCGACGATTTGGCCAGAGTTGATGCCGGCGCGCATTTCGTCCAAGGTGATTTTGCGTTCCTGGATTTCAATACCGCGGTCCTTGATTAGCTGAATAACCGAGTCGCGAGTAATACCGCGAAGGATGGTTCCATCAAGCGAAGGTGTGGCAACGTGGCCGTCCTTGTAAACGAAGAAAAGGTTCATGCCGCCGAGTTCTTCGATGTAAGTACCGGTTTCCGCATCGAGGAACATTACCTGCGAACATCCCTGCTCGTAGCCTTCGGTCTGAGCCTGCAAGCTGGCAGCGTAGTTACCTCCGGTTTTGGCCTCACCGGTACCGTGCTTTCCAGCGCGTGCCGAGTCGAGTGCAATCCAAATCTTCACAGGCTTGATACCACCGGTGAAGTAAGGGCCAACCGGGCTGGCAATCACGCGGTACTCGGCGCGGTGAGCTGGGCGCACGCCTAGGAAGTCTTCGGCAGCAATTTCAAACGGACGGAAGTAAAGAGTCTTCTCGTTCTTTGGCTCTGGAACCCAAGCTCCATCAACTTCCATCAACTTCACTAGCGATTCGATGAACATGTCGACCGGAACTTCGGGCAAGGCCATGCGGCGAGCCGAAAGTTGCAGGCGCTTGGCGTTCGCCTCTGGGCGGAAGGTCCAGATTGAACCATCGGCGTGACGGTAGCCCTTGATACCTTCAAAAATCTCCTGGCCGTAGTGCAGCACCGCTGCAGCTGGATCCATCAGGATTGGGCCGTAAGGAATTACCTCGGTTGAGGTCCAACCCTTGTCTTGCTCCCAAACGCAGACGACCTGGTGGTCGGTGCGCACAGCACCGAAGACCGGTGCCTCGAGAACGGCTTCGCGCTCGGCATCCGGCATCGGCTTTTCGTTACGGGTGATCTTCCAGTTGTAAGTCATGTTTCTTCCTTAGAGGCGAGCCAAGATGCTGGCTGCTACTTCCTGAGTGGTTCGCTTGGCATCACCGCGAGTTGCAAGGTCGTCGGCCACGGCGCGCTCAATGCGTGCAGCTGCAACCGGGTTCTTGAGGTGCTCAAGCAAAAGCGCTGCCGAAAGGATGGCTGCGGTTGGGTCGGCAAGATTCTTACCGGCGATGTCTGGGGCCGAACCGTGTACCGGCTCGAACATGCTCGGGAAGTTGCCGTCTGGGTTGATGTTTCCAGAAGCACCTAGACCAATGCCACCACCGATAGCCGCAGCAAGGTCGGTCAGAATATCGCCGAACAGGTTGTCGGTGACGATGACATCGAAACGCTCTGGGTCGGTCACCATAAAGATGGTGGCAGCATCAACGTGCAGGTAGTCAACCTTTACGCCAGGGAACTCCTTGGCGATCTCGGTGACAGTGTTCTGCCACAACCAACCAGCGTGAACCAGCACGTTGTGCTTGTGCACAAGGGTGAGCTTCTTGCGGTCGCGCTCAGCAGCCAACTCGAAGGCGTAGCGAACCAAACGCTCAACACCGAACTTGGTGTTAACCGAAACCTCGTTGGCTACTTCGTTCGGAGTTCCAACGCGAATGGCTCCACCGTTGCCAACGTAAGGACCTTCGGTTCCCTCACGAACCACCACGAAGTCAACATTGCCGTGGTCGCGTAGTGGCGACTGCACGCCTGGGTAAATCTTTGTTGGACGCAGGTTCACATAGTGATCAAAGGTGAAGCGAAGCTTGAGCAAAAGCTGACGCTCCAGAACACCCGATGGAACGCGGGGATCACCAATCGCACCGAGCATAATCGCATCGTGTTCTTTCAGAGCCTCAAAGTCGGCGTCGGTGATGGTCTCACCTGTAGCCAAATAGCGACGAGCACCGAGGTCATACTCGGTGGTCTTAAACTCAACGCCAGAACCGGCGGTTACTTTGCGAATCGCTTCAAGCGCGATAGCGGTTACTTCAGGACCGATTCCGTCTCCGCCGATAACGGCGATCTTGTATTCACGGGTCACGTCATTGCTCCAAACAGTGCGGTTTCTCTCTACTCTACTTCCCCACCCCTAGCGTTTGCGGGCTAGTAGCACTACCGTTATCGAAGGTTTCAAGCCTTCCTTGCTCTGAATCTGTCCATCACGCAGACGACATTCGATTACCTCGAAACCCAAACCCCAAAGCGATCGCTTCAAGAAACCGACCGTTGGCAACACTCGTGGGTCGCGCGGGCCGCCGAATCCACCTTTCAGATTCGCTCGAGCATGCCAAACGCCAAACAGGTGCCCACCAGAAACAACATGCGAAGCCAATCGACGAATCGCCTTGCGAAGATCACCGGCTGGAATTTGAAGGTAACCGATGACACCTAAGTCAACTTCGTCCATTTGTGGAACGAACTCCATTGCATCAGCCACGGTCGCCAAACAAGAAGCAGCAACGCCTTCGGCAGCGGCGTAGTCGGCATACTTCTGCAATGCCACAGCCGAGAAGTCGATGTTCTCAACCTGCCAACCTCGCTTGGCAAACCAAACGGAATTGCGCCCTTCCCCACCAGCAAGGTCAATCACTCGCCCAGGTGTAAGGGAAGAACAGTACTCAACAACGAAACGGTTTTCCGTTTTCGTATAAACGAACTCTTCAACCTTGTATTTGTCGTCCCAGTAAGAAGCCGTAACTTTGCCCATGAAACAAGTTTCCCAAAACTAAACTTGAATAACCGCCAACCTAAGGAGAAATCGTGGCCACCGAAGTAACTATCGACGACCTCGCTACCGCAATCAGCCACGGAGCCTATGTGCTCGATGTTCGCGAACCAGACGAATACGCAGAAGCTCACGTTCCTGGGGCAGTTCTAATCCCTCTTGGCCAGCTTGAAGAACGAATCGACGAAGTTGAAGACGGTTCGCGTGTTTTTGTAATTTGTCGCTCCGGCGCCCGCTCGCTAAAGGGTGCCGACATTCTTGAAAGCAACGGAATCGACTGCGTATCAGTTGCCGGTGGAACCCTAGGTTGGGTTGCCTCCGGTCGCCCTACTGAATAGCGTCTTCGATCGAATTCACTTCGAACACAAACCCCTGATCCAATAGTTTCGTTGGAATTGCTTTCCTACCGGTCAATGCCAGCAGCGGATCAGTCTTGAAGATAAACTTCGCCCCAATTCTCACCATAAACGCGGGAGTTGCAGGCGTCCAAGGCCTATGAAGTGCGCGTCTGAGGCTGCGCATCAAATCTCGGTTGGTTACTGGGTTGGGATTGGTGACGTGAACCACCCCGGTCAAGGGCACATTTACAATGATGAATTCCATAGCGCGCACGAAGTCTCGGTAGTCAATCCAAGAAACCCACTGATTTCCCTTCGAGACTGTTCCACCTAATAACCACTTCGTCATGGTGACTAAGCGAGTCAGGGCTGGCGTGCCACTCTGAAGAACAACACCTGTCCTCAGGAAGACCTTTCGATAGGCAGGTGAATCTGCAGCCGCCGCTTCCCAGGCCTTTGCAACACCTGCCATTTGTCGAGGTCCGTCCGCGACGGCAGAATCTTCTGACAGGGTGACATCTCCAGCATCTCCGTAAATAGCGAGAGTGCTCATCTGCATCCAGAGAGCCGGCTCACCGAATTTGTTGGAAGCCTCAGTCAGTGCCCGAGTAGGTTCAACACGTGAGGTCTCCAGAAGCCGAATGTTCTCCTCAGTCGGAATCCGATCTACTAACTCGCCGCATAAGTTGAGTAGGACAGAATCTTTTAGTTCTGTTCCCCAACTCGAATCAATGTGTGAACCATCCCAGAGCAAGACTCTGGCTCCCTGAACTTCGGTTTTTCTTCGCGAGAGCACAACAACTTCATAGCCCTTATCTGAAAAGCACTTGGCGATTTCTCGTCCTAGCGTTCCAGCTCCCCCAGCAATAACTAATTTCAATGTTCCGCCCGAATAGCACAAGCCGGAGTACCGCCCGGCAGTTTATGGCGATACTTTGCGACGTAGTAGTAGCCAACTCTTGCACCCCAGCTAAATGGTGGAATTACAAGAATCACTCCTAGGAGCTTGAACCACCACTGCTTCTGGAGTCTAAGAATCTTTGCGAACGCTGCATGTCCGGCATAAACCTTGGCATTAGCAACCATCTGCACCTTCGCCGAAGCTTCTTCTTCGGTAAGGCCATACTCTGATAACTCAGTCCATTGCCACGGAAGTATCTCAATCGGCGTCGAAGACTCTTTATGGATTCGATTTGCGGTGGTTGTGCAAAAACCGCAGTCCCCATCGAAGATGAGTACCGCGGTCTTGCTTGATTCCATATTTAGAACTGTAGGTCAATTGCCTTCATGATGTCGGCATTGATTTCCTTGCGAACAGCTTCGAGCACCTCGGCTGGCACCGGCGAGTCAACGGTGATGACCGAAAGTGCCTTGCCACCCTTCTGCTGGCGAGCGATCTGCATGGCGGCGATGTTCACGCCTGCTTCCGAGAATGCCTTGCCGTAGACGGCGACGATTCCAGGGCGGTCGCCGTAGACCATGAGCACTAGGTGTTCAGCAATCTCAAGCTCAACTTCGTAACCGTTGATGGCCACAATCTTCTGGTGAAGCTTTGGACCGATTACGGTTCCCGAAACAGAGGCGGTCGAGCCGTCGTTCATTACCGCCTTGATGGTGGTTGCGTTTCGGTACTCCTCGCTGACCGAGTTGGTAGTTAGGTGAACTTCGATACCGCGCTGCTCTGCCATGAGTGGAGCGTTTACGTAGGAAACCTGTTCCGTCACAGCGTTCTGGAAGAAACCTTTCAGACCGGCAAGCTTTAGAACTGAGACGTCGTGCGCTGCGATCTCGCCGCGAACTTCAACTTCGATGGATGCGACTCCGCCGCCACAAATTCCGAATAGAACCTGTCCCATGTTTTCCATCAGGGCAATGCCTGGCTTGACCGATGCGTCGATGTTTCCACCGGCAACGTTCACTGCATCTGGCACAAGGTCACCGGCGAGAGCAAGTCGAACCGACTTCGCGACCGAAATACCAGCCTTCTCCTGAGCCTCATCGGTCGAAGCACCCAGGTGAGGGGTGACCACAATGTTGTCGAGTTCTAGAAGTGGGTTTCCAGTTGGAGGCTCGGAAACGAATACGTCCAGACCAGCGCCGGCAATCTTCTTCGACTTCAGCGCTTCGTAGAGCGCGGTTTCATCGATGATGCCACCGCGAGAAGCGTTGACGATTCGTAGGTTTGGCTTAGCCTTAGCAAACTGCGGGCCGGCAATCATTCCAGTAGTTTCTGGAGTCTTTGGAATGTGGATGGTGATGAAGTCTGACTGCTCCATAACTTCGTCCAAGGTTGCCAACTCAACACCGATCTGCTCGGCACGAGCAGGGGTCACGTATGGGTCGAATCCGATTAGACGAGCACCGAAGCCAGCTAGGCGCTGAGCAACCAGGGTTCCAATGCGACCAAGTCCAATGATTCCGATGGTCTTTTCGTAGAGCTCAACACCGGTGAACTGCGAACGCTTCCACTGGCCGGCCTTTAGTGATGCGTTGGCGTCTGGGATGAATCGCGCGGTCGAGAAGATCAGACCGATTGCCAGCTCGGCAGCAGAGATTACGTTTGAGGTTGGAGCGTTCACAACCATTACGCCGGCGGCGGTAGCGGCCTTGATGTCTACGTTATCTAGACCAACACCGGCGCGAGCGATTACCTTGAGCTTTGGAGCAGCTGCAATGGCTTCGGCGTCTACCTGTGTTGCCGAACGAACCAAGATGGCGTCTGCGGTTGCAAGAGCCGAGAGCAGCGCCGGACGATCGGTTCCGTCAACGTTCACTACATCGAAGTCTGGGCCTAGCGCTTCAACGGTGGCTGGCGATAGTTCTTCGGCGATTAGTACAACTGGCTTGCTCATTGGCGTCCTTTGTTTTGGGTACTTTTCAACCGTATCCAGCGTGGGAGTAATTCTTGTAATTCTTTATTTCATAAAACGAAAGTTATACTTCATATAATGAAAGTTTCTCCAGCGCAGCTTTCTCCCCTGCTTCGCACCGACACCCAGGGGTTCATTTTGGCGCAGCTTTACATGAACCCCGAAGACGGCTTTAGTGTCTCCGACCTCGCCCGATTTGCCGGAGTTTCGGTGCCAACCGCCATGCGCGAGGTAGATCGACTCATCGAAAGCCACTTCGTGACCGAAAAGACTTTTGGCCGCGCAAGGCTCATTCAGGTAAACACCAAGCACCTGCTCTACGAGCCGGTTCGTCAGATCGTGATTAACAGCTACGGCCCGGTTGCAGTTCTTCCAGCAGCGCTGTACGGCGTCGATGGGCTCGAACGCGCCTTCATCTATGGCGACTGGGCTGCAAAACTCAAGCGCGAGCTAGGGCCTGAACCAAACCAGGTTGAACTTCTAATCGTGGGCTACGTGAATCGCATCGAAGCCGCACGTGCTGCCGCCAATGTTGAGCGTTATCTCGGACGAGATGTGAACGTGCAGTTTGTCTCAAGCACCGAGTGGGAAAAAGGCGAAACCGACTTCGTTAAAGCAGTAAAGGCCAAGCCCCTGGTGGAGCTTGACCTCAACTAGCGAAAACTACTTGATTGCTCGAATGTCTTTACCGTTGAATGGCATCTTGAAGAGTGGTGCAAAAACGCAGACGTCAAAGGCCCCAACCACAATGAAGAAGATGCCAAAAACGTAGAGCAAAGTTTCATTTGCCGACATTCCCCAGCCAATTAGCGCCAAGCCAATCACGATTCGCAAAATGCGTCCGTAAATCGATGCCATGAATTTGATGAATGCCATTTTAAACTCCTTAGTTCATTTGCTTCCTAACAATCCAAATCTACGCCTTAAACAAAGAAACCCGCCACCTTTCGATGGCGGGTTTCTTTTTAGATCTTTAGCGACCGGTTGAACCTTCAACATAGTCAGCCTCGGTGTCTGCGTTGCGTAGCCACGAGAATAGCTTGCGAAGCTCTCCACCAACCTTCTCGATTGGGTGTTCTTCACCCTTCTTGCGAAGTGCGTTGAACTCTGGAGCTCCAGCGTCCTGGTCGGCGATGAAACGACGAGCGAAGGTGCCATCCTGGATGTCGGTTAGAACATCGCGCATGTGCTCCTTGACCTCTGGGCCAATAACGCGTGGACCCGAGATGTAGTCGCCGTACTCGGCAGTGGTCGAAACCGACCAACGCTGCTTGGCAATGCCACCCTCGTACATGAGGTCAACGATTAGCTTTAGCTCGTGAAGAACCTCGAAGTAAGCAACCTCAGGCTGGTAACCAGCTTCGGTTAGGGTCTCGAAGCCGTACTGGATTAGCTGGCTTGCGCCACCACAAAGAACAGCCTGCTCACCGAATAGGTCGGTCTCAGTCTCTTCAGCGAAGGTGGTCTTGATGGTGCCCGCACGGGTACCACCGATTGCCTTCGAGTAGCTTAGGCCTAGCTCAAAAGCGCTGCCCGAAGCGTCCTGGTGGATAGCGATTAGGTTTGGAACACCCTTGCCGGCTAGGTACTCGCGGCGCACTAGGTGGCCTGGACCCTTAGGAGCAACTAGGAAAACATCAACGTCTGCTGGAGGGGTGATGAAACCGTAGCGAACCGAGAAGCCGTGACCGAAGACAAGAGCCTTGCCTGGCTTTAGGTGCTTCTCGATGTCCTCAGCGTAAACGTGACGCTGTGCTGGGTCTGGGGTAAGAATCATGATGACGTCTGCCCACTCAGCAGCTTCAGAAGGGGTTACAACCTTTAGTCCCTGAGCTTCTGCGGTTGGCTTCGACTTTGAACCAGGCTTTAGGCCTACTACTACGTCTACGCCCGAGTCTTTCAGGTTTAGCGAGTGAGCGTGACCCTGGGAACCGTAACCGATTACGGCTACTTTCTTGCCCTGGATGATCGAAAGGTCTGCGTCTTTGTCGTAAAAGATTTCAGCCACTGTTACTTATCTCCTTGTTTATTTGGTTTTGGAAAAACTACTTGGATACCTTCTCGGTGATCGACTTTGAGCCGCGGCCCATTGCCAAAACACCCGACTGCACCATTTCCTTGATGCCGTACGGTTCGAGAATCTTGATGAATGCGGCGCACTTTGAGGTGTCACCGGTGATTTCAATGATCACTGCATCGCTCACGACGTCGATGACGCGAGCCCTAAATAAGGTTACCGCTTCTAGCACCTGCGAGCGAGTAGCAGCGTCGGTCTTTACCTTGATTAGCATGTGGTCGCGCTGAACCGCTTCAGGGTCTAGCTCCACAACCTTGATCACGTTGATCAGCTTGTTGATCTGCTTGGTGATCTGCTCAAGTGGTGCACCTTCGACGCTTACCACGACGGTGATGCGCGAAAGACCTTCGATTTCACTGGTTCCCACGGCAAGCGATTCGATGTTAAAACCGCGACGCGCGAATAGGCCAGCAACGCGGGTTAGTAGACCCGGCTTATCTTCTACGAGGATGGAAAGAACGTGCTTTGACATCTTTACTCCTCCCCTTCCCAAACTGGTGCGGCATCGCGAGCGTACTTAACTTCGTCGTTCGAAACGCCGGCAGCAACCATTGGCCAAACCATCGAGTCACGGCTCACGATGAAGTCGATAACCACTGGGCGGTCGTTGGTCTCCATGGCAAGCTTGATGGCGGCGTCGATCTCTTCTTCCTTCTCAACGCGAATTCCGAGGCACCCGTAGGCGTCGGCAAGTTTCACGAAGTCTGGAATCATAAGCGAGTCAGTTCCGGTGTGAAGGTCGGTGTTCGAGTAGCGCTTGTCGTAGAACAAGGTCTGCCACTGACGAACCATTCCTAGGCTGGAGTTGTTGATGATCGCAACCTTGATTGGAATGTTGTTGATGGCACAGGTAACCAATTCCTGGTTGGTCATCTGGAAACAACCGTCGCCGTCGATCGACCAAACCAAGCGGTCTGGCTGGGCAACCTTGGCACCCATGGCAGCTGGAACCGAGTAACCCATGGTTCCGGCACCGCCCGAGTTGAGCCAAGCGTTTGGACGCTCGTACTTGATGAACTGAGCCGACCACATCTGGTGCTGACCAACGCCGGCGGCGATGATCGCTTCTGGACCGGAAAGTTCACCGATCCGCTTGATAATGCCTTGCGGCGAAAGCTTGCCATCGGTTGGCTCTTCGTAGCCGAGCGGGTATTGCTCGAGCAGGTGGTTCATGGTCTTCCACCAGTCGGCAAGATCCTGCTTCTTCGAGGCGTAAACCTTCTTCAGTTCGGCGGTTAGTTCAGGAATAACTTCCTTGAGATCGCCAACGATTGGAACATCGGCGTGACGAATCTTGCCGATTTCAGCAGGGTCGATGTCCACGTGAACAACCTTGGCTTCCGGAGCGAAGCTCTTAGCATCGCCGGTGACACGGTCGTCGAAGCGGGCACCAAGGGTGATCAGTAGGTCGGAGCGCTGCAGACCGATAACGGCAGGCACAGTTCCGTGCATACCAGGCATACCTAGGTGCTGCTTGTGTGAGTCTGGGAAAGCACCGCGAGCCATCAGAGTGGTTACTACTGGGGCACCAACTAGCTCGGCTAGTTCAAGTAACTCCTTGGCTGCGCCAGCGCGAACCACACCACCACCAACGTAGAAGACAGGCTTTTTCGCTTTGGCGATCATGTCGGCAGCGGCCTGAACCTGCTTACCGTGAGGCTTGGTTACTGGCTTGTAGCCAGGCAGCTCAACCTTTGGAGGCCAGACGAATTCGATCTTCTGATTCTGGGCGTCCTTGGTGATGTCAACCAAGACAGGGCCAGGACGACCGGTGGTGGCGATGATCTGCGCAGCCGCAATGGTCTCGGCGATGTCGTTGGCATCGGTAACCAGGAACGAGTGCTTCGTGATTGGCATGGTGATACCCACGATGTCGGCTTCCTGGAAAGCATCGGTACCGATTAGGTGTGAACCAACCTGACCGGTGATTGCCAACAGTGGAACCGAGTCCATGTGAGCATCCGCAATTGCGGTGACCAGGTTGGTGGCACCTGGACCAGAAGTAGCGATACAGACACCGAGACGACCGCTCGCCGAGGCATAACCCTCAGCAGCGTGGCCGGCACCCTGTTCGTGACGAACCAAGATGTGACGAATCTTTTTCGAATCCATCAGCGGGTCGTAGGTTGGCAAGATAGCGCCACCTGGCAAACCGAAGACGGTGTCGACACCGATAAGCTCCAGGCTGCGAATGATCGCCTGTGCTCCGGTAAGAACCTCTTTAGACATTAATTACCTCGTTAGTGAAACCGTTAGAAACGAATTATCCGGTTACTGCGCCGTTGGCTGCTGAGCCAACGAGCTTCGAATACTTCGCGAGAACACCGCGCGTATAGCGTGGTGGAAGTGGAGCCCAGTCTTTCTTACGGGCATCCAACTCTTCTGGCTCAACGAGTAGTTCGAGCGAACGAGCTGCGATGTTGACTCGAATCAAGTCGCCATCGCGCACCAAGGAAATTGGTCCACCTTCGGTGGCTTCCGGTGCAATGTGTCCGATGCAAAGGCCGGTTGTGCCGCCTGAGAATCGTCCGTCTGTTAATAGTAGAACATCTTTACCCAAACCGGCGCCCTTAATTGCTGCGGTGATGGCAAGCATCTCGCGCATACCTGGGCCACCCTTAGGGCCTTCGTAGCGGATAACCACTACGTCGCCCTTAGAGATCTTGCCTTCGGTTAGAGCGTCCATGGCGGCACGCTCGCGCTCGAAAACGCGTGCTGGTCCGGTGAATTCCTCAAGATCGAAACCTGCGGTCTTCACAACAGCGCCCTGAGGAGCTAGCGAACCCTTGAGGATTGCCAGACCACCGGTCTTGTGAATCGGGTTGTTCATCGCGCGGATGATGCTGCCGTCTGGGTCTGGTGGGTTGATCGAGGCTAGGTTCTCGGCAACGGTTTTACCGGTCACGGTCAGTGCGTCGCCGTGGATTAGACCTGCGTCTAGCAGAGCCTTCATGACCACTGGAACACCGCCGACACGGTCGACATCGGCCATAACGTAACGGCCGAATGGCTTTAGGTCGCCAAGGTGTGGCACCTTGTCGGCGATGCGGTTGAAGTCGTCGAGGGTCAAGTCCACGTCAGCTTCGCGAGCGATGGCAAGTAGGTGAAGAACGGCGTTGGTTGAACCACCGAAAGCCATGGTTACGGCAATCGCGTTCTCAAAAGCCTTCTTGGTAAGAATGTCGCGAGCGGTGATACCTAGCTTTAACAGGTTGACCACGGCCTCACCCGAGCGGTGTGCCCAGTTGTCACGGCGACGGTCTGCGCTTGGAGGAGCAGCCGAACCTGGCAAGCTCATGCCAAGGGCTTCGGCAGCCGAAGCCATGGTGTTAGCGGTGTACATACCGCCACAAGCGCCTTCACCAGGACAGATTGCCTTCTCGATACGAGTCAGGTCTTCCTGCGACATGTTTCCAGCCTTGCAAGCACCAACCGCCTCGAAGGCGTCGATGATGGTTACCTGCTTCTCGGTTCCGTCTTCAAGTCGAACCCATCCAGGAGCAATGGTTCCGGCGTAAAGGAACACCGAAGAAAGATCTAGTCGAGCAGCGGCCATAAGCATGCCAGGCAGCGACTTGTCGCAACCGGCAAGAAGCACCGAACCGTCGAGGCGCTCGGCCTGCATTACGGTCTCAACCGAGTCGGCTATAACTTCGCGCGAAACCAGCGAGAAGTGCATGCCCTCGTGACCCATCGAGATGCCATCCGAAACCGAAATGGTTCCAAACTCAAGCGGGTAACCGCCGGCACCGTGAACACCCTGCTTGGCAGCTTCGGCCAAACGGTCGAGCGAAAGGTTGCAAGGGGTCACCTCATTCCAAGAGCTGGCAACACCGATCTGTGGCTTTACCCAGTCTTCATCGCCCATACCAACGGCGCGAAGCATTCCTCGGGAAGCGGTTTTTTCGATGCCATCGGTTACGTCGCGGCTTCTTGGTTTGATATCTGGAGACATAACAACAAGTTTAGTATTTGATTTATGAGTATGAGCAGGCAGTATCGCGACGGGGAGCTCGTTGACAAGAATTTTCCCCTGAACAGAATCGACGAACATTTCGCCGGTAAGAGTGCTGTTTGGTACGACTTGGTTCGCCCAACTCCCGAAGACTATCGCGTTCTAGCCCAAGAGTTGGGGCTACACCAACTGGCTATCGAAGACTCGATCAAGGGTGGCCAGCGCGCCAAAATAGATCACTACGACTCTCACCTATTCATCAACCTTTATCAGGCCAACTTCCCTGGCGAAGATCCTGAGCTAGAACTTGCCGAGTTGGCAATTTTTGTTACCAAAGACGCCGTGATTACAGTTCGCCAGAACGAGAACTTCCGCATGGACAACGTAATTAAACGCTGGGACGAGTCGGCAGAGCTTGCTCACTTCGGTGTTGCGTTCCTGCTTTGGGGAATCCTCGACGTGGTGATTGATGACTACTTCAAGGTCATTGAGCGATTGGATAACGAACTCGAAGAACTTGAGGACGAACTGTTTGATCCGAAGCCGAAGGATGTAACCATTCAGAAGCGCAGCTACCAGTTACGTAAGTCTCTGGTGTTACTTCGTCGTGCAGCGGTACCAATGCGAGAGGTCATCAACCCGCTACTCAAGCACAACGGCGAGATTCTTCACAACGAAATGCTTCCCTACTACCAAGACCTCTACGACCACATCATGCGCGTAGCCGACTGGACCGACAGCCTGCGCGATTTGGTGACGACCCTGCTGGAAACGAACCTAACCTTGCAAGGAAACCGCATGAACTTGATCATGAAGCAGGTGACCAGCTGGGCGGCGATTATCGCGGTGCCAACTGCCATCACCGGCTATTACGGTCAAAATATTCCGTACTGGGGTTTCGGTGAAGCCGTTGGCGTTTGGACTTCGAATATCCTGATTGTTGGAATTTCGGCTGCCCTGTTCTTTGCCTTCAAGAAACGCGACTGGTTGTAGCCTGAAAATATGGTCGAAACATCACCAGAGGCTTTTACCGGCCTAGCGCTCTATACCGCAGCGGCCGAGAAATCAGCCCTTGCTGTAATCGACGCATATTCCACCTCGTTCGGCGCAGCGGTTTCACTGCTGGCGCCCAAATATCGCCAACACGTTGCCAACATTTACGCTCTGGTTCGAGTAGCCGATGAAGTGGTGGACGGTTCGGCGCAGGAAGCCAAAGAACTTGGCGGAGCTGTTGACCCCACTACCGCCATCGATGAGCTCGAGAAGGAAACGTACCGAGCCATTCGCGCCAGGTACTCAACCAACCTTGTGGTTCATGCCTTTGCTAAGACGGCCAATGAGGCAGGCATCGGCCGCGACCTGATCAAGCCGTTTTTTGATTCCATGCGCATGGATCTTTGGAAGACCAAACACGACCAAAAGTCTTTCGAAAAATACATCTACGGTTCGGCCGAGGTAATCGGCATGATGTGCCTCAAGGTTTTCCTGGATGGAGAAAACTACTCGCCTTCCGAAATCGATAGGCTCACCACCGGTGCGAGAGCCTTGGGTTCTGCCTTTCAAAAGGTCAACTTCTTGCGAGATTTAGCCGCCGACAACAAAGGACTTGGTCGCTCCTACTTCCCCGGTCTCGATCCCAAGAAACTGACCGATGCCAAACGAGACGAATTGGTGGCAGACATTCGCGGCGAATTGAAAACTGCCGCTGGAACACTTCGCTTACTTCCAAAGGGTGCGCAGAAAGCTGTTGGGGCAGCCCAGATGTTGTTCCAGGTTTTGAACGACCTGATTGCGATAACTCCCGCGAATAAATTGATGCACACCCGTGTTCGAGTTCCTGATTGGTACAAACTGATCATGGTCGTGCGAGTTGCATTTGGTTGGTTCCCGAAATGAAAAAAGCAGTAGTAATTGGCGGTGGCATCGCCGGTCTTTCAACCGCGGCGCTCCTTGCCAAAAGCGGAATGGATGTAACTGTCCTCGAAGCCCGCGAGCGCGTTGGTGGCCGAGCCTATACCTATGAAAAAGACGGCTTCCTCTTTGAAACCGGCCCTAGCTGGTACCTGATGCCGGAAGCATTCGAGCAGTTCTTCAAACTGATGGGAACCACGGCCAAAGACGAACTGGAACTGGTTCGACTCGATCCCGCCTACCAGACCCGCAATGAAGGCGAAGAGGACGTCCTTGTTATTCGCGAAAAACTCGAAGACAACATCAAGCTCTTTGAAAGCATCGAACCAGGTGCCGGCAAGGCACTTCAGCGTTATGTTGATTCGGCGGAAGATGCCTACAAGATTTCCATCGATCATTTCCTCTACACAAACTTTGAAGATGGTCGCTCGTTCACTCACCCGCAAGTTTTGAAGCGTGCCGGAAACTTCATCAAACACCTGCTCGGTTCCCTGGATTCATTCGCAGGTAAGCACGTGAAAGATCAGCGTCTTCGCAAGATCTTAAACTTCCCGGCTGTGTTCCTGGGTGCCTCACCTTACGACACCCCGAGCATGTATCACTTGATGACTCACGTGGACATGAATGTTGGAGTGTTCTACCCTCAGGGTGGTTTCTACACGATCATCCAAGCCATCGAGCGCTTGGCCAAGAAGCACGGCACCAAGGTTCACTGCAACTCTCGCGTGACCAAAATCGTCACCGAGAACGGCAAAGCCACCGGCGTGATGGTTGGCGACATCTTTTACCCTGCCGACGTTGTGGTTGGCAATGCCGATCTACACCACGTTGAGACTCAGCTACTAAACCCTGAGGAGCAAACGCTTCCCCAGAAGTGGTGGGACAAACACCTGCCTGGCCCTTCGGCGATGTTGCTGTTCCTGGGCGTCAAAGGTGAACTGCCACAACTTGATCACCACACGCTTCTTTACACCGAAGATTGGGCCGCGAACTTCGACGAGGTTTTCCACAAAGCCGATGGCAAACGCAAGGTTCCAAACCCGGCCAGCCTCTACATCTGCAACCCGAGCAAGACCGACCCAAATGTGGCACCGGAAGGCTACGAGAATCTTTTCGTCCTAGTTCCGGTTTCTGCGGATCCGAGCATTGGCGGCCGCGGTGATGAAAAGTTTGAGAAAGCCGCCGACGTGGTCATCGACCAAATTGCCAAGTGGTGTGACATTCCAGATTTGCGTGAACGAATCGTGGTTCGTCACAGCATGGGTCCGCGCGATTTCGTCCACGAACTAAATGCTTGGCAGGGAACTGCGCTTGGCATGGCACATACTCTTGGCCAGAGCGCATTCTTCCGCCCTGCAAACGTGAGCAAGAAAGTAAAGGGCCTCTACTACGCGGGTCACCACAGCGTTCCAGGAATCGGTTTGCCGATGTGCCTCATCGGAGCCGAGCTGGTCTACAAGCGGCTCACCGGCGACAAGTCATCTGGTCCAATTCAAAACGAATTACAAAAACTTGATGACTCGGCCTGGGTCGGCTTGAAATGAACTTCGTCTACCTGACCGCACTCTTAGTTTCTCTGGCTGGGCTTGGCTTGATTGATGCTAAATACAAGCTGGCGTTTGCAAGAAACCCTAAGGCTGCCATTGTGGCGATGTTGATTCCCTACCTACTCTTTGTAATTTGGGACACCGCGGGCATTGCCTTAGGGATCTTTTTCAAAGGACAATCCGCTTTTCTCTCCGGAATCTTGCTGGCCAAAGATTTTCCGCTGGAAGAAGTCTTCTTTCTGGCGCTGCTTTGCTACAGCACGCTCATCGTTAGCACCTGGTTTGATCGGGTGAAGAAATGACTTACGGAGAGTTGAACTTCATCTTCATCACAGTTGCCCTGATTGCAACCTGGATCATCAAGAGCCGCTTCCGGTGTTTCACCACCCCAGTGGTTGCATTGCCGATGTTGGTGCTCACCGCAATATTCGACAACCTAATTGTGGCCGCTGGAATTGTTGGCTACGACCAAAGCAAGCTCTTTGGGGTGAACGTTGGCGTAGTTCCAATCGAAGACTTTGCTTATACAGTCGTAGCAATCCTGATGGTTCCAACGATTTGGAAGGCGATGAACAAGTGACCTTATCCAAAAAACTGAATTACATTTTTTGGTCTTCCCGTCCTATCTCTTGGATCAACACCGCTTACCCATTCGCTGCCGCCTACAGCATGGTTGAACGCAAAATCGATCTCACTCTGGTACTCGGCACCTTGTTTTTCCTGATCCCCTACAACCTTCTGATGTACGGGGTGAACGATGTGTTCGACTACGAGAGCGACCTTAGAAACCCCCGCAAGGGCGGAATCGAAGGTGCTCTTCTTCCAATAGAAATTCACCGAACCATCATCTGGTCGGCAATTCTCAGCTGTGTGCCGTTTGTGATTTACCTGATTGCCGTTGGCAACCTTTCTTCAACTCTCTGGCTGTTGCTGTTCCTGTTCACGGTTATCGCTTACTCGGCCAAACACCTACGCTTCAAGGAAAAGCCGGTGCTCGACTCCATCACCTCGGCTAGCCACTTCGTTGGCCCAATGATTTTCGCGCTTGCACTTACCAACCAAAACCTCACTGACCCAACCCTCGCCGCAATCATCACAGCCTTCACTCTTTGGGGAATGGCTTCTCACGCATTCGGAGCTGTGCAAGATGTAAAGGCAGACCGCGAGGGAAACATCGCAAGCATGGCCACCTACTTCGGTGCCAGAAACACCACGCGAGTCGCCATGGTGATGTACCTCGCAGCTGGTTTCTACCTGCTAACCATCGGCTGGCCAACCAACCTGGTTGCCATCGCGGCTCTTCCCTACCTAGGCATCCTGATGCCGCACCTTAACATCACCGATGAAACCTGCGAGAGTGCGAATAAAGGTTGGAAGCAGTTCATTTACCTAAACTTCTTCGCCGGATTCACGGTCACGATGGTTTTAATCTTTAGCGCGCTGTCCAGGTAATCAAATAGCGACGGTCAAACCTCGTGGAGCAGATCGAGCAGGAAAGCACTGTCTTTGGTTTGCGGTGACGATATACCGTGTGGCCGTTCGGGCAGGTGCCGACTAGCTTCGCCGTGGCGTTGCCAATCTGTTCGCCTGATATTCGCTTGTGGTGATAACCCAAGCTGGTAGCAATGCGTTTCCACTTCACTCCGTGACCAGCCTTCGGGCCGGCGAGTGCGTGGGCGATTTCGTGACGCATCACCTGATCGATATCGTCAAGTGGGTGTAGGTCTACGAAGTAACGCGAGAGCGAGATTAGATGCTGATCATATTTGCAGACACCCAAACGCCTCTTGGCTGAATCCCAACCGAAGGTCCAAAGGTTTAGGTCCAGGTGTTCGGCCATCTGAGCCTCGGCGAGAGCCCGCACCAAGTCGTAACGATCGCAGGAATAGCGGCGCATTCGAGTTTTGCCCTGTGAGAATTCTCTACCTACCAGATAGCCAATGCGAACCAAGATGTTGTGAGCACTCTGATCTTCGATAGGTAGCGCCACATGAACCCTCGTCATGTTTCGTTCGAAGATGGCGTTCTCGGTTACAAATCTAAAAGACTCGAGGTAGTGGTCAAAAGTGAAGTCGGCTTCACCCAACTCAAACTTGAGGTGGCAGGTGCGTTTCTCCAAATCGAAGTTTTCGAAACCGACCGACCCGAGAAATTCATCCTCTTCGGTGACATAAAAATCCCAATAAAGTGGGCTGGTTTTTACCGCTGTTAGCAAATTCATACGCCTCTAAGTTACTTCCTAAGGATGACAATGTTTCGCTTTCGTAAAAAGACGTCTGACATTGGAAGTTTCGGCCAAAGTTCAGCAAATTAACAGGTAACTTTTTACCTATGACAAACAACAACAACCCTGCTTCGGCAGGTGCAATCGAAACCAACGACGTAGCCCCAATTCCTGCGGGCGAACGTCACGGCAAACCGTGGCACCTTTTCACTGTTTGGTCGTCCCCGAACCTCGAGTTCGCAACTGTATTCGTCGGCGCTCTAGCCATCGGCTTCGGCCTCAACATTTGGCTAGGTATCCTCGCCATCGTTGTGGGTAACGCACTTGCCGGCATTACCCACGGAATCCTTTCCACCTGGGGACCAGAAGCTGGTCTACCTCAGATGGTTCTAGGCCGTAACGCTTTTGGAAAGGTTGGAAACCTAATTCCTTCTGGTCTATCGACTCTTGTCGCAGGTATCGGTTGGTTCGCGGTTAACACCATTTCTGGAACCTTTGCCCTACAGGCACTAGTTGGCGGACTAAACGTCTTCGCCGCTCTAGCAATCATCATCCTGGCTCAGGTTGGTGTGGCTTTCGTTGGCCACAACCTAATCCAGAAGTGGGAGCGCTACGCAACTTACGTATTCGCTGTAGTTTGGCTGATCGTTGTTGCAACCGTCTTCACCCACCCAGGTGCATTCGATGTTGCTGCAAACGCCGGTGGCGACTTCCCATGGGCTGGATTCACTCTTACCGCTGGTGCCGCTTACGGTTACACCGCCGGTTGGACTGCATTCGCTTCGGACTACACTCGCTACCTACCTGCTAACACCGACAAGAAGGCTCTTGGTTGGGCTGCTGGTCTAGGTAACTTCACCAGCACCACCCTGATCATGATCACCGGTGCTGTTGCGTTCAACTTCATTGCTGCTGGCCAGAACTTCTGGGCAATCGCAAACCCAACCGCAGAGTTCACCAAGTTGTTCTCGCCATTCTTTGCTGCAATCGTCTTGCTAGCAATCGTGGTTGGTTCGGTTTCGGCTAACATCCTGAACGTTTACTCGGGTGCAATGTCGTTCCTCGCCATGGGATTCAACTTCGGCTTCAAGACCCGTCGCGCCATCATGGTTGCACTTGCTGGTCTTGTTGGTGGAACAATCTCGTACCTTGGTGTTGTAAACGGTGACGTTGCTCACCAGCTAGACAGCTTCCTGCTAGTTGTTTCGTACTGGGTATCGCCATGGATCGCTGTAGTTCTAACCGAGCGCATCCTTTCGAAGGGTAAGGACGCAGGTTCGCGTGCACTTGCTCCTAAGAACTCGTGGGCTGGTGCAGCTGCATTCGTAATCGCTACCTCGTTCTCAATCTGGGGATTCGCATCTCAGGTTATGTACACCGGTCCGATTGGTATCGCACTTCACCACGTAACCCTCGAAGGTGGAATCATCGTTGACGTTCCTGACCTAACCGCTCTGGTTGGCTTCGTACTTGCAGCTGGATTGTTCGCAATCTTCCGCAATGTCGACAAGAACGCCAAGTAACAACTAACTAAGACGAGAGGCCTCGGCAATGGAATTCAAACCTGGACAGATCTTCGCTACTGATGAAGAGAAACTCAGCGTTGCCATTGCCGAGGCTCACCTCGGACTCTCGGAAGGTGGCATCCCAATCGGAGCCGCACTTTTCGACGAGGAAGGTCGACTACTTGGTAGCGGCCACAACCTGCGTGTGCAGGAGGGCGACGCTTCAATGCACGGCGAGACCAGCGCGTTCCGTAACGCCGGTCGACAGAAAAGCTATCGCAAGGTTACCCTTGCCACCAGCCTCTCCCCTTGCTGGTACTGCTCGGGCCTGATTCGCCAGTTCGGCATCGGTCGAGTAATTGTTGGGGATGACAAAAACTTCAAGGGCGGACAGGACTGGGTTGCCGAGCACGGCGCTGAAGTTCATGTTCTAAACGACCCGGGTCTGATCAAACTCATGGGCGACTTCATTGTTGCTAACGATGCTCTTTGGAACGAAGACATCGGCGAAGAGTAAAACTCGCCTAATATTTACTAATGACCAAACGCAATCGCCCTTGGGGTTATCAATCCCCTGTTGACGCTAAGCCTGCCGACTGGGCTCTACACCCAGATACTGTTGCGGTTCGCGGTGGCTTGGCTCGCAGCGGTTTCGGTGAAACCGGCGAAGCACTGTATCTTTCGTCAGGATTCACCTACGACAGCGCTGAGCAGGCGGCTAGCGCTTTCTCGGACGAAACCGAGCACTTCCTCTACTCACGCTTTGACAATCCAACCGTGGCGATGTTTGAACGCCGTTTGGCAGAACTTGAAGGAGCCGAAGCCTGTAAGGCAACTGCTTCGGGTATGGCTGCCATGTTTGCTTCGGTAGCCTGTTTGGTTTCCGCCGGCGACCGCGTTGTGGCGTCGATGGCAATGTTCTCGTCTTGCTACGTGGTGCTCACCGAAATCTTGCCGAAGTGGGGCGTTGAAACCGTCCTAGTTGAGGGTAATGATGAGGATGCCTGGGCCGAAGCACTTTCGCAGCCAACCAAGGCTGTGTTCATCGAAAGCCCAAGCAACCCGCTGATGGAGATCGTGGACATTCGCATGGTTTCCGATCTTGCCCACAAGGTTGGTGCAACGGTAATCGTGGACAACGTGATGGCTTCGCCAGTGCTTCAGAACCCGATTAAGCTCGGTGCTGATGTTGTGATGTACTCGGCTACCAAGCACATCGACGGTCAGGGACGCGTGCTCGGCGGCGCGGTTCTCGGATCTCACTCGTACATCAACGACCAGCTCAAGCCGTTCATTCGCCACACCGGTCCTTCGATGAGCGCATTCAACGCTTGGGTTTTACTCAAGTCACTTGAGACCATCTCGATGCGCGTTGAGCGCATGAGTTCTTCGGCACTGTTAATTGCCGAAGCTTTGGAAAAACACCCAAACGTGGCATCGGTGAAGCATCCGTTCCTGAAGAGTCACAAGAGCTACGAGCTTGCCAAGAGGCAGATGCGTGGCGGTGGCTCAATGGTTGCAATCACCTTCGACGCAACCGCGGAGCAAACTTTCAAGTTCATGAACGCGCTTCAGGTTATCGACATTTCGAACAACCTCGGAGACTCAAAGTCGCTGGCCACCCACCCGGCAACCACCACCCACAAGCGCCTAGCCCCTGAGGTTCGCGCCAAGGCGGGAATCACCGATGGGACGGTTCGACTGTCGGTTGGTCTGGAACACCCAGACGACCTGATCAAAGATCTGCTACAGGCCCTAGCCGCAGCTTTCTAGCCGCGAATCTGGTCGAGTAACAACTTCCTTGGGCTGGCGGTTGCGCCAATCTCAATGCCGCCTTCTAGCGACTCCATTGCGCGAGCAAAGCGTTCTTCGTCGTCGGTGTAGAGAGTCATGAGTGGTTCACCCTTTGCCACGGTTTCGCCCTGAACCTTGTTCAAAACGATTCCAGCACCAAACTGAACCGGATCTTCCTTGCGAGCACGACCGGCGCCGAGTCGCCAGCTGGCGATACCCACCGAAAGTGCATCGAGCTTAGAAATTACGCCCGAGTCACTTGCGGTCACCACGTGTTCAAACTTTGACTTAGGTAATGAAGCCTTCGGGTCTCCACCTTGGGCGGAAATCATGTCATTCCACTTATCCATGGCACGGCCGTCCATGAGAGCGGCACGAACATCGACATCTGGTTGGCCTGCCAAGCGCAGCATCTCTTCGGCAAGTAGCACTGTGAGGTCTACTACGTCGTCGGGGCCACCACCGGCAAGCACCTCGACCGATTCTTCAACCTCGAGTGCGTTACCAATTTTGCGACCGAGGGGAGTTGCCATATCGGTGAGCAGCGCCGAAATCTTCACACCGGCATCTTGACCAATCTGAACCATGACCTGAGCCAGCTCCCGAGCCTTGTCGAGGTCTTTCATGAACGCGCCTGAACCAACCTTGACGTCGAGCACCAGCGAACCGGTTCCCTCGGCAATTTTCTTCGACATGATTGACGAAGCAATCAGCGGAATGGCTTCAACTGTTCCGGTGACGTCACGAAGGGCATAAAGTTTTTTGTCCGCTGGGGCCAGGCCAGAACCAGCGGCACAAATCACTGCGCCAACACTCTGAAGTTGGTCGAACATTTCTTGATTTGAAAGAGCCGCACGCCAACCAGGAATCGACTCGAGTTTGTCGAGGGTTCCACCGGTGTGACCGAGTCCGCGACCAGAGAGTTGCGGAACCGCAACGCCGAAGGCAGCAACCAGAGGCGCCAGTGGCAAGGTGATCTTGTCGCCAACGCCACCGGTTGAGTGCTTGTCGGCAGTTGGAACTCCGAGCTTGGAGTAGTCAAGGCGTTCACCAGAGGCAATCATCGCCATAGTTAGGTCGGTGATTTCACGACGATTCATACCGTTGAGCAAAATGGCCATGGTCATGGCACTCATCTGCTCATCGGCAACATTGCCTTTGGTGTAATTCTCAATCAGCCAATTGATGGCGTCGGTGGAAAGTTCGCCCTTCTCACGCTTTTCAATGATTAGTTGCACGGCGTCGAAAGACATTACTTGCGCTCCTCAAGGTCACGAGGGCCAAACGCGTCTGGCAGCACCTCATCGATAGTTCTTACCCCAGAGACAGTTTCCAAAACCATGTCTGGTGCCGAGTGTTCGAAAAGCAGCTGACGGCAACGACCGCAAGGCATCAAAATGTTGCCGTGCCCGTCCACGCAGGTGAACGCAACGAGCTTTCCACCGCCGGTCATGGTGAGGTTTGAAACGAGCGAACATTCGGCGCAAAGACCAAGACCGTAGGAGGCGTTTTCAACGTTGCAACCTGCCACGATGCGGCCGTCATCAGTTAGCGCAGCAGCACCAACCGGAAATTTCGAGTAAGGAGCGTAAGCCTTGGTCATTGATTCGTTCGCAACTTTGCGAAGTTCGTCCCAGTTGATGTTCACGGGTTTAGCCTAACGCTTTGGCGATTCGCGCAAGCCCTTCCGAGATGTGATCTTGGTTGGTTCCAAAGTTCAGGCGAACAAAGTTTGTGTACTGAGGTCCATGGTCATCGCCAGGCACCAGCGAGACGCGACCCTTGGTAACCAAATGATCAACTGTTCTGGCTCCCAGACCCCAAGCGGTTACATCCAACCAGGCTAGATAGCCAGCTTCTGGCAACTCATAACCTACCTCCGGGAACTTGGCCTTCAGTTCTTTGGCGAGGAAACGGCGGTTATCATCGAGAACCTTGACGGTGTTGTCGAGCCACTGCGTGCCATTCGAATATGCTTCGGCGATGGCAAACGCGCCGAGGAGAGATGAACGCCAGTGAGTTGCTTGCGGCATGAGAGCTGCTTTGGCTTTCATGACCTCCGATTGGGTGAGCACAAAACCTGCTTTGAGACCCGCGTGATTCCAACTCTTGCTCGAAGATGTGATGCAAATTCCGGTCTCCTCGGCAGCAGCACCGCAGGTGAGATAAGGCACAAACTCGTGATCCTCGTAGGTCAAAGGAGCGTGAATCTCATCGCTCAAAACAACTGCTCCGTGCTTCTTGGCAACTAACGAAAGCGCGGTCAATTGCTCCCGCGAAAACGCCTTGCCAACCGGGTTGTGCGGGTTGCAGAGCAAAAGGTATTTCACACCGGCGGCGAACTGGCGTTCGATGCCATCGATGTCTAACTCGTGTGTTTCGGTGAGCGGCACATCAATCGGCTGGATGGCCAGTTCACCGAGCCACTCCCAAAAGCCGTGATACACGGGGCTGTTGATGATGACCTTGCCACCAGCAACTCCGTTGGCTCTCAGGAATTCAACCACGCCGACCCCAACGTCGGTGGCAAGTTTCAACTGCGACTTGTCGATATTCCAATTCCAACGCTCGGCAGCAAACCCCGCAAATGCATCGGCGACCTCAGGCACTGGGCCGAGATAGCCAAGGTCGTTTTGCGAAACCATGGTGATCAGACGGTCGCGAATACCTTCGGCAATTTGAAAGTCCATCTCGGCAACGTGCATCGGAAGAACGTCATCAGCAAAACGGCGCCACTTTGACGAGTGACGTCCGTGCAATTCGGCAAGCGACGGGGCAAGTATCTTCAAATCGTTCATGGCTTCAAAATCCTCTAACTAAAGGCTGCCCAAAGGAGCGCTAGGGTGACACCGATCAGAATTGCGCCTGCAACAACAGTCAAAATCACTCCAAGACTGTTTCGCTTGGCTCGGTTGAGGTTCCTCTTCAAAATCTTTGAGGCATCAGCACTCGGCTTACTTTTTTGCGCCACTTCAGGGGCAATCTCAAACTTGTTGCCGGTTTCAACCACTGGAAGCGGAATTGCTTTGGTTGGAACTAACAGCGGAGCCTCATAGACCTGCCCAACCTCGCGTTCAAAAGTGTCTTCAACTTGCGGGGCAGGTTCTTCGGTAACCGGTGCGCGTAACTCGGGAATCGGTCCAACTGGGTCGGACTCTTCCGAAACACCAAACGAGCTAGGACCGGTTGCGGTGAACTCTGATCCCGTGAAGGTTGGGTTCGTGATGGTGGCTTCTTCTACCTCGAAAGTTTTGCCAGAGGTGATGATGGTCTCCTCTTCAACCAGCGGTGTAGTGCGAGCGACAACGATTGTTTCGTCTTGATCCTGTTCCATGAACCCAAAACCTCCTGTGAAGAAGACTACTTCGATTTCCTAGCGAAAACAGCCTTCAGCTGGCGCTTGAACTCAATGGTGAGACCTTCAATCGCCGAACCGTCAGACGCCTTCTTACCCTGTACGAAATTGAAGCTGTTGCGGAGTATCAACATTTCCTGCTTCGGGTTCAGGTTTCGAAGGAATGAACGTAGTGAGAGCTTGCTCTGAATCTTCTTAAAGCGTGACTTAGTCGAGGCGAATTCGTCCTCCTTGATTCGCACAATCTCCCAGGCGCGTTCAATTTCCACCTCGTTTGGCATACGTGGGCTAAATGCGGCAAGGTCGGCTAGTTCCGCGAGCTCGTTGATGCTCGTGGTTTCGTAAAGAGTGGCTAGTTCCTTGCGAGTTTGGCTGCCAGGTAGCACCGAGCCGTGATCAACTAGCAGGTCGACATATTCTTCCCAAGCACCAATCACCTTGGTTTCCGGCTCGGCAGCACCGAGGCGTGAACGACGACGGTTGCGCTTCATGGCCAGGACGAACGCGAAAGGTGCCACGAAGATTCCTGCCACAACCAACGACACCAAGACCGGGACCACATAGTTGGTTAGGAATCCTACGAACTTCTGCCAGAAATCGTCGGGGTTACAGTCGGGGCTGTTCGGGTGCTTGCGACACTCGGAGTCGGATGACGGGATGGCCTTGGCGGGTGGTAGTACGGTTGAGTCGTCTTCACCCGATTCGGTTGGATTTGGCACGTAGGCGGTACCAACCGGAACGAGGTTCATCTGCTTTGCGAACTGTGGGGTCGAGTCGATGGCAAGCCACTGACCGTTACTGCCGCGGATCTCAGCCCAAGCCGAAAGGTTGCTGCCATTACAAGTTCCCTGAGTGCCGTTCACCGCGCAAGGTTCAACCCCTGGAACATCCTCGGTTTGGCTGGTTCGGAAACCAATTACGACTCGTGCCGGGAATCCTTTGGCCGATGCAATTAGTGCAATCGCGGTAGCAAACTGTTCATCGTCACCTGCGGTTGAAACTAGGTTTTTCGAGTTTCGCGACTTGGCATCTTGTTCGCGAGCGTTGATTTCACTGAACATCGTGGAGATGCGAGCTAGGTTATGGCCCGCGTTTGATTGGAAGAAGGTGTAATTATTTAGGGAATCTTCCCAAGTAGCAGAACCGTCTTTACCCTTAGGTTCGACAAACGAATGACTCAGGTAGCCGCGTTCACGAAGCAGTTTGGCTAGAGCAACGATTCCGGTTCCAGTTTCCGTATCCACGTCGGCATGGTTATCAAGCCAGGTGTTCAGAGAATCTGGGATGAGAGTGGCATCGATGGTGCTGGTCGAAGATTCGATGGTGCTTGGGTCAACTACGGCAGGTTCGTTATAGGTGATTGCGTAGATGGAACCGGTGCTTGGGCCTGGAATGATGGCACCGGTCGCCGTTTCACGGTTCACAAAAAGCGCATCGGAAAGAGTGAGAGCTTTGGCACCGGAGAACTCTACTTTGCGAACACCCTCGGCTAGCGGCAGCCAGATCGAGTCGAGTTTGCCAACCGAGACGGTAAATGTTTTTGAAGGCCCAGCGTTGGTGGCCGGTAGGTCGGATGGTACGCGAGCGAAGTAATACGAATCGTTGCCGCCGGTTGACTTCGTTGGCGCAACGGTGAAATTGTCACCATCGTAGAAAGGCATGGTTGCCACGCGAATTCGAGAAGGTGCTCCGGCGGTGCTGAAAGTCAGTAGCGGTGACTCATACAGGGCGGAATCGTTGAAATACTTGCGATAGCTGCTCAGCGGGCTGGTTTGCTTTTGAATTTCTTTTAGCTTGTCGATGTCGGTTCTAAGCACAATGCGCGTTGCTGTGAGCCCGGATGTTTGCATAAAGATTCCGGTGCCAACCAGCGCAATGGCGACCACGGCAATACCCGCAAGGTTTCGACGTAGTTTTCGCTGCCAGCCGGAGAGCGGCGAACCGGCGTGTACTCCGACCAAAGTTGAACGACGTGCTGCGCGAGATCCCCAGTTGAGGTAAATCACCAGAAGTGCGAATAGCAACGAACCGGAAACCAATGGTGTTGGAATTGCAGCGGAGAAACCGAAAAGGGAGAAATCCCCCGGCACCGATGTGGTTCCGAATCCAATGGCAACAACAATCAAAACAAGGACGGGATACGCCACCGCCCAGTAACGTGTGATTGCCCCGAAGAACACCCAACCGAATATCGCACCAGCGATGAGGTACGACAAAAATGCTGGGGCTAGCAGAGCGTGGTAGGTTCCAACCGGAAGGTCCACTGTGACCAACTGCTTCCACGCGGTAACCGGTGAAACCAGCGACTCAATCCAGCCGCTGAGCAATAGTGACGGATTACTGAGAGCGCGCGGGTTAGTTGCCGGAAGTGAGAGCAAGACGAAAGCGCTCAGCACGGTCAATGCGGTGGCCAGCGGAGAAAGTTTTCGAGCAGACTGCCACCAAGCAATGGCAAGACCGACGGTCAAACCCATACCAACTGAAACGAACATGTAGACGTCTTGATAAATCGGCCACATGAACCAGACGGTTAGAGCCGTTAGGAGTGTCAGAAAACCGGCGAGCATCAAACGATTTCTCATCCGCGATACCTCCCGAGCAGTCCTGGAAGGTCTTGAATTTCTTGAATGTTCAAAACGTCGATGGTGTTTGCTTTGAAGAATTTCGGTTTGGCGTCTTCACGTCCATCCGCGGTTACAAATGCCACGCCGATGTTGTTTGGAAGAACGCTTCGAACTTCTTGCAACTGTCGCTGGGTTAGGCCAGAACCGGTGACGATTACCGCCAGCGACATGTCTTGATACTTACCAGCTGCAAGGCGGCAGACGTCTTTGAGCGACATCGTTTGCTCGTTCGGATTGATCAAACAAAGGTCTTCCATGAGGCGCTTGCGGGTCTGCACTCTGAGGTCGCGAATGGCTCGCATACGATTCTTGGCGAGCTTCGGAATCTCTTCACTGATCACTACCGAGACACTTCGAGAATCTTGGATGGCTCTAGCCCCAAGCGAACCTACGGCCGAAATTGCCACCTCGAATTCTTCCGAACCGGCCAAGTACTCCGTAGGGTTCATCGCCAGAATAATCACCATGCGCGAACGTCGACTCTCGGCGTATTGGCGAACCAAGAACTTGCCTGGCTTGCCGATCTTGGCGGTTGCCTTCCAGTGAATGTGTTTCGGGTTATCCCCCGCCACATATTCGCGAATCGAGTGGAAGGTCATGTCGGCTTCAACCACGGTGAGGGTTGGGTTTCCTTCTAGGTCGCGCATGTAGCCGATCACGGTTGGCGGAAGCACCTTCGTCTGTGGGTAAACGTGGACGTCCATCGCTTCCAGGAGTTTTGTTTCCTTACGCAAAGTACCCACAGGGTCGGTTCGAACCGTGGTGATAGGGCCGACCTTTAGAACCCCACGCGGGTGTCCGGCCAATTCGAATGGGAGTAACTTGGTTTCGCCGGCGCGAAGCAGTGGAATTGGGAACTCTTCGATGGCGTCACCGATTTGCACCTCCAAAACTCCGGGCAATTCGAGGCGATTGTTGGTGTTGGTAACGCTAATCGGAGCCGCAGTTTCTTCGCCGGCAACCAAGTGGTCATCGGGAAGCTTGAATCCGATCAGGTAGTTTTTGCCACCGATCAGGAACGGGATTGCAACCAAAATAATGATCGAAGCCACTGCACCCAAGAATGCGAATTCCGGCCAACCGAGCCAAACCCCCAAGGGAACCCAAGCCGAGGCTAGCAGCAGGGCCAACCAACCGAGCTTGGTCACAGTCTCGGCAACCCAGAGGCGGGCAATCTTTAGGTACTTCAGCGCGAACGCGAAATACTCGCGTCCCTTTTCCATGACGAACGAAACCCGAACCGTGCCAGAATCGGTGCCACTCACAAACGTGTTGGCATTCTGGGTGTGCGAAGTCGTAGGCAACGAGGAATTTGCCTTCGACTTAGTTCGGGTTTCTTTGGCCATTATGCGGTGTAGTCTCCGGTTGGTGCCTTGATGCGGTCGATGCACTCTAGGATGATTTGCTCAGGACGAACGCCATCAAACTCGGCATCGGTGGTAAGCACAATACGGTGAGCCAAAACCGGCCCGGCCAAGAACTTAACGTCATCTGGGGTGATGTAGTTACGTCCCTGAGCGATGGCCCAGGTCTTGGCCAGCTTGGTGAGGTTACGCGCACCACGAACCGAAGAACCGAACTGCACCTGCTGCGCACGACGCGTTTCTTCAACGATGTCGACGATGTAGCGAAGCACGCTGGCGTTGGTGTGAACCGCGCGGGAGATGGCAGACATCTTGAGAACATCGTCACCCTTGGCAACAGCCTTCAAAACCTTGGCCACTTCGGCGGTTCCCTGCAAAATCTGCACGGTCGACGCGCTGTCGGTGTAACCAATCGCGGTTTTGATCATGAAACGGTCCATCTGCGCTTCTGGTAGCGGATTGGTTCCAGCCTGCTCAATCGGGTTCTGGGTTGCAATAACCAAGAACGGGTTACCGGCTGGCTGACGCACGTTACCGATGGTAACGAAACCTTCTTCCATCACCTCAAGCAAAGCCGACTGGGTTTTTGGCGAGGCGCGGTTGATTTCATCGGCGAGCACAACACTGGCGAAGATTGGTCCAGCCTGAAACTCAAACTGCTCCTTCTTCTGGTTGTAGATTTCCACACCGGTGATGTCGGAAGGCAGCAAGTCCGCAGTGAACTGAATACGCGAGTTCTTGACCGCGATTGACTGCGCGATGGCTCTGGCCAAAGCAGTCTTTCCGGTTCCAGGAACGTCTTCAAGCAGAACGTGACCTTCACTGATCATTGTTGCCAGAACCAGTTCAACCACCGCGCGCTTACCGAACAATGCGGTTTCCACATTGTCGACAATCGCAGCGAAGAGTTTCTTGAACTCGTCCTGCTCTTTCTGTGTTATTGCCATTTGTTTTCCTTTTCCTCGATTTTGAAACAAAGCTTTACGGCTGACATGTGAACTCCAAAGTTGCCGCTCCAGTTAGGCCGGAAACGTGCGGTGATGCGTTGGAATCTCGGCCTTGGAACTTTATGGAGATCTTGGTGAAACTCTGGGTAGAAGAGATCCTCGGGAATGCCAGGTAATCGCCGAATTTGTTGAACGCTCCAGTTGTACCGGTGTTCAAAACATAGGTTGAGTTTTCGCTTGCTTGCCAGAGCTGGGTGCCAGAACCGGAAGACAAACCGAGACCGGTCAACTTGAAATCAATTTCCTTATTTTTCACACAGGCTCGGGTTTCATTGCCTGTGGCAACGTCGATCAACGAGTCAATTTTGGTCACCTTGAGCTGCCAAGATCTGGTGGCGTCGGAAGCCGTGACCAGACGGTTGCCGGAACTACAGACGGTGGTGCCAGTCTTACAATAGCGAACCTTGATGACTGGATCTTCACCGAAATAGGTTGAGTAAATATAGTTTCGCCAGTCGTTCGAATCTGTTTTTGAGCCGTTGAACTGTGCAAAAACACCCTGACTGGTACCGGAAGCAGTGAGCGCCACCAACCAGGCGCCGTCTAGCGGGTTCGGATTTACCGCGTACTTGAAGGCACCTTCCGCTGGGTCGGAAAGAGTTGAAAGCGACTCACCAAATACCTTGGCCACACCGAAACCGTTGGCGTAACAAACCATTGGAGTGTAAGAAGCATTGTCTTCAATTGCCATTTCTGGAGAAAGGAGATCTTCCACCTGAGTTTGGTAGTTGGTATAGCTTCCACGTTCAACCAATGAAGTTCCGCCGCTGGCGTTGACCACATTGATCGCGTTGGTCGATGGATCCCAGCTACAGGCAGGCTTTACTGAACCGGTGTAGAGCACAAACGCCGCTACCGATGGCTTATTCGAGAAGTTACGGTTGCTTGAAGAAACCGTAAGCTTCGATACCCAACTGTTGCCAACCTTGACTATTTTGGCGGAAACCCCGGCAACCTTCGGAACAGCCGCGATTCTACCTACCCACGACGCACTGCTACCGGCATCAGCGATGGTACCAATCGGAGGCTTGACATCACCCGCAGCTGAAACTCGGATGGTGCTCTTGAGACCAGGCTTCGCCATGACCTTGACCTTCTTGGGGCTTGCCGTATCGGTGACCAGCACATCAACTTGACTACCAACCACGTCGCTACTGACCGTATAACTTTTCACGGAAGGGTCGGCAACCGGGTAGATGGTAACTTCGGCATAACCAACCGAGGTAGTGGCAGCTGGATCGTAAATGGTTACGGCACGGATGTTGTTTTCCGAAAGCGGTTTCGGTGGCTGGAAGGCATAGGCATCTTCAACCACGCGAGCCGAGTTCGACACACCTTCGGAGTTACTGGCTCGAACCGAGAACTTGTGGAGGTTGGCCTTATTAGCGCCGTCGTAAGGACGCAGATTGCGAATTACGCAGCGGGTAATACTGGAACCTTCATCCAACTGACAGGTGAATGGTTGGCCGTTATCCTGGACAACTTCGAAATTATCAACCGGCGGATAGGCGCTGGTTGGAGGCACAATCTGGAGCGTAACGCTGCTGGCGCTGTAGGCAACCTGCGATACTGCACGAACCGCGCTCGGCACACCCTTGAATGAGAACTCAAGAACACCGGTTCCGAGTCGACCGTTTTTGTCGAGCACGCGATAGGTGATTGTGCACTTGGCTCCGGCAGCTTTCTTGCCATCGGCTTGGTTCCACTTGGCGGTAATTGCATCGGCACTTGCGCGCAACTTCACATCACCACAGGTCACATCACTTCCAGCGGCGTAGTTGACGGCTCCGGTTGAATAGCCGAAAGGCGCATAGCGCAATGGAACTTCGGCAAACGGGTTGTAAGCGCCAGGACCATTGTTTAGGTCTGAGCTCGTTTTCAGACAAGAGGAAATGCTGTCGTTTACGCTGCACTCGAGCGTCATAGTGGCACCGACCGGAAGGTTGTTGGGCAGCTGGCCGACTACCAATACGAGGTAAACCGGTGCGGTTTTCGGGTGATTCGAGATGGAAACCTTCACCTTGCGAATGGCACCAATCGGCGCACTACCGTAAGCCGATACGGTAACCACCGAACCAGATTTGCTGATCTTGAACAGATCGGTTCCGCCGTCTAACGAATACTGCAGCGAATCCTTGTCGGCTTCGGTCTTACCCTCCCAGGTGGTCATCGTCTTCAGCTCGGTGGTCTGGGAGTTTTCGTCGCCAGGAATTACCGTCAACTGACGCCCGAGCATGGTTGGTTCTGGATTGTTAGGCAGAATCTTAATCGGCACCATGATTGTCGTGAAGGCGTCGTCGGTGCCGGTCACCTGTACTTGCACGTCACAGAAATCCGTCCAAGGCGCCCCACCTCCAGCCGAATATTCAATCTGGGGGCCTGTCGCAATCTTGCAGCGACCGTTATCGCGAAGGCCATGAGCCGAAACCTTACCAACCGTGATTTGGCCAGGGAGGTTGACCGCATCCGCGATGTCGAACTTGACCGAAGCGTTTTCCTGAACCTTCACCAGCGACGCGGCTGGGTCGAAGGTGATTTTCGGTGTCAAACCGGGCAGATGCATGAAGCCATAGCTTTCGACTTCTTTGCCATAGAAGTTGGTTCCAGAAACCTTGAAGATGACCAAACCCGCTTGTTTAGGAATAGCAGCTGTTGTGAGCGAGCTATTCGAAAGCACCTTGAAGCCTTCCAACCCTCCCCAGACCGAAAGGGTGAGCTTGTTGACATCACCGGATGTCCAGAGGATTTTGTCGGAAACAACGTCGATTCCCGAAGTGGTCAACAGGTCTCGCTGCTGAGCCTGAGTAACGAAAGTATCGGTGACGTCTGGAGCATCGTCGATGGCATCGCTGGTCACCTTGACGGTAATGTAGCCAATCGCCTCACTGCCGCTGGAACTCTTTGCACGATAAACGAACCGCATGGTGGTGGCCTCGGTGCCAGCCGCAACGGTGATGCGATTTCCCTTAATTGCGGTTAACTGCTTGGACCATAGGGCGAAGTACTTGGAGGTATTTGGAACATCCGGTTTCACCGACCCTTCAACAAGGGAAATCGGATTCTTTGCATCTGGCTGAGGGTCGTAATCGTTTGAAACAGGATCGAGGACTACCTTGTTGGCATCTCCGACCAAAACCTCGGCATAGTCGTTCATAGTTGCCGGCGCGGTGTCTGGCTCAGTGGCAATGATGGCTACCTTAACCAGAGCGGGAGCCGAGACGCTGCCCTTGCTGTCAACCAACGTGTAACTAAAAGAGTCTTGACCCTTGGCTGAAGAAACTGCGGAGTACTCGAGCGAAGTAGCATCTGGGTTAATGTAGGCGGCACCCTTGTCGCCCTTGATACCAGAGATGCTCTGAATGGTGACTTGATCGCCATCTGGGTCGATTCCAACTACCGGCACTGGGATGTTCACGGTTTCGCCAGCGCGAACCCGTGCATAAATGAGTGTTGGTTCTGGTGCCTGGTTGCTGTCGTCGGCAGGTTTCACGCGAATTGACAGAGTTGCCAAAGACTTGACCATCGGATTGCTGACCGGGTAGATCGAGTAGCTACAGGTGTAGAGACCCGCTTGGGCTGGCGCTACGACTCTCACCTTGCCACCACCGGCAAACACCAAGCCACCCTTGATACAGGAATCCTTCGGATCTTGCTTTAGAGACTTCGAATCGATGACCAGAGGTACACCTGGGTTGCCCAGGTCGTTCGCAAGTACATCTACCGATGCCGTCTCCCCCGCACGAACCACAACACTGTCACGTCTAGCCACCGGCGGTTTGGAATCTGGGTCTGGCATTTCGTAAACGAAAATCTGACCGGTGGCGGTGTATTTTTCATCGCCAGAGCCGTCGGAAAGTTTGTAATTCACAACCCCGACGAAGCCGGTGGCGTCCTGCGCGGTTCGTCCGCGCACTCGCACGAAACCACCCTTGATTTTGTCTGCGGAAATTGTTCCACCACCCACCGACGTATAGCTCAAATCACTAATCACCAGAGCTCGGTGGGCAGGGTTGTGGGCTGCCGAAAACAAATCGATAGACGAATCTAAGCCAGGACTAACCAGTGCGGTAATCGGAGAAGTAGCTAACTCCGCAGTTGCCGGCTCAACGAAGTTCACACGAACCGTGGTTGAGAGTTTCGCACCGTTTGAATCGTTAAGCGTTAGATCCAAAATGGCCGGGCCAACCTTATTTGAAGTTAGTTTCGCCGAAGTGTCATCGAGCTGTTCGATGCTGAGCCCTGAGTTTTTGTTGGCTTCGTTGGCTACCAGCACCGCAATAGAAACCTGACCCGCCGAGCCGGTTACGTAGTTTGCAAAATCTACCGTGAAAGGTGCTTCGATTTCTGACACCAAAACCGGCACATTAAGCGAAGAACCCGATTTGGGAGCAACGTGAATGGTTAGACCCTTGGTTACCTTGGCTCCCCGAACGTCGGAGACCACGACCTTCGCCGAGACATCGAGAGCCTTCTTACTTCCGGCATTCTCGTTTTGGTATACGAGGTCACCGGCCGAAGAGAAAGCTAAATTCCCTTCACCCGAAATAATGGTGGCGCTCGAAATGAAGAAACGGTCACCTTCTGGATCAACCCAGGCGTCTAGGAAAGGTACGGTTACCTCTGAACCTGGCTCTACCTTGACGTCGGGCAGCTCTTGAATACAGGTGGGCACAACATCGGTACACCAACCGGGAGTGGAGTTCTTGCCATCGGCAACCACATGAAGGGTGACCTTGGCGGCTCTAGATGACTTTGCCGAAACACCATCAGAGATTTGATAACGGAAGGTCTTGGTGCCGGAGGCATTCGGCTTGACTGCAACCACCAACATTTGCTGATTCGAACTGGTGCGAACCTCGCCAAAACTCGGATCTAGCCCCTTTACCGATTCCGGGTCGATGGTGATGATGTCACCAAAGTTTGTATCGCTGTCGTTGATCAGAACCGGCAGTGAAATTAGTTGCCCAGCGCGAACACCAAAGGTGTCGTCGGTAGGCCTAGGCGGCAGTTGGTCGGGTGGCGGGCAATCGGTGTCGCAGTTCTTCACCGGCGGTGGGTCGCCGTCCCAGTTCTGGCTACCGGAGATTAGCTCACCGGTAGGCAGTGACCAGGCCCAACCGCTGTAAGTTTCGTTCACCACAGCCGATTCGCCATTGCTAACCAGGTTTAGATCGGTCGTAGGTTTTTGCAGTTGCTGGGCGTCGAGTGTTTTCTCGTTATAGGCAAGGTCTTGGAGCGAACCAACGCTGCTGTTGAAGAACCAACCTTTATCTGCGGCTAACCACGCGGCAAACACCGATGTTCCAAACTGTATTGGCCTGGAAGTTTCCATGGCTCCCACGACCTCTTGAACTGCACTGAGCTGACGCGAGCCCGTATCGAAAACTTCTAGGCCGGTGAGCGATGCCAAATAAACGCTGTTGCCAAGACCAGACTTCTGCAGGTACGAGCCAGCGGCAACCGCAGTCGAGTCGGAGCCTCCCTGGACCCAAAGCTTCGCTGTCTCCACATTTAGTAGAGCCCAACGAGAGCCAACGACAGCCATCTGAAAAGTGCCAGTGCCTGGCGAACTGACGGTCTCCTTGAAATCGGTCCACTCTTGGGTTGCGGCATCATACTGACGAATTGTGGAGTCGGTGGTTGAGAAGGTGAACACAGAACCATTGGTTGCCACGGCTACCGAATCGAACCCGTAGTTTTTGGCAGCGCCCTGTGGAGCTTTCACCTCGATGGGAGCCGGGAACACCGACCCATCGAACCTTGAAACCCTAAGGACGCGTGATGAATCGACGATTGCTGCCACGGTACCGCCGATATCAGAGGCGATTGCCGAAGACGCAAGACTGATTACCCCTTCGGTGTCCGCCGTGAAGTCGACCGGCTGAGCCGAAGCAATGTTAATAAAGGATGGATCTTTATTGAAAAGCAGTGAACCGGCCGCCGTTTGCAACAGCTCGGTAGGTTTCTTGACTACATTTTTCAAACCCAGTTCGTTAACTTGTGTGTTTACGCGGGCATAGCGACCGTCGTCCTGGTTCTTCTTCTTCGGGTCAACCTTCTGCAGAATCCAGATGTTGTGGTTCGTGAGATTCACGTTTTTTACGTCGAAACCGTTGGAGTTAATTGCCAAACCAACGATTAGAGCAATCAAAGCGATAATCGCGGTGAACTGCAAAACACGGCCGCTAGGCAACCGTGTTGAGCGAGAACCGCGAATGAAACTCAAGTTATAGTCCCCCGGTTGCTTTCAAAATCATGATGGTGATGGTGAACCCCAAAATCACTGCACCACCGACAATCAAGGTTAGCGGACTTACCTTCAAGCCCTTTTTCGCGGGAACGAATTTGCCGGCGCCGGCGCAGCGTGGACATTCGTCTGGTGAGAGCTCGATGGTTTTAGCACCACGGCGCTTCGTTTTCGGTTCGACATAAACACCAACATCCAAGCCTTCGGTGGAAAGTTTCGGGTGACCGCATGGATACTTTTCGACCACTTCATCTTTTACCAGCGGATTGACTGGAATGCTCAACCGAGTGACCATGAACTGCAAGGCCGATTGCACTTCGTTCAAAGCCATGGCGAACTCTTGCATCGATCCGTAGCGATCGTTCGGGTTTCTGGCCATGGACTTACTCAAAACTTCTTCGACCATGATTGGCATGCCACCCGAAGCAATCGGTGAGTAAATCGCCTTGATGATGCGCGACTTCAACTTGTCACTCTCGTTCTGTTTCGGGTTTTCAACCTCAAACGGAGTTCGCCCAGCAAGTAGCGAATACAGTGTGGCTCCGAGTGACCAAACATCGGAAGCGACCGTGCCTAGAGTCTGCATGTTCACAACTTCTGGAGCACTCCACGGAAGCGACATCGCAATCTGGTCAGAAGTGTCGGAGGCTGCGATTTCTCCGGCAATACCGAAGTCGGAAAGCACTGGGGTACCAAAGGAGTTCACCAGAATATTGGATGGCTTAATGTCTCTGTGCAGTAGCCCAGCGCGGTGCACGGTTTCCAGTGCACAGGCAATCTGCACACCGATGTCGAGAACTTCGCTCAACGGAAGCGGGTTTGCACGCCAGTCTTTGCCAAGCGAGTTTGGGCAGTATTCCATCGAGATGTAGGAGTTACCCTCACGTGAAATTGCTGCATCCCAGATCTTCACGATGTTTGGGTGCGCCCCAAGTTTCGCCAGATTGTTGGCCTCGGCTAAGAAGGCAGCTGCCGAAGCCGAGTTCGACTGAAACTTCTTCAAAAAGACTTTGACGGCAACTTCACGAGCCGGCATGTTCTGCTTGTAAAGGAAAACATCGGCAAAACCACCGCGACCGAGCGGAGCGATGTAGTTCAAACCGGAAATCTCCGGTGGCATGATTGGCAAACGATTAGCCATTGTTACTCGCTTTCATGGGCCAAAATTCTTCGCGACCAGGAGTTAGGTCCAACATGAGCCAACTACCACCTGCACGTAGCGCGTGCATATTTCCGTTGCACTCAAAACTCCAGGTGATGCTTGAACTGCTGTTGGCAACACCTTGGACACAGGTTCGCTTGTCCGACGACTGGTCTTTACGATCAAGCGAGGCAACCTTTCCAGCTTCGGCATCCTTGATGATCTTGGTTCGCTCCGGTTCATCAATGAGAATCGAGAAAGCATTGGTAGCACCATCGACACGAACCTGCTTAGCAGCGATTGAGATGGGTGCCGACTCGGTACCGGTTTGCAAATCAAGCATTGAGAACGATTTGGTGTCCAGTTTGTATTTCTTGAAGAGATAAACGGCAACCCGATCTCCGGCGGTCGTCCTAGAAATTTCAAAACGCTGTTGCGAAATCTTGGTGCGCCAAGAAGTTGTACCGGTTTTTGGGTCAAGTAGCGAAACGTATTGGTTGTATTTACCGTCAAGAATGAACAACTTCTGGTACCAGTTGCGATTGTAAGAAGTAGTTCGGGTGTCGTCTCTACTGAGCGCGTAACCCTTGGTTTCCAAGGTCCACTTCAAGTTACCTTGCGAATCGATTCCGTTGATGGTGATGTCGTGACCCTTAGGGCCGCCTTGCGACGCGATGTTGGTTGCCTTCTCGGAAACACCATCCCCTTGGACCTCGATTGGGTGACCCGCGATTCGGTAAAGCTTTACTCCGGCGTGGCCGTTCCAATTCACAAAGCGACCGTTGCTGAGATTGATGGCTGTGGGAGTGTCATCTTTCATGCGACCCAGCACCAATTTGTTACCCATGATTGGGGTTCCGCCGACCGGACGAAGGTCGGACTCAACGCTCCAACGTGGCGAGCTGAAACGCTTGGAACGATACCTGGCGTAACGGAAATCCTTCTTGGCTCCATTGGTCATCACCAATACCGATCGCAGGTTGCCAGGTATCGCCAAAACCTGAAGCACCGGCGCTTGCATGATTGGTTGCGAGTTGCTCTTGGCAATCACAGGGTCGGTGATTCGACCATTTAGTTTGTTGTAAGGAACGATGGTCTTCATTTTGCGATCGTCGTTCTTGTCGATCGACTTGGTGTTACCCCCGGCATCCGAGCCGTTCACATCGGTGTACTTCACCAAAACTTCGTTCAACCCAGGCACTTCGATCAACTGCTTGTGCCACTTCTCGGTCCAGTCGAGTTCTGCGGCTAGGTCGATCTTCCAGGTGGCTTGACCGGTTGAAAGATTCACCAGTGCCAGAGTGCTTGGAATATTCGTGACGTCTTTGCACTTCGATTTTCCGATGTCGTTCTGAGTAAGCACCATGACTTCGCCCTGGCTAACGGTACCGATTTCGTACTGAGTGCACTCGGCTGCACCACCCGAAATTAGGCCAAACTTCCATGCGGGTGCTGTATCAACCCCGGTCAGGGTTTGCATGGTCACGATGCCAACCGGTGGTCGGTGGTGATCGAGATAGGTAATCAGTTCGTTGAGTCCAAGAATCGACAAAATGGGGACGACCAAAATGGCAATCGTTCTCACGAAACGACCATGGCGACGGCGTCCACGTGATTTCTCTTTCGTCGACTTCGGTGGAGCCACGACTTTTGGAACCGCGATCGCTTGGGCCGACTGAGACATGGCTTTGGTAATCCAGGCGTGAATGTCGGACGGTAGCGATGGGTTGGCCAGTAGCTCCGGCCAAACATCCGGGTAACCATTTGCCAACCTGGTGAGAATTCCGGGAGAGGTTTTCGGGTCGGTTGCCAAAGACTTAGCTTGAGCCGGAGACATTCCGCGATTATCGATCATCGGTCGTACTTCCCCTCCAGGCGCAGACGGGTAAGAGTGGTGAGAACGATAGCCGTTCCAAGCAAAAGCGCGCCCGAAGTAGCCCAGGTGGCTAGGTCGTGAGCCCAAAGTTTGTCCTCGTCGAGGCTTGGTGAAATGCCAGCCAGATTGGTCGAGCTAGCCGCCATCGCAAAACCCCAACGGGCAATCACGGCGATCGAAATGGAATCAATGAAACTTCCGGCATTGATCTGCAGCAAGCCGCCATTCAAAACCAACTGAGCCATGATGAAAACCACGAAGAGCGGCATCACCTGCTCACTTGATTTCACGAGCGACGACAGCAGTAGGCCGGTAACGAGCGACGCCATGGCGGTTAGTCCAAGTGCCACAAACAACTCGAGCGCCGGGGAATCGAAGAACACGGCCTGAATCGGAGCTGGTTTGGCACGAAGCGTCACATAGGTGAGCATTCCAGCCATGAACCAAGAGAATAGGCCGAAAACCAGCAGCTTTGAACCCAGGTATGCCGAGATTGAGAGCCCAACTGCGCGTTCACGAAGATAAATGGGGCGCTCTCCCACCAAATCACGAATCGAAATCGAGGCACCCATGAAGGCGGAGCCAATCACCAACATGGCTATCAGTTGGCTCGGTTCGGCGGGTGAGGTATTCGACGCAGCCGACAAACCAGCCTGACCGGGAACAACCAGAATCAAGAGACCGACGATTACGGGAAGTATCAACAGGAACAAGAGGTAACCGATATCTGCAAAGACGAGGCTGACCTGGCGGGAACACATGGTTAGGAACTGGCTGATCCAAGGTGCCGATACTTTTTTAGCCGAGAACGATTCGGTGGCAACCTCGTCTGGGGCCTGAACTGCCTTCGGGTTCTGCTTTAGGTAGCGTTCGTAGGCAGCAGCTGGGTCTTCCTTGATCAGTGCGAAGATATCGGCCCAGTCGGTGGTGCCAAAGTACGCGGCAATGCCTTTCGGCGAACCGTAGTAGGCGGGCATACCACCGGGTGCCAAAACTAAAACGTCATCGCAGAGGTCGAGTTGAGCCACCGAGTGGGTAACCACCAGGACGGCACGGTCATCAACAGCCAGTTCTCGCAAGGTTTTCATAACCTGACGGTCCATCGCCGGGTCGAGACCACTGGTTGGTTCGTCGAGGATCAGCAGCGAAGGTTCGGTAAGTAGCTCAAGGGCAACCGAAGCTCGTTTGCGCTGGCCACCGGAAAGTCGGTTGATGACCGTGTCCCGGTTGGTGCCAAGTTCCAGACGTTCGATAACTCGATCCACCTGCGCCTTGCGCTCGCTACTGCCGCCATCAACGCGCAAGCGCAGTTTTGCCGCGTAGTTCAACGCGGTATCCAACTTCAATGTCGTGTGCAGCACGTCGTCCTGCGGGACCATACCGATACGCGAGGAAACCACGTCGAAGTTTTTGTAAACGTTAAAACCGTCGAAGGTGACGGTTCCACCGGTCGGTTTGCTAACACCTGCAATCGCTTTTAGGAAGGTTGACTTACCCGCACCGGACGGGCCGATTACCGCGGTAAGCGAACCGGGAGCTAGGCGAACATCGATGCCACTGAGAAGCTTTCGACCGCCCTTGATTTCGAACTCGATGTTGTTCGCATAAAGTCCGCCGGACTTCTCACTCTGTGAACGCAGGAAGTCTAGGTGGCCGTCGCGAATGGTGAGGTCAGTGTTACCAATCGTGATGACATCGCCTTCACGAACCGGTGAGGTGCGGATCAACTTACCGTTCAGGAAGGTTCCGTTGGTGGAACCGAGGTCTTCGAGGATCAGTGAGTTCTCGAGCGAGATTAGTCTGGCGTGACGGCGGCTGGCCAAAACATCCGAAACAATGAAGTTTGCTTCGGCTGACTTACCAATGACCACATCGGTGGCGGCCAAGACTGGGCCAGACTTCTTCTCGGGTGTCTTCTGTTCTTTTAGGTCCAGCGAGATCACTACGGAAAGGTCGGTGTCACCCAAGTGGATATCGATGGGTCCGGAAATCAAAACCGAGTTGATTCGAACACCTTTAACGAAACAACCATTGGCGCTCTTGGAGTCGGAGAAAACCCACGCCTTTTGATTTTCATCAAATTTCAGGGTCGCGTGAATTCTCGAAATCGAGCCTTCTTCGATCTGGAAGGTCGCATCCAACGACCGCCCGATGGTCACCACCTGATCTGGTGAATAAACCTTCGAACGTCCCGCGTATTTGACTTCAATCTGGCTCATGGAATCGCCCTTAAGGCTAACGGACTTAAGCTGGCCGCAGCGACGGTTGAACCTGAAATGTACGACTTCACGGCACTTCCCGCCGAGTTGGTGGCAGTCATAGTGAGTAATAACTTCTTACCCGACATCGTGGAAGGCACGACCAGGTTCTGGTTGTCAAAACCGGCGATTGCCGTGCAGGTGCTCGTTGAAGTTAGTGTGGCGGTGCTGGCACAACTAAACCACTTGTAGGTGTAGGTCTTGGGGTTGGTTCCGGTCCAGGTACCGACGTTGGCCGTAACGGTTCGACCAACGGCTAGCGAAGTTGGGCTGAAGGTCGGTGCAACGGTATTGGTCGGGGCGATTCGGATCGGGCCGAAGCTCGCCGAATAGGAAACCGCCGAGCCTGTGCCGGACTTATTGGTGGCCGTGGTGGCGGTTACCTTCAGCACTAGGTACTTGTCGACCCAGTCTTTGTTCAGCGGAATCGACGCAGCCGAGAGCGCAGTCGAGGTGCAACCAGAAGGTAGCGCCGCACCAACCGCGGCAGGGTTGGTGCACTGATACCAGAGGTAGGCGTAATTAGCCGCTACCGGTGTTGGCGAGCCAGTCCAGGTTCCAGCTCCGGCCGTGACGGTCGCAGTCGAGGTATAAACGTCAGTACCCGAAATGGTTGGCGAAACCGTGTTGGTAGGGGTGCTGGAAACCACCGGAGTTGTGGCCGAAGCTGCAGTGCTCGAACCAACCGTGTTGGTTGCGGTCTGTAGCACCGCGATTCGTTTTCCAACTAGGTTCGACGTGATCACCAAGGCTGCATCATTGGAATCGGCGATAGCCGAACAGTTGGCAGTAATGTCGGAGGCACCTGCCGAAACCACGTCGGAACATTGCCACCAGCCATAACTAGAAGTCGGTGCGTCATTGCCGGTCACCGAGGCAAGGTTGGCAGTGAGGGTTTCACCAAGGTGCGCTGTGCCAGAGATGGTTGGGGCGGCCCCACCGAACTGTGGAAGGTTTCGAACCGAAGCGCTAGAGGCGGTGAAGACGGAAGCCACACCAGCACCGGCAAGGTTTGAACGCAGGTTCAGAGTCACCTTGGCTAGTAGGAATTTACCTGCCATCGCGTTGGTTGGCAACAAGCTCGATGCAGTCTGCTGGGAAATCACCGAACAGTCAGCAGGCAAGGTACTTGGCACGGTGCTGTGTTCCTGCGCGCACTGGTACCAGGCATAGCTGAAGTCGCTGGCAGTGGCTATCGGTGAACTCGTCCAAGTGCCGGTGGAGACGGTAAGCGGAACCGAAGCGCCCACCTTAGCGTCACCGGAAATTGCTGCATCGCCGGTGTTTTGAGGCGATCTGGTCACATCGAACAAGCCGGTTGAGCTCTTGGTCACCGCACCAAAATCATTCGAGTTTGAAACCGCAACGGCAATGAACTTGCCTGCGAGCTCCTCGGTGATGACCAGTGCGGCATTTCCAAGGCCGGACAAAACAGTACAACCGGTCGGCGGAGTTGCCACACTCGAAGCTAGAGCGCTGTTACAACTCCACCAGTCATAGGTCGAGTTATTCAAAGGGTAAGCGGTGACCGCAGGTAAGGTCGCGGTTAGTGTTTGACCCACGTGGAATACGCCGGAAATTGTTGGAGCCGAAGCCAGTACTGGAGCCATGTTGATTGGACCCATCGAAGCACTGACGCTCTGAGCAGTTCCAGCATCTGGTTTGTTGGAAGTCGCAGAAGCGATCTCCACCGCCACAATGTGCTTGCCTCGGTACTCCGAAGTTAGCGTGATGGTCTTGGCATTTAGGGCAACACCGTTCGTGCCAGTAGCAAGCACACAGTCACTGTCAACTGTTGCAGCGGCGGTCTTGGCAGTGTCGCAGTAGTACCAGTTGTAGGTCTTGGTAGGTGTTGGTGCGCCCGTCCAGGTTCCATCGGTTACCGTGAGGGTTTTGTTGGAACCAACCTGACTGTCACCTCTAATCGACACCGGGGTCACATTTCCAGGGCTCTGTGTTACTTTCTGAGCGGTTGATGGAACATAGAAGGTAGTGGCAGCAACACCGTTACTCGCGACGACTTGAGCGGTTAGGTAACGATCGGCCTCGGAAGGGGTAGCCGTGAAAGTCGCTGCAGTGGCATTCGAAATCGAGGTGCAACCATTTCCAGTGATGCTGGTCTTGCTGGTAACCGGCGACGAACACGACAACCACTGAACCGAAGTCGACGGAGTTGGGTTACCAGAAACGGTGCCAACGTTTACGGTTAGATCTTCTCCAACGTGACGGTAACCAGCGATGCTCGGTTCAACATCGAACTGTGGCTGACTCAAAATCTCATTCGTTGATACCGAGAAGATTCTTCCAGTCTTACCGCTATCCATGTTGTTGGAAGGTTGAGTGGCACTCTCTTCAAGCACCAGGAACTTGCCTGCCATCTCTCGAGTCAGAGTGAGTTGAACTGGCGTTGAAGTTGAGGAACCGTATGCGGTGCAACTAGCCGGCTTGGTTGCCATAGTGGTACTGCTAATCGATGTGCACAGATACCAGAGATAGGTGTAACTACTGACACTCGGTGTGGCTCGCCACGTGCCGGCAGTTGGCACGATCTTGTTGGTGCCGTTGGCTAGTGGCGTACCTGAGAGTGTTGGTGGGTTCAGGTTGGTAGGCGAACGAGTAACCGATTGAGTTGCCACGGTGTTCTTGCGAACGGACTTCACACTGTTGGTCGAAATTGCGTAAATTTCAAGGTAACGGCCGACCATGGTGTCGTCCACGGTAATCGAAGTTTGGTTGGTGTCACCGACCTTGTTACAGGTGGACGGAACCGCCGCCACGCTATCGTTGACCGAAGGTGTGGCACAGCTGTACCACTCGAACGAGGTCGACGTTGCACTTGGATATGCACGAACCGTTGGCATGCTGGTAACCAAGGTCTGACCTACGTGCGCGGTACCGGTGTATGCCGGCGAAGCGAAGGTGATAGCCGGTGCCATCAAAATTGGACCTAAACCTGCCGAATATTCGCGATCGTATTCGTAACGGCCAGTGTTGACCGGGTTCATCATCGATCGAGCCAACGGTGCGAAAACAATGAACTTTCCGGCATCGGCGCTGCTCGGGGTGTACGAAGACGTTGAGGTTGGCGGGCTCAGTTGCACGCAGCCACTCTTCTGTGTGTTGCCAGCCGTCACCGCGGTGTCACAGGCGAACCACCAATAGTTGTTGGTGTCGATGGTAGGGGTTGGATAACTCGACCATTCGCCGTTGTCACCAACGAGTTTCACTCCAACCAGTGGTTGGCCGCCGTTTGAAACCGAAACGCTCGGAGCTCGGGAAAGAATCGGCTTCTGGGCAACCGGTGCGGTGGTCGCGGTTGTAGCGTAGCCGTAGCCGTTACTACCGAGAAGCGAGCTGTAGGCCGTTACGTGGCCCATGACCTTCAGCCCGGCAAAGCGATCGGTCAACTCAAGAGACTTACCGGTTTCACCCTGAACCACGACGCAGTCACTGAGAGGAGTTTCGGTGCGCTGAAGAGTAAGGTTCGTTAGCGCACAGGTGTACCAGGCATACGTGAAGGTGAGCCCAGACGACTCGACTGGAGTCACATACCAAAGGTTCTGGTCATTGGTCATTGTGATGGTTTCACCAACGTTCGCCGCGAAGACGCTCGTGGTCGGGCTCGAGGTAAGTGCAACCGGAGTGTTCAGGTTGTAATAAGGCTTTTCCTTCAACTCACCACTTGCCACGCTGGCATAGCCCGCCTTGGTCTGGGTTGGTTGAGCGAAATATGGGGTGTTCGTAGCGATAACTTGAACGGCCAATTTCTTCGACTGGTTCTTTCCAAGAAGCGACGGCACGACAATCTGGGTTGATTGCGAAGTGATGCTCGAACCAGAAAGTACGGTACAGCCCTGTGGGGTGACCGAGTCGGTAATCACCGGATTGACCGAAGCCGCACACATCATCCACTTGTAGGTGAAAGTCGGGGCAGGTTCGGCTTGCCACGTTCCAGTAGTGACCGAAGCTACTTCTTGAGTGAATTGACCAACCGTAAGCACCGGTTCACTACCAACCACCACGGTCGGTGCTTGCGTTACCTTTTCACTGGTCTTGGTCCACACCGTTGCCGAACCCGCATCATTGGTAGCCGTGATTCTGGCACCGATGTACTCACGTACTTCATTCGTGGTTGGAGTGAATGTTGCCGAAGTGGCGCCTGAAATGTTTTCACAACCGGAAGGTAGTGCCACCTTGGAGAGCGTTGACTGCTTGGTGACGCAACTGAACCACTGGTAGCTGAAAGTTCCCGCTTCAACTCCACGCCAGGTTACTTGAGCAAGAGCGTTATCGGAGAAGTAGTCGGTGTCTGGTTGCCAGTCGTTGATTTGAGTTACCGAGGAGACCTGGCCAACCATCGATCCTTGGGTTACACGTGGCGCAAAGTATGAAGGGCTGTCATCCCAAAGCGTTGGAGCTATGGTGATTTTTGCGGAGGTCTTGGCAACCCGTAAGGCTTGTCGGTTGGTCGAAACATCGTAGGCAGGGTTACTGCCAGGCTTCAGAACATATTCAACAACTGAGACGTAGTAACCAGCATATTCGTAGGCGATATCGAGAGTCAGAGGCCTGGTCTCGGCGGTATCCAATTTTCTCGAAGAATCTACGTAATTGAAAATCGGGAAACAGTAGCCCTGCCATCGTGAGAGCGCCGAGGTTATTGGCGCCGTACAGGCAATCCATCGGTGTTGAGTCAAAGGCTGAGTGGTGTCGACACCGTGACTCCAGGTTCCGGTGGTTTGCGTCAATTCCACGGTTCCGTTCGAAGTGATCTGGGTTACGCCGTCCGTTGCAGCAACCGTCACGTCGGTAACTGGTTCGTAACCAGCGACGACTGCAAGGCTCGTTGATGCACTGTAGACAGTGGCTGCACCGGCGCTGTTGGTGGCGGTGATACTAACCAACACATACTTACCCGTGTAGCTTCGATCGATTTGGTAGGTGCTTTGCGTTGCTCCCGTGATTTCGGAACAAGAGCCATCCAAGGTTCTGGCAGCTAAAGCCACTACCGACGTACAGGTGTACCACTGGTAGGTTTTCACCGGATCTGGAGCCGCCGACCATTTGTCATCTTTCGCAGTCAGCAGCATTCCAACCAGGTAGGAATCGCCGCTCACATTTGGCATGGTGGTGTTTACCGGAGCCTTGGTAACCGGTTCGGTAACGCCGAGGAAGTAACTCGTCACTGGGCTACCCGAGACTGCCGTTCCAATCACCTGAGCGGTGATGTATTTACCTTCGTCAAAAGTTCCCAAAACATAGGTAAGCCCCGCACGGGACATGTTGGTACAGGTGCTCGGCGGTTGTTCGGAGGTAGTGGTGGGAACCGCCGTGGTGCACGAATACCAGTTGTAGGTAATCACCGCATTCGACGGCGTCCAGACACCGAGATCGATGGTTAGCGTGGAACCTGCAACGTGATTGCCCGACATGCTCGGTAGTGGGTCCGCCACCGGTGCTTGAGCCACCGGTGCAAAAGTGGAATTGGAGAACTGTGTTGCCGTTCCAGCCGCATTTGTTCCGGTAATTCCGACCATGATGTACATGTTTCGGTCGTCGATGCGAATCGTGTAGGTAGCATCGGTGGCTGCCGAAATTGCCTCACAACCATCTGGAAGCACTGTGATGGCAGTAGCGGCCGAATCCACTGCCGTGGCACAGCGATACCACTGGTAGGTCTGAGCTGGAGGAACCTTGTTCGTCCAGCCGATTTTCGAGCCCCAAACCGAACCTACGGCAGGACCATCATCGGCACCGGCGTTGGTTGGTCGCACCAAGGTTGGCTTCTCCGCAACAACCGGCGGGTCGGCTACCGCCTCGGTGCCCGCCGAATACATGGTCACCTTGGTGGTCACGGTTCCCACTTTGTTGCTAGCGGTGACCGCGTAAACCAAGTACTTGCCAACCAAGTCAAGGTCGTTGATGACCGAGTCGGTGACCGCTCCGGATAGCAACTTGCACTTGGTTGCGTTGATTGTGCTACTGGCGAGCAGTGGTCGCTCACTACAGGCATACCAGGTTCTAAGCTTGGTGACCGCTGGGAATCCTCGCCAGTCGCCATCAACACCGGTACTGGTCTCGTTAACTTTTGGAACACCGGTCACCGACGGCGGAACCACGTTGCGAGCCTTTTCGGTGACCAGAGCAGTTGATGCCGAATAGACGGTGCTGTTCAGGAAGTTCTTTTCACCCGTCACCGCCATCATCAGCGATTTACCGGGATCTTGGTCGGTGAGCTGATAGGTCAGCGAATTCGCGCCCGGAAGAAGCACACACTTCGGATCTAGTTCGTCGTCTGTGGCCAACACGCTCTCGCATCGATACCACTGATAGGAAAGGTTGCTGTCGGCTGGAGACCAAGTACCCGCGGTTCCGACAATGTTCGTGACCGTGCCCGCGGTGAAGTGCGCGGTGCCGGTTACGGTTGGTGCACGCTCGTTGACCGGGCCAACCACGATCTGGCTCGAAGTTGCCGAGTAATGTTCACTCGAATTCACGGCATTGCTAACTCGAATTTTGACGACGAGGTATTCGTTGGTGTGCGGGAAGATCGAAGCGTCAGGGATTTTGTACTTCGAAGTGGTTGCGCCGGAAATAGCCGTGCAGCCATTTGGCAGGGTAACCGCAGAGTTCGGTACTGCTGAGGTACAGACAAACCATTCGTACGTTTTGGTTACTTCAGGGAAAGCCTTCCAGGTGTCGAACTTGGCCTTGACGGTCAGACGGTGGAAAGTGGTTCCGAAGACTTCAACGACGTGATCGACAATCGGCGCCATCCAGACCGCGGTTGTCGTGGCCGAATAGAAGTCGGCGTCACCGTTTTCGTTGCTCGCGTGTACGTGAACCATCAGGAACTTTCCACGCATGGTTTCGGTAGGCGTAATCTCCCGAGCGTTCTCCCCCGGTACCAACTCACACAACTTCTCGGTTGCCGGAGCGGTTGCCGATGAGGTTAGAGCGGTAGGACAAAGCAACCACTCGTAACTCTTGGATGGAGTTGGCACGCCTCGCCAAACACCACCGTCGGTGGTTAAGACTTGCCCGACAATCGGGTTCAATCGAGTGACTGGTGTGGTGGTGGTAGCCGGGTAGGTGAAAGTTGGGTCAGCTTTCTTTACCGGACCGGAAACCACTGCGGCTGTCGAAGCCGACCAAACAATCTGCTCACCCACCTTGTTTGTAGCGGTGACTCGGAAAACCAGGAACTTTCCAAGAAGATCGTCCGTTGGTTTGAAGGTAAGTTCTGTGGCGCGATCGATTACCGCACAGTTTGCAGGGGCGGTCTGAGTTGCAGCCAAAACCACGGCGTCACATGCCAACCACTGGGTGGCAAACGTCGGTACGGGCAAGCCGTCCCACGTGCCTTTGTCGCCGGTGACCATTTGGTCAACGAAGGCCTTGCCGCTGATGTTCGGAGCCAAGGTGTTGTTTGGTGGCTGCAAAATTGCTTCGGAAGAAGGCGTGTAAACGATTGACGCACCAACACCGTTATCGTTTTTCACAGCCCCAACGAGGTACTGTCCCACATCGGCGGCAACCGGTCGGTAGGTGGCAGTGGAGGCATTAGTTTCGATTAGCTGGCAACCACTGTTCAAAACATCCGAAGAAGTTGCAACCGCCACAACACAGCGATACCAAGAATATTCATTGGCCGTGGCTTCCGGCAGTGGAGTACCAGCCCAGTCGCCAGGGTTGGTGTCTGAAATCTTGAGATCCACCAAAGTGCTGGCAAAGTTCGATCCGGTAAAAGGAACACTTGGAGCCACCACGGAAACCGTTGGTGCAACCAGGTTTACCGAACCGGTCACAATTTGCTCGGTACTCGCCGACCACAACTTTGCCGAGCCTGCGGTGTTGGTGGAAACCACCAGAGACGAAATGTATTTGCCGTTCTGGCTTGCAGGCACTAACCAGTTGCCGGCGCTGTTCGCCAGTTCTCGGCAGTTTTCTGGCTGAACCGATGTTGCTACCGGAACGGGTTGGTCACACTCCCACCAGGTGTGGCTCTGGGTTGGTGCAGGTGTTCCCACCCAGGTGCCATCGGTGGTCTTCAGAGTTGATTGCACATACGTATAGCGGGTGGTGATTCGAGGAGCCACGGTGTTTACCGGTGGAGCAACAACCGACTTGGCGGTGGTCACCGAGTAAACCTCATCGGAGTAAGACTTGTAAGCACCGTTGATACGTACACCGAGGAACTTACCTAGTTGGTTCGAAGTGATCGAATAGGTTCGCCCAGTAGCCCCGACGATATCCTGACAAAGATCGTCCAAGGTTTCGCTGGTGACGGTCATTTGCCTGGAACAACTAAACCACTGGTAGGTGTAGTTAGGGATTGGCGATCCCTGCCAGGTTCCAACCGAAGCCTCAACCTCGTAGCCAATGCGTGGCGATCCGTCGCTAGCCGCTTGGTTCGCCGCAAAGCTCGGTTTCGCACCCGACATGTAAAGCGGAACCACATAAACACGTGCGGTGGTTGCCGAGAACAGGTTCACGTCTTCGGTGCCGTTCGAAACCTTGAGGCTAAAGCCTAGGAACTTCTCTTTTTCGGTAGCCTTCACCAAATAATCTGCAGTGACCGCATTCTTGATTGCCGCGCAATCCAAAGGAACGGTTGCTGAGCTGACCGGATGTGGAAGCGTACAGAGATACCACTGGTACTTGTAACCGGTGATCGAATCCACCGCTGGCGAGGCATCCCACACACCTTCGATCGCCGACACCGTGGTGGCTGCTCGAGCTTCGTTATCGTTTCGATCCGATGGGTCCACTAGCACCGACGGAGTAAGCGCCACCAACTTTGGTGGCATGTTGATTTCGCTGGTGCCCGGCGAAAGGTATTCATCGGTACCAGCCGAGTTACGTGCAGAAACCTTTACGTAAATCTGGTTTCCGCGGTCGGCGGTCCTTAGTTGGTATGTGGTCACACCCGTGGCTAACAGGGAACAGTTGGCGAGAATGATAACTCCCGATGGACATCTAATCCATTGCAAGGTGGTGACGGGTGCAGGGTATCCCGCAACTGAAACACCGGTTGCCGTAAGTGTTTGGCCGGTCCATTGATTTCCGGTGATCCTCACTGTGGCTGCAATTTCCGGTGCCTGAAGAATCTCGAGCGAACTGGCCGAATACTTGATGATTTCGCCAACCGAATTCTTGAGCTTTTGTTCCGCAACGATGTACTTGGCAACATCCGCGAGAGTCAAAGTGTAAATATCCGACGATGCGCCCTGAATCACGGTACAGCCGGCAGGAAGCGTGGTTGATATCGAATCGACCAACGTAGTGCAACGGAACCAACGGTAACTAACCGCTGGCGCTGGCCAACCGGCTCGTTCCGAAACGGTTACCTCTAGATCTTCACCCTTGTTGCGAAGAGTATTCAGAATCGGACCACGGATGAATCGTGGAGGCTCGGCAACGTCCAGGGTGCTTGGACTGTAAACAGTTTGGGAACCGTGTTCGTTGTAACCGCGAACTGCAATAAGCAAATACTTGCCGGCCTCGGTGGTGGTTGGAGTGATTGAACTCTGAGTTTGGCCACTGACCGCGGTACATCCGTATGGAACATCGAGCGAACGCGAGCGCTGTTGAGAATCGCATCGGAACCACTGGTAGGTGAACTGCGCGGTCGGGTTGCCCGTCCAGGTGTGCGCTCCTGCGGAAATTGAGAAACCAACTTTGGACGGCGTGCTGGAGCTCACCGGAGCAGCGATGGTCAAGTTGGCCGGGGCCACATTTACCAACTGCGAACTTGAGGTGTAACGCTTCACCGTTCCGAGTTCGTTGGTCATGGTTATCGAAACGAGAACGTACTTGCCAACATCAGCGGTTACCAACGGGTAGCTTCCGTCGTTGGCTCCGGCAATCAGAGCACAACCAACCGCGAGCGCTGGCGAATCAGCTGCGACCGGTGCGCTACAGCGATACCAAGCGAAGTCGATCGCCGGTTCACTGGTTCCGCGAATCGCACCAATCACGGCCACAAGGTTTGGTCCACCAATCACGTGCTGGTTTCCAACGCTTGGGCTTCCGGTGAAGCTCGGAGCTTCCAAAATCTGGTAACTCGTAGGGCTGTAAACGCTCACGCGAGTTGAACCTTGGACACCGGTCACCTTGACCATCAGGTATTTGGCAGCATCGGCCGTAACCGGAATATAGGTTCGCTCGGTTGCTCCAGATATTTCCACACAACCGTCGGTGAGCCCATCTGCCTTGGCAGCTACCGGCTGAGCACAGCGATACCAGTTGTATTCAAAAGTGGGGGCTGGGAAACCAGTCCAATTGCCGTTGTTGGCTTCCAAAGCGAAGCCCAATTGAGCAAAGTTCTTGGTGGAAGTTGGGCGACCAAGTTGAACGTTTACTAGGTTTCCGGTTACCTGACTGCTGGTCGCAGAGGTTCGTACCGTCTGGCCTGCCACATTGGTAAGGGTCACGCGACCAACTATGAAGTAACCCTCCAACGAGGTGTCCAACTGCAGTGTTGCGTCGGTCTGACCAGCCAGGACGGTGCAGCCGGTCGGAATTTGACCTGAAGGAGCCTGCGCGGTGGCACATTTTGCCCAGGCATAACTCTCATTTGGTGTGCCACCGAAGTTTGAGGCTCCGGAGGTTAGCGTCAGCGAACCGGCTGAGTCGGCATTTCCCGCGAGCGTTGGGTCACCGCTAAAGATCGGCTTGCTCTGCACACCCAGCGTTGAAGCCGAAACTAAAGTAACGGCCTGAGCGAGGTTGGTTGCAGTTTCTTCAACCGCAAGGAACTTCCCTTGCATCTCCACGGTGGTGGTCACCGACGTTCCGTTGGCCCCATTGATCACCGCACAGTTATCTGGAACTGTGCTCTGGGCGGCACTGATTGCGGTATCGCAAAGGAACCAACGATAGGTTTTGGTCGGCGCAGGATTTCCCGTCCAAGTTCCCGCAACAACACTGACACTCGAGCCAGCCACCGGCTGACCGGTCGTCGCGCTCTGGCTGGCAACAAGGCGTGGGGCAACGGTGTTGGAAGGCGCAGTCAGCACTTTGCTGGTCGATGCACTGAAGCTAGAGACCGGCGAAGTCGCGTTTGTGGAGTTGGTTGCCTTGACCTGAACCACCAAATACTTGTTATTCATGCCAGCGGCAATCACATAATTGGCCGAGGTGGCTCCGGCAATCACAGCACACTTGGAGTTCTTCACGGCAGCGGCAGGAACAGCTGCTGAACAGGAATACCACTGGTAGGTAAAGGTTGCACTTGGGCTTGCCATCCAGGTGCCGTCAATCGCAGTAAGAGTTCTACCTACAGCCACGACTCCCGCAAAAAGGGCCGCCGGTGCCACATTCACCGGAACCTGGGAAACCGAAGTTGCCGAAGCAATACGGGTGGTAGCAACAGTGGTGGCTCCATTTTTCGCGGTGACCAAGCTGGTGACGTACTTGTCAACATCCAACGACGACATCACATAGCTCGCTGCGGTTGCTCCACCGATCTCTTCACACCCGGTTGGCGCCGAAGTTCCAGCCTTGATCGCTTCGTCACAGCGGTACCACTTATACGTGAACGCGCTAGCGGTAACCCAACCCGCCACATCCACCGTGTACTTACTGTTCTGCGCAGGTGTGCTGCTTTGAGTGAACTTCACAGTGGAGTTACTGCCGAGCACGGTCGGCTTCAATGCCGGTGCTGGCGATACCGACCCAACCGTTGACGCCGAATAACGAGCTAGCGGCGTTGCTCCACTCACCGAATTTGCAGCAAAGGAACCGAATACCAAAAACTTTGCCTTCAACGCATTGGTGAGCGCCAAGCTAGTCGAGGTTGCACCCGCAATGGCCACACATCCGGTCGGCAGAGTGTCACCTTCGGCTAGCACCTGAGTGGCACAGGAATACCACTGCGAAGTGAGCGTTGGAGTTGGCGTGGCATCCCAGTCAGCGGCAGTTGCCGAAACAGTATTTCCTGCAACCAGCTCATCTGAAACCACAACAACCGGGTAGGTGGTGGCTGTCGGAGCCGAATCAGCTGCATAGACGGGACTTAGCTGACCAAAAACCGTTGGTAACAGCGCAACAATGGCGGCAACTCGCCACTTCCAACTGCGCATAATCCCCCGATTTCCAGGTCTGTGTACATTAAGTCTAGTTAGCCTTTTGGCAAATAAAAAACTGAGTTTTTACAGTGAAAACCACGGTTTTTTCGTGCTTAACTTAGAAGGTGAATGAACTTTTGAACTCGCTGGTCGGTATCGCAGTTTTTGGCTTCGTAACGTCGGTTACCCCTGGACCAAATAACACCTACCTTTTGACCAGCGGAATGAACTTCGGAACCAAAAAGTCCCTTCACTACATCAACGGAATCATGGTTGGACTGATTGTCATGTTCTCGGCTATGTACCTGGGTGTGGGAGCCCTATTCAAGTCCTACCCAATCATTCAAGAGGTCTTGAAATATGTAGGTTTCGGCTACATCCTCTACATGGCTTACAAAATCGTTCGTTCCAGCTTCGTCCACAAACACGAATCGGTGGAACGTGTTGGTTTCTTCCGGGCAACCGCCTTTCAACTGGTCAACCCAAAAGCTTGGATCGTGGTCATGATGGTCGTGGCGGCCTATGTGCCAGCAACCGCAACCTTCGTCGAAGGCTGCACAATCCTCGCCGTATTCCTGATTACTACCTATCCAGGCGCCGTTATTTGGACCGCCTTCGGTGAATTGCTAGCTGGCTGGCTCTCAAAGCCAACTCCACGCAAGATTTTCAACGTATCGGCAGCCGTTTTGCTGGTCATTTCCATGGTTCCGGTGCTCTTTTTGTAAGAAGTTTCAAGCCCTGATATAGGGTTCTCGGAACTTTAAAAAATATATTCCGCGACACACCGAGACCTTACAAAATGCTTAATTTTGCAGGCGTATTATCGGTCTACAACTAAATAGATCTGCTACTAGGGGAAGCCAGCGAATGTCTGCCGTGAACCCGAAAAAGGTTCTCCAACGAATGACCTGGTGCTGATCTAAAAATCACTAACGCGGTTCACGAAAGTGGCGTTTTTGGTGTCTGACGATTTGTTAGAATCGACTCAGACATTGATAGCGGCCTCCCTTTCTAAAACCGCTAAGGCCCTTTTAGAAATGAGTAGAAACATGAGCGCTGCAGTAGCAACCGTTTACACCCTTCCAGCTTGCGTCCAGTGCGACAGCACCAAGCGTCTGCTAACCCGCGAAAACATTGAGTTCAACGTTGTTGACCTAAGCCAGGACGCTCAGGCTCTTGAGATGATCCAGGCCCTTGGTTACACCGCAGCTCCTGTGGTAATCGCCGGTGAAGACCACTGGTCGGGCTTCAAAATGGACAAAATCCTGTCGCTCAAGAACTAGTAATTAACGCGGTGTGAAGTGTTCGAAATCGTGTACTTCTCAAGTGCATCTGAGAACACCAAACGCTTCGTCGAAAAGCTAGGAATAAAGTCAAGCCGCATCCCGCTTTTCACCAAAGAAGTTGAAGACTTTTCGGTTGAAAAAGACAGTATTTTGGTCGTCCCAACATACGGTGGCGGCGAAGACAAAAGAGCAGTACCGATTCAAGTAATCAAGTTCCTGAACAACCCAGCAAATCGTAAACATATCGCCGGCGTCGTAGCCCTAGGTAACACCAACTTTGGTGAGTCCTATTGCATCGCCGGCGAAATAGTCTCCGAGAAGCTAAACGTCCCACTTCTCTACCGAGTAGAGATCCTGGGAACCCCGCACGATGTCGTAGAAGTAAAAGAAAGAATCAACACACTATGGAACGCACGCCAGAGCTAGCTCCAAACGAGATCATTTCCCGTTTCGACAACGGTGAACTTGAGAACACCCTGAGTTACCACGAACTTAACGCCATGATCAACCTTTGGGATGCCGAAGGAAAGATGCAGCTTGATAAAGACAAGCTGGCTGTGCACAAATACTTCCTAGACCACGTGAATCTAAACACCGTGTTCTTCCACAGCCTCCGCGAGCGCCTCGACTACCTGGTTGAGCACGACTACTACGAGCCAGACGTACTAACCAAGTACAGCTTCGACTTCCTTGAGAAGATCAACGACTTCGCCTACTCGAAGAAGTTCCGCTTCGAAACCTTCCTAGGCGCTTTCAAGTTCTACACCTCTTACACCCTGAAGACTTTCGATGGCTCGCGTTACCTTGAGCGCTTCGAAGACCGCGTAGTTATGGTTGCTATCGCTCTAGCCGACGGCGACGAAGACTTCGCAATGCACCTGGTTGAAGAGATGATCTCCGGTCGTTTCCAGCCAGCTACCCCAACCTTCCTTAACTGCGGTAAGAAGCAGCGCGGCGAACTGGTTTCGTGCTTCCTGCTTCGCATCGAAGACAACATGGAGTCAATCTCCCGTGCCATCAACTCTTCTCTTCAGCTTTCGAAGCGCGGTGGCGGTGTTGCTCTAAGCCTTTCGAACATCCGTGAGTCGGGCGCCCCAATCAAGAAGATTGAAGGCCAGAGCTCGGGCATCATCCCTGTGATGAAGCTTTTGGAAGACTCGTTCTCCTACGCCAACCAGCTTGGCGCTCGTCAGGGTGCCGGTGCCGTTTACCTAAACGCTCACCACCCAGACATCCTGAAGTTCCTAGACACCAAGCGTGAGAACGCCGACGAGAAGATCCGCATCAAGTCGCTTTCGATCGGTGTGGTTGTTCCAGACATCACCCTTGAGCTTGCTCGTGAGAACGAAGACATGTACCTCTTCTCCCCTTACGACGTTGAGAATGTCTACGGCGTTCCTTTCGGTGACATCTCGGTTACCGAGAAGTACCAGGAGATGGTCGACGACCCTCGCATCAAGAAGACCAAGATCAAGGCACGTGTTCTTTTCGAGCGCATCGCCGAGCTTCAGTTCGAGTCCGGTTACCCATACATCATGTACGAGGACACCGTAAACAACGCGAACCCAATCAAGGGCCGCATCAACATGTCGAACCTCTGCTCTGAGATCCTTCAGGTGAACACCCCAACCACCTACAACGAAGACCTCAGCTACAACCACATCGGTAAAGACATCAGCTGTAACCTTGGCTCGCTAAACATCGCGAAAGCCATGGACGGCGGCAACCTAGCCGACACCGTTGAGACTTCGATTCGTGCGCTAACCGCTGTTTCGGAAATGTCCGACATCGAATCAGTTCGTTCAATCGCCGACGGTAACGCCAAGAGCCACGCAATTGGTCTTGGCCAAATGAACCTACACGGCTACCTAGCCCGCGAGCACATCCACTACGGTTCGGAAGTTGCTCTCGACTTCACCAACATGTACTTCTACACCGTGGTTTACCACTGCATCCGTGCCAGCAACCTGCTTGCAACCGAAAAGAAGCAGTCGTTCGACGGTTTCGAAGACTCGAAGTATGCATCGGGCGAGTTCTTCAACAAGTACATCGACCAGGTTTGGGCTCCAAAGACCGAGAAGACCGCTCAGCTTTTCGCTGAGAAGGGCATCGAGATTCCTACCCAGGATGACTGGAAGAAGCTTGCTGAGCTGGTAAAGAAGAACGGTCTTTACAACCAGAACCTTCAGGCTGTGCCTCCTACCGGTTCGATTTCTTATATCAACAACTCGACCTCATCGATCCACCCTGTGGCTTCGAAGATCGAAATCCGCAAGGAAGGAAAGCTTGGTCGCGTTTACTACCCAGCCCCTTACCTATCGGACGACACCAGTGAGTACTACGAGGACGCCTACGAGATCGGCCCAGAGAAGATCATCGACACCTATGCAGAGGCAACTCAGCACGTCGACCAGGGTCTATCGCTGACCTTGTTCTTCAAGGACACCGCAACCACTCGTGACGTCAACCGTGCTCAGATCTACGCATGGCGTAAGGGCATCAAGACCATCTACTACATCCGTATCCGCCAGCTGGCTCTTGCCGGCACCGAAGTTGACGAGTGCGTCAGCTGCATGCTCTAAGAAGGAACATCATGGCAAATAAGATCAAAGCGATTACTCGTCCAGTCAACTGGAACAAGATTCAGGACCCAATCGACCTCGACGTTTGGAACCGCCTAACCAGTAACTTCTGGCTTCCAGAGAAGGTGCCTCTATCCAACGACATCCAGTCGTGGGAGACCCTCCACCCAAACGAGCAGCTGCTAACCATGCGCGTGTTCACCGGCCTTACCTTGCTCGACACCATTCAGGGAACCGTTGGTGCTGCCAGCCTCATCCCGGACGCAATTACCCAGCACGAAGAGGCTGTTATCACCAACATTGCGTTCATGGAAAGCGTTCACGCCAAGAGCTACTCGAGCGTGTTCTCAACTCTTTGTTCAACCGATGAAATCGAACAGGCGTTCCGCTGGTCGGAAGAGAACCCTTACCTTCAGAAGAAGGCAGAGATTGTTCTTTCCTACTACAACGGAACCGACCCTCTAAAGCGCAAGGTTGCCTCAACCCTGCTTGAGAGCTTCCTGTTCTACTCAGGTTTCTACCTACCGATGTACTGGTCGTCACGAGCCAAGCTCACCAACACTGCCGACCTGATTCGTCTCATCATCCGCGACGAAGCCATCCACGGTTACTACATCGGCTACAAGTTCCAGCAGAGCTACAACCTAGAAAGCCAGGACCGCAAGGACGAGATCAAGCAGTACACCTACGACCTTCTTCTCGAACTTTACGAGAACGAGATCAAGTACACCGCCGACCTCTACGACGAACTTGGCCTAACCTCAGACGTCAAGAAGTTCCTTCACTACAACGCAAACAAGGCCCTTATGAACCTAGGCTTTGAAGCATTGTTCCCGAAGGACGACTGCGACGTCAACGCAGCCATCCTCTCGGCTCTCTCCCCTAACGCCGACGAGAACCACGACTTCTTCTCAGGATCTGGTTCCTCGTACGTTATGGGTAAGCACGAAGCCACCACAGACGACGACTGGGACTTCTAGTCAAACAATTTCGAACGGCCCTCGTGATTCGCTCCGAGGGCCGTTTGTTATTCTCAGTACATGTTTGAGTTCGAGTCCGAATTGGTCGAGTGGCGCGGTCCTGCGCCGTTCTACTTCGCGAAGACACCGCCTCAGGTTACCGAGGAAATTGAAAAGAATGCCGGCCACCTCAATTACGGCTGGGGCTGCATTCCCGTAGATGTGACCATTGGCAACACCACCTTCTACACCGCGTTAATTCCGCGTGAAGGAACTTACTTCGTGCCGCTCAAAGCAGCCGTTAGAAAGGCAGAGTCAATCAAGCTTGAGCAAATCATTTCGATCACTCTAAACTTCAAATCCTAAGTTACTGTGTGACCAGAATCTTGGCCGAGGTCATCGATTCGGTTGTGTATCCTGGCTTGCTTCCGGTTACGACGACGCTTATCTTATGCGTGGCGAAACCAACTGGAATTACATATGTAGAAGCGTTCGCGCCGGCAATCTTCTTGCCGTCCTTTAGCCACTGGTACGTGAATGTGGTGCCAGGTGTCCAGTGCTGGCCCATAATTTCTTGAACCTGAGCTGTCACGGTGTTACCAACCAAAGTTGTTCCAGTTACCGAAGGTGTGCCTTCAAATAGAGGAGCTTTTACTACTTTTCTGCTGGTCGCGGTTTTTGTGGTGGAACCAGCGCGACCAGGAAAAGTACAGACCATTTTGTAGGTGATGCTGTGACCCACATCGGCAGGTACGGGTGCGTAAGTAGTGGCTCCAATGTCATTTGAAACCAAGGTCTTGCCATCGCGAAGCCAATAGTTATTACATTCACCACGACCTGAAGGGTTCGTGGCGTTGCCGATCATGGCACCGCCAATCATGACGGAGCCGCTTAGCGAAACCTTGAACTTAGCCTCGATGTGCTTACCGCCGGTAATGGCTGTCAAATCGTATACAGACAGTACACCTTCACTGACCTGGACGCCGTTTTCAAATGCGTTGGCGGCAGCCGTCACATTATCGAGCACCATCGACTCTGGGATTTTGAAGGTTGGCTTTGTGGCGCCCGGGATTGGGATCGAACCGTTGCTCCGATACCACTGGTATTTATAAGTGACACCCGGAATGGCTGGTGTTGAAGCGGTCAATGTCTTTCCAACCAGATACTGGCCAGAGACGGTTGTGATCGGAGGAACCATATAGCTAGTTCTAGCTGAAGTAACAGTCTTGTTGTTATAGCCATCCAAAGAGCCGGTTACTCGGAACGAAAGGTGGTGACCACGGTCATCCTCGGTTGGTGCGTAGATATAAATACCAGAGTTAGGTATCGCAATTCCATCGCGCAACCATTCAACCTGGAATGTAGTTCCAGCAGGCCAACCTGTGCCTTCGTCTCCATAGAAGCTCGAAAATCCAACCGAGATGGACCCATACGTGATGCTCGGAACACCCCAATTGGTGAAGTCGACCAGCGGCACGTCTGCATTTGCGGTTAGTGAACTCTGAGTGGTGAATAAAGACAGCACCAAGGCCAGAGCGATAGTGACTCGTTTCAAGATGTTTCCCCCTTGACTCCAGCCTAGCCCGAATTGCAGGAACTGCTAAGGTTTTAGGATTTCCTGCAAGCCTGGGGTGATTTCCTCCATCCGCCGCTGCACGTCTTTCGTGATGTCCGCGAATAGCGCCCTTCCTGACTCGGTCAGCGCCACCTTGCGCACACGGGCGTCCAGGGTTTCGTCCTGGGTTTGGATGTAGCCAAGCTTCTCTAGGGGCTGTAGGGCCCTAGTAGTGCCTGAGATGGACAGGCCAACTCGCTCGGCTAGATCCACACGGCGAATACCATTGGCGCCTTCGGCTTGGACCGCTCGGAGAATTACAAATTCGCTGAAGCTGGCTCCGTAAACCAGGCTTTTCTTTTCAACATTGTTGACGAAGGAACGGAGTTCTAGGAACTTCTCAAGTGTGGTCATACTTGCATGTTACTTGAGTGCGCAAGTATATGAACACTAAAAGGAAAATCCCGGCTCTCGTGAGAAGAAACCGGGATTTCGTGCACCCCCTGGGACTTGAACCCAGAACCCACTGATTAAGAGTCAGTTGCTCTGCCGATTGAGCTAGAGGTGCATTGTTGTTTTTAGCAACGAGATACAACATTACCAAAGGATTAGGGGCAAGGCAAACGCTAGGCTGGAAATATGACAGACGTGCGCTTAGAGGCTGGAGCTAAGGCTCCTGCGTTTAATCTTTTGAACCAAGCTGAGAAGAATGTTTCTTTGAAATCAATTGCTGGGAAAAAGGCAATTGTTTACTTCTACCCTGCTGCTGCGACCCCTGGATGCACCAAGGAAGCATGTGATTTCGAAGAGTCACTGAATGTGTTCACTGCGGCAGGTTATGTCGTCCTAGGTGTTTCGCCAGATAAGCCTGCGAAGTTGGCAAAGTTTGCTGCCTCTGAAGGTTTGCACTTCGACCTGTTGTCGGATGAAGATCTTTCGGTTCACAAGGCTTATGGAGCCTACGGTTTGAAGAAACTATATGGTCGCGAGTACACCGGTGTTCTGCGTTCAACCTTTGTGTTGGATGAAAAAGGTGTAGTTGAACTTGCTCTTTATAACGTGAAGGCAACCGGTCACGTTGCGATGCTGCGCAAGCAGTTGGGTATTTAGTCTTCGCTGAACAGTGCGTTTACCGGCTTGCTTAGGAGCAAGACGAATGCAGTGCCGGAGATGGCAAAGATGGCGATGGCGAGTGGCAGGATGGCGTCTTGACCTTCCATGGTTCCATAGCCCAAGCTGATTTGAATTAGCTGCCAGAAGATGATTGCGCTTCTGCCCCAACGCTTTAGTTTGATGAGGGCGATTGTTGCTGCAATTAGGAAAATGGTGCTGGCTAGCAGTAGACCATCGATGAGCAAAAGTGCCGAAACTACCTTGGCTTGACCTGTTGCCAAACCCCAGATGAAGAACAGTGTGACGCCAGCTGAAACCAGCGATTCCAGGGCTGCGATAACGAGAGCGATCTTGAACTGAATTGGCTTGTTACTAAACACTCTGGATGGTCCTAAGAAAATTGGGGGTTGATTCGTCTGGGTAACTATGGAACGATTTGTAGAGGAAACAAAGGTCTCTACAAGAGTAAAACACCCTTCGGTTTCTACCCACTAAAAGCCTTGGCTAACTCGGTTTTTGTAAAGTTTTTGATTTTAGAAAAAGGAAATACCGCATGGATATGCACTGGCAGGACGAAGCTAAATGTCTAACCGAAGACCCAGAGCTCTTCTTTCCAGTTGGTAACACCGGTCCAGCGGTAGACCAGATTGACCAGGCAAAAGCCATCTGTCGCGAATGCGCTGTTTCAACCAGCTGCCTCGAATACGCCATCAAGGAAAACCAGGACACTGGTGTTTGGGGCGGTCTTTCGGAAGACGAGCGTAAGTCGCTAAAGCGCAAGTATGCTCGCGCACGTCGCGCTAGCTAAGCGGCAACTCCACAACAACTTTTGTTCCACCATCTTTAGGTGAGAACCAGTTAATCGAACCTCTAAGTTCGCCCTCAATCAAAGTTTTGACGATACTCGTGCCAAGGCCTTCCTGAAGTTTTCCTTCGGGGAGGCCTTTTCCGTTGTCGGAGATGGTGACAGTAAGCTTCTTGCCCTTGCGTTCGGCATTGACGTGAACCACACCAGAGCGCTCGGCTAGGCCGTGTTCAACGGCGTTGGTGACCAGCTCGGTGATGGCCACGGCGAGGCTGGTGGCCTTTTCGCTCGGTAGTTGACCGAACTTACCGTCGATGATGGTGTTGACCGTTGTGCCAACGCTGGCGGCAACCTCTGAGGTGAGCTTGAGCACACGGTCGAATACTTCGTCGAAGTTCACTTCCTGGCTTAGCCCTGCGGAAAGGGTGTCATGGACGAGCGCGATGGCGGCGACGCGGCGCATTGCTTGCTCCAGGGCTTCCTTGGCTTCGTCGGAGTCGGTTCTGCGAGCCTGAATTCGAAGCAAGCTGGCAACGGTTTGGAGATTGTTCTTCACGCGGTGGTGAATCTCGCGGATGGTGGCGTCTTTGGTGATCAGCTCGCGCTCTTGGCGCCTCAGTTCCGAAACATCGCGACAGAGCAGGATGGCGCCCGTGCGCTGGTTTTTGTGTTTGAGGGGAACCGACCTCAGGCTCATGGCCATGGTTGGGCTGTTGGCATCGGCACGCCAGGGGGCTCGGCCGTTCAGTACTACCGAGAGGTTTTCATCTGATCGCAGGTTTTTGCCGAACGACTTCTCCAAGGCATGCTGGAGGTTTTGGCCGACCAACTCCCCTGCCACACCGAAACGGTTGAACGCGCTGAGAGCGTTCGGGCTGGCAAAAGTCACTGTGTCTTCTTGGTTGAGAATCAGCAAGCCGTCGTTGGCTCGAGGGGCTCCTCGGGTGGAGCCGGTGGTGTTCTGAAAGTCTGGGTAGGAGCCATCTTCGATCATTTCGAGGAGCTCATTGCCCACCTGTCGGAAATTGATGCGCTGCTTGGTTGGTTCACGCACTTCGCTGAGATTGGTGTGAACGGTGACCACGGCGATTGGGCCGGAGAACTCGTTGACGTTGGCTTTGAGTCTTCTGCGAACCGGTACGGCTCTAACACGCATGGAAATGCCGTCGTAGACATCTGGCACAGCTAGGTCTTGGTGGGTGCCGGTATTGAAGGCCTTGGTTACATGGTTCGCCCAGAGTTTTGCCGGAGGTTCGCCAACGATATCGCGGTAGAAGATGGTTCCAGCGCTAGAAGGGCGGGCATGGGAAACGGCGAAGAAGGACTGATCTTCGGTACTTTGAACCCAGAGGACCAGGTCGCAGTTGACGAGGTCGGCAACCATCTGCCAGTCACCAATGAGCAGGTTTAGCCACTCGATGTCGGCGTGAGGAAGTTTGCCACGCTTGGAGACTATTTGATTGAGGGCTGCCATGCTAAAAGTTTATGTGCCAATGTTGCGATGGCGTTTCTTGCGGGAGATTTCCTTCTCGCGATGGCTAAAGGCAGAAGTTGACTTTCCGAAAGTTGCAGGCTTGGTTCGTCGTTGGGGATAAACGCGAAGACCTTCTCTTTGGTCAATTCGTTTAGAGCCTTTATAAGTTTTGGTTGCGGTTCACTGCGGTTCACCACGATCAGTCTCGATTTTTGTAATTCGTCGATTTGAGTGGAGACTGCCAGGTATCGGCTAAGGAGATTTTGGGTTCCGTTGAGTGTAACGATGAGTCGGTCGGCGTGGATAAGTGCTGCTCTAGTGGCGGCATTTCGCTGAGTCACGTGTTCTGGGCTAACTAGGTTTTCCTCGATTGGAGAGGCGAGATCGACTAGGACGATGTCGAAGTTGAGCTTGGCAATATTGATTAGCTGTTGAACGGTTTCAGCGGTCACCTCGGGCCATCTCGTGGCCGAACCGAGACCTGTGAGCAATTGGAATTTGTTGTGTTTATGGGATACCTGAGCACTGAGCCGGTCGAGTTCTTCAAAGGTGAAACGACCCTGTCGAATCAGACGCGCTACTCCAGCTAGGCCCGCGGTGGGCTGATTGATCGGCAGTAGCTGACTAAGCGAAGGTGCATAGGTGTCGAGATCAATCAGCAATACTCTCCTACCTAACTCTGCGAACTCGTAGGCGAGATTCAGTGCGATGGTGGATTTGCCGGGTGAACCGAGCGGGCTCCAAACCGCAATGCAGATGCCCAGTAAATCCAGCTTGGTCTTGCGTTGCTTAGTCGTCCTAGTTTGAAGAAGAGTCATTACTCGTCGGCCAGAGTTTCGTTAAGTATCAGAGCCAGCTGGAACCTGGAATCGACTGCCGCCAAAATGGACTCGACAAATGTGCGATCGACCCTCACTTCAACACTCGTGGTGATTTGGGCCATCGAATTGTTAACGTCGATTGCGGTTACCAGGGCATTGAAGGCAATTGGTTCCGGTGACGCCGTGGAACTTGGTGAAAGATCGGTTGCCCAGATTTCTACCGAGTCTCCAACCGAAATGGCTGTGGGAATTGGCTTTAGGTTGTTTAGTCTGATTGGCACAAGGTCGGTCTCGATTCGCTCCAAATCGCCTTTGGCAATGAGCTGGCCCTTGGAAAGTGAATGGGTTGGGGCTACGCCAGCTATGAGACGTGTTGGATAAGTGGCGGCTAGGTTTCCAATCGCAAGTTGAACTCGCTGAACATCTTCGGGCTTTATCGGCTCGCCTTTCGCGAGGTCTTTTGATGCCACCAGCACATAGGCGAGCCTGGGCTGATTTGCCAGGACGGTAGCCGAGATTGCCAGAGCAATGAGCATGGCTGCCGTGGTCAGAATTGGGACGAGTGCTTTTCTTGAAGGTTTTTGTAATTTAACTCTCATTAGTTATCGGCTGCGTGAACTTCGAGCCAGCCCAGACGTTCTAGAGCTACCGCGACTACTTCAGTGTTGGATTCGAACAAAAGTAGACCGCGAAGCACGCTTAGAACTCTCCCCTTGCGAACTTGCTGTCCGTCGCCGGAAAGCGAGTAGCGAACAAATCGACCGACTAGCGAATCCCCCAGCAATTCGGTGGCCGCTATTTCTTCGGCCGGTGGCAGCGCTTCGTCGTGAAAGGTAATGCGAGCAACGCCTAGAGTGCGATGAGGTTGGAAACGCCAGATGGCTCGACCGGTGACAAGTCCGCAAATGTAGGTGTCGCCGAAGGTTGGTTTCTCGAACGAGATGCGGTTCCCGGACTGCGTTGCCGTCAATCGAGCAATTCCCGCCTGAGGCTTGGAGCGCTCACCATCGAGTGCTGCATCGAACTGGGTTTCGAGCTCTTCAAATAACTGATCAATGTTCATGAAGCGATTATGGAAAATTTCAAAGACTTACAAAAAAGTTATCCACAGCCTAAGTGTGGGGTCCTAGACCCCGATTGCGAACCGACCTAGCGTTTTGGCAAACGAAAGGAAATCTGGGGATGAAATTGGAGACAATCGGGGGAACTGAAATCGAGGCGGTAAAACTTGACGCCAGCAAAGAACTGAAGTTCATTGCTCCAGCCATCATCGAAGTGATGGAAGGCGCCAGAAGTGTCACGCAGCTCGGTGGACTCATTAACGAGGACGTTTACCAAACGCTTCGAAAGCGATCGGCAGATCAGGCGCAACGAAGAAGGTCGATGGGTTTGGCGCCGGCAACCTACCCTCACATAGAAATCGCCGACATCCATCAAGAATCGAATCGTGCAGGGCAAATCGAATCAATCGTCCTGCTGCGATTTCGCGGAAGGCTACGCGCTATGACCATTCGGCTCGAACATCGAGTCGGCCGCTGGCTGGCTACCGCGATTACCGTTCTTTAGCGCTTGAAGAAGCTGCTGCCAGGAGCGTGACCGCCGCCATCGTTCTTATTGTGGTCTAGAGTCTCGTGAGATACCTCTGGCGTGCCCTCTTCGCTTGGAGCGCTATAGGTTAGCTCTTCAACCTCAGGAGTACTCTCAACCTGAACCTCCAGGTTGAACAGGTACATCACGGATTCTTCACGGATGGCACCGGTCATCTGCTGGAACATGCCGTAACCTTCACGCTGATATTCAACGAGCGGATCACGCTGCGCCATGGCACGAAGACCAATACCTTCCTTGAGGTAATCCATTTCGTAAAGGTGCTCACGCCACTTACGGTCGATGACCGAAAGCACTACGCGACGTTCTAGCTCGCGCATGTTGTCGGCGCCAATCGAATCGGCACGCTTCGCGTAAGCCAACTTGGCATCGCTAACCAACTCGGAAACCAGGAACTTCTTGGTCAAACGGGCACGGGTTCCAGCCTCTGCAAGCACCTCGGAGATCTCGATGCCAACCGGGTAGACGGCCTTCAAGTCGTTCCAAAGAGCCTCTAGGTCCCAGTCGCTCGAACTGTCGCCGGCGTGCTGGTTAGTGATTGTTTCCACTACATCGGAAATGAAAGCATCGATGCGCGGTGTGATGTCGTCACCCTCAAGAATCTGACGACGGTCGCCATAGATGGCTTCGCGCTGACGGGACAGAACGTCGTCGTATTTCAAAACGTTCTTACGGATCTCTGCGTTTCTCGCTTCAAGCTGCGACTGGGCGCTGGCGATTGCGCGAGAAACTAACTTCGACTCGATAGCCATCTCGTCTGGGATGTCGCTGCGGTTCATCATGGCAGCGGCGGCACCCGAGTTGAATGCTCGCATTAGGTCGTCGGTTAGCGAAAGGTAGAAACGTGATTCACCAGGGTCACCCTGACGACCGGCACGACCACGAAGCTGGTTGTCGATGCGACGAGATTCGTGACGTTCAGTTCCGAGAACATAGAGGCCGCCGGCTGCAACAACTTCTTCGGCTTCCTTGGCTACGTTTTCCTTGATTTCGGCAAACGCTACATCCCAGGCCTTTTGGTATTCCTTTGGGTTGGTGTCTGGGTCAAGACCCTTGGCTGCCAGGGCTTCAACGGCAAGGAACTCGGCGTTACCACCGAGCATGATGTCGGTACCGCGACCAGCCATGTTGGTGGCAACGGTGACTGCACCCAAACGACCCGCCTGAGCCACGATGTGGGCTTCGCGAGCGTGGTTCTTGGCGTTCAACACTTCGTGACGAATGCCTCGCTTGGCAAGTAACTTCGAAAGGTATTCGCTCTTCTCAACCGAGTTGGTACCAATCAACACCGGTTGCTTGTTTTCGTGGTGCGCGGCGATGTCTTCAACAACCATCGCGAACTTGATCTCTTCGTTCTTGTAGATCAGGTCTGGCTGGTCTTTACGAACCATTGGGCGGTTGGTTGGGATTGGGATTACACCTAGCTTGTAGGTGCTCATGAATTCGGCGGCTTCGGTTTCGGCAGTACCGGTCATACCGGCTAACTTGCTGTAGCCACGGAAGTAGTTCTGCAGGGTCACGGTGGCCAGGGTCTGATTCTCGGCTTTGACCTCAACACCTTCCTTGGCTTCGACGGCCTGGTGCATGCCTTCGCTGTAGCGTCGACCGGCCAGAATACGGCCGGTGTGTTCGTCGACGATTAGAACTTCGCCGTTCATGACCACATAGTCTTTGTCTTTGCGGAACAGAGCCTTGGCGCGGATGGCGTTGTTGAGGAAAGAGATTAGCGGGGTGTTCGCCGACTCGTAGAGGTTGTCGATACCTAGGTAGTCTTCAACCTTTTCGATACCTGGCTCGAGGATGCCCACGGTGCGCTTCTTCTCATCCACCTCGTAGTCGATGATTGGCTCCAGCTTTTCAACGATCTTGGCGAACTCGTTGAACCAGCGATTGGCATCGCCCGAGGCTGGACCGGAAATGATTAGCGGGGTGCGAGCCTCATCGATCAGAATCGAGTCAACTTCGTCGATGATGGCGTAGTAGTGGCCGCGCTGAACCAGTTCGCCCTGGTGGTGAGCCATGTTGTCGCGCAGGAAGTCGAATCCGAACTCGTTGTTGGTTCCATAGGTGATGTCGGCGAGGTACTGCTCGCGACGTTCCTGAGGATCCTGGTTGGAGATGATGCATCCGGTGGTCATGCCAAGTGCGCGGAACACGCGACCCATTAGCTCGCTCTGGTAACCAGCGAGGAAGTCGTTGACGGTAACCACGTGGACGCCTCGACCGGCGATAGCGTTCAGGTAGGCAGGTAGGGTTGCCACCAAGGTTTTACCTTCACCGGTACGCATTTCGGCGATGTTTCCCATGTGGAGGGCGGCACCACCCATGATTTGCACGTCGAAGTGTCGCATTCCCAGGGTGCGACTGGCTGCTTCGCGAACCGCGGCGAAGGCTTCTGGAAGAAGGTCGTCTAGCGACTCGCCAGCGGCAAAGCGCTCGCGTAGGGCAGCTGTTTCACCAGCAAGTTGCTCATCGGTAAGTGCTTTGAAGTCTTCTTCAAGCGCGTTAACGGCGACCACGTGGTTACGCAGTTTGGCCAAAATGCGGCCTTCGCCTGCGCGAAGCAACTTGTTAATCAACGATGCCAAAACGACTCCAAGCCTTACGGGACAATCTAGTTAATCTTACCCGTGAGCGCTGGGAGAAGCCTGTGCCTAGATGAGTGCGATTACTCCGTAGTTCCAGCCCTTGCGACGGTAGGCAACGCTTGGTTTGCCGTTTTCTGAGTCGATGAATAGGTAGAAATCGTGACCGAGCAACTCCATGTTGGAAATCGCGTCATCGGCGCTCATGGTTTCGCCGTGGAACTCTTTGCGGCGAATCACCACCGGCGACTCCCCAAAGTCGGGAGCTTCCGCAATGGCTTCTTCAGGGTGAAGCAGCGAGAGGTCGGCAGGTGTGACATCCAGACCAGAGAACTCGCTGGCGCTAAGCTCTGAGGCTCCAGGGGCTCCGTGGTGGCCATGGTGAGGCTTCTTGCGGTCGTTGGCGCGGCGAAGTCGTTCGCTTAGCTTGCCCCAGGCCACGTCGAAGGCTGAAAACTTGTCTTGGGCGTGAGCTTCGGCTCGGATAATTTGACCCGATGCGAAGACGGTAAGTTCAACTTGATCCTCGGGCCCAGAGTTTCGGGAATGGTCGTGGCGAGTTACCTTCACAGCGAGTTCGGAAACTCGGTGCAAGAGGTGATCCACTTTGTCGGCACGCTCGGAAACGTATTCACGAAAGCGGTCGGAGACGGTTAGGTTTTTTGCGGAAATTCTTAGTTCCATGATGTTCCTCCATCTTCAGGCAACTGTGGCCTGTGTGCTCAACATACTCCTATTTGCTTCGGTTTCAGCGAAAGTTATGAAACCTGTAACAAAATATCCCGCTTTTTCTAGAACTTGGCGCGCTTCGTTGAGCGTTGAACCGGTGGTGATAACGTCGTCGATCAGCATGACTTCGCTGGAGCCAGCCCGCGCTCGCATCGAATCTCTCTGGTTTAGTCGACGCGCCTGCGGGTCTAGTTTGCTTTGGTCTGCGGTTTGCCGGGTTCGTTGCAAAACATTGGCCCACCTCAACCCATTGGACCTAATGGCGATTTCTCGGGCCAGTAATTCGGCTGGATTGAAACCTCGTTCCCGAAGCGACCCTGCGTTGCTCGGTATGGGAACCAAAAGTGCGGGGCTTTTCGAAAAGCAACCGAGCAGTGGAAGCATCGCACTCCCAAGAACACTGGCTAACTCGCTCTCCCCTAGCTCTTTGAACGATCGAAGAATCAGTTTGGCTGTATCCGAATAGTCGGTGGCTGCAAAACCGACCATTGAACCGCGACGAACAATTCTTGGGGAAATACCTACTTCCCCCTGACAAACGGCACAGATGCGTTGGCCGAGTTTTTTGCATAGCAGGCAGGTTGTGGGTAAAAAGACATCAAGAAGCAGACTCATGAAGCAAGACTGCTACCTTCAGCCTATAGTTTTCAGGCCCCAAAACTTACTGTGGAGAACTACTGTCCAGCCATTCGGAGTTCAAGTACTGCCGAACGGAGACGCTCCCAAGTGAACGACTTGGAAACGAATAGTGCGCCGCTGGTGTCGAGGTAATACTGAGAACCGCCGAGGAGCGTAACCACAGAAACGCCGTCGAAAATCACACGGCCAGCGGTGGCTGGGCCACCCACCAGGGCGCTGATGGATTGAAGCACACCGGAGTCTTTCCTGATTCCAACCAACGTGGTGTTGTCTAGCCAAGAAACGCTTTGAGGATTTGGTCCGAAGTCAGAAACGTTGAACTTAGTTCCCAGGCTTGTCACGTGGCGGTTCTTGTCTCGAATGATGGCGAAGACGTCCACTTCTCTAGCACCACTTGGCGTGTCGTGCAGGACAGCTAGACGAGCTCCTTCAGGGCTTACCGCGATACCACGAATTACTCGGGTAGTTCCATAAGGATTTGGAAGCACAACCTGGGTGCCAATTACATCGGTAACTCGAATGGCCGAACCAGTTTGCGTGGTTGCCGACCAGACGCTATTGAAGGGATCGATTGCTGGCTTCAGTAGCTGTGCACGATCATCGATCAGTTGGGTCGAGTTTTTGAGCAAACCAAGGTTGTAAGAGTAAATCTTTTTATCACCAAGCAGCACCACTAGCGATTCATCGCTGGAAATCGAGAAAGATACTGCCTTCTGCTTGAGAACGATTTCTTTGGTTCCGCGGATTTCCATCAGCGAAGTGCCAGCGAGGTGGCTTAGACCATCTTCGGTTAGCACCACCGGCAGGTTCGAGTTCGAAATCGGCATGCCCGAGGCACCAATACCGATTACCTGCAAGGTGCGTTCAACCAAAATGGACACTTGAGTGACACCATCAACCGAACCCAAGGTGGCCAGCAACTGCGAACGTAGATATGGGCGCTTCCAAGCAGGAATCTTGAGCGCAGTGGCGTTGAAGTCAATCGACGCGGTACCGGCATTCATGGTCACCGAGTTGATGTTCAGTTTGGTGCCTGCCGGAAGAATGTTTTGCACGGCAGGTTCCAACCAAGGATTCGGCCCCGCAATCATGGCATTGGTAAGCCTGGTTGCCAGCGACGCCCTGGTTGGGAACCAGCGAACGTCTGGCACGAGATAGGCGAACGACTTGTCCCAGAAATAGACCGGCAAGGCTTTGAATAGAACGTTGAAGTTTGGCGCCAAAACCGAGGTCAGGTTCGGAGCCGACGAAATTCGCCATTCCCCGCCTTCCTGAAGTAGACGGAATTCTAGGACGCGCTTGGAACCGGGTTCGGAAATATAGGTTCCGTCTTCGGTCACCCGGGCGTCGAAGTTGACCAGTATGCGAATCCTGGTGCCGGTGTTAGAGAGCAGTTCCAGCTGACCCGATTGAATCAGAGTCTCGCTCGAAGGGTGCCACTTGGATGAGTTATTAAGCGTCAAATACTCGCGAGCAACCGAATAGTCGTTCTGCGGGCCGTTGCCGGCGTAAAGGAAGCCGTTGATGATTTGCTCTTGGCTCGAACCTTTGGAAGGGCCGGATGGTGAATAGTACAAAGATTCTTTGGCGTCGGTTGATGCAATTTCTGGCCCAAGCTGATTGACCGGATTCGCAGGCAACTTCGCACAGGAAGACAAAACCATTGCAACCAAAACAATTGATGTCAACTTAAGGAAGCGCGCAATCATATGATCTTCCTTTGGCTCATGGTTTCCCCTAGCGGCAGTGGCGATTCGGTGAAGATGCCGTCTTTCTTTCGCGGCAGGGTAACGCGGAAAGTAGTACCCACGTTTGGTTTTGAGGTCACCTGCAACCAACCATGGTGAAGGTGAGTGTCTTCCAGAGAGATGGCGAGGCCCAAACCGGTGCCGCCGGTGGTGCGCTTGCGAGCAGGGTCGGCACGCCAGAATCGGTCGAACACGCGATCCATTTGGGTGCGGTTCATGCCCACGCCGAAGTCAGTGATGGTTACGGCAACGGCAGTCTTGGAAGCGCCAACCTCAACCACAATGGGTTTACCAGCACCGTGCTCAATGGCATTCGAGATTAAATTGCGCAGCACGCGTTCGATGCGTCGACGATCGAGATCCGCCATAACGGCAGTCTTGGGTGCCTTGACTTCGAGTTTGCAACCGAGAGTCTCGGCCAGCGGTTCCAGGCCGGCAACCGCCATTTTCGCAACGTTGGTGAGATCATTCGCCTCAAGCTCGGCAACCACGGCGTGGGCGTCGTAGCGAGATATTTCAAGCAGGTCGGCCAAAAGCGACTCAAAGCGGGCAACCTGTGAAATCAAGGTATCGAGCGAACGCTTGGCTTTGTCGTCCAGTTCTGAACTTCTGGCCTCGAGCATCTCGGCCGCCAACTTAATCGTGGTGAGCGGGGTGCGAAGTTCGTGGGAAACATCGGAAACGAAGCGTTGCTGCATCTTGCTCAGCTTGCTCAGCTCGCCAATCTGGGTTTCCAAGCTTTGAGCCATACGGTTGAACGATCGAGCCAAAGTAGCCACGATGTCTTGGCCGCGTTCCGGTAGTCGCTTGTCAAGCGCACCAAGGGCAAGTTCTTCAGCAACCTCGGCCGCTCTTGCCACCGGTGCAACAATTCGGCCCGTAACAAAGTAGGCAACTACACCCAGAAGCAGAATCATGATGATTCCACCAAACGCCAAAGTGCTCTGCACGAAGTCCAGAGTGGCTTGAGCGTCTGAGATGTCGTAGACGAGGTACAGCTCGTACAGTCCGGCAACCGGAATGTTGATTTTCGAACCGACAATAACCGAGGGCTTTTCAATGCCGTTGACGTTTAGTGAAATTGTTCGATAAATCAAACGGTTATCGGTCTTGGAAACCTTCGTTCGGAGATTCGATGGAATATCGGTATCGACAAGAGAAGTTGAAATTGGCGACTGCAGGAACTGGTCGGTCGCCTGGTTCGGTGTGCGAAGCAGCGCCACTCTTCTGGAACCGCTGGCGGCATTCTGTTCCAGGTTTGGAACCACAGCATTCACCAAAAGTTGCAGCCCCACGGCGTCGGAGGCTCCAGCCGAATTGAAGGTATTTTGCACATCCACACTGGCACGTTTGGATTCCTGCAAGATTTGGTTGACGCGCGTTTGAAAGAGACCGTTACCGATTGAAAACGAAAGAAATCCACCCACTGCTACCAGCGCCACGGCACTGAACGCAACCGTAAGCGTTACGTAGCGAAACTGAATCGAACGACGGAACGCGTCGACGAGTCGTGATAGCAGCGAATTGAACAACTAGGCCTGAACTAGAACTGTCCGGCTTTGTAACCAACGCCGCGTTCGGTAACCACGATCTTCGGGTTGTCTGGATCATCCTCGATCTTCGAACGAAGACGCTGCACGTGTACGTTCACCAGTCGGGTGTCGGCGTCGTAGTGGTAACCCCAAACCTTCTTCAGAAGGTCCTCGCGCTTGAACACCTGCTTCGGAGCCTCTGCCAGAGTCTGAAGCAGGTTGAATTCGAGCGGAGTCAAAGGAACACGAACTCCATCTCGGCGGACCTCATGCCCAAGTACGTCGATGACCAGAGGGCCGATCATCAATTCGCCAACCTCGGGTTCGCGCATTGGGCGAAGTCGAGCTTCGATACGCGCCTGTAGCACCTTGAACGAAGGCATCGGCTTGAAAATGTAGTCGTCGGCTCCTGCTTGAAGACCGGCGACAACATCCTCGTCATCGGTCTTGGCAGTCAGCATGATTACCGGAACGCCACTGATGGCGCGAATCTCTTTGCAGACCTCGATGCCGCTGGTGGGCGGAAGTTGAATATCGAGCAACACGAGGTCCGGATTGAAACTCTTGAAAGCCAGCATGGCGTTCACGCCATCGAGAGAACCAACTGCCTCATAGCCAGCGGTTTCCAACATGTCGCAGAGCTGACGATTCAGTAGCTCTTCGTCTTCAATAACCAGTACCTTGTGAACCATTTTGCCCCTAGTAACGGTAGTGATCTACCTTGTAAGGTCCTTCCACAGGTACGCCGATGTAGCGAGCCTGCGAAGGACTTAGCTGAGTTAATTGCACACCAAGTGCGGCTAGATGTAAACGGGCAACCTTTTCGTCGAGCGACTTCGGTAGCACGTAAACCCCAAGCGGATATTCCTCACGCTTGGTGAAAAGTTCGAGCTGAGCCAAAACCTGGTTAGCAAACGAGTTGCTCATCACGAAGCTTGGGTGACCGGTGGCATTGCCAAGGTTCATTAGGCGACCTTCGGAAAGAACCAAAACCGAGCGGCCCGAAGCCAAACGCCATTCGTGAACCTGAGGCTTGATCTCTACCTTTTCGGTGCCGGGAAGCTTTGACAATCCATCCATGTCGATCTCGTTGTCGAAGTGACCAACGTTGGCGATGATGGCGAGGTGCTTCATGCGTTCGATGTGCTCAGGACGAATCACGCCGTGGTTACCAGTTGCGGTAATGAAGATGTCGGCGGTCTCGACAACCGATTCCAGGGTGGCCACCTGATAGCCATCCATGGCTGCCTGCAGGGCGCAGATTGGGTCGATTTCACTCACAATAACTCGAGCACCCTGACCGGCCATGGCCTCGGCAGCACCCTTACCGACGTCGCCGTAGCCAGCCACGAACACGGTCTTGCCACCGATCAAAACATCGGTGGCGCGGTTGATGCCATCAGGAAGCGAGTGGCGAATACCGTACTTGTTGTCGAACTTCGATTTAGTCACCGAGTCGTTCACGTTGATACCTGGGAACAGTAGCTGCCCGTCTTGGAACAGTTCGTATAGGCGGTGAACACCGGTGGTGGTCTCCTCGGTCACGCCGATGATTTCTTCGGCGATGCGAGTGAAACGGTTGCTGGAAACCTTGAGCGAGTCGCGAAGCAACTCAAGAATTACTCCGAATTCGTGAGAATCGTCTGGAGCTTTGGCCGGAACCGAGCCGGCCAGTTCGTACTCTCGACCCTTGTGAACCAAAAGCGTTGCGTCGCCACCATCGTCCAAAATCATGTTTGGACCAACATAGTCGGCACCTTCACCGGCACTTTCGGTAGACCAATCAAAAATGCGGTCGGTGCACCACCAGTACTCTTCCAAGGTTTCGCCCTTCCAAGCGAAAACTGGCACACCAGCTGGCGAGTCGATCGAACCGTCACCAACTACAACCGCGGCAGCGGCTTCGTCCTGGGTTGAAAAAATGTTGCAAGAAGCCCAGCGAACCTTGGCGCCAAGCGTAACCAACGTTTCGATAAGCACGGCAGTTTGCACGGTCATATGTAGCGAGCCAGCGATACGGGCTCCGGTCAATGGCTTTGAACCCGAGAACTCTTCACGAAGGCTCATCAGGCCAGGCATCTCATTTTCAGCCAGACGAATCTGGTGACGTCCAGCGGTGGCTAGAGAAAGATCTGCAACACGGTATTCCAAGGCGGTTTTCTGCATAGTAAAAGTTTACCCGCAGTAAACTCGGGCACATGGCAGCATTCCGAGCGAAAAGAGAGCGACACGGACGACCCGTTCGAGGCTCGATTCTGGCTCACTTGGGTGGGCGGGCACCACTCGGATTTTTCGACACGGTTGTTGCACAAACGGTTGAGTTTCTTCGCAATGCTTGGCCGGACGAACTTGAAAAATTAACGTGGCAGGTTAGCGACGCTCCACCGGGAATCACGAACCACTCCGAGGTGGCCAGGTTTGCCGTGAACCGTGAACGTTTCCGAATCACGATTTTTAGAATTCCGATTGAGCGCCTAACTCACCACCGTCGAACCGACAAACTCGACGAACGCTTCCACATCGAACAGTACGTTTTTCAAGCAGTGGCGGAATTGCTCGGGAAAGAACCTAACGAACTGTTACCTTGAGTTTTCCACCGACGCTTTGGAAATCGAGCACCGGCACTACCGCTACTCCACCGTTCACGTCGACAACCTGACTGGCAGACACTTCACTGGAACTGACTATCGAGTAGTGGCGACCTGCGGTTAAAGCGATCATCAGGTTTGAATTTGCATCAATTTTGTATTTGGTACCGCCAACCGAAACAGTCGCTGGTTTTGCCGTGGCATTGACCATCGAAAGCTTTGAGGTTGCCCCTGGAGCTGCAGTGAAGCCGGCATCCAGCTTGCTTTGGTTCACCGATTGCGCCCAAGCGAAATCTGGTGTGTTACCCAAAAGGCGGCTGTATCGAACCGATGCCACTATTGGCACATCGGCTGCGATGGTCACGGCATAGTTGCCGTTGGTTAGATCCTCAACTGGGAAATCCTTGGTGCTTCCGGCAGGAACGGTTCCCTGCACCACATTGCCAAAACTACCGCCATCGGCACCTTGGATTTGCGCAGTGAAATTGACAGCTTTATCGCCTGGCACAGTGATGCGAATAATCGGTCTGGTGTCTTCGAAGTCTTTGTCCTTAGTGGCCATTGCCTCAAGATTCGTAATGTTACGCAAGAAGATGCCAGGGATTGAAACCTGTTTACTTGGTTCAGCAGAAATACCAACTAGGTCAAGCCCACCCGGGGTGAGGCCTCGGATGGTCTTTTGCTGCAACCACATGCCTAACGAAGCTCCACGTGAACTGACCAGCACCGAAAAGGTTTCGGTTTTCGGAGCGAAGGCAGCTAACGGAAGCACGGTTACTTTGCCAGCTGGAGCGGAGATGCCGCTCAGTCCAGATCCTTGAATCGGCCCACTGGTTCCAAAAAGTTGAAGACTCACCGTGGCATCCACGGCACTCGGATTGGCAAGAATCAGCAGCGCCTCGCGACCAACCGAGTTGTCACCAGCCACCAGCCAAGCCGAGTTGGTGCCCGTTACACAGTTGGTTACTGAGAGGCCAGCCGCCAGCTGTTGCTTGGATGTCTGAACCTGAATCGCGTTGAAATTCTTGGAACCGTTTGCCGAACCGTTCAAGGTGGCTTCAGAACTCTCGGTTTTTGAGATTGACTGACCCGCATCTTGTCCTGCAATGTTCACCGAGCCAGACTGCTTGAACGATCCGATGGTGACACCGTTTTGTCCACCGTTCACAAATACCGGCCCAGGACAAACCAACGTTGGTTTCTTCGCCTGCACGCTAACTTCCTGTGGCTCCGATGATTGACCAATAACCAAAGTTGGAAACTTCACGGCAACACCCACACCAGCAGTTAGCGCTAGAGCGGCCAGCAGAGACAAAATGCGCTTAAACATCGAGCTCACTCTCACTCTGGTCGATGAAGATTACCGAATCTCCGGCACGTTTGATTCTTCCGCGCGACGGAATTGCCAAGAGCATGAACCCAAGGATCGTTGCCAATTGAACCAACTTGGTGATCGACCAAGGGCTGTGCCAGGTTTCAGGTGTGTCCTCGGCCGAGGTGCCGACTACTCGCCAAAGCTCACCAAAAGGCGTCAACCCCGCACCTTCAAGGAGTACCGAAGATTCGAATGCGGCAACCAGAGAGGCGTTCTCGGTGTTGGTGGGAACCAAAATGTACCCGACCTTGTTGTCCTTGAGTACGGCTGCGCTGGCCGCGCCATTGCCTGAAATAAGGTCGCCAACCACCTGAGCCAACTGCTGGTAGGTGCTGTCTTTACCGGTTCGATTGCCTGCAAAGCGGTACGCGATATTCGAGTCTTCAAGGTGTAATCCCGAGATCGGTAACCATTGCACTCGGTATGAGGCTTCGTCCTGGTTCACTACCAACAACTGCAGGTCGGTACCCTGTTCAGCCTGCTTCTGAAGGAGAAGTGGGACCACGGCGGCTTCACTGGCAACGGCAGCAGAAGGTTGGGTGAGGCTGGCGAATCCGAGTGGCGCTGATGCGAGCAACAGCACTAAGCCAACTGCGCCAAGCGCGAAACGGTTCTTGAGAGCCGCAGCAAAGTGAATAGCCAGAGCGACCACAGTCAAACCGATAGCTGCCGCAACCGCGTTACCAGAACTGGCAGTGTTTTCTGGGAAACGCAAACTTTGAACAAAGACACCGACTACGTAGGCAACTAAACCAAACGCAAAGATGGCCGCAGCCACCACCCAACGCTTGGTGAGCAGAGCTAGAGTCGCGAAAACAGCCAAGGCCCCTAGCGATAGATTGACCCACCAAAGGTCAGCCAAGAGCGCACCTGCCATGGTGTCGTGGTTTGTGATGCCGCTGGTTGGTTCGGCCAGTAGCGCCAGCGGATTTATCAATTCAAGTGCGTCGTAAATAGCCAACGGAAGATAAATGGCACCGAGTGGTAGTGGAATCCAAAACAGGTAGCCGAGTCTGCGAATCTTTGTGAAAGCAACCAAACCGAGGCCAACCAGCGCCAGCACGACCATCGCCGGCGAAGCTGCGCCGATGGCCGCGAGCAATAGTCCCGCCAGTCCAACCCAGGACCATGTCCTGGCATCGGAGCGAGCCGAACCGCTACGACCAAGGCCGGCAGCTCGCGCGATGGAGAAGACCAACCAAGGGGTCAGGATTGTGACCAAAACCGATGAATATTCGCCGTTCGCAATGGAAGTTGTGAAGGCTGGAAGCAGTGCGTAAACCAGAGCACCAAGGTTTCGTTGCCAAGCCTTGGCGGTGAACAGCGAAAGAGCACGCCAAGCGCTGGCAAAGGCCAAACCTCGAGCGAGCCAAAGCAAGAAGACCAGCGACAGGTTCGGAGCCCAGAACGTTAGCGAACCCAAAGACAAGAGCACCCAGTTGAATGGATCGGATGGCGCTACAAACCCTTGACCGATTGGCTGCCAGCTGGCACCGGCACGAGCAAACAAGTCAAACCAGTTGGTTGAGAGCGGGGTGGCTGCACCACCGCTGAGCGCCTCAGAAATTGGTAACTGTTTCCAACTCAGGGCCAAAAGCAGCAAACCGAATAACCAACCACCACTCCTGGTGAAGTTTTTAACCTGCTCGGTTACTTCGATCTCGTGATCACCACGCTCAAACGAGGCAAGCGTTTGCGCCGACTCTTCCGCTTCCAAAGCTTGGCGTTTGTGTTTCGATACGTCCTGGCGAGTAGCCCTGAGCGGCCTCAATGTTTTGGTGGAGAGGCGCCCGGTGTTCGCACGCGACCTCAGGCGTTTGAAAAGGGTTAGAAAACCCCAGACTCCCGCACGGAGTTCTGGCCAAAGATAACTCGGTTGCTTTTGACCCAGCCGCCAAAACATTCGGTACAGCGTGACAATTGGCAAGACCAGCCAATAAAGCAAAGCGGGAATGAGAGGGTCGTGCGCCAGCCGCAACTGAATTGTTGCCTTACGAAGTGCAGTCTTGGTGCTCCCTTTCAACCATCGACGACCACGGGAGCCTGCGAGAGTAAGTGCACCGTGTTGAACCTTGGCTCGTGGTTGAGTGACCACACGAAATCCGTGACGTCGAAAACGCATGGAAAGATCGACATCGGCAGCTAAGACGGCCGCTCGGTCATCTAGGCCACCGACCAAATCGTAGGCGTCACTGCGAACCAACATTGCCGAAGTTCCGATGGCAAAAACATCGACCACGTAATCGTGTTGCGATTGATCGAGTTGACCCTTGACCGGGTTGATGATTTCCCCAAAGCGGGAAAGGGTTAGTCCGAGTTGAGTAATTTGACGGGGACGACTACTCGATCGCTGCATCGGACCAACCTGAACGATGGAGTCCGAATTCTCCGTTGCCAGCACTAGCTGTTCAAGTGCGTCCGGTGCCGGCTCGCTGTCGTCGTGCACCAGCCAGAACCAGTTGGAGGGAGACGGTTCGACATCGGAGAGACCAGCTTGAATAATGGCACCGAGCTTGCTATTCGAATCAACCCTGGTCGAAGCCAAAGGAAGGAGTGCAGCATCGGTCGAACTGTCGATGATGACGATTCGATCTGGTTTTCGAGTTTGATTTTGTACGGCTGCCAACGCACGAAGAGCGCCATCAGGCTCGTTGTGAACAACGAGCACTGCGGTTACGTTGGCGGTCACGGCCTAACTCTTGTGAGTGTTAGGCGCGCTTCTTGAGCTTGCGGCGCTCACGCTCTGATAGACCGCCCCAGATGCCGAAGCGCTCGTCGTTTGCAAGTGCATATTCAAGGCACTGAGCCTTTACATCGCAGCCTGCGCAAATGCGCTTGGCTTCGCGAGTTGAGCCACCCTTTTCAGGGAAAAACAGTTCTGGGTCAGTCTCGGCACAAACTGCCTCGGCCTGCCACGATAGTGGGTTGTCGTCACCGTCGGAGTATGCCCCCGCGACACCAAGGAACTGTGGATCAACAAACCAGTTTGCCGGAATTCCGTTTTCGTCTCGCATCTTTACCCAATCTTTTGGCGAACTAACGCCGTTGTAATTACAGCAATGTTATTACCAAATGCCAAAATTGCGAAATCCAACCATAAACCGCTTATTCAAGCCTATTTCGGGCCCTGAGGTAGGCTGGTTTCATGACTGTTCTAGTGACCGGTGGCGCCGGATATATTGGTTCTCACGTGGTTCGCTTATTGCAAAACCGTGGTGATGAAGTTGTCGTTGTCGATGACATGAGCGAAGGTTTCCTCGCTCGAATCAATGGTGCCCCTCTCCTATCCATCGACCTAGCCGAACAGGACGCCGTCTCGGAACTCGCCGAGCTCATGAATCAATACAACGTTCAGTCGGTAGTTCACCTGGCAGCCCGAAAGAAGGTTGGCGAATCAGTTGAACGCCCTGAGTGGTACGAACAGCAAAACGTCGGCGGCTTGAAAAACCTCCTGCAGGCGATGCAGGAAGCCCAGGTTTCGCGCCTGGTCTTCTCCTCATCTGCAGCAACCTATGGAATCCCTGATGTTGATCAGGTTGCCGAAGACTTCGATTGCAAGCCAATCAACCCGTATGGAAAAACCAAATTAGATGGCGAACACCTGGTGCAGATGGCGGCTAGCAATTGGGGACTCCGAGAGGTTTCACTACGTTACTTCAACGTTGCTGGAACCGGCTGGGCTGACCTTGTTGACACCCAGGTGGCCAACCTCGTACCAATCATCTTCAAGTCGCTGGCTGAGGGCGCCCAACCAAAGGTGTTTGGCAACGACTGGCCAACCCCAGATGGCACCTGCGTTCGAGACTACGTTCATGTTTTGGATCTCGCGGAGGCGCACTTGTCTGCACTCGACTACCTAAACAACGACGTCCGTCCGTTTGATGTCTTTAATGTTGGCACCGGCATTGGAGCAAGTGTGTTCGATGTGATTAATACAGTGGCCGAAGTCACTGGCAAGAAAATCTCACCAAACATTCAACCTCGACGAGCCGGCGACCCAGCGTTCCTTTGCGCCGATGTTTCACGCATTAAGGCGGTGCTCGGATGGGAAGCCCAGCACAATCTCCACGACATCATCGAGTCGGTCTGGAAAGCACACCAGGCCTAAATGGAACCAATCACCACTTCGATTCGCGTAGTTGTAGACCGTTCTTCGGCCGGCTACCGAACTCGATTTGCTACCGCCTATGCAGCTCTTACCGTGCTCATGGGTGGAGATGCTATTCGCTACGCCATCGGCTGGCTCGGTTGGGCTTTGGTTTTGGGTGTGTTGCTAATTGCCACTCTCGTGCAATTCTTCAGAGCCGATTGGCGCGCTGCTTTAAAACGAATGCCTTGGCCACTCACCGCATTGCTCGGCCTAATGTTGATTGGCTCGCTATGGTCCAATTACCAGCTGGTTAGCTTCGGTGCGGCGTTGGTGCAGTTGGCAACAACTTCGTTTGCTCTATTCCTAGCCACTTCGTTCAGCTGGCGGGAAATTCTTCGAGTGGTATCTGGAACGCTTCGTGGAATCCTCTTCACTTCGGTTTTGTTCGAGCTATACGCAGCCCTTATCGTTCGCGGACCAATTGAACCATTCTTCCCGAATTACTCGGGTGAAAAGCCTCCTGCCGTGGCGTTCTACTGGACACAGGGAAACCTATTCACCGACGACCGCATTCAAGGAATCGTTGGAAATTCAAACATGCTCGCATACATGGCAATGATTGCAATCGTGGTCTTTGCCATAGAAGTGGCGGCTAACACCACCACACGTTTGGTAAGTGTTTTGAGTTTTATCGCTGCCATCCCAATGCTCGTACTGTCGCGATCGGCAAGCATCGGTTTTGCATTGGCCGCGATTGTTGCCGCAGCCATAGTCTCGATTGCCGCCGAAGGTAAAGAACGCGATACCCGCCACCGTTACTACCGAGTCGCGTGGGGAGTCATCGGTACGGCTGCCCTCTTGGTGCTTACCTACCGAGCTGAAATATTTTCGCTAATCGGTAAGTCTCCAGACATGACCGGTCGCACCAAAATCTGGAAGATTGTTTTGCACCTTATCGACCAGCGCCCGCTACAGGGCTGGGGTTGGTCTTCATACTGGGTTCCTTGGGTGGAACCATATAAAGGTTTGGTAGTAATCAACCACGTGCCCTACTATCAGGCGCACAACGCGTTTCTCGATGTCTGGATGCAGCTCGGCATCTTTGGCCTCGGCCTATTCCTGCTGCTGATTGGTCTGACCTTCGTGCGTCTCTGGAGACTCGCCGTTCGTCACACCAGCCCGCTTTACCTGTGGCCGATTTTGGTGTTCGTAGGGATTGTCACCCAGAACCTAACCGAGAGTCGCATCCTGGTCGAAATCGGTTGGGTGCTTTTGGTGTTGTTCGCCGTCAAGGTATTGGATCCAAAGGATTCTCTTGAGCCGCTCGGAAAGTCGCCAAAGCGCGTTCGCCTGAAGCGTCTGACTCAGCGCTAAGGAAGAACCAATACCTGCCCGACAGTCAGGGTGTCGCGAGTCAGGTTGTTCAAGGTTCTCAACGTTGCGCGAGTCGTCTTGAACTTAACCGCAACCGAATAAAGGGTGTCTTTGGCAACGACCACGTAGCTGGTTGGGTTGCCCTTAGGCATCGACGCAATGAGTCCGCTAGAAACTAACGCGGCAGGGGTTTGCCCGTTCGATAGCGTTGTGTACTCATCCGCGGTACGGATCAGACGCAATGCCTTGCCCTGAAGCTTGTACTTCTTGGTTCCATTCGCCAACAAAGTTCCAACGTGAACCGTGCTTCTTGATAAGCGCAGGCAAGTCTTTGAATCCAAAGTCTGCCCAGTACCGGGCCACTTGGAAATGGCATTCGCGTCCATTTCTAACAGAGTTCCGCTGTCAGCAAGGAATGTGGAGTTTCCGCAAACCACCTTCTGCCAGTCGAGAACACCCGAAGTGTTGTATCCGGTGAGTTGAGCGCGAGTGACAACCTTCTGTGTTACCGAACCGAAGGCTGCGGCAATCTTGGCGGTCACCCGAAGCCCACTACCCCAGCCATCGATCAAGTAGATGTTTCCAGATTCCTTGACCTTCACAACCGACCCTGGTGCGATCACCGTGGTTCCGTTGACGATGGCGTCGATGGCACTTTGAGGCCAGGTGAAAACTTGCGAATTGGTGATTAGCGGCAAAACTGCCGTGGCTTCCTCGGAGTCAAAGGACTGACGTTTGGTGGCGTTGGTCACCAGATAACTTGGTGAAGTTGAACTCGCCGACTTCACCACGAACGGTGTGGTCAGGGCAGCAACCGGAGCGGCGGCAATACGGCTGATTACCGCGGCAGGGATGGCACCCGGGTTAGCCACCACATTACGAATGTCGGATAGGGTTTGTTTGCCCGTTGCCGATAGCAGGTAGCCGACGCTATTGCTCATACCGATTGGCACCACGGCACTTCCCTGGGTGAGTTTGGCGATCGATGCCGATGTTAGCGATCCGGTTGACTTCGTAAACTGCCAAGCCACGGAAGCCTTGACCTCGTTGTAGAACTTCGAATCCATCGGATAGAAGGTACCTGCACTGTAAATTCCGTAGCCACCGGTGGTGGAGTTCTTGAACATGCTGTTGTCGGCAACGATGGGAGAGCCGAGTGGAAGTGAACTGAAATTATCCGCAGAAAGCACGCTGGCGAGAGGCACCGTGGTGAGCGCGGCCGTGGCACTTGCCGTGTCCAACACCTGACGACGTCGTCCATTTTCAAGAATGTAGTTTCCGCTCGCCGACTTTACATAGGTAGTCACATAGCTGGTTGTGCTTCCAACGCTGTACTTTGCTAGTTCAGCCGAGGTCAAGCTTGGGAGCGAGCCGAAAACATCCGCTTCGGTGAAGATGGCTGGGGCAATGGCTTTAGCCGTTGCAGCGTCGGCAACGCGGTAGCGCTTCGAACCAACCAGGTAGTAGTGCAAGTTGTCGGTGCTGGAGTTCACGAAACGCCCAGGATCGGTCTTTGCCGTGAAGGAACTCAAGTAAGCCGCGGGCACAACGCCTACTGCACCTAGCGCGGTGTAGTTCGACATCTGACTTGACGCCAATGGGTAACGATTTGTGTAATCGTCAACCAAATACGTGGTACCGGCGCTTGAACTCTTCATCAAAATTGGCGCGGGGATTGTCGCCATCTGGGTGGCGCTGGCCAACACTGCAGCATTTATGTCCTTGCCCATGGCGGTAGCCTGAGCCGAGGTGATTTTGAAACGTTGGTTGCCACTGATGTACCAGGTTTCGGTACTTGTCTTTAGCAATGACTCCAACGGAGTGCCGGTGCTGAAGCGGTTTAGGTAGCTATCGGAAACTTTCGCGGTGCTCCCAAACTTTGCCATTGCAGTAGCCATGGTTGTGGTGGCGAGATGCTTGGTTCCTTCGCTGATGAAGTACTTGGTGCCAGCAGTTGGACCACTCAAGAAAGCGGCAGTGGTTATCTTGCTTAGTTGAGCCGTCTCAATTTGAGTAGCGGTGTTCCACTGTCGACCAATGGCGGAGGCTAGGGCGGCCGAAGGGATTTGAATCTTCTGGCCGTCCTGAATGTCATAGCGAACTCCAGTAGAGTCTTGCACCAGCTCGTTCACGGCAGCCACCTGGGTGAATCCTGCCAAGATTGAATCTTTGACGATGCCCGTTGAACCCATGACACTTAGGGCCTTCAAAAGCTCGGCACTTTCAACTGGCGCCTTGGTAGTTCCCTGGATCAGATACACCTGGTCGGTGGTAGGCGATTTGGCAAACACTAGGTTCGGGAAGGTATTGATCTGTGGGTCGGTCAAAATTGGTGGCGTGCCCCAAGTGAGGCCAAGTGCGGTGGCCTGGGCTTCATTGGCAAGCTTGAACTTCAATCCTGATGCAATCAAGTAACGGTTTCCCAGTTTGTCGGCAACCAACGAGCCAATTTCTCCGCCGTTGGTGAAACTGTTTACGAAGGTGTTGGAGTGAGCTCCTACTGCACCCAGCGCCTTGAAATCGGCAAGCGTTGCATCGTTTGGTAGCAGGTAGCGAATGTTGTTTTCGAGGTTCACCAAGTAGACCGGGCTGTCCGCGGCTGCCGAAGATCTAATCAGGTTTACCCCAACGGTTGGATTTCCAAACCAACTCCAGAAATATCTCCAGAAGTTTCGATTTCCGTAGGCACTGCAGGAGTCACCGGTTCCACCGAGGTTATTGAGAGCTGCAGTGTTCGGCTGATAAGGAGTGTAGTAGTAGAGGTTGGCGGTTGCCTGACTCTCAACGTAAACAGCCGTCTTCCCGCAACTGGTTTTCGGGTGGTACTGAATGTTGTGAACAGCACCTGGCTTGTAGTACTTAATGGTTCCCTGTGGGTGACCGTAGTACTTCATCTGCCAAGCAGCGCGGTAAAGCTGCCAAAACAAGCGAGAGTTTTTGTTGGAGTCCTGGCCACAAACCTGTGGTGCACTGTCTGGGCAACCGTAACCCATCGCCGCTTTGTACATGTAAGTCGTAGGGTCGGTCGCACTGATCAAACCCTGCTCCTTTTGGAGAGTCACCAAAAGCACCTGAGGGTTAATCTTGCAGGCAACAGCCACCTGATAAATGATGGTGGAGGCCAAAATCGGGCCCGAAGAAGCTGGGACAGTGTCGCAGAGGTGCAAACCGTAATCGTGAAGGTTTGCTTTAATGGCAACCGAACCGACCACAGTCTCGGTGTATTGGCGCAAACAGGTTGGGCCACCGTCGTCGACCAGACAGACCGGCACCTTACTTTCCAGGAAAGCCTGAATTTTGGCTGCCGACATCGTGCCGTAGTCAAAAAATACTGTGTCCGAAATGATTAGGCCAGGTTTGAATGCCGAGCCGCTCAATGCCTCGCTCGGGGCAGTTGTCGCGACCAGCCCAATAAAGGCAAGCAGTGCTGTGACTGCCGCCCCGATGATGCGCTTGAACTTGCTAGACATTATTGGATCTGTAGGGTTCCGGTTTCTGATGTGCCGGTCGATTTAGATGAGACATAGGTGACCGAGTATTTGATGTCGGCGGACTTGAAGTTACTCAACGGCACATGCATTTCGTTGCAGACAGTGGTGTTTACGTTTTGCACCGACTTCACGGTAATAGTTTGCACCGACTTACCCTGAGTTAGGGTCAGTGTGCACTTGCCATCGTCCTCGAGAACATTCAGAGCTTCGGCCACAACGTCAACATAACCGTTATCAATGAACGCCGATGCATCGATGATTCGAATATCAATTTTGTTCAAACCCGGATCTGGGGTTTCAGTTGGCGTCGGTGTTGGGGTTTCAGTCGCCGTTTTAGTTGGAGTGGGTGTTGGTGTCGGGTTCGGGTAGAACATGCTGCAACCACTCAAGGTGAGAGCGGTAAATACGCCAATTCCTACAAGCAAAGATTTGTGCTTCATCTTCGTCCTCACACTCCTTAGGACTCTAGATATTAAGCCTATTGCTGGTTGCCCCAAACAGTGCCTAAGACCCGCTTGGAAGCCCCACCATCTTCAAGCGAATTGAACTTGAGTTGCCAGTGTTTATAGGCACTTTGGAAGGTCTTGGCCATTTCTGGGAGTTTGCTCAAAGTTTCAATGACCTCAGCTTCGGTAGCCAAAATTGGGCCCGGCGCCTCGGTTTCAAAGTCGAAATAGAACCCCCGCTCGGCACGATAGCGTTCGAGGTCTGGTGCAAGAAAAATGATTGGTTTGCCGGTTACCGAGAAATCGAACATCACCGATGAGAAATCGGTAATCAAAACGTCGGCAGCTATATAGAGCTCGGTTACGTCTGGATAACGAGTCACATCGAGTGAAGTTCCTGCAGCTTTCGCCGACGACACATTGTGAGTATTGGTGTGACCACGGAACATCATCTGGAAACCAGCTGGCAACTTAATGCTCGGTTCGAGATAACTTACCAAATCCCAGTTTCCCGTGGCCGTGCGCTGATAGTCGCGCCAAGTTGGTGCGTAGAGAATCAGCACGGTCTTGCTGTCGTGAACACCTAGTGATTCGCGAATGGCCTGGCGATCCTCGGCCGTGTGCGTCTTCAAGCGGTCGTTTCGAGGATATCCGGTTTCCAGCACCCTGCCCTTGTAACCAAATGCTCTCGGCAACACCTCGGTACAGAACGGGCTTGGGCTAATCAGGTAATCCCAGGCGGCAGCCTCGCGATCCATAGTGTCGAGGTAACTCTTGGTTAGCGAACCAGGTGGAATATCGTGCACCAGGCGCTTCAGCGGAGTGCCGTGCCAGGTCTGCAGATAGGTTTGGCCAGCCACTTTGCGGAAATACCAAGGTAGTGAAGTGTTGGCAACAATGTACTGTGCAGATGCCAGAAGGTCTAGCCAAGCCTTGCTCTCGAAACGCACACCGGTAGCACCTTTTGGTGCCTTAGTTCCAGCACCCACAGTCCAAAAGAATTTAAGATCTGGTCGCTCTTTTTGTAATTCCAAGAAAATGTCGAGCGGGTTATCGCCTATGACTTTGCCATTAAATGAGTCGAACAGCACCACCCCTTTTCGAATGGGCAATTTGCCCGGTTGGTACTGCAGTTTTCGCACATAGGCTAAACCACGACGACGAAGTGCGCCCATGATTCGGGTTGGTGAGTAGGCCTTTAGATTCATTTCGTCACACGGCTTCGATCCAAGGTTCCGGCTGCTCCACCGATGTACCCGATGATAAAACCAACACCCCAGGACAGATGCATCGTGGCTAACACGAGCGGAACCGGTGCCAATTTTGCCAAGAATCCCACTGCGACGATGGCGGCTAGATAGCTAAGCAATGGAGCCCAACCAATGGCCAGACCAAATACGCAAAGAATGTTTCCGACCACCAACGCTAGAACCAAAGCTGGTGGAATGAAGTAGCGAGGCGAAGTTCTTTCTAGATCTCTCTTGGTGAGATCACCACGCCAAACCCCAGTCGAATAGAACTGCTTCACCAGTGAACGCCAACTAGAACGCGGCCAGTAGGTGACACTGAGCTCCGGACTAAACCAGACCAACCCACCGGTTGACTTGATGCGTTGAGCGAGATCCCAATCTTCGCCGCGAATAATGCTTTCGTCGTAGCCACCAACGCGGGTGAGCGCACTCTTTCGGAAAACTCCAAGGTAAGCGCTTTCGGCTTCACCCGCCTGACCACCCACGTGGTAACTGGCTCCGCCCAAACCGAATCGGCTGGTGTAAGCCCAGGCCACGGCCTTCTGGAACAAGGTTCTACCTTCGGCAGCCATTATTCCGCCAACCAAATCAGCTCCAGTTTCCTGAAGGATTTCAACACTTCGACGAATGTAGCTGGGCGCCGGTTCACTGTGCGCATCGATACGAACGATGAACTCGTGCTTTGCTACGGCAATGCAGGTGTTCATGGCTACGGTGGTTAGCCCGCGAGGATTCTCGATCAGTCGAATTCGTTCGTCCGAGTTTGCAAGCTTTTTCGCAACCGCATTGGTGCCGTCGGTGGACGGCCCGAGCGCTATTAGTAGTTCACCCTGAAAGTCTTGAGCGAGCACTGAGTTGACCGCGTCGGCTAGGTGACCTTCTTCGTTCAGCACCGGCATGATTACCGATACTTTAGGCGCTTGGCTAGCCATTAGTCGATGGTGGTTGTGCCGACGTACTTGTTGTAAGCGTCTACAACCTTCTTCGGGTCGCCGTCCATTCGTAGCTCACCCTTCTCAATCCAAATCACTCGGTTGCAGGTGTCCAGAATTGACTTCATGCTGTGGCTTACCAGGAATACGGTTCCGGCGCGTTCACGCATTTCGCGAATACGAGCTTCAGAACGGTTACGGAAGTCTTGGTCACCCACGGCTAGAGCCTCATCGATGATCAGGATTTCGTGATCTTTCGCAGCTGCAATGGCAAATCGTAGTCGAGCCGACATTCCTTGCGAATAGGTGCGCATCGGGTAGGAGATGAACTCGGTGATTCCGGCGAACTCGGAGATCTCATCGGTTTTGGCAAGGATTTCTTTCTTGGTGAAACCCATGGCCAATCCACCGAGCAAGATGTTTTTGTCACCCGAAAGATCGGTGATCAGCACTGCACCAACTCCGAGCAACTTCGGTCGGGCATTAGCGTAAATCGCACCTTGGGTCAGCGGGGTTAGGCCAGTCATAGCCGTCATCAAAGATGACTTTCCAGAACCGTTGCTTCCGATGATTCCAATCGACTCACCCTCGTAGACGGTGAACGATACGCCCTTTACGGCATGAACTTCGCGCAACTCCATCTTCTTTTTAAAGATGCTGTTGATGGAGGTCTTGCGGCTTGCTCGGCGACCAGATGCGTAAACCTTGTAAACGATGTGAGCATCTTCAACAATGACTACTGGTTTGCGCTGCTCCACCTTCTGGGCTTTAGTCTTCGCGGCCATAACGCTCCTCAGCCCCCCAGAAGAAAATGAATCCAAATACAACCAACCCGACGGTCCATAGCGACACCGAAATCCATTCGGCCGGGTCGGCGTGGTAACCCTCAACGAGGTATCCGCGGGCAAGGTTTAAGAACTGAAAAATAGGGTTTGCCGTAATAACTTTTGCGAAGACGTTGTCGCTGTTCAAAATCTTCTCAACCGCAAAGAAAACACCACTGCTGTAGAACAGGATTCTCGAAATGAACGGGATCAGCTTGTTGAGATCCTGTACGTGAACGGTGACACGAGCCATAATCATTGCCAGACCGAAACTGAACAATGACATCATGGCAATCAATGGAATGAGCATCAACCAGTTCAGCGAGATGGTGCCGATGCCTTGGACGATTACCAAAATCACCGAAAGCACCAAAAGCTGCGGGAATAGCGACAGAACTTGCGAAATGACAATCGAAAGCGGCAGCAGCACTCGAGGAAAGTTCAGGGTTCTAACAAGACCAGTTCGGTTGACAATCGAGCTGGCACCGCCAGTGAAACAGCCCTGAATGAAGCTAAACAGAAAAACGCCGGTGAATAGGAACGGCAAAAAGTTGTCTGGGCGTTGTCGTCCCATGATCACACCGAAGATTAGACCGTAGCTGGCGGCCTGCATGGTCGGAATCAGTAGATTCCACCAGCCGCCGATACGGCTCTTGGCATTGCCCGCCTCGTTGCTGAAGGCAGCCAGGGTGTAGGCGAACTGGAGGCGTTCTACGGTCTCGGCGATGTACTGGGTTAGGGGTTGCTTAGCACCAACACGGAATAGCCCGTTTTCTAGGGCATACTCCTCTGTGCTTTTTTCAGCCATTGCTCTTCCTAACGACTCGTTGCCTAAAGTTTAGTTGCTACTTGTTTTGAGCGATGATTTTGGCAACATCGGCTCTAATTTTGGTGTAGTTCGGGCTGCCTGGGTGGTAGCCGGCTGAAGGCACGAGGTCAAGCACCTTCATTCCACGCTTCTTCACCTTGTTGGCAAGGTCGAGATAGGTCGGCAACATGTCTTTAGGGATGTCGGTGGTAACCAACGAAGTGCCGGCCGCAGCGATCTGCTGGAAGCGGCTAAAAATAGTGGCCGGGCTCATCTGTTTTAGGATTGCCGCTTCAACTTCTTTCTGCCGCTTCATTCGGTCGAAGTCGGAGGTTCCGTGGCGGGAACGTGCGTACCAGAGGGCGGTGTAACCATTCATGTTTTGCTTGCCAACTTCGATCCAACCCTTGGCATCCGAACCATCATCGGCTTGACCACCGATTGGGAGTCGCTGCTTCACATCGATGGTCACTCCCCCGAGTGCGTCGATCAGTTTGGTGACCGCGTGCATTTCGATCATCACGTAGCTGGTGATTTTGAGACCGGTCACACCTTCTACGGCGTCTTTGGTGGCTTCAACACCAGCGGTCGAACCCTGTTTTTCGGCATCGGGATAAAGGTCCGCGTGCTTGTCGGTGACGTTCTTGTACAGGGCGTTGATTAGACACTCGTTGAGGCAATCCCAACCGTTTGGGTAAACCTTCCAAAGTGGTGAATCGGCGCTGAACGGCACGTGCTCAAGACCGCGAGGAATACCGATAACCGCCACACGACCGGTTGCGGCACTGACGCTGAATACGGTGATGGAGTCAGGGCGAACTCCGAAGCGGTCGCTTCCGGCATCCGAGCCCAGAAGCAAGATGTTGTAACGGCCGTCTACCGGTTGAGTGCTACCACCCTGTTTAAAGATGCTTCCAATTGCCGAAGCACTGGTGGTGCTAACAGTTCCGGCATACACAATGCCGCCAGTTCCTAAAGTTCCCACCATCAGGAATGAAAGCAACAGGATCAAGCGTTGACGACCTTGAACCCGACCAAGTTGCGATAGTCGGAGGGCATCAAGGATTAGGAGCGCAAAAAGTGCACCGAAGAACCAGAGATACCAACCGAGGACGGTGGTGATGAATGGAACGGTGGCGATTGCAAACAACCAGTTTTTGTTGATCAGGAAAATGGCCAAAGCCAAAGCCAACAACACAACATTTCCCAAAGTGAATCGAAGTGCAAATCGACCTAGACGACGATTCCCGCCGATGATTTGAGCAGTTCCAGGGAAAATCGTTCCAAGCGCGAGCAGCCACCAGGCGCGGGTTTGCATCTGGTGAGAATCGGCCCGTTCAATATCTCGAAATGGGCTTCGGCGCTGTCCTAGATTTGAGATTTTAGTTTCTCGTTTTTCTCTGCAACGGCGAGCTTCAAAGACTCGGTGAAGTTTTCAAGTTTCCCGGCAAGTGCGTCGTCGTTGGTGCCGATGATCCGGGCGGCCAAGATTCCGGCGTTACGTGCACCGTTAATCGAAACGGTTGCAACCGGGATGCCTGCCGGCATTTGCACGATCGAAAGCAGCGAGTCCATTCCATCAAGTTTTGCTAGAGCAACCGGAACACCAATGACTGGCAGGGTGGTCACCGAGGCAAGCATGCCCGGTAAATGTGCCGCGCCTCCAGCACCAGCGATAACCACCTTTAGCCCGCGGCCAGCAGCGGCTTTGCCCCACTCGATCATTCGCTCGGGGGTGCGGTGTGCGGAAAGAACTTCAACTTCAAAATCGATGCCGAATTCTTTCAACGCTTGGGCAGCATCGGACATTACCGACCAGTCGGAATCCGAACCCATAACTACGCCTACAACAGGTGTGCTCATAGGTGTTAAGTTTAGGCGCGCGCTGGTTACTAACCGCGTAGGCACACGCTAGCGGCGGCTTTGGCATCCTCGAGCACCGAGTGTTCGTTCTCGCCAATGACAGTGATGTGCCCCATCTTGCGACCCTTGCGAGCCGACTTTCCGTAGGTGTGGAACTTGGCAGCTGGGTAAGCCGCGAGCGCCTTGGGATAAGTGTTCACAAAATCGTTTTGGTCGTCGACGCCGAGCAGGTTCACCATTACCGCGTGAGCGGCAGTCAGGTCGGTGTTCCCAAGTGGAAGATCTAGCACTGCACGCAGGTGTTGCTCAAACTGACTGGTTTTTGAGCCCTCGATGCTGAAGTGGCCCGAATTGTGTGGGCGCATGGCCAGCTCATTGATAACGAACTCGCCGTCCACGGTTTCAAACATTTCAACCGCGAGAACACCGGTGACACCGAGCCCGCTGGCAACGGTTTCGGCAATCTCGGCTGCACGTTGGAGGCTCTCGGCATTTGTTCCCGGCGCAGGTGCCAGCACTTCTGAGCAAACGCCATCACGTTGAACGGTTTGGACCAAAGGCCAGTGTTGCAATTGACCACTCGGACGACGTGCCACCAGTTGCGCTAGTTCGCGTACGAAGTCCACCTTTTGTTCGGCCAACAAGCTACCGCCGAATTGCTCAAGGTTGGCAAGCCAATCGCTGGCTTCGGATGCATCGCGAACGACCGCGACTCCCTTACCGTCATAGCCGCCGATTGGAGTTTTCAGGATCGCAACTCCGCCGTTGGCCGCGATAAATTCGTTCAGTTCGTCCGCAGTTTTAATTTCCGCCCAAGCTGGCATTGGCAACCCGAGTTCGCCTAGACGAGCTCGCATATGCAATTTGTTTTGTGCAAACTTGAGAGCCTTCGAAGGCGGTTGTACCGAGATTCCATCGCCTTCGAGAGCCTCAAGCACGCTCAGTGGAACGTGTTCGTGATCGAAGGTGATTACGTCGACGGTCTCAGCGAACTCGCGAATCTGTGCCACCTGGGTGTAGTCGCCAACTTGCGTGGCTGCCAGGGCTGCCGAAGAACCTTCGCTCTCTGCAAAAACCCTGATTTCCAATCCCATGGCGAGCGCTGGCTCAATCATCATGCGGGCCAGTTGCCCGCCCCCGATTACACCAACGCGAAAAGTCATGAGTCTATTTTCTCCCAAGCTGGGCGTTGATTTCTGCCACTATGGCTCGCTGGTTGGAGTAGCCACGCAAAATGTATTCGTTTTCTTCTTTGGTTCGAACAACGATTCCTTTGATTGGGGAAGCCGTAACCGAAGCAATCGAAACCCACGCAAGTTCTACACGTTTGGCTGCGCCCAACCCAAGACGGAAGTTGAGTCCGGTTGAAAGCACATCGAGATAGTGGGCGTAAAAACGAAGCGATGGCCAAACAAATAATGCCAAAACTAGGACACCGCCGGTGACCCAAATCGTGGATGAAAGCCAAACGTCCATTTTGTAAGTGGAAGCAAAACTGAGACTCGCCGAGACTAGCCCGAGCCAAACCCAAGCCAAGGTGAGCTTGGTTAGGCGGGGACGGAAGCGAGCGTAATGAATCATCAGTTAATTGTGTCGCAGGTGCTGAATGTCGGCGGCAGAAACGGCAGTGAGTTGTTGCTGCCCGGGCACTGCGATCAATAGCCGGCCAGAATCGTCGATGCCACAGGCATTGCCAACCAGTTCGGAACCATCTGGGAATATTGCACGAACGTTCAAACCGATTGTGCTGCATTCTTCACGAACGCTCCGAGTCACTTCGTCAAAGTCGTTGAGAAGCTGCTCGAGCTCGGAGAGGTAGGAGGCCAGAAATTCGTCGCCCGAGATCTGCGAACCTTCTAGCAATAACGAGGTGGCTGCCTCAATCGGTAGCTCCTCTTTTTCAAGGGTGAGGTTGATGCCGGCCCCGATGACCACTCCGGTGGCTCCAGGGAGCAATTCGCTCAAGATTCCCGAAATCTTCTTTCCTTCAACCTGCACGTCATTCGGCCATTTCAAGCCAACCTGCTTCTCAGGAAGAGCCTGCTGAACCGCGCGGCGCATTGCCACTCCCGCAACCAGTGGCAGCCAGCCGAACTGCTCGATACCCCAACCGATGGGGCGAACGAGGACGGAGATGGCCAAAGACTTTCCTAGCGGTGAAACCCAAGCACGACCCGAGCGACCTCGCCCAGCGGTTTGGGAACCAGCTACCAACACACTCAGGTGCGGGAAGTCTGATGGCGAAGTAGTTGCCGAGGCCACCAGGTCGGTGTTGGTTGAACCGGTTTGGTCAACAAATTCGAAGCGACTGGCCACCTGTGCGCTAAGTAAAAAGTCCATTGCTATCAATCGTAATCAGCGTTAGTAGTTGTATCGTTGCTTCATGACTGCCGACAAGCCAGACTATTCAACCACCGCGGGTAAACTCGCCGACTTGCGCGAGCGTTACCACCAAGCGGTACACGCCAGCGGTGATGCCGCCATCGAGAAGCAGCACGCCAAAGGCAAGAAGACTGCCCGCGAGCGCATTGAAATGTTGCTCGACCCGGGTTCATTCGTTGAACTCGATGAGTTCGTGCGTCACCGTTCAACCGCTTTCGGCATGGACAAGAACCGCCCATATGGCGACGCCGTGGTCACCGGTGTCGGAACCATTCAGGGTCGTCAAGTTGCTTTGTTCTCTCAAGACTTCACCATCTTCGGTGGTTCGCTCGGTGAAGCTGCCGGAAACAAGATCATCAAGGTCATGGACCTTGCCATCGCCACGGGTGTTCCACTTATCGGAATCCTCGACTCGGGAGGTGCTCGCATCCAGGAGGGTGTAATCGCTCTCGGCAAGTACGGCGAAATCTTCAAGCGCAACACCATGGCCTCGGGCGTGATCCCGCAGATCTCGCTAATCATGGGCCCAGCCGCCGGTGGAGCCGTGTACTCCCCTGCCCTAACCGATTTCGTGATCATGGTCGACAAAACCTCGAACATGTTCGTGACCGGCCCGGACGTAATCAAGACCGTTACTGGTGAAGACGTTGGCATGGAAGAACTTGGTGGAGCACTAACCCACAACAAGACTTCCGGTGTGGCGCACTACCTCGCCTCGGATGAAGACGATGCGATCGACTACTGCCGCAACCTGCTGAGCTACCTACCTGAGAACAACCTCAGCGAGACCGTGGTTTACGACGCAGCCGGTGAACTTGAAATCACCGAGGACGACCGCGCACTAGACACTTTTATTCCAGACTCACCGAACCAGCCTTACGACATGCAGACCATTATTGAGTCGATTGTGGATGGCAACGAGTTCCTCGAGGTTCAGCCGCTATTTGCACCGAACATCATCATTGGCTTTGCCCGTGTCGACGGTCGAAGCGTTGGTATTGTGGCCAACCAGCCTTCACAGATGGCTGGAACTCTAAACATCGAAGCTGGTGAAAAGGCTGCTCGATTCGTTCGTTTCTGCGATGCCTTCTCGATTCCAATTTTGACCCTCGTCGACGTTCCTGGTTACCTTCCTGGCACCGACCAGGAATGGGCTGGTGTGATTCGTCGTGGAGCCAAGTTGCTTTACGCATATGCCGAGGCAACCGTGCCACTGGTTACCGTGATCACCCGCAAGGCTTACGGTGGCGCCTACATCGTGATGGGTTCCAAACAGCTCGGTGCCGACATCAACCTGGCTTGGCCAACTGCTGAGATTGCCGTTATGGGTGGTCAGGGCGCTGTCAACATTTTGTTCCGCAACGAAATTAAGGCAGCCGAAGATTCTGGTGCCGACGTGGCTGCCGTTCGAGCGAAGCTTGCCGCCGAGTACACCTACAACGTTGCTAGCCCTTTCCTAGCAGCGGAGCGTGGCGAATTAGACGGCATTATCGAACCGGCTGCAACGCGCATCGAGGTTATCAAGTCGCTTCGCGCACTTCGCACCAAGCGAGCCAGCATGCCTCCTAAGAAGCACGGGAACATTCCACTGTAATGAGTGAGCAAGCAGAGATTCAGGCAGCACTAAAGGTTGTGCGCGGTAATCCTTCGGATGCCGAGCTAGCCACGGTGATCGCCGTTCTCAACGCCGCCATTAACGACGTCGAAGCCGCCAAGGCCCGCGCGCCAAAGAAGTACCGCTCAAGCTGGGGTCGCAACACCGCGATACTTCGCGGAAGCCTTACTCCCGGTTTTGGTCAGTGGTCGGCAAGCAGCCGCCCAGGTCTGGACTAACTCCCTATCCCCTAAAGTGTGGACACCGTCAAACTTGGTGTCCACTATCTTCCAGCGTCATACTTAGGGCAAGGAATCAAACGAGTTAGGGGCTCGAGATTCTGGGGAGGCTTGTCTAGAACAAGTCGGGGGCGAAAACCGGTGAAGAAATTCATCGGTTTTCTCATTTAAAACTTGAGCCAGAGATCCGGCGCCGAAGTGCCAGGCCTGGTTGCCATAACCGTCACCAACCACTTCTCTCCGCGTGGTGAACGCACCACGATTTTGCCCTCTTTCACTGTGGCGATGGCGGCAGCAACTTTCGACAAAATGTTTTCAAGTTGCGAATCGGAGAGCTTACCCAGCCCACCTTCGTCCATGATCACAACTTCAACACCGCGCTCTCTGGCTTCCGTAGCGGCTTTGCGAACCACGTCATTGAGAAGCGAACGTCCTCGAATGTCATCACGCAGACTTGCCTCGAGTTGTAACAACTTCTGTTGTTGTTCCGCCGTGACGTTTCCCTTGTTAGCGGCAATGTAACTGAGCGCCGGCAGTGCTCGTTCCAAAACGTTTTTCAATCTGCTTCTGCGTTCTTCGGCAGCCGCGACTGACCTACCCAGATTGGCCCGCGTTGCCAACTCGGTTTCTTGCAATTCGGCAACTTCGCGATCGGCTCGCTTGAGGGCAAATGCCGTAGCCGATGACGCAGCAATCAGAATCACAATGCCCTCGAGACCGACCTCTGCCAACCCTCCTAAGCCAACCTCAATCATCACGAGCCAAACCACCATTGCGGCGGCAATCCAGGCGAGAGCGCTTTGACCACGAGCGGCGAGCACGCCGAGCAGAGCAGCCATTGCTCCGATGTACCACGTTGCGTATGGGTCGCCGTGGCCGGTGTGAATTCCGAGATTATTCACGATCACCGTCGCAACGGCGCCGGTGGCAACCAGCGAGCCAAACAGGCGACTAATTTCTAAACCCTTGCTCGCAGACACAGCCAGCACGAATGTGGCTAGATAAATGGCAATCGATGCAACCAGGGTCCAAACATTGTCGAAGCTCCGCCACGACAGCGCACCGAGCAGAGCGTGATAAACACCGAAGGCGATGGAGACAGTGGCTAAAAGCCATCTAGGAGCATTAAGCATCTGGACTCCAAATCAAAACCACGCTGGTGCCTTTACGCGGAGCCGACTTGATTCGCACATCTGCGCCAACATTTGCGGCGCGCCTGCGAATCGAGTTTCGAATGCCGAGGCGATCTTTGGGAACTTTCGATTCCCAAAAGCCACGCCCGTCGTCCATCACCACGATTTTCAATCCTTGGCGATACAACTTGATACGAACCATTCGGGTGGCTTTGGCACCGGCATGCTGCATTGAGTTGGTCATTGCCTGAATCGTGGCATCAGCCAGAGCCATCGCTACCGAAATCGGAATTTCGAAATCCAACTCTTTGCTGACATTTAGAGTGGCAATCGGATAGCCACGACCCAAGCTACCAACCAGTGAATCTACAAAAGACGATGCCGACACCGACTGCAACTCGTCGACATCTTCACTGGCGGCTTGCTGCAGTCGTTCAATTGCTTGGGTGGCTACCTCTCCCGCCATCAACCTCCGCTCGGGAGTATCGGCTCCGGCTGCCACAAGAATGGTGGTGAGTACCTGGTCATGAACCAATTCGTCCAGTTTTTGACGCTCTGCTTCGCTGGCTTCGGTAGAAGCCTGCGTGACCGCAAGAGTAGAAACCGAGTCATTGGTAGCATCCAACTGCACCGCCGAGGTTCGCAATAGTCCAACCAGGATCTGAATAGCTAACGCGTAGAGGATGATGTAGGTGGCGTCCAAAAGCGCCGAGCCAAAGTCTGCCTGCCCGCCGATGCGATCCATTCGCAGGAAAAAGTAGCTAATGGGCACAAATACCAAATAGGCGATTGACCACCACTTCGGCAGAAACATGGTCATGGCGATAGTTGCGGTTCCGGTCCACCACCACAACCAAGAACGGTAGTCGCTTGGCAGTTCAGTCTGCCCACCGATTGAGAACAGGTAAAGCACGAAAGCAACCAGGTAAGCAGCTCCGTGCAAAATGTAAACCCTAGGGTTCGCCGCACCCAACCAAAAGGTATAAACCGCTGCCAACTGAGCAGCCAAAATTAATCCAAGCCCTACGTAAAGATAATTCGGGTCACCGTATTTCAGGTGAGGAATTGCAACCAGGAAAATCTGGGCAACCGACATTCCGACCTCAGCCAGCGAAAATACGCGGCCGATGACACGAGTAATTCTCGTCTTCGCAAACGTTGAGAGAACCGCGGTGCTACTCAATGTCGCTAATCACTTCGTCTTCGATAGCCCGCTTTAGGAAGTCGGTCTTGTCGGTGATTGGACGACCAACATCGGCATATTTTTTGCGAACTCGATCAATGTGTTCTTTCACGGTGCTCTGCGCAATGTTCAACTGAAACGCAACCTGTTTTTGAGTGAGACCGGAGGCATAAAGGCTCAGCACTTCTAGTTCGCGATCAGAAAGTGCAGCGCGCTTGAAGTCGGTGTCCGAGTCAATGGCCGCCGTGGTTTGCAGGTTGTTAATGGGCACACCGTGGGCTACGTAGTAGATGGTTTGAGCTAGGCTCTCCAACCCAGCCGACTTGGTAACCAGAGCTGCTGCACCAGCTTTCAAAGCCTCAAGGTTTTTGTTTGCCTTGTCGCCGATTGAGAAAACCAATACCTGAATGTTGAGGTCTACAAATGCTCGAACATTTTCGTAAACACTGGAACCATCGGCCAAAGAAAGGTCTAGAACTGCCACCTGCGGACGATCGTCGCCGAGGGCTTCCAAACACTCCCCGACGGTTGGGGCCGAAGCCAATAAATCAAAATTTGATTCCGCACAAATTGATTTGAAACCAAACCGCACGACGTCGTGGTCGTCGACAATCGCAACGGTTACGGTGTCTTCAAAGAGGACGGGCGTTTCGGTCATTTGCGGATAAGGCTCGCAATGGTTTCAACGTGGTGAGTGTGCGGGAACAAATCGAAGGCGCGAATGCCGTCCAAGTCATAGTGTTCGAGCAAGGTCTTGAGGTCGCGCGCCAGAGCAACTGGATCACAAGCCACGTAGACGATGTGCTTCGGAGCAAGTTTGATCAACTGACCAACCACCTTGGCACCGGCACCCGAACGTGGTGGGTCGAGAACTACAAGAGCCTCACCTGTTTCGTCTTTGTGCGGGGCCAGGAAACGTTCAACCGGTTCGCAAACCGCCTTGACGTTTGGAAGGTCTTTCAGGTTCAAAGTGGCATCGGCTGTAGCCTGCTTGAAAGACTCAACCGTGGTCATGCGCAGCTCGGTGCCGAACTTGGCTGCGATGGTTCCGGTGAACAGTCCCACACCACCGTAAAGGTCTAGGTTGTCGGCGCTCAGCTTCAGGCAGCCAGCCTTCTCGATGAACTGGTTCACCGCCGAAGTTAGTACGTCCGGAGCTTTCTTGTGAACCTGCCAAAAACCACCACCGGTAATACGGAAAGTGCGGCCACCGGCTCGTTCGATTAATCGTTCGTCACCCTGAAGTTTTTTGTCGATGAGCCACTGGAGCTGGCCGGTGCTCGAAGCCATGACTTCGATTTTCTCCACGCTCTGGTAGTTCTTGTGGTGGAACTCCATCTCTTGGATGTCTTCCACGGCGAGTGGCAAAGTCTTGACGCGAACCACGTCGTGGCTACGCTCACGGTACGGGCCTACGAAACCCTGATCGTCCACGTGTAGCTGAACGCGGGTGCGGTAAGCCAAACCGTTGTTTTCGTCATCCCCAGGTGCCGCCTCAACAGTTACGCGCTGCTTGAGACCTGCGAAACGGTCCAGGGCTTCTTCCAAAACATCGGCCTTGAGTTCGCGCTGACGAGATAGTTTGATGTGACCAAACTCGGCGCCACCGGCACCGCCAACTCCAGCTTCCTTCCAGAAGTGGGTTACGCGATCCGGCGAAAAACGAATGATTTCGGTAGGTTCGGCACGGCAAAAACCCTTGCCCGCATCTTCAAATACTCGAACTTTGACGCGCTCGCCTGGCAGAACGTGCGAAACGAAAACCACGCGACCCTCGTGGCGTGCCACGAAAATACCGCCGTGCGCCACCTTCTCAATATCTACTTCGAAGGAACGGCCTACCCATGATTCAGTCTTATTCACCTCTCAAGTGTGCCAGAATCTAGGCGTGACTCGCCTCGTTCTTGCATCAACTTCTCCAGCTCGTCTGTCGCTGCTTCGTGCCGGTGGTATCGAGCCGATCACCATTTCGCCGGGTGTGGATGAGGAAGCGGTTGCTGCCAGAGCCGAATCCATGGGTCTGATTGCCAATGCGCAGGACATGGTTTTGGTTTTAGCCAAGGCAAAAGCCGAGGCCGTGGTTGGTCATCCAGATGCCCAAAATGCCATCATCATCGGTTGCGATTCAGCACTCGAGTTTCAAGGGCAAACGCTTGGAAAGCCACACCAACCTGACGTTGCCAAGGCGAGATGGCGCGAACTTCGCGGTAGCAGTGGCACTCTGCATTCTGGTCACTGGTTGATCGATAACCGAAGCGGCGCAACGATGCCGCCAGCAACGGGAAAGACCTCGTCGACCGTGGTTCACTTTGCCAACATCTCAGACGACGAGATTGACGCCTACGTGGCCACCGGAGAACCATTGCAAGTGGCCGGTGCGTTCACCGTCGACAGCCTCGGTGGAGCGTTTATTTCTCGCATTGAGGGCGATACCCACACCGTCATCGGCTTATCCTTGCCTACCTTGCGTGAACTAAGCCAGGTTTTGGGTGTCGAATATACGAGTTATTGGAACCGTTAAAAGCGCTCACAAACCAATAGGCTTGTCTGCATGACTACTGCCAAGATTACGAAGGTACTCATTGCTAACCGTGGTGAGATTGCTGTGCGCATTGCCCGTGCTGCGAAGGACGCCGGAATCGGCTCGGTCGCGGTTTACGCAGACCAAGACCGCGACGCGCTTCACGTCAAGGTAGCCGACGAAGCCTATGCACTGAACGGCACCTCTTCGGCAGAAACCTACCTGGTCATCGACAAAATTTTGAAGATTGCTCGTGAAAGTGGCGCCAATGCCATCCACCCTGGCTACGGATTTCTTGCCGAGAACGCCGAGTTCGCTCGTGCGGTAATTGCAGCCGGCATCATTTGGATTGGCCCAAGCCCTGAAGCCATCGAGCGTCTTGGCGACAAGGTTTCGGCTCGTCACGTAGCCGAGAAGGTTGGCGCACCACTAGCCCCTGGAACCATCAACCCGGTTGAAGGTGCAGCGGAGGTTCTCGATTTCGTGAAGCAGCACGGCCTCCCAGTTGCCATCAAGGCAGCTTTCGGTGGCGGTGGCCGCGGTATCAAGGTTGCCTACCAGCAGGACGAAGTTGCCGAACTCTTCGAATCGGCAACCCGCGAAGCGATTGCAGCGTTCGGTCGCGGTGAATGCTTCGTTGAGAAGTACCTCGAGAAGCCTCGTCACGTTGAGACCCAGTGTCTCGCCGACGCCTACGGCAACGTCGTAGTGGTTTCCACTCGCGACTGCTCGCTCCAGCGCCGTCACCAGAAGTTGGTTGAGGAAGCTCCGGCTCCTTTCCTGACCGAAGACCAGATCAAGCGTCTCTACGACTCGTCGAAGGCGATTCTGAAAGAAGTTGGCTACCTTGGCGCTGGAACCTGTGAGTTCCTAGTGGCTCAGGACGGCACCATCTCGTTCCTCGAAGTAAACACTCGCCTGCAGGTTGAGCACCCGGTTTCGGAAGAAGTCACCGGCCTAGACCTAGTTCGCGAACAGTTCCGCTTGGCCGAAGGTGGCAAGCTCGACTACGCCGACCCAGAAGTTCGTGGCCACTCGTTCGAATTCCGTATCAATGGTGAGGATGCCGGCAAGAACTTCATGCCAGCTCCTGGCCCAGTTCACTTGTTCAAGACTCCTGGTGGCCCTGGTGTTCGCGTTGACACCGGTGTTCAGTCTGGCGATGTCATCTCGGGTTCATTCGACTCGATGGTTGCCAAACTAATCGTTACCGGCAAGACCCGTGAGGAAGCTTTGGCTCGATCACGCCGCGCTCTAGCCGAGATGGAAGTTCACGGCCTACCAACCGTTCTTCCGTTCCACCAGAAGATCGTGAACGACCCAGCCTTCATCGGTGGCAATGGCAAGTTCGGCATCTACACCCGCTGGATCGAAACCGAGTGGGAGAACGACATTCCTGCCTGGAACGGAATCTCCGACCTGCCTGGCGAAGGTGCACCTCGTAACAACGTGGTAGTTGAGGTCAACGGCAAGCGCGTCGAGGTTTCGCTGCCTGCTCACCTAGGTGGTTCGGCCCCAACCGCAACCGCCGGAGCCGCCCCTAAGCGCAAGAGCCACGGAACTGCCGGAACCGCCAAGAGCGGCAAGTCGGTTGTTGCCGACATGCAGTCGAGCGTTGTGAAGATTGCGGTCACCGAAGGTGAAGTGGTTGAAATTGGTCAGACCATCGTGGTTCTCGAAGCCATGAAGATGGAACAGCCAATCAAGGCACACAAGGCCGGAACCATTAAGAACATTAAGGCCGAGGTTGGAACCACCGTTCCAGCTGGAACCGTCTTGATGGAAATCGAAGACTAAAACCTAAACGTTTGGTCGGTGCAGCGCACGAGCTGCCTCGGTTACCGATGCCGACATCGATGGGTAAACCGCAAAGGTCTTGGCAACCTGGTCTACGTTTAGTCGGTTTTCTACCGCAAGCGCGATTGGGTAAATAAGTTCGCTGGCACGTGGTGCAACCACAACTCCGCCGATCACGGTTCCCGAACCAGCTGAAGCGAAAAGCTTGATGAAGCCGTCCTGCACTCCAGAAATCTTGGCGCGAGGGTTCACCTCCATCATCACTTTGACGATTGAGCCGTCGACGAGGCCTTCTTCGATAGCCTTCTGCGACCAACCAACCGAGGCAATCTCCGGCGCGGTGAAAACGTTCGCTGCAACATTTCGAAGTTCGGCAGGCATTGCCACGTCTCCCATGGTGTGGAACACGGCGGTGCGTCCCTGCATGGCGCTTACGGATGCCAATGGGAAGAAGTTGGTGCAGTCGCCGACGCCGTAAACGTTGGCCCGGCTGGTACGTGCAACCTTGTTCACCACAATGTGGCCAGACTCGGTAAGTTCGATACCGGCTTCCTCAAGCCCAAGGCCAGCGGTGTTCGGAATCGAACCAACGGCGATGAGCACGTGCGAGCCCTTGACCACTCGGCCGTCGGCGAGGGAAACCTCTACACCGTTGCCCGTGTTCACTGCAGATTCGGCTCGTGCCTTAGAAAGAACTTGCATGCCGTTGCGCTTGAAGACTTGCTCAATGAGTTCGGCGGCGTCCTGGTCTTCACCCGGTAGCACGGTGTCTCGCGAAGAGATTAGGGTCACCTGCGAACCTAGGCCGCGGAACGCCGAAGCGAACTCGGCGCCGGTTACACCGGAACCAACCACGATCATGTGCTCTGGTAATTCGGTGAGGTTGTAAAGGTCAACCCACGTGAGGATACGTTCGCCGTCGGGCTTGGCGGTGTCGAGTGTGCGTGGGTGAGCACCAACAGCAACAATGATGGTCTTGGCTTCTAGGCGCTCTTCCCTGCCGTCACGGTGAGTGGCAATCACGAAGTGGTTTCCGTCGAGGCGACCGTGCCCGTCAATGAATCGAACTCCCTGTGCCAGAAGCGTGTTGAGCATGTCTTGCGACTGTTCACCGGCAATAGAAAGCAAACGCTGATTGATAGCGCCGAGGTCTAGATCCACCTGCGGATGCGTGGCTTTGCCATTTTCGTGGAAGCGAATTCCTAGGTCAGCGGCACGGCTGACCGCCTTGGCGGCATCGGCGGTGGCAATGAGCGCTTTCGATGGCACAACATCAGTTAGTACCGCGGATCCACCAACGCCGTTGCGCTCGATCAGGGTAACTTCGGCGCCCAATTGGATGCCAGCGAGTGCCGCTTCGTATCCCCCGGGACCGCCACCAATAATTACGATGTGATGTTTCTTTTTCGACGCTGTAGACACACTTAGAATCTAACCCATGACGAATCTTTTAGACGACCCAAAGGCCAACCCATTCGAGGTTGCTGAAATCGCTGCGGCCAAGATTGCCGAGCTAACCGGCGTGGCCAAGCACGACATTGCTCTAACCCTCGGCTCTGGCTGGGCGAAGGCTGCCGATCTCATTGGCGAGACCGTGGCAACCATTGACGCCACCGAGGTGCCTGGCTTCTCAAAGCCGGTCGTGGAAGGGCACGTGGCCACGATTCGTTCCATCCTGCTTCCTAGTGGCAAGCACGCACTAGTGCTCGGTGCTCGCACACACTTCTACGAAGGTCACGGCGTTCGTCGCGTGGTTCACGGCGTTCGTACTGCCGCTGCCACTGGCGCAACCGTTATGGTTCTAACCAACGGTGCCGGTGGTATCAAGGAAAGCTGGAAGCCTGGCACTCCGGTTCTGATTTCCGACCACATCAACTTCACCGCCACTTCCTCGATTGAGGGCGCTAACTTCATCGACCTGACCGACGCCTACAGCCCTCGCCTGCGCGACTTGGCTCGAACCGTTGATCCGAGCCTCGACGAAGGCGTTTATATGCAGTTCCGTGGCCCACACTATGAGACCCCTGCCGAGGTGCAAATGGCTAAGGGCATGGGCGCTCACCTGGTTGGTATGTCGACGGCACTGGAAACCATTGCCGCTCGAGAGCGTGGCATGGAGGTGCTCGGCTTTTCGCTGATGACCAACCTTGCCGCTGGTATTCAGGATCACCCGCTTTCACACCTTGAGGTTCTCGAGGCTGGTCGCGATGCCGAACCTCGCATCAGCGCACTGCTTGCCGAGATTGTTGGCCGAATCTAAATGTCGCTCTTGGAACAGGCCAAAGCCTGGCTTGCACAAGACCCAGACCCGGTCACCCGCGCCCAACTCGCTGCACTGATTGACAGTGGCAACGAGGACGAGTTACAAAAAGCGTTCGTTCCGCGAATCACTTTCGGCACTGCCGGTCTTCGCGGTGAACTCGGTGCAGGCGCTGCCCGCATGAACCGGGTTTTGGTTGCTCAAGCCGCCCGCGGGCTTGCCGACTACCTGTTGGAACGTGAAAGCGAACCTTCGGTGGTTATCGGTTTCGACGGGCGAATCAACTCCGACGTCTTCGCAGAAGATAGTGCTCAAATTCTTGCCGGAGCCGGTGTCAAGGTAACACTCTTCGATTCCTATGTGCCTACACCAGTGCTTTCGCACTCGGTAAAGTTCGGTGGTTTTTCGGCCGGCATCATGGTCACCGCGAGCCACAACCCACCAAACGACAACGGCTACAAGGTTTACCTTGGCGGCGACTTTGGCGGTAGCCAGATCATCTCTCCAATCGACCGAGACATCGAGGCAAAGATCGCGGCAGTTGCCGAAACCACCGCCTTCCAAGAACTACCTAAATCGAACGATTTTATACGCGGTGGCTCAGACCTGAGAGATGCATATTTCGAATCCACACTTCGCCTGACCCAGGGTCACAAGTTTTCAAACGAGCTCAAGGTGGTTTATACGGCGATGCACGGTGTTGGTCTAGCCACACTGACCGAACTCTTGAATCGTGCCGGCGCTGCCGAACCAATTCTGGTTTCCAAGCAAGTAGAACCAGACGGAACCTTCCCAACCACTCCGTTCCCGAACCCCGAAGAACCTGGTGCCATGGACTTGGCATTCGCCAAAGCCACCGAGGTTGGTGCCGACCTAATCATCGCTACCGACCCGGATGCCGACCGTCTAGCAATCGGCTTGCCAACGGCGAATGGTTTCGAGAGGTTGGCCGGCGACGAGATGGGATTGATTTTCGCTCACGAACTAGCGACCCGTTCCGGTGCTCAAGGCGTTATGGCTAACTCCATCGTGTCTTCCAGTTGCTTGGCCCGGGTAGCCAAGGCAAACGGGCTCGAATACCGTCAGACTTTGACCGGATTCAAGTGGATCATGCAGGTTCCAAACCTGTTGTTCGGCTACGAGGAAGCACTCGGCTATGCGGTTGACCCAGCCCACACCCCCGACAAAGACGGCGTTTCGGCAGCCCTGGTTGCACTGGTGATTGCCGATCGTCTGAGCCAACAGGGTAAGACCCTGGGTCAGCACCTGAACGAACTGAAGGCAAAATATGACTATCGCCCGACCGCACAGGTTAGCGTGCGCGTTGACAGCAAGGCTCAGGTTCGCGAGATTCTCGATCGACTAACCAGCAATCCCCCAACCCAGTTACAGGGCAAGGCCCTAAGAGTTGAAGACTTGTCCAAGCCAACTGGAGACCTGCCAGCCACCGACGGTCTGAAACTTCACATTGATGGCGGCGATTGGGTGATTCTTCGACCTTCCGGCACCGAACCAAAATTCAAGGCTTACATCGAAACGACCGAAGAAAATCTCGACGCTCTGAAAACGGAAGTTAAAAAGCTGCTCGCCTAAAGCAGCGCCTTCTCCAAAGCCTTCTTGATTTCGTCCATGTCGATGACGTGACGAATCGGAATGATTTCGGCGTTCAATCCTTCAAGGATTGGCATCAGTTCTTCGGTGGTCATGATGATGTTGGCAAGGGAGCCAATCTGGCGAGCCTCGGCGACACCAACGGCTTCTACGGTTGCACCTTCATAGTCGAGCGACACCAGGGCCTTCTCGATATTGTTTTTCAAAATGACACTGGTTCCGTAGCCCAGGCCACACACTGCAACGATTCGCATCAGGCTATTCTCCCAGAATGCCCTGAAGCAAAGTTTCGATTTGAACGGTATTCCCTGCATTTAACAGGATGTTCCGAGTTTGTTCATCACCCAAAACCTCCGCTAGGCCAGCCAGCGAATCAATGTGACTTTCGTGATCTTTAGCTGCCATAGCAAATACGGCCTGAACCATTTTCTCGGAGCCAAAATCGACCGGGCTTTCAAGTAGAGCCAAGGAAATGGCATTGTTGTGAACCAAATCGCCAGGTGCCGCGTGAGCCAGAGCTACACCATCTACGAGGACGATATAAGGCCCCAGCTTTTCAACCACGGCAACCATTTCGCGTACATAGGCCGACTCAACGTGGCCGGCTTCCACCAGCAATTCACCGGCTGAGACGATTGCCGATTGCCAGTTCTCAGCTCGTACGCCAACTCGGAGCAAAGCCACTATCGACGAGCTTTCGCGAAACCTTCTTGAATCATTTCGGCCAACTCTTCACGAGCGTCGAGAGTCTGGAAGCATGCTTCAACCGCGTTCAGCTGTAGCTGCTCGAGGTCGTCTAGGTCGAAGTCGAAGTGCTCCACGATCTGCTCTAGTTCGTGAGTCACCGAGGTGCCACTCATCAGGCGGTTATCCGGGCTGATGGTTACGCGGAAACCGAGGTCGAACAGAATTGCCACCGGGTGGTCTTCGTAAGAGTCACCAAGGTCGGCAATTGCTCCGGTCTGCAGATTCGAGGTTGGGCAAAGCTCTAGAGCGATCTGACGGAAGTGAACCCATTCGGCAACCTCACCGAGCTGCACGTAGTCACGTCCATCTTCTTCGCGCATCAGCAGGTCTTGGTAGATGCGAACACCGTGACCCAGGCGCAGGGTGCGTCCGGCGACAATTGCATCGCGAATGCTGTCGATACCGTCGGCCTCTCCGGCGTGAACGGTGGTTGGGAACATTTGCTCGGCAAGGTAGTCGAACGCTTCCTTGTGGTTGCTGGCAGGGAAACCTGCTTCCGCGCCGGCGATGTCGAAGCCGACCACACCGTTGTCGCGGTGACGAACTGCCAGCTCGGCGATTTCTAGACCGCGGTTGTTGTGACGCATGGCGGTTACCAACTGACCGGTACGGATGTAGCCGCCGGCTGCTTCCACTTCGTCGATTCCTTGCTCGAGACCATCCTGAACCGCTTCAACAACTTCGTCCAAACTCAGACCGCGAGCCAGGTGCTGTTCTGGCGCCCAACGAATCTCGCCGTAAATCACGCCATCGGCAGCGAGGTCGAGAACGAACTCCTTGGCAACTCGAGTTAAGCCGTGCTTGGTCTGCATCACACCGGTGGTGATGTCGAAAGTCTTTAGATACTCAACCAGCGAGCCCGAGTTGGCCGACTCCAAGAACCACTGGTTCAGTTCGGCAGCATTGTTTGCTGGCAGCTCCATGCCGATTTCTTCGGCGAGCTCGATGATGGTCTGTGGACGAAGACCGCCGTCTAGGTGATCGTGTAGCGAAATCTTCGGCAGTTTACGAATGTTCATTTGTTCCTATTTCTTTAGTGATGCTTCGTAGTCGATGGCCACTGTCTTGAGGTTCTCGAGTAGAGCAGGTGGCAAGTTGATGTCGCGTTCTGGCGTTATTCCGAGACCGCCGTTTCCGAAAGTTGCGTGGTACGAACCGAATGAGCCGCCAATGAAGTCTGCCTCGAGGTCAGATCCAATCAGCTCCAAAAGTTTGTCGCCCAGTTTCGGTTCGACAGTGACAGCTAGACGGTTCTTGAGCTTTGCGAGAGCGGTTACGTTGTACTGGTCTAGACCATAGTCAACCAACTTGAATTCGGTGCCGGTGAGCCAACTTTGAACCTGGGTTTCCCCGAATCCGCCACTCAGAGCCACATCTGGCTGGGTTGGGCCATTCGGCGGCATCATGTCCATCAGATAAATGCGTTCTATTGGGTTACCAGAAGTAGCCACATACTTTGAAATGCCATCGCTGGTTCCCCTCTGGAATGCATCCGAGAATCCGAGGGAAAGCAAAACACGAGAGTTATCGGTGAGACCAGCACCAAGAAAACCCGTTAATAAGCCAGCCTCATAGGTATCTACCGAATAAACCACGAGATTCTCAAGGTTTGCAGACACCAGCGACGAGTTGGTCTCATCGGAAACGTAAACAAAGTTGGCTGCCTGGGTGTGTTTAGCAACCTCGATCATTTGCTTGGCGAAACCAGTGCCGGTAACCACAAAAAGCTGGCAACCCTGCTTTAGCTTTTTGGCAATCGTGTCTGCAAAACGAACTTCGGTGACCGAAGACAGGTTGCGGCTGATGCCATAGGTAACCACAGCCTGCTTCACGCCGTAGTCTGCAACTGCAGCCAGCGGGCTTAGTGTTGGACCCTTTTCCTCAACCACGCAAGCCTTGTAGTCGACGGTGGAAATCGGGGCTGCGGCCGGCAACTCGGCACAGCCGGTAAGCAGAACTACGGCGGCAGAAATCAACGCTAAACGCGATGTTTTCTTTACCGAACTTTTTTCTGGCACAGGCACAAGTTTAAGCCCCTCTTTACAAAGTTCGGTTTCGTTACAGGGTTAGACTAAGAAGCGTCGCTTCAGAGTTGAATCATCAGGAGGCATCGTGCCAACCAAGCCAACCGGAACCCTCTACAGAGGAAAGACCGGCATGTGGTCGTGGGTTCTCCACCGCATCACAGGCGTATCTATCTTCTTTTTCCTTCTCGTACACACGCTAGACACCGCACTAGTGCGTCTAGATCCAGCTGCGTACAACGAGGTCATCGCAACCTACAAGACCCCGGTCATCGGTATCGCCGAACTCGGTCTGGTTGCCGCGATCTTGTTCCACGCTCTAAACGGTGTGCGAATCATCCTCGTGGACTTCTGGAGCAAGGGTGCAAAGTACCAGCGCCTAATGTTCTGGCTGGTCATCGCGGTTGCCTTCGTACTGTTCGCAGGTTTCGCACCACGCCACATCATGCACGTCCTCGAGTACATCCAGGCAGGTAAGTAATGGTTACCATCGAAACCCCACGCAGCCCACGTAACCGAAAGTCGGCCAACCGCGAGAAGCTCGCCTGGCTATTCATGCGCGCTTCGGGCGTAGTTCTAATCGTCCTAGTTTTCGGTCACCTCTTCATCAACCTGTTTTCGGGTGATGGAATCAAGGCAATCGACTTCGCATTCGTCGCCGGTAAATGGGCTAACCCGTTCTGGCAGATCTGGGACACCCTAATGTTGTGGCTTGCTCTAATCCACGGCACCAACGGCATGCGCACGCTCGTGAACGATTACACCAACCGCGAAAGCATGCGCAAGTTGCTAAACGGTTCGCTCTGGACCATCTGCATCCTGCTGATTGTTCTCGGCACCCTCGTTACCACCACCTTTGACCCATGTCCAGACACCAGCGTTGCTTCGGCACTGCCACAGTTCTGTAAGTAGGAAAGTAAGCAATTGAGTAAACCAAAGGTTCACAACCACCAGTACGACGTAGTAATCGTGGGAGCCGGTGGCGCAGGTATGCGCGCCGCCATCGAGGCTGGTCCACACGCCAAGACCGCTGTTATCTCAAAGCTTTTCCCCACCCGCTCGCACACCGGTGCGGCTCAGGGTGGTATGGCTGCCGCTCTGGCCAACGTTGAAGAAGACAGCTGGGAATGGCACACGTTCGACACCGTCAAGGGTGGCGACTATCTGGTAGACCAGGACGCTGCCGAGATTCTTGCCAAGGAATCGGTTGAGGCTGTTATCGACCTAGAGAACATGGGTCTACCGTTCAACCGCACCCCAGACGGCAAGATCGACCAGCGACGCTTCGGCGGTCACACCCGCGACCACGGTAAGGCTCCGGTTCGTCGTAGTTGCTACGCAGCGGACCGCACCGGTCACATGATTTTGCAGACCTTGTACCAAAACTGCGTGAAGCTCGGCATCGAGTTCTACAACGAGTTCTACGTTCTCGACCTCGTGATGAATACCGTGGACGGCGAAGAACGTCCAAGCGCCGTTGTTGCGTATGAACTTGCAACAGGTGAGATCCACATCTTCCAGGGCAAGTCGATCATCTTCGCCACCGGTGGTTTCGGAAAGATTTTCAAGACCACTTCGAACGCTCACACCCTAACCGGTGACGGCGTTGGCATCATCTGGCGCAAGGGACTTCCGCTGGAAGACATGGAGTTTTACCAGTTCCACCCAACCGGTCTGGCCGGTCTTGGCATCCTGCTTTCTGAGGCTGCTCGTGGTGAGGGTGGAATCCTTCGCAACGCTTCTGGCGAGCGCTTCATGGAACGCTATGCCCCAACTATCAAGGACCTTGCTCCTCGTGACATGGTTGCCCGCGCAATGGCCAACGAGGTTCGTGAAGGCCGTGGTGCTGGTCCGCACAAGGACTACGTACTACTAGACCTCACCCACCTCCCACCAGAGGTCATCGATGCCAAGCTTCCAGACATCACCGAGTTCGCTCGCACCTACCTCGGTGTTGAGCCTTACACCGAGCCAGTTCCGGTTTTCCCAACCGCGCACTACGCAATGGGTGGTATTCCAACCAACGTTAAAGCCGAAGTTCTTCGCAACAACAAGAAGGTAGTTCCAGGCCTTTACGCCGCCGGCGAATGTGCCTGTGTGAGTGTTCACGGCGCCAACCGACTTGGTACCAACTCGCTACTAGACATCAACGTCTTCGGTAAGCGTGCCGGTATTGCAGCGGTTGAATACGCTAAGACTGCCAAGCACGTTCCAGTTCCTAAGGATGCCGCAAAAGGTGTGCTAGACCTCCTAGAGGCGATGCAGAACTCGACCGGCACCGAGAAGGTTGCCGTCTTGCGCAAGGAACTGCAGGACACCATGGACAAGAACGCCCAGGTTTACCGCACCGAAGAGTCGCTCGATGAAGCCCTAAAGGTTATCGCCGACCTTCGTAAGCGCTACAAGAACATCCAGGTTCAAGACAAGGGCTCGCGTTTCAACACCGACCTGCTCGAAGCTATCGAACTTGGCTTCCTGTTCGACCTAGCCGAAGTTCTAGTAGTCACCTCGAAGGAACGTCGCGAAAGCCGCGGCGGTCACTTCCGCGAAGACTACCCAACCCGTGACGACAAGAAGTTCATGGTTCACTCCATGGCTTACAAGAACGGCTCAAAGATCAAGATCGACTGGAAACCAGTTGTTATCACCAACTACCCACCAATGGAGCGCAAGTACTAATGTCTAACGCAGTTGCTGAAAACACCGAAATCGGCGTTGTTCCAACCTTCAACATCACCCTGTTCGTTCGTCGCTTCAACAAGGAAGACGGACTAGAGGCACGTTGGGAAGACTTCGACGTCACTGTTCACGGCACCGACCGCGTGCTCGACGCACTTCACAAGATCAAATGGGAAATCGACGGCTCGCTTTCGTTCCGTCGTAGCTGCGCCCACGGTGTTTGTGGCTCAGACGCCATGCGCATTAACGGTCGCAACCGCCTAGCCTGCAAGACTCTGATCAAGGACCTCGACATCACTCAACCAATCTACGTTGAGCCAATCAAGGGTCTCGAGGTTGAGAAGGACCTAATCGTCAACATGGAGCCTTTCTACCAGGCTTTCAAGGACGTAAAGCCTTTCCTAATTGCCTCGAGCAAGCCGGAGAAGGAACGCCTTCAGAGCCCTGAAGACCGCGAGCGCTTCGACATGGGTACCAAGTGCATCTTGTGTGCCGCTTGTACTTCGAGCTGCCCAGTGTTCTGGACCGACGGCCAGTACTTCGGTCCTGCCGCAATTGTGAACGCTCACCGCTTCATCTTCGATTCACGCGATGAAGCCGCCGAAGTTCGCCTAGACATCTTGAACGACAAAGAAGGCGTGTGGCGTTGCCGCACCACCTTCAACTGTTCGGAAGCCTGCCCTCGTGGCATCGAGGTAACCCGCCTGATCGCCGAGGTCAAGCAGGCGATCCTTCGCGGCAAGCCGTAACCTAGCCCTCATTCCAGGCGGTTGGTAAAATTGCCTGAAATGCGTATGCGTGCAAAATCCTTTGCCGTTGTTATCGCCCTATTCCTTGGGGTCTTTGGCAGCGTGCCTTCGGCTACCGCGACGGTAAGCCTGCAGGAGGGCACCGATAAGGCTGCCGTGCTCTTTGACCCACTCAAAGTCATCACCATCAAGATCGACCACGCCTTGGGTGAACCGGTGCTCACCCATAAGTACCTAGACTCCCCCGTTTTCCGCAAAGCCAACATCCGCATCTATATGGCCGGGTCTAAGAAGTACGTGGCCCTAGCCAACGTGGGCGTGCGCCTCAAAGGTTCCTACACTCGAAAATTCGAGAAGATGTCGCTAAAGGTGAACTTGGACGAGTTCGTTCCGGGTCAAAATTTTTTGGGAATCACCAGGCTGACTCTTAATGCCATGTACCAAGACTGGTCGCTCGTGCACGAGGTAACTGGCTACAAACTGTTCCGCTCTGCTGGCATTCCTGCTCCTCGCGCTGGCTACGCCAAGGTCTCAGTAGACGGCCGCTATATGGGCCTTTATCTGAACCTTGAATCGATCGACTCCGACATGCTTAAACGCTGGTTCAAATCGACCAAGCACGTGTATTCCGGACCCCGCCCCTGCGACCTAACTCCGTATAACCAGTGCTATCAGCCAAGTCTTGGCGACACCAACCGAGCCGACCTAGTGCAATTCACCAAGCTCGACAATCTCCACGGTTCTCAGTGGTGGACCGAATTCAAAAAGCGCTCGAACTCCGAACTGGTACTCAGGATGATTGCCACCGAGATCTTCCTAAGCCACTGGGACGGCTACAACGGCTATTCGAAGAACAATCACTTCGTGCATTTCGATAACAAAAACCGAATGACCCTGATCCCTTGGGGCCTAGACCAGACTTTCCCGGCGGAACCGAAGAAGCAAATGGCGTGGGGCAATTCCGACCAGAGCTATTTCCGCGACTCAACCACAAAAAGCACGATCCACCAGCACTGCTTTGAATACGCTCCATGCTTCAACGAGCTTCTCCACCAGGGCATCCTGATTTCCAAGGTGGCTAGAGATATTGACCTCGTCGGTTACAAAAACCAGATATCAGAAAAGATAAATCGTAGCCAATTCCGACGCAACAATATGTCGGCAGTGGATTTCAAAACCCAGAAGCGCAAGCAAGCCTGGATTGATGAATTCCTAGTACTTAGAACCCAAGCCCTGAGAGACTTCCTAGCTGCTCGCAAACCTGCCCCACTTGGCGTGACCACCCCGAAGATAGGCAAGAATGGCGAAACCATTACCGCCACACTTCAACCAGCCTGGGAACCTGGTGTTCGAGTGCGCTTTCAATGGCTCTTAAACGGTGAGCCAATCTCGGGTGCCACCAACCCAGCGCTCAAACTTAAGAATTTCAAACCAGGCGACAAACTGAAACTTGAAATCACACTCAGCAAAAACGGCGTTCTCGACACCGTCTATCGAAGTAAATCCATCAAGGTCTCCTGAGAATCTGCTGAAGAAACTGGGGATAACTCACTTCACCACCGAAACCCCACCTAGTCTGAAATCATGGAAAACAATTGCATGGGGGCTTGCGAAGGCCACAAACACGACGACCGCCAACTTAGCCGTAAGGCTGTTCTTGGTGGTCTTGCCGCTGTTCTCACCGGCATTGGTCTGACCACTTTTGGCGACGCCGCCCAGGCAGCCGCCAAGTCTTACAAAACAACTCTGAAGGCAACCTCCGTGAGGGTTGGTTCTGCCAAAACTGTGACTGTAAAAGGCATCTCCATCTTGATCACCAGACCAAACAGCACCACTTACCGAGCCTTCAAGCGCACCTGCACCCATCAGCCAAAAACTTTAAGTAGCTCGCTAGTTTCGGGAACCATCTACTGCCCAGAGCACGGCCAGCAGTTCGATGCCAATACGGGAGCACCAACCGGTTTCGCCAACCAAACCAACCGTTCCCTCACCAAATACTCCGCAGTAGCTAAGAACGGCTATATCTACGTAACCGTTTAAACTTGGGAGCATGACTCTCAACATCGCCACCATTAACGTCAACGGCATCCGCGCCGCTCACCGCAAGGGTCTAGGCGATTGGCTCAAAGCAAATAAGCCAGACATTCTCACTCTTCAAGAAGTGAGAGCTGAACTCAAAGACGTCGAAGCGATCCGCGACGAGATCTGGCCGAATGCGAATATCTTCCTCGACGAAGCCACCGCCAAGGGTCGTGCCGGCGTTGCCATCCTCACCGAACTCAACCCAACCAGAATCAGCACGACCTTCGGACCAGAAGAGTTCGACTCCAAAGGTCGCTGGCTGGAAGCCGACTTCACCGTAAACGGCAAGACCGTCACTGTGGTTTCCACCTATGTTCACGCAGGTGAAGTTGACACCCCAAAGCAAATTGAGAAATACAAGTTCCTCGACCAAATGCTCATCCGCCTCGAAGAACTAAAGAACGAACTCGCAGTAATTACCGGCGACCTAAACGTTGGCCACACCGAATTGGACATCAAAAACTGGAAAGGCAACCTGAAGAACTCGGGCTTCCTCCCAGAAGAGCGTGCCTACTTCGACAAGTTCATGAACGAAATCGGTTTCAAAGACGTCGGTCGAGAAGCTCACCCGGGTGAAGCCGGCCCCTACACCTGGTGGTCGCAGCGCGGCCAGGCCTTCGACACCAACACCGGTTGGCGCATCGATTACCACCTTGCCACCCCAGCCCTTGCCGCGAAAGCCAGTAACTACCAGGTTCACCGAGCCCCGAGCTATGACACCCGTTGGACCGACCACTCTCCCGTCACCGTTGATTACACAATCTAGGATTGAACAATGACTAAGCCAAACCTGCTCTCCGGTATGCAACCTTCCGCCGGCTCCCTCCACCTCGGCAACTACCTCGGCGCCCTGGTGAACTGGGCAGACATGCAGGACGACTACAACGCCTACTACGTCATCGTTGACCTTCACGCGATCACCGTTCCTCAGGACCCTGAAGAACTAAGACGCAACTCTCGTAGAACTGCCGCGCAATACATTGCCGCCGGCATCGACGTCACAAAAAGTGCACTCTTTGTACAGAGCCACGTTCCTGCCCACGCGCAGCTAGCCTGGGTTCTCAACTGCATCACTGGCTTCGGCGAAGCCAGCCGCATGACCCAGTTCAAAGACAAGAGCCAGAAGTCAGGCGCTGACACCGCATCAGTCGGCCTCTTCACCTACCCAATCCTTCAAGCCGCCGACATCCTCCTCTACCAACCAAAGGCAGTGCCGGTTGGTGAAGACCAACGCCAACACATCGAGCTAACCAGGGACCTCGCCCTCCGATTCAACGCCCGCTTCGGCGAAACTTTCACCATCCCAGAAGCCGTAATCCTCAAGGAAACCGCCAAGATCTACGACCTTCAAAACCCAACTGCCAAGATGTCGAAGTCTGCCGCCGACCCTAAGGGACTGGTAAACATCATGGACGAAAACTCGGTCATCCTAAAGAAGATCAAGAGCGCAGTCACCGACACGGACGGAGTCATCAAGTTCGACCGCGAAGCCAAGCCAGGCGTCTCCAACCTTCTCGGCATCCACTCCGCCATCTCCGGCCGCACCGTCCAAAGCCTCGAAGAACAGTTCGCCGGCGAAGGCTATGGCGCCCTTAAGGCTGAAGTTGCCGACGTAGTAATCGCCGCCATCGAACCAATTCGCGAGCGCACTCAGGAGCTTATGGCCGACCAGAACGAGCTAGACAAACTTCTCGCCGACGGCGCCGACAAAGCCAATGCGTTGGCCGAAGAAACCCTAGCCAAGGTCTACGATGCAATTGGTTTCCTAAAAGCTAGAAAGTAACTAGCTTCGACAAGACGGATTCAGGTCTTTACCCCATCGGTTTGCAATCAAATAAGGTCCGTTGGCTGAATCTTTCTTGAGCACCACAGTCCATTCGGTTTCACAGTTGTGGTTGGTTGAGCCTTTTTCGGTGACATCGGTCCAAGCCAAGAATTTTGCCGTGACGACACCGTTTTTCTCAACAGCACCGTCCCACCTATTGATGACAAACTTCAAATTATCAACCGTGTAGTCCAAGGTGTTAGCACCTTCCAACTTCAGTTGTTCGACTGAGACTTTGAAGATCCTATCCGCCTCTTCACTAATGTAAATTTCACCTAGCTGGGATTCGAACTGCTTGGTTAACTTTGAATTTGGATTATTGGCAATAGCAAGTGAGACTTCTCGCGAGTGGTGCCACAATTCCTCGTCCGCTTGGAATAATTTGCGAACGGTCTCCTTCATCTCAGTCTGAGAGCTACTGCCGGCCGAAGTAATTTGGTTTCCTTGGAAGTAAAACCAACCTGTTATGGCCACAACCACTAAAAGCGCTGAAGCACCAAAAATCTTTTTGTTCATGTTTTCCCCCAGTTCTGAACACTATAGATCTAGGGTACTTGGAATAAAACGGCAAACTTGCAGGTTTATCTGTAATGCTTGTACTAGCAACAAAGTTCTTCGGGGTCAGTGAAAATCTGAGCCGGCGGTTATAGTCCGCGACCCGAGAGGTGGAAACACTTTTCGGTTGAGCTGGTGGAATTCCAGCACCGACGGTTAAAGTCCGGATGGGAGAAGAACGAGGCGTTCGTCTTTGACGTGCGCTTTATCTTCCGTCGCCCCCGTGTGTTTATGAGAGGGCGGCAAATGTCGACTGTTTATGAAGAAGCGATGCGTCGCGCTCTTCAGCTTGCCCTCAACGGACCGGCTTTTGGTGTGAACCCACAGGTTGGTGCGGTGATTCTTGATGAATCGCTGAACATTGTGGCTGAGGGTTGGCACGAAGGCGCTGGAACTCCACACGCTGAGGTAGTTGCACTCTCAAAGCTTTCGTTGCCACTGCCTGCTGGTTATACCGCTGTAGTCACTCTTGAGCCTTGCAATCACACCGGTCGCACAGGTCCTTGTGCTCAGGCTTTGATTGCCGCTGGCATTTCGCGAGTTGTGTTTGCTTCGGCAGACCCTGGTGTTGAGTCTGGTGCTGGGGCTAAGACTTTGCGTGCTGCTGGGGTCGAGGTTATCTCAGGTGTTCTTGAAACTGAGGCTGATGACCAGGCTCGAGTTTGGTTGATTTCGGCTCAGAATCAGCGTCCTTTTGTGACTTTGAAGTGGGCGCAATCTTTGGATGGTCGCGCTGCTGCTGCTGATGGTTCGTCGCAGTGGATTAGCGGGCCAGAGTCGCGTGAGCACGCTCACAAACTGCGTTCCGAGATTGATGCGATTCTGGTGGGAACTGGCACTGTGTTGACGGATAACCCTTCGTTGACTGCTCGTAAGGCAGATGGTTCGCTTTACTCACACCAGCCACTTCGTGTTGTTCTGGGGAACTCCACTTTGCCTTCTGGGCTTCGTGCTTTTGATGGCTCTGCTTCAACTATTCGCGTTCGCAACAGCGATCTGCAGGTTTTGTTGGCAGACCTCTATTCGCAGGGCGTTAAACACCTGTTGGTTGAGGGCGGGCCTTCGGTGGCTTCATCGTTCGTCCAGGCTGGTTTGGTTGATGAGTTTGTGACCTACATTGCTCCGCAGTTGCTAGGTGGTCCAGGCGTTGCTGTTCGCGACCTAGGTGTTTCATCGATGGCTTCGGCAATTCAGCTTCGCTTTGTTGAGACCCGCAGTTTGGGTGCTGATCTTTATGTTCGTGCAGTTAGGAGTAACTAGTGTTTACCGGAATTGTTGAAGAGTTGGGAACTGTTGTTTCGATAGTTGAGCAGCCTGATGCGAAGCGCATTACGTTCTCTGGCCCACTGGTGACTGCGGATGTTCACCGTGGGGATTCGATTGCCGTGAACGGCGCTTGCCTGACTGCGGTTGAGATTGATGGTTCTTCTTTTACCGCGGACGTGATGCACGAGACACTGCGTTTGACTTCGTTGGGTGATTTGTCGGTTGGTTCGGTTGTGAACTTGGAACGTGCGATGAATGCGGCTACTCGTTTTGGTGGCCACGTCGTGCTGGGTCACGTTGATGGGGTTGGAACGATTGTTTCGCGAAAGCCTTCGGACAACTGGGAATGGGTGACCATTCAGATTCCTTCATCGTTGATGAAGTATGTGGTGTTGAAAGGGTCGATCACGATTGACGGTATTTCGTTGACCGTCAACGAAGTGACCACCGACACCGTTTCGTTTTCTCTAATTCCGGAAACCCTGCGTTTGACCACGCTTGGTTCGAAGAGCGTTGGAGACAAAGTCAATGTGGAAGTCGACATTATGGCCAAGCACATTGAAAAACTAATTGAAAGCAGGAACTAATGCCGTTGAACACAGTTTGCGAAGCGCTTGAAGCGCTAAAGGCTGGAAAGCCGGTGTTGGTTGCCGACAACGAAGACCGCGAGAACGAGGGCGATGCAATCATCGCGGCAGAGTTTGCTACCGAAGAGTGGATGGCGTGGATTGTGCGCAACACCACCGGGTTCCTCTGTGCTCCGATGGAAGAGGCTCGCGCTAACGAGCTAGAGCTGCCTCAGATGATCCTGAACAACCAGGACCCTCACGGCACCAACTACACCGTTTCGGTGGATGCTGCTTCGCGCGAGTCGACCGGTGTTTCGGCATACGACCGCGCGTTGACGGCAAGAGTTCTAGCCGACCCTGCATCGACCGCGGCTTCGCTAATTCGTCCTGGTCACCTGATTCCACTCCGCGCACACCGTCAAGGTGTTATTGGTCGCCCTGGTCATACCGAGGCAGCCGTTGATCTGATGAAGCTAGCTGGTTTACAACCTGTTGGCGTGATCGGTGAGATGGTTTCGGCCGATGGTTCGATGATGCGTCTACCTGAGTTGATGGAGGTTGGTGCTCGCGAAGGTTTGCCTGTGATTACCATCGAACAGCTAATCGAGCACATTCAGACTCACGAGGTTGACCACACCCACAACCCAACCAACCGCATTCGTTTCGAGGCGGAGGCCAACGTGCCAACCACTCACGGAGCTTTCCGTTTGCGCGGTTACTACGACCTCAAGACCACCGCCGACCACGTGGCAATCATTTCCGGAAACCCAACCGGCGACGACGTGCTGCTGCGTATGCACTCAGAGTGCATTACTGGTGAAGCGTTCGGTTCGTTGAAGTGTGAGTGCGGACCGCAACTGGACTTCGCTTTAGACAAGATCGCCAACGACCCTAAGGGCGGTGTGGTAATTTACCTGCGCGGGCAGGAAGGTCGTGGCATCGGTCTTTTGAACAAGCTAAAGGCTTACGCTCTGCAGGAGCAGGGTCTCGACACCGTTGAGGCAAATCTCGCGCTTGGGCTTCCTTCGGAGAACCGTGAATACGGCGCTGCCGTTTCGATCTTGCGCGACCTGGGCGTTACCTCGGTTCGCCTGATGACCAACAACCCGGCGAAGAGCAACTTCCTGAACGAAGCCGGAATTCCTGTGAACGAGTACGTTCCTGTGATCACCGGTTTGGCTACCGAAAACCTTGGCTACCTTGAAACCAAGCGCGAAAAAATGGGGCACATCATCCCCGACGAAGTAAAGGCTGGAAACTAATGAGCGGCGACGGCGCACCAAAACTAAACATCGACGCATCTGGCCTAGCGGTGACCATCGTGGTTACGTCGTGGCACACCGTCATCACCGATGGCCTTTTGGCAGGCGCTGAGCGCGCCTTGAAGGCTGCCGGCAACGACGTCTACTCGATCATGCGAGTGCCGGGAGCGTTCGAACTCCCTCTGGCTGCTCAGTATGCAATCGAAGACGGCGCCGAGGTAGTTATCGCTCTTGGCGTTGTGATCCGCGGCGGAACCCCTCACTTCGAATATGTCTGTAACGCAGCAACCGATGGCCTCACCCGCGTGCAACTAGACACCGGTGTTCCAATCGGATTCGGGCTTCTAACCGTCGACAACGAGCAGCAGGCGCTTGACCGTGCTGGGCTCGAAGGCTCGTCTGAAGACAAGGGCGCTGAAGCGGTAGAAGCTGCAATCGTGATGGCTAGACTGAAACCATGAAAACACTAAACGACGTATTTCTAGTACTCCACATCATCGGTGTTGGAGCACTACTTTCCGGTTTCTTCTACCAGCTAAAAGACTGGGGTAACGGCATGAAGGTTAATGCCGGAATTCTGCACGGAGCTTGGCTCATGCTTGTAACCGGTTTTGCTATGGCCGGTCTACTTCCAGTGGCTGAGCCTGACGTCAAGATCAACAACATGGTCTTGGGCCTTAAGAGCATCATCATCACCGCGATTTTCTTCGTGGCTTACTCGTTCAACAAGAAGGAGAAGACTCCAACTTGGGTTGTTCCAGTAATCGCCCTTCTAACCACGGTAAACGTAGGTCTAGCAGTGCTAGGCCCAATCGTCGAAGGTTAACGCAAGAACAAAGCAGTTAGTCGGCGGGTTGTGAAGAACAGCCCGCCGATTATCATTACCGCGAAGTATGCGAAGTGCCCGAACAGGCTGCCGGTGAGGCTTAGGTTCATGCAGTCACGAACCAGTTCGATGGCTTGGCGTAGCGGAAGCGCCTGAATCAGTACCTGACCCCACTCAGGGAAGATGTTGAGCGGGAACAGCGTGCCTGAAAAAAGAAACATTGGCAGCAGGAAAAAGTTCACCATGTCCAGCTGTTGGAAGCTCTTCACATAACTTGTAATTCCCATGCCAACTGCGGCGAACGCGAAGGCGACCATGGTTGCGGCAAGAATTGCCAGCACTGCTCCGCCAATCGACGGCACGAGACCAAGGCTGCCCACCACGATGACGAATCCGGTTGCATAGATCGCTCCACGGAACATCGCCCAACCAATTTCTCCCACGGCGACGTCGAGCGTGCCTAGGCTGGTGGCGAGCATGGCGTTATAGAGCTTCGCAAAATGCATCTTGAAGTAGACGTTCCAGGTGCTGTCAAAGATGGCGCCGTTCATAGCACTCGTGGCCAGCAGCGCTGGCATGATGTAGGCAATGTAACTGGTGGTGTGACCACTGCTGTCGGTGATCTGGCCAACCATTCCACCAACGCCGTAACCGAATGCAATTAGGAAGAGCACCGGCTCCACAAATCCAGCCAGGAACATGATTCCACTGGATGAACGTAGAGTGCGCAGGTTGCGCTCGGCAATCGCGCCAGGACGACCTGCGAAAACGCCAGCGCCCAACTTACCCGAGCGGCGTTCGGCGATTGCCACTGCTGAATATACGAAACTCATCGTGCCAACCTCCGCTTGAACTGTGGATAGGCGAACGCGGCACCGAGTAGTCCGAGAGCAATCAGGAATAGCCAGTGACCCAGTGCATTGTTGGTCGGCGAACCGTAAGACCAGTTTCGAGCAAGCTCGGTGGCGTGCCAAAGCGGAGAAGCCCAGGCGATATTCTGCACCAGTTCAGGCATTTTCTCCATCTGGTAGAACGTTCCGGAGAACATGAACATCGGGGCAACTACGAAACGCATTACAAGTACCAGCCAGTCGCCCTCTTCTTTGATGAAGCTCGAGTAAGCGAGCATCGCGTATCCCCAAGACATTCCCAAAACAATGCCTAGGAATACCTGACCAGGAACCGCTTGCCATGTCATGGCACCGAAGAGGACCAGAATGACGCCATAGATTAGCGAGTTCCAGAACACTCTGAAGAGTGCGTAGAACATCAGACCGGTGGCCACCTGACGCGAGTTGATCGACGTCTGAGTCATCGAGTAGAAACCACGTTCCCAACTGAATCCCTGAAGGACACAGAACGAAGTTTCATCTACAGCGGCCTGCAGAGCTGCCGCCAAAAGCAGTGCTGGTGCCAGGAATTGCAGGTACTGAACACCGTCGACCAGACCCATGTTTTTCGAAACCAAGGTGCCGAGGCCAATGCCGATGCTCATAAGGTAAAGCACTGGGTGACCAACACCGTAAGCGAGCATCGGCATCCACCACTTGAACGATTCACGCCCGCGTGCCAGGGCCACATAAACCGAACCCCAGCGACGAGTCTTGCTCGGGTCAACGATTTTCATCGACCCTTGCCAGTTAGAAAAAACCTCAGACATTAATCAACCAAAGTTCTTCCGGTTAGGCGAAGGAAAACGTCTTCAAGAGAGCTGCGTCGAACCAGCGAAGTGATTGGGTCGAGACCTTTCTTGGTGATCTGCTCCAGAGCCTTCTCCCCGTTTTCGGTGTAAACCAAAATGCGGTCTGGCAAGACCTCAAGGCGGTCGCCAACACCTTCCAACTTCTTGGCCGCCTGAGCGTTCCCGCTCGAACCGAATCGAACCTCAAGAACTTCTTTGCTCGAGTACTCCTTGATCAGCGCAGCAGGCGAACCCTCGGCCATGATCCGACCTTTGTCCATCACGATTAGGCGGTCGCAGAGCTGTTCCGCTTCGTCCATGTAGTGAGTGGTGAGCACCAGAGTCACACCCAGTTCCTTCAGGCGGAACAGTCGGTCCCAGAGAACGTGGCGGGCCTGTGGGTCGAGACCGGTGGTTGGTTCATCGAGAAGCAAAATCTCTGGCTCATTGACCAGGCCGCGGGCAATGGTGAGGCGACGCTTCATACCGCCAGAAAGTTCTTCGCTTTTCACGTTGCGCTTGTCTTCAAGCTGAGCGAAAGCAAGCAGTTCCTCAATCTTGGTTTTCAAGAATTTGCGGCTCAGGCCAAAGTAGCGACCGTAAACGAGGATGTTCTCCCAAACCGAAAGCTGACGGTCCAGGTTATCCGCCTGCGGAACCACGCCAAGGTGGGCGCGAATCTCAGGCCCCGACTTGTCGGGGTCTTTACCCAAAATCTCAAGCTCACCCGCGGTGCGCTGCAACGTGGACGTAATCATGCGCATCGTCGTTGATTTTCCAGCACCGTTCGGGCCGAGCAGACCAAACGCTTCACCGCGCTTGACCTCAAAGTTAATGCCATCCACGGCAACAAAATCGCCATAGGTCTTGCGAAGCCCTTTGGCGCGAATAACGTATTCAGGCTGGTTTGATTGGGTCACGATATCTCCTACCTTGCTAGCCTAGATACATGCCTCAAAAGAGCCAAACACCAACGCGTGCCAAACTTGGCAACCGCAGGGTGACTGGCAAAGAGCAGTACTACACGCCGAGAGATCTCGCCGAAAAACTAGTTCAAAAAACTAAAGCCCTTATCCCCGATTTTTCTTCCCGAACTGTGTTGGAGCCTGCGGGCGGCACGGGTGCTTTCGTTGAAGCTGCGAAGGCGGCTGGGGCTAAGCGAGTACTCAGCGTAGACATCGAGCCAAAGCACGCCGAAGTTGGTAAGGCCAACTACCTTGAAGCTGCTCTCAACCTGACCAACGCTGTGACCATCTCCAATCCCCCGTTTGGTCGCAACAACAGCCTGAGCATTCCGTTCTTCAATCGCGCCGCCGAGCACAGCGAATACATCGCGTTCATCGTGCCTCGTTCTTGGCGAAAGTGGTCGGTTATCAATCGACTCAATCGAAACTTCCACCTCGTCCTAGACGAAGACCTTCAGATTGATTACGTGGATGACACCCACACCCTGATTTCCCAAAAGAACCTGCTGAAAACTTGCTTCCAGGTTTGGCAACGCCGAGACGAATTGCGCGACCTTGTGAAAATCGAAGACAAAGGTTTCGTCACTAAGGTGAAGCCAGATGAAGCGGACATCGCGCTAACCGTTTTTGGCTACTCCTGCGGCAAAGTGAACGAAGAGTTTGAACGAAAACCGAACACCACACGCATGTTCCTGAAGCTCAACCACCCGAAGGCACTGAAGGCGCTGAAGACAATGGATTACCAGCGCTTCTCGAAAAACACCGCCTACACCGACGCACTTTCTTTTCAGGAAATCAACTTCCTGTTAAACGAAGCGATCAAGAAATAAGTAACTAGAACCAAAGGTTAGAAACACCATGAGCATGATGGGCAGAGGGCGCCGAGGCGCGCCAACTAACGGTAAAGACGAAGGACCAAAGGCTAAGTTCAGCCAACTCTGGCCCTACCTTATGGAACACAAACCAGCGCTTTGGCTAGCTGTCATCCTAAGCATCATCGGCGCAGGTGTGAACCTCGGCCAGCCAATCATCGTGGGTCAGCTAATCGACGCGGTTCAAAAGAAGCAGGACGTCACCGGTTGGGCAATCGGCCTCATGGCAGTACTGCTTGGCACAGCGATTACTGGTGGTCTGATGTACTACATCCTCGCCAAGGCTGGCGAAGGCGTAGTGCTCTCGGCCAGAACCAAGCTGGCTAACCGCCTACTTCGCCTGCCGATCAAGGAATACGACCTTCGTCGAACCGGAGACCTGGTTTCCCGAGTGGGTTCCGACACCACTCTGCTTCGTGCAGTGCTCACCCAAGGTTTCGTGGACGCCGCCGGCGGTGTATTGATCTTCGTAGGTTCGATCGTGGCCATGGCTGTCATCGACCCGCTTCTCCTTGGAATCACCCTTGCCGTGATTGCCATCGCAATCTTGGCGGTTGCTTTCACCTCTCGAAAGATCAAAGCCGCCACCACCAAGGCTCAGACTCGCGTGGGAGACATGGCCGCCAGCGTGGAACGTGCGCTGAGTGCAGTTCGAACAATTCGTGCCGCTCGCGCTGAAAAACGTGAATCAGAAGAAATCACCCGCAACTCTAAAGAGGCCTATGACCAGGGTGTAAAGATCGCCAAGCTAAACGCCGCGGTCACCCCAATTGCCGGCCTTGCCTTCCAAGGTGCGTTCATCGCCGTCCTAGGTGTTGGTGGCTACCGCGTTGCCAATGGCGACACCTCGATCGCAAACCTAATCACGTTCGTGCTACTCATGTTCACCATGAGCCGCCCACTCGGCCAAGCCTTCGGCGCCTACTCAAGCATCCAGAGCGCTCTAGGAGCACTCGCACGCATTCAGGAAGTCTTGGACGTTGAACTCGAAGAGACCAACGAAGAAGTGAAACACCAAGAGAAGCGCAAGGGTAAGAACACCACGGCAATCGAATTCAAGAAGGTCGGTTTCGGCTATGGCGAAGCCGAGGTTTTGAACAACGTGAGTTTCAAGATTGAGCGCGGAACCCGTGTGGCCATCGTCGGCCCTTCAGGCTCAGGCAAGTCCACCAGCTTCTCGCTCATCGAACGCTTCTACGAGCCAACCAAGGGTGAAATCCTATTGGACGGCCAGCCGGTCACCCACATCTCCCGCAACGACCTTCGTGCTCAGATTGGCTACGTTGAACAGGATGCACCCGTCCTAGCCGGCTCAATTCGAGACAACCTGCTAATCGGTAAGCCAGAGGCTTCCGACGCCGAACTCAAAAAGGTCCTCAAAGAGGTCAATCTCACCGACGTTCTAAAGCGTGACAAGCGCGGCCTCGAAGCCGAAGTCGGTGAGAACGGCATCATGCTCTCCGGTGGTGAACGTCAACGCCTTGCCATCGCCCGAGCCCTGTTGGCTGCCCCGCCAATCCTGCTTCTCGATGAAAGCACCGCGAGCCTCGACGGTCTTAATGAGCAGCGCATGCGCGAAGCTCTGGACGCCGTTGCCAAGAACCGCACGGTAATCGTCATTGCCCACCGCCTCTCAACCGTGGTGGACTCCGACCAGATCATCGTCATGCAATCGGGCAAGGTCATCGGCACCGGAACCCACAAGCAGCTCCTCAAGAGCACCCCGCTCTACAAGGAACTTGCCGCAACACAGATGCTTGACTAAGAGTTATCCAGTAATTACTTTGCTCATTGACTGAGGATTCCAAAGTTGCTACTGTAAAAGTGCTGTCTCACCCCGCTGTTCTTGCTTGCATACAAGGGTGAGACTTTTTTTATCCACAAGATTTGGCTTTCACAGTTTTTGATGGTGTTTGGCGCTTCTAATTAGTTGATGCATGGAATTCTGAGTTCGCTCATCGGAGAAAATCGCCTTGCAACTTACGCTGGTGCTCCACCGAAACTAACGGGTGCTGAAACGGCTGAAATTTACTTGTTCGATCTAGCCCTCAGAAGTGCTCTGCTACGGTCGTTTGCATTGGTTGAGCACCTAATTTTGTTCAAAATAGTGCCTAGCTGGAACCTTGACAAGCCAATTACATTTGGCGACATCAGACGTAAGTTGGAACATTTACCTCTCAAGGATAAGCACCGAATAGCACGCGAACTGGGGTTCAGACAATACCTAGAACTGAGGGCAACGCTTGCCAATTTGAATGCATTTCGCAATCGAGTTGCTCACCACAACAGAACTTGGAATTTCAAAGTTAAGCAAGCCGTTCCGAAGTTACTGCTTGATCGAGGTCCAGTATTTGCTCGACTGGTGTCTAATCCATTTTCGGTTGGAGGTTGCATCGCTGGAATCTTGTTTCTCGTGGGTTCATTCAAACCTGTATCCGATTTAGAAACGGAACTCAATCACCTAATCCGAACTTCAACACTGGAGAATCGCTTTCTCTTGCTGAACATGGGCTTCGAAGTGCCATAAGTCGTAGGCTATTCCTATGTTCAATGGAGCCGCTACCGACCGTAAAACGGCGGAAACCCTAGATGCCAACGACCCTCTAGCCAATTACAAGAGCCAGTTCGTTATCAAAGACCCAGAAGTTTGCTACCTCGACGGCAACTCCCTAGGACGCCTCCCGAAAACCACCAAAGACGCCATCAATGACTTCCTCGATGAGTGGGGAACCGAGCTCGTCGACGGCTGGAGTCACTGGATCGACGAAGCTCAGCCAACTGGCGACCTGCTAGGTCGTGCCGCACTAGGTGCAGCCCCAGGCCAGGTTCTCGCCATCGACACCACCAGCGTCAACTTCTTCCAGCTTTGTTCGGCAGCCATCATGGCAAGACCTAACCGCAAGAAGATCATCATCGATTCGAGCAACTTCCCTACCGACCGCTACATCCTCGAAGGAATCGCCCGCGATCGAAACCTCGAGCTAATCACCCTAGACAACGACGGCGCTGGTGGTCCAGGCGCACAGGAAATCCACAACAAGAAGGAACTGATCACCGCCGAAGCGCTGGAGTCGTTCCTAAGTGAAGACGTTGCCCTAGTAACACTTCAGGCCATCCACTACCGTTCCGGCTCCCGCCCAAACATCAAGGCCATCACCGACCTCTGCCGCAAGTACGGCATCCTCGTGGTTTGGGACTGCTCTCACGCCGTCGGTGCCATCGAACTAGACCTTGACGCCCAGGGCGCTGACCTAGCCGTTGGCTGCACCTACAAATACGGTAACGCCGGCCCTGGTGGAACCGCCTGGCTCTACGTGAACAAGAGCATCCAGAACGAACTTCGTCTTCCAATTCAGGGCTGGTTCTCCCAGAAGGACCAATTCGCAATGGGTCCGTTCTTCGAACCAGCAGACGGAATCAGGAGATTCCAAATCGCATCCCCAAGCATCATGGGGCTGCGAGCAGTTCAGGCAAGCTTCAAGATGATCGAAGAAGCCACCATCCAAGAGATCGAGAAGAAGGCCAACATCGGAACCGAAATGATGGTTGCGCTTTTTGACGCCTGGCTAAAGCCTCTCGGCTTCGAGCTGCTCACCCCACGCGACCCTAAGCAACGCGGCGGCCACATCACCATCGGTCACCCAGACGCCAAGAAGATCGCATCAGCAATGCGCACCGAAATCAAGGTCGTCCCCGACTACCGAACACCAGACTCGATCCGCCTAGCCATCGCCCCACTCCCAACCAGCTACACCGAAGTATGGGATGGCTTTGCCCGTCTCAAAGACTTGGTCGAGAGCAAGCGCTACCTAGAAATCGAAGACAACGGAAGCCGCGTCACATGAGCAAAGCAATCACCTACATCAGCTACCTCAAGATCGACGAACTGCTCGAATTACAAAAACCTGAAAGCCCAGGCCCCGAGCACGACGAGATGTTGTTCATCATCATCCACCAGACCTATGAACTTTGGTTCAAGCAGCTCCTTCACGAAGCCAAAGAGCTTCAGAAACAGCTTGAGGCTGGCAACACTCACAAGGCCCTCGCGCTGCTCGGACGAATGCGAACCATAATGAAGACCTGCGTTGGTCAGGTCGACATCTTGGAAACCATGACACCGCTTCAGTTCAACTCGTTCCGCGGCTTTCTCCAATCATCCAGCGGATTCCAATCCGCCCAGTTCCGTGAGTTCGAGGCAATCCTTGGCAGAAGAGATCAAGCCGGAGCGAATGCCGACAAGAAAACCGGCATGGGCATGGCAGAACACCTCATCGAAGGCTCCCCTGCGAGAAAAGCAGTGGAAGATGCCATGAACCGAAACTCCATCTGGGATTCGGCCATGCACTACTTCAAGAAGCAGGGTCACAAGGTTCCAAAGGAACTTCTAAAGCGCAACGTATCAGAGCAATACACCGCCAACGAAGAACTACAAGAAGTTCTACTAAAGCTTCACCGCAAAGACCCCGACGCCGCAGCAGTTTGCGAGCGCCTAGTAGACCTCGACGAAGGCATTCAGGAATGGCGCTACCGCCACGTCAAGATGGTGGAACGAACCATCGGTCGCAAGATGGGAACCGGTGGCTCAGCAGGTGTTGACTACCTAGCCAGCACCCTGTTCCGCCCTGTCTTCCCGGATCTTTGGGCTATTCGATCGCGCTTCTAATGCCCGTTACCTACACAACCACTGTCATCCGCCACGCCAATCATGCCGCCCTAGAAGTGCCAGATGAAGTTCTAAGAGAGCTTGGCACAAATAAGCGTGCGCCACTCAAGGTCACCATCAATGGCTATACGTTCCAGACCACAGCAACAGGCGTAGATGGCAAATGCATGATTCCTTTTGCCCTAAAAGACCGCGAAGGCTCTAAGACTAAAGCCCTCGATGTAATAGAGATCACCCTAGAACTAGACTCTGGTTTCCGTGAAGTTGAACTTCACCCAGAACTTGAAACGGCACTAGAGACTTCCAAACTCCGCACGACCTTCGACGCACTCACCTACTCGAAACGCAAAGAGTTCGCCCGCCAAGTGAATGAAGCAAAGGCTGACGAGACGCGAGAGAAGCGAATTGCAAAAGTTCTCGAAAGCCTAGGATGACCCATCGTATTTTCGAGATGCCATTCTCAACCGTCTATCCGCTCTACGTTAAAAAAGTTGAACGCAAAGGGCAGAACGAAGCCGACCTCCTCACCGTAATCTCCTGGCTCACCGGCTACACGAACAATGAACTATTGAAACTCGCCAAAGACCAAACCACATTCAGAGAGTTTTTCGATAAAGCCAACCTCAACCCAAACGCTTCACTCATCACCGGAGTGATCTGCGGAATGCGGGTCGAGAACATCGAAGACCCACTAATGCAGAAGATTCGCTGCATGGACAAGATTGTGGATGAACTAGCGAACGGCAAGAAACTCGAAAAAATACTTCGGCACTAGCTAACTAACTGACTCGTTGCCAAGAACCGCCGTCAGAGAACCAAACAGGAAGTTGATTTGATGACATGGTCTTGTTTATTGCTAGCCAGACACCCGTTATACCTTGCGGAAGTGTAATTGAACTAGCACCAGGTGATTCTCTGGTTATTGCCATGTCCATGTCTAGCCGATCGGAAACAAGGAATAACTCATAGCGAGACAAACCTGGACGCGACTTAAGTTTCTTTACGTTGTCCTCGAGATGAAGCGCATTCTCAACTAACTTGCTGACTTCTTCCCAAGTTAGAACTGTTGTGAATTCCTGAATTATGTAAAAACTCATACCTGGATCCGTCTCATCTAGAAATACACCCAAGCTGGGAATGCCATGTCTATAAAGACACTCATTCAGTTCAAAGGGGATTTCATGCTGAGACAGATCCCAATGTTCGGGGTTATAGACGCGAAAAGTTCCGCAGACTGCTATGCCCAAACCATTTTTGTGAATGATCGATTGAAGTTCTTTTTCGAAACTCTTAAAGTTAGTTCTTTTTGAAAGAGGAACAAACAGCGAATAGATACCACTATCGACCTTGAATCGCAGCGGGCTAGTTTCGCCCGCTCTTTTCACTAGCTCTCTTTCGAGCCTCTTGATTGCTTTATCAACGAGTGAAGTGGCTTCAACTAGCCCAATAACCTTGTCATTCGAATCGACAATTTCGAAGTCAGCTTGCGAATTGACCAGACCGAGATCTAACTGCCTTAATTCAAAACCTGTTATGTTTTTATAAACCTCAGGGATAGGTTTCTCATACGGCTTCAGCTGCAATTACCTCTGCTTGTTCCAAAACAAGTTTTGTTGCGTTCGGCTCTTCATCTGGCGGATAGCCGTACTTCAAAAGGAGTCGCTTGATAGTAGCGCGCAACTTTGCGCGAACCTGTTCTTTGACGCTCCAGTCGGTTTTGGCATCTCGGCGAACGATATTTACAAGTTCGTGAGCGATCTTCTTGAGAGTTGCGTCACCGAGCTCCAAAACTGCACTGTTGTTTACACAAATTGCGTCGTAGAAAGCTAGTTCGTCATCGTTCAAACCAAGTTCAGCACCCCGACCCGCAGCGGCCTTGAGCGCTTCCGCAAGTGCTACAAGTTCAGTGACTACCTGAGCTGCATCCAGAGTTCTGTTCTGATACCTCAAAACGGTAGCCTCTAACATTTCTGAGAATGCCTTGCCTGAAACAATGTTCCGTCTACCAACACGACGAATTTCATCTCCCAATAATTTCTTGAGAAGTTCGATCTGCAGACTTGGATTCTTAGTGGTTTTGAATCGTGAAATGAACGATTCATCGATCAAAGATAGGTCTGGTTTTGCCAAACCGGCTTCTTCATATATGTCAATAACACCAGTTCCAGTCATGGCTTCAGAGAGGATCTGGCGAATTGCAGTGTCCAGTACCGCTGTTGGGTCTACCCCTTCACGGTCCGAGCCTTCAATCTTCCCGATCTGAGCACGTACTGCTTCGAAGAAAGCGATATCGTCACGCAACGACAGAGCCTCGGCAGAAGGAACGCACATGATGTAAAGCTTCACCAGATCGCGAGCATTAGAAAGGAAGCGACATTTCAAACACGGTTGCTCCTTTGTACAAACGTCTTTACCGGAACCCGGATGCTTTGACAGCAAATACTCAACCGCACCTGTAAGCGCATCAAGGAACGCCCGTGGACCTTTTTGTGCCAACTTCTGGCGCCAATCAAAACCATGCAAAATGTTTGCAACAACTTCGTGTTTAGACTGCATGCCTGGGATTGCCTGTGCAGCAATGTCCTGACCCATTTCTTGATTTGCTTGGTCACGAACCGTGTAATCCGCTAACGCAACCTTCAAATCCTCGGCAATGCCAAGATAATCGACTACTAGACCGGCCGGTTTGTCCTTGAAGGTGCGATTCACTCGTGCAATTGCCTGCATGAGATTGGCGCCTTTCATAGGCTTGTCCACATACATCGTGTGCATAGAAGGCGAGTCGAAACCCGTTAACCACATGTCACGAACGATCACTAATTCAAGTTCGTCCGACGGATCCTTAGCGCGATTCTTCAAATCACGAAGTGCCTGCTTATTTCGAATGTGTGGCTGTAAAAACTCGTCATCTGCTGCCGAGCCAGTGATGACTACCTTCAACTTACCCGTTGGGTCATCTTCCGATACCCAACTTGGACGCAATTTAGCAATGGCGTCATAGAGAGCCACCGCGATTCGGCGGGACATCGTCACGATCATCGCTTTGCCAGCAAGAACCTCGCGGCGCTTTTCCCAGTGGTCCACAATATCGGCGGCAAGCTCAGCAATTCTCTTGTCTGAACCTATGATTGACTCAATCTGAGCCCAACGAGTTTTCAAACGCTCACGGGCCTCATCTTCAGATCCTGAAGTAGCCACAGCAAACGCATCATCAAGTTGCTCAAGAGTTGACTTTGGTAATTCAACTTTCGCCAATCGTGGTTCATAGAGAACTTTGACGGTAGCGCCATCCGCTACGGCCTGTGTGAGGTCATAGACGTCGATGTAGTCACCAAATACTTGCTTAGTCGACTTATCTGTCGACTCAATCGGAGTACCTGTGAAACCAATGTAGGTCGCGTTTGGAAGACCATCCCGCAAGTGACGAGCAAACCCATCAATGAAGTCATAATTTGATCTATGAGCCTCATCTACCATCACAACTATGTTGGTCCTTTCAGACAAAGTTGGGTAGGCGATTCCCGCATCTTTGTCTTCCTTCGACAACCCAAACTTTTGAATAGTCGAAAAGATAATGCCCCCAGATTGACGCTTTGAAAGCAGGGTTTTCAATTCCTCGCGGCTTCCAGCCTGAACGGGCACCTCTGGCAACGGAGCTCCCGGTCGAGAAGCGGCAAAGGTATCGTCGAAAAGCTGATCATCCAAATCATTGCGGTCAGTAAGCACCACTATCGTCGGATTCTCCATTGCTGGGTGACGCATAACCTTACCTGCGTACCACTCCATCTCGAGGCTTTTACCTGACCCTTGAGTATGCCAGACAACACCAGCACGGCCATCACCTTCAACCGCCTCAACCGTTGCAAATACAGCCTTATTCACAGCCCAATATTGGTGATATTTGGCGTTTTTCTTCACCAAAACGCTAGTCTTCAGCCCCGATGAGTCCGTCCTTGACTCATCGCTATAGACGGTATAGTTACGAATGAGGTCTAGCAGCCTCTCGGGTTGTAACATGCCCTTAATCAGAACCTCTATCTGAGGCGTAGCATCAGATGCCAAACTCGAACCGTCAATTGTTTTCCAAGGGGCGTAGTGTTCCCATGACGCTGTGAAAGTTCCCGCACGTGCCTGCACTCCGTCGGAAATCACCGTGATTTGATTCCATGTGAACGCATCTGGTATCTGATTCACATAGGTCTGCACCTGGTTGAAAGCCCCCAGTAATGTCGCATTAGCCTGACCGGGGCGCTTTAGCTCAATAAGAACTAAAGGGAGCCCATTTACAAAAAGGAGAATGTCTGGGCGGCGCTCGCTCTTTCCAGTTATCGTGAACTGATTAATCGCGACAAAGTCATTCTCTAAGAAATTAACCCAGTCAATTACCGTGGCTCTGGTTTCTGTTATAGTTCCATCTGAACGGCGCCTTTGAATCGGAACTCCGTTAGTAAGCAATTCAAAAATGCGCCAATTTTCCATAGCTACGCTTTGCGACTCAGCACGAACCAGCGTCTTGAAAACTTGATCTACTTCTTCAGGATTAAAATCAGGATTGAATTTCGATACGGCTTTTTTGACTCTTGCGTTCAGTTGGCTCTCACCATACGAGTCTCGTTCCTGGATCAATTCTCCCGGGGCGATGTTCGGGCCATAGATTGTCGACCAGCCGGACTCCTTTAGGAAATCAAGAACTAAATTTTCTAAATTGTCTTCATTCATCGTGTTGCATTTCACCAGCGTCGCTCACGTTTGAATCAAGTGCAGCATTTAACTCAATTAGCTCCTGCAGCGGCCTTGCGAAAGCGTCATACCGTTCTATGTACTTTTGATCGGGCCAAAGTATTTGAAGTTTCTTAATCCCCTTAACATTCAAGCTATCCAAGACAGTTCCGATGTCGGTCAACCTATAAGTTTCACTTTTCATCAGGTTACTCATTAGGAAACGGGCGATGTATATTTCGTTTATCTTTAGCTTTGATCGAATAGCGGTCATGTTACGACCCATTGCTAACTTCTGCCCAAATGGAATTCGAGCGACTGCACCAACGCGACCTGTATTGGTCACCACGCAGTCACCTTCGACTAGAGCCAGGTTTCTCGTCCAATTTGCAAAATCTTTCTCCGAAATAAAGTGCGAATTCCTGAAATCTAATAATCCGTCGAATCTGATGTTCTTTACTTCAAGAAGCACGCCACCATTTTCGGGTAATTCTTCCAGCGCGTCGGGCTTTTTTGAATGCAAGCAGTCGACAATATCTGCAACTTCGACTAATGGCCGGATATTCCAACCCGCTGGTAATGGCCACTCACGAAAATCTAGGGGTAGTTCTGAATCCAAAGTTGCGAGATTGAAATGTCTCTCGAATACTGCAGTTTGAATCATCTTGAGTGACTCAAGGTCTGCACTCGACCAATCGAAGTTTTCTAATTCTGGCAAATTTAGCATAATTGCGCCTGACGAGATTTCACTCTTAATGCTGTGTTTACGCGATGAAATACCATTGGCCCTAGCGATGGACTGCGAGATGGAGCTTTCATTCTCATCCAACTTCAGAGCTGAAGCACCACTATCAATGTATTGATTTGGCGACAGACCATAGCCATTTTCCATAATTTGATTAAGTTTTACGATTTTATAGAGCCCTGGGACACCCGTATCTGCGAGGGCACCTTGCTTCCAAGTTTGATAAAGATCCGCCAACAACGAGATGTCTTCTGGACGTATTTCTCGTAATACCTTCGAAACCATATCACCTAGGTTTCTCGCATCAATCATGAGCGTATTTTGAGACTCTGCTTCAGAGCGCCCCTTCCTGAGTATCCAGATACACACCGGAATTGATGTCGTATAAAAGAGGTTCTTGGGGAGAATGATTACACATTCGACCAAACCCGCATCAATAATCTTTGATCGAATTTCCCTCTCTCCAGTTCGTTCAGCCGATAAAGAAGAATTTGCTAGAACGGTCGCAACTACTCCTTGAGGCCCTGTATGTGACAGCATGTGCTGAATCCATGCGAAGTTGGCGTTGTCGTCGGGAGGAACTCCATACTTCCATCGTGGGTCGTTAGCAAGCGCTTCACCGCCCCAAGTAGACAAATTGAATGGCGGGTTTGCCAGAATGAAATCCGCTTTTAGATCTGGATGCCTATCATCTGTGAAACTACTTCCCCATTGAGCACCCAAATTGGCATCAATACCTCGTAGTGCAAGGTTCATTTTGGCAAGGCGCCAGGTTGTCGGGTTCATCTCTTGACCAAAGACTGAAATGTCATTTCGCGAGCCACCATGTGCCTTAACAAAACTATCCGCCTGGACAAACATTCCGCCGGAACCACATGCTGGGTCGTAGACGCGACCCGTAAAAGGCTGAATCATTTCAACTAGAAGTTGTACAACAGATCTCGGGGTATAAAACTCGCCACCAAGTTTGCCTTCTGCGCTGGCGAATTGGGCCACCATGTATTCAAAAACACGCCCAAGAACATCTAGGCCGACGTGTTCGGCCGCGGTTAGGTCCTCTCGCGAGAAGGTGTCAATTAGACCACCCAATGCCGCCGGGGTTAGCTCCTTGCGTGCATAGTTCTTTGGCAGTACCCCCTTTAGTGAGTTGTTCTCTTTTTCAATGGCATCCATAGCCGCATCAATGCGGGAGCCAATATCATTCTGTTTGGCAGCCTTGCGAAGATCATCCCAACGGTGACCCTCCGGCACCCAGAAAACCCCTTCTGATGTGTATTCATCGCGAGACTCAAGGATTGAATTTCTCGCGCTTTCACTCGGCATGTAGTAATCCGAATCAGGCGTTTGAGTGAGTTTTTCAAGTTCGGTTCTGCGCTTTTGGAAAACGTCTGATACGTACTTCAGGAAGATGAGACCCAGCACAACGTGCTTGTACTCTGCTGCGTCCATGTTGGAACGAAGCTTGTTAGCAGCATCCCAAAGTGACGCTTCTAGACCTTGGCTGGACTCTTTTTTAGACTTTGAAGCCATCTCCCCGTGCTTTCTGTTTTCTGAAACAGGGATACCTGTCTTTCACCTGTTCAAAGTTTATTCTTAGTGAGAATAACTCTTGGTGCTGACATCAACTAGATATCTGAGTCCAATTGCAGTTCAAATGCCTGCCTAATCAGGCCAAGCACATAGTCAAAGTCGCTTTCTTCGCTTAGGTCCAGTTCCACATCGCCAGTTCCCCAAGTGCTCAATTGACTTACGTCACGTGCAAGATCACGCGGATCTACAAGCTCATTCTTAGAGATGTTGATACTCAACCGCATTTTAGAAACTTGAGGCACAATACTCAGGAAGTTGGACTCTGCCTTGTAGACAACATATAGCTGCCTGTAGTGGCGCACTACTACAGGGTCAAGCGCAAGAATTGCCTCATCGAGTTTCTCGAACAGAGCTTTTCTTTCTGCAGTTACGGTGAGGTTTGGGTGATCCGCAATAGTGACATCATCCGGTTGGGATTCCTTCACAGGTGCGTATTTCTCCAAGGTTTCTTGAGTAACACTTGGTCGCGTCCAAATCTTGCCAGCGATATCCGCAAGTCTGTCTGCACGATTTTCAATCTCGACCGGTGTCCAGTGTTCCAGTTGACCCAAACCAGCATTGAGTTTTAGAGGGCTGTTCGCAAAGCCACCTTTATGGTTTCGCTTGGTAAGAAACGGGTCGTCAGAGAGTTCGGTGTTGTAAGCAGTGAGTGTCAGGTTACCCAGGGTGTGGAGGTAGGTTTCCTGGATGTTAGCCCAGTCCTCGCCTAGTTCGTCTTGCCATGCCTGGGACAACTTTGGGTTCTGAGGAAGAATGTGTTCGATTGAATATTCTTCGATGCTTACAAGTTCCTTACGCTCAAAGTTCTCAAGCTTTCGCAAGAGATACGAGCGACGGCGGAAATTGTATAGGTCAGAGGTTTTGAGTTCTCTATTGAATTCATCATCAGTTGGGAACCGTCTGTAACTCTGTAGCAGAAGGAACTGGGCCTTTGCACTCTCAAGGTAGTTATCGGTATCAATCAATTCACCAAAAGTAGCAAAGGTCTTGTTCATCGAGTTGGTTGGGATCTTGCATACAACGCGGCGGAAAACATAAGAAACCACGTATTCGACTAAAGTTACAAAATCAATCTTGTTGATGAGGCCTTCTTCATGGTCACTATAAACCTTCAAGACAAAAGGAATCACAACGTCAGCCTTAATCTGCTCAAGATCCGAGAAAACGGCCTTGAGTTGAGAGTCCTGTTCTTTCCCAAGCGTGATCTTCGAGTATCGAATGGCATCTTTGTAGAGGTCCACAGCAATTTCAGAAATGGTTTTACCATTTGATTTACTTTCGAAAACGAAAGTTTTGAACGCATCATAAACATCGCCAATTCGTGGGATTTCGCCAGTCCTAATCGTCAGGAAGTGGCGAACGAAGGCGTCAAATTGTTCGTCCCCAGCACCCGCAAATAGAACTTCCATTGGTCGCCAGTAGGCCTCATAAAGTTCCGTTTGAGGTTTCTGATCTAAATCCATCAACATGAAGTTGCGAATCAAGTCGGCCTGGGAAAGTTTCTTACCCGTTGAGTTCATGGCTTCAAAAACCAATTGAGGGTTGTCAACGCCCCGCTCAAGTTGCACATCAACAACGACAAGTTTTTCAAGGCCCTTACAAAGTCTGACCAAATCAAATCGCTTGTTGCTCAATAACTTCGAGAAGTACTGGAAATTTGCAATTACTCGCGATTCAGGCAGATTCTCTAAATCAAACCCTTGGATTACCGCCTTTAGAGCTTCCTTGTCTCCTGGGGAAAGCAATAGTTTGAAGCGTCGGTCATCATCTTCGTTCGGGTCAAGAAGATATCTGTCGATGATTTTCTTCGGTGCAAAACCAGGATGAACTTCTTGTTCATCATCCGGTAGCACTTTCAATCGAGCTGCAAGCGCTGCCAAAATCAAACTCACAGTGGTGACGCGCTGTTGTCCATCAATAATCAGATCAGGTTCGGAAGCTGTGATTGTCGAAGCACCCTTAGCCACATAAACGATTGATCCTGTGAAGTGAGCTCCAAGAGTATCGTGGTCTCCAGCACGCAGAATGTCATTCCAAAGTTGTTGACACTCAGATTCATCCCATGAGTACTGGCGCTGATAAATAGGCACAACAAATTGCGAAGCCTTTTTCAACAAGTCGAGTAATTGAGTGTCTACTGCTTTCATATAACTTCCCCTGAGTATCTAATTTGCTAACTATTTTGAACTTGGGCCTGCAACGTCAATCTGAGTTGCAGAAATTTAACCACGATCCTTTGAAAAGTTATACTTCAAGGTCACTTATCGATAATGCTTCATTAGTGAGATTGCTTACATGCAATGGATCTGAAGTGTTCCTAGGTCCTTGAACGACACATGTGTGTAACCCATCTATATGCTCATGAAGACTGTCAGAGATTTGAGCCCACATAGGGTCAAGGATAAAATCGATGCCTGCTCGCCGTGCATGCTTAGCAGCAGGTACAAAGTCGCTATCTCCGGAAATCATAATAATTTGATTAACCTGCCCCATGCTTGCAAGGTTTGCGATATCGAGTCCAATGCGCATGTCCACACCCTTCTGAACTATGTCCAGGGAAAAATCTTCTTCAGAAAGATCTTGAATAGATATCGAGCCCGATAGGAGGCGTTTCAGCGGCTCGTGACGTAACTGATATCCACTTTGTGTTTCCAATTCTTCGCCGCGTCGCAATGCAACTTTTCGCCGTTTCACAAGTTCTTTGTGAAATGTATTCATCCATTCAAAGTCCAAAGATTTCCCCAAATTGACCTGCTTGCGTGTCAGTGGGTGAAAAATTACCTTTTGAGAAGGAGGACAATCATAGTAAAAAATCCGGTAGAGGTGAGTGCCTGGCACTTCTCTGATATGTCTCTTGCAGTACTCGACAAGTTCGTTGGCCCGTTGCTCAGCTGTCTTGACGCCAAACAACTTTCGAGCTCGGTGTCGATAAAAACCACCATCGACAAGGATCGCCGTAACGACTGGGCGATAGTTACGTCCCGCTAGCACTTCACTCTTGGTTGCTTTAGGCGACTTCATGTTCCAAATACCCCAGATAAGTAAATGCCCTTGTCATCGGCTATCCCTGAATCAGTAGGGGAGTCAACGGCAAGGGCTGATATCAAAAGGATACACAATTTGCGTGACAATTCGCATATTGAATGTGGATAAGTAAGTTAACGTTGAAAACTTAATTTCGCCAAGCCGGCAGTCGCCAACCAAGCCTGATTGCCAGGATACGTAGGACGATGATGGTGATGGCACCGGTGAGGGTGGCGATTGTTGGGTCTATGGTTAGGTATTCGAGAAGCCAGATAAATAGGCCGCCAACGAAGGCGAGGCTGGCGTAGAGCTGGTGGTCGTTTACTAGGCCTGGGATTTCGGCAATTAGAACATCGCGGATGAGGCCGCCGAAGGCTGCGGTGATTACGCCCATGATGCTGGCGATTAGGGCTGAGTGGCCGGCGGTGAGGGCAATCTGAGTGCCGGATGCGGCGAATACGCCGAGGCCGATGGCGTCTGGCCAGTCGATGGCTTTTGCGGAGAGTTCAACGTTGCGTGCTTTGACGAGGAACTGGGTGCTGATTGCTAGTGCTGCTAGGAGCCAGATCCAGATCTCGTTGGTCATCCAGAAGAATGGGTGGCGGTTTAGCAGGATGTCGCGCAGGGTGCCGCCGCCGAATGCGGTGACCAGAACTAGAAGAACAACGCCGACCATGTCGAGCTTTTTTCTAGCTGCTGCGATTAGACCCGATGCACCGAATGCCACGGTTCCGATGATCTCGAGGATCTGGAGGGTTTGGGTGGCGAAGGTGCTCTGCATGTTTATCGGGATGCCGTGTCGACGACGTTTTTGACGAGCATGGCTCGGGTCATCGGGCCTACCCCGCCTGGGTTTGGGGAGAGGTAGCCGGCAACTTTTTCAACATCTGGGTGAACGTCGCCGAGTAGTTGGAACGAGCCATCTTCGTTGTCGTGGCGGGTGATGCCAACGTCGAGCACTGCCGCGCCTTCTTTGATCCACTCTGGAAGCACGAAGTGGGCTACACCAACTGCAGCAACGACGATGTCGGCACGCTTGATGATGTGCTCAGGGTCCTTGGTGGCGGAGTGAACGAGGGTTACCGTGGCGTCGATGCCCTTCTTGGTCATGAGTAGACCGAGTGGGCGACCCACGGTGATTCCTCGTCCGATGATGGCAACCTCTTTGCCCTTAGTTGGGATGTCGTAGCGGGTTAGGAGCTCTACGATTCCGGCAGGGGTGCAAGGAAGCGGTGAGGTGATTTCGGTATTGACTCCGAGCACGAGCTTGCCAAGATTGACCGGGTGAAGTCCGTCGGCGTCTTTGGCTGGGTCGATGAGTTCCAGCATCTCGTTGGTGTCGATACCGAACGGGAGTGGTAGCTGAACGATGTAGCCGGTGACATCCTTGGCATCGTTCAGGTCTTTGATTGCTGCCTTGATGTCGTTGGTGCTGGCATCGGCTGGAAGGTCGATGCGGATCGAGTTGACTCCAACCTGGGCGCAGTCGCGATGTTTGCCGGAAACGTAACTGTGGCTGCCTGGGTCGTCGCCAACGAGTAGCGTGCCAAGGCCAGGGTGGATGTCGTGTTGCTTTAGTTTGACTACACGTTCTGCGAGTTCGGCTTTGATGGCCTTGGCGGTTGCCAGGCCATCAAGCTTAATCGCGGTCAATCTTTACCAGTTCTCTAGGTCTGGGTAGAGCGGGAAGGCGTCGGCAAGCTTCTGAATGCGTGCCTTGAGACTTGCGATGTCAGGGTTTGGCATGAGCACGCTTGCGATAACGTCGGCAACCTCGGTGAACTCTTCCTTGCCGAAGCCACGGGTGGCCAGTGCTGGGGTTCCAATGCGAACACCAGAGGTGACCATAGGTGGTCGTGGGTCGTTTGGAACCGAGTTGCGGTTCACGGTGATCTGAACGTCGTGAAGAAGGTCTTCTGCAGTCTGACCGTCGATCGGTGCGTTGCGGAGATCAACTAGGACTAGGTGAACGTTGGTGCCACCGGTTAGAACCTGAACACCAGCGGCCTTGACGTCGTCTTGGGTTAGACGGTCGGCGATGATTGCGGCGCCTTCGATGGTGCGCTTCTGGCGGTCCTTGAATTCGTCGGTGGCAGCCTGCTTGAACGCAACGGCCTTGGCGGCGATCACGTGCATTAGTGGGCCACCCTGCTGGCCAGGGAACACGGCAGAGTCAATCTTCTTTGCGTACTCTTCCTTGCAAAGGATTAGACCCGAACGTGGACCGGCAAGGGTCTTGTGAACGGTGGTCGAAACCACATCTGCGTACGGAACTGGGCTTGGGTGAAGACCAGCAGCTACCAGACCTGCGAAGTGGGCCATGTCGACCCAAAGCTTGGCGCCAACTTCGTCGGCGATTTTGCGGAATTCGGCGAAATCTAGGTGACGAGCGTAGGCCGACCAACCCGCGATGATGACGGCAGGCTTTACTTCGTGGGCACGGGCACGGACGATGTCCATGTCGACTAGGTGGGTCTCAGGGTTTAGCTCGTAGGAGTGAGCCTCGTACATCTTGCCCGAGAAGTTCAGGCGCATGCCGTGGGTGAGGTGACCACCGTGGGCTAGCTCAAGACCGAGGATGCGGTCACCTGGGTTTGCAAGTGCCATTAGTACTGCTGCGTTGGCACTGGCACCCGAGTGAGGCTGAACGTTGGCGTGCTCGGCACCGAACAGTGCCTTAGCGCGGGTGCGGGCTAGTTCTTCTGCCACGTCTACAACTTCGCAACCGCCGTAGTAGCGCTTGCCTGGGTAACCTTCGGCGTACTTGTTGGTCAGCACCGAACCTTGGGCCTCTAGGACACCACGGGAAACGAAGTTCTCCGAGGCGATCATTTCGAGGAAGTTGCGCTGACGGTTTAGCTCGTTCTGGAGGACGGCAGCGATTTCTGGGTCGGTTTCGCTCAATGGCTTAGTGAAAGATGTAGGCAGCATGCGTTCAAGTTTAGCGAATTTGCCATGCTTGCCTGTTTTCTTGGGCAACACGGACGGTAAAACTTACAGTGTCTAGTTTGTTCGTTATTATGAACTATTGGACCCACGGTCCATTCGGGGATAGTTACAGAAAAGGTTTCACAAATGTCATTGCCATTACCAGTGATCATCGGCATCGGTCTAATCGCCCTTGGCTTCGGTCTCGCTGTCTACATTGTGGTGGCAACCATTCGTGATCGCCAGCAAGTTCGTCCGCTAAACAACGACGAAGTAGAGTAAGCCTCGTTTAAGATTGGCTCTATGACCGAAAAGGCGAGCCACTGGGTACTAACCCTCATTTGTGATGACCAACCAGGAATCGTTCACGCGATTTCGGGGGCCGTTGTGGCCGCCAAGGGAAACATCACTGAGTCTTCACAGTTCTCCTCAGACGGCTCCGGCCGCTTCTTCATGCGCCTCCAGATCGAGGCTGATACTACTCGTTCGGCATTCGAAGCTGAGCTGGCACCGGTTATCGACCGTTACTCGATGACCTGGGAGCTAGACGAGGTTGGCCGCCCGCTGAAGACCTTGGTTTTGGTCTCGAAGAGCGCTCACTGCCTCAACGATATTTTGTTCCGCCAGCGTGCTGGCCAGCTACCAGTTGAGATTCCTGCGGTTTTTGGAAACCACTCCGACCTCGCTTCTTTGGCTGAGTTTTACTCCATTCCCTTTGAGACTCACCAGATTGTTGATGCCGCAACCAAGGCTGCCTTCGAGCACATGTTGCGCGACTACATAAAGTCCGCTGGTATTGAGCTAATCGTTTTGGCTCGTTTCATGCAGATTCTCTCCCCCGAGTTCGTCTCCGAGTTCGAGGGCCGCATCATCAACATCCACCACTCATTCCTGCCGGGCTTCAAGGGTGCCAACCCATACGGCCAGGCACATGCTCGCGGTGTGAAGCTGATTGGTGCTACCGCACACTTTGTTACCGCCGACCTAGATGAGGGTCCGATCATCGAACAGAACGTTATTCGCGTGACTCACAGTCACTCGAAGACCGAACTGGTTTCGATGGGTCAAGATGTTGAGTCAAAGACCCTCACCCAAGCGATTCGCTGGTTTGCCGAGCACCGCGTGCTGCTCGACGGCGACCGCACGGTCATCTTCGAATAAGCCTGCGCACAGAAGCTACTCCAAGTAGCAGAGCCGTGGCTCCAAACCAGCCGGCTGGTGGCACCTGTTCCATCGATTTAGTAAAAAGACTGACCAACTCGTTCTCGGATTGATGTTTCGGCTTTACTGTTTTTTGCGGAGCAGGAGTTGTTGCGATGAGCGGTTGCCCTAGTGTTTTTGGAATTGAAACGGGGACGATTCGCGCTGGCGTGGCCGGTGGCGAGGTTGGTGTGGTGTCGATAAACACCAGAGCTGACTCGGTGGTAACCATTGGACCCGCGTTACCGTTTTGATCGGTCACGGCAAGCGCTGGCAAACTCAGCCGCAGGGTTCCTTGAGAGCAAGAACTGGATTGCAATTGGTAGAGCTGGCTAGGTGTGATTTCGGTTAGCGAAAATGTGCACTCTTTGGCGGTGCCAGTTCGGGTTAGCGAGTTCAGGGTGAAACCGGAAACCGGTTCGCTAAATGAAATCTGGAACGATGGGCTCACTCCTCTATCAGCTCGCGAGGTTTCCTGAATCTGCACGGTTGGCGCAGTTTGATCAACGGTTCCGCTGCCGTTTACCGTGTCGTTTGCGGGTCCGATATTCCCAGCCTGGTCGGTTGCGGTTCTTGCTTTGAGCGTGAGCGTTGGTGTTTCGAGGCATCCAGCTAGCCACAACTGGTACTGGCTTCCGCCGCCATCGATCTTGCTCATGGAACATCCGTTTCCGGCAACTCGAAAACTGGCGGTCGTGATGCCGGTCACCGACTCGTTGAAATCAATTCGGTAGGAAATCAGGTCGGCAATTGGAGTTTCAGACACCATCGACGCCACGGTCGGTGCGTCGCGGTCAACGAACACCGGCTGGCTGCCGATCATTCCATTTGGCCCAAAATTACCCTGCAGATCACGAACCGAGCGCGGCTGCATTTGTATTGAGGCTATCGTTCCCGACTGGCAGCCGTTCAGCCAAAGCTCCATGGTTGTGGCACTGGTCATTGGCCAGTTCACGAGCTTACATCCAGCTCCTTGAACTATGAACGCCGATGGGTCGGCCGGATAGAAGGCTTCATCGGACGTGATCTGGAACTTTAGGATGTCGGCAGAATTTGGTGACGCGGGTGCAGTGAAGCGAATGCTCGGGTTCACCGTGTCAATGGTCATGGGTGGAAGGCTCGCTGCGGTTAGCGGGCCAGAGGTAGCCCCAAACACCGAATTGGCTCTTAGCCCAAGGTTCAGTTCGCCGTTAGAGCAGCCGTAGATGTCGAACTGGAACGCATAACCATCTCCGTAAAGGTTCGAGATATAGCAACCGGGTGATGCGGTGCCACTCAGGTTGAAGTCATCAGCAGTTAGGTCGTAGACGTACTGATCGAACGCGATTCGATACTGGTAGCTGTTGATATAAGTGTTACGCGAAATGTTTTGAAAGAAGTTCACGTTGGGTGCGAAGGTGTAGCGGAGCACCACGGAACCGGCTCCAGCTCTGACCCCGGCCTGATGGGTGACATTGGTAGTAAGAGCCATCGTGGCGAAAGACGAACCGCCGCCACCACCAGCGCCATCACTTCCACCCGAGACACTATCGGAGCCGCCTCCTCCACCACCGAAGAATCCACCGCCGCCTCCTCCACCGCCGGCGACCGTGCCGGTACCACCGTTACCTCCGGTTGCCAGCTGACCCGCAGTGCCGTTACCCGTAGTAACTCCGAGCCCTGCTGTTCCACCAGAAACCTGAGTTCCACCGCCGCCAGCGGTTCCCGCGGTCGAGCCTTTCGAGCCAGCTGAAGCGATGGTTAGGCCGCCTGGAGCTCCCGCTCCACCGATCCAGCCACCAGTTCCGCCACCACCGCCAGCAACTACGATTCGGTCGGCAAGGCTTGTGGTTAGTCGGATATCGGAGGCTCCTCCGCCCGAACCGGCATCGGCGTGACCACTGCCCGCAATACCACCACCATTGAAGCCACCTGCGGCTGCGTTTCCCGCGCCACCGGCACCACCCGGATAGATGTAGAGGGCCGTGGTCAGGTTTTGCAGATCACCCGAGACACTTCCGCCTTTACCTCCGGTACGGCCGCCTTGCGCTCCGTAAACGTCGAAGTGGAGCGAATTGATGCCGCTAGGTGGAACCCAGTAAAAGTAATCACCGGAATAGTCGAAGGTGACATAGCAGGTGCCGTCGGAACAGCTTGGTATCGGGTTAACACTGACCGCGTTTGAAGCGGGGACGGAAGCCGCCAACAACCCCGTGATACCGAGAGCAACGGCGGATACTTTGAGCCAATTCTTTAGAGGAAACTTTTTCATCCCCCAAAAGTAGAACTCCCGCCGATTTCTCGACGGGAGTTATCCACAACTTGGTGTTGCTTAGGCTAGACGAGCCTTTAGGTTGTTAGCAATCGAAGACATGAAGTCGTCGGTGCTCTGGTAACCCTGACCGCCGCCAACGAGGGCTGCAAGGTCCTTGGTCATGTCGCCAGCTTCAACAGTCTTGATGATGACATCCTCAAGAGTTTCAGCAAAGTTGCGAACCTCTGGGGTGCCGTCAATCTCGGCGCGAGCAATAAGTGCACGAGTCCAAGCGAAGATCGAAGCGATTGGGTTGGTCGAGGTTGACTTGCCAGCCTGCCATTCGCGGTAGTGACGGGTCACGGTACCGTGAGCAGCCTCAGCCAGGGTGGTCTTGCCGTCAGGAGTGGTAAGCACCGAGGTCATTAGACCTAGCGAACCAAAGCCCTGAGCTACGGTGTCCGACTGAACGTCGCCGTCGTAGTTCTTACAAGCCCAAACGTAGCCACCTTCCCACTTCAGAGCAGCGGCAACCATGTCGTCGATTAGACGGTGTTCGTAGGTGATGCCGGCAGCCTTGAAACGGTCTGCGTACTCAGCGTCGAAGACTTCCTGGAAGGCGTCCTTGAAAGCGCCGTCGTAGGCCTTCAAGATGGTGTTTTTGGTCGAAAGGTAGACCGGGTAGTTACGGCTAAGACCGTAGTTGAAGCTCGCACGAGCGAAGTCGCGGATCGAGTCCATGTAGTTGTACATACCCATGGCCACACCACCGTGCTCAGGGTATTCGGCAACGGTCTGGGTTACAGGTGCCGAGCCATCAGCTGGAGTCCAGGTGATGGTAACGGTACCCTTGCCAGGAACCTTGAAGTCGGTTGCCTTGTACTGGTCACCGTGAGCGTGACGGCCAATGATGATCGGCTTGGTCCAACCTGGAACCAGACGAGGAACGTTCGAGATGATGATTGGCTCGCGGAAGACCACGCCGTCCAAGATGTTACGGATGGTGCCGTTAGGGCTCTTCCACATCTTCTTGAGCGAGAACTCGGTAACACGAGCCTCGTCTGGGGTGATGGTTGCACACTTCACACCAACGCCGTGCTTCTTGATCGCGTGAGCTGCGTCAATGGTCACCTGGTCGTCGGTTGCGTCGCGGTTCTCGATTGAAAGGTCGTAGTACTCAAGGTCTACGTCGAGGAAAGGCAGGATCAGGTTGTCCTTGATGTTCTGCCAGATAATGCGGGTCATTTCGTCGCCGTCGAGCTCAACGACCTTGCCTACAACTTTGATTTTTGTCATGTTTCCTAGCCTAATTGTTTAGTGGTAAAAGTGGCGTTCGCCGGTGAAGTACATGGTGATGCCGGCAGCCGTTGCTGCATCAATGACTTCTTGATCTCGCATCGAACCGCCTGGCTGCACGATTGCTCGCACACCGGCTTCGATGAGAATCTCAACCCCATCTTTGAAGGGGAAGAATGCGTCGCTGGCTGCGACCGAACCATTGGCTCGGTGGCCGGCACGGTCGACTGCCAAGCGGCACGAGTCGACGCGGTTAACCTGACCCATGCCTACGCCCACAGATGCACCTTCGTGAGCGAGCAGGATGCCGTTCGACTTCACCGCACGGCTGGCACGCCAGGCGAAGGCTAAGTCGGAAAGGGTTGCGGCGTCGGCCTTCGGGCCAGCCACAAGCTTCCAGTTGGCGATGTTTAGGCTGGTGAATTCGTCTGGGCTCTGAACCAGTAGTCCGCCGGAGATCTGCTTCACCTCAAGCGCTTCACGCGCATAGTTGGCTGGAAGCTCAAGAACGCGCAGGTTCTTCTTGGCCAGCAAGAACTCGAGTGCGGCAAGCTCGTAGCCAGGTGCCACGATGACCTCGGTGAAGATGTCGGCAATCTGCTTTGCCATGGCTTCGGTAACCGGACGGTTCGCTGCGATGACGCCGCCGAATGCAGACATTGGGTCGCAGAGGTGAGCCTTGGCGTGAGCATCGGCGATTGGGTCGGCTTCGCTCGAGGACCCGATTGCGATACCGCATGGGTTGGCGTGCTTGATGATTGCAACCGCTGGTTCGGTGTGGTCGTAGGCAGAGCGAACAGCGGCGTCGGCATCAACGAAGTTGTTGTAACTCATCTCCTTGCCACCGAGCTGTTTCGCCTGAGCGATGCCCGAGACGGAGCCTTCGCCTACCGAACGGTAAAGAGCCGCTGGCTGGTGGGCGTTTTCGCCGTAGCGCAGGATGTTTACCAATTCACCGGTAACGGTGAGCGCAGGAGGGAACCCAGGGTTCTTGCTCTGGTTTTCATCCGATTGACCGGCTTCAACTTTCCACTGCGACGAAAGTTCGCGAGCGAACCAGTCGGCAACAGCCGAGTCGTAACGCGCGGTGTGTGCGAAGGCTGTGGCGGCCAGCTGACGTCGCTGCAACAAGGTGGTTCCGCCGTGGGCAAGGGCGTCGATGATTTCGTCGTAACGAGTTGGCTCTACCACGATGGCAACGTTGGCGTGGTTCTTCGCCGAAGCACGAACCATGGCAGGGCCACCGATGTCGATCTGGTCAACCACGGCTTCACCCTTGGCACCCGAAGCCACGGTCTGCATGAATGGATAAAGGTTCACCACAACCAGCTGGAATGCCTCGATGTCGAGTTCGGCAAGTTGCTGCTCGTGATCGATAAGTCGCATGTCGGCAAGCAAACCACCGTGAATCTTTGGGTGAAGGGTCTTCACGCGACCATCCAACGATTCAGGGAAACCGGTCACCTGTGAAACTTCGGTCACTGCAAACCCTGCGTCGGCAATGGTCTTGGCCGTCGAACCGGTGGAAACCAGGGCAACCCCGGCATCGCTTAGCGCCTTGGCAAGCTCAAGCAGACCAGTCTTGTCGGAAACCGAAAGCAGCGCGCGCTTGATTTCGATGCGGTCACGGTGACGATAGTCGGTTGGTTTGTGGTTATTAATCGCGGCCATGAAAATCCTCTTGAGTTAGTTGTCGATGCCTAATTTGATCCGTTGCTCAGCGATGTCCTTGACCACGGAAACTAGCAGCGAGCGCTCAATCACCTTGATGCGTTCGTGTAGTTCGGCTTCGGTTTCATCTGGCAAAACCGCAAGACACTCCTGCGCCAACTGCGGTCCGGTATCGACACCTTCGTCGACGATGTGGATGGTCACGCCGGTTTCTTTGCTACCTGCGGCCAAAGCATCTCTCACACCGTGTGCGCCTGGGAATAGTGGCAACAACGACGGGTGGGTATTGATGAGTCGTGGGCTCAGCGCACGCACGAACTCGGCTGGAAGAATCTTCATGAAGCCAGCCAGAACGGTTAGGTCTGGCTTGAAAAAGTTCACGCTCTCGAGCAGGGTCTTGGCCCACTCTGCGCGATTCGGGAAGTTCTCTGGAGCAACCACAAAGGTCGGTATTCCGAAAAGCTCCGCGTGCTCTAGCCCACTGCATGCGTTATCGGAGCCAACGGCCAAGATACGAACGGGGTAAAGCGGATTGTTGGTGGAATCGAGCAGTGCGCGAAGGTTCGATCCACTTCCGGATATGAGAACGACTACACCAAGCATTACTAAAGTTTACCTTTTCAAATGTTCTGGAATTGGGCTGGCGGCAATCGGTTTTGCCGCGTAGAACGAAGCGAGGAACGCCATCGCGGACACCTCAAGAAATGCCCACACGAAAATCCAGATTGGGTCTGCCCCAATGTTCTGCATTCTTCCAGGGCCAATGGCCATGTGGGTGAGCAATGCCAGTACTGCCATTTCCACGGCTGCCACGAAACCAATCGAAAGCCCCATGGCTAGCGCGGACGCCAAAGGTGTTGCAAAGTTGTGTCTAGCCTCGGCCGCATACTTCTTCACCATCACGGTCACCACGAGAGCCACAACCAGCGGAACAATCAACACGAGCATGCCCAGGTTCGATTGCCCAGCCGGGATCACGCCAAAAACTGGGACGGTCGGTAGCGGGCCTAGCGCGGTGCCCAGCGGGCTCACGCTCGAACCGGTTCCAATCGCAAAGCCGGGGCCGAGCAACCAGGTGCTCACGAAATAGGTGAGGTTTGGCAGGAACGCCAACTGCATGATGGTGGCACTAAAGCCGCCGATGACTCCACCTTGCAGCTGTTCGAAAAGCTGAATCACGTTCAGCCAGTTGAAGGTGATCAGGATTCCGAAAAGCACGGCGGCTACACCTTGCATTACGAAAACGAAAGCGGTTCCCGCGCGAAGAGCCGGAGAGGCAACCGAGGCAACCACCCAGTTGACCTTGTGCGTGAGAGTTGAAAGCCACTCCTTGCCGGCAGCTCGTTCGGCTGCTGTTTCCAACTTCATTGCACTATGAGGCAAGGCGCCGAACAGTGAACCGCAAACCACGCCACTCACATAAACAAGTAGCGGCACGAAGTAGGCGGCAACCGGGTCTGGGCTGAGCGTCTTGGTGGCAGCAAGTGATAGTAGTAGCGCCGAGATTCCGCCGTAAACGAGTGTTGCGCCAATCCAAGCCGGCCAAAGTTCAAGGCTTCCGTTCAAACGCTTACCGCCGCGCCAACCGGAGGCAAAAATCAGGAGCGTGGCTCCGAGAGGCAGGAACGAAAGCACAAATGCCGGGATCTCAAGGCCTGAGAACGTGGTTGCCGCAAAGTTCAGCGATACACCGTGCGCCGCAAACCAAATGTCGATGGCGTTGCGCAAAGCGCCGAACCAATCGGTGGTTGCACCGGCGTCAAGCCACCAGCTTAAAGAAGAGCCGACGAGGAGAATCCCAAAAAGTAAACTCGCAGAAACAAGTGCATCCAATGCACCCATAACTAGAGCGACTCCGCGGGTCCCCTCGCCGACTTTCGTTGCCAAGGTTTAGAGGTTGGCGATAACTTCACGCATAAGAGCAGCGGTTTCGCTTGGGGTCTTACCAACCTTCACGCCAACAGCCTCAAATGCTTCCTTCTTCGCCTGTGCGGTTCCGGCCGAGCCAGAAACGATTGCACCAGCGTGACCCATGGTCTTACCTTCAGGAGCTGTGAAACCAGCAACATAGGCAACCACAGGCTTGGTTACGTTTTCCTTGATGTATGCGGCAGCCTTCTCTTCCGAGTCGCCACCGATTTCACCGATAAGCACGATCGCCTTGGTCTCAGGGTCTGCCTGGAAAGCAGCCAGAGCGTCGATGTGAGTAGTTCCAATAACTGGGTCTCCACCGATGCCGATAGCGGTCGACATACCGATGTCACGAAGCTCGTACATCATCTGGTAGGTCAAGGTACCCGACTTCGAAACTAGACCGATAGGGCCGGTTCCGGTGATGTCGGAAGGAGTAATACCAGCGTTCGACTTTCCCGGGCTGATGATGCCTGGGCAGTTAGGGCCGATGATGCGGGTCTTTTGACCCTTCGAAACGTTGTAAGCCCAGAAGCTTGCCGAGTCGTGAACCGGGATACCCTCGGTGATCACAACTAGCAGAGGAATCTCGGCGTCGATAGCCTCAACCGCAGCAGCCTTCGAGAAGGCTGGTGGAACGAATGCAACCGAAACGTTTGCACCGGTAGCAGCCATAGCCTCAGCCACGGTACCGAAGATTGGAAGGGTCTTGCCCTCAACCTCAACGGTCTCGCCAGCCTTGCGTGGGTTCACGCCACCAACAATGTTCGAACCGCCCTTGAGCATGCGTCCGGTGTGCTTCATACCTTCCGAACCGGTCATACCCTGAACGATGATCTTTGAGTTTTCGTCTAGAAAAATAGCCATTTGTTTTTATCCTTCTAAGTTTCTATCGGTTGGCCAGTTCGGCAGCCTTGTCGGCAGCCTCGTCCATGGTTTCAACCACGGTAACTAGCGGGTGGTTAGCTTCAGCCAAAATGCGACGACCTTCAACAACGTTGTTGCCGTCTAGTCGAACTACAAGAGGCTTGGTTGCCGAAGAACCTAGCTTGGCAAGTGCACCGACGATACCGTTGGCTACTGCGTCACAGGCGGTGATGCCGCCGAAGACGTTAACGAAAACGCTCTTGACCTGCTTGTCGCCAAGGATCACGTCGAGACCGTTGGCCATAACCTCAGCCGAGGCTCCACCACCAATGTCTAGGAAGTTTGCTGGGCGAACGTTGCCGTGCTTTTCACCGGCGTAGGCAACAACGTCGAGGGTCGACATCACAAGGCCGGCACCGTTTCCGATGATTCCAACTTCGCCGTCAAGCTTCACGTAGTTGAGGTCCCAGGCCTTAGCCTTAGCCTCTAGCGGGTCGATCTCGTCGCGTTCCATCTCTTCGCGGTCGGTGTGACGGAACTCGGCGTTGTCGTCTAGCGACACCTTGCCGTCGAGAGCCAAGATCTGGCCGTCTTCAGTCTCAACTAGCGGGTTTACCTCAACGAGGGTTGCGTCTTCCTTCACGAATACGTCGTATAGCTTCACGAGAACTGGAGCCACCTTGGCAGCGGTTGCTTCGTCGAAGCCTCCCTGCTTGGCAATGTCTAGAGCCTTTGCGAGGTCGATGCCCTTAACCGCGTCAACGTTGACCTTGGCTAGAGCTTCTGGACGCTCTTCGGCTAGCTGCTCGATCTCCATACCGCCCTCAACGCTGCAAAGCGAAAGGAAGGTGCGGTTCGATCGGTCTAGTAGCACCGAGAAGTAAAACTCGCGGGCAATCTTGGCGCCTTCGGCAATCATGACGCGCTTAACAACGTGCCCCTTGATGTCTAGTCCAAGAATCTTCTCTGCGGCTTCCTTGGCCTGGGCTGGGTCGTGAACGACCTTAACGCCACCGGCCTTGCCGCGTCCGCCAACCTTTACCTGAGCCTTGACGACAACGGTGCCGCCAATCTTGGCTGCGGCAGCTTCGGCTTCTGCTGGAGTGTCTGCGGTGAGACCCTGAAGTACTGGTACGCCGTACTTCTCGAAAAGGTCACGCGCCTGATATTCAAATAAATCCACTGTGATTTTCCATATCTGTCGAGGTGCAAAAGACGCACCTAATTGACAAGTTTAGAGCTTTTTGATTGGTGCGACTTTCACCAACAGGCGTTTCACTCCGCGAGAACCGAAATTGATTTCGGCGGTCTGTCTCGGGGCAACTCCACCGATGGAAATCACCCTTCCACGCCCAAAGTCGTCGTGTTCAATGTCGTCGCCAACTTCCAGCACAAGGCCTTCATTGTTGCGAACCGATGAAATTGCTCCACGCCATTCGGTTTTTGGTTTTTCTTCGCGGTTACCGAAGCCGGTGGTGTCGGCGATCGATGGGCGGAACTGCCTTGGTGCTCCCCCGCGATTCGCGCCGGTTTCGCGCCAGGCGATGAGGTCCTCTGGAACTTCGGAAAGGAAACGGCTTGGCAAAGCCGAATCGGTTTCACCGAAGGTGCTTCGACTGAGCGCAAGCGAAATGTGCAACTTCTTACGAGCGCGGGTGATGCCCACATAGAACAGGCGGCGTTCTTCGGCGGTTCCGCCGGGAACCAGGAACGACATCTTGTGTGGCAACAACCCTTCTTCGATACCGGTTAGGAAAACCACGTCGTACTCCAAACCCTTGGCGGTGTGCAGGGTCATTAGGGAAACGGTTCCAGATTCGTCGTCGATGTCGTCGGCGGCAGCAACCAGAGCCACTTCGTTCAGGAAGTCGGCCAACTTGCCTTCCGGGTTGTTGCGCTGGAATTCTTTGGCAACGTTTACCAATTCGTCAAGGTTTTCAACGCGAGCTTCGTCTTGCGGGTCGCGGCTTGCTTTCAGAGCATCAAGCAGACCCGAACGCGAAAGCGCGGTGCGCAAGATTTCATCGACGGTTGCCGTTTCGGTCATGGCTTCAAGCTCGTTTAGAAGGTCAGCAAGTTGGGTTACCGCACCGGTGATCTTCGGACCAAAACCCATCTCGCCAACGTGGCTCAATACTTCGCGAACCGACATGTCGTTCTTCTCTGCGAACGAAGCAATCTGAGTCTCGGTGGCATCTCCGATTCCGCGCTTCGGCACATTCATGATTCGGCGAATCGCTAGGTCGTCCTTGCGGTTCGAAATTGCAACCAGGTAACCAAAGGCATCCTTGATTTCGGCTCGCTCGTAGAACTTGGTGCCACCAACCACTCGATAAGGGAGAGCCGAGCGAATGAAAATTTCTTCCAGAGCACGGGTCTGCGAGTTGGTTCGGTAGAACACTGCCATGTCTCGGTAGTCAACGCCCGATCGGTGAAGCTCGTTAATTTCATCGGCAATGAACTGCGCTTCATCGTGACCCGAGTAACCGGTGTAGCCAACAATCTTTTCGCCGTCGCCTTTATCCGACCAAAGGTTCTTGTTCGGGCGGTCGAAGTTGTTGCCAATCACCGCGTTAGCGGCCTTCAAAATATTGTTGGTCGAGCGGTAGTTTTGCTCGAGCAAAATGGTTTTTGCACCCGCAAAGTCTTTTTCGAACTCCGAAATGTTGCGGATGTCGGCGCCGCGGAAGGCATAAATCGACTGATCCGAGTCGCCAACCACGGTAAGCGAAGCGGGTTGCATGATTTCACCGGTGCGTGGATCGATGTCCGCGTATTCGGCCGGAAGAGGCTTGGTTAGTTCGCGAACCAACGCGTACTGAGCGTGATTGGTGTCCTGGTATTCGTCCACCAGAATGTGACGGAACTTGCGCTGGTACTGGGCTGCAACCGCAGGAAATGCGCGGAAAAGGTGGACGGTTTCACCGATCAGGTCATCGAAGTCGAAAGCATTGTTGCGGCGAAGCTCCGACTGATAGGAAGCGAATATCGAGGCGATTGCCCTCTGAACCGGATCCGATGGGTCGGCGTTGCGAGCGAATTCGTCGGCGTCAATGAGTTCGTTCTTGGCGTTCGAAATAACCGAGGCAACCCCAGCTGGAGTTAGCTTGTGAAGGTCGGCACCAAGGTCTTTGATGAGGCGCTTGAAGATTGCACGGCTATCGCCGGAATCGTAAATCGTGAAGTTTGGGTCGTGACCAAGACGTTCCGACTCTCGGCGCAAAATCGCAACACAAGCCGAGTGAAAAGTCTTGAGCCAAATGCCGTCGGCTTCTCCGCCCAACAGCTCTCGCACTCGGTGTCGCATTTCGGCAGCCGCCTTGTTGGTGAAGGTGATAGCCAAGATCTGCGAAGGCCAGGCTTCTTTCATGCCGAGCAGGTGCGCAATGCGTTTGGTCAAAACCGAAGTCTTACCCGAACCAGCACCCGCCACAATTAGCAGCGCTCTACCTCTAAATAGAACAGCCTCACGCTGCTGAGCGTTTAGCCCTTCGAGCAGGCGGGATTCATCAAAGGAAGAAAAGAGTTGGGGTGTCGACATAACTGGTCAAGTTTAGGCGAGCCCCTCGACATACGTCAGAAGCAGGTCGGGGTGGTCGGCAAAGATTCCGTCGACCCCGGTCTCAATTAGGTTATGGAGGTACTCTTCCACCGAGTTCTTGGCGAACTCAACCCTGGCGGTGAAACCCCAAACGGTGAGACCCTTGTCGTGAGCCCTTGCCACAATTTCCGGCATTCTCCGAATCAGCTGAAAGTCGAGGCTCAGAATGTCGTATCTAAAAGCGTTCTCTTCGTCCCATTCCTCGAGCCCGTAAGCCAAGGGGAACCGGTTGCCGAACCGCGAGCGCAAAGCCTCCATGGTTGGCGGTTCAAATGCTTCGATCATCACGGTTGCGCGATCGGCGATCCCCGACTCCTCGACGACATCGGCGAAAAGCGAAACGATGTCGATTCCCTGCTTCAAAAAGGTAGGCGCATCCTTCACTTCTAGAATTAGTGTCTTTCCGACCACAAGTTCGCTGTTTAAGAATTCCTTCAAAGTTGGTATTCGAAATTGTCCATCAAACTTCGCTGAACCAGGGCGCCAATCCGGAACTCGTTCCTTAGCCCGAAGGGTCTGAAGCTCAGCCAAAGTGAGCTCGGTTGAGTGGATTCGTCCAGCAAATTCCGGCTTTTCGAGAACGTCGGTGGTGTCGCTCAGATCTGATTCATGACGAAGCACCAACTGGCCATCTTTTGTTGGCACAATATCGCATTCCAGGGTGTCAACTCCCATGGAAATTGCGAGCTCGAAAGACTCCATGGTGTTCTCTGGTCGATAGGCCGGGGCACCCCTGTGCCCAAAGACCCTAACACCGCTCATGCCTAAAGAATAGGGGTTTTTTTCTCACAGGATGGCTTGGTAAACTATTCGTCTAAATGTTCACGAGAGTATATAACAAGGTCAAGCGAAATACGCGGAGGGGCACGTCTTTCCTCGCGCTCGTGGCGTTACTCGCATCCGCGTTCACATATCTCGATATTCCAACCCCAGCCAATGCCGCAATCGTAAGCAGCAACCTGGTTTTAAACCTTGATGCAAGCAGCACTTCTTCGCTAGCCGCAACTGGAGCCACCGGTTGGAATAGCGTAAGCCCAGCATCTTCTACGGCAACTTCCACGTTCTTTGGTAACACCACCCGTGTTAGCGACTCAACGGGCGCCAGCCTAGCCTTCGACGGCACCGGTGACGCGGCGTACTTCCCGGCCGGAACTGCTAGAACACCAGGTGCAATGACCGTCGAAACTTGGATCAAGCCAGGTAACCTGCGCGCTGGTTGGAATGTTTTTGCATCGCGTTGGTTTCCAGACACAGCTAGAACGTCCAACGCTGCTGCCCAAGACTGGCACCTAGCAATTTACGGATCGACTACCAGCAATCTGAAGTTGCAGCTAAATGCGGGCTCGCTCACCCTAACCAGTAACACGATTTTCCCTGCCACAAGTGCGAACAAGTGGTACCACGTGGCTTTCACAATTGACGCTGCCAACACTGCGACTCTCTGGATCAACGGCGTTGCCGATGGCACCATGGCAAACTTCCCACACACCGACAGCGCTACGGCGCAGCTGCATGTCGGCGACGTTGGCGATGCAACTGCCAACTGTTCATTCACCGGAAACATCAGCCGCTTCCGCATTTACAACACATCACTTACCGCAGCGCAGTTGGCTCAGAACTACCTCACCGATAGTGCAACTTATGGTTACGCCCCGGCGAACACTGTGGTGCCAACCGTTTCTGGTGTTGCCCGCGTAGGCACTGCTCTTAGTTCCAACCAAGGAACCTGGGGTGTCGGCGATGCAACGGGAACTACCACCGCATACCAGTGGCAGTCTTCAGCAAACGCTTCAACCTGGACGAACATTTCAGGTGCAACCGCAGCCACTTACACTCCCGTTGCCGGCGATGCCACAAACTATCTGCGCTTGGGAGTCACCAAGACCAACTCGGCCGGATCGGCAACCGCTTACTCAGATGCCACCCAAAGAGTGCAAACCACCACCGGTTCGGCGATCCTTTCTGGCGGAAAACTTACTGGGCTTACATCGACGGTCCCCAATGATGCCAACACATATAACGTGACCTTGGCTACCGACAACCTTTCCGCGAGGATGGTTCTTGGTACAACAACCGGGCTAACCCTCATCAACGGTTACGCCAGCACCGCCGCCTACATGGCCACAACCATTGGCGGGTCGGCGCCGATCATCTCCTTCCGCGGAACCGGTACCGCAATCAATACCGCCTTGGCGAACGTGACCTACACTTCATCGACCCAGCAAGTCGATGTGGTGAAGCTTTACTACGCGAGCGGCGGCAGCGGCACGGATACCAAGGACTACTTTCCGATCTACGACAACAATCAGTTGACCTTCCACTACTACGCCTATAAAACGGTGGCTGTCGGCAAGAACCGTGCCGGACTGGACGCGGTTGCTGCTGCGACAACTGCCGTTGACAGCGTTGAGTCGCCTGGCCCCTGGTATCTCACAACCATTCGCTACAAGTCGGAGTGGGACCGACTTCAAACCGTCATCGGTCAAAATCAGGCCTTTATGGGCGCCCTGGCCGATGCTGGGTCAACTAGCTGGTATTGGCCGGCTAATACCGACGGTTACTCTTCGGCAACGATTTTTGGAACTCAGTCAGGCACCTCGGTAACTGCAACGAGCACGATCTTCAACCAAACCAACACCACACTTCCGTTTCAATCTGGCGAGCCAAATGCCGGAACTGCTATCGGTAGAACTGGATTTTTGTATCCGATGAACAGCGTCCAGGGTTGGGATGACACCCCCTTAGACAACGCAAACCCACTTGGCTACACCATGGAGACATTTGGCACTGCGCCATTCAACGTGACCCTTGGATCTTCAGCAGTTCTCGCTCAAACCGTGTCTGTTGTAACAAACGCATTTGATGCACCAAGCGGGCTTACCGTGGAAGCTTCTGGCACAACCGGTTTAGCTGCAGTGTGGAACCCGGTTACGCCAAACCTCACCGGGCTTACCTTGGGTGGCTACCGCCTGGAATACTCAACTTCCTCCAGTTTTTCCCCGCTCTCCGTTGTGATTACCCAGCCAACAGTTACCTCCGGACTGATCACCGGGCTAACGGCAAACACCACATACTACGTTCGAGTCCTGGCTGCCGGCACCAGTTGGGGAGCATACTCCTCAGCGGTCACGGTGACTACAAAGTCGGCCGCAACAACGATCACGGTGGTTTCTTCTGGCGGTGGCGTTGCCGGCACCGACTACACCAATCTTGGAGGCCAGTTCTACGCGAAGGCGTCGAGCAGTGTCAGCATCAATGCATCTGACATTCAAACTGCGCTCAACAGCGGAAACGTTGCGATTGCTGCCGACAACGTAATCATCGACGCTCCAATTACCTGGAACAGTAGCCGCTACCTAACTCTAGGAAACAGCACTACCAGCACAGTGACCATCAACAAGACCATAACGTCTTCGGTGGCAGGTTCTCAGCTGATAATCAGCCCCACGACTTACACACTTGACGTCAAGAATGGCGCGAGCATTCAGTTCACCGCTGCCACGACCCAATATCTGAACATCGGTGGAACGAGTTACACACTCATCAAGACGGAGGCACAACTTGTTGCGGCGGCCGCTGGAACGAACTACGCCTTAGCCAAACCGCTAACCTTGGCTACCAGTTACACGACTTCTCCCATTGCTCAAAACTATTCTGGAAAGTTTGATGGCTTAGGAAACTCCATCGACGGCTTCACCTTAAATGCAGCAAGCGCAACTGGCTACTACGGTCTCTTCCAGGGTGTGGCAGGCGGAACCATACGCAACTTGGGTGTCACAAACGTGAAAATGTCGATCCCCTCTTTCGCGGGGAACTTTATCGTTGGTGCCGTCGCTGGTGACTCGACCGGTGGCACTTTGGAGCAAGTTTGGTCCACCGGATTCATCAGTACAGCTGCAGGAAGCACCATCACTTCCGTGGCAATTGGTGGCCTAATTGGTAACACCAGATCTGGCACGCTCAACATCACCAAATCCTGGTCCTCGGTAAACATTGACACCTTCTCCAGCGCGGCCATCTCCTACCTTCTGTCAGGTTCGCTGGTCGGCGGCGATCTATCAACCATGGGTCAAGTTGTTACCGCATCAGGTGGAAACATCGTGATGAACCAGGTTTACTCAACGGGTGGCATCAGGTCGCTGAATTGTGGTTGCTGGCGTGGCCACGGCGGTTTGCTTGGTTTGCACTTTTCAACCGCAACCATCTCAATCACAGACGCCTTCTTCTGGTCAAACTTTGTAACAGCCGACACCGGAGGTGTTGGTGGCCTAATCGGAAATTCCTCAGGTGGGGCTACCAGCATCACAAACGCCTACACGGTCTATCCAACTAGCACCTGGTCTGGGTCTGGAACAATAACCTATACCAACGTTCAAAATGGAATCGTTGCGGGAGCTGCGGTATCAGCGCAAAATGGCTCCAACTGGATTACCGACTCAACAAACGGCACTTACCTAAAGAACCTTCAGAAGCCATATAAGAACATTTACGTGCAGGTAGTAGCTCCCGGCGATGGTTCCTACTCAGGCATGAGCTACCAAATTATTGATGGCGCTGTGCAAACTCAGACCTTGAGTTCGCTGAATCTAAGTACCACCGGAAATCCGGTTTATTCAATACTTTCTAGCGCTGCCCGTGGCTCATACAACGTGTCCTACGTTTCAGGGCTCACACTCGGCGGTACTGCCGCTGGACTTTACAATTTCACTCCGTGGCCATTCACCACGGCAGTAACAATTACTAGACTTCCTCAAACCTTTACTTGGGCTCCAACCACAGCGATTTCATTCGGTACAGGCACATTCACCCCAAGTGCCGCGCCTGTTTCCTCAGCAGGATCCACAATCACGTACGCCGTGAGTTCTGCCGGCACAACCGGTTGTACTGTGAACTCCACCACCGGAGCCGTTACCTATAACTCGGCTGGAAGTTGCACCGTTACCGCCACCGCAGCTGCAACCACCGACTACACCGGGGCAACCGTTTCGGCAACTTTCACCATTGCAGACGCCTCGACTGCTCCAACTGTCACCGCTCAGGCTGCAAACACAACTTCCGTTCAGCTCAGTTGGACCGCACCAACGGTAAATTCGTCGGTCGCACTATCTGGCTACCAGATTCTTTACTCGACTTCGTCGAACATGGCATCGCCAACCACAATCTCAACCGGGACCACGGCTACCACTCGCCTGATCACCGGCCTCACATCAGGAACCACCTACTACTTCCAAGTTCGAGCCATCGGTGGAAGTACTTGGATTGGTCCGGTTAACGTAACCCCAGCTAGCACCGCACCGAAAACCTCAGACACCACAATCACCGTGGTTGCCTCTGGCGGTGGAACTCTCGGCACCGACTACAAGATCGTCGACGGCGTCGTTTACGCAGTCGGCCTCACTGCGAACGTCAATGTTGCGGACATTCAAAATGCACTCCTCACCCAGGACGTCTCGCTTGCCGCAGAAAACGTGGTTATCAACTCTGCAATAAGTTGGTCAACCAGCAGCGTCCTAACGTTGGGGAGCAGTTCAACCGGATCGGTTAGCGTCAATGGCGCCATTGCCACATCGGGTGTTTCTGGTGGCGTGAAGATTACCCCTTCTACCTATTCCCTATCGGTGAAGGCCGGCGGCTCAATCAGTTTCACTGGAAGCAGCCCAAGTTTGACCATTGGTGGCACCAGCTACACCCTGATCAAGTCTGAAGCTGAACTTGTCTCGATGGCCGCCACCGGAAACTACGCGCTGGCCAAGAAACTGAACCTGACCACCGCCTACACGACCGCTGTTGCCAACATAAACTTCACCGGCACCTTCGACGGACTTGGCAACACCGTGAACCGCATGAACATTTCTGCTTCAGCGGTTGGTGCATACGGTCTTTTTGCAAACGTTTCGGGCTCTGCTGCTTTGCGAAACGTTGGTGTTACCAACGCGATGATCAAGATGGCTGCCCTGTCTGGAACCTACGCATCGGGCATGATCGTCGGTCGCATGACCGGCGGAACAGTCAACATGGACCAGGTTTGGTCGTCAGGACTAATCACGACCACTGGTGTAATTACCGCTATCTCGGCCGGTGGAATCATCGGTAACGCTGCCGGCGGTACCTTAAACATCAACAAGTCTTGGTCGAACACAAACATCGACACCAGCCTGAGTGGTACTGGTACAGCTCTAGAGCAGGGTGGAATTATCGGTGGCGATGAAGCCACTCTTCCTCAGCAGTACAACCTCGCTGGTGGAGCGTCGGTTTACCTAAATCAGGTTTATGCCACCGGCAACCTCAAATGGGTGTCAACAGCACACCGAGGAATTGGTGGTCTTTTCGGCTTGCACTACGCCTCGGTAACTGGAACGACTATTACTGATTCCTTTAGCTGGGTCACCTTCGCATCGAGCAGCCCAACTGGAAACCTTGGTGGAATCTTCGGTGTTGCTGCCGGAACCGCTGCGTCTTCTATCATTCGCGGTTATCAGGCAACGTCATCAATCTGTACGGCTGCAGGTTCGGTAAATTACAGTGCAACACCTAGTTGTGACACCCAGCAAACTCCTGGCACCGCAGTTTCGGGAATCACAGGAGCAGCCTGGGCGAGCAACAACGGAACCACTTTGGTCAACCTACCAACCCCAAGCCTTGTGAAGACTCTTTATGTGCAGCCGGTTTACACCGCCAACGGCGATGGAACTTTCGGAACTCTCACCTACCAGATTGTCGACGGTACCGGAGCTGTCAAAGATGCTACTGCTCTAACCGCTCTAAACCTTTCGGTTTCAGGCACAGCAACATACACAATCGACGCAAGCGCTGCGGTTAGCGCAACCCCTTACTCGGTCGATTACGTTTCTGGCCTAACCCTCGGTGGAACCGCCGCTGCCAACTACAGCCTTGCTCCATGGTTCCAGTCAACCTCTGCAACGATCTCAAAGTTGCGCCAAACCGTAACTTGGACACCAACCACATCGGTTAGCTTCGGTAGCGGAACTTTCACGCCGGATGCACTGCCAGTTGGTAACGGTGGTGGAGCGATCACCTACGCTTTAAGTTCTGCAGGAACTACTGGCTGCACTGTGAACAGCTCAACTGGTGCGATTACTGCAACGAACGGTGGAAGTTGCGCGATTACTGCAACGGCCGCTGCAAACGGAAACTACGTTGCAGGTTCAACCACAGTCACTTTCACGATTGCTGACCCTGCAACCCTTCCAACCGTTACTGCTCGTGCATCCGGAACCGGTTCGATGGTTGTTTCGTGGACAACGCCAACAGTTAGTTCGAGCGTCGCCATTACCGGTTACACCCTGAAATATTCGACAGCCTCGAGCATGACTTCACCAACAACGGTGAACATCAATAGCACCAACACCTCAACGTTCATTTCCGGCTTGGCAACGAATACCACCTACTACTTCCAGGTTCGTGCCATCGGTGGTTCAACTTGGACTGGCAGCTACACAGCCGCAGTTAGCGGAAGCACATTGACCACAGCTAACACCATGACGATTGCAGCTAGCGGTGGCGCAACTCAGGGAACCGGCTATTTCGTTCACAACGGAGTCGTCTATGCGACTGGAAACGTAACCATCAATGCCTCGGACATCAACACCCTGCTGGCAAACAACTCGACGCTGCAGTTGGCTGCCGACACCGTGAACATCAATGCGGGTTTGTCATGGTCAACAAACGCGGTTCTAACCCTCGGAAACTCTTCATCATCGACCGTCAATGTGAACTCAACAATTGCCGGGTCTGGAGCTACTGCCGGTATCAAAATCCTTCCATCGACCTATAGCCTCTCGGTAAAAGATGGCGCATACATTCGCCTTACCGGAGCCACCCCGAGCTTTAACCTTGGTGGCACCGCCTACATCGTCGTCAACACAGTGGCCGGTCTATCAAATGTTCTCGCTGGAAGCACCTGGGCACTGACCGCGCCGATTACGCTAACTGCCACCTACACCGCCGCGGTCAAAGATTTCACATTCACAGGCACCATGGACGGTCTCGGAAACACCGTCAACAACATGACCATGACAATCACCGCAACCAAAGACGCTGGATTCTATGCGTCACTCGGTGGCGCAACAGTTCGAAACGTTGGTTTCACTAACGTCAACATTTCAAGCCCTACCGACGCAGTCAATACGCGCCTTGGCTCGGTTGCCGGAAACGGTTCGATCACCGCCTCCGTCACTAACAACGTGAGCCAGGTTTGGGCAACCGGCTTTTTAAACCAGACTTCCGCCGGCACGGCAAAGACCGAAGCCGGTGGTTTGTTCGGTGGAGCGCAAACTGGAACTCTCAACATCACCAAATCGTGGTCGAGCGTAGCGATCAGCACGAAAGCCTACTCGGTTGGTTCTGGTGGAATTATCGGAACCAACGTTGGAAGCTTTAGCGGAGGAACCTACAGCGGTGCGGCGCTAACAATCACCGAGAGTTACAGCACGGGAAATATCTTGCGCGACCTCCCTACTTCCCCGCTGTGGTATGGCAACGCTGGAATTATCGGTGTCTCCTATGGAACCAGCACAACTATCTCCAACGTATTTTCTTGGGGAAACATTAACTCAACGGGAGCCAGTTCAGGAACCTCAACTGCTGGTATTTCGGGTGTTGGTGCGGCAACGATTACGAACGCCTACACAACTCACGCAGCCTGTGGAGGCACCGCGACAAACTGTGTTGGTTCTGTTGTTGCCGGTACTACTCCAACCACAGGAACCGGTTTTGGAACCGGACTTTGGTCAACCACAAATGGTGCATCACTCGTAAACCTGACACCTCCAACCAAGGCACTTTATGTTCAGGTAATTGCTCCTACCGATGGTTCATACGGAACCATGAGTTACCAAATTGTCGACTCAACCGGAACCGCCCAGACTTTGAGCTCCCTAAGCCTTACGGTTTCGGGAACCCCGACCTACACAATCACTGCGGCGACCGCCAAGGGAACCTATTCGGTAGCCTACGTATCTGGACTTACCCTCGGTGGAACTTCGGCAAACGTATATTCACTGGGCGCTTGGATCACAAACACTTCGGTGACGATTACCAAGTTCCCACAGACCGTCACCTGGACACCTACTCTCACCAATGTTTTCGGCAACGGTACGCTCACCCCATCTGCGTCGGCCATTTCCGACAAGGGCACCACAATTACATACTCGGTCGCTAGTGCTGGAACCACCGGCTGTACCGTAAATGCTTCGACCGGTGTGATCACCTATACCAGTGCTGGAACCTGTACCATCACCGCATCCGGTGATTCGACGGGCGACTACCTCGCGTCGACCGTCAATGCGGCATTTGTTATTTCGGCAGCACCAACCATCACCATCGTGACTAGTGGCGGTGGCGTCTCGGGAACCGACTACACGATCGCTAACGGCCTCCTCACCGCGAGCGCAAATGTGAGCGTCAACGCTTCCGACCTGGCAACCGCTCTAGCCAGCGGAAACGTTCAGCTTGCCGGAAACGTAGTGGTTAATGCGCCAATAACCTGGTCGAGCAATAGTGTTCTGACTTTGGGTGGAACGTCAACCAACACTGTTGCGGTGAACTCGAGCATTACCGGTTCTGGCGCAACCGCCGGTATCGTAATCAAGCCGACCACCTACTCGCTCAGCATTAAGAATGCCGCGGCAATTTCGCTTTCTGGAGCGACTCCAACGCTCTCGATAGGTGGAAACAGTTACACCCTTGTCAAGAGTATTGCGAACCTTGCAACCGTAACCACTACCGGTTTCTACGCCTTGGCTGTTCCCCTTACCTACAGCACCACTATCGATCGCCCAGCTATCAACCTGGCCTTCGCGGGAACCTTCGACGGTCTTGGAAATACCGTCGACAACATGCGCCTTACTTCGACAGCTAACCTAGGCGCCGGGTTCTTCAAGAACTTAAATGGCGGAACAATTCGCAACCTCGGTGTTACCAACGAATTCATTTCGTTGGAGCCTACAGTTACTACCAACAACCTCAATGCCGGTGGCTTGGTTGGAGACACCGCAGGTGGAACACTTGAGCAGGTTTGGACTACCGGTTCGCTAAGAGTAAAGGCCGGTTCTACTTTTGTTGGCCTTACCGCCGGAGGGTTGGTTGGAGATGCCTACTCGGGCACGCTCAACATTTCGAAGTCTTGGTCTGCACTACACATCACCGGTTGGGGGTCTGCCTTTACCGGAATCTCGGTTGGTGGAATTCTCGGAGCCGACTTCAATTCTTGGGCTTCAACGGGTAGCACGGTTAGCGGCACGGTCGTTATGAACCAGGTTTACTCGCTCGGTGATCTAGCAATTCCTCAGACCACGGGTCAAACCGCAGTCGGTGGAATCTTGGGTAACCACCTTGGCAGTGGAACTGTCAGCATCACCGATGCCCTCAGCTGGAGCATGCTCGGCTACAACGCCGGCGCAGCTTTCGGAGGAACGGTTGGAGTTGGTACCGGTGGAACCGTAACCCTAACCAACATCACCAGCTACACTTCTCAGGCCCACGCCACTACTGGAACCGCAACATTCACTAAAACCAATGTGAATCCAGGTAACGGTTTTGGTGCAACTATCTCTGCGCTTGAAAGTCAGTCGAACTGGTCGGCCAGCGGTAAGGGAACCTCGCTGGCGAACCTTCCTGCACCTTACAAGAACTTTTACGTTCAGGTCGTGGCTCCTACCGACGGTTCTTACTCATCGATGACGTACCGCCTAATAAACGGTGTCAACACGGTGTTGACTCCAAGCACCTATAACGTTTCCATTACTGGAACTCCGGTTTACTCGATTGCCTCAGACGTGGCGATTAGCGCTACCCCTTACAACGTCGATTACGTTTCTGGTCTTACTTTTGGTTACACCGGCACCAACCTAAACGCATACCGATTCTCAACATTTGTAGTGCCAACAGCGGTGACAATAAGCAAGTACCCACAGACCGTAACCTGGTCGCCAACCACTTCGGTGGCGTTTAGTTCGGGCTCGATCACTCCGAGTGCACTGGCTACTGCGTCCGGTGGAACCACAATCACCTACTCAGTGACGGATGCTGGCACTACCGGCTGTACCGTGAACGCAACCACAGCAGTAATCGCCGCAACCGCGGGTGGAAACTGTGTGGTCACTGCTACCGCTGCCAACGCCGGTAACTACCTTGCCGCCACCGCATCGGTCACCTTCGCAATCGCCGATGCTTCGGCTGCTCCTTCCGGTGTCACCACGACCCCGGTTGGAACCGGTGCCGTAATGGTCAACTGGACTGCCCCAACTCCGGCAGCTTCCACCGCGCTAAACGGTTATCAGGTCACCTACTCGACTTCGGCTTCGATGACCTCGCCAACCACCGTGACCACCAGCACAACGTCGAAGTTCATAACCGGCCTAACCGCTAACACCACCTACTACTTCCAGGTTCGAGCCGTAAACGGAACGACCTGGTACGGCGCATACAGCACGGCTGTGACTGGTGCTACCCCGGCAACCGGAACCACTCTGACAGTGGCTACCACCGGCGGAACCCAGGGAACCACTTGGAAGGTTCTGGACGGAATTGTTTACCCGGTCGGAACCGGAATCATCAATGCGGCCGATCTTCAGAGTCTTCTTCTGACTGGTTCGGTCACCCTAGCTGCCGACACGGTCACTATCAACTCAGACGTTACCTGGAACACCAGCCAGACCCTAACCCTTGGCTACGCAACCGCCAACTCGGTGAACATCAACGCCGACATCACTGCTTCGGGAACCACCGGTGGATTGGTAATCGCTCCAGCAACATATTCGCTAGCCACCAAGAACAACGCGCAGGTCATACTCTCAGGCTCGAGCACCACACTTTCGATCGGTGGCGTGAACTACACACTGATTCGATCTATTTCCGGCCTTGCTTCTGTTACCGCAACTGGAAACTACGCACTTTCGCAGCCACTTACCTTTGGAACAACTGCCCTTACCGCAGCTCCGATAAACGTTGACTTCACCGGCACCTTCGACGGACTTGGAAACACTCTGGACGGACTGACCATGACCGGTCAGTCATCGGCCAACAGTGGTTTGTTCAACGGTCTTTCTTCCGGGTCCTTTGTTCGAAACCTAGGTATCACCAACGTCAAGATCACAATTCCTGGGTCGGCAACCAACTACGTTATGGTGGGTGTCTTGGCTGGTTGGGTGCCATCCGGTCAATCTGGAACCGCAACTGTGAACAAGGTTTGGACCACTGGTTTCGTAAACGGTACCTCTGGATCATTGCCAACTGTAGGTGTCGGAGGCCTAGTTGCATGGGCTCGATCTGGCACCTTGAGCATCAGCCAATCTTGGTCGAGTGTGAACATCGATACCTCGGCGATGTCGCCAAGCAACATGACTGTCGGTGGCTTAGTAGGAACAAACGCGGTTGTCTATGGCTCCCTCGGCGGCGGCGCCAACGTTTCCATCAGCGAAAGCTACACCTCTGGAAACTTAAAGTTCGGAACCGTTGGCTGGCGAGGCAACGGTGGAATTATGGGTCTGTCATATGCAACTGGTACAACAACCACGGTTACCGACAGCTTCAGCTACGGAACTCTCACTACCGCTGACACTGGGAACTTAGGTGGCATAGTTGGAGGCGCCTCTCAGGGCACAACAACATTAACTAGAGTTTGGACGACTCAGGCAAACTGCTCAAACTCCCTAACCACAGGGTGTCTAGCCGTAAGCGTGGCGCTAGGGGCTGCCGTTACCGGCGCCAACACTTCGGTTTGGACGTCATCAGGGGCCAGCTACCTGGTCAATCTTCCGGCACCTAAGCGCAACCTCTATGTTCAGACCACTTACACCAACGTGGACGGATCGTTCGCAGGCGTTGGAAACCAGGTTGTCGATGGAGTTGGAGCTGTTCAGACACTCAGCTCACTCAACCTCACCAAGAGCGGCACTCCTACTTACACAATTGACGCCACTACTGCGGTAGGTACCTACAACGTCGCCTACACCTCTGGTCTCACCTTCGGTGGCACTGCGGTTGGAAACTACAACTTCTTGCCATACCCATTCACCACCTCTGTTGCGATTACTAAGGTGGCGCAGACCATTAGCTACACCTCGACCGCTCCAACTACTGCGAAGGTGAACACCACTTACACGCCTACTGCAACATCGTCTAGCAGTGGAACGGTCACGTTCACCATCGACGCTTCGTCGTCCTCAATTTGTTCGATTGCATCCGGCGTGGTTACCTTCAACACACTCGGTAACTGTGTGATCAACGCGAATCAAGCGGGTGCCACCAACTGGTTGGCTGCTCCTCAGGTTCAGCAGACTGCAATCGCCACTGTCAAGGGCGACCAAACTGTCACCTATACAACTCTCGCTCCAACCGCCGCCAAGGTTGCCGGAGCGACCTACACCCCAACTGGCACTTCAACCAGCGGTGGCGCAGTGGCGTTCACCATCGACAGCACCGCAATTACAGTCTGTTCGATAACCGCCGGAGTGGTCAGCTTCCTTACACCTGGAACATGTATCGTCGATGCTGACCAGGCTGGCAACACGAACTGGTCACCAGCACCGCAGGTTTCCCAAACCTTCACCGTGGCTAAGGGTGATCAGAGCATTACCTTTACCTCGAGCGCGACTACACCGGTTGTCGGTGGCTCGACTTATTTGCCTGCGGCAACCAAGACTGCTGGAACGACCAACACCATCACGTTCTCTATTGACAGCACTACAAGCACTGTTTGTTCAATCTCTGCAGGTGCTGTTTCTTTCCTAACGGTTGGAACCTGTAAGGTCAACGCCGACGTTGCCGGCGATAGCAAGTACAACGCTGCTACGACGGTCACTCAGTCGATCACTGTCGGTAAGGGATCTCAGACAATCTCGTTCTCATCGAACGCGCCAAACGCAGCCAAGGTTGGTGGAAGCACCTACGCGGTTGCAGCCAACGCGGGTCCATCGACAGGTGCGGTCACACTTAGCGTTGACGCCAGCACGTCCTCGAAGTGTTCCGTTTCTGGTTTGGTTGTAACTTACCTAGCCGTTGGTGACTGTCTACTAAATCTCAACCAGGCTGGCGACACCAACTACATCGCAGCAACGCAGGTACAGCAGACCGTAACCATCACTTCTGATGGTCGTTGCCCGAACGGTGTTGTTTCTGGAAACTACTGTTTGATCCGCTTCAACACTTCTGGTACTTGGACTGTCCCAGCAGGTGTAACCGCGGTTGACATGCTCACCGTCGGTGGTGGCGGTGGCGGTGGCGGTGGCTCCGGCGGTCAGACATCTGGCGGTGGCGGCGGTGGCGGTGAAGTCATCGAATCGACCGGCAAATCAGTTACCCCTGGAACTCGCTTCACGATTGTCGTGGGAGCGGGTGGTCTTGGTGGGGCTGGAACTGCAAGCGTCAGCGCAACCGCTGCGACCGACGGAAGTGCATCGTCGATTTCGGCAAGCGGCTTCACAACCATCACCGCACGAGGTGGTGGCCACGGTGGAAGCTGGAGGCTGGATGGAACTAACGCGAACATCGGTACCTCGCTGCCTGCATCAAGCACGGCTGCCGCAGGAAGCACCGGCCTAGTAACCGGTGGTGGTGGATCTGCCCAGACTTCATCACGCGCAAACGCAGCCGGTAACGGAGACGTTTTCAACGGTGGTGCCGCGAAGTCTCACGACTCCGACGCAACCCTTCAGTCTGGTGGTGGCGGTGGTGGTGCCGGTGGCGCCGGTAGTGCCGGAACCTCTACGACTGCAGGTGCCGGTGGTTCGGGTAAGAACTCGGTAATCTTCGGCGCACTCCTCGGCGGCGGTGGCGGTGGCGGTAAGCGCTTCACGCCTGGTACCGCAGGAACGGCCACCGCTGGTGGTGGAGCTGGTGGTCTTGTAGCCGCAGGTACCGCAGGTACCGCCAACACCGGTGGTGGTGGCGGTGGCTCTGGTGGAGCGAACGACGGTGCCAACGGTGGCTCGGGTGTAGTTGTAATCCGTGTAGCTCTAACCAGCCAAACGGTTGCGTTCACGTCGACCGCACCTACCGGCCTTGTTTACGGAACGACCACCACTTACACGCCAACCGTTTCCGGAACCGCGTCTGAAGTTTCGCCAACGATTACTGTGGACGCATCGTCGTCGTCGGTTTGTTCGATCGCCGCCGGTGTGGTTTCGATTATCGGCGCCGGAACCTGTACCTTGAACGCGAACCAGGATGGAAACGGTTTCTACGCTCCATCAACGCAGGTGCAGCAGAGTTTCACCGTGGCCAAGCAGGCTCAGGCGATTACCTTTACTTCAACTGCGCCTACTAACGCGAAGTACTCTGGTTCGACCTACACGGTGACCGCAACCGGTGGTGGTTCGGGTAACGCCGTTACCTTCACCATCGATTCAACCGCGACCAGCATCTGTTCGATTTCTTCTGGTGTAGTGAGCTTCACCGGTGTTGGTACCTGTGTGATCAACGCAAACCAGGCCACAAACACCAACTACCTTGCAGCACCTCAGGTTCAGCAGTCGTTCTCGGTTGGGAAGGCCACGCCTACCCTGGCATTCACCTCGACTGTCTCGAGCCCGAAGGTGAACACGACCTACACTCCGGTTGCAAGCTCGGCCAGCACTGGGGCTGTAACTTACACAATCGACGCATCGAGCACCTCGGGCGCTTGTAACATCTCGGCCGGTGTGGTCTCGTTCAGCGCAGTTGGTACCTGTGTGATTAACGCGAACCAGGTAACTGACACCAACTACCTTGCAGCAACCCAGGTACAGCAGTCGGTGACCATTGTAAAGGGTGACCAGACCATCACCATTAGCTCTACCGCGCCCACCACCGCGGTTGTGAACGGCACTACTTACACCCCAACTGCCACCTCAACCAGCACTGGAACCGTGGCCTTCACAATCGACGCAGCGTCGTCCTCGGTTTGTTCGATTGCTGCTGGAGTGGTCTCGTTCCAGACCGTTGGCACTTGTAAGGTGCTTGCGAACCAGGCTGGTAACGCCAACTGGAATGCTGCAACTCAGGTTTTCCAAAGCTTCTCTGTTGGCAAGGGAAGTCAGACCATCACCTTCACATCGACCGCTCCAACTGGCTCGGTAGTTTCGGGTGCAACCTATTTACCATCCGCAACTGCTACAGGCGGCGGATCTGTAACCTTCACCGTTGATGCCGGTTCGGCTTCGATCTGTTCGATAACTTCCGGTTCGGTGACTTTCCTTGCGGTCGGAACTTGTAAGGTGCTTGCGAACCAGAGTGGCGACACCAACTGGAACGCAGCTGCCCAGGTTTTCCAGTCGTTCAGTGTTGGTAAGGGATCGCCGACCCTTGCGTTCACCTCGATGGCTTCCGCCCCAAAGGTCAACACCACCTATAGCCCAGTTGCCAGCTCTTCCAGCACGGGAGCCGTGACCTACGCGATTGACAGCGCTAGCTCAGCAATCTGTTCTATCACCGCCGGTATCGTGAGCTTCAACGCTGTAGGCACTTGTACCGTAAACGCCAGCCAGGTCACCGACACCAACTGGCTATCGGTTTCGCAGGTGCAGCAGAACATCACCGTAGCCAAGGGTGATCAGAGCATCTCATTTACCACTAACGCACCTACGAGCGCTGTGGTTGACGGCTCAACTTACATTCCAGCCACAAGCTCGACCAGTGGTGGCGCCGTAAGCCTCACCATCGATGCCGGTTCATCAGCCGTCTGTGAAATATCCTCCGGAACTGTTTCATTCCTTACCGTGGGCACTTGTACGGTACTAGCCGATCAAGCGGGTAACGATAACTGGAACTCTGCAAGCCAGGCAAGCCAAACCTTCACCGTCGGTAAGGGTTCTCAGGTTGTAACTATTACTTCGACGGCACCAAACAACGCGGTCGTCGACGGAGCAACCTACACAGTTTCCGCAACCGGTGGTGCTTCCACGAGTGCGGTTGTGATCGCTATCGACTCAAACTCTTCAACGATCTGTTCCGTGACCAACGGGTTGGTCACTTTTGAAAAAGCTGGTGACTGTGTAATCCAGGTTTCGCAGGCCGGAGACTCAAACTACAACGCGGCCCCAGTAGCAACCCAAACCATTGTGGTCGGTAAGGGTGCACAGGCTGTGGCCTTTACTTCAAGTGCGCCTACCGGCGTCCGTGTTGGCGACTCGGGCTACACGCCAACTGCCACCGGCGGCTCTTCGACCAGCTCTACCGAGATTTCTGTAGCTCCAGCGTCGTCCGCAATATGCACTATGACTTCCGGTTCGGTTTCGTTTATTGCAGTTGGAAGTTGTGTACTGAACCTGACCCAAGCAGGTGATGCGAACTACAACGCAGCAAACACCGAGACCCAGACAATCACGGTAGCCAAGGGATTGCAGGCCATCACCAAGACCTCGACCGATCCGCAGAACGCTGTCGTTGCGGGCGCTACCTACACACCAACCTTTACCGGAGGCAATTCGGGTAGCCCAATCGTGGTGGAAATTGCTCCAGCTACCGCAAGCCAGTGCACTGTCTCGAATGGAATCATTTCATTTATCGGCGCAGGCGACTGTGACTACACCGTCAACCAGGCCGGTTCTTCAAACTACGAAGCTGCACCTCAGCTGTCATACACAATTTCAGTTGGCAAGGGTTCGCAGGCCACTGCGTTTACCTCGACTGCCCCAACCTCGGCTGCTGTCGGTGGCGCAACATATTCACCTACTGCAACCGGTGGCGCTTCGGGTAACGCCGTTACTTTCCGTATTGATGTGAACACCGCGTCGGTTTGTGCAATCACCGCCGGTGTCGTTCGTTTCGTTGGTGTTGGCACCTGTACGGTGACCGCGAATCAGTCTGGTTCGGCTAATTACCTTGCAGCTGCAGTTGAATCGCAGTCGTTCTCCGTTGGCAAGGGTGCACAGACCATCTCGTTCACCTCGAGCGCGCCAACGAATGCGGTAGTTGCAGGCGCTACCTACACCCCGGTTGCCACCGGTGGTGCTACGGGAAACACCGTGACCTTCTCGATTGCTTGGGCGTCGTCGTCGATTTGTTCGCTAGTGTTCGGCAAGGTCAACTTCCACACCGTTGGCGACTGTGTGATCGAAGCGAACCAGGCGGGTAACACCAACTACAACGCGGCTTCCCTTGCAACTCAAACCGTGTCGGTTGGCAAGGGTGCCCAGACCGTTTCATTTACCTCGGCAGCACCTTCGGCCAAGGTTGCCGGAGCTACCTACACGCCAGTAGTTGCCGGTGGTGCCTCTGGTAACTCAGTTGCACTATCTATCGCTCCATCATCATCGGCAATCTGTTCGGTAAACAATGGTGTTGTTTCATTCCAAGCAGTTGGTTCGTGTGTGGTTCAAGCAGATCAGGCTGCTAGCAGCAACTACGAAGCTGCAACTCAGGTAACGCAGACCATCACAGTAGCCAAGGGTGTTCAGATTTTGGCGTTCACTTCGACGCCACCAAGCCTTCGCCCGGTTCAGGGAACCACCTACGTACCGACCGTCACCGCCGGAGCATCTGGCGAACCTGTTGTCTACACAATCGACGCCGTAGCTGCCTCAATCTGTGAAATCTCAAGCGGTGTGATTTCGTTCCTAGCTGTTGGCGACTGTGTTCTTCACGCCGACCAAGCTGGCGACAGTAACTTCACCGCAGCGACTCGCGTCACTCAGATCTTCGACATCACCAAGGGTGAGCAAGTTGTGAACTTCTCGTCGACGACTCCTGTTTCAGCGGTAGTTGATGGCTCAACTTACACCCCGACTGGTACCGGAGGAGCAGGATCTAAGCCTGTTGCTTTCAGCGCTACCGATGAATCGGCCGGCATTTGTGCCGTCCTAGTTGGTGTGGTCTACTTCCAGGGCGCAGGTTCGTGTGTAATCGAAATCAACCAGGCTGGCGACATCAACTACAACCCAGCAACATCGAAGTTCCAAACCATCACGGTTGGCAAGGGAACTCAAACCATTACGTTCACCAGCACGAACACCGCTGCAACCGTGGACGGTTCCGCCTACACGCCTACCTTCACTGACGGCAACAGCATCAACGCTGTTCACCTGAGCGTCGCTTCCGCTTCATCCACTATTTGTGAAATCAACTCGGGTGCCGTTTCGTTCCACGCCGTTGGTGACTGCGTGATCGAAGCTAACCAGGCCGAGGATTCGAATTACTTCGCAGCACCAATGGTTACTCAAACCATTGCCGTGGCTCAGGGCAACCAGGTTGCACTAGTCGGTCACTCGTCGGTCAGTTCTTTGACTCTCGGAACGAACACCCCTACCGCAGTTCTAACCACTACCGGTGGCTCAGGTTCTGGAGATGTCGTTTGGCGAGTTGCTTCGGGCAGTGAAAACTACTGTTCGGTTTCGGGCGATGTCGTCTCGGGTCTAGCTTCTGGCTACTGTGACCTAATCGCCACCAAGGTTGCCGACGTCAACTACCACGAAGTAATCACAACTCTGTCGCTAGTGGTGAGCACCGGAGGCCAGACCCCGATTCGCACTTCGGTCAGCAACGATACACCAACCTATGCAGATGGCTTAACACTCGACCTATCGCTAACTGGTGGTGACGGTGAAGGTGCTATTTGGTATGAGAGCCTAACCACTCACGTTTGTAACGTGACTTCCGGCAGCATACTGGCGATCTACCACGCTGGCACCTGTACCGTGGTTGGCCACAAGAATGGTGACGACAACTTTGAAGCCGTCGCCGATGAGCTAATCTTCACAATTGCGAAGGCAACCCAATCGGGCGCGAGCATCCACCTTGCCAATGACCTCGTTTACTCTCCTGATGGTGCCGTTAGTGCCGCCCTCAGCATGGTTGACGTTCAGTCGGATGGCGCGATTTCCTACTCGGTTACCAACGGCAGCTGTACCATCGTCGACGGTGCACTCACTGCCACTGACGCCGGCGACTGCGACGTTACCGCTTCAATCGTCGGCGACGACCGTTACCTCGACGGTTCGTTTACACAGATCTTCAACGTGGCTAAGGCAGCTCAAACTGCATTGGCGGTGACCCTGACCCAGGATGCGCCAGCGGCAATCGCCTGGAACGGTGTGAACCACACCAGCTTCACCGTTACTGGAGGATCTGGAACGGTAAGCCCAACGGTTGACACCACTACCCCTGCCATCTGTTCCGTGGCGATTGAGAACTCGGTCGTTACCGTGACCGGTCTTGCTCAGGGAACCTGTGAGGCTAGTGTTTCCAACTCAACCAGCGCAAACTTCTTGGCAGCCACGACAGTATTCAGTGTTGAGGTTCTAGACCTAGCAGCAGCACCAACTTCGGTGACTGCAGCTGCTCCAGTTCGCGGTTTGAACCACATTCTTACCACCACGATTTCGTGGACTGCGCCTACCGCTTCAGCAACGAATGCTGAGGTAACGGGTTTCAAGGTTCAATCAAAGATTGGCAACGGAGACTGGACCGATGTTGTTGATGGAAGCGTTGATGCTGCCACCAACAGCCTGGTTGTTACCGTTTCGCCGTGGACGAAGTACAACTTCCGTGTTGCTTCCACTTCGGCGCTTGATGGCGAGACTTTGAACTGGGAGTACTTCGACCTTTCCCAGGACGACACTCCTGATGTTCTAGCCGTTGGCGGTAGTGACATCCTGCTTTCAACTACTAAGGCTGCGACCACCTCTGGTGAGACTGTGTTTGTTGATGGTTCAGGTTTTGTTGAGGGTTACACCACTCGTGTTCAATTGGTCTCGGGTACAGGTATCTTTACTGCTGGTATTCGTGCGGCTGCTTTGGTGACCACGAAGACCGTTACTGCAACATATGTTTCGCCAACTCGACTTTCGTTTGTTTTGCCGAAGATCACTCTGCCTAAGGGTGTGCTTTCGCTAACCACTCAGATCAAGGTTTTGAGTACTGATGGTTTGGTTTCGGAACCGATTCCGTTGGATTACATTCCGAAGAAGTTGGCCCAAACGTTGACCGCGGTTTTGCCTGCGAACGTGTTGCCGATCAATGTTGGTTCTACTTTGCAGTCGGTTGGAACTATCCTGTCGAGCTCTTTGGATAACCCTCCGGTGGTTACCGCTACCCCAGCTTCGGTTTGTACTGCGCTGATTAACTCGGATAAGAAACTTGTGATTACACCGGTTTCTCCTGGTGCTTGTTCAATCTCGGTGGTTGTTCCAGGCACCCCTGCTTATCTGCCTTCGGCTGTGAAGAGCGCTGTTTACACGATCAAGACCTACCGCACCGCAGGGTTCTCGGTCACTGCAAGCAACGTTGATGACGCTGGCACCGCTGGTGCTCCGATCACGTTCACCCAAACCAGTACTTTGGGTCAGTCGAGTGCAAACCTGAATGTTTCGATTGGTGACGAACCGGTTGAGATCCCGGTCACCATGTCGAGCCGTCAAGGAACCATCACCTACACCGTACTACCAGCCGATGAAGCTGCCGGGCGTTGCACCGCCGACACCGGCGACCTAACCGGCTTGGTTGGTGTTATCACCATCCAGGACGTTGGTTCCTGCAAGGTCACCATCAGCCAAGCCGCCGATGCTGGTTACTACGCAGGTGAAACAATCATCCTGATCGTAAACGCAACCGCCAGACCAACCAGCAACACACCAGCACCTGCAGACAACGGTTCGGCGACTTTGGTTCCAAGCGACGAACTTGCGTCACTGATCGACCCTAAAGACCTTGACGACCCACTAACCCCACCGGTCGCTCTCGCCATCAACCCAGACGCGGTCGGCACCTACGCTTACGGAACCGAAGACGGTTTGGACTACGACCCACTAACTGGCAAGCTCTCCATCCGTTCCCGCACCGCATACGTTGGTGTTTGGACCGCAAAGTTCACCTCACCAGCAACTAACTTGAAGTGGTTCAAAACCCCAACCAAGATCGTTAAAGGCATCCAACAATTCGGTGCTGCCTCAAACACCTGCACTACTTCACTAACCGTGAAGAAAGACGCCAAGCTCAAAAAGAAGGTCACCCGAGTAGTCGGTAACGGCTGCTACCTAACCCCAGAAGGCAAATCCGCAATGACCAGCCTTGGCATCAAGAAAATCAAGGTCAAATACAAGCGCACCCGCCAATACGCAAAAACCGGACTCGACTACCAAGGAACCGCGAAAGCCAAAAAGCGCATCCTGAAAAAGGTAAACCGAACAATCGTGCTACGCATCGGCCGCGCAGGCTAACTTTTAGAAAAAGTTAAAGTTTTATTCCCACTCGATGGTGCCAGGTGGCTTCGAGGTTACGTCTAGGACGACTCGGTTCACACCCTCTACCTCGTTGGTGATGCGGTTAGAAATCTTGGCTAGCACGTCGTAAGGCAAACGTGACCAGTCGGCGGTCATCGCGTCTTCGCTGGATACCGGGCGAAGCACAATTGGGTGACCGTAGCTTCGACCATCGCCCTGAACACCAACCGAACGAACGTCGGCCAAAAGAACTACTGGGCACTGCCAGATTTCCTGGTCGAGGCCGGCAGCGGTTAGTTCATGGCGGGCAATTGCGTCGGCCTTGCGAAGTAGGTCTAGGCGTTCCTTGTTTACTTCACCGATGATTCGGATACCAAGACCTGGGCCAGGGAATGGTTGGCGCTGCACGATTTCGCTTGGCAAACCAAGTTCGGCTCCGATCGCGCGAACTTCGTCCTTGAATAGGGTGCGAAGTGGTTCAACCAGTTCGAAGTCGAGGTCGTCTGGTAGTCCGCCAACGTTGTGGTGGCTCTTGATGCCAGCGGTTGCGCCGCCACCGGACTCCACTACGTCTGGGTAGAGAGTTCCCTGCACGAGGAAACGGATTGGGCGGTTATCTGCCTTCGACTCCTCGATCAGTGCGGTCTGAGCTTCTTCAAAGGTGCGAATGAACTCGCGGCCAATGATCTTGCGCTTGGTTTCTGGGTCGGTAACTCCAGCCAGAGCATCCAAGAACTTCTTCTCGGCATCAATCACAACCAGACGAATGCCGGTGGCGGCAACGTAGTCGCGCTCAACCTGCTCGGCTTCGTCTTGGCGAAGTAGACCGTGGTTCACAAAGACACAGACGAGCTGGTCGCCAACCGCCTTGTGAACGAGTGCTGCGGCTACCGCCGAGTCGACGCCTCCGGAAAGTCCACAGATCACGCGGTCGTTTCCAACTTGGGCGCGAATCTTCTCAACCTGCTCGGCAATAACGTTGCCCGAGTTCCAGGTTGCCGGAATCCCGGCGGCATTGTGTAGGAAGTTCTCCAGCACATTCTGACCGAACTGCGAGTGCTTGACCTCTGGGTGCCACTGCACTCCGTAAATCTTCTTCTCGCTGTTTGCGAAAGCTGCCACCGGGGTGGTTTCGGTTGAAGCCAAAACCTCAAAGCCGGCCGGAGCTTCCATCACCTGGTCGCCGTGGCTCATCCAACAAATCTGACTCTCAGGCTGACCGGCAAGAATCTCACCACCAGCTCGAACCTTAAGTTCGGTAGCGCCATATTCGCGCTTACCGGTTTTGTCTACTCGACCGCCGAGGGCATTAGCCAAGGTCTGGAAGCCGTAGCAGATACCTAGGACGGGAATCCCAAGTTCAAGAATCGCTGGGTCGAGCTGTGGCGAGGCGTCCTCGTAAACCGAAGAAGGGCCGCCGGAAAGAATGATGGCTGCAGGGTTCTTGGCCTTTACTTCGGCAGCGGTAATGGTGTGGTGAACGATCTCGCTGAACACGCTAGCCTCGCGCACTCTGCGGGCAATCAGCTGAGCGTACTGCGCTCCGAAGTCAACAACTAGTACTGGCTGGTTCATCCGATTAGTCCTTCAGGGTTTCAAGTTCGGTTAAAGCGATTTTGCGGAAACGGCGTTCGGCGAAGAACGAAAGCAACGGAACAACGCCGCCGGCTGCAATCAGCAGGAAGCGTCCGAGGTTCCACTTGAGCAGCGACCAAAGGCGGAAGTCGGTGTAGAGATAGAAAACGTAAAGCCAACCGTGCACGATTAGCACGATTGAGGTCAGGTCGAGGCCTGAGGTGGGTAGCCCGGTCTTGAAGCCATCGGCATCCAGCGTGAATGTCTCAAAACTCAAGAATCCGTGAGGACCGGCCATCCAAAGATCTGCCGAGCTGCTCAGGCGAATGGCGTAAAGCGCAGTAATGACCAGCAGGAAAACTCCGGTGATGTTGGCTGCGATGCGGTACAGACCAAGAACTTTGGTTACGGTTTCACGAAGCGTTGGCTGGGTAGACATTAGTTAATTCTACCTTCGCTGCTCTCACGGATTACGGCGTCCTTGACTAGTCTGCCCCACAAGAACACTGCGAAACCGGCGAAAAGTGTCCACTCGGCTGCGTAGAACGCGGTGAGCCAGTTGAAGATAGTTTCGCCAGGATTATTGCCGATGACGATCTTTTCACCGAATGAAGTTGGGTCTTGCACGATCACAAAGCCGGCGTAGGCGTCCACGTTTTCAGGAAGTCCCGGTTGGTTGATTAACTGGGCAATCGAAATCGACTGAAAGACGTTTCCATCGGCTGGTCGCGGGTCCTCGCTCGGCTCGTAAATACCTTTGTAGGCATGCAGACTCATGTCTTCGGCCATGCCAGCCAGACTCGAGGCGACTGACTTGGCTTCATCCAGGGTGGCATACCAACCTAGAGCGAGAAGAACATATTTGCCCTGATCGGTGGTTGCTGGACGAACCAGCCAGTTGCCGGTCTTGGAGCCATTGTTGCCATCCAGTTGGATGCGGTTCGAAACCACGTAGGCAAAACCGGGTAGCGGGGTGGCCTGAACTTGAACCAGTCGGTCTGCCTGATTTGCCATAAACACATCCGAGCTCTTCGCTAGTACAGATAGCTCAACCACGGCTTGGTTCACGGGAGTCTTTGGAACGTAGCGGTAGGTGCGATCCGCCTGCCACTGTGCCAGTAGGGCAAATATGGCAGCCACGCTTAGTGCGAGGAGCAGAGCGCCAATCCATTTCGGTCGCGTAGCGACTTTAAAAAAGGTTGGCTGGCTCATTTACGAATTGTATGGAGCAACCACAACGTCGACGCGCTGGAATTCCTTGAGGTCGCTGTAACCGGTGGTTGCCATCGCACGCTTCAGGGCACCAATCAGGTTGGTGGTCCCATCGGCAGAGGATGATGGGCCGAGCAGAATCTGCTCGAGCGAACCGGAGGTACCAACGTTCACGCGGTGTCCTCGTGGCAGTTCTTCGTGGAAGGCTTCCTGACCCCAGTGCCATCCCTGACCAGGAGCTTCGGTGGCTCTTGCAAGCACCGAGCCGAGCATTACGGCGTCTGCGCCGCATGCAATTGCCTTGACGATGTCACCTGAGGTTCCAAGACCACCATCGGCGATCACGTGTACGTAGCGGCCGCCCGATTCATCCATATAGTCTCGTCGAGCACCGGCAACGTCGGCAACCGCAGTTGCCATCGGTGCGTGAATGCCAAGAACCTTGCGGGTGGTTGAGGCAGCGCCGCCACCGAAACCAACGAGCACACCGGCAGCACCGGTACGCATTAGGTGAAGGGCTGCGGTGTAAGTTGCAGCACCACCAACGATTACTGGTACATCAAGTTCGTAGATGAACTGCTTTAGGTTCAGCGATTCCGAAGTCTTCGAAACGTGTTCAGCCGAAACGGTGGTTCCACGAATTACAAAAAGATCGACTCCAGCCTTCACCACGGTCTCGTGGAATTCGGCGGTGCGCTGCGGCGAAAGGGCTCCGGCAACGGTAACCCCGGCATCGCGAATCTGAGCAATGCGGTCACGAATAAGTTCGGCCTTGATTGGTTCGGCGTAGATCTGCTGCATGCGAGCGGTGGCAGCTTCTGGTGAAAGCTTCGCGATTTCGTTCAACTGCTGACTTGGGTCTTCGTAGCGAGTCCACAAACCTTCAAGATCGAGCACACCCAAACCGCCTAGCTTGCCGATGGCAATCGCGGTCTCTGGTGAAACTGCCGAGTCCATCGGAGCCGCCAGCACCGGTAGGTCGAAGTTGTAGGCATCGATGTTCCACGAGGTCGACACGTCCTGTGGGTCGCGGGTGCGCCGGGAAGGAACAACTGCTACGTCGTCGAACGCCCAGCTGCGGTGTGCACGCTTGTTGCGGCCAATCTCAATCTCGGTCAAAGTCTTTTCCTATCGAGCGTTGTAGTTAGGTGCTTCGGCAATCATCTGCACATCGTGCGGGTGGCTCTCCTTGAGTCCAGCCGCGGTGATGCGAACAAACTTGCCCTTGGCCTGTAGTTCTGGGATGGTTTCCGAGCCAACGTAACCCATCGATGCACGCAAGCCACCAACTAGCTGGTGCACAACCGACTGCACGGTTCCGCGGTAAGGAACTCGGCCTTCGATACCCTCTGGCACAAGCTTGTCTTCGCGAAGCACGTCGTCCTGGAAGTAGCGATCCTTCGAGTAGCTCTTGGCCTCGCCGCGAGACTGCATGGCTCCAAGCGAACCCATGCCGCGGTAGGTCTTGTATTGCTTGCCACCCACGAAAGTAATGTCGCCAGGTGCTTCATCGGTTCCGGCAAGAAGCGAGCCCAACATCACAGCGTTGGCACCTGCGACCAGCGCCTTAGCGATGTCGCCTGAGTACTGCAAACCACCGTCGGCGATAACTGGAACGCCGACTGGCTTACAGGCCAGCGAAGCTTCGTAAACTGCAGTGACCTGTGGCACACCAACACCGGCAACCACGCGGGTGGTACAAATCGAACCTGGACCAACACCAACCTTCACACCATCAACGCCGGCAGCAACCAGTGCGGCAGCGCCTTCGCGAGTCGCAACGTTTCCACCAATTACGTCAACGTTCTTGGCGAACGGCTCGGCTTTTAGCTTGGAAACCATATCTAGGACGGCCTGGTTGTGACCGTGGGCGGTGTCCACCACCAAGATGTCCACGCCGGCATCGATTAGAGCCATGGCACGTTCCCAAGCATCAGCACCAACACCAACGGCAGCGGCAACCAGCAGACGACCGGAAGCATCTTTCGATGCCAGTGGATACTTGTCGCTCTTGTCGAAGTCTTTGACGGTGATCAAACCGGTGAGACGACCGTTGTCATCAATAAGAGGTAGCTTTTCGATTCTGTGCTGGGCGAATAGCGCAATGGCATCGTTCGGGTTGATGCCGGTCTTGGCGGTAACCAACGGCATCGGGGTCATGATGTCTTTCACCAAAGTGGTTGGTCGCTGAACTTCAAGAACGAAACGCATGTCGCGGTTGGTCACGATACCAACTAGCACACCGTCTTCGTCAACCACTGGCAGCCCAGAAACGCGGTAACGGCCACAAAGTTCGTCGACCTCTTCAATGGTGGCAAGCGGAGTGGTGGTGACCGGGTGGGTGATCATTCCGGCTTCGGAACGCTTCACCATGTCGACCGCCTGGGCCTGGCGCTCGAGGGAAAGGTTGCGGTGTAGCACACCGATTCCACCCTGACGAGCCATGGCAATGGCCATACGAGCTTCGGTTACGGTATCCATTGCCGAAGAAAGCAGCGGAACGTTGATCGAAATGCGCTTGGTGAGCTGAGTTTTGGTGTTCACCCCGCTCGGCACGATGTTTGATTCTCCTGGCAGGAGGAGAACATCGTCATAGGTCAAGCCGACAAAACCGAAAGGATCGTTCTGGGTCATCTCCCAATTCTACCCTGTGCTAACAACTATGTTTCTATCGCGTAAAACTTGGTAATTGGCACTGACAAATCTAGTAATGTTCAGTTTTGGATACGCGCCGTTGCTTTCGGCCGTGAACGTTGACCGAAAGGTTTAGCTTGAACCAGCTAAAGACATCGCAGCTAACGCGAGTGGGCCTGCTTTTTGCAGCTGCCGCCGTGTTCCTAACTGCCCTTATTTCAGGAACTCCTGCTCAGGCAGCGCCGGTTTCTAGCACCCACTCAACCACTTTTCACACTGAGGACGCAACCGCTAGTCAGCTAATTGTTGGTGGAACCGTAAAGAACGACGGAAAGGGCGTTGCTGGCATCAAGCTGCACGTCACCGGTCCGAGCTTCGACGAAATCGCTACCACCGATGAAAACGGTAAGTGGCAGCTGGTTGTACCAACCAAGGCCAAGTACAAGGTTGAGATCGACCTAACCAGTCTTCCTGCCGGCGTTGGACTTCGCGACCCAGAGACCACCGTTCGCGAAGCCGACGTTTCGGTTACCGATACCGCCGCCGTACTGTTCCCACTGGGCAAGAGCACTCGAGTAATTCAGTCGTTCAGCGACCAGTTGGCCATCCGCTTGTTTGCCGGCCTTAACCTCGGTCTTCTACTTGCTGTGGCAGCCATCGGTATCTCACTGATCTTCGGTACCACCGGCCTAAACAACTTCGCCCACGGTGAAATGGTTTCCTTCGGTGCGCTTACCGGTTACCTATTCGCAGTTATCTTCAACCTGCCGCTGGTTGTGGCTGGTCTGCTCACAATCATTGCCGCTGCAGCCTTCGGATACTTCCAGGACGCAGCGCTTTGGAAGCCACTGCGCAAGCGTCGCCTCGGCCTAAACCAGATGATGATCGTCTCAATCGGTCTGTCAATCGTGGTTCGTTACCTTCTACTCATCTTCTTCGGCGGTGAAACCAAGGTTCTTTCGGGTTCGTACGAAGCGATCAAGTTTGGTCCGATTGACACTACCGTGACCACTATCTGGTCGATGGGTCTAGCAGTCGTCACCTTGGCTGCTGTGGCAATCTTCCTAACCCGCACTCGCATCGGTAAGGCAACTCGTGCAGTTAGCGACAACTCGTCGCTGGCAGCCGCTTCCGGTATCGACGTAGAGCGCATCATCCGAATCGTCTGGGTTGTTGCCGGTGGTCTAACCGGTCTATCTGGTCTTCTTTACGGACTGCAGTTCCAGGCTTCCTGGTTGGTCGGTTCGCAGATTCTTTTGCTACTTTTCGCAGCCGTAACTCTAGGTGGTCTTGGTACCGCTCTGGGTGCAACCGTTGGAGCACTAATCATCGGTTTCGTGGTGGAGCTTTCATCGCTCGTGCTACCGGTTGACCTCAAGTACGCAGCCGCTCTGATCATCCTGATTCTGGTCCTCTTGGTCAGACCTCAGGGTGTACTTGGCAAGAAGCAGAGAATCGGCTAGGGAGAGAAAAATGGATCTACTACTTACTCTTAACCTCGCCCTCGGCGAGTTGGTGAGCCCACTTACCGCGGCTTACATCCTCTGTGCCATCGGTTTGGCCGTGCACTTCGGCTACACCGGTCTACTGAACTTCGGTCAGGCCGCCTTCGCTGCGGTTGGTGCCTACGGTATGGCAATCGGTGTGCTCACCCTGCAGCTTCCGCTATTGGTAGCCATGGGCTTCGCACTGCTCTGTGTCATTGGTTTCGCGCTGATTCTCGGTATCCCTACCCTGCGCCTACGCGCCGACTACCTGGCCATCGTTACCATCGCTGCTTCGGAAGTGTTCCGTTACCTCATGTCGACCTCGGGCTTTGCTACCGTCACCGGTGGTTCGAACGGCCTTAGCCAGTTCGGTTACGAGTTCTACACCTGGAACCCAATCCCGAAGGGTCAGTACAACCTAGGCCTATTCACCTGGAGCGAAGAAGAAGTTTGGTTACGTATCGTTGCCTTCTCGCTGGTCGCACTTTCGGCAACCTTGGTTTGGCTAATGATGCGTTCGCCTTGGGGTCGTGTACTAAAGGGTATTCGTGAAGACGAAGACGCAGTGCGCAGCCTCGGTAAGAACGTCTTCTGGTACAAGTTGCAGTCGCTGATCATCGGTGGTCTGTTCGCCGGCCTCGGTGGCATCATCTTCGTGATCAGCATGTCGAACGTTCAGCCATCAACCTGGGTGACCACTTTCACCTTCATGATCTGGACCGTGCTACTTCTCGGTGGCGCAGCTACCGTGCTTGGCCCAGTGGCCGGTGGCATGGTGTTCTTCGTGCTGCTAACCCTCACCAACGAATTGCTAGCCGGTTTGGTTGCTCTGGGTTGGCTGCCGTTCCTGGACCAGCCACAGGTTGCTCAGGTTCGTTTCATCCTGATCGGTCTATCGCTGATGCTCTTGGTAATTTTCCGTCCACAGGGTATGTTCGGCAACAAGAAGGAGCTGCGTTTCAATGCCTAATGACATTGTTATTGGAGAAGTCGGCCCAGGCTGCAAGAAGGTTGATCCGATTGTGGTCGCTTCAAACGTAACCCGCCAGTTTGGTGGAAACCTCGCCGTGAACGTTGAGCACGTAGAGATTCCTCGCGGCAAGATCACCGCACTAATCGGCCCTAACGGTGCCGGTAAGACCACACTGTTTAACCTACTAACCGGTTTCGACAAGCCAAACACCGGCGAATGGACCTTCGAGGGCAAAAACCTTGCGGGCGTTTCCTCTTACAAGGTGGCTCGTCGCGGAATGATCCGCACCTTCCAGCTGACCAAGTCGCTAAACGCGATGACCGTCATCGAGAACATGCGTCTCGGCGCTCAGAAGCAGCGTGGCGAAGGTTTCCTTAGCGCACTGTTCGCTTTCCTTTGGAAGGGCGAAGAGGCTCGCATCACCGAAACCGCCGACGAACTACTAAAGCGTTTCAAGCTAGACGCCAAGCGTGAAGACTACGCCGGAAGCCTTTCCGGTGGTCAGCGCAAGCTTCTTGAAATGGCTCGCGCACTTATGAGCAAGCCAAGCCTGATCATGCTCGACGAGCCAATGGCTGGTGTAAACCCTGCCCTAACTCAGAGCCTGCTTGAGCACATCAAGGGATTGAAGGCTGGCGGCACCACCGTGTTGTTCGTTGAACACGATATGCACATGGTTCGTCACATCTCCGACTGGGTCATCGTTATGGCCGAAGGTCGAGTTGTTGCCGAAGGTGAACCTGGCGTGGTCATGAAAGACCAGGCTGTTATCGATGCTTACCTAGGTGCTCACCACGACACCGACCTTGGCACCATGAAGAAGGGCAAGTAGTCATGGCTAACAAAACTCCTGTAGTTCACGTCGACAACGTGACCGCCGGCTACCTGCCTGGCATCAACATCCTGAACGACTGCTCGTTGATTGCCAACGAGGGTGAACTGATCGGCATCATCGGCCCTAACGGCGCCGGTAAGTCGACTCTGCTCAAGGCCATCTTCGGTCTGGTGAACGTTCGCGGCGGCAAGGTTCTGCTTAACGGCGACGACATCACCAACCTCAAGGCCAACAAGCTTGTTGCTAAGGGTGTCGCTTTCGTTCCTCAGACCGAAAACGTGTTCCCAAGCCTGACCATCGAAGAGAACCTGCAGATGGGTGTTTTCCAGACTCCTAAGCGCTTCAACGAGCGTTTTGAGTTCGTCACCAGCATCTTCCCAGATCTCGGCAAACGACGTCACCAGCGCGCAGGTAGCCTCTCGGGCGGTGAGCGTCAGATGGTTGCCATGGGTCGCGCACTGATGATCGACCCTTCGGTTCTACTGCTTGACGAGCCTTCGGCTGGTCTTTCCCCAGTTCGCCAGGACGAAACCTTCATTCGCGTGAAGGAAGTAAACCAGGCTGGCGTAACCGTGATCATGGTTGAGCAGAACGCTCGTCGCTGCCTACAGATCTGTGACCGTGCTTACGTACTCGACCAGGGTAAGGACGCACACACCGGAACCGGCCGTGAGCTTCTAAACGACCCTAAGATGGTCGAACTCTACCTAGGTAACCTAGCGGAGCTATAAACCCCTCCTCGGCCGACTGAGGCCTTCGACAAGGTTTTCCGTGTTCGCTCTCTCTGAACACGGCAAAGCGAAACCCCCCAAGTTTCCTTGGGGGGTTTCGTCTTGTCCTGGGACTAGAGGTTACTTGACCGAGTTACCGGCAACAACTTCCTGTAGCTTGCTGACGCCAGAGCCGTCAACGTACTTCCAGATACCGATCGATGCACCAGTTGGGTCACCGTTCTTGTCGAACTCGATTGGGCCAGAGAAACCGTCGTAGTCGATGTCCTTGCCAGCCTTGATAGCTGCAAGACCATCAGCGAAGTTGGTCACCTTCTCGCCACCGGTCGAAACCGAGGTCATGTTGTTCATGATGGCTTCGCCCGAGTCGTTCTTAGCCTGCTCAGCTGCAAGAGCTAGCAAGATAACTGCGTCGTACGACTCAGCTAGGTAAGCGAATTCGGTTAGGTCCTTACCGTAGTTTGCCTTGTATAGGTCTGCTGCGCGCTGCTTGAAAGTAGCGTCAGTGTCACCACCAGGAAGAGTTCCCTGAGCACCGGTTAGGTAGCCAGCCCATGACTGGTCTGAGAAGTTAGCTAGGTTTCCGTCTACTAGGTAGATCTTCGAACCGTCGAACTTCTTCTTCTGAAGAGCAGGAACGATCTTCTTTACTTCGTCGTACGAAACAAGAAGAACCGAGTCGGCACCAGCAGCGATTACCTTGTCAACGATGGTGTCGAAGTTCGACTCGCCTTCAGGGAATGCTTCTGCTGCAACAACGGTTGCGCCAGCGTTCTTGATAACTTCTGCAGCCTTGGCCTGTAGACCCTGACCGTAAGCGGTGTCCTGGAAGATGATGCCAACGTTCTCGTTGCCATCCTTCACGATCTGGTTACCGACAACGCCACCCTGAAGTAGGTCAGATGGAGCGGTACGGAAGTAGTAACCGCCGTCTTTCCACTCTGAAAGGTCAGGTGCAGTGTTCGACATCGAAATCTGAACAACCTTTGCCTTGGTGACCTGGTCGATGATGTTACGGGTAACACCCGATGCAGCAGCACCGATGATTGCGTCAACGCCCGAAGCAAGAAGCTTCTTAGCCGATGCAGGTGCAACTTCAGCGTGGTCGCCGTCGCTCGAGTCTTCTAGCGAGAAGGTCACAGGCTGACCTAGTACACCACCAGCGTCGTTGATGTCCTTGATTGCTAGGTCAATACCAGCAATTTCAGGTGGGGAAAGGAATGCAAGTGCACCGGTTAGTGGAAGAACTCCACCAAGCTTTAGTACACCGTCACCCTTGGCGTAGGTTGGTGCAGGTGCTGCACAACCCGAAAGTGCAATAGCGGTTGCTGCAACTGCAGCAACGGTGCCGAGTGCACGCTTAGCCGAAAAAGCGCTCATGTTTAATAGCTCCTAATAGATTGAGGCAGCCAAGGTTTTCCTTGACCGTCCATGTCTAATTTTACCCTTGGGGGTGGCTATTTCTGGAGGTAGGGGAAACATAGCGTAACCAAATAGTTATGCCTGTGTAAATTCTTTATTTCGCGCCTCGATTAAGCACCAAATCACTGCTGAGTAGCAACAAAGCCAGCCATACCAGGCTGAATCCGACCCAGCGAACAGCGGGCATCGGTTCGTGGAAAACCGTCAGTGCTAGGACGAATTGAATTGAAGGCGTTAGGTACTGCATAAAGCCCACGTAACGAAGTGGCAGGTGCTGTGCGGCAAGGCCGAAAAAGATCAACGGAACCGCGGTCATTACGCCATAGAAACTCAAGCCAACCGCACCCCACACACCGTGGCTTAGGTATGTGATGCCGGCAGGTTGAAGCGAAACAATCCAAAGTTGGATCATGGCGACCGGAAGCAATAGGCCCGACTCGAGGGCGAAGCTGTTTACCGCAGAAACCTGGTTGCCAAGTTTTGCCTTGGCAAGCCCGTAAACGGCGAAGGAGAAAGCCAGACTGAGCGCCAGCCAAGGCGGTTGTCCGAAGTCGATGGTTAGAACTAGGACGGCGGCTAGGCCTAAAGCAACGGCTATCCACTGCAATCTGGAGAGTTTTTCCTTCAGAAAAACCACCGCGAGCGCGATGGTCACCAGCGGATTGATGAAGTAGCCCAGTGACGATTCGATGACCTGGTGGTTCACAATGCCGATCACGTAGATTTGCCAGTTCACCATAATTAAAACGGCTGAAGCCAAAACCCATCGGAACTGTTTCCAGTTCTTTAAGACCTCTAGGAGCGAGCGGAAGTCTTTGCGAGCAGCAATCAGGATTGCAGCGGTTAGAAAGCCGAATACGATGCGCCAAACTACAATTTCCCAGGGTCCCGCGAAAGCCAGCAAAGTAATGATTAGTGGGAAGCTTCCCCATATCAGGTATGCGCTCAACCCGTAGGTGAGGCCCTTTGCTGTGTTCTTCTCTTCCACCTGCTTTAGCCTACGGCAACGAAAAGAGCCCCCGATTTCTCAGGGGCTCTTATAGGTTCGTTTGTTTTAGCGAACGACGATAGCTAGTACGTCGCGTGCCGAAAGCACTAGGTACTCTTCGTTGTTGTACTTCAACTCGGTGCCGCCGTACTTCGAGAAGATGACCTTGTCGCCAACGTTTACGTCTACTGGGATGCGCTTGCCAGAGTCGTCTACGCGACCTGGACCAACAGCGATAACTTCAGCTTCCTGTGGGCGCTCTTTAGCGGTGTCTGGGATTACTAGACCCGAAGCGGTTACGGTCTCGGCCTCTAGTGGGCGTACGACGATGCGATCTTCAAGTGGCTTGATGGTTACCGACATGATTGGCCTCTTCTCTATAAATCATTGGGATTTGCCTTCTCAGGCATGGTTCAAGTGTAAATCACCGTTAGCACTCACGCAAGTAGAGTGCTAGTTTTGGTTCATGCTGCCCGAAGAGTTCGTGAAACTACTGACCCCCGAAGCTACTGCGCTACTCGGGGAAATCGTGGTCGACTCAAAACTGGATGTGGTGAAAACCGTGAGTCGCCTGCGTGCCGCTGGGCATGATGCCGGCACTGTCGCAGCTGTGTTGAGTCAGGCGAAGCTACGCGCTCGCGGTTTTGCTAAGTTCGGTGATTTTGCCAAGAATATGTTTTTCACCGAAGACGGGCTTGAGCAAGCCTCTCGCCTCGCCGTTTCGGCTCACCACGCGGGTCGTTTCCGTGATGCGGGCATCAGGCAGGTTGCCGATCTCGGCTGCGGCATTGGTTCTGAGTCGATGGCTTTCGCCGCTTTGGATCTGAACGTAGTTGCAGTGGAACTCGATGAAGTGACTGCTGCTTGCGCTACTTACAACCTCGCGCCCTTCGATAACGCACAGGTGCTGAACGCAGACGTTACCAGCCTTGATCTAACTGAATTCGAGTCACAGTTTTTCGACCCAGCCAGACGAGAACTTGGCACCGGTCGCGAGAAGGCAACACGTAAGTTTGACCCGGCTGCCTTTGCACCGAATTACGACTGGGTCTTGGAGCAAGCCAAGGATCGCCCGACCGGTGTCAAACTCGGGCCGGGTCACCCGCACGAAGCCATTCCAGAAACTGCTGAGGCTCAGTGGGTTTCGGTCAACGGCGATCTAGTTGAGCTCACCCTCTGGTTTGGCAAGCTTGCTCGAGCCGGTGTGGCCAGAAGCGCGCTCATGCTTAGAGACGGCGAAGCCGTCGAGCTTAAAAGCGCGAATTTTGAAAAGACCTCTGCGCCAGTTCGCGAGTTGGGTCAATACATTTACGAGCCAGATAACGCAGTTGTTCGCTCACATTTGATAGCCGAGCTTGCCGAGCAGCTCGAGCTAGGACTTATCGCCCCCGAGATCGCCTACCTAACCGGTGACCAGGCAATTTCGTCGCCCTGGCTGCGCGGTTTCCAGGTTCTAGAAACCATGCACTTTGATCGCAAAAAGCTGAAGGCACGACTACGCGAACTCGGCGTGGGCATCCTCGAGATTAAAAAGCGCGGTAGCGATGTGGTGCCCGAGGTGCTTCGCAAAGAACTTCAGTTAAAAGGCGAAAGAGCCGCCACCCTGATTATCACCAGAGTGGGCGACTCTCATCGCGCACTTATCTGCGAAGCGCTTTAGTTACTGCTGAGGAGCTACGGTTGCAGTGCCACCGTCAACGGTGATCTGACCGCTCATTGGCATCTGGAATGCGCCACCCTGGTCGCCGTCACGGTCGAAGCCGAAGCCGCCCATGTGGCCACCGAAGTTACCGCCCATAGGAGTTGGGATTCCGTAGCGTGCTCCCCAAATGGTGAGAGCGATGAAGCCGAGCGAGCTCAAGACCCAAAGACCGATGATGGTGTAACCAGCTGCAACACCAGCGATCGCCAAACCGCGGCCGGCCTGGTTGCTCTTCTTGATCTGAGCGAGAGATACGTGTCCGGTGATTACTGCGGCAGCAGCACCGAAACCGGTGATGGCCGATGCCAGCGAAACTACCGACAGAGTGTTGAGGTTGGTGAAGTCATACTTTGGCCTTGGGGTTGCCTTGGTTTCCTTCTTAGCTTTTGGTGCTTCGGTTTCGTAGACGACTTCTTCGGTCTTCTCTTTGGCCATGTTGTCTCCTTTGGTTGGTGTGGCTAGTAACTAGTTGAACCTTGAAACCTGTGAGACCTCTGTGAGCCACCTGTGTGTGGGCTTGGTATTACTTCCGCATGTCCAGCCGAATGGCGACCAACATCAACCCCATGAAGAGTGCGACGAATGCTGCGACGGGAGCTAGAACCGCACCGACGGCGATTAGTGCAATGCTGTGGACCCAGTTGAACCCGGCGAAAATCATCAGCGACGAGACCACCGCAATACTGCCGCTCCAAATAAAAAGCTTGAGGCTTTCACGAAACTTCTTTTCCGATTTTGTGGTCATCGAGTTTGCACCGTTTCTACTGAGAGGGTTGAGTCGACCCCGAAGTCGAGGTTGGAAGGCGATCGGCCGGCCATGACCAGCTGGGCGCCAATCGCTGCAATCATTGCGCCGTTGTCGGTGCAGAGGCTTAGTGCTGGAATGCGCAGTTCGATGCCGTTGGCCGCACAACGTTCGGCTGCCAGTTCGCGCAGTCGTGCATTGGCAACCACACCGCCGCCGAGCAGTAGTCGCTTGATGCCGAACTCGTTGCAGGCGGCAACCGCTTTGGCCGTAAGTACATCGGCAACGGCTTCTCGGAAACTTGCAGCCACATCAGCCATCGAGAAGTCTTCGCCCTTGGCTTCGGCAACCTCAACCCAGCGAGCGACCGCTGTTTTGAGCCCGGAGAACGAGAAATCGTAGCGGTGTTTCTCCATATCCTTAGGGAGAGTTAGACCGCGTGGGAAACGGATGGCCTTTGGGTTACCTTCGGCTGCTGCCTTGTCGATTGCCGGACCGCCAGGGTAGCTCAAGCCAAGAAGTCTGGCTACCTTGTCGAACGCTTCGCCAGCGGCGTCGTCGATGGTTTCACCAAGCAACGTGACGTCGTCTAACAGGTCTCGAACTAAAAGCAGCGAAGTGTGGCCACCGGAAACCAACAGTGCGATGGTTGGAAGTTCCAACTCCCCCTCGAGTACATCGACGCCCACGTGACCAACCAAGTGGTTCACTGCGTAAATCGGTTTGCCGCTGGCAACGCTTAGGGCCTTGGCCGCACCCACACCAACCATTAGCGCACCGGAGAGGCCTGGACCATTGGTCACCGCGATAGCATCAACGTCTTGCATCGAAAGTTTGGCATCGTGAAGGGCTTGCATCAGCGTCGGCTGGAGGGCTTCGAGATGAGCTCGAGCGGCGATCTCGGGAACCACACCACCGAAACGCGCGTGAAGATCCATCGAACTGGAAATCACGTTGGCCAAGAGGGTGTTACCTCGGACGATGCCAATGCCGGTTTCGTCACAGCTAGATTCGATTCCAAGCACAATCGGTTCGCTGGTATTGGCGGCGCTTAGTCTGGCGCGCATGATCCAGGCGTCCACGTTGTCTGGCTGGTAGTAGCGCTTACGGGTATCGATGTGTTCGAACCCCAGCGATTCGTAGAGGTTTTGAGCAACTAAGTTGTCGGCTCGAACCTCTAAGAACATCTCGTTTGCGTGAAGTGTGCGTGCCTCGGTTAGCAGTCGATCCATCAGCTTTCGGCCGAAACCTTGACCTCGAAGTGCGGCGTCTACCGCAATGGTCTGCACGTCGGCTTGCTCGGAACCGGGAACCTTACTTAGACCCGCGTAACCCAAAAGTTTGCCATCGATTTCTAGGACGAAATAGCGCGTGTGATCTGCTAAAAGTTCGAACCGCATGGTTTCTTCGGCCCAGGCATCTTTTCCAAAACAGTCGTGCTCGAGCAACATGATTTGTTCGAGGTGTTCTTCGGTGGCTGGAAGAATCTTGTAATTCGTCATCCGCTCACCGCCTTGCCAATACGAGCCTTAGGTTCCACTGCATCGGCTGCGCGAAGGTAGAGCGCCGAGGTGTCTTCTTGGATGGTGCCGGCCCGCAATTGACCTTCGGCAAGCAAACCGAGGTTGGCGGCGGAAACCGCGATGTCGGTGGTCACGGGGTGCACGTTGCGGTTCACCAGGTAGTCGTCGAGTTCTTCTGGTTTCATAACGCCAGGTCCGTCGATTCGAATTGGAACTCCGAATTCGTCTAGTCCTGAATACAACGCCCAGTAAACCTCTTTGCGACGAGCGTCGGTGGTAACTAGCAACGGTTCGCTCTTGGTAACGCGCAAGGTAGGAAGTGCCGCCAAGGCGATAGCATCGAGGCTCACTGCCCCGTAAAGTTTCACTCCAACACCAGCAGCAAACATGGTGGCCGCCGCAATCCCAACTCGAAGGCCGGTGAATGGTGCCGGCCCGCGACCAGCAACCACAGCCATGATTTGAGCCGGGCGAACGAAGGCCTGCGCTAGTACATCCTGAATTGCCTCACCGATTAGTTCGGCGTGCTTCATGATGTCGGCAACGTTGTGCTCGGCGCGAACCACCCCGTTTTCGATCAATGCCACGCTAGTGCCCGACGAAGTATCGATGGCCAAGATTAGGCTCATGCGAAAGCCTCCACGTTTTCCCAACGTTTGCCGATGCCGGTTAAGGTAACCGTGCGCAGATCAGATTCGCCGGTGTGGTCGCGTTCAATTTCAATGTCGAGCCATGAGTCGGCAAGCTCCTCGGCAAAGCCGCGACCCCATTCCACTAGGACGATTGAACGCTCAATGTCGATGTCAAGGTCATCAAATTCGTGAACCGAACTTAAGCGATAGGCGTCCACGTGCACCAGTGGAACGTCACTGTTTTCGCATTTGTGGGTGCGAGCGATCACAAAGGTTGGACTGGAAACATTCCCGATTGCCTGCAAACCTTCGCCGACACCGCGAGTAAAGGTGGTTTTGCCGGCACCGAGTGGTCCGGTCAAAATAACCAAGTCTCCTGCTTGCAATACCTTGGCGAGCCTCAAACCAAACTCATGCATTTCTTCCGGAGTAGCGATGGTTAGTTTGGCGAGCTGGCGGCTCACTGATTCGCTCCGAAATACTCACGTTCGAAACGCCCGCCCATACGGGTGACAATTTCGTAGTTGATGGTGCCACAGGCGGCAGCTAGGTCGTCGGCACTTGGCACACCGGTTGCCCCATCGCCGAAAATGATCACTTCGTCGCCAACTTGGATTGGGTCGTCGCCGATGTCTAAAACAAATTGGTCCATCGCCACTTGAGAAAGAATTGGGTAACGCTTGCCGCCAATCGAAACCTCAGCCTTGCCGGTTGCCGCACGTGGCAAACCCTCGGCATAACCTACTGGCACGAGGGCCAGGTTGGTCTCACGGGCGGTGCGGTGTAAGTAGTTGTAGCTCACGCCGTGACCGGCAGGTACCTGCTTGATTTGCGCCACCTTGGCCACCGCAGTCATCGCAGGAATAAGCCCGTATTCCGCCGCCTTGTTCGTTGAGAACGGGTCGAGACCATAGAGCGCTACACCGATTCGCACCATCTCGTAGTGTGCATCCGGGTAGGCCAGCGAGCCGTCCGAGGCGGTGAGGTGTCGAAGCTGGAAACTAACCCCAGCACGCTTAGCTTCGGCAACCGCCGCATCAAAAAGTTCTATCTGAGCGAGGTCGTCCTGGCGGCTGGTGGTGGAGAGATGGCTGAAGATACCAATCACTTCGACGGCATCGCCGAGGGACTTCACGGCATCGAGTAGGTCAGACCACTCGGCGGCGGTCGAGCCATTTCGACCCAGACCGGTGTCGATCTTTAGGTGAAGTTTTGCCACTTCGCCGGTCAGTGCAGCCGCCTTGGCAATGTGTCCGAGCTGCTCAATGTTTGCAACGCCGAGGTCAATGTTGTTAGTCAGCGCTGAAACGAAATCGTCGGCAGGGTCGTGCAGCCAAGCCAAAATCGGCGTCGAAACTCCGGCTTCACGAAGCTCGAGCGCCTCACGAACGTCAACTACACCAAGATAGTCAACTCCGGCGCGTTCCAAAGTCTTGGCAACCTCAACCGCGCCATGACCGTAGGCGTTCGCCTTGACCACGCCCATCACCTTTGCCTGTGATGCACGGGCACGCATCACATCTAGGTTGTGAACGATTGCGTCGAGATTGATTCGTAGAGTTCTCATTCGGCAACCACCATCGCTACGGCCATGCCGGCGTCGTGAGAAATCGAAAGGTGAAAGTTGGTAATTCCAGCTGCCGCAACAGTTTTGGCTGTCACACCAGTGGTCTTTATCTCTGGCTTGCCAGACAAATTTTTTGTAATTTCAACCTCGTGCCAAGCCACTCCGTCCGAGCCGCCGAGCGCCTTAATAAAAGCTTCCTTGGCAGCAAATCGTCCGGCGATGGTCTTCATTGGGGCATCCAGCTCGGTTGACACAAAAAGACGGTCAAGAAGTTTCGGGGTTTTGGCAACGTGCTCTTCGAATCTGGCGATGTCCACCAGATCCACACCAATGCCGACAACCATGGTTCGCTACTCGACCGTAACCGACTTGGCGAGGTTACGAGGCTGATCAACATCAAGGCCCTTAGCCTCGGCCAACGCCATCGCGAAAGCTTGTAGCGGAATTACGTTCAAGATTGCGGCAAACAGTGCTTCGGTTTCTGGCACGAAAATTACGTGCTCCGACCACTGACCAACCTCGGTGTCGCCCTCTTCGGCAATCGCAATCACCTTGGCACCGCGAGCGCGGATCTCTTGGATGTTCGAGATAACCTTCGGGTGCAAGCTCTCTTCGTCGCGCAAACTCGGAACGATGACGATCACTGGCTGACCTTCTTCGATCAACGCAATCGGACCGTGCTTCAGCTCGCCAGCGGCGAAACCTTCAGCGTGAATGTAGGCAAGTTCCTTGAGCTTGAGGGCACCTTCCATGGCAACCGGGAAACCAACGTTACGACCAAGGAACAACACCGACTTGGCGTTAGCCATCGAGACTCCCAGGTTCTTCGCCTCGTCGAGGTTCTCCAAAACCTGGCTAACCTGTCCAGGCATCTTTAGTAGCTCACGGCCAAGTTTTTGTAATTCGGCGGTTGGGGTTGCTCCACGAACTTCGGCAAGGTACAAACCAAGTAGGTAACCAGCGGTGATCTGAGCCACCAAAGCCTTGGTGGAAGCAACCGCTACCTCTGGGCCGGCGTGGGTGTAAATCGTTGCATCCGACTCACGTGCCAGAGTTGCACCCTGCGTGTTGCAAATTGCCAAAACCTTAGCGCCAAGGTCACGCGCGTAGCGAGTTGCCATGAGGGTGTCCATGGTTTCACCAGACTGCGAGATAGCAACGATCAAAGTGTTCTTGGTCACGATCGGGTCGCGGTAGCGGAACTCGTGGGATAGCTCAACCTGCACCGGAATGCGCGCCCACTTCTCGATGCCGTACTTGGCAATGTCGCCAGCGTAAGACGCAGTGCCACAGGCAACGATGATGATGCGGTCGATGTTCTTGATGTCAGTTGCAGTTAGGCCATCCATCTCCGGGATGGTCACTCGTCCATCTGAGTCGAGGCGACCCATCAAAGTATCGGCAACTGCGGTTGGCTGGTCGGCGATTTCCTTAGCCATGAACGAAGGCCAACCACCCTTGCTGGCTGCCGAAGCATCCCAGTCAACGGTGAACTCTTCCGGGGTAACCGACGAACCATCGAAGCCCTGGATCTCCACCGATCCAGCGTGCAAAATCACGATTTCGTCTTGGCCAACCGAAATGGCACGCTTGGTGTGCTCAACGAACGCTGCAACATCGGAGCCTAGGAAGTTTTCACCGTCGCCCAAACCGATCACCAGTGGTGCGTTACGACGAGCAGCAAGAACCACGTCTGGCTGGTCTTCGTGGACAACCAAGATAGTGAAGGCGCCGTGCAGGCGGTTGACCACGGTGCGGAAGGCCGCAACCAGGTCGCCGGCACGATCGTATTCGCGTGCAATTAGGTGAGCTGCTACTTCACTGTCGGTGTCTGAAGCAAAACGTGTTCCCTCAGCCAAAAGCTCTGCCTTTAGCTCCGAGAAGTTCTCGATAATTCCGTTGTGAATTAGTGAAAGTTTTTCGTGGCTGCCACCGAGGTGCGGGTGAGCGTTGCCGTCGGTTGGTGCTCCGTGAGTCGCCCAGCGAGTGTGACCGATGCCGATGTGTGACACCGGAACCGGTGATGCTGCGATCTCATTGATGAGGTTGTCGAGCTTGCCAGCCTTCTTGCGGGTCTCCAAACCGTGCTCGGTGATGACCGAAACACCAGCCGAGTCGTAGCCGCGGTACTCCAAACGGCGTAGTCCGCCGAGGAGAACATCTACTGTCGATTTCGGGCCTACATAGCCGACAATTCCACACATAACTACCAATTTACGCCAGAATTGGTTACTGATGGCTGAAGACAGAGAAGCACAACTAACGGGCGAACTTTCCCCGTTCGTCGTCATCTCTAGGCAAGATTGGGCTGAGCTTGGTGCCAGCACCGAACAACCGCTAACCGACGATGAAATCAAGCAGATTCAGGGCCTCGGCGATGTTTTGGATATGCAGGAAGTCGTGGACGTTTACCTGCCGCTCAGTCGACTTCTAAACCTCTATGTGGCCGAGACACAGAGTCTTCACGCCTCCACCAGCAAATTCTTGGGTGAACGTGCCAAGCGGGTTCCATTCATCATCGGCGTAGCCGGATCGGTGGCGGTTGGTAAATCCACCGTTGCCAGGCTCTTGGCAGAACTTCTTCGCCGCTGGGAGGGCACCCCGAAGGTTGCGTTGGTAACCACCGACGGTTTCCTCTACCCAAACGCCGAGTTGGAACGTCGCGGCATCATGGCTCGCAAAGGTTTTCCAGAAAGCTACGACCGCAAGGCTTTGTTGCAATTCGTAAGCGACATCAAGTCGGGCAAGGACCACGTTGAGGCTCCGGTTTACTCACACCTCGCCTACGACATCTTGAGCGGCGAATCGGTTTCGGTCGACAAGCCAGATGTGCTGATCATCGAGGGACTCAATGTTTTACAGGCACCCGAGAAAGACCAGCCGCTAGCGCTTAGCGACTTCTTCGATTTCAAGATTTACGTTGATGCCGAAACCGAAGACATCAAGAAGTGGTACCTGAATCGCTTCCAGAAACTTCGTGCCGGCGCCTTCACGAACCCGAAGAGTTACTTCCACCGCTATGCGGAGATGGAAGCGGCCGATGCTACGGCGACCGCAGAGGGTTTCTGGGAAAACATCAACCTGCCAAATCTGGCAGAGAACATTGAACCGACTCTGTCGCGAGCAACCTTAGTGTTGCGCAAGGGTTCAAATCACGCTGTTGAAAGCGTTCTTCTTCGTAAGTCTTAAATCGCGAGTTGCTTCTCAACCACGCGGGCAATGCGATCGGCCCAACCTTGCGCCTGACCCATTTCGGCAGCTTCTACCATTACGCGAATGACCGGTTCGGTTCCGCTCGCTCGAAGTAGCACACGGCCACTTTCGCCGAGGTCGGCTTCGGCTTGCGTGACTGCTGCCTGAACCACCGCGTCGTCCACGCGCGCACGGTCGACACCCTTCACGTTGATTAGAACCTGTGGGTAAATCGAAATCTGTGAGGCGAGCTCTTGAAGAGTCTTGCCAGACTTGGCAACCTCGGCGAGCACTCGCATACCGGTAAGCACGCCGTCGCCGGTGGTTGCATAGTGGCTCAAGATCACGTGGCCACTCTGCTCGCCACCTAAGGTGTAACCGTTTTCACGAATCTCTTCCAGAACGTATCGGTCGCCAACCTTAGTCTCCAGCATCGTAATGCCGGCTTCCTTCATGGCGATCTTGAGGCCTAGGTTACTCATCACAGTTGCCACCAGAGTGTTACGAGCCAGTTCACCGCGGGCTTTCATGCTCAGTGCGAGGATGGCCATAATCTGGTCGCCATCGACGATTGCACCGGTGTGGTCAACCATTAGGCAGCGGTCGGCATCGCCATCGTGGGCCACTCCGGCATCTGCCTTGTGCTCGATTACGGCTGCCTGCAGAGCGCTCAGGTGAGTCGAACCGCAACCTTCATTGATGTTGATGCCATCTGGGTCGGCACCGATCACGATGACCTTGGCTCCGGCATCACGGAAGGCGTCAGGAGAAACACTGCTGGCAGCACCATTGGCGCAGTCGAGCACCACGGTCAAGCCGTCCAGCTTGTTAGGCATCGACTTTAACAGGTGAACCAGGTAGCGGTCCTCGGCATCGGCAAAACGGGTGACGTGGCCAACCGCGGCCCCTAGTGGCTTCAGTGGTTCTTCACCGAGTGCCTGTTCGATGGCGTCCTCGATTTTGTCATCGAGCTTGTGGCCACCGGCGGCAAAAATCTTGATTCCGTTATCCGGGGCTGGGTTGTGACTTGCCGAGATCATCACGCCGAAGTCGGCGTCTAAGTCGGCGGTGAGGAAGGCTGCGGCTGGAGTAGGAATAACTCCTGCGTCGTAGACGTCGACACCCGCGGAAGCCAACCCGGCCGCAACCGAAGCTGCGAGGAACTGACCGGAAATGCGAGGGTCGCGAGCGAGTACCGCTTTCGGGCGACGTCCGACATTGCGAGCCTCTTCACCCAGGACGCGAGCAGCGGCCTGAGAAATTTTGAGAGCAAGTTCGGCGGTGATGAGACCATTCGCGAGACCGCGAACGCCATCAGTTCCGAATAAGCGAGCCATAACGTAAGGCTACCCGAGCCACAAGGGCTAGAGCGCGATTAACGCTTCGAGAACTGCGAAGCCTTACGAGCCTTCTTGAGACCGGCCTTCTTGCGCTCGATGACACGTGGGTCGCGCTTTAGGAAGCCAGCCTTCTTTAGGCTTGGACGGTTGTTGTCGCGGTCGATCTCGTTAAGTGCACGAGCGATACCTAGACGAAGTGCGCCAGCCTGGCCTGCGGTTCCACCACCGGTGATACGAGCGATAACGTCGTACGATCCACCAAGCTCAAGAATGGTGAATGGGTCGGTGATTAGCTGCTGGTGAAGCTTGTTTGGGAAGTAGTCAGCAAGTTCGCGACCGTTCACCTTGATTGCACCGGTACCTGGGATTAGACGTACGCGAGCAATAGCCTGCTTGCGACGACCAAGACCTGCGCCTGGAACGTTTAGAGGACCGCGAGCTGGCTTTGCAGCTGCCTTCTTCTCTGCCGATGGGGTTTCGGTGCTGTAGCTGGTTGGTGCTACTTCTGCGGCTTCGTTGTTAGTCATGACTAATAATCCTTGTTTACTGTGCGACCTGGTCGATTACGTACTGCTGTGGCTGCTGTGCAGCGTGTGGGTGCTCAGCACCGCGGTAAACCTTTAGCTTCGAAAGCTGGTTACGACCAAGGGTGGTCTTTGGAACCATACCTGCGATCGCCTTTTCAACAGCGCGCTCTGGGCTCTTCTCTAGAAGCTCGGCGTACGAGGTAGCGGTTAGACCACCTGGGTAGCCAGAGTGGCGGTAAGCCTTCTTCTGTAGCAGCTTGGTGCCGGTTAGGGCAATCTTGTCTGCGTTGATGATGATGACGTAGTCGCCGTTGTCCATGTGAGCGGCGAAGGTTGGCTTGTGCTTGCCACGTAGCAGCTTGGCTGCGGTGGTTGCTAGACGGCCTAGAACAACGTCGGTGGCGTCAATGATTAGCCAGTTGTTCTGTAGCTCGTGAGCCTTTGGTGAGTAAGTACGCACTTTGAATTGCCTTCTTGTTTTGTGAAAAGTAAGCAGGCTGGTAGATAACCAGCAACAAGGGTCAAGTTTAGCCTGTTAAACCGCTTCAGGTCAAACTCTAATTGTCGTCGAGCGTTCTCATTCTTTGAGTGAGTTCCGCTTGAGCTGCCAATTTGGATTTTGGTGGGTAAGCAATCTTGATCAGGGTCAAACCTTCCGGTGGCTGAACCTTGTAGGCGTGCTCGTTTCGCTTGCCTTTCAGAGCCTTGCGCACCTCGGCGATGGTGGTTCGTCCAGACCCTGCCGACATCAACGCACCGACCACTGATCGAACCATGTTGTGGCAAAAGGCGTCGGCCTCGATCTCAATGTCGATGACACCGTTACTGCGACGCTTCACCGAAATTTCGCGAAGTTCACGAATCGTGGTTGTTCCTTCTCGTTCTTTGCAGAAAGCCTTGAAGTCTCTTAGCCCCATGAACTCTTTGGCAGCTTCGATCATCGGTGGCACTTCAAGGTGCCACAAAATCTCTAGTTGGTAGCGAGAGGTCATTGGGTTCGGCACAACACTGCGATCGGCGATGCTGTAGCGGTATCGGCGAGACAAAGCCGAGAAGCGCGCATGGAACCCAGGGTCGGCTTCCTCGAATGAAACAATGCGAACGTCTGGGTCGATGATTCGGTTTAGTCGCTCAGCAACTCCGTGACCGCGACGAATTCGCTTGAGCTGGTCTGAGGTTAAGTCCAGGTGAAAAACCTGAGCCGAAGCATGAACACCCTTGTCGGTTCGACCGGCGACGCGTAGGCGGAAATCCTCGTCGTCTTCACCAAAGATCTTGACCAGCCCCGAAAGAACTTCGCCGGCCACCGTGCGCAGGTTGTCTTGTTTCGCAAAACCGTTGAAATCGGTGCCATCGTAGGCAAGGTCTACACGGTAGCGAAAACGCCCGTCAACCGGAGGGTTAACGGGCGCCTTCATGATTTTTAGAGCTTAGGCCTCTTCTGCAGGTGCTTCTGCTTCAGCAGCAGGAGCTTCCTCTGCAGGAGCTTCGGCTACAACTTCTTCAACCACTGCTGGCGATTCGGTAGCTTCAGCTTCAATTTCAGCTGCGGTCTCTGCGTCTACAACTTCTTCAGCAACTGGTGCTGCAGCAGCTGCGGTTGCCTTAACCGAGTTGTCAAGCTTTGGCTTCTTGTTCATTGCCTTAGGTGCAACAGGCTCAAGTACTAGTTCGATAACTGCTACTGGAGCGTTGTCACCCTTGCGGAAGCCAAGCTTGGTGATTCGGGTGTAGCCACCTGGACGGTCTGCAACCAAAGGTGCGACCTCAGCGAATAGCTTGTGTACAGCGGTCTTGTCCATTAGCTGAGCAAGAACACGACGACGCGATGCTAGGTCTCCGCGCTTTGCGAAGGTTACTAGACGTTCGGCCAACGGACGAAGACGCTTAGCCTTAGTCTCGGTGGTCTCGATGCGGCCGTGTAGGAACAGCGAGGTTGCCATGTTGCGAAGCATTAGACGCTCGTGAGCTGGTCCGCCGCCTAGTCTTGGGCCTTTTGTTGGGGCTGCCATTTTGTTTCTCCTATTAGATTTCTAGGCAACCGGCTTACGCCTGGTCGTCCTCTGAGAAGTCGGTGAAAGCTGCATCGTTGCTGCCGGCGCTGAAGTAGGTACCTTCAAAACCTGGTAGCGAGTCACGGAAACGTAGACCCATCGAAATTAGCTTGTCGCGAACTTCGTCAACCGACTTTGAACCGAAGTTGCGGATGTTCATCAGCTGGTCTTCGGTTAGGTTGGTTAGTTCGCTAACGGTGTTGATACCTTCGCGCTTTAGGCAGTTGTAGCTACGTACAGTCAGCTCTAGCTCTTCGATTGGAGTAGCTAGCTCTGGGGATAGAGCGAAGTCAGCAACAGCCGAGCCCATCTCGATACCCTCAGCTTCAGCGTCTAGGTTGGCTGCAAGACCGAATAGTTCAACCAGGGTCTTACCGGCCGATGCGAAAGCGGTCTTTGGCTCGATCGAGTTCTTGGTCTCAACGTCAACAACTAGCTTGTCGAAGTTGGTGAACTCACCCGAACGGGTTGCTTCCACGCGGTACGAAACCTTTAGAACTGGCGAATAGATCGAGTCAACTGGGATTAGACCAGTGTCACCCGAACCGTTGCGGTTCTGGCTTGCCTGAACGTAGCCACGGCCACGCTCGATGGTTAGTTCAACCTCGAACTTCGCCTTTGCCGAGATGTTGGCAATGACTAGCTCTGGGTTGTGAATCTGAACACCGGCAGGAACTTCGATGTCCGAAGCCTTGACCACGCCGGCTGCACTCTTCTTTAGAAGTGCAACAACTGGCTCGTCGTTTTCCGAAGAAACAACAAGGTCCTTGATGTTTAGAAGAATCTCGGTGACGTCTTCCTTGACACCTTCAAGAACACTGAACTCGTGTAGAGCACCAGCAATGCGCACGTGAGTAACGGCAGCACCTGGGATCGACGAGAGTAGAGTGCGACGGATCGAGTTACCTAGGGTGTAACCGAAACCTGGCTCTAGAGGCTCAAGGGTGAATACTGAACGGTTAGGAGAAAGCGAGTTTTCCTTTAGTTCTGGACGCTGGCTAAATAGCACTACTTGTTTCCTTTCATCTAGACATCCACTATTTGATGTCTATTTGCTTTCCCGTGAAGTGGCCACTACACGGGCTTTGGAGTTTTTTGAAGCTTGGGGTTTTAAAGCGGTTTTGCGTTAGACGCGGCGACGCTTTGGTGGGCGGCAACCGTTGTGTGCCTGTGGGGTTACGTCCGAGATCGAACCAACCTCTAGGCCTGCTGCCTGAAGCGAACGGATAGCGGTTTCGCGACCAGAGCCTGGGCCCTTAACGAAAACGTCAACCTTCTTTAGACCGTGCTCCTGAGCCTTGCGAGCTGCTGCTTCGGCTGCCATCTGAGCTGCGTATGGGGTCGACTTACGTGAACCCTTGAAGCCAACGTCACCTGACGATGACCACGAGATAACTGCACCGGTTGCGTCGGTGATCGACACGATGGTGTTGTTGAAGGTCGACTTGATGTGAGCCTGACCTACGGTTACGTTCTTGCTGACCTTCTTGCGAGGCTTGCGAACTGCGCCTGCCTTAGCCTTTGGTGCTGCTGCCATGATTTCTCCTGAATTCCTATGGACGCTCTTAGTTGCCTACTGGCTACTAGCGAGTCGCCTTCTTCTTGCCGGCTACGGTGCGCTTTGGACCCTTGCGAGTACGAGCGTTGGTCTTGGTGCGCTGACCACGAACAGGTAGTCCCTTACGGTGGCGTAGACCCTCGTATGAACCAATCTCAACCTTGCGGCGGATGTCGGCAGCTACGTCGCGGCGGAGGTCACCCTCAACCTTGAAGGTGCCTTCAATAAAGTCACGGATGGCAACAAGCTGGTCGTCGGTCAAGTCCTTGACGCGAATGTTCTTGTCTACCTTGGTCTCAGCCAAGATCTGAACTGAGCGGGTACGGCCGATGCCGTAGATGTAGGTTAGTGCGATTTCGACGCGTTTCGCGTCTGGAATATCTGCTCCGGCAACACGTGCCATGTGGAACTCCTTGTTTTTGGAAGGTCTGCAGCAGCACACCCAGATTTCCCTGGCTCCGGCCTTCTTCCGGAGGTTACCGATTACTCGGTTGTGTTGCCTTGTTTTTTATTTAGTTGTGTAGCGAAGTTTGGTTAGCCCTGGCGCTGCTTGTGACGTGGGTTCTCGCAGATGACCATGACTCGACCGTGGCGGCGAATGACCTTGCACTTGTCGCAAATCTTCTTGACGCTAGGGTTTACCTTCATGTCTCTAACTTCTTCTTAGGGCTATTGCTAGCCGGTTTATTTGTATCGGTAAGTGATTCGGCCGCGCGACAGATCGTAGGTACTGACCTCTACAAGCACGCGGTCTCCAAGGAGAATACGGATGTAGTGCTGACGCATTTTGCCCGAAATAGTTGCTAGAACTTTATGACCGTTGGTTAGCTCGACCCGAAACATTGCGTTCGGAAGCGCCTCAATGATTGTGCCCTCTAGTTCGATGACACCGTCTTTGCTGGCCATACACTCACTTCTACTTTGTTTTGTAAGTCCTCCAAGCACGCAAAAACCCAAACCTTAAATAAGGGAATTGTGTGTATGGAACACCGAAGTTCAATCTTAGGGAACTTTGGCGCAAAATGCCAATTAAATCTTGCGTGGATCCACTGGGACGACGCCAAAAGCGGCTAGTTCGGAAGCTCCACCGTCGAATGCGGTCAAAACCCAGATACCTTTTTCGTGAACGGCAACGCTGTGCTCCCAGTGCGAGGCGTCTTTTCCGTCTTTGGTAGACACGGTCCAGCCGTCACCAAGCACCTTGGTTGCCTTTGATCCAGCGGTAACCATCGGTTCGATGGCAACACAGAGGCCAGGCACAACCTTAGGGCCCGAGTTTCGAACGGCGAAGTTGTAAACCGGTGGATCTTCGTGCATCGAACGACCGATGCCATGCCCAACGTAATCTTCGAGAATTCCGTAGTTGCCGTTAGAAAGAACGTATTTCTGCACGGCAGCACCAACCTCGTGCAGGTGCTTCGCCTTGGCTAGCGCTGCGATGCCAGCCCAGAGTGAACCTTCGGTAACCGCACTCAGCTTGTTGCGAACTTCGGCAAGTTTGGCATCTCCTCCAGGCAGAACGATGGTCATCGCGCTGTCACCATTCCAGCCGTCGGCGGTTTCGGCACCGCAGTCGATCGAGATGATGTCGCCCGGCTGAAAAACTCGTTCCTTGGACGGAATACCGTGCACCACTTCGTCGTTCACGCTCACACAAATGGTGTGGCTATAGCCAGGCACCAACTTGAAGTTTGAGTGGCCGCCTAGCTTGATGATGGCCGCTTCGGCAATTGCGTCGATCTCGAGGCTGGTCATGCCAGCCTTGATGTTTTCGCGAATCGCTTGCAAAGCGGCAGCGGTCATTTCGCCAGCCTCGCACATGCGAATAATCTGGTCGATAGTTTTTAGAGTGTATTCCTGGCGAGCCACGAAAAACCTTAGGCAGTGATGCCGCGCGAAGCCAAGGCTTCCACAATGCGCGAAGTTACTTCGTCAACAGCACCAAGGCCATCAACTTCAATCACGAGATTACGCTTCGAGTAAACGTCGATAAGTGGAGCGGTCTGCTCTGCGTAAACCTCGAGGCGGCGACGAATCACGTCTTCGGTGTCGTCGGCGCGACCCTGTTCGGCAGCGCGTCCGAGCAAACGACGAACAACCTCATCGGTGTCGGCGGTAATCAAGACAACCGCGTTCAGGCTTTCGCCCTTGTCGTTCAAAATGCTGTCAAGTTCTTCAACCTGATCTGCGGTGCGAGGGTAGCCGTCCAAAAGGAAGCCGGCCTTCGCGTCGTCCCAGTCGAGACGGTCGCGAACCAAAGCATTGGTTAGAGAATCTGGAACATACTCGCCGCGGTCCATGAAAGCTTTCGCTTGCTTACCGAGCTCGGTCTCATTCTTTACGTTCTCGCGGAAAATATCTCCGGTGGAGATTGCTGGGATGTTGAAAGTCTCTGCCAGTTTGGCCGCCTGAGTACCTTTACCAGCACCTGGAGGACCAATCAGTAGGAGTCGACTCACTTCAACAACCCTTCGTAGTTGCGCTCTTGCATTTGAGCGTTAATCTGCTTCACCGATTCTAGACCGACACCGACGATAATCAGGATCGAAGTTCCACCGAATGGGAAGTTCTGGTTGGTGCCAAGAACGCCGAAGGCAATCAGTGGAATCAGGGCGATAAGACCAAGGTAAATCGCGCCTGGCAGAGTGATGCGGCTCAAGATGTACTCAAGGTACTCGGTGGTTGGTCGACCGGCACGAATACCAGGGATGAAGCCACCGTACTGCTTCATGTTGTCGCTAACCTCTTGTGGGTTGAAGGTGATAGCTACGTAGAAGTAGGTGAAGCCAAGAATCAGTAGGAAGTACATGATCATGTACAGCGGGTGGTCACCCTTGGTGAGGTACTCCGAAACCCATGACACCCAACCGGCAACCTGACCGGTGGTCTTGTCTGGCTGGTTGAACTGTGCGATAAGAGCTGGAAGGTAAAGAAGGCTCGAAGCGAAGATAACTGGAACTACACCAGCCATGTTTACCTTGATTGGAATGTAGGTGCTCTGACCGCCGTACTCGCGACGACCAACCATACGCTTTGCGTACTGAACCGGAATGCGGCGCTGCGATTGCTCAACCAAAATAACCAGAGCAACGATGACGATACCGATGCCGATAACAATCAGAGCCTTTTCAGGACCGCTCTTGGCATCTGAGTTCCAAACCTGCATGATCGAGTCTGGGAAGCGCGAAGCAATCGAGGTGAAGATAAGTAGCGACATACCGTTGCCGATACCGCGCTCGGTGATAAGTTCACCCATCCACATGATCAAACCGGTACCGGCGGTCATGACGATAACCATCAAAAGAACCGAGAAGGCGTCGGTGTTAGAAAGAAGACCTACCGAACAGCCCGAACCGAACATTGCGCCTGGGGTTCTAGCAACCGAAACCAAAGTGGTCGACTGCAGGATAGCCAAAGCGATGGTTAGGTAACGGGTGTACTGGGTTAGCTTGGCCTGACCGGCCTGGCCTTCCTGGTGCAAAGTCTCAAAGCGCGGAATAACAACGCGCAAAAGCTGGGTGATGATCGACGCGGTGATGTAAGGCATGATACCTAGCGCGAAGATTGACAGCTGAAGCAAAGCTCCACCGGAGAAAAGGTTAACCAGCTGATACAGCTGGCTAGGCCCAGACGAGGACGCAGTGTTGGACGCTTGCGATGCAAGGTCCAAACACTGACGTACCGCGCTGAAGTCAACGTTTGGAGCAGGGATAAACGAGCCCAAACGGTAGATGGCAACAATTGCCAAGGTAAACAGGAGTTTGTTGCGCAGATCCGCAGTGCGGAATGCGCGAATGACAGCACTAAACATCGGTGTCCTCCTGGTTACCTGTTGGAACTACTTGGAAACAGTTCCGCCAGCGGCGACAATCTTTGCCTCGGCAGAAGCCGAAACCTTGTCAACCTTGACAGTTAGTTTAACCTTTAGGTCGCCATCGCCAAGAACCTTAACTAGGTGTCCAGCGCGAACTGCACCCTTAGCTGCTAGATCCTGAGCGGTAACCTCGCCACCCTTAGGGTAAAGCTCTTCAAGAGCGGCAACGTTAACAACCTGGTACTCGGTACGGAATGGGTTCTTGAAACCACGAAGCTTTGGAGTACGCATTACTAGACGTACGCCACCACCTTCGAAGCCCGGACGAACCTGGTAACGAGCCTTAGTACCCTTGGTACCGCGACCAGAAGTCTTACCCTTCGAACCCTCACCACGACCAACGCGAGTGCGCTCCTTCTTGGAGCCCTCTGCTGGACGTAGGTGGTGAAGCTTCAGGATGTTGCTCTTCTCAGCAGGCGCAGCGGCCTTCTTTGGAGCGGCCTTCTTGGCAGCTGGTGCCTTAGCTTCGGTTGCCTTCTCCTCTGCAGCTGGCTTAGCAGCAGCCTTTGGTGCGGCAGCCTTAGCAGCGGCTGGCTTCTTCTCGGCAGCTGGCTTAGCAGCAGCCTTTGGTGCGGCAGCCTTAGCTGCAGCTGGCTTCTTCTCTTCGGCCATTAGTTGATCTCCTCAACGTTTACGAGGTGGATAACAGTGTTAACCATGCCGCGAGTTACTGCGTTGTCAGGCTTTACGATGGTGTGACCAATTCGCTTTAGACCTAGGCTGCGCAGGGTTTCGCGCTGGTTCGGCTTGTTGCCGATAGCACTCTTAATTTGGGTAACCTTTAGCTCCTTAGCCATTAGGCACCTGCCTTGCTCTGCTCAAGAAGAAGGCCCTTTGGAGCTACTTCTTCAACGGTTAGACCACGACGTGCAGCAACTTCGGCTGGCTCTTCGAGCTGCTTTAGTGCTGCAACGGTGGCGTGAACGATGTTGATGGTGTTCGATGATCCGAGCGACTTCGATAGAACGTCGTGGATACCGGCACACTCAAGAACGGCGCGAACTGGACCACCGGCGATTACACCGGTACCTGCAGAAGCTGGACGTAGTAGAACTACACCGGCTGCTGCTTCACCCTGGACAGGGTGAGGAATGGTCTTGTTTACGCGTGGAACGCGGAAGAAAGCCTTCTTAGCTTCTTCAACACCCTTAGCGATCGCTGCTGGAACTTCCTTCGCCTTGCCGTAACCGACACCAACGGTGCCGTTACCGTCACCGACTACTACTAGTGCGGTGAAGCTAAAGCGACGACCACCCTGGACAACCTTCGAAACACGGTTGATGGTTACAACGCGCTCTAGGAAAGGGCTCTTGTTCTCTTCGCGGTCGCGACGCTCGTTGCGTGGGCCACGCTCGCGGCTGCCACGACGTGCTTCACGCTCGCCGGCCTCTACGGCTGGGGCAGCTGCTGCTGCTTCGGTAGCCTCAGTTGACACTACTTGCTCCTTGTTTTCTGACATTAGAGAACTAGCCCTCCTTCACGAGCACCATCAGCGATGGCTGCTACACGACCGGCGTACTTGTTTCCGCCGCGGTCGAATACAACCTCGGTGATGCCGGCCTTCTTGGCGCGCTCGGCTAGAAGTAGACCAACCTGCTTTGACTTCTCAGACTTGTCGCCCGAAGCCTTACGCAGATCTGCTTCCATGGTCGAAGCCGAAGCCAGGGTGTGACCCTTGCTGTCGTCAACGATCTGAACGAATACGTGGCGGGCCGAGCGAGTTACAACTAGGCGTGGACGAGCGGCAGTACCCTCGATCTTCTTGCGAAGACGTAGGTGACGACGGTCGCGCGCTGCGCTCTTGCTCTTACCGCGAGTCTTAGTGGTTAGACCCATGATTACTTACCTGACTTTCCGGCCTTGCGACGAACAACTTCGCCAGCGTAGCGAACACCCTTGCCCTTGTAAGGCTCTGGCTTGCGTAGCTTGCGGATGTTCGCGGCAACCTCACCAACGGCTTGCTTGTCGATGCCGTTGACGGTGACCTTGGTGTTTCCCTCAACAGTGAAGCTGATGCCTGCTGGTGGGGTAACGGTGATTGGGTGAGAGTAACCAAGAGCGAACTCTAGGTCGTTTCCCTTAGCTGCAACACGGTAACCGGTTCCAACGATCTCAAGACCCTTGGTGAAGCCCTGGGTTACGCCGTGAATGTTGTTGGCGATTAGGGTTCGGGTTAGACCGTGAAGCGAACGCGAAAGGCGCTCGTCGTTTGGACGGGTAACGGTGATGGTGTTGTCCTCTAGGACAATGGTGATTGGCGCTGGAACAACGTGAGTTAGCGAACCCTTAGGGCCCTTAACTTCGATGCTCTGGCCATCAATCTTTACTTCAACGCCAGCAGGAACTGGGATTGGGAGCTTACCAATACGAGACATCTGTGATTACCAAACGTAGGCGAGAACTTCTCCGCCTACACCTTTCTTCGCAGCCTGACGGTCGGTTAGTAGACCGCTCGAAGTGGACAAGATAGCGATACCAAGACCACCAAGTACGCGAGGTAGCTCGGTCGACTTTGCGTAAACACGAAGACCAGGCTTCGATACGCGCTTGATACCTACGATGGTGCGCTCACGGTTTGCACCGTACTTTAGGTCAACAACTAGGGTCTTTCCAACCTCAGCGTCTTCAACCTTTACAGCACCAACGTAACCCTCGCTCTTGAGGATCTCGGCGATACCGGCCTTTAGCTTGCTGTAAGGCAGGCTAATCGACTCGTGGTACGCAGAGTTTGCGTTGCGCAGACGTGTCAGAAAATCTGCCACTGGGTCTGTCATTGTCATTTATTTGTTTCCATTTCCTCGGAGGTATCCCAGAGCCTTACGGGCAAAGGGACCTTGCCGATTAATCGTTGGTCTTGAATGGGAAGCCAAGTGCCTTTAGAAGTGCACGGCCCTCATCGTCGTTTGCAGCAGTGGTCACGAAAGTGATGTCCATACCGCGTGGGTGGTCGATCTTGTCCTGGTCGATTTCGTGGAACAGCGACTGCTCCGAGAGACCGAAGGTGTAGTTTCCACGTCCGTCGAACTGGCGGTCTGAAAGACCACGGAAGTCACGCACACGAGGCAGAGCCAAGTTGAGTAGACGGTCTAGGAATTCCCACATGCGGTCGCCACGAAGAGTTACGTGTGCACCAATTGCCTGGCCCTCACGAAGCTTGAACTGAGCGATCGACTTGCGAGCAAGGTTAACCTGTGGCTTCTGACCGGTGATTGCGGTTAGGTCGCGCACGGCTGCGTCGATTAGCTTGCCATCCTTGGCAGCGTCACCCACACCCATGTTGACAACAATCTTGGTTAGGCCAGGAACCTGGTGAGGGTTCTTGAAACCGAACTCTGCGGTTAGCGCAGCAGCGATTTCTGAACGGTACTTTGCCTTTAGGCGTGGCAGGGCCTTCTTAGTTGCGGTAGCCATTAGATCTCCTTGCCCGACTTCTTAGCGATACGGGTACGAACGGTCTTCTTAACGCCGTCCTTGGTGACGGTCTCAACCTTGGCGCCCAAACGGGTTGCCTTCTTGGTCGATGGGTCAACAACTGCAACGTTCGAAATGTGGATCGATGCCTCAACGGTCTCGATGCCACCGGTCTTTGCACCGCGGTCGGTCTCGCCAACCTTGGTGTGCTTGGTGACCTTGTTTAGGCCCTCAACGATGACGCGGTTCTTCTCACGGTCAACCGAAAGAACAATTCCGGTCTTGCCGCGCTCAGAGCGCTTACCAGTTAGTAGAACGACGGTGTCGCCCTTCTTGATGTTCGCCATGTTTATAGAACCTCCGGTGCTAGCGAGATGATCTTCATGAACTTCTTGTCACGAAGCTCACGACCAACTGGACCGAAGATGCGGGTACCCTGAGGCTCGCCGTCCTTCTTGATGATCACAGCTGCGTTCTCGTCGAACTTGATGTATGAACCGTCTGGACGACGGGTCTCCTTCTTAGTGCGAACTACAACGGCCTTAACAACTTCACCCTTCTTGACGTTTCCGCCAGGAATAGCATCCTTTACGGTTGCAACGATGATGTCGCCCAGTCCGGCGTAGCGACGGCCCGAGCCGCCAAGCACGCGGATGGTCAGTAGCTCTTTGGCGCCGGTGTTGTCGGCAACCTTGAGTCTTGACTCCTGCTGAAGCATTTTTTACTCCTTGTATTACGGCAAACCCATTTCCGACGGGAGAGCCTAGGGGTGGTTACTTGGCCTTTTCGAGGATCTCGACTAGGCGCCAGTTCTTGGTGGCCGATAGTGGACGGGTCTCGCTGATTAGCACGAGGTCGCCAATGCCGGCGGTGTTTAGCTCATCGTGAGCCTTCACCTTGGTGGTGCGGCGAATAACCTTGCCGTAAAGCGGGTGCTTTACGCGGTCTTCTACCTCAACCACGATGGTCTTGTCCATTTTGTCTGAGACAACATAGCCACGACGCGACTTGCGGTAACCGCGAGCCTCGGTTGCTGGGGTCTCGACCTTTGCAGCAGTCTTCTTCTCAGCCATGGTTATGCCTCCTCAGTTGCTGCGGCCTCAGTGGCTACAGCTTTCTTGGCTTTGGTGGCTGGCTTGGCAGCCGCAGCAGCAGGAACTGCACGGATACCTAGCTCACGCTCACGGATTACGGTGTTGATACGAGCGATGTCGCGCTTGACTGCACGCATACGTCCGTGGTTCTCTAGCTGACCGGTAGCCGACTGGAAGCGTAGGTTGAAAAGTTCTTCCTTAGCCTTCTTCAGCTCTTCGATTAGCACTGAGTCTTCGATCTTGTCTAGCTCGGCTGGAGCCAGGTTCTTCGAACCGATAGTCATTATGCGTCACCTTCTTCGCGCTTGATGATACGAGCCTTTAGTGGAAGCTTGTGGATCGCACGGGTCATTGCTTCACGAGCAATGGTCTCCGAAACGCCCGAAAGCTCGAACAATACGCGGCCCGGCTTGACGTTAGCTACCCACCACTCCGGTGAACCCTTACCGGAACCCATGCGGGTTTCGGCTGGCTTCTTGGTTAGTGGACGGTCTGGATAAATGTTGATCCAAACCTTACCGCCACGCTTGATGTGACGGGTCATAGCAATACGTGCAGCTTCGATCTGACGGTTGGTTACGTATGCAGGGGTTAGTGCCTGGATACCAAATTCACCGAAGTTGACCTTGGTGCCACCGGTTGCAGCGCCCGAACGAGACGGGTGGTGCTGCTTGCGGTGCTTAACTCGACGAGGGATCAGCATTAGTTTTCACTTCCTACTGGCTCAGCTGCAACTGGAGCGGCTGCAGGTGCAGCTGCTGGTGCAGCGTTACGTGGGCCACGGCGTTCGCCACCGCGTACAGGCTTAGCGTTTGCCTGCTCGCGTGCTAGTTCCTTGGCAGTCATGTCACCCTTGTAGATCCAGACCTTTACACCGATGCGACCGAAAACGGTCTTGGCCTCGTAGAAGCCGTAGTCGATGTTGGCGCGGAGGGTGTGTAGAGGTACACGGCCTTCACGGTAGAACTCGCGGCGTGACATTTCAGCGCCACCAAGACGACCAGAGGTCTGAACACGGATACCCTTGGCTCCCTGACGGATAGCACCCTGCATGCCCTTACGCATTGCGCGGCGGAAAGCCACACGTGCGTTTAGCTGCTCGGCGATACCCTGGGCAACCAGCTGTGCATCCATGTCTGGGTTCTTAACCTCAAGGATGTTTAGCTGAATCTGCTTGCCGGTTAGCTTCTCTAGTTCGGCACGGATCTTCTCCGCTGCCTCACCACGACGACCGATAACAAGACCTGGACGTGCAGTGTGGATGTCCACGCGTACACGGTCACGGGTGCGCTCGATCTCAACACGGCTCACACCGGCGCGGTCTAGACGCTCGGTTAGAAGGCTGCGTAGCTTGATGTCCTCGGCTACGTAGTCAGCGTAACGCTGGCCCTTCTTGGTCGAGTCGGCGAACCAACGCGAGATGTGGTCGGTGGTGATACCTAGTCGGAAACCGTATGGATTTACTTTCTGACCCATTAGTTCTTGCCTCCAAGCTCGTCAGGAGTTGCAACCACAATGGTGATGTGGCTGGTGCGCTTCAGGATGCGGAATGCGCGTCCCTGGGCACGTGGCATGAAGCGCTTAAGGGTGGTGCCCTCATCGACGAATGCCTGAGAAACGATTAGGTCATCCTCATCGAACGCTAGGTTCGCTGCGTCTGCCTTAACCTTGGCGTTTGCCATAGCTGCGTGAACCAACTTGTAGATTGGCTCGCTTGCTGCCTGTGGAGCAAACTTTAGGATTGCTAGGGCCTCGGTGGCCTGCTTTCCGCGGATTAGGTTTACAACACGACGTGCCTTCATTGGGGTCACGCGGATGTGCTTGATCTTTGCTAGAGCCTGCATGATTACTTACGCTTGCCCTTTCGGTCGTCCTTGACGTGGCCACGGAAGGTACGAGTTGGAGCGAATTCGCCCAGCTTGTGTCCAACCATGGTCTCGGTTACGAATACTGGTACGTGCTTGCGACCGTCGTGCACAGCGATGGTGTGGCCCAGCATGGCTGGAACAATCATCGAGCGGCGCGACCAGGTCTTGATCACGTTCTTGGTGTTGGCCTCGTTCTGCTTAACAACCTTCTGGAAAAGGTGGTCGTCAACGAATGGACCCTTTTTTAGACTACGTGGCATTCCTCAGCTCCTACTAACGCTTCTTGCCTACGGTACGACGACGAACAATCATCTTGTCGCTTGGAAGGTTTGGCTTACGGGTACGACCCTCTGCCTGACCCCATGGGGTTACTGGGTGACGTCCACCAGAGGTGCGACCTTCACCACCACCGTGTGGGTGGTCAACAGGGTTCATGGCAACACCACGTACGGTTGGGCGAACGCCCTTCCAACGCATGCGGCCGGCTTTACCCCAGTTGATGTTCGACTGCTCAGCGTTACCAACTTCACCGATGCTTGCACGGCAGCGAGCATCAACGTTGCGGATTTCGCCTGAAGGTAGACGAAGCTGGGCGTAGTCGCCATCCTTTGCAACTAGACGGATCGATGCGCCGGCCGAACGACCTAGCTTTGCACCGCCACCTGGCTTCAGTTCGATAGCGTGAATCACGGTACCCACTGGGATGTTCTTTAGAGGCAGGTTGTTACCTGGCTTGATGTCAGCCGATGGACCCTGCTCGATGCGGTCGCCCTGCTTTAGCTTGTTCGGAGCGATGATGTAGCGCTTCTCTCCGTCTGCGTAGTGAAGTAGAGCGATACGAGCGGTACGGTTTGGGTCGTACTCGATGTGTGCAACAACTGCTGGTACGCCATCCTTGTCGTGACGACGGAAGTCGATCACACGGTACTGACGCTTGTGTCCTCCACCGATGTGGCGGGTGGTCACGCGGCCAGCCGAGTTACGGCCACCGGTCTTGGATAGCGGACGAAGCAACGACTTCTCTGGGGTCGAGCGAGTGATTTCAGCAAAGTCTGAAACCGACGAGCCACGACGACCTGGAGTGGTTGGCTTGTATTTACGGATTCCCATTAGTTTTCTCTACCTTGCCTTAACCGACGTTGTTGAAAATGTCGATGGTGCCGGACTTTAGGGTGACGATGGCGCGCTTGGTGTCCTTGCGCTTGCCTAGACCGAACTTGGTACGGCGGGTCTTACCAACACGGTTTAGGGTGTTGATCGATGCAACCTTCACGTTGAAGATGGCTTCGATAGCCTGCTTGATTTCGGTCTTGTTCGAACGTGGGTCTACCTCGAAGGTGTACTTGCCGTCGTCCAATAGTGCGTAGCTCTTCTCAGAAACAACTGGTACGAAGATTACGTCGCGTGGGTCTTTGTTGATAGCAGCCATGACTATGCCTCCTCTGAGGTAGCAACGGCCTTAACCGATGCACCCTTTGCTGGGCCTGCGATGTAGCTGTCAAGTGCCGACTTGGTGAAGACCACGTCGTCGCTTAGTAGCACGTCGTAAGCGTTTAGCTGGTCAACCGGTAGAACGTGAACGCTCTTTAGGTTGCGCAAGCTTAGGTAGCCAACTTCATCGGTGCGGTCTAGCACTACTAGCACGTTGCGGCGCTGAGTTAGCTGAGCCAAGATGTTGCTTGCTGCCTTGGTCGATGGGGTTGCACCTAGTGCGAACTCCGAGATGATGTGTAGACGGCCGTTACGTGCGCGGTCAGAGATCGCACCCTTGAGAGCTGCCGAGATCATCTTCTTTGGAGTGCGCTGGTCGTAGTCGCGTGGCTTCACAGCGTGAACCATGCCACCACCGCGCATCTGTGGTGCACGGATCGAACCCTGACGAGCGCGGCCGGTACCCTTCTGCTTGAATGGCTTGCGACCTGCACCCGAAACTTCTCCACGGGTCTTAGCCGACTGGGTTCCCTGACGGGCTGCTGCCAGCTGAGCTACAACTACCTGGTGGATTAGTGGAACGTTGGTCTGCACATCGAACAGTTCGGCAGGTAGGTCAGCCGAGCCAACCTTCTTGCCCTGTACGTCTAGAACGTCAACCGATGACATGGTTACGCTCCCTTCACTGCGTTGCGGACGAATACTAGCGAGCCCTTAGGACCTGGTACTGCACCCTTGATTAGCAGTAGACCCTTTTCGGCGTCCACAGCGTGGAGAGTTAGGTTCAGAGTGGTAACACGCTCGCCACCCATACGACCAGCCATCTTCTTACCCTTGAAAACTCGGGCAGGAGTCGACGACATACCGATCGAACCTGGCTTACGGTGGTTGCGGTGTGCACCGTGCGAAGCACCAACACCAGCAAAGCCGTGGCGCTTCATGTGACCTGCAAAGCCCTTACCCTTCGAGGTTCCTACGACGTCGACCAACTGGCCAACCTCTAGTACCTCAACACCTAGCTCCTGACCAACGGTGTAGTCAGCTGCATCAGCGGTACGGATTTCGGTTAGGAAACGACGTGGGTTTACCGAAGCGGCAGCAAAGTGGCCAGCGTCTGGCTTGTTCACCTTGCGTGGGTCGATTGCGCCGTAGGCAACCTGAACCGCGGTGTAACCGTCGTTTTCTAGGGTCTTGATCTGGGTGACGACGTTCGAGCCGGCCTCAACCACAGTGATTGGCACGAGACGGTTGTTCTCGTCCCAAGCCTGGGTCATACCGAGCTTCTTGCCCAGTAGTCCCTTGACTGTTCTGTTAGTAGACATGTTCTTTCGTTTCCTTAGAGCTTGATCTCGATGTTGACGTCTGCCGGAAGGTCGAGACGCATCAAAGAGTCAACTGCCTTAGGAGTTGGGTCGATGATGTCGATGACACGCTTGTGGGTGCGCATCTCGAAGTGCTCGCGGCTGTCCTTGTACTTGTGCGGGGAACGAATCACTGCGATTACGTTCTTCTCGGTTGGTAGAGGTACTGGACCTACTACTGTCGCGCCCGCGCGGGTTACAGTTTCGACGATTTTCTTCGCCGAAGTGTCGATGACCTCGTGGTCATACGACTTAAGTCGAATGCGGATCTTGTTTGCCGCCATGTTGACTCGCTCTCATTCACATCTGCCCGAAGGCAGCCGTAAGTAGCACTACTGATGTTGCACCACTGTTTATCTGTCAATTCCAGTTGCCTGGACTGTTTTCTGATCCAAAACAGGCAAGCCTGAATTACATCAAATAAATTGTTGTTCTTGCCTCGGCCGGACCAGCTCTCGCTGTTCACTGCGCCACAGGTGGTTTCGCACAAGAAAGCGCGACGTCACAAAGGAACTTCTCTAGTTTACGGGTGTGTTGCAGCGCAATGCAAATTAAGTTCTTAAAATCTTTTCCTAAAACAAAGAACCCCAGACCCGAAGGCCTGGGGTTCTTTTAGAGTTACTTAGAACTACTACTTGTTGATCTTGGTAACGGTACCGGCACCAACGGTGCGGCCACCCTCACGGATCGCGAAGCGTAGACCATCTTCCATGGCGATTGGCTGGATTAGCTCAACCGACATTTCGGTGGTGTCGCCAGGCATAACCATTTCAGTACCTGCTGGCAGGGTGATAACACCGGTTACGTCAGTGGTACGGAAGTAGAACTGTGGACGGTAGTTCGCGTAGAACGGGTTGTGACGGCCACCCTCATCCTTTGAAAGGATGTAGACGTTTGCATCAAAGTTGGTGTGAGGGGTGATCGAACCAGGCTTAACAACAACCTGACCGCGCTCAACATCTTCACGCTTGGTTCCACGTAGAAGTAGACCTACGTTCTCACCGGCTTCTGCGTAGTCGAGAAGCTTGCGGAACATTTCGATACCGGTAACGGTGGTCTTCTGCTTGTCGCGGATACCAACGATTTCAACTTCGTCGTTAACCTTGATCTGGCCACGCTCAATCTTGCCGGTGATAACGGTTCCACGACCAGTGATGGTGAAGACGTCTTCAACAGGCATTAGGAATGGCTTGTCTAGGTCGCGCTGAGGCTCTGGGATGTTCTCGTCACAGGCGTCCATTAGGTCTAGAACGGTCTGACCCCAAGTGGCGTCGCCTTCAAGAGCCTTAAGAGCTGAAACCTTAACAACAGGAGCGTCGTCGCCAGGGAACTCGTACTTGCTTAGAAGTTCACGAACTTCCATCTCAACGAGGTCTAGGATTTCTGCGTCTGCAACCATGTCGCTCTTGTTTAGAGCAACAACGATGTAAGGAACACCAACCTGACGAGCAAGAAGTACGTGCTCCTTGGTCTGAGGCATTGGACCGTCGGTTGCTGCTACTACAAGGATGGCACCATCCATCTGAGCTGCACCGGTGATCATGTTCTTGATGTAGTCAGCGTGACCTGGAGCGTCTACGTGTGCGTAGTGGCGCTTCTCGGTCTGGTACTCAACGTGCGAGATGTTGATGGTAATACCGCGCTGCTTCTCCTCAGGGGAGTTGTCAATCTGGTCAAACGCGTAAGATGCGTTTAGGTCTGGGTACTTGTCGTGAAGTACCTTGGTGATGGCCGCAGTCAGAGTGGTCTTACCGTGGTCAACGTGACCGATGGTACCGATGTTGACGTGCGGCTTGTTGCGCTCGAATTTCGCCTTAGCCATTTTTGTCCTCCTCAGGACTTGTCATTTACCCGCGCGGGTAATCCGCTTGGATCTTTGGGTTTGTTTTCTATCTTAGTTGAGAAAGTAGCCTTTCGACTACTCCCCCTTGTTCTTCTGAACGATTTCGTCAGCTACAGCCTTTGGAACCTCAGCGTAGGTCTCGAAGGTCATCGAGTAAACCGCACGACCCGAGGTCTTCGAGCGCAGGTCACCGACGTAACCGAACATTTCTGACAGTGGAACTAGGGCGCGAACGACCTTGACACCAGAGGCGTCATCCATTGCCTGAATCTGACCGCGTCGAGAGTTCAAGTCACCGATAACGTCACCCATGTATTCCTCTGGGGTACGTACTTCGACGGCCATGATCGGCTCGAGCAGAGTTGGTTGAGCTAGTCGAGCTGCTTCCTTGTAAGCAATCGAACCAGCAATCTTGAACGCCATTTCCGACGAGTCAACGTCGTGGTAGGCACCATCAAGAAGGGTAGCCTTCACGCCAACTACAGGGTAACCGGCAAGAGTACCGACCTGCATTGCGTCCTGGATACCAGCGTCAACCGATGGGATGTACTCACGAGGAACGCGACCACCGGTAACGGCGTTAACGAACTCGTAAGACTTGTCTTCGGTCACTTCCATAGGCTCAAGAGAGATCTGAACCTTAGCGAACTGACCCGAACCACCGGTCTGCTTCTTGTGGGTGTAGTCGTACTTGTCGACCTTGCGCTTTAGGGTCTCGCGGTAAGCAACCTGTGGCTTACCAACGTTTGCCTCAACCTTGAACTCGCGACGCATACGGTCAACAAGGATGTCAAGGTGAAGTTCACCCATACCCGAGATAACGGTCTGGCCGGTCTCGTGGTCGTGCTCAACGCGGAAGGTTGGGTCTTCTTCGGCTAGCTTCTGGATAGCTAGACCTAGCTTCTCCTGGTCACCCTTGGTCTTTGGCTCAATAGCAACCGAGATAACAGGCTTAGGGAAGGTCATCGACTCTAGAACAACTGGCTTGTCGCCATCGCAAAGGGTGTCACCAGTGGTGGTGTCCTTTAGACCGATAACAGCGTAGATGTGACCAGCGGTTGCGAACTCAACAGGGTTTTCCTTGTTGGCGTGCATCTGGAACATCTTTCCGATGCGCTCCTTCTTACCCTTGGTTGAGTTAAGAAGCTGAGCGCCCGAGTCTGCCTTACCGGAGTAAACGCGGATGTAGGTTAGACGACCGAAGAATGGGTGGGTCATAACCTTGAACGCTAGGGCAGCGAATGGACCGTCTGCCTTTGGTTCGCGGATGATCTTCTCTTCTTCGTTGCTTGGGTTCGAGCCTTCGATAGCTGGAACGTCAAGTGGCGAAGGAAGGTAGTCGATAACGGCGTCAAGCATTGGCTGAACACCCTTGTTCTTGAAGGCCGAGCCACAAAGAACTGGGTAGATCTCCGAGTTGATGGTCATCTTGCGGATGGCACCCTTGATCTCGGCTTCGGTTAGCTCTTCGCCACCGAAGAACTTCTCCATGAGCTCTTCGCTGGTTTCAGCAACAGTCTCAAGAAGGATCTGACGGTAGTGGTCTGCCTTTTCCTGAAGGTCGGCAGGAATTGCCTCAACTTCGTACTTGGCACCCATCTCCACGTCACCGCGCCAGGTTAGAGCCTTCATCTGAACGATGTCGACAACACCTTCGAAGGTGCTCTCGGCACCAATTGGGATCTGGATAACTAGTGGCTTAGCACCTAGACGGTTGATGATGGTGTCTACGGTGAAGTAGAAGTCAGCACCAAGCTTGTCCATCTTGTTTACGAAACAGATACGAGGAACGTCGTACTTGTCAGCCTGACGCCAAACGGTCTCAGACTGAGGCTCAACACCTTCCTTACCGTCGAAAACGGCAACTGCACCGTCAAGAACACGAAGCGAACGCTCTACCTCAACGGTGAAGTCCACGTGTCCAGGGGTATCGATGATGTTGATCTGGTTCTTGTTCCAGAAACAGGTGGTCGCAGCCGAGGTAATGGTAATACCACGTTCCTGCTCCTGCTCCATCCAGTCCATGGTGGCTGCACCATCGTGAACTTCACCAATCTTGTGAGTGATACCTGTGTAGAACAGGATGCGCTCAGTAGTGGTGGTCTTACCTGCATCGATGTGAGCCATGATGCCGATGTTGCGAACCTTATTTAGGTCTGTAAGCACGTCTTGTGCCACGGTTGCCTCCGGAAGTTATTTGTTGCTTTGAAAGTTTTGCTACTGAAATAGAACGACCGCCTACCAACTTGGTGTCAGTAGGCGGACGTTCTGCCTACTACCAGCGGTAGTGGGCGAATGCCTTGTTCGACTCGGCCATCTTGTGAGTGTCCTCACGGCGCTTTACAGCTGCGCCTAGGCCGTTCGATGCGTCAAGAATTTCGTTCATTAGACGCTCGGTCATGGTCTTCTCGCGACGAGCCTTTGCGTAGCTAACCAACCAGCGCATAGCTAGGGTGTTGGCACGGTGTGCCTTAACCTCAACTGGAACCTGGTAGGTCGAGCCACCAACGCGGCGTGAGCGAACCTCGACGGTTGGACGTACGTTGTCGAGAGCCTTCTTTAGGAGAGTTACAGGCTCTGCGCCCGACTTGTCCTTGGCACCCTCAAGTGCGCCGTAAACGATCGACTCTGCGATCGACTTCTTGCCGTCAAGAAGAATCTTGTTTACAAGCTGAGTTACAACAGGCGAGCCGTAGACTGGGTCGACTACAACTGGCTTCTTGGTTACTGGACCTTTACGAGGCATTACTTACCCTTCTTTGCGCCGTATTGGCTGCGAGCCTGCTGGCGGTTCTTAACTGCCTGGGTGTCTAGTGCACCACGAACGATCTTGTAACGAACACCTGGAAGGTCCTTAACACGACCACCGCGAACAAGAACCATTGAGTGCTCCTGTAGGTTGTGACCTTCGCCCGGGATGTAGGCGGTTACTTCGATACCGTTCGATAGCTTGACACGGGCTACCTTACGAAGAGCCGAGTTTGGCTTCTTCGGGGTGGTGGTGTACACACGGGTGCAAACACCGCGGCGCTGAGGGCTGGCCTTTAGCGCTGGGGTTTTAGTCTTGGCTGCTTTAGCCGAGCGACCCTTGCGGACCAACTGCTGAATTGTTGGCACTACTACTCCTTGTTAATTCCGTGGAAGATCCCCGGAAGGTTTTTTGCTTGGCCCACCGGAGTGATCTCTCGGTTTAGGGCATCAGTGCCAAAAAGCACATCAGCCATAACTTTACCGAAGATACTCCGGTGGGTCAAATGGAAATTACTGTTGTTCGGTGACTTCGTCGCCAGCCTGATCGAATTCTTCGATCGAGGTGAACGCTAGGCCGGTGGTTCCGAACGAGAAGTCCGGCTCGCTCGAGGCAGGTGCTGCCCAGATGCGGTTCGGGTACATTTCGTTCTTAGCTTCTTCGGTTGCCTCAACCTTGATGTTGCGGTACTCCTTGAGACCGGTTCCAGCAGGGATCAACTTACCGATGATGACGTTCTCCTTCAGACCGACTAGTGGGTCGGTGCGACGGTCAAGAGCAGCCTGAGTTAGAACTCGGGTGGTCTCCTGGAACGATGCGGCCGATAGCCAAGACTGCGCAGCTAGCGAAGCACGGGTCATACCCATAACTTCTTCACGAGCCGAAGCAGGCTTCTTGCCGGCCTTCACAACTTCACGGTTGTTGTTAGCGAAGGTGTTGCGGTCGATGATTTCACCAGGAAGCATCTTGGTGTCACCACCGTCTACAACGGTTACCTTGCCAAGCATCTGGCGAACGATGACCTCAAGGTGCTTGTCGTGTAGGTCTACACCCTGTGCACCATAGATAGCCTGAACACCGTTGATGATTTCCTGAGCTGCAGCCTTGCGTCCCTTGGTCGAGAGAACCTCGTGCGGGATTGGGGTGCCATCTACTAGGTAGTCACCGGTCACAACCTTCTGGCCAGCCTCAACGACTAGGTCGTTTAGGTCGGTGATGGTGGTGATTGGTAGTTCTGGATCTAGCTTCTTGAAGGTCTTCGAAGTGGTACGCGAGAAGCTGTAACGAGCTGCAAGTTCCTTGGCGTCGGCTAGTGCCTTCTCGCCCTCAGGAACAACGCGGATCTCGTACTTCTTGGTAGCACCCTTGGTCTCAACCTCACGGACGTCGACCACACCAGGCCAGAATGCCATTACAGCAACCTTGCCCTGACGGTTCCAACCGATACGTGCCTCTAGGAGGTCGGTAACACCGGTAAGACCCTGGGTGATGTCGTACGCGATAACACGCTCAACGCGCATTTCGATACCACCAATACGCTTCTTAATAACCTGCTTCGCAGTGTCCTTGGTAGCACCACCAGTGTGGAAGGTACGCATGGTCATCTGGGTACCGTTTTCACCGATCGACTGAGCAGCGATGATACCGATGGCCTCACCAAGTTCAACCTCGTTGCCGGTTGCAAGCGAAGTGCCGTAACACTTGGCACAAACGCCTTCAAGAGCTTCACAGGTTAGAACCGAACGGATAACCACGGTGTCCACAGCCGACTCGTTAGGGTCACCAGTGGTGATTGCGGTTAGAAGTGCCTGGTCAACACGGTCGCCCGCCTTGGCCAAGGTGTCCTTGCCAATCACGATTGGCTCAGCTAGAACGCGGTGTAGAACAGAAAGCTCTAGAACCTTGTCGTTCCACTCGAACTTGTCGGTGGTGGCGTTGTACTTCTTGGTTTCCTTCTCGAGGCCACGGGTGGTCTCGCAGTCGTCCTGGCGAACGATAACGTCCTGAGCCACGTCAACTAGACGACGGGTTAGGTAACCAGCAGCCGCGGTCTTCATCGCGGTGTCGGCGTTACCCTTACGTGCACCAGAAGCGTTAATGAAGTACTCGTTGGCGGTTAGACCAAGCAGGTAGTTTCCCTTAACAGGCATCGGTGCGAAGTCACCCGAACCGGTAGCAACCGGTCCACGCATACCCATGATCGAACGGATCTGAATCCAGTTACCACGAGCACCAGAGGTAACCATCTTGTAGATGGCGTTGTCCTCAGGAATCGAGTCCTTCATGTCCTTTTCGATTTCGGTAGTAATACCGTTCCATAGGGTACCGAGTGCGTCACGACGCTCGATGTCCGAGATCAAACCAGCTTCGAACTCATCCTGCTTCTTGCGGTGCTGAGTTTCACCAGCCTTGATCTTGTCTTCGCGTAGCTTGAAGAACTTCTCGTTGTCGAAGTTGGCGTCTGAGATAGACATCGAAACACCCGAACGGGTTGCCCAGTAGAAACCGGCATCCTTGATTCGGTCGAGGGTCTGAGCAACTTCAACGCGCTCGTTCTTCTCAACAAGTTCGGTAACGATCTGGCTGATTTCCTTCTTGCCAACCTGGTACTCAACGTAACGGAAGTCTGCAGGCAGAGTTTCGTTGAATAGGGCGCGGCCGAAGGTGGTCTCGCGAACCGAACCGTTGAGACGGATACGGATCTTCGCCTGTAGGTCGATCACCTTGCTGTCGAATGCAAGCTGAGCTTCAGCTAGCGAACCGAAAGCCTTGCCTTCGCCAAGAGCGCCTTCCTTCACACCGGTTAGGTGGAAGATACCGATAATCATGTCCTGGGTTGGGGTAGCAACTGGGCGACCGTCCGAAGGCTTCAGGATGTTGTTCGAAGCAAGCATCAAGATGCGAGCTTCAGCCTGAGCTTCCTGCGATAGCGGTACGTGTACAGCCATCTGGTCACCGTCGAAGTCGGCGTTGAACGCAGCACAAACTAGAGGGTGAAGCTGGATAGCCTTACCTTCAACAAGTACTGGCTCGAAAGCTTGGATACCCAAACGGTGCAGGGTTGGTGCACGGTTTAGTAGAACTGGACGTTCGCGGATAACTTCTTCAAGAACTTCCCAAACAGCTGCGCGTGAACGCTCAACCATCTTCTTGGCAGCCTTGATGTTCTGCGCGTAACCCTGGTCTTCTAGACGCTTCATAACGAAAGGCTTGAAGAGTTCTAGAGCCATCAGCTTTGGAAGACCACACTGGTGCAGCTTCAGCTGAGGACCAACCACGATAACCGAACGGCCCGAGTAGTCAACGCGCTTACCTAGAAGGTTCTGGCGGAAACGACCCTGCTTACCCTTTAGAAGGTCGCTTAGCGACTTCAGGGCACGGTTACCGGTACCGGTTACTGGGCGACCACGACGACCGTTGTCGAACAGTGCATCAACAGCTTCCTGAAGCATGCGCTTCTCGTTGTTGATGATGGTGCGAGGCACGGTGTCTAGTTCCTGGAACTTGAGTAGACGGTTGTTGCGGTTGATCACACGACGGTAAAGGTCGTTTAGGTCAGAGGTCGCAAAGCGTCCACCGTCAAGCTGAACCATTGGACGGATTTCCGGTGGAAGCACAGGAAGTACGTCTAGAACCATGGCAACAGGCGAGGTGTTCGACTCGATGAACGAGCTCACAACCTTCAGACGCTTGATTGCGTAGGTCTGCTTGGTGCCCTTCGAGTTGTTGATTAGGTCCTTCAACTCGTTGCGGGTTGCTTCAAGGTCGAAGTTCTCAAGCATCTGCTTGATGGCTTCTGCACCGATCTGTACGTTGAAGTAGTCACCGTAGTAGTAGTGGAACAGGTCGAAGATGTCATCGTACTGAATCAGGGTGCCTGGCTTTGCAGTCAGGTGCATACGCCAAGCCATCTGCTCACGCTGAAGGCTTTCGCGACGCTCACGACGACCGTACTCGCGAACGATCTTGTCGGTCTTCTTCTTGAAAGCCGACTGAAGGTCGCGGATGGCCTTAGCCGATGGAGCCTCTAGTGGCTTCTGGTTGAAGAAACCTTCTGGGTCCTTCGCCTCAGCCGAAACTAGCTGGTCAACGCTCTTGTGCATGTCGGCAAGAACCCACTCCGGAGCTTCCCAGAACTTCGCAGCGGTCTGCATGCGGTAGCCCTCGGCCTCTAGTGCGGCGATCTCGTCGGCTGCAACTTCGCGGATCTCTGCTTCACGTTCGTTCAGCATCGAAACGATGCGACCCATGTAGTCCTCGCGGTCTAGGGCAGCATTCTGAGCCAACTCGTCTTCGTGACGTTCCATAACGCGGTACGCAGCGAAGTAGATGATCTTGTCTAGGTCTTTTGGAGCTAGGTCAAGTAGGTAACCAAGACGGCTTGGAACACCCTTGTAGTACCAGATGTGAGTTACTGGTGCAGCCAGGGTGATGTGACCCATACGCTCACGACGAACGTTCGACTTAGCAACCTGAACACCACAGCGCTCACAGACGACGTCCTTGTAGCGAGCACGCTTGTACTTACCGCACGAGCACTCCCAGTCCTTGGTAGGACCGAAGATACGCTCACAGAACAGACCGTCCTTTTCAGGCTTTAGGGTTCGGTAGTTAATGGTCTCTGGCTTCTTAACCTCACCAGCAGACCAAGAAAGGATGTCGCTAGAGGTGGCTAGGCCAACTCGGATTGCTTCGAAAGCTTCAACTTGCATTGTTTTCTACTTCTCTTTCTTAGAGGTCTCGGCCAGTGAATTCGTTGTCGAACGAAGCTAGTGACTCCGGACGGGAAAGGTTAATTCCCATGTCCTCGGTTGCACGGTCGCTTGCAAATTCGTCTTGGTCCTTCAACTCAACAGCGTTTCCTGCTGCGTCTAGAACTTCGATGTTTAGAGCCAGCGACTGCATTTCCTTGGCTAGAACACGGAAGGATTCTGGGATACCAGGAGCCTGGATGTTCTGACCGGTAACGATCGCTTCGTAAGTCTTGATACGTCCGGAAACGTCGTCCGACTTGATGGTTAGCAACTCTTGTAGGGTGTGAGCGGCACCGTAGGCCTGTAGGGCCCAAACTTCCATCTCACCAAAGCGCTGTCCACCGAACTGCGCCTTACCACCAAGTGGCTGCTGGGTAATCATGCTGTAAGGACCGGTCGAACGAGCGTGGATCTTGTCGTCTACTAGGTGGTGCAGCTTGAGGATGTACATGTAACCAACCGAGATTGGTGCTGGGAATGGTTCACCCGAGCGGCCATCGAACAAGGTAGCCTTACCGGTCTGGTCGACCAGGTTCTTCTTGTTCTCGGTCTCCCACTCGTTGCGAGTGGTCGATGCGAGCATGGTTACGATTTCGTCCTTGTGGGCGCCATCGAAGATTGGGGTGGCAACCTTGGTGCCAGCCTCGCCCTTACGCATGTTGTCTGGAAGCTCGGCGATGCTCTTGGTTAGAGCTGCGCTTAGCTTCACGGCGTCGACGTCCCAACCGCGGCTGGCAATCCAACCTAGGTGGGTTTCAAGAACCTGACCGAAGTTCATACGACCTGGAATACCAAGTGGGTTTAGAACGATGTCAACTGGAGTTCCGTCTTCAAGGAATGGCATGTCTTCGACTGGAAGAATCTTCGAGATAACACCCTTGTTACCGTGACGACCAGCAAGCTTGTCACCTTCGGTGATCTTGCGCTTCTGAGCGATCTGGACAACCACGCGAGCGATAACGCCTGCGCCTAGGTCTTCCTTGGTAACTTCAACGACGTCGTCGCCGAACTGAGCACGGTTCTCGTCGGTGGTGAATACCTTCACACCGATGATGGTTCCGCTCTCACCGTGAGGTACCTTCAGCGACGACTCGCGAACTTCGCGGCCCTTGTCGGCAAAGATGGCACGGAGTAGACGCTCTTCAGCTGAAAGCTCGGTCTCACCCTTAGGGGTTACCTTACCGACCAGGATGTCTCCGGCACGAACCTCGGCACCAACGCGGATGATTCCACGCTCGTCGAGGTGAGCTAGGGTCTCCTGGCTGATGTTTGGTAGGTCGCGAGTGATCTCTTCGTCACCAAGCTTGATGCTGCGAGATTCAACTTCATACTCTTCGATGTGAATCGAGGAAAGGGTGTCGTCCTTTACCAAGTTCTGGCTAAGGATGATCGCGTCTTCGAAGTTGTGACCTTCCCAAGGCATGAATGCTACAAGCAGGTTCTTACCTAGAGCTAGTTCACCGTTCTCGGTTGCAGGACCGTCGGCTAGAACCTGGCCAGCCTCAACGCGAGCGTCAACATCTACGATGGCGCGCTGGTTGATTGCGGTTCCCTGGTTCGAACGCTCGAACTTGCGAAGTGGGTAAACCGAGTACTCGCCGGCATCGCTCATCACGGTGATGGCTTCGGCGGTAACTTCGGTAACAACACCGGCGTGGTCGTTGATAACGATGGTTCCCGAGTCGAATGCAGCTACGCGCTCCATACCGGTACCAACGAATGGTGATTCGCTGCGTACTAGTGGAACAGCCTGACGCTGCATGTTGGCACCCATTAGTGCACGAGTCGAGTCGTCGTGCTCAAGGAATGGGATTAGCGAGGTCGAAACCGAAGCTAGCTGACGTGGCGAGATGTCGATGTAGTCGACGTCTGCTGCATCTGCTTCTAGAACTTCACCGCGGAAACGTGCAACAACCTTCTTGTCGCGGAAGGTGCCGTCTGCGTTACGTGGAGCCTCAGCAACACCGATAACCTTGCCAGCTTCTGCAGCTGCGTCTAGGTACTCGATCTTGCCCGAAACCTTACCGTTTACAACCTTGTTGTATGGGGTTTCGATGAAGCCGAAAGTGTTGATACGTGCGTAAGCGGTTAGCGAACCGATTAGACCAATGTTTGGACCTTCAGGGGTTTCCACTGGACACATACGACCGTAGTGCGACGGGTGAACGTCACGGACTTCCATCTGTGCGCGCTCACGAGCGATACCACCAGGGCCTAGGGCCGAAAGGCGACGCTTGTGGGCTAGACCAGCAAGTGGGTTGTTCTGGTCCATGAACTGCGACAGCTGCGAAGCGCCGAAGAATTCCTTGATTGCCGAAACAACTGGACGCTGGTTGATCAGGGTCATCGGGGTGATTGCCTCGATGTCCTGAGTCGACATGCGCTCACGAACGACACGCTCCATACGGCTTAGACCGATACGAACCTGGTTCTGGATTAGTTCACCAACCGAGCGAATGCGACGGTTTGAGAAGTCATCGATGTCGTCAGACGAAACATCTAGCTGAACCTTCTTACCGGCCATTGGCACGGTGAAGGTTTCTGCACCCTGCGAGCCGTTGGCTAGCGAAGCGTCGAAGTAAAGAAGGTACTTCAAGGTACCAACGATGTCTTCAACCGAAAGGGTGGTGGTTGTTGCGTCTACGTTTAGACCTAGCTTGCGGTTGATCTTGTGACGACCCACCTTCGCTAGGTTGTAGCGCTTGGTCTCGAAGTAGGTTGAACGCAACCATGCTTCTGCGGTTTCTGGACCAGCGGTCTCGTTACGAACCTTGCGGTAAAGCTCGCGTAGTGCGTCTTCCTTCGAAACGATTGGGTTGGCGAAAGCCTTCGACTCGTCGTACGCAAGGGTGTTGGCGATTAGGTCTACGTCGTAAGCCCAACCCTTTTCCTTAACTGCGCCTTCGATGTCCTTGAATTCAGCTTCGATCTGCTCCTTGGTTAGGCCTAGAGCCTTTAGGAAGATGGTTGCCGAAACCTTGGTCTTGCGGTCTACCTGCACCTGAAGGATTGGCTTACCGAAACGAGCGATTGGCTTGCGGTCTTCGCGAACCCACTCGGTTAGGAACTCTAGGTACGAACCACGGCTAGGAATGATCTGGCCCTTGTTGTTGCGAACGTCTAGGTTTCCGGTGGTGTTGGTCGATACCGAGAAGTAAACACCTGGCGAACGAACCAGCTGCGAAACAACAACACGCTCGGTGCCGTTGATCACGAAGGTGCCATCTTCGGTCATCACAGGGAATTCACCCATGAATACGGTCTGACGCTTTACTTCACCGGTGTTGTAGTTGGTGAATTCTGCCTTGATGTATAGCGGGCGGGTGTAGCTCTTGCCCTTCATCTTGCACTCGTCTGGGGTGTGCTGTGGGTCATCGAGCTGTGGGTCGGTGAACTCAAGCGCCATCTTCGCGTCGTTTGGGTTGTTGTTGTCTTCGATTGGCGAAAGCTCTTCGAAGATTTCAGTCAAACCATCTTTAGCGTCTGGGTTTAGTGCACGCCACTTAGCGTCGCCTACCAGCCAGTCGAAGCTCTCGCGCTGAAGCTTGAGCAGATTTGGAACCTCAATAGGCTCCTGAGTTCTGGCGAATGATGGGCGCTTTGCCTCACGGGTGTTGGTGTTTTTTGCGTTCTTCGCAGCCAAGGAAATCCCTCCAAGGGAGTTACGTAGTTGTGCCGGTTGGGAGATCGCAACCCATTACCTTTGAGTGTCGCCAAAATATGCGTCACGGCCACGCCAAAATATGCGCGACGGGTGATAGGGAGCAAAGTATTACTCTATAACGGTTTGGCGACAAAAAACAAGATGAAGTTTTTAAATCCTCAGCAAGCCGCTAATGCCGAGTTAACCTCTTCAGCTAGCTTCTCCGCGTTGTCCACGGTCAGAATTACTCGAAGGTATGGTTTTCCGCTCAAATTCAGCTGAATTGCAGGCTTTCCGGCACGAACAGCAAGGAAATCTGCACCGCCTTTACGAAAGAATCGTCCCGCGTAATAAACACCCGGCAGAGCAGTTCCTACTCGCATCGCCCAAGAAATTCCTTTGAAAATACTTCGAGCCTTGCCATCGACGACCTCAGCGCCACGAATCGACGTCACCGGAATCTCGAAATCACCCGAAATCGCCCAGAATTTCTCGGACGCAGTCAGCTTGACGCTGATTCCGCGATCGTGAATTACAAGTTGCGCCATACGTTCAGACTACAACTCAGGGGTGCGAGGCGGAACGGTGCGAACCGGGTTGAGCGCTTCGAAGATTGAGCCGAGTCGAAGCAGTTCGGCATCTGAGTAGGCAGCACCAGCAATGGTCAGCCCGAAAGGCATGCCGATGTCTTCCGCGGTTCCAAGTGGAACATTGACTGTAGGAATACCTAGGTGGCGAATCGCGAGGTTACCGGTAGCCACCCAAACTCCGTTTCGCCAGGTGAGGTCCGCCGACGCCACATTCACATCCGAATCGGCAGGGCCAACGTCGGTGAGGGTTGGGAAGATCGCGGCATCGAAACCGTTCTCGGCCAGCCAGTCATCGAGATCCCGCTTGCGGGTCTCCTCTAGGGCCTCAAGGCCCCTCGCCAAAATTTCTGAATCCGGTCCGTTGAATGGATCGATGATTCCAACTTGCTTAGCTCGCTTCACATAGTCGGCCGGGTCGAAGTCGAACTCGTCGTAACGGTCTTTTAGTGCGCCTTTAGGTGCAGGAAAAATTATGGCTCCATCTACCTGGGTTAAAGAGTTGAGATTTTCCTGACCATTCAGCTTCAGGAAATGATCCCACGACCAAATCGAGAGGTCCCAGATTTCGGCATCGAAGAATTCAGCTGGAACGATTCCGCGATTGAACACGTTCGGTGCACCGGTGCGGTCAGCTTCATAGTTGGTGACCACTGGGAAGTCGGTTTCCACGATCTCGGCTCCGGCCGCCTTTAGGTTCGCAACGTAGGCGTCCCAAAGTTTCAACATCGAAGGTCGCGGTTCGATTCGCTGACCGGTTACCGAACCCATTCCGGTTCCAGTGCCCTGTTCTGGGTCTTTGCCCAAAAACATTTTTGGAGCGGCTAGGCGAACCCCTGCCAGCGACTTTTCGGCCACAGCTCGTTCGTGGCGAATTACAAAACTTTCTCGGTGAATCGCTTCGGTTTTTGGCAGTTCAACCCACGGTTGCATTCGCCAGAAATCGCCATCGGTTTTTGCATCGTCGGCAACAAGGACGTCCAGGATTTCCGCGAGATCGGCCATCGTGCGAGTGTGGGGAACAACGACATCCATGGTTGGAACCAGTGGCCAGTTTCCGCGAATCGAGATCATTCCGCGCGAGGGCGTGTAGGCACAAAGCGCGTTGCAGGCTGCCGGTGCGCGGCCGCTCGACCAGGTCTCTTCACCCAAACCGAAGGCAGCAAAGCTGGCCGCGGTGGCGGTTCCCGAACCGTTGGAAGAACCCGAGGCAAATGCCGAGGTCAAGAACTTTTCGTTATATGGCGACTCGGCTCGGCCATAGAGCCCGCGCTGCATTCCGCCGTTAGCCATCGGTGGCATGTTGGTAAGCCCAATGAGAACGGCACCCTGCGCGCGAAGGAGTTTCACGGTGTGGGCATCCTCATTGGCAACGAGGTTTGCGAATGCAGGTGAACCAGCCGCTACGGTCATGCCTTTCACCTTGTAAGAATCTTTGACAGTGAACGGAAGGCCATCCAAATTTCCGAGCAACTTTCCATCGGCTCGTCTCGCATCTGACTCGGCTGCTTCCGCGAGCGCGTTCTGGTTCAACTCAACCATCGCGTTCAACTTGATGCCGGACTGGTCGAAATGCGAGATGCGCTCCAGGTATCGTTCGGTCAGTTCGACCGAGGTAACCTCGCCGCTTTCCAAAGCCGCGCGAAGTTCGGCGATGCTCTTTTCAACTACCGGAAACTTTTTTGACACTCTACTTACCGCTCTTTGGTTGCTGCTGGGTGATGCAATGGATTCCGCCACCTCTGATAAATATTTCTCGAGCGTCGATAGTCACAACTTTGCGCCCATATGCTTCACCCAGAATTTTGGCAGCTCGGGCATCGGCCACTTCTTCACCAAACCCGCAGGCAATGATGCCGCCGTTCACAACAAGGTGATTGATGTAAGTGAAGTCGACCCAACCGTGTTCGTCTTTGAGGGTCTTGGGTGCCGGCACTCGAACCACTTGTAGTTTGCGTCCTGCCGCATCGGTTTCACTCAGCAGCATTTTCTCAAGTTCGATGCTCAGTGCGTGATCGGGGTGTTCCGGGTTTTCCTGCCAGTGGAGCAGAACCACGCCTGGCTTGGCGAAGCAGGCAACCATGTCCACATGGCCGCGTGTGCCTGGAGTTCCGTAGTCGCGGTGAAGCCCCCGCGGAAGCCAAATGGTTTTCTTCGCCCCGATGGTTCTAGCCAGCTCCCATTCAACTCGTTCTTTGGTGATGTAAGGATTTCGGAACGGATCCAGCTGCACGGTTTCGGTAACTAGGACGGTTCCCTCGCCATCCACGTGGATGCCGCCTCCCTCATTTACGAGGGTGGACGGAATGTGGGTGGAACTTACTTCATCGGAGACAAACTTTGCTATCTCACGGTCTCGCTCCCAAAGCGCCCAGGCATTAGCTCCCCAACCGTTGAAGGTCCAGTCAACTGCACCGAGTTCGCCGCCTGCACCCAGCACAAAGGTTGGTCCGATGTCGCGCATCCAAGAGTCGTCGAGTTCGGCTTCAACGATTTCCGCGCGAGGGTCGAGAAGTTGTCTTGCCAAAACCATTGCCGAAGGATCTACAACCACGTTGACTGGTTCGAATTCGAGTATGGAGTTGACAACTCTCGCCCAGCTTTCGTAGGCAGCCATTCGTGAATTCGGTTCATCGCCTACGGTGTAACCGTCGCGCGGGAATGCCATCCAGACACGTTCTTGTTCCGCCCATTCGGCGGGCATTAGCCATTGGCTCATACGACCAGTTTGCCCCGCTTGGTGAGGATGTAGATGGCAGCCGGAAGAATTAGTCCTACCTCAAACGAGATGTCGATTCCACCGAGCATGTTGTTGATTGGTCCAACATAGAAGTCGGTGTAAACGGTTAGCACGGCGGCCGTCAAACCAACGAGGAACGCTACAATTCCTTCCACGTTGTAACCGTTGGTGTACCAATAGGGTCCACCCTCTTTTCCTGCTTCGAGTGAGCGGCCATCATATTTGTTTTTGCGTAGCCACATGTCTGCAAGGTAAAGACTCATTAGCGGTGCCACGATGACCACGATTAGTTCGAGCAGCGTATTCATCGCATCGATGAAGTCCCACACCAATACGGCTAGCAGGGTGATGATTACGCCGAAAATTCCATCAGCTAGAACGGTGATCGAACGTCGCAGTTTGATTCCAACAGTTTGCAGAACGAGACCCGAGCTGTAGGCGGTCAACGCGTTGTTAGCGATGGTTCCAACCACAACAGCCACAGCAAAAATTGGCGAGAACCAGGCTGGTAGCTGCTGCTCGATTGCTGTCTGTGGGTCTTCCGCCTGAATGGCTGCGGTCACATAGGCGCCGAGCGCACTGAGCAGTACCGAAGGAATCATGTAACCGGTGGTCACTGCAACAACGATTTTCTTGATTGAAGTGTTGTGCGGAAGGTAGCGTGCGAAGTCTGCGCCGTTGGTGTACGAAATCGGCGTTGACCCCATGATGAGCACACCGGCCGATGCTGCAATCCAGAAGTCCATTCCCTCTAATGCTGGTACCGAGTTCACATCTCCTCGCACCGAGGCGAACAGGAAGATGGTCGCAACGGCGAAGACCCCGAGGAAACTCCACGAGATGATTCCGAAAATCTTGGTAATGAAGTTGTAACCGTAAACACTGATTACGAGGGTGACGATTGCTAGAGCAACAATCACCGCGCCTTTAACCAGGTTGTCGGTTTTGTAACCGGCTCGGTCGAGCACGGCGAAGATGATGTACGCCGCTCCTGTCCAGTTGAGGGCCAAGAAAATTACGTTGACCATCCATCCGGTGAAAATCTGGTTGATTAGGTTTCCACGAGGACCGAAGAGTGCGCGCTGAATTACCTGGCTTGGGGTTCCCGAAGCTGGGCCGGTTGCCGACACAAAACCGATCATGACTGAGAACAAGTTTCCGATGACAATCACAGCAAGTGCTTGCCAGAAACTTAGACCCATGGCCACAAGGGCGCCGCCCATTACCAAAACAACATAGTTAGCCTGCGAAGCAGCCCAAATACCAATCAACTGGCGCGGGTGTCCGTATCGTTCGTTTGTCGGAATGTGGTCGATACCGTGGGCTTCGACTCCACCGGTGGTGTCTAGCGGAATGCCGTCGTGCATTGGCTGGGTACTGCTTGATTCGGTCATCGTTGGCTCTTTCAAATCAGGTTAGGTTCAGTTTAGTCACCTGTTATTCTGGCGAAATGAAGAAACCCGTATCGAAGAAAAGGTCGGCCTACGACCTTTTTTTATGGGTTCCTTTCGGCATCCTGATTGTCTTCGTGGGCGGCGCCCTGCTCTGGAATGTTGGTATTTCCACAGTCCGCTGGTTTGGCTACGGGCCGATTCGCAAGTTTGTCGGTTTCCAGAATTACTTGGACGTATTCGCCGACAAGGGTTTCTGGGACGCCTTCGCTCACGCTTTTCTTCTAGTGATTCCGATGGCAATCATTCCGACTTTGTTGGGTTTGCTCCTTGCTTCGCTCATGTTCGACTTCCTTTCCACCAATTTCGCGTCGAAGGTTTCAACTTTCGTGCGATCAAGCCTCTACCTTCCACAGATCATCCCGGTGATGATTTCCGGTTTGATCTGGCGTTTCATCCTTGACCCTGAACTTGGTTCACTCAACCTGCTACTGAAGAGCATTGGTCTTGGCGCACTGGCTAAGAACTGGACTGGAGACCCGGCGGCAGCCACCTTCTCACTCGCGTTCGTTTTGGTTTGGATTCAGCTCGGCTACACCGTTGTGATTTTCCTCTCTGGTTTGTCTCGCCTAAATCCTTATGTTCTTGAGGCAGCGCAGATGGACGGAGCGAACTGGTGGCAACGTTTCCGCTTCATCACCTCTAGGGAGCTTGCTCCCGAAATTTCGGTTGTCTTGCTGACCAGCGTGGTTGGTGCGCTGAAGATTTTTGCTCCGGTTTACTACGTGACCGGCGGTGGCCCAGATGGTGCAACCAGTGTTCCTTCCACCTATTCGTTCAACGCCTTCTTTGGTGGTAACCGAGTTGGCTATGCGTCAGCCGTGACCGTGGTACTAGCCGCGGTAATCACGGTGATCGCACTGCTAATCGTCCGAGTTCAGCGAAAACAGCTTCGAGGTGAAGAGTGAAACTAAGTCACCGCCTGAAGAAGATAGGCATCTCGATTGCACTATTACTAGTGACTGCCGTTTGGCTTGCGCCAATGTGGCTAACTTTGGTTGCCAGCATGAAGAGTCAGGCTGAATATGCGAGCACACCGGTTTGGGCTTGGCCAGAACACATGGACTTCCAAACCTTCGGCTGGATTTTTGCGAACGCCGACATCCTTCAGAAGACTTTGAACTCGCTGATCATTGCGGGTGGAGCTGCCACCATTTCGGTGACCATGGGATTCTTCATCGCCTACGCCATCTCAATTGGCAAACTGAAGTACCGCGGAATCGTCATCGCCATTTGTGTGGTTACCTTTGCTCTTCCGCAGGAGTCGATGGCATTCCCTGTCTTCACCTTCACAAAGATGATTGGTGTCTACGGACCAATCCACCCGGTCTATATCGCCCTCGGTATCTTGGGTTCGGCGTTTGCCGCCTACCTACTCCAGGCTGTGATGAATCACTTCCCACAAGAACTGGTCGAAGCAGCTCACATCGACGGCGCCAGCAAATTGCAGACCATGTTCCGAGTCGTCTTCCCAGTTATGCGTCCAAGCATCGCAACTGTGTTCCTGTTGATGTTTGTGAATGCATGGAACGAGTATTGGTTCCCAATTCTGTTGCTTCCAGAACGCGCCGACCAACCGCTACCTATGGCGATTGCTGAAGCATTTGCCCAGCCAAGCTTCACCTCCACCGGTATTGACCCAGTGTTCGCCTCAGCTGCCTCGATCATCGCCATCTTGCCTTCGGTATTCATCTACCTGAACTTCCAGAAGGCCCTGGTTCGTGGAGTCACACTCGGCGCAAACTAGTAGTGTTGTCGCATGGGGAACATTGAAAAGAAAATCGACGTACGAGCTTTTATCGATAACTCGGTTGAAAAAGTTGTAAACAGCCAGCACGGAATTGCATTCCAAAATATTGAGCGCCTAAGACGCCTGCACCCGGAAAAGAACCCGCAAGAACTAGAGAACTACATCCGCGGTCAGTACCTGGGTGTAATCAGTGCCTTGGGTGCAGTAGCGGGTGCTGCCGCAGTTATTCCAAATGGTGCCGTTCAAATTCCGGCAGCCCTCCTCGACTTGGGCACGTTCATGGAAGCTTCAGCGCTCTACGCATTTTCCGTGGCCGTGATTCATAACCTCGACATCGAAGACTATGAACGTCGCCGCTGGTTGGTGATGTCTGTCCTAGCTGGTGAGGCTGCAGCCAAGAAAGTTGTGCAACAGCAGGTTGTGCAACGTCTAGCCGGTCACTGGGGTGCGCAGGTTTTGAAGAACTTCCCGCGCGCAGCAATCGTTGCCATCAATAAAGTTCTAGGCCCACGTTTCGTTACGCTCACCGGCTCAAAGGTTGGTGTTCTGGTTTTGGGTAAGCAGGTGCCATTCATGATTGGCTCGGCAATCGGTGCAACGGGCAACGTTGTGTTCGGGCTGTTTGTAATCAAGTCGGCTGACAAGATTCTTGGCCCACTCCCAGAAGCCTGGGAAGATGCAAAACCTGCGAAGAAGACCTCTGCTGCAAAGCCACGCAAGGCGGTAACTGCAAAAAAGACCGCTGCGACTAAGGCGCCAGCCAAAAAGGCGATCAGCTCGAAGAGCCCGGCGAAGAAAGCTAATTGAGGAGTTCCAAGATCCTCTGGTCTAGTTCATTTGCCATGGACTTGTCGTAGGTTCCACCGAGATGGTCTGGGTTTCGATAAACGTAGACACCGCCGATTACCGCTGGGCACTTGCCGTTGAAACAGTAGAAATCGGTAAGGTCCAAAGTTTTTACACCGGGTGTTGAAACTGCCGCAGCCTGCGAAACATCTTCGTGTAGGGCGCCTGCAAGCGGTTGAGAACAGTGCGACGCATCGAGGACCGCACTGTTCCAGCACTTTGTCATAGTTGTGTTCATTTCCGGATTGTCTCGGATGGCTACCAAGAGCGATCCGCGAGAGAGCAATGGTTGCCAGGCCGTTCGGAAACCTTGGATAGCTAACTGATTCCAGTTTGGAGCCTTGATATCTTGCAGATGATTACTCACATAACTTGTGGTGAAGACATAGTTGAACGCTGGTTCGTTAGCCAAAAAGGTTTGAAGTTTCTGGTTCCATGCGAAGCAAGAGGTGCCACGCGCAGTTGAATTTCTCGCAACGAGATTGAATGAACACCCAGCCTTGTAGGCCAGAGTCAATGACCAGTTGTGCTTGGCTGCAATCAACTTGAACGCCCCAAGATGGGTGGCGATGTGCGAGTCGCCAACCAACAGCACCCTGACGGTTGAGTTTTTTGAGCCAAAGCGACAGATCTTGGGTTCTGGGTTTTCGGCTAAGGTCATGCAACTTGCACCAGGGTCAGCGCCGTCATGCCGAGCTTGCTCCAGCGGCATGATTGGCTTAATCGCAGTCGTTCGAGTTGTAGCGTCTTGGAAGAGCCAGTTAGCACCGAAGTCGTTGCGGTTACTCAGCGAATCAACCTTGCCGCTTTGCACGGCTGCTTCAACCTTGCCCTGTGAGTAAAGGCCAACCGAGGTAACTGCTACCAGAACCGAGATGCCTAGCGTGAGCATCAGGGATCTGCGAGGTTTAGCGGAAACTAGGAAATTTAGGAGACGCATTTTGTCTTCCACGAAAATCTTGGTTAGCCAAGAAAGAGCAACCGCCAAGATTAGCAGCCCAATTTTTATGGCTGTGTTTGGTTGACCATTGAGCAAATAGGACGGCAGCAAAATCAGGGGCCAGTGCCACAGGTAGAGGCTGTAGGAGATTCCGCCAACGAAGTTCAATGGTTTGAACTCCAGGACCTTTTGCAAACCATTTCCGTACTTGCTGAATCCCGCCAAAATAACCAAGGCTGTAGAGACCGTTGGTAACAATGTGGGAAACCCTGGGAATGGGGTGTTTTCGTTGAATAAGAAAACGGTTGAAACGATGCCGGCAAACCCAAAGATCGCGAGAATGTTCGCTTGCTTAGACGAAAGCGAAACTCGACGCGTGATGGTTGGCAAAGCCAATAGAGCGCCGATTCCAAACTCCCAAACGCGAGCAAAGGAGTGGAAATAGGCAAACTGCGGTTCGCTGGAAAGCAAAACCAAGGCGAAGGCGAAGGAGCCAAAGGTGAGTGCGGTTACAGCCGAAGGTAGGCCGCGTTTTACCCAGCCAAGCCGAGCAATAGCGGCAAGCAACAAAGGCCAGACCAGGTAGAACTGCTCCTCAACGGCGAGTGACCAGTAGTGCTGAAACGGGCTAGCTGTGGTTTGTGCAAAGTAGTTTGTGGAATTGAGAGCTAGCAGCCAGTTTTCTCCATAGAACGTACTGGCTAAACCTTCTTTTGCAAATTCGATTTTGTTGCCGGCAGGAACAAAGAAGAATGCAAACAAGAGCGTTAGGAAGATTACGAATAGAGCTGCTGGTAGCAGACGACGTGCGCGGCGAGCCCAAAAAGAAGCCAAGGCAATTCGTCCAGAATTGGTCACCTGGGCAAACAGGTGCGAGGAAATCAAAAAGCCTGAAATTACAAAAAATACATCGACGCCAGCAAACCCGCCCTGAAAGAAACTTGGCCAGAAATGGAAGAGCACGACCATCGACACTGCGAATGCACGCAGAATCTGGATGTCGTTTCTAAACATTTTTAAAACCTAACCAACGGGAAAAAGAAAATTCCACCGCCGAGCGTGACCGACCAGGACAGAAGCCAAAGTAAACCAAAGGTAAGTTCCGATTTCAGCGGTAATGCTTTGATTGTGCTTTCCGATTGCTTTTGCAATCTAAGTACCAAAATCAAAATCGCAGAGCAAACTGCGTGGATCATGATCCAACGCCCCCAATCTGTGGCGATTAGGAACAGCGGAACCGAGTTTAACCAGGCTGCTGGGATAACCCACCAAAGTTTGCGCGGTTCGAAATCAAGAGCCCGAACTGCCAGAAAAACCACTACCAGCAAGGCGATGGCTGCAAGAGCGTAAGTAATCACAAAATTCGGAGTTAGGTGTGAAAAAACATAATCGAAGGCATCGGATGCATCCCTGCCCAACCAGCGAACAGTGCCGCGACAAACTTTTCCGTTCAAGTGGCCGCCGTAGACAATGTTGGCACACAGGCCAACGACCACTGGTTTACCAGCACCCCAGATGAATGCGATCGCTGCCGTCAAGACACCAAGGCCACCAAAGACCAACGTCCGGGTGGCCCGCTGTATTGAACTATTGGTTGCAAAATAAATAATCGCCATCGGGTAGACAGAATAAAAAACCATGCCTTCGTGGGTTAGAAGAACCACTACCCAAAGCAACAGGGTTAGCCCGAATTGCCAGCTGAATAATGCCGCGTTTCTGAATTTGTACACGACACCAAGCATTAGAAAGAGCAAGATCTCTTTGAGACCAACTGCACGAAACTCCCCAACGGCATAAAAGAATCCCATCGGAAATGCGAACAACGCTAGTGTCCAGGTGTCAAATAACCGACTCGTGACAAGGCGCCACACGAAGTAGAAGTAGGCGCCAACCAGGACGGCTTCGAAGACGGTAACGGAGAGCACCAAGGGTATTTGCAACCCATCCCAGAGTGCAAAAAACAGGTTGCCAAATAAACCTCGTCTAACGAAACCTTGAGAGTAGTTGATGAGCCAGTCACCGAGACGATAGCCCTCAAATCTCTGATTGAAGCCACCAATTTGAGCGACCACGTAGACGTAGAAAACCGCAAAAACTATTGCATAGGCGAGTTTTCGCACCAGCAACTCATTCGATCTAAACGGTTTCACTCGTCAATCCTAGAAACTTTCTTCGGCAGGGAAGAAATACAAAACCCCATTGGAACACCAATAAAAAAGCCAGACCCGAAGATCTGGCTTTTGGTGGCGGTGACGGTGGGATTTGAACCCACGGTACGCGTTAACGTACACAACATTTCGAGTGTTGCACCTTCGGCCGCTCGGACACGTCACCGTCAACTAGGCTACTACATTGGAGGGATACATGAGTACCGAAGGTTCTACGAAGGCCATTTTCGCCGCACTAGGCGCAAACATTGGCATCGCCGCCACGAAGTTTATTGCTGCTGCATTCAGTGGTTCAGCTTCGATGTTGGCCGAAGCGATTCACTCTTGTGCCGACTCGGGTAACCAGGTTCTTTTGCTTGTTGGTGGTCGTCGTGCGAAGCGCGAGGCAACTCCTTCTCACCCATTCGGCTACGGCCGTTCACGTTACATTTACGCGTTCATGGTGTCAATCGTTTTGTTCAGCATCGGTGGAATGTTCTCGATCATCGAGGGTGTCAACAAGCTGAGTGAACCTCACGAACTCGAGATGGTTTGGCTTCCGTTGACCGTACTCGGTGTCAGCATTTTGCTGGAGTCGTTCAGCCTTACCGCTGCCTTGCGCGCTGCCAAAGAAGAACGCGGCGACAACTCGCTAATCCAGTTCATTCGTCACGCGAAGAGCCCAGAACTTCCAGTGGTTATGTTGGAAGACATCGCCGCGCTGGTTGGTTTGATTTTGGCTTTCGGTGGCGTGGGTTTGACCGCGCTTACCCACAACCCAATCTGGGATGCCATCGGAACTCTCAGCATCGGCGCTTTGCTTGTGGCTGTTGCGGTGATCTTGGGCATTGAAACTTCGAGCCTGCTGGTCGGGGAGGGTGCTACCGCCAAGGACAACACCATCATCGCCAAAGCGCTTCGTAGCAGTGACGGCGTGGAAGACATCATCCACATGAAGACCCTCTACCTCGGCCCTGAAGAACTAATGGTGGCTGCCAAGATTGCGGTGAAGGGAACTTCAACGGCTAAAGAAATTGCTCACGCGATTGACGCAGCCGAGGTGAACATTCGTAAGGCAATGCCAACGGCTCGAGTTATTTACTTGGAGCCGGATATTCTGCGCTCTTCAAAAAACTGAGTCATAAGCTCAGCACATTCGCTTTCGAGCACACCGGGAATCACTTCGATCTGCTGACCGAGACGCGAGTCTCGTAGCAGGTCGTAGCGAGACCCACCTGCGCCAACTCGTTCATCCCAAGCACCAAAAACAACCCTGGGAATTCGGGCCGCTTGGATTGCTCCGGCACACATGGCACAAGGTTCGAGCGTTACTACCAGCGTGAGATCGGTCAGGTGCCAATTTTCGTCGAGGGCTGCCGCGGCACGAAGTGCCACAATTTCAGCATGGGCGGTTGGGTCACCGGAGAGTTCGCGCTCATTCTTGCCAACTGTCACAACTTCACCGGCAGGGTTCACTAGGACGGCACCAACCGGCACGTCGTTGGATTCACTGGCAGCCAGCTGGGCGAGTGCGATTGCCTCGCGCATTGTTTCGTTCCACCGTGACGTCATGTTTCTAGCCTAACTATTCGATAGATTTGAGCCATGCGAGTTCACGTAGCCAACCACCCTCTGATCACCCACAAGCTCACCGTTTTGCGTGACAAAAACACTCCGAGCCCAGTGTTCCGCCTGTTGGTTGAGGAGCTGGTGACTTTGCTTGCCTATGAGGCGACTCGTGACATCCGCGTTGACGAGGTCACCGTTGAGACTCCGGTTGGACCAGCCAAGGGTGTGAAACTTTCTACCCCTCGCCCAATCATCGTGCCAATTCTTCGTGCCGGTTTAGGAATGCTTGAGGGTATTCAGAAGCTGCTGCCCACCGCAACGGTTGGCTTCCTAGGCATTAAGCGCAACGAAGAAACTTTGGAACCGGTCACCTACGCGAACCGCCTCCCTGAAGATCTCAGCGGTCGTCAGGTCTACATCATCGACCCGATGTTGGCAACCGGTGGCACTTTGATCGATTCGATCGACTACGTGTTCGAACGCGGGGCAACCGAGGTAACCTGCATCTGCCTACTCGGTGCACCGGAAGGTGTTGAGGCTGTGAAGAAGCACGTCGGCGACAAGAACGTAAACATCGTCCTAGGTGCTCTTGATGAGAAGCTCAATGAGCTTGGCTACATCGTGCCTGGCTTGGGGGATGCTGGCGACCGCCTTTACGGGCTAGCCGACTAGTCACCTATAATTTTTTTATGACTGCAAACGAAACCCTGATCGCTTCGGCGTCTGGCGTTTGCATGTGTATGCGAATGTGTCGCTAAGCCCGCTTAGAGCACCGCTCGCCGCTTAGAGACACCAGCACCCCAGCAAAGCCAACGATGGCATTCCCCAAAGTTTTCGCATACACAAAGGATTTTCTAATGACTAACACCCCAGACCACCAGTCTGAAGCCCGAGGCTTCGCCCTTTACGTGGGCATCGACGAACAGCAGGCAATCAACTCTGGTGTAACCCTCACCGAACTGGTGAAGGCTCTGCGCGCAACCTTGAACGGGTTGGTTCCCGGTGCTGAGACCTACGCCGCGGTTGCGTTGGCACCGAAGGGTTCTGGCGGCCGCAATGTGGACGTGGTTCGCACCGCACTGCACGACCCACGAGCCCTTGATCAGCTGGTTCAACGTACCGACACCGACGATGAAACCGACGGTGTTGTGGTTGACCTTTCGCGTCGTCGCGTTCTCGTAAATGGTGAAAATGCCGAACTGACCCAGAAGGAGTTCGAGCTTCTCAACTACCTGATTGAAAATCAGGGCGAAACCATCAGCCGTCGCGAGTTGGTGGAGTTGGTTTGGAACTCAGACGACACCAACGCTCCAAACGATCGAACTATCGACGTTCACATTCGACGCCTTCGCGCCAAGATTGCCGGTTTCGAAGACATCATTCGCACGATTCGCGGCGGCGGTTACCGCTTCGATTCGCACCCGGATGTGCACGTTGAGGATTACCAGATCTAGGCTGGTTGGATGTCTGTTCCTTCGAATCTCGCAATCGCCTCGGCTGAGGCTGCGACACGCGTTTTGGAACTGGTCGACCAAGGTGTTTCCACCCCAATAGTTCTGATTGATGGTCGCGCTGGTTCGGGCAAGAGCACCCTGGCCGCCCTGCTGCAAAACCAACTCTTCAAGGACGGCGAAAGCTTGCCGCGCCTAATTCACATGGATGACCTTTATGAGGGCTGGGACGGGCTACAGGCGGGAGTCGACTATTTGCAGCGGCTTATTGTGAATCCAGTGGTCGGCCGGCGCAAGGCGACCTGGCAGGAGTTCGACTGGTCGGCTGGTGAGCGCGGTCGCTGGCGAGAGTTTGAGGGTGGAACCCCACTGATCATCGAGGGATGCGGCAGCATCTCTCGCCTTGCCGCGGAAGCGGCAAATTTAAAAATTTGGGTTGAGTCGGATGATCAAATCCGTTACCAACGTTGGCTAGAACGCGAAGGAAGCGACGAGTTCTTTGGCAAGTGGGCGGCTCAGGAGGTTGAGTTCTACGCGCGTGAGCGCTCGAGCGAACTGGCCGACCTGAGAGTTGCTAACTAGCTTTACGGTTTTTCATCCAGACGCGGAAACCCGCCACAATCGAAGCCAGCACGAAGAATGCTGCGATTCCGTATGAGACGTTTTTCACGGCAGGGATGCTAGCCGCGTAGTAACCTGCGATGTTTAGACCAACACCCCAAGTGATTGCGCCAACCAGGTTTGCCGAGAAGAACTTGTAGTAGTTCATGCGAGAAATACCAGCGATTGGGGGAACGAAGACTCTGGCCCAGGGCATAAATCGACTGATTACAACAGCCCACCAACCCCAAGCGGTGTAGAAATTTTCACTTTTGGTAATTGCGCTTTTGAGCCACTTTCCTTGACGCTTGTCGAGGTAGGGACGCCCAAAGTGTCGTCCCAGTGCGTAGCCAACCTGGTCGCCCAGCCAACCGGAGATTCCGATTCCTACAGCCATGACCCAAATGTTCACACCCGAGCCGGCGGTAGCGGCAACCATGCCAGCTGCAAAAACCAGTGAGTCACCGGTGAAAAATGGCACGAACGCGCCAACCAGCAGACCGGTGCCGGCAAAAACCAAGCCCCAGACCACTAGGTAGAAAAGCCAAGGGCCAAGACTTGGCGACCACAGTTGGATTTGGTCGCTGATGGTGGTGTGAATCGGGTGCATCAATTTAGAGTCCGCGAATTACAACTTCGGTCAGTGGAAGTCGGTGACGGTCGGCAATCTCACGGTCGTAAGCAGGGCTGCCCTGCAGAACTTCTGGCTCGGCACGCTTGCCAACGGCGAGTGCAACGATTGCGGTTCGGCCTTCTTCAAGTTCGAGAATCTTCGACGCGTTCTCGCTCGAGAAGCCACTGATTGGGTGAGCCGAAAGCCCAAGAGCCTCAGCCTGAAGCATCATGTTCTGGGCTGCCAAGCCGGCGTCGAAGTAGGCAATGGTGTACGGGCTGCCGTCTTCGGTGGTCTCGGGAACCGAGATGTAAATCACAAGCGATGCGTTTGGTACCCAGGCTGCGTTGAAGCCGAACAGGGCATCCTTGGTAAGAGTTTCGGCGAGCGCCTCATCGCGACGAACCACCGAGAAGCGCCAAGGCTGTACGTTCATAGCCGATGGTGCCCAACGTCCTGCTTCAAGAATCGCAACGAGCTCGTCGTTGTTCAGCTGGTAGCTCGAGTCGTAAGCACGTGGGCTCCAACGTTCAGCGATCGCGGCTAGTACTGGGACTTGGGTTTCAGCGGTTTTCTTCATAATCTTTCCAAACAAGCAAATCAACCTTTCTATTCTACTTTTTGCAGGTTTTTGTAATTCACGTTGCAAGTAGTCTGGTGGAATGTCCCGCAAAGGTTTTCTGCTCTTCCTTGCCACCGGTTTGGCTTGGGGTTTGCCCTATTTCTTCATCCGTATCGCGGCCGCCGAGTTCTCGGCACCGATGATTGTTTTCGCGCGAACGCTGGTTGGCGCAGCTGTCTTGATTCCGCTGGCCATTAAGCGCGGAGTTTTAAAGGACACCCTGAAGGCTTGGCCTTACGTGTTGACCTTCGCCGTCCTGGAAATGATGGGACCTTGGTGGCTGCTCAGTACCGCCGAAGGTGGTATCCCCTCGCACATCAACTCGGGCTTGGCTGGTTTGCTGATCGCTACCGTTCCGTTCTTCGGGGTCTTCATCAGCTACTTCTACATCGGCGACAAAAGCGTGATCCACCCGAAGACCTTGCTGGGTCTGGCGGTTGGCTTCATCGGTCTAATCCTGCTGGTCGGCATCGACTCGATCACCGGAGCGGTCGAACCAATCTGGGTAGGAGCAGTGATTCTGGCCGCTGTGGGCTACGCAATTGCACCGGCTATCGTCTCCAAGAAAATTCCAAACGTTCCGAGCGAGGGTGTGATCTCGGTCTCGATGGGGCTAGTGGCAATCGTTTATGCAGTGCCAGCTCTGATGAACCCGCTCGCTTCTCCGACCGCTGTTCCCAAACTCGACGGCTGGATTTCACTTGCAGTGCTCGGTGTGGTTTGCTCAGCCATCGCTTTCGCCTTGTTCTTTGAACTAATTCGCGAGATTGGCTCGATGCGTGCCAGCACGATTACCTACATGAACACCGTTGTGGCTATTGTCCTTGGCGTAACTTTCCTTGCCGAACCACTAACTCCAGGAATGATGATTGGCATCCCGCTGGTTATCGTTGGTTCGTTTTTTGCTACCCGAAAGCACGCCTAGGCAACAATTGTTTCGGCCAGCTTCAGAACGCTCACGGCGTCTGACAAAGTTGCCGATTTGCGATTTACGAGCGCGCCTTCAACCAAGGCTTTAAGTTCTTTGGCCTGAGACAGGAACCCCGGCTTGAAGTCGATGTCGTCCTGGGAAAGCTCAAAGGCCTCCCCCTTGGTTGGGTTGTAGTGACGAAGTGGAATTTCGCTGGTTGGCTCAACCACGTTGACTCCCACGAACTCCTGGAACCACTCGATTGGGCGAAGGGCTGCCGACTTGCCTGGGGTGTGAATGTCTACGAAAAAGTTCGACGGCGAACCGAAGGTAATCATGGCCTGGCCTGCTGAAGACGCATTTCCGAGGGCGATCGCACGTGAAACGATTCCCGTTTCATCGTCTAGTTTTGCAATCCCGCGAACCTCGAGGTCACCGAACAGATATTGCAGCAAATCGAGCACGTGAACCGAGTTGGCTAGGACGGTGTTGACCTTGGCTTCGCTAGCCATGCTGGTCGTCCATGAGCTTTCCGGAATTGCCGCGTTGAAGGTCACCGCCGAACTGTTTTGAATTAGCTCTAACGCCTTGGCAGTGCTCGAGTAGTGGCGACGGTTGTAGCCCACCAAAACCTGTGGCGCTTCACCAAGGGCTGCAACTTCCGCCGAGGCATAGCCAACTGGCTTCTCAACCAAAACTGGTTTTCCTGTGCCGATTGCGGCCCTAAGGATCTCTGGAGTGACCGAGGTTTCCGGCGCAATCAGAAAGGCATCGACCGATGCGGAGATAACGTCTGACCAGTTATCGGCAACGGTTGCAATCGAGTATTTCTTCGCAAGTGATTGGGTTCGCGCTGAGCCAGGTCTCGTACCTACGACGGTTGGTGTGAATCCCACGGCCTTGAGAGCATCGAGGTGGAAAGGAACGATCGAACCGGAACCGACCACACCTAGCTTCATTAGGAAATGCTCCAGTGCTTGGTGATGTCGATCTTGGTGGCATCCACTGGCAGCGATAACCGCTGTCCTAGTTCCGAGGCGTGCAGCGCTGCGAGTAGGTCTTCGGCAGTTCGTGAACCGGTGTCGCTGACTGTTTTGCCCTCGCGAACCAACTGGTAGAGGTTTGCCATTCCGCTCAAACCGGATTCGGTTTGCCAAAGGTTTCCTCGGAACACTTCGTTCAACGCGTAACCGGTGCGGGTTACAGCTGGGTATTGCTCAATCGAAGCTTCGTCACGCAAGCGCAGCACAAAGTCGCCATTTGGAGCCATCTCGCCTTCAGCATTCCTCCAGTAGAAACGCACGTTTTCGGTAACCGCTGAGCCGTTTAGGAAGACGCAAGAGAACCGCTCACCACCGGCATAGTTGTAGTTCACGGTTCCTTCATAGAACGAAAGACTTTCGTGGCGAGGGTTGATGTTCTGCGATGCAAGGTCGGCGGTTACGTTGATTGGTGAAGAACCAAACAGGACGGTCGCCAGGTCAAGATAGTGAATTCCGTTGGTGGCGATACAGCGGGCTCCACCGGTTACGGTCACACCCTCGATTCGTCCTAGGTTGTGCTGTTTGGCAAGGTTTTCAATGCCAGAAGGAAGCCCTGAGAAACGTCGAGTCAGGTTAATAAACAGCTTGCCGCCAGCTCGCTCCACTTCAGCCAAAATGTTGCGGGCATCTTCGATTGAATCGGAAAGTGGTTTTTCCACAACAAAGACTTTTTGACCCTTTGCCTGCAAGGCGCGAATGGTTGGTACGTGGTCTGGACCCCAGTTCGCTACCGTAGCAACCGCGAATGGTTCAAATTCTGCGTTCAACACCGCGTCCAGGCTGGTTGCGGTGCTTACTCGCTCGCCTCCAAAATCTTTTGCCCACTTGAGAGCTTCTTCGTTTATGTCCACAACGGTCACGTTGTCGAAGGCGTTGAGGATTTCTTCGAGGTGCTTCTTACCGATCGAGCCGCAGCCAACCAGGAGTGCGTTTTGTTGAGTAGACATAAGTCGAGTTTAAGGCGTTCGCTTACGCAATTCGCTTATCTCGCGCGCCAGATCGGCTTTCGGCCCATAGAAGTGGAGCGGATCTTTAGGAGTAGGAAGGTTTTGCAGGTTGGCTGCCAAATCTTCGGCGGTGTCAAAGGCCTTCGCGTAGTTTCCCTTGATCAAGCGGTCGAGCGATTCCCATCCAGACATTTTCAAAATGCCGACCTTGGCACCAAGTCCTAGAGCTTCCAGTAGCGTCGCCGAAAATGCTCCAACCACCACCTCAGACGAAGCGCAGAGTTGCAAGGATGTCTCATCGCTGTTTGAGATTCGAAAGTTTTTGGGTAGCGACTTGGAAGCCAAGAGAGGCTCAAATTGTGACATGTCGTCTCTTGGGTGGTTTTTAAAAATCACCTGAGACGTCGGAGTCATATTCGCAATCTCGATTGCAGCCTTAAACAGGTCCATCGCCAAATACGGTTGCGACATAACGGTCACTTGATTGGAGTTCCTTACCCACCCCTGGGCTTGATGCGCCTGCTTTTCACGCGCCAAGTTCAGAGCCGAATTGGAGCCGATAACTCGCACGGTTTGGTTTCCGGCATTCTCGATGCCTTCGGTCCAGATTCCACCCCAGGTCCAAATCTCCGCTGGCAGGTATTTGATTTTCGGGCGACCCGGCCAGTGGAACTGCATTCCCTGTTCGCTGAATAACCCATTTTGAAGTTCGATGGTTGGAACTCCGATGCTTTGCAAGGCGCCCATCAAATTCATCGAGGTAGCGTTCACGATATACATGCGACGAATTGGGATACGTCTAAAGATAGTTCGATAGAAGTGCTGTTCGGCGAGGTAATTGTGAACGTAACCGCTAGGGAAAGCGGCATGAAGCCCTAGCGCTGCACCGGAAACCTTCTGAAGTCGCTTCACGATGTGAGACCATTTTGTTCGATCCGATTTGGTCACACTCAACCTGACCATAGCCGCGAACCAAAGTTTGGTGTATTTGCCAGCTCTCTTTTGCAACTCTCCGCTGTGGGGGCGATCTGTATTCACGTCCCAGGCTCCGCGACCAAGAACCAGAGCATCGTCGCCAAGCACCTCGAGCAAGCCTTGGCTGTGTTGGTCTACGCCCTGTTGATTTCTGGTGGAAAACGGCATCACCAGTTCGGTGGCTTTGAGCCACTTGGCTACTCGGACATCCTTGCTCTTTGGCAGGATTGCGCGCAGATGCCATCGCCAGCCAATGGTGTACGAAACTAAGAGTTCTGCGGAAGTCTTTCCCGGAAGACGTGGGTTAGCCGTAGCCGGTCTGGTGGAACGAGTTTTCGAGTGGTCGAAAATTCCAGTTTGTCCAGCAATGTAAAGAAGCAGTTTTGAGCGAATCAGGGTCCAAACTTGTACGCCTGACACTTCCCATTCGTAAAGGTTTTCTTCACGTTCTAGTTCGAAGAACTCCTTGCAGAGTTGATCAAAAGTCAACTGACTTTTTTTAGTCAAGGTCGATCCAGTGCGAGATGTTGTTTCTCGCAAGTTCTAGGTCATCGTGGCGGCCAATGTCCAGCCACGATTCGTGAATCGGGAAAGCCACAACCTTGCTCTTCTGCTCTCGCACGCGGTCTAGCAGGGTTGGCATGTCGCAGTATTCGCCAACGGTCACCAACTGCAGGGCTTCTGGCGAAAGTGCGTAGATTCCAGCGCTAACCAATGAGCGGTGCAACGGTTTCTCGGAAATCGATTCGACCACTTCGCCGTCGAGGTTAACTACTCCGTAAGGGATCTGGAAAGTGTATTCGCGTACACCCAAGGTTGCCGAGGCGCCAGTCTTTTTGTGGTTCTTAATCAACTGGCGGAAATCGGTTTTGGTCAGTAGGTCTGAGTTCATCACCAGGAACGGTTCGTGGATGGTTCCGTTTAGCTGAGCTATCGCGCCAGCGGTTCCCAGCGGCTTGTCTTCGTAAAGGTACTCGATTTCAACACCCAACCAAGCGCCGTCTTTGAGGTGATCCTTGATCACATCGGCAAGGTAGTTAACCGAGATGTAAATCTTGCGGAAACCTTGTGCCTTCAGGTTGCGAATGATGATTTCGATGATTGGCGTTTCACCAATCTTCAGCATCGGCTTTGGGGTGTCCAAGGTTAGCGGGTGTAGGCGAACGCCTTTGCCGCCGGCCATCAGAATCACCGGAGTGGTCTGCACCTTGGCAACCATGCGGTCCTCGTCGGTATACAGTCCAACAATTCGGCCTTCAGCATCGACCACAGGCACATTGTGAATCAGCTGCTTGTTCTCGCGAATCATCACTTCTTCAGGGTCATCGTCCAACCCAGCCACGTGCGGGTTCTGGTTCATGACCTCTGCCACCGAGACATCTAGGCCCAGGCCGCGAAGCAAACCACGACGAATGTCGCCGTCGGTTACCGCACCGAGCAGTTTCTTCGAGTCGTCGACTACAAAAACAATTTGCTTGGCGCCCGCCGAAATAGCTTCGAGCGCGGCAATGATCGTGGTGTCTGGCTTGACTAGCAGCTGGTCAATTTTGTCGATCATTTTTTATGCCTTGTTTGGTCTAATTTTCGCTGGGACGCCTACCGCGGTGTGTCCGTCTGGTACGTCGGTGATCACCACTGCCCCTGCTCCAATGATACATTTTGCACCGATTTTGATGCCTTGGATTACGGTTGCCCCAGCCCCGACGTGGGTGCCGTCGCCAACTGTTACGTCGCCACAAATCGTGGCTCCCGTTGCCACATGGCAGTTCGCGCCAATCTGGGTGTGGTGTTCCACGATGGCGCCGGTGTTGATTATGGTGTTGTCACCAATGAAGGCATCGGTGTTGATGATTGCGCCGGCTAAAGCCTGAACTCCTTCAACCAAAACGGCCGAGTCGGAGATGTTTGCGGTCTCGGCCGCGATCTGAAGGAAGTCAAAGCCGGCTTTTTTGTAATTCTCAAAAACGGCTGTACGACCAGCGGTGTTTCCAGCCGAGCCGATTCCGTTGATCAACAGAACATCGGTTGGGTTCTCGGCGAGCAGTGTGTCGTCGTTTCCAAGCCACTCCACGTCTTCGCTCAGGCGAGAGCCTTCGGCGTTCGGTGCCACAAAGCCGCTTAGCTCGAAGCCAACCTCATTCAAAGCCTCTTCAAGGACGCGGGCGTGACCGCCGGCGCCAATCATGATGAGCGCTGGTTTAGTCAACGTATTCGCCGGTCTCGTAGTCTTTGGCAGCCACGGTTCCAACCACTTCGTAGAAGTCGAAACTGGTTCGACCAGCGCCCGGACGACGGCATTCAAGGTCGGATTCGCGAATAACTTCGCCTGCCTTGATTGGCTTGGTTGCTACCAACGAGCGACGAACGGCAGCTCGGTTCGAAACCTCGATTGGCTGGCATTCCTTCACTGGCTCACCAAGCGCGGTCGATGCATCGCGAATCAGGCGAACCAGTTCGCCTAGCTCTTGCGGGTCTAGCGATGCCGAGTGGTCTGGTCCTTCCATGGTCTTGTCTAAGGTGAAGTGCTTCTCAATCACGGTTGCGCCGAGCGATACGGCAACTACCGAAGCCAGCGTGCCTAGCGAGTGGTCTGAGTAACCAACTGGCAGACCAAAGCCGTCGGCGATTACCTGGATGGCCTTGAGGTTCAAGATGTCTAACTCGGCTGGGTACTGCGTGGTGCAGTGCAACACGGTTACCTTTTCCAGCAAAATCTGTTGCACGCGGTCGTCTGCCCAAACCTTTTCAAGTTCGGCCTGCGACGGTTTGGTTCCAGCCTCGACGATTCCATTCGATAGTCCGTAGCCGAATGCGATGAACTTGAGCGACTGCCCGATTTCGTCGAGGTTCGCCATGCCGGTGGAAAGGATGGTTGGCAGGTTGCTTAGACCAGCCTCAACCAACATCGGGGCAAAGGTCAGGTCGCCCGAGGCAACCTTCACGAGTGGAATGTGTAGTTCGTCGATGAGGAAGGCTAGTTCGTCGAGGTCGAAACCGGTTGATAGGAACCCGATCTTCTTCTCGGCACAGTAGTCGCGAATGCGGGTGAACTCTTCGTGGCTGAGCTCTAGACCTTTCAACAGATCCCACTGGCTACGGTTGTCGCCGTCGCCAGTCTTCTGGTACTCGGCTAGTTGGGCATCTTTGCGAGCCAGCTTGTCGGCCGAGAAGGTCTGGAACTTCACGATGTCGGCACCGGCGGCAATCGCAACGTCAACCATTTCGATTGCCTTGTCGATCGAACCGTTGTGGTTTACGCCTGCCTCGGCGATGATCAGTACGCGCTGGCTCATTTGTTCTCCTGCCAAAACTTCTTCTTCGGTGGGTTTGGGATTTCTGCTGTTGCCAAAACTTCGGCTGCCTTCTTGGCAAAGCCAGGCTTGCCAAACGGTGTGCCAACTTCTCGGGCCTTGGCGGCAAACTCTGGGGTGAGTGCCTGCTCGAGCGCGGCCTTGATGGCGGCTCGGTTTACCTCAGGCTTCAAAATGCTTTGTGACATCGGGCGGCCTTCTTGACGGTTGCCGATCAGCACCGACGGCACGTGCATCAGTGGCGCCTCCAAAACCGTGCTCGACGAATTTCCGGTTACGGCATTCATTTCACCCATGATGCTGAGATACCCGTGCTGCCCGAAGGACTCAACATATGTGGTCGTCGAACCGTGTTTGGAAACGAATTCGGCGATAGCGGCACGCACGTCGTCCGAGCCAATGTCATTGTTGGTGCCGGTGATCACGAGGTTGGTGTTTTCCAACTCGCCCATGGCACCCAGTAGCTCGCCAATCATTTCCTTGGCCGAAGCAACGTCGAAGGCTGCCGGGTGGAAGGTCATCATTAGGTTGCGCTCACCGAACTTCACGCCGAAGCGGTCGCTAAGTTCGGCGCGGGTCATCGGCTGGAACGCGGCAATAACATCTAGCACCGGAGCCCCAAAGTTGTAGATGCGGCTTGGGTCTTCGCCTAGTCTGGCCACTCGCGCGGCGTGCTCTTCGGTGGTAGCAAAGTGCAGGTAACTGAGCTTGGTAATCGAGTGGCGAAGTGCGTCATCCATTGCGCCTTCGGTCAGTTCACCGCCGTGAATGTGAGCAACAGGGATACTCAGGACGGTCGCCGCAGCAGCCATCGCGAATGCTTCCAAACGGTCGCCCAGCACCACAACCACATCTGGGTCGAGTTCGTTCAAAGTGTTCGAGAACTTCGCCAGTGCCTCACCGGTGTCGATCGCCGCCTGCAACGCATCGGACCCTTCGGCCCAAATGCTCACGAGAGCGGATGGTGTGAAACCGGCACCCTCAACTTCGGTGATGGTCTCGCCGTGAGTCTTTGAGAGGTGGGAGCCGGTGGCAATCAGTTGAAGCTCAAGTGCTGGATGCGCTTCGATTTCGGTGAGCAGGTTGCGCAGCAGTCCGAAGTCTGCTCGCGTACCGGTCATCACCGCAATCTTGCGTGCCACTGGAACTACTTTCTGGCCAGTTTCGGCGTGCTCGGTAGGCAGATCAGCGATGCGTGTAGTGCGGTCGCGGTTTCGAGGTCGGCAGCCGGTGCGTCCTGGTACATGCGCTGGGTGTGCAGTAGGTTCCACATCGGGCGTGTCAGAATTCCGGCGTCGTGGCAAGCCTGCAGCAGCTGGTCGCGAACCTCGAGCGATGGCTCGTCGAGTTGCACAGCACAAAGCCAGTAGTTGCTCGAAGTGCCTTCTGGTTCAAACACAAAACGAGCACCTTCGAAGTCTGCAAAAGCCGCAGCGTAGCGAGCGGCAATCTCTCGCTTTTCATCTAGGAAGCCGTCTAGTTTGGTGAGCTGAGCCATACCAAGAGCTGCGGTTAGGTTGGTCATGCGGTAGTTCCAAGCCAACTCGTCGTGCTCGAACTCCCACTTGTGAGGGAGCTTTGCGGTGGTTGTAATGTGCTTAGCGCGCTTGGCGATTTCTTCGTCGTCGGTGAGGATCACTCCACCACCACCGGTGGTGATGATCTTGTTTCCGTTGAACGAAATCATGCCCGTCTTACCGAAAGTTCCGGTGTGCTTTCCATCGACGAACGATCCAAGCGACTCGGCTGCGTCTTCCACAACCGGGATTCCGTATTCGTCGGCAATGGCAACAATTTCTTTAATGCGAACCGGGTGACCCAGGGTGTGCATCGGCGAAATCGCTGAAATGCGAGCACCGGTGGCAGGGTTGTAAACCTGGCCGTCGCGGCGTTCCATCTGCGAAAGTCTTTCGCGGAGCTTCTCTGGACTCATGCCCATGGTGGTCAGCTCGCTGTCGATGAAGTGTGGAATGGCTCCGGCGTGAGCCACAGCGTTTGCGGTAGCCACAAAGGAAAGCGAAGGCACGATTACTTCGTCGCCGGCTTCAACACCAACCACGTATAGCGCAATGTGCAAAGCCGAAGTTCCGTTCGACGCAGCCACGGCATACTTGGCGCCGGTGAACTTGGCGATTCCCTGCTCGAACTCTGGGATGAAAGCACCTACCGACGAAACGAAGGTGGAGTCGATGCAGTCGGCTAGGTACTGCTTCTCCAGTTCGCCAACTTCGGGTTCGTGCAAACCGATCGGCGTAGCCGATTCGCCCACTACCGAGCGGATGCGGGCTACGAAGTCGGCTACATCGATAGCCATTAAACGGTGTACTCGTCTGGGCGGTATTTAGCCAGGTTCGCTGGTTCAGTGAACCACTCGATGGTCTTGGCAAGTCCGTCGCGGAAGCCTTCAACACCCTTGATCTCTGGCTCCCAACCGAGCACGGTCTTCGCCTTGGTGTTGTCAGAGAACAAACGCTCAACTTCGGAATTCGCTGGGCGAATACGGTTTGGGTCTTCGGTAGCAACTGCACCGGCACCCATTAGGTCGTTGATGATGTTAAAGGTTTCACCAATCGAAACTTCGAAGCCAACGCCAAGGTTGGTTACCTCACCAAAACCGGTGGTTGCGTGCAGCGCCTTTTCGAAGCCCTTCGCGGTGTCGGTTACGTAGGTGAAGTCGCGGGTTGGGGTTAGCGCGCCAAGGTTGATTTCCTTCTTGCCGGCGGCCAACTGCGAAATGATGGTCGGGATTACCGCACGAGCCGACTGACGTGGACCGTAGGTGTTGAACGGACGAATCGTCAAAGTTGGCAGCTGGAACGACGAGTAGAACGACTTGACCATCTGGTCGGCACCGATCTTGCTAGCCGAGTAAGGCGACTGACCCTGAAGAACGTGACCCTCATCCATCGGAACGTACTGAGCGGTTCCGTAAACCTCGGAAGTTGAGGTGTGGATGAAGCGGTCGACGTTGTGGTTGCGAGCTGCGTTCAGCAGGTTCAGAGTTCCCTGAATGTTGGTCTGAACGTAAAGGTCTGGAGCCACGTACGAGAACGGAATGGCGATCAGTGCGGCTAGGTGTAGCACGGCATCCTGGCCGGCAACCAACTGGTTCATGTGGTACGGGTCGCGAATGTCTCCCATGACCACGTTCATGCTGTTTTTGATGTCAGCTGGCAGGGTGTCTAGCCAACCCCACGACCCAATCGAGTTGTAAATCGCTAGAGCGGTTACTTCATGCCCCGAGCGAACAAGCTCTTCTGCTAGGTGAGAACCGATAAAACCATCTGCGCCAGTTAGAAAGACTTTCATAGGGTCAAGTCTACTCGGTGGGTGATTTTGTCAACTTGTCTGCGACATTGCTCTCTAAATTGCGTAGAAACGAACGTTTCGTGGGTGCGTAAGGTCCAGAATGGCATTCTTGTCTTGTGAGCCAATTCAACCGCAAAGTTTTAGTCGTCGAAGATGTTGAGCCAAGCGATCGACGCAGCTTTACGAGGACGAGCCGGACGAGATTTCCGCGACGACAAACGCGAATACCCGCTTGCCGAACTCAGCCGTTCACAACTGGCCGTTTTGCAGATGGTTGCTCTCGGTATGTCGAACGCTGGCATTGCCACCGAAGCTGGCGGCAACCCACGTGTGAACGCCGCACGCGAATTCATTCGCATCGCCGGTCTTCCTCACGGCAAATAGTAAGACTTAAGCTACTTCTTCTTTGCCTTGGACTTCGACTTTGCCTTTGGCTTAACGATGTTGCTTTCCTTGATTACAGCCTGGCCAACGTAAATCTTGCCTGCAACTACCGACATGGTAGGGGCTCCGGCCAATTTGTAACCTGCGTTAAGGTGCGCCGAAACCTTCGAGCAGAACTCGCTGTTGTCTAGGCCGGTTAGCATCTTGTATGGCTTGGTGAATTCGTATACCGGAGCAGCAGGTGCAACAGCTTTGGTAGTAGGTGCTGCCTTGGCTGGAGCAGTCTTTGCTGCTGGACGAGCTGCGGCGGTACGGGTTGTGGTCTTCGCGGCAGCGGCACGTGGTGCGGCTGGCTTCTTTACTGGAGTTGTCATGTAAAAAGTTTCGCACCCGAGCTTTCGTTTTCTGCCGTTTGTGTGGTGTTAAACGTGTGAACTTTTTATTTACAAAGTGAACTAGAAAAGTCGGTTGTGTGCGGTGTCGAGTCCGCGCAATTCGTCGTAGTTCAGAACCAAGCATTCGATGCCACGATCTTCGGCAAGTGTTCTGGCTTGCGGCTTGATTTCTTGAGCGGCGAAAATTCCTCGAACCGGGCGCAACTGCGGGTCACGGTTCAGAAGTTCCAGGTAGCGAGTGAGCTGCTCAACGCCGTCGATGTCGCCTCGACGTTTCAGTTCGATCGCCACGGTCTGACCCGAACCGTCTTTCGCCAAAATGTCAACCGGTCCAATCGCGGTGAAGTATTCGCGACGAATCAGGGTTGCCTTTTCATCCCAAACCTCGAGGTGTTCGGCAAGCAGTTCCTGAAGGTGTGCTTCCACGCCGTCCTTGATCAGGCCCGGGTCTTCACCCAAGTGGTGTTCCAGTTCGCTCAAGATTTCGTAAATCAGCACGTAGAGGATGTCGGCGGTCTTGGCCTGACTCACTCGCCAAACCTCTTTCACACCGAGAGCGGCCTGCTCTTCATCCGGCTCGCGAACCGAGATGGTGCAAGGCGGGTTCATCCAGTTGAGCGGCTTATACGAACCCGAGTCGCTGTGAACCAGAATCGAGCCATCACCTTTTAGCATCAGCAGACGGGTTGCCAACGGCAGGTGTGCCGAGAGACGTCCGGCGTAGTCAACCGAACAACGGGCAATAACCAGGCGCATTTACTTCTTCGACGCCTTGATCAGTTTCGCTTCAAGATTTTCAAGTCGGTCGATGAGGTGGTTCAGTGCCTGGTCTTGCGAAGAAAGGTGAGACTGAATCTCTTTGGCTTCTTCCAGAATCGCACCGGCGTCGTCGTAGGTGGCAATCGCACGCTTCTCAGCATCGGCAGCCTGTAGGTTCTGCCCAACGATGATCACCGGTAGCAAAACTAACTGCAGGAAGGTTTGAGCCACCCAAGCCACGATGATCAAGGTGTCGCCGGAAGCCAACGCAGCTGGCAGGGAAACCAGGCTGAGTGCCACAAAGAAGTACGCCGCCCACATCGTGCCAACGCGCTTGGTGATTCCCAAACCAATACGGTCGTTTAGTGAAAGCTTTTTCTTGCGGTGATGAACCTGGTGTGGAGGATTCTCTTTGCGAGCCTCAACGTGAGGGTGCTGCTGGTACTGGTAGTCGGCCTTAACCATTTCGCTTCCGGTAGGTCACATCAACCTTGGCGGTAACCGGTGCCAAGGTCACGTTCTTCACCTTCAGGGTGATGACTTCGACGTTTAGCAACCCTTCAACACGAGCCTTGAGCGAATCCGGGTCGATGTCGCCGCCTTCCAAGGTAACGCTGGTCTTGGCGTCGTCCTGGCGTCCGCGCAAGAACCAAGGTGCGTCAACGATGAACATCACGAGCACTAGGAACGCCGAGTACTCAATCTTCTCGGCGAGGCTGAAGCCGGTTAGACCGATGATCATGCCCGAGCCCAAACCAACCAAAAGGTATGCCATCGAAACCCACGACGCAGTGGTTGAACGCAGACGAATCACGGAGATCACTGCGAATAGAGCAAAGCCCACGCCAAGCGACAGGGTGTAGGAAGCCAAAGCTCCGGTCAGTGCCCAGAGAGTGATGTTGATGGCAGCAATCGAGATGGCCATTTCACGGTCGCGGTGTCGGCGGTAAAATAGAACGAAGGCCAACAGAGCAACGACGATCAGGTCGACGCCTAACGAGGCGAAAAATTCAAGTGGGTCTACACGAAGCATGGGGTTAAGTCTAAACGGATGAGCAACAAAAGACTGTCTCTGACCATTGCCGGAGTAGCCATCGTTTTGGCTTTGGCAACTGTGGTTTCGCTAGCTTTCGTGCTCCAAAAGTTCCAACAAATCCCGACCCCGGCACCCAAGCCAACCGCTACTCAGGAACCGGCGAAACCGGCAACTGACTTGCAGGAGATTTTCGATCCGAGCAAGGTTTCGGCTACCTACATCGAGCTTCCGAAAGCCAGCATCACCAAGCTAAACGGCTACAAAAACGAAACCTACGTGCCAGCCAAGTTCCGCATGGTTTATGGCGGCAAGGAAACCACCCAGCTCAACGTTGGCATTCGCATCAAGGGAACCACCACCCACTCGCGTTTGAGCAACACCTATTACCGACCTTCGTTCAAGATCAAGTTCGACTGGGCCAAGGGCTACAAAACCCAAACGCTCTTCGGCAAACGTTCGCTCACGTTCAACGCGTTCGTTCAAGACAACAGCCGCCTGCACGAAACTTACGCCTATGCCGCCTACCGAGCCATGGACGTTCCGGCTCCGCGAACCGGTTACACCACGATCACTTTTGAAGGCGCGACCAAGCCAAATCAGCCGAAGCGCGGGCTCTACCTGGTGCTCGAATCTGAGGACGAAGAGTTCTTCGCCGAACACTTCCAAGACGTAACTCAGCACGTTTACGAGAACAACCGCGAAATCACCGAGTTCGACAAAACAAAGGTTGGCAAGAACGTTCAGGTGAACACCTACTTCAAGGTGAAGCAAGGTTGGAAGGCAACCCCAAACCGCGACGACCTCCGCGCGTTCGTGAAGGCCATCAATACCGAGAAGAAAACCTTCTGGAACAACCTCGATTTGGTTGCCGACCGCGAGCGCCTGATCATGCTCTTTGCCGTGGATAACTTCACCGGCAACTGGGACACCTATTCCGGCCCGCTAAAGAACAACATCACCTTCCGCTCGAACCAACTTGGTAAGTTCACGTTCATTCCTTGGGGCACCGACCAGTCGTTTGGTGAGAACCTGTTCAACGATCCGAGCGCCCGCGTTCGATACAAGAACTACCGCCTGCCAACGAAGGTTCACGACGACTTCTTTATTACCGTAGACAAACCTTGGACGGCTTACCCTGGCAGCTATACCTTCGCTTACACCGCAGGCATCCGCGACATGTCGAAGATGGAGAACTACCAGATTTCTCGCGGCAAGCTTTTCGCCAAGTGTCTGCACTACTCGCCTTGCGCAACTCTTTACTTCCAAGACCTCCAGAAGGTTTCCCAGTGGGCGAAAGACAACAACTTGAGTGCCCAGATGAGCGCCACCAGCACCTTGATTGGCAAATACCTTTCCTCCTACCAAAAGGCCGAGGCGGTTCGAACTACTAAGTGGGTTGGCAAGCAAATCAAGCGAGTTGATGCCGCCATCAAACGCAACTGCAAACTCGATGCGGCAGGTGCTGTTACCAAGTGCGGAGCGATCTAGTGGCTAACCGCGATCAGAAGGTGATGTGGGCGTCCATCGCGCTTGCCGTCGTCCTAGCGGTTGGGGCAGTTTTCGCGGATGGATTCTCTCCGAACCAAACGCCAACCCCCACGCCTACCCCGACCAAGACTTCGAAACCGGTTGACCGGGCCGCCCTTACCGACATCAAAGAAATCTTCAACCCAAGTCAAGTGAGCAACATCCAGCTCGACATCCCAGCAAAGTCGCAAAAGGTTTTGGACAACCGAAACCGCGACGAATATGTGCCAGCCACTTTCCAGATCACGGTTGGCACCAAGAAGTCGCCGAAGATGTCGGTTGCCATCAAGCTCAAGGGAACCACTTCCCGCTATGGCATCAACACCACTTACCAGTTCTCCTCTTATAAGGTGAAGTTCGATTTCGATAAAGCTCACAAGAAGCAGACCCTGCTTGGCCTAAAGAGCCTCACCCTCAACGCCATGACTCAGGACTCATCGAAGCTTCATGAGACTTTTGCCTACGAAACCTACCGAGCTATGGGTGTTCCAGCCTCGCGAACCGGTTACGCCCACCTACGTATGAGCAAGAACATTCCGCACCCGAACCGTGGTCTCTACCTAGTGCTCGAATCGCTCGATGACGTGTTCCTTGGCGAAAACTTCCAAGACGTAACTCAGCACCTCTACGAGAACAACCACAACTTCACCGAGATTGCTCCATACACCGTTGGCAAAAACGTGAAACTCGATTCACGGTTCCAGGTGAAGGAAGGTTGGAAGGCTACTCCGAACCGAAGCGACCTGCGAGCTTTCGCCAAAGGCATTCAAGCGAGCGGCCGAAAACTCTGGAACTTCCTCGAGACCAACTCAGACCGGGAAGCACTCATCATGCTCTTCGCCGTTGATAACTTCACCGGCGGTTGGGATACATACTCTGGCCCGCTTCAGAACAACTTTCAGTTCCGCTCCAACCAACTTGGCAAAATGACCTTCCTGCCTTGGGGTTTGGACAACACCTGGGGTGAAAACTACTTCAACGACGTAAAAGGGTCGCGCTGGGTTAAGGGCTACGACGTGCCTGCTAAATTCCACGACGACTTTTTCTTCCCCGTCGACTCGACCACCGCAGCCTTTCCGGGCAGCTTCCAGATGGCTCACAGCGCAGGCGTCAAAGTCATCGCCAAGATGACCAACTACCAGCTCACTCGCGGAGCACTGTTCCGCAAGTGCCTCAGCTTTTCACCTTGCGCAACCCTCTACTTCCAAGACCTAACCAAGGTGAGTCAGTGGGCTACCGAAACCAACCTCGCCCAGAGAATCATTGCCCAAGGCTCTGTAATCAAGAAGTTCACTTCTACTTACGCCAAAGCCGAGCAAAAGCGCACTGGAAAGTGGGTTGGAAAACGCCAAACTCAGATTGCGAAAGCCATCAAGAACCACTGCAAACTAGACGCCAGCAAGCAAATCAAAACCTGTAAATAACGGAATAACGGTTGCCCGATACTGTTAAGTTAAAGAGTGATGACCCCAGCACCAGTTCGCGACGAACGTCAAGACGCAATCCTGCAGGCGGCTCAAAACCTAATCGCCGAGCGGGGCGTCGATGCGGTTTCCATGCAGGAACTTGCCAAACTTACCGGCCTCAGCCGCCCGGCTATTTACCAATACTTTGCATCACGTGAGCACGTGCTCGCCGAACTGGTGATCAACGAGATGGCCGACCTTTCAAACGCCATCGACGACCACATCGTCGACTTGGCTGATCCAATGGAGCGCGTGCGCGTGTGGGTTCACTACTCGCTGGCACACTTGGCCAGTAGCGAACACCGAGCCATTCGAGAGATTTCTGTAGCCAGCCTGCCTGAAGATTCTCGCGGCATGGTTCGGGCAATGCACGGCCACTTCATGATGGCCTTGATCAATCCGGTAACCCAGCTTGGTGTAGCAAACGTGACGGCAACCTGTCATCTGCTCTACGCTGCAGTGGCCGAGGCTGCGAAGCGCATCGACGAAGGCAGCGAATATGTGAAAGAGGCCGCAGCGCTCGAACAATTCGCGATCAACGGAATCGTCGGAGCCCTGCGGCCTCAACACTAACTTTGGTTAGTTCTTAAACTTTTTCGAAAGAACTTTTGCACCGCCAACATAGGCGACCGCCTGATACCAAGCCGCAGAAGATGCAGGCACGGTAACTACGAAGTTGTTGGAAGTTACTTTCTTCACAACTTTGCGTGCACCAACCCAAACCGTCACAGTTTTGCCTTTGTGGTTCACGATAGTGAACGAAATTTTTCCGTGACTACGAGCAACCGAGTTCACCGGCGTTGGAGCCGGCGCAGACACCGAAGGGTTGGCGAAGGTAACCGGGATGAAGCGGTCGAGGCTGTAATCGCTGGATCCGCCGTTGTGGTCGCGTCGAATGTGAATGCCACAAGCATCCACGAGACAGTTCACATTGTCGAACTGTGCCTGCACGGCTAGGGCAACCGGGTTTGCCGCGTTGCCAGCACCATACAGTTGCTGGGTCGACGACAAGCTAACCCAAGAGCCCTGACCAAAACATGCGGTTGGGCGGGCCTGTGAAACCTCGGTCAAAGTGCCTTTACAGAGACGAACGTAAACGCCTTCGTCGGTTGGAATGCCCGAAAGGGTCACGGTAACGGTGTCACCGGCAGCAACCAGATTGGTGCTTTTGTCGGCGCTAACCGAAAAGCCGGTTGCCATGGCAGGTGCTGCAGCAGCTACTGCAAGGGAAGCCGAAACGGCCAAAGCGATTAAAGATTTTTTGTAATTCACGAGAATTGGGGTCCTTATTTGATGGTTATGGGGATGAAAACGTCAGCCTTGCGGTAGCTGCCGTTGGTGTGGTCGGCGCGCGTAGTCAGCGCACACCGAACCTTCTTGCAATCGAAATTCCCGATCATTCGGGTCACTTTGATTGAAAGTTTGAAAGAGCCGCCCTTGGCAAACGGTTTCACCAGAAGCGCCGCATAGACGGGAGGGTTTGAAGAAACCCACACAGACGCATTGTTTTGACCAGATACATCGAACGGGCCACACTCGCTAGGGCGCACACCCTTCGCGGGAATCACACAGTAGGTCACATAAATGCCAACCTTGGTGTTGTAACCCTTGCCGGTTACGGCAACCTTGGTGCCGTCCGGCACCAACCGGGTTTGTGCCGCAGAAAACTTTTGGCCAGTCGGCCCGGTCACAGTGACAGCACTCCCAGCGGCAGATGCTGTTGAAGCTGCAAAAAGACTCAGAACAACCAGAGCACCCAAGAAAACTTTTCTCATGACACCCAAGTTAGAGAAAAGAAAAAATCCCACCCTGACACATTGTCAGGATGGGATTTTCAAACTAAAAACTACTCGACCAGAGCGGCCAACTTCTCTAGCCCGCGGTTGAAAGCCTTGGTCAAAACACCGTTCATGATTGGCCAGAGCAGCTTCTGAACACCCTTGTGCTCACCGGTCATCTCCCAGGTCACGGTCACCGAATCAGCGGTTGACCCAGGGCTGATCATGTAGCGGGTCTGACCCACGTCAACCTTGCCCTTGTTGTGGAACTCAATGCGCAAAGTGATTACCGAAGGCTCAACCTTGGTTACCTCAAGGTAGCCGTTGCCAACTTTCGAAGACTGGTACTTATAAGAGGAACCAACGCCGATCTTCTGGTCGGAAAACTCCGACTTGATCTGCGGATCCATCTCCACATAAGGGTTCCACTCTTCGATGCGTCCGGTGTTCACGAGGATGTCGTGCACTTTTCCGGCAGAAGCTTTGATTTCGCGAGTAGCTACTACTGAGTATTTAGATGCCATAGGAAAAGACTAAAGGAATCCAGCTCCTAGTTGTCGGCTTGTGGTCTTTCGGCCTTCCATTCGCTGTATGGCTTCAATGCAGATAGATCTTCTTCCATGGACCAAATCGCAATGAAAGAGTCCGCCACCCACTTATTTCTCAGGGATATCTCATTGCGGTTCCACTCTTGCAGATTGTTTCCAATGTCGACGGTCATTTGAATTGTTGAATTGCAGTAACCCGAGTATTGAGCATCCAGTCCACGAGCTTTGGTAAGAAAATCCTTCTGCTTTACCGATTGATTGATCTTTGCATCTAACAACAGCTTGTTACCCCAGAGCTCAACCGCAGCTTCGTACTCAACTTCGCGATCGATTCCCGTATCACTTGGGAACAGTACATTTAACCACTCTGGAGTCGACTTGTCAGGTGCAATATGTTCAACGTGCAGCTTTTTAGCATCGTAGGGAATGGCCGCAGCAGGGAATCGCTTGGCATTAATTTTGAACATGACCACTCGAACAAAAGAGGCACTTTCATATGTCTCTTGGAATTCAGACTTAACTTTCTCGTCTGCTGGAAGTTCGTTACTGATCATCTGCTTAAGTTGGTCGATTGTCTTCTTGTTAAAACGAAGGTTGTAGGCGAGGTCTTGGAAAAGATTTTCAAGGTCTTGGGCGTTTCCGCCAGTTAAAACCCACCTAAAGGCAATCACTTCAGTAATTCGAATAAGTTCTAATCGAGCATTTTGATCAAGGTTTATGCGAGGGTCTACTACGACCAACAAGAAAATTCGATACGAGTCCAACACTTCGGAAAGGAGTCGAAGAATTGGGTCCGCACCAGGCACGCCTGGCGCAACGCCGTTTAGTAACTGTGAATAGAGCGAAGCGCTCATCACTAACTCCGTCAATAGGGCTCGAGACTCTGTTTTTGCAGAATCGGGGTTGTGAACCGTTCCGTTGATTTGCTTTGAAACTACGTCGAATACCTTGCGACTAGTGACACTCTCTTCGCGAGTTGAAAGCAGGTAATGTCTGAGGAATTGGTCAATGTCACCGTTTTCGAGGCTATCCACGATTGATTTCCAGTCGCCCGAAAGCTCTGCCGACTTGAGTTCTAGGTCACGGCCGGTCAATCCCCTGGTGAGATGCTTGAAGATCTCGCTTTTCACGAGGTCTGCTGGGCCGAGCGGCATGCCTCGAGAGTTCAAAGTCATGAATATTTCATGTGCTTCAGATTGGGTATCAGTTTGCACATTAAGAATCTCAAGATTGTAGCTGATAGTTTGAGTGAAGTCGTAAAGGAACATAAGACGATCCTCGTCCGATGCCAATTTCTTGAGATCCGCATCGAGAAGCGAGGCAAGTTTTTTGTAACTCTTTCGAAGCGCCAACGAGTAAGAATAGTGGCGATCTGGCAACTTGCGACGATCTTGGTTTGGATATTCAAACATGCACTCGCGGATTAGTGACTGAACAAGCACATGTGGGATAAAGCGATAAATCAAAGTTGGCCCATCAACCACTAGCAAACCCTGGGCTTTTGCTTCAGCATTGATCGGAGCACCGCCACCCGCAGGGATAACTTGATGAATTGAAAGTTTTGCAGCTCGATCTCTGATGAGTGCAATTAATAGAAAAATTGTTGTCAATCGCTGCTGACCATCAACCACCTGAATTCGACTGTTACGGTCATGAGGATCAGTCAGCAAAATCAAACCACCTAGGAAGTGCTTCAGACGTAGTGCCCTTGCCCGGTTGATGTCTATGTAAAGTTCCTCAACATTCTTAGGCTCCCACGAGTAATTTCTCTGAAAGTCCGGAACTTCAAATACCTGATTGGTAGAGAAAAGTGCGGTGAGATTTTGGATGTTGCCGTTCGCTGGCATCGTTCCCCCTAAATTGGATTGATCTGATCATTAGATCACGATGGGTATCCGCGATCAAGTTGAGTCAGGAGAACCTTGGTTTCGCTGGTGGGAGCGCTAAAGAAGTAAGGGTAAACTTGGAAGTGTCGGCGACGCAGCCAGCCCCCAGAAACACACCAACGCCAGGAGTGCCAACGTGCCAAAAATCATCGTTGAAGTTATGCCAAAAGCCGACCTTCTAGACCCTCAGGGTAAAGCTGTTCGTAACAGCATCAACCGCAAGGGCCACGAGGAAGTTACCGCTGTGCGCATCGGTAAGCGCATCGAGCTTCACTACGCGAACACTCCAACCGAGAAAGACCTCGAGACTGCCAAACAGATCGCAGCCGACTTCCTTTCCAATGGCGTTATCGAAGACGTCGTAGCTGTAACCGTCGAGGCGTAAAGCCATGAAGATCGGTGTAGTTACCTTCCCTGGAACCCTCGACGACCGCGACGCAGCAAGAGCCGTTCGCCTAGCCGGAGGCGAAGCAGTTTCCCTTTGGCACGCAGACACCAACCTGCACGACGTTGACGCGGTTGTTCTTCCTGGCGGCTTCTCTTATGGCGACTACCTCCGCTGTGGCGCGATTGCTGCCCAGGCTCCGGTAATGCAGACCATCATCGAGAAGGCAAACCAGGGTTTGCCAGTGCTCGGTATCTGCAACGGTTTCCAGGTGCTCGTTGAGAGCCACCTGCTTCCTGGCGGTCTGATCCGCAACGAAAACCAACACTTCATCTGCCGCGACCAGACCCTTAAGGTTGAGAACGTGACCACCGCCTGGACCAACCAGTTCAAGCAGGACGAAGAGATTGTTATCCCTCTAAAGAACGGCGAGGGCGGCTACATCGCAGACAGTGAGACCCTAAAGCGTCTCGAGGGAGAAAACCTCATCACCTTCCGCTACGTGGACGTAAACCCAAACGGCTCGATGAACAACATCGCTGGACTCAGAAACCCTAGGGGAAACGTCGTCGGACTAATGCCTCACCCAGAGCACGCTGTTGAAGCAGGCTTCGGCCCAGACATGCCAGAAGCCATGCGTTCGGGCGTAGACGGCCTCAAATTCTTCACCTCTGTTATCCACTCGCTAGTAAACGCGTAAGGCCAGGCCATGAGCATCCACATCGACACCACCAAAGAAGCCAAGGCCACGCCAGAAAAGCACCAGCCTTGGAAGGAACTCGGCCTCAAAGAAGACGAGTTCAACGAGATCAAGAACATCCTCGGCCGTCGCCCAACCAGCGCCGAACTAGCCATGTACTCGGTGATGTGGTCTGAACACTGCTCCTACAAGTCTTCAAAGATCTACCTTCGCCAGTTCGGTGAAAAGGTCACCGACGAAATGAAGAAGAACCTCATGGTTGGCATGGGCGAAAACGCCGGTGTGGTCGACATCGGCGAGGGCTGGGCTGTCACCTTCAAGGTTGAGAGCCACAACCACCCAAGCTACATCGAGCCTTTCCAGGGTGCCGCCACCGGTGTTGGCGGTATCGTCCGTGACATCCTCACCATGGGCGCTCGTCCAATCGCGGTTATGGACCAGCTGCGTTTCGGTGCACCAGAGAATCCAGACACAAGGAGAGTAGTAGACGGAGTCGTCGCTGGTATCTCCTTCTATGGCAACTGCCTCGGCCTACCAAACATCGGTGGCGAGACCGTCTTCGACAAGGTTTACCAGGGCAACCCGCTGGTCAACGCCCTATCTGTTGGAGCCCTCCGCCACGAAGACCTCAAGCTTGCCAAGGCATCGAACCCTGGCGACCTAGTCATCCTGTTCGGTGCCCGCACTGGCGCCGACGGCATCGGTGGCGTTTCCGTCCTAGCGAGCGAAACCTTCGACTCAACCGGACCATCAAGACGACCTGCAGTTCAGGTTGGCGACCCATTCGCCGAGAAGGTGCTCATCGAGTGCTGCCTTGAGCTCTACAAAGCCCAGGTCGTTGCCGGTATTCAAGACCTCGGTGGCGCCGGCCTCTCTTGCGCAACCTCGGAGCTTGCCTCAAACGGCAACGCCGGCATGAAGGTTCAACTCCAAGACGTTCTCCTCCGCGACGACTCTTTGACGCCAGAAGAAATCCTCATGAGCGAAAGCCAGGAGCGCATGATGGCGATCGTCCCTAAAAAGGACAAAGCAGCCTTCGAAGCAATCGTTAACAAATGGGAAGTTGAATACTCCATCCTTGGTGAAGTAATCAAAGAACCTCGCCTCTACATCTACTGGGGCGACGAAGAGATCGTCAACGTTCCTCCTCGCACCGTTGCCCACGACGGCCCTGTCTATGAGCGCCCAGTCGCAGAACCAAAGTGGATCAAAGCTCTCAACAAGGACACGACCAAAGAACTGCCAAAGTCTGAGAACCCTGACGAGCTTGCAACCCAGCTCATGCAGATCATCACCAGCCCTAACCAGGCCAGCAAGAACTTCATCACCGACCAGTACGACCACTACGTTGGCGGCAACACCGCCCTCGCAATGCCAGACGACGCCGGCATGATCCGCGTCGACGAACAAAGCAGCCTGGGAATAGCAATAGCAACCGACGCCAACGGCCGCTATGGTCAGCTCGACCCCTATGCCGGCGCCCAGCTCGCCCTATCAGAAGCATTTAGAAACGTTGCCACGTCTGGCGCCACCCCAGCAGCAGTAACCAACTGCCTCAACTTCGGCTCCCCAGAAAACCCCGAAGTTATGTGGCAGTTCAAGCAAGCAACCGCCGGCCTAGCCGACGCCTGCCTCGAACTGGGCATTCCAGTAACCGGTGGAAACGTCTCCTTCTATAACCAAACCGGCGACGTAGCCATCCACCCAACCCCAGTAGTTGGTGTGCTCGGTGTCATCGACGACGTCGCAAGACGCATCCCATCAGGCTGGCAGGACGCCGGCCACAACATCTACCTCCTTGGCACCACCGAAGAAGAGCTCGACGGCTCTGTCTGGTCTGAAGTAATCCACGACCACCTCGGCGGCCTCCCACCAAAAGCAAAGCTAAACAAAGAACTTGAACTAGCCGAAGCCCTCCAAGCAGCCAGCCTCCAAGGCCTAATCGCCTCCGCCCACGACCTCTCCGAAGGCGGCCTCGCCCAGGCAGTAGTCGAGTCCTGCCTCCGCTTCAACGTTGGAGCCCGAATCTACCTCGACGAACTAGAAGAGAAAAACAACATCAACAAAACCGCAGCACTGTTCTCCGAAACCCAAGCACGCATCCTCGTATCCGTTGGAAGAGAAGACGACGTGAAGTTCGTAGGCCTCTGCGAACAGCGAGGAATCCCAATCACCCGCATCGGCGTCACCGACACCGAACCAACCCTAGAGATCCAAAACCTCGCCACCTGGCAGCTCACCGATCTCAAGTCATCGTTGGATGCAACCTTGCCGGAGCTCTTCGCCTAGAACGGATTGGCTTGCAAGGCTAGACGCTCTTCATACGCCTCAAATTTCACGAATCTCGCATTTATGCGGTGCCAGTTCGTTTGGCTCTCCATATATTCTTGGCGCCTAGTTAAATAGATTGAACCAAAAGACTCGTCACCTAAATTGTAATAATTCATTTCAAATCGGGTTTCATCTGGCGTCTGCCATTTCCAAGAGTCCTGAGCCGTTCTAGGATCGTCTTCCATAAAGAACTCTGAATGCCGTGAATCTGCGACACTCTGTGCGAAATCTGCAGCTGTCAATTCTGGGAAAACGGCGGGTGAATCCCAACACTCTAAGTAAAGGTTATGCTCAGGGTTCACTCTGCTATCCAACAACTTCCCTAATGGCCTGCAGTAAACGTCCATACTGTCAAAGGCTAACTTGTTCAGCCAAAGTAAATACGCTCCGACTTGGTCTTTACTTGCATTCGGCAGGGCTGTCAAGCGTGCTTTTAATACATACTTCCCATTTCCTTTAACAAGTACCGCTTGATCGACATAAGCAATTCGTTCAAATGCAGTTAGTTGCTCATTGATTGCGTACTCGTTTACAAAAGTCACAAACGCCTCAGAATCTTCGATCATAGTTGTCTTTCTAAATTTGCTCTTAGCCTCACAAATACCGACGGAAATTGCCTTCATCGCCGGGATTTGAATTATTTAAATGTCTAGTCAAATGTGGATTCAAATCCTTTTTTGGTCGATTTCTAGTAATTTGTTCATAAAGTCGGGAACCTGCAAGCAAGATCAAATAGCCAGCTGGAAGTTGCAATAGGACAAAAAACACCCAATCTGAATCATTGACGACTAGCGGAATGGAGTTAAATGGGCCGCCTGCACCGCAATCAGTAGTGCCGGAGACATTTAAGAACAGAGACCAAAAAATAACGGATCCAACTGAAACCAGTAAGGCCAAAATCGTTTCACGTGTGGAGTGTCTTCGTCGATACATCTTAAAGCTAACCAAAAAGACTATTGCCAGACTTAACCAAGACCACCAAGGAGCCTGTCCACGCAACTCACAGTCTTGAAGCTGCAGGCTCAGCCACCTGAATTCAGCGTACATTCTGCCCCCATCGTGATTGTCGAAAACCTTAAGTCATATTTACATCATCACATCTCACTTTAGAAATACTGTCCGAAACGAGTCTCACACTGGGACGCATAGCAGCCAGGGCTAACTTCCGTAAACTAAAGGTGATATAAATCTTTTAGGGGGCGTATTGAAAACTACAGTTGAGTTGCTTGAAATGGGCTTGCCAACTCTTTTGGCTACTTTTTTTAATTGTCGCGAGCGCGATCCACGTTTCTTTGAAGTTGTTTCGTCTTATAAAAAGTCGATAAAGTCTAACGAAGCTATTGACTTAGTTGGAACTGCCCAGAGATTGACAAGTAAATATGGCCTCAAGTTCGAAGCCCTCAACGAAACTGTGCTCATTGCTGAAATTCAAAAGAGTAAAGAACTGACACTCGAGAGCTTTAGAAAACAAATCTATTCCCAGATCCTTGAATTGCTAAGTAGAACTGAAAAGGGCAACTTACTCAACCGTGAAATTGCCCTTGCTCTCATCGGGTTGAGAGGCAGCTCGGACCACAAAAGTTACTATGCGGTAGATGCCCAATCCGGTAGCTCCAGCCACATTACCGATGTCCTAAACTTGCTAGTCAAGTTTGGAACCCTCGGGAACCAAATCAATTACAACCCGAGAGCAGCCCAACCAGGATTCATTGCTGGGAATGAAAAAGATGATCAGGTGCGTGTTCGTTTGAACTGGGTCCGCGAGAATCTTCGCGAAGAACTTGGACAGTTAAATCCCTACAAATTATCTGTATTAGATGCTTCTGCCCCGTAGCTCTTCACCAATGCAACCTGTGCATAAGATAGGCCTATTGTCGTAGCTCTGAACTAGGGTTATAAGTGAAGTCGGTTCTCGGCAGCACACACTCATGGAGCGCATTTTGACTAGTAATTCTCTTGCACACGGAGAACCCACTCCAGCCCCACAATTTAGAATTCTAGATTTATTTTCAGGGGCTGGGGGGTTCTCGTGCGGACTTCACTTGCTAGATAACTTCCAAACCGCAGTAGCTTCAGATTTTATGCAGGATGCCTTGGCTACATACAAGCTCAACATGCCAGAAACTGAAGTAATCCATGGTGACATCTGTGAACCGGAAGTCAAGCGGAGGATAATTGATGCCTCTAAAGACGCGCAAGTAAACATGATCATCGGTGGACCTCCATGCCAGGGCTTTAGCAACAAAGGTAAAAAACTTGGACTAGCAGATCCACGAAATTTCCTATTTAGAGAATATTTGAAAGTTGTCGAAGCGCTGCAGCCAGAAATCTTCGTTATAGAGAACGTCAAGGCTATGAGCACTTCAACCAATGGCTGGTTCATGGACCAAATACTCACTGAAATCTCGAAACTGGGTTATTCAGCAACATCGGGAATCCTTACCGCAAGTGACTTTGGAGTTCCGCAAGCGCGACAACGAACATTCATTATTGCCAGCAAAGATCTTGAAATTACCCTGCCGACAAAGTCGCAAGCAGAATATGAAACCATCACCGTTAGAGACGCAATCTCCGATCTTGCATTTCTTAATTCTGGTGAGGGTGCGGACCAGCTTGAATACCTGACGAAACCTCAATCGGATTATCAAATCGCCCTAAGGGGCGATTCAAAGACTCTCTACAATCACAAGGCTACAAACCACGCTAAGGTGGCGCTCGACAAGCTCGCACTTATTCCAGCGGAAGGCGGCAAAGAGCATTTACCACCTGAGATGCTGGGCAAACAGAAGTTCAAAACTACTTGGGGGCGACTGAAGTGGAATGAAGTTAGTCCAACCATAGACACTAGATTTGACACCCCATCAAACGGTACCAATAGCCACCCGGTTCTCGACAGAGCAATAACCCCACGAGAAGCTGCACGTATTCAAAGTTTTCCAGATAATTTCAGGTTTTTGGGTTCAAAAACGAACATAGGAAAACAGATTGGCAATGCCGTGCCCCCGTTGCTTGCCAGAGCCGTTGGGCAAGCCATCAACTGGGCTTATTTGCGAGCCAATATCCGGCAAGAAACTTCAAAGAAAAGCTCACAAGCATGAAGCAAAATACTAGATTAAGCGCCGATCTATGGCATGGAGATTCCCATGAAGTTCTGCTTGAGCTATTGGACAAAGGCTCCAAATTTGATCATATAATTACTGACCCGCCCTACAACATTTCAAAGTCGAACAATTTCAAAACAATGTCATCTTCAAATCGTCAAGGAGTTGACTTTGGCGATTGGGACAAAGAATTCGATTTAGTTTCTTGGATATCTGTTGCTGCCCGGATGCTTAATAAGGGCGGGAGCTTCATCATTTTCAATTCGTACCGAAACTTCACCCCAATTATCGTCGCACTTGAAGAAGCCGGTCTAGAAGTAAAAGACGTAATTAAATGGGTGAAATCTAACCCAATGCCGCGAAATATCAACAGACGGTATGTTCAGGATACAGAATTCGCCATTTGGGCTGTGAGCCCTAAGAAACCATGGGTATTTAATAAGCCTGCTGACAAGAAGTATTTAAGGGCCGAGTTCGGCACTGCAACTGTGGCCGGACGAGAGCGTTCGGAACACCCAACGCAAAAAAGTCTTAAATTAATGTCTGAAATTATTAAGATTCATACCAATAAGGGGGATTCGATTTTGGATCCGTTCATGGGTAGCGGCACCACAGGTGTCGCTGCAAAACTTTTAGGTAGGAGCTTTACAGGCATAGAACTTGAGAAAAAATATTTCTCAATCGCACAGGGGAGAATCAATGGAGACATCGATTGATGTAAACGACTTACTCGAAATGAAACTGGAGACAATGCTTGTTGCATTCTTTAACTCCAGAGAGACGGAGCTTGGCGATTTTGAGATCACGGCAAAGTGGGGTAAACAACTTGGCTACGATGCCGATAGAGCATATCTAGAAACTGGTCTTCAGTTAAGTGCCAAGTACGATCTCGACTTCGAACAGGTCGGAACAAGTTCACTCAGAGTTCGAATCAGCAATCCGAACAAAATCAGTTTTTCTGCTTTCCGTGAACTTCTATACCTGAGGGCTGCGGGTGCTTTAGCTGAAATTCCAGATGGTATGGATTTGGATATTGAAATGGCTCTTTCCCTGTTCTTGCTTCGCGGCAGCCCCGATACAAAATTCGGATTTTACGCGGTAGACATTAAGAATTTGGACCCCCAATATGCCGAGAATATTCAAAAGTTACTGTTTTCGACTGATAAATTACTGAATCGATTGAACCTGAATTTCAGACAGTTGCAGCCACAGTTTGTCGCCGGAACCAACATGCGTAATACTCAAATTAGGGTAAATCTCAAATGGTTCTATGACATCGTTATGAAAGACAATGGGCATTTGAATCCATATAAAAAGGCCGTACTCGATAAAAACATTACGTCTCTGGGCGAAACACGCCTGTCGCACACTTTTGAAGACCGCCTAATTTTCTTCCAGGAAAAAATCGTTGGCCGAGAATATACAAAAGAAGAGCGAGACCAACTGCGCAAGGAATTAAAGTTCCTGATCCAAACCGATGAACAGGACGATGGTGGTGAATTCGTTGCACGAAACCAAAAGATCATCGCCTACGCACGTGAGACATTTGATGATGTTTGTGTTGGGTGTTCTGACGAATATCCGATTGCATCCCGCAGTTTCTTAATGCAACGCAACAATCGCTTTTACTTTGAGGTAAACCATGTTATTGCATACTCTAGCGACTCGAAAGCAGTGGATGTACTGGATAATCTCGTGAAACTTTGCGCGACCTGCCACAGAGCCCTTACCCCAAATAGGGCCCATACCAATCTTCAAAAGTCAATAATTTCAAAAATGCTCAATTCTCGAGAGGCAGTGTCCACATTTGTTTCCTCCCGAAATAAAACCAATGGGCTTTCCAACGTGGATTTCGTGCTGCAGAATCTGAAGTAGGAGGTTGAGGCACATACTTCAACGAGACATAAGGCGCATTTGCCTACGACTTGAAATCATTTTCTAGGTCCTGAGGATCTCTTTTCAATTACTCTTCATGGAGATATTCCATCAGCCGATGAAAATGGCGACTAAATATTGATTGGCAAAACTACGTATGAGGGCTGGTTTCCAAATCTGATTCCTGGATAGTCCTTTCGTTCTAGCTCAGCTCGTCGAACTTCTTCTTCATTGTTGGATTGTTACGAGTTAGTTTCTTGATGCTGACGTCCTGTGCCTTGTCGTTGGCAAGGCGAAGGTTTCGATCGGTTGTTAGGAGGGCGTCCTTTACCTTCTCTAGGTCTGAGATGCTGTCATCGATGCGCTTGATGGCTTCCTGGAAGTTCTTTGAAGCGCGTTCGTAGTTCACTTTGAAGCCGTCCTGGAATTTGACAAGGTCGGCTTCAAAATTGGCAACATCGATGTTCTGCTCCTTGATAACCGCTAATTCATTCTTGATCTCGATAGTCTTCTGTGCAGCATTGCGAAGAAGGGTGATCAGAGGAAGGAAGAACTGTGGTCGCACTACGTACATCTTTGGGTATTTGTAGCTGACATCCACGATGCCGTTGTTGTAGTAATCATTGTCCGCTTCTAGCAAGGAAACGAGAACTGCGTATTCGCAGCCCTTTTCATTTCGGTCTTTGTCTAGTTCTTTGAGGAAGTCTTCGTTCTTCTTTTTTGTGGCGGTGGTGTCAGACTCGTTCTTCATCTCGAACATGATTGAGATGAACTCGACATTGTCAGTTGAGAAGTCCTTGAAGATGTAGTCACCTTTTGAGCCGGTCTTCGCATCGTTGTCTTTCTCGAAGTAGGCGTTAGGGAATGCGGCTGCGCGAATTGAATTGAACTCGTGCTCACAGTGCTGTTCCAGGCTTTCGCCAACCATCTTGGTTGACTGCTTTGCCTTGAAATCCTTGAGAAGCACGATTTCCTCGTCGCGGAATTTCAGTTGGTCGTCGTATTTTTCTTTCAAGTTTTTGGCTTCGAGTTTCTTCTGGATCTCGGCCATGGCTAGGTCGGCAGAAAGTTTGTCGTTTACTTTTTGAAGTTCCGCAGTTGCCTTCGTTAGGGCAAGATCTTTGGCCGTTTCGGCGTTTTTGACTTCATTCTTGAGTTTCTCAATCTCGATAGCAAGTTTCTGCGCTTCGGCTTCGGCTTTCTTCTCAGCATTTGCTGCAGCGAGTTTGATCTCTGCCTGGTTCGCCTTGTCGACTGCCTTTAACTGCTTCTCAATTTCGGCTTCGAATTCAGCATTGTGAACTTGGCTAAGGATGTCGGCATAACCCGCTTCGTCGATTTTGAAGGCTGTCTTGCATTTAGGGCAAATAATTTCATTTAGCGAATTCATGAGTTCTCGATTCTGTTTGATGGGTTTTCTAATTGAATTTCTTTTAGGCGCACAATGCAAACTGCGGTGATGCGTTTTCGGCTAGGCAAGTTTCACTGATTTCGATCAAGTCGAACGATGACATTTTCCATGAAAGTGCGCTTGGTCGTGAAACGATAATGGTGTCAAGGCCTTTTGCGGATAGGTGCCCGACGTATGGGGCTAGGCCACCATCTCCAGAACCTAGGAATGCTCGGCTGAAACGGCTGTTAAGAGCCCTCGATTCGCAGATGAACTGAGCAATTGCAATATCTGCACCGTTTGCACCTGGGCGGAAGATGTGGCTGGCCGTTGGCCATGCTGCTCTTACTGCAGCTTTGTTCTGGGTGCCTGCTGCGATGAGCACCAAGTCTCCCTCCTGGATACCCACTTCTTCTTCGTAGATTTCGCGAGCACGGCGAATATCGTTGACAGTTGGGATACCGTAACCGCAAAGGTTTTCGATATCGATTAGGTGTACAGCGTTGTAATTAGTCATTTGAATCCCCTTCACGGTTAGTGGGGGACGAATCGCTCCCCAGATGCTTCGTAGTGAAATTGAAGATACAGGCGGGGTGCGACATTTTAGTAAAACCGTCTTGAACCTAAGTTAAAGGCGCTTCCGGAAAAGCTATTGAGTAAGTTCTATTAGCCAATCACGAAGCAACTTAGTCGATAGGCAGTCATCCTTGTTGTAATCGCGGATGACATTCATGTGCTGTTCGGCTTTGTCGATTTCGATGACTGTTGCTTTGTAATAGAGGAGCATTGCGTCGGCTCCGCCGGAAACGAGGTTGAGCTTGCGACTTAGTTTGGTGTCGGCGTCGTAGTAGCGTTCGAGCTTTTTGATTGAGTAAGAGTTGGCTCCCGGGAGAATCATGCTCATGGAGATTTTACGAAGGTCAACCATGTGAGAGATAAGGAAGTTCACTTCTTCTTTCAAAATGCCATATTTTTCTACGAGCTTTTGGCTGTAGGTGACCTCTGGCGTGTGGAAGTGATAGATGTGGGCGTTGGGATTTGGCTCCATCTTTGCTTTTGCCACTCTTACGAATTCTTGGAAGTTTTGTAATTCGTCTTCAGCCTTCAGGCTGTCTATTGAGGTGAAGTTTTCTTCGGCATCAACGAAGCCAAACATGAAGATGTTTGGGCTTTTATCGAAGACGGTATTGAACCATTCGATGTCGAAGAATATGTCATCGCTAGTTGGTTCCGGAAGAGGGATCCAATCATTTTTTGGCTTGAGTTGGTAGGTTGGGCCATTCAGGGTTTCTTCCTTTAGTAGATTCGCCCAAGTCTGGTCTTCAACGAATGCATCTGCCTTTATGAATGATGGAGTTTCTTCTGTGGCAACGAGGTCGTCGTAGTTGTGGATTCCAGCCGCTGCATACTTATCAACCGGGTTGGTTCCGTAGATGCAATAGAGGCTGTGTTCGTTCTTGCGCACCTGACTGCATAGATCTGGGTAGTTGCAAGACATTTCGTTTTCGCAAATGGTTGGCTTGGCACAGGCCCAGGTTTCAATGAAATTGACAGAGATGGTTTGAGGGGTTGCCTTGGCTAGGCGCTCGATGAGAATTGCTCTGGCGCCGTCTAGTTGGGTGAGTGACTCTTGCTTTGATTTGCGGTGAACCACGCCATATTTGGCGATTAGGCCAAGGTCTTCATTCGAGGCCAGGCCGTAGGTGTCGAGAACTTCTGAGTAGGAGGCAACCTGCATCCAATACTTCTCATCCGGCCTTGAGGTTGCCTTCACATCCCAAACCACATACTTAGGCTCGGCTTTCGGTTCTGCGATTTGGGTGATCTTTCCATCCACAAAGGTGAAGTCTTCGCGAACCAGTAGGTCTGGGAATCCCGACCACATGTATTCAGGCGAATCAACTTCCAGATAGCCCTGAGCAACAACCGGGGTGCCGGCCCGAAGTAGCTCAAGAGTCTGCTGCATTAAGCCCTTCTCAAGTTCAACGAAGTCGTTGCCGATTTCATTTTTGATCTGCTCGAAAACCGAGCGCTCGTACTCGTTACCCTGCATGACCCATAGCAGCGAACTCACGTCGACCACATATGGTTCAACCTTCGCGAGTACCTCGGGAACTCCGGCGGCTACGGCCATATCAATGCGGGTGCAGTGTTCGCAGGCGCTCTTGAAGAAGTCTCTACTGGAGACTCGCCACTTGCCCTCTTTAGTTACCTTCAATGGATTCCTTCAATTCAATTGTCATCTTGGTCAGTGTGTAAAGCGCTCCAACTTCCACATTTGGCCACCCATGCAAAATAGTGGACCATTCCTTCGGGAGGTACTTTGCACCGTTTAGTGCACCGAGCAATGAGCCTGCGATGGCGGCGACGGTGTCGGTGTCGTAGCCAGCACGAATGGCTGCTTCGATGCCCTTCACGAAGTTGTAATCGCCAATCATTACAGCGGATGCTGCGGCTTTGAATGCCGAGACTACCCAGCCGTTGTTTTCAAAGTGAACTGGCTGGTTGTTTTCAGCTTCCTCAAGGAATCCTCGCCACTTTGCCTGGGCGTCCTCTGGGATGAATTCAAAACCTGAATCGAAGTTGAGTTCGCCTGTCTTGATTGCGTGACGGATTGCAAAGACCCAGATGATGCAGGCGTGTGCAGCGTCATCGTCGTAGTGAGTGAGCTTGCTAATTTGGGTCACTACTTTGGCCACCTCAGCATCAGGTAACTTCAAGAACGCTAGGGGCGCTGTTCGCATCAATGAGCCATTTCCACCAGACCTGCCATAGGTGAGGTGTAGTGCTGCGGAAACCAAATTTGCTTCCTTAGCTGTCGGCGCTTTTATGGTTCCAAGGACGCGGCTGGTTTGAATTCCAACATCTGGAGCGGTTCTGGCCCAGGTCTGCCAGATTTCAACCAAGCGATCCTGAGCTTTCTCGGAAGTGATTTCCCCGTTTTCAACCCATGCTTGCATGATGGCAATAGCCATAGCCGTGTCATCGGTCCATTCGCCTGCTGTGGGATAGCCGTTGTAATCCATTGAGATTTGGGTCTCTTCGGAAACCGGCGGCTTGAACTCATAAGGAGCTCCAAGGGCGTCGCCAATTGCGAGACCAATGATCGCTCCCAGTGCTCGATCCTGGCTGGGGTTTTCGGTTCTTCCGCTCGAGTAGATTTCGAGACCACAAGACTTACATCCGTATTCGAGCATGTCGTCGTCCATGAGGCAGCCCATGATGATCAAGTTTGGGTTGTCAAAATCTGCCGAAGACGGCATTCCATAAATGGCTCTGGCCATTGGCTTCGAACATTCAGGGCAGTTCTTTGATCTAGACAAATGGATTTCCTAACCTCTTACGGTTTGCTGGCTGAACGACAATTCCGCCGAAGCGCGCTTCCTCAAAGTTGCACTTCACGCCGTCGATGTAAATTTCATAATTCTCATTGGCAGGTTCTGACGGAACATACTCTGTGGCACCATCTGGTTCGTCTCTGATTAGGGCGATTTGCCCTGTGCCCAGAATCCCTGTGTTCGAGGTGATCACTGGGCGGTGAAGAGAATCAACTGCTCGACTCTGGCAACGCCCACAAACATATGCCGGGTACCTTTGGTTGAGGTGAACAGGTTGTTTGCAAACTCCGCAAGGTTGAGTTTGTCGGTCTCGAACTTTCTTAATTTCTTCATCAGCCTGATTGTCGAGTACAACCAATCCAACGACAGCACCTTCTTCAAACAGCTGCACAGCCACACCATCTATAAAGCAAATCCGCTTGTTAGAGACTTCTCGATTGATCGTTGCTGTTTCTGCATCGAAGTCATTGGAATCCCTATTGAAAGCCAAGACTTCGCCAAGCTCGATATCGTATTTTGTCCTGGTGACTTTACGGGCGATAACAACCGGCCTGTGGAACGAATCGACAGCACGCTCAACACATTTTGGGCAAACGAGGTTTGGGTTTATTGAATCAACATGGGTCTGCTGGTTATTGCAGATCCTGCAATCAAAAATGTTCATATTGCCCCCGTTCTTGATAGCCAGAATACGTGCAAGGTCGGACATTTTGAGACTTCAACGGTTTCTAGAAAGTCCTGCGCACAAAATAGAGTTGAAACAACTGACTGTTGGAGGGGCACATGGGTTACATCTCACAAAATGAACATGCACACAAACTTGCCTGGGAGCTAGACGTAGCGTGGAACGTGCGCGAATGGGCAGCCTGGTACTACATTTCCGAGTTGATGCGACGCCACCCACATTTGTTTACTCCGGTATCACGTTTCACAATGCAAAAAGAACTCATGGACATGGAAACGAGCAGTGCAGAAGATGCATTGAAGATCCGCGTAAACCGAACAGGCAGTGTGACCATTTGGGGTAAACGAGACCATCCTGAGCGCTGCCCCATCGACGAAGGAACTGAGCCTGGCTCGACCCAGCAAGTGAACCTATTGGATGTCTACCTTCACCCAAATCCAAGAGAAGTTATTCAAGAGATTGAAATCTGTGCTGGACTCACGCCTCCAAGGGCAACTCCTCACACGGGTGCAGCAACGATCGGCCCACGTGTCATCGCCGAGCTAATTAGAAGTCGCCTTCACAGCGACCGACCAATCATTCCATCCGGAGTTTTTCAGAGCAGCGAGTATGGCGACAGTATTGAGAAATCGGTGTTGCAGAACTTTCCCGGGTTACGCGAGCTAGCCAATTTGGACTACCAGGAGGTTTGGCATTCGATTTACGAACACCCGGTTCCTCTTTATTCAGGTCTATTTGCGATCTTTGAACTTCCACGCCGAAATGCCAACCTAAATGAACCTGACAGTAAGTTGTTGTTCATCATCGACATCAAAACAGGCATTCTTTACAAATCAGACAGCCAAATTGATCTGATGAAGGCATACAGCGAAAACCAGCGAGACATTCACGCAACCGTTGGTGCCATTCTCTACCGTTAGGTCGAGACCAAGCTTTCTAAAGCATATCGAGGTGCCTGCCAGGCATTGCAAAGATGTGTCGGTCTGGATTACCTGGGTTCGATGGCAAGCGGCCTAATTTGCCCAGTGCTTCAACTTTGTCGGAAGTCTCTCGGCCACCAAAGTTGAAGAAGTCTTCTTCAGTTAGCCCGTAAACAATCACCATGGTTTGCATCATGTATTCGGCAATGTCGATTGGGCTGACGCTGTCTGGAAAGCGACGTTCGAAGTTCGGTTGATTGCTTGACTCCGATCTGTGATCGTGGTTCCTGTACTCATCGGGCGTAAGAGCTGGCTTATCCCAAGAGAGGAACTCCATCATCTCGAATTCTTCGTCGGTCAGTGGCGGATCACACATTAAGTTGGCGGATGCCTCGATAAACAGCTCCCCGAACTCGTCCCTAACTCCTTGGAAATAGGGAGAGCTATCCGGGCTGAGGCCATAGCGCTTGCCATAGGTGGTGATGCAAAAGGTGCTGTTCTTTCCAGTCTTCTCAATAACTAGGACGATAGCCTCCGCGAGCGCAGCCCACTCAGGCCCAAGTAATGGATTCTCTTGAATCAAGACTCTGAAATTGCCTTCCGAATCAAACGCAGTGTGCTTGGTGCACGGTGAATAGTTTTGCCTGTCTCAATGTCTTTCACACCGACATATGCTGTGCGCTTGCCCTTAACTCCTTGCATTGAGTAGGTAGTGACTATACCTAGAAGGTCTTGCTTGTCGGACTCAACCAAACTATCGAGTGGAAAATCAATAGATACCTTGCTGTAATCGATCTCTGAGATTTTAGGGGCGGCTTTGGTTTTTGGTGAGCTGTCTGCTTGTAGCTGTAATTGGTCCAACAAATTAAGGTAGGTCTCTTCCACAAGGGATGACACTTGGGCATGAAGATTTTGGGTCACCTTCAGCAGTAACTCTGAATCTGGCACAGCAGGAACCGGGCTTTTGCGGTTGGCTATGCGCTTCTTGATGGCTACTCCATCCAAATTGGAGTTTGCCTTTAGGAATTCATCTAGGGTTTTTCCGCCCTTGGCGAGATTACAAACGCGGCAACTTGCAACCAAGTTTCCAATACTCTGAAGCCCGCCATGGAAGCGGTTCGTAGGGGCAATATGGTCAGCTTCATAGTCTTGATCAATCGGCTTCTGGCAGTAAACGCATTTGCCATCGAACTCTTCCATCAGCCGTGCCTTGAGTGTTGCCCCTGACAGATGTGCGGCTGGAGTGCCGAGAACTGCCCTATCTAGTGCCTCCCCTACTTTGCCTAGTACGACACGAACCGCCCACTGGGCTGGAACTGCTTTACCAATAGTCATTTGTTTCCCCTGTAGTTTGATTAGAAGTTTATAGATTGCTTTTAGAGTTGTCCGAGTTGGATGGCCATCAGAATTTGTTCGTCTGTGAGGTCACCTTCATTTAACCCCCACACTTTGAGGAATAGCTCCTTGGCTTCTGGTGTGAGGTCCACTGGCATGACTAGCTCGCCTTCTGGGCATCGCGGATGGTGTTGCGCCAGCGGTTGACGGTGCGGGTGTCAACTTCGTAGGTGGTGGCTACTTCGTCTGCGGTCTTTAGGAGGATGAAGTCTTTTTCACGGATGAGTTCGGCAATTTCGTGGGTTTCAACTGCGTCCTGGTTGCCGCGAAGCTTGAAGCGTTCTTCGGCGGATAGGCCGCCCCAGACTCCGTGGTTTTCGTGTTTCATGGCGTAGGCGCGGCAGGCTTCGATCATCGGGCATTCGGCGCAGATGTCTTTGGCCAGGGCGATGTCGAGGCCGAAGTCACTGAAGAAGAGGTCTGGGTCTTCAACGATGAGGCAGGCTTCCTTGCCGGTGAGGCGTGGCAGGTTTACGAAGTCGTTCAGCAGTGAGAGATTGTTTTTTGCGGCGAATTTGACGATTTCTGGGCGTTTGGTCATAAATAAGGGTCCTTTCAACGACGGTTGGGGAGAAAAATTAACCCCCCATATATAGGTGTTGGGACTCTTTCAACCACCCGATGGGGTTTTGGGTGGGGGTTTTGGTCTTGCGGACGGTAGAAAGGAGACGAAAGTCCCGTCCGCAAGACCGCCAGGTCAGCCTTCGCGTTCCTGTTCAATCCAGCGCAGCTCAGCATCGGTTGGGCCGACGTCCCCCTGGCTTTGTGGGTTGGTTCTAGGACGACGCGCATCGGCGTCTTCGGTGTGAGTCATCACTGCCCAAACGTCGTGCAGGGCGTTGATGAACTTTGAGCTCTTGTTGACTTTGTGAGCGCGCGACTTGAAGTTCGAGTAGTCGAGGTTCAGTGCGGTTTCGCTCAGCCAAGCGGCAAGCTGTTCGTTGGTGATGAAGGTTCGCCAAGGGTAGTCACCGTTTGGGGTGTTGAGGATCTCGGTGTTGTAGGTGGCGGCAATCGCTTCGAGCGATGCGTGGTTACGGGCGCGCAGTGATATGAGGCCGTTGTCCTGAGGTTTCTTTACGGCAGAAACGAAGCCGGTTTCGGTGAAAATCCACATAGATTATCTACCTTCTCCGTCTTTACGCGGGTCCGGCTTTGAACGACGGGCACGGTTGATTGATTCGGTTCCACGCTTCATGAATTCCTGAGCGTTTCCCATCATCATGAGGTCGGTGAACTCGGTGTACTGAGCGCTCATGCGGTGAAGCTGTCGTGGCGACATGTTCTTCAGGTCGCCTAGTAGCTGCTTGAACTCGTCGCCAGCGTTCTTGAGTAGTTCTCGAGCCTCAAGGTCGCGGCCCTCACGCATCAGCTGAATGGCTTGCTCCTTGATGTCCTGGAAGCGTAGCGCCTTGAGCTCAAGAACGATGTCTTCGTTGCGAGCTGGCTCCACGTAGTCGGCGGCTGGAACAACCTCGAGCTCGAAGCGCTGACCACCGGAGACCTTGCGGCCCAAGATGAGGTCTTCGTACTCGTACTTCACAACAACTGCCTCAAGCTTGGTGGTCTGTTCGACGTGAATCGCTGGCAGGGTGACTTCGAAGACGAAGTTCTTCTCTTCCTTGGAGGCAAGGTCGCCTAGATTGGCGGTGGCTCGGCCTGGGAAGGTCTTGAAATCACGAAGGTAGTTGGCCTTGCGAACCAAGAAGTCCTGGTTGATGAACGGACCAACGGCTTCGATCTCAACCTTCAGGTTGGCAACGGTCTTCTTGAGAAGACCATCGAACTCGTCGTTCAAGCCATCGACGGCCTCTTCGAGACGGTAGGCGGCGAAGTGATTTCCGCCACCGGCAACCGAGATCGCATTGAGAATGGTCTCGTCGTAGCCTTCACCGATTCCGAGGGTTGCTGTGGTGATTAGGTGCTCAGTAGCTTTCGCTGAAAGGCGGCTAAGGTGTACCGGATCTACCGAACCGGAATTAGCCTGGCCGTCGCTTAGCAACACCAAGGTGGTTTCAACTTTTTCTGGGGCCTTGGACGCCTGGTCGAGGCCGATGATATAGCCAGCCTCTAGGTTGGTTGAGCCACCTGGGTGGATTTCGCCGATGCGCTTGCGAAGTTCTGCCATGCGCACGTCTTTCAACTGCAGGTATGGCAATTCAACGCGAGGGTCGTCGTCGAAGCTGACTACCGAGAGGTAATCGGTCGACTCCAGTCGAGGAATCATGTCGAGGATGGTCTGTTTTACTAGTTCGAGTCGGCCGCCGCCCATTGATCCGGAGCGGTCGATTACGAAGACGATGCCTTTAGGCTCGCGAGCCTTTGGGGTGTCGTCGGCTGGGGTTTCCGGTGCGGTGACCTCGAACAATAATCCCAGTGCGTTTTTCTGATCTGCCTTTAGGCAGTTGTATTCAATCTTGATTTCCATCATGTTGGGGCCTCCTAAGCGATAAAGATGGTGTTGCTAAATGCATGGCTTGGCGGTTGCCTTCGCAGGCGTACCCGTTATGCGATCAACACCGGCTCTAGAAGCTCCCCCTGGAGTGGTACTGATTTGGTTTTGCTGTTAGCTGTCATCGTCCACTCCTTTCTGTTTTTGCGTGGATACACAAACATACACCATCAAATGCTTTTTTTACTCAAATTATTCCCGAGTAAAAGTCTTTTGATGAATTATTGTTGCTGTAGGAAAGACTATACAGATGACCCCAGACATTTATCCCCGCATCGCTATCGACGTAGTGATTTTCACCGTCGCTAGCGAAGCCGATCTGCAAACCATGATCTGGGATGAAACCCTGCTTCGCCCTTCCACTGAGTTCCGTGGCAAGTCAAACGGCCTCTCACTTCTAGTGCTCACCATGGCTTCGGAAAACTCCGACGAGCGCGTGCTGCCAGGTGGCTTCATGAGCCCTACTGAGCGAATCAACGAAGCTGCCAAGCGAGTGCTCCGCTTGTCGCTTGGCTTAGACCTAAAGGTTCCACTACGAGAAATCGGAACCTTCGACGACCCATCGCGCGACGACTCTCAGCGAACCATCTCATTTGCCTACTGGGCCATGGCCGACTTCGAAGATGTTCGCAAGATCCTCGGTGGCAAAGACCGAGTTGGCCTGGAGCTCGTGAACTCGACCGGTTTCATGCAACGCTTCGAGCAGGAGAACGGTTCGCTCGAGAAGTATGACGGCGTGAGCCGTTTCGGATTCCGCTACATGCCAAAACACTCGCCTTCGAAGCGTCACGAGAAGCGTCTGCCAGCCGAGCTGGGTGGCAAGCACCTCGGGCTAGACCACGACCAACTCGTGTTCTACGCCTGGAGAAAGTTGCGCCACGCTTTCAACAGCAAGCTCGACCCGTTCAACTACCTAGGTATCAACCCTTTGGGCGAGGCTTTTAGGTTGAGCGACCTTCAAGAGTTCCAAGAAGTTTGCCGTGGTGAATTGGTTCAGCGCGACCTGTTCCGTCGCAACATGATCAACGAAGACAGTTTCATCGCTCAGACCAACATGCGCGACTCCTCACGCCCTGGCAAGCCGGCGAACCTCTACACCTTGCAGTCGCCGCCGGAAAACACCGGCGAGTAACTGGTTCTACTCGTAGTTCGGTAGAAACCTGAGGGTGAACCAAAGCTCTTGCCCGGCGGCCACCTGTTCCTTGATCCAATCTTTCGGCTGAGTTCGACCCATGCCCTTGCGCTTGCGGAACTCAAATTCGCAGTTCTGAAGAATCTCAGCCACCATGTCTTCGCGCACAAGAAAAATGTGGTACTCAACGTCTTCTCCCGGCTTCCAACGATGTCCGTTCATTTCGCACGGCAGGCAGTGGCTGTCTTCATTCACTTTCGAAATATCGAAGAATTTCTTGAAGGCTTCCTTGGCGGCCTCGTAATTCTCAAAACCTTTCGCTCTACCGGCAACATTGTTGCCATAGATGTCAACTACGTCTTCGAATCGCATTCATTCCCCTATCTCATAGTTAATTGCTTCGAGCATCCACTTCTCGTCCAGTTCGTTCAAAGTGACGATTTCCATGGCATGACGGTAACGCTCGGCAAGCCTGGCAGCGGTGTCCTCGCTCAATCCAGCCACACGGTGCTTGTTTCGGTTATCGGCGATATCGGCAAGCTTCACCAATCGGGCGAGGCGATCTGCTTTGATCGCACGGTAGTAGTCGTCTGGATGAACATCTTTAGTTCTAGTGAGCAACACCACAACCTCGATTGAGCGGGGAGTGAACCCCTGCATCATTAAGTCTTCTCGGGTGAAAACCTCACTGCCGTTATCACCGGAATCTTCGATGACGTCGTGAAGAATTGCCGCAACTTCGGCATCCTCGCGCTCTTGCGCGGTTAGTTTAAGAAAATTTGGATTCGAAATTAGGTTTCGATGAACTCTCAGTGGGTGGGTGATGTAATCGGCTCCGAGCTTATCGGTTTGGCCTTTGTGGGCTCGCTTCGCAATCTCGATTGCCAACTGAACTCTATTCATCTTTATCCCCTAACTCACAGGTTCATTCTCCCGCTAGGCTCCGACAATTTGGCTGTCGGCCAAGCAATTCCAAAATGTCTTCATTTTGGACGACCCAAACCGCAAGGGCTGGGTCTATAAGTTCTAAAACCTCGAGGATGTTGAGGTACTGTGACCACAGATCCAAGTGCCAGATTTTGTAATGGTGAGCGATTCTGTTTCTAAATAGCCTGAGCAGTTGAAGCGAATCGCTCAAGCGCTTTGGCTCCCTGGTTTTGAGACCTTTGAAACCCCTAGAAATCGTTGGCCATAAATGCCTGCAACGTTTCGAAATCAAATGCTGCCAAAATCCAAAATTGAGTTCTGCAACAAGACGATCTTCTGATGGAGCCTTGCCAACCTTGGCCAGTGTGGTTATGGCGTCTTGCACTTTGCTGAAAGGCTCCGAACTTGGGTTGACTACAGTCGAATCAAAGAGCCACATATAGCTCGGGTCATTAGACCTCTTAGCCAATTGAGTACTAATGGCATTCCTAAGAGCAACCTCCGTATAACCAATAAGTTTCCAAAATTCTGCGGTGATCTCGGAGTTCCAAACATAAAGCTCGATGGCTTGAGCAATATTTTCGGTTTCCGCGCGATAAGGCGACATTCTGGGTTGAGAAAAACCTTTTTCCAGCATTTGGAAAATGATTTCTTGATGTTTGTCTGGCAACTGTGTTACTCTCAATCAGAACACCCCGGAACCGTCCCTGTAACACGAAAGTGTCGATCAAACGGCCGGGGTTACGTCTTTAAAAGGTAGCCTTCACCACCGACTTCAAACCTTGATCTGTTGTGAAACTGTGGATAAGTTTTGGCTAGTCTGTTGATTAGGAAACCGAAGGGGAAATACGTGTCTAAAAGAATCTCAACCAAGTTTGAAAACCTGTTGTTCTGGAGCCGCTGGCTGCTAAGCCCTCTCTATCTAGGGCTCGTCCTAGTTTTGATTCTGGTGATCATTCGCTTTGGCCAGCACTTTGTGACCCTTGTTGAAAACATGATTGCCGGCCACGACGAATCGTTCGTCACCGACCTGCTTGCTTTGCTCGACCTCGTGCTGCTTTCGAACCTGATCCTGATTATCGTGTTCGCTGGTTACGAGAACTTTGTTTCACGCATCGACGCTGCACACCAGTCAGTTGACCGCCCACACTGGATGGGAACCATCGACTTCTCTGGACTCAAGATTAAGTTGATTGGTTCGTTGGTTGCCATCTCAGTCATTGAACTTTTGAAGGACTTCATTCACCTGGGCGAAGACCCAGCTGCCAAGGTTGGCGACGGTGTGGTTTGGCGAGTTGTGATTCACCTAACCTTCGTGGTCTCTGGCGTTCTATTTGCAGTGATGGACGTCGTGGGCGATCGTCACAAGAGTGAAGCTACTGACTTGAAGAAGGACGGCTCGCTTAGAAAGTCAGCCGCGGCGAAGCACTAACTACTCGCTGGCGTCGATTACCCAAGGTACTTTCAGCTCAACCAGTTTTCGGTCTCGGGTGATTAGTCCTAGATTTTCGGAACTAGCCTGACTGAGTAAAAGTCGATCAAATGGGTCATGACCGATTAGTTGCCCAAATCTGGAAATTTCGAGTGAATGTGTTGAAAACAGGGGGAGTTGTTCGAAATCCTGTTGTGAGAGTCTTTCGAATAGCGCATGCATTTTTGGCAATTTACCAAGCATTGATTTAATTTCCAGTTCGGCGATCGAGACTGGGCTGTAGTAGAGGTTTCGAGCTTGTGCGATTAGATTCTTGGTTTTCTTGCCCAGTTGCGATGAACCGGCGGCAATGTCGATGATTGTGTTGGTGTCTAGCAGATACCCATCGATTTGCATTAGACGTCGCTCGGTTCTTTTAGTGACTTTTCCCAAAGTTTGGCTACATCCTGGTCGAGTGCATCCCAGGCTTCCCAATCGAAATCTTCGAAAAGGTCGGCTGCCCAGCCGAACTGACGGTTAATTACCGGTTCCTCGATTTTGACGAGTTTGAGCACCGGCTTGCCCGCGCGAGCGATGGTTATTTCGGCGCCTGCTTCCACTTCTTCAACGAGTTTTGAGAAGTGGGTTTTTGCCTGGTGGATGTTTACCTGTTTGCTCATGGTTTGAGTATAAGTTAGTCCACTTAGTCCACATATCTCTGGTTCAAAGCCGTGGATAAAGAAAGAGGGCCCGATCGCTCGAGCCCTCTTCACTTTTATGGTGTTTACGACAGTACGTCGTCGACCATCTTGGTGTGGTGGATCTTGCGTACTGTTGCCACAACGTAGCCGGCAAGGGCTGCGATGAATGGGGTTAGTACGAGAGCCCAACCAAGGCCCGACATCTGCCATGAGCTTTCAGGAAGCGATGGGTCTACGCCTTCAGGAGCGGTTCCAGCCAAGAGGTTGAAGCGGCTCATTAGTAGGTAGAGACCGAACGATAGAACGATCGCGCTAAGAATCGGTGCGATGGTTCCCTTCCAGAGCGATTCGCCACCTTCGGTGCGGAAGAACTTGACGACAGCCAGGCTGACCAAGATTTCTACGAAGAAGATTGCAATCGAGGTGACAGCCGAGAACCAGAAGAATAGGTTCAAGATTGGGTCAAGACCGGCAACTGCGAAGATCACGATGACGATGGCAGCAAGTACCGAGGTAAGGATTACACCGGCCTGAGGTGCGCCAGATGCGTTGGTACGGCCGAACGACTTACCAAGAACACCGGCACGACCCATTGCGAAGAAGTAGCGCGAGGTTGCGTTCTGGAATGCAAGCAGACCAGCGAACAAGCTCGAAACAACCAACCAGCTCATGATCTGGGTTAGCCAGCCGCCTACGTACTGGTCGCTTAGAGCGAATAGAACGCCTGCTGGGTTGGCTAGTGGCACGTCGTCGATCATCGAAGTCTTAACGATTGCATCTGGAAGAGTGGTTACACCCATACCGGTAACCATTGCTAGCGAAACGATGGCGAATAGTGCGGTGATGATACCGATTGCCCAGTAGGTTGCAGCTGGAACGGTCTTCTTAGGGTTGATTGACTCTTCACCGTAGATTGCGGTTGCTTCGAAGCCGATGAACGATGCGAACGCGAACGCGATTGCGATACCTGCTCCACCGGTGATTCCACCCATGAGGATGTTGTCTGGCGAGAACGAAGCAGCAAGGTTTACACCGTGGTCTGGGCCACCGTTAGCCAAGATGGCAACTGCGACGATTAGAAGGCTAAGAACTTCAGCGATCATAAGGGTTCCAAGAACCTTGGCACCGACGTCAACCGACATTAGCGAAAGACCGGTGACGATTGCCCAAGCAACTAGAGTCCAAACGTACCAAGGTGCGTCGACGCCAATCGAAGCCATCTGGCCGGCCATGATTCCACCGAAGAAGCCGTAGATGGCTAGCTGGATGGTTACATAACCTACGATCGATGCGAAGGCGCTGGCGACACCGGCTTTAGGGCCGAACGATTTACCAACATATGCAAAGAACGCACCGGCGTTGGTAACGCGGTTGCTCATGGCTGCATAGCCAACGCTGAATAGAAGTAGTGCTAGACCTACGGCAAGGTAGGTTCCTGGTGTACCGGTTAGGTTACCTGCAAGCATTGCAACTGGAACGGCTCCAGTCATACCCACGAGTGGCGCAGATGCGGCAACCACGAAGAAGACAATCCCAGCGATGCCGAGTTTACCCTTCTTCAGCGACGAAGAATCGCTCGAGCTCTGTGACATTATTTCTCCTCTTTGAGTGTTCGTTCATATCCGAACGATTTATTAAGAATGCCGTTTGTTTGCTTCCAAAAGAAGGGTTTTGACCAGATTTCAGGCGAATATTGCCGAATTGTTATAAAGGAATGCGGTTGGGGATTGTTTGGTTACGAATGACTTGACTAGTGTTAAACGCATGACTGAACTTAAAGGATTTTTCGCACCGTTGACCCCAGGTGGCAACTCGTCGATCGCTCCGAATATGCCGTGGTACTACTCGGGCACGCTACTCACCGTTGAGTACTTGACCGACCCACAGAACGTTCGCAACATGCTTCCACCAGAGCTAGAGCTTGCCGATGAGAACCCAGGCGCCGTCGCCCTGATTTGGGCCGACTGGCAGAGCTGTTCGGAAGGCGGAGCAGAGTTGCTCGACCCACTGCGCAGCCAGTACCTAGAAACTTTCGCCGTAGTGCGCTGCAAGTACCAGGGCCAGACCTACTCGCGCTGTGTTGCGATTTGGGTTACCAAAGACTTCGCGCTTGCTCGCGGTTTCTTCCAGGGTTACCCAAAGAAGCTCGGCTCGATGGGTGTAACCCGCGTCTTCAACCACGGCAAGGCTGCTCCTCGCCTGGAACCAGGCGCCAAGATTGGTGCTTCGCTAGCCGCTTACGACCACCGACTGGCTTCGGCGGTGGTAACCCTGCGCGAAGAAGCCGACAGCAATGGTTTCGTAAACGGTCACCCGATGCTTCACCACCGCTGGGTTCCTTCGATCACTCCAGGTGCTGGCAATTCGCTTGACCAGATCATCACCATGAGCGGTGTCGACTTCACCGGCGGCCCAATCTGGAAGGGTGACGCAACCCTGGAACTCCACGATTCACAGTGGGACGAACTGGAGTCAATCCTTCCTGTTAAGGAAATCTTGGCCGGTTACTACCGCGAAGTTGGAACCACCTTCAACGGCGGCAAGCTGGTCACCGACCGCTCGAACCCAACCGTTTAGCTTCAAGCAGTAAGAAAAGGGTCTCGATTTCTCGAGACCCTTTTCTATGACGCCAGTTTCTTTACAAGTGATTCGAATGGGATTCCCAGTTCTCGATTGAGGTTCTTAACCATGCGACCGCTGAGCATCCGCTTACCATTTAGCACCTCATAAACCCGATTCGGTTGACCAATGAGTGGTACCAAGTCTGCGATTTTTATCTGTTCTTGTTCAAGCATAAACTTCAGTAAGTCAATCGGGTCTGGGGAGTTGAAAACATATTTCTTGCGCTCATATTCGCCAATAAGGGTAACCAGAATTTCAAGCTTCATACCCTCTGGGGAGTCGGGATGAGGTTCGTTGTCAACGTATTGATCAACCTCAGCCAGTGCCGCCATTAAATCTTCATCATTGCGAATTGGCTTGAGTTCCATTTCAATTCCTCCACTCTTTCTGTTCCACTGTTTGTGCATCAATTGCGTCGTAGTCTGTGTGAAAGCCAATGAATTTCACAAGCAATACGCGTGCTTCATAAAGAACAGCTTCAACGAGCCGAATGGTGTTGCCATGCAGGTTGAAGACAACTCGACTATTTTCCAAATGCTCGCAGATCCAAAATCTCGCTTAATGTCCTGCGGAGTTTTCCAGTTCGAACGCTCAACCAGGTAAACCCAGCTGTCTATTGATGAGAGTAGTTGAGGGTTGGCATTAGCGAATCGTCTCAATGTTCCAACCGAAATTATCCTCATACACTCACGGTAGTCCCATATTGGGATGCCGTCAAGGGTGTAGAAAAGCCCCTCAACTTTGAGGGGTTTTTCTCTTGTAGCTATAGGAGATTCTTTAGAAGTCGAGAATGTACTCGTCGTGCTCCCACTTGGTTACGTCGCGGGTGCGCTCTGGCACTTCTGCGATGTAGCGGGCGATTTCGTCGCGCTTCAGAACCACGAAAGCCTCCACGAGTTGTGGCGACATCTGGTCCATCAGGTGAGGGTTTGCCTCGAGTGCGTCCAGTGCTTCGGTGAAGGTGAGCGGCAGAGTTGGGGCAGCCTCGTTATCGTAGGCCATTCCAACTGCGTCGTCTGGGCAAGCAAGGTTGCGCTTGATTCCATCTAGACCTGCGGCCAAAATACCGGCGATCACTAGGTAAGGGTTAGCAGCGGCGTCTCCCACGCGAACCTCAAGACGGGTGCCCTGGCCACGCTCTGGCGGAATGCGGACCATACAAGAACGGTTGTCGTAACCCCAGTTGGCGCGGAACGGAGCCAAGGTGTCTGGGCCGAGACGCTTGAACGCGTTCACGGTTGGGTTGGTAAGACCAGTCAAGCTGTTCGCGTTGTGGGTGATACCTGCGATCAGGCTGCGGGCAACGTCGCTGAGGTTTCCGTTGCCATCGTGCATCTTGTTGGTGCCGGCGATGTCAGTTACCGAGAAGTGTAAGTGGAAGCCCGAACCACCCTCGTCTGACCAAGGCTTACCCATGAAGGTTGCTAGCTTGCCCGAACGGTTCACAACATCCTTGATGGCGGTCTTGAACTTGAAGGTGCGGTCGGCTGCATCTAGTGCGTGCGAGTGCCACAGGTTGATCTCGTACTGAGCCGGGCTGAACTCGTGGTTACCGGCGAAGACGCCGATGTTCATCTGGTCGAGCATGCGAAGTAGGTGTAGGAAGGTGCCATCTGGGTCAACCATCGAACCAGTGGTGTAAACCTGTCCGGTGCGCTCGTGCTGGCGGCGCCAGGTGCCGTCCTCGTTCTGCTTTGCGATGTAGAACTCGATTTCAGGACCAACTACTGGAACTAGGCCTAGTTCGGAGTAGCCTTCGATGACCTTCTTCAGAACCATGCGAGGCGAGAACATGTTGGCGGTTGCGTCTGGGTTGAATGCATCGACAATCGCGTAGGCAACACCTGGCTCCCATGGAAGCTCGGTGATGGTGTCTGGGTCGATCTTGGAGACGAGGTCCTGTAGACCATCGGCGGCAATGTTGCCGGCATCCAGCACACCACCGCGAACGGTGGTCACCCAAACACCCTGGCAGAAGGCTGGGCCGTTGTGGGCTGCCTTGTCTAGGTTGCTAACGAGAACGTCTTTGGATCGAGTTACACCCAGGACGTCGGCATAGATGAATCGTAGGACGTCGATGTTTTTCGACTTCAGGTCTTCTCGAAGTTTGAATAGATCCACAGCCATGGACAACTCCTTTGTTGCATAATCGTTAGGCTTCTAACGAAATTCTATGTGTTTGTATAGGTTTAAGAAATTTAGAATTAGAAATCGTAATCGTTCGGTTACAAATCTTTTACAACGCAGTAAGGATTCACAATGAAGGCACTGTTCATCCAACACGATCACATCTCCCCTCCCGGGCCGGTGGCAGATCGACTACGTCACCACGGCTTCGAGGTCGTGGAGCAGCTGGTTGTTCCGGAGAGTTCCTTCAGAACCCCAAACGTGCACTTCGAGTTTCCCGACATTAACGACTACGACCTAATCATTCCACTCGGCGCTCCTTGGGGCGCCTGGGACGACGGCTGCATCGGAAATTGGCTGCAGCCGGAAGTTGAATGGGTTCGCAACGCAGTTACCTCGGGAAAACCAGTGCTCGGCATTTGCTTTGGTGGGCAGCTGATGGCTCGCGCCCTCGGCGGTTCGGTTGGTCGTGCCCCGAACTGCGAAATCGGTTGGAAAGATGTTTGGACCGACCGACCAGACATCGTTCCATCCGGCCCTTGGTTTCAGTTCCACTACGACCGCTGGGTGGTGCCTCCAGGCGCAACCGAGATCGCTCGCAACCCCTTTGCATCCCAGGCGTTCATCGTGAACAACTCGCTGGCACTACAGTTCCACCCGGAGCTAATCGGTTCGGCGCTACAGGGCTGGCTCGACTGGGACGGCTGGGGACTTGTAGAGAAAGACGGCCAAGACCCTGCGGTCATGATGGCTCAGACCTATGCCTATGAGGAGGCTGCGACCGCTCGCACCTACGCACTGATCGACGGATTCCTAAAGCACGTAGCGAAGCTGATTTAGCGGGTTGTTACCTTCACAGGCATGCGCTTGATTCCGTGAACGAAGTTCGAACGTAGGAAGTCGACTTCGCCGGTGATCTCAACCTTGTCCACTCGCTGGATAAGGTCTTCGAACATCACACGCAATTCAATGCGGGCTAGAGCGTTTCCGAGACACATGTGGGCGCCACCGCGACCAAAGGTCATGTGTTCGTTTGGATTGCGTAGGACGTCCATGACGTCGGCCTTGTCGAAGACAGCCTCGTCGCGGTTTCCGGAAGCGAAGAATGGAACAACCTTCTGGCCTTCCTTGATTTTGACGCCACCGATTTCGGTGTCGCGGGTTGCGGTGCGACGGAAGTGGTAAACCGGGCTCGCGTAGCGAAGGAACTCTTCGACCGCCCAAGGGATCAGGTCTGGGTTTTCCTGAAGAATCGCTAGCTGGTCTGGGTTCTGCACCAGGTTGCGCATGGTGTGGGTGATGGTGTGACGAGTGGTCTCGTTACCGGCCACAACCAGTAGCAAGAAGTTGGTGTGGAAGTCGCGCTCGGTAAGTGGAATGCCGTCGGTCATCTCACCGTTGACTAGCACTGAAACTAGGTCGACGCCGTCCTTGCCGCGACGTTCGCGTGCAAGTGCATCTCCGTATTCGAAAACTTCGAGGGCTGCTGGCGACTTGAACGGAACGAGACGGTACTTCTCGCTCTCAGGGTCGTTCATCATTAGGTCGGCGTGTTCTGGGTCGTCGAAGCCAACCATGCGGTTACCCCAGTCGATTAACTGTGGGGCATCTTCTTCAGGCACATCGAGAAGTTTTACAAGAACGTTGATCGGGAAGTCAGCCGAAACTTCCGATACGAAGTCGAACTCGCCTTTGGCGAAAGCCTTGTCGAGGGTGGTGGCGGTTAGGCCGCGAAGGAAGGTCTCGTACTTGGCAACAGCGCCTGGGGTGAACTGACCTTGAAGTAGGCGGCGAAGTGCGCGGTGACGGGTACCGTCGGTCTCGAGTAGTGAGCGGCGTGCCTCTTCCTGTTCTTTGTCTACTTCTTCAAGGTTGGTGAAACGCTCTGAGGTGAAAGTCTCTGAGTCACGAAGCACACCGACGATGTCGTGGTAACCCATGACCGAGAAGAATCCGTGGTTCGGTGCTTCTTCTTCGTTCCAGTGAACTGGGCTTTCCTTGCGCAGGGTTTTGAATGCATCCCAAGGTGCGCCGTTGGCGAATAGGTCCAAGTCGGCGAGGTTGATCTTCGACGCTGAAGTCATGGTGTCTCCTAGATTGTTCGGATGCTAACAATCTAAACCCATTTGGTCCCTAAATAACAACATTCACTGAATTGTTATCTAAAAGGTGAAATGTTTGGGAAAATTGAATGTTCACTAGATTGGACACAGAAGAAAGAGAAATCGATGGCTGGGGCACACACACTTCGCGAGACCGAACGTCACGTTGACGAGCGTCTCGCCGGAATGGACATCGACTTCCAGGCCATGGCTGTGTCTTCTAACTTGTTCCGCGCCGCAACCGCTGTGCGAAACCACCTCGAGCGCTCGGTTCTAGCACCTCACGAACTCTCTTGGTCGGCCTTCGTGGTGCTTTGGGTGGTTTGGATCTGGGAAACTTCGGAGACTCGTGAAATCGCTGCCGAAGCCGGTTTCTCAAAGGCAACCTTGACCGGTGTGCTCAACACCCTCGAAAAGCGCGGACTAGCATCGCGCAAGCGCAGCAAGGATGACGGTCGTTTGGTGCTGGTAACTCTTTCACCAAAGGGTCGCAAACTAATGGAACAGCTGTTCCCGCTTTTCAACAAGGAAGAGCAGTTCATTGCCTCGGCACTAAACCTGGCTTCTCAGAAGTCGGCGGCTGAAGCCCTGCGCAAGATCACCGAAAAGATAGAAGACAAGAACTAACTACCGGCAGGCGTTGATGAACGCCTTCGTGATTTCCAGCTCCACGGAGTCTTCGTCGAAGTTGTCTTCCGGGTGCCACTGCAAACCGAACGCCCAGTTCTTGGCATTGTCATACCGCACCGCCTCAACGTGGCCTTCGGCTGCGTGAGCAATAGGAGTTACACCGGCACCGAGTTCCTTGATGATTTGGTGGTGGTAACAAGAAGCCTGTGCGGTGATATTCGAAATGCCTAGTTCCGCTTGGTTTGCCTCGAAAGTAACCGCTGCCACGTGGTGGCGGTGTGGCTGTTCCATGTGCTGAAGCAGCTTGCCTCCCAGTGCAACGTTGGTGATCTGGGTTCCGCGGCAAACGGTAAGAAGTGGCAAGCCTTTTTCGAAAACGTACTTAACTAGCGACAGGTCTACTTCATCCTGCAGATCGTCGATTCCGTAAAGCTCGTCGGTGTTTGGTTCTTCACCATAGGTTTTTGGGTTTACATCGGAACCACCAGGCATCAGTACGCCATCGAAACCGGCCAGGCGTTCGTCCCAGTTGGAACCAGCAACAGGAAGCAGAGTTAGCGGTTCACCGCCGGCGGCCCAAACCAACTCAAGCAGACGACGGGCGTTAACCACACCGGCATAGCGAGTTACCGAGGTCGATTCGGCGAAGCGTCCGAGGATTGCGATGCGAGGTCGTTTGGTTCCAGACATTAGCCACTTCCAAATTGTTATAAAAGTTGGTTTTACCTTGGTCTAACTATGCCATAAAGTAAATCATTAGTAACCGAACGAATATCCACGGTTTGGAATATCTGACAAAGGAGCCAGAGGCGATGACTTTCATTGAAGTAGCCGGTGCCAAAATCGACACTCGCCACTACATTGGCGGCCAGCGCGTTGCCTCAGCGGAAACCTACACAAACACCTCCCCAATCGACGGCACATTCCTTGGCGAGATTTCGGCAGCTGGAGAAGACGAAGTAAACCAGGCCGTAGCCGCCGCAAAGGCAGCCTTCCCGGGCTGGTGGAAGCTCGGTGCCAAGGGTCGCGGCGAACTTCTGATGAAGCTTGCCGACCTAGTGGAAGCCAATGTCGAAACCCTTTCGCAGTTGGAAACTCTCGACAACGGTTCGCTTCTGCGCTCACACCGTCGCGGTGTAATGCCACGCGTGGCCATGAACATTCGCTTCTTCGCCGAATACGCTATGAACGACCTCAAGCACGAAGACCTCGAAACTCGCGGCCACACCAACAAGATCAGTTGGGACCCATCGGGTGTTGCAGCAATCATCACTCCCTGGAATGCACCACTGATGCTTGCCACCTGGCGCATCGGTCCGGCCCTAGCTGCCGGCGACACCGTGGTTCTAAAGCCAGCCGAGTGGACTCCGCTATCGGCCAGCTTCTTCGCTGACCTCACCAAGCAAGCCGGAATCCCAGACGGCGTATTCAACGTGATTCAGGGCTACGGACGAGTTGCCGGTGCCGCACTGACCGCTCACAAAGACATCGCCCGCATTGCATTCACCGGTTCGGTGCCAACCGCGAAGATAATCGCCAAGGCTGCCGCCGAAAACCTCACCCCAACCTCGTTTGAGCTAGGTGGCAAGAGTCCTCTTGTAATCTTCGGTGACTCAGACCTAGACCTAGCCGCAACCATTGCGGTTGAGCAGTACGACAACGCCGGACAGGTTTGCCTCTCGGGAACTCGGCTGCTCGTTCACGAATCGATCGCCGATGCCTTCGCCGAGAAGTTCCGCGAAAAGGCAGCTCTGGTAAAGCAGGGCGACCCGCGCGACGAAACCACCGACATCGGCCCACAGATCCACAAGGTGCATTTCGACCGCGTGAAGGGTTTCGTTGACCGTGCCCGCGAAGAAGGAGCCAACATCGTGATGGGTGGAACCCCGAACGATGAACTTGGTGGCCTCTACTTCAACCCAACCTTGGTTGTGAACCCGGCTCCTGGCTCGGAAATCGTAACCGCCGAAATCTTTGGTCCAGTGCTTTGCATGCAGACCTTCGCAACCGACGAAGAAGCCGTGCACATGGCAAATGACACCGAGTTCGGTCTAGCCGCAACCGTGGTTACCGGTTCCCGCGAGCGCGCCGAACGAGTAACCGAACAGCTAGTTGCAGGAACCATCTGGGTGAACTGCTTCTTCGTACGAGACTTGCGAGCACCATTCGGTGGCTCGAAGAAGAGTGGAATCGGACGCGAAGGTGGAGTTTGGTCATTCGACTTCTACGCCGACGTGAAGAACACTGTATTTTCTCCAAATGGATGGAAGGAATAAGAAAAATGGGTGAAGTAGTAGGCGCAGCTCTACTGGCACACGTGCCAACGATCATGCTTCCAGAAGCAGTTCGTAAAGACCTAAACAACGGCGAGGAGATCAGCCTCGTCCCAGGTTTGAAGAAGCTTCGTAAAGAAGTTTTCGAGACTCTCGACTACGACACCGTTGTTGTGCTCGACTCGCACTGGGCAACCACCGTTGAGTTCGTGATCACCTCGGCTGCCGAGCGTTCGGGTCTATTCACTTCGGAAGAACTTCCACGAGGAATGACCCAGATCCCCTACGCAATCAAGGGAGACCCAGAACTTGCTAAGTCGGTAGCCAACTACGACGAAAAGAACGGAACCTGGGTTACCCCGATTTCCGACCCACACCTACCGATCTTCTACGCAACCGTGAACCTTTGGCACTACCTTGGTCGCGGACTTGATGACAAGGCGTGGATTTCGATGTCGGTTTGCCAGACGGGAACCCCTGAAGACTTCATCCGCGCCGGACGTGCGCTCGGTGAAGCCATTCGCGATTCAGACCGCAAGGTTTTGCTCGTGGCATCGGGTGCCCTATCGCACACCTTCCACAAACTTCGCGACCTTCGTAAGCACGAAGCGAGCGACCCTAAACACATCTACTCGAAGGAAGCCTACGAGTATGACCTTCAGGTACTTGAATGGATGAAGGCCGGAGACCACAAGGCAATCCTTGACGATTTCGACAACTTCCGTAAGTTCAAGCCAGAAGCCGGTTTCTTCCACTACCTAGCCATGGCCGGAGCCGTTGGTGAGGATGCCTGGAAGTCGCAGGGTGAGCTTTACAGCGAATACGAAAACTCGATCGGTACCGGACAGGTACACGTATGGTTCCCAGCCCAAGACGGCGGGTTCCCTAAGCCAAAGGATGTGACCCTTTCCCGTGACTGAATTTAGAAGAATCCTGCTGAACGGTTACCCAGTTCAGGTAAAGCGCGAAGGTGAAGAGCTGGTTGCCCCAGATGGTCGCCGCATCGCCATCAAGGACGCCACGCACCTGCCACCGAGCGAACCGACCAAGATTGTTGCAGTTCACCTGAACTACGACAGCCGCACCAAAGAGTTCATGACCAAGCTCCCGCCTGCGCCTACCTACTTCCTGAAGCCGCCAACCGCACTGAATTCACACAATGGCGATGTGGTTCGTCCTGAGGGTTGCAAGTGGCTCAACTACGAGGGTGAGATTGTGATCATCATCGGTAAGGTTTGCCGCAACATCTCCCCAGAAGAAGCTGGCGAATACATCGCCGGTTACTCGGTAGGAAACGACTTCGGCCTACACGACTTCCGCGACACCGACGCCGGTTCAATGCTGCGCGTGAAGGGTTCCGACACCCTGGCTCCGGTGGGTCCTGGAATGGTTACCGACTGGGATTTCCGCAACAAGCGCATCCAGACCATCGTGAACGGACATGTAGTCCAGGACGACAACACCGACAACATGGAATGGGACATGCACTACCTGGTTGCCGACATCGCTCGCAACATCACCCTCATGCCTGGCGACATGCTCTACTCGGGCACCCCGGCCAACAGCCGTCCAGTTTTCCCTGGCGACGTGGTTGAGGTTGAAGTTGAAGGCCTCGGACGCCTAACCAACACCATCGTGGTTGGCCCAACCCCGATTCGCACCGACGTTGGCGCACAGCCAACCGAAAGCGAAGAAGTAATTTCCACCGCCATGGGCGGCGACTGGGAGTTCCGTGGAATTCGCACCCCGTCCAAAGACCTATACCCATCGACAGTAGAGGAAAAGTAAATGATCAAGATCGACGTAGACATGACCAAGTGCCAGCACTACGGCATGTGTGTGTTTGAGGCTCCAGAGGTTTTCAAACTAAACGAAAACGACAAGCTTGAGTACGTGGCAACCGCCGACGACTCGGAGCGCGCAAACGTTGAGGCAGCGATTGACGTTTGCCCAATGCAGGCCATCTTCATTCGCGACTAATCATGTCTAAGCCGGTAGTAATCGTTGGAGCCTCCATGGGTGGCTTACGTGCAGCCGAGGCGCTTCGTCGCTTCGGCTACAAAGGCGCGATTACTGCCATCGGCGACGAAACCTGGGCTCCCTACAACCGTCCACCCCTTTCCAAAGAGGTGCTGGCCGGCGACGAGGTGAGCCACGAGACCGTTGCGTTCCCCCAGCGAGACGCAACCGCGGATGTGGGTTGGGTTTTGGGGCACAGCGTGGTTTCGGCGGATCTCGAACACAACACGGTGACCACCGACGACGGTGAGGTTTTCGAATACTCGCACCTGATCATCGCCACCGGCCTTCGCCCTAAGAAGCAGGTTTACCCGAACAACATTCACGCCGGTCGCCACATCATCCGCACTCTCGAAGATGCGATGGGTTTGCGTTCAGCACTTCAACCAGGCAAAAAGGTTGTGGTTTTGGGTGCTGGGTTTATCGGTTGTGAAACCGCAGCAACCGCACGCAAGCTCGGCTGCGACGTGACCATCGTGGCTCCGGGTTCGGTGCCGATGCGTCGTCCGCTCGGCGATGAGTTGGCAGGAGAACTGCAGCGACGCCAGGAAGCCCAGGGCGTGAAGTTCCTTATGAAGCGCACGGTTACCGACCTAGTTGGTGAGTCACACATCACCGCAGTAACGCTTGACGATGGAAGCACCATCGACTGCGACGTATTCATCGAAGCCATCGGAAGTTTGCCAAACACCGAATTCCTCGAAAGCAACGACATCGACATCACCGATGGCCTGCTATGCGACGGCAATCTGCACGCGGTGAAGACTTCCGGCGGAAGTTGGAACAACGTTTGGGGAGTTGGCGATGTGGTTCGCTTCCCAAACCCTCGCTACGACGGAGCTGCCCGCCGCGTTGAGCACTGGAACATTCCTAGCGAATGTGCGAAATATGTTGGCAACGCGATTGCGACCGGCGAAACTCCGGAGGTTTTCCGTCCACTGCCTTCGTTCTGGTCAGACCAGTTCGACGTGCACATTTTGGCTTACGGCCTGTTGGCAATCGCCGACAGCAACAAACTTGTCGAAGGTTCACTCGATGGCGACTGCGTCTTCGAGTACTACCGCGAAGGCGAGTTGGTTGGCGCTGCGGGAATTGGTTTACGCTCGGTGGTCATGGGCTACCGCAAGACTTTTGAAGGATAGAGAGGAACACCATGTCATCATTCTTTGATCTCGACATTTCATTCGAGGACGACGGCGAGCTGCCAGATGCGTCGAAGATTCCAGCCGAAAAGCTGAAGGCTGCCATCGACACCCTGCCGGAAGCCCTTCAATCGGTAGCCATGGGTGTGCTCTACGAGAAGCGCACCATGAGCGACGTTTCGCAGGACCTCGGCATTCGCCAGAGTGAACTGGTGACCCGTCTGCACCGCGCACAGCTTGCCATCGGCATGTTCCTGATGAGCCAAGGACGTGGTGGCCACTAATGACTCAGTTGTTTAAAAACTTCATCGACGGCGAATACCGCGAGCCAAGTGCCGCGGAAGCCATGGACATCTTCAACCCTGCCGACGGCAAGGTTTACGCACAGGCACCGATCTCGACCGAAAAAGATGTGGACGACGCATTCAAATCGGCTGGCCGAGCCTTCGAAGATTGGCGTCTATCAACCCCGGCCGAGCGTCAGCTTGCGCTGCTCAAGATTGCCGATGCTTTCGAGGCCCGCGCCGAAGAGCTAGCCGAAGTTGAGAGCCGTGACACCGGTAAGCCTCGCGGCTTTATGGTTCCTCACGAGGTCAACAACATCGTTAGCCAGATTCGTTTCTTTGCCGGAGCAGCCCGCAACCTTGAGGGCCGCTCGACTGGCGAATACACCCGCAACCACACCTCGTCGATTCGTCGCGAACCAATCGGTGTAATCGGTCAGATCACTCCGTGGAACTACCCGATGGTCATGGCCACCTGGAAGTTTGCGCCAGCGATTGCCGCCGGAAACACCATCGTTTTGAAGCCTTCCGACACTACCCCAGCGTCAACCCTGTTGATGGCCGAGATTGCGTCCGAGTTCCTACCAAAGGGTGTCTTTAACGTTGTTGTCGGCGACCGCACCACCGGAGCCGCCGTGGTTTCCCACAAGCTACCACAGATGGTTGCCATCACCGGTTCGGTTCGCGCGGGAATGGAAGTTGCCAAGGCAGCCGCGATTGATGTGAAGCGAGTTCACCTTGAGCTCGGCGGTAAGGCACCGGCAATCGTGTTCCCAGATGCCGACCTAAAGCGTGCCGCAGCAACCATCGTTGGCGCCGCGTTCTACAACGCCGGCCAAGATTGCACGGCAGCTACTCGCGTGCTCGTTCACGAAAGCATCCGCGACGAACTGCTCGCACTGATGCGCGACGAAGTTCTGAACAATGCCAAGACTGGTGACCCAAGCCGCACCGACATTCTGTTTGGCCCGGTCAACAACATCAACCAGTTTGAACGCGTTGCCGGCTTCGTTGAGCGCATGCCGAAGCACGCCGAGCTGATCGTTGGTGGCGGAAGCTCGAGTGCAAACGGCTACTACCACGAGGCCACCATCATCGCCGACCTTCGCCAAGACGACGAACACATCCAGGACGAAATCTTCGGCCCAATCCTGTCGGTGCAAACCTTCAAGACCGAAGAGGAAGCCCTTCGCAACGCGAACGACGTGCTCTACGGTTTGGGTTCATCGGTCTGGACCTCCGACCACGGCCGTGCCATGCGTTTCAGCCGCGACCTCAACTTCGGTGCGGTGTGGGTGAACGAGCATGGAGCCCTGGCTGCCGAAATGCCTCACGGTGGTTATCGCCACTCCGGCTACGGCAAAGACCTGTCGATGTACGGCTTCGAAGACTATACGCGCATCAAGCACGTGATGAGCTACATCGGTCACTAAACCAAAAACACACCTCAAGTAACAACCGCAACTAACCGACAACGGAGTCACAAATGGCAACCACGCCTCAGCAACTGCATTTAACCACCGCTCTTCCTGGACCAAAGTCGCAAAGCCTCGACGAACGCCGTAAGGCGTCGATTTCGGCCGCGGTTGGAACCACAATGCCGGTTTATGCGGCGAGCGCAGACCGAGGCGTCATCGTGGACGTTGATGGCAACACCCTGGTCGACATGGGTTCGGGCATCGCGGTTACCACCGTTGGTGCCGCCAGCCCGCGAGTAATCAAAGCCGTGCAGGATGCCGTTGCCCAGTTCACTCACACCTGTTTCATGGTCACCCCTTACGAGAGTTACATCGCCGTTGGCGAGATGCTGAACCGCATCACTCCAGGAAACTTTGCCAAGAAGACCGCGCTGTTCAACTCGGGTGCCGAAGCGGTTGAGAACGCCGTGAAGATTGCCCGCTACCACACCGGCAAACAGGCGGTTGTGGCGTTCGACCACGCGTACCACGGTCGCACCAACCTGACCATGGCTCTCACCGCCAAGAGCATGCCCTACAAGAGTGGCTTTGGGCCTTTCGCTTCCGAGATCTACCGCGTGAGCGGTTCTTACCCGCTGCGCGACGGGCTTACCGGAGCTCAGGCTGCAGCTAAGGCGATTCACTCAATCGAAAAGCAGATTGGCGCTGGCAACCTGGCTGCCGTAATCATCGAGCCGATTCAGGGTGAAGGTGGCTTTGTGGTTCCAGCCGACGGATTCCTACCTGCCATCGTCGAATGGTGCCGCGCGAACAACGTGGTGTTCATCGCCGACGAAGTGCAGAGCGGTTTCGCACGAACCGGCAAGATGTTCGCGTCCGAGCACTTTGGCATCGAGCCAGACCTAGTGGTTAGCGCCAAAGGAATCGCCGGCGGTCTGCCACTTTCGGCAGTAACCGGCCGTGCCGAAATCATGGACGCCCCGCACATCGGCGGACTCGGTGGCACCTACGGCGGTAATCCAATTGCCTGTGCGGCAGCACTCGCGGTAATTCAGGATATCGAGCAAGACGACATGCTCGTCAAGGCTCAGGCCATCGAGAAGATCATGCTCGAAAAGCTTGGTGCTCTAAAAGCCAAAGACTCACGCATTGCCGAAGTTCGTGGAAAAGGCGCAATGATTGCGCTCGAAATCGTGGACGGATCTGGAAAGCCAGATGCTGTGTTCACCGGAAAGCTGGCCGGAGCTCTGAAGGCCAAGGGAATCATCGTGCTCACCTGTGGCACCGATGGCAACATCGTCCGCTTCCTTCCGCCGCTGACCATGCCGCTCGAATTGCTCGAAGCCACGCTGGAAACCATCGATGTCACAATGTCCACCCTTTGATAGTTAGACTCTAGACAAATGCCTAATCAACGACGATTGACAGAACTACCGCAAACCCTGGGCCTTGATGCCTGGGTCACTTCAGTTGCCGTGCTGACACAGCCCCAAAAAATTGTTTGGTGCGATGGCACGCGCGAAGAATACGACCGCCTATGCAACCAGTTGGTTGAAAACGGCTCCTTTATCAAGCTGAACGAAGAGAAGCGCCCAAACAGCTACCTCGCCAGAACCGATCCGAGCGACGTAGCCCGCGTTGAAGAGCGAACCTTCATTTGCAGCGACGAAGAAATCAACGCAGGTCCTACCAACAACTGGCAGTCACCAGATGTGATGAAGGAAAAGCTAGAGCGACTCTTCGCTGGTTCCATGCGCGGACGCACGATGTACGTGATTCCGTTCGCGATGGGTCCGCTTGGTTCACCACTCACCCGCTACGGCATTCAAATCACCGACAGTGAATACGCCGTGGTGAACATGCACCTCATGACTCGCGTGACCCCAAAGGTTTCCGACGCCATCCGCGGTGGCGCCGACTGGGTTGCCACCATGCACTCGGTTGGTTCACCGCTGAGCCCAGGACAGGTCGACAGCACTTGGCCTTGCAACCGCGAAAAGTACATCTGCCAGTTCCCTGACACCAAAGAGGTTTGGTCGTTCGGTTCCGGTTACGGCGGCAACGCCCTGCTCGGTAAGAAGTGCATGAGCCTTCGCATTGGTTCGGTGCTTGCCCGCGAAGAGGGTTGGCTAGCCGAGCACATGCTGATCTTGAGAATGCAGAACCCTGCCGGTGAGCGCATGCACCTTGCCGCCGCTTTCCCAAGCGCCTGCGGCAAGACCAACCTCGCCATGCTGCAGCCAAGTCTGCCAGGCTGGAAGGTTGAAACCATCGGCGACGACATCGCCTGGATTGGACCAGACGAGGATGGTCGTCTTCGCGCGATCAACCCTGAGAACGGCTTCTTCGGTGTTGCCCCTGGCACCAGCGTGAAATCGAACCCGGTTGCCATGGAGCTCATCGCGAAGGACACCATCTTCACCAACGTTGCACTAACCGACGACGGTGACGTTTGGTGGGAGGGTATGACCAAGGTTCCGCCAAAGCACCTAATCGACTGGCGTGGAAAGTTCTGGACGCCAGCCGCTGGCACTCCAGCAGCTCACCCGAACGGTCGCTTCACGGCCCCTGCCGCCAACTGCCCAACCATCAGCCCAGACTGGGAAGACCCGAAGGGTGTTGCCCTCGACGCAATCGTCTTCGGTGGTCGCCGCTCAAGCGGTGCCCCGCTGGTTATGCAGTCGAAGAGCTGGGAGCACGGTGTATTCCTCGGAGCCACCATGGTTTCCGAGCAGACCGCCGCTGCCGAGGGTACCGTTGGAAAGCTTCGTCACGACCCGTTCGCAATGCTTCCGTTTGCCGGCTACCACATGGCCGACTACTGGCAGCACTGGCTGGACATGGCCGAGAAGGTTCCACACCTGCCAAAGGTTTTCCGCGTGAACTGGTTCCTAAAGAACGAAGACGGTCAGTTCATCTGGCCTGGCTTCTCGGAGAACGCTCGCGTACTTCGCTGGATCATGGAACGCATTCAGGGCAAGGTTGAGGCTAAAGCCACCGAGTTCGGTCTGCTTCCAAACCTTGAAGACCTTGGTGTGAACGAGCTTGAGCTTTCCAAGAGCGATGCAGCGCAGCTGCTAGCGATGCCGAAGGATCAGCTGCTTGCGGAGCTAGACGACGACGAGATTTACTTCCGTCAGTTCGGTAGTCACCTGCCAGAGGCTATCCGTGCCGAGCTAGACCTCGAACTGGAAGCTGCTTCTAACTAAAGTCTTTGGCAACTTTGTCGCCGAGGTCGCGAACCACTTCAAACAGTGCGTCCACGTCGGCCTGAGAAGTTCTGAAGTTGGTGTAGCAAGGACGTAGCCAGATCTCGCCGTCGATGGTTGCCGGTGAAAGGTAAATGCGCCCGTCTTCCAAGATCTCTTCGTAGATGCGACGGTTGAAACCGCTGACATCCTTTACACCGGCCGGTGCGTACTGAATTGGCACGATAGACAGCTGTGGACGGTTCGGCAAAACCCTAAAGTCGGCATCGGCAACACATCGGTCGTAGGTGTATTCGGCTAGCTCGATGTTGGCGGTGATCGCCTGCTCAAACTCGTCGGCGCCGTGGGTGGCAAAACCCATCCACATTTTGAGGGCTCGAACCGGGCGCGAATACTCGAGGGTGATGTCTACCGCGTTCGGCTCATCCGAGTCGTGTGGCATGTAGGCCTCGTTGTGGCTGAAGGTACGAACCAAAGGCTCGTTGCTCTTCATCAGAACGATGCTGCAAGCCTTCGGTACGAACAACCACTTGTGGGCGTCGATGGTTACCGAGTCGGCTCGCTGAATACCGTGGAAGAGTGCCTTGGCCTTCGCGGTGCCAGCCGCTGGTGCGCCGTAGGCGCCGTCGACGTGCATCCAAATTTGGTAACGCTCACAAACATCTGCGATTGCGTCTAGCGGATCGATGGCACCGGTCAGGGTGGTTCCAGAAGATGCGATCACGGCCAGCGGAACCACACCATTGGCAAGGTCTTCTTTAACAGCCGCTTCGAACGCAACAACGTCCATTCGGCGATCGGCATCGATTGGAATAGAACGAACCGCAGAGCTTCCAAAGCCAAGCAGCTCCACGCCGCGGATGTTCGAGTAGTGCGCCTCGGCCGAGCAGTAGATAGCGACCGGCACGGTTACGCCGTTCTTGCGGGCGTCTGGGAACCGCTTGGTTCGAGCTGCCGCCAAAGCGGTGATATTGCTGATGGTTCCACCAGAGGTGAAAAGCCCCTTGGCGTTGTCGTGATAGCCAATGAACTGACCAATCCATTTGGCAGCCTGACGTTCCAGCAGAGTGGCAGCCTTCGAGTCAACCGCAAGGTTGATGTCGTAGCTTGATGCCAAGAAGTCGGCTACAGCGCCAATCTCGAGGCCACTCGAGCCGATGTAGGCGAAGAAGCGTGGACGGCTCTGAGCAAGAGACTGATCGAGGATGTCTACCGCTTGAGAAAGCGCTACCGTTTCACCGCGACCGGCCCGAGGCAGGTCTCCAGAGAGTACGTCCAGGGTTTTGGTGCTGATCTCTGGTTCGCTCTCGCGAGCCGAGTCAAAGCTAGACCAAACCTGGGAAACCCTGGTGGCTAGGTCTTTGAGTAAGTTGCTTCGGTCGCCCTGAAACCTAAACATTTTTAGAGGTTTGGAACCAAAACGTAGCGGGTTTCTAGATACTCTTCGATGCCCTCGGCGCCCCCTTCGCGACCAAGACCCGAAGCCTTAACACCACCGAACGGAGCTGCCGCGTTCGAAACGAGGCCGGTGTTCAGACCAGACATTCCGCTCTCGAGCGAGTCAACCAAACGCATGCCACGAGCAAGATCCTTGGTGAATGCGTAGGAAACCAAACCGTATTCCGTGTTGTTCGCTAGGCGAACCGCTTCCTCTTCGGTCTTGAATCGAACGATAGGTGCAATTGGGCCAAAGATTTCTTCCTTCAGAATCGAAGCATCTGCTGGCACGTTGGCTAGCACGGTTGGCTTGAAGAAGTAACCTTCGTCGCCTACCGACTCGCCACCGACTACAACGTCGGCACCTTCCTTCACGGTTAGCTCAACCAAGCGCTCCATGTTGGCACGAGCCGCCGAGTTGATGACCGGACCACAGGTGGTTCCATCGGCAACACCGCGTCCTAGGTTTAGCTCTGCCATCTTGGCAGCGAACTTCGTGGCAAACTCATCGGCCACTGCCTCGTGCACGATGAAACGGTTAGCCGCGGTGCAAGCCTGTCCGATGTTACGCATCTTGGCCTGCATCGCGCCGGTTACAGCGGCATCCAGGTCGGCATCTTCGAAGACTAGGAACGGAGCGTTGCCGCCAAGTTCCATCGAGGTGCGAAGCACGTTCACCGCGGCCTGCTGCAACAGCTTCACTCCAACGCCAGTCGAACCGGTGAAGGTCAGTTTGCGAAGTCTCGGGTCGGCGATGATCGGTGCAGAAGTTGCCGAAGAAGTGCTGGTGGTTACCACGTTGACCACACCAGCTGGCAGGCCAGCCTCTTCCAATGCCTTCACAAAGTAAAGAGTGGTTAGCGGGGTAAGCTCCGCTGGCTTCACGATCATGGTGCAACCGGCGGCAATCGCAGGAGCAATCTTGCGAGTTGCCATGGCTAGCGGGAAGTTCCACGGGGTAATTGCGAAAGCAGGTCCAACCGGATGCTTGGTGATCATCATCTTGCCAGTGCCCTCTGGGTTCGAGCCGAAACGACCACCGATGCGAGCAGCCTCTTCACTGAACCAGCGAACGAACTCGTTGCCGTAGGTAACTTCGCCGCGAGCTTCAGCCAGCGGTTTACCCATTTCTAGCGAGATCAGCATGGCGAACTCTTCGGCACGGTCACGGACGATTTCGAAGGTGCGGCGAAGAATTTCGGCGCGCTCACGAGGTGCAGTCTTGGCCCACTTGTCTTGGACGGCTGCGGCTGCATCGAGGGCAGCGATGCCGTCGGCGGCCGACGCGTTAGCAATGGTTAGCAGGGTCTTGCCGGTCGATGGGTCTTCAACAGCTATGGGTGCGTCTCCGCGACCTTCAACCCACTTACCGTCGATGTAAAGACCGGTTGGAACCTTAGCCAGTAGCTCTGCTTCTTGAAGCGACATTGCTTACCCATTCACTCGTTTTTATTCGGATACGAACAATCTTAGTCTTGCCCGAAACCCTTATACCTATTGATTCTAAAGACGAGGTTGGGCTTTCACCCAACCTGGTATCGGCTAACCGATCATCCAAAGCACGGCTTGCATGATTGCTTGAACAAGCAGCCCTGCAAGCACTGCACTTAGGAGCCCTAGGAAACAAAGAAATGGCCCGTTGGTGCGGGCCTTTTTCTTTGCCAGTACTAGCCCTGCGGCCGAGTAGCACCAGAACAGTGTTACAAGAAAACACCTCTCAAAACGAGGCTGTGGATAACTCAAGCGGCGAGCAACAAGGCATCAATGCCGAAGGCAGCCTTGAGTGGAAAATCCAAGTAGTCGGCCATCAGTTCAAGTTCCGGAGCTCGCCAAACGAAGTCACGAGCCATCATGGCTAGGCACGACCAGAAGAAACAGGTCATCAGGTCGCTGGCGTAGTGGGTTACCGATTCACCAGGGAAAGCTTGACCTAAAACCTTGCGCAGCAGTGGCGGCGCATCTGAAGCACCGAAGCGATGCAAAGTTGCCCAAACATTCAGTTCGTACTGTTTAGCCACCTGCGGATCGAAGACTCGACTGGTGTTCTCAACGTGTAGCAAACCGTGAATCACTCGAGCGTGAGAAATCTTGGCATTCTCGAGTAGTTCAAAAAGTTCTTCGAAACGCTTGATGTCATAACCGCAAGCGCGTAACTCATAAACATCGGGGTAGTAGAGCTGTCGGTAGAACGGCACATGCCCACGATTGTTGACCGGCAGACCCCACGACTCAATGACCTCATCGGTCATGTTCTCTATGTAGTCGTTGTGGTCCACAAGTTAATTGTCGCCGATTGTCTTTAGGCTTGGAACAGATTTCACGATTGGGGAAAGAATGAACAACAAATCATCCGGAATTGGTTGCGCACTTTTTGTGGTGCTGGCAATCGTCATCAGCATCTTCCAATTCTTGTTCACTACCACTGCCGGTTGGCTAATTATTGGTTCCGTTGGTTTCATGATTTTCATGATTGTGAAGACCAACCGCGAGACCAAACAGGCCAAGTTCGTCGCGGCAATGGAAAACGCTGCGCAGACCATGGACGACATCGCAAGCGGCAAAGAAATTACTTTCGATGGCGGCTTCTCCCTCAGCAAGGGCGAGAAAGTCATCTACGCCATGCCTGTAGTTGCGCTCACCGAATACCAAAGCACCGGCTCAAGTTACTCTGGTGCCTCCGGAGGAGTCAGCTTTCCACTAGCCGGGAGTCTTCGTGGAAATGTGGGCATGCAGGGTGGCCAAATCACCAAAAACCCAGACCAGTTGATGGTGGTAGATCAGGGCCGTGCGATCTTTACCGATCAACGAATCGTGTTTACCGGAGCCAAGTTGGTCCGAGACTTCGACCTCGACAAAATCGTCGACCTAACTCCTGGTCCGAATGGCATTAACGTGAGAATCGCCGTGAGCAACCGCGAGCGCACTTCAGGGCTTCAAGCACTAGACCTAGAGATGTTTGGTCCCGGTTATGTTGCCGGCTATGTATTCACGCTTCACGACCAAGGACCGGCAAAGGCAAAGGCTTGGGCAAAGGATGTTTCAACTCGCCTACGCGCTATCGTTTCCGAGCAGCGCGATAAGGCCAAAGCAAAAGGTATAGAAGCTAAATAGCTAGCATGTCGTGACGCACGATGATTGCGTCGCGAGCTGGGCCAACACCGATTGCCGAGATGCGGCAACCGCTCAACTTCTCGATGGCGATGATGTAATCCTGAGCGTTCTTAGGAAGTTCTTCGAACGAACGGCACTTGCTGATGTCCTCGGTCCAACCTGGGAAGTTTTCGTAGATTGGCTTGGCGTGGTGGAAGTCGCTCTGGCTAACCGGCACTTCTTCGTGACGAACGCCGTCGACGTCGTAGGCAACGCAAACCGGAATCTCTTTCAGGCCGGTAAGCACGTCTAGCTTGGTCAGTACGAAGTCGGTCAGTCCGTTGATCCGAGCCGAGTAACGAGCGATTGGGGCGTCGTACCAACCACAGCGACGTGGACGTCCGGTGGTAGTTCCGAATTCGAAGCCAGTCTTGCGAAGGAATTCGCCTGATTCGTCGAAAAGCTCGGTAGGGAACGGGCCAGAGCCAACACGCGTGGTGTATGCCTTGACGATGCCGATGATCGACTTCAGGGCGGTTGGGCCAACGCCCGAACCAGTTGAAGCGCCACCTGCGGTAGCGTTCGACGAAGTCACGAACGGGTAGGTTCCGTGGTCAACGTCGAGCATGGTCGCCTGACCACCTTCGAACAGAACCACGTCACCGCGTTCTAGAGCATTGTGAAGTTCAAGGGCGGTGTCACAAACGAACGGACGAATACGCTCGGCGTAGCCAAGAAGTTCGGCAACAACAGAGTCAGCCTTGATTGCTGCGCGGTTGTAAACCTTGGTAAGCAGGTTGTTCTTCTGAACTAGCGCGGCTTCCACCTTCTGGCGAAGGATGCTCTCGTCGAAAAGATCCTGAATACGGATACCAACGCGGTTGATCTTGTCGGCATAGGTTGGGCCAATACCGCGGCCGGTAGTGCCGATGGCACGCTTGCCAAGGAAACGCTCGGTCACCTTGTCAACGGTGACGTTGTAGGAGGTGATCACGTGGGCGTTAGCCGAAATCTTTAGACGCGAGGTGTCAATTCCACGAGCGTTTAGAGCGTCAAGCTCTTCGAATAGTACCGCTGGGTCAATGACCACACCGTTAGAAATAACTGGGACAACGCCTGGAGTCAGAATGCCGGAAGGCAGTAGGTGAAGGGCGTACTTCTCGTTGCCGATGACCACGGTGTGACCAGCGTTGTTTCCACCGTTGAACTTCACCACGTACTGAATGTGCTCGGCGAGTAGGTCTGTCGCCTTACCCTTACCCTCATCGCCCCACTGGGCGCCAACGATAACCACTGCAGGCATAGTTGCCCCTCCTCAAGTACTGGGAGATGTGCCCGAATGGGCACTCGATAATTTTACCCCAATTCGAGAACGGTTCCCGCCTGAGCCTAAATGTCTCCAGCAATGGCTAGCGTGGAGTAGTGGTCAAGGAAATCTGGGGAGTATTTGGAGAATGATTAGTAAGTCCAACCAAATCATGCTGAGCTTGGCGATCGCTATTGTGGTCACGAGCTTGGCTTGGGCAAATTCTTATACCCAAAGCTCTCAAGAAGCTCGCAATACTCCAACGTCAACAGCTACCGTCACACCTACACCCACCCCTGAGCCCGAAGAAACCACGAAGCCAGCCGACCCGTTCTGGGCCGGCGCACTAGACATCCAGCAGCTCGATGGCGGTAAGTGCCACTTCGAAGTTTGCCAATACTTGAGGATTACCACGAGTAAGACGTGTTCGAGCATCACCTTGTTTGGTGCCACCACCAAAGACTCGGGTAAAGTTATCGACTACTTCGAGCAAAACCTGAAACGTCTTGCCAAAGGCAAGTCTCGCGTAGTCGAATTTGGCACCGACCCTGCGAACAGTTACGAAAACTTTGTTGAACTGCAGGATGCCACCTGCTGGAAGTAACTAGAAGATGTGTTGCTGAATCCAGCAGTGCATGGCAACCGCAGCGGCAGCACTCGCATTCATTGAACGAGTTGAGCCGAACTGGCTAATCTCGAGCACCACTTCGGAGGCGTTGATGGCTTCGTCGCTGAGCCCAGGGCCCTCTTGGCCGAATAACAAAACACAGGCCTCGGGCAGGTCATACTGCTCAATCTTTTTGCAACCAGGCACGTTGTCGATGGCGATGATCGGCAAGTTTTCCTGCTTCGCCCACTGCAGAAAATCGTCCACGGTTGGATGGTGACGAACGTGCTGGTAGCGGTCGGTCACCATTGCCCCGCGGCGGTTCCAACGGCGGTTTCCGATGATGTGAACCTCGGCTGCTAGAAATGCGTTTGCGGTTCGCACGATCGAGCCAATGTTTAGGTCGTGCTGCCAATTCTCGATGGCAACGTGGAACTGGTGGCGGCGGCTATCAAGCTCTGCCACAATCGCTTCCATTTTCCAGTAGCGGTATTGGTCGAGCACATTGCGGGTGTCGCCGTTCTCCAAAAGTTCCGGGTCGTACTGATCGCCAACTGGCCAAGGCTTGGCGTGAGGGCCAACACCCCAGGTGGTTGCTTCCGGCGAAGGTTCGTGTTCGGTCATTAGGCGTGAGCTCGATTTCTGAATTGAATGGCGATGATGGCTAGAACGGCGGAAATCGTTGAGGCCGCTAAGACGTTGATTATGCCGAGCATGGCGAGCATCGGATTCGACTTGAAGGCAAGTTCATTAATTAGTAGCGAGACCGTGAAGCCGACACCTGCTAGAACTCCAACCGTTGCGATGTCCCACCACGATAACCTACTCGCCAAACTGGCCTTGCTGAAACGCGTTACCAGCCAGGAGGTTCCGAGCACACCAAGCGGTTTGCCTACTACCAAGCCAAGGATTATGCCGAGGCCGAGCGGTGAAGTGAAGAGTGTGTCTAAGGACAGCCCGTGAATCGGCACTCCCGAAACTAGCAACGCAAAAACGGGCACAGCCAAGCCTGCCGAGATTGGGTGCACGATGTGCATGGTTGGCTCAATGCGTTTCAGGTTCATGAGCAAACCGATAGCCACTCCGGCGACGGTTGCGTGAATGCCACTCGCGTGAAGCGTGGCCCAAGCAACAAGTGCCAATGGAATGTAGATGAACCAGCCGGAGACACCCTTGTGTTGAAGGTAACCGAACACCACGAGTGCTGCCACAGCCGCGGCAAGTGCGATCAGGTTTATAGATGCCGTATAGAAGATGGCAATCACGATGATCGCACCCAGGTCGTCAACCACGGCAAGAGTGAGCAGAAATGCACGTAGCTCGATTGGCAATTGCCTGCCAGCCACGGCGAGCACAGCAAGAGCGAAAGCGATATCGGTTGCCATTGGAATACCCCAGCCCGAAGCAGCCAAACCACCAAAGTTGAATCCACAAAAGATCAGGGCGGGCACGATCATGCCACCAATGGCAGCGGCGATCGGAACGATAGCTACCTTCTTATCTTTTAGTGAACCAGCCAGAAATTCATTCTTGAGTTCCATGCCGGCTACAAAAAAGAAGATTGCCAAAAGCCCATCGGAAGCCCACTGCCCGACCGTGAGGTCGAGGTGTAATTCGGCGAAGCCGAACTTAAAATCGCGCAAGTTCAGGTAACTGGTTGGCTCGAGATTTACCCAGATCAACGCGAGAACAGCAGCAGCTAAAAGCAGTAAGCCACCGGCTGTTTCGTTACGTAGGAATCTGAGCACCCAACAAGTCTAAGAGTTGCCCTTCGGTAGGCTTGGGCTATGACTACGCGTAGAAAAATTGAGTGCTGGCTAACCGACATGGATGGCGTGCTCGTGCACGAAGGTGTTGCCTTGCCTGGTGCAGGCGACGTCATCAAACAGTGGCAGGCCCAAGGTTTGCGCTTCCTCGTGCTCACCAACAACTCGATCTACACCCCACGCGACCTTGCCGCCCGACTCCGTGCCACCGGCCTAGATGTACCAGAGGAAAGCATCTGGACTTCGGCACTGGCCACAGCAGAGTTCCTTCGATCACAAAAACCAAAGGGAAGCGCCTACGTTATCGGCGAAGCCGGCATGACCACCGCCCTGCACGAAGTTGGCTACATCCAAACCGATGTGAACCCCGACTACGTAGTGCTTGGTGAGACCCGCAACTTCAACTTCGACAACCTAACCAAGGCGATCCGACTAATCAACAACGGTTCACGCTTCATTGCCACAAACCCTGACGCCACGGGCCCTTCAGCGGAAGGACCACTGCCTGCCACTGGTTCGGTAGCTGCACTAATAACTAAAGCAACTGGCAAGGAGCCATACATCGTTGGCAAGCCAAACCCGATGATGTTCCGCTCGGCGATGAACAAGATCAACGCCCACTCGGAAACCACCGGCATGATCGGCGACCGCATGGACACCGACGTGGTTGCTGGAATTGAGGCCGGCCTTCACACCGTCCTGGTTTTGACCGGAATCGCCGACGACAACGAAATTCAGAAATACCCGTTTAGACCGAACGAGATTTTGAACTCGATTGCCGACCTGCTGGACTAGTCGTTGTGTTCGTTTAGCTCTTTTAGAACTGGCTGCATGGAAACAATGACGACGGCCGCCAACATCAAACCAGCAATCACAAAGTAAACCGGCTGAACGCCGAAGGCATCAACCGATGCGCCGGCGAAAACCATAGAAATCATCGGTGCTGCATTCCAGATGGTCATCTCAACCGAGAACACACGACCGCGCATGCTTGGTGGTACCTTGCGCTGAATTACTGTGTTCAAAAGCGGAGGCATGGGGCCCCAGGCGAAACCGAGAAGTAATCCGCAGGCCAACATCCACGGTGTTGAGGGCAGGAAAGCCATCGGAATCATGGGTAGCGCAACACCGAAGCCGGTGAAGCGCAAAATGTTCGCGTAAGACAAATACTTGGTGAAACGCGAGAACAACAGCGAACCAACGGACGTTGCCAAAGCCATCACCATTAGCAGCAAGCCGAGGGTGTGCGGGTCGTTTATGCCCTCGTAATACTTCGGAAGCACCACCATCTCCGAAGGGATGTAGAGCAGCGCCAAAGCAATTACCACGATGAAGATAATCAAAACTGATGGCAGCTTAGCCAACGCTTTGAACCCCTGGGCAGCATAGCTGACCCACGACTGGTCGCCGCGGTCTTCGGCTTCCTCTTCCTTGTGTTCGTGCACGCGAATCGTCCAAGCGAAGAAAGCCGAAAGCATCATGAAGAATGCCGAAACCCAGAACGCGGCCATCACATCGAAAGCGGCAATCAACATCGACGCAATCGCAGGACCGGTAGCGAACGCAGCCGCAGCGAGTGCCTCGTGGATCGAGTTTCCCTTGTCCAAGGTCATCTTCGCCTCGCGTGCCACATCCGGCAACAGCGACTTTCGAGCGGTCATCGAGCCACCGGCAGAGATCGCGCGAATGACACCCATCAACAAGAGCAATGGAAGTGTCAGCGGCGTAAAGCCGTTCAAAATTGGGTAGGCAATAGTGGTCAAAACGGTAATTGCTTCAACCCAAATCGACATCTTTCGACGCCCGAAGCTATCGATCAGTGAACCCATGAACGGAGAAAGCAGCAGACCCGGAATCGACGAAACCGCAATCACCAAACCGGCCATGGTTGCCGAATGGGTCAGCTTGATAGTTAGCCAAGGCATCGTCATAAACATCATCGACCCAGCGATGATGCTCATGATTGACGCCAGTTGCAGGCGGACGAATTGCTTCAATTAGGCCAAATTCAAATCGGTTAAACCGATAGCCGAGAAGTACTTGTAACCAGCATCCTCGATGATCTTCTGAGCGCCGGTCGAGCGGTCAACCACGGTTGCCACGGCAACAATGATGGCTCCCGCTTCCTCCAAAGCCTTGGCCGCGGTCAGTGGTGAGCCACCGGTGGTTGAGGTGTCTTCCACAACCACAACCTTGCGCCCTCGAACGTCCGGACCTTCAACCTGACGACCCATTCCGTGAGCCTTAGCAGCCTTGCGAACCACAAACGCATCAATCGAACGTCCACGAGCAGAAGCCTGGTGAAGAATTGCTGTGGCAACCGGGTCGGCTCCCATAGTCAAACCTCCAACGGCTACGAAATCGGTAACACCAGCAGCATCCAGCATGTCCAACATGACCTGACCAATCAGTGGAGCCGCCTCGTGATGCAAAGTAGCACGACGAAGATCTACGTAGTAGTCAGCCTCGATACCGGAAGACAAAGTCACCTTCCCGTGCACAACAGCAAGCTCCTTAACAAGCTCAACGAGACGAGGTTTGGCAGGTGATGTGAAGGTCATATGCCAATTCTAGCCAAGGCAAAGAGAAATCCCTCGGTCACTTAGACCGAGGGATTTCTCTTTGAACACTTACTACTGCAGGTTGATCTTGGCAGTACGCTTCTGGCCAGTTAGAACGGCAGAACCCTTCTTCTGACCCAAGCGAGTCCAGTTGTTCTTTACCTTCACCTGAAGGTTCTGACCGGTAGCCAATGCAGGCAAAGTACAGGTCTTACCCTTGGTAACAACTGTCTTGATCTTCTTGCTTGCTGGAACCTGAGTCTTCGAACCATAGGCCATAACGCACTGGTAGGCAGTGGCTCCGACCTTGGCGTTAGCAACCCAACCAGCTGGTGCCTTCGCAAACGAAGCAACCGGAATGATGAAGGTCGTCGTGACCGCACCAATGTACGAAGAAGTGATGGTTGGCTGAAGAGTGACGCCGGTGTAGACGTTGGTCGTCTTAGCCTTCAACACTGGTGTGTATAGGATCTTGAATCCGCGACCAAAGTTGATGGTCTTCTTTAGCTTCCAGTTGAACGGAGCGATCGAAGTAGTCAACATGTCGTCGCTTGGGTCGTCCTTTTCTTCAAAGACTGCGTCACCGATCACTCCACCAACAGTTCCTGGGCTTTCAACCGAAGGAGTAACTATGGTGTAAGTGCGCTCGAGAGCAAACGGTTGGTTGTTTGCATCTCCCGCGTAAGTGACGGTCACCTTACAGCTGCCATCTGCCAAGGTGTTTAGAACACCTTCGTCATCGATCGAACACTTGTCATCGTTGTCGATAGCAAATGCAAGGTCAAGGTCGGCTGCAATGCCATCAACTGTGCTCGTAACAACGATAGGAATGTCGTCCTGAGTGCGGTCGAGGTTTCCAGCTGCTGGAGTGGCCTGGCCGAATGCTAGAGCCGAAGTGGACTTCAAGAAGTTCAACTTATAGGTCTGGCTTGCGGCGTTGGTACCAAGGTCTGCAGCCTGGCTGGCTACGATCTGGCATTCACCGCGAGCAATTCTAGTTACCTGACCCATAGGGTTTACGCTACAGATCTTGGTGGTATTGCTCTTGTAGGTGAGTACAGGTGTACCGTTACCAACCATTGTTCCGAGGTTCAGTGGAACCATGGCAGACATGCCTGGAACATTCACTGTGACATTTGGCTGGAACTGACCTTGGAACACCGGGGTGTCCTTGGTGGCAATGTAGGCGATAGTTACAGTTCCCAGAACCGAAGTTCCCTGCTTGATGGTTGCGGTGATCGCACCAACTGCACCCGCGTTCATCTGAGCAGCAGTTGGCAGCGCCAGCGTTAACTTCAACTTGGTGGCGTCCAACTTCAACTTGCTGCTTGGAACGATGACCGAGCTCTTCAGCACGGTACCTGCGCCAACGTTTGCGTAGGTAACGCTCAAACGTGTGTCAGAAGGGGTCTGGGCACCAAGATCAAACATCTGCGATGAGGTGATCGTTAGGTTACCGGTTGAACCCTTGAGGATGCGACGGTTGTCGGCGATGAAGACCAGCGGCTCAACTACTACAGGCTGGGTGTAAACCTGCCATGGAGTGGTCTGGCCGTTTCCCGATCCTCCGGCGATAAGAACCTTTTCACCAACGAGGAACAGATCTTCATTGTTGACGCCGTTCACAGGGGTGTCGCCATCGGTGAAGGTGTTGTTGGCAGTGTTCATTAGGAACGCGGTACTAGACATACCCATGGTTCCAGGAACCAGAAGCACCTTGCCAGACGCCAACTCAATAGCTCCACCAATGTTATTGAACGCAGGCGAAATGTTTGGGCTAGTTCCGCGGAAGACGTTGCTAGTAGTGGTGATCGTGTTGGTAGCTGGGTCGTACAAGTCATACGAAGCTACTTCGGTCATTCCACAGTTACCCCAACAAGCGTCTCCAGCAATCATGGTCTTGCCGTTAGCAAGTGTCACCACAATTGCTCCACGACGGGTACCCTTTAGGTCTGGACCAGCGCTCACTGCGTTAGTTGCCTCAGTGAACACCTTGGTGGTCTTAACCGGGGTGATGTTTAGGTAGCTTACGTCGCGACGGTTACCGGCCAACAACCACTTACCAGCGCCTGCCGGAATGATGTTGGTGTAGTTAGCTCCAAATTCAACGTTTGCAACCGATGAGGTTGCTCCGCTTCCAATGGTGATAACCAGTCCCGAGGTGCGAGCACCAGAGTTCGGTGCATCGTTCATGCCCCAAGCTCCGCCGTAAACAAGGACCTTACCGTTAGTAAGTAGCTTGGCACGAGCGTACTGACGCTGCTCGTCTGGAAGAATGTTGGTTCCGGTGGCATCGGCCAACTTCGTCCAACGGCTGCCAGCTGCTGCGCTTGGGTCGTAGATTTCAACGCTTCGAACCGGTTGAACCACAGGCATCCACTGAGTACTCTGATCCATTACGGTGACAGTTCCACCACCGACGAGAACCTTGCCTCCGCCGAGCGCTACAACGAAGCCCTGTTCGTGGCTGTCGATTGAGTGCTCGTTGTTGGAGAAGGTTCCTGCCTTCGGGTTGCTTGAGAAGCTAAAGGTAGTTGAGACCTTGTCGCTATTTTCGATGTCGTACATGAAGAAGCTGTTGTCCGACATCTTTACTACTGCACCTGGGTTGTACGAGGTGAATGGAGCTGGAGAAGTTACGGCCTCAAATGGTGCTGGAGGGCAGTCTAGGTAATCTTCACCGGTTGCAAGTGCGCCGGCGAATGAGTCGAACTTCACAGACTTGATTCCGGTGCTACCAGCGTAGTAGTTCAGGAATGCATTTCCTTCGGCGTCGATCGCGGTACCGCTATAGGCAATTCCGTAGTTCGAAATTGAACCGAGGGTAAGGATGTTCATTGTGCCGGATACGGTAACTGGCGCGCTGATGTGGGTGCTTCCAATTTCGGCAGTATTTCCACTTGCCTTCTCAAGGAGCTGCGAAGTTGCGTAAAGCTTTCGCGGTGAACCCGTGTTCATCATGTTGAGGTTCGTAATGTAAACATCGCCAGAGTTGTTTTCGGCGATACCTGCAGTGGTTAGGTAGCTTCCGGTACAGGTTGGGTTAGCCATCGAAATAGCGCCCTGAACTCCGAAAGCGGTGTCAAGAACACCCGAGTCGTTCAACTTGTAGATCTTGGTTGGAGTGTTCCAACCGGCTGTAGCCCAGAAGTAGAAGTTGTGTCCCGTGGTAACACCGGTGCCAACCATGGTTGGGTAGCCGTTAGCCGTGGTAGGGACGCCGTTCTCCGACACGGTGAAGGTGCCATCGACCTTCACTGCAAGCGAAGCCCCAACGTAAGTAGCGTTCATGTCGCCTGAACAGCTTCTGTAGCCGTTTGTCAGTGCCGAAAGTGCGTTTGCACGGTAAAGGACGGTGAAGAGAGTTCCGCTTGAACCTGGGTTTGGATCTGAAATCACGTTAGAACCCGTCTGAGCCCAGTTGTTTAGACAGACCTTGCCGGTTTCAGTCGAAGCCGTGGTGTAGCTGTCGATCTGGCTCAGTGGTGCAGCCACTGCGGTTAGGGTGTGGTCTGCGGTCAACTTGGCCACGATTGGGTACGTTAGGTTGATCGACTGGTACTGAGCGTTTCGCCAAGATACCCAGCAGTTCACAATGAACATTGGGTCGGTTGATGCAGCTGGAACCAAGGTCATTGAGGAGATGTTAGTAGAAGCCTCGCCCACGACGTTAGCACCACAGAATGAGGTGCCCTCGGCGTCGGTCAATGACCAACCGTTAGTGCCATTCGAGGTAGCGAACGAGAAGTTGTAGGTGCTGGTCGCGTTATCGAAGTCTGAGTAAACAAACTTGCCATCGTCGTACCAACCGAGCTGAACCCTACGGTCCGAACCACGATTTCCGGTTGCCTGTGCCGAAAGAGTCTGAACACCGGCAGTTCCGAACGAACTGTCTACTTCACCGGTTTTCTTGATGTGTACGATCTTGTATTCGCCACCGTCGGTGTTGCTGATTTTGTAGGCAACAAACTTTCCACCTCGACCATCGCTCTGGATCAGGTGCTGGTAGGCGCCTCCTAGAAGTGAAAGAGCGGTAGTAGAAGTTGGGCCCTCGTGAACGAAACCAGGGCTTGCTGGGCCAGCAGGATCTGGATCAGCCGGTAGAGCAAGGGTAGTGGTGTTGTCTACTGCCACGCTTGCAGCTCCGTTGGAGTTGTTTACGTTGGCACCAGGAATAGTCCAACTGCTAATGCCGTCAAATGCGATCTGTTTTGCAGCAATTGCGTAATAAGTTCCTGTGGTCAAACCATCCACAATGTAGCAGTTAAACGAGATGTTGCTGTTTCCATTGCCATTGTAGGAGCATGCAGGGTTTGCAGTTGCCGTGTGAGTCTGAGCTGCAGCCACTGCGTCGGCTAGAGTCGCGCCACTGTATAGGTAAATCTCGTAGGTCTGGATGTCGTTCGAGACGCCAGGGCCTGAGTAGTTAGCCGAGAAGCTCTTGTGGTACTGGCTAAGGCTTAGGCGCGAACCAACACCGGGAAGACCGTGGGTCTCAAAATTCATGATGGTTGGGCCAACCGCTGGCGTAGTGCTGCCAGAGGTGCCGTGGTCTAGAGCAAGCAGCCCTTGACCACCAACTGAACCATCAAAGGCTAGACCCATGATGATGTTTAGGGGCTTCTTAACAAATAGTTCAGCAGACTTCAGGGTTCCATTGTTTACAGTAAATGGAGCCGAGTTTGCCGAGACCGTGATGGTGGTACCTGTTACCGAAGTGACAGTCATAGTGTTGCCACCGTTGGTGCTGATGTACGCCATGTTTTCGTTGGCAAGGACCGAGCCTAAGGCCACGGTGGAACCCACGGTAACCCCGGTGGTCGATGCCACGGTGAAGGTGTAGCTGCCAGCAGAGCCGGTCATTGCTGTTGCCGACAGAGACATGGCACCCTGAAGCGCCTCATACTTCGCTGTTGCGTCGAAGTTTCCGTTGTGGAACACGGCACGACGAACACGGGTTCCGTTGTTGTCAACGAAGAGTACGTCGCCATTACTTGGATCGATGGTGATTCCACCGTTGGTGTGAACCGAGTTGTAGGTTCCAATCGCAACGGTACTTGAAGTACCGATTATGGCCGTGGTGCTTTGGTTGTAAACGCTAAGCACAATGTTTTCGCTGGTTGACGTGGCGACTATGAGGTTTCCATCTGGATTGACCTTGACGTCGAAAGCGCTGGTGTTGGCGAAAACGCTACCGAAAGTCCAGGTGCTGCCCGAAAGAGTCACCTTCGACAATGCTCCACTGTAGTTGAAGATAAAGGCCGAGTCACTCAGAGCCGTGATTGAAGTTACAGTGCCGTAAACGTTGTCGCGAATAGCAACAACTTCACCGGCGAGGTTAGTGGCACTGTCTCCGGTAGCAGCCGAAAGGTCCACCTTGATGATGCGAATCTTGTAGTTCTGGTCTTTGATCTTGTCCACGATGAAGGCAGTGTTGCCGTCTGGGGTTATATCCATGGTCTGTGGCTCATAGGTGGAGCTAACAGCGCCCGAGGTGGCGGTGGAGCTCGCAGTAGCCGAGTGATCCATTGGGAAAATAGTCTTCGGGGTTGAACTTGCGAATGTAGAAAGCTTGGTTCGTACCAGTGCGGCTTGAACCATGGTGTTGTCTAGGTTTGAGCCGTACCAGTAGCTTGAGTCAGCCGGCATAAGCGAATAGACCCATCCACCACGCACAACTAGGTCGCCGTTTCGGCCGTAGTCGGTGGTAGCAGTGCCAATACTGACTAGATCCTTCGGCTGCTTCATGGTGCTGACATCCGCGGCACTGGCAGGGGTTGTTGCTACTAGAGAACCAGCAACTAGAGCTGCACCAACAAGAGTGGTGACGGTCTTTTTAATTTTGGTAAGAATCGAACTGATCGACATATTGTTTTCCCTCGCACTTATGGCATAAAGCCAATTCATCCTGATTTTAGCAAGATTTAGACCCTTGGTCTAAACATTTCGTCTAGGCATTTTTTTCTAGAATTATGCTGGAATCATGCGCATAGCCACCTGGAACGTAAACAGCATCCGCACGCGAGTGGGACGAGTTGTTGATTGGTTAGAACGAGCTGATGTAGATGTGCTCGGCATGCAAGAAATTAAGTGCAAACCGGATCAGTTTCCATACCGTGAGTTCGAAGAACGTGGCTACCAGGTGGTTGCCCACGGTTTGAATCAGTGGAATGGTGTGGCCTTTGCTTCTCGGCTACCCATGACGGAAATTGAAACAACTTTTTCAGGCCAGCCTTCATTCAAAGATGTGGTTGAGGCTAGGGCTATAGGCGTGACCGTGGACGGCGTGCGCCTTTGGTCACTTTATGTTCCACACGGACGTTCTCTGGATGATCCACACTTCGCGTACAAGTTGGAATTTCTGGAGAATTTGACTTCGCAGATCGCTGAGCAGGTCTATCACGAGCCAGAATTACCGATTGCCCTGATGGGTGATTTCAACATTGCGCCGCTTGATACCGATGTTTGGAATATCAACGAGTTTCTTGGTGGCACACACGTATCCGCTCCGGAGCGCCAAGCCTTCAACGCATTTTCCGAAATTGGGTTGACCGATGTGGTTCGCCCGCTGGTGCCATCCGGTTACACCTACTGGGATTACCAGCAGCTGCGATTCCCGAAAAACGAAGGCATGCGTATTGACTTCATTCTTGGCAACGACGAATTTGCGTCACGCGTAACTGGAGCATCAATCGAACGTGACGAACGTAAAGGCGAAGGCCCTAGCGATCACGTGCCTGTCGTAGTCACTATTTCTTAGTAAGCCAGGCTTTGCGCTCCACCTCTGGCAGTTTTTCTATCGCATAGCGAAGCATGGTGCGGGGCATTTCAGAGTAGTGCTTTTCGAGGAAGCCCGTTAGGGCTTTCAAATTAAATTTGCCCATTTCACGGAGCATCCAACCAACCGCTTTGTGCATTAAATCGTGGGTGTGGTGCAGGTGGTATTCGGCGATTTCGAAAGTTGGGGCTTCGTCCTTTGCCCTAAGGAATGCGAAAGTTAGGAGAACGCTGATTCTTTTGAGCCAAAGGTTCTCTTCCCTTGCCAAATCCCAAATCGGCTGCAAATTGTTGGTTTCAACCAGGTAAGCGCCGAGGTAGGGGGCGGTGGCATCAACGAGGTCCCAGTTGTTGACTCGTCCGCGTCTGGCTTCGGATAGATAGAAGTCGAAGATTTGGGCTCTAACCTCAAGGTCTTTGGCTCTTTTGTACTGAAGGACGAGGATGAATAGGCCGAGCTGACGGTCTTCGTGATACTCGGAATCGAGCAAGATGCTGATCTGATCCTGGCTTAGGTCGATGAACTGCTTGGAGATGGTTCTGGTTTGAGGGACTCGAAGGCCTAGGAACTTGTCGCCTTCACCGTATTCGCCTGGGCCGGTCTTGAAAAACCAACCGAGGTTTTCCGCCTGGTAGTGGTTCTCGAGTTGGCGGAGAGCTTTTTTGGCTTCGGCGGCGGTGGTCATGTCCCAAGTTTATTGGGGCTTAAAGCGCGAAACCCGACCGAACGTCCGTCCGAACGTCTGCCGAGTCCACTTCACATAGCCTCTGCTATGCGCTCCTTAACTCTATTTTTTTTGGACTCAAATGCTAGGTCTGTTGATAACTTTTTAGCCCTGGTGATGTTACTTAGTCTGGATTGATGAAAGCCTTATACGTTGATGAATGCAAGCAGCGACCATTCCTCTTAGCAGGGTTCACAATCGATATTGTTGAGCAACATTCCCTCAGAAAAATACTTCGAACGCTTCTGCTCTCCGGTCAGCGCTCGCTTCACTTCAAGGCTGAGAATGGAAATCGAAAGAAGGCTATCCTCTCTGAATTGCGCAAAGCGGAATGCTCTGTCGTTGTTATTAGATGCAAAACTAAGTCAGACGTAAAGGCAAGGATTTGTGCTCTTAACACCATCATTGGCAGTTCGTCAGTTAGTGACTGTAAATCAATCGTTCTTGAACTAGATGAGACTGTTCGCTTGCGTGACCATCGATTTCTGAAACAGCAGCAGGTTCTCGCCTCATGGGATCACCGGCGACGCCACGAAGAACCTTTACTTTGGGTCGCCGATGCTGTGGCATGGTGCGTAAACCGAGGTGGGGAGTGGGAACGAATGGTTCGTCCAATGATTTTGGAGACGATCGACTGTTAAAGAAAGGCGGGTCGGTTTCCCGACCCGCCTTCAATTGAGTTGTTTTACTCGAGGTTTCCGATGACCACTAGCCCGTCGCCCTTGGCTGGGGTGAAAACGGTGTTCTTGCTTGGGTTGAGCTCAACGCCAGTTGAGCCATCCTTCGCAGCGTTAGCCTCGATGCGAATACCGATCGCGCTGTCACCGTAGGCAGCTGCGGATGCTGCCAGTTCACCGAAGGTGATCGACTTACCTAGGCTTGCAAAGTATTCGATTGGCTTGACGTTAATCGACGCACCGTCGGCGTCGAACAGGTCGGTAAAGACCGGTGCAAGAGCAACGTTTTCGCTGATCTGGGTCATGAGCAGTGCTGCCAGCTTGTCGCTAACAACCAGGTCGTCGACGGCTGCAACGCGAGCGATTTCGGCCTTACCGGAGTCGATGATTTCTGCAACCAGACGGGTTGGCTCAACACCGTTGCCGTCCTGCTCGAATAGCTGGTTCAGCTGAAGCATGGTCAACATGGTTAGAGCATCGGCATCGGCAATAGCAACGCCCTTGCGGTAGCCAAGAACCAAGATCTGGTCGTAGTGCTTGGCACTTGCAGCCTTGGTCATGTCTTCGATAGTGCCAGAGGCGTACTCGAAAGTGGTCTTTAGGTCGCCGAAGACTAGGTCCTTGGTTTCCTTACCCTTCACGTAGTCCTTCTTGGCAATGATGTGAACGGTTGAACCCTTAACCATGAATGGAGCTAGCTCCTTCATGATGGTTCGACCCATGTCTGACCAACCAATGACCAGCATGTGCTCCGGCTTGCGCGCAGGCACCTTGGTCTTGGCAGGCTTGTGGTTAACCACGGCGTCGGTTGGGCCTGTGAAGATGACCTTGTCGTCGTCTTCGGCAACTGCGATGACCTTGTCGTCAGCCTTTAACTTCAGAGTCATCTTTGGGTTTAGTTCAACCGTGCCGTCGGCGTGAGCGATACCGATCACGCTTGCTTCGTTGAACGAAAGCACGGCGTCTTTGTAGGTCTTACCGGCTAGGGCAGGAACCTGCTGGAAGTAGATCTCGTCGCCACCGAAGTCGAGCAGGTCAAGGATGACCGCGGCTAGACCTGGCTGACGCGAGGCCTGAGCGGTTACGCGAGCGATGATGTCGTGAGAACGAACCGGGATGACCTGGCCTTTGGTTGCAACCGAAAGCGAGTTGGCTACGTTCTTGTCGTCAATCTCAGCAATTAGCTTTAGACCTGAATTTGGGTTCAGAGCCTTGGTGGCGAAAACTAGGTTCACGACGCCGGCGTCTGAACCCGAAGTTTCGTCCAAGATGATGATCGACTTTGAGGAGCCAATGTTGGCGCGCTTTAGTTCACCAAGCGAGTTTAGGTCGGCAGTGCGAGTGACCAAGTCGAGACCCTTGAGTGCTCCGGCGTTGTTCTTGATCTGCTGTTCCATCCACTCGCGAGTCTTGCCCGAGAAGATGACCACGGTTGGCTTGCGACGAAGGTTCTTTCCTGCTTCCTCAAGTTCCTTCAGGATTGGGAAGATTCGGTTCGACCAGCCAAGAATCAGGGTGTGGTTGTTCGCAATGATCGGCGAGCGACCCTTCTTGATCTCGGTCATGGCTGCGGTAATTGCGGCAACGATGAAACCAGTTACGGTACCGCCGGATGCTGCACCTAGTAGCCAGTAGAGAATTCCGATAATGCGGTCGGCCCAGGTGGCTTCGGCACCCTTACCAATGACGCTCGCGAACGAACCCCAGAAGGTTTCGAAAGTCATCGGAGGAAGTGCTGGGGTGTCCGCTAGTAGCAGGAACGGGAAGCTGTAGAGAACGTACTTCAGTGTGATGATGACCGACGAAATCAAAGCGATGGCAACCAGCATATAGAGGGCGAAGGTGCCACTCTTGCCGAAAGAGTTGTCTACCGCGTAGCGGATGCGCTTTCCGAGGGAAACCTTATTTGCAGTGGGTGCGGCGGGTTCACCCTGGGCGCCCTGACCGTAGGAACGTTGTTCAGTGTTAGACATAGCCAAAAGTCTAGTTATTTGAATAACTAGACTTTCGGTATTTTCGCCGTGGCGAACGATTTGTTACAGTTTCGCCGTTTCGAGCGTCAATGACTCTTGGTCTGCCGCAAGGTCAACCTTTACGGTTTCGCCGTCGTGAATTGCGCCTGACAAAACTAGGTTGGCGAGCTGGTCATCTATCTGCTGCTGCATTAGTCGACGAAGTGGGCGGGCTCCGTAGATCGGATCCCAACCTCGGTCGGCCAGCCAGGCTCGAGCGGCTGGCGTGACGCCGAGTTGAATTCGTTTGCTTTCAAGGCGCTTCAAGAGTCGGTCGATGTTGATCTCAACGATCTGGCCGAGTTCTTCGCGGTTCAGTGCGCTGAACACAACGATGTCGTCCAAGCGGTTTAGGAACTCTGGCTTGAAGTGGCTCCGAACGATTTCCATGACGCCGACGCGCTTCTGGTCTTCAGTTAGCTCTGGATCGATTAGGAACTGCGAACCGAGGTTCGAGGTGAGGATCAGGATGACGTTGCGGAAGTCGACGGTTCGACCCTGCCCATCGGTGAGACGACCGTCGTCGAGCACTTGTAGCAGCACGTCGAATACCTCTGGATGAGCCTTCTCAACTTCGTCAAGCAGAACAACCGAGTATGGGCGACGACGAACGGCTTCGGTTAACTGTCCGCCCTCTTCATAGCCGATGTAGCCCGGAGGGGCACCGAGCAAGCGTGAGACCGAGTGCTTCTCACCGTATTCACTCATGTCGATGCGGATCATCGCCTTCTCGTCGTCGAATAGGAATTCGGCGAGAGACTTTGCGAGTTCGGTTTTTCCAACACCGGTTGGACCTAGGAACAGGAACGAGCCGGTCGGGCGACTTGGGTCGGAGATGCCAGCCTTGGTTCGACGTACCGCATCGGCGACCGATTTCACGGCGGACTTCTGGCCAATCAGGCGCTTGCCAAGTTCGGCTTCAAGGTTCAGAAGCTTTTGGCTTTCGCCTGCCATCAGGCGACCGGTTGGGATTCCCGTCCAGGCACTGACCACAGCGGCGATGTCGTCTTCGCCAACCTGGTCATTGACCATTCGATCCTTGTCTTGGGCTTCGGCTTGCTCAAGTTCGACCAATTCTTTTTCGAGCGCAGGGATTTCTCCATATAGAAGGCGCGAAGCGCGTTCCAGATTTCCTTCGCGCTGGGCGCGATCAGCTTCGATTCGAATTGCGTCGAGTTTGGTTTTTAGTTCACCAACTCGGTTAAGTTCAGAACGTTCGGCTTCCCACTGTTTCGACAATTCTTGTAATTTGGCGGAGCGTTCCTTTAGGTCTTCGCGAAGTTTTTCGAGGCGTTCCTTAGAAGCGGCGTCTTTCTCCTTTTGGAGCGCAAGCTCCTCAAGTTTTAGACGGTCAACGCTTCGCTTCAACTCATCAATCTCCACGGGAGCCGAGTCGATCTCCATGCGGAGGCGGCTGGCGGCTTCGTCGATGAGGTCGATAGCCTTGTCTGGAAGTTGACGCCCAGTGATGTAGCGGTTCGAAAGATTTGCTGCGGCAACGAGCGCGCTGTCGGCGATGGCTACCTTGTGGTGAGCTTCGTAACGTTCCTTGAGTCCGCGCAAGATAGCCACGGTGTCGACCACCGAAGGTTCACCAACGTAGACCTGCTGGAAGCGGCGTTCCAGGGCTGGATCTTTTTCGATTCGTTCGCGGTATTCGTCCAAGGTGGTGGCACCGATTAGGCGAAGTTCGCCTCGAGCCAACATTGGCTTCAGCATGTTCGATGCGTCCATGGCACTGTTGCCACCGCCAACACCGACCAAGGTGTGAAGTTCGTCGATGAAGGTGATGATCTGGCCTTCGGCCGCATTGATTTCAGCGAGGACGGCCTTTAGGCGTTCCTCGAATTCACCCTGGAATTTCGCACCGGCCAGCATGGCTGCTAGGTCTAGTGAGATGAGTCGTTTGTTCTTCAGGCTTTCTGGAACGTCTCCGGCGACGATTCGCTGGGCGAGACCTTCAACGACCGCGGTCTTTCCAACACCGGGCTCACCGATGAGCACCGGGTTATTTTTGGTTCGACGGCTAAGCACCTGCGATACGCGACGGATTTCCGAGTCGCGTCCGATGACCGGGTCAAGCTTTCCCGATTTTGCGATCTCGGTTAGATCGATTCCGAAACGCTCGAGAGCGCTTTTCTGTTCTTCTTGTTGTGGGTTATTCATTTGTTACTCCTTTCGCGAAGGGCTACTTCGCCCGCCAAAGCACAACTTGGGTGTTGCGAGAAGGTCGGGTGCCTCGAGCAATGCTCTCGATACCGGTCTCTCCCGCAGCAAACACTCGTGCGCCTGGACGGTTCATTAGCTCGTTGGCTAATGCAGTTTCCAAGTCGCGAACTCGTTTACCGAGTTCGGCATTCTGGTTCTCAAGTTCCAAGATTCGCCTGATGCCTTCGAGGCTTACGCCTTCGGTTGACAGCCTGGCGATCTCTCGCAACTGAGCAATGTTTCGCATCGTGTAACGACGCGATTGGCCTCCGGTTCTCACCGGGATGACCAGACCCATGCGGTCATATTGACGCAGGGTTTGCGGGTGCATGAAGGCGAGTTCGGCCGCAACAGCGATGGCGAACATCGGAGTGTTTTCGTCGAACTCTTCCATGACTTACCTCCTAGAGCAGCCCTGCTCGAATGAGCAGATCGGCTCGCGGATCTTCCTGAGGAACCAACTCGTTGAATTCCTCGAGCTTCTTCTTGGCTTTCTCCGTGAGATGCGAAGGCACGGCAATCTCGATGGTTGCCAGCAGATCGCCAGTCCCCTTCGAAGATTCAACGCCCTTACCCTTTACTCGTAGAACGCGGCCATTTGGGGTGCCTGGCGAAACCTTAAGTTTCACCGGTTCGCCACCGAGAGTTGGAACCGGAATGGTTGCACCAAGTGACGCTTCAACGAAGGTCACCGGAACGGTGACGCGCAAGTTGTTTCCATCACGGACGAAAACCGGGTGCGGCTTCACGTGAACCGAAACCAGTAGGTCGCCAGCCTCGCCACCATTTGGCGAAGGAGAACCCTTGCCACGAACCTTGACCTTCTGACCGTCTTGGATGCCGGCAGGGATTTTCACCTGAACGGCTCCGCCACGATCGAAGTTGAGTTTCAGCGTGGTGCCCTTGATGGAATCGATGAAGTCGATGGTTGCTCGGTGAGTTAGGTCAGACCCGCGCTGTGGTCCGCCGAAGCCACCGAAACCGCCCATGCCTCCGCCACCGAAAAGGTTTGAGAAAACATCTTCGAAGCCCGCGGCTCCACCAGGGAAGCCTTGGCCACCACCAGGGAATCCGCCGGTGAAACGAGCTCCGCCGCCCATGGCGCGAATCTGGTCGTACTCGGCACGCTGAGTCTTGTCGCTTAGAACGCTGTAAGCCTCAGAGATTTCCTTGAACTTGGCTTCGGCCGCCGCATTGTTCGGGTTGGAATCCGGGTGATACTCGCGAGCGAGTTTTCGGTAGACCTTTTTTAGCTCTGCGTCAGAGACGTCCTTGGAAACACCAAGAACCTTGTAGAAGTCCTTATCGAACCAGTCTTGACTCGCCATTGTCTACCTCTATTCGGGAATGTTTACCGCGACCATTGCTGGACGAAGTAAACGCTCCCCGATCATGTAGCCAGGCTCAACCACGTCGGCGATGATGGTCTCGGTGACCTCAGCCGAAGGGGTTTGCACCAGTGCGTTGTGAAGCTCAGGGTCGAACTTGTCGCCCTTTGCACCGAACTGCTTCAGACCGAACTTGTCGCCTGCGTTACGAATCTTGGTAACTACCGCAGCAAACGGAGATCCTTCAAGATCGCCGTGTGCCTCGGCGCGGGTTAGGTCGTCGAGCGCTGGTAGAAGTGCACGGAAGGCTTCCGCGATTGCCAAAGTTCTAGCCTGGTCGCGGTCGCGCTCAACACGTGCCTTGTAGTTCACGAACTCGGCCTGCAATCTCTGAAGGTCGGCGAGAAGCTCGGCTTCCTTCGAGATTGGGCCGGTCTCCTCGACTAGGTCGGCCAGCTCGGCGTCGATCGGGTCGACTGCCTCCGCAGAGGCAGCCTCCTCGATCTGTTCCTCAGGCTGGTTGTCGTCCTGGTTTTGGTTCTGTTCGGTCATTACTTCTTGTCGTCCTCGTCTTCAACAACTTCGGCGTCGACTACGTCTTCGCCAGAGGTTGCCTCTTCAGCTGGAGCTTCTTCAGATGGTGCCGCTGCGGCTAGAGCCTCGCCAAGCTTCATCGAGGAAGTGTTCAACTTCTCCTGAGCCGCCTTGACGGCTTCGATGTCTTCTCCCGCGAGCGCGGTCTTCAGTGCATCGATGTCGGCCTGAACTTCGGTCTTCACATCTTCAGGTAACTTGTCGTCGTTGTCCTTGATTACCTTTTCGGTCGAATAAGCAAAGTTCTCGGCGGTGTTGCGAGTCTCCTGCTCTTCGCGACGAGCCTTGTCTTCGGCTGCGTGCTCTTCAGCTTCGCGAACCATGCGCTCGATGTCTTCCTTAGGTAGCGAACCACCACCGGTGATCTGGATCGACTGCTCCTTGCCGGTGCCCTTGTCCTTTGCAGAAACGTGGACGATACCGTTGGCGTCGATGTCGAAGGTTACTTCAATCTGTGGAACGCCACGAGGTGCCGGGGCGATTCCGGCTAGGTCGAAGTTTCCGAGCGACTTGTTGTCGCGAGTGAACTCGCGCTCACCCTGGAACACTGCGATGGTTACCGAAGGCTGGGAGTCTTCAGCGGTGGTGAAGGTTTCCGAACGCTTGGTTGGGATCGCGGTGTTGCGCTCGATGAGCTTGGTCATGATGCCACCCTTGGTCTCGATGCCGAGGCTCAGTGGGGTCACGTCGATGAGTAGAACGTCCTTACGCTCACCCTTTAGTACACCCGCCTGAAGCGAAGCACCCACGGCAACAACCTCATCAGGGTTTACACCCTTGTTTGGCTCCTTGCCACCGGTTAGCGACTTCACCAATTCGGTGACTGCTGGCATACGGGTCGATCCACCAACGAGCACGACGTGCGCGATGTCTGAAACCTTTACGCCGGCTTCAGCGATTACGTCGTTGAATGGCTTCTTGGTGCGAGCCAAGAGGTCTTCGGTCAGCTGCTCGAACTGTGCGCGGGTCAGCGATTCGTCGAGGTTGGCAGGGCCGTTCTCGGTTAGCGATAGGTATGGAAGCTGAACGTTCGCGGTCATGGACTGCGATAGTTCCTTCTTCGCCTGCTCGGCTGCTTCCTTTAGTCGCTGTAGGGCAATCTTGTCGTTTGATACGTCAACGCCGGTGGTCTCCTTGAAGCGCTTGACCAGGTGGTCAACGATTCGCTGGTCCCAGTCATCGCCGCCGAGGCGGTTATCGCCCGAGGTTGCGCGTACCTGAATGGTCGAGAACTCGTCGTCTTTTCCAACTTCTAGTAGCGAAACGTCGAAGGTTCCACCACCGAGGTCGAACACGAGGATTAGTTCGTCTTCCTTACCCTTGTCCAGGCCGTAGGCCAGGGCGGCAGCGGTTGGCTCGTTGATGATGCGCAGCACGTTTAGGCCTGCGATCTCTCCGGCGTCTTTGGTTGCCTGACGCTCTGCGTCGTTGAAGTATGCCGGTACGGTGATTACCGCGTCGGTTACTGCTTCACCCAGGTAGGTTTCTGCGTCGCGCTTTAGCTTGGCCAGGATGCGAGCTGAGATTTCCTGCGGGGTGTACTTCTTTTCGTCTACTGCGAAGGTCCAGTCGGTTCCCATGTGACGCTTCACCGATGCGATGGTGCGGTCTACGTTGGTTACTGCCTGACGCTTTGCGGTTTCACCGACGAGCACTTCGCCGTCCTTGGTGAATGCAACCACCGACGGGGTGGTGCGGAATCCTTCTGCGTTAGCGATTACGGTGGGCTCTCCACCTTCCAGCACGCTAACCGCGCTGTTGGTGGTGCCGAGGTCGATACCTACTGCACGTGCCATATTTGTTTCTCCTTGTTTGTATCGCCGTTAGGCGATCTTTGTTGTACTTCGCTCAAAGTTGAGCGCTGTTGACTCAAGTTTCGCAAACGAGTCTGACATTGTCAAGGGGAGAAACCTGAAAGTTGAGTGTGAATGACTCAACTTTGATTTGTTACCAAAAACAAACCGAAAGTTTGGTAAACCGATAACCTCACCGACTTAGGCTTGACCTATGTCTAGCACTGTTGCACCGAAGCGTTCGAAGCTCGCCACCTGGTCATGGGCCCTCTGGGACTGGGCCGAACAGCCTTACCCAACCATCATGCAGACCTTCATCTTCCCGGTCTACCTAACCAGTGCGGTAGCGGCTGGCATCCAGAACGCCGATCAACAACTAGGTTGGGCAACCGCCATCGCCGGTCTACTGCTGGCGGTAATGGCCCCGGTCATGGGCCGTCGCTCCGACCAGAACGGTCGACGTAAACTTTGGCTTCTGATCAACACTGGTATTTTGATCGCCGTCACCGCATCGAGCTTCTTCATCGAACCAAAGCCTGAGTACTTCCTATTCGGACTCGTGCTTTACGGCATCGGTTCGGTAATTCAAGAGTCTGCCTTCATCAACTACTACGCGATGCTCAAAGGTGTCACCACCGAAAAGAACATCGGTAAGGTTTCTGGTCTAGCTTGGGGTCTTGGCTATGTCGGCGGAATCATCCTGCTACTTATTTCTTTGGTTGGATTCGTACTGCCCGAGCACCCGCTATTGGGAATCGTCAAAGAAAACGGCCTCAACATTCGAACCATCTTCCTGTTCTCGGCCGCTTGGATTCTGATCTTCACCATTCCACTGTTGCTCTGGGTTCCAGAAATTGAGAAACGTGCCGGTGCGAAGAACGAAAGCATCCTTGAGTCTTACCGCTCACTATTTCGCGAACTAGGCACACTTCGCCGCCAAGCTCCGGAGACCTTTAAGTTCCTAATTTCGAGCGCAATTTACCGCGACGGCCTTGCCGGTATCTTCACCTTTGGTGCCGTGCTGGGAACCCTAGCCTTTGGATTCACCACGACTTCAATCATTTTCTATGGCATCGGCGCCAACGTCGTGGCTGCCATCGGAGCTGCCATCGGTGGTTGGTTGGACGACAAGGTCGGCAGCCGTGCCGTAATTCTAGGTTCACTAATCGGACTGATCGCCGGTGCCATTGCCGTGTTCTTCCTTCGCGACCTAGGGCAGATCACCTTCTGGGTATTCGGTCTTTTGCTAACACTTTTCGTTGGCCCAGCTCAGGCATCGAGCCGCACTTTCGTGGCCAGATTTACCCCACACGGACGTGAGGGTGAAGTCTTCGGCCTTTACCAAACCACCGGACGCGCGGTTAGCTTCCTTTCAGGCACCATGTGGGCGCTATCAATCAGTGTCGCCAATGCTCTGCATGGTCACGGTGAAAACACCATCTACGGCATCTGGGGAATCGTGATCATCCTGATCGTGGGAACCTACCTACTGACCCGCGTTCACCCAAAGCCTGCAGTGTTGGACAACTAGCCAAAAAGTTCGGCGGCCAAAACCTGCCCCTGTTTGAAACCCTTAGGCAAAATCCAAACAGACGAACCTACGGGTGTCGTCCATAGGTTCAAGAGGTCGCCCTCGTCGAGTGCGGTTTGAATCGGAACGTATTGGTCTTCGACGTTCGCGCAGTAGGCCGTCCAAAGTAAACCGGCTTCTTCACCTGGAACTTCGTAGTTGAATGGGCGACGAAAGAATTGTTGCTCCGGTTTGCCGGCGGCCTTACGAATGTGGGCGTATGGCGGAATTACCTTGATGCCGTTTTCGTCTTCGGCTTCAAAATCCGGAATGTCGGTCTCGTTCTGTTTTCCCAACGGCGCTCCATTCGAAAGCTTGCGACCGATAACGCCCTCTTTGGAATCGGTGCTTAGGCGGTCCCAGGTGTCTAGGTTCATTTGGATTCGGCGAAGCACCAACTGCGTTCCGCCGATCGCCCAGGCAGGTCCTGCGGAAATCCAGACTTGCCTGTCAAATTGCGCCGTACCAGGAACTGGGTTGTCGGTGCCATCAACCTGACCCATCAGATTTCTCTGGGTCTGTCCGGTTCGGGTAACGCCTGCGGCATTGCTGAAACCCTGTTGCACCCATCGCGGTTTTGCAAAGCTTTCCGTATCTCGGCTAAGTGCTCTCGAAGCATAGAACAGCGCGATTGGGTCATCGGTGCTGACCTGAATCAAAATATCGCCGTCTGAGTATTCCGGCTTTAGCCGGTCGATTTTAAAAGAGGGAAGTTGCCCGAAGCCCGCAGGGCTTTCGGCACCGATTTTCCTTAGCAAAGCCGGGCTAAAACCAACAGTGACGGTTAGTCGGGCCGGTGTTCCGGCGAACTCCGCCGATGGATCGGCGAGCACTGGCTTCCCCGATGTGAGCCGCTCGATGTCGTCGGTGATTAGTTCCGCCCACTTGGCCAGGTCAGCTTTATTGGTGGAAGGAGAAATGTCGAACGCCATGAAACGCGAGTGACTCTGCAGCGGTAATTCGATTCCCGACTGGTGGTTTCCATATGGGCTAACCGCACTAAGCCCAACGGCCGTTTCCGCAGCCAATGCGTCGGTATCCGATTGGAGCTTGCCAGCGATGGTAACCCCTACCGCTGCCGAAGCAACCGCGGTTGATGCCGCTAAGAAATTGCGTCTTGAGATCAATTACTTGTTGTAATTCTCGTCGCCACCGGCGCTGTCCTTGGCGGTCAAGGTGAGAGTCTGGGAGACTGCTCCATCGAATTTGACGGTGAATGTGATCTTGTCGCCGGCAACGATTGGCTTTGCGATATCCATGATCATGATGTGAAGGCCACCCGGCTCAAGGGTTACGGTTTCACCCGGCTTGATTTCGATACCGCCCTTTTTCTCCTGCATCATGCCGTTCACAACTTCGTGGGTCTGCACCATCTTGGCAATGTCGGTTTCACCGCCGACGATGGTCACTGTCTTGTCTGAGTGGTTGGTGAATTTACCGAAGATTCCGGTCATACCTCCGGCGTGATCCGAGTATTCCGAGGAGCGCACCCAAGCGTCTGCGATGACGATGCCGTTGTGACTAGCGGTCGGTGCGCAGGCGGTTAGTGAAAGCGCTGCAAATAGAAGGGTTAGGGTAGCTGCGATTTTCTTAAGCAAGATGACTCCTTGTTTTACGTCTTGTAGAAATTATACTCTACAATTCGTAGAACAAAGAAGTTACTGCTCTAGGGGCTCGTTACCCACGTCGGTGCGGTAGAAGTTCATGAAGCTGCGCGAAGCAGTAGGACCACGTTGACCCTGGTAGCGGTTGTTGTACTTCTCGCTACCGTAAGGAGTTTCACTCGGGCTCGACAGCTGGAAGAAACAGAGCTGGCCAACCTTCATGCCAGGCCAAAGCTTGATCGGTAGGTTCGAGACGTTCGCAAGTTCCAGAGTCACGTGACCCTTGAAACCTGGGTCAACGAAACCGGCGGTCGAGTGGGTCAGAAGCCCGAGGCGTCCTAGCGAGCTCTTACCCTCAAGGCGAGCGGCGATGTTGTCTGGCAAGGTCACAAACTCGTAAGTCGAACCGAGCACAAACTCGCCCGGGTGCAAGATGAACGCTTCGTCCGGGGCAACCTCAACCAGGTGAGTCAGATCACTCTGGTCTTCGGCTGGATCGATGTATGCGTACTTGTGGTTGTCAAACAAGCGGAAGAATCGGTCGAGACGAACGTCGAAGCTCGAAGGCTGCAACAGGTTCATCTCCAGCGGCTCTAGGCCAATCTGGCCGGCTTCGATGGATGCACGGATATCGCGGTCTGACATAAGCATGGTTCTAGGTTATCGAACTTCGCTAAACGCTTTTAGTCGACACTTTGTAGAATAAAGACATGAGTAAACGTGGACGTCAGCAAGGCGAACTAGAAAATGAAGTTATGGGTGTTCTTTGGAACAACAGCGGTTCGATGACTTCGCAAGAAATTTTGGACGCCGTAAATCAAAACAACCACGAACTCGCCCTAACCACCATCCTCACCGTACTTTCGCGCTTGGTCGATAAAGGCCTGGTAATTCGATCCGCTGGCGTAGGTCGTTCGTTCAATTTCTCAGCTACCGAGACCCGAGAGAAACACAGCGCCAACCTCATGTTGAAACTACTTGCCGATACCGGCAACCCAGCGCTCACCTTTGCACAGTTCACCAAATCGCTAACGCCAAAGCAGTTGGCTGCACTTCGCGAGACACTCGAAAAGTAGCCCTCGGTGCACGCACCAATCATCTACATACCCCTGGCCATCGAGTGGGTAATCCTGATTACGGCATTCATGCCGCGACTACTCGCAGGCATGTTCTACAACACACCTCGATTTGGTCTGACGCTCTGGTTTACATATCTTGGTAGCACCGTGCTCGCCAGTGGCCTTGCTATTGCGCTCACATTCTGGGCGCTACTCGACTACTTTGACCGCACCTGGGGAGCCGACTCCATCGAACTCGAGCTTCTGAGTCACTTCGGCCTTTGGATTTTGGTGGCGATCACCGGCATCGTGATTTCACTAATCAACCTTCGTACCGAACCCTTGATCATCGATGCCGGAGTAGCCAAACAAGAACTCGCACACACCGGAACACCAGCTGGTGACTTTCACGGTCACCCCGTGCGCGAGTTGGAATTTGCGCTACCGCTGGCATTCGTTGCCAAGATCGACGGCAGGCAAACCATCCACATTTCCGATGGTTCGGTGCGAGAGCTAACGCCAGAAGAGTTTGAGGCGATGAACTGGCACGAGGTTGGTCACATAAAAGGCCACCACAGCCTGATCAATTCGATTGCGAAATATGTGGCTTTGCTCTTGCCGATGTTTTCGGCTTCGAAAATCTTCCTGCAAGAGGTTCGTCAACTTACGGAACTCATGGCAGATAGCTATGCAAAGCGGCACGCTGAGCCAGAAGCGCTGCAAAGCGCTCGCGCAAAATTTCTAGAATAGGCCGTCGTAGTTCGGGCTCGGTGCCTCAGACATAAATCGCTGCACGTCGTCGTCAACCATCACATCGCGCAAGGTGATTGGCGCGGTTAGGTAAAGGCCTTCTAACGAGCGAACTCGACTAAGCGCCACATAGGTCTGGCCCGCGCTAAAAGCACCGCCACCAAGTTCAATCACAACTTCGTCGTAGGTCATGCCCTGTGACTTGTGAACAGTAACCGACCAGGCTAAACGAAGCGGTAACTGGCGGAACTCGGCCAGGGTCTCCGGCACCAGAACTTCTTTGAAGCGTTGGGTTGCTTCGTCGAACTCTTCATCGAGCTGGTAGCGAATCTTTTCCCAAGTCGACTGATGAACGTCGTACTCTTCCCCATCAACCTCGACCTTGACGTGGTTGTGGGCAACAATTTTCGTGATGTGCCCGATGGTGCCGTTAACCCAGCGGCGAGTTACGCCACCGTCTTTGGCAACGTTCTGGTCGTCATTCTTGATGAACATGACCTGAGCATCCACCTTTAGTTCAAGATTCACATCTGCTGGAGGGGTGGCACCAAAGGCCTTGATTTCACCAACGCTCACATTTGCCTCAAAGAACTTGGTTTCGCCAGGGATGTTGGCCAGGCGACGAGCGTTGTGAGCATTCACCTTGTTGTTCACACCGGAAAGACGAATGACGTCTGGGTTTTCCGGGTACCGATTGCCAGCGGCGTTCAAAGTATCGAGCATTTCCTGAGTAACCGAGCCATCACGAATGGCGTTCAAGATCTCGATGAACTTGTCGTCGTGCTGACGGAAGTTTTCGTGAAGTTCGTAACGAAGTAACTTGGTTTCGCTCCACACTTTGGCATCAAAGAACCAAAGAGAGCGATAGTTCTCCTTAAAGAACTCGTACCCCTCATCGCTTGGCTTCAACGGCACCGGCGGCAGCTGGTATGGGTCACCGAACATGACCACCTGGACACCCCCGAATGGGCCCTTATTCTTACCGCGAGCGGCACGGAGCATGGTGTCCATGGCATCCATAAGGTCAGAGTTCACCATCGAAATTTCATCGATAACCAGAACGTCCAACGAACGCAGTGCGTCGCGGGTGCGGCCGTAAAGGTGTTTGTGGATCGGCTGATTGCCAAGCACACCAAACGGGAATCCGAAGAACGAGTGAATGGTCTGGCCACCAACGTTGTATGCGGCAACACCGGTAGGCGCCACCACGGCAACGTTCTTCTTGGTGTTGTTCACAAAGTGGTTCAACAAAGTTGACTTACCGGTTCCGGCGCGACCGGTCACAAAAATGTGGTCGTGTTCATTTTCAATGAAGTCGAACAGCGCCAGCTGTTCCCCCGAAAGCTTAATCTCAATAGTCATCGTTGTTCCCCGTCACGCTTTGCCAGTTTGGCAAGCATTTCGTTGTAGTCGTCCACATCTTTATTACCACTACGGTCTGACGCTCGGTCTAGTCGCTTCGCTTCGCGCACATCGGAACGGAACCATTGAATGGAAACGATAATCGTAAGCACAGCCGCTGGCATTTCCCCGATACCCCACGCGATAGCTCCACCGGTGTGTTGGTCTTCAAGTGGAGCCTCACCCCAAGTGCGCCCCATGGCGCCGAACCATTCCGGTAGCAGCAGGCTTTCGCCGCTCATCAGCGAAAGACCGAAGAAAGCGTGGAACGCCAGAGTGCCCACCAAAAGCATGAGACGAAGCACAAATGGAACCTTGGCTGGACCCGGATCAATCGAGATTAGAGCTTGGACGAAAAGGTAGCCAGTAATTAGGAAGTGCACAATCATCCACTCGTGCCCAAGGTGGTCTTTGGTAGACCAGGCGAAGAGCGGAGTGAAGTAGAAGACCACCAGCGAAGCTGCGAAGTTAATGGCGGCGAAAATCGGGTTGGACACCAACTTAGCCCAAGGAGTGTGCACCGCCCAGAGCACCCACTCGCGCAATCCACGCGAATCGTCTTTGCGGGCCTCGCAGGCACGCAGCAATAGGGTCACCGGGGCGCCTGGAACCAACAGCACTGGGACGCCCATGGTGAGGATCATGTGGGCGAGCATGTGAACGCTGAACAGGTACTGCTCGTAAACATTCAGTGGACCATTGGTAATCCACAGCAACAGGCCCATGCCGAGTAGCCAGCTAATGGTTCGCCCAATTGGCCACTCATCCCCGCGCTTGCGTAATCGGTAAACACCGAACAGATAGAGCGCGGTAGCAGCCAAGACGATGACCAGCCAAACAAGGTCGAGCTTGTATGAGGTGAACCACCGTTCCATGGTTAGCTCGGGTGGCAAAGACGAACCAGTGAGAATTGCAGCGGGTGAACTGGTGTCCCCTAGCTTTAGGTCGGTACTCGGAGGTGCCGTGCGGCTCAGGCTGGCACCTAAACCAAAGGCTGCACCCATCAGCGCGAGCTCAACTGTTGCCAGCAGACCGAACGAACGTTTCGACGGCTGATCGTTTTTCAGAATGCGCACACGGTAAACGGCTCCAAACACCCCGAGCACAACCAAAATCACAACCTTGGCTAGTGCCAGGATTCCCCACTGAGTAAAGATGTATTTCACCTCGACGATGCGCAACATAGCCGCCGCGACACCACTAACTGCGGTGACCGCGAAGGCGAAGAGCGCGAGGGTTGAATATCGCTTCGCAAGGATCTGCCAGTTGTCGGAACGCAACTGGAAACCAAGTTCAATCAGGCCACCAACCCAGATGGTCACGGCAACCAGGTGCAACCCCATTGAGTTCACCGCCATGTCGTGACCGGTGGTTCCGGCGGCGTGACCAATCAACGCCAGTGGCACTAAGCCCGCAAGCGCGCTAACTGCCGCAAACAAGGTTGAGCGTAAACCAGTGGCAAGTAGGGCAGCGAAGCTAGTCAGAGCTGCAAATGCCATGTTTACAGTGAGCGCCTGGCCGAGTTCAACCTCGGTAGCAAACTGCAGCAAGCCCGAACCAAAATTGGCATCGGTAGAAAACTTCGAACCGGTTACCCAAAGGTAGGTGAGCAAAAAGTGCAGCACACCGAAAACCAGCCAGCCATTTGCGGCGAGCGAAGCTCGACGTAATGATCGCGTTAGCGATTCCGATTTTTCTGAAAATGCCCAAGCGGCTAAAACCAGTGAGCCAACCGTCACAGCAACCAGCAGGTTCTTTATCGCCTGAACAATCGGCTGCGCCCAGCGAACGAATTCACCTGGATCGCCAATCGCTAGTGCCGAGTTGCCATGGGTATAAGTAAGCCCAGCACAAACAGCTAGGACGGCGAAGCCATAAACCGCAAGAGTTGCGCCTAGGCGTCTACTCAATCTTCAACCTTTGGAAAGAATCGTCCCGTGGTCGAAGAGTACTTCTTGTACTCCTTGAACTTCTTCACCAGGTACTGTTCCTCGAAGGCTGCCTTGTAGTTAAGAACCGCATGAAGTCCAATTGCAAAAATCAGCTGTGGCCAAGGCCCACTACCGATTCCAATTCCGTAGCCAACCAAAATCAACCCCGAGTAGATCGGGTGACGCACGTAAGAGAACACCCCAGAGGTAACCAGCTTGGCATCTTCCATCGGCTCTGGAAACGCGATGCGGAGAGCCTTCAAGTTCTTTTCCTTGGTAGTTCCTTCAAGCTTTGGGATCGAGTGTGTGAACAGTTCACGAATGGCTAGGACGACCACAGCCAAGCCGCCTACGAAAAACAGCACACCAATGAACTCAAAAAGAAAATCGAGAAATCCCCAACCACTTTGGTCATCGGGCCAAACAATTAGTAACAGCAACAGGGCGAACTGACCACCAACAAAGAGGCGGGATTTTAGAGAGTCGTTCACATAACCATCTTAAGCGAGAAGGCGCCGGCCGAAGCCGACGCCTTCCACAGGAAGCTTCTACTACTTAACAGCAGCCTTTAGCTTGCTACCAGCCGAAACCTTTACGGTGTTCGAAGCAGCGATCTGGATGGTTGCACCAGTCTGAGGGTTGCGACCCGCACGAGCAGCGCGGTGACCCTTCTCAACCGATAGCCAACCAGGAATGGTGACCTTGTCACCCTTCTTTACGGTCTTTGCAATGGTGTCGAATAGTGCGTCAACAACACGGTTGACAGCAGCCTGCGACTCACCGGTGCTTGCAGCAATGGCGGCAACTAGCTCGCCCTTGTTTAGAGTGTTAGCCATTTGGCCCTCCAATGTCTAGAAAGAATGACTATGGTCTAGTCGCTATAAATCTAGACCTAGAGTATTTTCCGTCCGTTATTTGGCTCGGCGTGTCTAAATCCCTTTATTTATGCGGTTAAACGAAAAACCGCCACCCGAAGGTGACGGTTTTTCTAAAAACTTTTTACCAAGACGACTTGGTGATACCTGGAAGCTCGCCCTTGTGTGCCATGTCGCGGAAACGAACACGAGAAACACCGAACTTGCTTAGGAAACCACGTGGACGACCGTCGATAGCGTCGCGTCCGCGTACGCGAACTGGCGAAGCGTTGCGTGGAAGCTTCTGTAGACCTAGACGAGCCTCTTCGCGCTGTGCGTCGGTGCTGTTTGGGTCAACTAGGGCCTTCTTTAGTGCGAGACGCTTTTCTGCGTAACGCTCAACGATCACCTTGCGCTGCTCGTTCTTTGCAATCTTGCTCTTCTTAGCCATTCTTAGCGCTCCTCGCGGAATTCAACGTGCTGACGAACCACTGGGTCGAACTTCTTTAGCACGATACGGTCTGGGTCGTTGCGACGGTTCTTACGGGTTACGTAGGTGTAACCGGTGCCGGCAGTCGACTTCAGTTTGATGATTGGACGGATGTCCTTGTCCTTCTTAGCCATTTGCTAATAGCTCCTTAGATCTTCTCGCCACGAGCGAGTAGCGAAGCAACAACAGACTCGATACCTCGAGCGTCGATTACCTTGATACCGCGAGCGCTAACGCTTAGGGTTACGTTGCGCTTCAACGAAGGCACAAAGTAAGTCTTCTTCTGGATGTTTGGGTTGAAGCGACGCTTGGTCTTGTTCTGGGCGTGCGAAACGCTGTGACCAAACTGTGGCTTGGTCTCAGTGACCTGACAGTAAGCTGCCATTTCTTCTCCTCGTTAACAAGCCAGATGAGACCCAGGATTTGGGTTTTGTTTTGGCTTGGGTACAAAAACTGTGCTGCACAAAGCAACCTGATAAGTTTAGGCGACTTTATAACGCTTAATCAAGTTCGAGTTTCGCAAGACTAAAAGGTTTTTTGCGCCTTTTTCACCAATGCCACGGTTATCGGGTAAAAAGCCACTCCAACCAGCGTTGCCACCAGCAAAATCTTGTACTCATACATGGCACTCATCGAGATGTAGAGTATCGGCAAAGCCGCTACACAGCAGGCGATAAACAGTATTTTCTGCGACGACTTCGCGAAATCCAAACGAACCGGATTCAAGGCGTTCTTCAAATCAATGAACGCTAGGGCCGATGGCACCAGGGTAGCCCCGCCGATCCCATACATCACCAGAAAGACCTCTTTGAACCCTGAGCCATATGAAAAGCCACCGGCTTCCGACGCTACCGGCCAAGCCAATGCAGCAAAAAACCCCAAATATGTAAACAGTTGGACGATTCCAAGCGACCTAATTAGTCTCATTTATCCCTCTCCTTTCTGATGATTGGCCAAAGGATTATGCCGAGAAGGCAGTCGATTGCAAAAAAGATGAATCCGTTTAACGCCAGCCAGCTACTCGGAATGAGCAACACAATGCACAGGATGAACAAACCTTTTTGAGTAACGAAGGCCGATTTTCTTGCCTGCTCAGAACTACGACTCTTCGGCAATGCAAGTGTTCCAGCCGACTTAAGAGTCAAGACCGCCGGGATGGTGAAAGCGACAAACATCAACGTTGCTATTTGACCGCTTAATCCATTGCCTTCTTCGCCCTCAAATTCCGGCTTCGCGAAGTTAATTGCTGAGATTACGCCTAAGGCTGTCTCCAGGACGATTAGCCCGAGCTGGCCCATGGCCAAAAACTGCAGCTTACTTATACCCCGTTGATTTAGTTCCATGATTCCCCCTAAGCACAGGTTTAGCAGGAGAAAGCGCTACTTACAAGATTTACAGATACCAAAAATGTCGATGGTGTGGCTCGGTGAGCTGAATCCGTGCGCCTTTGCCACTTCATCCGCCCATTTCTCAACCTTGTCGGCTTCGATTTCCACGGTCTTGCCGCAGGTTCGACAAATCAGGTGGTGATGGTGGCTGGTGCCACAGGCGCGATAGAGCAGTTCGCCGTCTTTGCTCTGGAGGCTGTCGGCTTCAGCCGACCCGGCCAAATCCGCGAGCGCGCGGTACACGGTTGCCAGCCCAATCGTCGAACCGTGGTTACGCAGAACTAGGTGTAGCTGCTGTGCACTGACGAAACCAGCCGCCTCACCCAAGGCGTGACGGACCGCATCTTTTTGCCAGGTATTACGTCTTACGGTCATCGGCTCTTCACCCATTCGATCACTCGGCAGATTAGATAAATCAGGAACGAGATGCTGGTGACATACGGGCTGATCGGCAGGCTGCTACCCAGAGCGAGCAAGATTCCTCCGACTACCGAAATCATTGCGAAGATAACCGAAAGCACCGGAATCAGGAACGGTGAACGGCTCACGCGAACTGCCGACGCTGCTGGCGTTACTAGCAGACTAAGAACCAAAAGCGCACCGACCACCTGGATGCTAGCGGCAACCGCGAGCCCAAGAACCACCATGAACAAAACTGACAGTGCACGAGTTGGCACACCCCTGGCCGCCGCCACCTCATGGTCAAGAGAAGCGAAGGTTAGCGGCCTCCAAACCACAAGCAAAGTGACCACGACGAAAATAGCGATGGCTGAAATTGCGACCAGTTGCGGTTCGTCCACAGCCACAATCTGACCGGTGAGCAAACCAAACTTATTCGACGCTCGCCCTTGGTAAAGCGAGAGGGCGAGAATGCCCAAGCCCAGACCAAACGGCATGAGCACGGCGGTGATTGAGTTTCGTTCCTTGGCCTTGGCTCCCAGAATCCCAATGACGATTGCCGCAACGAGTGAACCGATGACCGAACCGAAAACAACGTTGCCGCCGAGCAGCAGAGTGATTGAAGCGCCGGCAAAGCTGAGTTCAGAAATTCCATGAACGGCAAACGACATGTCGCGATTGATTACGAACACACCGACCAGTCCACCGACCACGGCAAGCAGCGCACCCACGATTAGCGAATTGGTGACCAGTGGTAGCAGCTGGTCGTATCCCTCGAAATTGAAAATCATGACCATTCCTCCTGGTGGTGGTGATCGTGATCGTCGTGGGCTCCAAGCACCACAATTCGTCCTTGGTTTCGAACCACATCGATTGGCGTGCCATAAAGCTCGGTCAAAGTTTCCGAGGTGAGCACTTCGTCCGGAGTTCCGATACGGAACTGACCGCCAGCTAGATAGAGCACACGGTCGACCATGTCGAGAATCGGATTGACATCGTGGGTGACGAATAGCACCGCTGCATTGTGTTCACGGCTTTCTCGTTTGAGTAGCTCGGCAATCGCAGCTTGTTGGTTGTAGTCCAATGCACTTAGTGGTTCATCGGCAAGAATCAGATCTGGCTCGGAGATCACAGCCTGGCCAACGCGGAATCGCTGCAGTTCACCGCCAGACATTTCGCTGATGGATTGGTTCTGAAGTTCCTGGCCATCGATGGCTTCGATGATGTGCTCATACTGCGCACGTGCGGTTTTGTTCGGTGCCCAGAAGCCCAAACGGTGACCGTTCAACCCTAGCCAAAGCAGGTCTTTGCCTCGAATGGGCATGGTGTTTTCCGGTTGACGGGCCTGAGGCACGTAGCCAATGCGGCGTGAGCCGCGTCGAATTTTTTTGGAATTTAGCTCGATGCTTCCGGCGCTCAACGGCAACTGTCCGAGGATAGCATTCAACAGTGAAGACTTACCCGAGCCGTTTGCTCCGAGAATTGCGATGAACTCATTCGGCTTCACCTCGAGGTTGAGGTGCTCCCAAAGCACTCGACCATCGATCTGCAGCTTGGCGTCTTTGACGCTCAAAACCGGGCTACTCATTTGCCCTCCAACATCTTGATTGCTCCATCTAGTAATTCGAAATAGCCACCCGAGTATTCGAGGGTGTCTGGGTCTTGAATCAACAATTCACCGAACTCGTAATTTGGAATCTTGTAATTCAGTGAAAGGAGTGCGTTGATCTGTGCGGTTTGGGTATTTGCGTTCACATAGATTGCGTCGACTCCGCCAGCCTTGATCAGCTTGGACACATCCGAGAGCACTTGGGGTGGTACATCTCGTTCTTCCTCAACCGCTTCGCTGAATTGGTCGGGAGTCAGGTTTTGGTAGCCGGCATCTTCAACTAGATAGGCAATCAATGGTTCGGTCAGGAACACCCGCTTGGGCTTCGCACGCAGTGCGTCTAACTGCGCCTTGCGCGCGGAAATTTTTTCACGAAAATCTGCAACCCTTGCCTCTACCGCGTCCATCGAACCTTCGTCTTTGGATTCAATGGCTGCACCAATCACCGCAGCCACATCGCCAACCTGATCTACGTCGTACCAGATGTGCTCGTTGCGAGTTTCGTCATCCCCCGAAGCCATGAAAGCATCGACTGTGATTGCCGGCGTTGGGTCGGCATCGATGGCCTTCTGAATGAAGTCGTCGTAGCCACCGCCGTTCATGATCACAATGTCGGCGTTGTTAATAAGTAGTTGATCACGTGCGGTTAGCTCGTAGGAGTGTGGATCTTGGTTGACGTTGTAGATGATGGCATCCACAGTTGCCAGGTCACCAGCAACCAGGTTCGCTACCGAACCCCAAACGTTGGTGCTGGCCACGATTTTGATTGGTCCACTTCCAGCCTGCCAGCGAACTTGGTTCGCAGGTGCGCAGCTAGTCAGCGCAAGAAGCGCTGAGAGTGCCAGCACCAGTAGCCCAAGTTTCTTCACTCTCCAAAGTTACGACTTATTGAGAATGATTGTCAATACTATTTAGTCTTGGCAGGTTTGAGCTTCACCCAAAGCACAGCCGCAATCAGGCCGGCTAGGTTAGTCCCAACTAACAAGTAGATGAAAGCTTCGCTGCCTTCTTTGATTTTCAGGAAATCATTCGAAGCGTAAACAACGTTAATCAGTGAAACGGCCACCGGAAACGTTAGAGCCCAAAGTAGGGATGCCAGGGCAATGCTTGAAGCAATCGAAACCCACTTTGACCCTCGCTCCTTAAGGATGAAATTACCCAAGAAAAATAGTGCGACTAAAAACGAACCAGGCACGAAGAAATAGAAAATCGAACTCACAATCAACATGAGTGGCAGTGCAATCAACAAACCGAGGCCAGCACCGGTGGTGTCACCGGAGAAGAAATTTAGGTAGATAGCCCCGACTACTGCGCCCAAGAAATAGATGGCGACGAATGCGAGAAGGTAAACGCCGATAAGGCGCATTGGTTTCTGAGTAGCAGCCATGTATCCCCCTAGTTTTGTTGGCTTTTAGTCAAGAAGCAGAGCAGGTTCCTCTATTACCGAAGCAACGTCCTGCACGAAGCGTGACGCCACGTCGCCGTCAACAACGCGGTGGTCGAAAGTTGCGCCGATGGTGGTTACCTGGCGAACCTGGATTTCACCGTTGACCACCCATGGCTTAGGACGAATCGAACCTAGGGCCACAATGGCGACCTCACCTGGGTTCAAAATCGGAGTTCCGGTGTCAACGCCGAACACACCGATGTTGGTGATGGTGATTGTTCCATCCTTCATGTCCGCCGGAGTGGTCTTGCCTTCACGAGCGGTGGCAGCGAGCTGCTCGATGGCCTGAGCAAGTTCGAGCATCGACATCTTGTCGGCGTCCTTGATGTTTGGAACGATTAGGCCGCGAGGGGTTGCCGCAGCGATACCGAAGTTCACGAAGTTGTGAACGATGATCTCTTCATCGGTGAAGGTTGAGTTCACCATCGGGTTACGGCGAACTGCCCACATCATGGCCTTGGCCATGATCAAAAGTGGGGTTACCTTGGTGCCCGCGAAATCGGTTGATGCTTTCAGGCGCTTCACGTATTCCATGGTTCGAGTTGCATCGACATCCACGAAAATGCTTACGTGCGGAGCGGTAAAGGCAGAGCTAACCATCGCGTTAGCGATAGCTTTGCGAACACCCTTAACTGGGATACGTTCTTCGCGTTCGCTAGGAACAGCTGGGGTGGTTAGGTTTCGGAAAACGCTCGCCTGCTGGGCCGAACCAAGAACGTCTTCGCGAGTAATGTCTCCGTTGAGGCCGGTTGGAGTGACCTTGCTTAGGTCAACGCCGAGGTCGGCGGCAAGTTTACGAATTGGTGGCTTGGCCAAAACCTGAGTTTCTGGGTGAGTTGGCACAGCGAGGTGACCGGCCGGCGCAGGCACCGCTGCAGCCGGGATTGCGGTAATCGCAGAGGTGTTGGTGGTCAGCGGAGCTGACGCGCGCTTGCGACGAATTGGGCCATTCGGGTCGGCAACGCCGTAGCCAACAAGGTTCGGGGTGCGTTCTTCAGCAGCTGCCGCGGTAGCCGCAACATCGGCAACGATCTGGTGCGCGCTAGCCGAAACTTCGGCATCGGTGACGGTTGCACCAACAGCGCCATCGGCAACTGTTGCCGAAATAAGTGGCTTGCCCACTTCGACGGTGTCGCCTTCGGCGGCCATCAATTCAGAGATGACTCCCTCGAAAGGGCAAGGAAGCTCAACCAAAGACTTAGCGGTTTCGATCTCAACGATTACCTGGTTCACCTTCACGGCATCGCCAGGCTTTACCTTCCAAGAAACGATCTCGGCCTCGGTAAGACCTTCGCCAACGTCAGGCAAATTGAAGTATGCGATCTTGCTCATTAGTAGGCTCGCGATCTGTCAACCGCTTCAAGAATGCGGTCGGCGTCTGGAAGATAAATCTCTTCAAGTTTGGCTGCTGGGTAAGGAATGTCAAAACCGCCAACGCGAAGCACCGGAGCCTGCAGGTGGAAGAAGCACTCCTCGGTGATGCGAGCAGAAATTTCGCTAGCAATCGAGAACGAGTTCGGAGCTTCCGAAACGGTAACCAAACGACCCGTCTTCTTTACCGATTCGATGATTGTTGGGAAGTCGATTGGCGAAAGCGAACGAAGGTCGATGACCTCGATGCTCACGCCTTCGCTGGCGGCAACCTCGGCAGCTTGCAAAGAGGTGTGAACCATCGGGCCGTAGGTTGCGATGGTCACATCGCTACCCTCGCGAATAACGCGAGCCGAGTAAAGGTCTTGAGGTGGGGTGTCCAGGTTAACCGGACCCTTCTGCCAGTAGCGACGCTTTGGTTCGAAGAACATCACAGGGTCGTTGGAACGAATCGCCTGCTGGATCATCCAGTACGCATCGTTCGGGTTGCTTGGGGAAACCACGCGAAGTCCGGCGGTGTGAGCAAAGTAAGCCTCAGGGCTTTCCGAGTGGTGCTCAACGGCACCGATGCCGCCACCGAATGGAACGCGGATGACAACCGGCATCTTGTGGTAACCCTCGGAACGGTTCTGCATCTTCGCCAACTGAGTGGTGATCTGGTCGAACGCAGGGAAGATGAAGCCGTCGAACTGAATCTCGGCAACTGGGCGATAGCCGCGCATAGCCAAACCGATAGCGGTACCAACGATTCCCGACTCGGCGATAGGCGAGTTGAAGATTCGGCTTTCGCCGAACTCGGCGTGCAAACCTTCGGTCACACGGAAAACTCCACCGAGCTGGGCAACGTCTTCACCGAAAACCAAAACCTTGCTGTCATCACTCATGGCCTTACGAAGGCCTGCATTGATCGCCTTGGCGATCGCCATATCTGCAAAATTCGTCATTAGTTTTCACCGCCGAACGAAGCTTCGTAACGCTTTAACCAGTCCATCTGCTCATCAATAACCGGGTGTGGTTCCGAGTAAACATACTTGAACATGTCTTCCATATCAGGTGCCTTGAGGGCGAAGGTTGCCTCACGAATTTCGGCGGCAAGCTTTTCACCAGCCTCTTCGACTTCTTGGAAGAAGTCTTCGCCAATGCCCTGACGACGAAGGAAAGTTTCGAAACGCTTTAGTGGGTCACGTGCCGCCCAGTAGGCAACCTCTTCGTCGGTGCGGTACTTGGTTGGGTCATCCGAAGAAGTGTGAGCACCAATACGGTAGGTCAACGCTTCGATCATGAACGGGCCGGCGCCTTCGCGGGCGTCGTCCATGTGTTTTGCGGTAACCGCATAACTAGCTAGTACATCGTTTCCGTCGATGCGAATTCCAGGAACACCGAAACCTTCACCGCGACGATAAAGAGGTACGCGAGTTTGGCTGGCAGTTGGCGACGAGATTGCCCACTGGTTGTTCTGGCAGAAGAACACGATCGGGCTCTGAGTGTTGGCAGCGAAAAGGAACGACTCCGAGATGTCACCTTCAGCGGTTGCACCATCGCCAAAGTAAGAGATAACTGCAAGGTCTTCGGATTTGTTGCCGGTGGCAAACTTGCCATCGAACTTCACGCCCATTGCGTAACCGGTGGCGTGAAGCACCTGGCTACCAAGCACGATGCCGTAAAGGTGGAAACGAGTTTCGTCTGGGTTCCAGCCACCGTGGTTCACACCGCGAAGCATCTTGAGAATCGACATCAGCTCAACGCCGTGAGTGATGGCAACACCGTGTTCGCGGTAGCTAGGGAAAATGTGGTCGTTGTGACCTACCGCGTAACCAGAGCCGATCTGGGCAGCTTCCTGACCAACGGCTGGAATCCAAAGACCAAGCTGACCTTGGCGCTGAAGTGCGGTGGCTTCGTTGTCGAAGCGACGACAGCGAGCCATGTCTCGGTAGAACTTTAGGAAGTCTTCTTCGGTCAAACGCTCGATGTACGAACCGTACTCGGCATAATTCTTTGGCACAGCAAAGTCGCCCTCAGGGGTGAGCATTTGCACCATTGGTACGCTGTCGTTTGCATTCATCCTTTCCAATTTAGTTTGGTTCGGTGGCACAATCTACATATGAAGCGATTTCTAGTTGGAACTATCGTCAACTCTTTGGGTCTCTGGTTGGTCACAACTCTCATCCCAGCCATCAAAATCTCCCCTTGGGGAGGCTCCGGAATTTGGAATTTGATTGGTTCCTACGTTGTGGTCGGCATGATTTTCGGTCTCGTGACCTCGATCATTGCCCCGGTCATCAAGGTTTTGGCTTTCCCGCTCTATTTGCTCACCTTTGGCCTGATTTCGGTGGTCATCAACGGAGCCATGCTGCTTCTTGTTTCCTACCTGAGCTCAGCAATCAAGGCAGGCGCCTTCAGCATTGCCGGCTTTGGTGCCGCCGGAGCCAGTAACACCGCCCTCGGTTGGGCGATGCTCGGCGCGCTTGTAATGAGCCTCAGCACTTTCATCGCGCGTTCGGCATTCAAGGCTATGAAGCTGCTTTAAGCGGCGCATATTCTTTAGCTCCCACAAACTCGGACTGTGCCAGTTCACTGAAGAGCTTTTCCCGAAGCCGCACTAGCCCTGCATCCGTAGAACTGTCGGCAAGGGTTGCCGTGGCCACATACTCACGCATGTTGTGAGCCTTCAAAACATTTTCGCCTGGGTCAACCTCCACGTGTCTGGTTGCTGTCACCCAGTTTTCCGTAATTGGATTGGTGGCTCCCGCGAGCGCTGGAACCACATCGTTACTGTGCTCGAGTGAAATCACTGGCACACCTACAGGCAACCTTTCATTAGCAATCGGCGATCCCATGGTTACAACTCCGACCACATTTGCGTTCTGCTGAGCCAAGTCGGCAGCCACCATTCCGCCCTGTGAATAGCCAACCAAAACCAGCCGGTCTGATTCCATCACGCCGAAGGCGTGCAAAGCCGCGTTAGCGGCTCGATATGAGCTCGATTTTTCTGTAGTTCCTAACAGCTCAAGATCGCTTCGAACGTCGAAGGCTTTTTCTTTTCCCAAGGGATTCCATTCGGCTGTGCCAGGTAGATAGACAACCAAGGTTCGACCCCTGACAGTGGCATAGCTTTCGATGCGAATGTTTCCCGAACTGTTGTTCAATCGGCCAGCCAGCCCGGAAAGGGTTGCAGGCTTTTGATAAACAGCCGAAGGCTGTCGTTCCGAAATTCGAATTTCGCTTTGCGGTAACGCCGAAACCACTCCGCTGATCTGACTAAGCGGTAACTGCCCAGTCAAGGTGCGCAATCCCAGCGAGGTGACATTTGAATTAGTAAATGCGCCAACGCCCAACGTCACCGCGAGAGCTTCCCAGACTGGTTTCGGAATGGCCTGCCTCAAAGAGGGGTTTGTGTGTATCGCGTCAGCGATCGAATTTAATCGATGAGCAACCTTGGCATCCGTTGTGAAATAACTTTCTGCTGCGACAAAGCAACCGTGCCTCTGCAATCCAAGCCGAACGAGGGTTTCAGGTAAATAGGTGTCGAGCTGAATGTGATGAACCAAGCCGGATATTTGCGCCAGCGGAGTTAGCTCATCTAGCAACCGACGCTGAGCAAGACTCAAGTTTCCTGTAATTCGCTCAATCTCACTTCTGGCAACCGTAACCCTCGGATCGCCGCCGTAGCTCACCAAATCGCTCAAAGTGCAATCCTCGGTAAGTGAATCAACTGCGCCTGAAGCCCTCGCAGTCGATTTTGTAATTCGCTCAACTGGTTCTCGAGTGCACGAGAGGCCGAAGAGTTCCACAGCGTTGGATTCGGTTTACTCGTTTCCAAAAGAGCAATCAACTCATGAATTAAGGGTTCAACTTCGTGCATGAGCAATAGATTGCCAATAACAATCGGACTCATTCGAGGTTGGAGACGTTCTGTGGATAAGACGTAAGGCAAAATAGTAGGGTGAGCAATCTTTCGGTACAACCACTTTCCCCACTCGACGGCCGTTACCGCGCAGCGGTTTCCGATCTTGGCGAGTACCTTTCCGAAGCCGGTCTGAACCGTGCCCGCATCCAGGTTGAGATCGAATGGTTGATTCAACTTGCCAACCGCTCACTACTTGGCACCGATCGTCCAATCTTGGACGTCGAAGCGAACGAACTTCGCAAGATCGTCACCAACTTCTCAGACAGCGACGTTCGCGAACTCGGCGAAACCGAAGCCGTCACCAAGCACGATGTCAAAGCTGTTGAATACTTCATCCGCGCCCGCCTAGAAAAGCTTGAACGTCACGACCTGCTTGAGCTGACCCACTTCGGTTGCACCAGCGAAGACATCAACAACCTCAGCTACGCCATCACGGTTCGCGACGCGATTAACAACGTTTGGCTTCCAAAGTCGAAGGCCCTGGTTGCAAAACTTGCTGAGCTCAGCGACAAATACCTGGACGCCTCGATGCTTGCTCGTACCCACGGTCAGCCAGCCACACCAACCACCATGGGCAAGGAACTTGCGGTCTTCGTTCACCGACTAAACCGTCAGCTCGATCGTGTTGCCAAGACCGAATACCTTGGCAAGTTCTCGGGCGCAACCGGAACCTTCTCGGCTCACGTTGTTGCAGCACCTGAAGTTGACTGGATTAAGCAATCGCAGGATTTCGTCACGGGCCTTGGTCTCACCTGGAACCCACTGACCACGCAAATCGAGAGCCACGACTGGCAGGCTGAACTCTATTCGGCAGTTGCCCTGTTCAACCGCATTCTTCACAACCTGTGCACCGACATCTGGAGCTACATCTCGGTTGGTTATTTCAAGCAGATTCCTCAGGCTGGCGCAACTGGCTCGTCAACGATGCCTCACAAGATCAACCCGATCCGTTTCGAAAACGCCGAATCGAACCTTGAACTTTCGAACGCAATTCTCGACTCGATCGGTTCGACCTTGGTGACCAGCCGTTTGCAGCGTGACCTCACCGACTCGTCAACTCAGCGCAACATCGGTCTTGGTCTCGGCCACAGCATGTTGGCACTAGACAACGTAACCCGCGGCCTTGGCGAAATCGACCTCAATGTTGGTGTTCTTGAAGCCGACCTCAACGACAACTGGGAAGTTTTGGGTGAAGCCATCCAGACCGTAATTCGCGCCGAAGTGGCTGCCGGTCGTTCAAAGATTTCCGACCCATATGCACTACTGAAGGATCTAACTCGAGGCAAGCGAATCGGTCACGAAGACCTAATCACTTTCATCAACGGACTGGACATTTCGGTCGAAGCCAAGCAGCGTCTTATCGCTCTTCGCCCAAACACCTACACCGGCTTGGCTGCTGAGCTGACCAAGCAGTTCCGTAAGTAACTTACTGCTACTTCTTTGGTGGCTTGTTGTAAAGGCGTGGGGTTGAGCCGTCGAAGTCGTCATCTTTAACACTGAGTGCCAAGGTGGCAATGCCAACTAAGACGACGATGAAGGTTAGTCCTGCCCAAATGTAGGTCTGATCCCATTTCTTGGTGCCGAACCAAACTAGGACTCCAACAAAGATCGCTGCGATTGCGGAGAGGCTTAGGTAGACACGAACGCCAACAGGCTTCTTTGGTTTTTGGGTCATGCCTCTAGCCTACTTCTTTGGCTTTGGCGAGGTTGCCGAGATGCCTAGGTGAACCGCAAGGATTGCGTGAAATGCACCAAGGAAGCCGACGAGTGGAACTTCACCCATGTTGAAGCCGGCGAAGAGGCCGAGCAGAGCCAAGCTCATGAACGCGGTGATTATCGCGTCGCGACCGTCAACTGATTTCATTCCGACTTTGCGGGCCAAGTAGGTTTCGGTAATGAGGAAGCCGGCAGCCAGGATGGCGGTTAGCCAACGGAACGTAGTGAGTTGGTTCCAGCCGGCGGAGCCGGCAAATATTGCGAGAATGGCCACAACGGTTGGGGCGATTACCGGTAGCCCAAGTCTTGGCGACATCATTTTGTTACGGCGATCTAGGAAGTGGGTTCCAAGGCTTGCGGCTAGGTAGAGGGCGCCAAAGAGGATCAGGGTGTTAAGCCCAAAGGCTCCGTTGTGAACCTGACTGAAGGTGATTACCGAGGCGACGGTTGCGTGAGCAGCGGCACGAGTTGCTTCCAACCAATTCATTAGTCGGCCTTGTTCACGAAGCGCGAATACTGTCCCTGGAAGTAGGCGGCAACCTTGCCGGTTGGTCCGCTTCGCTGCTTGGCAACGATAATGTCACCTTCGCCGGCACGCTCGTGGCCAGGGTCGTTCATGTCTTCGCGGTGAAGCAGGATTACGACGTCGGCGTCTTGTTCTAGCGATCCCGATTCACGAAGGTGTGAAATTTCCGGAGTCTTGTCAGTCTTGTTCTCCGAGTTACGGTTCAGCTGGGCAATTGCGATTACCGGAATCTTGAGTTCCTTGGCTAGCAGCTTGATCGAACGCGAGAATTCGGAAACTTCCTGCTGACGCGATTCAACCTTTTTACCCGAGGAAAGCAGCTGAAGGTAGTCGATGACGATGAGTTCTAGGCCCAGGTTTTGGGCGAGACGGCGACTCTTCGCACGAATTTCCACCATCGTGAGGTTCGGGCTGTCATCGATGAAAAGTGGTTTGTCGTTGATGCGTCCTCGAACCGAGGCAATCTTCTTCCAGTCATCCGAGGTGAGCTTTCCACCACGCATGTTGCCGAGTTTGATTTCGGCTTCGGCCGAGAGCATACGCATGGCGATTTCAGCTTTGCTCATTTCAAGCGAGAAGAAAAGAACCGGCTTGTCGTGCTTGAAGGCGCCGTTGCGGGCAACGTCGAGGGCGAAAGTTGACTTTCCAACACCAGGACGAGCTGCCACGATGATCATCTGACCACCGTGAAGACCGTGGGTCATCGCGTCAAGCTTGTGGAAACCGGTTGGAACACCAACCACTTCGTCACCGGAAGCTTCGGCGATCTCCATTTCGTCGATGGCGAGGTCGATTGACATGCTTAGTGGAGCATATTCGTCGGCTAGCGCCTTCGAACCGACCGCATAAACATCGGCCTGGGCCACATTGATCAGGTCTTCGAGGTCGCCCTCTGCGGCATAACCCATTTGGGCGATGCGAGTTCCAACCTCTACTAGCTTGCGCAGCGTTGATTTCTCTTGAACGATCTTGGCGTAGTAGGCAACGTTGGCTGCCGTTGGCACGATGCTGGTGAGCGAGTGCACGTAGTCGGCTCCGCCGGCTCGAACCAGAGTTCCCGAGCGGGTTAGCTCTGCCGTCACCGAAATGGCATCAACTGGCTCGCCTTTGGCAAACAAGTTCATGATTGCGTCGTAGATGACTTCGTGCTTTGGAGCGTAGAAGTCTGGCGATTTCACGTATTCGTTGACAACAGCAACGGCGTCCATCGAGATAAGCATGCCGCCCAGGGTCGACTGCTCGGCCATGATGTCGTTAGGGAGGGAACGCTCAATCGACGACGTTTGATCCGCCACGGTGTTCTGAATCTGTGCCATTTACTCCCCTAATTACTTACGAGTCCTGTCTAGCATTACGCACTGACAACGCGATATCCAATCGCCCTGTGGATAGAAATGTGGATAACTGTGGAAACACGCCGACAGTCATGTGAGTAACTTGTGGACAACCTGTGGATAGTGTGTGGAAAGATTGCGGCTAGCCAGTATTTATAAGGGATTCGGCTGTGGATAACTAAGGTTAACAAACCCTAAACTTACACCTTAGACTTTGGATAACTTGAAGGTTTGAAGCTCGAAATGTTGAGTTATCCACACTTATCCACAGGTTAAAGCAAAAGGCGGTGAGCTTTCGCCCACCGCCTCGATTCCCTTGGGAATTACTTCTTGCCAACCACCTGAACGGTGATGTTAGCTACAACGTCGCCGTGAAGACGAACGGTAGCCGAGTGGTTTCCAGCAACCTTGATCGGAGCCGAAAGCTCGATCTTGCGCTTGTCAACTTCACCCAGGCCAGCCTCAACGATTGCCGAAGCAATGTCAGCGGTCTTGATGGCACCGAACAGGCGACCCTCAACACCAGCCTTGGCGTTTAGACGGATAGCCTTCTCCTCAAGACGAGCCTTAAGGGTCTGTGCTTCCTCAGCGGTAGCGATTGCACGAGCGTTACGAGCAGCCTTGATCTGCTCGACCTGCTTCTCACCGCCCTTGGTCCAAAGAACAGCGAAGCCCTGAGGAACAAGGTAGTTACGTGCGTAACCGTTCTTTACCTCAACTACGTCGCCTGCAGAACCTAGACCGGAAACTTCGTTAGTCAGAATAACCTTCGACATGGTTCCCCTCCTTAGCTTCGGCCAGCGCCAGCGTAAGGCATTAGAGCCATTTCGCGAGCGTTCTTGACGGCACGGGCAATTAGACGCTGTTCCTGAACAGAAACACCGGTGATACGACGCGAACGGATCTTGCCGCGGTCGCTTACGAACTTACGAAGAGTAGCGACATCCTTGTAATCGATGACGCCAACCTTGATTGCTTTCACTGGCGCAAGCTTCGCGTTTTTTGCGTTGCGGTTAGGCTTGCGACGAGTGTCTTGGGTGGTTTTTCCAGCCATTTGATACTCCTAGTTTTGAATTCTTGTTTAGAACGGGGTGTCGTCTGCGCCAGCAGGTGCGCCTGGGTTAGCCCAGCCATCAACTGCAGGTGCCTTAGCGGCAGGAGCTGCATCGGTGTTACCCCAAGGGGTTGCACCTTCGCCAGCTTCGCGAGCACGACGGGTAACCGAAGCGGTTGCGTAACGTAGTGACGGACCGATCTCGTCGATGTCCAACTCAAGCGAAGCGCGAGCTTCACCCTGAGCCGACTGGTAGGCCGAAGGGGCCTTTAGACGACCGGTAACGATTACACGTGAACCCTTGGTAAGGGTCTGAGCAACGTTTTCAGCAAGTTCACGCCATGCGGTGCAACGCACCCAAACGGTCTCGCCGTCGTCCCAAGCGTTGGTCTGACGGTTGAAGGTGCGAGGGGTTGAGCCCACGCGAACGCTTACAACTGCCACGCCACCCTGGGTGTAACGAAGCTCTGGATCGTCGGCAAGGTTGCCAACAATCGTCACGGTTAGTTCGTTAGCCATTAAAGTTACTCAGCCTTCTTGGCAGCTGGCTTCTTTGCGGCAGGCTTCTTAGCTGCAGGTGCGTCAGCCTTGTCGGCTGCCTTCTCCTCAGCAGAAACTTCTGGAACAACAACAGGCTCGATGTTTACTACAGCCTCGTCAGCGCGCAGTACCTTGGTACGCATAACTGCTTCCGAAAGACGTAGCTGGCGGTCTACTTCAAGAACGTCAGCCGAGTTGGCGTTTACGTTGATGACGGCGTAGATGCCTTCGGTCTTCTTGTTGATTTCGTAAGCCAGACGACGACGTCCCCAAATGTCAACCTTGTCAACGGTGCCTCCACCGTTGCGGATTACGTTTAGGAATTTGTCCAGACTTGGAGCAACTGTGCGCTCCTCAACCGTTGGGTCGAGAATTACCATGAGCTCGTAAAGATGCATTTATAACCCACCTCCTTTGGACTAGAACGGCCATGGGACTTCCATGACAGGAGGGTTTTGCAACCTTGCAAGTCTATCGGGCTTGCCACCACTGAAGCAAGCGCGATTTTGCTTCGTCTGGGCCAAGAGCGCCCTCTTCTAGTCGCAGTTCCATCAAGAAGTTGCGGGCCTTGCCCACTTCCGGCCCTGGCTTGAGGTCGAGGATCTGCATGATCTCTTCGCCGGAGAGGTCGGGACGCAGTGCGTCGAGCTCTTCCTGCTCGCGAAGTTTCGCAATTCGGTGTTCGAGATCATCGTAGGCAAACGCCAAACGCTCAGCCTTGCGCTTGTTGCGCGTGGTCACATCCGCACGAGTGAGTGCGTGTAGGCGAATCAGCTGTTCATCGGCGTCACGAACGTAACGGCGAACCGCTGAATCCGTCCAAGCCTGCTCGCCGTAGCCGAAGAAACGCAAGTGCAGTTCGATAAGTCGCGCCACCGACTTGGTGGTGTCGTTGTCAAACTTCAAAGCCTGCATGCGCTTTTTAGCAATTCGAGCCCCAACCATGTCGTGCTGGTGGAAACTCACACCGCCGCCTGGTTCAAGCCTGCGAGTCTTTGGCTTGCCGCAGTCGTGAAGCAGCGCCGCGAATCGCAACGTGAAATCCGGTTCGAGGTTGTAGTCCTTCTCGTAACCGATTGCCTGCTCAACCACGGTCAAGGTGTGCTCGTAAACATCCTTGTGATGGTGGTGCTCATCGACCTCAAGTTTCAGCGCCGGCAACTCCGGCAAAACGAGGGCCGCTAGGCCTGAGTCAACCAAGGCCGTGAGGCCTTTGCGCGGATATTTGCCAAGCATGAGTTTGACCAGCTCCTGCTGAACTCGCTCGGCTGAGATTATCTCGATGCGTTCGGCCATAGCCTTCATGGCGGCAAAGGTTTCTGGCTCAATCTCGAAGCCGAGCTGGCTAGCGAAACGAGCGGCACGAAGCATTCGCAGCGGATCATCGCTGAAAGAGTCCTCTGGCTTGCCGGGAGTGCGGATAACTCCTGCCATTAGGTCGGCCAAGCCGTTGAACGGATCAACGAAGGTTCGATCTGGCAAACGCAAAGCCATGGCATTGATAGTGAAGTCTCGGCGGAACAGGTCTTCGTTTAGGTCGGTTCCGAACGCAACCTCAGGTTTGCGGCTATCAACCGAATACTTGTCGGCACGATAAGTGGTGATCTCAACCTGGTCTTTACCAAATCGAGCGCCGATGGTTCCAAAAGCACGACCGATATCCCAGTGCGCCTGAGCGACTGGTTTCACAATCGAAAGAATTTCGTCCGGGTTCGCCGAAGCAGTGAAATCGATGTCCGGCGCAGTTCGTCCTAGGAAAGCATCGCGAACCGGGCCACCCACCAAAGCCAGTTCGAAACCTTTTTCGCTAAAGCGTTTGCCGAGGTCGACAAAGAGCGCGTTATTGGTGGATGCCTCAAGGTTTTTGAGGGCTTCGGATACGCTCTGCATGGGTTCTAGTGTTTCACAGGTTTAGTCTTGATGGGTGAACCAAAATCCAGCGCGCAAGCGACTGGCGCGAGTGAAAGAAACCTCCGCCGGTGGATTCGTGCTCGCCGCCGACGGTTCCGAGCGTGTGGCCCTAATCGGCAGGCTGACCCGTCGCGGTGCACTCGAATGGTGTGTGCCAAAGGGTCACCCGGAAGGCGCTGAAACTTTGGAGCAAGCGGCGGTTCGCGAGATTTTCGAAGAGACCGGTATTCAGGGCGAGATCATCGAGGCTCTCGGCACCATCGACTACGAGTTCTACACCCCCGAAAAACACATCAGCAAAACGGTTCACCACTTTTTGCTTCGTCAAATCAGCGGCGAACTCACCGTGGACGGCGACCCAAACCAGGAAGCCGTGGAAACGCGCTGGTTCGACATCGCCGAATTGAACGGCGTGCTGGCCCACGAAAACGAAAAGCGCATGGCTCGCGGAGTGATCGAATGGGTTGAGCGATCGAAATGAAGTTTCTAAAAAGGGTTTTGGTTGGTGCGTTAGCGCTCACGATGTTCACGGGTACCGCAGCCATCGCCGAGGATAACTACGACGTTCGAATCATCAAGGGTTCGAGCATCAACCTGGTCTCCCAAGCCTCGCGTGTGCCGATTCTGATTCAAAACAATTACGACACCGAGGTGCGAGTGCTCGTGCACGTGACCACCTCGAACCTCCGTGCCCGTCTACCAGAAACTACCTCGGTGACGATTGCGCCAAACAGCACGGTGAATGCAGTGGTTCCAGTTCAGGCTGTCGCCAACGGCGACGTTGAACTTTCGGTTTGGCTAACCAGTTTCTCCGGAGTTCGAATTGGGCCAGACGAAGTAATCACCATGCACGTACTCGGCAACGCCGAAGCCATCGGCTTAGGTGCAATGGGAGGTTTGGTTGTACTGCTCCTAGTGGTCGGATCCATTCGTATGGTTCGCCGCCGTAAGCAGGCCGAGTGAGTATCGCCCGCGCTTCGCTCTGGATGGCCAGCGGCACGATAGTGTCGCGCATCCTCGGTTTAGTTCGAACTGTGATGCTTGCCGGAGCAATCGGAATCACGAATAACGAAGCCGACGCATTCGGTGTAGCCAATCAGCTGCCAAACAACGTTTACGCCATCATCGTGGGTGGCCTGCTGAATGCCGTCCTAGTTCCACAAATCGTTCGAGCAAAGGTTCGCAAAGACGGCGGGCAAGGTTACATCGATGGCCTATTGACTGTGATCATCACGGTTTTCGCCTTCATCACCTTGTTGGCAACCATGGCTGCTCCCCTGTTGGTGCGCCTCTACACCAGCGGCTGGGATAACGACACTCTCGCTCTCGCAACAGCTTTCGCGTACTGGTGTCTGCCTCAGCTTTTCTTCTACGGTCTGTACTCGATCCTCGGTGAAGTTCTGAATGCCAGAAGTTCGTTTGGGCCGTTCATGTGGGCGCCGGTACTCAACAACATCGTCGCCATTGTGGGGCTTGGCGCTTTCGTGGCTCTCTACGGTGGGGTTGGTGCTCAGCACACTTGGACGAACGCACAGATTACTCTGCTGGCCGGAACTGCAACCCTCGGAGTTGCCTCCCAAGCGCTCATTTTGTTCTTCTTCTGGAAGCGAATCGGCTTACGTTTCACGTTTAACTTCAAATTGCGCGGCCTCGGTTTGCGCCCGGCTTTGAAGGCTGCCACCTGGACTCTGGCAATGTTGGTAATTACCCAACTAGGCGGTTTGATTCAGACCAACCTGACTTCGAGCACTTTGGCTGCCAGAACCGCGACCTCGGGCGACACGATGATTGGGATTGCTTCGGTTGCGGTTGCCGGAACCGCGTGGTTGATCTTTATGATTCCTCACTCGGTGGGCACTGTTTCAATTGCCACCGCCTACTTCACGCGAATGAGCGAGCACGCTCACGCGAAGAACTTCGACGCCTTGAAGACCGACGTTGTGCAAGCGGTTCGATCGATTCTGGCGTTGAGTGCAATCGCGAGCGCAGTCATGATCGTGCTAGCACTCCCGATTGGGTCGGTGTTTTCGGCTAACTATCAACCAGCCGTGGCACTTGGTTTGGTTTTGATTGCGATGATGGTTGGTCTGATTCCGTTCAGCATCAACTTCATGCTTCAACGAGTTTTCTACGCACTTGAAGACACCAAGAGCCCGTTCGTTTTCACGACAATTCAAATCGTCGTTTTTGTAATTGGTTCCTATGTTTGCGCAAGCCTTGTTCCGGCAAGTGCATTGGTCGCAGCAATCTCGCTCGTGATGTCGGTAAGTTTCGTGTTCCAGGCAGGTTTAGCTCACATCATGCTCACCAAGCGAATCGGAAAGCTGACCCAAGGTCACCTAATTCGATACGGCGCTCAAGTAGTTCTCGCTGGGTTGGTTGCCGGAGGAATTGGTGCCGCCACACTTTGGGCAATCGGGGGCGTTGGCTCAGGAAGTTTTGCGATGGGTGGTGCTCTGCCAGCCCTACTTGCCTGTGTTCTAGTTGGTGTGGTTTCCGTCCTGGTTTACGTGGGAGTTCTTTGGCTCGCCAAGAACCAAGAAGTGCGCTCGGCGGTGTCGGCGCTTAGGGGAATACTCCGCCGATAAACTTGGGTTAACCCCCACGTAAATCTAGGAGTAAACCTTGCGCGAAGTAATCATCGTCGGATCCGGTCCTGCCGGCTATACAGCCGCCATCTACACCGCCCGCGCCGGCCTAAAGCCACTAATGATTGCGTCTTCGGTTGAACCTGGTGGCGAACTTATGAAGACCACCGAAATCGAAAACTTCCCTGGTTTCCCAAACGGTCTAATGGGTCCAGATCTGATGTACGCAATGCAGGAACAGGCTGAGCGTTTCGGAACCGAAGTTCTCATGGACGACGTGGTCGAGGTTGAACTAGAAGGCGACGTGAAGAAGGTAAAGACCGGAAGCGGTGAAACCTACGAGGCTCGCGCAATCATCATGGCTACCGGTGCCGCCTACCGCGAACTTGGTTTGCCCCGCGAAAAAGAGCTTTCCGGCCACGGAGTTTCGTGGTGTGCAACCTGCGACGGCTTCTTTTTCCGTGAAAAGAACATCGCCGTGGTTGGTGGCGGAGACTCGGCAATGGAAGAGGCCATGTTCCTCACCCGTTTTGCCACCAAGGTTTACCTGATTCACCGCCGCGACAGCTTCAAGGCTTCGAAGACCATGGTCGACCGCGTTCTAGCCAACGAGAAGATCGAGATTGTCTACAACTCGGCCGTTGCCGAAATCAAGGGTGACGCCAAGGTCGAGGGCGTTGTTCTAGAAAACACCGTCGATGGTTCGAAGAGCGACCTCGAAATCTCGGGTCTATTCATCGCCATCGGTTCCGACCCTCGCGTCGGCCTGGTTCAGGGCAAGCTAGAGCTTTCGGAAGACCACTTCATCAAGGTTGAAGGTCGTTCGTCGAAGACCAGCATCCCTGGTGTTTTCGCCTGTGGCGACGTAATCGACCCAACCTACCGTCAGGCAATCACCGCAGCCGGTTCCGGCTGTGTTGCTGCACTCGACGCCGAACACTACCTAACCGCATAAGTTTCACGTAAAACAAGGAGCAACCATGTCAAAGAACGCAACCGCAGCCAGCTTCACCGCTGATGTCATCAACAACGAGAAGATCGTCCTAGTTGATTTCTGGGCTGAATGGTGTGGTCCGTGCCGCATGGTTTCGCCAATCCTCGACGAAATCGGTGCCGAGTATGCCGACAAGCTTGAAATCGTGAAGGTTAACGTGGACGAAGAGCCACACCTTGCCGCCGAATACCAAATCACCGGAATCCCAGCCATGAAGGTGTTCCAGAACGGCAAGATCATTCGTGAAATGGTTGGCGCAAAGCCAAAGGCAGCCCTGCTTTCCGACCTTGAAGGTCTTATCTAGTTAGGTTTTAGTGCCCCTTGGGGCTTAAAATCGGTTGTCATGAGTGCAAACCTTGGCAATAACCTAGATCCGTGGCTTTCGGCATACGCCGAACGCGCCCACACGCTATCGGTTTCTGAGGTACGAGCGCTATTTGCGGTAGTTAGCCGCCCAGAAGTCGTTTCCCTCGCTGGTGGTATGCCTTATGTGGCCGCCCTGCCGAAAGAGCTTCTCGAAAAGTCTTACACCAGCCTGATGGCCGACCGCGGCGACCTCGCAATTCAGTACGGCGGTGGCCAGGGTGACCTCAAATTGCGCGACCAAGTTCGCGAGCTTATGGCTCTAGAGGGAATCAGGTCTTCCGTTGAAGACATCGTGATGACCACCGGTTCGCAGCACGGTTTGGAGCTACTAAGCGGTCTCTTTATCGACGAGGGCGACGTTGTTTTGGCCGAAGGCCCGAGTTATGTTGGTGCTTTGGGTATTTTCCGCCACTATCAGGCACACGTTGAGCACGTTTACACCGACCAAGACGGAATGTCGCCGGAAGCTCTCGAGGAAGCGATCGATCGCCTAAAAGAGGCTGGTCGAACCATCAAGTTCCTCTACCTGGTGCCGAACTTCGCTAACCCTTCCGGCGTGACTCTCGCGGCGGAACGACGTCCTAAGATTCTTGAAATCTGTAAGCGTCACCACATTTTGATCCTCGAAGACAACCCTTACGGTCTTTTGTACTTCGACAAGCCGGTTCCAGACGCCTTGCGTTCGATGGATGAAGATGGCGTGATCTATTTGGGCTCATTCTCGAAGATTCTGGCTCCTGGCTTCCGTGTTGGCTATGTCTTGGCGCCACCAGCCATCAAGGACAAGCTGGTTTTGGCTCAGGAGTCGGCGATTTTGTGTCCTAGCTCCTTCTCGCAGATGATGATCAGCGAATATTTGTCGAATTCCGACTGGCAAGGCCAGATCGATACCTTCCGAGGTGTGTACCGTGAGCGCAAGGACGCTGCTCTCGGTGCGATGCGCGAATTCTTGCCGAAGTTGCACACCACCGAACCGGATGGCGGTTTCTACCTGTGGATCACCTTGCCGGATGGCGTGGATTCCAAAGCCATGTTGCCTTTGGCGGTGAAGGAATTGGTTGCCTACACCCCAGGAACCGCGTTCTACGGCGATGGAACCGGTCACAACAAGCTTCGCGTTTGCTACTCGTACCCAACTCCTGAGCGAATTCGACTCGGCATTCAACGTTTGGCCACGGTTATCAACCGCCAAACCGAGCTTCTCGATACTTTCGGCACGAAGGGAGCAGCAAATTGATTCCAAAACCTAAACAAAACGGAAAGTTGCGCATTCTGGTTCTGGCCGGAGGTATTTCGCACGAACGCGAGATCTCGCTGAAGTCTGGTCGACGTGTTGCCGACGCCCTGATTGAGAAGGGTGCGAGCGTAATCATTCGTGAGCCGGACTCCGCACTGCTTGGAAATATCAAGAAAGATAAGCCAGACGTAATTTGGCCTTGTCTGCACGGCGCCACCGGCGAGGACGGCGCTCTGCGAGACATTTTGGCACTAACCGGAGTTCCTTACGTGGGAGCAACCGCCCATGGTGCTCGTTTGGCCTGGGACAAGTCGATTGCCAAGGTTTTGGTTGAAAAAGCAGGCATTCAGACTCCAAACTCGGTTACCCTGCCGAAGGAATCCTTCCGTGAATTAGATGCCGATGGAGTTTTGAAGGCGATTTCGTCGTCTTTGTCGTTCCCAGTGGTTGTGAAACCAGCGCGTTCGGGTTCGGCTCAAGGTGTGACCATTGTTCGCAAGCAGGATCAGCTTTCCCGAGCCATGATCGACGCTTATGTTTACTGCGATGTTGCGATTATCGAGAAATTCGTTGAGGGCACCGAGTTGGCCATTAGCGTGATTGACCTCGGCGCAGGTCCAATTGCACTGCCTGCGGTCGAAATCGAGGCTTCTACGGGTCAATTTGGCTATCAGGAGCGTTACACCGCGGGTGAAACCAACTACTACGTGCCAGCTAGGCTCTCCAAGGCTGTTTCTGAGCGTGCTGCAAAGGTCGCTATTCAGGCACATGAGTCGCTCGGTTTGCGTCATTTGTCGCGAATCGACCTGATCGTGGACTCGAAGGGAACCCCATGGTTCTTGGAAGCCAACGTTTTGCCTGGTTTGACTGAAACTTCGCTGTTGCCTCAGGCCGTTGTGGCTGCCGGACACTCACTGGGCGAGGTTTACTACTCGCTTGCTGAGGCTGCTCTCCGCGGTCGCGGCTAAATTAGACTTTCGGTCTAGTATTCGACTTCTACGCCGATTTCCTTCACGATGCGCTTTAGGTCGTCCAAGCTACCAAATTCGATGGTCATGGTGCCCTTGCCCTTGCCGATAGCAATCTTCACGCGCGTGCCGAGGTGGTCACCAACCTGATCGGCTAGACCCTTGAACAGGTCCTGACGTCCACCCGGGCGAACCTTGCCGGTGCGACCCGGCTTGGTCACGGCTACGATTTCCTCAAGGCTTCGAACCGAAAGACCTTCGTTGATTACCTTGTTGGCAAGATCAAGTTGGCGCTGGTCGTCCTCGATAGAAAGCAGGGCACGGGCGTGGCCGGCGCTAAGAACACCGGCTGCCACCTTGCGCTGAACCTCGGCAGGAAGCTTGAGAAGGCGAATCGAGTTGGTGATCTTCGGGCGTGAACGACCAATCTTGTTAGCCAGCTCCTCCTGGGTGATGCCAAAGTCCTCAAGTAACTGCTGGTAGGCACTGGCTTCTTCGAGCGGGTTTAGGTCGCTGCGGTGAAGGTTTTCAAGAAGCGCGTCGCGAAGCATGTTCTCATCGGCGGTTTCGCGGATGATCGCAGGAATCTTGGTGAGGCCGGCTTCCTTTGAAGCGCGAGTACGGCGTTCACCCATGATGAGTTCATACTGGCCGAGCTCGTTCGGGATCGGGCGAACCACGATTGGCTGTAGAACACCCAGCTCCTTGATGGAGTGAACCAGTTCGGCGAAGGCTTCAGGTTCAAAAACCGAGCGAGGCTGCTTGGCATTAGGACGAATCGCACTGATGTCTAGGTGCCCAAAGCGAGCACCAGGTACGGCAACAAGGTCTGGCGCGTTGCCCGTGCTGCCACCGGCAGGGAAGAAGACATCGATCGGCGCCTCGTTTGGGTTGTCCGAGGTAGGAATTAGCGCGCCAATGCCGCGGCCTAGGCCAATACGCTTATCTGCCAAGTTGTGCTCCTCTGTTAGCGATCTCGATGGCTGCCTCAAGGTACGCAATGGCACCCGGTGAACGGCGATCGTGAGTAATTACGGTTCGGTTGAAGCTCGGTGCCTCGGAAATACGTACTGCGCGAGGGATAACCGACTGCAGAGTGACGTTTGGGAAGCGTTCGCGAACCCAAGACACCACATCCTCGGCAAGTCGAGTACGGCCGTCATACATGGTGAGCAATATAGTGCTGAGCTCAAGATACGGGTTTAGCTGCTTACGAACCAAGTCGATGTACTTCAGAAGCTGGTCGACACCTTCGAGTGCGTAGTATTCACACTGAATTGGAACCAAGATCTCCTTGGCGGCTGTCCAAGCATTGATGGTTAGTAGGCCCAGGCTCGGCGGGCAGTCGATGAAGATGTAGTCCGGTGGCGTCATCGTGGTCTCAAGGTAGCGGTGAATCGCGGTCTTGAGTCGCTGTTCGCGAGCCACCGCCGAGGCCATCTCCATTTCCACACCGGTTAGGTGGATGGTAGCCGGCACACAATAGAGACCTGGCAATTCCGGACTGATCTGGATTACGTCCTCGAGTTCCGCTTCACCCATCAGAACTTCGTAGAGGCTCTTGATTTCGGCGTGATGTGGGATGTTTAGGGCAGTCGAGGCGTTTCCCTGCGGGTCTAGGTCCAAAACTAGGACGCGTAGGCCCTTGCTGGCGAGAGCTGCGGCCACGTTGACGGTCGTTGTGGTCTTACCAACGCCACCCTTTTGGTTGGAAACCGTAAAGATTCGGGTGTTCTTAGGCTTTGGCAGGGTAACTTGGTCAATCTGACTAATGCGCTGGAAGCTGGCGCTAAGTTCTTGAGCTAGGGGAGTGTCGTTGAATTCAGTCATGCTTATCGCGATGTTTCACGTGAAACGTTGACAAAATCACCGGTCGAGATGGTGTGCTGCCAGCCGGTTGGAGCAGGGCTGGTTTCTACACGGTCAGCTGGGAAACCAAGGCCTGGCACGACGGTAGGCGCAGTTACTGCGGTTGCTTCCGCTTGAATTTGCTCAGACATAGGTTTCTCCAAAACTTCCCCGCATTCAGACTAACTTAGTTCGAACTACCAGAGTAGGCTCCGCTAGGACATCCTTGCCCGCATAGACGATCTCGAAGCCCGAAAGACCGAGCTTTTTCTGCAGGCGTTTCGACTCTTCGATTTCTTCGGCAGCCTTAGAACCCTTGAGTGCAATGACTTCTCCGCCATCTCGAACCAATGGAACCACCAAGCGCAAAAGTTTCGGTAGGGCTGAGACGGCACGAGCGGTGGCAATGTCAAAGACTTCGCCCACTTCCTCGGCACGAGCGCGCAGCACGGTCACATTTGTAAGCCCAAGTTCAACCACTAACTCTTTTAACCAATCAGAACGACGTTCCATTGGCTCAATCAGCGTGAAATGGTTGTCTGGGCGGCAAATTGCAATCGGAATACCAGGTAGTCCCGCTCCAGAGCCGATGTCGGCGACGGTCTTACCAGCCGGCACTAACTCACTGACCACAGCCGAGTTCAAGATGTGGCGAGTCCAGAGTCGGGGGAGTTCACGTGGGCCTAGTAGTCCAAGAAGGTTGCCGTCTCGCACCAAAGCCGCTGCATAGCCTCTAGCTAAGTCAATTCGGTCGCCAAAAATGGCTTTGGCCTCTGCTGGCTCTAGTTCTGGCTCAAAAACTTCTTCACTCATCTGTATCAATCCTCCATGTTTCACGTGAAACATTCCAAAAGAAAAAGGCCGAGCACTAAGCCCGGCCTCTCTCAAAGAACGTTAGGCCGGCTTGATCACGATGTGACGGTCGCGGCCTTCACCCTCGGACTCGCTGGTAAGACCGGCTTCGGCAATGATGTCGTGGGCGATCTTGCGCTCGTATGAGCTCATTGGCTTCAACGGTGCCTGCTCGCCAGAGTCACGAACCTTGTCGATGACCTTGTTCACGACGCGGGTTAGTTCGTCGATACGCTTCTGGCGGGAACCGCCAACATCGAGAATCAAGCGGCTAAAGCTGGTGGTTTTTACCTGAACTGCTAGGCGAGTTAGCTCCTGAAGGGCTTCAACGGTGTCTGGGTCCGAGATAAGACGTAGGTTTCCGTCGGTTTCCGACGAAATCTCTAGGTAAGCGCGTCCCTGACGAACGTCGATGTCGATGTCGCCGTCTAGGTCGTAAATGTCTAGTAGTTCCTCTAGATAGTCGGCAGCGATGTCGCCTTCTTCTTCGAGTGCTTTTACGTTGACTTCAGGCGCAGCTGCCTGCTCGTCAGCCTCGATTACCTGTACTTCTTCGTGTTCGGTCATGTGTTTCTCCTATTACTTACGCTTCTTGCCACGCTTGCCAACCGGCTGCACGCGCTGGCGGTTTTCAGGCTCGGTAGCCTCTACGCCTTCGTTGTTGGTGGTCAATTTGCCCTTTTTCGCAAGGCGGGCCTGGCGATCGTGCCAAGCTTTCGAACCTTCGGTAGGCATGTTGTGGATGACAACGTACTGCTGACCCATGGTCCAGAAGTTAGAGGCTAGCCAGTACCACATAACGCCCAGTGGGAAGCTGATGCCCGAGATGGCGAAAATGATTGGGAAAAGCCAAAGCATCACCTTCTGAGTCTGCATGTACTGAGTGCTCTGTACGCTGGCAGGGTTTTGGTTCTTGGCGATAATCTGCTTCTGAGTGATGAACTGGGTAGCGGTCATCACAACGATCATGACACCGGCCATGATCTTGACCTCGGTGGAAGCGGTGGTGCTCAGGAAGGTTTCGTGCAACGGTGCGCCGAAGAACGAAGCTCCGGCAAACGAGTTGGCCAGTTCGGTGTTTAGGAAGCCACCCTGAATAAACTTTCCGTGTTGCGCATCGGAAAGCACGAAAAACAGGCTCGAGAAGATAGGCATCTGCACCAGCAGCGGCAAACAAGAGCTCAGCGGGTTTGAGCCGGTGCGTTTGTAGATTTCCATCTGCTCTTGAGCCATCTTCTGGCGTGATTCCTGATCAGTCTTGCCCTTGTACTTCTTCTGAAGAGCAACCAGCTCTGGCTGCGCCAAAACCATGTTGCGCTGCCCCTTGATTTGCTTCACAAACAATGGGATTAGGGCTGCACGAATGACAAGAACTAGGCCGATGATTGAAAGTACCCAGGTTAGGCCGTCATCGCCGTTGAATCCAAGGAAGGTCCAGGCGGTGTGGAAACCTACTAGTAGGGCCTCAACAACCCACTTGATTGGCCATAAGAAATCCATTTACTTACTTTCTATCTAGGTACTACAAAACCGTTTTTCAAAACTTCGAAGCGACCAGAACCAGGTGTTACTGGGTCCACTCCTCCGGCCGACCAAGGATTACAGCGCAGAATTCGCCAAACCGTGAGAACCGATCCAATCGCGACACCGCGCTGTTGGATTTGTCCTAGCCCATAGGCCGAACAGGTTGGGTAGTACCTGCACACGTCGCCATAAAGCGGGGAAATCACTTTGCGATAACCCAGCAGAAAGGCAACGACTGCATTCCTGGGTATTAGCCAGATGAATTCGATTACGCGAATAACCGTTTTCATTTCCTAAACAACGCTTCCGCATTGCTCAGAACTTCTTGTTGAAGTCTATTCCACTCAATCTCTTTGGCTGCCGGCAATGCCCGAACGACCAAATCGAATCCAGTGTTGTGTTTTTCAAGTATTTCTCTGCAGATCGCCCTTAGTCGACGCTTGATGAGATTGCGTCCCACGGCTCCTGCAACGGTTTTACTCACGATAAAACCAAAGCGGGCATGAGTCTGTGACTCATCCCGCTTGAGGTAGATGACAGTGGCTTTGCCTGTTACTTTGACACCGGTCTTCATCGCTTCGCGGAAATCCGCCCCAGCTCTGATCCGGTTATCGCGAGCGAGCACCGTCTATCTGGTGTTAAGCCGAAAGCTCGACGCGACCCTTGCGACGACGTGCTGCCAGGATGGCGCGGCCGGCGCGGGTCTTCATGCGTAGGCGGAAACCGTGGGTCTTTGCGCGACGACGGTTGTTCGGCTGGAAGGTACGCTTTGACATTGGTGATCACTCCAAAATCTGTGGTTCGAATCTTTGGGATAGTGTCGAAGTTTCGACTTGAATGTTGTTTTGGCCAGATCCGATGCCGAGCAACCTTTTAAACCTAAGGGTTCAATAGGCATTTGGTCAAGTTTTTCGCCATCTTTTTTGAAAAACTTTCGCAATTACAGGAATTTCTTCAAAAACTTGGTTAGACACGCCGATTCGATTTGCATTTATCGCTGACAATTCTCCAGAATTACTCAAGTGCATTTTTGCTGTGGATAACTCGTTGAGATATTCACAGGGTTATGCACATAATTGTGCACAGGTTTCGTCCTTTGTGGATAACTTGTGAAAAGCCAGAAGAGTAAAGGGGTGTACGTTGGACGACTTAGTCAGAACCGAGACCCTTTGGCGCACTACTCGTGACATTTTGAAACACGACTCCCGGATTACTCCACAGATGCTCGGATTTCTGGAGCTAGCTGAGGCCCAGGGAATTATCGGCGAAACTCTTTATTTAGAAGTTCCAAACGACTTAGCCCGCTCCATGCTCGATCAGCGAATTCGCGGTTTCATCGAAGAAGCTCTTCGTCTAAACACCGAATCTGGCAGCACTCTTCAGTTCCGAGTCACTACCAACCCAAACATTCAGCCAACCTTTATTGATCAGGGTCCTGAAGACATCTTTGTGGAACCTCGCAGCGAGAATGACAACTATTCTGGTGCAACCAACAACTTTGAAACTCGACTTAACCCTCGCTATACGTTTGACAGCTTCGTCCTAGGTGAATCAAACTCGTTTGCTCGCGCAGCGGCCTGGGCTGTGGCAAATGCTCCGGCGCAGGGTTATAACCCACTGTTCATTCACGGCAACTCTGGTCTTGGTAAGACTCACCTTTTGCACGCAATTGGCAATGAAGCTCTGAATCTCTACCCGGATTACAAGGTTCGCTATGTTTCCAGTGAAGAGTTCACGAACCACTACATCAACGCCATTGCGAATAACAAGGCCCACGAGTTCCAAATCGAATACCGTCAGGTAGATATTCTTCTCATCGACGACATTCAGTTCCTACAGGGCAAAGATCAAACCCAGGAAACTTTCTTCCACACCTTCGAAGACCTATATCGAAATAACAAACAGGTTGTAATTTCGAGTGACGTATCGCCAAAACAACTGACCGGTTTCGAAGACCGCATGCGTTCGCGGTTCGAGATGGGACTGATGCTGCAAGTTTCGGCTCCTGCTCTTGAAACTCGTATCGCCATTTTGCGCAAAAAGGCTGAAATCGAGAAGGTTCGAATGGCCGACGAAATCCTTGAATACATTGCTGAACGAGTTTCCAGTAACGTTCGTGAGCTTGAGGGAACGCTGATTCGAATTACAGCTTTTGCTAACCTGAGCCGAATTCCAATTGACATGAACCTGGTGAAAACGGTTCTAAAGGACCGCTCTCCTCTAAATCAGGAAGCAATGATCACTCCGGTAGAGATCATGAACTCAGTAGCCGCACACTATGGACTCACTGTGGATGATTTATCTGGCAACTCCCGAGTGGCACACATTGCCACCGCACGCCAGGTCGCCATGTACATTTGCCGCGAACAAACCAACCTCTCGCTACCGAAGATTGGTCAGCTATTTGGCAATCGCGATCACACCACAGTGATGTACGCAGCAAAGAAGATTGCCGACCTCATGAGTGAAGATCGCGCAATCTATAACGTGGTCACCGACCTAACCGACACCATCAAGTCGAAGCACAAATAAAAAATTTTCAAAAACGTTTCTGTGGATAACCTGTGGACAACTGGGGATAAAGTCCCATAAACATATGAATAAAAATCACTTAGCTGTGCAGACTCTCTTCTCGTTCCACAGGCATTTGACTTATCCACAGAATTATCCACAAACCTGTTAACAACTTTCAACGTTGTAGTTATCAAGTAATTACAGGAATATCTGGGGTTATCCACATTTTCCACAGGGGTTAAGAAGAAGATTATTTAAATATTTAAATTTGAAACGAATTACAAAATAACGGCCTCATTCGAGTGTCCGAGATTTGTGGCAAGATTGACTTTCTAGCCAATTCACAAATGATCCGCTAATAGAACAGGCAAAGCCTTGAAGTTTCAAGTAAACCGCGACGCATTCAACGAAGCAGTATCTTTTGTAGTTCGCGTTCTTCCGCAGCGCATCCCAATGCCAATCCTTAACGGAATCCTCATCGAAGCCGATGAAAACGCTCTACGCCTTTCGGTATTCGATTACGAAGTTTCAGCTCAGGTTGAAATCGTTGCCAAGGTTGATGTTCCTGGCCGTGTTTTGGTTTCCGGTCGTCTCCTTTCAGAGATCACCTCAAAGCTGCCAAACGCTCCAATCGAGGTTAGCCAGGATGGCAACAAGGTTCAGGTTGTTTGTGGTCCATCAAAGTTCGCATTGCTGACCATGCCGGTTGAAGAATATCCAAACCTTCCAGAACTACCAGCAACTTCAATCACTCTTTCCGGCGAAGACTTCTCGAAGGCTGTTCACCAAATTGTTCCAGCAGTTGCCAAAAACGACCACGTGATGACCTTGAACGGAATCCTTTTCGAGGTTCTAGAGAAGTCGGTTTCGCTACTTGGCACCGACCGTCACCGCATGGCTGTCAAGGAAGTACCTTGGAGTGGCAGCGCTGACCTAGTGGGCTATACATCGGTAGTACCAACTCGTACCCTTACCGAAGTTGCAAAAACCTTTGGTCACCAGGGCGAACTAACTTTGGCAATCAATAACGACGAAAACCGCGGCCTAATTGCATTTAAGGCAAACAACCGCACAATCACCTCGTTGCTGATCAAGGGTCGCTACCCAGACGTGAAGGAACACCTTCCCAACGAGCCAATCGAAGAGTTTGCAATCGTGAACACCCAAGACCTAATCGACTCGACTCGTCGAGTTGGCCTAGTTCTTGAGAACGATGTCGCAATGAAGTGTGACTTCCAGGACGGGAAGCTAGTACTAGAAGCTTCCGAAAACGAAGTTGCACAGGCATCCGAAGCCGTTTCCATCGAAATGAATGGCGTACCGAAGGTAATCAAGCTTCGTCCACGATACGTAATCGATGGTTTGGCCGGTGTCCACACCGAGTTCACAAAGATCTCGTTCATGAACAAGGGCAACCCGAACAAGCCAAGCCCGGTTCTAATCTCCAGCCACGGCGCAAAAGATGACAAGGATGTCGACGACTACCGCTACGTTCTCCAGCCACACCTGTTATCTAAGTAAGCACCAAGAAAGGCAACAAGATGAAGATCGGTCTAATTGGCCTAGGCAAAATGGGCGGCAACATGCGCCAGCGTTTACGCAACAAGGGAATTGAAGTTGTTGGTTATGCCCGCAGCGCCGAAAGCAACCCAGATGTAGCATCGATCAAGGAATTGGTCGACTCACTACCTACCCCACGCGTTGTTTGGGTAATGGTTCCTCACGGAAAGCCAACCGATGCGGTTATCGATGAACTAGAACAGTATCTAGACTCGGGCGACCTAATTATCGAGGGTGGCAACTCCCGCTTCTCAGACGATGCTCGTCACGCAGCACAGATCGCCGACAAGGGTATCGGCTACCTAGACTGTGGTGTTTCCGGTGGTGTTTGGGGTCTAGAAAACGGTTACGGCCTAATGGTTGGTGGCGACGCAGCTCTAGTTGAAAAGGCAATGCCAATCTTCGACGCCCTTCGCCCAGAAGGAAACCGCGAAGAGGGATTCGTCCACGTTGGTGATGTTGGTGCTGGACACTACGCCAAGATGGTTCACAACGGAATCGAATACGGCATGATGCAGGCATTCGCCGAAGGTTATGAGCTTCTTGAGAAGAAGGACATCATCAAGGATGTTCACGGTACTTTTGCTGCTTGGCAGCGTGGAACCGTGGTTCGCTCCTGGCTACTAGACCTTTTGGTTCGTGCCCTAGAAGAAGATCCACACCTTGCCAACATACGTGGCTACGTTGAAGACTCGGGTGAAGGTCGTTGGACCGTTGAAGAGGGTATTGCCAACTCGGTACCAATGCCGGTAATCACCGCTTCGCTATTCACCCGTTTCGCCAGCCGCCAGGATGACTCACCTGCCATGAAGGCGGTTGCTGCATTGCGCAACCAGTTCGGTGGCCACGCAGTCAAAAAGGCTGACTAACAAGAACTAACGCCGAAGGGGTGAGGGATGTTTGTAAAACACCTCACCCTTTCGCATTTTCGGAATCACAAAAACACCGAAATTGCCTTTGAACCTGGCGTAAACCTGTTAGTTGGGCCAAATGGCCAAGGAAAAACAAACGTAGTTGAGGCCATTGAGTATGTGAGCACGCTCTCGTCCCACCGAGTTGCCGGTTACCAGCCTCTTATCAACAAAGATTCAAGCCAAGCCATCATTCGGCTCAAGGTTTCACATGAAACCAGAGACGTTTTAGTGGATTTAGAAATAAACCGTGACAACCCGAACCAGCTCAGAATCAATCAATCCCCGATTCCGAAGATGAGAGATGTACTCGGCACCGTTTATTCGGTGGTTTTTGCCCCGGAAGACATCGATATCGTCAAGCGAGACCCGAGTAATCGTCGTAGTTTCATAGATCAGCTGCTTATTCAGTTTGCCCCAAGAATGTCTGGTGTCATCAGTGACTACGAACGAGTTTTGAAACAGCGCAATACGCTCCTGAAGACCGCTCGCCAAACCGGTGCCAAGGGTTCGGCGCTTAGCACTTTGGATGCCTGGGATGAAAGCCTGATCAAGTTCGGCTCTGAAATCATCCAAAGCCGCCTAAATCTTATCGACCGATTAAAACCCCTACTAACCGAGGCTTATCAGGCGATTGCCATCTCAAATAATGAGCCATCGATCCTGATGAAAAGCTCGCTACTCGGCCAAGCCGTAGTGGACGACTACGAAGAAGCAGAACTTGAACACCTAACCTTGGACGAGTTACAAAAAGTTCCGGAGATTTATCGAGAAAAATTGGCCGCGGTGCGCGGAAAAGAGCTCGAGCGTGGAATCACCTTAATCGGCCCACACCGCGATGACCTGGTTTTGATGTTAGGCGACCTACCGGCCAAAGGCTACGCGAGTCACGGTGAATCATGGTCTTATGCGTTGGCTCTTAGGTTAGCTTCTGCGAAACTACTAGCCGCCGAAAGCAAGACCGGTGACCCAGTGGTCATTCTTGATGACGTATTTGCCGAGTTGGATGCCGGTCGCAGGGAGAGACTCGCCAGCCTGGTAGCCGATAATGAGCAGGTAATAATCACGGCCGCGGTGGCCGAGGATGTTCCAGCAAGCCTGAAGGCTACGGTCTTCAACGTTCGAGAATCGGTGGTGACTCGTGTCTGAGAATGACAACTTCGCCCAAGAGTTCTACTGGAAAATGCGCGAGGCCGTAACCGGCCGTCTGAGTCGCGACGCTAAGCGCATCATTGAGAAGAAAAAGCGCGGAGGGTCGAGACCTTTCGACAAGGGTCGAGACCCATTGACTGCCGGCGCCAGCCTGGATTTCCTAATCAAAGACTTCAAATGGTCGACCGAACTCGGCGAAGCCGACCTGTTTAACAGTTGGGCGAAGATCGTTGGCGAAGATACGGCAGCAAAATCAAACCCGGAAACTCTCGAAAAAGGTGTGCTCACGGTTCGCTGTGCTTCGACCGCCTGGGCAACTCAACTGCGCCTGATGCAGTCGACCATTTTGGAACGCCTAAAAGCCGATTTTGCAGACCTCGAAATCATCGAAATTAAACTCCTCGGACCAGCCAGTCCCTCGTTCAAACGTGGTCCTCGTTCGGTGCCTGGCAGAGGTCCTCGAGACACCTACGGATAAAGGCCGATATCGGCTATTTGACGCGGAAAAATGAGGCATCAGCCTCCCGCAAAATGTCTATCTTTCTCGGTAAAATTTAGGGGTTAGCAACCCCGAATTTAAGTCGGCAAATTGTGTCGCAGTTGTGTGGGCCTAACCCGGTTAAAAGGAGCATCAAGGCGCATGACTACACCCGCTGAAAGTAACTACGACGCTGGAAATATCCAGGTTCTCGAAGGCCTCGAAGCTGTTCGTAAACGTCCTGGTATGTACATCGGCTCCACCGGTCCTCGAGGTCTCCACCACCTCGTCTATGAAATCGTGGACAACTCGGTTGACGAGGCTCTTGCCGGTCACTGTGACACCATCAACGTAACCATCACCAAGGATGGTTGGATCCGCGTAAAAGACAACGGTCGCGGTATTCCTGTTTCGGAGCACCCAACCGAAAAGATTTCGACCGTCCAGGTAGTTCTAACCATTCTTCACGCCGGTGGAAAGTTCGGCGGTGGCGGTTATGCCGTTTCCGGTGGTCTGCACGGTGTTGGCGCTTCGGTTGTAAACGCGCTTTCGTCTGAGCTAAAGGTAACAGTGGCTCGCGAAGGATTCCTTTGGAACCAGAGCTACAAGATTGGTGTTCCTGATGCGCCACTTGCCAAGGGTGAAAAGGCCGACTACACCGGAACCACAATCGAGTTCTTGGCCAGCCCAGAGATTTTCGAAACCGTTGAGTACGACTACGAAACCCTGCGCGCTCGTTTCCAGCAGAGCTGTTTCCTAAACAAGGGTCTACGTATCTCGATCTCGGACGAACGCAGCGGCCGCAGCGATGAGTATTACTACGAGCGCGGTCTAGAAGACTACGTCGACTACCTAAACGCTTCGAAGAAGGGCGAAATCGTCCACCAGGAGATCATCTCTTTTGAAGCGGAGACTCCTGAGAAGACTCTTTCTGCCGAAATCGCCATGCAGTGGACTAACGCTTACAACGAGAGTGTTCACACCTACGCCAACAACATCAACACTCACGAGGGTGGTACTCACGAAGAGGGTTTCCGTGCAGCGCTAACCTCGCTTCTAAACAAGTACGCTCGCAACACGAACCTTCTCAAAGAGAAGGACGAGAACCTGAGTGGTGACGACTGCCGCGAGGGTCTAACGGCGGTCATCTCGGTAAAACTTTCCGAGCCACAGTTCGAAGGTCAGACCAAGACCAAGCTTGGTAACACCGAAGCTAAGGCATTCGTTCAGCGCATGGTCAACGAACACCTCGGCGACTGGCTAGAAGCACACCCTGCCGAAGCCAAGGACATCATCCGCAAGGCAATCCAGGCAGCAACCGCTCGCCAGGCAGCCCGCAAGGCCCGCGAAGCTACCCGTCGCAAGGGAATCCTTGAGACCAGCGGTATGCCAGGAAAGTTGCGCGACTGCTCGAGCCGCGACCCAGAAAAGTCAGAAATCTACATCGTTGAGGGTGACTCGGCGGGTGGTTCGGCGGTTCGTGGTCGTAACCCAGAGACTCAGGCCATCCTTCCGCTCCGTGGAAAGATCCTGAACGTTGAGCGTGCTCGCCTAGACCGAGCTTTGGGAAACACCGAAGTTCAGTCGCTAATCACCGCTTTCGGTACCGGAATCGGTGAAGACTTCGACATCTCGAAGATCCGCTACCACAAGTGCGTACTTATGGCCGACGCCGATGTGGACGGTCAGCACATCCGCACCCTTATCCTCACCCTATTGTTCCGCTTCATGCGCCCACTGATTGAGCACGGCTACGTTTACCTTGCTCAGCCACCGCTTTATCGAATCAAGTGGACCAACGCCGAACACCAGTACGTTTACTCGGATGAAGAGCGAGACCAGCAGTTGGTTGCTGGCCAGGCCGCCGGAAAGCGTATCCCTAAAGAAAACGCAATCCAGCGTTACAAGGGTCTAGGTGAAATGGACTACGACGAACTTTGGTCAACCACCATGGACCCTGCTCGCCGCACTTTGCTGCAGGTAACTCTCGACGACGCAGCCATGGCCGATGAAGTCTTCTCAACCCTGATGGGCGAAGACGTTGAAGGCCGCCGCACCTTTATTCAGCGCAATGCCAAGGACGTTCGCTTCCTAGACATCTAGGACGCGTAAGAAAGAGACAGATCATGGCAGACGAAATTACGACTCCAGAGAACCACGACCACGTAGAGCAGGTCGACCTTCAGGTCGAAATGCAGCGAAGCTACCTCGACTACGCGATGAGCGTTATCGTTGGTCGCGCACTTCCCGACGTTCGCGACGGAATGAAGCCAGTTCACCGTCGCGTTGTTTACGCAATGTTCGATGGCGGGTACCGTCCAGACAAGCAGTTCAGCAAGTGTTCGCGCGTTGTCGGTGACGTTATGGGTCAGTACCACCCACACGGCGACACTGCAATTTACGACACCTTGGTTCGTTTGGTTCAAGACTGGAATCTTCGCTACCCGCTAGTTTCCGGCCAGGGTAACTTCGGTTCACCTGGTAACGACCCAGCTGCTGCTCCTCGTTACACCGAGTGCCGCATGGCTCCGCTGGCCATGGAGATGGTTCGCGACATCGACGAAGAGACCGTTGATTTCCAAGACAACTACGATGGCCGCACCCAGGAACCAACCGTTCTTCCAAGCCGTTTCCCAAACCTTCTGGTTAACGGTTCGATCGGTATCGCGGTTGGAATGGCCACCAACATTCCTCCACATAACCTTCGCGAGGTTGCTGCCGGTGCCAAGTGGTCACTTGAAAACCCGAACGCTTCGCAGGAAGAGCTTCTTGAAGCCCTACTTGGAATCATCAAGGGTCCAGACTTCCCTACCGGAGCAACCATTCTTGGTCGCAAGGGTATCGAAGAGGCCTACCGCACCGGTCGTGGTTCGATCACTCAGCGAGCAATCGTAAACGTTGAAGAACTACAGAATCGCACCTGCCTAGTGGTTACCGAACTTCCTTACCAGGTGAACCCGGACAACCTAGCTCTGAAGATCGCCGACCTAGTTCGCGAAGGCAAGCTTGCTGGTATCGCCGACATCCGCGACGAAACATCTGGTCGCACCGGTCAGCGTCTCGTCATTGTTTTGAAAAAGGATGCCGTAGCTCGCGTTGTTCTCAACAACCTCTACCGCCTAACTCCGCTTCAGGAAAACTTCAGCGCCAACATGTTGGCCTTGGTCGACGGCGTTCCTCGCACCCTGAGCATCGATGGATTTATCACCAACTGGATTTCACACCAGATCGACGTGATCGTTCGCCGCACTCAGTTCCGTTTGCGCAAGGCAGAAGAACGCGCCCACATTTTGCGCGGTTACCTCAAGGCACTCGATGCACTTGACGCAGTAATTGCTCTGATTCGTAAGAGCCAGTCAGTTGAAGATGCCCGCGATGGTCTAATCGAACTTCTCAAGATTGACGAACTCCAGGCTCGCGCAATCCTGAACATGCAGCTACGTCAGCTAGCAGCTCTTGAGCGCCAGAAGATCATTGACGAGGCAGCCGAACTCGAAGCACAGATCCTTGACTACAAGGCAATCATTGCCGACCCAGTTCGCCAGCGCACCATCATCAAGGATGAACTCGACGAAATCGTCACCCGTCACGGCGACGACCGTCGCAGCCAGATTGTTGCCGGCCTAGACGGCGATGTCAGCGCAGAAGACCTAATCCCTGAAGAGGAAATGGTTATCTCGCTAACTCGCGGTGGCTACATCAAGCGCACCAAGAGCGACAACTACCGCCAGCAGCACCGTGGCGGCAAGGGCGTAAAGGGTGCAAGCCTTCGCGCCGACGACGTTGTGGAGCAGTTCTTTGTAACTACAACTCACCACTGGTTGTTGTTCTTCACCAACAAGGGACGCATCTACCGCACCAAGGCCTACGAAGTTTTGGAAGCCGGCCGCGACACCAAGGGTCAGCACGTTGCAAACCTTCTAGCGCTACAACCAGACGAGAAGATTACTCAGGTTCTTGATTTGAAGGATTACAGTGTCGCCCCTTACCTGGTTCTTGCAACCAAGTCGGGTCTCGTTAAGAAGACCGAACTAACCGCCTATGACACCGCCCGCACCTCAAGCGGCGGCATCATTGCGATCAAGCTTCGCGAAGACGACGAACTGGTTTCCGCAATCCTGGTTTCCGAAGAAGACGACCTGCTACTTGTTTCGCGCAAGGGTATGTCGATCCGATTCTCGGCAAGTGATGAAAGTTTGCGCCCAATGGGTCGAGACACTTCTGGAAACATCGGTATGCACTTCCGTGAAGGCGACAGCCTACTCTCGGCTTCGGTCATCAACGACGTGGACGGCGCTTACGTCTTCGTAGTTACCGAAGGTGGTTTCGCGAAGCGCACCTCGGTTGATCAGTACCGTCCTCAAAACCGTGGCGGCATCGGTATCAAGGTTGCCAAGCTTGAAGAAAAGCGCGGAGACCTGGTTGGCGCACTAATCGTTGCCGAAGACGACGAAGTTCTAGTCGTTGCCGAAAGCGGTAAGGTCGCCAGATCTGCAGTTGCCGAAGTTCCAGCTAGAGGCCGCGACACCATGGGTGTTGTGTTCGCACGCCCAGATGAAAATGACTCCATCATTGGACTTGCTAAGAACTCAGAGCGTAATCTTGAATCTCAGGGTGACGAAGAGCCAGAGGCTGTTGAAGCTTCGGCAGAAGGAGTAACCGAATGAGCAACATGATCAACCGTTTGAAGAAGCGCGACCTGCCTCCTGTAAAGCAGGTTCAGCTGAAGCTGGTTCGTATCGACTTCTGGTCAGCAATTCGTACCGGTTTCACAATCACCGTTGGCCTAGGCGTTGCAACCATCTTTGGTTTGCTAGCCCTCTGGGCTCTGGTGAGCTTCACTCCACTGTTTTCAAGCCTCAACGGTCTACTTTCAGCAGTAACCGGCCAGGCCTCGAACATCTCAGTTAGCCTTCCGCAGGTTCTCGGAGTTGGCCTCGGTTTGGCAGTATTCAACATCGTGTTCGGCACTCTGCTGACCGGTGTTTTGGCTCTGGTTTACAACACCATTGCTCGCATCACCGGTGGAATCAAGATCGGTTTCACAAGCAACTAGTAACTCGACTTGAGACTGACGAACTTTTAGCGTAAAGTTAGAAAGGCTCTAAGGGCCTATAGCTCAGGTGGTTAGAGCGCTTCACTGATAATGAAGAGGTCGGAGGTTCAAGTCCTCCTAGGCCCACGATGGTTTCGAAAGAAATCCTCAATGGGGACTTAGCTCAGTTGGTAGAGCACCTGCTTTGCAAGCAGGGGGTCAGGGGTTCGACCCCCCTAGTCTCCACGCAAGTGGAAACGGCCAGTCAGAAATGACTGGCCGTTTTTCTTTGCCCGAAATTACGTCGTGGTCTTACCGAGCCTTGAGATTCTGAAGTAGGAAGCGATGTGGATTCCTAGTAGAGCTAACCCAGCCCCAAACGGTAAGAAGTTTATAGGTTGCATTTGCGCAATAGCCATAAACAAGCTCACAGGTACCAAAAGCCCAACTAAGCCCGCGGATACAAGAAGCCAGAACGAAATTCGGTAATGCTTTGCAAACCCCGGTTGTGCTTTCACTAGGTCTCTTTCAATCTGCAATGCTTCGATTTGATTGAACAGTCCCCAAAAATAAACATAAATCGCGTAGTAGATGCTGATTATGAACAAGTTTCCCCAGACATCTGGTACTGGCAATACCCGAACGGCGACAAGAGCTATTACAAACGCACCTAAGGCTGTTATTAATCTGCGGAAGTATCCCTTTGATAGCAGGGTGAATTCAAGCCCATGGTTGTTCTCTGGGTCGACAATTTGCGTGTGCTTTGATTCACGCCAACCCAAAAGAATTACCGGAAATGAGTACGCGGTAAATGTGAGAAGCCCGAGCAATACGAAGAGGGCAAATAGTGGATCAATCGCAAAATAGGTTTTGACGAAGTCATTGGCCAAGTTCTTGAAATCGTTTACTGAAAAGGCAGCGGTTTGAAACAAGACCCCTAGTTCTCCCTGTGAGCGAGCGAAGAGGAAAAAGACGAGCGATAGCCCACCAAGTGCGAGGACGACTGCCAACCCAACCCTTCGAACCACTAGGTAACCCAACTTGTAAGCCCAATCGCGATTCTCAATCTCACGTTCGTCGAGGTATTCGTCTGGCAGTGAAGTAATGCGTTTTACCGACTGTCTGAGCAACCCGAAACTTAGAAGCATTACCAACGCTGAATAAAACCGCAACTGCACAGCGTCCTGAAGAATCGCAGTTAGCCCAGGTGTTATTGAGTAAAGGAATATCCAAGTCGAAGAAACGATGGCGAGGACTAAAAGCTTTTTGACCCAGCCAGGACTTAGCATTCTCACGGACGGCCAGTTGGCGATTCGAGTCAAACGACGTTCGGTGAATCGTTTATTCAGCGATACTAGCTTTTTCATTTCTTCCCCTGTAATTGAAATAACTGCTCAATGGTGCAATTGAGAATTTCGGCTAGGCGCAGTGCCAGAGCCAGCGTGGGAGCATACTCGCCGCGTTCGATGTAACCGATGGTTTGGTAATGAACGCCGACAGCATTAGCCAATTCTTGGCGTGATAAACCCGCCTCATTTCGAAAATGCTCTACGCGGTTTTCTACTTGATCTTTGTCTTGCTTCGGTAACCTACCCATGCCAATAGCATAAATGCTATGTAGCACAAATACAACATTATTCGGTAGGTGGAGTTGACCGAGGGAGACCTTTGAAGATGCTAGGAATCAACTTGAACATGACAAACATTGCAGCTATGTCAAAAACCGAGCTGATGATCACACGGAACTCATTTTGCACAAATTCCTCGAACGTTATTACAGTTCCAAGAATGATGTCGGTGAAATTATTACCGGCAATGAGTAAAGCAGCTACCGAAAGGAAGAAATTTGCGAAGAGAAGAGTCTTGGTACGCTTCTTTTCTTCATCCGAGTTGCTTGTAGCTTTATTGATTTCCAAAAGAAAACGAAATGGAACGATCAACGATAGGTAAGGAATGAAGTTACCCGCAATAACCCAACCTGGTTTCCATGAGATCGCCGATGGGTCAGCGGCCCTAACAAGTTGAGCAGTGCGAAAGACAAATCCTATGGAGTAAACCAACAGGTAGATAGTGGCACCAATGGAGAGCAAATTGAAAATCAGATAGAGATTCGTGAGGAATGGGTCCCAAGAGCCAGTTTCCAGTGGGTCAGCGCCAGTCTCGATGACATTTTGAAGGTAGAAGTAATCTAGGGTGCTGTAAATAGCCGAAACCCCAATGGCAGTGAGAAGCGCAGCCTTTAGACCTTTGAACCAGAAAGAGATTTTATTCATTATTTCCCCAATCGAACTATGCGCTCAGTCTAATTGCACGGGTATCATCAAGCCATGACCCGCGAAACCAAACTCAAAACCTTTCTCTGGTATCCAAGCGACCTAGACAAGGTCCTTGAGTTCTATCAAAGGACCTTTCCAGGATTCGAACTTGAAACGCAAACCCATCTTTCCGATGGACAGACCTTTATTGCTGAGTTTTCGATTTACGGACACCAGCTTGTTGCGATGTGCACGCCTCGCGGTGAACCATTCAACACGTCGATCTCTTTGTCGCTTACCGTTGATGGCCAAGACGAAGTGGATCGACTTTGGGATGCCATCACCGAAAAGGGCGAAGCGGGTCGTTGCGGTTGGTGCACGGACGAGTTCGGCGTGAGTTGGCAGATTGTGCCGATGCAGATGCATAAGTATCTAGCGAGTTCTGATTTGGCTACCGCTCAGTATGCAAATGCTGCTTTGATGAAGATGTCGAAGATCGTGATTGAGGATCTGCATGAGTAACAATGCGTTAATCGTTGTTGACATTCAGAACGATTACTTCCCCGGCGGAAAGATGGAACTTGTGGGGTCGGAAGCGGCCGCCAGAGTTGCAGCCTCGGTCAAGGCAAACTTCAAAGCACAAGGGTTGCCAGTATTCATGATTCAGCACATTGCGCAAAAGCCAAACGCGACTTTCTTCCTTCCGAATACCTCGGGCGCCGAGATTCACGAGAGCGTGAAGATTGAGGAGGGCGACGAACTCATCATCAAGCACTTCCCTAACTCGTTTCGTGAAACCCCTCTTCTTGAAAAACTTCAAGCTTCGAACATCACCGAACTCACAATTATGGGCATGATGACCCACATGTGTATCGACACCACAACTCGGGCAGCCAGCGACCTTGGATTCAAGGTTGAACTCATCGGAAATGCCTGTGCAACTCGTAGTCTTGAGCATGACGGCGTTACGGTTTCCGCCAAAGAGGTTCAGGCAGCATATCTAGCCGCCTTGGATGGATCTTTTGCAACCGTAACCAACTGGACCGAGTAGAGGAACACACATGCAAGATTTGGCAATAATCGTCACATTGATTTTGGCGGCAGAAGTTCTTGCATCGCTGGCAGTTGTTTTCTTTGCAGCAGCTTACAGATTCCGCGGAAAGTTTCGTCGCACTGCGATGGGCTTGACTGGTCTTTTGGCAGTACTTGCCGGTTGGCTAATGGGTCAGGAGTGGCGAATCGGTTTGCCAGCAACCGTCGCAGTTCTGGTTTCGATCCTGTTTATGTATCTCCCTGGTCGTTCCAAGAAGTAGTTAGTGCTCGGGCCTGTTGATGAGCAGGTAGGCGATTACCGAGCCGAGGGCTGTGGTTAGGCCGAAGATCGTCATAGCCCACCGAATGTCGAGCACCTCGGCAAGCCAACCAAGCAGCGGAGCACCAACCGGAGTTCCACCCATCAGCAGGGTCATGTAGATGCCCACAACTTTTCCGCGTAGTTGAGGTTCGGTTGAAGTCTGGACGTAGGTGTTAGCCAGAACGAATGTAAGCACCGCCGCGCAACCACCTAGTGGAAGCAAGAAGCTATAGGCCAGGTAGTTGGGTGCAGTTGAAAGTAGCACCAAAGCTGAGCCGAAAATTGCCGCGGAGATTGCCACGAACTTTGGTTTGCGGAATCGTTCGAGCCTTGAAGTGAGCAGCGCACCGATTACCGAACCTACAGCCAAGAACGTGCCGAGACCACCAAACTCAGCGGGGCCTTTGTGGAATTGTTGAGTAGCCATGAGTGCATTGAAGATTTGGTAATTCATTCCAAAGGTGCCACCGAGGAATCCGATGACTAACACGATGAGCAGGTCCTTACGTTTAGCCAGATAGGCGAACGCTTCTTTCATTTTTGTGTGGTCTTTGGGTTTTTCGGCAATGTTCAGTTCATTTTTGCGAACGAAACCCAGGGCAAACATCATGGTCAGATAGCTGGTGGCGTTCAGCATGAAGGATGGTCCGGTTCCAAATGCCGCAATCATGAGACCACTAATTCCCGGACCGATGAGTCGACCAACGTTGAAATTGAGCGAGTTGAGACTTATGGCTCCGAGAACATCCTTTGAACCAACTAGCTCACTGGTGAAGGTTTGGCGGATCGGTGCGTCTAAGGCGTTGAAGAGACCAAGGATGAATCCGAGCACATAAACATGCCAAATGTTCACGCTGTGACTCATGACCAGAAGTCCGAGAATCAGCGAGGTGAGCATGCTTCCGGTGTTGGTTAGGAAAAGTAATTTGCGTTTATCAAATCGGTCGGCAAGAACCCCGCCGGCCATCGAAAAGAACAGTGACGGGGCAAATTGAAGAGCAGTGACAATTCCCAGTGCGGCTGCCGAGTGAGTTAGTTCAAGAACCAGCCAGTCTTGAGCCACTCTTTGTGCCCAGGTGCCGATGTTACTCAGAGCGTTTGCGGGATAGAGCACCCGAAAGTTGTGATGCTTGAGAGCTGCAAACGTTTTGCCTTTGGCCATTTAGCGGAGAGCAACTCCCGTGGAGGCCTCAAGAATCAGAAGTGCTGCGAGTCGGATGGTTCGCTGGTCTGGGCTGTCGGCAGTGGCATCGATTTCGGTGATGTCCATGCTGGAAACCGTATTTGTTTTTCCTGCAAGCAGTGCGAAGTGGCGAAGTTCGTCGGCGCTGATTCCGCCAGGGGCTGCTGCAGGACAGGCTGGCACGACACTGCGGTCGCAAACGTCGACGTCGAAGTCAACGTGAATCGATTCAACTCCCCCGAGGAAGTCGATGGCTTGCTGCCAGGTTTCTTCAGGAGATTGGGTGCGCAGTTGTGCTCGGGTAATTACAAGAATTCCAAGCTCCTTCGCAAGCTTCGCGTATTGAGGTGAGTTTGAGAAATCGTTGATGCCGATTTGGACGATGCGATTGCCTGGGAGGCCTGCCTCTACTAGTCGGCGAACCGGCGATCCGTTGCTCACACCATCGCGAAGATCGTGGTGAGCGTCGAAAGTAATAAGCCCAGCCTTGGAAAGGTCGTGTCCGCCAACCATGCCGGCGAAAGTTACCGAGTTGTCGCCACCGAGAGCGATGGCAAGTTGGCTGGCGTTCGCGGCTTGCTTCGCCAGGTGCTTGGTGGTTTCTTCGCCCTCTGGGCTATCTGGGTGGAATGAGTTTCCGAAGTCTCGAGCAACCAGTTCAGCAAGGTCGATGTCTTGACTCCAGCTGTAGGTGGAGTAGCGAAGCAGCGCCTGACGAATTGCGTCGGGGGTGGTGTGGGCACCGGTTGGGCTGATTGAAGTCTTACTGGCACAAACACCGTATACCGCGATGTCAATATTGGCTTCATCGGCGAACGGCTTTAGCCAGTGTGCAGCGCGGGGCCATTTGGCGTCTTCTTTTGGTGCACTCATCTTTGTGCTGCTCCCAATCGCTTGGATAATTCTTGACTTGCCGAAATTACAAGTTTTGCCAACTGACCAGTGATGGACTCGTTGGCGTCCTCTGTTCTAAAGGTTACTGCGAATGCGGCCGTTGGGTGAGACAGGTGGTTGGTGGCAGCGGCCGCGATTGTGTTTAGACCTTCGGACACGTGACCAGATTCGACACTGAACCCTTGGGTGAGCTCGCGTTCGAGCAGGGTCTGTAACTGCTTGCTAGTTTCTGGCCCTTGTTCGGTTCTTCGACTGATTGGTTTTGTGGCCGGGTAGAGCGCCTTGAATTGGTTCTTTGGAAGGAGAGCGAGCATCGATCTTCCGCTCGCTGTTAGGTGCGCTGGAAGTCGAACACCCACATCGGTAACTACTACGGCAGCCTTGCGCGGGTTTTCTTTGAGGAGGTAGAGCAGTTCGGGTCCATCGAGGATTCCCATCTGAGCGGTTGAGTTCAAACCCAGTTCGTCGAGTTGAAGAACCATGCGGTGAAGGATGGGTCGTGCCAGGCGTTCAAGTGGGTCGTGGCGGAGGTAGGCGGTGCCGAGCTCGAAAGCCGCAACGCCAATTCCCCAGCGTGCGGTTTCCGGGTAGTGAATTACAAAACCTTCGGCCTCTAGAACCTGAAGCAGTTGGTAAGTGGTGCTGCGCGGTGCACCGATCTGTCTGGCTAGAGAAACAGCGGTTACGGGAGCGGCGGCTTTGGCTAGGTTGCGAAGCAGGGCGAGAGTGCGGCTGGCGGCCGGAATCTTCGCGCTCATAGTCGTCCTCGTTGTCTGGTATTTCAGACAATACCAGCGAAAACCCACTTACCCAAGGGCGGGCGAGGGAGTTGGATAGAGACATGAACGAGAATCCACGCGCCAACCTACACGCAGCAACCGGATCAACCATGACCGCAAAGGGATGGGGTCAGGAAGCCGCGATTCGCATGCTTCACAACAACCTCGACCCAGCGGTAGCCGAACACCCGGAAGACCTGATCGTTTACGGTGGTAACGGTAAGGCCGCCCGTAACTGGCAGAGCTTCGACGCAATCGTGCGCACCCTGACCGATCTGAAGAACGACGAGACCCTGCTTGTCCAGTCGGGTAAGCCAGTTGGTGTGTTCCAGACTCACGAATGGGCACCGCGCGTGCTTCTCGCAAACTCCAACCTCGTTGGCGACTGGGCAACCTGGCCTGAGTTCCGCAAGCTAGAGCAAATGGGTCTGACCATGTACGGTCAGATGACCGCTGGTTCGTGGATCTACATCGGCTCGCAGGGAATCGTTCAGGGAACCTACGAGACCTTCGCGGCGATTGCCGACAAGCGTTACGGTGGAACCTTGGCTGGAACCCTAACCCTGACCGGTGGTTGCGGTGGCATGGGTGGCGCTCAGCCTCTTGCCGTCACCATGAACGAGGGAACCTGTCTAATCGTTGACATCGACGAAAGCCGCCTACGCAAGCGTCTTGAAACTCGCTACCTCGACGAGATCGCCGACAACCTCGACGATGCAATTGACCGAGCGGTTGCTGCCAAGAATGCCAAGAAGGCAATCTCGATTGGTGTGGTTGGCAACGCTGCGACCGTATTCGATGAACTACTAAAGCGCGATGTTCCAATCGACATCGTGACCGACCAGACCTCGGCTCACGACCCGCTGTACTACATCCCTGAAGGTGTGGAACTAAAGGATGCTCGCGAATACGCGAACACCAACCCAGAGGAATTCACCAAGCGTGCTCAGGCTTCGATGGCCAAGCAGGTACAGGCAATGGTCGGCTTCATGGCCAAGGGCTGCGAAGTTTTCGACTACGGAAACTCGATCCGCGACGAAGCTCGCAAGGGTGGCTTCTCTGATGCCTTCGCTTTCCCTGGCTTCGTGCCGGCCTACATCCGTCCACTCTTCTGTGAAGGAAAGGGTCCATTCCGTTGGGTTGCCCTGAGCGGTGACAAGAAGGACATCTACCGCACCGACCAGGCAGTGATGGAGCTATTCCCAGAGAACGTTCACCTGCAACGTTGGATGAAGATGGCTCAGGAACGAATCGACTTCCAGGGATTGCCCGCACGAATCTGCTGGTTGGGTTACGGCGAACGCGACAAGGCTGGAGAAATGTTCAACCACCTTGTTGCCAAGGGCGAAGTGAGCGCACCAATAGTAATTGGTCGCGACCACCTCGACTGTGGTTCGGTTGCCTCCCCTTACCGAGAGACCGAAGCAATGCTTGATGGCTCCGACGCAATCGCAGACTGGCCAATCTTGAACGCCATGCTGAACGTTGCCTCCGGTGCGTCGTGGGTTTCGCTTCACCACGGTGGTGGCGTTGGTATGGGTCGTTCTATTCACGCCGGTCAGGTCACCGTTGCCGATGGTACCGAGCTTGCTGGCGAGAAGATTCGCCGCGTGCTTACCAACGACCCAGGTATGGGCGTAATTCGTCACGTTGATTCTGGTTACGACATTGCCAAGGATGTTGCTCGTCACAAGCACGTTCACGTGCCGATGCTAGACACGCAAGTAGGGTAAGTAGGTGCCATCAGTAGCCATTACCGACATCGGGTCGCTCGTCACCAATGACGAAACCCTCGAGTCTGGGCTACTCGGTGAAATCACAGACGCAGCGATTGTGATCGAAGACGGTCTCATTGCCTGGGTTGGTTCCAAGAGCTCTGTTCCGGCAACCGACCGATCGATGTCGGCCAAGGGCAAGACCGTACTTCCAGGTTTCGTTGACTCACACGCTCACCTGATGTTTGCGGGTGACCGCGCTGCAGAATTCTCGGCAAGAATGGCTGGTCAGAGCTATTCGGCAGGGGGCATCAAGACCACGGTTGCTGCCACTCGAGCCGCCACCGACGACCAGCTTGAAGAGAACTTGATTCGCTTGGCTAAAGAACTTCGGTCCAGCGGAATTACAACTTTCGAAACCAAGAGTGGTTACGGTCTAAGCGTCGACGACGAAGCGCGAGCACTTCGAATTGCTGCAAAGCACACTTCAGAAACCACCTACCTTGGAGCCCACGTGGTTCCTGCGGAATATGCAGAACGAGCAGACGAGTACGTTTCGCTGGTTACCGGTGAAATGCTGAACCAGGTCGCCGACAGTGCCAAATGGATCGACGTGTTCTGTGACCGCGGTGCATTCACGGTTGAGCAAGCGCGAGAGATCCTGCTCGCGGGCAAAGCTCGCGGACTCCTGCCACGCATCCACGCCAACCAGTTGCAGCAGGGCGGTGGAATTCAACTCGCGGTAGAACTCGACTGCGCATCGGCAGATCACTGCACTCACTTTGACCAGGCAGATATCGATGCGCTCGCAGGTTCGAATACCGTGGCGACACTTCTTCCTGGAGCCGAGTTCTCCACGCGAGCAATTTATCCTGATGCCCGCAAGTTATGGGATGCCGGTGTAAAGGTTGCGCTAGCCACCGACTGCAACCCTGGCTCCAGTTACACCACCTCGATGCCGTTCTGCATTGCCGTTGCAGTTCGAGACATGCACTTCACCGTGGAGCAAGCCATCTGGTCGGCGACCATGGGTGGCGCCAAGGCTCTTCGCAGAACCGACATCGGAGCAATTAAACCTGGGATGCGAGCAGACCTAGTTGCAATCGAAGCTCCAAGCGCTCTGCATCTCGCCTACCGCCCAGGTGTAAACATCATCAATCACACTCACGTTGCCGAAGATTTCAAAGGTAAGGACTAATCATGACCGAAGTAACCATCCAAGTTTCGGGCCTGACCCGCAGTGACCTAGTTGCCGTTGCCCGTCACGGTGCCAAGGTTGTAATTGGCAAGGATTCACTCGAGGCAATGGCGAAGACCCGCGCTCACGTGGAGGCTCTGGCAAAGGGTGACACCCCGGTCTACGGAATCTCCACCGGCTTCGGCGCTCTAGCTAACCGACACATCGCACCTGCCGACCGCGTTCAGCTTCAGAAGTCGCTGATTCGCTCACACGCAGCCGGCATGGGTCCAGCAGTTGAGACTGAGGTGGTTCGCGCGCTTATGTTGAATCGCCTAAAAACCCTGTGCTCTGGTCGAACCGGCGTTCGTCCAGTCGTTGCCGAAACCATGGCAGCACTTCTCAACGCAGGTATCACCCCTTACGTTCACGAGTATGGTTCGCTCGGTTGCTCGGGTGACCTGGCTCCCCTTGCCCACTGTGCACTCGTTCTAATGGGTGAAGGCCGTGCCTTCGACGCCAAGGGTAACGAGCGTCCGGTTGCTGAACTTCTTGAAGAGGCAGGAATCGAGCCTCTCGAATTACAGGAAAAAGAAGGCCTCGCCCTAATCAATGGCACCGACGGCATGCTCGGAATGCTAGTCCTCGCACTTCACGATCTTGAACAACTAGCCGATCACGCAGATGTAATTGCCGCGATGAGCGTTGAAAGCCAAATGGGAACCGACCAGGTCTTCCGCCCGGAACTGCACGATCCACTTCGCCCACACCCTGGCCAGACCATCTCGGCCGCCAACATGTTTGCCGCACTGGCTGGCAGTGAGATCGTGGCATCACACCGCCACGGCGACAGCAAGGTTCAAGATGCCTACTCGCTTCGCTGTGCTCCACAGGTCACTGGTGGCCTTCGCGACACCATCTCCTATGCAACCGTTGTTGCCGAGCGTGAACTTGCCGCAGCCATCGACAACCCTGTGGTTCTGGAAAACGGTGAGGTCACCTCTAACGGAAATTTCCACGGAGCTCCGGTTGCCTACGTCCTAGATTTCCTAGCAATTCCAGCCACCGACCTTGGCTCGATGAGCGAGCGTCGCACCGACCGCGCCCTAGACAAGGCTCGCAACTCAGGACTCGAGCCATTCTTGGCTGGCGATGCCGGCGTGGACTCTGGTCTAATGATCGCCCAGTACACCCAGGCCGGTCTGGTCTCGGAGAACAAACGCCTTGCGAACCCTGCCAGCGTCGACAGCATTCCATCTTCAGCAATGCAGGAAGACCATGTTTCGATGGGTTGGCATGCGGGACGTAAACTGCGCAAGATCGTCGATAACCTTAGACGCATTCTCGCAATCGAATACGTTACTGCGGCCCGTGCTAGCGAGATGCGCGAAGGACTAAAGCCAGCAAAGATCACCGGCGAATACATCGCCAAGCTGCGTGCTGCGGGCGTAGCCGGGGTTGGCCAAGACCGCTTCCTTGCCCCAGAGCTAGAGGCCGCCGAAAGTATTCTCCACTAACTAAACTTGGGGAATGCTCGCATTCCTTCCTGGCCTCCTAACCGGACTCTCTCTGATCATTGCAATTGGCGCTCAGAACGCTTTCGTCATTCGTCAGGGTCTCACTCGCAAGTACGTGCTGATGGTCGTCCTGGTTTGCATCATCTCAGACTGGGCTTTGATGGCTGCCGGCGTGGCTGGCCTTGGGGCTCTAATTCTTCAGGTTGCCTGGCTGCTCGAGGTTCTTCGCTGGTTTGGGGTTGCCTATCTACTTTGGTTTGCCTATGGCTCGATTCGCTCGGCTTTCAAGAACGATGCACTCAAGGTAGAAGATAACCACTCAGGAACTCGTAAGCAGGTCTTACTTTCAGTTCTGGCTATTACCTGGCTGAACCCGCACGTCTATTTGGACACCGTGATCCTGGTCGGTTCGATTGCCAATACTTTCGGTGCCAACGCTTGGTTCTTTGGCCTGGGTGCAATGATTGGCAGTCTGGTTTGGTTCTTCGCCCTTGGTTACAGTGCCAAGGCAATGAGCGGTTTGATGTCGAAGCCAACATTTTGGAAGGTGCTGGACTTAGTCATCGCCGCGGTCATGGTTTCGATCGCCCTAATGCTCGCGTTCTACAAATTTAGTTAGCGCGCTTGTTACCGGCGGCTCCGGCAACAACAACCGAGAGTCCGATGAACAGCAGGATAATCCAGTACATGTTCACAACACCGATGGCCTGACCCACAAAGCCAAGTAGGGGTGGACCAACGAGGAACGATGTGTAACCGAAAGCACTAACGGTAGCTACCTTGCGAGCGTGGTTCGGCTGTTCACCAGCTGCCGAAAGGAACAGTGGGAACGCGAGAGCTACGCCGACGCCCCAAAGCAGCGCACCAAGCCACGCGGCAGGAATGCTAATTCGGCTAATCAAAAGCACGAGGCCCAAGATCCCGATTACTCCAGTCACCTGCAAAGTCAGAGCCTTGCCGAAGCGGTCGGTGAGCGATCCACCGAAGAAGCGAACGATGGTCATCGAACCAATCAGGATTGCGTAGGCGATACCGGCGGTCGTGTGATCGGCTTTGTAGTCTTCAACCAAACCGATGGTTAGCCAGTCGTTCGCCGCGCCTTCGGCAAGGGTCATACCGAAGATACCGAGGCCGAGCATAATCACAATCTTGCTGAACACCGGTTCGCTGTTTCCGGCTTTCTCTTCTTCGGTGTGGAGTCCGTTGTCGGTAGGTAAATTCTTTGAAGCAAGAATCGGAATTAGGTAGCAGAGCGCACCGAAGACCGCGATTTGAAGCGCGAGGTTGAGCTGGAACTGAATTGCCAATGTTCCGAGCCCGGCACCACCCAGTGCGCCGATGGAGAAGGCAGCGTGCATCTTTGGCATGGCAGCTCGTCCAAGTTTTTGTTCGATGGTTGAGCCGTCGACGTTGATGGCTACATCGGTCATGCCACCGCCGACACCACCGAGAACGTTACCGATTGCAAACAGAATGGCGTTGCTCGTGGCTAGACCGAGCGCAACGATGAGCATTCCCAAGAACCAGATGCTCATACCGATTTGAGCACCGCGCTTGGTGCCTCGGTGAGCGATGAATTTACCAACGTAGAGAAGACCACTCATGGCACCAACCGAGCCGGCAACCAGGAGGATTCCAAGTTCGCCAACACTCACGCCAAGCATGGCCTTCACCTCAGGAAGTCGAACCATGAGGGATGCACCGGTAAGACCAACGACACCGAAGAAGGTCAGGATGGTGCGGTGCCAGTTGCGAAGATTTACCGTAGCGAGAGTGGTCATTCCTTCAGTCTACGCAAGGTAGATTGGCAATATGCGGCGCATTAGTTCGGGCGAATTAGCCAAGGTTTTTCAGGCAATCACTGGCCCAACGCGCATCATCGCCTCGGGTAACTTCGCAACTCCTAAGGCGCTTCTGAAACTTGCTGATGAAAACATCGCCGAATTCCGACTCTTCATGTTGGGCGCTCAAAAAGGAATCCCCGACCGCGAAGGTGTGATCTTTGAATCACCCTTTCTTGGGCCGGGAATGCGGAGAAGCCCAAGGCTAAATTACATTCCTTGTCGCCTTTCGCTGGTACCGGTAATCATCCGAGATCACTACCAACCGGATGTTGTTTTGCTTCACGGCTCTACCGTGCGCGATGGAAAGATTTCACTTGGAGTTGAGGTGAATGTTTTGCCAGCTGCCATTGAAGCGGCCAAGGCAAATGGAGGAATTGTCGTGGTTCAATCGAACCCACAGATGCCATACACCTTTGGCGATGCCGAGGTGAGCGTTGATGACATTGACTACCTTATTAAAGTTGACGAAGAACTTACCGAGGCGCCGAAAATCGAGCTGAACGATACATCGATTGAAATCGGTGGACGAATTGCAAAACAGGTTGCCAACGGTTCCACCTTGCAACTTGGAATCGGAGCAATTCCAAACGCCGTAATCGCTGCCATGCAGAAACACCAAGGCTTGAAGATCTGGACCGAAATGTTTAGCGATGGCGTGCTTGGTTTGGCTCGTTCGGGAGCCATCGACCCAGACTCAACACTTACCGCTTCGTTCCTGTTTGGTTCGCGTGATCTCTATGACTGGGTCGACGGCAATGAACGGGTACGCATGCACCGAACCGAAATCACTAACGACCCGGGTGTGATTTCGATGCAAATGCAAATGACCAGCATTAACGCGGCACTGCAGGTAGACCTCTACGACCAGGCCAATGCCTCTTATGTGAATGGTCAGCCGTATTCGGGATTCGGTGGCTCAACCGATTTCATCGTGGGCGCCTTGCATGCCATGGGAGGAGCCTCGTTTATGGCATTACCGTCGTGGCATGGCAAGAGCGGCAACTCCAACATCGTTCATCGCCTGAGTGAAACCGTGACCAGCTTTCAACACAGCTTTGTGGTCACCGAGCAAGGTGTGGCCCCATGCTTTGGACGCAATGCTAGCGAGCAGGCTTCCAACCTGATTGAGAACGCAGCTCACCCAGATGCGCGTGAGTTCTTGCGGGACGCAGCTAGAGAGTCCGGGCTGCTTTAGGCTTCAGCGCCAACACCGAAACACTGGCCACTAGGCAGAGAATAGCTGCGGTAATCCAGGCGATGTAGTAGTCGCCCTGAACGTCACGGATTGCACCTGCAAACGCTGCGGCAATTGCAGCACCAATCATGTGGCTGGCGAAGACCCAGCCGTAGACGACTGGTGAATTGGTCAAGCCAAAATAGCGTCGACATAGTTCAACGGTTGGTGGAACCGTTGCGATCCAGTCGAGACCGTAGAAGATGACGAAGAATAACATCGGCGGTTCCACGGTTGGGCCCAGAACAAATGGAACGGTGAACAGCGCAAGGCCGCGAAGCCCGTAGTAGAAAACCAGAAGAATTACCGGGTTCACTCGATCGGTGAGCCAGCCCGAGAAGATGGTTCCGATGAAGTCGAAGACTCCTACGAGAGCCAAGAGACCGGCGGCCATGGTGGTTGGCATCCCATGGTCGTGTGCCGCTGGGATGAAGTGGGCGCCGATAAGACCGTTGGTGGTCCAACCACAAACAAAAAAGGTTCCAGCAAGAATCCAGAATGGCATCGTCCTAGCCGATTCCACCAAGACACGAAGGTTGTCTCGAACCGTCAACGTTGGCTTGGCATCTTCCTTAATGTGTTCGGTGGCCCCGACCGGGAAAGTGGCAACATCACGTGGGTGCTCGCGATAGATCGTCCAGAACACGGGCACAATCAAAATCGCAAAAGCCGCCACAACCAAAGCACCGTAACGCCAACCGATGGTGTCGGTGAGCGAAGTGATGAGTGGAAGAAAGATCAGTTGTCCCGTGGCGTAGGCCGCCGAGAAGATTCCGGTCACCAGACTTCGGTGCTTGTGGAACCAACGGTTTGCCACCATCGAGGCGAAAACCAAAGCGAGGCAACCGGTACCGAAGCCAACGAACACACCCCAATACAGGAAAAGCTGCCAAGGCTGGGTCATCCAAACGGTAAGCCCAGAACCGGCAGCAACTAAGACCAATGCGAAGGCGACCACGCGTCGAACACCGAAGCGCTGCATTAGTGTAGCCGCGAAAGGTGCAGTGAGTCCGTAGAAGATTAGGTTGAGAGATAGCGCTGAAGAAGTTAGTGAACGAGTCCAGCCAAACTCCATCTCCAGTGGCATCAGCATTGGTGAAGTGGTGGAACGGAATGCTGCTGCAGAAATTAGTACCAGGAAGGTGACTCCGGCAACCCACCAACCGCGGTGAAGCTTGATCACGCCTTAGGGCCTTCGGCGATTGCCTTCGCGTAAATGGCGATCATCTTTGCCGTGATCTCACTTTGCAGTACCGACCAGTCGCCAGTGTCGATGGCACGTTTGGAGTTGCCGGTGCGAATGTCCTTGGCGGCACGGGTGAGTGCACGAGCCATGTCGTCCACACTCGGAGTTCTTGCCAGCCAAACATTTTCAGCTGGAAGCTCGGCAGCAATCTTTGGGTCGGCAACGAATACGGGTGTTCCCACTGCGATCGACTCGTATACGGTCATGCCCTGAGTTTCGAAACCAACCGAACTCTGCGCAACTAAATCGGCACTCGCAAAACGTGAAACCAGGTCGCGGTGTGGAAGCCGGCCGTGGAAGGTTGCCGTCTTGGTGAGACCTAGTTGCACGAGTAGTAGGCGCACACGTGCCTCAAGTTGACCCGAGCCATAGATGTGCAGGTGAGTATTCGGTAGGTTCGCAGAATGGAATGCACCGAGGAATTCGGTGATGCGTTTTTCAGCGCTCATACGGCCAGCCCAAACGAAGTCGAGTTCGCGACCATCGGCGGGTGACTGTGTCTTCTCGATACCTTCGACAACATCGTCGTCCACGCCATTTGGAAAGACCAGTGCGTTCTCGACAACCTTGTGTTTCTCAAGTTCACGAGCAAAGTGGCCAGATGGTGAAGTCACATAGTTCGCGTGGCGGCAAACCTGTTCCTTAAAGGCCCAGACATTCTTGCTGTTCTTAGGAACTTCGTGGTCAAGCATCGAAGCCGCCCAACGATTCAGTACCTGAGCCACACGGCCGGCACCGGTTCGGCCAAGCGTGTGAGCAAAGCCAAGATCGAGGTTGGTGTGCACGGTATGAACGCATGGAAGATTGTGATCTTTAGCCCAGGCGGCTCCAAGAATCGCTCCCCAAACATCTGCCTGCACGTGAACGATGTCGACCGGCATCGCCATCTTCGCTAACTTGCGTTGAACCGTGCGGTAAGCCAACTTGAGTGAAGGTTCAATCGAGTAAGCACCGGTTGGTGGAAGCGGCAGCGAAGGAACTTCAATCATTCCTTCGAGTCGACGATTACGACGGAAACGGCGAGATACCACCATGGTTACGGTGTGCCCAGCTCGCTCCAAAAACTTCTTTTGCAGCATAAGACTGGTCTGCACTCCGCCCAAAGAGTCGGGGTGGTGATCAGCGAAAAAAAGTATGTGCATCAGGTCAAATTTACCCCCTTATGCCATAGTGAAGTATGCAGTCGTTGGGGTCATTTGAAATACCTAAGAAACAGGTGTATTTGCGAACAATTGGCTATATCGGGGCATCTTCGGCTTGGTCGGATCTTCTAGAAATCTATCGGTCGGGCTTTTTGCAATGTGGGCTGGTTTAGAGTCCGAAAATCTTTGGATGTTCAGAATCCTCGGGGGATTCGTCATGGGTGTTTTGGGATTCGCCTTCTGGGCGATTGGAAATGGTTCCAAGATTGAGTATCTCGCATCACTTCGAACACTTTCGGAAACTCAGAATCGACTTATGGTCACTCGAATGCAGTTCGGCACGGAGATGCCAAAGCGGTAAAAGTAGATATCGATCGAGTCGCCGACGATCTACTTCACGTCCGAGTGCAGAACAATGGAATCGCCGCGGAGATTCAAACGGATTCATCCGGCATCGGTTCGGAAATGCTCGACGAAATCTGTCTTACCTGGGAACTTGTAAGCGATAAGTCGGGAGTGACCCTGTGCGCCGACCTGCCGGTCAAGCTCTAGGCGGTGTACTTGCCACCCTTGGCAATCAGTTCGTCGTAGATTGCCACTGCGCGTTTGGTAAGTCCGCTTTGCAGCAGAAGCTCGTTGCCAACCAGCAAATCACCTCGACGATCTCCCGCACGGATGTCGGAAACCGCCTGAACTAGCGAAGCGGCCAAAGCCTTTACCGAGTCGTTTTTGACTACCCAGTGCGAGCCCGGTTCGAACTCTTCGGCAATATTGGCATCGCAGAGAATGCTCGGAGTTCCAACGGCAGCCGCCTCAAAAACGGTCATGCCCTGAGTTTCGAAACCAACCGAGGTTTGCACTAGGGCATCCGCTTTTGCAAAGTGCGCGAGCATTCGAGCGTGGGCAGCGCGACCATGTAATAACACTTGGTGTTCAAGCGCGTAATCGCTAATTAGTTCTTCAGCCTTTTTCCAAAGTGGACCACGGCCGTAGACGTCGACAACCACGTTCTTGAGCTTCGCCAATTTCACTGCTTCGATGAATTCAAGCAGTCGTTTCTCGTGTTGGAAACGACCGGCCCAAACTAAGTGGACTTTTTTGTCGGTTTGATGCAGTTCGTCTTTAATCGAGGCGAGCGTTGACGCGATACGTTCGTCGTCCACGCCATTGTGCATGACTCGAAGCTCCGCGGTAACCCCGTGAGCCTTTAGGTCTCGCCCGAAGTGCCCGGATGGAACAAGAACTACGTCGGCTTGGTTGGTGATCAACTGGATGTATTCCCAGGCGTCGGTGGTAGTCAGGCTCAGCGGTAGCCGGAGGTGCTTGAGGAACTCACGGCTTAGCAACCAAAACAGAAACTTGGCGGGGTACTTGCCGATAACTTCTTGTGTTCCCTTGGCCAGATTGAAGTGGCTGGTCATTACTACCGGCAGGTGGTTTCGCTGGGCAAAACCTAAGCCAATGATGGCACTCCACATGTCGGCCTGGATGTGAACGATGTCGAACTTATCGTGACGACGGCGTTGGCTTCGGTCAAGACGCTTACGCGAGCGGCGAAGGTTGGCCGTGAACGAAAACTCCCAGTTGAGAGTGAGTGGCCAGGAGGGAAGGGTGAAAAAACCCTTCTCAATTAGTCGTTTACCCGAAGAAGGAGAAACGAAAGTCACCTTGTGACCCAGTTTCTCTAAATACTTCTTCTGAAGCATCGCAGAGGTCTGAATTCCCCCGAGTGACCTTGGGTGTTGATCCAAGAACATAGCGATGTGCATCTCTCCAGCCTACCTTTGCAAGGTGCCTGCGGTCTGCGAGAATAGGGGTATGACTGTACACACTCACGTAGCAACTTTGCACACCAACCACGGCGCCATCAAGCTAAACCTGTTCGGCACCCACACCCCAATCACCGTAGCCAACTTCGTTGAGCTAGCCGACGGCACCCGCACCGGCAAGCCTTTCTACGACGGCGTAATCTTCCACCGAATCATCGACGGTTTCATGATCCAGGGTGGCGACCCAACCGGCACCGGAATGGGTGGCCCAGGCTACCAGTTCAACGACGAGCCACACGGCGAGCTTCACTACGACACCCCTTACAAGTTGGCAATGGCTAACGCTGGTGTTCGTGGTGGCCAGGGAACCAACGGTTCGCAGTTCTTCATCACCGTGGTTCCAACCGAATTCCTTTGGGGCAAGCACACTATCTTCGGTGAGGTTGCCGACGACGTAAGCAAGCGTGTAGTCGACAAGATTGCTCAGGTTGCTACCGACCACAACGACCGTCCTCTTGATGACGTTGTCATCGAGTCGGTTGAGATCGAAACCGTCTAAAACATATGAGCCAATGGGCTAAACGTGGCCAGGTAACCAAGACGTTAATTGGTATTAACGTCTTGGTTTTCCTCGCGAACTTTGCTTCTGACAATGCGGTGGCAGCCCTTTTGGCTTTGAACTCTCCAACGGCTTTCTCGCAGCCTTGGACTTTGCTCACCTCCGGCTTCGCCCACGCCGATTGGCTTCACATCTTGTTGAACATGTATTCGCTGTGGATCTTCGGCGAAGCCATCGAAAGTTACTTGGGCTCTAAACGCTATGTCTGGCTCTATCTGTTGTCGATCGTTGGCGGTTCGATTGCCTTTGTGTTTACCGACCCGACTGGTATAGCCGTTGGGGCTTCTGGTGGCATCTTTGGTTTGATGGGCGCCTATTTTGTGATCATTCGTGCTCTGGGCTACCGCTCGTCACAGATGCTTGGACTTATCGCCATCAACGTGGTTCTAAGCTTCGTAAACCCTGGCATCGCGCTGGGGGCTCACCTTGGCGGACTTGTCGCGGGTGCGGCTATCGCCTGGTACTTTACAAAAGTTAAGCGCTAATTACTTCCAGCGGGTGGTCATGAAGAAACCGACCATCAGCAAACCGAAACCAACAACAATGTTGCCGTTTCCAAGGTTTAGAACTGGAAGGATTTTGTCCCAGCCACTGCCTAGTGGCCAAACCATCGACGAAATGTAGAAGGTAAGAATCCAGATCAAGCCGAGCAGCATGAAACCGAACATGACCGGCTTGAACCACACTGGGTTTGGCAGATCCTCGCGGTTCACCTTGGCAGGCTTTGGAGCCTTAACCTTTTTGGCTTTGATTGGTGCTTCATTCTTTTCAGACATGGAAACAATTCTATTCGTAGAAGTTAGGCTTAACTTCTCATGACAAAAATCCTGGTTCTAGACAACTACGACAGTTTCGTTTACACGCTGAACGGCTACCTGTTGCAGTTGGGCGCGACCACAGAAGTTATGCGCAATGACGTGGTTTCTGAAGATGAGCTGCCTGAACTTTTGGCCGGCTATGACGCGGTATTGCTATCACCTGGGCCAGGTACACCGGCTGAAGCTGGACTTTCGATTCCGATTGTAAAGTTCGCACTTGAAAATGAGTTGCCGGTTTTCGGTGTTTGCCTAGGGCACCAGGCGATTGCCGAGGCAATGGGCGCGACCGTTCGTCAGGCCGACGAGTTGATGCACGGTAAGACTTCGTTGGTGGAACACAATGATTCGTTGATTTTCGAAGGCCTGAACCATCCATTCACAGCGACCCGTTACCACTCGCTAGCGATTGTGCCTTCCACTCTGCCAGCTGACCTTGAGGTGACTGCCGAAACGATCAAGAGTGAAACCAGCGCCGGCGGTGTAATCATGGGTGTTCGCCACGTTTCCAAACCAATTTACGGAGTGCAGTTCCACCCGGAGAGTGTGCTGACCGAGGGCGGCTACCAGATGCTGGGCAACTGGTTGGAGTCGATCGGCCTGGTCGGGGCTGCGAACACCGCCAAATCCCTCAGCCCGCTAATTAGCTAGCGTTACAAGCCACGTACAGGGTGATTGTTGATCCCTGCTTGGTTGTTCCCGCTGGAATCGACTGACTCAAAACCGTTGCTCCAAGCGGTGGGTTGTTGGCACAGCCCGCTTCCTTGGTTCCAATGAGCACCTTCAAGCCACCGCTCGCGCCACTCAGTTGGTTCTTCGCCTGGTTCACGTTCATGCTGGTGACGTCTGGAACATCAACCTTGCCGTTTGAAATGATCAGGTCAACCGCCGATCCGCTCGAAGCGTAGGTTCCTACCTGCGGGTTGCTCTGGAGTACCTTTCCAGCGGCAACACTCGGGCTGGTGCCCTGAGTGATGGTTCCCAAAGTTAGACCAGCCGCCGTCAGTGCGTCCTTGGCCTGTGCCTCGGTGAGCCCTAACAGAGTTGGAACGGCAACCTGAGAAGGTCCCGTGGAAACGGTTAGCTCAATCGACGAACCCTTGGTTGCGGTTTCACCCGCAGCCGGGTCGGTGCTAATCACGGTGTCAACGGCGATGGTGTCGCTCGGAGCCGTGACCTTGGTAACGGTGAAACCGAGTTTGGTCAACGCGTCTTCAGCATCGGCAACGCTCTGACCAGTTACGTCGGTCACCTTGATGTTGTTGTTCAAAGGTAGAACCACATCGACCTTGGCGAAACCAACTAGGTAGATCAATAGACCAACCACAACGACGACGAGCGCGGAACCAGCGCCCCAAGCCAAGCCGACAAACTTCTTGTTCTTTTCGGAAACCTGGGGACGAACACTGGTGTCAACGATTTCGGCTTCGAACTCGACGCCCAACGTGCGGAACGGATTGGTGTCTAGGTTTTCCTTCTTCTTGCGAGGCCCGCGCTTCGGGGCTTTCTTTGGAGCAACTACCTCTTCGGTGACCTCGGTAGCAATGGTTCCAAGCAATTCATCGAAAGCATCTGGAACCGACGGAGCTTCGGCAGCTGGCATGACTACAGTGTCCAAGGCTTCCGCAGGTACACCTTCGAGAAGCTCGGTGAACGCTACTGGTGCCGCTGGCTCGGTCTCAACTGGAGCTAGAGCTGCACTAAGCAGGTGTTCGCGGAACTGCTCGGCACTCTGGAAGCGCTCGTTGCGGTCCTTAGCCAGCGAGTGCAAAACCACTTCGTCCAAAGCCTGCGAGATCTCAGGGTTGTGTGCCGAAGGCGGGGTGACCAATTCGCTCACGTGCTGGTATGCCACCGAAACAGCGGTTTCACCGATAAATGGCGGACGACCTGCCAGCATCTCGTAAAGAAGAACACCGGTGGAGTAAAGGTCGGTTCGAGCGTCAACGCTCTCACCTCGAGCCTGTTCAGGAGAGAAGTACTGTGCGGTTCCCACGATTCCGGTGGTGTGGCTCTGGGTTGCCGAAGAGTCGCTCATGGCTCGGGCAATTCCGAAATCCATCACTTTGACCGCGCCGGTCTCGGTGATCATGACGTTGGCCGACTTAATGTCGCGGTGGATGATGCCCGCACGGTGAGAGAACTCGAGGGCGGTCAGGATGCCTTCGGCGAAACCAACGGCTTCCGGAATCGAAAGGCGACGTGCATGAAGTAGGTCGCGCAAAACCGCGCCTTTCACGTATTCCATGATGATGTAAGGAGTGCGGCGAGGGTTGCCGTTGCCGTCGATACTCTCTTCCTCACCAGTGTCGTAAACACGAACGATGGTTGGGTGAGTGATTCGCGCAGAGTTCTGAGCTTCCTGACGGAACTTCACTTCGAACGAAGGGTCGGCAACCAGGTCGGCTTTCAGAACCTTGATGGCGATCTTTCGTCCTAGTCGGGTATCCATACCTTCATAGACGTCGGCCATGCCTCCGCGACCAATCAGCGCGCCAACTTCGTAGCGATCGGCGATCATTCGTTTGTTATCTGACAAGCGTGGGCTCCTTCTAGTGAAAGTCTAGTTTTGCGTTAGTTACTTGGCGCGGTTTGAGTTGAATCTTCGATGTAATAAGTGATGGTCACGGTGGAACCGACCGGCATGGTGCCGAGCGGTGTCGCTTCATAGACGGTGTTGATGCGGGTGTCGCCAGTTGGTAAGCCATCACCCTTCACGCGAACCACCAAGAGACCCTTGTCCTGAAGCAGCGTTTCAACAGCGTCAACATTTTGATTGATCACATCTGATGAGAACACGGTGGTGTTGCTTGGGGTGGTCGGCGTCTCGGTCGGAGTTTCCGTCGGGGTTGGTGTTGGCGTTTCGGTTGCGGTCGGTGTTGGCGTCGGGGTTGGTGTTGGTGTTGGTGCGGGTTGACTCAACATCGCAATCACTACGCCAACAGCGGTTAGCACGAGAACCACTACGACGGAGATCCATGGCCAGATAGCCGCCGGCTTTTCATCTTTGGTTTGCACGGTTTCGATAATTGCTGTGGTTTGTGGAACCGGCGGAACAGTCTCAATCATTCGGGTGTTGAACTGACCTCGTGGAGCCTTGCCGCTGATCTTTTCGGCGCGTTGAGCTAGTTCCAAAGCGGTTGCTGGGCGCATGATGGCCTTCTTGGCAAGACATGCCATTATGAGCTCGGTAACCGACGGGTCAAGCTCAGCTGGTAATGCCGGCGGTACGTCCTTGATTTGCGACATTGCGATCGCCATCTGGTTATCGCCTGTGAACGGGCGCTTCCCTGCCAAGGCTTCGTAGGCGACGATTCCGAGCGAATAGATGTCGGTCGAAGGAGTTGCAGGCTTGCCGGTTGCCTGCTCGGGGGCAAGGTATTGAACCGTTCCCATAACCTGACCGGTTGCTGTGAGGGAAACCTGATCGGCTACTCGAGCGATACCGAAGTCGGTGATCTTCACCTGGCCCTCCGGTGTAATCAAAAGGTTTCCAGGCTTCACATCGCGGTGAACCAAGCCCTCTTGGTGTGCGGCGTAAAGTGCACGAGCGGTTTGAGCAACAATGTCGAGAACTTCCATCTCTGGAAGGAACTTTCGCTTCTCCAAAATCTTGGCAAGCGAATCGCCAGGAACCAGTTCCATGACCAAGAAGGCACTACCGGCATCTTCGCCGTAGTCGTAAACGTTGGCGATGCCTTCGTGATTGACTCGTGCCGCATGCTTCGCTTCAGTGCGGAAACGTTCCAAGAAGCCAGGGTCACCCATGTATTCCGGCTTCAAAATCTTGATCGCAACATCACGCAAAATGATTGGGTCATGGGCTTTCCAAACCTCACCCATGCCTCCAACTGCGATGCGGCTGATTAGTCGGTAGCGCCCGCCGTAGAGCTGTCCTTCTTCAGGGTTCACTGGCCAAGCACCGCCTTAATAACCTTGCGAGCAATTGGCGCGGCGACGATGTTTCCGCTGCCGCTCTGACCTAGGCCACCACCGTTGGCAACCATCACCACCACGGCAACCTTCGGATTATTGGCAGGAGCAAAACCGGCAAACCATAGGGTGTAAGGGTTGTTTCCACCGTTTTGGGCGGTGCCGGTCTTGCCAGCGACGGTAGTTCCAGCCACCTGACCACCGGTACTGACACCGTTCTTCACAGCGCCAATCATCATCTTCCGAAGCCCATCGGCGGTCGACTTGCTGATTGGGCTGCCGAATTCGCTCGGCTGAGTTTGGCTCAAAAGTGCCAGGTTCGAAGACTGTACGTTCTCGATTAGATTCGGGTTCATCTCCTTGCCACCGTTGGCGATAGCTGCGGTCACCAAAGCCATCTGAAGCGGGGTGACTCGAACATCGAACTGACCAAACGACGAAAGTGCGGTTTGGGCGTCGTCCATGTTCTCCGGATAAACACTCGCGGTAGCAACGGTTGGAATTTTGAAACTGCGACCGAAGCCGAAAGCCTTCGCCATATTGCGAATCTTCTCTTGGCCCAGCTCCACACCCAGCTCAGCAAACGGAATATTGCACGAGAGTCTAAGCGCATCGTAGAGCGATACCTCTTTACCGCCACCGCAGTTACTGCCGCCCGAGTTGTGAATCTTGGTGCTGGTGTTAGGCAAGGTGTAAGACCTTGGGTTAGGAAGTTTGCTATCAACCGTGTACTGCCCGCTCTCGAGTGCAGCTGCCGCAACTACAAGTTTGAACACCGACCCCGGGGTGTAAAGACTTCCACCGATGGCCTTGTTGATCAGCGGGTCACCTTTGGCATTCAACAGATTGTTGTAATTCGTTTGCGCCGAAGTTCCGCTGTGAACGGCCAACTTGCTGGCGTTGTAACCAGGGGTCGAAACCATGGCCAAGATGTTTCCAGTAGCGGGTTCGAGAGCAACCACGGCACCGGTTCGGTTACCGAGGGCATCCCAGGCGGCCTTCTGAACCTTCGGGTTAATGGTGAGTTCAATCGAAGCGCCGCTGACCGGGTTGCCAGAAAACAGTGCGTTCAACTGTTCGAAGAACTGGGCGCTGTTCTTACCGCTTAGGTAATCGTTCGCCGAAGACTCGAGACCGGTGGCACCTTGGTAGTAGCTGTAAAACCCGGTGACCGCCGAGTACATGTCGCTGGCGTACTTGCGGTTGTAGTGGAAGGCATCGGCAACCGGAGTCGAGTTCGCTACCGGTTGTGAATCAACCAGAATGGCGCCGCGCTGGGTTTGATAGCCATCGTAGATTGAGCGCACGTTGCGCTGATCCTTGGCCAGTTGGTCCGAGGAAATCACCTGCAGGTTGGTAGCCGAAATGAAGAGGGCGAGGAACATTCCTGCAACCACTAGGCTCACGCGGCGAAGTTCGCGGTTCATTCAACCTCCCCTCGGTTGGTGTCAGAAATGCGAAGCAGCAAACCGATGATGATCCAGTTCGCTACCAGCGACGAACCACCGGCTGCCAGTAGCGGCGTGGTCAAACCGGTCAGTGGAACCAATCGGGTCACACCACCGATAACGATGAACACCTGTAGCGCGATTACAAACGAAAGGCCGGTGGCAAGTAGTTTGCTGAAGTCGTCGTTGTGGTTGAAGCCAATACGCAAGCCCCTGGCAACCAAGAGGATGTATAGGGTAAAAATCACGAAGATGCCGGCGAGCCCAAGTTCCTCGGCGAGCGAGGCGATGATGAAGTCGCTTTCGGCCAGCGGCACTAGTTGTGGAACTCCTCCACCAAGACCGGTTCCAATGAGTCCGCCGTGTGCGAAACCAAACAGCCCCTGAACCAATTGGTAACTGCCACCGATGGCGTTGTAGTGTGCGTCGTCAAACGGGTTTAGCCAAGCATCGAAACGTTTGGTGACGTAGTCGATGGCACGCGACGCCACCAGCGCTCCGGTTAGGAACATACCCAAACCAACCACCGTGTAAATCGCTCGACCGGTCGCGGTGTAGATCATCACTAGGAACAAGCCGAAGAACAGCAGCGAGGTTCCAAGGTCGTGTTGAACCACAAGGACGAGCAGGCTGATCACCCAGATGGCCAAGATCGGCCCAAGCTCACGGGCCTTCGGGATTTGAATTCCCAAAATGGTTCGTCCGGTCATTGCCAATGAATCTTTGCGCTGCACGAGATAGCCTGCGAAGAAAATCGTCAAAGCAATCTTGGCTAGTTCGCCGGGTTGGAAGGTGAGTCCTCCGATGGAGAGCCAAAGGCTGGCTCCGTTGATGGTTTTTCCGATAAACGGAAGCATCGGTGCAAGTAGTAACCCAACACCCGCGGCACCGGCGATGAATACGTAGCGGCGAAGAACTAGGTGGCTCGGAACATACATAATCACAGCGCTAGCCAAGAGCGTTGCCACCAGGGTCCAGATAACTTGCTTCTCAGCGAACAGTTCGGTTTGGTGGTTAGCGATGGCTGCGATGTCGAGTCGGTAAATCTCGGCGATACCAATTCCGTTGAGTGCCACCGCAATGGGCAGAATCATTGGGTCGGCATCGTGTGCACGAAGGCGGAGAACTAAATGAATTAGTAGCCCTGCGCCAGCAATAGCTCCCCAGTAGAACCAGAAGTCGCCGGTTACCTGTTGCAGGGTGCTCAGTTGCACCTGCACAATCTCGAATGCATTTATACCGATCGCAAACAGTAACAACACCAATTCGGTGTTGCGGTTGCGTGGAACCACTCGGACGATCTTTGAGATGCGTTCGGTTACGTTACTGCTCAACGACCACCACCGAAGCCTTTAGTCGATCCAAGATGCGGAAAGCATCCTGAAGGTCGGTGGCATAAATCGTGCGATCCAGTAACTGCTGTTGGTATTCAGGAAGCTCGCTCAGCAAAACGTTGGTCTCTTGGTAAACGTTTGAGAACTTGAAACCGAGCAACTCTTCGCGAATGCCCTTGTAGATGGCAATGTGACCGTTGGACTCAGCCACGTAGTACTTGGTTTGTGTATAGCTGTAGCCGAGCCAAACTCCGGCAACCACCAAAGCCACGAGCCCGGTAATCAGAGCAATCTGACGAAGGCGTCTTGAGCGAAGGCTTCGCTGTGCTTCTTTGGTGAGGCGATTGAAACCTTCACCGTATTCGGAAACGTATTGGCGGTCCTGGCCTTCGAGCCCGCTGAGGTCACTGAAGAAACTCTTGAGGCCAACGATCGACTTGCCCTTAGCCTGTTCGATAACCACATCACTCGATGCCGAACCAACAAACTTCGCCTCGCGCTCGATTACCTGCGACAAACCTGCCGGAACCACATCGACCACAACCACCGTGACGTTGTCTGGCGCACCAGCCTCGAGTGCTTCACCAATTAAAAGCTCGATAGCCTCGGCGCCGGTTTGCTCGCTTGCCAGATTCATGTGGATGATGGCATCGGAAACGTAACCGTTCAGGCCGTCTGAGCACATCATCCATCGGTCGCCAGGCTTTGCGGTAAGAACCTGGAAGTCGAGTTGTGGTGGTTCGTTGTTATCTCCAATTACTCGAAGCAAAACATTCCTACGCGGGTGGGTCAAAGCCTCTTGCTCGGTGATGCGTCCCAGTTCAACCAGTCGCTGCACGAAGGTGTGGTCTTTGGTGACCTGTGTCGTTTTCCCATCGCGGCAAAGGTAGACGCGTGAGTCGCCGATGTGCCCCAACACAACCTTGTCTTCAACGAAGACGATTCCAGAGAAGGTGGTTCCCATTCCCGCAAGTTCCGGGTGACCGGAAACTGTTTCGGTAAGCACCTGATTGGTTTCCAGGATGCTCGCCAACATGGCGGCGCCGGCATCATCCGGAGAAACGTACTGCGCATCCATCTGAGCCATACGCTGTGCGGTTATCGCGGAGGCGATATCACCACCTGCGTGACCACCCATGCCGTCGGCAACGAAAAACATTTGGTAACCGGCATAGCCAGAGTCTTGGTTGGAGGCACGAACCTTGCCAACGTTTGAGTCCGCGGCACTAAGCAGTGCGATGCTCATTAGGCCCTCAGCTCGAAGACGGTTTTACCAACCTTGACCGGGGTATTGAGTTTCACGACCGCAGGGATGCCAACGCGCACGCCGTTCAGGAAAGTTCCGTTGGTGGAGTTCAAATCCTGAACCAACCACTCGTCGTTGATCAGCACCAACTTCGCGTGCTGGGTGGAAGCGTATTCGTCGGTGATCACCAAGTCGCTGTTTACCGCACGTCCGATGTGAAGTTCGCGGCCATTTAGTGGCAGCTCTCGTCCGGCGTTTTCGCCTTCGATAATCACAAGTTTGGTTGCGGTCTTGCTACTCGGGGCATTCGATTCCTGGAGCACACGAACCGGGCCGGTCGGTGGGTTCGGAATGCTCGCTTGCGAGACCACCTGTGTCATGTCTTGCTTTGCGGCACGGCCGGCAACCTTCTGACCAAACAGGTCGCTGCGAATCACCGAGATGATGCTGAACACGAAGATCCAGAGGACGGCTACCAAACCGATCCGAAGTAGAAACAGCGCTAATTCACTCACGCGGTCACCGCCTTGGCAACAACCCGGAACACGAACGACTTGTGGCCGGCTTTGATTACCGAGTCGGTTGGGAGAGCTTGCTCGCCCACGCGAACATCGCCAATAAAGGTGCCGTTGGTGGAGCCGAGATCTCTGATGCCGGCCTTCTTGCCATCCCAAACAATTTCGAAGTGCTGACGGCTAAGGCTGGTGTCGTTGATCTGAATGTCAGAAGAGTTGTCGCGACCAACCGAAGTGCGGCTCTTCACGATTTCGAAAGTCAAACCTTCACCAACCACCTCAAGGCGAGGCATCCACTCAACTTCGCTCGGCGCAACCGCTGGCGAAGAAGCCTTCACGAAAACCTGGCCGATGCCGATGCTCGAAGACTCGGTCAGGGTGATTACTAGCGGGCCAGCAAACTGGTAACCCTGCTTCACCGCGTGGGCCTGGGTCTGGTTTCGAAGTTCAACATTCAGGCGATCGGCGATCAACTTGAAGCGCGCGTAATCGGCTGCCGAGAGAGTGATTTCAAACTGGTTTGGAACCAGGATGCGGTCGCGGCTAACGATTGCGGCATTGGCGTCCATGTGCGATTTGATCGCCGAGCCAATCTCGATAGGTTGAAGCTCAGACTTGAAGGTCTTACTGAAAGCGCCGGTAACAGCGCCCTCAATTGCCTTCTCAATCTTGTCTAGAAAACCCAACCGAGCAACCAATCCTTGAGGAGCTTTAAGTTTAACCGCCAGACCCCGTAAACACGGGTTGTTATCGCTATGAGCACAACAATCCCTGTGTTAGTTTGAGAACACATTCACAGAGGGGGAAACTATGTTTGAATCACTATTACTGCCTGCTGGATTAGATGTAGTTTTCAGCATCGTTATCTTGGCACTGCTGGTACTTCAGATCTGGAGCCTTGTTGACGTCTGGAAGTCAAACGCTACTCAAGAACGTAAAATCATTTGGACACTGTTAGTCGTCTTCGTGAACCCAATCGGTGCCATCGTCTGGTTTGTTTGGGCCAAGAAGGCCACCAAGTAAGAAGTTTTCACATAAACCTGTGAATTAGCCATCGGAGATCAAGCTGTTTGATTGGCAGATTTTCGATTAGAACGATTTTTTGAAGCGCCCCGGACTCCGAGTACATCTGTTGCCATTTCCATGCATTCGAAGGCTCGAGATTTCTCACCGAGTTGCCAAAAAATCTCACCAATCAATTTCCATTGTGCGGCCATAGATGGCGAAGTAACCGTCTGTAGCTTCAGTGAAGATTCCGCTGACTCGGCAATTACTTTGGACTTTTCTAAACTTCCACTTTCCAAGGCAATCACACTCTGTAGGCACAAGATTTTAATTTTCAACTCTGATGTTTGACCGCCGAAAAGTTTCAACGCTTCGACTAAACAAGCGTCAGCCTCGGCGAATCGATCAACCTGGAAGAGCCACTGGGCCTGCAGAAGTAGGGTCTCACTCATGTCCGAATATAAATTCCTGCTCGCGAAGAAAGTGTAAATCTCAAACAGTTTGTTGAACAATGCATTAGCGACTTCACCCATTTCAACCAGGCATTGAATTTCCATTAAATTCAATCTTGCTTCCGCAATTGGCCGGTCAATCTGGCGACAGTACTCGCTAGCCAATTGTGAATCTTTAAGAGCACCCGAGTAGTCGCCTATTGCTTCTTTAGCGCTCGCTCTAGCCCAGAGGGTTACAACGTTTTCCCAGGAAGCCAACGCGGACAAAGGCATATCTTTTGCAACCGACAATGCTCGCTGAACATTGCCCTTCACTAAATAGCAACTTGATAGCACTGCGCGAAGTTCAAGTAGCATGCTCAGTGATTCATGATTATTTAATTCAACGTTTCTTGCAAAGAACTCCTCGACCTCCGCGATGGCTTGCTCAGTGAACCCTAGGTCACGCCTCACCCTCGACAGAGCTAGCAACGTTTTCAACTCCAGCGACGTGCCTGCCACATTAATCCGCAACGCTTCAAAAACAGATAGTGCTTTGGTTAGGTTTCCTGATAGTTCAAATTCCAAGGCCTTCAGGTAATTGATCTCGGACGTATCCTCAACCAGCGGCAAGGCTTTGACCGCGGCCTCATGATCACCAATTTTTAGGGCCATTTCAACGATTCGGAAATCTAGAGACAATTCCTGCCCTAAGTCACTGGGGGGTGAAATGTGTAGTCGTTGAAGGAGCTTGTCTCGAATCGTTTTCGAGGGTGCTCGTTTACCGCTTTCAATCAGAGAGAGATAACTCTCCGAGCAAATGTCTCTAGCAACATATTCCAAGCTGAACCCTGCACTCAACCGAGCCTTCTTGAGCGCGGAGGCTAAGTGCGTGGGAGAAACATTCATGAAATAACTTTAAACAACTTGACAATGATTTACAAATCTTGACTATATTGACTAATGGGAGGGAAAAATGAAAAAAATAGCTATTTTGATGATTTTCAATTTGCTTATCGGGGTTCAAGTTTTGAGTGAAACACACTCAGCCCCCAAAACACAGTCAGCACCTCGGTGTTGTGGAATTTAGGAAGGAAATATTCAAATGAATAAAAGAACTAAAGTGATGGCAGCTGCCATCTTTGTCTTCGCAGGGCTAATCTCGAGTACAGGTGCTTATGCGACACCGATCGCTCCCACTGGATCGACAGTAATCACAAAGGAAGTTCGGAACCAAGATTGCGTTGAGGCGTTGACCAAAATTGGAGCGACTGACCAGATTACGTCACAATGCGATGAGAAAATCACAATTCAGTCTGGCCCGGGTGTTCCAGTTTCTAAAGCGGATTTGCTGAGTCTCCAAGGAATAATGACAACTCAGTCGCTTTCGGCATTCGCAACGAGTGCCGCGCCAATGTATAAGGACTTCTCTTTCGATATGTCTACTGGTGCGATTTCGATTTCAATGAAAGGTCGCGCCTACTACGACTACACACGCGTGTGGGTCACTCAATTGGTTTCAGGTAAGCGTGGAAGTTTAGCCTGTGTCGTAAACTTAGCAGTTGGATTTGATGCAACTAATACATCGTGTACTGATACCGGGACAAATTACGTACGCACTATAACTGGGCGCTACCACTATGTGATGCTGGGGAACCTTGCCTCGTGGGACTCTCTCTACGTGGGGCACATTGATGACACTGGATACATCTACTGATGCACACAGCTATTTTGCCTACCGGTTCAGATTTGGTATTTTCCATACTGATATTCGTCAACTTCGTATTGGTAGCATTATCAATACTGCGACTCGTGAAACTAAGTTTCATTGACGAAATTAAACGGGTTTTCTGGTTACTACTAATTATTTTTGTTCCTGTAATTGGATCGACTATTTTCTTTAGTTCAAATAAAACAAAAAATTAGTAAGCGAAGATGCCTCGCCCTAACGCCGAGGCATCTTCGCTTTCTGTGAGGTTTCTGTGTGAAGACTAGGAGCAACCTGAGTTCGACTTGTTTTCGCAAAACACTTTCATAGTCTGAATCTTGTCAGCTACGAAAGGACATGACATGGACAAGAAGAAGATCGCAAAGACCTCGCTAATCGCAGTTTCGGCTGTAGCTATCGCCGGCCTAGCATTCACCGCACCATCACTTGCAGCAACCCCAAAGCACGCCAGTGTTTCAAGTTCGGTTCAGGCCAAGGGTCACGGCTCCGACAAGGGCTTTGGTAACGGCAAGGGTTCTGGCCAGGGTCAGATGGGTCACGGCGTTGAAGTTAGCCAGGACATCACCGTAACCGTTCCTGATGATGGAGCAACCTACAAGCTTGTTGTTACCGAGACCGCACCAGCGGCCGCGACTAACAACACCACCAACAACGCAGCACCTAAGGGCTTCGGCAAGCGCACCATTGTGGTCGCAGTTACCGGAACCGGCAGCGTAAAGGTGACCGTTCCTGGGCTACACCCTGGAACCTACACAGCCGACCTTGTAAAGGTCAGCTCAACTCAGGAAGTAACCGTTGCTGCACCGGCAGCAGCTGCGACCACCGCAACAAAGTAACAACCACCTTCATTAGATTCCTCCTAACCCCTTGATGGCAGAAGGCCTCCAGCTAAAAACTGGAGGCCTTCTGTTTTAAGTTGAGGGGCTTTAGCCGACCTGGCCGATTCGTTTACCGCGGGTGTGCTCCGGGGTGCAGGCAAGGTTCTCTTCATGGATGGCACATTCGTCGCAGAGAAGAATCAGATCCTTGCACGAAAGGCTGGCGCAGTTACGGAAGGTGGAGGTAGCTCCGCCGCACTTTTCACACTCGCCAATGGTCTTGGCGTCCTCGGTGAAGTTGATGTTCATGCGGTCGTCGAATACGTAAAGCGAACCTTCCCAAAGACTGTTGTCGCCCTGTGATTCGCCGTAGCGAACGATGCCACCCTCGATTTGATAAACCTCTTTGAAACCGCGGTTGATCATGATTGACGACAAAACCTCGCAGCGGATTCCTCCGGTGCAGTAGGTAACGATTGGCTTGTCTTTGATGTCGTCGTACATGCCGCTTTCGAGGTCGGCGATGAAGTCGTGGCTGGTGTCAACGCGAGGCACGATGGCGTTCTTGAATTTGCCAATCTTGGCTTCCCAGGCGTTGCGCCCATCGAAGAAGAGAACTTCGTCGCCGCGTTCGGCTACCAGTGCGTCCACTTCCTTAGGCTTCAGGTGCTTGCCGCCACCGACAACACCGTTGACATCGACAACAAGTTCGTCTGGCGAACCAAACGCAACTAGCTCAGGACGAACGCGAACGCGCAGACGGGGAAAGTCTTCGCCCGTGCCATCGGACCATTTGAAATCGATTTTGCGGAAGCCAGCGAATTCCTTGGTCTGGCGAACGTACTTCTTAAGTGCGCTCATGTCGCCACCAAGGGTGCCGTTAATTCCGTGCTTAGAAATGATGATGCGACCCTTGAGCCCGAGAGACTCGCAAAGGGTCTTTTGCCAAAGCTTTACTGCTTCCGGATCGCTGATTGGAGCGAAGCCGTAGTAGAGAATAATCTTCTGTAGGTCCACGATAAGAATTGTAGTCTTCAATAATGAGTATCAAACCCGGTCTGGAATTAGAAAACTTCGACAACTCGGTTCGTCCACAGGATGACCTTTATTTGCACACCAACGGGAAGTGGTTCAACGAAACCGAAATCCCTGCAGACCAGTCGATTCACGGTTCGTTCCACATGCTGCGCGACGCTTCGGAGGAGGCCGTCAAAGAGATTTTGGAAGAGGCTTCCGCGAACCCTCAGCCTGGTGTGAGCCAGCAGATTGGCGATCTCTACAACTCGTTCCTGAACGAAGAGTTGGCAGAAGAACTTGGTGTGGCACCGATTGCTGCCGACTTGCAGCGTATTCGTGAAGCCAAGCACATCGATGACCTCATGCGGTTGATGGGTGAGTTCTCGCGCCAGGGCATCAGCGGTTTCTTCGGCCTTTACATCGACAACGACCCAGGTAACCCGGAGCGCTACCTTCCGCACCTGGCTCAGGGTGGACTTGGGCTTCCAGACGAGGCTTACTACCGCGAAGAGAAGCACCGCGAAATCTTGGATGCCTACCAGCCGTTCGTGGCCCAGATGTTCCAGCACACTGGTCTCGATGCAGGGTCTGCCGACGATGCAGCGCGCAAGATTGTGGCTTTCGAAACCGCGCTAGCGGCAACTCACTGGAACGTGGTTGACTCGCGTGATGCCGAGAAGACTTACAACCTGTATTCGCTAGCAGCGTTGCAGGAGCTGACCCCTGGCCTCGACTGGAACCAGTGGACGTATGGCCTCGATATCAGTGCCGAGGCTTTGGCCGAAGTTGTGCTGATGATGCCGTCATTCTTCGAAGCCCTTCCAAGTTTGTTCAACGACGAAAACCTTGAGTCGGTGAAGCTCTGGCTACAGTGGGAGGTCATCAACTCGATGGCTCCTTACCTTTCACACAACCTGATCAACACCCGCTTCGACTTCTACGGCCGCAAGCTAACCGGTCAGCCAGAGATGCGTGCTCGCTGGAAGCGTGCGGTGGCATTGGTTGAGGGTTGCCTAGGTGAAGCAGTTGGTGAAATCTACGTTGCCAAGCACTTCCCGCCTGCCGCCAAGGCTCAGATGGACGAGCTGGTCCATTGGCTAATCGAGGCTTACCGAGTGAGCATCAAGAACCTCACCTGGATGACCGAAGCCACCAAGCAGAAGGCCTTGGTGAAGCTCGACAAGTTCACCCCGAAGATCGGTTACCCGAGCAAGTGGAAAGACTATTCGTCGCTAACCATTCGCAAGGACGACCTGGTCGGAAACGTTCGTCGTGCATCGAGTTGGGAGACCGACCGTGAAATCGCCAAAATCGGTTCGAAGATCGATCGCGAAGAGTGGTTCATGACTCCGCAGACGGTCAATGCCTATTACAACCCTGGTTTCAACGAAATCGTTTTCCCGGCGGCAATCCTGCAACCTCCGTTTTTCTCTGCCGAAAACGATGCTGCCGTGAACTTCGGTGCAATCGGTGCGGTGATTGGCCACGAAATCGGTCACGGCTTCGACGACCAGGGTTCGAAGTACGACGGCGACGGCGCTTTGTCTTCGTGGTGGACCGAGGAAGACCGCGAAGCGTTCGAGAAACTGACCAAGGAATTGATTTTCCAGTACGACCAACTTTCTCCAGCACAGCTTTCCGATGAACACCGAGTAAATGGAGCTTTCACAATTGGTGAGAACATCGGTGACCTGAGCGGTTTGGAAATCGCCTACAAGGCGTACTTCATGTCGCTGAATGGTGCCGAAGCTCCAGTGATCGACGGCTTGACCGGGCCTCAGCGCCTATTCCTTTCTTGGGGTCAGGCTTGGCGAACCAAGGGTCGCGACGAGATCATGATCCAGCGCCTGGCTACCGACCCGCACTCGCCTGCCGAGTTCCGCTGCAACCAGATTGTTCGAAACATCGACGCGTTCTATGAGGCGTTCGAGGTGACAGAGAACGACCAGGCCTGGCTGGCTCCAGACCAGCGAGTGAGCATCTGGTGAAGCTCTGGCTTCGAATGATTTGGGCGTTCAATGGCTGGCGCTTCAAGTCGAAGTTGTCGATTGCCGACGTGGGAAAGCGAACTTTCAGAGTTTGGCCTACCGACATCGACGCTTTCAACCACATGAACAACGGGATCTACCTGACCCTGATGGACCTCGGTCGATTCGACCTCATGCTTCGTGCCGGCAAGTGGCAAGAACTCAAGAAACTCGGCTGGTATCCGGTGGTGGTCTCGGTCTCGATCGTGTTCCGTAAATCTTTGGCACCGTGGGTGCTGTTTGACATTGAGACCAAGATCATCGGTTGGGATAGCGAAGCAATTTACGCCGAGCAGCGCTTTACACGCGACGGCGAGATCTACACCAAGGCGATCGTGAAGCTACGTTGGCTTAAGCGTCCACGTGGAATTGTTACTCCTACCGAACTGCTGGAACAACTTGGTGGTTGGCCAGGCAAGGAACCGATTCTGCCAGCGTGGATCTCTGCATGGAACGAATCAACCGTTCTGCCAAAGGGCAAAGAACCTGCTCCTAGCAACTGGGACTAGGCAGAACGCCTGAGCACTTCGGCAAAGCCGTCGGTGCCATCGATACGGCCGTCGCTGTAAATGAACAGAGCTTCTACGCCTTCTTGACTGGCGATTCGTGCCAGGGAGTTTGACCCTTCGGCGAAAGCCGCAGTAGCCCAGACATCGGCGGTAACCAGGTCTCTGGCAAGAACCGAAACCTGTACCAATTCGTTTCCAGCCAGTGAAGCGTTCTGTGGGTTCCAGATGTGTTGGCCACGCTCGGCACTGCCACTTGTGGCAAGGCTCCGATACTCGGTGCCCTTCAGATTTACCACTGCAAGCACCCCCGCGTCTGGGGAAGCAATCGTGACTGGCTTGGAAATGCCAATCTTCCAATCCACGGCTTCGGTGAGTTCATCACTCAACCAGATGTCGCCTCCGGCATTCAGGGTGAAGTCGGTAACGCCTTCCGACAGCAGAACATCGATGGCGGCTTGGGCGGCCCAAGTCTTGACCAGACCGGAAGGGTCGAAGGTGTGCTCGAGCGTGAATGCACTGAAGTAACCGCCGGTTCGAAGTTCCCACTGGTCGCAGAGGTTCCAAACGTGATCAACTACGGCCGGGCACTGGGCAACCGAGGTTTCGCCGCGAGCCAAACGACTTAGCGGAGATTCTGGTTTGTAGAGAGAAAAGATTTCGTCGGCCTCGTGCAATTTCGCGCAAGCCAACTTCAAGATCTCGTCGATGTTCGGAACATCCGTGCGACCTTGAAAAACGAATACCGTTCCCATGCATTCTTCGAGGTGCCTAAACGGAGTCATTAGCCCAGCTTAGAGATTGCCGAGTCCAGCGCAGCCTTGAAGGCATCGGTCGTGTAGGTAGCGCCACCGATGTTGCCAATGTTTGAGCCGTTGGCCGAAATCGACGCGTCAACCAGAGTTGAGAAAGCCTGCTCACGGCCAGCGGTAGCACCAGCCTGAACTAAATCGATACCGGTGATTTTGCCAGAAGTCTTGGTGACCTTTAGCTGTACTGTTCCGTACTGGTAATCGATTGGGTCGCCGGTAGCCGAACCGGTATTCGAGTTTCCCGTGGTGCTGCTGGTCGAGAACATCGCGGCAACCGCTTTAGGGTTCATGGCGTAGTCGATTCCAACGCCGCCAACGAGCGCCAGGGCAGCTAGCGCGATGGTTGACCCAACAAATTTGCGCTTGGAAGCGGTTGGCTTCTGAAAGGTATAGAGCTTAGAACTTTCCAAGAGCGTTATCCAATGCTTGTTTGAAGGCGTTAGTTGTGTAGGTAGCGCCACCGAGGTTACCGAAGCCTGAACCATTTGCAGAAATGGCTGACGAAATCAAAGTAGGGAATGCCGCACTCCGACCCTTTGTTGCCGTGCAAGTAATGCAGTTTACGTCGGTGATCTTTCCACCCTTTTTAACTACCTCGAGTTTTACGTCACCAAACTGGTAACTGACGTTGCTGCTGGTCTTGCTGGTTGCGCTCGCCGTGGTTCCAGTTGAGGTCGAGGTGCTAGTTGAAGTGCTGGAAGACGAGCTACTGGTTGTCTTCTTCGTGGTGGTAGTAGAAGACTTTGCGGTAGTCGTCTTCTTACTAGTGGTTGTCGAGTCCGTCGTTGGAGTCGGAGTCGGGGTAGGTGTTTCGGTTGCGGTATCACTAGCGGTGTTGGTGACCGGGGTAGCTGCCACAGCTACCGCTGGCAAACCGAATTTTGCGCTTGCAACAAGCACACCAAGGCTGGCTAGGCCGACGAAGGTTTTAGTTGTACTTCTCACCAGGCGAACTCCTCTGCGTGAATCTGGTTGGTAGGGGTACCAACACGTGCCAAAGACTTTTCAACAGCCTTGGTCCAAGGGCTTGGGCCACAGATGTAAACATCCGATTCCGAGACGTGTGGGTTCATCTCAATTAGTCGAGCGTGATCTGGGATGTCGTTGAGGTGACCCGGTAGCCACGAGTTTGCGGCACCGCGCTTACCCGAAAGTACGTGTAGACGGAATCCGCGTTGACGTGCAATCTGCTCAAGCTCACCTAAAAGTGCGGCGTCTTCGTAAGTGCGAACTCGGTAGATGATGGTCACATCACCAGGACGAGCTGCCATCGATTCTGCAAGTGCACGAATCGGCGGGGCACCAACACCGGCGGCAATCAGAGTCACTTTTTCGCGGGTGCGACGCTCTTCGGTGAAGACACCGTATGGACCTTCGAGGAATACTCGGGTGCCGACCTTGAGGGCAGCAAGGTTCTGGGTGAAGTCTCCGCGGTCGCCGATGGTGAAGCGAACGAAGCGGTTGTTGGGTGCTGCCGAAATCGAGAATGGGTGAGGCTTATCCCAGTTGGCAGCGTTCATGATGCGGAGCATGTAGAACTGTCCAGCTTGGCCGCCAAGACGCTCGAGGCCACGACCGGATAGGTAGATGGAGATGGTGTCGCTGGTTTCGCGAACGACCGAGGAGACTCGCAAGCCCAGCCCAAGGTTCATAACCAGTGGAGTGAGAACTCGGTACCAGATTACGTTGAGTGCCACGAATAGGTAAAGGGAAACCCAGAACAGTGTCTGCAATGGCTTGCCGGCAATGTCGGAGCCGGTTGAGAACTGGTGTGGAACGGCAATCAGAATCGAAACGTATGCCAGTAGGTGAATTAGGTACCAGGCTTCGTAGCTCAGCTTTTTGCGAGCGGCGTTGATCGATGAAACCACGACCACGATCATCAACACGAAGCCAACGGTGGCGCTCCACATGTCTGGGACCGAAGTGAACAGCGAGACAATTTCCGCTGCCACCGAGATGCCGTCGGCAATTGCAAATTGAATCACCGAAGCCAGGAAGTGCGCGGTAATCACATAAAGAATTGGCTTGCCGAGTTTCTTGTGAGCAAGGGTTACTTTGTCGTGACCATAGAGCTTATCTAGCCAAGGTACGCGTGCCACCAGCAAGGTGTGAATCAAAAGCAGGTCGGTTCCTACGAGTGCGGTGAGTCGACTGATCGAATTCAGGATGTTGTTCAGGTTGTCGAACTTGCCGAGTCCCCCATCTAGGAAGAACATTGCGGCAACTAAAACCACTGTGGCCCAGGCGAAGGTCTCGATGACATCCTGGGAACGCTTTAGCTGTTGCCATTTCTTGGCGCCCAAGCGAACACGGGTGTTCGGTGGAGTCAGGCTCAGCGGCGATGCGGTTTCGTTCATAAAAGCAACATTGGTAGATGAACTTGAGAGTTTCCTGTGAGCCACCTGTGTGCTTTCGCTTAATTGTTTTCCGCAAATCGAGAGTATTGTTCACAATATGACCGACCTACCGCTACGTAGAAGCTTCAAAGACAGCCATGGCGTTGAAATCGTTTTCTGGGAGTGGCCTGTTGCCAACCCGAAGGCCGTGGTTCAACTGATTCACGGAATTGGTGAACATTCCAGGCGATACGACCACGTAGCCGCCAAACTGAACTCGCTTGGTTACGCCGTTTACGCCGATGACCACCGTGGCCACGGTCAAACCGGTAAAGGCATGGTTGAAGCTGGGCTGACCAAGAGCCAAGGTTATCTCGGCCCAGGCGGTATGGATGCCGTGCTAGCTCAGGTGCACCAGGTCACGGAAATCATGAAAGCGGAGCACCCGGGCACCAAGTTGGTAATGCTTGGCCACAGTTGGGGTTCGATGCTTGCACAACGCCTGTTCGATAAATACTCGAGTGATTTGAGCGCGTTCGTGCTGAGCGGTTCGTCCTTGCTAATTCCAGGAATTATCAATGGCGGAAAGCTCAACAAGAAATGGGCTCACCTACCAGGAGCAACCGGTGGAGAGTGGCTCAGCCGCGACTTAGAGGTTGGTCGAAAGTTCCGAGAAGACCCACTTAACTTCGGGGAATCATTCTCAACCATCGTTGGTTTCCTCGACACCCTAAAGCTGATGGGCAAACCAAAGAAGACAATCAACCGAGAGGTTCCAATCCTGATTCAGGTTGGAAGCGATGACTCACTTGCCGGTGAGCGTGGAAACGTGATGCTGGCAAACGCCTATCGAAAACTGGGCGTAGAAGATGTGATTCTCTTCGTTTACGAAGATGCTCGTCATGAAATTTACAACGAGACCAACAAGGAAGAAGTGTTGAACGATCTAGCCAATTGGCTAGAAGCACACATCTAGTTTCTCGGCGGAAGTTTGCAGAACGCGATGGCGTCCTCGATTGGAAGCGCCAACAGGTCGTGAGTTTCCGGATGCTTCTCCATGTAGCGAACCACGTAGGAACAGGTTGGTTCCACAAGCACGTGCTGATTGGCACGCACGTCGTCGAAGGCTTCGCGAACCAGGATTGCGGCTAGGTTCTTACCCTGGTGAACCGGGTTCACAAAGGTGTGATCGAAAACCCAGGTTTCACCCTTAGGCGTGTAGGTGGCCTCGCCAACCTCTTCTCCATCAAGGAAAATCACGTAACGGTTGCGCTCTGACTGGTGAATGACTTCGGTGCTCATACTGTTAATCTTTTCTCTGTGGCCGACACTAAAAACTTAGTCCTCTTCGGAGATAACCTAGAGCATCTTGAAAAGATGCCCGAGGAATCGGTGCAACTTATTTACATCGACCCACCTTTCAATACGGGACGCCGTCAGACCCGCGGAAAGTCGACCACCACCCGCACCGAAACCGGGAACCGAGTTGGCTTCAAGGGGCAGCGTTACGAGATCGTTCGTGAAACCGTGCTGGGTTACGATGATGAATTTGCCGACTACTGGAGTTTTCTGGAACCACGTTTGGAAGAGGCTTGGCGCCTACTCAACCAGACCGGCACTCTTTACCTTCACCTCGATTACCGCGAAGCGCACTATGCCAAGGTGCTACTCGATGCGCTTTTCGGCCGCGAAAACTTCTTGAACGAAATCATCTGGGCATACGACTACGGTGCCAAAGCGAAAAGCCGCTGGCCAGCCAAGCACGACACCATCTTGGTTTATGTAAAAAACCCAGACAAGTACTACTTCGATTCCACGGCGGTTGACCGTGAGCCATACATGGCTCCCGGTTTGGTCACCGCCGAAAAAGCTGAGAAGGGCAAACTTCCAACCGACGTCTGGTGGCACACCATCGTGTCACCGACCGGCACCGAAAAGACCGGCTACCCAACCCAGAAGCCAATCGGAATTCTTCGCCGCATCATTCAAGCGTCTTCGAAACCTGGTGACCTCGTCCTAGATTTCTTTGGAGGTTCTGGCACCACCGGTTTCGTGGCCGCTCAGCTCGATCGCAGATTTATTTTGATGGACCGCAACTCGGAAGCAATCGAGGTTATGCGAGACCGTTTCGCTTCGGCCGGCGTTCCTGTAGATTTTCGCGACTAATCAGGAATATCACCGCGAAGGTCAGCACAATGATCAGTGTGGCTGCCGCCATCGCCATACCGTAATTCTGGCCACCCGGTTTTGAGATCAAGGCGTAGAGCACGGTCGGAAGCGTTGCCTGGTCTCCGTAGGCAAGCAGACTCGATGCACCAAACTCACCCAGTGAAACCAGCGCTGCAAAGGCGGCCGCCGTGTAAACGCTGAAGCGCACCATCGGCAGTTCGATGAACCACCAGATTTGCCAGCGGGTCGCGCCCGCGGTAGAAGCGGCTTCAATGTGACTTCTTTCGATTGCTATCAACGCGGGATAGACCAACCTAATGACGATAGGAACTGCCATCACCGATTGAATCAGCGGAGTTACCAACCAGGTTTCTCGGAGTGGTAAAGGGTATCCACCGAAGGTAACCAAGTAGCCAAAGCCGAGCACCACGGTTGAGATTCCAAGTGGCAAAAGGAATGCGATATCCAAAAGGCGTTTGACCACTGCCTGGCTCACAGTGCTTGCCGGTTTGGCCAAGAGGTATGAGACAAACACCCCAATCACCATGGCGATCGTCGCCGAAATCACCATGTTGCGAAGGCTGTTTCCCATGGAGTCGAGCACGCTGAGGTTTAGAAGGTTTCGGGTGCCACGACCGGCAAGGTTTGCAAAGTTACCAACGAAACCAGCACCCTCACTGAAAGTCTTATAAACAATCAGTGCCATTGGAGTGAGGATTAGCACGGCAATCAATGGCAAGGTGATCAGCGAAGCAAGCCAGTCGCGGCGATCGAGGTTCTTTACGTCTCCGTCGTGTTCACCAAGTTCGATTCCAATGTTGGACCGACCACCCGACTGGGTTACCCCAAACGCTACGATGCTCAGCAGGCTTTGAATCAGAGCCAAAGCCGAGGCTTTTGGTAGGTCGAGCAAGGTATTTGCAGCTATCGCTATCTCGGTTTCTAACGAGTGAACCTGTCCTCCACCGAGCACCAGGATGACGCCATAGCTTGCTGTGCAGTAAAGAAAAGTGGATGCACCAGCTGATATCAAAGCAGGTTTCAACTGCGGCAGAGAAATATCCCAGACAGTTCGGAACCTTCCCGCACCAGAGAGCGCGGCCGCCTCTTCAGTTTGCAGATCTAGCGACATCCAGAAACTTCCGATAGTGCGAACCGCTAACGAATAGTTGAGAAAAACATGTGCCGTGACAATCCACAGAACCGGGTTCGTCCATACGCCAGCCACGTCGCGGAAAATTGTGAAACCGGTTGCCACCACGATCGTGGGAAGCATAAACGGAATGGTGATTAGCGAACGGACGAATCGCACGCCAACGAACTTCTTGCGGTACAACAGGTAGGCACCTGGAACAGCAAACACCAAGGTTAGAAGGGTGGAAAGCACTGCTTGCCAAATGGTGAACCAGGTGATTTGCCAGTCGCGCAAATCAAGCAGGTGTAGCAGCCAGTCGCCTTGAAAACCACGACTCAGAATGTTCGCCAGCGGCCAAAAGAACAGAACCCCCAAAAACACAAGAGGGGGGAACCATCCGATCAACCTTCTATTCAAATAGGGCACTCCACTTGGAGATCCAAGTCTTACGGCCTGCCACAACATCCAGTTGTCCACCTACCAAGGTGGTTGCAGCCGGAGCAAACTTCTCCCAGTCGCTAGGTAGGTCAACACCGGACCTTGCCGGATAGACATACATCGATTCGGGCAAAGCCTTCTGGAATTCCTGTGAAATCATGAAGTCAACCAGGGCCTTGGCCCCACGAGAATTCTTGGCTCCGGCTAGGACTCCGGCGTATTCGGTCTGGCGGTAGCAGTCGTTCAGAATGCTAGCCGTCTGACTCTTTCCGTTGTCGCGCACCTCATAGGCTGGTGAACTCGAGTAACTCAAAACAAGTGGGTACGCACCGTGACCACTCGAGCCAGAGAAATCGGTGAAGTAGGCATCTTCCCAGCCAGCTGCAACCTTGACTCCGTTAGCTTTCAATTTCGTCCAGTAGTTCAGGTAGCCATCCTCACCAAACTTGGCAACCGTGGTGGCAAGGAAAGCCATGCCGGTCGACGATGATGCTGGATTTTCAACCACAGTGAGGTTTTTGTAAACGGGGTTGGTTAGCTGGGCGATATCGGTCGGTGCCGCTAGCCCATTCTTGGCAAACCAGTCGATGTCGTAGTTCATGCACACGTCGCCGAAATCAACCGGGGTTAGATCGCTTCCAAGAATTTCATTCTCTTCAGCCAAACCAATCAGGGTGTTGTCGATACCGAATACCGCATCGCCAATTGGCTGCTCCTTGGTCAGAATCAACTTGTTGGTCATGGTTCCGGCATCGCCAGCTTTGACAATCTTGAGTTGGTAACCACTTTCGGATTCGAACTTGTGAATCAGTTCGTCGCTCATCGCAAACGAATCGTGTGTTACCAAAACCACCGACTTTACGTCTTGGGTAGGCGAACATCCGGCTAAAGCCAAACTGGAAATTACTGCAACAACTGCAGCCTTGAATAGTTTCTGCACTTTCGTGCCCTTCTTTTGAGTAGGGCACGGGTTAGAGGTCCTCCCTGCGCTGGCATTACCCAGATCAGGTTTGACGGTCGGTAACTACTTAGTCACCCTCTCAGTCCGGTATCACCGAACTCCCGTGTATCTCTAGATTAGTGTGCTGCGGAAGCTGCTGCAGCCTCTGCCGCCGCAGACTTTTCGCGAAGTGGCGCAGCCTTGATAAACCAGGTGATTGCGAAAGCAACGGCAACTACGGCCGCGGCAGCCATGAACACGGTCACCGACGACTCGGCGAAGCCCATCTTGAATGGGCGTGCAAGGCGTGGGTCAAGATCTGAAAGGAACGATGAGTCAGAGTTGATTCGCTCGCCCAAAGCCGAAGGGTTCTTCGCACTTTCGGTGAGGAACACAACGTTCGGGTCATCGGCCTTGTACTTACCGGTAGCAACACCGGTCATGTACTCCTTGGCAGCAGCTGCCATGTCGTTCTTCACATCCGAGTTGTTCATCGCATTTTCAATTGCGCCCTTGAGGTTGTTGAACAGAATCGAGATGAAGATCGCAACACCCAAGGTTCCACCCATCTGGCGGAAGAACATCGACGACGAAGTTGCCACACCGATGTCCTTGGCAGGCACTGCGTTCTGAGCGGCAAGGGTAAGAGTCTGCATTAGCTGACCGAGACCCATACCGATGATTACCATCGAGATCGAGATGACCCAGATCGGAGTGTTGTACTGGTAGCCGAATAGCGAGATGTAGCCGGCCATCAGCATTCCGGTTCCGGTAATCATGAAGATCTTGTACTTGCCGGTCTTGCCGGTCACGGTACCGCTCACGATCGATGCGGTCATCATTCCAAGGACCATTGGCAACATTAGGAAGCCAGACTCGGTAGCACCAACACCGTTGACGATCTGCAGAAGCAGCGGCAGAGTCATCATTCCACCGAACATTCCGATACCCACGATTACACCAACGATGGTTGCCCAGGTGAAGGTGCTCGACTTGAACAGACCTAGTGGAAGGATGGCTTCCTCGCCAGCCTTGCGTTCGGCAAAGATGAAGAGGACGATGCCTACCGCGCTAATCGCGTAATAGGTGAGTGAAGTGGTGCTGGTCCAACCCCAGTCGCGACCGTTTTCAGCTACGAGCAACATAGGAACCACTGCCATGATGATGGTGGCAGCGCCAAACCAGTCGATGCGGTGCTTCACAGGGGTGTGTGGAACGTGTAGGAACTTCCAAACCAGGAACACCGCGACGGCACCGATTGGAACGTTGATTAGGAAGATCCACTTCCAACCTTCGATGCCAAGAATCATTCCGGCGTCGGCGAACAAGCCGCCAACAACTGGGCCGAGAACGCTCGAGGTGGCAAAGACGGCCATGGTGTAACCCTGGTAGCGAGCTCGCTCGCGTGGCGGAACGATGTCGCTCAAAACGGTGATGGCTAGCGAGAACAAACCACCGGCACCAATACCCTGAATGGCACGCCAACCGGCTAGTTCCAACATCGAACCAGAAAGCGCCGACAGTGCGGAACCGGCGACGAAGATCAGGATTGCAGCCAGGAACAGCTTGCGTCGACCAAAGATGTCTCCGAGTTTTCCATAAATCGGGGTCGAAATCGTCGAGGTGATTAGGTAGGCGGTGGTCACCCAAGCCTGAAGTTCTAGACCCTTTAGGTCATCGGCGATGGTACGCATTGCGGTACCAACAACGCTCTGGTCGAGTGCCGACAGGAACATACCTGCCATTAGTCCCACGAGGACTAGCAAAATCTCTCTGTGCGACATTTCGCCGTTAGCAGGCGCGGTTTGATTCTTAGACATCAATACTTCTTTCTACACGCGGGTAGTCTGGAAAACATGAAAACCCGCAACCCAAGAAACAACCGAGGGTTTGCGCGATTTTATTCCGTGAAGGCTTCTGCCTTCGCTCTAGCCCTAAGTCTAATCGCGTTCACACCGCAGTCGGCTAGTGCGATTTCCACCTGCACCTCCACTACGCCAGTGGTCGAGTGCATCACCTCGAAGGTCGGTTCGTTGCAGGTTGTTGTGAACAAAACACGACCGCTCGACCCAAAGTCCTACTATCCGAGCGATCTGGTGAAGGTTCCCCAGTTCAACCCGTATGGTCGCATTCTGCGCAAGCAGGTTTCGGAGGCCGTTGTGGCCATGGGCAAGCAGATGAAACTCGACAAGCAGGGCACCCTGATTGTGCAGAGTGGTTTCAGAAGTCTCAGCTCACAGACGGCTATCTACAAGGCCCGAGTCAAAACTCTTGGATTGGTTAGGGGTGAGAACTTAGCGGCTCGCCCTGGTTATTCGGAACACCAAACCGGGCTAGCTGTCGACTTTTCGGCGGTGGGTGTTACTTCGCTGAAGATTAGCTTTGCAAAAACCAAGGCGGGGATTTGGTTGGCCGCCAATGCCTACAAGTATGGCTTTGTTTTGCGCTACCCCAACGGTAAGACGGCAATCACCGGCTACCAGTTTGAACCTTGGCACTTCCGTTTCGTGGGAGTTACGGTAGCCCGCTCAATTCACGACCAGCAAGTCTCAACCTTGGAAGAGTATTACGGTCTTCCAGCTGCGCCCGGTTACCTGAACTAGGAAAGTACCGAGTCCACTAGGTCTTTTGCTTCGGCCTGTACCTGCTTTAGGTGAGTTTCGCCCTTGAAGCTTTCAGCGTAGATCTTGTAAACGTTTTCGGTACCCGAAGGACGAGCCGCAAACCAAGCATTCTCGGTTTCAACCTTTAAGCCACCGAGCGCGGCACCGTTTCCTGGAGCGTGAGTCAGGATCGCGGTGATGTTTTCACCGGCCAGAGTGCTTGCCGAAACTGCATCAGCCGAAAGTTTTCCAAGTTTCGCCTTTTGCTCAAGTGTTGCCGGAGCATCGATACGTTCGTAGACCGAAGAGCCGAACTTGTCGGTGAGCAGTTGGTATTGCTGCGAAGGGGTTTTACCGGTCACCGCGGTGATCTCGCTGGCCAGTAGTGCCAAGATGATGCCATCCTTGTCGGTTGACCAGGCTTCGCCGTTTCTACGGAGGAAGCTGGCACCAGCCGACTCCTCACCACCGAAGCCGACCGAGCCGTCGATCAACCCGGGAACGAACCATTTAAAGCCAACCGGCACTTCAATGAGCTTGCGTCCGAGCTCAGCAACCACGCGGTTGATGATCGACGAAGAAACCATGGTCTTGCCGACTGCAGCCGAAGCCGACCACTCCGGACGATTTCGGTACAGGTAATCGATCGAGGCTGCCAAGAAGTGGTTTGGGTTCATCAAACCGTGATCGCGGGTGACGATGCCGTGACGATCGGCGTCGGCGTCGTTACCTGTGGAAATGTCAAAGCGCTCGCGGTCTTCAATCAGCGAAGCCATGGCATAAGGGCTCGAGCAGTCCATGCGAATCTTTTCATCCCAGTCGAGCGTCATGAAGCCGAATTGGAAATCGACGTTCGGGTTCACCACGGTGAGGTTCAGGTTGTAGCGGGAACCGATTTCACCCCAGTAGTCAACTGCTGCACCACCCATCGGGTCGGCACCAATGGTCACCGACGAATTGGCGATTGCGTCAAGGTTTATTACCGAACCGAGCTGGGAAATGTAGTTGTCTTTGAAGTCGTAGGCGATTCCGGCAGGGGTGGCCTTCTTCACCTCGCGAAGATCAGCGGCGATGATCTCGTTGGCGCGGTTAGCAATCCAGTTCGTGGCATCTGAGTCGGCAGGGCCACCGTGTGGTGGGTTGTATTTGAAGCCACCATCAGTTGGAGGGTTGTGGCTCGGGGTAATCACGAGACCGTCGGCTCGCGAAGAATCGGTCAGGTTTTTGCCGTGGTTGTGGTTGATGATGGCAACGGAGACGGCAGGCGTTGGTACGTAGCGCCCGTCTGAATCAACCAGAGCGGTGACGCCGTTTCCAGCCAAAACCTCAAGCGCAGTTTCTTCTGCAGGACCAGACAGCGCATGCGTGTCTTTGCCTACATAGATCGGGCCTTGAATGTTCTCAGCCTGGCGGTATTCAACAATCGCCTGAGTGATGGCTGCAATGTGATCGTGGTTGAAAGAGCCGTTTAGTGAAGTGCCTCGGTGACCCGAAGTGCCAAACGCCACTTTCTGAATCGGGTTGGTCACATCCGGGCGAATGGCGAAGTAATCGTCCACCAATTTCTCGATGTTTACTAGGTCTGCGCTTTGCGCCTTTTTGCCTGCTCGCTCACTCATAAAACCATTGTGTCGCTTAACCTTGTTTTATGTCATCACAAGCTCGTAACGCTAAGACCACCTATGCCTATCTGGGTCCGGCTGGCACCTTTACCGAGCTTGCCTTGCGTCAGGTGAAGGCAGCAGCTAATCAGGAGTGGAAGCCGGTGCTTTCGGTAGCCGATGCTCTTGCCGAAGTTTTGTCGGGCAAAGCATTCCGCGCAATCGTCCCGGTTGAATCTTCCGTTGAAGGCGGCGTCAGTGCCACCTTGGACGCACTGGCCACTACCGAAGGTCTCCAGATTTATGGCGAGTACCTGGTGCCGGTGAACTTCAACCTCGTGGCTAAGCCAGGAGTGAAGCTTGCCGACGTGAAGACCATTGCCGCGCACCCAGTTGCCTACGCTCAGGTTCGCAAATGGCTTGGTGCCAACATCAAGAATCACAAGCACCTGCAGTCAACCTCGAATGCGGCGGCTGCTTCGGATCTTTGGGAAAACGAAAAGATCGACGCAGCGGTTTCCACCCCGAACATCACCGACCACTACATGGTAAAGGTGATCGCCAAGAACATTGCCGACACCAAGCACGCCGAGACTCGCTTCATCGAGGTTGGTAAGAAGGGTGCAATCCCAAAGCGCACTGGCCAGGACAAAACTTCGGTGATCGTGGAACTTCCTAGCGACCGACCAGGTGCCCTCCTGGAAATGCTTGAGCAGTTCGCTGTTCGCGGAGTGAACCTTAGCCGCATTGAATCACGCCCGGTAGGCGACCGACTGGGACGTTACCGCTTCAACGTGGACGCAATCGGCCACGCCACCGATGAGGCAGTCGCCGAAGCCATTCAGGGGCTTTACCGTTTCAGCCCAAAACTTACTTTCCTTGGTTCCTACCCTCGTGCCGACAAGAAAGCTTCGGTTCACGAAGGCAACAATCATTCTGAAAGTTATGTAACCGCTAAGCGTTGGTGGCTAAAAGCCATCGGCAAATAGGATTGTCCAGTGATTGACCTAAACCTCCTTCGAGAAAATCCAGACGCCGTCAAGGCTTCCCAGCGCGCTCGCGGTGCCAGTGAAGAACTAGTCGACCAGGCCGTTGCCGCCGATGCCAAGCGTCGTGCCAAGCTCGCCGAGTTCGAGGTGCTTCGCGCCGAACAGAACGCTCACTCGAAGCTGGTCTCAACCGCACCGAAGGAAGAAAAGGCGGGCCTGGTTGCCGCCGCTCAAACCTTGGCTGCCAACGTGAAAGCTGCCGATGCTGCTGCCGGCGAAGCTGCCGCGGAACTAGACACCATTCTTTGGCAGATCGAGAACGTGGTTTGCGAAGGCGTGCCTGCCGGCGGTGAAGACGACTTTGAGGTTCTTCGCGAGGTTGGCACCAAGCCGTCCTTCGATTTCACCATGAAGGACCACGCCGAACTTGGCCTAGATCTAGACATCCTCGACATCGAACGCGGTGTGAAGGTTTCCGGTTCGCGCTTCTACTTCCTGAAAGGCCTTGGCGCTCGTCTCGAAATTGCGATGATGAACCTTGCACTAGACCAGGCTGCCGAAGCCGGTTTCACCGCCTTGATCACCCCAACCCTAGTTCGCCCAGAGGTCATGGCTGGCACCGGTTTCCTAGGCCAGCACGCCGACGAAATTTACTACCTTCCAGCCGACGACCTTTACCTAACCGGTACCAGTGAAGTTGCCTTGGCCGGTTACCACCGCGACGAAATCGTTGACCTTGCCGAAGGACCACTGCGCTATGCCGGTTGGAGCACCTGCTACCGCCGCGAAGCTGGCAGTGCCGGTCGTGACACCAAGGGCATCCTTCGCGTTCACCAGTTCAACAAGCTTGAAATGTTCTCGTATGTTGAGCCTGAGCAAGCCGAAGCCGAACACGAGAAGCTTCTAGCTTGGCAGGAACAGATGCTTCAGAAGTGTGAACTTCCATATCGCGTGATTCACACCGCAGCCGGAGACCTTGGCTCAAGCGCAGCCCGCAAGTATGACATCGAAGCGTGGGTTCCAAGCCAGGAAACCTACCGCGAGCTAACTTCAACCTCGAACTGCACCACCTTCCAGGCGCGTCGCCTGAACATGCGCTACCGCAAAGAAGACGGCAAGACCACAACTCTCGCCACCCTAAACGGAACTCTCGCCACCACTCGCTGGTTGGTTGCAATTCTTGAAAACCACCAGCAGCCGGATGGTTCGGTGCGCATTCCAGCTGCACTTCGCCCTTACCTTGGCGGAACCGAGTTCATCAAGCCAAAGGCTCGCGCCTAAGCATGAGCCTGACTCCGGATCAGCGTTGGTTGATTGCACTAGACATCGACGGAACGTTGGTTCACGACGACGGTTACCTTTCCCCACGCGTCGCCGCTGAAGTAAAGCGCGTTCAAGATCTGGGGCACCTCGTGGTAGTTGCCACAGGGCGCAGTGCGGTAAACGCCATCGGAGTAACCAAAGAGATCGGCCTTCTAGACGGCAAGCTAATCGCTTCGAACGGAGCCGTCACCGTGAAGATCAAGCCGGAACACCCGCGCGGCTTTGAAACCGAAGAGGTCATCACCTTCGACCCAACCGACGTGCTCACCAAGTTGATTGCCAGCCTGCCGGATGCTCACTTCGCAGTGGAAGATGCCGAAGGCGTCTACAAGTATCACAAGCACTTCCCCGCAGACGCTCTAGGTGACATCAACCACGAAACCCCGCTCGATCAACTCATGCACCAACCGGTTAGCCGCATCGTGGTCCTAAGTCCCGAGCACGAAACCGAAGAGTTCGTCGACACCGTAGCAACCCTCGGACTCTCATCGGTCAGCTATGCGATCGGCTACTCGGCTTGGCTTGACATCGCTCCACTCGGGGTCACTAAAGCCAGTGCCCTAGAAGTGGTTCGCGCTCACAACAACATTCGTCCGGATCAGATCATCACGGTCGGCGACGGCCGTAACGACATCAGCATGTTCGAGTGGGCTCAGGCCGGCGGCGGTCTCGCATTCGCCATGGGTCAAGGCCCAGACGAAGTTCACGCAGCCGCCAGCTTCGTCACCGATGCCGTCGAGGATGACGGCGTTGCCAGCGTTCTTTCAGGTTTCGAAGGCATTCTGTTTACACGCTCAGTCGGCTAAACTAATTAGGCTCCCCTGTGGAGTAAGGAGAGCTGTCCGAGCGGCCGAAGGAGCTGGTCTTGAAAACCAGTGAACTGAAAGGTTCCGTGGGTTCGAATCCCACGCTCTCCGCCAACTAAGAAGTCTGGAGTAACCATTGGCTAAAACCAAGAGTGTGAATCCACGTCACGCAAGTGCCGCCAAAACCAAAGGTGAAGGCATTCGTCGCGTTCTATTTCGCCTAACCGCTGCCGTACTTGGCGCAACTCTCGCTGTTGTCGGTGTCACGGTTTTCTCGCTCAACAGCCAGATCAAATCTCACGGCATTCAGCTGGTCGACGCCAATGGTCAGGCCATCAAACCCCCAACCACCGAAGACCTCAAAGGTGCAATCAACATCCTTTTGGTTGGCTCCGACACCCGTAAAGGACAGTCGGGAGTCTTCGGTCACGACCGTTCGGTTCTTGCCGATGTGATCATCCTCGTTCACATCTCCAAAGACCGCAAAAACGTCGTTGCAATGAGCTTCCCGAGAGACCTAATGGTTGCTTGGCCTAGCTGCCCAGACCCAAATGGCGGTTCCCCTTACTTAGCTCAATCGATGGGTCAAATCAACGCGACCATTGCCAACGGCGGCCCAGGCTGCACGCTCCTAACCGTTGAAAAACTTACCGGCCTCAAGATCCCTTACCTTGCCATGGTGAACTTCCAAGGTGTAATCGACATGTCCGATGCCATCGGTGGTGTTGAGGTTTGTCTTTCGCGCCCACTCAAAGACCCTTACACCTTCCTAAATCTCCCTAAAGGTAAGAACGTGCTTCAGGGCATGAAGGCTCTACAGTTCCTCAGAACCCGTCACGGTGTTGGCGATGGTTCGGACCTAGGACGAATTTCGAACCAGCAGGTGTTCCTCACTTCGCTTATGCGCAAAATCAAAAACGGTGGCGTTCTAACGAACCCGATTCAGCTTTACTCGCTAGCCAACGCGGCCGTGCGAAACATGACCCTGTCTTCCAGCCTCAGCGATGTTGGAACCATGGTTTCGATTGCCTCAAGCTTGAAGAATGTTGACCTCGACAAAATCACTTTCATCCAGGTTCCAAACCACACCGGCCTTCCAGCTCCTTATGCAGGGCGCGTTGGTCTCACCGAAGACAAAGCCAAGATCGTGTTCGACAAGTTGAAAGCCGACAAGCCAATTTTGGTTAGCGGTAAGAACACAGGTTTCGGAACCACCAACGCAACAGGAACCGAAACCAACACCGACAGCAAAGACACAATGGACTGGCTGGTTGGAACCAACTCGGCCACCACCACCTGCGCTGGTTAACAGCAAAGCCAAAATCGGATAAACTAACCAAGTACTTGGAGACGTCGCATAGCCCGGTCGAGTGCGCCTCACTGCTAATGAGGTAACCCTGAAAGGGGTTCGGAGGTTCAAATCCTCTCGTCTCCGCTCCAACGCAAAACCCCCGAAAACTCGGGGGTTTTCGCACGTTTGGGGTGGTTAGGCGTAGTGTTATAGGCGTAGTGGGGAACTACGAACCACCCCACACAGGGGGCGACTATGACCGAGAGAAAACGCCGTCCAAAGGGCGGTATCGGGATCACCAAGCGCGGCGACAAGTATGAAGCAACCTACGCTATCCCGAAGGAACAACTACCACCAGGCAAGGACCGGCAACGGATAACAGCCTGGGGGGAAACCGAAATAGCAGCGACGGCTGCTCTCATCGACAAACTCCGCACCACCAACCTCGCGCCCGAACTCCCTGGCACTATCACCAAAGCCGAAGAGGACGAGACCCGCACGTGGCTCGGGCCGGACGGGAAAGACATCAAAGGCGAGAAGCGTTCGAAGCACGCGGGGGATAACGGCCCGCTACTGTCTGACTGGGCGAAAGAGTGGCAAGAGCACTGGATCGGCGGTATCCAAGACAGCACCAAGAAGGTCTATCTCGGTCACATCGAGACTTACATCATCCCCTATCTCGGCGGTTATCACCTCAACGAACTGTCGGCTATCGTCCTGAAAACGAAATGGTGGGACCCTATCGGGGAACTCCACAAAGTGAAGGACGGGCTGGTCACGGACGAGCCGCTCCTGGGCAACGCTACGCGGGCGAACATCTACAAGACCCTGCGTATCGTCCTGACGACGGCACACCACAAACTCGGAACCCGTATCTCGCTCACCGAGAAACTCATAGCAATGCCGAAACATCACCGTCCGGAAACAGACCGCGACGTCCGAGAAGCGGCCAAACACCTGCGGTCTCTGTTCATCGACGAGCCGGACAGAAACGATCCACGTTGGTCACTGTTCGCGCTGTCGTTGGTTGGTCTCCGGCAGTCTGAACGCCTCGCTATACGCGTCCAAGACATCGATTTCGAGGACGAGGACGGTCCGCTCCTGCTCATCCACCAACAACTCGACTTCGACAAGTCGAAGGGCGGTTGGTTCCTCAAAGACATCACCAAGAACGGAGAACCTCGCGAAATACCTCTCTGGGGAGTGTTCGAGGAAGCCGTCCAGCGACAACTCGAATGGCGTAAGGAGTGGGCGTCCCGTCCAGACTGGAACCCTGATCCGAAGTTCGCGGATCTGCTGTTCCTCCAACCTGGCGGACAACTCTGGACGCGCCGACAAGACGCCCCCGCCTGGCACGAATACGTAGGAGAGGGTATACGCGGACATCTCGCGAGGCACGTCACCGGACACATCCTCGCGGACGAAGGTGTAGGTCTCGAAACTGCGAAAATGCTACTCGGGCACAAGTCGGACGCGTGGGCTCACTACTACCGCGTGGTCTCCACATCGAGCGCGAGACAAGAACTCCAAAACATCACACGGCGCCGACGCGGTGAGGCAAGTGTCACCGATCTGCGTAGTAGAAGGCACCGAGCCTAACCCTGACAACAAACGAAGACATCACTTCATCTATCCACCGGCAGTTTCGCCGTTTTGAGACCCGACTATACGGTCGCTACGCGACCGTATAGTCGAAGACTTCATCAAAGGCAGAAACATACCGTTCTCCCCCCTGACAACCCCCCACGCTCATAACCGCACCTACGACGAAACTAATGGTCTGCGGTGGTTTGGTTTGGTGTGATCTGGTTAGTTCTGGTCTGCTCTGCTGTGGTGTGTTCTGTTAGCACCGCTATCGCAAGCAAATAGCAAACGAAAAGCAAAGCAGGCCGATAGGTCCTCCGTCACTCAACTACGACGGAAAGGACCGCACCGTGACAACAAAGAACAGCACTCCCTCACCAGGTTGGTGGGCAGTCCAACACAACATAGGCAACGATCGACGCCTGGCTAACATCCCCGAAGAACACGTCCTCGCCGCTCTCGGCCTCTGGCTGGCTGCTACGGGCTGGTGTATCGCGTTCGAAACGGAATACATCACCGAAGCAGAACTCGCGAGGCACGCAGTAGTAGGCGCAGCAAGCACCGAAACAGTTATGGCGGCAGCGCGCGCACTCATCGACGCCGGTATCTGGACGGAGGTTCCTGGGGCTGGTATCGACTGCGGGGCCGCTCATCACATTGAGGCAAAGGCCGAACGTATCGAACGAGCACGCAAAGGCGCCGCAGCGAGAGCAGCCGCAAACGCAGCACGAAACGCGCAGGACGAAGAGCCTCCATACGACGAGGACGTGGACCGATGAAACTCCTGATCGAGACTAACGCCGGAACCTTCGCCGCGTATCTCACGAGCAGCGGGGAGATCATCATCTACCAGGGCGAGGAGGAGGCTCCTGTCGCTTCGATCGACCCGCTGGTGAAGCGGCGTCCAACCCTCGACCTATCAACGGACGGCGTATCCCAAGCGGTTCGCGTTTGGTTAGAGAAAACCTACGAACGCCTCGAAGTTGAGAGCGTCGTCGTCCATCTGGTTCCACCAGGCCGCTAACACTCCTGGACGGGCTGTCCACAAACGTAGACAGCCCGTCGCAGGTCAAAGGAGAAACAAATGAAATGGCTAACCCGACTACTGTTCCCAAGCACAGGAAGGACTATCCGTATAAGCCCCGACCACCTTCCAGGGCTCACACCACCGACGGCGGCGCCCTTCATCCCCAAACGTTCGAAACCGGAGCAAGAACCTGGACCCGACATCAAGGGGCTATACGAAAAGTTCATCGCGAACGGCGGCTCCAAGCCGCAGAAGCGCAACAAGAAGGACAGAGGAGTGGGGTTCTAATGGCGTCCATCTACGAGGCCGTAGTAGTCACCTCCGACGCTACTTATCGAGCGACCGCAGTCGGACCGCTCGCAGTCGCTATCACCGAGGACGGGGTAGAAGGCGTCACCGACCTCATCCAACTGGACGAAACAAATGCGGCTAACGCTTCACCTGAGAACCTACCCGTTCTACTGACCTGGTGGGTATACGAATACCGCAGAGGCTACGAAGTTATCTCGGCTACGCTATCCCGCCGCGTCTAACGCAGGAGCGAAAACATCAACATCGAAACCAAGCCCTCGAAGACGCTCGACGACAGAAACATCAACCAGGGAGAGATCATCGAGCAAGGTCACACCGAGACGAATGGACTGGGAGAGGTGATCGGCGAGAAACCTCGCTGTCTCATCTGCGAGTTCGTAGTAGGGAGCGATCTCCCTGACGCCTTCGCTAACGGTGAGGTTATGGGTTTCGACAAGGTAGGCCTCGACATCATCATCGCCGAAGTGGGCCGCAAGAAACATAAGCACGCTATCGACGACCGCCTCGGGGTGAGGTGTGACGACTTCGACCTCGGACGGGCTGACGGTGTGAAGCGCTGGAAGGGTAGGCGTGACGATCCAGTATGGTGTCGAGCCTTCTACCAACTGGGCAGTTCCCGACACTCTCCACACTCGATCCCCCCACGGCGCGATCGTTCGAGGCCCTACGGTGAGTAAGGCGGTGGACTGGCGTGACATAGCGTCCCTTCTGTTTGGGACGTCCAAGTATGGCACCACCCTCGGACATCTTGATAAGTGTCGGAGGGCACTGATAGAACTAACTCTCCGCCTGCGTGGACGGACACTCAACACCGAAAGGCCGAAAATGACACTCCTGGATCCCGCCCGATCTACACTTGATACAGGGCTCCGGACGGCGTTGAGCCGCACCACCAAACGGAGAAAGGGGTCGAAAGTGAGCAGTATCGCCCCTGACCTCTCCGTTCCCGCTATCGCGCCGCGTCCCTTCCTGAAATGGGCGGGTGGGAAGCGTGGGCTTCTGGCGGAGATCCGAGAGCGAACCCCAAACTTCGACGGGAAATACATCGAGCCGTTCCTGGGGGCTGGCGCTGTTCTGTTCGACCAAGATCCACAACTAACGAAGGTCGTCTCGGACTATAACCGCGACCTCATCGACGTCTACGAAGTTATCCGCGACAACCCCGAAGAACTCATCGCGACGCTACGCGCTCACGTGAACACCAAAGAGCACTACTACGAGGTTCGCGCCTGGGACCGCGCTCCTAACTACTACAAAGCCCGCACCAAAGTCGAACGCGCGGCGAGGTTCTGCTACATCAACCGCCTAACGTATAACGGCCTATACCGTGTGAATAGCGCGGGCTACGTGAACAGCCCCTACGGTCGTCACCAGAACCCTGACTGGGTCCAGGAGGCGACTATCAACGCAGTAAGCGCGTTCCTCAACGAACAGGACTACGAGGGGAACTATCGGACGTCGATCCTCTCGGGTGACTACATCCACGCCCTCAACCAAGCCGTTCCAGGTGACTGGGTCTACTGCGACCCGCCCTACGCCTCGACCTGGACGGGATACCAGAGCGGCGGCTTCACCGTCCAACACCAGACCGAACTTCGCGACGCGCTCCTCGACCTGACGAGACGCGGTATCCCGTTCCTGCTGTCGAACTCGGACGTTCCTCTCATCCGTGAACTGTATGGCGACGAGAGCGTCTTCCACACTGACATCGTCACCGTCCGACGCGCTATCGGTTCTAACGTCGAGAGCCGTGGAAAAGTGAACGAAGTAATGATCAACAACTACCGCGCCGTAGGTCTATAACGTGGCGAAGGGTGAGACTGTTCGCGGCTCGAACTGGTCGGACGTGTTCGAAGCGTTCGACCTTCTGGACGCTATCAAGCGCGACGGCTTCGTAGACATCACGGCCAAACAGTTCCACCAACTCCATCTCCAACCTCGCCTAATGACGAAAATGGACCACAGTCACCAGGTCCCCAAAGTCTTCACCGATAACGGTCTATCTCTCCTGACGCGCGGGTTTGATACCTGGCGTATCGGAACCTTCGAGATCTTCCAGGCGCTTCCCGAGTGGACGCTTCCATCTGCCGACGTCACCAACCTGACGATCCCTTCCTACATCGAAACGCTCGACGTGACCAACATCACCGGCGAGCCTGGCGTTATCAACGCCGCACACGCCGCCGGACTTCTAACGGACTTCGCAGGCGAAGAACAGACGCTCACGGTGGGCGGGCGAATGCGAACAGGTGACTTCACCTTCTCCGTGAAGGACTACGTCCGAGGCACGACCGAAATACCTGTATCAAAGGCACAGATCGAGATCGACGCAGGTTTCGAGAGCCCGTCGGCGTTCACTATCTACGAGATCAAGAACCACCTATCTCGCGACTTCTGTGCTCGGCAACTGTTCTACCCCTATCGCACCTGGTTGAGCCGCCTACCAAAGAAACCGATCCGGACGGTGTTCCTGACGCTCGCAAATGACGTATACGACGTCCACGAGTTCCAGTTCACTGACCCGATGAACTACTCATCTGCCGAACTCATCAAGCACAAGCGCTACACGATCGGTATCACCCGTCCAACCGAGGCCGAAATAGTTTCTCGCGCCCGCAGGGTTATAGACGCTGAACCCCAACGCCCCGCGACGACTGTCCCGTTCCCGCAGGCCGACGACTTCGAGCGCGTTATGGACTTCGTATCGCTGCTCACGGAAGAACCTCGGACGGTCGAAGACCTGGCGCTTCTCCACGACATCCACCAGCGACAAGGTGACTACTACCAGAACGCCGCTCGCTATCTCGGCCTCGCCGAAACCGTCCAAGCGGAGGACGGGCGTGAATACCTACAAGCGACGAGCCTCGCGCGCGAGATCCTCAAACTTCCATACCGCGAGAAGAACCTTCGCTACGCTGACCTGCTTCTCAACATCAAACCACTCGCGGAGACATACTTCGAGTGGGTGAAGACTGGCTCCCGTCCGAGTATTGACTGGATCGCGGACGTGTTCGATCGTTCGCCGTTCGCGGTGACGCACAAGGGCGAGAAACTGTCCGAGAGCACCGTCCGGCGCAGGGCACAGACGATCGCGGCCTGGGCTGGCTGGCTGCGGGCTGTCGCAGAATAGGCGTAGCAAGTATGCGAAATAGGCGTAGTGAAAAGGGGCCGCGAGCCCCGTTATCAAGAGGGACAAGGGCAAAAGCGTCGATGGTTGGAAACTATCCGTCTCCGCACAAAAGAAAAGCCCCGAAAGAATCGGGGCTTTTCGCTTTAACCAGCTCTTCTAGTTTCGCCAGGAATGGTGAACAAATCCCACACGATCCCTACACCCAACAATCCAATGGTGAACA